>Ga0209515_10000001_pt1:0-975000 | contig 1029115 bp, 930 predicted proteins | sample Subgroupgradi54m_FD_187454 | JGI IMG/M metagenome (GOLD analysis project Ga0209515, IMG submission 187454) | Subsurface groundwater microbial communities from S. Glens Falls, New York, USA - GMW60B uncontaminated upgradient, 5.4 m (SPAdes)... ... | reverse complement strand
ATAGCGGTATGAACAGATTTCTGTTGTTTACAAAATACGCGGGTCGTCGGCTTTCCGACCTTATGCGCACGCGCCATGTTCATGCCCGTCTGTGGCAGGGCGTCGCGGCGATACTGTTGGCGTCGGCCACGATCGTGTCCATTGCCCGCCATGACACCACGACGACAACTCAAATTGGAGTGGCCCAGAATCCAACCCATGCCAACCGGGGTGCCGAAATCGCACAATCTGCTCGCGCCAACGGGACACCAGCCAGCGCACCGGATCCGGCCAAGCTCGAAACCCGCCTGGCTTATGTAAGCGGCCGGATTGAGACGTCACTGTTCGAAGACGGACAACAGGCCGGGTTGTCGGACGCGTTGATCCTGAAATTGATTGAGGTCTTTGGCTGGGATATCGATTTCGCGCTGGGCGTGCGCGCCGGCGACTCGTTTGCTGTCGTGCACGAAGAGAAGTATTGGATGGGACAGAAAGTGGCCGACGGCCCGATCCTCGCCGCCAAATTCGTCAACCGCGACGAAGTACACCAGGCCATCGGCTTTCGCGATGGAAATGGCGAAGTCGTCTACTATGAACCCAATGGTCTGACCAAAAGCCGACGCTTCCTGCGCACACCGATAGAATTCTCGCGCATCAGTTCACGCTACACCGATACCGCGAGTCGATTCCACCCGATCCTGAAGATCTGGACCGCACACCGTGGTGTCGATTATGCCGCGCCGGCCGGCACGCCGATTCGTGCGACCGCCAAAGGACGAATCATGCCCACGGACACCAAAGGCAAAGTCACGTCGCTGGAATCGAATGGCGGTTATGGCAAGGCCATTGTTGTCCGGCATGAGGCCGTGACCCGAAATGAAGGGGTCTACGAGACTTTGTACGCACACATGTCGCGCTATGCGCCGAACGTTCGAGTCGGTAGTTTCGTCGAACAGGGGCAAATCATCGGCTATGTCGGCCAGACCGGGCTCGCTACCGGTCCGCATCTGCATTACGAATTTCGTATCAATGGCGAACACCGCGATCCACTGAAACTCAAGTTCCCCAGCACCACGATGATTTCCGCAGCACAACGCAACGCCTTCGTGGCCCAGACACAATCCCTGCTCGCGCAGCTTGAACTGATCACCGATCGCCATCTGGCGGCGAATCGTTAATCATTCTTTTTTCCGCTAGGAACCCTGTGCGCCGCACAGGTACAATCGATCGCACTGACCTATTGCACGCGCCGCGATCGTCCATGCACTACATCGGTCTCATGTCTGGCACCAGCGTGGATGGCATTGACGCAGTCGTCATCGCCATCGGGCCGGAAGACAAACCCGCTAGCAAATTCGGACTCCTGGCGACTCACATCGAAGCGTTTCCGAAGGGTATGGCGGATCGGATTCGCGGCGTGATGAATCCCGGCAATGACGGCGTGGATGCAGTCGGCGCGCTCGATATTGAATTGGGTGCGTTATTCGCGCAGGTAGCACTCACCGTTACCGCCAAGGCAGGACTGCGGCCACAGGACATTCGCGCCATCGGCAGTCACGGGCAAACCGTGCGTCATCGTCCCGGCGGTCCGCAACCGTTCACGCTGCAGCTTGGCGATCCCTCTGTCATTGCCGAGCGCAGTGGTATCACCACGGTGGCAGATTTCCGCGCACGCGATATCGCCGCCGGTGGCCAAGGGGCGCCACTGGTACCGGCATTTCATCGCTGGCTGTTTCAATCCCCGACGCGCAGTCGCGCGATCATCAACATCGGCGGCATCGCCAACGTCACGCATATTCCTAGCAGTGGTCCCGTTACCGGTTTTGATACCGGCCCTGGCAACACGCTGATCGACCAATGGGTATCGCGCCATCTGGGCAAAGACTATGACGACGGCGGAAAATGGGCAGTCAGTGGAAAGGTCTCGGTGACGCTGTTGCAACGCTTGCTCGCCGATGCCTATTTTGCACGCGCGCACCCAAAGAGTACCGGACGGGAACACTTCAATATGACGTGGCTGGAAACGGCGCTGTCGGGTCTGGTACCGACACTGGGCCCGCAGGACGTGCAAGCGACGCTCGTGGAACTCACGGCACGCACGATTTCCGACGGACTTGGGCGCATCACCGACCGCACAGACGAAATCTATATTTGTGGGGGCGGAAGTCACAACACCGCTCTCATGAACAGTTTGATACGCCACATCTCCGACGTACCCATACAAACCACGGAAGCGCTGGAATTGCATCCCGATTGGGTCGAGGCCTGCGCCTTTGCATGGCTCGCACATCGCCGACTCGAAGGCATGCCGGGCAATGTACCGAACGTGACGGGGGCCACACATGTCGCGGTGTTAGGCGGAATTTATGCTGGCAGCGTCGCCGTGCCGGGCAAGCCCAAAAACAGTTCCGACAACAAGAATAGCGACAATAAAAAAGGCGGCTGACGCCGCCTTTTTTAACTTAGCCAGGTAACGCGTTATGCGCTGAAGGACGATCCACAACCACAGGTCGTCTTCGCTTGCGGATTCTTGATCACGAACTGTGCGCCTTCGAGACCTTCCTGATAATCAATCTCCGCGCCGCTCAAATACTGGAAGCTCAGCGGGTCAATCAGGAGTGTCACGCCGTTTTTCTCGACACGCGTGTCGTCTTCGTTGGCACTCTCCTCGAACGTGAACCCGTACTGGAAGCCGGAGCACCCGCCACCCGAAACGAACACGCGCAACATCAGAGAAGGATTTTTCTCCTCCTCGATCAATTCTTTCACCTTGCTCGCCGCGGCATCGGTAAACGCCAACAGAGAGGGCATATCAGACATGGCAGCACTCATTACAACCTCCAAAACAAAACGGCTAAGTACGAATTATCTAATTCCTGAGCGATTAGGTCAACTACTTACGACTCGTCGTCATTCGCACCGACAGGTTTCAGGCGCGTTACCGCGGCTTTATTCGCATCAGTGAGTTCACGCACCAGATTGCCGTTGATCACCGCACCCAGCGCCATTTCAATTACCTTGTAGTACACGTCACCGGTGATGTCCGCTTTGGGCTGCAGTTCAATCCGTTCCGAGGCACGCACGCTGCCCTTGATCGATCCATTTGAAATGACATGGGGCACGGTGACGTTTCCGACCACCTGCGCGTTCTCGCTTAATACCAGCGTGCTGTTGCTGTCGCCCTTGGCGGTAATGTTGCCGCGGATTTTGCCGTCGACGCGTAAGCCGCCAGAGAAAGTAATATCGCCTTTGATATCGGTCTTGGCGCCAACCAACGTATCGATCGTATTACACGGTTTTTCTGTCGGCGCACTTTTACTCAACGAACTTAACATGGATATACCCTCTCGATTGATATAATACCGATCTAGCAATTCTAGTCGCTATTACGGAACCTGTTATGACACCGGCGGCCAATCATAAGTAGCTTCGGTGGTCTGACCGCCACCTGCCGTAAATACGTTGATTTTGATGGAACGCGCCTTAAATCCGCGCGGTAATTCGAACTTCCCTTCAATATCCTGAAAATATTTGAGGTTTACCTGGATCGGCCGCTCATTGGCGGCTGGTATCTTAATTACGGCGCTCTGGCCCCCCTGCGTTCCGGTGATCTCCAGCATGGCCGTGCCATAGATGATGCGTTCATGCTTGAGCGCCTGGATCAGCACTACCTTATAGCGGTACGCATTGGCGGATCCGGCAGGTTGAATATCAAGGCTCTGGATTCTCAAACCGCCTTTCTTGTCGGCCGGCGAAATGATGTTGCGATAAAAATTCAATTCCTCGCGCAGCTTTACAATTTCCTGCGCCGAGCCCTGCAACGACTTGTCCAGATCCTGATACGCTGCTTGATCCATCTGGATGGTGCGCTCAGCTCGGGCGAGCGCTTCGCGTAACTCTTGAATTTCTTCCTGCAGGCGGCCGTTATCGTCCTCGACGCGCTGCTGCTGCTGTACCGCAGCGCCACGCTCAAAGCCGGCCATGCTGAGGCCGTGATCGTAGACAAAAACTGCAGCGCCAATCGCTGCCACACCTACTACACCCGCGATCATCAGTTTGGTGCGCGGCGATATATGCCGTTTGATGACTACCGCAGCTGTTTTGTTAGTCCGGAGAGTTCGGCGAAATAATTCCAGCATGTAACGGCCTATCGAGGTGTGCCTAAATTATAGCGGAGCAAGCTGTTCTCTCCAGCCGCCGTTCGGCGGGCCGATTGAACTCAGGGCAGATAGGCCGGGGCGTTCAGACCGAGCTGCTCGTCCAAGCCGAACATGATGTTCATGTTCTGCACCGCTTGACCGGCCGCACCCTTCACCAGGTTGTCGATGACGGATAACACCACGACCGTATCGCCATCGTGCGGGCGATGGACCGCGATACGGCAGACGTTCGCCCCGCGCACCGAGCGTGTTTCCGGATGACTGCCGGCCGGCATCACATCAACAAAAGGTTCGTTGGCATAACGCCTCTCGTAGACCGCCTGCAGATCGGCCTCGGTGCGCTTCAGCGGCGCATAGAGCGTGGCATGGATACCGCGAATCATCGGGGTGAGATGCGGCACAAACGTCAGGCCCACGGCGTTACCGCGGATTTCGTCCAACCCTTGCCTGATTTCTGCCCAATGACGGTGACCCGGAACACCATAGGCCTTCATCGTGTCCGCGGCTTCGGAAAACAACGTATGTGTTTCGGCCTTGCGCCCGGCACCGCTGACGCCGGATTTGGCATCGGCAATCAAATGACCGCTGTCGACCAGATTATTCTCGAGCAACGGCAGAAATCCGAGCTGCACCGCGGTCGGATAACACCCCGGATTGGCGACGATGCGAGCCTTGCGGATCTTTTCGCGATTGACCTCGGGCAGACCGTATACAGCTTCGGCCAGCAGCTCGGGACAGGCGTGCGGCATTTTGTACCAGCGTTCCCATGTTGCCTGGTCCTTTAAACGGAAGTCGGCGGCTAGATCGATCAGCCGCACACCGGTTGCCAACAGCTCGCGCGCATGCGTCATCGCGACGCCGTTCGGGGTCGCCGAAAAAATGACGTCACAACCGGCCAGCTGTTTCACATCGGGCTCGACAAACGCCAGATCTATGTGGCCACGCAGATTGGAAAATAGATCGGCAACCTTCTTTCCCGCGTCGCCGCGCGAGGTGATTACCTTGAGCTCGACCTTCGGATGGACCGCGAGCAGCCGCAACAGCTCTGCGCCTGTATACCCGGTCCCACCGATAACGCCTGCCTTGATCATGATCCGTCTGCCGGAACGTGTGAGAAAGAATTTTATTCTAGCAGAAATCAGTGTTTTTCCCGGGATAAAAGCGGGCCGGCTGAAGACGACATACGTTCGTTTCCCGGTACCGATGACAACAAAAGAAAGGGCCCATTAGGGCCCTGCAGGGATAAAGCGCACTCGCCAATTGCGAGTCTTTTTATTTGGCTGGGGGACTAGGATTCGAACCTAGATTAAGTGAGTCAGAGTCACTCGTCCTGCCGTTAGACGATCCCCCAAGAAGGGTGGCGGATTTTAATGAATGTCTGGAGCGCGGGCAACGCAATCCAGTATGCCCTGTTCCACAACCATTTTCTCGCCGATCGCGAGGGCTAAAAAAACATGGGCTGCCGAGGCAGCCCATGTAGGACATCCAATGTTGAATCTTGCGCGTTAGCGCTTGGAATATTGCGGACGCTTACGCGCCTTGTGCAGACCGTACTTCTTACGCTCGACCGCACGTGAATCGCGCGTCACGTAGCCGGCCTTACGCAGGACTCTACGCAAGGCCTCATCGTAGGCCATCAACGCGCGCGTGATGCCATGGCGAATCGCGCCAGCCTGTCCATTCGGACCGCCGCCGGCGACATTCACCTTCACATCGAACTTCTCGAGCATGTCTACGGCGGCAAACGGCTGGCGCACAATCATGCGGGAGGTTTCACGGCCGAAGTATTCATCCAGCTTGCGGTCGTTGATCAGGATACTGCCCTTGCCGGGCTTGATGTACACGCGCGCGGTCGAAGACTTACGCCGGCCGGTACCGTAAAAAACGTTTTGGGTCGTCGCCATCGCGATGGTATTCCTATTGGGCTTCCTGAATTAAATCTCGAGCACTTTGGGTTGCTGGGCAGAATGCTCATGCGCCGGCCCACGATAGACCTTGAGCTTGCGGAACATCTGTCTGCCGAGCGGATTCTTGGGGAGCATGCCCTTCACAGCGATTTCAATGAGCTGTTCTGGATGCTTCACGCGCATTTCACGCACGCTGGTCGTCTTCAAACCACTCTGGTAACCGGAATAGCGATGATAAAACTTGTCGCGTTCCTTCTTACCCGTCACCTGAATCTTTTCCGCATTGATGACGATGATGTAATCTCCCGTATCCACGTGCGGCGTGAATTCAGGTTTATGTTTTCCACGCAGACGCCGTGCTACCTCGGCGGCCAGTCTTCCAAGCACCTTGCCACTCGCGTCCAGCACGAGCCAGTCGCGCTTAACAGTCTCAGATTTCGCAGAATAAGTTTTCATCTTTCAGACGCCATAGCGGGGGTGACCCCCCGAAAAAGAACGCGGATGCTACAAAAACCGCTGTCCGGTGGCAAGCATTATTAAGCCGCTACGGGTTCGTTGTCTTGGGTAAATACGGCAAGATCACTGCAATTTACGCAAAAAAAAGGGCGTAGCGATTAAGCCACGCCCGAACCACCACTAGGAGGATGGAGGAGCCGTTTTCGATCCGATGGTATTACGCGCCATCGGTTCAAAATCTTTGTCTGCTTGCAGGATTAAAGTGCAAAGATCAGACCATAATGGATGTTAAAGCTTATACATTATTATTATCTAATATATTGACTCATATGTCAATAATTCTCCGGTTTTCATGAATAAATTCTGACCCAAATCACTATCAAGTTACTAATTATTAAAATAATTATTTGATTTTTTTAAAAAGACAAATACAAGAAATGTTCGGAAAACTCGAGGACGGGGAATAAAAATACAAGTGAAAGGGTTTAAAAACTATTCAAAAATAGAATATCAATCAGCTTTTTCAAATTTTAAGGCGTTCGACTATTTCTCCACGGCCCAGATGGCGCTCGATAATCTCGTCAATATCGCGTTTATCCATATACGTATACCAAGTCCCCTCCGGATAAATCACGATTATCGGGCCTTCTTCGCAACGATCTAGACATCCGGCGTTATTTACTCGCACCTTGCCCTTTCCATGCAATCCCAGCGCTTTGAGCCGCTCTTTGGCGTAATCGCGCATTTCCTGAGAACCGCGATTGGCGCAGCAGGCGCTACCGTCCTCGCGACGATTAATGCAGAAGAACACATGATGGCGATAATAAGGTTGGTTCATGACTAATCCCTGATCTCCCACGCGCTAGCGTCGCCGTGCCAACAGCTGTGCCAGCTCGACGGCGGACTTCACGCCCATCTTTTCGAACAGACGCGCGCGATGGACTTCGACCGTACGGGTCGCGATGCCGAGCTCATCGGCGATTACCTTGTTCAGCTTGCCCGCCAGAATACGATCCATGACCTCACGCTCGCGCTTCGTCAAACGCTGCAGGCGGGTTTCAACCGACGCCAGACTGGCGTGCTCGTTGCGTTGGCGCGTATCCATCTCCAAGGCCGCCAGCACCCGATCAACCAGATCGTTATCGTCAAATGGCTTCTCGACGAAATCATAGGCCCCACGTTTGAGCGCCGCGACGGCCATCGCGACATCGCCGTGACCAGTCAAAAAAATTACCGGCAACTGACAATTACGCGAACGTAGAATTTCGAAAAGTTCCACGCCGGTCATCCCGGTCATGCGAATGTCGAGCAACAAACACCCCGCCATATCGTCACGATAATCGCCAAGGAACGCTTCCGCCGACGACCAGGCCATCGCCGGCACGGAACGCGACTTGAACAACCAAAGCAATGCGTCGCGAATCGCGGCGTCATCGTCAACAATATAAGTTGTGCTCACGTACTTTGTGGTAGCCAGAGATGAAACAGTATTCCGCCGTTGGGACGCGCTTCAAACCACAAACGACCGTGATGCAATTCCGCGATCGACCGACAAATGCTGAGTCCCATCCCCATACCTTCCTGTTTGGTCGAAAAGAATGGTTCATATAAATGCGCCGCTACTTCCGGCGGGATACCGCCGCCATTGTCCGATACGCTCACGCGTACACCATTTTCATGCACCGCGGTTGAAACCACCAGCACTCTCTGATCGGGCGACAAATCCGCCATTGCATCCATGCCATTGCGCATCAGGTTGAGCAGTGTTTGTTCTACCATCACTTTGTCGGCCTGTATCGTCGGCAAATTCGACGCCAGATCCAGCTGAATACGCATACCGCGCTGGTGCGCCGCCGCTTCGATCAAGCCGACGGAATCATCCACAATCACATTGAGCTGAGACGGTTCCTGTTGCGGCTCGCGTCGGCGCACAAACTCATGCACGCGACGGATTACCTGACCGGCGCGCTGCGCCTGGGCGACGACCTTGCGCAATGTCTCAACGACATCACTGCGCGGACCGGTTGAAGCCTCAAGCAGGTTTAGACAACCCGTGGTATAACTCGAGATCGCCGATAACGGCTGATTCAGTTCGTGCGCCAGCATCGAGGCCATCTCACCCATCGTTACCAACCGCGCGGTGAACTGGAATTTCTCCTGCTGTTGGCGGTACAAGTCTTCGGCGCGTTTTCGCGCGGTAATATCGAGTACCGAGCCCATCCACCCGGAATGACGGCCATCGGCGTCAATCAACGGTGCTTCGTAGATTAATACGTCGAAACGCTCGCCACTTTTGCGGCGGAAGCGCACTTCCACTGGCTCGTGCGGCCCGGTACTGGCAAGGATCTGGTCGTGCATCACAACGGTGTGATCGATAAATTCTGGCGCCCAGTACGGCATCGGCGGTCCGCGCCCGATCAACTCCTCCGCATTCCATCCCACCATCCTGCAAAACGCAGGATTGACATAAATGATGCGCCCTTCCAGATCACGCGCGCGTAACCCAGTGACCAGAGAATCTTCCATCGCCTTGCGGAACGCGTATTCTTCGCGCAACGCCTGTTCCGCGGCCAGTCGATGCTGCATATGACGCCGGGCCGCACGCAGACTGAACAGAATAGCGAGCGCCAGTAAAACAATGGTGGCCATGAACAATCCGGGCACCAACCGCGTGCCCTCGCGGTGCGCGGACGCGACCAGCTTCATCCCCCGCCCCACTGCCTCGAACTCCAACTGATGCGATAACGCCGACTCGCCTGCGTTGACAGAAGAGTTTGAGGACAGCGTCGTGCCGTTTTCATCTACCAGCGCCACGCGATAGCGCTCCGTAAACCACCAGGGCACCATCTGGTTGAGCAAGGTGTAAGTCGAATACACACCGACGGTCATGCCATTGAGCTGGCCGCCGCGATAGTGCGGGATGTAGACATCGAAATGCGCGTCGTTCTGGCCGATATCATAGAGCGAGCTGTAGATCGGTTTACCGATGCGGCTCGCTAACCGGAAGGCCGCAGCAAATTCGGGTTTAAGCGCATTACGCGTGTCGCGCATGGTCACCGAGGGCGGCACCGCATTGACGACCCGTCCGTTGTCATCAAGCCACAAGATCTGGACCAGACTTTCGCCTTGCTGGATCTGGTTGTTGGCGCGCAGCGTATAAGTGCGTTGATCCACGCCGGCGTCAAAGACATCGACGCCGAGCAGCCGCAGTTGCTCGGCGTTGCGGTCCATCTGGAAGCGCATGTACTGCTCCAGCCAGCGCACGTCGCTGATGAGCGTGTTGCGCTGATCTTCGAGGTCGTTGCTGTGCAATACCCACAACAGCGCGGCGATGGCGATCGGGATCAGTACCGCCGCAACGCGCGGAAGGAACCACATCCAGCGTGGCGCGCGTTGCGGCGAATTCAGGATTTCGCTGGTGGCGATCCTGGGAGCAGTCACCTGCTTATCGGTCATGGGCTCAATAATAAGCCATGTTGTGCCAGAACTGACGGCGACGCGGACTAGCGCGTCACCCCGGCTTCGACCACCGCCAACGCCGTCATATTCACCAGGCGGCGCACGGTGCAGGTAGGCGTTAACACGTGGACTGGCTTGGCGGCGCCGAGCAGGATCGGGCCGATGGTCACGCCGTCGCCGGCAGCCTGTTTCAGCAGGTTGAACGAAATATTGGCCGCATCGAGGCTTGGCATCACCAACAGATTCGCCGAACCCTTCAAACGCGAGTTCGGGAATACCGCCCGGCGAAGTTCCTCCGACAACGCGGCATCGCCATGCATCTCGCCTTCGACTTCGAGATCCGGCGCACGTCGCTCCAACAACTCACGCGCGCGCTGCATCTTGATCGCATTCGGCGTATCGGCGGTACCAAAACTCGAATGCGACAACAATGCCACCTTCGGCGTAATGCCGAAACGCCGGATGGTTTCGGCCGCGAGAATAGTCATCTCGGCGAGCTGTTCGGCGTTCGGATCGTAGGTGACATAGGTATCGCAGATGAATACCGTTTGCCGCGGCAGCATCAGACCGTTCAGTGCCGCATACGTGGAAACGCCCGGCTTGCGACCGATGACTTGTTCGATGTACTGCAAGTGCAGCGCGTGGGTACCGAACGTACCGCACAGCATGCCATCGGCATCGCCCTTGTAAATCATCATCGCGCCGATCAGCGTCAGACGTCGGCGCATCTCGATCTTGGCGTAGTCCGGCGAAATACCCTTGCGTTCGGTCAACGCATGGTAGGTCTGCCAGTAATCCTTGTAGCGCGGATCCTGATTCGGGTTGGTCAATTCGAAGTCAGCGCCGGCGCGAATACGCAGTCCGTAACGCGCGATGCGTTTTTCCACGACTTCCGGGCGACCGATCAGGATCGGCCATGCCAGCTTTTCATCCACCACAATCTGTACCGCCCGTAGCACGCGTTCGTCCTCGCCTTCGGCATAGACGATGCGCTTGGGCGTCAGCTTGGCGCTGGCAAACAGCGGCCGCATCAGCATGCCGGAGTGATACACGAACTGTTGCAGCTGCTGGCGGTAGCCGTCGAGATCCTGGATCGGGCGTGTGGCCACACCCGAATCCATCGCGGCCTTGGCCACTGCGGGAGCGACCCGAACGATCAGGCGCGGATCAAATGGCTTCGGAATCAGGTATTCCGGTCCGAATTGCAGCAGGTTGCCGTCGCCATACGCGGTCGTGACCACATCGGATTGTTCCGCGTGCGCGAGGGCCGCAATCTCGCGCACCGCGGCCAGCTCCATCTCCGGGGTGATTGAGGTGGCGCCGACGTCGAGCGCGCCGCGGAAAATAAACGGAAAGCAAAGTGTGTTGTTGACCTGGTTAGGGTAATCCGAGCGCCCGGTCGCAATCACGCAATCCGGCCGCGCAGCCTTGGCGAGTTCGGGCATGATCTCTGGCGTCGGATTTGCAAGCGCGAGGATCAAGGGTCGGTCGGCCATTTGCTTGACCATCTCCGGTCTCAGTACACCGGCCGCGGACAAACCAAGGAACACATCGGCTCCCGGAACAATGTCGGCTAACGTACGCGCATCAGTCTCGCGCGCATAGCGCGACTTATTCTCGTCCATATCGACCTTGCGGCCCTTGTACACCACACCCTTACTGTCAGTAATAAGAATGTTTTCTTTCTTGAGTCCGAGATGCACCAGCAGGTCAAGGCACGCGAGCGCGGCCGCGCCAGCGCCCGAGCACACGAACCGTACGTCTTCGATACGCTTGGCGGCGACCTTCAGGCCGTTCAGCACGGCAGCGGCGCATACGATCGCGGTGCCATGCTGGTCGTCGTGGAACACCGGAATCTTCATGCGCTCGCGCAGCTTGCGCTCGACGTAGAAACATTCTGGCGCCTTGATATCTTCGAGATTGATGCCGCCGAACGTGGGCTCCAGCGCCGCAATAATGTCGACGAGCTTGTCCGGATCGTTTTCGCTGATCTCGATATCGAAGACATCGATGCCGGCAAACTTCTTGAACAGCACCGCCTTGCCTTCCATCACCGGCTTGCCCGCGAGCGGCCCGATATTGCCCAGACCCAGCACCGCGGTACCGTTCGTGATGACGCCGACCAGATTGCCGCGCGCGGTCAGGTTCGATACCTCCGCCGGATCGGCCACGATCGCCTCGCACGCCGCCGCCACACCGGGCGAATAGGCCATCGCGAGGTCCTGCTGATTGGTCAGTTCTTTGGTCGGGACAACTGCGATCTTGCCCGGCCGTGGTTTCCGGTGATACTCGAGGGCTGCTTGTTTGAAACGCTCATCCATTCCGAATCACCTGAACAAAACGCTGAATTGCAATTTGAGAGACTAATATAGGGGCGGCATTATCGCCATTTATCGCGCTGGCAGCGATAGCAAACCAAATGTCACTCCGCAAAATGCCGGTTTGCCAAGAAAAAACCCTCTATACGCAACGCATAGAAGGTGCGAGTCACTTGCCGATCGGGTTGCTCTGCTCTGAACCATAAGTCACTACCGGAACGCGGCACGGTCCCGGTAGTGACACCATTATAAGTTATGGAATCTATGTCCCGACTGCCGCTGCATGCCGGCGGCCGCGGAACGTGTACGACAACAGCGCCGCGCCGATGAGCACGAAACCAATCACGTCTGCATAAGCGCCGGGGTAGCACAACGCGAGGCCGCCGCTGATCAACAGCACGCGCTCCAGCCATCCGATTGGGCGCAACAACCAGCCCTGCATACCGGCCGCCATCGCACTGATACCAATACAAGCCGTCACCGCTATCCAGACCACCATGCCCCAATTGCCACCGGGCGGCATTTTGAGCAGCAGGCCAACGCCTTCCGGCGTGAGCACGAACATGAACGGCACCACAAATGCCGGCATGGTGTACTTCCACGATTGCAGCGTGGTCTTGTACGGATCGGCGCCGGTCATGGCCGCGGCGGCAAATGGCGACAACGCCGTCGGCGGCGATACCTCCGAGAGCACCGCGTAATAGAAGATGAACATATGCGCGGCGTAGTCCGGCACGCCGAGATTGATCATCGCCGGTGCCGCGATCACCGCGCAGATGATGTAGCTCGCCGTCACCGGCACTGCCAGACCAACGATCCAGACCACCAGCGCGGTAAACACCGTGGTCAGGAACAGACTGCCGCCGGCGTAGGAGATCACGATGTTGCTGAACTTGAGGCCGAGTCCGGTCTTGGCGACCACACCGACGATCAGGCCCGCTGCGGCGCAAGTCGCCGCCACGTTCAGCATCTGATAGGCGCCGTCCTTGAGCGACAACCAGATGCCCTTCAGCGCGGACTTGATCGGACGTCCGAAGAACACCGTGATCGCCGTCGCCACCGTGGCCCAGAACACCGCCATGGTCGGCGAGAAGCCGAGCAGCATGAACGCCACGATCGAGAGCAACGACAGGAAGTGATAACCCTGACGCAATGACAGCTCCCACAGCTGATGCAGCCTGCTCTTCTTGTTGACGTTCACTTCCGAATCGTGCAGCCGCAGGTTAAAGCGACGCGCGTCCAGTTCCACCATGATAAACAGCGAGAAGTAATACAGCAGCGTCGGGATCGTCGCCATCAACAGCACGTCGGTGTACGAGATCTTCAGGAACTCCGCAATCAAAAACGCCGCGGCGCCCAGCACCGGCGGCGAGATGATCGCGCCCAGACCGCCTGCAGCCAGCAAACCGCCGGCGGCAGCCGGGTCGTAACCGGCGCGCTTCATCATCGGATAGGCAACCGAGCCGATCGCGACCGTGGTGGCAACGCCCGAACCCGACGGCCCACCGAGCAGGAACGACGACAGTACCACCGTACGCCCCACACCCGAGGGCTTCGAGCCAAGTGCGGCGAACGAAAAATCGAGGAAGAACTTGCCAGCGCCGGAGTGTTGCAGGAACGCGCCGTAGATGGTGAACAGAATGATAAGAGTCGCTGAAACATCGACCGCGGTGCCGAAAATGCCTTCCAGCGTCATGTACATGATGCCGACCAGACTTTCGGTGTCGTAGCCGCGATGCCCCCACTGGCCGGGCAGCTCGCCGCCGAAATAGGCATAGGCAATGAACATGCCCACCACGATCGGCATGATGATGCCCGAGGTACGGCGCGCGGCTTCCAGCACCAACAGCACAAATGCCACGCCGAGCCAGACATCGATCTTGTTCGGACCGTTGTTGCGATCCCAGAAATCATCGCCGCCAATGAGCAGGTAGAGAATCGTCGCCGCACTTATCAATACAAAGATAACGTCGAACCACATCACACGGTTGCGGAAACGCTTGGCGACCGGAAACATCAGGTATACGAGCATCAACATCATGCCCACGTGTACCGGCCGCAGCACCGCCGTCGGCACAATCCATACCGCGGCATACAGGTGGAACAACGACATCGCCACCAGGAACACGGCAATGCCGGTCTCGAGCCAGCCACGATAATGGCTGACGGCACCTTCTTCCTGCTCAATGAATTCTTCCGCCTTCTTCAGCTGTTCGGCAGAAATTCCGGCCGGCGCAACGGCAGTGGATTTGGATCGTTTGTCATCAGACGTCATCAGAGTTACCCCGGTCACCCGAATAAGAACATGGCGACCGCGGTCTACGCCGCGGTCGCCGGTCTTCAGCTATTACTGAACCGTAATGCCCTTTTCCTTGAAATACTTCTTCGCGCCCGGATGGTACGGAATCGGAGAGGTCGCGCCCTGGTTCTTCAGCGAGATATGCGCCGCTTCCTGATGCACCCTGACCAGTTCCGGCTGACTGTCGAACACAGTCTTGGTGATCTTGTAGGCGAGTTCGTCGGCCATTTTGGCGTCCACGACAAGCAGGTTCCATACCTGGATGTTGGTCACCGGCTTGTCCTGTCCCGGATAGACATTTGCCGGGATCGTACCTTTGGAATACAGCTGGCCGTATTTCTTGTTCATTGCATCCGCCAATTCGGCATGATCGAGGAGCTTGATCTTCGAGCCCGGCGAGGCCGCCAGATCCGTTACCGCCGCCGCCGGCAGACCACTCACCCATACGAACGCATCGATCTTGCCGTCCTTCATCGCATTAACGGATTCATTAACGCTCAGGCGTTCACGGTTAACATCCTTGTCCTTGTCGAGACCGATGGCCTCCAGCATGCGTAACGCCACGACTTCGGTGCCGCTGCCCGGCGAACCGGTGGAGATGCGCTTGCCCTTGAGGTCAGCGAGTTTGTTGATGCCGGTACTTTCGGTCGTCACCACTTGCACGTGGTTGGGATAAAGCGCCACCAGTGTGCGCGCTTCGACCTTGGTGTCCTTGAACTTCTCGACACCCTGAACCGCATCCGAGGCAGAATCGGCCATCGTAAAGCCGATGTCCATCTTGCCGGACTTAATAAACTTGAGATTGTCCACCGATGCACCGGTGACTTCCGCCGTGACCTGCGTGCCCGGCAATTTTTCGGTCAGCACTTTGGCCAGACCACCGCCGAGTGCGTAATAAACGCCGCCCGTGGCACCGGTACCGATCGAGAGATTTTTGCTCGCGTACGCCGTGAGCGCAACCGCCATGACGCCGACTAGCGCCGTACCCAGAATTTTCCAAAGCTTCATATCAGCTTCTCCTTCCACTAGATAATAAGGGTTGATTGATACAACATGTGCGAGCCTTCAGCCGGTCTAGACCGGAGCACCAATACACTGTTGATTTGATGAACCACACTCATAAGTTTTAATCGAATGTGCGTTCTACGTAATTGTGGCTTTGCGTAACTGCGGTTTTCCGATGGAAACGAGGCCTGTTTTCCCGATAGCGATGCTTTATCATTCTCTATCAGAGGCTTAGCAAGCGTACGTTGAGCGTGCCGCACCCTCGCTAGTCGCGACGCAAAATATCAACTATTTCAAGGGCTGGCGGTATCATGAAAACGTCTTCATTGGCGATGCGTGCGTGAATAATTTGCAGACATGAGTTTCATCCGAACCAACGCTAGAGCGTGAATACACTATGAGTATAGGTGACCCCAGCTTCTGGATCGCGCTACTGCAAATCATTGGCATTAACATTGTACTTTCAGGTGACAATGCCGTCGTGATTGCACTCGCCGCGCGTTCGCTTCCACCGAAACAACAGAAGGCAGCGATCTTCTGGGGCAGCGGCGCCGCGGTGGTGATGCGAATCATTTTGACCATTGTGGCTGTCCAGCTGCTGCAACTGCCTTATCTCAAACTGATCGGTGCCGCGTTGCTGCTCTGGATCGCCGTCAAGCTGCTGTTGCCGGAAGAAGAAAATGACGACGGCATCGCCTCCAGCAACCACCTCGGTGCCGCGATCAAAACCATATTGATTGCCGACCTGGTGATGAGTCTGGACAACGTCATCGGCGTGGCCGCGGCCGCCAAGGGAAATCTGACACTATTGATTCTTGGCCTTGGCATTTCGATTCCACTGGTCATTTTTGGTTCGACGTTGTTACTGAAACTGATGGAGCGCTACCCCCTCATTATTACCGTCGGCGCGGCACTGCTTGGCTGGGTTGCCGGTGAGATGGCGGTAACCGATCCGTGGGTCAAAGACTGGGTGAACGCACAGGCCGCGACGTTGCACTGGATCGGGCCGGCGCTCGGCGCGTTGATCGTAGTGGCGACGGGCAAATGGTTGGCATTGCGCGCCCAGGCGCGCCGCCAGGCGCGGCCGCTGATTGATCTTGCGTCATCGGCAGACCGGACGCCAAAACAGAATTAACCGCAAGGGAAACGATATGATCCGCTTTCTGGTGCCGTTAGATGGTTCCGCAATTTCCGGCCGCGCCGTGGAACAACTACTGACGAAATCCAGCTGGTATCGGGAACCGTTGGAGATTCATCTACTCAACGTCCAGTCTGCACTTTCGGGCGACGTGGCCGGATTCGTGCAACCCGAGCAGATCAGGCAATTTCATCTCGAAGCGGGGCTAAAAGTGCTCGCGCCGGCGCGCGCCAAACTCGAGGCGGCCAAGGTCCCCCATGTCTTCCATATCGGCGTGGGAGAACCGGCGCAAGTGATCGCACAGTACGCCAAGGACAAACATTGCGATCAGATATTCATGAGCAGTCGAGGCCTGGGCAGCATCGCCGGTATCGTGCTCGGATCGGTGACGACCAAGGTCATCCATCTTTCGGAAGTGCCGGTATTGCTGGTGAAGTAAATCGGGCGACACGGTACAACCGCCGTTATCTGATCAACCCCACCTCACGATAATACTTCTGCGCGCCGGGATGCAGCGGAACCGGCACTTCGACCGCGGCGCGCTCGCGCTGTATCGTCTTTGCCGCCGGATGCGCCTTGACCAACTGATCAAGGTGCTCAAACATCGACTGGGTCATTTTATAGACGGCATCGTCCGGCATGTTTTCACGCGTTACCAGGAAATTGGTAATCGTGGCCGTGACCACATCGACTTCCTGTCCACGATACGTCTTCGCCGGAATGACACCGGGTCGATAGGCGGAATCGTTCACGTTCTGCACCACGTCGACCGGAATCGGGATTACCACGATCTTCATGGCCGCGGCGAGATCGCGCACCGAGGCGACACCGAGACCGGCTGACTGCAAGGTGACGTCGAGCTGCCGGCGCTTCATCAACTCGACCGATTCGCTGAAGGATAAATAGTCCACGCGCGCGAAGTCTTTGTAGCTCAGGCCGGCCGCGCGAAAAATGTCGCGCGCATTGAGCTCGGTACCGGACTTGCGCGCGCCGACCGAAATACGTTTGCCCTTGAGATCGGCAAGTGTCTTGATACCCGCGCCGTCGCGAGCGATGATCTGAATGTAGTTTTGATACATACCGGCGATAACCCGCAGCTTTCCGAGCGGGACCTTGAAACCGGCTTCCTCATTGCCCTTCCAGGCATCGGACAGCGTATCGCCCAGCGAAAAAGCCACTTCGGCACGACCGGCCTGTAACAAATTGAGATTTTCCGCCGAGCCTTGAGTCGCCTGCACCGATACCCTTACCTGCGGCAGCGCCTCGGCATACACCTGGCTCAGCGCTTCGCCAATGGCGTAATACACGCCACTGGTGTCGCCGGTCAGAATGTTGATTGACCGGATGTTGCTGGCCTTGGGTTCGCAGGCGGCCAGACCGCTCAACAACAACGCCGCCGTCATTACGCGAAAAATAAGGTTCATAGCGTCTCCTCGCACTAGCTGGGCTATCAGGTTGGTTACAGTTAAGCCCGGATAACGTCAAAAAAGCAACGTTGTGCCGAATGCCGCGCCGACGAAGCTCCCTGGGCGCACTACGATGATTCCTCATCTTCAATAAATTAAAAAAAACGGGCGCCCGAAGGCGCCCGTTTTATTACACACACTACTCCAAGCGTACTGCTTAGAATATGTGCTTCATACCAACGTAGATCTGCGAAGTTTTTTCGCCGTTGGACGGAACAGGCATCGTGACACCAAGAGTCAAGTTAAACGGCGCGTAATGGGCATTGGCATCGTTATCGACGACCGAGTAGTACGCACCGACCGTGGTGCGCTTCGACATCGCATGATCCCAGCCGAACACGTAGGCCTTGGCACCGGTGTCATCGACAGTCGAACCGCCATTCGGGCCACTCAGCTTTGCGATCTTGGCATAGGTCGCATAGATCGCTTCGTTACCGAAGCTGTAGCTCACCGGCACTAACCAGGCATTACGCTTGGTGAAGTCCGCGGTTTCGGTCGCTACACGCTGCTGCGAGTTGTCGTAGCCCACGCCAATCTTCAAGCCGAACGGGAACGTGAAGCCGGCCCACGCGCGCAACGATTTTTCATCGTTGATCGCGGTCGTGCCTTCCGCCTTCCAGTTCCAATAGCTCGCACCGACAGCAACCGGACCTTGCGCCCAACGTACTACCAGGTTGTACGCGCCGTCCTTGCTGCCGTCTGCGCCACGACCGGAACCTTCGCCACCGCTCGGATTCTGGGAGTAGGCCGCACGCGCCGTAACACCGGCCCAGTTCGGGCTGTCCCACATGATGAGGTTGTCGGTACGCGTTGCGCGGGCAATGTTACGCGGCGCCGTACCGCTGGCGGTCGTCGTCATCTGCGACATCGGGCCTGCAGTCAGGTTGTCCTGATTCGAGTTGGCACGATAGCCTTCAATAACACCGAACTCGTTGTAATGCAGATCCCAACGGCCAATGGTGAGCTTGCCGAAACCACCCTGCAAACCAACGCCGGTGTTACCTGCGGCGAGACCGACGTTCGTCGGGGCCGTGCCGGTATCCGTGGCAAAGCGGGATTCCATATTGAACCAGGCCTTCAAACCGCCGCCCAGATCTTCCGTGCCTGACAAGATAAAGCGCGAGCCTTCATCCGAAACGCGGGTTTCAGTGTGATAGCCGCCGGCGACCGCCGTGGCTGCGCTTCCCTGACTTACTTTGTATTGTTCAACACCTGCGGAAAACCAGCCGGAAATGCTTACGTTGGCTGAATCAGCGTTGGCCAACGGAGCGGCCAGTGCGCCTGCAACCATGACTGCGATGAGCTTCTTCTGCATAACTCTCTCTCCTGTGTTAGTTCAGCAACAAGACTGTGACAGATCAGCAACAAGCTTATTCTCACCGGCGAGGACCTGAAAACTATTGTGGCTTACCACAATTAAATACCCACCGGCGTCAGTCATTCAATTTCCATATCATAAAATATCCCTGTTTCGCTGTATTTTCGCAGGCTGGAGTTACCCAGATCCACGTTAAGACATTCTCATCGCTTACTAGAAATGCATTCACGCTCATGATATTCAGGACCACATGGATATCCAAATTCGCAAAATCACCACCCTCAGCGTCGCCGTTTTACTATTGTCGCTGATGACAGCATGTCAGCGCAGCAACGAGCCCATCGTCATCAAATTCAGCCATGTGGTGGCCGTGGATACGCCCAAAGGCCAGGCGGCTGAATACTTTAAAAAGCTTGCAGAGGAGCGTACCAAAGGGAGGGTAACGGTCAAGATATTTCCCAATAGCACCTTGTATAAAGACAAGGAGGAGATGGACGCGCTGCAGCTCGGCTCGGTGCAAATGTTAGCGCCCTCGTTATCGAAATTCGGGCCGCTAGGGATCAGTGAATTCGAGGCCTTTGATTTACCTTACATTTTTGATGGCTATACCAGTCTGCGCAAAGTCACCGATGGGCCAGTAGGAAAAAATCTGCTTAAAAAGCTCGAAAATAAAGGGATTCTAGGCTTGGCCTTTTGGGACAACGGATTCAAAGTCATGAGTGCCAATAGACCTCTGCACAATCCTGCCGATTTCCGAGGGCTGAAAATGCGTACGCAGGCATCTCACACGCTAGAGGCGCAAATGCGTGCCCTGGGGGCAAATCCCCAAGTCATTACTTTTGGCGAAACCTACCGTGCGCTGCGAGCCGGTATCGTGGACGGGACTGAAAACCCTCCGTCGAATCTCTATACCCAGAAGATGTACGAGGTGCAGAAACACGTAACCGTGTCCGATCACGGTTACCTTGGCTATGCGGTAATCGTCAACAAGAAATTCTGGGAAGGGCTGCCGACGGACATCCGTAAAACACTTGAAGGGGCGATGCGTGACGCTACCAGATACGGAAATGAGACCTCGAAGCGGAAAAACGAAGAGGCGCTCGCTGCCGTCCGCAAGTCTGGCAAGACCATCGTCTATACATTGACGCCCGAGGAAAAGCGCACATGGAAAAAAGCGTTGATCGGCGTTCACAAAGCAGAAGAAGGGCGCATCGGCAAAGATGTCATCGAGGCAATTTACAACGCCACTGATTCGAATCCGAACAAGCTTTAGCATTTTTGCGCTGTTATTTTTCTAAACAGGCGCTGTATCTAATCTGTATAGCGGTGATTTTGAGTGACATCCATGTCATTCACGATCGTCTGTCCCTCGTCTTTGTCGTGTCATGTCAAAATTCCATCACGTCTAGTCATTGTGGTTTTCCACAGTTGGGTCCTGCGTTAAAGCGGAAACTCCATGAGCAACGACGCTGAATGGATAAAACAGCTGAATAAACGGCCTTTTTCTTTTTTGTGCGCTGCGGGTACCCACTAAGGGGCCATTATGACAAGCCACAAATTGCCAATATGCCAATGTCGACCACAATGCACTAGCTGATCTTTCGCAGTTACGACGAACCGAATTTCTTGGTGTCCTAAACTTTTTAGGGCACCGACTCGTGCCAACCGGCACAGGAGAGCATCCGATGAATATGTTAATGCGTTCCATCTGTGCGCTTGTACTGTGTGCGGTCTCAGTCATGACATACGCCGCCGATCCCATTGTCATCAAGTTCTCCCATGTCACCACGCCTGATACTCCGAAAGGTCGGGCAGCCCTGCGCTTCAAAGAAGTTGCGGAACGACGCACCAACGGTCGCGTGGTCGTTGAGGTCTATCCAAATAGTATTCTCTACAAAGACAAAGACGAAATTGAAGCCCTCGTCAACGGCTCGGTACAGATTCTGGCGCCCTCGCTCGCCAAATTTAGTCCACTGGGTATCACCGAATTCGAAGTGTTCGACCTGCCCTATATCTTTCCGAGCAAGAGCATGCTGCGGCGGGTAACCGATGGCGACGTGGGCAAGGAGCTTCTGAAAAAACTCGAGCCCAAAGGAATCATCGGTCTGGCCTACTGGGACAACGGCTTCAAGGTCATGAGCGCCAATAAGCCGCTCAAGAAACCTGCTGACTTCAAAGGTCTCAAGATGCGGATTCAAACGTCGAAAGTACTGGACGCAGAGATGCGTACGCTCGGCGCCACCCCGGTGCCGATGGCATTTTCTGAGGTCTACGACGCGCTCAAAAGCGGCGCGGTCGACGGTACCGAAAACCCGCCGTCCAATCTCTACAGCAAAAAAATGCATGAAGTGCAGACGCACGTCACGGTCTCGAACCACGGCTATCTCGGTTACGCAGTGATTGCGAATAAAAAATTCTGGGATAGCCTGGCTCCGGATATCCGAATCCAACTCAAACTCGCGATGATTGACGCCACACGTTACGCGAACCTTTACGCCGAAAGGGAAAACGCTGATGCGCTCGACGCCGTGAGAAAATCGGGCAAGAGCGAGGTGTACGAACTGAGCGCGGACGAGCGTGAAGTCTGGCGCAAGGCGTTGATGCCGGTGCACAAGGAGATGGAATCGCGTGTCGGCAAAGAATTAATCCAGGCGATCTACAAGGAAGGTTCCGCGTTGGGCCACAAATTCTAAAGAGTTATCGCTGAAGTCTTTTCTCACTCACTATATCTCCACCATGAGGGCAATCATGAAAACGTTTATCCGTATCCGTAGCGCCATCATCGCCATCGCGGCAGTGTCTGTCTCCGCACTGATCGGTCCGGCGCATGCCGCCGACCCGATCGTAATCAAGTTCAGTCACGTCGTGGCCGTGGACACGCCGAAGGGTCAGGCTGCGCTGAAATTCAAGGAATTGGGCGAAGCCCGCACCAAAGGAGCAGTCAAGATCGAGGTTTATCCGAACAGCTCGCTTTACAAAGACAAAGAGGAGATGGAGGCGCTGCAACTGGGAGCGGTACAGATGCTGGCGCCGTCACTCGCGAAGTTCGGTCCGTTGGGCGTGAAAGAATTCGAGGCGTTCGATCTGCCCTATATTTTCGACGGCTACGCCGATCTGCACAAAGTCACGCAGGGGGCAGTGGGTCAGAGTCTGCTGAAGAAGCTCGATTCCAAGGGGATTCTCGGTCTCGCGTACTGGGACAACGGCTTCAAGGTGATGAGTGCCAACAAGCCGCTCAAGAATCCGGCGGACTTCAAGGGCCTGAAGATGCGTATTCAGTCGTCCAAAACGCTGGACGCGGAAATGCGGGCGCTTAGCGCCATCCCACAGGTCATGGCGTTCTCCGAGGTCTACCAGGCACTGCAGACCGGCGTCGTGGATGGCACCGAGAACCCGCCGTCCAATCTCTATACCCAGAAGATGCACGAGGTGCAGAAGCACGTGACGGTGTCAAACCACGGCTACCTTGGCTACGCGGTAATCGTGAACAAGAAATTCTGGGAAGGTCTGCCGAATGATGTGCGCACGCAGCTCGAAGGCGCGATGAAAGACGCGACAACCTATGCCAACGAAGTTGCGAAGAAAGACAACGACGAAGCGCTAGAAGCCGTGCGCAAGTCCGGCAAAAGCACGGTCTATGTGCTGACCGCTGACGAAAAGAAGGCCTGGAAGAAGGCACTGCTCCCGGTGCACAAGGAAATGGAAGAGCGCATCGGCAAGGAAACGATTGCCGACATCTACAAGGCCACCGGCTTCGATCCGAGCAAAATGTAAATTACCTCACGCCGGCCACTGCGGGGGACTTTCATGTCCTGGCCGCAGTGGCCTTTTTTTATATACTATTAATGCCTGTCGTCAGGAGAGGGGCAAACAATGAAAGTGCTTGATCATCTCGAGGAATGGATTATCACCTTCCTCATGGGTGCAGCAACGGTCGTCATCTTCCTGGCAGTGCTGCATCGTTACGGGGCCGGTTTCAGGATTCCGGTCGTACAAGACTGGCTGCTCTCGCTTCACTTCGGTTGGGCCCAGGAACTCTGCATCTACATGTTTGTGTGGATGGCAAAATTCGGCGCCGCTTATGGCGTGCGTACCGGTATCCACGTGGGCGTGGATGTACTCGTCAACCGCCTGCCCGAAGACTGGCGTAAAAAGGCGGTACTGCTGGCGCTCTTCGGTGGCGCCCTCTTCACCGGCATTATCGGCACGCTCGGCCTGCGTTTCGTGTGGGAGAACGGCATGCATTACGCCGTGTTCCATCTGCTCGGGCTCGCCACCGGCGATCTGCCGCAGGGACCAACGACGCCGGATCTCGAGTGGCCGACATGGGTCGTGTATTCGGCCGTACCGCTCGGCTCGTATTTAATGTGTTTCCGTTTCCTGCAAGTAACGTGGGGATTTATTCGCACCGGCGAGCTACCGCATCACGATCACGCGCATGTCGATGGCTTAAGCGATGACGATCAGACCTTCGATGCCGCGGTGGTGAAAGGAGGTGCGAAATGAGCGCCGAAGCCCCTGCTCTTGCCTTCCCACCGATGACCAAACCGCGTGCGGCCACCTGGCTGATCTCTATTGCCACTGTGCTGCTCGCCGTCTGTTATTTCTACGGTAACGTCGGCATCGTGTTTGCGCTGTTGCTGGCGCTGATGCTGACGGGCATACCGGTCTCGATCGCTCTGGGCCTGACGGTGCTGATGTTTCTGTACCTGCTGACGCACGTACCGGTCGAAGCCGTGGCGTTGAAGCTCTTCACCGGCATCGAGAAGTTCGAAATCATGGCGATTCCGTTCTTCATCCTCGCCGGCAACTTCCTGACCCACGGCGGCGTGGCCAAGCGCATGATCGGCTTCGCCACCAGCATGGTCGGTCACTGGCACGGGGGGCTGGCGCTCGCGGGCATCGTTGCCTGCGCCATGTTTGCGCTGGTGTGCGGGTCGAGTGTCGCCACGGTGGTGGCCATCGGTTCGATCGTGCTGCCGGCGATGGTGAAGCAGGGCTATCCGATGCGCTTTGGTGCCGCCGTCATTATCTGCGCGGGCTCGCTCGGCATCCTCATGCTGCCCTCGATCCCCAAGGTGATCTATGCCATCGCCACCAACACCTCGATCGGTGCACTGTTCGTAGCCGGCCTTTTCCCGGGGATGCTGCTCACGGCGATGCTCTGTAGCGTCACCTGGTACATCGCCAAAAAACGCAAATACCCGCGTCTGGCGAAAGCGACCTGGGGGCAGCGCTTGACGGCATTTCGCAAGAGCGTGTGGGGGCTGATGCTGGTGGTGATCATCATCGGCGGCATCTACAGCGGCATCTTCACGGCCACGGAAGCCGCGGCGATGGCGGCGGTGTATGCGTTCTTTATCTCGGTGTACATATACGGCGACATGGGGCTTAAAGACGTGCCGCGCGTGCTGCTGTCGTCGGCGAACTTAAGCGCCATGCTGCTCTACATCATCACCAACGCGGTACTGTTTTCGTTCCTGATGTCGCATGAGAACATCCCGCAGGCGATGGCCGACTGGATCATCGGCAAGGACCTCGGCGTGGTTTCCTTCCTGCTATTCGTCAACTTGATCCTGCTGCTCGCCGGCAACGTCATGGAGCCGTCGTCGATCATCCTCATCTTCGCGCCAATCCTGCACCCGGCGGCGATGAAGCTCGGCATCGATTCGGTGCACCTCGGCATCCTGATCGACGCCAACATGGAGGTCGGCCTGTGTCATCCGCCAGTCGGGCTAAATCTCTACGTGGCGAGCGGCATCTCGAGACTCAGCATTACCGAGCTCGCGGTGGCGGTATTGCCGTGGCTTACAACGATGCTGGTGTTCCTGGTGATCGTGACCTATTGGCCGTCGCTGTCGCTGTGGCTGCCAAAGGCAATGGGAATGATGTAGCCGTTGTCAGCAAGCCGCTTAAACGCGCCCGCCTTTCGGCGGGCGTGTCATTTCTGCCGCATGCATTTCCATCACGGCGCGCTTGCGCTTCTTGCTGACGATAGCGGCAAGCGTTACCAGCCACGGCCCGCCGATAAGCAACACGCTGGCGGCCAGCGTCACAAACTGTTCAACGGTCGACTGTTCGGCCACCCGAGCCGGGATCATCCCGCCGGCGATCAATAGCCGCATCGACAACATCAGCACAAGCGGAATCCCGATAGCGAACAGGTAGTACTTCCCTCTTTCGCCGGCAGGAAAGTTCAGGCTCCGCAGGAGCATCAGCTGTACCAGCACGTTAAGCGCGACAATAAGATAAATGAGCACTTCATCAGACATGTGGGTTCTAAATATTTTGACGAGAGGATGATTACAGTAAACCGGCCTCGCGGTAGTAGCGTTCGGCGCCGGGATGCAACGGCACCGTATGGTCGATTCCGGCTTTCTCCGGCTTTATCGCCTTGGCCACCGCATGTGCCTTGGTCAGCTGATCCAGATTTTCCATCATGGATCGGGTCATGTCGTACACCATGTCTTCCGGCACGTCTTCGTGCGTCACCAGGAAATTCGTCACCGTGGCGATCGGCACACTTACTAACTGATCCGGATAGGTCTTGGCCGGAATCTTTCCCGACTGATAGGCACAGTCGTCAATTTTCTTGACGAGATCGGCCGGAATCGGAACCAGCACTACCTTCACCGCGGCGGCCAGATCACGCACGGACATCACCCCCAGGCCGGCAGATTCCACGGCCACATCTATCTGGCCGCGCTTCATCAGCTCCATGGCCTTGCTAAACGGACCATATTCGACGCGCTCGAAATCCGCATACGTCAGGTCCGCCGCTTTCAACAACGCGCGCACATTCAATTCGGTACCGGAACTCGGTCGGCCGACCAGGATGCGCTTACCCTTGAGATCGGCAAATGTTTTGATCCCGGCATCCGCACGTGCCACGACGTGGATATAGTTGGGATACATGGCCGCAACGGTACGTAATTTCTTCAACGGAACCGTAAATCCCGCTTCCGCATCGCCCCACCAGGCCCGCGACAGCGTAGCACCGAGTGCAAACGCGACCTCGGCACGATTTTGCTGCAGCAGTTTCAGGTTTTCGATCGAACCCTGGCTCGCCTGCACCGAAACCCGGGCATCGGGAATCGCCTTGACATAAATCTGACTGAGCGCAAGGCCGAGCGTGTAATACACGCCATTCATATCGCCGGTCAGCACGTTGATGTACTTGACGTCGTTCGACGACGGTTCCGGAGCGGCGGCACCGATCATCAGCGCCGCTATCAGAATTGCAAAACCACGAACAACAAAACCCACGGTGTCTCCTTTTCCTGAGCTGCCATCGAGCGCGGAGTCGTAGTAAAACCCGGATTGTGCCGGCATTGCAATGCGGCCGCTCCCGAGTTGTACGCCTGGCGCATCCAAGGTAGTGTGCGATTCGATGAAAACAGGCAACGCCCGCAACTCCGCGCCCACGACGGACGTGGTTTCCTCGCTCACCAATGTCGTCCGCGCCGGGGCCGGCCGATGCGTGGCCTGCGGCATGTGTCTGCCACACTGCCCCACCTACAAGAAAACAAAATCGGAACTCGAATCTCCGCGCGGGCGGCTGTCGTTGATGCTGGCACTCGACAAGGGCGAACTCGAACCCAGCGCCAAACTCGAATCGCATCTGTCGCTGTGCCTGTTGTGCCGCGCCTGTGAAACGGTGTGCCCGGCGGGCGTACCGTTTGGCGACGTGATGGACGCGACCCGCGCGCGCTTGCAGACCGATCGACCGGCGTCATTCGCGCGGCGTATGAGCTCGCTTGCGCTTGTGAGTCTGGCCCAGCCGCGCTGGGCCAGACTCAGTGCCACGCTGTTACGCTTCTACCAGCGGAGCGGATTGCAGACCGCCTTGCGCATAACCGGCATGTTGCGGCTATCAGGACTGAAAGAATTAGACGCGGAATTACCACCGCTCGCGCGCTACCTCCCGTTGGCAACGCACTACCGCACACATTGCCAACGGCGCGGCACGGTCGCGCTCTTCACCGGCTGTGTCGCGCGTCTGACGGATGCCGAAACACTGCACAGCGCCGTGCGGGTGTTGACCGCACTCGGCTACGACGTGCAGGTACCGGCGAACCAGTCCTGTTGCGGCGCGCTGCATCGTCATGGCGGCGATGCCCGCCGCGCGGACGAACTGATGCGCCGCAACATCGAGGCATTTGTTACCGATGATGTCGAGGCAATCATCACCACTGCCAGCGGTTGCGCCGCAACCCTCGTCGAGTATCAGGATGCCGCGGGCAATACGTTTGCAAAAAAGGTGGTCGACATCAGCGCTTTCGTCGCGAACCTCACGTGGCCGGCGGAAGTAGTGCTGCGGCCGCTGCCGAAACGCATCGCGGTGCACGATCCGTGCACGCTGGTAAACGTACTCCGCAGCCGCCAAGCGCCTTATACCTTGCTGAAAAAAATTCCGGATGCCGCAATCGTCGCGCTGCCCGGCAATAACCAATGCTGTGGTGCCGCCGGCGCGTATCATCTGGAACATCCGCAAATGGCGCATACGCTGCGCGACGACAAAATAGAAAGTCTGCGCCGGCAGATACCCGACATCCTGGCAACATCCAACATCGGCTGCGCGATGCACATCGCGGCCGGGATACGCGCGGCCGGTCTGTCAGTCGAAATGGCCCACCCCATTACCCTCCTCGCCCGCCAGCTGGACGGTAAAGCCGTCTAAAACCATTTAAATACAGATTATTCACCGCAAAGGCGCAAAGAGCGCAAAGGTTTATTTTTAAGCAACCCGATGTTTTTCTTTGCGACCTTTGCGCCTTTGCGGTGAGAAATAGTTTTTAGTATTGCAGTGCCAGCTATGGGGGTTTATGGTCGATAGATGACTGACCGCCTCTACTCCCCACTCGATCGTGTCCTCGGCCAATTCGATGACGCGCTGCGCACCGTGTTTACCCAACCCCAGGCAGCACGCCCGACACCGGCCAACACCAAGACCGACGACACGCTCAACACCGCTGAACGCGAACTCGCCGGCCGGCTGATGCGCGTCAACCACAGCGGCGAGATCTGTGCGCAGGCGCTGTATCAGGGTCAGGCGCTGACCGCGACACTTCCGGATGTGCGTAAAAAATTGGAGCAGGCCGCGAGCGAAGAAAACGACCATCTGGCGTGGACCGAAACCCGCGTGCGCGAACTCGGCACCCACACCAGTTATCTCAATCCGCTGTGGTACACCGGCTCCTTCGCCCTCGGCGCCGCCGCCGGTCTGGCCGGCGACCGCTGGAGTCTGGGATTTCTTGCCGAGACCGAACACCAGGTCGTCGAACACCTCGGCGGGCATCTGTCACGCTTGCCAGCGAAAGATCACAAGAGTCGCGCGGTGGTGGAGCAGATGCGCGAGGACGAACGCCAGCATGCGACGATCGCCGTGGAGGCCGGTGCGGCGGAATTACCGCGACCGGTAAAAAATCTGATGCGACTGGCGTCGAAGCTAATGACGACGACAGTTTATTGGGTATAGGCGCTGCGCTGGCTTTGGTCGCGCTGACGCGCGCCAGTCGAATATTAATTAATAATGCGGGTCTCGCCCCGCAATTAAATTTAATACCTCGACAATTGCGCGCGAGTGCGCACAACAACCACGACCGCGAGTCCGGCAACAACAACAAACCACACCAATGCCCATTCAGGAATAGAAAGCCCGAGCAAACGCCACTTCACTTCACTGCACTCACCCGTGCCCCGGAAGATCGCCGGCCAGGCCCGGCTCAGCGGCAGGTTGCCGAGCAAATAGCCCAGATCGGCGCCACAAGAGAGCGACGGATTGGGGAAATGCTGCAGCCACGAATGACGGATCGCGACACCGCCGCCGGCAATCGCCAACAGCACTACCAGGCCGCTATAAATTATCAACCCAAACCCGCGCGCGTCATGGATCGCTGCGATCAGCGCGACCACGCCGATCGCGATAAACGCGTAGCGCTGGAGGATGCACATCGGACACGGCTCGAGATTTTGCGCGTGCTGCAGGTAAAGCGCGAAGGCAATCAACGCCGCACAAATAAAAAATACGGCGGCAAAAATAATTCGAGGTGTGAAAAACCGGATCATCTAATTTTTTTTCGGAGTTGCTCTGATCGATGGATTTGGGATTCCGCGGAATAACAATAGTCGGCCTCCGTCACATATCCCAAATATAACGAAATTCCAACCAAAAGGGCGTAGCGGCCGAGTTTAAGCCGGCGATACGTCCGTTTCGAGATTCGCTGAAAACACCGCTGGATCAACGGTTCATCCGCGTTGCTTCGTGTGTTGGGGGCGATTTCGTTACCCTGTCGCATTGCCGTAGCGGCATAGCAGCATATATTTAAATCTAGCAGGCATTACGGCCAGGAGACACCTCACCGTGGTTTCGCGTCACTCGATCATCGCCCCCGGCACCGATGGTATCGCCAGTCACGTCGGCCGCTGACGAGGAGACCGCCGCTGAAAGCGAGCCCCAAAAAAATGCGGAAACAGAGCGAACTGCATTTTCGGCAGCTGGTGGAAAATATCCCCGAGGTGTTTTTCCTGACCACGCCCGATAACAGCGAGCTGCTGTACATCAACCCGACCTACGAGGAGATATGGGGTCGCAGTTGCGACAGCCTGTACGCCGACCCGTCATCGTGGAGGGACACCATTCACCCCGATGACCGCCACATGGTTCGCGCCAACCTCGAGCGTATGCGGACCAGCGGCCAATTCAATTTCGAATATCGAATTGTTCGACCCGACGGGGCCGTCCGCTGGATACACGCACGCGCGTTTCCTGTCCGCGATTCCGCCGGCAGCATCTGTCGCATCGCCGGTATTGCGAAAGACATCACCGATCAGACGGCGCTGGAAGAAGCGCTGCGGGAACGCGAGGCAGGACTGCATCGTGTCCAACTGATGAACAAAATCGGGCATATCATCACCGGGCCGGACGGGGCGTTTGAAAGCTGGTCCGAAAGCCTGGCGCAGATCATCGGCGTGGATTCCGCTCAGGTGCCCCCCACTACGCGCAAGTGGCTCGACATCATCCATCCGGACGATCGCGCGATGTTCCGGGGGCGGGCAATCGAAGCCGGAAAAAAAGGCACACGCATAGAGGTTGAGTACCGCGTACGACGTACGGATGGTGCGTGGATTGAGTTGCGGCAGGTCATGGAACCGCTGGTGGGCCAGGCTGATTCCCGCGGCAGGATGCGCTGGTTCAACACCATCCAAGATGTCACAGAGCAAAAACAATCCGAGAATAAAATCCGGCGCCTGAATCGGGTGTACGCGGTGCTGAGTGACATCAATTCGGCGATCGTTCGCATCCGCGAGCGCGATGAATTATTCAGAGAGGCGTGCCGCATTGCCGTCGAGCATGGACAGTTCGGCTTCGCCTGGATCGGGCTGTTCGAGCCAATCACATCGACGTTGCGTACCGTCGCCTATCGGGGGATAGAGCGCGACGACCTCGCCGGACTTCAGGTGCCAGTGCCGGCTGACACGCCGGTGGGTAACAACACCGCGGCACAGGCCGCGCGTTCGAGAAAGCCCGCGTTCTGCAATGACGTGCAGTCTGAACCCGACGCCGGCTTTATGCGCGCCGATACGTTGGCGCTCGGCCTAAGGTCGAATATCGCACTGCCGCTGCTGGTCGGCGATACGGTAGTTGGCGTCATGGTCCTGTATTCGCGCGAGGCAAATTTTTTCGACGACGAAGAGATCAAGTTACTCACCGAAATGGCCGGCGATATCGCCTTCGGTGTCGATCACATCGAGAAGGAGGAACGGCTGAATTATCTCGCCTACTACGACCCACTGACCGGGCTTCCCAACGACACGTTGTTGCAGGACCGGCTGACCCAGTTCCTGCAGGGCGGAAAACCGGATGATGCGGTGGCGGTGCTCCTGATCGACCTGGATCACTTCACCAATCTGAATGACACCCTCGGACGCCATGTCGGCGATACCTTGCTGCAAACGGTGGCGCAACGTTTTGGCAGTGCCTTGCGCGCGCCGTACTGTCTGGCAAGAATCAGCGCTGATGCGTTCGCGGTGGCGGTCGCCGATCTGAAACGCGGCGCCGACGCCGCGACGATCTATTATAGACGTCTGCTTCAGTCTCTGGGTGAACCCATCAAGGTGGATGGCCATGACATTCGCATGTCGGCGCGCGCGGGCATCGCGCTCTATCCCAACGACGGCGACGACGCCGCGACACTCTTCAAAAATGCCGAGGCCGCGCTCAAGCAAGCGCAATCATCGGGCGAGCGCTATCTGTATTACACACCGGCGATTAATGCCAAGGTATCCGAGACGCTAACGCTCGAAACCAAACTGCGCGAAGCGGTACAACGCGAGCAGTTTGTACTGCACTACCAGCCGAAGATACACACCGGTCAGGGTCAGATCGTCGGCCTGGAGGCGCTGATCCGCTGGAATGATCCGCAGACGGGACTGGTCGCACCCGAGCATTTCATTCCGGTGCTCGAAGCGACCGGCCTGATTCTCGGTGTCGGTGAGTGGGCGCTGACGCAGGCGTTATCGGATTTCCACCGCTGGCGACAACAGGGACTGCACCCGCCGCGCGTCGCCGTGAACGTTTCGCCGGTGCAACTCAGACGCCAGGATCTGGCTGAGATCGTTCAGGAAGTCATCGAACGCAGCGGCGTCGGAGCGGATGCGCTGGAACTCGAAATCACCGAAGGTCTGATTATGGAGAGCATCGAATTCAATACACGAACGCTGCAACGGATAAGAGACATGGGCGTGACTATCGCCATCGATGACTTCGGAACCGGTTATTCGTCATTGGGCTATCTCGCCAAACTACCGGTGGATACGCTCAAAATCGATCGTTCCTTCATCGTCACCATGGTCAATGAGCCCGATAGCATGGCGATCGTCTCCACGGTGATCGCGCTCGCGCATTCGCTGGAGATGAGCGTCGTCGCCGAAGGCGTGGATGCCGAGGAACAGGCGGATTTGCTGGTGCGCATGAAATGCGACCAGATACAGGGTTTTCTCTTCAGCCAACCGGTGCCGGCAGAAGAGATTGCGCAAATGTTGTCCGCGGGACGCCGGATGGCGTTAAGTCTGCCAACTCGATTCCCGGAAACACGCACGCTGCTGGTGTTGGACGACGATGCCGACTACCTGGCGATGCTGGAACGAGATTTACGGCCGGAAGGTTACCAGATCTTTCTTGCCGGTCATGCCGCCGAGGCCTTCGAGATACTCGCACGCCACGCGGTCGGCGTTGTATTGTGTGATCAACGCATGCCGGGAATGAGCGGTGTGACGTTCCTGCACAAGGTGCGCAGCATGTACCCCAACACGGTCCGGCTTATGTGCAGCGCCTACGCCGATTTCGAAGCCGCTCTCGCGGCGATCAACGTCGGTGCGGTTCACAAATTTATCGTCAAAGCGGCGGACACGGCCGAATTACGTATCGTGCTGGACGCGGCGTTCCACATATATCGAAAGAACTTCGAGCCAGGAAACGGTGTCGATTCGCGACGCTGATATCGCTAACAATCTTACCGCTGCGCGATCGGGGGATGGTGGATGAACTGCACCAGGTTCCCATCCGGATCGCGGCAATAAAAACTGCGCGCGCCATCGCGGTGGGCCTTCGGTGGCTGGGCGATGGCGACACCCTGCGCCGTCAGGAATTCATGCCACGCATCCACCGCCTGCGCATCGCGCAAGATAAAACCGATGTGATCGAGACGCTGGCCCTCGGGTGCATGTAATTTCTTCGCACGGTGCAGCGCGAGATTGTCGGCACCGCTGGTCAAGTACAGATTGTCGTCGTCCGGGCGCCACTCGACCTGCATGCCAAGCAAGCCGACATAAAAACGTTCGCACGCCTCCATATCCGTCACCGACAGCGCCACGTGCCGTAATCCTGCAAGCCCGTCGGGACGCTTCATGGCATTGCACTTCCGAACACCGCCTGTTTGACCTCATGCCACATTTTTTCGCCAAACGCGCGTTGAATGGCCAGCGGCAACGCGATCGCGCCGGTCGAGAGCAGCCGGTCATGAAATGCCTTCAATGACATTTCCGGTTCCGCGGCACGCACGCGTTCGCGCAACGCGTTGATCAACGCCCAACCGGTCGCATAGCCGAGCGGGACCGTCGGCGCGTGCGTATACCAGGTGACATCGGCAATCGCCTGCGAGCGCGGAAATCCCAGCGCCGCGACCAGACGATCCGCAGCGGCATCCAGCGTGAGCCCACGCGTGTGCAGCTCGACATCGAGACAGATCCGCAACGCGCGCCACAGGCGATCGCGCAACAGCGTGATGCGGCTTTGCGGATGACTGAGAAATCCTTCCTCCTGCATCAGCTGCTCGCAGTACAGGGCCCAGCCTTCGTAACAGGTCGCGGACGGATTCAGCAGACGTGGCAACGAGCGCGCCGCTGCGTGGCCGTTGGTGGTAACGAAATGCAGATGATGGCCGGGGTAGGCCTCGTGCACACAGGTATGCATCAGACCGACCGTATCGTGCTCGGCCAGCTGCTCGGTGTCGACCGGCGGCGTGACATAGTAGTAACCGATCTGTGCCGGGTCGTGCGGCGTCGGTTCACAGTAAGCGGCGAACGGTATCTGGTGTCGCAGGAACACCGGGGTGTCGATGACCTCGACACGCTCGGTCGCCGGCAACGTTACCAACCCACGCTCGGCGATGAACGCACGCGCCGCCTGCAGGGTCGCGGTATACACCGACAGCAATTCGCCGGCCGCAGGATGCTTCGATTGAATGCTGCGCATCGCGCGCGCGACATCGCGATGTCCGAAGACCTCTTCGCACGCGGCTTCGAGCTCGCGCTGAGTTTCGTCGAACAGGCGTTGACCGAAGGCATGCAGCGCATCCGCGCTGACATCGATAAAATGCCGCTGCCGCAATAGGTGCGAAAAATATTCCGGCCCGCAGGCGAACGCGCCCTTGGCTTCCGCCGCGACGCCGCCTTCGAGAAAATCGGCGTAATGGCCAAGCGCCAGCACCGCTTTTTCCAGATGTGCCGTCACCATTTCGCGCTTGGCACTGGCGGCGATCTTCGGATGCGCCGCCAGTGCGCGCATGAATTCGACACCGCCGCGCGCGGACTGCGCGGCGGCACTCACCCACAGCGGCGGGATGTAACGCGCGCGCGCGGACAAACGCATCTGCGCTGCGCTCAGGTGCCCGGGGATCGCCGCGAGACGCGCGGCCATGGCGTCATCGAAATTCTCGACCTGCCGGATCGTCAGCTGGTAAATCGCATTCACCGGCAACCAGCGTTGCGGATCCGGGTGCATTGCTTCGATATCGAGCAGATACTGGTTCTCAAGCTGCACCGCGCCGGCAAGCACCTCGTAATCCACGCGCCGGTCGGCATCGAGCACCCTGGCATCAATATCCTCAAGCTCCACCCGCAGCTCGTCGTTGAGGCATACCAACGCGCCCTTTTCTTCATCGCCGCAAGGCGTGAGCAGATGCGCATAGCCCGGCACACCGGCGTCGACGGCTGCTTCCGGATGAAAACGAAACCACGCCTGATAATAGGTACGGACAAGTTCGTCGAAACGCGCGGCGTCAGTCGTGGATTTGCTCACTGGGCCTCGATGATTTCAAAGTCGTGGGTGATCTCGGCGGTCTTGCCGAGCATGATCGACGCCGAACAATATTTGCTCGCGGACAGTTCGATCGCCTGCTCGACCTTCTTCGGATCGAGCCCACGACCCGTGGCCTTGAAATGGATGTGGATGCGGGTAAAGACCTTGGGATCGATCTCGGCCCGGTCGGCGTCGATCTCGGCGATGCAATCGGTGACATCCTGACGCTGCTTCTTCAGGATGTAGACGACATCAAACGCCGTGCAGCCACCCATGCCGATCAGCACGGTTTCCATCGGTCGCGCGCCCTTGTTCTCGCCGCCGTGGTCCGGCGGGCCGTCCATCGTGATCGCGTGGCCACTGTCGGCCTTGCCGACGAAACTCATGCCACCGGCCCATTGAATGGTTGCTTTCATGCTGTCTCCAGATCGGAAGTTCCGTGAGTATATGATGACCGATGGAATTTATTAAAGTCGTGGCGACGTCGACCTTGCTTGCCAGCCGACAACGCTGCCTACACAATACGGGCGCGCCGGATTGGATTGGCGACTCCACTACCAGCGGCGCTACCGCCCTCGCATTGCACGATGGCCACACCCAAATCCAGCAAGAATGTCCTGTTGCGCTCGAAGCACAAGCAGGCGCAGGAGCTGCTGCGCGAAAACCGGCTGCCGGAAGCCAAGGCATTGCTCGAACGCGTGGCCCAGACTAATCGCAGTGATTACGCGTCCTGGGAAATGCTGGCGGATGTCAATTACCGTCTGCGGCAGATCGACGATGTCATCGCGTGCTATCAGCAACTGGCGCTGCTGCGGCCGGACGACCTCGCGACCCGCATCAGTCTCGCGGCACTGTGGGAAATGCAGGGCCGGTTTGCCGAAGCGCAACAATGCTATCAGGCATCGATTCGCCTCGCGCCGCGCGGTCCGGAAGATCACTACAACCTGGGCAATGCCTATAAAGGCCTGCACCGATTTGCCGACGCCGCACGCCACTATCAGGAAGCGCTGCAACGACTACCGCATCTGGCCGAGGCCCAGCTGAATCTGGGCATATGCCGCCAGCAGCTCGGTCAGCGGGACCAGGCCATTGCCGACTTCAAGAAAACCATTGCGATGCGGCCCGACTGGGCTGAACCCTGCTGCAATCTGGGCGCGTTACTGAGCGACATCGGCAGACATGAGGAGGCATTGCAATGCTGCCGCGATGCCTTGCGCCGGCATCCGGCGAATGCACCGCTGCATCTGGTTCTGGGTGAGGTGCTGAGCAAACTCCAAAGATGGCAGGAGGCAGAAGACGCATTGCGTAAGGCGACCGTGCTGACACCTGATTTTGCCGACGCCTGGTCGAGCCTGGCAGAGTTGCTGGCGACGCAAGACAAAAAAGAAGAGGCCATCCGTTGCAGTGAACGCGCCTTGCAGATAAATCCAGGCCACCTGCAGACGTGGAACGTGCTGTCGCGGATTTTCAAAGGCGAAGCAGATCCCTCCGGACTGGTCGAGCATTATCGCCGGACCATCGATCGCAACCCGCACGATGCAGTGCTGCACAGCAATATGCTGTTGCAACTGCATTACGTGCCGACGCTGGGGGCGGACAACCTCTTCGCTGAGCATGAGCAATGGGGGCAACGGCATGCGCCGGCCGCCGTCGCATCGGTAACGCACCCCAACACGCGCGATCCACAACGGCGCTTGCGCGTCGGTTATGTATCGCCGGATTTTCGTGCCCATTCGGTGAGCTATTTCATCGAACCGATTCTTTCGAACCACGACCGCGAGCGGATAGAAACCTTTTGCTACGCCACGGTAAAGACCGAGGATGCGGTTACCGAACGGCTTAAGACCCTCGCCCACCATTGGCGCGATATCGCCGAACTGACCGATGCCCAGGCCGTGGAAAAAATCCACGCCGATCAAATCGATATCCTGGTCGATCTCGCCGGCCACACCGGCATGAATCGATTGTCCGTGTTCGCGCGCCAACCGGCGCCGGTCCAGGTGACCTACCTTGGCTATCCCGGCACCACCGGCTTGGCGGCCATCCAATATCGACTAACCGATTCGATCGGCGATGTCGCGGGACAGGAAAAATACTACACCGAAAAACTGGTTCGCCTGCCGGCAGGATTTCTGTGTTACCAGCCGCCGCGCGATGCGCCCGAGGTCTCGGCGCTGCCGGCCACGCAGGCCGGCCATGTCACACTCGGATCGTTCAACACCGTCGCGAAAATCAATACCGACGTCATTGATACATGGGCGCGCATCCTTCACGCCGCGCCGTCGCTGCGGCTGCTACTCAAGAATGCCGCGTTCCAGGACACGGTCGCGCGCCAGCATTATCTCGAACTCTTCCGCGAACGCGGAATTTCAGAGTCACGCATTGAACTCGTGGGCCATCTGCAAGCCCGCGTGGAGCACCTCGCGCTCTATCGCGGGATAGATCTGGCACTCGATACCTTTCCCTATAACGGCGCCACCACGACGTGCGAAGCCTTGTGGATGGGCGTCCCGGTGATAACGCTTGCGGGGCAACACCATGCCGCGCGCGTTGGCATGAGCCTGTTACAACAGGTTGGCCTGCTGGAACTGGTCGCGCCGACAGCGGAAGAATATATCCAGATCGCCGTCGATCTCGCCGGCGATCTGGACAGACTCGCGGCCCTGCGTGCCGGAATGCGCGAGCGCCTGCGGGCTTCGCCGTTGTGTGACGGCAAAAGGTTCACCGGCCAGCTGGAAGCCGCGTACCGGGAAATGTGGCGGAACTGGTGCGGGGACCCGGGGCTCGACTGACAGCGACCGCGATCAACGTCCGTAACGAAGTCTCAACATGGTCGCAATCACGAGGCGACGACTCGCGCCGGGTGCGCGATATTCACGCGAACAGTTCGGAGAGCTTCTGACCCGGATCATCGGCCTTCATGAAGGCCTCGCCCACCAGGAATGCGTTGACCCCGCGGGCGCGCATCAGTATCACGTCCTGCGATACCAGAATGCCGCTCTCGGTGACGACGATTCGATCCTTGGGGATCATCGGCAGTAGCTGCAACGTGGTATCGAGGTGGGTTTCGAACGTGCGCAGGTTACGGTTGTTGACGCCGATCAGCTGGGTTTCCAGCGGCAACGCGCGCTCGAGCTCCTCCAGATTGTGCACTTCCACCAATACGTCCATGCCAAGCTGATGTGCCAGCTGCGACAACTCGCGCAGGGCGGCGTCCTCGAGTGCCGCCACGATCAGCAAGATGCAGTCGGCGCCAAGCACGCGCGCCTCGTAGACCTGATACGGATCGACCATGAAATCCTTGCGCAGTACCGGCAACACACACGCCGCGCGTGCCTGCTCCAAATGTTCATCTGCGCCCTGGAAGAAATCGACATCGGTCAACACCGACAGGCACGTCGCATCGTGGCGCTCATAGCTGCGCGCGATCTCGGCTGGACGATAGTCGGGGCGCAGCAGACCCTTACTTGGGCTGGCGCGCTTGATTTCGGCGATCACCGCCGCACCGCCCTGATCAATACGCGTGCGCACGGCCTCGACAAAACCGCGCGCCGGTGACGCCGAACCGATCCGTTGCGCAAGCTCCGTTAACGGCAGGCGTGCGGATCGCTCCACCACCTCGGCATGCTTGCGCGTAATAATTCGTTGCAGGATATCCGACACGCGATTTCCGGGGCGCCTATTTGACGTAACGCTGAGTAACGGCGATGAACTGCGTAAGCTTCGCGCGCGCAGCACCACTGGCGATCGCGACGCGTGCGCGCGTGATGCCATCGCCAACGGAGCCGGCGATATTGGCGGCATACAGCGCCGCGCCGGTGTTGAGCAACACGATATCGCGCTCCGGTCCGGGTTTGTTGTCGAGCACGTCAATGATCTTGGCCTTTGACGCCGCCGCATCCGCGACCTTGAGCGCGTCACCCTCGTAGGGCGTGAGGCCGAACTGTTGCGGATGGATCGTGTATTCGCGCACCTCGCCGTCGATCAGTTCGCCCACCATGGTGTCACCGGCGAGCGAGACCTCGTCCAGTCCGTTGTCGCCGTGTACGACCAGCACGTGACGACTGCCGAGACGCTGCAGCACGCGCACCTGGATACCGACGAGATCTCGATGAAACACACCGAGCAGCTGATTCGGCGCCCCGGCCGGGTTCGTCAACGGCCCGAGGATGTTGAAGATCGTGCGTATGCCGAGTTCCTTACGCACCGGAGCCGCATGCTTCATCGCGGCGTGGTGATTGGGCGCGAACATGAAGCCGATGCCGGTCTCGCCGATGCACTCGGCCACCTGCACCGGCGTCAGCATGATATTGACACCGAGTGCTTCGAGCACATCGGCGCTGCCGGATTTGCTTGAGACACTGCGCCCGCCGTGTTTGGCCACGCGCGCATTCGCAGCCGCCGCGACAAACATCGAGGCCGTGGAAATATTGAACGTATGCGCGGAGTCGCCGCCGGTTCCGACGATGTCCACCAGGTTGTCACGTCGCGGCACATCCACCTTGGTCGCGAACTCACGCATCACCTGTGCGGCCGCCGCAATCTCCCCGATCGTCTCCTTCTTTACCCGCAGCGCCGAGATCAGGGCTGCGATCATCACGGGCGAGACTTCGCCGCTCATGATGGCGCGCATCAATGCCAGCATCTCGTCGTGAAAGATCTCGCGATGCTCGATCACGCGCTGCAGTGCTTCCTGCGGGGTGATGGACATTTTTCTTATCCTCGGATCAGTTGATGAAAAACTTCTGCCACGGGAAGGCTTGCGATTGTGTCGTGGGAACACGGCGACGGTCAAGGCAGTGCGCGCCACCCCATCCAGACGCCAAACGCGAGCACGGTCGACAACAGCATGCCGACCGCGAGCCACGCGATATGCGCGGCCAGCAACGGCACCAGCAGGCCCGCCACCAGCGCACAGAAGGCCGTCTGACTGAAGCTCTGCACCGCCGAGGCTAGTCCGCGATTCTTCGGAAACAGCTCGAATGCGAGCAGGCTCAGGTTCGGCATCGCGAGTGACATGCCGCCGGCGTAGATCGCGACCGGCGTGATCACCATGATCGCCGATGGCTCGACCCACAATCCCAACCCGACGTTGATCAACGCGGCAGTCAGCATAATGCCGAACCCCGCGACCACGGCCTGTTCATGCGAATAGCGTCCAGCCATGCGCCCGGATGCGAACGCCCCGGCCATCAGCCCCGCGACGATCGGCACGAACATTTTGCCGAAGTCCTGAGCGCCGTAGCCGAGATCGCGATACAGGATGATCGGCGAGCCGGCGATGTACAGAAACAGACCACTGAAGTTGAGTGAGATCGCCACGATCAGCGCCATGAAGCGCGGCTGGCGCAGCGCGCGCAGATAGGCCGCGCCGATCGCACGCGGATGCCCCGGGTGACGATCCGCCGGTGCCAGCGTTTCCGGCAACATCATTTTGACCAGCGCCCATACCGTCGCCCCGAGTGCCGCCATGAACCAGAACACCGAACGCCAACCGAAGACATCGTGCAGCCAGCCGCCGATGATGGGTGCGATCGCGGGAGCGAGCGCAAACATCAGCATCACGCGCGACATCACGCGTTGCGCGCTCGCACCGGAAAAGGTATCGCGAATGATCGCGCGACTGACGACCAGCCCGCCGCTCGCCGAGAGCCCCTGGGCCACGCGCAACGCCAGCAGCGCATGCGCGCTCGCGGCGAGGGCACAGCCGATCGAACTCGCGACATAGATCGCCGCCGACACCAGCACCACGCGGCGACGCCCGAAGGTATCGGAGAGCGGCCCGTAGACCAGCGTCATCGCGGCGAACGCAATCAGATACAGGCTCAGCGTCTGCTGCAGATAAAACCCGGACACATTGAATTCGCGCGCGATATCCGGCAGCGACGGCAGGTAGGTATCGATACTGAACGGGGCGATGATCGTGAGCGCGACCACCACCAGCGCCAGCCGCCGACCCAGCGTACGGCGCGTCTCGCGAACGGCGGCAGGCGTGACTCCCGATTCAGACATGGGTCACCTGCCGCCGCCGCTCATGCGGCCCGCGAATGCCGGTGCAGGAAATTCGACAGCAACGCGTGACCGTGCTGCGTCAGAATTGACTCGGGATGGAACTGCACGCCCTCGACCGCGAGCGTCTTGTGGCGCACGCCCATGATCTCGCCATCCTCGGTCCAGGCGGTGATCTCGAGACAATACGGCAAGCTCTCGCGTTCGATCACGAGCGAGTGATAGCGCGTGGCCTCGAACGGATTCGGCAGCCCCTGAAACACACCTTTGTCGGCGTGGTGCACCATCGAGGTCTTGCCGTGCATCAACTGCCTGGCGCGGATGATCTTGCCGCCGAAGGCCGCGCCGATACTCTGGTGGCCGAGGCACACGCCGAGTATCGGAAACCGGTCGCCGAGTTTCTGGATGGTTTCGACCGAGATGCCGGCCTCGTTCGGTGTGCACGGTCCGGGCGAAATCACGATATGCGCCGGCTGCAGACGCTCGACTTCCGCGACCGAGATCTGGTCGTTGCGATGCACCTGCACGTCTTCGCCAAGCTCGCCCAGGTATTGCACCAGGTTGTAGGTGAACGAATCGTAGTTGTCGATCATCAGTAACATGGCTATTCCTCCCGCCCGTGGTCGGAACCGGACGTTGCCCGTTCCACCGCGCGGAAAATCGCGCGCGCCTTGTTCATCGTCTCTTTCCATTCCAGCCGCGGCACCGAATCGGCGACGATGCCGGCACCGGCCTGGATATAAAGCGTTCCGTTCTTGATCACCGCGGTGCGGATCGCAATCGCGGTATCCATGTTGCCGGACCAGGAAAGATAGCCCACGGCGCCGGCATAGATGCCGCGGCGCGTGGGTTCGAGTTCGTTGATGATCTCCATCGCCCGCACCTTCGGTGCACCGCTCACGGTACCGGCCGGAAACGTCGCACGCAGCACATCGATGGCGTCCAACCCTGGTTTCAACTCGCCGACGACGTTGGAGACGATATGCATCACATGCGAGTAGCGCTCGACCACCATGCGGTCGGTGACGCGCACACTGCCGGTCCTGGCCACGCGACCGATGTCGTTGCGACCGAGATCGAGCAACATGATGTGCTCGGCGCGCTCCTTCGGGTCAGCCAGCAGTTCGTCGTGCATCGCCTGGTCTTCGGCATCGTCCTTGCCGCGCCGGCGCGTGCCGGCGATCGGGCGTACCGTGACTTGGCCGTCCTCGAGTCGTACCAGGATTTCCGGCGACGAACCGACGATATGAAAATCATCGAGATCGACGAAGTACATATACGGCGACGGATTGAGCGTACGCAATGCCCGATACAGATCGAGCGGTTCGGCTGTGAACGGGGTCGATAGCCGCTGCGACAGCACTACCTGCATGATATCGCCGGCGCGAATATATTCGCGCGCGCGTTCGACCGCGGTTTCGAAACCGGCCTCGGTAAAACCGGAAACGAAATCGGTTTCTTTCACGTTGCCGTCGCTCACCGGATGGTGCCGTGGCGGCATATCGCCCAGCCCCTCGACCAGCGCCTCGAGCCGATGCTGGCCGTTTTCGTACGCGTTTTCGGTTTCCGGATTGACGTGAATAATCACATACAGCTTGCCGGCGAGATTGTCGAACACGACGACCTCGTCCGAGACCATGAGCAGGATATCCGGCGCACCGATCGCATCCGGTTTCTTCATCTCACCCAGCCGCGGTTCGATATAGCGGATGGTCTCGTAACCGAAATAGCCGACGAGGCCGCCGCTGAAGCGCGGCAGGCCGCCTGCCTCATACAGACCCTGCGGTACTTCGTAGCGCGCCTTGAACGTGCGCACGTATTCAAGCGGATCGGCAACGGTTTCGCGCTCGATCACCTTGTCGTCTTCGTGCACGGTGGCCTTGTCGCCGCTGATGCGCAGCACCCGGCGCGCCGGCAGACCGATGATCGAGTAACGACCCCACTTCTCCCCGCCCTGCACCGACTCGAACAAATACGAATACGGCCCGCGCGCGAGCTTGAGGTAGATACTTAAGGGGGTGTCGAGATCCGCCAGGACTTCGCGCATCAACGGGATGCGGTTAAAACCTTGCGAATGGAGCTTGCTAAATTCGGTCTTCGAGAGCGACATGGATCACCATGAGATTACGGGTTCGACGAACAGGCGTGTACGTGGGCGGCCAGCCAGCGCCACCACCATACTTTTCGCCAAGTCCATACCCCGACTCTCATGATGTCATGCCTGTTTGCAGAGAACACAGACGTAGATATTGCGGCAGTTCCGCGAACGAATCAACTATCCGGTCCGGATTGAGCTCGCGCACGTCGCGCCCGTGGTTATAACCGTAGCTGACGCAGATGACCGGCATACCCGCGGCGCGCGCGGCCTGGATATCATTCGCCGAGTCGCCGACGAACACGCCTTGCTGCGGCGCAATGCCAAAATGCTCGCAGGCATGCAATAGCGGCAGCGGATCGGGTTTGAGTTTCGCTACCGTGTCGCCGGCCACGATGAGTGCGAAGTAGTGATCCAGACCTAGATCTTTGAGTAACGGCCGCGCGAACACGCCGGCCTTGTTGGTGACGCAGGCGAGCGTGAAGCCCTCACGCTTGAGATGATCAAGCACCTCAACGACACCGGCATACAAGCGACTCAAAGCGGAAACGTTTTCGCCGTAGTGGCGCCGAAACAATGCGATCCCGGCGTCGTACAATGCCGCCTCCGGTTCGGCGTGCATCTCGCCGGTGAGCGCGCGCTTCACCAGGCGCGACACACCGTTGCCAATCCAGACGCGATAGTGATCCACGCTCCACGGATCGTGACCGAGATCGCGCAACATGCGATTCGCGGCGGCGCCGAGATCGGGCGCGCTATCGACGAGCGTACCATCGAGGTCGAACATCACCATGCGCGCGGCAAACGAAGACTCGACGGAACGCGGTGCCGCGGCGTGCATAAAAATCAGACCTTGGCTTTGGCCAGCTCGGCACGCATCGCCGCAACGACGGAATTGTAACGATTCGGATCGCCATCCTTAGCGGCGCCGAAGATCGCCGAACCGGCGACAAACGTATCCGCGCCGGCCTCGGCGATCGCGCGGATGTTATCCACTTTCACACCGCCGTCGATCTCAAGCCGGATCTTGCGGCCGGACTGGTCAATCAGCTTGCGCGCCTCACGCAGCTTTGTCAGCGCCGCGGGAATGAAACTCTGGCCACCGAAGCCAGGGTTCACCGACATCAGTAACACCACGTCGATCTTGTCGAGCACATACTGCAGATGATCGAGCGGGGTTGCCGGATTGAACACCAGTCCGGCCTTGCAGCCGTTATCGCGGATCAGTTGCAGCGACCGGTCCACGTGCTCACTCGCCTCCGGATGAAACGTGATCCAGCTTGCGCCGGCCTTGGCAAAATCGGCGACTAACCGATCCACCGGTTTCACCATCAGATGCACATCGAGATCGGCCTTCACGCCATGCCTGCGCAACGCCTCGCACACGAGCGGACCGACGGTGAGGTTGGGTACGTAGTGATTGTCCATCACGTCCACGTGCACCATGTCCGCGCCGGCGGCGAGCACATTGGTCACCTCTTCGCCCAGACGGGCGAAGTCGGCAGACAGTATCGACGGCGCAATTCGAAAGTCGGACATGGATTTCCTTAATTCTCAAGGAATGCAGAACGGTCACTACAATTTACAGCAACCGCGGCTTGTTTTCAGCCCGAACGCCTCAACGACGATGCGTCAGCAGCCAGCGACTGATATCACGGATGCCGCGCCCGAGCACGCGTGCGCCACGCTCGAGCGGCGTCTTGCGGTCACGAGCGAGTGCCGCTTGTTCGTCTGGTGTCAGCAGTTCGGGAGCAAATCGACTCTTCAGACGCGCCACCGCGCCCCGATCGGCCTCACAGAGCTTTCCGTAGGCCCAGCGCGTCAGCGGATTCCACCACCGCGCCCGGCGAAAGTTGGCGACAAAATCCACCACATACGGTGTATGCCCGGGACCCAATAGAATGTTGCCGGTACTGCGCAGATCGCAGTGAGCAACGCCTTTGCTGTGCATGGTATCGATCAGACGATATAAGCGTTCAAAAAATTCCGCGCTGAACGCACCGCGCTTGAGTTCGCGCGCGCTCGGTCCGGGGATGAATTCGAGCACCAGCGCATCGCTCCCTAGCGTGGCAAACAATCGGGGGATGCCGGGGACACCATCGAGTTGGCGCAGCGCGCGCGCCTCGCGCCGGACCGCGAGCGGCCCCACGAGACGTCTGAACCAGGGATCCGAACGCGTATAGTCCTTGAGTACTGCCGGCTTGCCGTCGAACTCGATCAGGCATACCTCGGGGCGTGAGCCACCGCCTTCACGAAAAACCTTTTGGGTACGCGCGCGCAACTCATCGAGGGTGGGGCGGGAAGGAGCGGCCATTCAGCGCGAATGATAGCAAAGACATGATTCGCACGCCCGTCGAAGATCGGCAGGCGAACCGAATCACCGTGGTCGTGGCCGGCTAAAACCGGTATTTGAATTCCACACCGAATTCCCGCGTCCAGTTCGCCGGCTCCTGGCCGCCAAACCCCATGCCGATCGGTACGATATCGGAATCCTTGATCTTCCAGTAATGCATCCACGGACCGAACGCAAACGGCCCTCTTTCTAATAACACCGAGAGCCGATAACCGAAGCCATCGTTCTGGGTATTCGACGCATCGGAGAAACCGAGACCGGTATCGCTCAGCCTAGAAATCTGTTTGCCACCCAGGAAGTGGTCATACTCCGCGGTCGGTGCAATCACCCAGCCATTACCGATCTCAATATGAAACGTGGCGCCGACCGGTATGTACCGATAATAGGAATCGCGGCGATAGCCGATGGCGCCGGTAGAGGTCGTACCGCGCAAGTCGTTGGCCAGATGCCTGTAACCGAAGCCGAAATACGGAGTGACCGATACCCGGTGGCTGATATAGGCATCACCGCCGAACACGAGCCGGAATTCATCGATGGTATCGGGGACGTTGTTCTTGGTGCCGGAGCCTTCGTATTTCAGTTTGCCGTCGGCGTGGCGAACATCAAAGCGTATGAAAACGTCCTTGCCAGGCTCGGCATAGGTATACGCCGCAACGATCGCGTACTTTGGACCCCAGAGCGCTACATTCACGTCAGGCTCTTCGTAACGGTAACTCGAAATCTGGGCGCCGAGCTCGAAACCCGAACGGGTCGTCAGTGATTCAGAGATATTTTCTGCGTGCACTGCCGGGATCAACAATAAAAATGCGGTAACCGTCGTTGCGATCACTCTTTTCATGTCTGATTTCCGTGTTGTTGAATGTGCGACACCGGAATTGCGAGGGGGCTAACTTTTTTTGTCCGGCACCGTGCTCCCGGCATTCACCTTAAGCCAGCGGTCGTAGACCTCGATCGGCCACAACGCCTGATACCAGGCAATGATGTCTTCGATTTCCTGATCCGACAGCCGATTGCCCCAACCCGGCATCACTGGCTCCTTGTCGCGCGTCATGCCATTTTTGACGATCGCGAGGAACTCGGATTTCTTGCGTTTCCACTCATTGCCGGTGCCGTTCAGCGGCGGCGCGGCCACCACTTTCGGATTCTGCCAGTCGGGATGCCCTTCCGCCTCGGGACCGTGACACTGCGCGCAGTGCTCCTGATACAAACGCGCGCCGCGCATCACGCTTTCCACCGATAACGGACGATCGCTGCCAAGCGGTGCCTGCAACGCGGTCGCGGAAGAATCCGCGCCCTTTTTCTCGCAGGCACACACGACAACCGCTACCAGGATGACGCCAAACCAGCGCCACAACTTGCTTACCTCTCCACGCATGCGCCGTATGATATCTGCAGCCAGCGACAAAGAAAACGCATGTCGTCCGGAACGGCACTAAAGAGCCACACCGCATCTTGCATTACGAAATTATTTCGGATACCTCCGCAGTCGATACTCAGATTAACCGCGCCAGTTCGATTTCAGAATCGTCGCGCACGACGCCGGGCCTCCTAAACACCGAGAATTCGCCTAGTGCGAGCAGGCGATTGTCATCGTGCGCCGGTGGAGATAGGCTGCTTTCCTTTCCGAAGGCCGAGCAAATGAAACGTCGTCCTATCCACAATCCGCGTTCTGTTGAATCCCTGCTGGCGGTACTCGAGACGTTACGTCACGCACCGGAAGGACCCGCGTTACTGGCACGAATTGACCAGGGTCGCACGGTCCGGGGCGCATTGCTTGCGGTTGTGGAACGGGCCTTCCTGGATTTCCTGCACAGCGCAATGATCCGGTATGAACGCCGCGCCGGCACCGATCCCACGACCCGCCTGAAAGCAAAATTGATTGCACGACGCGCCGCGGCACTCGCCGTTACCCAATACCCGGCGGAAGCTGGCCCGGCCGCATCGCTGCCTTCGCTCCAGGATGCCGCGGCGCTCGAGCAACACCTGGTGGCGATGTTGTGGAGCGCCAGTGAAGCCGGGGCGCGCGAAGCGCAGCTGGGTGCACACGAATCACAACGCGGCGATCCTGCGTCAGCGCCGTTGCCGTCACAAGACGCGACGCTGCGAGTGCTGACACAGACCCTGGCGCAACAACTCGACACCGCCAGCACCCACAGCGTGGAAAATCTCTCGCATATCAAAACCGTGGCGGCCTCGCTTGAGCGCAGCCACAACGCGCGCGAACTCGATGAATTCCGCAATATCCTGCGCGACACGGTGCAGGAACTGCTCGAAAACAATCAGACACTGGATAATCTGCTGCGGCAAGCGCACAACAACGCCAGACAACTTTCCTTCAAGACGGTCGCGCCGACGAATCCGGAACAGCTGTCGCAGGATCGCCAGACATTGCTGCGACGCCTGGAGGCCGAGGCACGGCGCGCGCAACGCCATCGTCATCCGTTGTCACTGGCACTGCTCGGCCCGGACCATCTCGAGGATATCGACCGTCTGATCGGACCGCACATCGGGCACGAGATCATTCGTCAATATCTGGAAAGCGTCACGTCCTGTGCACGCGCTTACGATGTCGTGGCACCATGCCATCCCTATGGGCTGGTGTGGTTGCTGCCAGATACGGAAAGTACGCAGGGACTGCAGGCGTTACGCAAGGTTCGGTTGCATGTCGCCGAGCGCCAATACCAATATGGCGGACACTTGCGGCCGCTGCCGACATTCTCCGGCGCGGTGATTCGTTACAGCATCGGTGAATCCCCGGCGGAATTTCTCGCGCGCGCCGAAGCGCTGGCGACGCGTGCCCGGCACGCCGGCCCAGGCCGCATTGAGTGCGAGAAATAACTATTATTCTTCGACGTCGGTACCGGTAAGGCGCGTCAACGCCTCGTGATATTTTTCCGCGGTCTTGGCAATCACTTCGGCCGGCAGCCTGGGCGCGGGCGCCTTCTTGTTCCAACCAATACTTTCCAGATAATCGCGCACGTACTGCTTGTCGAAGCTCGGCGGATTGGCGCCGGGTTTGTAGGAACTGGCGGGCCAGAAGCGTGACGAGTCGGGGGTGAGCACCTCGTCAATCAACGTGAGGGTGCCACGCTCATCCACACCGAACTCGAACTTGGTGTCGGCAATGATGATGCCGCGTGTCAACGCAAACGCCGAACATTCCTTATAGATGGCGAGCGTTGCATCGCGCACCCGCGCGGCCATGTCGTTGCCAATAATTTCCGCCGCGCGCTCGAAGCGGATGTTCTCATCGTGCTGCCCCACCGCCGCCTTGGTCGAAGGCGTAAACAGCGGCTCGGGTAATTTGTCCGCTTCGCGCAAGCCTGCGGGCAATTCGATACCGCAGACCGTTCCCGACTTCTGGTATTCCTTCCAGCCCGATCCGACGAGATAACCGCGCACGATCGCCTCGATCGGCAGTGCCTTGAGTTTGCGCACGATCACCGCGCGTCCGTTGATCTGCTTGCGTTCCGCCGGATCTTTCACGATCTGTTCAAGCGCGATCTCCGACACCTGGTTCGGCAGCAGATGATGGGTGTAGGCGAACCAGAAGTTCGACATCGCGGTAAGCAACGCGCCTTTGCCGGGAATCGGGTCGGGCAACACCACGTCGAAGGCCGAGAGCCGGTCAGTGGTGACGATCAACATGTGGCGGGCGTCGATTTCGTAGATGTCACGTACCTTGCCGCGATGGCGCAGCGGCAGGCTTTTGAGGCTGGATTCAAACAGCGCGTCGCTCATGATTGTTCCATGATGGGTTAATTGTTATTGAAATCGGGCGCCGTCATCCTAAGGAGCGACATCCCGAGCGTCAACGCCGAAATTCGGTTTGAGCTATTTATGATACAGGGGCAGACGGTTGGTTATCGATCTGAGCCAGCGCTCGCAGGCAGAGCTCGTCGAAATGGCATTCAAGGGTAACGTTGGTTCCGCGTAATTGATTAATCACCGCCTGGGCCCACGCGACATAGTCGCGCCGCCGCTGCGTCGACCAATCGGCCGGTGGGCAATCGATCACATCGCGTACATTGCAGATCTTGTCGGCAAATTTGACCAGCCGCGCGGGCAGAGAGAGTTTGTGCGCATGTTCGATCTGCAGGCGCTTGCGCACCTCGGAAGACAGCGACTTATCGTCCGACACTTCCTCGACAATGCGACGAATCTCAGTGCCGAACTGTGCCTCGAGCTCGGCGGCGGTGGTTTCGGTATCCTCGATCGTGTCATGCAGGATGCTCGCGGCGATCGTCAGCGGGTCGCGCACCGCGCCAACCGAACACAGGATCTCGGCGACCGCAATCGGATGATTGATATAGGGCGAGGCGCCGGCGTCCTTGCGTCGCTGATGGCGATGTTTGTCCGCGGCAAAATGCAGCGCCTTCAATATCAGGGGCAAGCCCTCGATCGGCACCGCTTGTTCCAGATTGCGCACGTTATTCATCTCGGATGACGTTACGCTACGACTGTATACCCGACAAGGGGGCAAAAAAATGTAGCCCTCACCCTTATTCCCTCTCCCGCTAACGCGGGAGAGGGAGGCGAGCCGGGCGCGCTACGCGCGACCAAAGTATTATTGAAAGTCGCGCGAGCGGGTGACGAGTTGCCCGAGCAATGCCGAATGGTCTTCGAGCCGCCGCGCCAGCACATGCAACACCTCGCCCGCGCGCTGCACTTCGCCGATCACGCCCAACAATTGTGCATGCAGCAACTCGCACCGTTGCTGGTCAACCAGACTTTTCCAGACGATCACATTGATGGGGCCATTCTCGTCTTCGAGCGTCACGAACACCGTGCCCTTGGCCGAACCCGGACGTTGACGGCCAATCACGATACCGGCGATACGCACAGACTCACCGTGCGTCAGCGCTCGCACTTCGGTACTTGAAACAAAATGCAGGCGCTCAAGCCGCTGGCGCAACAGCGCCAGCGGATGACGTCGCAGCGTCAGCCCGAGCGAATGGTAATCGGCGACGATGTCCTGCCCTTCCGTCGGCGGTCGCAGCAGCGGCAGCGCTTCTGCGATCGGCGCATCGTCAAGCAACGGCAACGAGGGTTCCACGCCAGCGACCGCCCAGCGCGCGCGGTGGCGATGACCGGCGAGACCGACCAGTGCCCCGGCATGCGCCAAGGCGTCGAGATCGCGTTGTTTCAACTGCGCGCGATGCGCAAGATCGTCGATGTCGCGAAACGGCACTTGGGTGCGTAGCGCCACAACGCGATCGGCGCCGACACGCGACAGGCTGCTCACGATGCGCAGCCCGAGACGGACCGTGGTCTGGTTTTCCAGTACGCAGTCCCAGTCGCTGGAGCGCACGTCCACCGGCCACACCTCGACTTTGTGGCGGCGCGCGTCCTGCACCAGTTGCGACGCGGAGTAGAAACCCATCGGCTGCGAATTGAGCAGCGCACACAGAAACGCCGCCGGCTCGTAGCACTTCAGCCACGCCGAGGCATACGCGAGCAGCGCGAAGCTGGCGGAGTGCGATTCGGGGAATCCGTATTCGCCGAAACCGAGGATCTGCTGATAGATCTGACGCGCGAATTCCTCCTTGTAACCACGCTCGCGCATGCCGTCGATGAGCCTCTGTTCGAAACGATCCATGCCGCCACGACGGCGGAACGTCGCCATCGCACGGCGCAGGCTATCAGCCTCGCCCGGCGTAAATCCGGCGGCGACCACCGCGAGCTTCATCACCTGCTCCTGGAAGATCGGCACTCCTAACGTGCGTTCGAGCACACCTTTCACTGCTTCGGACGGATAACTCACCGCTTCGAGTCCCTGTCGCCGGCGCAGATACGGATGCACCATGCCACCCTGAATCGGACCGGGTCGCACGATCGCGACCTCCACCACGAGATCGTAGAAACATCTGGGTTTAAGACGCGGCAACATCGACATCTGTGCACGCGACTCGATCTGGAACACGCCGACGGTGTCGGCGCGCTGGATCATGTCGTACACGGCCGGGTCCTCGGCCGGAATGTCGGTCAACGTGAGGCTGCTTCCACGAATACGATTAATATAATCGAGCGACTTGCGAATCGCGGTCAGCATCCCGAGCGCGAGCACGTCCACCTTGAGCAGCCCGAGCGCATCGAGATCGTCCTTGTCCCATTCGATCACGGTCCGACCTTCCATCGCCGCATTCTCGATCGGGACCAAGCGCGACAAGCGGTCACGTGCGATGACGAAGCCGCCGACATGCTGTGACAGGTGTCGCGGAAATCCGCGCAGCGCCTGCACCAGCGACGCGAGCCGACACAACACCGGGCTGGTGGGATCGAATCCGACCTCAATCAACCGCTCCGGCTGCAGACGTCCGTCGTCCCACCATTGGAGATTTTTCGATAACCGATCCACCTGTTCGAGCGTGAGCCCGAGCGCCTTGCCCACGTCGCGAACCGCGCTGCGCGTACGATAAGTAATGACCGTCGCCGCCAGCGCGGCCCGATGGCGGCCATATTTTTCGTAGAGATACTGGATTACTTCCTCGCGCCGTTCATGCTCGAAGTCCACGTCGATGTCGGGGGGCTCGTCGCGTTCCCGCGACAGGAAGCGTTCAAACAGCGTCTCGATGCGGTCCGGATCGACCTCGGTAATACCGAGCGCAAAACACACCGCCGAATTTGCCGCCGAACCGCGCCCCTGACACAGAATCCCGCGGGCACGCGCGAAGCGCACGATGTCCTGTACCGTCAGAAAATAAGGTTCGTACTTAAGGTCTGCAATGAGCGCGAGTTCATGCTCAACCAATGCGCGTGCCTTGGCGGGTGTGCCCCGCGGCCAACGCCGGCGCAACCCGTCCTCGGTCAGTTGGCGCAGATGACTCGTCGGCGTTTCGCCCGTGGGCACCAGCTCTTCGGGATACTCGTAACGCAGCTCGTCGAGCGAGAACGTGCAACGTTCGGCGATGCGTACCGTTTCGTCGAGCAGCGCGCGTGGATAAATCTGCGCCAGGCGCTCGCGCGAACGCAGATGCCGCTCGCCATTTGGCCGCAACGCTAGACCGGCAGACTGCACCGTGGTACCAACACGAATCGCCGTCAGCACATCGTGCAACGCGCGCCTGCCGCGCGCATGCATCTCGACGCTGCCAGCAACCACGAGCGGCAAACCGGTTTGCACACCTAGTTCGATCAGTTCCGCCAACCGTTCACCGTCGCGACCAGTGGACAGAAGTTCGAGCGCGATCCAGGCTCGATCAGGAAAGATTTGTTTTAACCACTGTGCCTGCTCACTGGCCTCGTCGTCGAGCGGCTCACGCGGCAACCACAGCGCCAGCAACCCCGACGCACAGCGCGCCACCATCTCGCGCGTGGCGCGATAACTGCCCTTCTCCGCCGCCTGCCGCGCATCGGTGATCAACTCCGAGAGATTGCCATAGGCCGCGCGGTCGGTCGCGAGCAGGACGAGCTTCAGTCCGTCGTCGAGCGTGAACTCGGAACCGATGATGATCCTGAAGCCGGATTCGCGCGCCGCCAGGTGCGCCCGCACCACGCCCGCGACAGAGCATTCATCCGTAATCGCGAGTGCGGAATAGCCGAGCCCCTGGGCGCGCGCGACCAGTTCTTCCGCATGCGACGCCCCGCGCTGGAAGCTGAAGTTCGTGAAGCAATGAAGTTCGACATACGGCAGCCTTAACAAATCCACCATAGAGCGCGTGGAGTCTGTTATGGAAAAATATCGATCCACGACACAACACCAAAATAATTAATCCGTTCGTGCTGAGCTTGTCGAAGCAAGCCTGTCGAAGGACGCTCGACTACGCGCAAGGCGCGAAATCTCTGCCCAATCACCGCGCATTAACGCTTCTTTCTTTTTTCGGCTCCAACCTTTTAACCGCCGCTCCTGTTCCAGCGCTTCGAGGCGCGTGGGGAACTCTTCGGAATAGACCAACGCCACAGGGAGTCGGGTATGGGTATATCCATTAATCTCGCCTTGCTGATGCCTGGCTAAGCGAATATCGAGATTATCGGTGTGGCCTGTGTAATACGAGCCATCAGAACAACGCAGGATATAAACCCAGAAACTCATCTCTCAGTCCCTACAAATAATGTTGCGCTTGCTTCGACAGGCTCAGCACGAACGGCTTAAATTAACTACCCAAATACTCCCTGTACCCACCACTTTCCCTCGGTGGACAACTCCCGATACACCCATAACCGTGCACCCTCCCCATCGCGCGCGATGAAATAATCGCGTCGCACGTCGGCACCATCCCACCAGCCGGACTCGATGCGTTCGTTATCGGGTTCGAGTTCAAGCGCGCCATCGAGACAGGGTTGCCCATCCTGCACATCCAGCAATACCGGTTTCTGCAACAACCACAGTGGCCGCTCCACCAATGCTGGCTGCGCGGCTACCGCGCCAGCAGCGTGCGCATCTGTCGCGACACAGGCACGCCCATCCGTCGCGCTGGAAGCGCGCGCTTCTAAATAATGCCACGCCCGCTCTGGGCGATGCTCGGCGACGGTGTCCAACCCTCGCACCGCCTCGCGCCCGAGCCGCGCGCTCAGACGTTCGATCAGTTCCGCGCCGATCTCGGGTCGCGTGTGCCTCGGTGCGAAAAAATCGGATTCGGAAGCGGTAAGCGGCAACAACTGTGAAGCGGAAAGCACGATCTCTTCGACCGGCTCCGGCAATTCGACGCGCGCGATGCGCTCGCGAAAAAGTTCGGTCAGGTGCCGGGCATCGCGCGTCGCGCGTGCCAGTCCGAGTTCGATGCAGGTCGCCGGTGCGTTCGGGTGATGCAAGCGAAGTTCGAGTGTCTGCACACCAGCCACACGCGCGGTAAGAAAACCGGCGAGCTCAAGCAGCAAACGGTTCAACGGAAACAACACCTCTTGCGCATTATCTACCGTGCCCGGCAACGCCAGTTGCGCCTCGAACGTGGCGGGCGCGACATACAGCGTGCGCGGATCGGGCAGGCGCCCGAACGCACGGTCGAGCGCGGTGACAAACTCGGCACCGAGACGGCGCGCCAAGCCATCGCGTGGCAGCCGCAGGCAATCGCCGAGTCGAGCCAGTCCCAATCCGCGTAGCAGCTCATGCTGTTTCGGCGGGAGATCAAGACTATCGAGAGTAAGCTCAAACAAACGACCGGCGAGCGCAGGCACATTCGTCACCGGTTCTTCATCAGCCGCGCGCGCGAACCAAGTCGCGGCCAGTGGCGTCGGCGCTACCGACAGCACGGCGTTGTACCCAAGCGCCGCGATACCGCTGCGCAATCGATGCCGCAAGTGCTTGAGACCGCCGAATAGTCCGAGACTGCCTTCGACTTCGAGCAAGAGCGCCTTCGGCGACGCCAGGCTCACATGCGAGGTGAACTGTCCGGCCCAGGCCGCAAGACGCTCGAGCGCAGCGCGTTCGGCAATTTGATCGCGCTCAACCACCTGCAGCGGTGAGACCAGCGCGTGCGCAGCCGCGATCGGCATGCCGGGCCGGATGCCGGCGCGCATCGCGGCTTCGTTTGCGATCAGCACCTGTTGCGTGCGCCCCTGCCCTTCGCTGATCGCGAACGGCCCGGATGCGTCGCTAGCGCGCGTGCAGGCTTCGAGCGACAGGAAGGGAAGGTCGAGACATAGCCAGAGCATAAGAGATTCCTGACACCTTCAGCCGCACCGGCGCCGCGGGCCAACTGCCGCGGCGTTTCACCACACGCACGGCGAGTCCTGGCGCCTGCCGTCCTGTGGAGGAGTTGGTGTTCACAACCGGTTCAAGCGCCAGCCGTACGGCCGCGGGCGAATTCATCGCCACATGCCGTGACGGCATGAACAATACGCTCAGTGCACCGCTCGTTTCCGCGGCCAGTTGCAGCCGGCGCAACCATTTGAAATCCGCGTGCGTCGGCCACGCGAACACCGCCCCACAGGTGCCGGCGCGCAGCGTCTGTTCCATCGCCCACAAGGTATCGTTGTTATTGCGTGCACGGATGACCAACACATGCGAGAGATCTATACCCGCGCGCGCCAGTGCCGGCGCATACGGAACATACGGCGGAGCAATGAACGCAAGCCAACGGTTGCGGGTCAGCGGCGCCGCGGCGCGCAGCACCAGACTGAGTTCACCGATACCGGCGCGCGGAATCAGCAATTCCGTGAGCGCGCCGAGCGGCAAACCGCCGCCGGGCAAAAGTGTGTCGAGTTCCTCGAATCCGGAAGCGACAGCGGAAACCGCGGAGACTTCACCGCCGCGCCAGATATCGGCGCGTTGCAATAGTTGCGGCAGACTCATAGTAATTTCCCTGCGCGAATAATGCCGACGCCCACACCTTCGATTTCGAGTGGCATATTGCGCAGATCTACTTCTATCGGTTCGAACTCGGGATTCTCCGGCAGCAGCCGCACCAGGTTGCCGCGGCGTTGAAAGCGCTTCACCGTGACATCGTTGTCAATGCGCGCGACCACGATCTGCCCGTTGCGTGCTTCCGCGACACGGTGCACCGCGAGCAGATCGCCATCGAGAATACCGGCGTCACGCATGCTCAGGCCACGCACGCGCAACAGGTAATCCGCATGCGGTTGAAACAGGCCGGCGTCCAGGCGCACCCGATCCTCGATGTTTTCTTCGGCGAGGATCGGATGGCCGGCCGCGACTCGCCCAACCACAGGAAGCCCTAATTCTTCTTGCAGGATTCGGATACCGCGCGAGGCACCCGGCACCAGTTCGATCGCGCCCTTACGCGCGAGCGCCTGCAGATGTTCCTCCGCCGCATTCGGCGATTTGAAACCGAACTGGTTGGCGATCTCGGCCCGTGTAGGAGGAGAACCGGTTTGCGCCAGATGCTGGCGAATCAGGCTGAGAATCTGCTGTTGGCGTGGCGTAAGCATGGCGGCGAATCCCTGTGTATATAACCAGTACTGTGATTATATACAGGTATCGCCATCCTGCAAGCCAGAAATGAAAAACAGCTAATCAGCCTTAGAAAGCAGCGTTTTTTTGAGCTATCTAATTCACGCGATATTTGGCCGCATAGTGCGAGCGTAAGGCCTTACGGCGCTGGGCGGCGAGCTTGGGGTTCTGCTTCGCCGCCACACCGCCGATATTTTTCGGCGCCTTCTTCCCGCCCTTCTTTTCTTTCGACATATCGTGCAGCCAGGAAACTGATGATCAGCTTACGAGATTGGGCTGCGCGAAAAATTCACATCCACTCAACCACCCGCCATCGCGCGGGCATACGCCGGTCGCGCGGCACAGCGCTGGCTCCAGGCACTGAGATTGGGATAGGCCGAGAGGTCCATCTTCATGAAGCGCAGCCAGTCGGTGAAGGAGTTCACGTGCGCGTCCGCCAACGTGTATCCGCCCAACAGGAACTGTTTACCGTCGAGCGCTTCATTGAGGATGCGCAGGCAATTCTGGATGTCGACCTGCGCCGCTTCCGCGGCCTTGGCGTTGTGCTGCTCGACCGGAACCCAGTCGGCGGTGTTGCGCATCCAGCGAATCACGGCCTCTCCCAGAGTGACGTTGGCCCAGGCGATCCACTTCATCGCCTCGCCGCGCTTCGGCCCCGCTGCGGGGTAGAGACCTTTCTCGACACCGAATACTTCGCCGAGGTACATCGTGATCGCCGCCGACTCCCAGATCGACGTGCCATCGTGAACCACCAGCGGTATCTTGCCATTCGGGTTCAGCCGCAGGAATTCCGGCGTACGCGTCTCGCCCTTCCTGATGTCAACGTTGATCTTTTCGCACGGCACGCCCAATTCTTCCAAGACGACATTGGTGACGGTGGCCGTGCTCATCGGTGAGTAATAAAAAGTGAGGCTCATGGGTGCTGCTCCTTGGCGAGTGCGAGAGCACCGAGAATAACGCTCAAACCGTTACGCGGTCCACCGCATGTCCATGACGTCGAACGAGGGGCCTGTTCGAGCCCGTAATGCCGACTGTCGTGAAGGTCCACCTTCGGCCAGAAGCGGTCATTCGAAATATTATGCGAAACCGTGGTACGTCCCCAGTTACTCTGACCCGGGTTTTTTACCGCCAAACCGGGCCGGGAATAGTCGGTGCAGGTATCGGCGGAGTAGGTGTGGTAGGTGCCGGAGTTGGCTTCACCGGTCTAGTTGGCGGCTTCGCTTCGCAGCTTTCCGAAGATCGCTTTAGATCGACCGTGAAAACTTGTTCGGTGTTGGGGCTGCAAAACTTCCCAGGAAAATTGCGAATGGTAATTCGCTCTGGCGGCCCTTTGTCATAGATACACATCCAGCCTCCACCGTTAGGCGCATTCTTTTTAACCTGCAGCCGGTATTGCTCCTCGGGCGATCCTTTTTCTACACAATCGCTTTGCCAGGGTTTGTCGTGGCTAACAGAATAACGCGGCGCTTTCCTCCACGAATCGGTAGTCATATTCCACAACGTAGTAACCGGGTCGCCGCATGTAGTTGCCGAAATGTTCGTTCCCCTCTCGATGAGATCTATTCCAGGCATTCGAATGTTGCAAGTCAGCGTGACGCCCGTGTATGACAACTTGCAGCCTTTAATTGCTTTATCATAAAGTTTTTGTAGGCTAGTAATTTCGAGCCGGTAAGCCGCTGCTTCTTCGCGCGCATTCCCGGCCGGCGTTTGTATCAAAGAGGGATAAGAAGTCGCGAAACTCTCTGTGCCATCCACCGGAAAATATTTCCAGAAACCACTTTGACCGCGTTGAATGCATGTTTGACGGCGTTGAATGCATGATTCGCGGTGTACCGTTTCATGTTTGTCCAGCAGCTCCCCGATCTCCTTACATTCTGCGGCGGTTTTTGCAGCCGCAATCGCTTGGTCGGTGATACAGGTAAAGGGATTAGTGCCTACTCCCTCGGGGCCGCTATTGCTACAGTCCGCGGCCGGAGGCACTTGCTCGTTCATTTCGTCGGCTTGGTTATGGTACAAATTTATTTTTTTTAGCAAGTCACGCATAAAAGCATTGCGCTCCGCTGCATCCACGATCGCACTCAAATCAATCACAGCAACCGCGTTCCCATCTTGAAGAACCAGCTTATCCCATTTTGTCGCGAGCGTATCGTAATTGGCTGCCAATACTTTCTTCCGTTCAATTTGTCCTTTGAGGCAACGAGCAAACTTACATTGCGAACATGATTCTTGAGCGTGAGCTGAGAACGCAATTAACATCGACAGCGCGGCGAACATTATTATTAAATTTTTCATTAGTTCTTTCTGTAGAAATATTTTTATGGGTGAACTGAATCAAGGAACCTCGGGGACGGACCACGGTTTTCGGTCTAGCGTGAGAGTCCGCTTTGGGTCGAAACGCGCCACTCGCGCGCAGGCAGCTTCACGCTATTGCACTTTCACGGCTACGTCCTATTTCTCACGCTTGCCGAAAAGATCGTCCAGCTTGCCGCGCGCGACATCCGGCTTGTTCTCGGTCTCGCCCGCTCCAGCACCGAACAGTGAATCCAGTGTTGATTTGGCGGATTGGGATTTGGCGTCGCCCTTGCGATAGGCAGTCGGACTGGGGCGGAAGTAATCGCAGAAGTTCGGGCGCTCTTTTTCCTTTACCTCTTCGGCGTCCACTTCCGTGCATTGCTTCGGCACGCCCGAGTCGAAAAACCGGCACATCCGACAGACATGGATATAGGCGCGACACGCGGGGCATTCGGCGACGCGACTGAGTGGCAGCGGCAATTCCGCCAGGTTAGCGCCACACTTCCAGCAAGAAAAATCCTTGGCGGTAAGCATATGGCCTCACCCCTCCCGATCGCGTCTCAGCGCTTGGCGCGTTCGAGTGCCGCTTTCGCACCCGTTTCGTCACCGCGCGCGGCGCGCGCTTCGCCGATCAGGCGCCAGTTCTCGGCACGCAAATCGTTATTATCGCCGGCCCAGGAACTGGAGCGCTGCGCGCAACTCTCGGCTTGCGCATAGTCGCCCTCCTTCATGCGCAGGCGTGCGAGCTCCTGCCACAGGCGCGGGTTCTTCGGTTCCAGTCGCAGCGCACGTTCCAGAACGGCAGCGGCATTCGGTAAACGTCCGGCATCGATATCGACGTGCGCGCTGTCCACCAACGCGATCACCGCGGGGTTTTCGGACAGTGGCGGCGCCGGCGGTTTTATCACCGCACAACCGGCCATTAGCACAGCCAACAACGCGAAGATCCAGAATCGCTGCAAGGGCTTTTTCATGGGAACGAATCTAACATTGTCGGCCGTACGAAATAAGCATTTTTGACCACGTAAACCAATCCGCGATTAAAGCGTTCTTTCTGATAGTCCCCCAACTACACAGGAGAGTACTCCGTGAAAATCGATCATCCCTTTATTACCCGCGGCGTCACCGCAATCGCGCTCGCGGTGTCACTGGCGCTTGCGTCAGCCCCGGTTCTAAGTCAGCCGGACAGTCGTGGCGGTGCCGTTACCGCAGAAGAGCAGGCAGCGCGGCAAGCCCACGTACAGGAACGCATGCAGGCGCATTTGACCGAGATGGCGAAACGCTTGCAGATCAACGCCGCGCAGCAGGAAGCGTGGACGACGTACGCGAATACGGTGCAGTCGATGTTCGGCGACAGGGCGGCCAGACCAGCGGCCGACGCCGATGCGGCCACCATTGTGCGTTTCCGCGCTGACCGCGCGGCGCGCCATGCGCAGAAGCTGACGCAGCTCGCCGATGCAACCGCCCGCTTGCAGGACGTGCTCTATCCCGAGCAGCGCAAGACACTGGGTGAGATAGTGCGTCGTCATGGCGAGCACCACGGCGATCATCACGGCAAGCAGCCGGGCAATCAGTAATTCAATTCTTAGATCTCATCGCGCCGGGGTTAGGTTCTCTCGATACGGGAATTCAACCTCGGCGCCAGCTGGAGGCGCCGATCGCGGCTACAGAACTGTTTAAGGTGTACCCGCGAAAACCCCGTATCACCCACCTCGTGCTACGCCAGCGTGAAGTAAAACGTCGTCCTCTTGTCCACCGCGGAGTCGGTCCAGATTCGTCCACCATGCTTGCGCACAATCCGCTGCACCGTTGCAAGCCCGATTCCAGTTCCGGACATTTCTTAAGCCGCCTTCGTCTGCTCTACGAGCATTTCCGCAAATTTGCCTGCCGTCACGGGCTTGCTGAAATAAAATCCCTGGAATTCGTCGCACTTGCGCTCGCGCAGAAAGTCCACTTGCGCCTTGGTTTCGACGCCCTCGGCGATGACGGTCAAACTTAAGGTCCTGCCCATGGCAATGATGGCCTCGGCAATACCTCTATTCTCCGCTTGATGGGGCAGGTCACGGAAAAACGAGCCATCGATCTTGATCGTGTCGACCGGGAATTGCCGAAGGTGGGACAACGAGGAATAACCGGTACCAAAATTGTCGATTGCCAGGCGAATGCCCATATCCCGGAATGCTTTTAATGTACGCATCGCCTTGTCGATGTCGTGCATGAGCGTGCTTTCGGTGATCTCCAGCTCAAGGAGGCCAGGACTCATGCATGTCTCCGCCAGTATCGAGGTTATGTCACGCAACAGATTTTCGTCCGAAAACTGTCGCCTCGACAGATTTACCGCCATGTGCAGGTGAGGCAGCCCCCGTTGCTGCCAGGCCACGTTTTGCGCACAAGCTGTTTTAAGAACCCACTTGCCGATGGACACGATCAGGCCTGTTTCTTCCGCGATGGGAATGAATTTCGCCGGCGCCACCATTCCAAGTTCCGGATGCTGCCAGCGAAGCAGTGCTTCGATTCCTGCTATCCCATTGTTACGTGCATCGATTTTGGGTTGATAGTGGAGCTGGAATTCGTTGCGATCCAACGCTCGCCGCAGGCTCGACTCAAGCGCCAGCCGTTCGAACGAATGCGTGTTCATCTGCGCGGAGTAAAACCGGAAATTATTCTTGCCACCTTCCTTTGCCTGATACATGGCAAGGTCCGCGTTTTTCATCAGCGACTGCTCGTTGTCGCCGTCCTTGGGGTAGGTGCTGACGCCAACACTGGCGGTCACGTGAAACTCCTGGCCCAGCGCGGCAAAGGATTTGCTGGCCGCCGCAAGGATTTTATGTGCAACGATCTCTACGTCCGTCGTGTCATGCAGGGTCGGCAACAAGACGACAAACTCGTCGCCACCCAGGCGCGCAACGGCGTCGCTTTCGCGCAGGCATCCCTGCAGTCTTTTTCCCACCTCTTGCAGCAACAGGTCGCCGGCCTCGTGACCGAGCGAATCGTTTATAGTCTTGAAGCCATCCAGATCCACGAATAGCACCGCCAGCTGTTTTCCGTCGCGGCGCGCCAGGCCGATGGCCTGGTTCAACAGCTTGCTGAACATGCTGCGATTCGGCAGTGTGGTCAGGCTATCGTAGTAGGTGAGAAATTCCGCACGCTCGGCAGCGAGCTGGTGCTGGCGTACCGATTCAGTGAGTTCCTGCGTGCGCTCATTGACCTTCCTGTCGAGCTGATTGTTCAACTCCTCCAGTTCCTCTGTCTTCTGGTTCAATTGCTGGTTGCGTTCCACGATGACTGCCTGCCACCGGCGCGTGACCCGAAAGACAAACAACGCGCCGAGTATCAGCAACATGGCGGAGGCGATTGTCGTAATGGCTCTCTGACGCAACTCCTCCCGCAAGTCCGCGCGTATCAAGTCGCTGGCCTGCAACAGATAACGGTTGATGTCCGTCATGGCCGCGGCATAAATCTTCTTGTACGCGTCATACTTCTCGCTAAATAACAGGTGTTGCGCCTCAGCATTTTTCCCCTGTCGCACGAGGTCGAGCGCGCGATGCTCCATGGCGACAAGTACAACGTTGGCAGCGTCGATCTTTGCAACCGCTGCGGCATTCGGCTCATCTGGATCCAGTCGCAAGGCTTCCTTGATGGCCTCGTCCAGCTGCGGCTCGAAACGGCGATAGCGCGCTTCCCAGTCCGGGTTGCCGGTGACCGCCGCCATCCGTGCCGACATGGTCAAGACCTCATCGAGATGTAGGATTCTCGCCCGAGTTCTTTCCATGCGGGCAATTGTCGGTATCTGCACTTTGGCATCGTGGTAGTCGTAGTACGCATCCCAGCTCAGCCATCCAAGAATCGACAGCGAAAGCACCGCCGCCAGTTTTAGCGTAAGTGAGAAAAAATTCCTGCTTGGGCGTTCAGAAGGTTTTTTCATGGAAGGTTCCTCATCAGTGGTTCCGCGCCACGCCAGGTTGATGAGGGTGGACGCCATTCTTCATCAAGGCTTACGGGGCAGGCACGTTAACGACGGTGTTCGTCATCGTGACGCCGGCAGTTAGGGAAATCGCCCTGCCATTCACGGTTGTTGTTACAGCCGATGGCGGAGTGCCACCGGTAGTGGAGATCGTGATCGCCGCGTTGGCCAACAGGGTCCCCACCATGGTTGAGCCGGTGCCAATGGTCGCGCCGGCCGGGACGTACCAGAAGACATTCTTCGCCTGTGCGCCGTTTATAAGGAGAACCTTGATTGGAACTGCCGGTGTTGCCGGACCCGTGAGACCGACGTTGAGAGTGCCCGTCCCGGCCGCGGTCTGAAACACCCAGACAGCGTTGGCGTCACCGCCGGCGTCGAGCGTGAGGCTGTCCGTGGTGCGGCCCGCTCCGCCGATGTCATACGTGCCGGTCGCGGATAGATACACGCCGGGCGGGAGAGTACGGCCGGCGAGTTCGTCGGCGCCGCCACCGGCCCCACCGCAGCTCGGACATTGCACCAGACTCGACACATCGATACCACCTGGAAGGTTGGCGGGAGATAGGGAGTTGAATGCGATCGATGCATCGGCACTGGCCTGCATGGCGACCTCGCCCGGAACGGAACCCGGTGGGGCGGTGAGCGTGTAGATGAGCCCGTTCACCATGCCGTCGTTGTTCGGCGTTACGGTATAGACATTGCCTCCCGAATCGCGCAATCCGGTAATCGTGGTTGAAGCCGCGTTGACTGCGACATCGCCGTTAATCACGGTCGCAAGCCCGTCGTTGGTCAGTGTAGCGCTCCCTCCCAAACCTCCGAACGGCGCGACCGCTCCCAGCGGTGGTGCCGTGGTGCAGGTCGATGCGTTGGTTGTAAAGGTCGTGACCTTGTCGATGACAAGTGCGTTGCCCGCGAGATCCTTGACGCCGCTGACGCCACCTTTGATCGTGGCGGTATAGCTGGTCGCCGCAGTGAGATTCGCTGTCGGGTTAAAGGTCGAGATTCTAGTCGGTGCATCGTACGCCACGACCCCGGTTACGGGCGCGCCGGCGGTGACAGCCAGAGTGAAGGTGGCCGTCGTAATCGACAGTGGATCCATCGGCTCACTGAAGGTAGCGTTGATGGTCTTGTTGGTACAAACACCGACGGCACCACTAGTGGGGTTCGTAGAACTGACGGCGGGTGCGGTGGTGTCTGGAGCTATCCCGGTTGTAAAGATCCAGCTAAAGACACTGGCCATCGCATTGCCGGCCACGTCTTTGACGTTCGTGGCAATCGTCACCGTACAAGTGGTGCTCGCGGGGAGATCGCTCGCCGGTGTAAACGTTGCCACGTTGCCGCTCACGGCGTAACCCACGGTGCCAGTGACGGCTGTACCGACAGGGCATGCCAGCGTAAAACTTGCGGTGGTGATCGTGAGCGGATCGATCGGCTCACTGAAGCTCGCGGTGATGAGCGTGTTGAGCAGCACACCGGTGGCATTCGCCAGCGGGACCGTCGAGCTCACGGTGGGTGCCGTGGTGTCTGGGGCCGCCCCGGTCGTAAACGTCCAGGTAAAGGCACTGGTCATGGCATTGCCGGCCGCGTCCTTCACGCCCGTGGTGATCCTGGCGGTACAAATGGTGCTCGCGGGGAGATCGCTCGTCGGCGTAAAGGTCGCCACGCTGCCGTTCACGGCGTAGCCGACGCTGCCGACAATGGTCGTGCCGGCTGGGCATGCCAGCGTAAAGGTAGCGGTGGTAAGCGTCAGCGGATCCATCGGTTTACTGAAAGCGGCGGTGATAATTTTTGTGTTAATTGACACACCGCTCGTTGCGGCACGCGGGGCGACGGCAGTCACCGTGGGCGCGAGTGCGACAAGGTGGCCTGTGCCTTGGCCTCCTTGTCCGCTTCGGTGGCATCCTGTCGCCAAGGCGCTCAACAGCAACGCTGCGAACCACGTCGGGCATCTTGAATGGATATGAAATTTTTTCATTTTTTTACCCGGAAGTGGGTGCAATCAGAAATCTTGTTTCGAAGATCTCGCTCGGTACCGGTTTGCTGAATAGATAGCCTTGCATTTCATCGCAGTTGAGCAACCGCAACAGGCGCGCTTGCTCTTCGGTTTCGACGCCTTCCGCCACCGCCTTGAGCTTCAGCGAATGCGCCAGGGTGATGATGGTGGATACCAGCGCCAGCCCCTCCGGCTTGTCAGTCATTTCGATCACGAACGAGCGGTCGATCTTCAGCGTGTCCACCGGCAGTTTGGCCAGGTAGCTGAGTGACGAGAAGCCGGTGCCGAAGTCGTCGATGGCGATGCTGACACCCATGGCGCGGATTGCCTGCAGTATCGCGATACTGTTCTTGACGTCTTCCATGATCAGGCTTTCGGTGATCTCCAGTTCCAGTCCCGCCGCGGCATGCGCGTCGATACCGATTACCTGCCTGATCTCGGCGATGAAGCCGCGATGGCGCAGTTGCAGCGGTGACACGTTCACCGCGATGCGCACGGCTGCCAGGCCCGCGACGCGCCAGCGCAGGGAGTCTTCGATGGCTTTGCGCAGCGCCCAGCGCCCGACTTCATAGATCAATCCGGTCTCTTCCAGGATCGGGATGAACCGGCCTGGCGGCACCAGACCCGTGCGTGGGTCGTTCCAGCGGATCAGCGCCTCGGCGCCAGTGAGCACGCCACTCGCGAGGTTCACCTTGGGCTGGTAATGGAGCACGAATTCTCCTTTGTCGAGCGCCTGGCGCAGCTGATTTTCCAGCGTAAGCTTTTCGGCGACACGCTCGTTCATGGTCTGGGTGTAGAACAGATAGCGGTCGCCGCGTGCCTTGGCGTTCTCGAGAGCCGCTTCGGCGTTTCTGAACAATGTATCCGCGTTGGCACCGTCGCCGGGGAACATCGCGATGCCGAACTTGGCGGAGACCCGTAGCTCGGAATCGCCGATCTGGAATGGTGGGCCGAAAACTTCTGCGACGCGTTGTTCGATCAGGCGCGCCAGCTCTTCCTCGCTCTTCACTTCTGAAACCATGATCGCAAAGTGATCGGCGTCAATCCGCGCCAGCCGGCCGACGTCCGCGGCATAACCCGACAAGCGCGCGGCTAAATCCTTGAGCAACGCATCGCCTGCTAGCCTGCCAAGCGTGTCGTTGATGGACTTGAATCGTTCGATATCCAGCAGCACGAGTGCAAGTTTGCAGCCCTGTTCCTTGGCATTCACCACGCCTTGCTCCAGACGTTCGTGGAACAAGGCGCGGTTGGCGAGCCCGGTGAGTACATCGTAGTAGGCGAGGTAACTGAGTTTTTTCCCTTTTTCGATGTGATCCAGCGCCAACCCGATGTCGCCGGCCAGCTCCGTCAAAAGCCTCATCTCTTGTTCATTGAAAAAACCGGGTTCGTCGGCGTACAGAGCGAATACACCGACGACGTCATCGGACACCAGCAACGGTAGAACTGCCTTCGAGGAAATTCCGAGGTCGATGCGTTCCCTCGCGAACGGGATTGTTGGATCGTCGCGTATGTCGTTCGACACGATGGCTTTCTTTTCCCTGACCACGCGCGCGCCCATGGTGTTTGCCAGCGGTGCATCTTCGCGCAGCGAGAAACGGTCCTTGATGAGCGTCAGAAACTCCGGCTCCGCACCCGCCGATGCAATGGGCACGATCTTCATCGCGCCGCGATCGACGACACCTATCCAGGCCATATGGTATTGGCCGTGCTCGACGGCGATCCGGCACGCCTCCCTGAACAGCTCGTCGCGGTCGCGTACGCGCACCATGAGCACATTGATGCCGCTCAGCATCGCGTAGACGCGGTTCAGGCGTTTTATTCCGATCTCAGTCAGTTTCTGTTCGGTGATGTCCTGTATCGTGTTGAACCAGTGCATCGGATCGGCGGTCGGCTCCGTCGTCTGGCGCAAATAGATCCATGCGCCGTCGGCGCGACGCAGCCGGTACTCGACTTCCGTGCGCTTGCCGGTCTTGCCCGCTTCGATCGCCCGATTCCGAAACATGGCGCGATCGTCGTCATGCACAAGTTTCAGCCAATCGCGCGTGGTCGATGGCATGTGCGCGTCATCCACCCCGAGCAACTGCGGCAGGGATTGGGACCAATTCTCAAGCACTCCGTCCGGACCGGTGATAACGTGCGCGAGCCTTGCCATGAGCTGGGCGCGGTGCAGTCCCGCTTCGCTCTGCGCAAGCGCCGCCTGCGTACTCTTGCGCTCGGTGATGTTCAGGTGCATGACGACGGCGCCATGCGGATGGTCATCGGCCAGAGGAGTCACTGTCATCAGGAACCAGCGCTGCTCCGTTGGCGCATGACAGGGATATTCGATCGAAAAGCTCTTTAGCTCGCCACCCAACACCGAACGAATGCCGACGGCGACCTGGTGCGCCTCCGATGCGTAATCTCCCAGGGCACGGTCGCACGCCTTAAGGTAATTGAGGCCGATTCCAACTCCCGGGCCATGAAATACATTCGCGCCGGCGAATCGCCGCCACGCCTCGTTCACCGAGATGATGAGCCCTTGGGTGTTGAGCAAGGCGATGCTCGCGGGCAGCGCGTTGAGAATGGCGGCATGCTTGGCGGCCTCGCTGTGACGCAACTGTTCCTGCGTGCGCCACAACAAAAATGTCCGGCCGCCACGGTTCGCCACCGTATCCACCTCGCCTCCGGTCATTTCCTCCAGGCGTTGCTCGGTGTGGTGCAGCATCTCGATTAATGCGGCGATTTCCTCATTCGTGTCCGCTGCCGGTGGGGATTTTTCAGGGCCCATGCCGCGAAGGGTTGCCGTCGACTTCGACGACGACCGGCGTGCCCGGTGGGTGGGTGGTGATTTTCCGTGGTTCATGCAACTAGGGCCACCAATCCCAGGGCCTGCAACACGGGCTGTGTTTGGCTGAGTGTGCCGACGATTTTTCGGGTGGGGGACGGCGCGAGCTTAATGAGAGTCGGTGTTACGAAAATGCCGTCCGCCAGCGCGCGCTTGGGTTCCTGAAACACATCCACGATTTCGATCTCATGCCGATCCGGAAGGTGTTCCTGACAAAGCGCGGTAAGGTTGGTAACGGCCAGCGCGGAGTTGAGCGCGTCGTCTGCGATATAAAGCCGGAACTTGAATATGGCGCGTCGGCCCATATCGGATTCACTTCCTCTCTGGGTTCACCACATCGGCCCCGCGTAATTCCCGCATCCGGGTGTGGCTGCGCGACAGCTCGCCCTTGTGACTCTGCGTGGAGCGGGCCAACAATGCCTTCTCGAGCTGCTTCGCCACGAGTTCCGTCTGCAACGACTTCACCCGCACCTCGAGTTCGGCTTCCTCGGCATCGAGCCTGACGCGCTTGAGTTTGCCGGCAACTTCGGCGGCCTCCTGCGCGGCACGTTCGGCGCGCTCCTTTTCCCAACGCAGCGTGCCCATTAACACCTCGCCGCCTGCGGTGTAGATGTCGGTCAGCGTCACGCCCGCATCGCCGAGGATCAGCTCGCGCACCTGGTTCGAATGTGCCGTGCCGCGCGACTTGATGATGGACAAGCTGCGGTTGCGCTCCCCGGCCTGCACCAGATAGCTCAAGTGGATCCAGGTATCCGCGAGCGTCGAGATCTGCAGCGGCGAGCCGTTCTCCACCGGGCTGGACATCTCGTCGAGCAGTCGGGTGCAGAGCAGGGTGGTGCCGTTGGCCTTCGCCCAGTCGATCAACCGTTCTGCCACGCTCTGCGCGCTCAGGTCATTGCCGGCCTTTGACCATGTGGATACCGGATCGATCACCAGACAACGGGCTCGATGCTCCGTCGCGGCCGCCATGATGCGCATCAGGTAGGTCTCGGCGCTGCCGGTGATGTTGCGCGCCGAGATCATGTGCAGGCATCCGTTTTTCACGTAACGATCCAGCCGGATGCCTACCGAGGTCAGGTTGCGGGTCACTTCGGTACGATGTGAATCGAAACTGACGAACAGGGTGCGTTCGCCGCGCCGGCAGGCCGCCTCGGCGAATGCGCCGCTCAAGGTGGTCTTGGCAGTGCCGGAGAAGCCGGTAATCAGCACGCTGGCGCCGCGGTAGTAGCCACCGCCCAGCATGGTATCGAGCCTCTCCACGCCAGTGGAAACGCGCTCGTTCGTGACTTGGGCGTCCATATGGCCGGGCGAGCGCACGACGGCGACCTCAAGTCCGCTTTTGCCGATCAGGAACGGTGATTCATTTTCATCGAAGCTGGAGCCGCGATACTTCTGCACGCGCAGACTGCGTTGCGACACACCCAGCACCATGCTGTGGTTCAAGATCACGGTGCAGTCCACCATGAATTGCATGAAGCCGAACGGCTGCTGGCTGAAGGCGCTCGCCTCATCTCCGCCGGTCTTGGCGGTGATGAGTCCCGTCAGATCGTGCGCCAGTAACCATTCATGTAGCCGGTAGATCTCTCGCCTTTTCGCCGCCGGGCCAGGCATTAGCGCCAACAATACGTCCAAGGCATCGAACACGATGCGCCGTGCCCGCATTTTTCTGGTCTGGACCTCCAGCGCCGCGAGCATCCCGCTCAGATCGAAATCCCCCGACTGCACCATGTCGGACATCGGCTGGGCGTCCATGAAAAAAATTTTTTGCCGCAACGCCGCGAGTTTCCAACCGAAGCCTTTGGCGTTGGTCACGATGCGCTTCGAGGCCTCCTCAAACGCGACAAAGATGCCGGACTCGTTGCAGTCCTGCGCGCCGTGCACCAGAAATTGCAGCGCGAAGATGGTCTTGCCGGAGCCTGGTCCGCCCACCAGCAACGTCGTGCGGCCGCGCGGCAGACCGCCGCCGGTGATTTCATCGAAACCGGTGATGCCGGTTGGCGCTTTGGTGGGTACTTTGACGCGGGGAGATCGGACGGATTTCAAATTGCCTCCTCCATGAAGCATATTTAAATCGGTCGTAGCGATGACCGCTGGTGACGCGCATTCGCTATTCGACGTGCCGCGGCCGCACAAAATCACGGCATCCGCGAGAGTCGGCAAAAATCAATACACGGGATATTTCTTTGTCCGTTGCCTGTCTCGCCGGCGCGGTGGGTCTGGCGAACTTCCATGGCCGAACACGATGCTTACACCGATCGCGGAGCCGATTCCGTTCGTTGTCGCACTTAGCGTTGCAGGTTTTGAGGGTCGTCCAAGTCTGTTGACTGGCACAATGCGCTCCCGCCGAAACAGTTCACCGCGCCGGCTGTGGCGAATTGACTATCGGAGACCACCAATCCTCTATACCTCCAATACTCAAGTTGAGCTTGATCACTGCCAAAGTCACCGTATGAAACTTCCGTGTTGAATGAAGTCACGAAATTCGATCATTTCGGACAGCGCACGCCAATCAACGCCCAAACAAGCGTTGGAACCAGTTCTTGCCCTTGGCGGCCGAACCTGCGCACGGTGCATTCTGCGTCGGCGCCGAGCCACGCGTAAACGGCAGCTCAACCGCGCCGGAGCAATCTTTGTCGGCCAGCAGGCCCGACGACGGCTCGATCCATACGCGTTCGATATTCTCCGGTTGCGGCAACGTCAGCGGTTCCGACTCCAGCGCCGCCATCATCTCGCCCCACACCGTCATCGCGCCGCTCGCGCCGGTGAAGCGCGTCGGGTGGTTGTCGTCGTAACCGACCCATACCACGGCGACGCGATCGCCGGTGTATCCGGCAAACCAGCTGTCACGCAGGCCATCGGTGGTGCCGGTTTTCCCCGCCACGGCTAATTCCGGCGACAACCAGTTCTTCAGCCCCTGCGCGGTGCCCTCGCTCACCACGCCTTGCATCGCCGTCGTCAGCAGGTACACCGCTTCCGGCTCAAACGCCTGCGCCACCGAGATCGAATAGTGCTGCAACGGTTTGTCGTCCTTGGTGATCACTTCGCGAATCGCGCGCGGCGGCACACGGAAACCGTTGCTGGCCAGGGTCTGATACATCTGCGTGATCTCGAATGGCGTGAGATCGACCGCGCCGAGAACGCTCGACGCATATGGCGGCAATTCGCGCTCGATGCCAAGACGCTGGATCGTTTCCAGCACCGCCGGAATGCCAACCTCGGTGCCGAGGCGCGCGGTGGCGACGTTATAGGAATTGGCCAGCGCCGTTCGCAGCGCTACCTTGCCGTGATGGGTCTTGTCGTAATTCGACGGCTGCCAGTCTTTCGCGCCGCGACTCTTCCAGGTGAACGGGTCGTCATCAATCGGTGTGATCAGCGTATAGCGCGACGGTCGGCTCAAGGCCGTGAGATAGACCGCCGGTTTCAACAACGATCCCACCGGACGCGCGGCATCGAGCGCGCGGTTAAATCCTTCGTAGCGCACGTCGCGCCCACCGACCAGCGCCAGCACCTCGCCGTTCTGGCTGTTGGTCACCAGCGCCGCGCCTTCGAGCGGCATGTCCTCGCCTTTGCGCAACTTGTCGAGCTGCGCCAGCCGCTGCGTGATCGCGCGTTCGGCCGCCGCCTGCACGCGCGGATCGAGCGTAGTGAAGATGCGCAAGCCTTCCTCGCGCAGATCCGACTCGGCGTAGTCGCGCCGCAGCTGACGCCGCACCAGCTCGATGAACGCCGGATGCGGCGAGGCGCCCATGCCGGGCTTGTCGTTCACCGTGAGCGGCGTCGCGCGTGCGGCCGCGTATTGTTCCATGGTGATGACTTGCAGATCCTTCATCTCCTGCAGCACCAGGTTGCGCCGTTCGAGCGCGCGTTCGCGATGGCGATGCGGGTCGTACAGCGACGGCCCCTTCACCATGCCAACCAGCAATGCCGACTCCGGCAGCGTCAGCTGCTGCACCGGCTTGCCGAAGTAAAACTGCGACGCGAGTCCGACGCCGTGAATCGCGCGGTTGCGATCCTGGCCAAGATAGATTTCGTTGAGGTAGGTTTCGAGGATTTCATTCTTGTCGTAATGCAGCTCGAGCAGCAGCGCCATGATCACTTCGGTGAACTTGCGCTGCAACGTGCGTTCGGACGTGAGAAAGAAATTTTTGACCAGCTGCTGCGTGAGCGTGCTGCCGCCCTGGATGGCGCCGCCGGAAACGGTGCGCACCGCGGCCCGTCCGAGCCCGCGCGGGTCGACGCCGATATGCGAATAAAACTTCCGGTCCTCGCTCGCGAGCAACGCCTGGATCAGATGCGGCGGCACGTCGTCGAGCCGGACGAGGATGCGGTCTTCGTTGTGCGCCGGATAGATACCGCCGATCTGTGGCGGCTCCAGACGCGCGAGCGTGACGTCCTTGCTGCTCGCGCTATCCTGCAGCGATTCGATTTTCCCGTCGCGGAACACCAGGCGCAGCTGCTGCGCGGCTTGCGGCCCGTCCCAGAACACGAATGCGCGCGTGGCGATTTCCAGCGCATCGCCCTGGCGCTCGAAGCGCCCGGGTTCACCCAGGCCTTCGCGATACCCGATCTGGCGCAGCTCGCGTTCGATTTCCGTCGACACGATGCGCAGGCCGGGATAGAGCTCGAGCGGCCGCGCGTACACGCGCGCCGGCAACGCGAAGCGCCGCCCCTGGAATTCTTCGCGCACGCGGAAATCGAGCATCAACGCAAACACCGCGATCAGCAGCAGAATCAGCAGTGTCGCGATGCGCAACCAGCGCGCCGTTAACCAGTCCGGCATCTTGGGAAATTTCATCGTGCGCCTATGTTAATGAAACCGGAGGAAAACGGTGGGATGGATCGCCTGAACGTCGTTAGGCAGGCGACGACCGCTAATGCGAGTGACCTTTCGCGTCATGACTATGCGCGTGGTTCGTATGCGCATTCGCCGGTTCGCGAACCACCTCTTTCGCCGGCGTTGGCGAACTGATCGCGAGGCCGTAATGGTAAACCAGTTCACCGCCGCGCAATCCGGTGACCACCAGAAAACCGAAACAGATCGCGATCATAGCCGCAAAGCCAGCACTGGGATGTTTGCCGATCTTGCGTTCGGCAAACGACCAGAGCGTGAGCAGACCGAACCCGCTCGCCGTAACCAGGCCCAGCAACGCATGCAATTTCATCGGCTCGTGCGCCGCGTCGTCATGGCTGACGGTATTAAATGCCAACCAGCCAAACAGGATGGTCAATAATGTCAGGCCGGTGCCGACCCAGAGATTCCATTCCGCGACCGTGCGCCATTGGCTGACCAGCACGGCGTTTGGAAATAACGCCGACAGTAAATAAAACACCGTCGCGAGACTGAGCAGGGCCACACTGAAGTGGACCAGGATCGGGTGCCACAGATAGTCGGCGAGCGGCATATTGCTTCCAGATATCAGGAACGCGTCACGACTTGCCGAGAAAATCCTTTTTACCAAGCTCCACGCCGCAATGGCGCAAGATGGCGTACACCGTCGTCATATGAAAATAAAAATTCGGCAACACATGTCCGAGCAGATACGGCATGCCCTGGAATGTCTTTGTCTCCTGACGCATCTGCAAGGTGATCGTGCGTTCCTCCGAACCGTCAATCTGCTGCGGTGTTAGCGTGTTAAGGAAGGAGATGGTCTTGTGCACACGCGCGATGAGTTCCGGGAACGCAGCTTCGTTGTCCTCGAACTTCGGCGGTTCCAGCCCCGCCAGGCGCGCCGCGCCACCCTTGGCGGAGTCGGCGGCGATCTGCACCTGTCGCGCCAGCGCAAACATATCCGGATACAGCCGGCTGTTGACCAGCACCGTCGGATCTATTTTTTTCGCCTCGGCGTGCGCGGCCGCCTTCTCGAGAATCGCGGCGAGATTGTTCAGCATCCGGATAAACACCGGCACTGAGGCCTGATACATTGAAATCGTCGTCATTGCGCTCGCTCCGGGTCCTGGGGTTTCAATTTTTTTCTTCCATCAGCCTGAGGTGATGCCCCTTGCGTCCGCCGCGCATCAACTGCGCGTAGGATTCCGGCGCATACTTTAATAACGTCTTGGAAAGTTCGACCGCACGCGTCACCAGCATGCGCGCGCCGTCCTGCAGCTCTTTGCTTTCGTGGACCATAGTCACGTTGCGTTCCATATCCTCCGCGGTCCAGCCGCGCGAGTGCGCAATATAAGGATGCTGCGGAAAGATGAAGCCCAGTTCCGAAAAGAACCCGAGCATCTGTCCCGCGACCGCCTGCACGTTGTCCTGGCCGCCGGTTACGATAAACACCACGACCTTGTTGCGGATCAACATCCGGTTGGCGATGGTGATCTGGTTCTGCACGCAGTTCAGCCGTTCCGCCATCTTGTAATACAGCGAACTCGCCGAACCCCAGCGGATCGGCGTCGACACCACGATCACGTCCGACCAGTGCACGACCGCCTCATACACCTGATCCATCTGGTCCTTGTCGTCCATCTGCGTGATCGAGCACGGCCAAGTGCAGGCGTGCGCGCTCTTGGAGTAATAACCCTCGCAGTTGCGAAACGTGAGGTCGTTGAGACGGATGGTTCTGGTCTCGCACGCCAGTGCACCGCTCGCGTGCTCGATGGATTTTTGCAGCAGAAAATCCGAGGTCGAAAACCGCGGATACGCCGCGTCCATCACGGTGGTGGAAATACCCGCGACCCGAATCGGGCCGTCCTGGCGTTGCGGCGTGCGCGCCAGCGGATGCGGCGCATGCGGTTTTTTATGGCGCTTGCTGGCCGAGGCGAGATCGATCCACACGTGACCGGCCTCGACTTTTATCTCGTAACGCGGAACCCGGTCTTCTTCAAAGCCGGGTTCGCCCAGCCCAGTCTGGCAGTGAAACTTCCAGTGATGCCACGGACAAACAATGTATTCGCCATCGAGGTGGCCCTGCCCAAGCGGCCCGCCGGCATGGTTGCAGACGCCGGAGACCGCGCCGAATTTTCCGTTGCTAAAACTGAGCGCGATTTTCGTGTGCTCGATATTGATTTGCTGCAGCGGAACCCGGTTCAACGTCTCCACCGGCCCCAGGTCGTGCCACTTGGTCTCAGGCATGCGCGTCCTCCCGGATTACGATTGTTTTCCTTTTCGTAACGATCAGCTTGCCGAGTCTTGGAGCTGTTATCAATCCTTATTACATCTCAAGCGCGGCCCACGCCAGCGACCGGCGCAAGCCGGCGCTGGCGTGTCTGTACCGGACCGCTACTTCTTGAATGCCTGCTCCAGGTCCTCGATCGCCTTGTCCATCCCTGCTTTGAGGTCTTTCCACTTTTCCACGCTCGCGGCTTTGAGGTCATTCATTTTCTGTTCCGCCACATGCCATTTTCCTTCCGCCACCTTGATGTCGGCATCGAGCTTCTTGCGGGCAGTCGCCGTCGACATTTCGGCCTTGGCCTTCAGTTTGGCAAGTTCGACCTTGGCTTCATCCAATTCCTTTTGCGCCTTGGCAACATATTCATCTCGTTCCTGTTTGGCGTAATCGACAGCCGTGGTCGCCGTCTGCGCCGCTTTGTCGCCGACGTCTTTCGCGCTGATCTTGTCGGGTTCCTTTTTTTGACAGCCAGCCACGGATAGCGCCAGCGTTACCGTCATCAGCAACAGCAATCGAAACAGACTCATGTTCCATCTCCTTGTCGGGTTATATCTATGGGAACTGTCGGGTGTCGAAGACCGCCCTTGCGTCTACTGTGACCCGCCGGTAAAAAAAATGTTCCAGCGAGTTATGCTACGACTTCGATAACGCCTCGTTGATCGCGGTAACAAAGGGCCCGAGCTTGGGTGGATGCGGTTCGACCGCCACCGCGATGCCAAATTTGGCCAAGGCCGCACTGCATACCGGGCCAATCGAAGCCACCCGCGTGCGGTTAAGACTGCTCTTCAAGCCCTCCTGTTTCCCCAGCTGATGGGCAATCGTGAACAGGTTAACGACCTGGGACGCACTGGTGAAGGCAACCAGATCGATGCTATCGCGTTCGAGCGCATCGATAAGCTTGATCAACGGCTGCGGGTCTTGCGGCAATCCCCAGCGATAGGTCGCGATTTCGATCACGCGCGCGCCACGCTTTTCGAGCGCCTCCTGTAAACCGCTGTTGGTCTCGCCGTAACGTTGCACCACGACCTGTTTGCCGTGCAACACCGGATCGAGTTCGGCCAATACTTCGGCGGTGGTATACGGTTCCGCGGCACTGGCATCGATGCGCACGATGCGCGAGCGCAGCACCGCCGTCGGCTTCGGACCACGCACGACCACTTTCGCGGCATCGAGCTGGCGCAACAGCCGCGTTGTTGATCCCAGCGCATCGGTCGCGGCAAACAACGCCTTGGTGCCGACGCCGGTCTGGAAAATAAAAATATCTGGTGGGTTCACGTCCCAACCATCGAGCAGCGCAGTGATATGGGCCGGATCGATATCGGGGATTTCGGCGAGTGCCGGCGCGGCGAACGGTGTACCGCCATACTTGCGAACCAGATCGGCCATCTGCTGCCCGGCGCGGTTTTCCAGAATCGCAATGGTCTTGTCTTTCATCGACAGCTCCCGCGAGAAGGCACGGGAGTATTGTGCCACACGTCAGCGGCGAGCGGGTTCTATCGACGGCAGCGGCGGCACGCGCTGCGCGCGCCAATGCCCGATCGCGAAGCGCCAGAAACTTTCCACATCGCCCTGTTCCAGTTCGGCCGGCGCGTCCTGACCAAGGAACGCCAGCACCCGCCGCAACAACGGCACGCCGGGCTCGGCGGCAATGGCAACGGCGCCGGTCTGCTTCGAAAGTTTTTCGCCGTGGGTATTCACCGCGACCGGCAAGTGCGCGTACTGCGGTGCCTCGATGCCAAGCAAGCGCTGCAGATGCAGCTGGCGCGGCGTCGACAACAGTAAATCCGCGCCGCGCACGACTTCGGTGATTCCCTGAGCGGCGTCGTCCACCACCACCGCCAGCTGGTAAGCGATGAAGCCATCGGCCCGCTGCACCACGAAATCCCCGATCTCGCGTTCGAGCGCGCATTCGAATTTTCCCTGCCAGCGATCCTCGAATGTCGTATGCGCCGCATCCGTGCGCACACGCAACGCTCGCGCCGCGCGACCCGGCGCGAGACCTTCGCGACAGGTGCCGGGATAAATCAACCCATCGATGCCGTGCAGACTCGAATCCGCGATCTCGCGCCGGCTGCAACCACACGGGTAAATCGCGCCGATGTGGCGCAATTCCTCGATGGCGTAGCGGTATATTTCGTTACGCGTGCTTTGGTAGACAACCGGACCGTCCCAGTCAAAACCCAGCCGTTCGAGTGTACGCAGAATATCGTCCGCCGCACCCGCCACTTCACGCGGCGGATCGAGATCCTCGATACGCAGCAGCCACTCGCCCCCTTGCGAGCGCGCCTGCAAAAAGCTCCCGACCGCAGCGACCAGCGACCCGAAATGCAGCGGGCCGGTGGGGGATGGCGCGAAGCGCCCTCGGTAGAGGGTTGGATTGGCTGGCATGGTGATTAGTTTAGCGCGGTCGCTTGGGGTCGCGCTTCGCGGGCGCGAGACCAACTCGCTCGCGGCTTAACGCCGCTTCGGCTAAAAGAGGATCTCGCGAAGACTCCCGGGGTTTGTGAGGAGCACAGGACACGCTCGCGTAGTCTGCGAGGGCGCAGCGACCCGGGGCGTGTTTCTTTGGTTACTTTCTTTGCGCTGACAAAAGGGAAACGCGAAAACTAGGGTCAGCGCAAAGTTTTCGCAGAGGGAGCGGGCCTACGGCAACAGGATCGTCGACCCCGTCGTCCTCCGCATTTCCAGATCCCGATGCGCCTGCGCGGCGTCGCGTAACGGATACGTCTGATTGACCGTGATCTTCACGGCGCCCTGCTTCACCACGGCGAACAACTCGCGTGCGCTGCTAACCAGGTCTTCGCGTTTCGCGACATAGCTCATCAGGGTCGGGCGCGTCAGGAACAGCGAGCCCTTCTGCGACAGCACGCCGATATTCACCGGCGGCACCGCGCCGGAGGCGTTGCCGAAACTGACCATCAGCCCCAAGGGTGCCAGGCAATCGAGCGAGTCCATAAACGTGTCGCGACCGATGCCGTCGTAGACCACCGGCACGCCCTTGCCCTTGGTGATTTCCTTTACCCTCGGTGCGAATTTTTCTTTCGACGTGACGATAACGTGTTTGCAGCCGACCTTCTTCGCGAGCAGTGCCTTTTCATCGCTGCCGACGGTGCCGATCACGGTCGCCCCCAGATGCCGGGCCCACTGACACAGAATCTGGCCGACGCCGCCGGCGGCCGCGTGCACCAGAATCGTCTCGCCAGGCTTTACCTTATATGTGCGCCGTAACAGATACTGCGCGGTCATGCCCTTCAACATCATTGCCGCGGCGATCCGGTCGTCGATGCCGGCGGGAATCCTGACCAGTCGCTCCGCCGGGCGCAGCACGACTTCGGCATAGGCGCCTATGGGTTGCGCGTAGGCGACGCGGTCGCCGGCTTTGAATTCCTTTACGCGCGGCCCAATGGCCTCGACGACACCGGCGCCTTCCATGCCGAGGGTGGCCGGCAGCGGTACCGGATACAGCCCGCTGCGATGGTAGGTATCGATGAAGTTCACGCCGATCGCGGTATTGCGCACGCGCACTTCCCCCGGCCCGGGTTTTCCGACCGCCACTTCTTCCCAACGCAATTTCTCCGGGCCGCCGGTTTCATGCAGGCGAATGGCATAGGGCATCGGTGTTTTCCTCAAATAAGATCGGTCACGCCAGGTATTGCTCATCCAGCAATCCGGATGCCGCCAGCTGGCGGATCATCCGCACGGTGTCGATATCCGACTCGACGTAAGCCGCCTTGCGGAATTCGTTGTAGTAATCGTTGACCGTGCCGCCTTCCACCCGCAACTCGTAGTCGAAACGCACGAACAGCTGTTGCGACTGCGGTTCCTCGATGCGCATCACCAGGCTCCCGCCCGGGACCTCCTCCGAGGTATCGATGTCGTAGCGTACCTGCACCGGCGGTTCGAACGTCACGCGATCGCGCACCAGCAAGCTGCCATAGCGCAGCTGCCGCTGCAGCGTATCGGCGCTGCGATCAAGTATCTGGCATTCGTCCATACCGATAATAAAGTACGACGGTCTCTCGGCACGCGTGACCAGTCCGCGCCACAGCTGTTCCCGCGACAACGGCGGGATCGAGGGATCCGACGGATCATTTATCTGGATGATGTGGCTGAACTGCACCGGCGCTCACCAATCCGGTCAGGTCTTCACGGCGCCGGGTTTGCGTTTCCGGCGCGACGGTGCCTTCGGTGTCGAATTGCCGTACGCCTTGATCGACAACGACAGCGACAAACACGACAGCGCTACCGCGAGATTGATCTTGTGGCCGCTGGCAAAATAGGCCGCGAGATAAAACAACCCGAGAATAAGCGCGGCCCAGGCACCAAGCGGTATTAAATGCTGTCGAAAGTTCATCGTTCCTCGTGAAGGTAGTTTCATTGATGCTGCTGGAAATCCTAGCACATGTGCTGACGCCAACGCCGCCGCGCCCGATGCAGAACACATGCAGCGCCCGTTATACTCTCACGTCTCTTTGCTACGACGCCCGATGGCACACGATCGCATCCTCATAAAAGGTGCCCGCCAGAACAATCTGAAGGGCTTCGATCTCGAACTGCCGCTGAACGAACTGATCGTCGTCACCGGCGTGTCCGGGTCGGGCAAGTCGTCTCTCGCGTTCGACACCATCTACGCCGAGGGCCAGCGGCGTTACGTCGAGACGTTCTCGCCGTACGCGCGCCAGTTCCTCGAGCGCATGGACAAACCGGCGGCCGAGCGCATCGACGGCATTCCACCGGCGATCGCAATCGACCAGACCAATCCGGTGCGGACGTCGCGCTCGACCGTCGGCACCATGACCGAACTCAACGATCATCTGAAGCTGCTGTTTGCGCGCGCGGCCAAACTCTACTGCCGCGGTTGCGGCAACGAGGTGCGGCGCGAGTCGTCCGAGGACATCTATCAGGAATTGCTCGCGCGTGGCGACGGTGGTCATCCGGCGCTGGTGACCTTCACGGTCACGGTGCCAAAAAACTTTACTGAGGCCGAGATCAAGGGATTTCTGGCGCAGCAGGGTTATACCCGCATCCATCATCGTGAGGGTGCGCAACTGGAAGTGATTCAGGATCGCGTGCGTCTGAGCGCAGAGAATCGCGCGCGCGTGATCGAGGACCTGGAGGCCGCGCTCAAACACGGGCGCGGGCGCGCGACGGTGCATCGGCTCGATGCCGACGGCAGGCCAACGGCCACTTGGCGTTTCTCATCCGAACTTCATTGCGCCGAATGCGACATCTCCTACCGCGATCCGATTCCAAACTTTTTCTCGTTCAACTCGCCGATCGGCGCGTGCGAATCGTGCCGCGGTTTCGGGCGTATCATCGGCATCGATTACGGCCTGGTGATCCCGGACGAATCGAAAACGCTGCGCGATGGCGCGATCAAACCGTGGCAGACCCCGTCGAACGCCGAATGCCAGACCGATCTGCTGCGTTTCGCGAAGAAGCGTGGTGTCCCGGCCGACCTGCCGTGGCGCAAGCTGACGGCTGAGCAGCGAAGCTGGGTGATCGAAGGCGAAGGTTCGTGGACCGAAAAAAAATGGTACGGCGTCGAGCGCTTCTTCAAATGGCTCGAAGGTCGCGCGTACAAGATGCATGTGCGCGTGCTGCTGTCGAAATACCGTGCCTATACGCCCTGCCCTGCGTGCCACGGCGCGCGACTTAAACCCGAGGCGCTGCTGTGGCGATTGGGATCGAAGCAGGACGCCGATGCCGTTCTGCCCGCCGCGCAGCGTTACCGCGCGGCGGAGACTAAATTCGATGACACGACGCTGACGGCCCTGCCCGGCCTGACGATTCACGACATGCTGTCGCTGCCGATCGAGCGCACGCATGCATTTTTCCAGAATGTCCATCTGCCAGCGCCACTGGACGAAGCCGCCGACCTGCTGCTGACCGAAATCCGCGCGCGCTTCGGTTACCTGGTGCAGGTCGGGCTCGGCTATCTCACGCTCGATCGGCAATCGCGCACACTCTCCGGCGGCGAGGTGCAGCGCATCAATCTCACCACCGCGCTCGGCACCTCGCTGGTAAATACACTGTTCGTGCTCGATGAGCCCTCGATCGGGCTACACGCGCGCGACATGGGCCGCGTGGTGCAGGTGCTGCACAAGCTGCGCGACGCCGGCAACACCTTGCTGGTGGTCGAGCACGATCCACAGGTGATGCTGGCCGCCGACCGTATTCTGGACATTGGGCCAGGGCCGGGCGAACGCGGCGGCGAAATCGTTTTCTTCGGCACCCCGGATGCGTTGCGGCAATCGCCACGCTCGCTGACCGCGCAATATCTGAGCGGCGCGAAATCGGTGGTCACGGCCACTGCCGCCAAAGCGTCGGCCGATACTTTTCTGGAAATCCTCGGCGCGAGCGAGAACAACCTGAAGAACGTGGATGTCGCGATCCCGCTCAATCGGCTGGTGTGCGTCACCGGCGTGTCGGGTTCGGGTAAGTCCACGCTGATACAGAACGTGTTGTACAACGCGCTTACCAAGCTCAAGGGAAAACCGAAAGAAATGCCGGGCGCGCACCGCGCGCTGCGCGGCCACGAGCGCGTGCACGAGGTCGTGCTGGTGGATCAGTCGCCGATCGGCAAGACCACGCGCTCGAATCCGGCCAGCTACGTCGGCGCGCTCGACGGCATTCGCAAACTGTTCGCGGATGAACCGCTGTCGCGCGAGCGCAGTTACAGCGCCAGCACGTTCTCGTTCAATGCCGGCAACGGCCGCTGCCCGACCTGCGCCGGCTCGGGTTTCGAACACGTCGAGATGCAGTTCCTGTCCGACATCTACATCCGCTGTCCGGACTGCGACGGCCGACGCTTCCGCGCGGACGTGCTGGAAGTAAAACTGGTACTGGGTAACGACGCGCGCTCGATCGCCGATGTGCTCGAGATGACGGTGTCGGAAGCGACGGCGTTCTTCGCCGGCTACCCCGACATCCTGCGCGTGCTCGAACCGCTCGCGGCGGTGGGTCTTTCCTATGTAAAGCTCGGCCAACCAGTGCCGACGCTTTCCGGCGGCGAGGCGCAGCGTTTGAAACTCGCGGGGCATCTGGCCGACGCTAAGGGCCGCCGGGATATTCACAAGGGGTCGCTGTTCCTGTTCGACGAACCGACCACGGGGTTGCATTTCGACGACATCGCGACATTGTTGAAAGCATTCCAGCGCCTGCTCGACGACGGGCACACACTGGTCGTGATCGAACACAACCTCGATGTGATTCGCGCCGCCGACTGGATCATCGATCTCGGCCCCGAGGGTGGCAATGCCGGCGGCGAGGTTATCTGTACCGGCACACCTGCGCAGGTGGCGCAACATCCAACAAGCCACACCGGCAAGGCGTTGCGTGACTACGCCAATCAAATGACGTTCGTCCTGAGTCCTTCGACAAGCTCAGGACAGGCTCAGTCAAAGGACACATCACCGACTTCGAATAAACCTGCCGTGCTTCGACAAGCTCAGCACGAACGGAAAACAGATAACGCCATCCGCGTCGTGCACGCACGCGAGCACAATCTGAAAAACATCGAGGTCCGCATTCCGCGCGAGCGCTTCACCGTGATTACCGGCGTCTCCGGCAGCGGCAAGAGCACGCTCGCGTTCGACATCCTGTTCAACGAAGGCCAGCGGCGTTATCTCGAATCGCTGAACGCCTACGCGCGCTCGATGGTGCAGCCGGCGTCGCGCCCGGACGTGGACGCGATTTTCGGCCTGCCACCGACGGTCGCGATCGAACAGCGCACGTCGCGCGGCGGGCGCAAGAGCACGGTCGCGACGCTGACCGAGGTCTATCACTTCCTGCGGCTGCTGTTCGTCAAACTCGGCACCCAGTACTGCCCCAAGTGCGAAGTCCCGATCGAGGCCCAGACACTGGAGGCGATCGTCGCGCGTATCCTGCGCGACTATCGCGGCCAGAAAATCCTGGTGCTGGCACCGCTCGTCGTCGCGCGCAAGGGCTTCTACACCGATCTGGCGAAATGGGCACTTGGCAAGAGTTTCAATTTTCTACGCGTCGACGGCGCAATGACCGCGACCAATAAATGGCCACGGCTGGCGCGCTTCAAGGAACACAACATCGAACTGCCGGTCGGCGAGATCACGGTTTCACCGAAAACCGAGAAGCAACTACGCGCGCTGCTGACACGCGCGCTCGATCTTGGCAAGGACGTGGTGCAGATCGTCAGCGCGTCACCCTCACCCCTGCCCTCTCCCGCAAGCAGGAGAGGGAGAACACATACCGCATCTAAAACAAGTCCCCTCTCCCGCTCAGCGGGAGAGGGCCAGGGTGAGGGTGCGGTGTTTTCTACCAAGCGTGCGTGCCCCAGCTGCGGACGCGGGTTTCCCGAACTCGACCCGCGGCTGTTTTCGTATAACTCCAAGCACGGCTGGTGCGAGCGCTGCTTTGGCACCGGGCTCAAGCTCTCGGGTTTCGAATGGGACGAAGAGCGCGAAAAAACCACCGGCGCCCAGGTACTCGATTCGTGGCTCGAATGGCTCGCGATCGACGAGCCCTGCCCGGCGTGCGACGGCCAACGACTCAACCCGACCGCACTCGCCGTGCGCTTCCACAACCGTTCGATCGCGGAATTCGCAACACTCGCGGTCGAGGCGGCGGAGAAGTTCTTTAGCAAACTGAAACTACGCGGACGTGAGCACGACGTCGCGCGCGACATCCTGCCGGAGATCTCGTCGCGGCTGCAGTTCCTGCAACAGGTCGGGCTCGGTTATCTGTCGCTGGACCGTTCCGCGCCGACGCTGTCGGGCGGCGAAGCGCAGCGCATCCGGCTCGCATCGCAACTGGGCTCGAATCTGCGCGGCGTGTGTTACATCCTCGACGAACCGACGATAGGTTTGCACCACCGCGACAACCTGAAACTGCTCGACACGCTGACGGCGCTAGAGAATAAGGGCAACACCGTCGTTGTTGTCGAGCACGACGAAGACACGATCCGCCGCGCGCAGCATGTGATCGATCTCGGACCCGGCGCCGGTAAACTCGGCGGGCGCATCGTTGCCGAAGGCACGCTCGAGGAACTCACGCGCAATCCGGATTCCGTCACCGGTCGCTGTATCGCGCAACCGCTGAAGCATCCGCTCATGCCGCGTCGGGCGTGGCGCAGCGGCAAGAATGCGGACGCGGCCATCGAGATCGTCGGCGCGTCGATGCACAACCTTAAGAATCTGCGCGTCGCGATTCCGCTGGCGCGGCTGGTATGCGTGACCGGCGTCTCCGGCAGCGGCAAGAGCACGCTGGTGCGTCATGTGTTACACGATAATCTCCGGCGCGCACTGGCCTCGCGTGGCAAAGTGAAATTTGTCGGCTGCAAGGAAATACGCGGTTTCGAATCGCTGAAGCATGTACTCGAAGTCGACCAGACACCGATCGGCAAAACGCCGCGCTCGTGTCCGGCAACGTACGTTGGCTTCTGGGACCAGATCCGCAAGCTCTACGCCGACACCGGCGAGGCGCGGCTGCGCGGTTATGGTCCGGCGCGATTTTCGTTCAACGCCAGCGGCGGGCGCTGCGAGGCCTGCGAGGGTCAGGGCATCAAGACCATCGAGATGAGTTTTCTGCCGGACGTGCGGGTACCGTGCGAAGTCTGCGATGGCGCGCGATTCAATACCGAGACGCTCGCCGTTACCTACCGCGACAAGACCATCGCCGATGTGCTGGCGATGAACATCGACGAAGCAGTCGAGTTCTTCCGCGCGCACACGCGTATCTATCGTGCGCTGCAACTGCTGCAGGACGTCGGCCTCGGTTATCTCACGCTCGGCCAGCAGTCGCCAACGCTGTCCGGTGGCGAGGCGCAACGCATCAAGCTGGTCACGGAACTAGCGAAGGCCAAGACCGAAGAAATCGGCGAGCTGCCGTTAGGCAACGGCAACGTGCGGCGCGTAAGACCGACAGCGACGCTCTACGTGCTCGATGAACCCACGATCGGTCTGCATATGGCGGATGTGGAAAAACTCGTGCGCGTACTGCATCGGCTGGTGTCAGCGGGTAATACCGTGGTGATTATCGAACACAACCTGGATGTGATCGCCGAGGCCGACTGGCTCATCGATCTCGGCCCAGAAGGCGGCAACGGCGGCGGGCGCCTCGTGGTGCAAGGCACCCCGGAACACATCACCCGCCGCCGCAACAACTCTTACACCGCGCGTGCGCTGACGGAATTTCTCGCCGCGCACGCGTAACGCCCGATTATTTCTTGGCGTTGAACTCCGCGATCCTGCTTTTGAGTTTGGTCTGCTCGCTGCAACCGTAAGGGCAGAGCTTGTCCAACGCCGCGAGCTGCTCTTCGGCCTTGACCACGTTACCAACCATCAGATAGGCCTCGCCGACGTACTCGCGCGCGCCGCGGTGTTTGGGGTCGAGCGCCAGGGCCTTGTCGTAATATTTGAAGGCCGCGTCCAGGTTGCCGCGATTGCGTTCCGAGTAACCGAGCAGGTTATAGATTTCGGCACTCTTGTCATCGTGCGCCAACGACTTCTTCAGCGCTTCCACCGCCTGGTCCCATTTCTTGGCGTCGATCGCCTTCATGGCAGCGATGTAATCCCGATCCGAATACTGCTTTTCGGAATAATCGGTGACATCGGCGGCCGCAAAAGTCGGCAGCCCGAGAACGGCTGCGAGCGACAACGCGGCGAAAATACGACGGATATTGATGGCCATTACAGTTCTCCTGAATAGGTTTACGTGGTGTCCGTCCATATATACGGGGCCGCCCGGCCGAAGGATTCAGCGCCGGTCGCCGGCGCAGCACGGCGTTATAATGCGCTAATTCACGGAAAATACCGGTATGGCTCAAACGCATTATGAATTGATCGGCGGTGAAGCCGGCGTCAAGGCGCTGGTGGACCGCTTCTACGACCTGATGAACACGCTGCCCGAGGCGGCCGCGATCCGCCGCCTGCACCCGGCCGATATCGCCAGTTCGCGCGACAAGCTGTTCAAGTTCCTGTCCGGCTGGCTCGGCGGACCGCCGCTGTACGTGCAGGAGCACGGTCACCCGATGTTGCGCGCCCGCCACCTGCCGTTCCCGATCGGCGAATCCGAGCGCAACGCGTGGATGCTGTGCATGACGCGGGCGATGGAAGAGCGGCATATCGACCCGATGCTGCGCCAGCAGCTGATGGGCGCGTTCTTTCGCACCGCGGATCACATGCGTAACCGGGATTCCGCATAGCGCGATTTCGCTTTGTGACAAACCGGCTACACTTTATGAATCCCATCGCAAAAAGTTTGCGGCAGCATTGACACCCGGATGAATTGAACCATTCTTATATTTTTACCGAGGATATCGATATGGCAACCAAAAAGAAGAAGTCGAAAAAAGCGAAGGCGCGCGTCAAAGCCAAAAAGCCGGCAGTCAAGAAGACCAAGAAGCTCAAGAAAGCCCCGAAAAAGAAAGTCGTCAAGAAGGCCAAAAAGAAATCCGTCGCGCGTAAACCCGCGGCGAAGAAAAAACCCGCCGCCAAGCCGGCGGTGATGGCGCCCGTAGCGCTGCCCGGTGAGCGCGTCGGCATCGTGACGCATTACTACAATCACCTGTCGGTGGCGATCATCCAGATCGAAACCGGCGTGCTGCGCATCGGCGATGTCGTCCACATTAAAGGACACACCAGCGATTTCCGCCAGCCGGTGGAATCGATGGAAGTCGATCACGTGCACGTGGCCGAAGCGCGCCCGGGCCAGTCGTTCGGCCTGCGCGTAAAGGATCACGCGCGTGAGCATGACGTCGTTTATAAAGTGAAGCCGTAATCCGTTTTCAGTCAGCGGACAAAAAACGCCGGCCGGGAAATCCCGTCCGGCGTTTTTTATTTAAGGAATGATTAAGGAATTGTTCACCGCAAGGGCGCAAAGAGCGCAAAGGTTTTTTTGAAAGAACTCACCATGCCTTTCTTTGCGTCCTTTGCGCCTTTGCGGTGAGAACATTTTTTTAGTTCCGTTAGATCAGCACGTCTTCAAACGGCGCAACATCCGGCCGCCCCGCGGCGAAGCGCAGGCGCGGCTTTACCCCGTAACGCTCACGCGCCGGCAGCGCCAACAACAGGCTCGACACAGTGCCAAAACCGCCGTCGGTGACGATATTCATCGCCCCTTCCGCGCCCACACCAGGATCGGCTTCGCGACTCGCGAGCAACGCCTGCCACGCCGACCAATCACCCTGCTCCGGATCGGGTGCCGACGCCGCGCGCCACAGCGGCAGATAGCGGCGCACGCGCGGTGACGACAGGTCGTTGCAGTCGTACGCGGTAACCATCGACAAACCCGGCGGCAACAGCGTCACGTCTATCTTGTCGGCATCGGCGTCTTCGGTATGGCGCAACCAATAAGCGTGCTCGCTGTCGGCAATCACCAGATTGAACTCGCGGTACGCGCCCGGATCGATATGCGCCAACGACTCGGCCGCGGTTTTGGCATCGGCATGATCGAGCGCTTCGAGCACCAGCTCGCCACGGCTGCGTTTGCCCGCGCTCGGCCCAAGCGTGTGGCGCCGATTCATCACCCCGGCGGCGACGCCATCGTCGTTCACGCCAAACCACGAGCCGCCGCCGAGCTCATCCAGACCGGCGACGACGTTCGACCGATCCGGCCAATGCCGCCCGGGTGCGCGCCACGCGCGCTCGCGCATCTCGTCGCGGTTGGCCGCAAGCAACATCGGCCACGCATGGCCCGGTCGGTGGAGGACGATCAATGTGCACATGGAAGCTAGACCTGATCTATTCTTTAAAACAATTTCTCACCGCAAAGGCGGTCGCTCCTGCGCATCCATGCGCTCGCGACATTCGTACACCCCTGTACAGCACAAAGGGCACCAAGGTTTTTTTGATAAAACATGCTTTTCTTTGCGTCCTTTGCGCCTTTGCGGTGAACATGCCTTTGTTCAGCGCACACGCCGCTTGCAGACTGCATAGCACTTCATCCACCATGCCGGTTGATATACTCAACAAGAATCCATGATACCCCATCAACATATCGCCGACGCCTTCAACCTGGGCGGTCGGGTGGTCGACGTGCAACCACTGGGGCATGGGCTGATTAACGACACCTATCTGGTCACAACCGACGGCTCGCAGGTTCGGCACGCGGTACTGCAACGCATCAACCGCCGTGCGTTTCCGCAACCGGAGCTGATCCTCGACAACCTGCGCGCGCTGATCGCGCATGTGCACACGCGCAAGCAAACCAACGGCAGCACGCTGCGTATCCCCGAGATCTTCAGCGCCCGCGACGGCAAGGATTTCGTGCTCGATCAGGAAGGCGGCTTCTGGCGCGCGCTCGGCTACATCGAAAACACCAATACCTTTGTGACGATTTCCACTCTGCGCCAAGCCGAAGAAGCCGGCGCCGCGCTCGGGCGGTTTCATGCGCTGGTCAGCGATCTCGCGCCGGAACGGCTGCACGCGACCCGGCCGCGGTTTCACAAGACACCGGCCTACTTCGAACGCTTCACCGAAGTCGCCACGCAGATCGGCGGGCGCAGCGGCGACGCCGATCTCAAATGGTGTGTCGCCTTCATCGACGCGCGCCGGCAGATGGTCTCGGTACTGGAAGATGCGCGCCAGCGCGGCGAACTCGCACTGCGCGTGATCCACGGCGACCCGAAGATCGACAACTTCCTATTCGATCCCGAGCGTGGGCACGTGGTGAGCATGATCGATCTCGATACCGTGCAGCCGGGCCTGGTGCATTACGACGTTGGCGATGGCATCCGCTCCGGCGCCAACCCGGCCGGCGAATCGCCGGCGGACCTGAAGGACGTGCGCTTCGACCTCGATGTCTGCCACGGATTTCTGACGCGCTACCTGAACGAAACACGCAGCTTCCTGACGCGGAAGGACTACGAGTATTTCTACGATGCAATCCGGTTGATCCCGTTCGAGTTGGGGCTGCGGTTTCTCACCGATCATCTGGAGAACGACAGTTACTTCAAAACCGAATGGCGCGGGCAGAATTTGCACCGGGCGATGGTGCAGTTCCGGTTGACGGCGGATGTGGAGAAGAATGCAGACAAGATTCGAGCGCTGATTGCGGGATAGCTCGTAGGGCGGATTAGGCGCCAGCCGTAATCCGCCGCATGGAAGCTACCCATTCGGCGCAATACACTTCGCTATTGCGCCCTACGCGGGCTGAGTTATGTTTCTAAAACGACGCAATGACAACGCCCGAGGCTGGCATGATTTACGGCACTCTTAGAAGTCGGTGGCAGACCTTCTGGTACAACTTCGGTTGGTCCAACTGGGCGGTGTACATTGACGGCTGGATTCCGAGGTTGTCACTCTCAGTTCCTATTGTTGGATATCTGATTCTTTTCAACGACACTATCGGGCAGGCACTTGAATTCGCTCACCTCACGAGCAAGGCGGTCAACGCATTCGGTCTAACCGGACCACAAAGGCTCAGATTTGTATACTTTGGGTTGATCGCCCTCGGCATAAGTAACTTCATATTTCGGCTGAAGAAGCCGTTTGCCTTTCGATTCGGCAAAAACATGACCGACTACATCAAGACATGTCTTGATGTCTTTACATTGCAAGATTTTGTGCGGCTACATGAACAGATTCGACATGAAGGTCACCTGACTCTCGATGGAAAATATTACGACAGTGAATGGGACGGATTCCTGAAGTCCGCGCGAAACACTGGAGAGGGAACGGAGCGGGTTAAGCGGGACGGCAGTTGGGACGACGCAAGAAATAGCTATGGGAGCCTGCTGAGATCGATCCTGAGGGAGTCCTTCTTTCGTCAGAACACACGGCGGCGCATTTGGCTTATGTTCTGTGTTGTACTCTCATCAATAGGATACCTACTACTTTCGGTTCCCAGCCTGGATCTCTTTGCCAAGGTGGTTCGCTCGAGCGTTCCATGGTTCTAACCATTCGGAGAAACATAACTATTTGTTCAAGCCGACGTGAAACGTCGCAGAGTTTCTTGTAATACCAGTGCCCAACGCGGGTTAACGAAGCGTTAAAAATTCGTTCACGACAACCACCCGTAAGCGCGAACCAACTTCTATCCCGTCATCACTTCAAGCCGCGACAAAATTGCAAACGCTTGTTCCCGCGTCGTGCCACAGGTATCGGGGCTAGGGCGGAAGCCGTTGCACACTACGGGACGTTCCGGCTTGGCGAATAGACGGCAGCGGTTGTCGTCGGTGAGTTGCACGCAACGCACGCCGGCGGGTTTTCCGTTCGGCATGTCGGGGATGGGGGACGAGATCGAGGGCGCAATGCAGCAGGCGCCGCAACCGCGGCGGCAATCCATCGGCTAGGCGCGGCCGACGTTGGCGTCGGAGGGGGAATGGTAGTACTCGCTGTCTTTCGCCGCTTCTTTTATCAGACGCAGTAATTCGCTCATGCGTGCTTCGGCGGTGGCCATCGAGGCACAGTCTTCGCACTGCGGATTGCCGCAGGGCTGGCGTGAGTAGAGCCAGTATTGAATCGCGCCGGCGAGCATGCCATCGGCGATGTCCCAGACATCCGCTTCGGAATCTTGCGCGGCGATATCGTTGCCGAGGGCCACGGTTTGTTCGAAACCCTCGTTGAATACTTCGTCGTCGGATTCTTTCATGGCGGAAACTCTTGCGGGGTTGCTTGAATACCGAGGGGTAGTTTACCAGAGCGCTGGGTGAAGCTGCGAACCAACACAACTGCCAGACCTGCAAAGCCGAGGAAATTCCAGTTACTGGCTCGACCGGCAAACGGTGCACATCGCTCTCACCCCCTCTCCTTCCGGGAGAGGGTTGGGGTGAGGGGATAATAGCCGTAAACACCCCTCATCCTGTCCTTCTCCCTGAGGTAGAAGGGACCCTACGATGTACGACGGTGCACACTATTTACCGGCCTTCTCAACAACTCCGTTCGTGCTGAGCTTGTCGAAGGACAACTCACACGAGACATTCAACTCCGTGGCCACCGCCCGTGGTTCGACAGGCTCACCACGAACGGTCGGGAAGTATCGGAACTCTCACCACGAACGGTGTGGAGATATCCGAGCGCGGTGGGGGAAATCGGAGTTCGGGGCTAGTCTTCTCCGCCCGATATCGCCGCCACCAGCGCCAGATCCGCCGAGCGCACCGAGTCGAGATTGAATTTCTTGGCCGAGGCGGCCATGCGCGTCAGTGCCTCGCCGATCGGCATTGGCGGCTTGGTGTCGCCCTTCTTCGGTTTGTGCCAACGCACGGGGTTAATGCGCGCGACGACGTAGCTGCGCAGGTACGGTGACTTGAAGCCGCGCTGTTGCAGGCCGGCGATGATGCGTTTGACCTCGGTCTCGATCTGCTCGATGCGCGCGGCGTAGTCCATGCGTGTGCGCAGACTGACGGTGAGCGAACGATCGATGAAACGATCCACTTTTTTCAGCAGCGGGCTGTAGGCGCCGCCGCCGAAGCGGCCGTTTCGCTCGTAGACGATGCCGAGCGTGATCAGCTCGGGGGCTTCGAACTCGGCGATGAAGTCGGTTTCCTTGGTGCTGGCCTTGCGTTTGGCGAGGTTGCGCGCCATGCGGATGACTTCCAGGCTGCGATCGCGCAGATTGTGCGCCTTCTCGGTATTGAGCGCGAGGATGCGGAACGCGAGCGCTTCGTCCGGCGATACCAGCGCCATGATCTGGTGCAGGCCGAGCATCTTCGCGGCCGCCAGCCGATGGCGGCCGTTCGGCGTCCACAGATTGCCGTCTTCGCCGCGCACCACGATCAGCGGATCGAGAAACGAGCCCGCCTCTTCGATCTTGGTCGCGAGGCGCTTCGCATGCGTGGGAGAGAGATCGCGCTGGAACGGCGTCGGCGCCAACGCATCCAGCGGCAGCGCGGCCAGCAGCACCGCGCGGCCGGACAGCGGTTCACGATAAGCGCCGATGGCGGCGCCGCCGACGGCTAGCACCTGCGCCACCAACCCGGTCACTTCCGGCGCATCGATCGCGAGCGCAATTTCGCTCGCCTGCAACCCGCGCTTGTCCTTGCGCGGCGCGAGGCGCGCGCGTTTGGCGGCGGATTTTTTCCTGCCGGTTGCTTTCGGTTTCTTTGCCATTGTGTTTGAAAAATAGTGAAGGAAGGCCTGATTCTCACCGCAAAGGCGCCAAGAGCGCAAAGGAAAAACAGAAATGGAATTGAGTTTTCTAGTTTGTCTCTTTTGGTCTTTCTTTGTGATCTTTGTGCTGTACAGGAAGTACGAATGTCGCGGGCGCAAGATGTGCGGGAGCGACCGCCTTTGCGGTGAATATTGTTTTACTTCATACGCGCAAAACCCGCATCGCGCGCGGAGCGAAAAAAGCCGAGCAATCTTTCTTGAGCATTGCCACCCGCACGCAATTCCGCATAGCGCATCACTGCACCGGTCCAGCCATCGGTATGCCAGCTAGCGCCGTCGGGCAACTTACCACCGGCAAATCCTGGCGGGGATGGATACGCAGTCGCGTAAAAATACGGCTCCGAAATCCCGGCATCGCCGGTGACGAAACCGAAATTCATCTGCTCGTCGGCCTCCTCTTCGTTCGCCGGGTCTTTACCCGGGACGCGCCGACCGCTGAACAGCAGCACCGCGAGATCGAAACCGTGCGGCCACAGCACCACCGGACCACTTTCGCCGCGATATTCGCCTTTCAGCTGTTTCATTACCGCGTCGATCAGCGGCAGCACCTGCCAGTAACGCTGCGCCGCGGCCTCGTCGTACATCCGCGCCTTGGCATCTGCAAACAGATTGCGATCGATTTTAGGCGCGATGCCCATACTCTCCATCGCGGCCAATACCACCTCGCAAAACTGCGACAGCGGACGCCCGGGCAACATAATGTCCCGGCGCTCGCTGCGATTGGTGACGAGGGTGAGGTGATGCACCATCGGACTCAATATCAGCTCGACCACGCGTTCGCCCGCCGGCATCGGCGTCGTTGTCAGCCCCGCGGCCGATACCGATAGCGGCGTATGCCACCAATGTTTTTTGCGCGGCGTCAGTGCTTCACGCACGGCGCCCAGCACCTGCGCATACGCATGCAGCGTGTCGCGCGTGCCCTTCCAGCTTTCGAGCGCCAGGTCGGGAAAAGATGATGTCAATGCCATGCTTGCGCCTCCTTAAGGAGTTTCTCAGCTGACTGGATTTTCGAGCGTGCCGATTGGCTCGATGGTGATCGCCACGATATCTCCCTTCTGCAAAAACTTCGGCGGTTTGAAACCCATGCCGACACCGGCGGGCGTACCGGTGGTGATGATGTCGCCCGGTTCGAGTGTCATGGTGCGCGAGAGCGTTTCAATCAGACAGGGGATATCGAACACCAGATCCGATACCTGTCCGTCCTGTCTCGGCTCGCCGTTCACGCGCGTCTGCACCCGCAGCTTGCCGACATCCGACACCTCGTCCGCGGTCAGGATCGCCGGGCCGATTGGACAATAGCCATCCAAGCTCTTGCCGAGAAACCATTGCTGATGCAGCTTCTGGGTCTTGCGGGCGGTGACGTCATTCAGAATCGTATAGCCATAAACGTGACGCATCGCCTGAGTGCGCGCGATGCCGCGGCCACCGGGCCCGACAATCACCGCGAGCTCGCCTTCGTAGTCGGTGGACTGTGTCAGGTCGAGATAGGACGGAATCGGTTCGTTCGGGCCGATAACCGCCGACGTCCACTTGGTAAAGAACACCGGCACTTCCGGCACGCCGTCTTTGTCCGACGTGGTCACCGCGGTTGCCAGCACTTCCTTCGCATGCTCGCGGTAATTCTTGCCGACACAGACAATATTGCGCGCCGGTCGGGGGATCGGTGCCAATAATTTGACGCGCGCCAGCGGCAGCCGGCCATTGCCAGATGCCAGCGCCGCGCGCACGGCAGCAAGACCCACGTCGCCAAGCGCGATGAACGCCAGCATCTCCCGCGGCAACTGCGGCACCGCTTGTGCCAAATCGACGATCTCGCCAGCATCGAGAATACCGATACGGCTGCGGTTGGCTTCTGAAAACGTGACGAGACGCATAACGGGCTAACCGGGCTAATTTGGTGTGGCGTGCATCATCACGGCACGACCCCCCGCCGTCAACTGCGAAAAACCGCTTAGTTCTATTCCAGCACCAACCGGATATCGACTTCCCGATCGATGTATTTCCACTCTTCCGACGCGCGCAGTTCCTTTAACAACCGATCGAACGCCGGTGCGTCAGTAGGCGCAAACTCGAACCAGGTGATGAAATCGAACGGTTCCGGCGCGCCGAGATCGCGGCAGTGATGCAGGCGCCGCGCGATCGCGGGCAAATATTTCAATCCGGTCTGGATGTGCGCCGAGCGCTGCTCGAGGATCTGGCGGCGCTCGTCCTGCGGCAAACCCCACCACGTTGCCGATTTGCGAATCGGAATCAGCGCGGCACAAGTCGAATCGGGACGACCGAGACCTTGCTGCCTGGCGACGAGCTGTTCCTTCTCGCTGCGCTCGACATAGCGTTCGTTGCTGGTGACCCCGCGCAGCGTCCACTGCGCACCGTCGGCAGGCCCCGCATCGTTACCATGAATCGCCAACTTGCTTGCGCCCGCCAGCGGATCGCCGACCAGGGTCTGCATGCTCACGACTCGCCAAGGGCCGGTTGCTCCGGCAACAAACGTAAATAATCTGGGATTCATTATTAGGCTGCGCCAATCCCGACCGGGCACACCACGCCGGTACCACCGAGGCCACAATAGCCGCCGGGATTCTTCGCCAAATATTGTTGGTGATATTCCTCGGCGTAGTAAAACTCCGCCGCGTCAATGATCTCGGTAGTGATGTTGCCGAAGTGCATCTGTTCCAGCGCCAACTGGTAGGCATCGCGCGACGACGTCGCGAGCGCCTTTTGCGCATCGCCGTAGGCATAAATCCCGGAGCGATACTGTGTGCCGGCGTCGTTACCCTGACGCATGCCCTGCGTCGGATCATGCGACTCCCAGAACACCTTCAACAACTCGGAATAGCTCACGACGTTCGGATCGAACACGACCAACACGACCTCGTTATGCCCAGTCATCCCGGTACAGACTTCGTGATAAGTCGGGTTCGGCGTATGGCCGGCGGCGTAGCCCACGGCCGTGGTGTAAACGCCCGGCGTATGCCAGAACTTTCGCTCCGCGCCCCAGAAACAACCGAGGCCGAACATCGCCAGCTCCATGCCGGCCGGAAATGGCGCCGTCAGTGCGTGACCGCTGACGTAATGGCGCGCCGGTACCGGCATTTTTTCACTGCGGCCGGGGAGTGCGTCTTCCGGCCTGGGGATTCCCGTCTTCTTGCTGAACAGAGCCATGCGTGCGCCCTCCATTTAGGGTTTCTGTATTTTCAACCCATTTGTCGGTCGTGCGCGAGCTTCCTTACAATTGCTGGCGATTGCCGGCGGTTAACTTGGACTGATTTCTGCTGTAGCCTTGCGCCCAGAACGGTACATTTTCCAGCGAGACCATCATGAATCAGAAACCCGAAGACAAAATCCCCCAGCCGAAAATGGACGCCGCGGCATTGTACCGCGAGGAAATTTTCACCGATCGCAAGGTCGGCACGATTCGCTGCATGACGCCGATCAAGACCGACGGCTCGACCGACGCCAGCCGCCGGGTGCTCTACATTGGCGAAGCCCAGATCATGACCGCCGTCGGTGCATTGCCGCTCAGCTTTGAGATTGCGGCGCAGTCCCTGGACGAAGCCGTAGCGAAGTTCGGTCCAGCGACGAAAGTCGCGATTGAAAACACGATGCAGGAATTGGAAAAGATGCGCCGCCAGAACGCCTCGTCGATCGTGATTCCGGAACGCGGTGGCGGCGGTTTCACCCCCGGCGGACTGCCGGGCGGCGGCAAAATCAAACTTCCCTAAGCGTTACTCGCGGTCTCACCCAGGATCTTTCTCACGGCCAGACACGCCGCGCGCAAGTCGCTGCTATTCAGTTCATAACACGGCACCGAGCGCGCGAGCGTGATGGCGGCATCCAGACCGGCATCCGGATGCGCCAGTCCGTTGAGCGCGTTTGACATCAGATGCGCCGCGGCCGTCGAGGCGGATATTGATTGAACCGGCGTTGCCCGCGACGTATGGCGTTGCAGAAAGATCAGTGCCGCAAGCGGCAGTGGTTCATGATGGACCGTGCCATGCAACGACTCGACGGGTACATGAAACCGGTCGCCGACATCCAGCGTGTCGGACGGCAACCGATACGGTGCCGGCGGTGGTGACTTGAGGCACACCGCATGCGGATACGGGTGGATCAACAAATGCTGCATGTCTACTGGCGCGAGTTCATCGCTGAGATAACCGAACCCGTCCTCCAATAAGGCCCACGTCAGCGTGGATTTCCCGGTGCCAGACGGCGCCGACAATATTGCGACGCGGCCGTCGAGCGCGACCGCGGCGCCATGCAGAAAGAACAGGTCCGGTCGCCGATACTGCAGCGCGATCGTTAATTCCTTGTCCAGATGAAACAGGAAATTTCCGGGGTCTTCAAATAGAACGGAATTGCCGTCAGCGGTGGTAACGCGAAAGCCAACGGGCTGAGCGTTCGCCTGATACCAAGGAGATACTTCGGAGGACGCAACGGACCGGCTCAGCATGGCACCGAGCCCGGCCTTCACGAATGACGCCGTCTTATCATCCTGACACTGGATGGAAAAGGTACAGTGGCAGGCGTTTAGCGAAAAATCGTGCAACCGACCACCACTGCCATATCGCTCGACTCAGCACGCATACGGGGGAAAGTGGAAACTCCTCGCCGTAGCCAACAATCAACACCACGGGCGAGGAAATTCTCCATGCGGCGATACGCGATACTTACCTTCTAATAAAACCACCGCGTTCGCGCCCACCTTGACCGAGGTGAAAATCAGGGCCTTGTGAAACCGAGCCCACAGCGGCAAATGACGATGCCGCCTTCAATGTCAGAATTGCAGGCGCGACATAGGCAGCGGTCTTTACAAACTTTCTACGCGACGGATTCTTTACGGATTTTTTTGAATTACTCATAACTTCTCTCCTTTGTTACAACCCCGATTAATCTATAACTTGTTTTATGTCGATTAAACCGGCAGCCACTAAACTCGCCGGAACTACAAAAAATTCGATGCGCCGAAAACTGAAACGTCGGGCGCAACTTCAGCGCCCGACGCCACATACTCTCAGCCAACCATCTTGTTCGTGGATCCCGGCAGCGAACCGGTCGTGTTAGGACTAAAAGAACCAACCGCTGCAAAAGAAGATGACGCCTTCAGGGTCAGTATTACCGGCGCGACATACGCTGCAGTCTTAACAAACTTTCTACGCGACGGATTTTTTACCTGTTTCTTTGAATCGCTCATGGTTGTCTCCTCGCACATTTTATGGATTACTGATTTACGCTACCCGACTGTAATAGCCCGAGTTGCTCTAACTCGATAAGAGTCGTTGCCACATCCCTGGAAACCGCATCTACCGAAATGTCAAAACAATCTGCGACATATGCAGTGATATCCGCTACCGAATTCGCCCCGTCACAACGTTCCCAGATACAACTTGCGGTAGCGTTAAGCTGATGAACCTTCCCTGCCGCCTGATCCAGAATGACGACTTCTCCGTCAATGACGCGGGTAAGCAGATCGGGGCGACGCGTCGGCAACATTTCGAGTTCGTAGGATCGGTGAGTTCGGCCGACCCGTCAAGCGCAAAACAGATAGTGTGCCCAACCGGGTGGTGGGCAGGACGTGAAGGGCCCATAAATTAAGGAGTTAGACCAACCTGCGGGGAAACAGCCTTAGGATCAGCGGGCCTCAAGAAAAGTCTTCGAGCGGGATCGGCTGGCCCAGCAGTTCAAGGAACGGCCGGGTACCGGAAATTTCGATGGCGCTGCCGTCTTCAAATTTGAGGCTCAGTACCGCGGGAACCTTGCGTCGGAACGGCACGGGAATCAGGTCGTGTTTTATTCCGCCGACCTCCAGTACCCCTTCGGTGATGGTATTGGGCAGGCTTGGCAACGCGCCTGACAATGTCGCGTCGTCGATGACGAGTTCTGCTTCCTGGGTCCACCCCGACCCGGGATCCTTGCCCGGCGTGCCTTTCGATCTATAAAAATAGGCAACGGAGAAGAAAACCGTCGCGCGCCCTTGCGCCAGCGCAATGTGCCCGACGCGCGAACCAAATAATTCAAGCGCACTACTCATTTTATCGCGTCATTCCCGTCACGCTGTTTTCGTTGCGCGGGATATCTATTTCCCGCGGATCCGGTGCACTACCCAGGCGCCGAACCCGATTAGCACGATTGCCGCAAAACCGACCCATTCATAGCGCTTACCATCGGCAAGCAGCGCCGCCAGTGCCTCGCTGAATACATAACCGATACCGACGACCAACACCGCCCAGATGCAGGCACCGATAAAGTTGAGGACAATGAATTTCAACGCGCTGACGCGGCCCATGCCGAGGATCACCGGGCCGATGATGCGAAACCCGTACATGAAGCGAATGCCGATGATCAACGGCGCATGAAACCGATGCAGCCATTGGTCCACCTTCGCTGCGCGCTGCCGCGCCGACGGAAACCGCGTCAGGATCCGGTTGCCATAGCGCCGGCCCAGAAAAAAATAAAGTTGATCGCCTGAGAAGCCGCCGAGCAACGCGACGACCATGACCCACGGCAACTCCAGATAGCCACGTTCGGCGGCGAATCCGCCCAATACCAGCACGGTTTCCCCTTCGAGAAACGCACCGATGAGAATGGCGAGGTAGCCGAACTTTTCAATCAATAGCGGTAACGTCATGGTCCGGGCGCCGTAGTTTTTTCTGATCGAGCGGGCCTGCGAGCATATCGCAGCGAAGCATAAAGGACATCCGTAGCCCCAAGGAAGCGGCCACGTTCGTGTTTGTGCGGTTATCGCGCCCAGCGCGGAACGCGCTCCCACAACGTGCGCAGGGCCGCGTCGTGCTGACGATAGTCGGGGCAGTGACGCTCCACCAGCGCCCAGAACCGTTTCGAGTGATTCAGTTCGATGGTGTGACAGAGTTCGTGCAACAACACATAGTCTGCCAGCGGTGGTGACAGGAACAGCAGCTTTACATTCAGCGAAATGCCCTTTTGGCGCGAACAACTGGCCCAGCGCGTCCGTTGCCGCCGCACGTTGACCTGTCGATAGCGCATGCCGGTTCGCTGACTCAATGCCTGCAAGCGCGGCACCAGGTATGCATGCGCCTGGCGCACCAGCCACCGGCCCAAGGCGGCGCGACACGCACGCTCGTCGTCGATGCACCCGCTGATTTCCAGTCGACTGGCGCCGACGGCGCGCACTCTCACGCCTCGCGCCGGCGTCGCCGTGGCGGCGACTTGCCATACGCGTTCCAGCGCCGGCAGCACTATCTGTTCGGGCAGGCGCCACAGCGCTTGCGGGTCAAAATACTTGCGGTTTACCTCGGCGCGTTCGAGCGCGGCATGAATCCAGCGCTGTTTTTGTTCCATGAAACGGTGAATTTCAGACAGCTCCATGTAGCCCCGTGGCACGATGACTTCGAGACCATGCTCGAGCGTGACCCGCAGGCGTACTCGGCGCGCGCGCGGACTTTCGCGCAACCGATAGTCGAACAGCGCATTATTCATCGATGCACACGGGAATCGGGCTTGAGCACCACATGGAGCGCGATTCTATTACAACGACGGCGGAAAAATCCGCGTGGCTGACTCCGATCCAGGGCAACTGAACACAGCTCAGGTCTGCGCCTGCAGCAATTTCATAAACGCGTCCGCCGGCACCGCCTTGCTGAAATAGTATCCCTGCGCCGTGGGGCAGCCGTGCAATTTGAGAAACTCCATTTGCGCCTCCGTTTCCACGCCCTCGGCGATGACCTTCAGGTGCAAGCTGGCGGCCATGGCGATGATGGCCTGCACGATGCCGGCGTCATTCGCGTCTTTGCCGATCCCGGCGACAAACGACTGGTCGATCTTGAGCGTATCCATCGGGAAGCGCTTTAAATAGGCGAGGCTGGAATAACCGGTACCGAAATCGTCGATGGCCAGCCGCACGCCGATATCGGCCAGACGCGTCAGCACTTTCAGGTTGTCGGCGCTTTGCATCGTCAGGATGCCTTCGGTCAGTTCGAGTTCCAGCGCATCCGCGACTAGCCCGCTTTCCCTGAGAGCACGCTCGACCCGCGTTGGAAACCCCGATTGACGGAATTGATAGGGCGAGACATTGACCGCGATCCGCAGCGCCGCATGACCGGCCTGATGCCAGCGCTTCAGTTGAGCGCACGCTTCGTGTAACACCCATTCGCCCAGACGGTCGATTAACCCGGCCTCCTCGGCGATACGAATGAAATCATTCGGCATGATCAGACCTGTTTCGGGTTGCTGCCACCGGACCAGGGCTTCGGCGGAAATGATTTTTTTGCTTTGCAGGTCCAGCTGCGGCTGGTAATGCAGAACAAATTCGTTTTGCTCAAGGCCCTGATGCAGCCGATTGGCGACGGCAAGACGCTGATGCGCGGCTTCATTCAGGCTCGGCGTAAAGAACTGATAGTTGTTACGCCCCTTGGCCTTGGCGTGATACATCGCGGTATCCGCGGCGCGCATTAGCGTCTCGACATCCCGGCCATCGCTCGGATAAAGGCTGATGCCGATGCTGCCGGTGATGTACAACACATGATTCTCACCCGCCAGAAACGGATGGCGCAGCGCCTCCAGAATCTTGCCGGCGACCTGCATCGCGTGGCGATCATCTTTCAGCTCCGCGAAGCCGATGACGAACTCATCTCCGCCGATGCGTGCCAGGCTATCGCCTTCGCGCAGGCAGCTCTGCAGGCGTCGCACCATTCCCTGCAGTAACTGATCGCCGACATGATGGCCGAGCGAATCGTTGACGTGCTTGAAATCATCAAGATCGAGAAACAGGATCGCCACACGCTGCTGGTTACGATTGGCCAGCGCCATCGCCTGTTCCATCCGGCTCTGGAACATCACCCGGTTGGGCAGTTCGGTAAGTGCGTCGTGTTCCGCCAGGTAGCGGATACGCTCGTCGGCGCGTTTGCGCTCGGTGATGTCCCGAATCGCGGCCGTCACCAACATGCCCTCTTCGGTGTGCAGCGGGCTCAGGCTGATATCGACCGGAAATTCACGACCGTCCTTGTGCAGGCCGAACAGTTCCACGCCTGCACCCAGGCTGCGGGTTTTCGGATTCGAAAAATAATTCGCCCGATGCCCGAGATGCGGCTGGCGAAAACGCTCGGGGATCAGCATCTCGACTTTCTGGCCGTACAATTCGTCGCGGCGGTAGCCAAACATTACTTCGGTCTGGGAATTGATGATGCGAATGACGCCGTTGACATCGACGATAACCATCGCATCCGGCGCCGACTCCAGCAGGTCCTTGAATCGCTCTTCGGCCTGGCGCGGACCGGTGACGTCCTGCACCACACCGATCAACTGGGTTGGGCGCCCGCCGGCATCAAAGATGACGTCAGCGCGCTCGAACACCCAACGCTCGCGTCCGTCGGGCAACACGATCCGGTGGTTAATCGCATACATCGTACGCGTGGCGATCGCGCGTGCCACGGCCTGGCGTACCAACTCGCGATCATCGGGACGGACCGCATCGAAAAAGACACCCACATCCAGCCGCTTGCCTTCACGTATTCCGAATATGCGGTAGGTCTCGCGCGACCAGCGCAGGCTGCTGTCGTCACCGAGGCCCGATATCCAGCTGCCGATTTTGCCCACCTCCTGTGCCTTCTCGAGGAACGACTTGCTTTCGCGCAACGCGTCTTCCGCGCTCTGGCGTTCAGCGATTTCAATTTTGAGTTCTCCAATCGCATTGACCAGGCTTCGGGTCCGCTCTTGAATGCCGTGCTCCAGCTGATCGTGCGTCTGGCGCAATGCGGTCTCGGCGCGTTTGCGTTCGGTGATATCGCGCGCGATCGTGGAGTCTCCCAGAATATTGCCAGCCCTGTCTTTGATCGGAGACAGCGTCAGCGAAACATCGATGCGCTTGCCGTCCTGGCGGATGCGCTCGGTTTCATATTGCACGATGCGCTCACCGCGACTGATGCGCTGGAGGAGTTGGGGAATTTCATCCGGGCGTTCCGGCGGCGCGAGGATGGAAATCGGCCGACCGATCGCCTCGGCGGCAGAGTAGCCATAAATTTGTTGCGCCGCCTGATTCCACGACTGGATGGTGCCGTCCAGGCTTTTGCCGATAATGGCATCATTGGACGAGTCGACGATCGTCGCCAACCAGCGCAGCGAAGCCTCGGCGCGGCGCTGTTCCGAGACCACCGTGGCCACGAGCAAACCGATCATCGCGACCGTGGCCATATAGACCTGCAACAGCAGCAGCGCCTCGTTGGGTGGAAACACCGCAAACGGACCGATCCCGTGCAGCGTGCCCCAGGTGGAAATCCCCGCGAGGATGAGGCTCGCGGTGACGGCCTCCGGCTGACCGAGCCGGAATGCGGCCCAGGCCACGACCGGCAGCGCCAGAAATTCCAGCGGATAATTCTGGCTGCGGCCAAAAACGATCAGCGCGATCGCCAATAGCACCGCCAACATCGACAGGCCCTCAATGATTCGGGTTCGGCTCCATTCGATTCCGCGATTCGCCCACAGAATCAGCACCGGTCCGACAATCAGCGCGCCCGCGACATCGCCGAACCACCAGGTCAGCCACACATCAGGGAAGGCATGCCAGTCTTCGAGCCCGTTCAATGTCAGGCTGGTGACGCCGATGGTGGCGCTGACCGCGGGGCTGAACATCCCCGCCAGCAGCACGAATTGGAGAATCCCGCGTGGCCGGTTGAAAACCTGCAGGCCATCGGCAAAACGATTCACCAGATACGCGCCCATCAGCGGTTCGAGGGTATTGCCGAGCGCAATCAGCAGCGATGCCGGTACCGAGCCGGACGTAGTGACATTGACGAGGAAGGCGCCGAGAAAAATGCCAGGCCACAACCGATACCCGAGTATCAGCAATGCCGCCAGTGCGATGCCGGTGGGCGGCCAGACTGCGGTGGCGCTCGGGCTTACAAAAGCCAGCATCAGGCCGAGCTTGCCGGCAACGAAGTACACAAGCGCCAGCAGAACGATCATCGCCAAACCCGAGAATGATCGCCTGAGTGTCGGTCTGCCCCAGATGACGTTTGTTGCCAAATTCGCCATTTTTGAATTACCACCTGGGCGGTGAGCGATTAGCATACGCCCAGATAGTTGGCGCCGACACTGGCTGCGGCGCTACCCCACGACATGCTTTTTAAATCAATCACTCGCCGCCGATTGGCGCAGTAACTCCAGGGTCTCCCAGCGTGCATAGCAAGTCGCCAGATCACGGGCGATTGCATCCAGGCGCGCCGCGACGGTGGCGATGTTGTCGCCCGCTTGCTGATAAAAACCCGCCGCGCTCATGCGCGCCTGCAACTGTGCCTGCTCGGCTTCCAGGGTTTCGATCTTTGCCGGCAACGCGGCAAGTTCGCGTTGCTCGTTGTAGGACAGCTTGCGCAATTTGGTATCGCTGCGTAGCGGTGGTGGCGGTCTATTGGCGCGCGGCGCCTGGTCGCGCGCAGCGACACCTTCGCGGCGCTGACGCAGCCAGTCTTCGTAACCGCCGACATACTCACCGATGTGGCCATCGCCTTCGAACACCAGCGTACTCGTGACGACGTTGTCGAGAAACGCGCGATCGTGACTCACCAGCAGCAGCGTGCCTTGGTAATCGGCCAGCAGGTCTTCCAGCAACTCGAGCGTATCGACGTCGAGATCGTTGGTGGGCTCGTCGAGGACCATCATGTTGGCCGGTTGGGTAAATATCTTCGCCAGCAACAACCGATTGCGCTCACCGCCGGATAGTGCCTTCACCGGTGAGTCGATACGTTCCGCCGGGAATAGAAAGTCCTTCAGATAACCGATCACATGTCGCGAACGTCCTTTGACTGAAATGTAATCGCGGCCCTCGCCCAGGTTCTCGCGCACGGTCTTTTCGGAATCCAGTTGGTCGCGATGCTGGTCGAAGTACGCCACTTCCAGCCGCGTTCCGGTGACGACCTGACCCGCGGTCGGTGTGAGGTCGCCCAGAATCAGTTTCAACAACGTGCTCTTGCCGGAGCCGTTCGGGCCGACGATACCGATGCGGTCGCCACGCAGGATGTGCGTGGAAAAATCGCGCACAATCGAGCGATCGCCATAGCGGAAACTTATCTGGCGCGCATCCACCACCAGCTTGCCGGACGTGGCGCCGGCATCCACTTCGAAACTGGCCTTGCCCTGTACGTCGATACGCTGGCTGCGTTCACGCCGCAACGCCTGCAGTGCGCGCACACGTCCTTCGTTACGCGTGCGCCGCGCCTTCACGCCCTGGCGAATCCACGCCTCCTCTTCCGCGAGTTTTTTATCGAACTTGGCCGCCGCGCGCGCCTCGATCTCGAGCATCTCTTCCTTCTTGCGCAGGTAATAATCGAAGTCGCCGGGGAACGAAGTGAGTTGGCCGCGATCAAGCTCGATAAAGCGTGTCGCCAGATGTTTCAGAAACGTGCGATCGTGGGTGATGAAGATCAGCGCGCCCTGGTAGGCGAGCAGAAATTCCTCGAGCCAGTTGATCGCCGCGATATCCAGATGGTTGGTCGGCTCGTCCAGCAGCAGCACGTCAGGCTCGCACACCAGCGCCCGCGCCAGCATCACCTGGCGGCGGATACCGCCGGAGCAATCGACGAGGCGCTTGTCGGGCGGCAGATTCAGTCGGCTCAAAACCTTTTCGACTTTTTGACCGACGTTCCAGCCATCGAGTGCTTCAATACGCGCCTGCAACGTCGCCAGCGTTTCGAGCGCCGCCGTGTCGGCACCGACGTGGTGCGTAGCGTTGTGGTATTCGGTCAGCATCGCGCCCAACTCGCCGAGACCGGTCGCGACGACTTCGTAAATCGTCTGGTCGGTATCGGGTGGCACCTCCTGTTCCAGGTGCGCGATGCGCAAGCTGTCCTGACGCCAGATCTCGCCATCATCGGGCACGGCCACGCCGGTAATCGCGCGAAACAGCGTCGACTTGCCGGTGCCATTGCGCCCCACCAGACACACGCGCTCGCCGGCCTCGACCTGGAAATCGACGTGCGCCAATAACGGATGGTGACCGTAGGCGAGCGAAACGTTGTTGAAACGCAGCAAAGGCATCGTGACGCGGGTGGCTCGATTTGAGCCAGAGGAAAATAGGCGGGTGAGTCTACCGAGACCGGCGGCCGGTGTCAGCCACGGGGACGAACCGCGGACGCCCGAGACTACCTACGCGCTCGGGGCGGCGGCCAGCTGTCGGTCCAGCAGATCGGAGAAGACCCGCGCGGAGACGGCCTTGCTGTAATAGAAACCCTGCGCCGCGAAACAGCCGCGGGTTCTGAGGAAGTCCACCTGATCGGATGTTTCTACGCCTTCGGCGACGACCTTGAGTTGCAGGCTGTCGGCCATCGCGATGATCGCGGAAACGATCGCGGTATCGTTTGGATCCTGACCGATGCCGCTGACGAAGGACTGGTCGATCTTGAGCACATCGATCGGAAAGCGTTGCAGATACGCGAGGCTCGAATAGCCGGTACCGAAATCGTCGACCGCCAGGCGCACGCCCATGCGCGCGAGGCGTCCGAGCGCGGTGATATTTTCCGCGCTGTACATCATCAGGATACTTTCCGTAAGTTCCATCTCCAGCGCATCCGGTGGCAACCCGGTTTCCTGCAGAACGCGCGCGGCCAGTTCGGAAAAGCCGGGGCGGCGCAGCTGATGCGGCGACAGGTTTACCGTGATACGCAGGTTCGGATAACCCATGCTGCGCCAGCGCTTGAGCTGCTCGCAGGCCTGGCGCAACACCCACTCGCCAAGCGGCACGATCAGCCCGGTCTCTTCCGCGACCTTGATGAATTCCCCCGGCGGCACCAGGCCGATATCCGACTGCTGCCAGCGAATCAGCGCCTCGGCCGAGAAAATCTGTCCGCTCTTCAAATCCAGTTGCGGCTGGTAATGCAATACGAATTCATTTCGATCCATCGCCCGATGCAGATGATTCGCAATCGTCAAACGCCGTTGCGCCGCCTCATTCAGCCGCGGCACGAAGAACTGGTAGTTGTCGCGCCCCTTTTCCTTGGCGTGATACATCGCGGTATCGGCCGTGCGCATCAGTGCCTCGGCGTCGTCGCCATTGTCCGGATACAGACTGATGCCGATGCTGCCGCCAACGTGCAATTCATGCTGGTCGACCATCAACGGCCGGCGCAGCGCATCCAGGATCTTGTCGGCAATCAGGATCGCATCGTTGCTGCCGCTCAATTCCGCCAGGCACATCACGAATTCGTCGCCACCGAGGCGCGCGACGCTGTCATCCTCGCGCAGGCAGCTCTGCAGGCGCCGTGCGATCGCGCGCAACAGCCGATCGCCGACGTCGTGACCGAGCGAATCGTTGGTGTCCTTGAAATGATCCAGATCGACGAACAGTACCGCGACCTGCTTGCGGTTGCGATGCGCCTGCGAGATCGCATGCGTGACACGATCCTTGAACAACATCCGATTCGGCAGGCCGGTGAGCACGTCGTGCTGCGCCATATGGCGAATCCTTTCTTCCGCGCGCCGACGTTCGGTGATATCGCGGATATTGCATTGAATCAGCTTGCTTTCAGCCGACAGCGTTTCATCCACCGGGTAGGCGTTGCTGATGAATTCAACATCGATGCGATGCCCGTCTTTGTCCTCGAGTGCCACGTGGTCGAAACGGAAGAACTCGGCGGTACACAATTCGCGGAAAACAGCCGCAGAGGCGATGATGTTCCGTAACGGCCCCGCTTCCCAGATTGGTTTTCCGAGAAATTCGCTCGACGGGTGGCCCAACATCGCGACCAAACTGGAATTTACGTCCACGACCTTGCCGCTTTCCTGGTTGAGCAGGAAGATGCCGTCCTTGGCCGACTCGAACAGACGCCGGTAACGCGTCTCCGAGACCTTGAGCGCCCGCTCCCAGCGCTTCTGCGCCGAGATATCGCGCGCGATGGTCGAGGCACCGATGATTATCCCGGTGGGGCTTTTCATCGGCGACACCGTCAGCGATACGTCGATGACGGTTCCATCCTTGCACACGCGCTTGGTTTCGAAGTTCTGCACGGTTTCGCCGCGCCGGATGCGTTGCAGAAACTCAATCGGCTCTTGCTGTCGGTCCGGTGGCGCTAGCAGGGTGACCGGCGAGCCAACAGCCTCCTCGGCGGTGTAGCCGTAGGTCTGCTCGGCGGCCTGGTTCCACGACAGGATGACCCCATCCAGGGTCTCGCCAATGATGGCATCGTCCGACGAAGCGACAATCGTCGCCAGCCAACGCTGCGATTCTTCCGCCTGTTTACGCTGCGTGACGTCGCGCACAATGCCGGTAAAGAAATGCTTGCCGTTCTGATGAAATTCGCCGAAAGAAATCTCCAGCGGAATCTCGTGACCCTCCTTATGCAGGCCCGGAAGTTCCAGACTGTTCCACGCGGTGTGCTTCTTGCCGGTCGTGAGGTAGCGATGGAAAGATGACTTGTGCACATTGCGCAAATAGTCTGGCATCAGCATCGTCAGGCTTTTGCCGAGCATGTCCGCGACCGGATAACCGAATATCTTTTCGCCGGCCGCGTTGATGTAAGTGATGGTGCTGTGCTTGTCTATCGTGACAATGGCATCGGTCGCAGTCTCGGCGACCACGCGATGACGCTCGCCGCTCTCCCGATATTCGCGCTCAGCGCGCCTGCGTTCACTGACGACCACGGCCAGACACAGGCCAGTCATGGCGACCACGCTGGTAAATCCCTGCACCAGCATTAACGCCTCGCCCGGCGCGAACAGGCCATAGGGTCCAAAGCCGTGAACCGTGCCCCAGATTGCCGTCGCCGACACTACCAGCGCCGCAGTGGCAACGGTGCGCGCATCGAAGCGGAACGCAAACCACATGATTACTGGAATCAGTGGAAACTGAACTGGATAGTTGAGAACACTTAACGACGAGAAACCCGCGAACACCATCAGACAGATGGCGATCCCGACGACGGACAATAAGGTGACTTCCAATGCGCGCACCCGACTCCACCCGACGACGCGCGGGTTTAGCGCCCATAACACCAGCGGCGGTGTGAAAATCAGCGCGCCGGTCGCATCACCCGCCCACCACGTAGACCAGATGCGAGAGATGTCTTCCGGTGCCGCCAAACCGTTCAGGACCAGGCTCGTCACGCCGATAGTCGCGCTCACGGTGCTGCTGACGATGGCGGCCAGCAGAATAAACTTCAGAATATCCGCCAACCGGTTAAACGTCTGCCGGCCATGCGCAAAACGGTTAATCAAATATGCGGCGCAGAGTCCTTCGAGGGTATTGCCGATCGCGATCATCAGCGACGCCGGCTCGGAGCCGGAAGTAGTAAGGTTCGCGACCAGCGCGCCGAGAAAAATACCGGGCCACACACGATACCCGAGTAACAACAATGCGGCGATGGCGATACCGGTGGGAGGCCATACCGCCGTCGCACTGGCATTCACGAATGCCAGGGACAGCCCCAGTTTGGCTGCTGCGAAATAAATCAGCGCCAGGAGTACAACTACAGAGAGTCTTAAAAAAACTTCTCTACCCATCGATTTTTCACCTTTCCCTGAGGACAGCGGCCGAATGCTCCGCTCGCGACAGGTTCATCGATTTGTCGTTGTTCTTGGACTTAAATATAAAGTGTTGGATAGCGCACAATTATCTGACTCACGTCCTTATGAGATCAGGTCGCGTAAATCATGTTCTTTACACCGGCAACCAATATCAGCGTCAGAGGCTAAAGCATAGCGCTATATATCGCAGGCGTCGCCCACACCAGCAAATACCCCCACTTGAAAAATGCCTTCGTTTTCCCTTAGTTCAACGCTGGTGTGGCGCCGTTTTTCCAGACACAGCTATTCGCTCACGGAATAGGGTCCGGGCCGCCGATCGGTCCGTCACCTGACCAACGGTGAAGCATAAGATTCGAAAATGACCGGCCGATGAAACGGGTGCCCCGCAGGGCGGGCCGAAGAAAATTCACGGCATAAAAAAACCCCGCCCCCTGGAGTTCAGGGGACGGGGTCTTATACAAAACTTACTGCAGTGCGTTTAAAACTTAAGCCGGCTTGACGTTCGCAGCCGACGGACCCTTCGGGCCCTGCTGAAGTTCGTACGACACCTTCTGACCTTCGGCCAGGCTCTTGAAGCCGCTGCCTTCGATCGCTGAATGATGCACGAACACGTCCTTGCTGCCGTCGGTCGGGGTGATGAAACCAAAACCCTTCGCGTCGTTAAACCACTTAACTGTTCCTGTAGCCACGGAAATACCTCGTTAGTTGAATTGCGATATTTTGCAGTTCGTTCTTGAAAGCGGAATTACGGGAGAGCTTCCGAAACAACTGGAGGACTTCCGAACTGACCACAAGAATTGCGCTGCAAACGTGCTCACTATACACAAGCTTTATAAAGAGGCTACTACTATTTCAAGCCTCGCCGGCAGGGTAATACTGCTGCCAATCGCGGGGGACCGCTGGCACGTACGCGCTAGCGCTTGGGGCAACAGCGACGCAAAACCCCTATCGCTTGCCGCCATATATTAGGAACAAAGGCGGCCGCCCCGGTCAGCCGATAGCCGACGAGACCGCGATGCGGGTCTAATCCGTCCTGAATTCCTGTGTCGGCTATGTCCGCGCCACGGTCGGTTCGCGATGGCGATCGACCCAGTAGGCCCACGCTAGCGCCGCCGCCGTGCCGACGATATCGGCAATCACGATGGTCATTATCGTCGACGGCGGCGGCCCGAACGCGGCGGCGGCGTAACTCGCCAGCAGCAACGCGACCAATCCCCACAAGCCCCAGGTGCCGATCGCGTCGCGCGCTCGCGTGGCCGACCAGTACAGCCACAGGCCAGCGGCAAACATTGCGCCTTCGACCAGCAATGTCCCGACGACCGAGTTCCACAAGCCCCAGCCGACATAGATATCGACTTCCGGCACCAGCTGCAGGTCCGGCGGGTGCACGATCAAGTCGAGAAACCAGTGACTGACCACCAGCAACGCGAGCCACGCGGCTGCGCGCAATGAACCCCCAAGCCGGCGATAGCTCCATGCGAACAGCGCGGCCCATGCGATGGCCGCCACCAAACTATGGGAATACGGATAGGAGATGAATCGGAACGGCGTAAACGCCGTGGCCCCGGGACGGATCGCCACCACTTCCAATCCCATCGCCACCAGCAGCGGCCACACCACGTCGAGCCAGGTCGCCGCGAGAATCGCCGTGCCTAATTTCACTTCGGGCGCCGCGCGCTTCACGGCGAAGGCCACTGCGAAATGTCCAATGAACATCCGCCCTCCGGAAACTGCTTTTTATTTACATCTGCGTCGGCATGATGCGCTTTAGCATGCGTTGCCAGGAATTGGTTTTTGCTGGCTGTCTCACCTTGCCGTCAACGACGGCATCGTCGCTCCAGACAATCCACGACAGCTGCTCGCGGGTCTGCTGATCTTCGGCCAGATATTGCAGCAGCGCGAGATTGTCGCGCCGGAAGAACTTCCGGCCTTCGTCGATCAGCTGCTTGTATTCCGCGAGCCGGGGCTCGAGCGTCTTGGTCCACTCGAACCAGTGCAATACCTGGTCGAACGACATCTCGTCGGCCATCAGTTTGAGGAATTCATTGAGTTCGATTTCGATCTCGAACAACGGCCAATTCTGAATATCGAGCGCAAAAATCTTGAGCCCGCGCACGGTACCGCGCGCTACGCGCGACGGCGCTTCAAACACGTTTACCTCGCCCTTGGCAGCGTGGCAGCGCGCGGTTTCCAGCAGCGGGCGTGGATAGAGCTTTTCAAAACGACGCAGGCTTTGAAGCAACCACTCGCCCCCATGCAGCTGCGTCTGCAGAACCTGAATCCGCTTGCGCAGCCGGGCAGCGTCGGTCACCGTCTGGCGCAGCGTATGCCGGTACGGGTATTCGCGTTCGGCGCGATCGAATTCCTTGCGCATCAGGAAAAACTCGACACCGAAATGATCCATGCCGCAATCCCAGCCGGTATTGGTCTCGGCACCATCCGGTGTCAGCACCACGTAACCGTGCTGGTGGTTTTGTTCACAATCTTTCAGGCCGCAATGTACTGATTCCTCAAACCGGTAACTGCCTATTATCCGCGACGGCTTGGTGCCGGTGGCAATCACATCGTCGCGATAAAACGGACGCGCGCGAAACTCCTCAACGGAATTGAAGTGAAGCACAGCGGCGTTTTGACTGGAATCTTTCACGGGGATGCATTGAGGATAATAAATGAACCGCGGCAAAATTTATCCGTTAGCCGAAGGAAATACAACTTTTACTGCTTTCGCATCGAAATCAGGCGATATGGCGCGCAAAATAAAAGCCCGCCAGTGGCGGGCTTCGTGTAGCAAGTCGCGCGGGGCAGTTTACTAGCGGCCCCGGGCGGCCCGCTTGGCCTGCTTCTCCGCCCGCTTTTCCTTCATGTTTTTGAGCGGCGGTTTCTTGGTTTGCTTCTTGCTGTCCATGCCTTTGCTCATGTCTGCGCTCCGTAGTGGTCGAACCCGGATGTTGCTTCAATCGCGAAGATTTATCAATCGCACCGCGTTCAGCGCGCCTGGCGTTGCATCGTTGAAAATCCGGTTTCGACATTCTGACTCAACAGGTATTCCTCATAGGTACCGCCGAAATTGACGATGCCCTTGGGCGTCATATCAATAATGCGCGTCGCCAGCGATGACACAAATTCGCGGTCGTGGCTGACGAAAATCAGCGTGCCGGGATAATTATCGAGCGCCAGATTCAGTGCCTCGATGGATTCCATGTCCAGATGGTTGGTCGGCTCATCGAGAATCATGATATTCGGACGTTGCAGGATCAGACGGCCGAACAACATGCGGCCTTGCTCGCCACCGGAGAGTACGTGCACCGACTTCTCGCTTTCTTCGCGCGAGAACAGCATCCGGCCCAGCACCGCGCGGATCGATTGCTCGTTCTTGTCCTGCGGTTTCGCCCACTGCGTCATCCAGTCGAACAGGTTCACGTCGGTCGCGAAGTCGGCGGCATGGTCCTGCGCAAAGTAACCGATGCTGGCGCTCTCGGACAATTTCACGCGACCGCTGTCCGGCGCGAGTTCGCCCACGAGCGTGCGCAGCAGCGTGGTCTTGCCGATGCCGTTCGGGCCGATCACGGCGATACGCTCACCCACTTCCAGCAGCAGCTTGAACTTGCTGAACAGCGGCGCGGCGCCGAAACCCTTGCTCAGGTTCTCGACTTCGAACGCCTGGCGATGGAGTTTCTTTTCCTGATCGAAGCGGATGAACGGACTCACGCGACTCGACGGTTTCACCTCTGCGAGCTCGATCTTCTCGATCTGGCGCGCGCGCGAGGTCGCCTGCTTGGCCTTGGAGGCGTTGGCGGAGAAACGGCTGACGAACGTCTGCAGCTCGGCGATCTGCTTCGTCTTCTTGGCGTTGTCGGCGTGCAGCCGCTCACGCGCCTGGGTCGAGGCGATCATGTAATCGTCATAGTTGCCGGGATAGATGCGCAGCTCGCCGTAATCGAGATCGGCCATGTGCGTGCACACGCTGTTCAGAAAGTGGCGATCATGCGAGATGATGATCATCGTGCTCTTGCGCGCATCGAGCACGCCTTCGAGCCAGCGGATGGTGTTGATGTCGAGATGGTTGGTCGGCTCATCGAGCAGCAGGATGTCCGGATCGGCGAACAGTGCCTGCGCCAGCAACACCCGCAGCTTCCAGCCCGGGGCGATCGCGCTCATGGGGCCGTTGTGTTGTTCCAGCGGAATACCCACGCCTATCAGCAGTTCGGAGGCGCGCGCCTCGGCGGTGTAGCCGTCGAGTTCGGCAAATTTTATTTCGAGCTCGGCCACCTTCATACCATCGGCCTCGCTCATCTCGGACAGCGCATAGATGCGCTCACGCTCGGCCTTCACCGCCCACATCTCGGCGTGTCCCATCACCACGGTATCCACGACGGTGTAGGTCTCGAACGCGAACTGATCCTGGCGCAATTTGCCGAGGCGCTCACCGTTGTCGACCGCGACGTGGCCCGCCGTCGGTTCCAGATCGCCGCCAAGGATCTTCATGAACGTCGATTTGCCGGAACCATTGGCACCGATCAGGCCATAGCGATTGCCATTGCCGAATTTGGCCGAGACGTTCTCGAACAGCGGCTTGGCCCCGAACTGCATCGTCAGATTTGAAGTCGAAATCAAGACAGGTACCTGTAAATGTGCTGCACAAATTAGTTGCGCGCGGCAACGCCACGCGCCGATTCAAGATTAACTTCTGGATATTGCCGAGGCGACCGCAACGCGGCCACGAGTGAAAGGCCAGAACGGAGGGCTAAGCAAAAACAGCGGCGCGCATTGTCTCACAGCGGCCGCGGGCCGGCGACCGTAAAAAGCCCTGTCCGGGACCTCCCTGGGCGGGAACCCGAAACAGGGCCGGGTGTCGTTTACGTTACTTTTTCGCCGGTTTGACGATTTCGAGCAGCTCGACGTCAAATGTCAGCGTCGACCCGGGCATGATGACGGGCGGATGGCCGCGGTCGCCATAGGCGATATCCGGCGGACACACGAGCTTGGCCTTGCCGCCGACCTTCATTAGCTGCAGGCCTTCGGTCCAGCACGGAATCACCTGGTTCAACGGGAACGTCGCCGGTTCACCGCGTTGCACCGAGCTGTCGAATACGGTGCCATTGGTGAGCGTGCCGGTGTAATGCACTTTCACTACATCGGTCGCTTTGGGTGAGGCGCCGGTGCCCGGCTGGACTGGTATATAGATCATGCCCGAGGCGGTCTTGGTGCTGTCCTTCTCGGCGGCCATCTTCTCCGCAAACGCCTTACCGGCTTCCTTCTGCTTCTCCGCCAATGCGGTCAAGCGTTCCTGCTGCAGCTGTTGAATCTTGGGACCGTAGGTCTGCAATTCGACCTGCGGCTTTTTATTCAGCACGCCGTCGGCCAACCCCGCCTGCACCATCTCGAGGTCCGATTTGCTGAGGTTGAATGAACTCAGATTCTTGCTGACCAGCAGACCGACGGCATACAGCGTTTTTTGTTCATCGGTCTTGGGCTCTTGCGCCTCGGGCGCACAGCCGAACAGTGGTAGTACTACAAGTAAACAGGCGATCACGGTACGCATCAGGATTCCTTTCTGGCTAGGCATGGTTAAAAGATTTTGTTCGGATTAGCAGGAGGCGCAAATATAATTGCGTAGCCGCCCGCTGTCGAGCCGTTGACGAACCGATCGTCGCACACCCAGCGTGGGTACACCTGAAATAACCGCAGCGCGGGGGTTTTAGTCTCCGACGCCGGATAGCAATGGCGGAAAGCCTGTCGAATGAGTATGAACAAAAGGACCACGATTACCGCCAGCCTCAGACGGTCGCTGTTGCTGGGCGCGCTAGTCTTACTCGGGGGCTGCGCCAGCCATGTACCGGATCCGATTCGCAAGGCGCCGCCACAGAATGTGCAACCGGCCGAGGTGCGTCAGGAGCCGGCGCGTTTTCGCGGAACTGACATACGCTGGGGCGGCAAGATCGTCACTGTACGCAACCTCAAAGACGAAACTGAAATCGAAATCGTTACACGTCAACTTGATAACATCGGCCGTCCGCGCGAGGAAGATCAAAGCGACGGGCGCTTTCTCGCCCGGGTCGCGGGCTTTGTCGATCCGGCGGTCTATGCCGCCAACCGCGAGGTCACGGTGAGCGGCAACATCGAGGGCGTGATCAGCCGAATGATCGGCGACTATTCGTATGTGTTCCCGATCGTGCGTGCGCAGGACATTTACCTATGGGCACCGCGTCCACCGCCGGCGCGCTATCCTAATGAGGATCCGTTCTACGACCCGTTCCGGAGTCCGTGGTATCCCTGGGGTTACCCGTACTGGCGCTAGCGACACTGTCAGAGGAGAAACACATGATCCGCCGCATGACATTCTTTGTATTGTTGATCGTCAGCCTCACCTCCATCCTGAGCGGCTGCGCCACCACCACCTTTGACGTCGGCAAGGCCGACCGCAACGTGACGCCGCGCGAGACGGCACAGACACCCGCGATTGCACAGGGTCGCGAAGTCGCTTGGGGCGGTACGATTGTGAATGGAAAGAACCTGACGAACGACACCCAACTCGAAGTGGTCGCCTACCCGCTGGATCACGGCAACCGGCCGAGGCAGGGTTCGGATCCGCTCGGACGTTTTATTATCGTCCATCCCGGCTATCTGGAAACTGCCGACTATGCCCCGGGACGCCAAATCACCGCCGTCGGCACGGTCACGGAAACGCGCGCCGGCAAAGTCGGCGAAGCCACCTACGTCTATCCGGTGGTGAACGCGAGCCGGGTACACCTGTGGCCGGTAGAAACACAGCCACCTGCCGAACCGCGGTTTCATTTCGGTATCGGGGTTGGAATTATCCGCTGAGGCATCGCATCGATCGACAGGCATGATACCCGTGCCTGGATATCCAGGTGTGACAACGGATCCAAGCTCGGACTGCCGATTCCGCTGATGCCGTGGAGGAGAAGCGGAGAACTTCCACGTCCTCAGAGTCCGTTGCGCCGCTTCATCAGTCACACCCAGAAGATAAACGTTACCGCGGTATCCATGACGGTGTCTGTTCGACAGCGAACGCAAAACTGATGCTTAATAGCTTGGCGGTTCTTCGACTTTGTGGATCGCAATCGTTGCCGTTCCGACATTATTTGCATAAAAATGATTCCAGATCCGCGGTAACCCCACGATTGCATCATTGACGTAGAGGAACAATTCACCGCCGTTGTTCGGCACCACCAGCGTCGAATGCTGGCCCAGCATATGTTCTTCGGTGCGGTTGTGACTGACGCGCGCGACCGGTTTGAACCAGTCTTCGCTGAGGATGCGCCGCAACGGCGTAAACGCCGCCATGTAGAACGGCACCTCCCGATCAAAACTGCTGAAGCCATCGAAATCGACGACGTCGATTCCGCCATCCTTCAGATCGGTATTGCCGCTAATATCGATTCGATATTTGGCATTCCCATCCAGCCACACCGCTGTCGCAAAACACGGATCGGCCGTATCGAACATCACGCTGGCGCTTTCGCCCGCCGCCAGGCGCTTCATCTGGTCGGTGCCGCTGCCGCGACAAATTTTTCCGTTGGCATTAAGCAGTCCGAAGCCAACCGCATTGACGACGCTGACGCCGGTAAGCACGATCGCCGATGCAAACAGAAATGGAATCAGCTGGCGCGTGGTAAAGAGAAAAGACCACGACACGGTCTTGCTGCGGCGCAGCCACCGCGCCAGCGACAGCCCGACACCTGGCGTTTCCATATAACTGCCGTCTTTCTGTTTTGCCAGGCGCTGGTCATCGAAACGGCGCCGCCAGAAAAAGAAAGCTGTCGCCAACACCGCTGCCACGACGGCGTGACGGAAATTCCCGCCCCCGAGTTCGACCCAGGCGTTGTAGACGACGGCACCGAGCGCAACCAGCAACAGCGCCAGGCTCCAGAAGCGCCAGCGCCGCCGGCTCTGCCGGAACCAGATCAAGCGGTCTTTCTGAGCACGCAGCTGCCAGTCCTGGCGCGCACGATCGCGAATACGCTCCTGCAACATCCGGTGCCAGTAATAAACCACCGCCAACACCACCAGCACCAGGCCCCAGGTGATCGGGCGCCGCGCGAGGTCGGTGAGCCATGACTCGAGAAAAACCGGCAGCATCAATCGCAGAAAATCGGCCACGGCATCGCCAAAATCCCGCCATTGAAGGTCCTGCGTCGATACCGGCATTAGCGTGAGCCACGGCAGGAACGCGATTACGGCCGTAAGCGAAAGCATCAGCCAGTATGTGACACGCCGCCACCAGACGGTATCGAGCACCAGCGCATGGCGTTCATCGGTAAGCGGTTTCAAACCAATGATCGCTTTCGCGCCGCGCTGTGGCGCCATCGCGGCCGGCGACGTCGCGACCGTCGCATGTAGCGTGCTCGCGCCATTGGCCGCAATCGTTGCCTCCGCCGCGACGTGCGCCTGGAAGGCCGCAAAGCTCATGACCTGGTCCGGTACCGTGGTGGCGGCAACCGTGAAGGCGGAGAACCTGGAAATGCCGGGCGCAGTCGGCACCGGAACGTGTTCGACCACGACATCGAGTTTGGGCGCGAGCGAGATCGGCGCGTAGCCGTCGTCGCCGGTGGCCATGCGGCGAAATACGCTCTCGTGCACCTGTGCGCGCTCCGGATAACCTTTCTCGTCGACGCGCCGCGGCGCGTAGCGATAGTACGCGGCCGCGCCGGCGCGCGAATCGTATAACTTGCCGAACGGGTTGGCGGCCTCTTCGTAGGCGCCCACAACGTCGGCCTTGAACGTCAACCCCGCGACCGCGGCGTGTTTGATGATCCACATCAACGGCACATGCGCCAACGCATCATTGGCATAGCCACCGCCGACGTTGGCGTGCACGCCGGCGAACCAGACCTGGCGAATGCGATTTTTATTCTTCTCTTTCGAGTCGTCCCACACCAGCGGATGAAACGTCGCGCGCTCATCGTCCAGCGCCAATGCGTGACAGGCCTGCGTGACTTTCGGCGACAGCGTCAGATCATTGAAGGTCAGCGGCCACAAATAGCGGTCGATGCCATCTTTCAATTCCCGTATTGGCATCCCATACGCATCGACCGTGTCCCACAGTCCCAGGAAGCGGATGGCCTCGACGCTTTTGTTGTCGGCCGGGTCGTAGTGCTTGATCCCGCGCGCCTCGTTCAACAACCACATCGGCCCGTCGCGCAGCGCGCGGAACGCGCTCGTGGTCCTGGGTGATCTACATTTTTTCCGGAACGCCCGATAGGCCTGCGCCGCACGGATATCGAGCTCCTCTTCGGATGCAAAGGTAACCAGCCCCTCGGAAGCCACCAGCCCGATCAGGCGACGAATCGTGAATGCGCCGCGACTGAAGCCGAAGCCGTAAATGGCATCGTTCTGCTTATCCGGATTTTCCTGCGCGCTGCAGTAATTGCGGCACAGAAACTTATAGAGCGTCAGCACATTGCGCTTCAGGCCCCAGCCGAACGCGCCGCCGAGTGCGGCCAGCACTTTCACCGACGAGGTGCCGACGCCGTCGTCATAACTTGCAATCTGATTGGCCGCCGTGAGGTCGAGTGCCTGATACAGGCGCCACACGTTGGTTTTGAAAAGTTTGGCCGCGCTGTTTCCGGTTCCGTCCGAAAAGACGATTATATTCTTCGGCATTGCATTCCCCTTGCATACTGATTTTGTTGTATCGGCATCATTGCCAACCCGTCGCGCTGTACTGCCCTCAATTAGTTTTCTTGTAATCCTTGGGCACGTTGAACATGCTTTCGCGCACCAGACCCCTCGGTCGGTGACGTTTTGGCATTCATCACAGTAAAAAAGACGTTTTGGGAAAAATCGTTCACAATCCTGTCCGTGACAGCCAAGCATTGTACGGGAGAAACACCGATGCTCATTACTTTCAAATCCAAGGCCAGTGGCGATGTGATCATGTTCGGCGATGTCGGCACGCGGTTGCTGAACATTATGGGCAAGGGTGCGGACAAACAAGGCATCATCACCGTCGAGCAGTTGCCGCAGGCAATCGCGCGCCTGAAACAGGTCGCCGCGGAGACCCCCCCACCACCGCCAACACGTGAAACAACCGACGCTAAAGGTGAAAAGGTGGAACCTGCTATCAGCCTGGCACTGCGTGCGGTACCGTTAATCGAGCTGCTCGAATATTCGCTCAAGGCCAACGTGCCGGTCACCTGGGGCGCTTAAACCCCGGCGGTTATTTTTCTGAGACGGTAGACATGTTCCAGTAGTTGCGTCAGCCCGCGCTCGCACAGGCTTGCATTTCGGGCGAGCGTGTCGTTCTCCGCTAACGCCTCGATCTCGAATTTTCCGACGCACAGGGCACGCACTTCCTGGTCGGTAACGGAAAATGGCGGGCCGCTGATCTCACCCTCGGGATAACTCACGGTGATCAACAGTGTTTCCGCGGCCGGCGGCAGGATTGCATTCAGCCTGTCTATATAGCGACCACGCATTTCGCGCGGCAATGCGATCAGCGACGCGCGGTCGTAAACCCCGACCACGCCGTTCAGATCCGCCGCCGTAAGATCGAAGAAATCGCCGCACAAGATCGTGATGCCATCGGCCTCCCAACGCTCAAACAGGGGCTGGCGCGACACCGCGGGCGTCAAGCCGTTTTCGGCAAAAAAATCTCGCACCGCCATCGGGATAAACTCGATGCCAAGAACGGTGTGCCCCTGGGCGCGCAGCCACAGCATATCGCGGCTCTTGCCGCACAACGGAACGAACACCGCCGACGGCGCCGGTAGCGCCAGTTCGCGCCAATGGTCTTGCAACGCGTTGTTGATCGCTTGCTGATGAAAACCGATCTGATTGTTTTTCCAACGCTCCAGCCAGAAATCAGGGCTCATGGTTTCAATCTCGAAGCGCTGGGGTGATTATCGTTACGCGGCCTGACGCTTGGGGTAAGCTTAGCCAAGTTTACGCTCGCGATCGCTTCCAAGTGAACATGACACTGAATCCAACCGACCTGGAACAGATTTCCAACGTCACCCTGGAAAGTTACAACCAGCGCGCCAAGGATTTCTGGGAGGGCACGCGCAATCACGACGTCAGTCAGAACGTGGCGGCGCTACTGCAATACATCGAAGCGGGTCCACCATACGTAATACTGGATTTCGGCTGCGGTCCGGGACGCGACCTCAAGACGTTCGTCGAGCTCGGGCACACCGCCATCGGCCTGGAAGGCGCCGCGCAATTGGTGGCCATGGCGCGTGAACACAGTGGTTGCGAGGTGTGGCAGCAGGATTTCCTAAGACTCGATCTGCCGCGAGAGAAGTTCGATGGCATATTTGCCAACGCCGCGTTATTTCACGTGCCGAGTCGGGAATTGCCGCGCGTGTTGCGCGAATTACACGCCACACTCAAACCCGGCGGCGTGCTGTTCAGCTCCAACCCGCACGGGCATAACGACGAAGGCTGGAACCGCGGACGCTACGGTACGTATTACGATCTCGAGACCTGGCGTCGTCACCTAATGGCGGCGGGCTTCGTGGAACTCGCGCATTTCTATCGCCCCGCGGGCCTGCCGCGCGCGCAACAACCGTGGCTGGCGACGGTCTGGCGTCGATGAACTTATTTTAGAAGCGGATGATCCTGCGGCAGTTTCTTGGAGTACCAAATTGCAAGCTTATGCTTCATGGCTTGTTCCGTGACCTGGTCTTCCGGTAGCGGCTGAATGATCTTGTCATGGATCAGCAACCGGTAGATAAACCGGATTTTCTCGTTGGCCGAATCGGTCGGCTCAAATACTACCGCGCCGCGCTCCACACCGTACTGCATACCGGCAAGAATCGCGGCCTTGACCAGTTCTGCCTCGTGTTTTAATTTTTTCATGATGTCCTCGGCAGTAACGTGTGCGCTAGGTTGAAACCGGGTGAATACCGAAGTAGTCGCGCCGATAGTACGCGTAGCCGACGAATCCCCACCAACACAGGAGTAATACAAACGTGGTGAGGATCGCCGTGCGCACAAGATCGTCCGCGCTTATTACCTGCAATATCTCCGGATGCGTCGCGACCTGCTGACGCAGCGACTGCGCCAGGGTATCGCCCACGAACACGGCCTGCAGACGATCCAGGGTGTAAACAATTGACGTGACAAGCAGCGTGTAATAACCGGACCGGCTTCCGTTCCAGAGCCCGATCGTCACCCAGCTAAACAGCGCGGCATACGCAATGTGATAAACCGCCGCGGGGAGTCCGCCGAAAATATGTCCAAATAAAATAGCCTCGTCCTGCAGGTTCAACAACTCGAACACGGCGGACAGTGCGAAACACACGGCCGCGAAACGAAACGTAAACCGCCCTTTCACTTTTGTCGTCATCAGCAAACCTCCATCAATCAGTACCGGGCATCGAAATCGATTTACCGCGCATGCTGTATCTCAATCAGCGTGATCTCGGGCGCCGCGGCGACGCGCATCGGTGGACCCCAGGTGCCGGTGCCGCGGCTGACGTATAACCAGGCACCGTTGGCGAGGCGCGTCAGGCCGGTGCGTACCGGATAAGCGATGCGCACCAGCAGGCCGAACGGAAAGATCTGGCCTTTGTGAACATGGCCCGAGAGCTGTAAATCGAAAAGCCCGTCGGCCTCGGCACGCAACACCGGTTGGTGCTTGAGCAGAATCTTGAAGCGATTGCCTGGCAGCGCCGCGAGCGGCACGCGTTCGTCAGGATTGGTTCGGCCGGCCGGATCGTCGACGCCGGCAATCGTAATGACGTCGGTAATGTCGACGGCCTCGCTGCGCAACACCCGGAAGCCGGCGCGCTGATGGAAATGCAGCGCGTGCGCGATACCCACGTAGTACTCGTGATTGCCGGTCACCGCAAACTTGCCGTAGCGCGGCTGCAGCGCGTCGAACATCGGCGCGAGCTCGCGCAGGTGATGTTCCATGCCGTCGACGAGATCGCCAGCGGAGACGACGACATCGGCGTCCAGCCGTTGCAGCTGTTCGATCAGGCGCTGCAGTCGCCGTGCGCCGACCAGCGCGCCAAGATGCACATCCGAAATCAACGCCAGGCGAAATATCCCGCTTGCCGCCGATAATTTCGACGACGTCAGACGCACGCGTTCGATACGAACCCGGCGTGCATCGAAAAATCCGTAGGCAGCGATCAGCAGCGTGAGTAGCGCCGCAAACGAGAACGAACCGAGCATCGAGGCGTACGCCGCGATATCGGCGGGCAAGTGCAGCGCGCCGACAACAACGCTCAACGCACTCAGCAATAGCCCGATCCAGAAAAACAGAAATACCCAACCCATCCACCCGAAGCCGATCCATGCGACCGCCGTTGCCACGCGGTGCCATCCGCCGTGCTCCAATCGCCACAACAGGGGCAACGACAGCGTCATCAGCACTACCCACGCGACCAGAATCGGAATGGCCGTCGGCGCCCACGCCAGCCCAACGTAGGCGCGCCAGGTCGCGTAGACCTGTATCAACACGTAGCCGAGCACGATGAGCGGGAAAGTCACTGCCACCGGCAGCCGACGCTTGGATGACATGGCGGGCGCGTCCTTTGGAAACTGACGCACGAGATTACCACGTTCAGCCGAAACGGGAGGTGGCGAGGGAGCGGTTAACTACGTCGGTGAATAGAACCGCGTCCGCATCTCATCCAGCCCAAGCGCGTGCAGGACATCGTTCAACCGCTGCGCCGCCTGCTGGCGCGGCGCGTCCTTATAACGGGCGATGATCAGCTCATTTTTCATCGAGTGTTCCCAGCCGACCAATTCCGTCACCGTTACCTGATACCCATGCGCCTCAAGCTGTAAGCCGCGCAGCACATTCGTCACGTGGCTGCCGAACTCACGCGTGTGCAACGCATGGCGCCAGATCTCCGGCAGCGCCTCGTTGGCGAGTGCGCTGGCCTTATGCTTATTAAGTACGGAGGCCACCTCCGCCTGGCAGCAAGGCACCAGCACCACAAAGCGCGCGTGTTTCTTCAACGCAAAGTGGATCGCCTCGTCGGTCGCGGTATCGCAGGCATGCAGCGCGGTCACGACATCCACCTTCGCCGGTAACTGGTCGGATTCAATCGACTCGGCCACGGACGCCTGCAAAAAAGACATCCCGGAAAATTTCAGCTTCTCGGCCAGCCGCTGCGATTTCTGCACCAGCTCCGCGCGCGCCTCGATGCCGAAAATATGGGAGTCGTCGTGCAGCGATTTGAAAAACAGATCATGCAGAATAAACCCGAGATAAGACTTCCCTGCTCCATGATCTACCAGCGTAACGCCATACCCGTCGCCGTGAACTTCCTTCAACAGCGGTTCGATGAACTGATAAAGATGGTAAACCTGCTTGAGCTTACGCCGACTGTCCTGATTGATCTTGCCGTCACGCGTGAGAATATGCAGTTCTTTCAGCAGCTCCACCGATTGGCCGGGCTTGAGGTCGAGATCACTTTCGCGCCTGTGGTTCATCCGTCGATTACGTACCGCGGGCTAGGTCTTGAGCCGATAACCGGTCTTGAAGATCCACGCCACGATTGCGAGCGACACCGCCAGAAACCCGAGCGTCATCGCGAGGCTGACGCCCACGCTCACGTCGGCGATGCCGTAGAAACTCCAGCGGAAACCGCTGACGAGATACACCACCGGATTGAACAGCGAGACCTTCTGCCAGAACGGCGGCAGCATGTCGATGGAGTAGAAACTGCCGCCGAGAAACGTCAGCGGCGTGATGATGAGCAACGGTACCAGTTGCAGCTTCTCGAAACCGTCGGCCCAGATGCCGATGATGAAACCGAGCAGGCTGAACGTCACCGCCGTGAGCAGCAGGAACAGGATCATCCACAGCGGATGCAGAATCTGCAGCGGCACGAAGAAACCGGCGGTGGCGAGGATGATCGCGCCGAGGACGATCGACTTGGTCGCGGCCGCGCCGACGTAGCTCAGCACGATCTCTAAATAGGACACCGGCGCGGACAACAGCTCGTAGATGGTGCCGGTGAACCGCGGAAAGTAGATGCCGAACGACGCGTTGGAAATGCTCTGCGTCAGCAGCGACAGCATGATCAGCCCCGGCACGATGAAGGCACCGTAGCTGATGCCGTCGATATTGGAAATGCGCGAGCCGATCGCGGCGCCGAAGACGACGAAATACAGCGACGTCGAAATCACCGGCGAGATGATGCTCTGCATCAGCGTGCGGCCGGTGCGCGACATCTCGAATCTGTAGATTGCGCGGATCGCGTGGATATTCATCGCTCGTTCCTCACCAGGCTCACGAAAATATCTTCGAGCGAACTTTGCGATGTCTGCAGGTCCTTGAACCGGATTCCGGCCTGACTTAATTGTTCCAGCAACGGCGCGATGCCGGTGCTTTCATTTTGCGCGTCGTAAGTGTAGATCAGTTCGCTACCCTTGTTGCCGAGCTCCAGGCGGTAGTGCGCGAGCGCCGGCGGCACGCGCTCCAGCGTATCCTGCAGATGCAGCGTCAGCTGTTTCTTGCCGAGCTTGCGCATCAACTCGACCTTGTCTTCCACCACAATGATTTCGCCCTTGTTGATCACGCCGATGCGGTCGGCCATCTCTTCGGCCTCGTCAATGTAGTGCGTAGTCAGGATGACGGTCACGCCGGTGGCGCGCAGCGCACGCACCAGCGCCCACATGTCGCGGCGCAGCTCGACGTCCACGCCCGCGGTCGGCTCGTCGAGAAATAAAATCTGCGGCTCGTGCGACAGTGCCTTGGCGATCAGCAGCCGACGCTTCATGCCACCCGACAGCGTCATGATCTTGCTGTCCTTGCGGTTCCACAACGACAGGCCCTTGAGCACCTTCTCGATGTGGTCGGGGTTTGCCGGCTTGCCAAACAGCCCGCGACTGAACGACACCGCATTCCATACGGTTTCGAACGCATCGGTCGTCAGTTCCTGCGGCACGAGCCCGATCAGCGAACGCGCGGCACGGTAATCGGCACGGATGTCATGGCCATCCACGACGACCGTGCCCTCGGTCGCATTCACAATCCCGCACACGGTACCGATCAGCGTGGTCTTGCCGGCGCCGTTGGGGCCGAGCAAGGCAAAGATCTCGCCGCGGCGAATGTCGAGATTAATACTCTTGAGCGCCTTCAAGCCGGAGGCGTAGGTCTTGGAAAGATTCGAGATGGCGATGATGACTGACATGGGGCGTGATGATAGCAGACACCGTTTCATAGGACCGACCGGTGCTTTTATCGAATGCCCTTCTAATATCGTCTGCTATTCTTTACTTTATCCTGATATATCGGCTCCGGTCGCTGCGCCACGCTGTTCTTATATTCCGCACACAAATGAAAGAAAAAGCGATCGCAGTCATTTTTTGCCTGCTTTTCGGGGTTGGGTTCGGGGCTGGCGGGACGTTCGCGCTGGCGAAAATGTTCGGCATGCTCGACACCTGGCGATTGACACGGGGCTGGGTCGAGGTCGACGCCACGGTCGTCAATGCCGATCTGAAGACACACACCGGCAGTGATTCAACCACGTACAAAGTCACCGCACGCTACCGTTATCGATTCGACGGCCGTGATTATGAGGGCACGCACATCGGCCTGGATGATCAGGGCTCCGATAATATCGGCGACTGGCATCGCGACCACTACCGCCAACTCACCCGCGCCCGCGACACGCGGCAACCGATACGCGTATGGGTAGATCCGGGTGCGCCTGCGAACGCGGTCGTCGATCGCGAGCTGCGCTGGCCGAAAGTGTTATTCCTGATTCCGTTTGCCACGCTCTTTCCTCTGATTTCCCTCGGGGCGTGGTGGATGCTGTGGAAGACATTCACCGCGTCGCGCGAAAGTGCCTCGGCCTCCGTCCGACATCCTGCCAACGCCATCCGAATCACTTCGAACGCAAAGATCGGCGCACGCGGCGCGTGGGTGTTCGCGCTATTCTGGAATTTGATCGCCTTCCCGATGGCAGCACTGGTGTTGACGCACGGGTTTCGCTGGGGAATCGAGACCGTCGTATTGATCTTTCCCTTGGTCGGTCTGGGGTTGCTGTGGTGGGCGATTCGCTTCTCGCTGCAGAACACGCGCCTGGGCGAACTCACGCTAACACTCGATTCGCAATCGCCGGCCTTGGGGCAATCGATTGCCGGGACGATCGCTTTCGAAAAATCTTCGCCCGATCTGGTTTACGTCGTTTCGCTGCGCTGCGAGAACGCGGATTCCCGTGGGGACGGCGTAAGCGTCAGTACGGTTTGGAACAAGGAACTACGCTTGCGGGCCAACGGCCGGGCATTGCGTTTTGAATTCGCCCCACCAACCAATCTGCCACCCACGGAACCCGATGCGCCGGTTCACCACCGATGGCGCATTCTGATCCAACCGGAATCGGGCGCCTTTGAACGATCATTCGACGTGGTCATGGCCGCCGCCAATGCCAATGCGAGCACCAGTGCGGTGGGCCAAATGCGGCCAACTTCATCGTATGCCGCTGCATCCGTCGCCGAACCGGTCGCGATTCCCGCCACGCTGGCAACGATTACCGAGCGCACCGGTACGCTGACCATTGTCTACGCGCCCAACCGTTCTCGCTCGAGCGGCATCGCGCTGATCGTCTTCGGTACAATCTTCGGAACCGTCGCATGGTTCCTGCTCCGGCAGGAGCTGACGGCACGATTGATCGGCGCCATGTTCGCGGCCTGCGCCTTCGGTCTTGCACTGGGAGGCTCATATTGCTTCTACCGTCCGTTGTCGGTGACGATCGACCGCAACGGCGCGCGCGTAGTTCGGTCTTCGATCTTCGGACGCAAGCAAGAAAACTTTGCGGCCTCGGACGTGAAGAGCCTGATGCCGATCGTGAGTTACTCCACGTCGAGTACGAATCGGCAAACCGATTACTACGCGATTCACGCGCTACTGAAAGACGGCCGACGCATCGCCCTCGGCGGCAGCATCGCATCGAGCGCGGTTGCCGAGGCGCTTATTGCGCGCATACGTGCCGCGCTGGGATCGGATGCGATTGTGGTGGCACCGATTGAAACCGCTTCGACCAATGCCTCCAGCACGCGCACGCCACTGGATCAGGAGCGCGCGGCGTACCTTAAAAATTGGATCAGGCGTGGCGCACTGGCGTTCGGTTTGATCACGATGGCGGTGTTTTGGTTACCTTCGGTTTTCGAGATGTGGAGCGATCGTCACGCGCCGGCTGGCACGTCGGAATGGAATGCACCGAACCAGGCACCCGCACCGGCCTCGCGTCCGCGCGGCGGCGACTCCTGGTTTGGCGCGATGGACGCCAACGATCTACCGACGCTGCAGGCACTTGTCCGCGGCGGCGCGGACGTTAACGCCATTAACGCACGCGGCAGCACCGCGCTCATGCTCGCCGCGTCCAAAGGCCAGACAGAAATCGCACGCTGGCTCATCGAGGCCAAGGCCAACGTCAATTACACGGTCGCCCAGACAGGTCACTTTCAGGGACGCACACCGCTCATCAACGCCGCGATGACGAATCACCCGGCCGTGGTCGAACTATTGCTGGATGCCGGTGCCCATTCGGAGCCGATGGATCACCTGGGCTGGCCGGTCGCGCATTACGCCGCCTACGGCGGTTGTACTGACTGCCTGCGTGCGTTGAAACAACGCGGCTTCAATATAGATTTCGCCGTTCCCGGCAATCGAGGCGAAACCCCAATCATGGTCGCGGCACGCATGGGTCAAATCGAAACCATACGCGCCTTGATCGAGCTCGGCGCCAACCCGCGCGCCAAGGATCGACAGGGTGAGAATGTCTACAGTTGGGCGCGTTTCTATACCCAACCCGCGGCTATGGAGTTGCTCGAACCCTACCAATAGAAAAGAAGTGGCGACAACAAACCGGATTAATCGTTACTTCCCTTCTTGAATCGAATCATCTCGCGCCGGGCTTTTTTGGTCGGGCGTCCTTCTCCACGGGGATAAAGAACTCGTGTAGCGGCAAGCTGGGTAGCGAGCGTTTCCCGCGCCGCTTTGCTCGCGGCGCTCTCTTCATAAAGCAAAGCCGCTTCCGGGGCCGGGCCACGCCGGTCGGACAAACTCAACACGCGCACCAGATGTTCGTAGGGACCGATGTGAACACCCAGTTCATCACCAACGCGAATAATCTTGGCCGCCTTCACCCGCTCGCCATTCACTTTCACCTTACCACCCACGACCGCCGCTGCCGCAAGCGCGCGGGTCTTGAAAAATCTCGCGGCCCAAAGCCATTTGTCGATGCGGAGGTCGCTATTCTTTGTCTCTGCCAAAGCTATTCCTAATCGAGTCTGAGACCCTCGGGTCGCTAGTTCGCTCGCGGTTTCAGGCGCGGTCGCGCATCTCTGTCACGCCCTCCTGCTCGGCGCAGTGATCGCAACAGAACATGCGCCCGTCCTTTTCCATGCCGTGGCCGACAATGCGCACATCGCAATGCGCGCATACCGGCGCGAGCGCATGAATCGCGCACTCAAAGCTGTCAAACGTGTGGGACTTGCCGCCGACGACGACCTGGAACGCCTTGTCGTAGTCGTTACCGCATCTTTCGCATGTCAACATGGGAGCACTCCTTGTCCGGGCTGAAACTGGAATGGGATATAACGTTTGACCAAACGGCCATCCCGCAGTTCATCAAGGAAGTGAGGTGACGTTAGCGGATCGCTCGCTTAAGACTACCCGTTTGCCGGCATCGCCTTCCGGTGCGAAAGATTCATCCATCCTCGAATAAGCCGGTAAAGCACCCACAACCCGGTGCCGATCCAGATCACAATTCCCACCACCACCCCGATCACCGTAACAAACGCCAGCGCCCCCACTACCAACCACAACAGCGCAAACCAAAACGTCCGCAGCTGCCAACTGAAGTGCGATTCAAGCCAGGTTCCGCGCACTTCCGAGCGCTGCACGTAGTTGATGATCACCGCAATGATCGACGGCCAGCCGGTGAGAAAGGCGGTGACGATCAGCGCGGAGGAAATTATGCCGGTGGCAGCACTGAAGGCATGCAGCGCATACATTACATACGTCAGCGTGATCAGGCCGTCGCGAGGTGTGCCGGTGGAGTTATCGATAGTCGCCATAGGTTCCTCCATTGGGGAAAAGGACCGCCGCTATTTTTCTAGAACGAAAACGGACAAAGCGGCTCGGGACACGCTTCCATCCTCACGCAGGCGTTCTGACCGGTACCGTCGCAGTCGCCGTGTTTCTGTCCAAAAAGTTGACCGGTCCCGCTGCACGGTACGCAAATACCGTAACGCCCGCTGCCGTCGCATTTTCTACAGGTAATTTTACCGGCACCGTTGCACCGGCTACATGAAGCGCCATCTTCGGACATACGCGATCCCTCCTTACGGTTGAGTAGATACCTGCTGGCTGAAGTCTCTCACTGCATCCGCTTGCGCGACAGAGCCCAACTACCTTTTTGTTCTTGTCACCGCCACGGGAGGTTTCAACGGCTCTTTAATCCTCGGCGGTATAGCTCTTGATGATATACCCACCCGACTTCTCGTCCGGTTCGAGTACCAGCAGGCCTCGCTTCTGTGCCTCTTCCAGTAGTTGGCCGAAAGTTTTAAAGCCATGGTAGGTCTCGTCGAAACCGGGCTTGCGACGCTTCAACGTCTGTTTCACCATCGAGCCCCACACCTTCTCCTGCTCGCCACGCTCCTTGAACAAGGCCTCGATCGTTTCCATCAGCAGGTCCAACGCCACCTGCTTCTGGTCGCCATCGGCTGCCCCGGGCGTCTTGGGCGCCGGCTTGGCGGCGCGCTTGTTGCGCACCGACCGCTTGGTGTCGCGCACTAGATCGTCGTAGTAAATAAATTCGTCGCAGTTGGCAATCAGCAGGTCCGAACTCGACCCCTTCACGCCGACGCCGATCACCACTTTGTTGTTCTCGCGCAGCTTGCTCACCAGCGGCGAAAAGTCGGAGTCGCCGCTCAGGATAACAAAGGTATCGACGTGCGCCTTGGTGTAACAGAGGTCAAGCGCGTCCACGACCATGCGGATGTCGGCCGAGTTCTTGCCCGACTGGCGCACGTGCGGAATTTCGATCAGCTCAAACGCCGCCTCGTGCATGTCCGCCTTGAACTCGTTGTAGCGCGCCCAGTCGCAGTACGCCTTCTTCACCACGATGCTGCCCTTCAGCAACAGCCGCTCCAGCACCTTCTGCATGTCGAACGCCGGCAACTTCGCCTCGCGCGCACCGAGCGCGATGTTCTCGAAATCGCAGAACAGCGCCATGTTTTCGTTTTTTGATTTACTGTTCATCAGCCCTCCGAGATGCCCGGCTCGCCCGCCGGACGGGGAACGAACGTTGAGGCATGATTGTACGCGGGATTCTAAACCCCGAGCCATTCAACGTTGAAACACGGGAGGGAGCGGTTTACTCCCGCTCAGGCTATCTTGCGGCCGCGCGCGACGTACCAATCTTTAAACTGATCCGCCGGCAGCGGTTTGCTGATCGCGTAACCCTGCGCCGTGTCGCAGCCCAGCTCTCGCAGACGGTTCCATACCGCCGCGCCCTCCACGCCTTCGGCCACGACTTTCATGTCCAGTTCATGCGCCATGACAATCGTCGAGCGCACGATCGCGGCCGAGTCGGCGTTGCTCAACATATCGGCGACGAACGATTTATCGATCTTCACCGCGTCCACGGGTAATCTTTTCAAATAACTCAATGACGAGTAACCCGTACCGAAGTCGTCGATGAACAACGGGAGGCCAAGCTCGCTCAGGCGCTGCAGCACTTGAAGCGCGCCTTCGGCATCCTGCATGACCGCGCCTTCCGTGATCTCGAACTCAAGCCAGTCGGGTTGCGCGCCCCACTCGCCGAACAACTTGTCGATATGGCCGAGCAGCCCGGCGTCGTGCAGGTTGCGCGCGGAAAGATTGACCGCGATCGACATCACCAATCCGTGCTGGCGCCATACGGACGACTGGCGCAACGCGATGCTAATGATCCGATCAGTTAAGGCTTTGATCAAACCCGTCTGCTCCGCGAGCGGGATAAAATTGTCCGGCGGGATCAGTCCACGCTGCGGATGCATCCAGCGCACCAGCGCCTCGACGCCGCAAACGGCGCCGCTGCGCATATCGATCTTGGGCTGATAGTGCAGCACCAGTTCGTCGCCTTCGATTGCGCGGCGTAACTCCGCCGCCAATGCCAGACGCCGCGTGCCGTCCTGGTCCTGCGTGGCATCGTAGAACGCGTAGGTCCAGCCCAAACGCTTCGCCTGGTCCCGGGCCACGTCGGCATGGCGGACCAGCCGCGCCGGCTCGGCGCTGTGTTGAGGAAAGAGCGCGATGCCTATCGTGGCAGTGATATCGAGATTCAGGTCACCGGCGGTAAACGGCTCCTTCAACGCGGCGAGGATGCGGTTGGCCACGCTCGCCGCGTCGTCGGCATCGCGCACCATCGACAGCACCGCAAATTCATCCCCGCGCGGACGCGCCACCAGCGCGCTATCGCCGAATGCGCCGCCGAGTCGGCGCGCGACTTCTTTCAGCAGCAAATCCCCCTGAGGGTATCCGAGCGCGTTATTGATCTCGCTCAACCGGCGCAGATCGACGGTCAACAATGCCACCGACTGATCGTGCGCGCTCGCCGCCGACAGCACTTGCCGCAGGCGCTCCTGAAAGTGGGCGTAATTGGGCAGACCCGTGAGACGGTCGTAACGTGCCAGGTGCTCGATGATCGCGTTTGCGTGATCGTGCTCGGTACGCGCGCGCCATATGCCGATACCAAACCCGAGATCTTCCACGGCCTCGTTCAGCAGCTCCAGTTCTTCGGGTTGGAACGCGTCCGCTTCCTGCGCACAAATGCCCACCGCACCAACAGCTTTACCGTGGACCATTACCGGAAAGATGGCACCGGAAGCGTAACCGCGCCGAATCGCTTCCTCGCGCAACGTCACCAGCGCCGGATCGGTCAGAATGTTCTGGCTCACGAAAGGTTTACCGGTGCGAAACGACACGCCGAATGCGCCCTGACCGTTTTGCGTCTCGGATGAGGTGATGTCATTCAATACCTCGAACAACGCTTTCAGGCCGCCCTCGAACCCATGCTGCGCGACCGGGTGAAAGGATTGTCGCTCACCTTGCGTAAACGCGATCCAGGCCGCTCGATATCCGCCGACCTCCACAATGCTGCGGCACATTTCCGCCAACAGCATCTGCTCATCCGTGGCCCGCATCATTACGCGGTTACCCGCGCTCAGCGTCTTCAACGCGCGATGCACGCGTTGCAACGCGGTTGCCATCTCATCGAAGCTGCCCGCCAGCTCCCCCAGCTCTTCGCCGCCGTGCGGCAGGCCGGTACGCGCGTTCAAATCCCCTTTTGTCAGGCGCCGCGCGGCCGCGGTTAGCGCGTTGACGCGACGCAGCACGAACACTTCGCTTCCTGCCCAGGTAGCGACCAGCGCCAGCGCGGCGACGATGGCGAGGATCAGCAGGTTTAGTTTCAAATCCTGATTCGCGCTCGCAAATGCCACCGCCGTCGGGATACCAACACTCACGTACACGTCGCCGCTGGCGCTGCTTTGCAGCGGCGCGAAGGCATAGAGTCGGCGCACACCGTCGAGACCCTCCAGTTGCGCGGTCCCCGCTCCTCGATGCGCGAGCAAGGTCTGCACCAGCGGCGCATCGGGTAACGGTTTACCGACCCACTGCCGGATGTCGGGGTAACGCGCGAGGATGGTGCCGCGACTGTCTACTACCGTCAGCGTTGAACCCTCGGGCAAATGCGCCGTGGTCATCAGTTGCTCGATCCATCTGAGATCGAGCGCCGCGTAAACGACCGCTTGCACATTCTTGTCCGCATCCAGAATCGGATAGCCGAAATTAATCGCCTCGATTCCGGAGATACGCCCGATCTGGTAATCGCCGACGGAAAAATCGCGTGACCGCAGCGCGCGGATAAAGTAACTGCGATCGGCGGCACTTGCCGGGCCCTTGAGCGGCAGCGCGCTGCACACCACGCGCCCATCCGGCGCGGCCAGACCGAAGTTGGTGTAGTAGGGATATGCCTGAAGCAGTTGCGCCAAGGTTTGGCTGCACGCCGGCGCGTTACGGAATTGCCTGATCGCGGTAAGTTGCGACATGCCGATCAACAACTGGCGCGTCGCCGCAATCAGTTGCTCATACTGCTGCGCCGCAAGCCGGACCACCGTACCCGCGTTTTCCCTGGCGCTAACGGCGGCCGCATCGCGCTGCTTGATCGTCGTGTAGCCAATCAATCCAAATGCCGGGACAACGGCGAAAAACACCAGTAACAATAACCGCGCGCGTAGTCCGGTCGAAGACCGTTTCATCACAGAGCTCTCATTTCTCCACCTGACGTTCAGGTAAAGACTAAACGTTGGCGCGAACGGATAAAGTAGAAATTCGGACGACCTGCGGGAGTTTTAGGACATTAATACGACTTGGGCGCCTGTCTGCAGGGACAAATGGGGAACCTCGCCGCCCAAAGTCATTTTTCTATGCGGAGGTTATTGCCCTTTGTTGCGGTGTTGCGTATCCAGCGGATCACGGTCTCGCCCAAGGTGACGTTGGCCCAGGCAATCCATTTCTTTTGAACAACCAACTTTTGCTGGGCTAAGTATTACGTTTGTTCAGCAAATTCTTGAGCGGATCGACGAGCGCTGGTAGATCGTGCCTTACCGTGTCCCAGATTATTTTTGGGTCGATATTGAAGTAAACGTGAACAACATGATTGCGCATCGCCTTCATGTCGGGCCATGGAATTTCGGGATGCGCAGACGAGACATCTTCAGGAATATGTGCGGCTGCCTCACCAATGACTACGAGGTTCGCCATTATTGCCTTAAGTGTCTTGGGATCACTGCGCAACTGCTCAAAACTTAAACCACGCACAAACATTTCGGTCTCCGTAATCGCATCAAGAATATCTTCGACGCGATTTGGCCAGTCTCTAGGCGACATTAATGGCTTCCTTGAGAACCCGGTCGCGTATTCTTGGCTTAAGACTGGCTTGGGTACCAACATCTACTCGGCGTCCCAGCAAGTTTTGGAGTCGTGCCTGGAGGCGCACGAGCCCAAAGAGACCCGTTGGCTTGCTTAGCTCAACGAGAACATCCACATCACTGTCTGGTCCGGCCTCATTGCGAGCCACAGACCCAAAAAGTGACATATGCGCCACCCCAAACTCCTTTTGGAGTTCGGGGAAATGCTGCCTCAATTGACCTACTACCTCATCGCGTTTCATGGCGAATTCCCTTTAGGTCAAATTCTATACGGTAAGCGCTGCTTACGCTTCCCCCGGGGCCACGCGCGCTCTCGAGGCCGTAACTGCCAGCCATCGCCCGCGCATACGCCGGTCGCGCAGCGCAGCGCTGGCTCCAGGCACTATGCTTTTTTCACGAACTCGGATTTCAGCGCCATTGGCCCAATCCCGTCGATCTTGCAGTCGATATTGTGATCGCCATCGACAAGCCGGATGTTTTTGACTTTGGTGCCGACCTTGACCACTGAGGAAGAACCTTTGACCTTGAGGTCTTTGATGACGGTGACGGAATCGCCGTCTTGCAACACGCTGCCGTGGGCATCTTTTACCACCAAAGCATCGCTACTCGTTTCGGTTACTGCCTCTTTTGGCCATTCGTGCGCGCATTCCGGGCAGACGAACATATTTCCGTCTTCATAGGTGAATTCCGAGGCGCACTTCGGGCACTTGGGCAGATTGCTCATGAAAGTTTATTCGAAATCCAACGAATGAAACGGTTCGGGATTGTACAGATTCGCTGCAAGCGGGGCTGGTTTCTTGGGCGTCACTTCAACCGCATAGAGAAGCTGTGTGATTACTTTGCGGCAGCTGAATAGGAAGCCGAGGCCCTAAATGGTCCGAAAAATAACTCTGTCCCCAATTTTCGCGGTTGAAGGGCGGCCCCTTTAGTTCTGCTTTGCAGGCCCTGAAGCTCGGTCCGGAATAATTTCAGTCAGACCCCGATTGTTCACTGCAGAACCAAACCTCGCCAGCGTAGATAATACCGCCGGCGAGGTTTGCGCTTCAAAAAGCTACCTCATCGATTCTGATCGGAATACCACACGTTCGAGCATTGCAGCGCGCCGTTGCGGCGTAAACAGACACGCACGGCGTGTTGATAGCCGTCCACCGTCGGTGTTTTTTGTGTCGAGCGGCCGCTCTTGTCTTCGCAATAGTCCCAACCGCCGTTCGCTGCGACCTGATGCGTGTACGGCCACTTGTGGTCTAGGTCGTTGCCAATAAACGCGTTGCGCGAACGATCGATCGACAGAATATCGTTTTGCCCCAAACCGCCCGCCGAGGCGTATGCCTTGGCGGTGCGTCGGCCGGTATACAAGATGACAGTCCTGCCGTGCAACTGCACCGGATAGCATTGCCGGTTTGGATCGCTGCTGCAGCCGACCTCGGAAAACCAGCCGTTCCACGGTTCGTCGCCGACACCGCATTTGGTCGGAGGGGGAGGTGGCGGCGGCGGTGGCGGTGCGCTGTCCACCGGACATTCCGGCATTCCCGGCCACGGATCGGTACTCGTCCATACGTCTAGCGCCGGCATGTAGCCCCACACCCCCGCAGGACGATCGCCTTGCGAGTAATACCAAATGTTGTTCTGGCCCTCGTGCCATGCGCCCTTGCGAAAGCAGGTGAACCAGCTCCAGTTGGAGTCCATGTAGGTCGAGATGCTGCTGACCCAGTTTGCATCCGTGTACATGGGGGCACCACCGCGATTACCGCAGTACCATAACGTGTTCCAGGTTCTTCCCTTTGGATCGGTGCGGGTTCCCGCTTGCGGATAGCAAGAGTCAGCTTCAGCTGGCGTTGACCATGACAGCGTTGCACCGGTGGTGATTAAAAATATTCCTAGCAAAACAATTTTTAACCATTGAGATCGACTTGACGTCGTCTCTATGGGATTGAGTCGAATGGATGGATGGAACATAAAAGGCAACCCTCCTTGGCAACCAGTTGTAGAGAAAAGCCGAAGCGCGGCGAGTATAACAAAAAAACCGGGGCAGACTATTTCTCGTCCAGGGAAAACGGGAAATGCGGGGTAGCTCAATCTGACCCCGATTGGATGCGGAAGTAGTCAGAGCGATTAAAAACAATTCCGCCGACTTCTCTTGCTCAATGTTTCAGTGCAAGACCTGACCCCGCCTCCGGCTGCAACACGGACCGGTCCGCGGTTGCACGCGCTCAACCGCTTACCCCAGGACGGCGACTAACTCCGCAATAACCCTAAACTCACCAAGCTCGTTTTCTCTGATTTCAATCGGCTCGTAACCCGACGCAATCGTATCCGGCTTCAAAACTATTTTTTCGTGCTGCCAGGTCCCGTCGTCGTTTGAAGATTTTTTACTCTCGTATATTTTTACTGTGTACTGCCCACCCGTGTCCGGGTCCCGAATATCGCGGTGCTGAACAAGAACCACTCTACCCTGCCGGGTGCCAACCGGACTTAGCTTGAACAAGCACCAAGCTCCGTTAGGAATACGGCGATTCATCGACTCTCCGACGACCTGGATGACAAAAAGACCTGGCTGTGGGCGGAAGGCATCGGGAAGCTCAGCCCAATCGTGGCCCTGCGGGTTGGACGAGGGCGTACCAAAAAATTCATTGACGGTTTGCTCGGCACTAAATTGGCCTGCGGCAATTTTTAGGTCATACATGGGTACGGCGTTTTCGAACGGTCGAACCTCTTCCGGCGACAAGAGACGCAGCGGCAGATCGGGGTACTTGTTGGTGGGGGCTTCTGCCTCAAAGTCCTTTGCCCCAAGTCGTTGAGCAAACCAGACGTTGGTTTCCGCGTCCGTGCAATATAGATAACAGCCTTTTGCGCCACGCGTCATGAGCGTGCGATACGTATTCTTTATAATGATGTCTGCCTTTTCTTTGGCAACAACTGGATTCTCTTTGAGAAGCGATTTGTAACCCTTTATCGATGAATCCGTGCGGGCGCGGCGACTTGCATCGGTAACGACCTTTCCATCCCTAACTACGAGGTCGGGTCCGATTATTACCCCGATGTAGTCAACTTCAAGCCCTTGGCATGTGTGGATACAACCTACTTCGTTAACTGATTCGGGCTTCAAGATCCATAGATTGCCGTCGCTCGCCAGATTCCATTTCATTTCGAATTTGTGTTCGGCGATCGTGACGTCTTTTTTGGAAGAATCTTTTTTGCTGATCCAGTTCCAACAATAACCGGCTACAAGTCTCGCTTTGTTGTTCAATCTATTCTTTTCGAGGATCGCCTCTTTCAGCTTGGACGGAGAGTCGAAAACCTTGAAATCGTAATCGATGCCTTCAAGGGTCTCGTTGGCTGTTTGTCTGACTTGCAACACGTTATCCAACCAAGCCAAGTATCCGTTCGAACCGTTACACCGAAACTGGGATTCAAGAACCAACTCACAAATGGTCGCGCCAGATTCGCGAGCCCATTTTTTGATTTCGTTTTTGCTGCCTATATCTTTGAAAGTTACGCGTTGGTCTTCATCAATAAAGAAGACGCTGCATTTGGCAGATGAAATGATTTCCTTTATTTGGTTTTCACCCCTGTTCTGATACATCCCGGACTTTTCATTGAGCCGGTGCGCCTCATCTACGATCAGCGCATCAAAGGTGCTAGGGACACATTCGGTGTATGCCCCAGAACCCTTGAACAGATTTGTAATGCGGCTCTTTGTAAATGAGCCAGTAAGCTTGCTCTCATACACGGCGCGCGGCGCCGCGTTTTTAGTCACATACTGAGCTAACAGTCCTCTGTTCGTCATCGCAACAAGCAAATTGATTGCAACTACGGACTTCCCAGTCCCGGGCCCTCCCTCAACGATCAGCACGTTCTTTTTGGTAGCCGTAGATTTATTGGTGAGATACAGGGCCGTCTCGTAGACGATCTTTTGATCATCGATCATCAAGAACGCGGGGTTTCCCTTCAGAAGAGACAAAAGCTCGTCAGCGAGATTACGGGAAGGCCGTATTTTCCCATTGTCGATGCGATACATGATGTCGCCGGAATCACCGTGCTTCACGTATTGCTTAATAAAGTCGCCAAGCTTCTTGGCGTCTTGCTTCAGGAATGCCGGCGCTTTACCGGTGTATTCGGCATAGCGAGGATCATTGATGACGTCGTCGGATATGCAATTGTGTAGGTAGGCACAGGGCTTGAGATGAATATCTTCGTCTCTAACCGTTTCGCTGAAATCTTCCAGGAGTGCCGCGTAGCTCCAAGCTTGATAGGAAGGATGGCTAGTTTCCTTTTCGCGACCACCCAACCATGTAGTAACAACCCCATCCTTAGACGTAGCCTTCGCTTCAGTCCACTGCTTCAGCTCAACGATAATGGCCGTGTCTTTGTGGTGCTCGTCCTTGCCAGTGAGTATGAAGTCGATTCGCTTGGAGTTTTGGGGAAATTTGTATTCGATGTTAACTCCCGCGTCATGGGGAATCGCTTCATCGGATAAGATGTTGTTCATGTACTGCATTGAGTTGCGCCAAGATTCGATTTCGTTTTTTGAAACCGACTGGCCGATGCTGCTGCGACATGCAGAAAGGATTTTGAGTTCGATGCTATTGGACCTTACGTCCTCAATGAATCCGGTCTTTGTAGACGAGTAAACCAGCATCCCCCGATCTCCTTTCTGGTTTTTTTATGAAGCGCCGTAACGTCAGCACTTCTTCTTAATACTCTGTGTACTTTTTAGCGCTTCCCTTAACTTTTTCTGCTGGATACTTCTTCTCGTTGAGTTCGATTTTGTCGTTAGCTGCTTTTATAAGATCGATACCAAGCTTGTCCGCTATCCGCACCAAATAGATAAAAACATCCGCCAATTCCTTTTCGACTTCCTCCCGCTTGTCGGCGGGCAGGCTTTCGCTTTGACCTTCGGTTAACCACTGAAAATGTTCGACCAACTCCCCCACTTCGGCGCTCAATGCCATGGACAGGTTCTTGGGTGAATGGAACTTTTCCCAGTCACGAGCGGTGGCGAACTCCCTAAGACGTCGTTTCAAGTTCTCAATATCGTTCATGCGCTGCCGCTCTCAGTTGTAAGTCGGATAACCGCCCGTTACAGAAAAAAAACAAAGGGGACAGATTTATTATCTGCACCAAGCCCCACCCCGATCAGGCGGCGTACCGATGGACTCGTTTTTCCACTTCGGAGCCAATCATGCGCTGTGCCACGCGCAAATCGTAGTCACCCTGCAGCCCGACCCAAATCTCGGGCGACAAGCCAAAATACTTGCCCAACCGCAGCGCAGTATCCGCAGAAATTGCGCGCCGCCCGTTGACGATGGCACTGATACTACCCGGCGGGACCGCAATGTCGCGGGCCAGGCGATTAATGCTAACACCCATCGGCTTCATGAAGTCTTCGAGCAGAACTTCACCCGGGTGAATCGGTTCAAGAAACTTTTGCTTGGCGCCCATGGTACACCTCAGTGGTAGTCCACAATTTCAACATCAAAAACCTCTCCGTCCTTTCGAACGTCCCTACCCAGGCGCCGCCGACGCACCGTGCAGGAAATCACCCCACTCCAACCAAGCGCAGCACAGCATTTCCAACTCCGCCACTCACGCGGAATAATTTACGCGGCGTGCTTGAGCGGCGTGATCTTCGCCACCTTTTTCTTGAGCGACCGTTGCGCGTGCCACAGGTCGTAACTCGCCTGCATGTGCAGCCAGGACTCGGCGCTGCCACCGAGTACTGCTGCCAAGCGCACCGCCATGTCGGCGCTGATGCCAGCTTTGCCATTGAGCACACGTGAGAGCGCGACACGGGTTACGCCCAGGCGCTTGGCGAATTCAGTGACAGTGATACCGGTATCGGCGAAGACGCCGTCCCGCAACACTTCGCCGGGATGAGGGGGGTTGTGCATACGCGTCATAGTGACCTCGCTTCAGTGATAGTCCTGGTAATCCACCAGAACGGCATCGTCGCCTTCGAATCGAAAAGTCAGGCGCCAGTTCTGATCAACCCAGACAGCCCAATGACCTTTAAGACCGCCCTTGAGCTGATGCAATCGCCAACCGGGCAAACTCATGTCTTGGGCTATCTTCGCCGCTTCCAACCGGGCCAACTGCAAACGCAGCCGCTTCGCATGCGCGGGTTGGATGCCGGCCTTGCTGCCGCTGAGAAAAAACTCCTCGAGTCCCTTATGGAGGAAGGATTTAATCATCGTAAACAGTGTATACCGTGGCTATACATCAGTCAATTCGCAATAGACGGGTTGTATAGCAGCTACTCTTTTTATACGGCTTCATCTTTTTCTTGACGAATCGCGCGTGCTACCGCGGCGGTGGGTGGAGCTAAAAGTGCACAAGCGGCGCATCGAGGGCGATCTTGCTATCGGGTGTATCGTTATACTGACCACGGCAACACTCAAGGAGGAGCACGCCATGCCTGCATTGCAAACCAATATCACGTCTCAAACCCCGCTTGGGGCGAATCTCATTGATGGTGGCGCGACGTTTCGCGTTTGGGCACCGCGTGCGAAGGCGGTTTTTGTTAGCGGTGACTTTAATAACTGGTCGAAGGACGATGGCGCGGGGCTGGTGAAGGACGCGGCCGGGTACTGGGCGGGGTTTGTGCCTGGGGTGACGGATGGGCAGCAGTACAAGTTTTATGTTGTCGGCGATAACAAGGAAGGGTTCAAACGCGATCCTTATGCGCGTGAGTTGAGCGAGGTGCCGACGTACCCGCTTAGCAACTGCATCGTGCGCGATCCAAACAGTTATCCGTGGCACGACCAGGATTACCGCACGCCGGCGTTCAACGATCTTGTCGTTTACCAATTGCACATCGGCACGTTTTACGGCGCCGATCGTAACCGGCGCGTGGCGCGGTTTTTGGATGTGCTGGATCGGATCGATTATCTCGTGGCGCTCGGGGTGAATGCGATTGAACCCTTGCCGGTGACGGAGTTCGCCTCGCCGCGCAGTCTGGGGTACGACGGCTCCGATCTTTTTTCGCCGGAGATGGATTTCAATATCGATCGGGCGGAGCTTGCGCCTTATCTCGCGAAGGCGAACGCGTTGCTCGCGCGGCGTGGCAAGCCGGCGCTGACACTGGATCAACTGGCGGTGCCGATCAACCAGCTGAAGGCGCTGATCGATATCTGTCATCTCTATGGCATCGCGGTGTTGTTCGACGTCGTCTACAACCACGCCGGGCTGCAGGTGGTGGGGCAGAACGAGAGTCTTTACTTCTTCGACCAGGCCAAGGGCGATGATCCGAACGACAGCCTTTACTTCACGCGCGAGTGGCATACCGGGCCGGTGTTTGCGTTCTGGCAGCAGGAGGTGCGGCAGTTTCTGATCGACAACGCCGGGTTCTTTGTGCAGGAGTATCACGTGGACGGGTTTCGGTACGACCAGGTGAGCGTGATCGTGCGGCAGAACGCCGACGGCTGGCGGTTTTGCCAGCATCTCACCTCCTCCGTCCGCTCGCTCGATGGCGCCACGCCACAGGTCGCTGAATTCTGGAATGTCGATCCGGCGATCGTGCGTGGCACAGACGATGGCGGCGCGGGCTTTGATGCCGAGTGGCACGACGGGCTGCGCGAATCGATCCGCAATGCGATTGCGCAGGCGGCGACCGGGCGCGAGACGCGCGTCGATCTGGATCGCATTGCGGCCAATCTCTACGCGCCCGGATTCGCGGCGGCGTGGAAGGCGGTGCAGTACGTCGAGAGCCACGACGAAGTGAAGGAAGGCCGCGAGCCGCGCATTGCCGCGCTGGCCGACGCGGCCAATCCGCGCTCGTGGTACGCGCGCAGCCGCGCGCGCGTGGCGACGGGGCTGATTCTCACGGCGCCCGGTATTCCGATGCTGTTCATGGGTCAGGAGTTTCTGGAAGACAAGAAGTGGAGCGACAACCCGGAGTTCTTCAGCGATACGCTGCTGTGGTGGGACGGGCTTGCGCAGGGCGACAAGCCGATGGTGGATCATCTGCGCTTTACGCAGGAGCTGATCCAACTGCGCCGCCGGCATCCGGCGCTGCGTGCGGAGCGCATCAATGTTTTTCACGTGCACAACGACAATCGCGTGCTGGCGTTCCATCGGTGGATCGATGGGAACGGGCGGGATGTGGTGGTGGTCGCGAGTCTGAATGAGTCGACGATCTGGGATTATGAGCTTGGGTTTCCCGGGCCGGGGCGGTGGCTGGAAGTGTTCAATAGCGACATTTACGACAACTGGATGAATCCGTGGGCGGCGGGGAATGCGGGGGCGGTGTTTGCTGATGGGGCGGCGCGGCATGGGTTGCCTTGCTCGGCCAAGGTGGTGATTCCGGCGAGCAGTGTGCTGGTGTTTGCGCGGGATGGTGGGGATTAGGGCCCTCACCCCTGCCCTCTCCCGCCATGCGGGAGAGGGGGTTATGTTGATCCTTCAATGAGCATGCTTCGACAGGCTCAGCACGAACGGATTAGTTGAACATCCCTCACCTCTATCCTCTCCCGGAGGGGGAGGCATTAAGGATTTATGAGGTCCTTCCTTCGACAGGCTCAGGATGATCGGCACAGCAGGCTCAGGACGAACGGAAATAATTTCCCTCACCCCTGCCCTCTCCCGCATGCGGGAGAGGGGGATTTATTTGCGCTGGTCGGATCCAATCATTCTCCATGCCACCAACGCACTCGCGGCCGCGAGGGCGGCGCCGATTAGTGTGACTAGACGGAAGGCGGCGATGAACGATTCCTGAATCGCGCGCTGCACCTTCGAGCGATGTTCGGGACTCAAACTCTGCGGCACCGCTATTGCGGCGAGCGCGGTGCGTTGTTGTTGCACTTGCTGTCTGGCATCGGGTGGGATGGCGATGGCGTCTAGGCGACGGTCGAGGTGAGTGTTGAAGGTTTGGAGGAGCAGGACGCCTAACACAGCGATCGCGAGCAGACCGGCGACGCGGGAAACGGCGTTGTTGATGCCGGAGGCAGTGCCGGCGTGGCGAGTGTCTACGGCGCTCATCACTGTCGTCGTCAGTGGCGCGACGCTGATGGACATGCCGAGGCTCAACACCAGCACGGCGGGAAAGAACGTGGTCCAGTAACTGCCACCGATGTCGGGGACGGCGAACAACGCGAAACCTGCGGCGGCGATTAGCGGGCCGACGATCAGCGGGCGCTTGGCGCCGAAACGGGCGACGAGACCGCCGGACCAGCGCGAGAGCAGGAACATAATAAGAATGAAGGGCAGCAACGCCGCGCCAGCTTCGGTGGTGCGGTAGCCCTGAATCTGGATCAGGTTGAACGGAAAGAAGAACAGCATGCCGCTGAGCGCGAAGTACAGCAGCAGCGTGAGGATGTTGGCGCCGGCAAAATCGCGCGAGTGAAATAACGAAAGTGGCAGCATCGGCGCGCGGCGGCGGGCCTCGATGACGACGAACAGACACAGCGCCACGACGCCGAGTGCGATCCATGCCAGGAGTTGTAAGGGGGTGGTTTGCGGATTGGCGGACTCGAGCAGGCCGTAGACGATCGCGCCGAGGCCGACGGCGGCGGCTAGTGCGCCGGGCCAGTCGAGTGCGCCGTGGGTACTGTCGTCGCGGCTCTCCCCATCGAAGCTCTTTGGGACGCGCGCGTAGAGAATGGTGAGCGCCAGCAGCGCGAGCGGGAGATTGATCCAGAATACCCAGCGCCAAGAGGCGTGGTCGATGAGCCAGCCGCCACCAACCGGACCGAGGCCAGCAAGAATCGCGGAGAAACCGGACCAGGTACCGATCGCCTTGCCGCGCGTCTTCGGCGGGAAGGCGGCGCTGATGAGCGCGAGGCTCGCCGGCGTGAGCAGCGCGCCGCCGACGCCTTGCAACGCGCGCGCGGTGATCAGCTGCGACATGCTCGACGCCGCACCACACCACGCCGAGGCGCCGGCGAATACCAGCACACCCACTGCAAAGATGCGCCGACGACCTAAGCGATCGCCGAGCGAACCGCCGACGAGCATCAGCGCGGCGAGGAAGAGCGTGTAGGCCTCGACGACCCACTGCGTTTGCGCCAGCGTCGCGCGGAATTCGGTTTGCAGCACTGGCAGCGTGAGATTCACCACCGTGCCGTCGATGAACACCATGCCGGAACCAATGATGGCAGTGGCCAACACCCACGCGTCGGCGTGGCGCGTGTACCGGCGCTTGCCGGTCGTGGTGATTCCATTGTCACGCGGCGGTTTGAGCACGGGCCTCGCTCCGTGAAGGGACAGGCCCATGCTAACGCATCGACTTGCCGATTGGGCCGGCGATTGAGAGGTCAGACAGACCTCTACCCCTACAGCTTTCATGACCGTCCTTCGACAAGCTTCCTTCGACAAGCTCAGGGCGAACGGGGATCAAAAAAACTAAAGCGCCCTCACCCCTGCCCTCTCCCGTTTCACGGGAGAGGGAGAATTAAATTAAGGGAGGTCTTTCTTTCGACGGGCTTCCTTCGACAAGCTCAGGACGAACGGGAAATTAAATCTCGGTCGCGGTAGGCTTGTGCCAACCCAACAAGGAAGTCTCATGGACTCTTCCATCCTGTTTCAAATGGTGTTGTTCCTCGCCGCGGCGGTGATCATCGTGCCGTTGTCGAAGCGGCTTGGCCTGGGAACGGTGCTGGGGTTCCTGATCGCGGGCGGGATTATCGGGCCGTGGGGGTTTGGGCTGGTGGGGGATGTGGAGAGCATGCTGCATCTGTCCGAACTCGGCGTGGTGCTGCTGTTGTTTATCATCGGACTGGAGTTGCAGCCGTCGCGGTTGTGGGCATTGCGGCGGCCGGTGTTTTTGTTAGGCGGTGCGCAAGTCGTCGTTACCGGGGCGCTGATTGCCGCTGGCGCGGTTGCGTTGGGGCTTTCGTTCACGACGGCGATTGTCGTGGGGCTGGTATTGTCGTTCTCGTCGACGGCATTTGCGCTGCAATTCCTGGCGGAACGGAAGCACCTCAATACGCACTATGGGCGCACCTCGTTCGCGATGCTGCTGTTTCAGGATCTGGCGGCGATTCCGCTGCTCGCGATCGTGCCTTTACTTGCGGGCGGCGCGGGGACCAGCCATGCCGAAGAGTTTCTCGCGGTGGCAAAGGCGATCGGGATGATTGCGGTCGTGATCGTCGGCGGACGATTTCTGTTGCGGCCATTCCTGCGATTCGCGGCGTCGACGGTGAGCCAGGAAATCTTTACCGCGGCGGCCTTGTTCATCGTGATGGGCACGGCGCTGTTGCTGCAGTGGGTTGGACTGTCGATGGCGCTCGGTGCGTTTCTCGCCGGCGTGCTGCTCGCGGACTCGGAATACCGGCACGAGCTCGAAGCCGACATCGAGCCGTTTAAGGGACTGCTGCTCGGCCTGTTTTTCATGAGCGTCGGCATGTCGCTCGACCTCGGGCTGGTCGCGAAACTGCCGCTCGTGATCGCGGGGCTGACGCTCGGGTTAATCGCGGTGAAGGCGCTGGTGCTGTACGCGATTGGGCGGCTGTCGGGGCAGGACAATTCGTCGGCGGTAAACATGGCGCTTACGATTTCGCAGGGCGGCGAGTTTGCGTTCGTGCTGTTCGGCGTCGCCGCCAGCGCCGGCGTGATGCAACCCGCGACCGCGGATTTACTGGTGGTTGTGGTATCGATGTCGCTGGCGGCGACGCCGCTGCTGATCTTCCTCAACGATCGCGTGTTTCATCTTGGCAACAAGACCGAACCCGCGCGCGCGTTCGACAAGATCGAGGCGCGCGACAACCGCGTGATCATCGCTGGCTTCGGACGCGTCGGCCAGATGGTCGGCCGCAATCTGAGCATGCGCAAAATTCCATTCACCACGCTTGAAGCCAACTGGGAACAGGTCGACTTCGTGCGCCGTTTCGGGGGCAAGGTTTATTTCGGCGATGCCACGCGGCTCGACGTGCTGCGCGCCGCCGGCGCCGACCGCGCGGAGGTGCTGGTACTGGCGATCGGTAACGTGGAGACGTCGGCCAAGGCGGCGGAACTGGTACGACGGCACTTTCCACACCTGAAAATTTATGCCCGCGCGCGCAATCGTCCACACGTCTACCGTCTGATGGATTTGGGAATCGAACACATCTTCCGCGAAACCTTTGCCTCCAGCCTGGAACTGTCGAAAGACTTGTTGCAAGAACTCGGTCTCTCGGCGCGCCAGGCGCACGAAACCGTGACGCGCTTCCGCGAGCACGACGAGGCGCTGATCCGCAAGCAGCACGGGGTGCACCACGACGAAAAACTTCTGATCGCGACTGCCAAGCAGGCGGCGCAAGAGCTGGAGGGGCTGTTTGAACAGGATACGAGCGTGGTGAGCGTGGACAAGGACGAGAACCCGGGTCCACGCTAAGCCGCGATTGGCCTTTCTTAACGTCGGTTTTGTGTGTAGAAAGCGACGGTATTTACATTCTGAGGAACATGACCATGTGGCAGCTGTCTCTTCCGTGGTGGGAGTTCGTCGTGCGCGGGCTCATCGTTTACCTGTTTCTGGTATTGATTCTCCGCATCACCGGCAAGCGCCAGATCGGGCAGCTCGCGCCATTCGACCTGGTGCTGTTGCTGGTGTTGAGCAATGCGGTGCAGAACTCGATGAACGGCGGTGATAACTCGGTGACCGGCGGTTTGATCTCGGCGGTGACGCTGATCGTCGCGAATTACTCGGTGGCCTTGCTTACGTTCAAGAGCAAACGGCTCGAGGCCGTGATCGAAGGCCGGCCGCAGGTATTGATCCACAACGGCCAGCTGTTCGAAGACGTGCTGAACCGCGCGCTGCTGACGCACCATGAACTCGAGGCCGCGCTGCGCGCCGCCGGCTGTGCCTGCATCGCCGACGTGCATTACGCGATCCTGGAAAACAACGGCCAGATCTCGGTGCGCGCGAAGAATCACAAGAGCTGACGGGTGTTCGATAGGCTTGCTTCGATTGGCTCAGCATGTGTGCTGCCGAGGCGTTGTCGCGAGTAGGGTTTATGCTACCCTGCCGCTCCGGAGGGAATGATGAGATCGCTGAAACAACTGTTTGAAAATAATCGCGCCTGGGCAGCACGCACGACCGCGCAGGACCCGGCGTTCCTGGAAAAGCTCGCGCGCATCCAGCGTCCGGAGTATCTGTGGATCGGCTGCTCCGACAGCCGCGTGCCGGCGAACCAGATCACCGGGCTGCAACCGGGCGAAGTGTTCGTGCATCGCAACGTCAGCAATGTCGTCGTACATACCGATCTCAACGCACTGTCGGTGATCCAGTACGCGGTCGACGTGCTCAAGATCCGCAACATCATCGTCTGCGGTCACTACGGTTGCGGCGGCGTGAAGTCGGCGCTGCATGGCGAGCGCCTCGGCCTGATCGATAACTGGCTGCGCCATGTCGAGGATATCCGCGACAAGCACCGGCCGATGCTCACGCGCCTCGGCACGCCGGAGGCACAATGGGACCGGTTGTGCGAACTGAACGTGATCGAACAGGTGATCCATGTCTGCGGCACTTCCATCGTGCGCGATGCGTGGACGCGCGGGCAGGAGCTGGCCGTGCATGGCTGGATCTACGGGCTGAAGGATGGCCTGATTCACGACCTCGGCGTCTCACCCGAGACCGAGACCGAAGTCGAGACGCTCTATCGCGATGCGCTCGGCAAGCTGGGCAACGCCGGCTGAAACCGTCTGCGCGAGTATGGACGTTTATCGCGCCGTGGTAATTTCGCTTCGAATCTCTTGCAGTTTCGCCTTTACGCGCGCGGCGTTGTCGCTGCCCAGGCGGATCATCAGCTTCTGACCGGCGGAAAGATTTTCCAGCTCGGCATCGGCGAATTGATAGAACACCCGCGGGCGAATGAGCTTGACCGGAGCTTTCGGATCCGGAGCCGCCAGCAGATCGTCAATGACCTCGACGACACGGTCGTTGAAGTACTGCTTGGGTGAACCGATGTTGCGATATTCCTCCTGGAACAACGGGTAGAAGCGCCGATAGAGCGCGGCCAGCTTCTGGGTATCGACACGCTCCAGCAACGCAATCATCGGTGCATAGCGCCGGTAGTTATCGGCACTCAAGGTCAGATTGTCGTCTTTGCCGGTAATGGCAAATTTACCTTCCACCGGTTTCGCGAGGTTGTAGCGCTGCGGCATTTTCTTGCGCGGCAGGCTGTCGAGCGTGACGATCACGCGCCGCACAATACTGTCGAGTTCGAAGAAACGTGCGAGCGCGGATTTATCCGCGAGTTCGCTCAGTGCCTGTTCCAGCGTCGCATCGCTCTCCGCGAGCGCTGGCAGCGGTTTCGTCGTTGCGGTTGCCGGCGTCTGGATCGGATATTTTATTTCCGGTTCCGGCGGTGGGAGCTCACTCGGCGCGGTAACACCGGTGGGTGGCGGTACCGGCTCGTCTCGTTGCAGTTCGTGGTAGTAATACACGCCGCCCGCCAGTGCGGCGACGATGACGGTTCCCACGAGAATTAACCTGGATTCTGATTCCATCTCTTCGTCCTTGAAGAATTAGTGATTCACGGCGTTCACGCCGTCTTGCGCTGGATCAACTCGACCTTATACCCGTCCGGATCTTCGACGAACGCGATCACGGTAGTGCCATGCTTCATCGGGCCCGGCTCACGCGTGACCTTGCCACCACGGCGCTTGATTTCCTCGCACGTGCGATAGGCGTCGTCAACTTCGATCGCAATATGCCCGTAGGCGGTGCCGAGTTCGTATTTTTCCACGCCATAGTTGTAGGTGAGCTCGATCACGGCGCCCTCGGACTCGTCCTGATAACCGACAAATGCCAGCGTAAATTTTCCGTCCGGATAGTCTTTGGTTCGCAGCACGTGCATGCCGAGCACATCGGTATAGAACTGGATCGAACGGCGCAGATCGCCGACGCGCAGCATCGTGTGAAGAATTCGCATGCGTTATTGGCCTCGCTTGGTTACCGCATTGGTCCGGTTTCTCCAGCATACCGGTAAATAGAATTTACTGCCGTGCCAATTTTATCGCGGTCGTGACCGATCCGCACCCGGCACTGTCAGTGCGCATCGGTCGTCGACAGCGGCGGCGCCAGCAGCTGCTCCAATCGCTCCGCGGAATGCGCGTAACTGAGCAGGAAGCCCTGGCCTTCGTCGCAACCTTCGCGCAGCATGAATTCGAGTTGTTCCTGGCGTTCGATGCATTCTGCCACCACGCGGATGCCGAGATTCTTGGCCACCGAGATAATGGTGCGCACGATCGCGACATCGTCTTCGTCGTGCGGCAGATCACGCACAAACAGGTAGTCGAGCTTCAGGTAATCGACCGGGAAATGCTTGAGATAACTCAGCGATGAATAACCGGTGCCGAAATCATCCAGCGTGATCGAGACACCCAGCGCCTTGATCTGGTCGAACAATTCGCGTTTGTCCTCCGGATTTTCCATCAGCGAACTCTCGGTAATCTCGAGCTCGAGCCAGCGTGGATCGAGTCGGGCGTGGTCCAGAGCGGAACGCAGCTGTACCGCAAAATCCGCCTGGAGCAACTGACGCGCCGAGATATTCACCGCGACGCGCAACGGCGCTAAGCCACGATCCTGCCACGCGCGTGCCTGCACGCAGGCCTGGCGCAAGGCCCAGTCACCAATGGCGCCTATCATGCCGGTCTCCTCGGCCAGCGGAATAAAGCGCGCCGGTGAAATTTTACCAAGCTCAGGGTGGTGCCAGCGTAACAATGCCTCCACCGCCACCAGTTTGCGCGACGCGAGTTCGAAGCGTGGTTGATATTCGAGCACCAGCTGATTGCGCTTGACCACCTCGCGCAGGCTGAGTGCAAGCTTCATGGTTTCAAGAACGCGCGCATTCATCTCGGGCGTGAAGAACTCATAAGTATTGCGCCCGAGTTTTTTGGCGCGATACATCGCGGTATCGGCGTTTTTGAGCAATGTCCCGGCATCGGTGCCATCCTGCGGGTAGATGCTGAGCCCGATACTCGAACCGCTGAAGAGCTCGCGCCGGTCGTGGTGGAACGGCAACGCCAGCCGATCCAGCACGCGTTGCGCCACGACCGCCGCATCCTGCGGTGCGGTGAGATTATCGAGCAGGATCGCAAACTCGTCACCGCCGAGCCGCGCCACCGTGTCGTGCGGGTGGACACAACCCAATATCTGCGCCGCGACGTTTTTCAGCAACGCATCGCCCACGCTATGGCCGAGCGCATCGTTGATGGCCTTGAAATTGTCGAGATCGATGAACAGCAACCCGAGATGCCGGCCGAGGCGGCGTGCCTCGCCAATCGCCTTCTCGAGGCGCAACTCGAAGAAATCGCGATTCAGCAAACGCGTCAATGGATCGTGATGCGTAAGAAAATTAAACCGTTCGCGATGTTGTTCGGAGTGCGAGATATCGGCGATGACACAGACATAGTGCGCGATGTGTTGATCGCCAATCTCGCGCACCGCGCTCAGACTCACCAGCATCGGGAAGGTTTCCCCGCTCTTGCGTCGCTGCGGAACCTGGCCGCGCCATTGGCCGGTGGCATCGACCGCGCGCCAGATTTCATCATAGCGACCGATTGCCGCCGCATCTTCGCCGAGGCTGGAAAGCGTCTTGCCGACTATTTCGGCGGTGGTGTAACCGGTGATGGTCGTGAACGCCTGGTTGATGGAAATGACGCGTTCGTCCAGGTCCACGATCACAATCCCTTCGCCCGGACTCCCCAATACCTGCGTCGAAAATTCCAGCGACACTTCCTGCTGCCGGTCATGCACATCGCTTTCCTGACGCGCCTGCCTGCGCTCGATCGCAAAACGTACCCGGCGCAACAGCGACGCGCTGTCAATCTCGCCTTTGCTCAGGCAATCCTCGGCCCCGCAGCGCACCGCCTGCAGCGCCAACAGATCGTCGTTGCGGGCGGTCAATACCATGATCGGCACCGCCGGCGCGTGCGCGTGCAATCGAGTCAGCGCATCCAGTCCTGCGCCATCATCGATACCCAGATCGAGTAACACGACATCGGTAGCCTCGTGTGCGAGGTGTTCGATCGCGTCGCGTACGCCGCTGACAATCACGACATAGACGTTGTCGTAGGGCGGCTCGCGCAGCATGCCGGTGATCGACAGCACATCGGCCGAGTTGCCTTCCACCAGCAGCAGACGAATAGCACGGGCGCCTGGCGCCTGGCGGTCGTTTGACCCTGAGCGGGATTTACCCCCAGGTCGGTCTTTAGCGGATTTCGACATCAACGCACAATCGTGGAGCCAACATGGCGGATTTCGATGAATTATTGTTTAGAGAAACAGCATGGTCCCGGGCGACAGCCGGTGCCATCAGGTAAACCCTGAGGTAGTGGCTGGGGGAATCCCTGAGATAAAAAGCCTACGCGGGTACGAGGGTCGAGCCGATCAGGGCTCGGAGGCGATGAGTCCCATGCGAATGGCGTAACGCACCAGACCAGCGACATCGTGGATATCCAGGCGCTCCATCAACTGGGCGCGATGCGATTCGACGGTTTTCACGCTGACATTCAGCAGTGCTGCAATTTCCTTGGTACTTTTGCCTTCGGCAATCAACTGCAGAATCTCGCGCTGGCGCGCCGTCAGTTCGTCCATCGGGCCCTTGCCGGCATCGCGGGCAAGGTAGTCGGTGATCAGGCGTTTGGAGATTGTCGGACTCAGGTAAGTCTCGCCACGCGCCACCGCCTGGATCGCCAGCTCGAGTTCCGCTGTCGCGGCACTCTTTAAGAGGTAGCCGGCGGCACCGGCACGCAACGCCTGCACCACGTACTCTTCGTTGGCGTGCATCGATAACATGATCACGCGCGTGGTCGGCGTCTCTTTGATGATGCGCGAAGTGGCTTCGATGCCGTTCAAGTTCGGCATCGCGACATCCATTAATACGATATCGGGTTTGGATTTGCTGACCAACGCAAGAATCTCGCGTCCATCCGAGGCCTCACCCACCACCGTCAGCTGGGGCAATTTCTCCACCAGGGAACGAATGCCGGCACGCACAATCGTGTGATCATCGGCAATCAGGATACGTATTGAATTCATGCGCAAAAATATGCTGTCTCAGGTTTTCGTATGAGGACCGCCTTGTCCCGCGTCGCGACCGACTCTTTTCGATCACCGCACTTGTATTCACACGCACCACCGCTGTCCCCGCAAGCGGGGACTGCACTTCCATGTTGGACCAATTGAAACCCTTGCTGTTCGTGAGGCAGGACGCGAATTGCGCGGACCTTCCAGATTTTTCTAATACCTTGAAGCTTGAACCAAAGCAATGGCGCTCGCTATCAGGTAATTCCTTATAGACCTTGCCGATCCCCCATGAACCCGCGGGATCGGCAAAGGATCAATGTGAGGTTGGTTTCAGTGGCAACTGAATCCGCACCTCGGTACCGTCACCGGGAACCGAGGTCACCTGCAGATGGCCGCCAAGGAGCGTAGCGCGCTCTTCCATTCCGATCAAACCGAGATGGGCATGATGTTTTTCGGAGTGGCGAAAGGCGTCGACATCGAAACCGGTACCATCGTCGCGCACGACGACCTGCAGCATGTCGGCCTCGCACCACAATCGCACGCCGATTTTATGCGCCTTGGCATGACGCACGATATTGGTGACGGCTTCCTGCACGATACGGAAACACGCGATCTTGCAGGCGGGATCGAGGGCGGCAGCTACCGGCTCGGCATCCAGCTCCACCTGCAATCCCGCGCGCTGAGCCTGCTGTGTCAGATACCAACGCAACGCCGGGATCAGACCGAGGTCGTCCAGCATCGGTGGTCGCAGATTGAGCGACAGATCGCGCACCTGTTCCAGCACCTGCTCGACAATGGCGATACTGTCGACGATGCGGGAGCGGGAACCGCTGTCGGCATGCTGCATTTCGGTCTGCAGATTAATCTGCACCGCGGTCAATGCCTGGCCGATCTGGTCATGCAACTCGCGCGCGATGTGCTGGCGCTCACGTTCCTGCGCCTCGAGCAGGCTCTGCGACAACGTCTGCAGGCGCTCGGTGTAGTGGCGCAAGGTCTCGTCGCGTTGTATGCGATCACTGATGTCCTGAACCACGCCGATCAGTTTGAGCGGGCGATCGTCGGCATCATAAATGACTTCCGCGCGTTCATAGACCCAGCGATGCTCGCCATTGGGCAACATGATGCGATGTTCAATCGAAACCGGCGTGTGTGCCTCGATCCCGTGCTGGACCCTTGCGCGCACCGCGGCACGGTCTTCGGGATGCACGATCGCCACGAACGAACGCACGTCAATCGGGGTATCCTCGCTCACGCCAAAAATCCGGTACACCTCGCGCGAGGCCCACAGGCTACCGTCATCACCGAGGCCAGCCACCCAACTGCCGATTTTGCCCACTTCCTGCGCCTGCTCCAGGAATGACTGGCTGCGTTGCAGTTCTTCTTGCACCTGTTTGCGTTCGGTAACGTCCGTGATCATCGTGACCAGCAGCAATTCGCCCTTGGTATCGATCACCGGCTCGAACGACAGCAATGCGTGACGAATCTCGCCGTTGCGACGACGGAAGCGGACCTCGTGTTCGCGCACCGACCCATGCTCATGCAGACGTTGCAGCACCTTGTTACGTTCTTCCGGGTTTTCCCATAGACCCAATTCGGTCACGGTGCGTCCGATCATTTCCTCGCGTGAATAACCGAAAAATTCGGCATAGCGCTGGTTGATATCGATCAGCCGGCCCTCGGCGGCGGTCCCCATCCCGATTGGGCCCGGATTGTTGCGAAACAACGTGGCAAATAGTTCTTCGTCGTGCGCCCGTTTGACCAATACGTGGCGCAGCACTACATACAGCAGTGCAGACGTCAGCAGGATGAATAGTGCGCCGACGGAGTTCTTGAGCGTGAAATCCAGCACATGCGGTACTCGAGCCCGAAGCCCAAGGTCGACCAGCGCATTGGAGATAAAAAACATCCATACGCTGAGCAGCGCCGCGTAGACCAGCGCAATCCGCAACGCAAGCGCGTGCGGGCTTCCCTTGATCGCCGCGTCCAGCGAAATCGCCTGTTTGATCTTGCGATGCATACCGACCCCCTTCATTGCCGCGGCGAGTGTCGATTTCATCCTCGCCGCATCCAATGCAGTCGGTATTGAACCTTATTTCTTTGCCTCTGGCCTGCCTTTTTTCTGTGCCGCCGCCTGGCTGTCGGTATCGTGCTTCTCGCCGATGACCGTCAGCACCTGCTGCGGATCGGTACGCTGGGTCATGGCCTCGGCTTCGGGATCGTGGCGGTTATGGACCATCGGCAAATCGCGGCGCAATTCCTCGATCAGCTGAATCAGCTTGGTGGTCTTCTGCTCCGCCAACAGGTTCACTTGCAGGTCCAGGTGCGCGCGCTTTTCCTCGAGCTTGGCCAGTCGGTTCTGTTTAATCAGCACCACGACCGTCACCACCAACGCCCCCAAGGCGACGATGCCCCCGAGCAATACAAACGGCGGCGGATCGAACACGACCCACCCCAGCCGCGGGGCGAGCAGATTGACCAACACCCACAGCGCCACGAACACCAGTATCGAGGCGAGAAACAGCAGGCGCCCGATGAAATCGCTAATACGTTCGACTATCCGCTGCCAGCGGCCGATCTTCAGTTCCTCGTCGGAATAAAACGCCAGCACCGATTCGATATTCTGACTGACTGTTTCCAGTCCCGGTTCGCACGGCGGTGGTTGGTTCGCCGCCGTCGGATCGCCGTTGTCCGAGATCATGCATGCCTCCTGTTTAGCGTGGCATTTAACTTTTTATTGATTGCAAAGACGGACGCCCAAGAGACTCTGGGCAACGATCAGGCTACGGCCGAGTCCAGGTCGCGTCGCGTTTGGAATCGAAGCGCCAGGTATCATTGGACTTCACCAGCGGGATCGGCAGGCGCCAACCCTCGTTGCCGATGACGAGCGTGGCGGTGGCGTCAGCCTCGATGACAACCTTGTTGGCTTCGTCATACGACTTGATAAAGGCCTCGCGGTTTTTTGCATCCGCCGTCGCGTCACCCGATAAAAACAGCTTGCTGCCGCGTTCGCCGAGAATGGCATGCAACATCGATCGATTGTTGGTCCGCACCGCCTCGACCAACGCGACGATACCATCCTCCGGCGTCGGGAAAGTCTTTTGCGCGCTACCCGCGCCCAATACCAATGGCAGGACCAGCAACCATACCCACCACCGGTGCCGGAAATGCAGCGGCGCGCCCCATTGCTGCGATGGCTTCATTGGACTGCCCCCGTGAGTTATTCAATGTTTTAGACCGGGGTCAGAATCAGTAGTTTGCGGCGATTAACCGCGAATTCAGTGGTGATGCGATTCACCGAAATCACGCGGGCCGCCGCCGCGCCCCGGATCGAAATCACGTCCCGAACGATTACGGAAATCCGGGCCACGCTCCTGTGAATTTCCCTGCCCGCGCTCGCCGACCGGCTCCCCCTGTCGCTCACCTTGTCGCTCCGTCACGCGCTGCTGGCCAGCAGGCCGTTCGCGCTGCGGGTTAGCGACTTTCTCAGGCGCGCCCCGGTCCGGTCCCTTGGCGCGCTCCGGGACTGCCGGCGCGGATGCGCGCGGAATCTGATCCGGATGAATCGCCCCGGTATGTGGAATCACGTCGCGTCCACTGTCGGGGCGCGATTTACCGCGCTGAGGCTCCGGCGTGCGATCATCGGGCCGATTGCCTTGGTCGCTGTGCGCTTGCGGCGCGGAGGGTTGATGGATGTTGCCGCTATAATCGCCGACGCGTCGTTCCGGCGACGGATGGTTGACGCGGCCGGTGTGCTGCGCGTCCGGGCGCTCGGCGGACAGGGCGCGGCGTTCATGCGGTGCCGGACCGCGAAATTCACGTCGTGCTGGCGGCGCTGAATAGGAGTGCGCAAAATGTTCGTGCACCTGCGGGCTCCGATACGGCACGCCGCGGCGATGTTCCGGTTCGTGTTGCCAGACATGGACCACCGGCATCGGTCGCCGATCAAAACGGTGGTAATAGAACGGATGCACATCCACCACGCGCAGACCGCGATGCGGCCAATCGAAGGCGCCGAAGAAAAAGCCATGACCAATGGTGATGCCGACGCTCCAATAGAAACCGACGAAACCAGTGCGTGCGTAATAACCGGGCCAGGGGCGCCAATAGATCGGCGGATATCCGACCCACCACCACGGGCCATAGACCACGAGCGGATCGTAGTAAGGAACGTAGATCACTTCCGGGTACGGCGACTCGACGACGATCGTCGGGCCTTGCGGAACCACGCGGTAATGTTCATTCGAACGCAGATTGCCGGCGGCATACGCCTTTTGGCGCAGTCCCTGGACTGAATCCATGACCTGGGGCTGTTGTGCCAGGAATGCATCGCCGAGGCGCTCGGTCCAGTCGAGTTTCTCATCCATCATCGCCAGCACCTGCGGAAATGCCACCAATGATTTGACACTCGGATCCCAGTTGCGATCGTCGACGGCGCGCACCGCCTGTTCGCCCTTAAGCTCCGGGTTGGCGCGCGACCAACGCGCGGCCTCGACCACTTCCAGCGGGTACGTTGAGGCCATCAGGATTTGCGACAACAGCTGATCGGGATAGAGCGCAATCGGCGCCAGCATCTGATCCAGCTCCTGCTGCGTGAACGCGTTCACCGGTGGCGGTGAGTCCATCTGGGCCCATGCCGTCGATACCACCAGCGATACCAGTAGCAGCGGCGTCCATAAATATTTCGCGCAAGCGTTCATGATTACTCCGGTAGCGGTCGCCGAGTTTGACGACTCTATATTACTGAATTAACGCAGCGGCAGATGACCAGTTGACACGTGATTTTTGAAGGGAAAAACGGGCAATTATTCAGCTGCAATTTCGTGGCGACCCTCCGATACCATTACGACCGCGCCGATTTCCCGGAATTCCCGGCGCGGGCGGTCAGCTTCCCGCGGCCAACTTAAACGGGGCGCGCAGCAATTCGGTGAAATCATCCGCCGGTACTGCCGGTGAGAAGTAAAATCCCTGCACCGCGAAACAACCGTGGGCCTTCAGAAACACCATTTGTTTCGCGCTTTCGACACCTTCGGCGACGACTTTGAGGTTCAGACTCTCGGCCATCGCGATAATGGCATTGACGATCGTGGTGTCATTCGGGTCTTCGCCAATACCATCGACGAAGGACTGATCAATCTTGAGCGCATGAATCGGGAAGCGCTGCAGGTAGGCAAGGCTGGAATAGCCGGTGCCGAAGTCATCGACTGCCAGATAGACCCCCATGCGCGCGAGCTGTTCCAGGTTGGCCAGGTTCTCCTGACTCTGCATCATTAATATGCCTTCGGTGATTTCCAGATCCAGTGCCGTCGCCGGCAAGCCGAACTCTTTGAGCGTGCGCGCCGCAAATTCCGGAAAACCGGGCCGGCGGAACTGATGCGGCGACAGATTGACGGCGATACGCAAATCCGGATGCCCGGCCCCGCGCCAGCGCTGCAGCTGTTCGCACGCCTGGCGCAATACCCATTCGCCCAACGGTACGATCAACCCGCTGTCCTCGGCGATGTGAATGAACTCGTTCGGCAAAACAATTTCATTGTTCGCCTGCTTCCAGCGCAGCAAGGCCTCGGCGGCGCTGACGCGACCGCTCACCAGGTCCACTTGCGGCTGGTAGTAGAGCAAAAACTCATGACGCTGTATCGCCTGATGCAGACGATTGGCGATCGTCAATCGCCGCTGCGCCGCTTCGTTCAGGCGCGGCGTGAAGAACTGGTAGTTATCGCGGCCGCGTTCCTTGGCGTGATACATCGCAGTGTCGGCCGCGCGCATCAAGGCCTCGGCATCCTGCCCATCCGTGGGATAGAGACTGATACCGATACTGCCGGTGACGTGCAGCTCATGATGATCCACCAGAAACGGCTGGCGCAGGGTCTCCAGGATTTTCCCCGCTACCTGCATCACGTCATCGTCACCTGCCAGTGCCGGCAAGCTGATAACAAACTCATCGCCGCCCAGACGCGCAACACTATCACCCTGGCGCAGGCATCGCTGCAGACGCCGCGCCATCACGCGCAGCAGGCGATCGCCGACCTGATGGCCGAGCGAATCGTTGATATCCTTGAAATGATCGAGATCGACAAACAACACCGCCACCTGGTGCTGGTCGCGGCGTGCCTGCCCGATCGCCTGGCCGACACGATCGCGAAACAGCAGCCGGTTGGGCAGGCCGGTCAACGCGTCGTGATGCGCCATATAGCGGATGCGCTCTTCCGCCTGTTTGCGCTCGGTCAGATCGAGCACGAAGGCAATGCCTCTTTGCTGCGACCCCTCGAGCAACGCGCCGCCCATCAACACCGGCACCGGACGCCCGTCCTTGCGGATGTATTCCTTTTCATACGGCGTGCAGCCACCACTCTGGCTGCGCATCGCCTCGGCGATCGCGCTTTCATCGGCGATGCGATAGGCCGGCGGTGTCATCTGCATCCAGTTGATGCGTCCCGCGGCCAGGTCCTCGCGCGTATACCCGACAATCTGCAAAAACGCATCGTTGGCATCGGTAATCTGGCCGTCGAGGTCGAAGAAAAAGATGCCGATGATATTGGATTCGACCAGACGCCGGATCTTACTCTCCTGTTCCCGCAGCGCCGCTTCGGCGTGCTTGCGCTCGCTGATATCACGGGCGATGGCCGAGGCGCGCACGATCTTGCCATCGGTGTCGCGCATCGGCGAGATGCTGAGGGCGATATCTATCAGGCTGCCGTCTTTGCGCAGCCGCTGGGTTTCAAAGTGGCGGATGTTTTCGCCGCGCCGGATCTGCTCCAGCATCTGCGCAATTTCAGCCGGGCGCTCCGGCGGGATCAGCATCGAGATCGGCCGGCCGATGGCCTCGGCGGCGGTATAGCCATACAGCGTTTCGGCGCCGTGGTTCCAGCTCAGGATGACGCCATCCAGCGATACGCTGAGGATCGAATCGTTGGCGGACTCGACAATCGCGGCGAGTTGCAAATGCGCATCCTCCGCGCGCTGGCGTTCGGCAATTTCCTCATGCAATGCCTCAATTGCGCGCGACAGTGCCGCGGTGCGCTCCTGTACCCGGTGCTCGAGTTCGCCATGCGTCTGTCGCAGTTCTTCGGCGGTACGCCGGCGCTCGATCGCATAGCGCAACGCGCGGATCAGCAACGCGCCATCGACCTTGCCCTTGATGAGATAGTCCTGCGCGCCGCCGTGCACCGCACGCACCGCAATGTCTTCGTCCGCTAACCCGCTCATTACCACGACCGCCGGTAACGTCGGCACCTGCGCCGTCAAACGATGCAGCGTGTCCAGGCCGATGCTCTCGGGTAACCCCAGGTCCAGCAGGATCACATCCACCGCTTCCTGCGCCAGACGCGCCACCCCGGCCGTGAGCGACTCGACCCACAGCAGCTCGATCGTGCCGTTGGCTTCGGTCAGCATGTCGCGGACAAACCGGGCGTCGCCCGGATTGTCTTCGATCAACAGAACCCTTATGGGTTTAACAGTCATCGGCTCATTTCGGTGGCAACGTCACAATCGCAAACCAGAACTCCTCGATCGTCTTGACGACATTACTGAACTGCTCAAAATCGACTGGCTTGGTGATATAGCAGTTGGCATTCAGATTATAGGCCTTGAGGATATCCTCCTCGGCGCGCGAAGTCGTGAGGATGACGACCGGAATCCGCCTTAGCGCCTCGTCGATCTTGATCACCGCCAACACCTCGCGGCCGTCTTTGCGCGGCAGATTCAGATCGAGCAGGATCACATCGGGGCGGACAGCGTCGGGATAGGCACCGCGTCGATACAGGAAATCGAGCGCCGCTTCGCCGTTGTCGACGACATGCAAATTGTTCAACACCTTGCCCTGTTTCAATGCCTCGCGCGTCAGGCGGACGTCGCCGGGATTGTCTTCGACCAGCAGGATTTCGATGGGGCTGACCGCGGTATGCTTGATCATAATACGTGCTCCAGTTTGGGAAGCGTAAAATAAAAAACAGAACCCTGGTTACAGGCGGATTCGACCCAGATCCGCCCGCTGTGACGCTCCACGACTTTTTTACAGATCGCGAGTCCGATACCGGTGCCGGGATAGGCCAGCCGACCGTGCAAACGCTGAAACAACACGAATATGCGTTCGAAATATTCCGGTGCGATGCCAATACCGTTGTCCTCGAATGCGAACTGCCAGAAACCACCCCGGGCCTGAACCCGCACGTGGATTTGCGGCGGTTGATCGGCGCGAAACTTGATCGCATTCGCGATCAGATTCTGAAACAGTTGCGTGAGCTGGGTTGTGTCCGCCATCGTCACCGGCAGCGGGTCGTGGGTGATGCGGGCGCCACTTTCCCGGATGGTTTCCTGCAGATTGTTCAATGCCGTCGCCAGCACCGCATTGCAATCGGTCGACTGGAAGAATTCGCCGCGACTGCCGATACGCGAGAACGCCAGTAAATCGCTGATCAGTCCCTGCATGCGCTTGGCGCCATCGACCGCAAATTCGATGAACTCATCGGCATCGCTACCGAGTCTGCCTTGGTATCGCTGCCGCAGCAGCTGCAGATAGTTCGTCACCATCCGCAGCGGTTCCTGCAAATCGTGCGAAGCGACATAGGCGAATTGTTCCAGTTCCGCGTTCGAGCGCTGCAATTCCTGCGACTGCTGCCCCAGCACTGCCTGCGCGTGCTGGCGCTCAACCACCTCGGCGGCCAGCTGTTCATTGCTGACCCGCAATTCACGGGTACGCTCCAGCACCCGAACTTCAAGCTCATCGTAGGCGCGGCGCAGTGCCTCTTCGTCACGTTCGCGCTGCAGGTCCATGCGATGCAGATCGCGGGCATTCCACACCAGCAACGCGGTCATGGTCGTGATCACCACCAGGATCACCAGCGCCAGTCCGAATTCGACACCGTACAGTCCCTGGCGCTGACCCACCAGCGCGCCGATGCCGATCAGAAACGGTATCAGAATGGCCAGCGGCAATAGCCGCCGTGCCATCACACCACCGGCACTCTTGCTCGCCAGTATCGCCACCAAGCCACGCTGTGGCGGTACTGCCAGAATGCCCACCATCAGAATCACGATTACCGCGGCCGTATGGAACGCGATGCTGGTGACGTCGTGCTGCAGGGTGTACAGCGGCTTGACTGAATAAAGATATCCCAGCAGTGAAAAGAAACCGATGGTGCCCGCGGTGAGCGCGCAGGCCTGGACCGCGCCAAAGGCGCGCGCGTTGCGCATCAGCAGCAAGGCACTGCCGAGCAGCAGGAAACTGAATGCCGTGGCGGGCGACATGCGTCCTGGCATGGCGGTACCGACGGCGGTCCTGGAGTCGGTGAATAACAGCTGATCGATGCCGAGTGAAATACCGAAGAGATATTGCGCCAGCGTCAGCACGCCGATCACGGCCACCAGCGCCGCGGCCACATCGGGGAGGAAGACAGGAAAATTGGCGTCGGCTTTTTCCGGCCGCGGTTGCTCGCGGCACCCGCGCTCGGTCACGCGCCCCCACAACGCCGCACCGCAGAGCACAAATGCCAGCGCGGTATTGGCCTTCATCGTGACCCAGCGGGGCGACAGGCTCTTCAATACACCGATATCGAGCGTCCAACCCAGCAACACCAGCATACCGACGCCGATGGCCGTCAGCGCCACCCACTGCGACAGACGCGCGAGCGTGAAAATCCGCGGAGACAACAATGGCGATTGCGAATCTAGCATGCGCAAAACTCCACGCCACGGCAGTGATTCGCCGCACCCGCGACCGGCGGCCTGGGGCGTGCGCGGATGCGCGCGTGCGTACTCACGCTCGGGCCACCCGCAGGCCGGGCCACACAATTCTCACTTGAGAACTCCCCGTTATCATTACCGCTCACCGTCTTGCGCAGCGGTCCTGTTTCGCCGCGGGAGTGGCGCACTCCGCAACGCGATCATCCCAGATCGGAGGCCAGCGTATAGCGTGGTTACGGCTGGCCTCCTGAATATAGCTCGCGGCGGCGCGGCGGCTACACCAAGCCCTGCTGCGTCATTTCGTATTTGATATAGGCATATACCAACGGCGCCATGATCAGCCCCGACAGCCCGAAGGCGGATTCCAATACCAGCATCGAGATCAACAGCTCCCAGGCCTTGGCGTTGATGCGGGTGCCGACAATGCGCGCGTTCAGGAAATATTCGAGCTTGTGGATCACGATCAGGTAGCCGAGCGACGCGGCGGCGACACCGAATGAGTGGCTCAGGCTGACGAGAAAGATCGCGGTATTCGAAATCAGATTGCCGACGACCGGCAACAGACCGGCAATGAAGGTCACGACAATGAGCGTCTTGGTAAACGGCAGATGTACGCCCAGCTGCGGCAACACGACCGCCAGATAAATTGCCGTGAGCGTGGTGTTGATCGCCGAAATCGGTATCTGCGCCAGCATGATGCGACGGAAGGTATTGGCGACGAGGTGCGCACGCAGGCCGAGGGCGCGGAGGAACGGCGGCGGCGGCGTCTTGGCAGTAAAGTCGTGCAGCGCCACCATCGCGCCGATGATCAGGCCGATCAGCACATGCAAAAACGCGCGCAATGAATCGGTGCCGAGGTTGCGTACGTCGGCGGCATGCTCGCGAAACCAGTCGGCAATCATCTGTTTGACGCCATCGGCATCGGCAGGCATATTCGCCACCATCACCGCCGGCAAAATGCGTTTCAAATCGTCAACGATGGTACCCATCTGCGACAGCATCGTCGCCAGATTGTCCGGGCCCTTGCGCAGGAACACACCGATCCCGATACCGGCCAGCACCAATGCCGTGACCACGACAATCGCGAGGATAGCGACAAACAAAACCTTGGCGGCGCGGTTGTTGAGATACGGAATCCGAATCGCGCCGGCCAGCATATGCACCAGTTGAAACACCAGCAATCCTGCCAGCAACGCCGCCACCATGCGCAACTGCATGATCAACAGCAGCGCGAACCCGGTAAGAAGCCAGGTCGCGACGTGGTATCGAAACGGAATCTGGGTCGGGTCGAGGGAGTTATTGGAATTAGTGGTCATCGATGCCTGCCCTTGCGTCAACCAGCCCGGAGCGTCCGGCGAACTCTGTATGTGCCAGATGGCAGGGAAAATGTCCACTAACCTGCGCGCATTGGCGTGGTCGGCGTCATACTAAGGAAACTTGAGGAGAGTCCCATGACGCGCCTGCCAACCGTGTTTGTGTCTCACGGGGCCCCGACACTCGCGTTGCAACCCGGCAAGACCGGTGCGGCACTCGCGCAGTTGGGGCGCGCGCTCCCGCGGCCGCGGGCCATTCTGATGGTGTCGGCGCACTGGAATACGCCGTCGCCGATGGTAAGTGGCGCCACCCAACCGGCGCTCATTTACGACTTTCACGGCTTCCCGGCCGAACTGTATCGATTGCAATATCCCGCTCGCGGTGCACCGGAACTCGGCCAGCATGTGCGGCAGATACTGAATACGGCCAACTTTGCGACGGCCATCGATCCCCAACGCGGACTTGATCACGGTGCGTGGGTGCCGTTGCGCCTGATGTATCCGGATGCCGATGTGCCGGTGACGCAGCTGTCGGTGCAACCGTCACAGCCGGCGGCGTATCACTATCGGCTCGGGCGCGCGCTGGCGTCGTTACGCACCGAGGGCGTTTTGCTCGTTGGTTCCGGCAGCTTTACTCACAACCTGCTCGAGATCGGCCGCTATGCGCCGGAGGCGCCGACCGAATCGTATGTAACGGAATTTACCGAATGGATGGCAACGCATATCCATGCCGGCGACATCGACACGCTGTTGCGGTATCGGGAACTCGCGCCGCATGCCCAGCGCGCACATCCGACGGAAGAACACCTGTTACCGCTGTTTGTCGCACTCGGTGCCGCAGAGGGAGAACCCGAATCGCTGCGGCTCGCTGGCGGGGGTACTACCTTCGGCGTACTCGCAATGGATACGTTTGTGCTCGGGACCGGCAGTGTGCAGCTGACACCGCGTTAGCCGATCGCCTGAACGATTACGCGCTTTTCTTGTTCAACACCGGATTGGGATGACGCTGGTGCAACCATTCGATAAATTTTTCCGCCGGCAGCGGCCGGCTGATGTGGTAGCCCTGCGCGACATCGCAGCCCAGCGCCGCCAGTTGATTCCACATCTCCTGACTCTCAATACCTTCCGCCACGACCTTCAGGTCGAGATCATGCGCCAGACCGATGGTCGAGCGTACGATAGCGGCGGAATCGGTATCGGTGAGCATGTCGCAGACGAACGATTTGTCGATCTTGACCGCGTCCATCGGTAATTTTTTCAGATAACCGAGGGAAGAATAGCCGGTACCGAAATCGTCGATAAACAGCGTCATGCCCTTGGCGCTCAAACGCTGCAAGGTATCGAGCGCGCCTTCGGGATCTTCCATGACCGCGCCCTCGGTGATTTCGAGTTCGAGCCAACTCGACTCGGCGCCCCACACCGCGAACAGGCGATCGATGTTACGCACCAATTCGACGTCGTGCAGGTTGCGCGCGGACAGGTTGACCGCAATCGGCAGCGCCAGTCCGGCCTTGCGCCAGCTCGCCGATTGCCGCAATGCCGCGTTCACCACCCAGTCCGTCAGCGGTTTGATCAGACCGGTATGTTCCGCCAGCGTGATGAATTCATCCGGCGGTACCATGCCCCGCACCGGGTGATTCCAGCGCACCAGCGCTTCGGCGCCACACACACGGTTGTTACGCATGTCGATCTTGGGTTGATAGTAGAGCACCAGTTCCCCGCCTTCGATCGCGCGGCGCAACTCGGCGGCCAGTGACAGGCGCCGGGTTCCATGTTGATCGTGCTCCGGGGCGTAGAACACAAAGCTCTTGCCGGCCTTCTTGGCCTGCTGCATGGCCACGTCCGCGTGCCGCAGGAAGTTCATTGGTTCGATGCCGTGTTCCGGGAACAACGAAATACCGATGGCCGCACTGACGTCGAGATTGAGGTTGCTGATCGCAAACGGCGCCTTGAGCGCATCGACGATCTGCTGCGCCGCGTTGGAGGTCGTGCCGTCATCCGTCGTTGGCAGCAGCACCGCGAATTCATCGCCACGCATGCGGGCAACCAGCACGTCGTCGCAGAACACGCCGCGGATGCGGATACCGACCTGGTTCAACAACAGATCGCCCTGGTTGAAGCCGAGGGCATCGTTGATCTCGCGCAAGCGGTTGAGGCCGATGACAAACAGCGCCATCGACTGGTTGCGCAGCGTTGCTTCCAACAGCGCCCGGCGCAGGCGCTCGTCGAACTGCGTGTGGTTCGGCAACCCGGTAAGACTGTCGTAATAGGCCATGCGCGTAATGGTCGCGTTCGCCTTTTCATGTTCGGCGCGTGCGCGCTGCACGCCGATGCCGAAGGCCAGATCACCGGCCGCCTCATCCAGCAATTCGAGCTCGCCGGTATCGAACCCGTTCAGATCGCGCGTATAGATCGCCAGCGCACCGATCGGTTGATCCTTGTCATACAGCGGGAATGCCGCGACCGAGCCATATCCGCGACGCGCGGCTTCCTCGCGCCACGGTGCCAAGAGGGGATTCGTCTGAAAGTTACATGCCACCACCGGTTTGCGGCTACGGATTGCAGCGCCCACCGCGCCCTGACCCGTTTTGTTATCACCCCAGCTGAGACCGCTCACCGACTTGGTCAATTCTTCCATGCCGTTTTCTATTCCGGCCATGGCCACCGGGCGTACAGATTTGGATTCGTCCTGTTCGGCGAAACCAATCCATGAGAATGGATAGCCGCCGACTTCGACAATCACCCGGCACATTTCCACTAACAGCGATTCTTCATCCTGGGCGCGCACCAGCGCGCGGTTACCGGCACTGAGTGTCTTCAATGCGTTATTGCCGCGTTGCAACGACACCGCCATGTCGTCGAAGCTGCGCGCCAGCTGGCCCAGTTCTTCGTTGCCATGCGGCAGACCGCTGCGCGCACTCAAGTCACCTTTGGCCAACCGCTGCGCCGCGTCGGTGAGCGCATTTACGCGCCGCAGCACGAAGATGTCGCTGCCGACCCATGCCGCTGCCACCGCAAACGCAACAACCACGAGCAGCAGGATCAGATCGCGCTTGAAGGTGATATCCGCGTTCGCAAACACCACTTCCCGCGGGATGCCGACGTTAAGATATACACCACCCGAATCGCCCTGATGCAGACGCGTAAACGCGTTGAGGCGGACGACACCGTCGAGGCCGGCCATCTCGGCAATGCCGTCGCGTTTGTCGTTCAAAATCAGATCAACCAGCGGTGCATGACGCACACCCTTGCCGACCCAGTTCCCGGGATCGGGATAGCGCGCCAGCACGGTGCCGCCGCTATCGATGACAAACATGATTGAACCGGGGGGCAACTCGGTGTTGGCGACCAGTTCGTTGAGCCAACTCAGATTGAGCGCGGCATAGATAACCGCGTGCAGCTTGCCGCCCGGATCCAGCACCGGATAACCGAAGTTAATGCCGCTCAAACCGGAAACGCGGCTGATCTGGTATTCGCCGATGCTGAAATTCTGCGACTCCACGGCGCGACGAAAATAACCGCGGTCGGCGATATTGATCGCCCGGGTGATCGGTCTTGAATTGCACAACAACCGCCCATCGAGTGTGGCCACGCCGATGTTGGTGTAATACGGATATTGTTTTTGTATTCTCGCCAGCGTGCGGCTGCAGTCGTCCGCCGACGCCAGATGGCGAATCTCCGGCAATTGCGCGAGGCTAATTAGTAGCTGGCGCGTCGAGTCGATCAACCGCGTCTGTTCGCGGCCCGCCAGTCGCACCAGTTGTGTGGTGTCGCGTTCGGCACTCTGCGCCGCCTGTTGCCGCTCGTGATAAGCCGAGGAACCAATGAGGGCGATCGCCGGAATAACAGCGAATAGCACGAGCAGCAACAGCCGCAAGCGCAAGCCAATAGCAGAGCCTTTGAACAGCACAGTCGGTCCCTCGCGACTCTCAAATATGCTTAAATAAAGAGCACATTACGTGCCATTCCAGTGATAGCACCTCTGACTGCCATTAATTCAGGTACTTAGAACTCGGGGTTATTTGGTTGGTATTGGGGTAGCCGACTGAACGGGGATTTTTTCAGTACTGTCTCGATCGAGCGAAGAAACCGGACACTTGATTCAGCCCGGAAAATCAACAAATTTCGGAATAGGAGGCTATTACAACCGCACCATCTGCACCGGTTCCAGTGCCCGGCCAAGAAACTGTTCGCCGATTTTCTGAAATCGTTGCGGCATATCGGTGACGAAAAACTGGTGTGTCACCGTGTCGGTGCCCGGGTTTTCGAGGCCGTGCGCTTTCAATAACGCCTCGGTCTGCGCTGCCATCGCATCGGCGGAATCCACCAGACACATCTGCGGTCCGGTCACCTGCTGCAACAACGGCTTGAGCAGCGGGTAGTGCGTACAACCGAGCACCAGCGTATCCACCGACTGCGCCAGCAGCGGCGCCAGATATTCCTCCGCGGTGAGTCGCGTCACCGCGTGATTTAACCAACCCTCCTCCACCAGCGGTACGAACAGCGGGCATGCCTGCGACAACACCTGCGCCTGCGGACTGAGCTGGTGGATGGCCTGATCGTAGGCGCCACTGCGCACGGTCGCGAGCGTGCCGATGACACCGATGCGCCCGCTGTGCGTCGTCGCGACCGCCCCCTGCGCCCCGGCGGCGATGACATCCAGCACCGGCACTGGCGCGAGTTCAGCGAGTGCGCGCGCCGCCACCGCGGCCATGGTATTGCACGCGATGATCAACAGCTTCACCTGCTGTGCCAGCAGAAACTCGACGATCTGGGTCGCGAACAGCTTGATCGTTTCTTCCGATTTCACGCCATACGGCACGCGCGCGGTATCGCCGAAATACAGGATGCGTTCGCGCGGCAGCCGGCGCATCAATGCGCGCGCTACCGTCAGGCCACCGATGCCGGAATCGAACACACCGACAGGAAGCACCGAACGCGAGACCGGCATCGTCATTTGTGTCGCAGTTTCAGCGTCAGCAATGTAATCGACAGTGCGAGCGTAGCGCCATTGGCAAGGATCACCGGCCACGAGCCAATCACGATGCCGTACACCAGCCACAACACCACGCCAGTGGTAAACAGACTGAACATGCCGAGCGAGATATCACGCGTCGAGCGTGTGCGCCAGGTCTTCACGACTTGCGGCACGAAGGCGATGGTGGTGAGGGTACCAGCGACGAGGCCGAGCAGGTTGGTAAAATCCATTACGTGATCTTAGCGTCGCTGTGTACATCGCGGTAGCAGGCGAATTCGCGCAGCACCGTCGTGGCATAGGTACCGGCCGGCAAGATAAAAGAGAGTTTCAAGGTTGTCGCGTCGAGCCATTCGGCGACCAGCTGCTTCGGGACCAGACGCAACGCGCGCCGTTCCTGTTTCAGCTCGGCGCGCGCGAGGCCGTCGGCGAGCGTGGTATACCGTTGCGCGACGGCTTCTTCCTGCGCGCGCACATCGGCGCGACTGGGCGGTTCGCCCGCGCCCCAGAGCGGGCCGCTGACGTGAATGTCGCCCTCCGCAAGACGCCGCTTAATCACCTCATCGATCGCGTCCGGAACGAAAAAGCTGTTACTGCCGTTCAGTACAAATACATCGCCTTCGAGCGCGCCGTTCCAGGTGCCGGCGGCGATGCGATGCGCCAGCACCTCATTAAAAATAAGCGATCGAGCTGCCGACAGGTAAATTCCGCGCTGGTGATGATCGCGGATACGCTCGCCGCCAAACATGGCCTCGGCACGCGCGATGTTGGCGTGGTCGCGTCCGAAACGCTGTTCGCCAAAATAATTCGGTACGCCACCACGACCGACCTCCTCTACCCGCCGCTGCAGCGGGTCGCGGCCGCCTTCACAGTCGCGCAACACAATCGAAAAACGATTCCCGGTGAGTGCGCCGCGCTGCAGTTTGCGCGCATGACGGTGCGCCACGAGCACCTCAATTTCTGATGGTAACGCCGCGGTGAGATCCGGGTCTTCGCGCCCCGGCAGATGAATACTGAACCACTGCGTCGTGATGGCATGCCGGTCTTTCATGCCGGCATAACTGACCGCCCGCGGCGGCACGCCGGCCGCCTGCGCCAGCTGCCGCGCCACGGCATCGGTATTGAATCCGCGCTTGCGCACATTCAGCCACAGGTGTTCGCCAACGCCGCTCAGGGCGATATCGATCTGCTCATCGACGATGAAGTCTTCCGGTGTCACGCGCAGCAGCGCTCGCGCGAGCGGCGGCACGCCGGCACGGGGCCAATCCGTATGATTTAAAGTGGTCATCGAGATCGAAAATTTTTCTTTCAAAAAAAACAAAAGGGCGGCTCGCGCCGCCCTGAATATACGCGCGGGCTCGAACTTAATTCACTTTCGGCTCCAGCTCGCCCTTGTCATAACGCCTGGTCATCTGTTCGAACCCGAGCGGCTCAATCTTCGCCGCCTGGCCGGCGGTGCCGAAGGCCTCGTAGCGTTCTTTGCAGATAGCTTTCATACCCTTGGTCGCGACCGCGAGCCACTTGCGCGGATCGAATTCCTTCTTGTTCTCGTGGAAGAACTTGCGCACGGCGCCGGTGGAGGCCATGCGCAGATCGGTGTCGATGTTGATCTTGCGTACGCCATGCTTGATGCCTTCGACGATCTCGGAGACCGGCACGCCATAGGTCTCGCCCATGTCGCCGCCGTAGGTATTGATGATCTTGAGCCACTCCTGCGGCACCGAGCTTGAGCCGTGCATCACCAGGTGCGTGTTGGGGATGCGCTTGTGGATCGACTTGATGCGCTCGATCGCGAGAATGTCGCCGGTGGGCGGCCGGGTAAATTTATAGGCGCCATGCGAGGTGCCGATGGCAATGGCGAGCGCATCGACCCTGGTCTTCTTCACGAAGTCGGCGGCTTCGTCCGGATCGGTCAGCAACTGCGAGTGATCGAGCTTACCTTCGGCACCGACGCCATCCTCTTCACCGGCCACGCCGCTCTCGAGCGAACCGAGGCAGCCAAGTTCGCCTTCCACCGATACGCCGCAGGCGTGCGCGATATCGACCACACGGCGCGTGACGTCGATGTTGTAGTCATACGAAGACGGCGTCTTGCCATCTTCTTTCAATGAGCCGTCCATCATCACCGATGAGAAACCGAGCTGAATCGAGCGCTGGCACACCGCTGGCGCCGTGCCGTGATCCTGATGCATTACCACCGGGATATGCGGCCACTCTTCGATGGCGGCCAGAATCAGGTGGCGCAAAAACGGCGCGCCTGCGTATTTACGCGCGCCGGCCGAGGCTTGCACGATCACCGGGCTGTTGGTTTCATCCGCCGCTTCCATGATCGCGCGCATCTGTTCGAGATTGTTGACGTTGAATGCCGGAACGCCGTAACCGTGTTCGGCGGCGTGATCGAGGAGCTGGCGCAGCGTGACTAACATGACGATCTCCGAGTGGCCCTATAAAAATAATTCGAAGCGGAATCGATCCGCCGATGACTTAAAAAATCAGTGAGAAAATGCGACCCGGTCGGCTGTCGCTGCAAAGCACCGCCGGGTATTCGGGCGGGTGTGCCGCAAAACCTTGGAGTTTTCAGGCCAATGTGTGCGTGTAGCCTATCAAGCCGACCCGGCTTGTTCAAGAAATCGCGCGCAAAGCCCCTTGGGTTGGGTGTAATCTGACCGCAACGGTAATCCGCATCTGGACTTCACGCCGCGTCCTTCGCAGAATTCAAGGCTCGCGATTTCATTGCATCGCCAATACTGTAGTCACCAAGGAGGATCGGCCATGAACGTCACCGCACTCAACGCCATTGCCAAGGCCATGGTTGCAACGGGCAAGGGCCTGATCGCGATGGATGAAAGCGCACCGACTATCGCTAAACGTTTCAAGAAAGTCGGCATCGAAGACAACGTCGACAATCGCCGCGCCTACCGCCAGCTGCTGCTCAGCACGCCGAACCTCAGCAACTACATCAGCGGCGCGATCCTGTTCGATGAAACCATTCGCCAGACGACCAGCGACGGCGTGCCGTTTGCCGAGTACATGAACAAGCTCGGCATGATCCCCGGCATCAAAGTGGACAGGGGAGTGAAAGATCTCGCCGGCTTCCCCGGCGAGGGTGTGACCGAAGGACTCGACGGGTTGCGCGAACGACTGACGGAGTATTACGCCATGGGCGCACGCTTCGCCAAGTGGCGCGCCACGATCAGCATCGGTGCGGGTACACCGACGCCGTTTTGCATGGACGCGAATGCGCACGCGATGGCACGTTACGCGGCGCTGTGTCAGGAAGCGGGCATCGTGCCGATCGTGGAACCGGAGGTCCTGATCGACGGCAATCACGCGTTGGAACAATGCTACGACGCGTCGGTGCCAACACTGCGGGCATTGTTCCGCGCGCTCGCCGAACACCGCGTCGCCTTCGAGGGAACAATCCTGAAAGCGAGCATGGTGATCTCGGGCGTGGTGGCGCCGAAACGTGCCGGCGTGGATCAGGTCGCCGACGCCACCGTACGCTGTCTGCTCGACACGGTGCCGGCGTCGCTACCCGGCGTGGTGTTTCTGTCCGGCGGTCAGGGCAACGAGGAAGCCACCGCGCATCTGAATGCGATGAACGCGCGCCACCCGAAACTGCCATGGCCGCTGACGTTCTCGTATTCGCGCGCGTTGCAGTCTCCGGTGATGGAAACCTGGAAGGGCAACGCCGCCAACGCGGCGGCGGCGCAGAGGCAATTACAACGGCGGGCGAAGTTCAACGCGCTGGCCGCGACCGGCGGTTACCAGCCGGCGATGGAGAAAGAAGCAGCGTGAAGACTACAGATCGCTGATACGGACGATCTTCATGGTGTTGGTACCGCCGGCCTTGGCCAGCGGCTCCCCGATGGTGATGATCACCAGGTCGTCGCGACCGGCGGCCCCGAGATGATGCAATGCCGTCACCGCGTCCCTTAATACCAGCGCCGGGTCATTGCTGCGGTTCTCGAAACTGACCGGATACACACCACGGTAGAGCGTTACCTTTCGACGTGTCTCCTCGTGCGGCGTGAGCGCGTAGATCGGCAACGCCGAACTGACGCGCGACATCCACAGCGCGGTCGAGCCCGACTCCGTCAACGTTGCAATCGCGCGCACCGGCAGCCGGTTGCCGCAATACATCACCGCCATCGCGATCGCTTCGTTTACGTGCGCGAATTTGTGCTCCGGCAGCGGCGCATGCGTGGCTTCAAATTGCTGCTCGGCGACGCGGCAGACGCGATCCATCGCCGCCACGGCGGCCGCCGGATGCTTGCCGCTCGCGGTCTCGGCCGAGAGCATCACCGCGTCGGTGCCGTCCAGCACCGCGTTGGCCACGTCCGAGACCTCGGCGCGCGTCGGCACCGGGCTCTCGATCATCGATTCCATCATCTGCGTTGCGGTAATCACGACACGGTTCATCGCGCGCGCGAGCTTGATGATGCGCTTCTGCACCGGCGGCACCGCGGCATCGCCGATCTCAACCGCCAGATCGCCGCGCGCGACCATCACTGCATCGGTCACGCGCAGGATATCCTCGATCGCCTCGACGGCTTCGGCGCGCTCGATCTTGGCGATAATGCCGCCCTTGCCGCCGGCGGCGCGCAGCAGGTCGCGCGCCTCGTTGATGTCATCGGCACTGCGCGGAAACGACACCGCGAGATAATCGGCGCCGAGCTTGGCCGCGGCAATAATGTCCTCGCGATCCTTATCGGTCAGCGCACGCGCCGAGAGCCCGCCGCCCTGGCGGTTGATGCCCTTGTTGTCGCTGAGCGCGCCGCCGACGAGTACCTGACAGACCACGCGCGCGCCGCTCACTTCCTCGACGCGCAGCGCGATACGGCCGTCATCGAGCAGCAGCACCGCACCCGCCACCACGTCTTGCGGCAATTCTTTATAGGTAATCCCGACACTGTCGTCGGTGCCGTCGTTCAGACCCAGGTCGGCGTCGAGCGTAAAGCGTGCGCCCTCTTTCAGCACCGTGCTGTTCTTCTTGAATTTGCCGATGCGGATCTTCGGACCCTGCAGGTCGACCAGCACACCGACGTGACGACCGCAGGCGCGTGCGACATCGAGTGCCTGCTGGCCGCGCTGGAAATGCATCGCGTGCGTGCCATGGGAAAAATTGAGCCGGACCACATCGACGCCGGCTTGGATCAATTTTTTCATTACGGCAGGATCGTCCGTGGCCGGACCGAGAGTGGCAACAATTTTTGTTCGACGCTGCAAGATAGGTTCCTTAAGTGAGTGGGTACGGCGCAACTATTTGCTGGCTCGCTGCTCAAGCATTGCCACCGCCGGGAGCTGTTTGCCCTCGAGAAATTCGAGGAACGCGCCGCCACCGGTGGAAATATACGAAACGTTGTCGGCGATATTGTACTTTTCGACGGCCGCCAGCGTATCACCGCCGCCGGCAATGGAGAATGCGTGGCTTTCGGCAATCGCGAGCGCAAGCGTCTTGGTACCCGCGCCGAACTGATCGAACTCGAACACACCCACCGGTCCGTTCCAGACAATGGTACCGGCCTGTTTCAGCATCTGCGCCAGATGTTTCGCGGTCTCGGGGCCGATGTCGAGGATCAGGTCATCGTCGGCAACATCGGTCACTTTCTTGATCGTCGCCGTCGCAGTCGCGCTGAATTCCTTCGCCACCACCACATCGGTCGGCACTGGAATATCGGCGCCGCGTGCCTTGGCGGAATTCATCAGGACTTTGGCGACGTCAATCAAATCGCGCTCGTACAACGATTTGCCGACATTAAATCCTGCGGCGGCAATGAATGTATTGGCAATGCCGCCGCCAACGATCAGCTGATCTACTTTCTGTGTGAGCGTTTCCAATACGGTGAGCTTGGTCGAGACCTTGGAACCGGCAACGATCGCCACCAGTGGCCGCTTCGGGTTTGCCAGCGCCTGGCTGAGTGCGTCGAGTTCTTGCGCCAGCAGAATACCAGCGCACGCCACCGGCGCATGCATGCCAACGCCGTGCGTCGAGGCCTCGGCCCGATGCGCGGTGCCGAACGCATCCATCACGTAAATGTCACACAGCGCGGCGTACTGCTTCGACAGTTCCTCGCTGTTCTTCTTCTCGCCCTTGTTGAAGCGCACGTTCTCGAACAGCACGACGTCGCCGTTATTCAGCTGCGGCGCGCGCGCCAGATAGTCCGAAATCAGCGGCACGTTCTTACCGAGCAGCGCCGACAGCACATCCGCGACGGGCTTGAGCGAATCTCCATCGCTGACCTTACCTTCTTCCGGGCGCCCGAGATGCGACATCAGCATCACCTTGGCGCCGGCCTTCATCGCGTACTCGATCGTCGGGAGCGATGCGCGGATACGCGTGTCACTGGTAACCCTGCCGTCTTTGACCGGCACGTTCAGATCTTCGCGAATCAGCACGCGCTTGCCGGCGAGCTCGAGGTCGGTGATTTTTATTACGGGCATGACAAGAAAACCTCAAAGCAATTTCACCGCAAAGGCGTCTTTGCGGTGAATAAATCCTATTTAGCGATGACGCGTGCCATCTCCAGCACCTTGCTGGAGTAGCCCCATTCGTTGTCGTACCACGACACCACCTTGACGAAGGTGCTGTCGAGCGCGATGCCGGCCTCGGCATCGAAGATCGAGGTACGCGCATCGTCACGGAAATCGGTCGAGACCACTTTCTCTTCGGTGTAACCGAGCACGCCCTTCATCGGACCTTCGGCGGCGGCCTTCATCGCGGCGCAGATCTGCTCATACGTCGCTTCCTTTTTCAATTCCACGGTGAGATCGACCACGGATACATCCGAGGTCGGCACGCGAAATGCCATGCCCGTGAGCTTCTTGTTCAGCTCCGGAATCACCACGCCCACGGCCTTGGCGGCACCGGTCGAGGACGGAATGATATTTTCCAGAATCCCGCGGCCACCGCGCCAATCTTTATTCGATGGGCCGTCGACGGTCTTTTGCGTCGCGGTCGCGGCGTGCACGGTCGTCATCAGGCCGCGCTTGATGCCAAACGTATCGTTCAGCACCTTCGCGATCGGGGCCAGGCAGTTCGTCGTGCACGAGGCATTCGAGATAATGGCCTGACCGGCGTAGGTCTTGTCGTTCACACCAAAGACGAACATCGGCGTGTCGTCTTTCGACGGCGCCGACAGGATGACCTTCCTGGCGCCGGCATCGATATGCTTTTGCGCGGTTTCTTTGGTCAGGAACAGGCCGGTCGATTCGACGACGATGTCGGCGCCGATCTCGCCCCACTTCAGTTCCGCCGGATCCTTTACCGCCGTCAGGCGGATCTTCTTGCCGTTGACGACCAGCGTGTTGTCTTCAACCGCGATCTTGCCCTTGAAGACGCCATGCACGGAGTCGTACTTCAGCATGTAGGCCAGGTAGTCAGGCTCGAGCAAGTCGTTGATGCCGACGATCTCGACATCCGGAAAGTCCTGCACCGCTGCGCGGAACACCATGCGACCAATGCGACCGAAACCGTTGATACCTACTCTTATGCTCGCCATTACTGAATCTCCAGAAGAAATTTACAAAATCGAAAACCTGTTTTTTTACAATATTTCCTCGACCACCTTCGCGACATTGTCGGCGGTGAAGCCGAAGTGCTTCAGCAGCGTCCCGCCCGGCGCCGAGGCGCCGAAGTGACTGATGCCGACCACGCGGCCGCCAAGACCAACGTATTTGTACCAGAGATCGGCTGCGGCTGCCTCAACCGCGATCCGCTTTGTAATCGCGCCCGGCAATACCGATTCGCGGTAGGCCGCCTCTTGCGCATCGAACACATCCGTCGCCGGCATCGACACCACGCGCACGTGTTTGCCCTTCGCCGCCAGCAGCTTTTGCGCTTCGACTGCGATGCCGACTTCCGAACCCGTCGCAATCACAATCGCGTCTGGCTTGCCGCTTGCGGCTTCCGACAATATATAACCGCCGCGCGTGATCAGCTTGAGCTGTTCCGCGGTACGTGGCTGGTGCGTCAGATTCTGGCGCGAGAATACCAGCGACGTGGCACCCTGGCGCTCAATCGCGACCTTCCACGCCACCGCCGATTCCACCGCATCGCACGGACGCCACACCGACATATCCGGCATGAGACGCAACGATGCCAGATGTTCAATCGGCTGGTGCGTTGGGCCATCTTCACCGAGGCCGATGGAATCGTGGGTATAAACCAGCAGCACGCGCTGTTTCATCAACGCCGCCAGGCGCACCGCATTGCGCGCGTAATCCGAGAACACCAGGAACGTCGCGCCGTACGGAATGAACCCGCCGTGCAACGCCAGGCCGTTCATGATCGCGGTCATGCCGAACTCGCGCACACCGTAATAGATATAGTTGCCATCGGACACGGTATTGCTGATGCCGCGCGAGCCCTTCCACAGCGTCAGGTTCGAGCCGGTGAGATCGGCCGAGCCGCCGAGCAGTTCCGGCAATACCGGGGCATAGGCGCCGATCGCGTTCTGGCTCGCCTTGCGCGAGGCGATGGCCTCGCCTTTGGCAGCGACGGCATTGATGTATTCCGACGCCTTCGTTTCCCAGTCCGATGGCAAGTCGCCACGCATACGGCGCTCGAACTCCGCGGCCAGATCGGGAAACGCCGTTTTGTAGGCGGCGAATTTTCCGTTCCAGGTCTGTTCGGCAGTGGCGCCCTTGGGACGCGCGTTCCAGCCGTCATAGATCTCGGTCGGTATCACGAACGCTTCATGCGACCAGCCCAGATTCTCGCGCGCGGCTTTGACTTCTTCGGCACCGAGCGGCGCGCCGTGACAATCGTGTGAACCGCACAGGTTCGGCGCGCCGTAACCGATCACCGTCTTGCAGCAGATCAGCGACGGCTTGTCGTTGATCGAACGTGCTTCGAGAATGGCCTTGCGTACCGCCTCGGCATCGTGGCCGTCGACATCACGCACCACGTGCCAGCCGTAGGCCTCGAAACGCTTGGCCGAGTCATCGGTAAACCAGCCCTCGACGTGACCGTCGATCGAAATGCCGTTGTCGTCGTAGAGCGCGATCAGCTTGCCAAGCCCGAGCGTGCCGGCGAGCGAGCAGGCCTCGTGCGAGATGCCTTCCATCAAGCAGCCGTCGCCGAGGAAGACATAGGTGTAGTGATCGACGATGTGAAGCCCATCGCGGTTGAAGCTGCCGGCGAGAACTTTTTCCGCAATCGCCATACCGACGGCATTGGCGAGACCCTGCCCAAGCGGGCCGGTGGTGGTCTCGACGCCGGGCGTCTCGCCATGTTCCGGATGCCCCGCGGTCTTTGCATGCAGCTGGCGGAAATTCTTGAGCTCCTCGAGCGGCAGGTCGTAGCCGGTCAAGTGCAGCAGCGCATACAGCAGCAGCGAGCCGTGGCCGTTCGAGAGCACGAAGCGGTCGCGATCCGGCCATGCCGGGTTCGCGGGGTTGTGCTTCAGAAAATCGCGCCACAATACTTCGGCAATATCGGCCATGCCCATCGGCGCGCCCGGGTGACCGGAGTTCGCCTTCTGCACAGCGTCCATCGCCAGCGCGCGAATCGCGTTTGCCAGCGTACGGCGTTCGATTGATGCCTGACCCATTTTTTCTGCCGGGGAAGCCGGGGACTTCACAGTCATTGATTGGCCAACAGGGGTGAAATCGGAAATCCTGCCCGGTCGCCGTCGCGCGCTGTGCGCCCGGCTTGGGGAGGCGCGATTTTCGCTCACGCAGGCGTTGCGGGCAATAGATTCACCGGGATTTTTACTATTTTTCTACCACGTGGCCTCGCGTTCAGGACATTAATTCCGGCTATTTCCACTTGATCGAACAACCCATGCTCGGAATCTGATCTTTCGGTCCGTGACCGGTTTGCACCACCTGCGTCATCGCTTCATACAAGTCCCGGCGCGCATCCGGCAGCTCTTCCTTGCGCGATGCATCGAGACGGCCGCGGTACTGGAGTTCGAGATCGGTGTTGTAGCCAAAAAAATCCGGGGTGCACACGGCGCCGTAGGTCTTTGCCACTTTTTGCGACGCGTCGAGCAGATACGGAAACGGGTAGCCGAATTCGCCCGCGACCTTCTTCATGTTGTCGAACGAGTCTTCGGGATAGTCGGTCGGGTCATTGGCGCTGATCGCGACCACACCGATGCCCAGCGCCTGCAAATCCTTCGCGTCGCGGATGAGACGATTGCGGACCGCTTGCACGTAAGGACAGTGGTTGCAGATAAACATCACCAGCAAGCCCTTCGGCCCGCGGCAATCGGCAAGCGTCCAGGTCTTGCCGTCGACGCCAGGCAACGCAAATGCCGGCGCCGGTTGTCCAAAATCACAAACGGGGGTTTCCAGAAGTGCCATGGCCTGCCCTCGACAGAACTCGCCGGACATTATCAGTGCAATGATGCGGCACGTCATTACGCCTGAGCGGCTATATTACTTAAAAGCACCGTTCCCCCAAGGGATCCACTACCCCGTGATCAAGCTTCTGTCAGCTCCCGCTGTACGCCGCGGTTGTTTCGCACTGGCAGTGTGGCTGAGCGGATCCTATGGCGTCGTGCTGGCAGCCGATGGCAACGCGCCACTGGTGCTGCTGATTCAACCCACGTTGAACCAGGAGCAAACGCGCAAGACCTATCAGCCGCTGGCGGATTACCTTAGCGCTGCCACCGGGCGGCCCATTACGCTGCTCACGCGGCCAAACTTTTTTGCACACTGGCAAACCGTGCAACGCAACACCGGCTACGACCTGGTGCTCGACGATGCGCACTTCACCGATTACCGCATCCAGAAATTCCACTTTCAGGCGCTGGCCAAGTTTCCCGGTACCACCAGTTACGGGATTGTCGTGGCGCACAACAATCGCGTGCTCGATCCGCTCCAGCTCGCGGGGAAAAAGATAGCCTCGTTCGGCCCGCCGAGCCTGGGCGCCGCACTTCTGAGCGCGATGTTCCCGAACCCCTCACGCCGCCCGGCGCTGGTGGAAATTGGCGCGGCGCAGGAAGGATTTGAATTGCTGTCACAGGGAAAGGTGAGTGCCGCGATGTTGCCAGCGACGATCATCGGCGAACAACTTGCGCACGGCGCGGTGACGTTGCTGATCGGCACCGAGCCGACGCCGGCGATGGCGCTCTCGGCCACGCCGCGCCTGGATCCGGCGCTGCTAAAAAAGATCCGCCAGGCGTTACTGGGCGCGACGGCCTCCCTGGACGGCAGACAGATGCTGCGGCAAATTGGAATCGAGCGCTTCGAGGGCGCGACGGCGGAGACCTACACCAACCAGGCGAAGATTCTGAAGGAGTACTGGGGTTACTGAAACATCGCCTCCCACGCGGGTGGGAGGCGATGACTTGCGTTACGGACGATCGGCCGTTTGGCGTTCAAACGTCGCCATATCAACGACCCACTTGCTCAACGTGACCAGCGGCGTGAGTGCGCCACGCACCACTGCGCGCAGCGTATCGTGCGCACGTAGCTTGTCTGCCAGCGGCGGGCTGTAGCGATAGTAAAGCTCGACAAAGCGCTGACCGAGGCTGTTGGTCAACAGATACTGGTCGCGGAATGCACGCAGATAGCGCACGTCTTCCGACATCGGGGTGCCGTAGGCCGCCGTGGCGATGAAGCAACCGCCTCCGCCACCACCGCCGCCACTGCTACCGGAACTCGGATTGACGACCGTAAACGTCGAACCGCTCGATGTCCCGCCACCCGGCGTCGTGTTCACGACCGTCACCGACGCGGTTCCGGCCGAGGCGATATCGGCTGCCGCGACGGATATCGTCAGCTGCGACGACGACACAAACGTCGTCGTGCGCGTGGCGCCATTCCAGCGCACGCCCGACACACCGCTGATGATGTTGCTGCCATTCACCGTCAGCGTAAACATGGCGCCGCCGGCGTTGGCCTGCGACGGACTCAGGCTGGAGATCGTGGGGACCGGGTTGACCACCGTGACATCAACCGTGTCCGCGGCACTGGTCATGCCGACGTCATCGGTAACCGTGAGACTAAAAGTCAACACGGTTCCGGCCGCGACGCTCGGGCTGGTAAAACTTGGTGTCGCCGTCGTTGTACCGCTCAAGGTTACCGCGGTGCCAGCGGTCTGGGTCCAGGCATAGCTTGCGATCAGCGCCGGCGCCGTGGGCGTTCCGGAACCACTCAACGTCACGACCGAGCCGATCGCACCGGTCGTGTCGGTGCCGGCGTTGGCGGTCGGTGCGACGGTCGCATTCACGGCGGTGACCGCCGCTGCCGCATTGACGATACCGGCGCCGCAAAGACTGGTGGTGCAATCGCGCGCGGTACCGGTCGGGAATGCGCGCGCGCTGCTCTGCAGAAATGCCAGCGTGCGACTCGGCTTCATGTTCGGGCGCAGCGACAGCATCAGCGCGGCAACACCCGCCACGTGCGGCGTTGCCATACTCGTGCCGATGTAGGCGGTGTAGGCATCACCGCCGGGTGATGCAGTTGCCGTCGTCGTGCCGGTATTCAACGTAGAGAGGATGCCGGCGTCGGAAAAGTCTCCGCCGGGCGCGGCGATTTTCACAATCGTGCCGAAATTGCTGTAGGACGAGCGCGCGCCGGTCCGATTGATAGCGGCAACGGGAATAACGCCGTTGCAGTTCGCCGGCGCGGTGCCGGACGCATCGACGCCAATAAAATTGCTATCGCCATTACCGGCGGCCGCGATCACAACCGCCCCGGCGGCGATGGCGCTGGTAATGGCCGCTTGCTCGGTCACGCCGCAAGCACCGTCACCACCCAGACTGAGGTTGATCACTTTTACCGGCGTCGTATTGTTTGACAAGCCGCTCACCGTGCCACCGGCAGCCCAGGTGATGGCGTCGGCTTCGTCCGAGGTATAACCACCGCATTTACCCAATACGCGCAGCGGTTGAATGCTGACTCCCCCAATACCATTGTTCCCCCCGGCAATACCCGCGACACCGGTACCATTATTCGTCAAAGCGCCGATGGTGCCGGCGACATGGGTACCGTGCCATGAGCTATCGTAATAAGTACTGGGGGCGGCGACACAACCTGTAAAGAATCCACCCGTCGAATCGGTCCCGTTATTTTCCGCGGCCGTGATCCAATCGCCGGCATCGGTTGGATCCGCGTCCCGTCCACTACCGTCATTCGCCGTTAGGTTTTGAAAACTGCTTTGCCAAAGGTCCTGATGGATAAAGTCGTATCCATTTACCAGTCGACCCGTGTTGTCGGTGACATTGGTATCGATATCAGCGTGCGGCACGATGCCGGTATCAATCACCGCTACCACAATGCCGGAAGAACCGGTCGTGATATCCCACGCCGCCTGCATGTTGATACCGCCCGGTTCGGCGGTGGAGTTGTGCAGGTCCCACTGATTTGAATATTGGGTATCGTTGGGAACCAGCAACGGATACTTGATCCGATCCGGCTCAGCGTACTCGACCGCGGGATCGGCCGCGAGGCGGCGCGCGATCAGCTCAACGTCCGCCATCGACATATGGCGCGGCAGCGCGAACACCTGCGCGCGACCCGACATCGGACGCACGTGTCGCAGGCTTATCCCGGCAGCACCGCTGAGGTTGCTGACATGGTTCGCACTCAGTGAACGCGCGGTACTCAGGACAGGATCGCGGAATTTGACGATCACACGATCGGTCGTGGCGTGAACCGCCGGAATTAATTTCGGCGGCGCCCGGCGCAGGTCCTGGGCCGAAAGGATTGCCGAATACGTAAACATGACCGATGAGATAACGGCCATGAACAGGCCGTTAAGAAATTGTGACTGCGTTTTCACTGGCACCCCCGTGCGCGTTTAAGTCATCGGACTCGTCCCTGAAATAGTAAGAAAGTCCGTCCCGGACTTTCCGATCGCGTCGATACCACCCCGAGTGGCATGCGCGACACATCGACCTTCTCTACATTATTTTTGGAAAAACTCCATGCATCCGGCGACGTCGAAATAGACGCGCTGGATCATCGCGACGTAACAGGGGAAAACCACGGTATGAAACTGGCGATCAACCGCTGGCTAACCACAGGTGCAAGACCACTGACTCGCAACCGCGTCCATGCAGATTGAAGCTCGCGAAACTACCTTAGGCCTTGTTGGAGCACAAGCGACGATCTGCGGCACATGATGAAGTGCGTCTAACTAGCTGATCAAACGGGATTTCCGAATAGGCAGTAGTAGCCCGTGTTGTAGAAGACATGCAGCACGATCGGTGCGGTAAGACCCCCGTGCCGATCCCGAAAATAGCCGAATACCAGTGATGGCACCAGGACGGCCGCAGCCCAGAACACCGGATGGAAGAAAAAGTGCAGCGCCGTAAAGACGAGGCTGGTAACGAGGTTCGCCAGCGTAAATCCAGCTACCGCACACGCACCGTTGCGGCGCCGCTGCAGCCAGGGCTGCAACCCGCCACGGAACACAATCTCTTCCAGCACCGGATGTGCAACTGCGACCAGCAGGAAGGAAAGCGGTTCGCGCGCTGGCCACGCCAGATCCGCATGCGGCTGACCGATAGCGATCAGCGCCGCCCAAAAAAGCGGGGCGGCCAAAACGGCCGCCCCGAACTGTCTATCGTGCCACATGCGTATTAACCGGCGCCGATTCGCCGGCGTCGCAACATGACCAAGGACGCTAGCGCCAACAATAGCAGCGTCGGATCAAAACCGGCGTGTCGATTCAAACTGCAACCACCACCGCCACCACCTCCGACACTTCCACCGCCACCACCGCTACCGGATGAAGTCTGTACCGTAATCGTGATCGCCTCCGACGTGGAGTTGACCGAATCCGATGCGGAAAATGTGACGTTGCTATAGGTTCCGAGCGGTCCGGCATTCGGCCAGCTGAAAACACCGGTGCCAGCATTGAATGTCGCACCTATTGGCAGATTCGACGCACTCAATGTCGGCGTGGTGCCGTTGGCATCCGTGGCCGTCACGGTGAAGTCGAGCGTGCTCCCCACGGTGACAGTTTTATTTCCAATCGACGTGATTGCCGGCGCAACGTTATTGAGCGTCACGTTGACCGAGTCGCTGGCCGACAGGCCAGCGTCATCGGTCACGGTGAGCTGAAACGTCAGTGCGCCCAAGGCGGGCGGGGCGGTGAAACTGGCGTTGGCACTGGTCGCGTTCGTAAGCGTCACCGCGGTCCCCGCCGTTTGCGTCCAGCTATAACCGGTAATCAGCACCGGGCTGGTCGGCGTGCCGGACCCGAGCAACGCAACACTTGCGCCCGGATTGGCAGTCTTGTCGACGCCGGCGTTGGCGCTCAGCGTGGTGTCGTTGACCGCCTGCACCGCGGCGGTGGCATCAAGGATGCCGGCACCACACAGACTGGTGTTGCAGCTCGACCCGCCGGGAAACGCGCGCGCGGTCTGCTGCAGAAAAGCGAGCGTTCGCGCCGGCTTCATATTCGGTCGCAGCGACAACATCAGCGATGCGACCCCAACGACATGCGGGGTCGCCATGCTGGTACCCATGTAACTGACATAGGTATCGCCACCGGGACTCGCGACCGGCGCGGTCAAGCCGGTATTGAGCGTCGACAATATTCCGTTTCCGGTACCGGTATCACCACCGGGTGCCGCGATCTCCACCAGCGATCCGAAATTGCTATAGGACGCGCGATTGCCGGCGCGATTGACCGCGGCGACCGTAATCACGCCGGTGCAATTGGCCGGTCGAAAGTTCACCACATCGGCGTTGCTGTTACCAGCTGCGACCACTACGACCACGTTGGCCGCGGCGACATCGTCAATCGCGGTTTGATAGGTCGCGGGACAGGTGCACGGCGGTGTGGAGCAAGTCCCGCCGAGACTCAGGTTGAGCACCTTCGCCGGATTGGCGTTGACCGGCACACCGGTGACCGCGAGCCCGGCGGCCCAGCGCATGCCGTCGGCGATATCGGACGAAAACCCGCCGCACTTGCCGAGCACGCGCACCGGAAGAATTTTGGAATTCCAGTTTATGCCGGCGACACCCATGCCATTGTCACCGTTGGCGCCGATGATTCCGGCGACATGCGTGCCATGCCAAGAACTGTTCTCCGCCGGGAACCCGAGCCCGCATTCATTGGCGGCAACCGCATCGCCCGGATCAGAGGGGTTCGCATCGCGACCGTCGCCATCATTGGCGATTGCGATCGTGCCGATGAAGTCATAACCCGCAACCACGCGGCCGCTGCCATCGAGAATATTCGAATCGATATCGGCATGTGCCACCAGCCCGGTATCGATCACGGCCGCGGTCACGGTTGCGGACCCCTGTGTGATGTCCCAGGCGCCTTCGACATTGGCGCTGCCCACTTCCGCGCTCGAGGGCTTGAGTGCCCACTGGCTCGCGTATTGAGTGTCGTTCGGCGTCAACATCGGATACGCACGGTAATCCGGTTCGGCATATTCCACATTGGGATCGGCGCGCAGCCGGCGTGCAATCACCTCGACTTCGGCCGCGGTCATATTGCGCGGCAGTTTCATTACCTGCGCATTGCCCGACATGCGGCGGTGATGCCGCAGCGTGACGCCAGCCGTAGCACTGAGCGTATCGACGGAACGGGCGCTCAATACCATCGCCGCTGCCGGATCGCGCAGTTTCACGACCAGCTGGTCGGTGGAATCATCCGCGGGAAAGGCAGCGACGAGGCTGCCGGCTTCGACACGCGCCAGCGAAAACAGCGACAGCGCCGCGAAGGCGGTAATAACAAAGAAACATCTGCTCGCAATATATTTCATTCTTATTTTCACGTTCCCGCCTCCCATGTTTTACTGACACCACAGAACTATCGTCATCACTGGTGATACACACGCTGGTCCGGTTCGACATACAGGATATCCGGATGCTTGCCGAGGCGATCCAGAATAACGCCTAGCCGCGCCGCATCGACTGCTTCCTCGACGTGGAATACATGCGCGCCGCCCGACATCGCGCGCAGATGGACCAGCTTTACCCCGGTATCGCGGAACAGACGCTGTAAATACTCCGCGCCCGCGGGATCCAGATCCAGAGAGCGAAATTTTATGATGAGCCGATCGGTCTCGGCCGCGCGCATGGCCGGCGGTGGCTTGGGTTCGGGCAGCGTATCGGCGGCCACGCACGCGCAAAGACCCCCACAGCCGATGCCCAATCCCAGCAAATAGACGTAATATCGCACTGAACCTCAGCCCCCTTTAAACCGCCACCGGCGCCTAAACCTACCCCTCGACCTGAATGAACACAAGCAACGAAGACCTCGTTCGTCGCGATTTGCGCGCCGTGTGGCACCCGTGCACGCAAATGCACGACCACAAGGCCTGGCCGCCGATCCCGATCCGGTGCGGCCAGGGCGTCTGGCTCGAGGATTTCGGCGGCAAACGGTATCTGGATGCAATTAGCTCCTGGTGGGTCAATCTGTTCGGCCATGCCAATCCGCGCATCAACGCCGCCATCAACGCGCAGCTGAAACAGATCGCGCATGTGATCCTCGCCGGGTTTACGCATGAACCCGTGGTGCAACTGTCGGAACGACTCGTGGCCCTGGCGCCAGCGGGACTCACGCACTGCTTTTACGCCTCCGACGGTTCGAGCGCGCTCGAGATCGCGCTCAAGATGAGCTTTCACGCATGCCGCAATCGCGGCGAGCACCAGCGCACGCGCTACATCAATCTGTCGAATTCCTACCACGGCGAAACGCTCGGTGCGCTCGCCGTCGGCGACGTCGGGGTCTACAAGCAGACGTACCGGCCGCTGCTGATGCAACCGATCACGGTGCGCTCGCCGGACTGTTATCAGCGTGAAGCCGGTGAATCCTGGGAGCAATACTCGATGCACGCGTTTGCGGACATGGAAGCCGCGCTCGCACGCCACGCGCACGAGGTGTGCGCGGTCGTCGTCGAGCCGCTGGTACAGTGCGCGGGCTCGATGCGCATGTATCACCCGATCTATCTCAAATTGCTGCGCGCGGCCTGCGACCGTCACGGCGTGCACTTGATCGCCGATGAAATCGCGGTCGGTTTCGGCCGTAGCGGCACGATGTTCGCGTGCGAGCAGGCGGCGATCACGCCCGACTTTCTCTGCCTCGGCAAGGGACTCACCGGCGGCTACCTGCCGCTGTCGGTGTGCATGACTACCGACGCCGTGTACCAGGCGTTCTACGCCGAGTACAACGCGCAACGCGCATTCCTGCATTCGCATTCCTACACTGGCAATCCGCTTGCCTGCGCCGCTGCGCTCGCGACCCTGGATATCTTCCGCGATGACGATGTCATCGTCCGCAATCGCGAGCTCGCGGCCTATATGGCGAAAGCCGCCCAGCGGTTGCACGGCCATCCCCATGTCGCGGAGGTGCGCCAGACCGGCATGATACTCGCGATTGAAATGGTGAAGGATAAAGCGGCACGCACAGCGTTTGCGCCACAGGACCGGCGTGGACAGCGTGTATACCGGTACGCACTTGAACGCGGCGCGTTGCTGCGCCCGCTCGGCGACGTGATTTATTTCATGCCGCCGTACGTGATCAAACCGGAGGAGCTGGACTTTCTGGTCGAGGTTGCGACGGAGGGAATCGACGCCGCGACACGCGGATAAAACCCCTAGCCGGGGTAAAACGCCTTCTTTAATTCTTCGAAGTCCGGGATCCACATCGGATTGCCACCGACCTGGAGTCCGGCCGCGATATAACGGGATGGCGGTGCTTCGGTCGCGGCGGTCGAGACCACGGAGCCATCTATCGCTTGCGGGCGCGGTTCCGACGATGACAGCAGCGCGACAAATTCCCACTGCGCGCGGCCCGCGAGCGGATAAAACACCACCGCCTTGGACGTCGGTCCCGGCGGCACCGGGGCTTTTCCAAACAGCGCTTCCACCGACACCAGCGGCACCGCCAGCGTGCGCCAGCCAATCACCCCCACCAACCACGGCGGCGACAGCGGCACCGGCGCCAGCGTAGAAATATTCACCACCTCGGCGATGGTCGCACTCGGTACCAGCAACGCGCCGACGCGCGTCGGGATCATCAGGGCGTGAATCTCGTCTCGCGATGGGCGCGCCATATCAGTTTCCCAGACTCTGGAGATAGGCGACAAACGCCTGCGGATCGAGCACCAGCGTCGCGTCGCGTTCCGTCACCGCGGCGCCGGCAAACAAATGCCCGACACGCGTGGCCGGCGATCCGAGCGGCGTAAACTGCGACGCCTGCGCTTGCGAGCGCGGCAGCAGATGCACATCGTCGACGATGACACCGACGGCATTCGGCATCGCTTCAATGAAAACCGCGCGCTGCCAGTCATCGCGTCGGATCGGATGAAATTCCGCATCGAGCGCATACGCCGGCCAGCGACTGTTGCGCATCACGCGCCACGCGCCGACGTGTTCATTCGGTGCCGGGTTCATTTGCAGGCTTTCACGTTGCTCGATGGTATAGCCAACGGTATTCGGCAGCAGGTAACTGGCGCCGCCAAACGTCAGGCGCAGATATTGTTTGGCGTCGGCCATATCGGAATTCGAGGGCGGGTGGCGTCAGCGTGCTCGATCAGCTCTTGGCGCGACCGCGCGCCAACAGGGCATCGATATTCCTGAACAGCTCTTCTTCCTGATACGGTTTGCTCATGTACATGTCCACACCCAGTTCGAACGCCTTCTGCCGATGCTTGGCGCCGGCACGCGAGGTGATCATGATGATCGGCACGTGTTTCAGGCGCGCCTCGCTGCGCACGCGCTGCGTCAATTCGTAACCGTCCATGCGCGGCATTTCGATATCCACCAGCATCACATCCGGCACGCGATCGCGCAGCTGTTCGACCGCATCGATGCCATCCTTCGCGGTCAGGACTTCCATGCCACGCTTCTGCAGATGCTTGCCGGTGACCTTGCGCACGGTAAGCGAATCGTCGACCACCATGATGATAGGCCGTTCGTGCACGGCGGGCTTGGGTGTTTCGGTGGTAACGACCGGTCGGCGCGCCGCCATGTGCATGGCCTCGTCGCTGTACCACAGGCCCGGCAGATCCAGAATAAGCACGACGCGGCCGTCACCGAGTATCGTCGCCCCGGCCATGCCCTTGAGCTCCGACAATTGCGGCCCGAGGGCCTTGATCACGACTTCGCGCGTACCGCCGAGGCCATCGACCTGAATTGCAATCTCGCGTGCGCCGGCGCGCGTGAGCAACACCGGTACTTTCTTGCCGTTGCGCGGCAGACTGCTGATGCCGAGGTGATGGCCCAGATGCATGTACGGGTACACCTGGTCCTGCCACTCGAGCAGCGGGTTCTTGCCGACGGCCATCGCGTTCAGGCGCTCGATCGGGAACTCGACGATGTTCACGACCGAGCCCAACGGCACCGAGAAAATCTGGTCGCCGACGTGCACCATCAGCGCCTGCGTAATCGACAGCGTCAGCGGCAGACGGATGACGAACGCCGCGCCCGAGCCTTTTTGCGTATCGGCGGTCATGTTGCCGCCGAGCTGTTTGACCTCGGTGTGCACCACGTCCATGCCAACACCGCGACCGGACAGATGCGTGACCTTGGCCGCGGTCGAGAAGCCCGGCATCAGGATGAACTGGATCAGTTCCTCATCCGTCAGGTTCGCATCCGCCAGCATCAGACCGCGCTCGATGGCCTTCGCGCGAATCGCCGGGAGGTTGAGCCCGGCGCCATCGTCGGAGAAGCGGATAACGATTTCGCTACCTTCCTGCACCACCGTAATCGCGATCTGGCCGACCGGTGGCTTGCCATGCTGGCGACGTGTCTCCGGCACCTCGATACCGTGATCGAGGCTGTTGCGAATCATGTGCTCGAACGGTCCGATCATGCGCTCCAGCACGGTACGATCGAGTTCGACCTCGGTACCCGAAAGATCGAGCTCGGCGCGCTTGTCGAGTTCGCGCGCGGTGGTGCGCACGATGTGGCGCAGGCGCGCGGCGATGGTGTCGAAACTCACCATGCGCGTGCGCATCAGGCCTTCCTGCAATTCGGTATTCAGGCGCGCCTGCTGCTGCAACGCGGTCTCGGCCTCGCCGACGAAGTTGCCCATGTTGATCTGGATCGTCGAAAGATCGTGCAGACTCTCGGCCAGACTGCGCGAGAGCTGCTGCAGACGCGAGAAGCGATCGAACTCGAGCGGATCGAAATCGGCCTCGGGACGTGCATCGACACCCTGTTGCTCGAGGCGATAGAGGATCTGCGATTCCGACTGGATCTCGAGATCGCGGATCTGTTCGCGAAAGCGCACGACGTTGCGCGACAGCTCGCCGAGGTTGTCGCGGAAGGTATGGATCTGCTGTTCCATGCGTGCGCGCGAGATGCTTACTTCACCGGCGAAGTTAACCAGTTCATTCAGCAGCGTGGTGCGCACCTTGATCTGCCCGCGCCGCTCGATTTTTTCCGGCCAGGTATGCGAATCGTCCTCGCTCAACTCACGGCGCTCGTCGGCAACATCGGCCAGCGGCAGGGTTTCATCTGTCGCGGTCGCGCTAAACGTCGGCGTTGCCGGGGCAGCGTCTGGAACGGCATGCGTCCACGGAGCCACCGACGCCGGGATTTCGGCCGCGGTTTCGTCGTTAACACCGCCGGCCGCGGATTCCGGAATCGCCAGACCGGGCGCGAGGCGCGTGATCTTGGCATACAGCGCCTCGGTGGCCGGCAACGCCTGGCCCTGCTCGAGACGATCGAGCATGCCGACGAACATATCGTGCATCTCATCAAACAGATCGAAGGCCTCGGCATTGAACGGCGTCTGGCGATCCTCGATGCGCTTGAGCAGGCCTTCGGTGACGTGCGCGAGATCGCCGATCGCAAACACGCCGGCCATGCGTCCGCCACCCTTGAGCGTATGCAGCGCGCGTTTGAGATCGGCCAACGCGGCGCGATCGTCGGAATTGATACGCAGGCGCGCCAGCGATGCGTCGACGGTGTTCAGAATCTCACCCGCTTCCTCGTGGAAAATTTCCAGCAGTTCCGGGTCGACCTCGGGCATGAATGCCCTGGGCGCGGGTGCGCTGGCACGCGGCGGCGGCGGTTCCGGTATCGACGGTAATTCAATCTCTTCCACCGCTTCCGCCTCTGTGGCGAACGCGGCCGGTGCGAATGGCGCCTCGGGTGCCGGCGCTTCGTGCATGGTGGGTGACAACGCACGCGCCTCGCGCGTAATCTCCGCAAACCGCTCGCTGAGATCGCCGGCGGAGCGCTCGCCGCGATTGAACAACTCCACCAGTTCGCTGACGGCGTGGTACAACTGCTCTACCAGTATCAGTTCTTCGTCGCTCAGCGCCAGACCTTGCGCGCGCATGGCCTGCAACATCTTTTCGGTTTCGTGGCAGGCCTCCGACATCATCTGGATGCCGAGCGAGCGCGCATTGCCCGCGAGGGTGTGGGCCGAACGGAACAGCAACTCCGATACCAGACGCGCGCCTTCGGCGCGATAGGCGGAGATCTCGCGACGGATGCTTTCGAGATGGCCGCTGGCTTCGTTGGTGAAAATTTCGAGCAGCGTGCCGTCAAGCTTGGGCAATTCAACGCCGGCGCCGGCACTGACAGCAGTGGTCGTGGCGGCGGTTGTAGCGGCGGCGCCCGGTTGCGCCAGCGCCAGCGCCTTCAGCCGCAGCGGCTCGGCATCGAGCGTCGGTGCCGGCCCGCCGGCATAGTGATCCACCATCTGCGGCAGTACTTCCTGCGCCCGACCGACGATATCGACGATATCGGCGCTATAGGCAATCTTGCCGTCACGCACCTTGTTCAACAGGCTCTCGATCGCGTATGAGAATTCGGCGATCGCGGCCGCATTGACCATGCGCCCGCTACCCTTCAGCGTATGAAACCCGCGGCGCAACTCGGCCAGCGCCTCGTTGCTGTCTTTATCCACACGCCAGATGGTGAAGAATTTGCCCATGGTCGAGAGCACATCGCGCGCATCCTCAATAAAAATATCGCGGATCTCTTCGTCTACCGGTTCGGCCGACGTGAACGCCGGGCTTGCGGCCTTGGCCGCGGACGATTGTATTTCCGGTGCCGGCGCACTGGCGACCTCGAGCTCGGCATCGGCCGGCGCCACCACCAGTGCGGTGACCGACTGACGTAATGTCTGTTCTACTTCCGGCGTGAGACGCGACGGATCTTCCAGTACCAGCTGCAATAGCCGATCGGTCTCATCGGCGATGCGGGCGAAACGGTCTTCGCCACGCGCTTGCGCCGAACGCCCGCGGCTATCAAGCGCGGCCCGCAGTTCGCCGAGCATGGCGTCATTGTCCGGTGCCGCGAGCCAAGTCTCGAGATCGCGCGCGAGATCGCGCGTGGCCCGCGTTGGCGCGGTAGTGCCCCCGCCCGCGAGCGCGGTATCCATGTCGCGCTGCGCGCCTTCAATCAGCGTCTCAAGGTTGCGCCGGTCGCTATGCAGACCCTCGACATACGCACCGATTGTGCCGATACACACGGCCAGTGCATCCATAATCGCCGGCGTCGGTGCCAGCGCACCGGTCAGAATATTTTCCACGTGGCCGCGCGTGGTCTCGACCAGGGCCGAGGCGTGTTCCTGGCCGAGAATCTGCATCGTGCCCTGGATCTGCGACAACAGCGGCGGCACTTCCTGCATTAGATCGCGGCGCGAGGTATCGGCGGCAAAACCCTCGATCGCTTCTTCGATCTTGGCCAGGTTCACCGCGACTTCGCCGGCGACCACGCTCAGCAGCTGTTTGAATTCCATTTCCGTGAGCTCGGCCTCGCCGACCTCGATACCGGTCATGGATGCGGTGCTCTCGCCTGGCACATGCAACGCCCGCAGGCGGTGAATGCCGTCTTCGATTGCGCGGCTCCATTCGTGCGGCGTGTGCGTGACTTCGCGCGTACCGGATTCGAGCGCGAGCAGCGCTTCGGCCAGCGGCATCGCCGCGACATCGGGTCCGGCGATGCGATTCTCCATCAGCGCTTCCACCACCGCGCTGATTTCATCCACCAGCTGCTTCAGTGGCGGCACGCCGAGCATGTCGAGTGCACTCGACATTTTCTGTAACTGCTGCAGCAACTGCTGCAACACCTCCGGATCGTGATTGGAGGGATCGAAGTAGGTCGTCAATAAATCCTGCGCCGACATGACTTCGACGCCGAGCGCGTTCGCCACCGAGGTCAGTACCTCGGGCGCTGGCATCTCGAACGTGAGCGATTGCGCCGATCCCGGCATCAGCGCGCCGAGCGCGAACGCCTGCTGCAGCTGCGTCACGCGCGCGCCGCGCGTCGCGCTGTGCCCGATCTCCCACAGCAGTGCGCGCACCAGCGCTTCCGCATTCTTGCGCAGGTCGGATTTCTCCGCACCATCGGCGAGGCGCTTGATCTGCTGATCGAGGCGGGCAAACAGCTTCTTGCGTTCGGTCGTCGGTTCGAGTCCATCGGTCAGTGCCTCGACCAGACCGCCGGCGACCCAGAACAATTGCTCGTGCGGCCCGAACGCGGCCTGCTCGCGCAACTCATCGAAGACCGCGCCAATCTCGGCCAGCGCCACGTGATTGTCGGCATCGCGCAGCCAGTTGAGCAGCGCCGTTTGCAGTGGCGCGCGCAGACCGCGTGCCAGATTGCGATAGTCGGCCTCGTCCTGCGGACTGTGGGCACGCGCGTCTGGCGGCGGGCGCATAGTGAAGTCGGGCGTAAACAGCTCGAGCTCCGAGACCGACTCAAGGCCGCGGGCAACACGCATTTCGTTGATCAGCGGCACATATTTGAATGGCGCATCGCTGTGGCCGAACTGCAACCGCGCCAGGTAATCAGGCAAGGTGACGATCGCGCGCGTGAGTGCTTCGAGCGCCGTCGAAGACGCCTCGATCTTGTCGTTGAGTATTGCTTCGGCAAATTGTTCGGTCTCGAGCGCAAACATGGCCGCGCCGTCGAGTTCGACCATCGTGAGCGTGCCCACAACCTGGTGCAGATGGGTAATGCAGAAACGCAGGCGCGTTTTATCGGAGGGATTTTCGGCGAACGACTCAAGCGCGAGGCGCGCCTGCTTCAGCGTCTCGTCGATCTCGCCCTTGACCCACCCGAGCGTGCTTGGGTCAACCTTGCCGAACGTGCTCATATGACTTTAGAAAACTCCGCAGCGCACATCTGCACCCCGCAAACTGTGCGCCGACCCTGTTGCCGGACAATCACGCTGTCCGGTTACGGGCCGCTGGATGCGGCCCGCCGCTATTACACTCAGCCGGGCAACTTGAAGCCCGACACCGAAGACTGCAATTCGCGCGCAAGGTCAGAGAGCTTGCCAATGGCTTCCGCCGTCTGGCGCGAGCCAGCCGAGGTGAGCGTCGTGGTTTCCTGAATCTTGGCCATACTGCCCGACACTTCGGTTGCCGTCTGTGACTGGCGACCGGCGTCGCGGGCGATGCTGACAATCAGGCTCGAGAGCTGCTCGGACACCGATTCGATTTCGCCAAGCGCCTGACCGGCGGCGTCGGCGAGTCGCGTCGCCTGCACCACGCCGTTGGTGGCTTGTTCCATCGAGGCCACCGCTTCGTTCGTGTCCGCTTGAATGGTTTTCACGAGGTCGGCGATCTGCTTGGTTGCTTCGGCCGAACGTTCGGCGAGTCGTTGAACTTCGTCCGCGACCACCGCGAATCCGCGGCCCGCTTCACCGGCCATGGCGGCCTGAATAGCGGCGTTGAGCGAGAGAATGTTGGTCTGCTCGGCAATGTCGTTGATCAGTTCCACGATTTCACCGATCTGCTGCGACGATTCACCGAGACGCTTAATACGTTTCGCGGTCTCTTGAATCTGCTCGCGCATTTCGTCCATGCCTCGGATCGTGTCCTGCACCGCCTGCGTACCGCGTTTGGCGGTGGCCACCGAACCCTGGGCGACTTCCGCCGAACGTTCAGCGGACTTGGACATGTCTTCCATCGAACGCGCCATCGCCACGACGCGGTTGGTGGTTTCGGTGATCTGCGCGGCCTGGCGCAACGCGGCCTCGGTCAGTTCGGTCGCCGTCTGGCGTGAGTTCTCGGATGCCACCGCCATTTGCGCGGCAGCGTTCTTGATGCGCGACACTAACCCGCGCATTTCGCGCACCGCGTAATTGATAGAGTCGGCGATGGCCCCCGTGATCTGCTCGGTCACTTCCGGCTGAATCGTCAAGTCACCGTCAGCCAAGTCGCCCATTTCGTCGAGCAGTTTGAGAATGGCGTCCTGCGATTGACGGTTCTGCTCGGTACTTTCCTGCGCACGCACACGCGCATCCACCACCAGGCGTCGGGCCAACAGGAACAGGAACGCCATCGTCGCGAGACCGAAGGCGATGATCGCACCCTGGAACCAGGCGCGCGCCGCGCCGAGGCTCGAGTAGGCGTCGACCAGTTCTCTCGACTTGGCAAGCAGCGGATCGGACAGTTCCGACACCGTTTGACCAGCGCGTTGCGACACGAACAGTTCCGCGGCGTTACCCAGAATACTTTCCACGTGCTTGTTGATGTCGCCGAAGATCGCGTCCATTTCCTCGAGTTTGGGCAACATGACTTTGGACGCAGTCTTGCGCAGCAGCGTCTCGGTCTCCATGAATAATTTAATATCTTTGCCGAACTGCGCCGCCGCGACCGCGGCCTCGTTACCGCCTTGCGCGAACAGGTTGACGTCTTTGGCGATACGTTGCGAGAGCATGCCCTGGCGACTGACCATATACAGGTCGGCCTGTTTCATGCCGGAGGTCTGACCAATTTCGGCGATTTCGTCCGTCAGCGCCAGCAGCAGCGGCGCGGTCTGGTTGATCGCGACCACGTCTTCGCGCATCGTGAACAGCGCCTTTTCCTGCTGCAGAATCTGGTCGACTTCCGCGCGTGTGCCTTCGCCCGACTGCTTCGGCGTCCACAGCTTGATGACTTCAGCGAGCTGGTTGTCCTGGATTTCCGGCGGGCTCGGCGGTACACCGAAATCGGTGTTGCCGTCCTTGAGCGCGTTGACGATGGTGTCGAACCGGTCGCGCGAGGTCTTGAGTTCCTTGAATGAACTACCCTGACCGAGCACCGCTTCACGCGCGTCCTTGGCGATTCGCTGCGACAGCATCAGCAGCTGCGACGATTGTTCGATGTACTTCGATTCGCGTTCGGAACGCTGCGCGTTGATCACGAGCAACCACACCATCACGATCATCGACAGCACCATGCCGCCCAACAGAAATGGCAATCCGCTCAGTTTCCCGAGCACACCGCCGACCTGGAAGCGCTTTTCCCTGCCAACGTCCAGAAATTCATCGACTTGCGGGTCCGCCATCTGCTCCCCGACAAGATCGATAACGTCCTCGGACGGTTGATCAAGATTCGGCATTTGTTTCGCCATGACCGTTTCCTCTTTTGAGTCTCAAGTACTAATTATTGTCTTCACGCAGCCACGTGTTTGAACGTGGGGCTTTCGGCAAGTGATTTCATGTCGAAAATTCCCCACAACACGTTGTCACGTAAAAACGCTCCATTTAAATGCGCCAGCACCGGGTCATCGAGCCCGGACAAATCCTGGCGTCCCATTTCCGCATCGAAGTGCCGCAACCCCAGCACTTCATTCACCAGCAACCCCGCATTCAGTTCGGGGATGTTCATAATCATCAGGCGCGCACTCGGGTCGAGAAACACCGCCGGCTTACCGAAAAATTCCGCCAGATCGATAATCGTGATCAGGTTACCGCGTACGTTGGCCACGCCCTTGAGCCAGGGTTTAACCCCCGGCACCGGCGTCAACGACGGCGGCGGTATCACTTCCAGCACGTGATCGAGCGGTGTGACCAGGCGCATATCGCCCAAACGAAACGCGACGCCAGACCACAGCACCACCGCCTCGGTCTCCTGCGGCAGGATGCGCGTCTCGTTCGCGGCGGCCTGCTGCATTTGACGCAGCAGTGCCAGCGGGTCGTTGAGCGCGGGCGAAGTCGGGGTCATCGTGATTAATTCAGGGCGCTCACAGCGTCTTGATCTTTTCCATCAGGATCTTCTCGTTGATGGGTTTGACCATATAGTCCTTGGCGCCCTGACGCAGTCCCCAGGCCTTGTCGGTCTCCTGTCCCTTGGTGGAACAGATGATCACCGGAATGCCCTGGGTGTCGGGGTCGCGGGTAATCGCGCGCGTGGCTTCGAAACCGCTCATGCCCGGCATCACGATGTCCATCAGGATCAGATCGGGCTTGCTGGCCTTGGCCTTGGCGATACCGTCTTCACCGCTGGAGGCGGTCGATACCTGGTAACCGTTCTTTTTGAGCATTTCGCTCAACAGATGCGAGTCCGTCGGTGAGTCGTCCACCACAAGTACATTCTTAATTGCCATTTTTTGATACCCCGGTCCTTTGCTTTATCGTTCAGTGCACATACTTATGAATTACGTCGATCAGCTCTTCTTGCGTGAATGGCTTGTTGACGTGTTCTTCCGAGCCGGCGATACGCCCGCGCGCGCGATCGAACAGCCCGTCCTTGCTCGACAGCATGATCACCGGGATCTCCCGGAAGCGCTTGTTGCTCTTGATCAGCTGGCATGTCTGATAGCCGTCGAGTCGCGGCATCATGATGTCCACGAAAATAATGTCCGGTTGGTGGTCGGTAATCACGGACATGGCCTCGAAACCATCGGCCGCCGTGAGTACTTCGTACCCCGCTTTTTTCAACAACGCCTCGGCGGTGCGCCGGATGGTGTTGCTGTCGTCAATAATCATTACCTTGATGGTCACGGCCGTCCTCAAAACTGGAGCCCTACTTCGTTCGTCCTGACTTACAATGTCCATCGTCGTGGGCCGGGTCTGCGCCCGAGCGTTCGTGTACACAGCGAGAATCCGTTTTGTAATGTAATGGGTACGGTTTTTTCGTTACCGCAATGATTTGTTAGCACAAATACCGTCACAAATCCATGAACCGCACCGCGTTTCGACACACCAGTAAATATAGTCCACGACGTGTCGGTCGCGGGCCCATGGGCACCGGCTGCATATTTTTCCGTGTCCATGCGGTGCGTCGTCCGAAAAACCATTGTTTTTAAAGCAGGAACCATGCCAGTTGTCAGTTTTGGCTTCACGGCGGACTGCAAAGTTACGCTACCATTCTTAAATACAACCTGATTTTCGATGCGACCCATGGAAGAAAAACTGCGTTCCGCCGTCCCGTGCCTAACCACAGCGCTCACCGGCCCGCTGCAAACGCTCGAAACCGAACTGCTCGCGAACCAGATCGAAATCGAGCAATGGTTCCGCGCGCGCTTTCGTGAGACGCCGGCACCCTTCTATTGTTCCGTGGACCTGCGCAACAGCGGCTTCAAGCTGGCGCCGGTGGATACCAACCTGTTCCCGGCCGGCTTCAATAACCTCAATCCCGCGTTTCGCCCGCTGTGCGTGCACGCGATCCAGGCCGCGATGGAACGTGTGTGCCCGCATGCCCGCGGTGTCGTGGTAGTGCCGGAGAACCACACCCGTAACAACTATTACTTTGAAAGCCTGGCCGACCTGATCGAGATCATGCAGATGGCGGGGCTGAACGTGCGTATCGGCTCGCTGCTGCCGGACCTACGTGAACCGAAAGCCGTGACCCTGCCGTCGGGGCGCTCGTTGCTGCTGGAACCGCTGTCGCGTGAAGACGACCGGATTGTCGTCGGCGACTTCGATCCGTGCTTCGTGCTGCTCAACAACGACCTCTCCGCCGGCCGCCCGCCGATCTTCGAGAATCTGAAGCAGCCGGTGGTGCCGCCGCTCGACCTCGGCTGGTCGAACCGGCTCAAGTCGCAGCACTTCGCCCACTACCGCAGCGTCGCCGGCGAGTTCGCGAAAATGCTCGGCATTGATTCGTGGCTGATCGATCCGATCTTCCGCAAGTGCGGCAAGATCAATTTCGAAAAGAACGAAGGCAAGGAGTGTCTCGAGGCCAACGTCGAGGACGTGCTCGAGCAGGTGCGCGCGAAATACCAGGAGCACGGCATCGATCGCGAGCCGTTTGCGATCATCAAGGCCGACGCCGGCACCTACGGCATGGCGATCATGACGGTAAAGAGCGCGGCCGAGGTGCAGCACATCAACCGCAAGCAGCGGACCAAGATGGCGCACGCCAAAGACGGTCAGGCGGTCACGGATGTGCTAGTGCAGGAAGGCGTGTATACGTTTGAGACCCTGGACAACGCCGTCGCCGAACCGGTGGTGTACATGATCGACCACCACGTCGTCGGTGGCTTCTACCGCGTGCACAAAGGACGCGGTGTCGACGAAAACCTGAATAGCCCCGGCGCCCATTTCGAGCCGCTCGCATTTGCCGAACCCTGCCACTGTCCGGGCCTGAAGTCGCAACCCGGTGCGAGTCCGAATCGTTTCTATGCCTATGGCGTCGTCGCCCGTCTGGCGCTGCTCGCCGCCGCGCGCGAACAAACTGAGGCCCGGCAAACCGTGACCATGCCGGTGGCGGCGATCGCCGCACACGCGTCCTGACACCGATGGCGCGCACCCTCGGTGTCGTGATGGACCCGATCGGGTCGATCCACGTCAAGAAAGACTCCACCCTCGCGATGCTGCTGGCGGCGCAAAAGCGCGGCTGGACGATTCGCTACATGGAACTGGGTGACCTGTTCCTGCGCGACGGTGAGGCGCTCGCGCGCATGCGCACGCTGCGGGTGATGGACGACGAAACACACTGGTTCGAATTCGGCGACGAACGCATCGCGCCACTCGCGGAACTGAGCGTGATCCTGATGCGCAAGGACCCGCCGTTCGATATCGAATACGTCTACGCCACCTACCTGCTGGAACAAGCCCAGGCGCACGGCGCCCTGGTGATAAACAACGCGCGCGCACTGCGCGATGCCAACGAAAAACTCTATTGCGCATGGTTTCCGCAGTGCACACCGCCGACGCTGGTCACGCGCGACGACGCACGCATCCGCAACTTCCTGATTGAGCACGGCGAGATCGTGATCAAGCCGCTGCATTCGATGGGCGGGCGTTCAGTGTTCCGCCTGCGCGATCGCGACATCAATACCACAGTCACGATCGAGACCATGACCGAATACGGCACGCGCTTCACGATGGCGCAGAAATACCTGCCCGAGATCGCCACCGGCGACAAGCGCATCCTGCTGGTCGAGGGGGAGCCGGTGCCGTATGCGTTGGCGCGCGTTCCCGCGGAAGGCGAGTCGCGCGGCAATCTCGCCGCCGGCGGCACCGGCGTTGGCATGCCGCTGTCGGAGCGCGATCGCTGGATATGCGCGGAGGTGGGACCGCGCTTGCGCGCGGAGGGGTTGTTGTTCGTCGGGCTGGATGTGATTGGCGATTATCTTACCGAGATCAATGTCACCAGTCCGACGTGTATCCGCGAGCTGGATAAGTTGTATGGGTTGGATATCGCGGGGCAGCTGATGGATGCGATCGAGCGACGGTTGCTTGAAAATAAGCAGAGATAGGTCAGGTAGGATGCGTGCGATTGAAACGCGTGGCGATTTGGCTAAAGTTAAGACCGCCAGAGGGAACACTCATGGCGCGCGAAACAAGAAGTCGAAGACTTCGTTGAATTTCACGGCCAGACGGATAGCACCGAGGAAAAAGCCTTCATGCGCGCCGTCGTTCAGGGACTTGTGGATATCGAAGCCGGCCGAAGCGTCAGCCTTGCCGAAGCCAAGAAGCGTCTCGGCATTTCGTAGCACCACCATAACGTGGAAGTCCGCCTCGCCACCTCGGCGCTGCCCTAAATATCAGTTCGACCCCGATTTTTGTATACCGACTTTCCTGATGGCGCCGGAAGTTCGAGTATGATTTGTGGGGAAGCCGCGGATTCTGTCCCCATTTATCTGGAACCATAGCTAACGATGTTGTTGCCGCTACTACCACCCGAATGTTCTGCTCTTATCAAAGAGAACGGTCTTCCATTAGAAAAATGGAATCCGGGAAGCGAAGAAGTTGCGTTCACGAGGGAAATTTCTTTAAAAATTTTAGATACGCTGAACGACCGTAAGATCGTCGTTGTGGGCGGACATGTTGTGCGCGTCATGCAAGGTCGATTGAAGTATGTTTACGCGACGTGGGGATGCGATAAAAAAGATGGCGAATCTTCCTCGATGTATGCTCAGCGAAGTTTGGATACAGCGCGTGATTACATTAGGAATTTTCAGCCAATAGAAAAATATGAGCCACTGTTTGTAGTGACAATGACTGCATGGATATGACGCACAGCACGTAGCACCTAGGGCGCAATAGCGAAGCGTATTGCGCCGAATGCATTCATGCGGCGGATTACGGCTGACGCCTAGTCCGCCTTACGCTTTCGGGATTCCCGCTTCGCGGGAATGACGGTAACGCGGAACGACGGATCGCCGCGACCCACTAATTAATCTCCAGCCTCGCGATATATAATCCCCGGACATGCACGCCCTGCCCCGAATCTTCCTTCCCCCGGCGTTCGTCAATCACGATCGAATAGGCGTCAGCCTGTTCGTCTCCATCCTCGCGCACATGGTGCTGATCCTGCTGACGGCGTTCGTGCTGCCGCAGCTCAAGCGCGCGGATGCGTTGCCGACGCTGGAGATCACGCTGGTGCAGACGGCGACCGAGCGCGCGCCGGACAAGCCGGATTTTCTGGCGCAGGTGAATCAGGAAGGCGGCGGCGATTCCGATCGTCCCGACATCGCGCGCAATCCGCTGCCGGTGCGCGAGATTGGCGAGCGGCGGTTGCCGTTATTTCAGTCGGCGCCGCAGACGCCGAACCGCTCGACGCGCGAGGTGCTGGATATCTTGAGCCAGAAGTCGGATACCAAGGCGCGTGCGCGCGACGCCAAGCCCGACAAGAAGGAGGCACAGGAAGCGCCGTTGCAACTCGGCCTGATGTCGCCGGAACAGCTGCGCTCGGAGCGCGCGCGCCTGAATGCCGAGATCAGCCGCGAGTGGCAGGAATTCCAGCAGCGCCCGCGGCGCAAATTTCTGAATGCGCGCACGCAGGAATATAAATACGCCGCCTACATGGAGGCCTGGCGCGCCAAGGTCGAGCGCATCGGTAACCTCAACTATCCGGAGGAGGCCAAGCGCCGCCATCTGACCGGCAGCCTGGTGCTGGATGTGAGTCTGCGCAACGACGGCTCGATCAAGGAAATATTCGTGATGCGCTCCTCGGGCCAAAAGCTGCTGGACGACGCCGCGATCCGCATCGTGCAGCTGGCGTCGCCGTTTGCATCGTTCCCGCCGGAAATTCGCAGCGAGGCTGATGAAGTTTCGATTACCCGCACCTGGAAGTTCAACGAGTTCCTGACCGCCGAGTAAGCGTTTTTCCGCACCAAACCCGCTGTCGCCGTCCGGGCAACGGTTGTGCTTGTGTTCCGGATTTACCCTGCCGGATACTATGGCCATGAGAGCCGAATCGTCGTTTGCCAATAACCTGTTGATCGCGATGCCGACGCTCGCGGACCCGAACTTCGCGCGCACGGTGACACTCATCTGCGAGCACTCGGACGATGGCGCGATGGGACTGATGATCAATCGTCCGACCACGCTCAAGTTGCGCGAGATTCTGGATCAGCTCGGCATCGACCACAGCCACTCGCTGCACGCCGACACGCTGGTGTACTTCGGCGGGCCGGTGCAGAACAGCCGCGGCTTCGTGCTGCATGAGCCGATCGGCAACTGGGAGTCCACGCTCAAGATCACCGACACCCTCGGCGTGTCGACCTCGCGCGATATCCTCGAAGCCATCACGCGCAACGAAGGGCCGGAGCATTACATCATCACGCTCGGCTACGCCGGCTGGGGCGCGGGCCAGCTCGAACACGAGGTGATCGAAAACTCCTGGCTCAACACGCCCTCCGCCTCGCGCGAAATCCTGTTCACCCTGCCTGCCGACCAACGCTGGAACGCGGCGGTGAAACTCACCGGCGTGGACCTGTCGCTGCTGTCTTCCGAGGCCGGCCACGCGTGAGCGTGCGCGTATACCTCGGCTTCGACTTCGGCGGAAAATTCATTGGCGTAGCAGTCGGTTCGACGCTCTCGGGCCAGGCGCAGGCGCTCGATACCGTGCGCGTGAGCGCGAATAAAACCCCGGATTGGGACCATATTGCGCGGCTGGTGGCCGAGTGGCGGCCGCAAGCATTGGTTGTGGGGCTGCCGCTCAACATGGATGGTTCCGAACAGGCCATGGCGCATGCGGCACGCGCATTTGGTGATCGCCTGCGGGAACGCTACAATCTGCCCATACATATGGTGGATGAGCGCCTTACCACCCGGTCTGCGAAGGATGTGCTCTACGCAGCCGGGATTGCCGGCACCCGGCACAAGCCCCATCTGGACAAGGTGGCAGCGCAAACCATTCTGCAGTCGTTCCTCGACGATAGTAAAAACAAGATTCCCGATGCGCCCGGACATTGACCTCAATGCCACACTCGGCCGCATGGTCGAGGCGCTGCGTCCGCTGACCACGCATACCACATTGATGATCGGCATCCACACCGGTGGCGTGTGGGTCGCGCAACAACTGCATAAAGCCCTTGCCCTGCCGGAACCGCTCGGCAGTCTCGACATCTCGTTCTACCGCGACGACTTCACGCGCATCGGCGTCAACCCCGAGGTCAAGACCTCGCACCTGCCGGTGAGTGTCGACGGCCGCCACGTGATCCTGGTCGACGACGTGCTGCACACCGGGCGCACCATCCGCGCCGCGCTGAACGAGATCTTCGACTACGGCCGGCCGGCGTCGATCGCGCTCGCGGCGCTGATCGAGCGCGACGGCCGCGAGTTGCCGATCGAGGCCCAGGTGGTCGGCGCGCACATCAAGCTCAAGAAAAACGAACACATCAAGCTGCTCGGCCCCGAGCCGCTGACGCTGAAAATCCAGGAGGTCGGCGCTTGACGCAAGGAATCCAGTTCGACGCCAGCGGCGGGCTCACGCACCTGCTGACGCTTGAAGGCCTTTCCCGTCAGACGCTCCTCGAAATTCTCGATACCGCCGAATCGTTCATCGCCGTCGGCGAGCGCGAAATCAAGAAAGTCCCACTCGCGCGCGGCAAGACTGTCGTCAACCTGTTCTTCGAACCGAGCACGCGCACGCGTACCACGTTCGAGATCGCGGCCAAGCGCCTGTCGGCGGACGTGATCAATCTTGCGGTCGCGGCCTCCTCCACCAGCAAGGGCGAGACGCTGCTCGATACCGTGCGCAACCTGGAAGCGATGCGTACCGATCTGTTCGTCGTGCGCCATGCCGAATCCGGCGCCGCGCATCTTATTGCGCAGCACGTACCGCCGCATGTACACATCATCAACGCCGGCGACGGGCGCCATGCGCACCCGACGCAGGGCCTGCTCGATGTCTTCACCATCCGCCGCCACAAGGGCGCGTTCGAGAATCTCAAGGTCGCGCTGATCGGCGACATCCTGCATTCGCGCGTCGCGCGCTCCGACATCCACGCGCTCACCACGCTCGGCGTGAAAGAGCTGCGCGTGATCGCACCGAAGACGCTGCTGCCGACCGCGGTCGAGAAACTCGGCGTGGTGCCCTACACCGATATGAAAGAAGGCCTGAAGGATGTCGATGTCATCATGATGCTGCGCATCCAGCGCGAGCGCATGAGCGGCGCGCATATCCCGAGCGAGCAGGAATACTTCCGCGTCTACGGCCTCACGCCGGAGAAACTTGCGTGCGCCAAGCCGGATGCGATCGTGCTGCACCCGGGCCCGATGAACCGCGGGCTTGAAATCGACTCCGCGGTCGCCGACGGCCCGCACTCGGTGATCCTGCCGCAGGTGACCTACGGCATCGCGGTGCGCATGGCGGTGATGGCGCTGATTCTCGGTGGGCGCGAAGAACCGGCCGGGAGGCGCGCATGAGTCTGCACATTCACGGTGGTCGGCTGATCGATCCTGCGAACGGCATCGATGCCAAAAAAGATATTTATATCGATGGCCAGGGCTTTGTCGCTGGCGTCGGCGCGGCACCGCCGGGATTCAAGGCCACGCGCAGCATCGATGCCAGCGGCAGGATTGTCTGCCCCGGCCTGGTCGATCTGCGCGCGCGCCCGCGCGAACCGGGACTCGAACACAAGGCCACGATCGAATCCGAGGCGCGCGCGGCAGTGAGCGCCGGCATCACCACGCTCTGCTGTCCGCCGGATACACATCCGGTGATCGACACCCCGGCGATGGCGCAGATGATCCAGTCGCGCGCCTGGCGCTTTGGCCTGGCGTTCATCCACCCGCTCGGCGCGCTGACGCAGAACCTCGAAGGCAAACTGCTGACGGACATGGAAGCCCTCGACGACGCCGGCTGCGTCGGTTTCACCAACGCGCTGCATCCGGTCACCGACACGCTGGTGCTGCGGCGCGCGATGGAATATTGCGCGACCTTCGATCTCACGGTGTTCCTGCACTCGGAAGATCCGTGGCTGCGCGGCGAGGGCCGCGTGCACGAAGGCGAGATCGGCACCCGTCTCGGCCTGCCCGGTATTCCGGAGGCCGCGGAAACCGTCGCCGTCGCGCGCGACCTCGCGCTGATCGAGCAGACCGGTTGCCGTGCGCACTTCTGCAATCTCTCCAGTGCGCGCGCGGTGGCGATGATCGTCGAGGCACAAAAACGCGGCCTGCCGGTAAGTGCCGATGTCACTGCGCATCACCTGCACCTGACCGAACACGACGTCCTCGGTTTCAACACCCAATGCCACGTGCGCCCGCCGCTGCGCGCGGTCGCCGATCGCGATGCGTTGCGCGCGGCCCTGAAGAGCGGTGCGATCACCGCGATCTGCTCCGATCACCAGCCGCACGAACCGGACGCGAAACTGGCGCCGTTCGCGCAATCCGAACCCGGCATCTCGGCACTCGAGACGCTGCTGCCGCTGACGCTGAAGCTGGTCGACGAAAAACTCCTCGGGCTGAGCGAGGCGATCGCACTGCTCACCTGCAAGCCGGCGGAAATCCTCGGCGTCGAATCGGGCAAGCTCGCCGTCGGCGAGACCGCTGATGTCTGCATCGTCGATCCCGACGCGCGCTGGACGCTGGCGGCGGACACCATGGTTTCGCGCGGACGCAATACGCCGTTCCTCGGTCGCGAATTTCACGGCCGCGTGATGCACACGCTCGTCGGCGGCAAGGTGGTGTTTGAACGTAGCGCGACCTGAAGCCGATAAATTTACTCACAAAAATGCCGGCCCTTGCCTGTAACGAGCGATAGGACTAGCGTGTTCGAATGGGATTTAAAAAAACGGCCGATACGGCCTTACATCGGAGGTGGGTTATGCGTTTGATTGTTGCCGAGAAGCGGAAATTCAATTACGTGACCCTGGGACTGCTGGCTGCGACCATCGCGGTATGGATGCTGAAGATCCTGCAGGATGGGCAGATCTACCTGCGCTTCTGATTCCAAAGCCGGAACGAGAAACGCCCGCCCACGGTCATCGTGGTGCGGGCGTTTTGTTTTTCAGCCGTGACGCTAGGTTCAACCGTTACCCGCGATGCTCGCGAATACGGGTGAGCAACTCGGTGGGTTGCCGCAGATCGGCGAACAGCGGTGCGTAGTTCGTCTTCATCCAGCGCGCGAAATCCTGACGATCGGGCTCACCGAGCAGCGCGGCCAGGGCATCGATATTCTCGCCTCCGCCTTTAGCGGCCTCGAAGCGGATTGCTTCGAACCGATCGTTGATGAAGGCCGTCTTCTTCGAGTCGTCCGAACTCGATTGACTGATCTTGGACACCGAATTGGTCGCAGATTCCGTAACGTCGGATGTGGTTCCGGTGGGAGTGGAACACCCGCTGAGCAGCACGGTCACCAGGGTCACGGACAGGGCACCACGCATAATGCTGTTTTTCATATCCTTGCTCCTGTTATTTATAAGTGACATTACGCATGGATTCGCCGAGCTCGCGACTCTTTGAATCCTTCCCCTCGAGCTTGATGCGCAGGCGCAGGTCGTTGATCGAATCGGCGTTGCGCAAGCCGTCGTCATAAGTAATCAGGTCAGCTTCGTACAGATTGAACAGCGATTGATCGAAGGTCTGCATGCCGGCCTCGCCCGACTTGGCCATCAGCTCCTTGATACCCGGGATATCGCCCTTCATGACCAGATCGGCAATCAACGGCGAGTTGATCATCACTTCCACCGCCGGTACGCGGCCCTTGCCGCCTTTCATCGGGATCAGGCGCTGCGACACGATACCCTTGAGGTTCAGCGACAAGTCCATCAACAGCTGATCGCGTTTGTCTTCGGGGAAGAAGTTGATGATGCGATCGAGCGCCTGGTTGGCGCTGTTCGCGTGCAGCGTGGTCAGGCACAAGTGGCCGGTCTCGGCGAACTGGATCGCCAGATCCATGGTCTCGCGCGCGCGCACCTCGCCCAGCAGAATCACGTCCGGGGCCTGGCGCATCGCGTTCTTGAGCGCCAGCTCATACGAATTCGTATCCACCCCGACTTCGCGCTGGGTGATGATGCAGTTCTTGTGGTCGTGCACGAACTCGATCGGGTCCTCGATGGTGATGATATGACCATAGGAATACTCGTTGCGGTAACCAATCATGGCCGCGAGCGAGGTCGACTTGCCCGAGCCGGTGCCGCCGACGAACAGTACCAGGCCACGTTTGGTGAGCGCGATATCGGCCAGTACCTTGGGCAGGTGCAGATCGTCGAAGCGCGGGATCTCCATATTGATCGTACGTAGCACCATGCCGACGCGGCCCTGCTGCAGGAATACGTTCACACGGAAGCGTCCGACTTCCTGGTGCGCGATCGAGAAGTTGCACTCGTTGTGCGCCTCGAAATCACGGCGCTGCTGCTCGTTCATGATGCCGTAGACGAACTGGCGCGACTGTTCCGGCGTGAGCGCCTGTTTGGTCACCGGCTGGATACGCCCGTCGACTTTCATCGACGGCGGCACGCCGGCAGTAATAAAAAGGTCCGAGGCCTTTTTATGCTTCATTAATTTCAGCAGGTCGGCGAAATTCATTAACGCTTGCCTCCACTGGCAGCGGTGGCCGCGGCACCCGAGACAAACAGGTCCTTGTTGACCGCATACGTGCGCGCCTCGTCCACGTGCACCTGACGCGCCTTCACCAGATCGATCAAACATTGGTCGAGCGTCTGCATACCGACATTCTGGCCGGTCTGGATCGAGGAGTACATCTGCGCAATCTTGTTTTCGCGGATGAGATTGCGGATCGCCGGCGTGCCGATCATGATCTCGTGCGCCGCCACGCGGCCGCCACCGATCTTCTTCAGCAGCGACTGCGAGATCACCGCGCGCAGCGATTCCGACAGCATCGCGCGCACCATGTCTTTTTCCGCCGCCGGGAACACGTCGACGACGCGGTCGATGGTCTTGGCCGCCGACGAGGTATGCAGCGTCGCGAATACCAAATGGCCGGTCTCGGCCGCGGTCAGCGCCAGGCGGATGGTCTCAAGGTCGCGCATCTCGCCGACCAGGATCACGTCCGGATCCTCGCGCAACGACGAACGCAGCGCGTTGTTGAACGACAGCGTGTCCTTGCCGACCTCACGCTGGTTGATCAGGCAGTTCTTGCTCGAGTGCACGAACTCGATCGGGTCTTCGATCGTCAGGATATGCTCGTGCCGCGATTCGTTGACGTGGTTGACCATGGCCGCGAGCGTGGTCGACTTGCCGGAACCGGTGGGGCCGGTGACGAGCACGATGCCGCGCGGCTGGTCGGAAATCTTCTTGAAGATCTCGGGCGCATTCAGCTGTTCCAGCGTCAGCACCTTCGACGGGATGGTTCGAAACACCGCCGACGGTCCACGCAGCTGGTTGAAGGAATTGACGCGAAAGCGCGCGATGTTCGGCAGGTCGAAGGAGAAATCGCATTCGAGGAATTCCTCGAAGTCCTTCTGCTGTTTATCGGTCATGATGTCGTAGATCATGTTGTGGACGGTGCGGTCGTCCAGCGGATCTACGTTGATACGTTTAACGTCGCCATCCACCCGGATCAGCGGCGGCAGACCGGAAGAAAGATGCAGGTCCGATGCGTTCTGTTTGTAGGCAAACGCCAGCAACTCGGCGATATCCATGAAATCTCCCCGGTAAATCAAAAACCCCTGTTAAGAGGGGCACTGGATGGTGCTACGACGCCCGAATGCCGCGCCTTGCTATTGATCTAAAGAAGCCTTACTTCATTCGTCTGACATAGGATTAGTATATTCTGCCTCACCCCGCAACCACACCGCATGCGCCACGCGGGTCTTTCGCTGGCTACGACACCCTTTTACACTGACGCCCATCATGATTTCGACAACTACCGAAACCGGCCCGCTCGTCGGATTTATCGGCGCCGGCAACATGGCGCGCAGTCTGGCGGGCGGGTTATTGCACAACGGCTGGGCGCGTTCGCGCCTGTCGCTGTCCGATCCCCAACTCGACCAGCGCCAGGGCGCGGAAAAGGCGCTCGGCATCAGCGTTTACGCCGACAACCGCGAGGTCGCGCGCCAGGCCGATATCCTGGTGCTGGCAGTCAAACCGCAGGCGCTGGCCCAGGTCGCGGTTGAGCTGGCCAACATCGTGCAACACCATCGGCCGCTGATAATTTCGATCGCCGCCGGCGTGCGCAGCGCCGATATCGAACGCTGGCTCGGCGGCGATCTGGCGATCGTGCGCGCGATGCCGAATACGCCGGCGTTAATCGGCAGCGGCGCCACCGGGCTGTACGCCAACACCCGCGTGAGCGATAAGCAGCGCGATCAGGGCGAATCCATCCTGCGCGCCGTCGGCGTCACGGCCTGGGTCAACGACGAACATCTGATCGACGTCGTCACCGCGCTTTCCGGCAGCGGGCCGGCGTATTTTTTCCTGGTGATGGAAGCGCTCGAACGCGCGGCGATCGACGCCGGCCTTGCGCCCGACCAGGCGCGGCTGTTGACGCTCGAAACCGCTTTTGGTGCCGCCAAAATGGCGCTCGAGGGCGGCGAAGAACCAGCGATCCTGCGCCAACGCGTGACATCTCCCGGCGGCACCACTGAGGCGGCAATCAAAGTGATGGAAGAGTCCGGCATCCGCCAGCTGTTTCAACAAGCCGTTACCGCCGCCGCGCACCGCGCGCATGAACTCGGCGATCTGTTCGGGAAAAATCCATGAACCCGTTCCTGACTCAGGCCGGCGTGTTTCTCGTCAAGGTGGTATTCGAGCTGTATCTGTTTGCACTGCTGCTGCGATTCCTGTTCCAGCTGGTACGTGCGGATTTCTATAACCCGGTGGCGCAGTTCACCGTGGCCCTGACCAACCCGCTGTTGCGGCCACTGCGGCGACTGATCCCGGGATTGTTCGGCGTCGATATCGCCTCGGTGCTGTTGTTGTTGCTGTTGAAGAGCGCCGAGCTGTTTCTGATCTTCTGGTTGAGCGACATAGCGCTGGATGCGGCTGCCATCGCTTTTATCGCGATCGTGGAACTGCTCGAACTGACACTCTATGTCTTTCTCGTGGCCATCGTCGTGCGCGCACTGCTGTCGTGGGTCGCGCCCTACGGTGGGCATCACAATCCGATAATGAGTCCGCTGGTGAGCCTGACGGAACCGCTGATGCGTCCCGCGCGTAGATTGATTCCCGCGGTCGGCGGCCTGGATCTGTCACCGATCGTGGTGATCGTCCTGATCCAGCTCGGCCTGATGCTGGTGAAGTACATAAGCTATCGCGTTCCGTGACCCGCCGGGCTGACCCGGCCCTGTCCCCACCGCTATCCTGGTATCGCTGGGACGGCGCCGATCTGGTGCTGCAGCTGCATATCCAGCCGCGCGCCAGTCGCGAAGCAATCGGTGAAGTCAGCACGCACGGCCTGAAGGTCCGACTGACCGCCGCCCCTGCCGAGGGTCAGGCCAACGAGGCCCTGCAACGCCTGTTGGCGCGGGAATTCAAGGTGCCCAAGGGCCAAGTGGTGCTGGAACGGGGAGAAAGCGCAAGACACAAACAAATCCGGATTCGCTCGCCGCAGCGCCTGCCAGCGTTAATTTCGGCGCCCAAATCCTGAAAAACCTCGTTGTTTCATCTATTTCGTTTGCACGCGGGCAAGGCGTGGGCTAAATATTACCTATATCTAATGACTCCCGGCAAAACCAGTGGCGTCGGGTTGCCATCATAAAAAATTATACGATTAATGCGGGTCACCCGCGTCCGGACCATGGAAGCACTCGCGACTAAAGAAAGACTGCCGCTCGCCACCAATGCCTTCAGCAAAAAGCTGGGAGAGTACAAGCATTGGCGCGACGAACTGGTCGAGATCATCACCGAGTACCAGACCTGGGTCGAACAGCAGGGCCTGGCCACCGGTGAGGACGATCTGCGCATCTACGATCTGATTGACACGCTGCGCGCCGATACGCTGACGGTGGCGCTGGTCGGTGAATTCTCGCGCGGCAAGACCGAACTCATCAACGCGATATTCTTTTCTGATTACCGCCAGCGGCTGCTGCCGTCCGACGCCGGGCGCACCACCATGTGCCCAACCGAACTGTTGTGGGATGAGAGCCAGCCGCCGTGCGTGAAGCTGTTGCCGATTGATACCCGCAAGTCGCACACCACCATCGGCGAACTCAAGCGCCAGCCGATGAACTGGACGGTGTTACCGCTGGACATCGATCACCCGAAACAGATGATCGAGACATTCCAGGAAATCATCCGCACCAAGACCGTCGGCGCGCGCGAGGCGGAAGAGCTCGGCCTGTATGACCCGTTGCGCCCGGACGCCAATATGGCGCTGTCCGCCGATGGCAAGGTAAATATTCCGACGTGGCGGCATGCGATCATCAACTACCCGCATCCGCTGTTGAAACAGGGACTGGTGATCCTCGATACCCCCGGTCTCAATGCCCTCGGTGCCGAACCCGAACTAACGCTCAATATGATCCCGGCGGCGCAGGCGGTGCTGTTCGTGCTCGGCGCCGATACCGGCGTGACCAAATCCGATCTCGACGTGTGGGCCAACCACGTCTGTGTCGCGCGCAAGAGCAATGGCACCGGTCAGCTCGCGGCATTAAACAAGATCGACACACTGTGGGACGAACTGCGCGCGCCCGGCTCGGTCGAGGCCACACTCGCGCGTCAGGTGCACGACACCGCGCGCGCGCTCAATATCCCGGCCGGACACATCTTCCCGGTCTCGGCGCAAAAGGGCCTGCTCGGCAAGATCAAGAACGACATCGGCCTGGTCGCCCGCAGCGGCCTGCCGGCGCTCGAGATTAAACTCTCGAATGATTTAATTTCGGCCAAGCAGAAAATTCTGCGCGACAAGATCACGCACGACGCCGGCTCGATCATCGAAACCACCAGTGCCATGATCGATGCGCGCCTGAGCGCGGTCAGCGCGCAGCTGGTCGAGCTGCGTGCGCTCTCGGGCAAGAGCCATGCGGCGATCCAGGAATTGCTGGCGCGCATGCGCCAGGAAAAGGTGGCCTACGACCGGACGCTCGCGAGTTTCCAGACCACGCGCGCGGTACTCACCGACCAGATCAAAGTGCTGCTCGATTATCTCTCGATCGAGGCCTTCGACGAGCTGATGAACAAGGCGCGGCGCAACATGAACGACGCCTGGACCACGCACGGGCTGCGCATCGGCATGAAGACGCTGTTCGACGGCTCGCTCGATGGCATGGAAAAGGCCAACAAGCAGAGTCAGCAGATCCGCGCGCTGGTGCAGGCGATCTACAACAAGTTCCACACCGATCACGGCCTCGCCAAGATCAAGCCGGCGGCGTTTTCACTGCTCAACTACCGCACCAACCTGCAGCGGCTGTACGAGGAGGCCGAGGCCTTCCGCAACAGCCCGATCATGGTGATGACCGAGCAGCACTTCGTTATCAAGCGCTTCTTCATCACGCTGGTCTCGCGCGTGCGCGAAATCTTCAACGACACCAATACCGGCGCCCGCACCTGGAGCAAGGCCATCATGGCGCCGATTCTGGCGCAGGTGCGCGAGCACAAAATCATGATGGACCACCGTCTGGAAAACCTGAAGAAAGTGCACGAGAACCTGGATAACCTGAGCGGGCGCATCCAGGATCTGGAAGCGACGAAGCAGAACCTCGAAAACCAGCAGGTCACGATCAAGACCATGCTGCGCAAGCTCGATCAACCGCTGGCACCGCTCAACTCCTGAGTCTGGCTTTCCCGGCGGTAACGCCACCAACTTTCCGACGTCGCTACAGCGGCTTGCCGTTCGCTACCGTGTAGTAGCCGTGCACGGCGGCGTCGGTATACGGGCTGCGCACCCGGCTGATCGAAAACACCACCGAAGACACCAGCGGTGCCTGTGCCTCCACCGCCGCACGCCGGCCCTCGACCTGCACGCCGGCGAGATCGAGGCGACTGCCGTACGCGACGATCGCGATCTCGCCGTGGATACGGCCATTGGTCATTTCGACTGTGGCGTTGCTGGCGTGCAGCCCGACGTCGCCACCGCCGATGTCGCTGTCCTCGATCACCACCGATGAGTCCGTGAGGCGCAGTTCGCGTATGCGCGCGTTGCTGATGCGCGCGCCCTGGCATCCGCTCAACGTCAGCGAATCGTACTCGCCCTCGTAAACCGCGCCACTCCTGGCGGTACATTTTTCCGCGCCGCGTTTCTTCATCTCCGCTTTACCTTTCGGTGGCGGCGTCAGGCCGTGCTCCAGAAACGCTTCGAGCACCGCGCTAAACCGATCCGCCGCCTCGAGCATGGGTACATGCGCCGCTCCTTCAATGACGGTGAGCTGCGCCCGCGGCAACACGTGCGCCAACAGCTTGCCGGTGCGCAGCGGCGCCAGCGTATCCTGCTTGCCCCAGATCACCAGGGTCTCGGTCTCGATCGCGGGTATGTCGCGGCTCATGTTTTCCATGGCGGCGGCCAGCCCCGCGATCCGGGTCGGGTCGCCTTGTAACAGCCGGTCGCGCAACGGGGGGATCGACAAAATCATTTCCGGATCGATGTTTTTCTGTTCGACACGCCCCAGGATGATTCCCGCAAGATCGACAAACTTCTCGCGCGCCATTGGCTCTGCGGCCTTGCCGAACGATTCGCCCGCGGACGAGGACGCCATCTTGGTCTGCAGAAAGCCCAGCCCCAGATACGCCAGATACTGCCCGGTATACGCGTGTCGGTGCAGGATGCCCGGCGTATCGACCACCACCAGACGCTCCAGGTCTTTCGGAAAGAGCGCGGCATAACGCAAGGACACTACCCCGCCCATGGAATGACCGACAAGCGTAAACGGTCGGCGCGCGAACCGATCGGCCACTTGCTTGAGGAACACAGCGTAGTTGGCCGGAGAATAAGCGGCGTTGGTCTTATCCGACTGCGCAAAGCCCGGCAAATCGACGGCGATGACATGATACGAACGCGCGAGCCGCGGAATCTGCACACGATAATCGCAGGCGCCGGCGTCGCCGACTCCATGCACGAGCATGACGCTACGCGTGTGTTCCCGGCCAGCCTCGTAGACGTAGGCACGGCCGTTGAACACCGAGGCCTCGATGCGATGCGCCTGCATCCCCGGCATGCCACCTTTGCACACGGCCGGTTCCGGCGCGCCGTGCGCCATCAACATGAACCATGTGAGTCCGAATCCGACAATCACGCTCGACTGTTTCAAGGCCGATGTCCCTCGCGAAGTTAACGCGTCATTTTTCTCACTCGCACCATAGCATGAGGCTAACTCGATGCTGCTCCGCCCATCGCGCCATTGCAGGCGAACCTCGCCCAGGGCTAGACTGCTCGCGTGACGTCGCCACCCAAACTTATCAAGTCGAAACTGTTTTGCGTCGGCATCCTCTTGTTGCGCCGAAGACTTTACCCTTGACCTCGTTCCTCACATGCAGCAGGCATAGAACGCATGCGTCACTGACAGACTGAATCCATCCGCTCCATGTCAGAAAACTCCCCTCCCGCCCCTCCGCCCGCGCCTTCCTGGCTCGATACCCTGCGCGTCTATCTGGAACCCGCGACACTGCGCATGCTGGCGCTCGGCTTCTCCGCGGGCCTGCCGTTGCTGCTGGTGCTGGGGACACTGAGCTTCTGGATGCGCGAGGCCGGCATCGACCGAACCACGATTGGTTTCTTCTCCTGGGTCGGGCTGGTCTATGCGTTCAAGTGGGCGTGGGCGCCGCTGGTCGATCGCGTACCGATTCCGTTGCTGACGCGCCGGCTCGGTCGCCGCCGCAGCTGGTTGCTGGTAGCCCAAGCGCTTGTCATCGCCGGCCTGTGCGGCATGGCCTTGAACGACCCCAAACTCGCGCTGCAGCCCGTGACCTGGTGTGCACTGCTGACCGCGTTCGGCTCGGCTACGCAGGATATCGCGCTGGATGCGTTTCGTATCGAGTCGGCCGACACCAACCGCCAGGCCGCGCTCGCCGCCACCTACCAGACCGGCTACCGGCTCGCGATGATCTGGGCCGGCGCCGGCGTGCTGTGGGTCGCGGCGCGCGCCGAAGTTGCCGGCAGCGGCAACTACCAGCAAGCGGCCTGGCAAACCGCGTACCTGGTGATGGCGGCATCGATGGCGGTCGGCGTGCTCACGGTACTGCTCTCGCCCGAACCGGTACGACGCGTATTGCCGCCGTCGAAGAACGCTATCGAGTGGCTGCGCAGCGTGGTGATTGAGCCCTTCGCCGACTTCCTGCGGCGTTACCGCTGGCAGGCGGTGCTAATCCTCGCGCTGATCGCGGTGTACCGCATCAGCGACGTGGTGATGGGCATCATGGCCAATCCGTTCTACGTCGACATGGGTTATACCAAGGACGAAGTGGCGTTCGTGAGCAAGATCTACGGCGTGATCATGACGCTCGCCGGCGCCTTCGTCGGTGGCGTACTGTCGATGCGTTTCGGTGTCATGCGCGTATTGGTGCTCGGCGCGATCCTGAGCGCGGCCACCAACCTGCTGTTCGCCTGGCTCGGCACGCGCGGCCACGATGTGACCGCGCTGGTCTTCGTGATCTCGGCCGACAATCTCTCCAGCGGCATCGCCTCGGCCGCCTTCATCGCCTACCTGTCGAGCCTCACCAACATCAACTATTCGGCCACGCAGTACGCGCTGTTCAGCTCGATGATGCTGCTGCTGCCCAAATTCCTGGCCGGCTACTCGGGCCAGTACGTCGACGCCTTCGGCTACGGCAACTTCTTCACCGCCACCGCCCTGCTCGGCCTGCCGGTGCTGCTACTGGTGTGGTTGGCACCGAAAATAAAATAGGCGTTGACGGCGCGGGTTCAGCTCGTCTGGGAAGATCGCCATCGCCGCGATCGCCTTGCGGCGGCGTACTCGCGCGCAACGGTCCACGGTTCAACGCCGCGCCAGTTCTTCCAGCAACGCCATCTCGGTTTCACTGAACCCAGCCGCGCGTCTGGCGACACCATGAAACGGCGCGCGCAAACGTATCGTGCCGTACTCTTTCAGCAACGCGCGAAACGCTTCAACCGGATCGATCCCACGCTGCTCGCACAGATAGCGATACCAGCGATTGCCGATACGCACGTGGCCGATCTCGTCGCGCTGGATGATCTCCATAATCTCCACCGCGCGCCGGTCACCGCAGGCCTGCAGCTTCGCGATCAAGGCCGGCGACACATCCAGCCCACGTGCCTCGAGCACCCGTGGCACGAGTGCCATGCGCGTAAGCACATCGTGCGCAGTCTTGTGCGCCATTTCCCACAAACTATTGTGCGCCGGGAAATGGCCATAGTCGTACCCCAAGGTACGCAAATGCGCACGCAGCAACGTGAAGTGAGTCGCCTCCTCGTTTGCCACCTGCAGCCAATCGCCGTAGTAAGCGCGCGGCAACCCGCGGAAGCGGTATGCCGCATCCAGCGCAAGATTGATGGCGTTGAACTCGATATGCGCGATCGCGTGAATAAGCGCGGCTCGCCCTTCGGCGGTCGCAATCGAGCGGCTCTGCACTTCGCGTGGCGAGACCAGCGTCGGGCGTTGCGGACGGCCGGGTTCGTCGATGGGGTCGACCGGTGTTGCCGTGGTGTCGCTGACCAGCTCGCCTGCATCCCACGCGGATTTAAGCGCCTGTGCGGCAATGCATTTCGCGGCGGGGTCGCACGCGCGCAGCGCGGCACGGGTTTTTTCGAACAGGTCGTGCATAGGGCGAATAATACCGGCGCTGGCGCAACTAAAGTTCGTAATCGTAATCAATGATCAACGGCGCATGATCGGAAAACTTCTTGTCCTTATAGATGCGCTCCTTCACTGCCTTCTTTGCGATCCGCGGCGTCGCAATCTGATAATCGATGCGCCAACCGACATTCTTGGCGTAGGCCTGGCCACGGTTCGACCACCAGGTATATTGATCCGGTTTCTGGTTGAGCGCGCGAAACACATCGACCCAGCCGAGTTCGTCGAACACCTGCGTCAGCCACGCGCGCTCCTCCGGCAAAAAGCCTGAGTTTTTCCGGTTCGCGCGCCAGTTTTTTAAATCGATTTCCTTGTGCGCGATATTCCAGTCGCCGCAAAGGATGTATTCGCGCCCATCGCGGCGCAGCTTTTTAAGCAGCGGCAGAAACTGCGTCATGAAACGAAATTTCGACTCCTGACGATGCGGCCCGGCAGAACCCGACGGCTGATACAGCGACACCACGCTGAGATTACCGAAATCCGCCTGCAGATAACGGCCCTCGTCGTCGTGCTCCTTGGAGTTGATACCCAGGCGCACGCGATCCGGTTCGCGCCGGGCATACAGCGCCACGCCAGCGTAACCTTTTTTCTGCGCGCAGCAGAAATAGATATGGTAGCCCTTGAGCCGCATCAGGTCGGTGACGTCGGTCTCGTGCGCTTTCACTTCCTGCAGGCAAATGACGTCCGCCCGCTGGCGCTGCAACCACTCGAACAGGCCCTTTTTGGCGGCCGAGCGGATGCCGTTGACGTTGAGTTCAATCACGCGCATGTATTTCCTCCGTGCGCGGCATGATAACCAAGTTTGCGGTCGACAGCGCGGGCACTACAATTCACTGCATGAAAGATTACCAGCGCAAGTTTCTTGAATTTGCGATTGAATGCCAGGCGCTGCGCTTCGGTGAGTTCACACTCAAGTCCGGGCGCGTCAGTCCCTACTTCTTCAATTCCGGGCTGTTCAATACCGGCGCCAAGCTGGCGCGCCTTGGCGAGTACTACGCACATGCCATTGTCGATTCCGGCATCGGCTTCGACATGCTCTACGGCCCGGCCTACAAGGGCATACCACTCGCGTGCGCGGTAGCAATCTCGCTTGCCGAACATCACGGGCACGATGTGCCATATGCGTTCAACCGCAAGGAAGTAAAGAAATACGGCGAAGGCGGCATCATCATCGGCCACCCGCTGCAGGGACGCATACTGATCATCGACGATGTGATTTCGGCCGGCACCTCGGTGCGCGAGTCGGTGGAGTCGATCAGGACGGCGCAGGCGATGCCAGTAGCGGTAGCGATCTCGCTCGATCGCCAGGAACGCGGCGAGGGCCAGACCTCAGCGGTGCAGGAAATAGAACAGGGGCTCGGGCTGCAGGTGATCCATGTCGTCAGTCTCGACACCCTGCTGGCGTATCTCGCCGGCAAAGACGGCGGCCAGCGCTATAGCACCGCGATCAGCGCGTACCGCAAGCAGTACGGCGCCTGAAAACTTTTTAAAGAATTAATTTAAAACCCACCAGCACCGTCACGATTTCAAACGCGCGCTTGATCCACCGATTGCCTTTCACGATCGACCAGTGCGCACCGAGATAACCGCCGACGAACGAGCCCACGAGTAACGCCGGTAACCACGACCATTTGATCTCGCCCAGCAAGCCGAGCGTGATCGCGCCGGCACCGTTCCAGAACAAGCCGACCAGCACCAGTGTGTACGCCACCGCGCGCTTGTAGTCGAGCCCGAACCAGCGGATGAGCCAGAGGGTGCAGAACAATCCGGTGCCGGAAGTGAGCGAACCATTCAGGATGCCGATGCCGAAAAGTGCCAGGCCGCCGACCAGGTAGCCACGCCGATGCCGATTGCGCGGCGCATGCTCGAGCCCGAGCATCTTGTTGAAATAGGAATACATTCCGAGACCGATCGTCAGGGCGCCGAGCGATAATTGGGCCAGGCGATCGGGAACCTTGAGGATAAATGCCGCTCCTATTATTACTCCCGGCAAACCGGCGGCGAGAATAAACGCGGAAAACTTCCACTCGATGGACTTCTCTTTGAAATGGCGCAGTGTCGCACCGACACCGAGCGCGACACTGGCCACCTTGTGCGTCGCCAGCGCGACGCCGAACGGCAGGCCGAGGAAGATCAGCGCCGGGAACTGCAGCAGCCCGGCACCACCGCCGGCAAAAGCGGAAAATACATTGGCCACGAGTGCGATCAGCAATAACAGCAGCTGTTCGGTCAACTCCATGGCTACAGGACGACGGGCGGCATGCGCGCGCGATTATGGCATACCGCTATTTCCGCCGCCCGACAGCATTCGGACACCGCCGGCGGCGTGGACGTTGACACCCCCACATACCACAGCCTATCTTCCATCTAATCACCGCTATTCTCAGAGTCTATCCATGTCACGATTTTCACGGTGTTTTTGCGCGCTGCTGTTCGCCGCGTTTTCGTCTCTGTGTTTCGCCGCCGACAAAGGCGACGCGGGTAAAATAAAAAAATGTCAGGACATCTCGGGCAAGTGGCACTATGGCGATTTCGCCGCCAGCGAATGTGCCAAATCAAAAGTCGATGTCATCAGCGAACAAGGGGTGAAGCGCAACGAAATTGCGGCACCCCTGACCGAGGCCGAACTGGCTGACCGGGAACGGCGCAAGGACGAGATTGAACATGCAAAACAAGACGCCGACGAGCGCGCCAAGCGCGATCAGATTCTGCGTCAGACATATGCCGTCGAGGACGATATTATTCTCGTACGCGATCGTAAACTGTCACAGCTGGAAGGCACGATCAAAGGAACCGAAGAAACCCTGAAATCGCTGCGTAACGCATTGGCACGTCTGGAAGCACAGCGCCAGTCGGAAAAGGAAAAGGAAGACAAAAAATCCCTGGCCAAGACGGAAAAAGACATCGCCCAGACGAAGGTGCAGATCGAACGTCACGAAATGCTGGTGCTAAAAACACGTCAGGAGCAGGAAAAGCTGCGCAAACAATATGCCGAGGAACTCGAACGCTATCGCGAACTGAAGCGCGGCCAACCCGCTAAAACATCTGAACCAACTACCAAAAAATAACCGCGCGCAAACACCGCGCGCTTCCATAACCGGTGGACTGGGACAACCCAAACGTCCTCGATTCACTAACTTTTCAGGAGCGAATTACCCATGTCCAAACTGGTCAACCCGCATGGCAGTGACGAACTGAAACCACTGCTGCTTCAGGGCACCGCACTGGCGGAAGAAACGAAGCGCGCACAAGCATTGCCCAAGCTACGCATCAGTTCGCGCGAGGCCGGTGACCTGGTGATGATGGGCATCGGCGGCTTCACGCCGCTCGATGGCTTCATGACGCGCGCCGACTGGGAAGGCGTGTGCGACGGGATGAAAATGACCAGCGGCCTGTTCTGGCCGATTCCGATCACGCTCTCCGCCGGCAAAAGCGAGGCCGATTCGATCAAGCTCGGTGCCGACATAGCGCTGGTCGACAGCGAATCGAATGAAATTCTCGCGACCATGAAGGTCACGGAGAAATACGCGATCGATAAGGCACACGAATGCATGATGGTATTCAAGACCACGGACGCCGAACATCCGGGCGTGAAGATGGTGATGGAGCAAGGCGAGGTGAATCTCGCCGGACCGGTGAAGGTGCTGTCGCAGGGCGGCTTCCCGGAGAAGTACGGCGATCAGTTCCTGACTCCGGCGCAGACGCGCGAGCGCTTCAAACAAATGGGCTGGTCGACGATCGCCGCCTTCCAGACGCGCAATCCGATGCACCGCTCGCATGAATACCTGGCCAAGATCGCGGTTGAGACCTGCGATGGCGTACTGATCCATTCGCTGCTCGGCAAACTCAAGGCCGGTGACATCCCGGCCGACGTACGCAGCAACGCGATCTCGGTGCTGATCGAAAAATATTTTGTGAAGAACACAGTACTCCAGGCCGGCTATCCGCTCGATATGCGCTACGCCGGCCCGCGCGAGGCGCTGCTGCACGCGCTGTTTCGCCAGAATTATGGCTGCTCGCACCTGATTGTCGGCCGCGACCATGCCGGTGTCGGCAGCTATTACGGGCCGTTCGATGCGCAGCACATCTTCGATGAGATTCCGAAGAACGCGCTCGAGACCAAACCACTCAAGATTGACTGGACCTTCTGGTGCTACCAATGCGGCGGCATGGCGAGCGCGCGTACCTGCCCGCACGCAGAAAAGGATCGCCTGCTGCTGTCCGGCACCAAGCTACGCAAGATGCTGTCGGAAGGCAGTGAGGTCCCGGCCGAGTTCTCGCGTCCGGAAGTGCTCGCGATTCTGCAGAAGTACTACGCCGGTCTGGATGAGAAGGTTGAGGTCAAACTCAGCGGCCATTCGGCGCGATGAGTTGAGACAGAACTAAACGTGTGGCGCAGATAAGCCGCTCCCGGAAACGGGGGCGGCTTTTTTATTTTCGGTGCCGCGACTTTTCTTGTAATATGGCCGCACTCCAAAATTTTCTTCCACGATACTCCCGTCATGACTGCATTGATTTGTGGCTCGTTCGCCTACGACACGATCATGGTCTTCAACGACCAGTTCAAGAATCACATCCTGCCGGACAAGGTTCACATATTGAACGTATCGTTTCAGGTACCGGAGATGCGCCGCGAGTTCGGCGGCTGCGCCGGCAATATCGCGTATAACCTGAAGCTCCTCGGTGGCGAACCGCTGCCGGCCGGCACCGTCGGTCGCGACTTCGGTCCGTATGCCGAGTGGATGGACCGCTTCGGTATCAACCGTCGCTACATAAAAGTCTGCGACGACGCCTACACCGCACAGGCATTCATCACCACCGACAAGGACGACAACCAGATCACCGCGTTTCATCCGGGCGCGATGAACCGTTCGCATGAGATGCGCGTTCCCACCAGAGACAACGTGACGCTCGGTATCGTCGCACCCGATGGACGCGAGGGCATGATTCAGCACGCGCGGCAATTTGCCGCCGCCGGTATCCCGTTTATTTTCGATCCGGGCCAGGGCATGCCGCTGTTCGACGGCGCTGACTTGCTGCGTTTTCTCGATCAGGCGACGTGGGCGACATTCAACGATTACGAAGCCGAGCTGATGCAACAGCGCACCGGCAAGTCGCTCAAGGAGTTGGCCGGTTACACCAAAGGTTTGATCGTCACGCTCGGCGCGAAAGGCGCGCACATCTATACCGATGGACAAGTGATCGAAATCCCGCCGGCACCGGTCGCGGCGGTCAACGATCCGACTGGTTGCGGAGATGCATTCCGCGCCGGTCTGCTCTACGGACTGTTGAACAACATGGAATGGAAGACGATTGGCCGCATTGCGTCGCTGATGGGCGCGATCAAGATCGAATCCCCCGGCACGCAAAACCATCACTTCTCGCGCGAACAATTCACCACGCGTTTCAAAAGCAGTTTTGGCTACGCGCTGTAACACTTCCCGACAAGGCGGGCGCGCTTGTGGAACAGATTTTATGGTTCCACGATGGCAGGTCTGGAAAGTTAATAACCGCGTCAACGCTGACGGTTTGTTGACGCAGTATCTGTTCGTTTTTTCCACCGCTGGATTATCTTGACTCCACAATACGCTGCGACTAATCTTCGGCTCGACCACAACATGTTGTGGTTTGAGTATTCAGACCTATTATAAAAGCCAGACCCGCTACCTAAAAATAGGGGTCCCACCACAGCGCCTAGGAGGGCAGTAGATGGAAGCCGCTAAATTACAGGCATTTGAAACTGCTTTCGTTGATATTCCGCTGCAATCCGCGTCGTACGACATCTGGGACAAAAAGTACCGCCTCAAAACCAAGACCGGCGAACCGGTCGACCACGAAATCCAGGACACCTATATCCGTGTCGCACGCGCGCTGGCGGAGGTAGAGATTACTCCCCAGAAACGCGAAGAATGGTTCGATCGATTCCTGTGGGCGCTGAACCACGGCGCGATCCCGGCCGGGCGCGTAACATCCAACGCCGGTGCGCTGGAACACAAGCCGGCGACCAGCACTATTAACTGCACCGTCTCACGTACCGTCCCCGACTCGATGGACGGGATCCTGGCCTCGGTGCACGAGGCCGGCCTGACACTGAAAGCCGGCTGCGGCATCGGCTACGAATTCTCTACCCTACGCCCCAAGGGGGCGTTTGTGAGCGGCGCCGGCGCGCACACCTCCGGCCCGCTCTCCTTTATGGATATCTTCAATGCCATGTGCTTCACCGTGTCTTCGGCCGGCGGCCGGCGCGGCGCGCAGATGGGTACCTTTGATATTACCCACCCCGATGTCACCGACTTTATCCGCGCCAAGCGCGAAGACGGGCGGCTGCGCCAATTCAATCTTTCGTGCCTGATCACCGACGAGTTCATGCAGGCAGTGAAGAACGATGCACCCTGGGACCTGATGTTCCCGTCGAACCAGCCTGACTACGAGGACCCGGCCTCGCGCATTGTCTGGCGTTATTGGCCGACAACCCAAGGCTATATCACCAACAACATCGGTCAGGTGGCATGCAAGGTCTACCGCACGCTGCCGGCGCGGCGTCTGTGGGACATGATCATGGCCTCCACCTATGACTTTGCCGAACCCGGCTTCATCCTCGTCGATCGTATCAACGAGATGAACAACAACTGGTTCTGCGAAAACATCCGCGCCACCAATCCCTGTGGCGAACAGCCGTTGCCGCCCTATGGCTCGTGCCTGCTGGGTTCGGTCAACCTGACCAAGTTCGTCGAAGACCCGTTCACCGAACAGGCGCGTTTCAACTGGGATCATTACCGCGAGGTGGTGGCGATCTTTACGCGCATGCTCGATAACGTGGTCGAGATCAACGGCCTGCCGCTCGAGCAACAGCGCCATGAGATCGAACACAAGCGCCGCCATGGCATGGGCTTCCTCGGCCTGGGGTCGACCATCACCATGCTCAAGATGAAGTACGGCTCGCCCGAATCGCTCGAGTTCACCGAACAGGTCTCGCGTGAGATGGCCCAGGTCGGCTGGGAAGTCGGTATCGAGCTCGCGCAGGAGAAGGGCCCGGCGCCGATTCTGGAGGAACCGTTCGTAGTGACCGAAGAAATGCTCGCCAAGCGCCCGGAGATGGCGCGCGATGGATACAAAGTCGGTCAAAAGGTGAAGGGCAAAGTACTGCTCGCCAAGTACAGCCGCTACATGCAGCAGTTCCCGGCCGAGCTTACCGACCGCATGGCCGCGCTCGGTTGCCGGTTCACGCACCACAGCTCGATCGCGCCCACGGGCACGATCTCACTGTCGCTCGCCAACAACGCCAGCAACGGCATCGAGCCGTCGTTCGCGCATAAATACAGCCGCAACGTGATTCGCGAAGGCAAGAAGAGCAAGGAAAAGGTCGACGTATTCTCGTATGAGCTGCTGGCCTACCGTACGCTGGTCAACACCAACGCCGATCCAGATGCCAAAGACCCGAAAAACGGCCTGCCGGATTATTTCATCGCCGCCGACGATGTCAGCCCGCGCCAACACGTGGATATTCAGGCCGCGTCGCAGAAATGGATCGATTCCTCGATCTCCAAGACCGCGAACGTTCCCACGGATTTTCCGTACGAGGCGTTCAAGGACATTTATATGTACGCCTATGAAAAAGGCCTGAAAGGCTGCACCACCTTCCGTTTCAACCCGGAAGCATTTCAGGGCGTGCTGGTAAAGGAGAAGGATCTCGAGAATACGATTTATCGCTTCACGCTCGCCAATGGCGAGGTCATCGACGCCAAGGGTAACGACGAGATCGAGTATGACGGCGAGCTTCACAGCGCCGCCAATCTCTACGACGCCATGAAAGAAGGCTATTACGGTCGCTTCTAACGACAGCGCGCACCCAGAGAGAAGGTCAGGAGCACAAGTATGCCCATCAAAATTGAACACAAGATTGCCGGATTCGAAGTCGTCAAAAAAGACGAGGAGTCGAAACGCGCCGAGAGCAACGTCGTACAGATGCACGAGAAACTCGAACGCCCCGAGGTGCTCGTGGGATCGACGTACAAACTCAAGACACCACTCACGGAGCACGCGATCTACGTCACCATCAACGACATCGTGCTCAATCAGGGCACACAGCATGAAAAGCGCCGGCCGTTCGAGATTTTCATTAACTCGAAGAGCATGGATCACTTCCAGTGGGTGGTCGCGCTCACGCGCGTGATCTCGGCGGTGTTCCGCAAGGGTGGTGACGTGACGTTCCTGGTGGAAGAACTGCGCAGCGTCTTCGATCCGCGCGGGGGTTATTTTAAAAAGGGTAAGTACACCCCGTCGCTCGTCGCTGAACTCGGCGATGTAATCGACTGCCACCTCAAGATGATCGGCCTCATCCCGACCGAAGAGATGGACGACGCGCGCAAACAGTTCATCGAGACCAAGCGCGCCGAAGCGAAAGGCCGCGAATCACGCAAGGCCAACGACACCGAGCAGGGAGATTTCCCCGCGGATGCACAGCTGTGCGTCAAGTGTTCGACCAAAGCAGTGGTGAAGATGGACGGATGCATGACCTGTCTCAACTGCGCGGACTCGAAGTGCGGTTGATGATGAACATGCGATCGCGACACGCGATGACATGCACATTGTCATCGCGTGAGCAGTCGGAGAATCTCAAAATAGCGATTGCAATTTTTTTACTGTTGCATTAATGTCTTGACACATTAGGGTGTTGTGCTACAGATGAAGTACGTCTTACGCTAGAGACGGACATGGATGTCACACCCGAGTCGGGATGCGCGAAGGTGAGTCGACCGAACAGAGTCAGGATTGGTCTGCTACCACCGACGGGGTGAACGGCGAGCACGCCATCAACGGCAATGAGGTCAAAAGATATTTTGCTGTATCGATTGCGAAGGACAACGGTTCACCACTACCGCGCCCCCGATTGCTTCATGGCGTGGCGGTCGGCATCTGCCAATAGCCGATCTTGCAACCTTTTCACCGTTTTTTACTTTTACCCCCGGCTTCCATCAAAAAGACAGCGTTTCAGCAAGCCGTCTGCCTTTGGCAGTCTGCTGCGAACGGTCTTTTTCTCTTTTCCCAGGGCAGTACACGCAGGGATCTAGTCCGCTGCGTTCGTTTCCTCAACCACAACCGTAAGGAGCTCATCATGGCCGCGAAGAAAAAAGCCAAGAAGAAAGCAGCGAAGAAGAAGAAATAACGACAGTAGCGGGAACCACCCGGGATACGGCGCATGATCCGCCTGCAACAATAGGGCAGGAAGCCGTCTCGACTCCGGGGATAATAAGAAAGTAGCTGTAAAGGACAAAAGCCCGCTACACGAGTCGCAACCGGTAACATCCGCTCGAGTTTCGAGACCAGGCGCGGTGTTACCGGTTTTTTATTGCCTTCAAACCACTTGGAGTCTTAATTAAACCGCCCGAGCGGACGGCCTCCTGTACTGGCAATTGTCGCTTTTGAATCCCTGAGGTGCCAGCGCATTTTTAAGCAACTGAATTAAAACGCTTTTATAATAATCGGGGGTCAACGATTACCTGCTTTGAGGGCCCTCCGCGGTTCGCGCCCTCCTCTCCTACAATGCGCAATTTTTAATCGCCTCTATTCATTTATTTAGATTTAGCTCAGCAACCGCGCTTGCCGCGGTCAGCCGCTCCGGCGTACCGATATCAAGCCATTGACCACGGTAGTGTTCCCCCGTCACCCGATTATGTCCCATCGCCGCTCGCAACAATGGAGCGAGGGGGAATTTCCCGGCGTGGCAATCGGCAAATAAACTACGGTGATATACCCCGATGCCGCTGAATGTCAGGCGCGCTTCACCGACGTCCGTTACTTTTCCATCCCTCAGGACGAAATCCCCGGTCGCATGCTGTGGCGGGTTATCGACGAGCACCAGATGCGCGAGCCCATCAAAGCTGTGGGGCAGCTGTTCGAACGGATAGTCGGTCCAGATATCTCCATTCACCACAACGAACGGATCGCTGCCAATAAGCGGCAGCGCCTGGAATATCCCCCCACCGGTCTCGAGCCCTCCCTGAACCTCCGGCGAATATGCAATACGCACGCTCCACCGGACCCCGTCGCCAAAATACCTGACGATCTGTTCCCCGAGATGGGAATGATTGATCACCAGATCCCGCAGTCCGGCACGCGCGAGACGCTCGATCAAATGTTCAAGTAACGGCTTGCCCGCAATCGGCAACAACGGTTTGGGCACCGTATCCGTGAGCGGACGCATGCGCTCGCCACGGCCGGCGGCAAGGATCATTGCTTTCATAGATACCGGAGTTTAAGCCGCCTCGGGTCCGCACAGAAGCGCGGCAGTGCCTACTACCTTCACCATACCGACACATCCGCATTCGTCGCTTGAGCTTGAGATGGATGTGTGCAATTTTATCGGCCGCATAACTAATGATAAGGCCGCTTCGCCGTCCATGCCGTCGTTCAGCCCGTCACATTTCATCACCCTTGCCCTCCTGTGTTGCGTGCCGCTGTGGGCCAGCGCCGAGATGGCCTGCCCGATACCGTTTTCGCGCGTCCCGCTTTCGCCGACCGAACGGGCGGCACGGGCGGCGGCCAATCGTAACGCGCCGATACATGTGCGCGCACAAAGCGTGCAAACCGAGAAAAATGGGGTCACGGAACTCAACGGCTCTGTCGAACTGATTCACGGGACCGAACGCATCACCGCTGACCACCTGAGCTACGACAATTCGACGGACACCGCGATAGCGAAAGGCGACGTACAATTTCGCGACCAGGCTGGCGATGTGTTCTTTGCCGATGAGATTCAATTACAACTTGAAACCCATCTGGGCTACACCGGCCCGAGCCGTTTTATCGTCACCCACGATATCGCCCGCGGCGAAGCGCAACGCATTGAATTTCTCGGACCGGACCAGACGCGGCTCACCAAGACGCGTTACACCACCTGTCGCGAGGGCCAGGACGACTGGTTCCTCAAGGTGCGCCGCCTCGACCTCGACACCGACGATGATATCGGTACCGCCTATAACGCCACAGTGGAATTTTTTGGGGTGCCGCTGTTCTATTTTCCGTATCTGAATTTTCCGATTTCCAGCAAGCGCAAGTCCGGATTTCTCGGTCCCAGCGCCGGCCATTCCGACAAGCTCGGTTATATTCTGGCGACCCCGTATTATTTCAATCTGGCTCCCAATTACGACGCCACCGTTACACCACGTATCATGACGCAGCGCGGCTTGCAGTTGCAGAACCAGTTCCGGTATCTCACGCGCGATTCCAGCGGCAAGCTTGAACTCGAGGTGCTGCCGAGCGACAAAGTCACCGGCGATAACCGCCTCGCCGGTTCCTATCAGCATCAGCAGACGTTCGGACCACTGTGGTCGGGCAAAGTCGACCTGCGCGGCGTTTCCGATAAAGATTACTTCCAGGACTTTGGTGATCGTCTCAGTCTGACCAGTCAGACCTACCTGCCAGAGTTGGCGGAAGTGGTCTACAACGGACCAGAATGGGCGTTCGCGACCCGGCTTAACGATTTCCAGACCGTCGACAAGCTTATCGCGCCCGAATCGCGGCCCTATGGGCGACTGCCGCAATTGCAACTGGCACGCACCACGCCACCGCGCGCCAATCATCTCTATCCTCAATTCGAAAGTGAGTGGAACCATTTCGACCACAAAGTGCTGTTGACCGGCGAGCGCTTCAACCTCAATACCGGTTTGAGTCTGCCGTTGCAAAACGAATGGGGATTTTTCACACCCAAGATCGGTGAGCGCTACATCGGTTATCACCTCAATCGCGACAACGATGACTCCCCCGCCCTCGTGCGCAGTGTCTTTTCCATCGACACTGGCATGTTTATGGAGCGCGATAGCCAGTGGGGGGAGCGTGCCATCATCCAGACGCTCGAACCGCGGCTGTTCTATCTGCATATCCCGGCGAAGGATCAAGACGGTCTGCCCAACTTCGATAGCGGCATACCCGATCTGAGCTTCTCGGGAATGTTTCGCGAAAATCGTTTTACCGGGGGCGATCGCATCGGGGATGCCAATCAGGTCACGGCCGCCCTCACCACGCGCTACATCGATACCGACGATGGCATCGAGCGTCTGCGCTTCAGCATCGGGCGTATTTATTACCTCAACAGTGGCCTAGAGGTGAATCTTCCGCCCGGCAATCAGCTACGCGCCAACTCTAATATCGTGACCGAAGTCAGTGCCTGGCTCATCGGTAACTGGCATGCGCGCGATACCGCCGAGTGGAATCGAAGCAAAAGCCGGGTCGAGAAAAACAGCTTCTATCTCCAATACCAGCCGGCACGTAACAAGATCATCAATTTCGGGACGGTATTTGTGCGCGACCAGATCGGTCAATATGATTTTTCCGCCGAGTGGCCGATCGCCGCGCGCTGGACGTTGCGGGCACGCTCGCTGCTCTCAACGCGCGAAGACCGCAACCTCGAAACCTATGCCGGTCTCGAATACAACGCCTGCTGCTGGGCGTTGCGGGTACTGGCCACGCGTCGTTGGCAGGATCCCCAGCACGTCAACGCCATTATTTTCGAACTTCAGCTGAACGGCCTGTCCAAACTCGGCGGCGTACCGGACAGTCCGTTGAAACAGGGACTGTTTTCCTTCAAGGATGAGCGCAAAGACGATCCGACCGCCGAGTAAGCGTGTTATTCTATTCGGCCCCGAGGAGGTAGTGTCCATGTTTGGTAGTCGTTCCCTGACTCTGCATTGGCGGATGCTGTGCACCGCTGCGTTAGTGACGCCGTGGCTCGCCGTGGCCGCCGTGACCCCGTCTCCGGCCCGCAGCAGCGGTGACATCGACCGCATCCTGGCGGTCGTGAATGACGACGTCATCACCGAATCCGAGCTGGCGGCGCGACTGGCGCAGACGAAGCGCCAGCTCACGCTCGAAAAAATCAAACTTCCCGCGGATGACGAACTGCGGCGCCAGCTCCTCGAACACCTGGTAATGGAACGGGTGCAGCTGCAGCTCGCCGAGCAGGCCGGTATCCGGGTCAGCGATGCCGAGGTCGAACAGGCGGTCGAGAAGATCGCCCAAAACAACAAAATGAGTAGTGCCGAATTCCGTCGCCTACTGACACGCGAGGGCCTCGATGCGCAGGCGCACACCGCCGAAATCCGGGCGCAAGTCATCATTCGCCAACTACTCGATCGGGAAATTAACAGCCGCGTCACGGTCACCGAATCGGAGGTCGCCGACTTTGTGGCGGTACATCCGCAGGGTACCGACGTGGAATACAACCTGTCACACATCTTCCTGTCGCTACCGGATGCGGCTTCGCCCGAGGCCATTCAGGCGGTACGCAAACGCGCCGACGGTATTCGAAGCCAGCTCAAGGGCGGCGCCAATTTTGAACAACTCGCGGTAACCCATTCGCAAGGCGAAGCGGCGCTGAACGGCGGTCTACTGGGATGGAAAAAGTCCGGCCAGCTGCCTGAATTTTTTGTCGAGGCACTCAACAGTCTGGCGCCTGGCAATATCAGCGAGGTCCTGCGCGGCCCGAACGGATTCCATATCTTGCGACTGAACAAGCAGCGCGGCGATGCGCCGGCGAACAATGTCGACCAGACCCATGTGCGCCACATCCTGCTGCGCAGCAGCGAGATCCAGTCGCTCGATGAAGCGCGCGCCAAACTGCTCAGTCTGCGTGCACGCATCGAGCACGGTGAAGACTTCGCCACGCTCGCGAAAGCGAATTCGGATGACCCCGGCAGCGCGGTCGGCGGTGGCGACCTCGGTTGGGTCAATCCTGGACAGCTGGTGCCGGAATTCGAGAAGGCGATGAATTCGCTCAAGCCGAATGAGCTCAGTCACCCGGTGCAAACCACGTTCGGGCTGCATTTGATTCAGGTGCTCGAACGACGCGCGCAGGACATCAGCAAGGAACGGGTCGAAAATGCCGCGCGTAACCAGATTCATGCGCGCAAGGCGACCGAACGTTACGAGCAGTGGCTACGCCAGATTCGCGACGAGGCCTACGTCGAATACTTCCTGGAAGAAGTAAATTAAATCAGCTTAACCGCGCAACCGACGTATAGCGGCACGAATCAGCGAGGGCCTGCACACACCGCTGCGGGCGCTCTCGGTACTCCGCGGGACGACCGATCCGGTGAAAACACCTTCCTCACAAGTTCCTGTCATTGCGCTCACGCCGGGCGAACCTGGCGGGATCGGTCCAGACCTGGCGGTGTTGCTGGCGCAGGAACAGCTGCCCTGCACGCTGGTCGTGATTGCCGACGCTGAGGTTCTCGCGCAGCGGGCACAGCAACTGCATCAGTCGTTTTCAATACGTCCCTGGAGCGGGCGCCGCGATGCATCCCCGGGTACGTATCTGTGCGCCGTGCCCACCACCGCACCCACGGTGGCGGGACAACTCGCCATTCGTAACGCGGCGTACGTCATACGCACGCTAGAACGTGCCACCGACGGCTGTCTCACGGGCGAATTCGATGCGCTGGTCACCGGACCGGTACACAAGGGCACCCTCAACGACGCCGGCATCCCCTTTACCGGCCATACCGAGTTTCTGGCGGAGCGTGTGCGGGCAGAACAGCCGGTGATGATGCTCGCCACCCATGACCTGCGGGTGGCGCTGGCGACGACACACCTGCCGATCGCCGAGGTCAGTCGTCACCTGACCCGGGAACTACTGCGGCGCGTACTCGAGGTTCTGCATCGCGACTTGCGCGAGCGTTTTGGCATCGCCAATCCGCGCATCCTGGTCTGCGGACTAAATCCGCACGCAGGCGAAGGAGGACACCTGGGGCGCGAGGAAATTGACGTCATTGAACCGGTGGTGCATGAACTCGTACAACGCGGCCTGCGGCTCACGGGGCCGGTTCCCGCCGATACCGCGTTTACCGCGCCGCGATTGGCGCAATGCGACGCGGTGCTGGCGATGTACCACGATCAGGGACTGCCGGTGATCAAACATCACGACTTCGCCCATGCGGTGAATGTCACCCTTGGCCTGCCGTTCGTGCGCACGTCGGTCGACCACGGTACCGCGCTCGAGCTTGCCGGCAGCGGCAAAGCCGACGCCTCAAGCCTGCGCGCCGCGCTCGCGCTGGCACTCGAACTCATTGCCCGATGAGCGCGCATACTCCACGCAAACGCTTCGGTCAGCATTTTCTGCGCGACCGGAGCGTGATTCACGACATCGTCGCAGCCTTCGCGCCGCGTGCGGGCGAGCCAATAGTCGAAATCGGCCCCGGCGAAGGCGTGCTCACGCGCGAACTGCTGCAACGCGTCACCCCGCTGCACGTGGTCGAACTCGATCGTGATCTGGTGGCGCACTTGCGCGCGACCTTCCCGGCGCCACAGTTGATCGTGCACGAAGCCGATGCGCTGGAATTCGACTTTCGCACGCTGGCGCCAGCCGGCACACGCCTGCGACTGCTCGGTAACCTGCCATACAACATCTCTACGCCGCTGCTGTTTCACCTGCTCGAGCAGGCCGATGGCATCGCCGATATGTTGTTCATGTTGCAGAAAGAGGTCGTCGATCGGCTCGCGGCCGAGCCCGATACCGCCGACTATGGACGGCTGTCCGTAATGATTCAGTATCGGCTGCGGGTAGAGCCGTTGTTCGAGGTACCGCCGCAGGCATTTTTCCCACCGCCCAAGGTGGACTCGGCCGTGGTACGGCTGGTCCCGCACAAGATCCCGCCGGTCCAGGTAAATGATCCGCAAGTATTTTCACAGATCGTGAAGGCCGCCTTCGCCGCGCGACGCAAAACCCTGCGCAACAATCTAAAGGGAATCATGTCCGCCGAGCGGCTAGCGGCGCTTGGCATCGATGCCAACCGGCGTGCGGAAACGCTTACGCTCGCGGAATTCGCATGCCTCGCGAACGCACTGTCCCCCGTTGCGTAGAACCACAGCGGCGGTTTACGCTGATGGCCAGGCAGGGGCAATGGCCTAGAGGGGGTGGTTGTGAAACGATGGAACGTGATGTGGGCACTGATATGGATGTTTGCGGCGCCGGTATTGGCGGCGTCGTGGGAAACCCCGGGGTTTTACAGCGTGCGCGGTAAACTGATACGCCCTGGCATGCTCATGGCTGACGTACTGAAGGACGCCGGCGAACCGGTGGAACGCAAAACACCCGGCGCCAAACAATCCAAGTCACCAAGCCCAAAGAAAGAAAGCAGCACGCACACCGGCAACAAACCACCCAAACCTGCCAAGATCGAGATCTGGACTTACCGCCGCGCCGACGGCATGTATGCGCTGATCTTTGGCGGCGGGCGGCTCAACAAAATCGAGGTCACGCCGTTTCGCGATCTCTAGTCGGGCGCCCGCTCCAGGCGCGCCACGGTATGTTCGATCCACTTCTCCGCCTCGTGCAGGATTTCCTGGGACTTCTTACCCTTGGTGTGGATCATGGGCCCGATAACGACATGAATGATGCCGGGTCTTCTGACCAGACTACGTCGCGGCCAGTAGCTGCCGGCGTTGTGCGCGATGGGCACCACCGGATAACCGGTCTCGGCGGCAAGTAACCCGCCACCGCCCTTGTACGGTCGCCGATGACCCGGCGCCACGCGCGTGCCTTCCGGGAAGATCACGACCCACAAACCTTCCTGCAGCCGCGCACGTCCCTGTTCAATCAATTGTTCCAATGCGAGGCGGTGCGCACCGCGATTGATCGCGATTGGTTTCAGCAACGCCAACGCCCAACCGAACAGGGGTACCCACAACAGTTCGCGTTTGAGGACGAAGGTAAACGGCGGAAGAATCCCTGGCAGCGCGAACGTCTCCCACACCGACTGGTGCTTGGACAATACGATCGCGGCACCGTGGGGCAGGTGCTCGCGACCTTCGACATGGTAGCGAATCCCGAGCAGCCGCCACGCCAGCCAAATATGAAATCGCGGCCACTGCACGATAAAACGGTAACGCCATGCAAACGGGAACGGCGCGGTAAGCAGTGCCAGCGGCGCGTAGAGGATTACTGCTATCCACATTACCGCGTTGTAGAAAACGGAGCGGATCAACATCAATCGTGCGCGAGCTGGTCTGCCAACAACGCGTCGGTAAAATCAGCGAGATCGGCGAACACCGCAATACCGTCCAGCGCGGCGCCTTTCTTCTTCAGCGTCCGCTCGCCCTTGCCGGTTCGCACCAGCACCGGGCGGGCGCCGACTGCGCGCGCAGCGACGCCATCGCGTTCGGAATCGCCGATAGCATACACGCCGCGCAAATTCACTTTCATCCGGTCGGAAATCTCCTCGAACAATCCCGGCAACGGCTTGCGGCAACGGCAACCGTCGTCGGGGCCGTGCGGGCAGAAAAAGATGGCCTCGATCTCGCCCCCCGCGGCGCGCACCGCATCGAGCATCTTGTTATGAATCTTGCTCAGCACGTTGAGATCGAACATGCCACGCGCGACCCCCGATTGATTGGTCGCCACCACCACGTGATAGCCGGCGCGATGCAGCCGCGCAATGGCCTCGATGCTGCCGGGAAGCGGCTTCCATTCTTCGGGCGACTTGATGTACGCGTCCGAGTCGTGATTGATGACACCGTCGCGATCGAGGATGACAAGTTTCATAGCTGGGCTTCCACTACGCGGCCAGCTTCGAGATGTCCGCCACGCGGTTCATCAGCGCCTTGAGGTCGCCGAGCAGCGCCAGGCGGTTGTCGCGCACGCGTACGTCGTCGGCCATGACCATGACCTTGTCAAAGAACGCATCCACCGGCGTCTTCAAACGCGCCAGCAACTGCAAGGCGCCGCTGTAGTCACGCGCCTGGAAACACGTCTCGACGTCGGGGCGCAATGCCTGCATGGCATTAAACAGTTCGCGCTCGGCCGGCTCCACCAGAACACGCATGTCCGCGTTGGTATTCTCCGCGCCCACCTTACGAATGATATTGACGATGCGCTTGTTCGCCGCCGCGAGATCGGCGGCTTCGGGAAGGCGCTGAAAGCGCTTCACGGCATCCAGCACCACGGTGATTTCCGCGAGCTGCGCCGGGCGCGACGGCAGTACCGTCTCGATTTCCTGCGCGCTGTAGCCACGTTCGCGCAGATAACCGTTCAGACGTTCGAATACAAACGTGGCCAAGTCGTTGTGCGCCTGGATGATGTTGACCGGCTGATGCGAGAACGCCACGTTCACCAGGTCGGTCAACGACAGCGCCAACTGCTTCTCGATTACGATACGGATCACGCCCAGCGCCGCGCGGCGCAGGCCGAACGGATCTTTATCGCCGCTCGGCTGCTGGCCAATGCCGAACATACCGGCCAGCGTATCCAGCTTGTCGGCGAGTGCGACACACGCGGCGGTGGCATGCTGCGGCAATGGACCACCGGCCACGCGCGGCCAATAGTGCTGTTCGATCGCTTCGGCGACGTCGGTCGCCTCGCGATCGTTCTGCGCGTAATAGCGTCCCATGATTCCCTGCAATTCCGGGAACTCGCCGACCATGTCGGTAAGCAGATCGGCCTTGCACAGCTGCGCCGCGCGCTCGGCGGCCACGACGTCGGCACCGAGCAGGCGCGCGACGTCAGCCGCGATTTTCTGAATGCGTTGTACACGTTCGAGCTGGCTACCAAGCTTGTTGTGATAGACCACATCGGCCAAGCGCGCGACACGCTGTTCCAAGGTGTGCTTGCGGTCCTGATCGTAAAAAAACTTCGCGTCCGCGAGCCGCGCGCGTAGCACACGCTCGTTGCCATGAATGATCTGGCTCGGATCCTTCGGATGCATGTTGGCGACGAACAGAAACTTCGATTGCAGTCTGCCCTGGGCATCGGCGACCGGAAAATATTTCTGATGCTGCTGCATGCTGACGATCAGACATTCGCGCGGTACATCGAGGAAGGCGGTGTCGAATTCACCCCGGTACACACGCGGATTTTCGACGATGCTGGTTACTTCATCCACCAGCTCGAGCTCTTTGCCGAGACGCCAGTTGGCATTTTTATCGAGCCGGGTAGCGGCCTGGTCGAGTTCTGTCACGATACGCTCGCGGCGCTGCTCGAACGAAGCCATGACCTTACCCTGCTTCTCCAGCGTCGTTTCATAGTCTGCGGCGCGCTTGATCGTGAGCCTGCCGTGGCTGAGAAAACGGTGGCCAAGCGTCTGGTTTGCGCTCTTGAGACCGAGGACTTCGCCGGCGACGACTTTCGATCCGTACAGCAGAACCAACGCATGCACCGGGCGCACGAACTGCACGTCGCGCGTGCCCCAGCGCATCAGCTTCGCGACCGGCAGCTTCTTCAACGACGCTTCGACGATCGCGGCCAGGTGACGCGCCAGCGGCTCACCTTTTTGTTTCGAACTAAACAGGAAGTATTCGCCCTTGTCGTCTTTCCTGAGCGCCAGTTTGGAAACCTCGACACCGCAGGAACGCGCGAAACCCAGTAGTGCCGCCGTCGGTTGACCCGCGGCATCGAGGCCCGCCTGCACCGCGGGGCCTTTACGTTCGACGACTCGATCGGCTTGCGTCGCCGGCACCGCGCTTACCCGTACCGCGAGCCGCCGCGGTGTCGCAAACGCCTCAACCTTGCTGCGCACATCCAGAAAGTGCTTTTCCCTGAGTCCTTCGAAGACGCCGTTGGCAAATGCCTGCGACAGACGCTTGAGCGACTTCGGCGGCAACTCTTCGGTCAGCAGCTCGATCAGCAGACTCTCGCCGCCGTATTTTTTCGGGGCGGCTTTGGTAATTTTATTTTTTGCCATGGCTTAGCCGCGTGCCTTCTTTTTGCCCGTTTGCAGCGGCTTCATCATGGGGAAACCAAGTTTTTCACGCGACGCGTAATAGGCCTGCGCGACCAGGCGCGCCAGATTGCGCACCCGACCGATGTAGGCGGCACGTTCGGTAACCGAGATGGCACCGCGGGCATCGAGCAGGTTGAAGCTATGCGAGCACTTCATGACCATTTCGAACCCTGGCAGCGGGGCTCCGGCCTCGATCAGCCGCTTGGCTTCGGATTCGTAATCGCTGAACTGCCTGAAGAGCCACTCGACGTTCGACAGCTCGAAGTTGTACTTCGATTGTTCGACCTCGTTCTGGTGATACACGTCGCCGTAGCTCACGCCCGGTGCCCACTCGAGGTCGTAGATGTTTTCCTTGCCTTGCAGATACATCGCCAGACGCTCGATGCCATAGGTGATCTCGCCCAGCACCGGCTTGCAGTCGAGGCCACCGACCTGCTGGAAATAGGTGAATTGAGTGATCTCCATACCATTCAGCCATACTTCCCAGCCAAGCCCCCAGGCGCCGAGCGTCGGCGATTCCCAGTCGTCCTCGACGAAACGGATGTCATGCTGCTGCGGGTTGATGCCGATGGCGCGCAGCGAATCGAGATACAGGTCCTGGATATCGTCCGGCGAGGGTTTGAGGACCACCTGGAACTGGTAGTAGTGCTGCAATCGGTTCGGGTTCTCGCCATAGCGGCCGTCCTTGGGACGGCGCGACGGCTGCACGTAGGCGGCCTTCCACGGCTCGGGTCCGAGCGCGCGTAGAAAAGTCGCCGTATGGAAAGTGCCGGCGCCGACTTCGATATCGTACGGTTGCAGGACCGCACAGCCGTGCTTGGCCCAGTAGCCCTGGAGGGCAAAGATCAGTTCTTGAAAGTTCACGCGCCAGTCAGGTTGCCGTTAGCGCGGGCATTATACCTGTGCGCGCGTTCCCACGGGTAAACACCGTCTAGCCCAGGTTCGGGGATACGTGCTCGAGCATAGGTACCTGACCGGGTGGCGCCGGTGGCGCCGAGTCGGTCGTGGTGACCGGACAATCGTCATCGGTACATTCGGGGGCGATCTCGGTCGTCTCGCTACTTTCCGGCTCCTTCAGTATTCGTTCCCAACCGGAAACCCCTTCGGCCGCATCGCCCGGATGGCGCACCAGCAACCGCAGGATTCTTGCGCTGCGCTTGTCGAACTGCGGTGTACGCGTGAACGGGTTGTTGCGGATCGGGCTTGGCAACGTCGCGGCCAGTTCCGCGGACTGACGCGGATCGAGCTGGGTCGCGTTCACATGCCAGTAATTTTGCGCCGCCGCCTGCACGCCATAGATGCCTGGTCCCAGTTCGGCGATGTTCAGATACAACTCCAGGATACGGGCCTTGCTGAGATTGCGTTCCATACCCCAGGTCAGGATCAGCTCGTGCCATTTGCGCCACGGCGTGCGCGCCGACGACAGGAACAGATTCTTTACCGTCTGCTGCGAGATCGTGCTGGCACCCACGGCGAGGCGGCCCTCGGCGACGTTGTGATCCATGGCTTCCTTGAACGCGATCAGGTCGAAGCCGTTATGCTCGTAGAAGCGGCTGTCCTCGGCGACGATGACAGCGCGCTGCAGGTGCTTGGGGATCGTGGCGAGCGCCACCGGCTGCCAGCGCATCGACGGTGGCTCGCCCTTGCGCGCACGCTCTTGTTCGTAGTGCAGCATGAATGCTGACTTGGGTATGGAACCGGACGCGAGCTGGTGCCAATCCGGCCACGTGATGGCAAGATAAAACAGGTCCAGTACCAGCAGTACCAGCAGCAAGCGCAACGTCCAGCGCAACACCGTGCCGGCACGCACGAGGAACTTGACCGGCCGACTTCGTAGAATATTTCGCCAACCGCTCATGTTATCTTCGCCGCTAAAGAAACCTTGACCCCAAGACGAGCCGCGCCCAACATTCGTCCCACCAAATGATCGCCCCCCACCCACAAGAACGACCGCTGCGCGCGGGAGTAGTCATCGCGTCCGCATTGTTCTGGTCGGGGCTGGTGCTGCTGCTGTGGACGCTGCAAGCGCACGGCGCCATTGAATTGTCACTGTCCGATATGTTGCTGCTGGTCAGTGCCGTGGCGATTGTAACGTATCTCGGTACCTGGCTGCGTAAGGCCAGACAGGCGGCCGCGCTCATGGGGCACGCGGTGGAGATCGGTCCCGACCAGTTCCCCGACCTGCAAGCACGCGTGCGCGGAGGCGTGAAGCGCCTCGGGTTCGCGGAGACACCGGCGGCATACCTGTTCCAGAATCCGCGCCATGCACTATCTTACAGTCTGCGTTATTGGGGCCGCGACTATCTGGCGCTCAACGGCGAATTGATCGGGATGCTCACCGAGCATCAGGGCGCGATCGATTTCTTCATCGGCTATGAACTCGGGCGCCTGCACGATCCGGATCGGCGTTTTTCCTGGTTGCTGCTCCCCGGACGCGTATTGCCGCTGCTGGGACCGGCGTACGCGCGCGCGAAGATTTATACCTATGACCGCTACGGCATCGCCGCCTGTCGCGCACGCGTCGATGCCGCCCTGGCGCTCGCGCTGCTTGCGTCCGGATCGCGGCGCTGGAAATCGTTCAGCGTGGCGCACTACGCCGAACAGAGTCTGCGTGGCGACATCGCATTTACCTTCTTTGAAATTGCATCGACGGCACCGTATCTGAGCCGGCGCATTTCCCATCTGCGCGGCGTCGCCACGGGCGCGGCCGCGGCGACGCAACGCCACCCGCTCGCATGGATCGGGGCGGCCCTGGTGCCCGGCATCGGACCCGTCGGGCCGGGCATGTTTGCGCGCGCGCTGATTGCAATCAGCTGGGTCGCCGTCATCGCGGTGGCGCTGTGGCAGGGCTACGACGTGCTGGCGCGAGCCGGGCTGGTAGACCCTCTCGAAAGCCGCTTCGAGAACAAGGTCGTTGCACTCACGAACACGCACGCACCCACGACGCCCGTGCCTCCACCGGCCTCGGCGGTCGCGGCCGATGTCTACGCGCGCCTCGACAAGGACTTGCATCGCCTCGGCGAGGTCGCACTCGCCCGCTACCGCAAACTTGGCGGCGTTCAGTGCGAGGTCGGCCCGATCGAGAAGCTCGATCTCAACTTCCGCGCCAGTCGGTATGCGTTCAGTTGTGATGAACCGGTGGTATACACGGTCATCGAGCCGGGGGAATTTGAGGCCGGGCGCGCTGCACATTTACGCTCGTATAACTGGAAAGATAACCGCTTCACCACCAGCCTGCCGCCGGGACCCCCGGCTGAAGCGGTGGACTCGCCCTCAAAAAATCCTGATTAATGATGGCGGCTGTTTTCTGGACACGCCGGTGGCTTTTCGCTAAGGTGCTGACGGCATTCCGGTGACGTCGCCGTAACCGGGGACTTGTTAGAAATAACAGCCCCGCCCGGATCACCACGAGGAGAACAAAAAAGACGGGCCCTACCCAATATGGGAGAGGCCCGTTTTTATTTAGCCCCTGTTTTTTTCGGGCCAAACTACGCTCGTCCCGAGACCGCGTAAATTCGGTTACCATGCCGGTTCCAACGGGAAGTCGCCCACCGATACCTCAAGACGCAGCGCAACGAAGTAGGTCTCCATCTATGTCGTCCCAGGCCCCGATTACACGCACACGCCGCGCCGTCGCGCTGATTTCCGGCGGTCTGGATTCCATGCTGGCTGCCAAGGTGATGCTCGACCAGGGTATCCACGTCGAGGGCATCAACTTCTATACCGGTTTCTGCGTCGAAGGTCATACGCATGCGATCCGTAACGAGCATCGCGACAAACCCAAGCGCAACAATGCACTGTGGGTCGCGGAACAGCTCGGCATCAAGCTGCACATCATCGAGGTGATCGAGGAGTACAAGCAGGTCGTCATTAATCCCAAGCACGGCTACGGCGCGAACCTGAACCCCTGCCTCGACTGCAAGGGCTTCATGGTTGGCAAGGCGCGCGAATGGATGGAGGCCAACGGTTTCGATTTCATCATCACCGGCGAAGTGATCGGCCAACGTCCGATGTCGCAGCGCCTGGATACCATGCCGGTGGTCGCGCGCGAGTCCGGCGCTTTTGACCGGCTGCTGCGGCCGCTATGCGCCAAATTGCTGCCGCCAACGCTGCCGGAACGTGAAGGCTGGGTCGATCGGGACAAACTGCTCGACCTCAATGGCCGTTCGCGCAAACCGCAGATCGCGATGGCCGAGAAGTACGGCCTGAACGACTACGCCCAGCCTGCCGGCGGTTGCTGCTTTCTCACCAATGAACAGTATTCCAACAAACTCGCGGACCTGTGGCAGGCGCGTGGCACCAAGGAATACGAACTGGACGACATCATGTTGCTCAAGGTCGGGCGCCACCTGCGACCACGGGCGGGCTTCAAGCTCATCGTCGGACGCGACGAGGGCGAAAACAATTTCTTGCAGGGCTACCGCTGGCGTTACATCCATCTGCACGCGACGACCCTCACCGGTCCGCTGGTGTTGCTCGACGGCAGCGCCGGCGAAGACGATCTATTATTGGCGGCGCGCCTGACGGCGCGCTTCGGTCATGGCCGCGACGCCGAATCCGTCGAGGTCACCGTTACTGAATTGAGCGGCACCAGCCGCCGTCTCACCGTCGCGCCCCTGCCAGCAACTGAAATTCCAGCCGAGTGGTATCTCTGACCATGCAGCAGCTGGATGCGCGCGGGCTGCTATGTCCGATGCCGGTAATACGCACCCAGCAACGCGTGGCGACGTTGGCGCCCGGAGAAATTCTGGAGGTGCTGGCCACCGACCCCGGCGTGCTGCACGATATTCCAGCCTGGTGCCGCGTTCACGGGCATGAACTACTGGAAACCGAGCGCAAAGAGCGTGAGATAACGATCCGACTGCGGGTATGCGCGACAGTGTGATACCGATCCAATGCGTTATTGTTGCTGGGCGACAAAAGCACTAATGCAGTGCATGCAGTGGAAGCGCTGGTCAGAGTTGGTGCAACTGACATATCGAACTCCTTGTAATTTCCTTGTTAATCAGGCATTTTTTATCATTAAAGTCGTGGCATACTAACTGCACTAACTGGGCTCAAAATCCCATGGTACCCCTGCAGGAGTAACAAATCGGGGGAAAAGGCCGCCAGGACGGGTACAAGGAATAGCGGCTTTATCGTGTCTATTTTTTTCAAACCATTTATTCATTAGCTCTCTCGTGAGGAGGATCAGATGTCTGCTGCTGCCGATGTATTAAAGACACTTAAAGAGAAGAAAGTTAAGTTCGTCGACTTTCGCTTCACCGATACCAAGGGCAAGGAGCAACACGTCTCCGTGCCCGCCCACACGATCGAAGGCGAGACCTTCGAAAGTGGAAAGATGTTCGATGGCTCATCGATTGCCGGCTGGAAGGGCATCAACGAGTCCGACATGATCCTGATGCCGGATGCCTCCACCGCCGTGATGGACCCGTTCATGGAAGAGCCGACCATGCTCATCCGTTGCGACGTCATCGAGCCTTCTACCATGCAGGGTTACGAGCGCTGCCCGCGTTCGCTCGCGAAGCGCGCCGAGGCCTACCTGAAGAGCAGCGGCGTTGCCGACACCGCGTTCTTCGGACCCGAAGCCGAATTCTTCATTCTCGACGACATCCGTTGGGGCTCTGACATGAGCGGCTGCTTCGTGAAGATCGACTCCGAAGAAGCCTCTTGGAACACCGAGAAGCAATACGAAGGCGGTAACCTGGGCCACCGTCCGGGCGTCAAGGGCGGTTATTTCCCGGTCCCGCCGGTCGACTCGCAGCAGGACATCCGCTCCGCCATGTGCCTGGCGATGGAAGAGATGGGCCTTTCCATCGAAACCCATCACCATGAAGTGGCCACCGCCGGCCAGAACGAAATCGGCATGCTGTTCAACACGCTGGTGAAGAAGGCCGACGAGCTGCAGATCTACAAGTACTGCGTGCACAACGTTGCCCATTCCTACGGCAAAACGGCGACCTTCATGCCGAAACCGATCGTTGGCGACAACGGCTCGGGCATGCACGTGCATCAGTCGCTGGCGAAGGACGGCAAGAACCTGTTCTCCGGCAACGGCTACGCGGGTCTGTCCGACACGGCGCTGTTCTACATCGGCGGCATCATCAAGCACGCCCGTGCGCTCAACGCCATCACCAATTCGCTGACCAATTCATACAAGCGACTGGTGCCGGGCTTCGAAGCGCCGGTCATGCTTGCCTACTCGGCGCGTAACCGCTCGGCCTCGATCCGTATCCCGTACGTGCCGAACCCGAAGGGTCGTCGTATCGAAGTACGCTTCCCGGATGCAGGCTCCAACCCGTATCTGGCGTTCACCGCGATGATGATGGCCGGACTCGATGGCATCCTGAACAAGATCCATCCGGGCGAAGCCGCGGACAAGGATCTGTACGACCTGGAACCGGAAGAGGCCAAGTTGATCCCGACCGTGTGCCACTCGCTCGACATGGCCCTGGAAGCGCTCGACAAGGATCGCGCGTTCCTTAAGGCCGGTGGCGTGTTCACCGACGACGTGATCGACTCCTACATCGGCCTCAAGATGCAGGAAGTCACGCGCCTGCGCATGACCACGCATCCGATCGAGTTCGACATGTACTACAGCGTCTAAGGCCCTCACCCTCATTCCCTCTCCCGCTTGTGCGGGAGAGGGAGGCGAGCCGAGGCGCAGACTACGCGCACCTCAAGTAAGATCGAACGCCCCCGTTGGGGGCGTTCTTGTTTGCGCCGGGATAATCTGCGCACTGTTTTTGTGCAAGGAAGTGGTAACATAACTTGCATACATTCATAACTTTATATTTATAAAAGAAAATTTCTCTGGCTTAAATCTTGCTGACCATATGTCCGACATCTAACGAATAACGCCATGCAACCCGACACTTCGAAACGGATACTGGAAAACCTCACCAGTACCGTACTGACCTTCGATACCGGCTTGCGGCTCACGAGCATCAATCCGGCGGGCGAAATGCTGTTCGAAATCAGTGCCAAAAAGATTCTCGGACACACGCTGCCCGAACTGCTGCCGCACAGCGGTCAGATCGTGCACACGCTGCAGCAGACGCTGAAGAGTCGGCATCCGTTTACCGCCCGCGGAGTGCGCTTGTCGTTGCCGGGACCCAAGCGCGTAACCGTGGATTGCACCGTGACCCCGCTTGCCGACAACGGCGAGGCCTTGTTGGTGGAGCTGACGCAGGTGGACCGGCTATTACGCCTGGCCCGCGACGAAGGACTGATTGAGCGCCAGGCGGCCAACCGTGCCGTTATCCGTGGTCTGGCGCATGAGATCAAAAACCCGTTGGGCGGATTGCGTGGCGCGGCGCAGTTACTCGAGCGCGAGCTCGCCAGCAAGGAACTGAAAGAATACACCAGCATCATTATTCACGAAGCCGACCGGCTGCGAACACTCGTGGACCGCATGACCGGCCCGATTCAGCCGCTCAAGAAAAACCGGGTCAATATCCATGACGTGCTGGAACACGTCGGCCGCCTGATTCTGGTCGAGACACCGATCGGTCTCACGATCGAACGCCGCTACGATCCGTCGCTGCCGGAGCTGTTCGGCGACCGCGATCAGCTAATTCAGGCGTTGCTAAATATCGTGCGCAACGCCGTCGAGGCCATGGAAGGCAAAGGTCATGTCCAGCTGCGTACGCGCGTCGAGCGCAGTTTTACCATTCGTCAGCGTCTGCATCGGTTAGTGCTGTGCGTAGAAGTCGAAGACGACGGTCCCGGTATCCCGCCGGAATTGCGCGAGCATATTTTCTATCCGATGGTCACGAGCAAACCGAGCGGCACCGGCCTCGGACTCTCGATCGCGCAGGATATCGTCACCAAACACGATGGCATGATCGGTTGCGAAAGCCGGCCCAAAAAAACCCTGTTCACCTTGTATTTACCGCTGGAGACCACCCATGGCCAGGCCTGACATTGTCTGGATCATTGACGACGACCGTTCTATCCGCTGGGTACTGGAAAAGGCCCTGGAACAAGCCGAGATGTCGGTGCGCAGTTTCGATGCCGCGACCGATGTACCGGAATTGCTCGAGCGCATGCAACCGGACGTCATTGTCAGTGATATCCGCATGCCCGGAACCGACGGGCTCGAACTGCTGAAGACGCTGCAGCAGATGGCGCCCGAAATTCCCGTAATCATCATCACCGCGCATACCGATCTCGACAGCGCCATCGCTTCCTATCGCGGCGGCGCCTTCGAATATTTGCCGAAACCGTTCGACGTCGATGAAGCGGTGCGTCTAGTGCGCCGCGCGATCGAACATCGCCGCCGCAGCAAGGTCGCTGCTCCGTCCGCGGCCGGCAACGGCGAACACACACCGGAGATCATCGGCTCGGCAGCGTCGATGCAGGAAGTGTTTCGCGCGATTGGAAGACTTTCGGCCTCGAACCTGAACGTGCTCATCAACGGCGAATCCGGCACCGGCAAGGAGCTGGTCGCACGTGCGCTGCACAATCACAGCCCGCGCGCCGAGAAGCCCTTCATCGCGATCAACATCGCCGCCATCCCGAGCGAGCTGCTGGAGTCGGAATTGTTCGGGCATGAAAAGGGGGCGTTCACCGGCGCGGTCCAGAGCCGTCGCGGGCGCTTCGAGCAGGCCAATGGCGGCACGCTGTTCCTGGATGAAATCGGTGACATGCCGGCCGGACTGCAGACGCGCCTGTTGCGCGTGCTGCAGGATGGCAAATTTTATCGCGTCGGCGGCCACGAACAGGTCGGCACCGACGTACGCATCGTCGCCGCGACTAATCAGAACCTCGAAGCACGCGTGAAGGAAGGGAAATTCCGCGAGGACTTGTTTCATCGCCTGAACGTGATCCGCATCCACCTGCCGGCGCTGCGCGAGCGGCGCGAGGACATCCCGGCGTTGGCACGCTATTTCCTCAAGCGTTCGGCGGCGGAACTCGGCGTCGAGGCCAAAAATATCACGACCCAGGCGGAAGAATATATCGGCCGGCTGTCATGGCCGGGGAATGTGCGCCAACTCGAGAACACCTGTCGCTGGCTCACGGTCATGGCGCCAGGGCCGACCATACGCACGGAAGATCTGCCGCCGGAATTGCGGTCGCAAGACGCCGATGCCGCGCCCGACAACGAATGGGAAACGCGGCTGCGCAACAGCGTCGAGCAACAGCTGGTTCGCGGCGGCAAGAATATCTTCCGCGACGTAAACCAGAGCTTCGAACGGATCCTGATCCAGGCTGCGCTCAAGCACACCGGCGGACGCAAGCAGGATGCCGCCAAGCGCTTGGGCTGGGGTCGCAATACGCTGACGCGCAAATTGAAAGAACTGGGAATGTCGTAATCGTTGATTGAAGACTGCCTGCTATGGCGGCGGGCTTACGACCACCCCGGGGCTTGAGCATCCACGGGCGTATTAGTATTAGTGGACCGGCAACACCGCCACCAATGCGGTCACCAGACCGGCACCGCCGATGATCAACCACGCGAATAATGCGCCAGCGAGCAAGATCGGCTGCATGCCGGCGCGCCGTACCGCGGCAAACCGCGTCGAGGCGCCCACGGCCGCCATCGCCGTAGCCAGCAGCAGATTGTCCACCAGCTCCATTCCCCGCCACCACTCAGGTGCTAAAGGCAGCCATGAGCGCACCAGGACGGCGACCATGAACCCGATCGCAAACCACGGGATCACGAATTGCCGCGTCGATTTGGACCGGGATCGTGCCTCCCGGGGATGATTCGCGTACCACGCGGACAGCAGCAACAGAAACGGCGCCAGCAGCGCGACGCGAATCATCTTGGTAGTCACCGCGAGCCGTGCTGCGTCGTCGCCAATGACCTGACTGGCGGCCAATACCTGCGCCACTTCGTGTACCGTCGCGCCGGTGTAAATGCTGAATACGCGTACGCTGACCTCGCCCCAGCTGCTGGCCCAGACGTACAACCACGGATACAACAGCATCGCGAGCGAGCCAAATACCACCACCGAGGCGATCGCAATCGCGGCGCGGTCGGAACCGCCCTTTACCACCGGTTCGGTCGCCAATACCGCGGCGGCGCCGCAGATGCTGGCGCCGGCACCGACGAGTATCGACGTTTCCCGGTCCAGGCCGAGCCAGCGGGTGCCGAGCCAAATGGCCAACGGGAAGGTGCAGGCGATCACGGCGACATCCAGCACCAGACTCAGTATGCCGGCATCCAGTACCTCGCCCACGGTAAGACGCAATCCGTACAGCACGATCGCGGGCCGCAGCAGCTGGTAGCGCGTCCAGTAAACACCGGCAAACAGAGATTCGTTTATCGAGGTCGGCAGAAAATTGGCCGACATCCCGATCAGGATTGCCAACGTCAACGAGGAAAGTCCCAGCTTCTGCATCGCCGGCAAACTGCCGAGTTGGTGTGCCGCGAATGCCGCCGCGGCGCAAGCCAGCACACCGGCAAACCAGGGAAGATGCCTGCTGGTGGCACGCCACAGCCGCTGTGAACGACCCGAGGAAGCAGGCAATGCCTGCTCGACAACCAGTTCCTGGGATGGCGACGTCATCGACTCTCTCCGTGAGTGCAGACAAACAGGCCTAACCGAACGCGGCCTGGCTTCTTCCCGATAGCGGTGACGAAATTACGGTGCTTGTTTGACCTTCAGCGGTTCGATCTTTCCGGTGGTGAACGCGTTTCCGTGCGTTGCATCGTAATAGGCCTTGGCGCCGCCCTTCATGAAGTAGTAATCCTTTACGCCCCGACTCTCCAGATAATACTGAAACCATTCAACCTGCTTGCCAACTTGGTCATAGATCAGCAGTGTCTTGTTTTCCTGTTTCGCCTTTTCGATGATCAATCCAAGCATCCGATGATCGTCGAGCTGCGAGCGCAGTTCGCGGCCGGGGAACAACAGCGTGTCACGCTGCGCGCGGTCACGCACGTCGACCACCAGTGCCTTGGCGCCGATGCTGGCTTCGAATTCCTTCGGGTCGAGCAGATGTTCCTTGAACCGCTCGGCACTGATCAGGGACGTCAGCTGAATCGGGCTGTTGCCGAACAATGCGGTCCGATTCGGTTGCGCTTTGGCCCAATCGGCGATACCAGCGTCATAACACAGGACATCCGCGATCTGCATCCGCGTTGCCATAACGACGGCGTCATACGACTTATGACAGGTCTTGCCATTGCAGTAGAACACAATCGGCTTGTTCGTCTTGTCGCGTAACGCCCGCAACTCTTCGACAAAATTACGGTCGGTCACGGAGATATGCAACGCATCTTTGACGCGCAGTGTTTCGTACTCATATTTAGAACGCACATCGACGATCACGACCTGATCGTAACGCTGGCTGAGTTCGGCCGTGGTAATTACCGGTACCCGGTATTGCGCGCGCAGCGGAAACGTATCGCTGATGCTTGCCTTGGTTTCGGCAGACTTGATGTCGACGGATTTGGTGGTATCGGGCAGTGTGCCAGCGGGCAGGCTTGCCGGCCACATAGCCGAAAATACAATCGCGCTGATCCATACCCAAAAAGCGGCCTTGCTCATCGATACATCTCCATGTTCTGTTTGTGTCGTTCCCGATTTCCGCCGATCGAGCACTCTTCGATATCGAGGTTCTGATCAGGGACCGGCGGTGGCAGATCATTCAACGGCAAACTCAACACACGCGAGCCTTGCGTGTGTAGTCTCGCCGAGATGCCCCACCCGCAAACCGGTCAATCGAGTATAGACAAGGTTGGACGGCGTGTTGATGACATCCCGCTATTTACGCATTGTGGTCAGCCACATCCCATTCCACGTCGGCCCGCAGGGCTCACGCTATTTCTTCACAAACCGCCACTCATCGTGGCAAGCGATGCACTGGTCGGCGCGGCACCTAGGTGCCATGGACCATGGCTGGAATTTCAAAAAATCCTAGCTACGTTGAAGTGCTCGTGGGGCTGCACATGCGCCTCCAGGGGAAGGAGGGTCTTCACTCTCTCCTGGCAGGATCTAATAAAAGCACAGGGCTCACGACCGGATATTCAGTTTTAACAGTCTTGAAACCCGTGTAAACGCTTTGAATTTGCAAGGAAATGCAATGTTAAATAGACAAGGAGGTTTTGTGTACACGTTAACCAAATTTACATTTACCATCGGCCTGATCGCGTTGTCTGCTTCGAACGCGCTGTACGCGGGCGACAGCAACGGCGGCATCGGCCAAAAAATATCCTTCGTACCCTCGGCCAGCGCCGCGATGATTCCGTCGACACCGTCCGACCCGAGGCTGGCCAAGGCCACCGGCGAGCCGCTGGTGTTCAGCGCGCCGCCGCGTGAGTCGGCCGAAGAAGGCGAGCGTATCTACCAGCCGATTGCTGAACATCTGTCGCGGTCGCTCGGGCGCAAGGTGGAATACCACCACCCCAAGAGCTCGTTGTCGTACCAGAGTGAAATGGCGCGCGGCAGCTATGACATCACGTTTGAAGAATCGCATTTCAGCAGCTGGGGTAGTTCACATCTGAGTCACACCGCCTTGGTGAAAATCGCGGACGAGAACTCGTTCGTCGTGATCACGCGCAAGGACAATTCCCAGATCACGGCGCTGAAACAGCTCGCCGGCAAAAAGATCTGCGCCATCGGCGCCTCCGACCTCGGCGCGATGACAGTGCTGGCCGAATTCGACCCGATGCGCCAGCCGCTGGTGATGGAAAATGCCAATTGGGCCAAGGTTTATGAGGGCGTGATGGATGGACGCTGCGTCGCCGGTTCGTTACCGACGGCGATTCTGCGCAAACTCGATGCCGCCGGTAAATTCACCCACACGCTTCACCGTTCGCGCGTATTGCCGAGCCAGTCTTTCTCCGCCAGCCCGAGAGTGACGAGCGAGGAACAGGCAAAGCTCACCAAGGCGCTGTTATCGACGGAAGGCAAGCGCGTGTTGGAACCATTGCTATCCGCCAACGGCGCCGAAGCGGGTCTGGCGCTCACTTCCAAGGACGAACATGCCGGCATGGACAGCTATTTGAAGAACGTCTGGGGTTTCGGACACTGATAATCGGGAGCGGAAAACCCAGGGACAGGGTTGTCTCGCAGTAACCACTACACCCCGCCATGGTAATGCCATGCCGGGGTTTTTCTTTTTTTAATTAAAACTCATTCTGCACCGGATGACCGCGAGCCGCCGCTTTGCAGCTGCTGCACGATGGCCTTGACTTGCATCGGATCGGAAACGCCGAAGAACACGACCTCGACATCGCCGCCGGCGGCACTCGAAAATTCCACATCGCCGACATTGAACAGGCGCTGCGGCACCGTCTGACTCACATTGACGTTACGCAGGTCTTGCACGCGGATCGAATGGATGTGGCGCGCCAATACACCGTGATAGCTCTCGATATTGTGATCGTCGATCAGATAGCGCCACGACAAATGACGATAGAGCGTAAGGATGACGAAATAGAGCGCCACTGCCCCGGCCGCCGCGGTAACGAGGTGCGTGACGCGCGTGCCGAGATAGGCGGACCCGTAGACAGAGGTGAATGCCACAATCGCAAGCGCCACGGCAATCCCCACCACGGCGGACCATTGATAACACCATGCTGGACGAGACTGGTAATGCATCGCTGCCTCCTTGCTTGAAAATTCAACCAAGCCGCCACAATCTATTCGCGGCGCGTGCGCGCCAGCACCGGCAAATCACCGTCGAGGCCAGACGCACGGCGCATAAGCAGGCGCTTCGCCGGTGGCAGCGCGTTGGCCAGATCGAGCCCGAGGTTACGCAGCCGGCGCAGCAACGGCCGATCGTTTCCGAACAGATATTTGAATCCGCCCGTGAGCGTAACCATACCAATGTTTTCGGTTTTGCGCGTGCGCTCGTACCGGCGCAACAGCGGGTGGGCGCCGATGTCGCGGCCATGGCCGACCCCGGCGAGCAACAACTCGGCCAGGGCCGCGGCATCCAGCAATCCGAGATTCACGCCCTGGCCAGCGAGTGGATGCACGGTATGCGCGGCATCGCCAACCAGTGTGACGCGCGCGGCGGTATAAGCGCGGGCATGGTTCAACGCCAATACAAACTGCTGCCGCGGGCTCACCGACACGATGCGCCCGAGAGCATCGCCGAACGCCGTCTGCAACTGCGCGACAAACGTTGCGTCGTCGAGGCCCATCAAGCGATGGGCGTGCTGGCTGTCCGCCGACCAGACGATGGAACAGGCATTGGCGTCCGCCAGCGGCAAAAACGCGAGTGGGCCCGTCGGCAAAAAACGCTGATACGCGGTGCGCCGATGTGGTCTTTCGGTATGCACCGTCGCCACGATGCCGTCCTGTTTCAGATCGTGCCGGCGCGTGTCGATACCGGCCGCCTGCCGCACTGCGGATTGCGCGCCATCGGCGCCGACGAGCAAGCGCGCCTCGAGCGTACGACCGTCCTTGAGTGTCACGGTTGCGCTCTCGGCACCCACTGCCATCGCCTCGATGGCCACCGGCCACAGACACTGCACATTGGTAAAGCACTGCAAGCGCTCGACCAGTGCCTGCTGAATGACACTGTTTTCCACAATATAGGAAAGACAGGCTTCGCCAATCTCCGCGGCGTCGAAATGAATCGCGCCGCGTTCTTCCCATACCTGCATCGCTTCGACCGGTGCGACCCGTCGCTGTTGCATGGCGTTCCAGACACCGAGATTCTCGAACAACGTGCGCGAGGCGAGCGTGATGGCGCTGACGCGCAGATCGTAGTCGTCCGACGTCGGGGCGACCGGCGCGCGGCTATCGAGCAGCCCGACTTTGAGACGGCTGTCGCCGAGCGCGCACGCGAGGGCGGTACCCACCATACCGCCGCCGACGATCAGCACATCGAAACGCATGCTCATAAATGAAATCTCATTCGTGACCGTACAAACCCAGCCCGCGCGCCAGCCGCGGCAGACGCCCGGCGAGGCCGCTGGTCATGCGCAGCAAACGGCGCTTGATGCCCGGCACCAGGTCCACGGTCACCAGCCCCATTCCGCGCAGTAATATGAGTGGCGCGCTATTGTTTGAGAACAAACGAATCAGGCCGTCGGTAAAGATCCCGGTCGTGCGGGTATCTCGCCGGCGCCAATCAGCGTAGCGCTGCAACACTGCCGGCGCACCGATTTCCTCGTCACTCGCGACGGCCGCGACGAGAGTCTCCGCCAAGGCGGCGACATCGCGCAGTCCCAGATTGAACCCCTGCCCTGCCACGGGATGTACGGTATGCGCGGCATTGCCGATCAGCGCCAGCCGCGGTCGCACGTATTCGGATACCTGCGTCAATGCCAACGGGTATTTCGTGCGCGCACCGGGGTGAGTGAAGCGCCCGAGACGATCGCCGAATCGCTGCTGCAGCTGCGCCAGAAATTCCGCATCGCTCCAACCCAGAATAGTTTCACCTTGGTGCACACCGGCACTCCAGACGATGGCGCAGCGGCCATCGCGCAGCGGCAGTGCCGCCAGCGGTCCAGTGTCGGTGAAGCGCTCGTACGCGGTATTGTGATGCGCCAGGCTGGTCGCGACCGTGGTCACCACGGCTAGCTGCGCATAGTCGCTGCGCTCGGCTTCGATGCCGACCAGACGCCTGACTGCCGACTGCGCGCCATCAGCGCCGATCACCAACCGTGCGGTTATTTCCGTGGTGCTGCCGTGCTGCTGAATACACACTGCGGCGGTGTCATCCTGGATGCGAATGTCCTCGACGGTGGCCGGACAGCGCCACGTCACATTGCCCGCCCCTTCAAGGGTCTGGGCGAGAGCGGCGCCGAGCACGCGATTTTCGACTACGTAGCCGAGCGCGGGCAGCGCCAGTTCGGCGGCGTGCAGCCGCGTGGCGCCAAAGTGGCCGCGGTGTGAAACATGGATATGCTCGATCGGAGTAGCGCCCAGACGCTCGACCTCGTTCCAGACACCGATAGCGTCGAAGATGCGCCGCGATCCGAATGCCAGCGCCACGCTGCGCTCGTTGTAACTGGGCTGCGCGCTCGACTGCAGCGGTATGGCCTCGATCACCGCGATGCGCAGGCCGCTGGCGCGTAACGCGCACGCCAAGCTCGCGCCGACCATGCCGCCGCCGGCGATGATGATGTCGAAATCAGTTTTCATAAGATTTTATTCACCGCAAAGACGCAAAGAGCGCAAAGGTAAAAAAGGAAAGAAAAGAGGTAAGTTGTTTAAAACAAGAAACAACTCTTTGCGTCCTTTGCGCCTTTGCGGTGAAATTTATTCTGTTACCTGCGCATCAGCGCTTCGATTTCATCGACAGTCTTCGGCGCATCGCGCGACAACACCTCGTTGCCCTCGCGGGTAACCAGCACATCGTCTTCGATGCGAATGCCGATGTTCCACCAGCGCTCGTCGACATCCTGGGTGCCGGCTGGAATATACAGTCCCGGCTCCACGGTAAGCGTCATGCCCGGCTCCAGCAGGCGCCAGACGTCGTCCACTTTGTAGTCGCCGACGTCATGCACATCCATGCCGAGCCAATGGCCGGTGCGGTGCATGTAAAAGCGTTTGTAGCCGGCGTTCTCGATGAGGCCATCGACCTCACCGTCGAGCAGGCCGAGGTCCTTGAGTCCGTGCGTCAGCACCCGCAGCGCGCCCTCGTGCGGATCGTTCCAATGGTTACCCGGTTTCACCTGCTCGATCGCGGCCAGCTGCGCCGCCAGCACCACGTCGTAGAGCGCGCGCTGCTCGCTGCTGAACTTGCCATTGGCCGGAAAACTGCGCGTGATATCGGCGGCGTAACCGTCGATCTCGGCCGCGGCATCGATCAACACCAGATCGCCGTCATGCAGCTCGGCATTGTTGTCGGTGTAGTGCAGGATGCAGCCGTTGGCGCCACCGCCGACGATCGGCGGATACGCCGGAAACAGGCTGCCGCCTTTCTTGAACTCGTACAGCAATTCGGCCTCGAGCTCGTACTCCATCATGCCCGGCCGGCACGCCTGCATCGCACGCACGTGCGCTGCCGCCGAAATCTTGGCCGCCTTGCGCATCAGGCGCGTCTCTTCCGCGCCCTTGTACAGGCGCATCTCGTGGATGATGTGGTCCAGATCGACAAACTCCCCGGGCGCGTGCACGCCGTTGCGACTCTTGCCGCGCACTTCGTTGACCCAGTTCATCAGGCGCGCATCGAAGTCGCGATAACGGCCCATGCTGTAAAACACTTTTTCACGGTTTTCCAGCAGGCCGGGGAGAATTTCGTCGATGTCGTCAATCGGAAACGCGTCGTCGGCGCCGTACTCCTCGCGTGCGCCCTCGAGACCGGCGCGCCGACCGTCCCAGATTTCTTTGTCCGGATTGCGTTCACGGCAAAACAGGATGTATTGGCCGTGCTCGCGTCCCGGCACCAGCACCGCCACGGCCTCGGGCTCGGCAAAATGCGTCAGGTAATAAAAATCGCTATCGGGTCGATACGGATAATGCACGTCGCGATTGCGCACCCGCACCGGCGCCGTCGGCAGAATCGCGACGCCACCGGCCATGTGTTGCATCAGCCGTTCGCGTCGGCGTTCGAACACTTTTCTGTCCATGGGATCATTATGCCAAAAGCCGCGGCCTCGCGATGCTTTGTCGTTCGAACTGGATGCCGCGTCGCGCCTACACCGGCCAACCCCACGCGCTACCGACGGCCGGGCGGTTTCACAAGACCGGGGCGCCGGAACCATTGAGTACAGCGACGATCTATTGGTTTATGCTAGCGGTGCCTAGCCGATCCTTAACGAAAAACAATTCCAGGAGGTTTCCCATGCTCGCACTGCGTCGTCTGATCAAACCGATTACCCATTTTGTACTACTTGGATTTGTCGCACTGTCGTTACATATCCCGGCGGCGCACGCCGGACTGGTCACTACCCATGCCCTCGTCAATACCCAGCAAACGCAACAGGCGCGTGAGCAGCTGCGTGCGACGCTCGATCGTGACGACGTGACGCAACAGCTGCTGGCGCGCGGTGTCAGCAGCGAACAGGTGCAGGCGCGCGTCGATGCGCTGACCGACCAGGAAGCGCAACAGCTGGCGGCAAAGATGGATCAGATGCCGGCCGGTGGTGATGCACTGGCGCTGGCGGTGTTCGTGTTTGTCGTATTGCTGATCACCGACATCCTCGGCTTCACCGACATCTTCCCGTTCGTGAAGAAGCCGGCCCGCTAGTCGCACGCCGATGTCTCGTTACCCAGCCGCCCGTTCGTTACCGGGCGGCTTTTTAATTTTTGTGCTGCTGGCACTGGTCGCGGCTTGCGCACCGCAGAGCCAGCGCCTGCTTGCGACCGCAGGCGCGTACCCGGAACCGGTCGAATTGACGCTGGTGCCGTTCTTTCCCCAGGAAGAGTATCAATGCGGTCCGGCGGCACTCGCGACCGTGCTGGTCTGGAGCGGCGTCGCAGTGACACCGGCCGAGCTCACACCGCAGGTTTATTTGCCTGATCGTCAGGGCAGTTTGCAGCTCGAACTGCTGGCGGCGAGCCGCCGCCATGGGCGGGTGCCGTATGTGCTGCAACCGCAACTCGAGTCGCTCGCCGCGGAAGTCGCGTCGGGCAATCCGGTATTGGTGCTACAGAATCTCGGGCTTTCGTTTGTGCCAACCTGGCACTATGCGGTCGTGGTCGGTTTTGATCTGGCCAACAATGAAATCGTCCTGCGCTCCGGACGCGAGCAACGTCATGTCGTTGCACTCGAAACCTTCGAGCATACCTGGGCGCGCAGTCAGTATTGGGCGGTGGTGATATTGCCGCCGGATCGATTGCCGTTCACAGCGGAAGAATTGCGTTATCTCCAGTCAGTAGCAGCGCTGGAGCAGGCGGGCATGAAACAGGATGCCGCGACGTCCTACGCCACCGCCCTCAAGCGCTGGCCGCAAAGCCTCGCGGCGCTGATGGGATTGGGCAATGCCCGCTACGCGCTCGGCGATCTCGCCGGCGCCGAAGACGCGTTCCGGCGCGCGGTGAAGTTTCATCCCGATTCGGCGCCGGCACACAATAATCTGGCGCAAACACTGGCGGATCGAAAACGTTACGACGAGGCCGAAACCACCGCTCGGCGCGCGATCGAACTGGGTGCGGCGGATCCCTTCATTGAGTTCTACCGGCATACGCTCGATGAAATCCTGAAGGCGCGCGCGCCCGTGCAATAAAAAAACGGGCCCTACGCGGGCCCGTCCGTCACCACCAACCTACCGTCTTTAAATTAGTTAGTTCTTTCGTTGTGCTTCTTGGCGTAGATCTTCTTGCTCTGGTGGTTTTCCGCGCCCTGGATACGCCGCTGCTCGCCGGCACCGACATGCCCATCCGCTCCGGCGCGCGCCTCTTTGCGTTCCACGCGTGCCTGCCCACCTTCGAGCTTGCCGGCCTCTTTATTGGTCAACTCACCGGATTGCACACCCTGCTCGATGCGCTTCTGTTGGTTGACGTTGCGCTGCACGTCGGCCTGCATGCGCTGCGAGGAGGCTGAGTTGGGATTGCCGGTTACTTCGTTGTGCTTGGCGTCGTAAATCTTCTTGCTCTCTACGTTCTGCGCACGCCCGATGCGCGCTTTTTCCTGTGCACTCAGGTTGCCATCGGAAAGGGCCTTCTGTTCCATTTTGTCGATCTTGGCCTCGCCCTTTTCCAGCCGGGCCGCTTCTTTGGTATTGAGTTCGCCCGACTTCAGGCCCTGCTCGATGCGTTCCTGCTGATTAACATTACGTTGCACTTCGCCGGCGGTATCGGCGGCGGAGGCGGACATCGCAAACACCGTTCCAAATATGGCTGCTATCGTCTGATATCTGGTCAACATGGCTTTTTCCTCGATTCTCCAATTAGCGTTTTTAAAACAGTCACCGGACTTCGATATCCGGTCGTACGAGAGAGTTTAACGCCGCCAGAAACCAGCGGTTGACACGCGCCGTTGATAAAATTACCCGGTAATCGCGGGCCCTAAACCGTCCGTCAGTCCGCAGAATGCAGCTCTTCGTAGATAAGCTGCACGCCGACACGCACATACTCGACCAATTCCAGCAGCGCCTGTTCCTCCACTTCCGTGGCAACCGATTCGGTATCGGCCTCGGCCTGCGCGATTTTGACGAAATCGTTGACCACCTCGCGTGCGTCACCCGGTAGTTTCGCCAGATCGCTTACCCCGCCGGCGACTAGGCCGAGCAGATACCCGCTGCAGAAATCGGCGAGCGCGGCCACACGTGCGCCCAGACTGCTGTCGTCCGCCGGTAGCAGCGGTGCGAAATCGGATTCGCGTTCAGTGAGCCGCGTTTGCGTCTGCGCCCGCAATACGCCCAACAGGCGCTCGGCATCCATGCTGTCGGCGGTCGGGTCTACGTCAGCAAAAACGACCTTGACCCAGGCATCCTTACTCGACGGTGTGCACGCCACACCGGTAATGACGCCGTGTGCCTCGGACGCTGCCATGCCCTCGATCGCGCGCAGCGCGCGTTCGAGTTCGTCATGATCGGGAACGGTTGTTTCTGAAGACAAGCGATGCAAAGTGAGGCTGGATAACCGTCAGTCTAGCATGCGTCTACGCCGGGCACGGGGCCGTTGACCCCACGGGAGACGAGACCTACTATTGGCGCAATCAACCGCGACTCGAGACTGCGTGGAAAGTGAAGATCTGAAAAAGCTCGAGACCCGCATCGATGATCTCATCGATGCGTGCCAGCGTCTCCGCCAGGAGAACCAGGAGCTCAAGAGCGAGCAGGATGAGTTGAGCGAGAAACACACGCGTCTGATTGAGAAGACGCGTATCGCCCGCGAGCGCATCGAGACCATGATCGGCCGACTCAAGGCCCTCGAACGGAGTCAACCGTGAAAACAACTTCTGCCAACGGTATCACCGTCAGTATCCTTGGAAAGGAATTTGCCGTCGCCTGCCCGGAGAACGAACGCGCCGCGCTCGTCGCTGCCGCGGCGCATCTCGATAAAAAGATGCGCGAGATTCATGCCAGCGGCAAAGTGATCGGTACCGAACGTACCGCGATCATGGCCGCGCTCAATATCGCGCATGAATTGCTCGATCTTCGCGGCCAAGGTGGCATGCCCTCGGATGTCAACCAGAAATTGCGTTTTCTCCAGAGCAAGATTGACGCCGTCCTGCAACAATAAAAATAAATTTAAATTTGCGCGGCATGATCACGGATGCGTGATCGCAGTAACCGGTATATAGTTAGTAGTGCGCCCCCTGCGGTGTTCGTGACTGTTCCAAAACCTCTGAACCTATATTTCAGTCAGGGAGCCGAGTGTAGATGCTGGTGTGCAAGCCCGCGTCGCGCGCTTCTAACGGAGCGCGCGGAAGCAGGAAGCCTGAAGGCATCTCCGAGGCCCCCACTTGAACCTCCCGGTTCAAGGTGCCGGGGCAACACGGCATTCGTGGAGGGCGTCTCTCTTTCGTTGTTGGTTCATTAGCCACCAGAACTTCTATGCTCGCTTCGTCTCTCAACTCCGGCGGCAAGACTGAATTGCGCCGGCGTCTGCGCGCGCAGCGAGGCGCCGTGACCGGCGATGCGCGTGATCTCGCCGCTACGCAGCTCGCCGTTCATTTGATCTCGACGCGCGCATTCCGCGCCAGCCACCATATCGCCTGCTATCTGCCGAACGATGGCGAGATCGACACCGGTGTGGTGATCGAACACCTGCGGCGGCTGCGCAAACATTTCTACCTGCCGGTACTGTCGCGCCTCAGCCACGATCGACTCTGGTTTGCGCCGGCGCTGCCGGGCGCCGAACTGGTGGTCAACCGCTACGGCATTCTCGAACCCGCGGTACCGACCCGCGCACTGGTGCGCGCGCAGGATCTGGATCTGGTGTTGATGCCGGTGGTCGGCTTCGATGAAATGGGCCATCGCATCGGCATGGGCGGCGGCTATTACGACCGCAGCCTCGAGTTTTTACAGCATCGCCACTTCTGGCGTAAACCGCATGTCATCGGATTGGCGTATGATTTCCAGAAGATCACGGCACTGCCGCGGGATAGCTGGGATGTAGCCCTGAATGCGATCGTCACCGATCAGGCCGTGTACACGGTTCCGGATTGAAGGAAGCACCACGATGAATCTGCTTTTTATTGGCGATGTGATGGGCGAACCCGGACTGCGCGCGGTACGCGCGCACGTCGCTCGCCTGCGCAAGCAGTATGGGCTGGGCCTGGTCGTCGCCAACGCCGAGAACGTCGCCGGCGGCAATGGCGTGACACCTGAAACCGCCGAGGCGCTGTTCGCCGCCGGCGTCGATGTCCTTACTAACGGCAATCACGCCTGGGACAAGAAAGAAGCGCTCGAGTACATCCAGACCGAACCACGGCTGTTGCGTCCGCACAATTATCCCGATGGCACGCCCGGCGACGGCTGGTACATCGCGCGCGCGGCCAGCGGTCACAAGGTCGGCATCCTGAACCTGCTCGGCACCACCTTCATGCAGCCGGTGTTGTCGTGTCCGTTTGCCTGCGCCGATCGCGCGCTGGCGCAAAAACCCGCGGACGTGAAGCTCGTGTTCGTCGACATGCACGCCGAGACCACCAGCGAGAAAATGGCGATGGGCTGGTATCTCGACGGGCGCGTGAGCGCGGTCATCGGTACCCATACGCACGTCCCGACCGCCGATGAGCGCATCCTGCCGCAAGGCACCGGCTTTTTGACCGATGTCGGCATGAGCGGCTGTTACGATTCCGTCATCGGCCTTCAGACCGAGAAGTCGCTGCAGCGCTTCGTGCACAAGTTACCCGCGCGCTTCGAGGTCGCCGAAGGCGAAGGCACATTGTGCGCGGTGCTGCTCGATCTCGACGAACAAGCCGGCCGCTGCCGTACTATCGAACGCCTGCGTCTGAACGAAAGCGACGTGCAAACCGAAACGCCGGTACGCCGGCTGAACCTGGGGTAATGCGATGGAACTGCGGCTGATCATCGGCAACAAGAATTATTCTTCGTGGTCGTTGCGGCCATGGCTGTTGCTGAAGCAGGCCGGCATCCCGTTCAGCGAGATCCGCATTCCGCTTTACACCCCCGATACCACGACCCGCATCCTCGAATATTCACCGTCCGGCAAGGTGCCGGCACTGATTGACGGCGATACCACGGTCTGGGAATCGCTCGCGATCTGCGAGTACGTGGCCGAGCGCTTTCCGGACAAACAGCTCTGGCCCAAGGATCCGAAGGCGCGTGCACTGGCGCGCGCGGTGGCGGCGGAAATGCACGCCGGCTTCACCGAGTTGCGCACGCATATGACGTTCAATGCGCGCAAGTGCCTGCCCGGCAAAGGCCGCACCCCGGCGGTACAGAAGGATATCGAGCGCATCGGCAATATATGGAACGATTGCCGTTGTCGTTTCAGCGCCGAAGGTCCGTTCCTGTTCGGTCGCTTCAGCATCGCCGATGCGATGTACGCGCCGGTGGCGTTGCGCTTTATCACTTACGATGTGCTGCTGGATGCGGTCTCGGCCACCTATGTCGAGACCATCGACAAGCTGCCAGCGGTGCAGGAATGGATGGCCGCCGGTCGCAATGAGATCGAGACTATCCCGGCGTTCGAAACCTACGCCTGATTCTGAATCACGGGCGATGAATTACTGGCTGATGAAGTCCGAGCCGGACGTCTTCGGCATCGCGCACCTGAAAGCCCGTCCGGGTAAAACGGCACCTTGGGATGGCGTACGCAACTTCCAGGCGCGCAATTTCATGCGCGCGATGCAGCGCGGCGACCTTGCCTTCTTCTACCACTCAAGCTGCGCCGAACCGGGCGTGGCCGGCGTGGTGAAGATCGTCAAGGACGCCTATCCCGATCACACCGCGTGGGACAAACGCAGCGGGCATTACGACGCGCGCAGCACGCCGGCGAAACCCTATTGGTATATGGTAGACGTCAAACTCGTGCGTGAATTCGCGCGGCCGGTGTCGCTGCGCGCGATCAAGGCCTGCGCCACGTTGAAGCAGATGCGCCTGGTACAACGTGGCAGCCGGCTATCGGTGATGCCGGTCACGGCGCAGGAATGGAAAATTATTCTCGACCAGGAACAGGAGAAAGCAAAATGAAACGGTTCATTCAGTGGTTGGTTGCCGCTACACTGGTGTTGTCATTCAACGCCCTAACCGCCGAGACCAAAAAAATGAACCCACAGGTACGACTCACCACCAGCGCCGGCGTCATCGAACTCGAGCTCGATGCCGTCAAGGCGCCCATCACCGTGAAAAATTTTCTGGAATACGTGGATGCCGGCTTTTACAACGGCACCATCTTCCACCGTGTGATTCCAAAATTCATGATCCAGGGCGGCGGCTTCGAGCCGGGCATGAAAGAAAAGGCCAAGACCAATGCGCCGATCCAGAACGAGGCCGACAATGGCCTGAAGAATCTCGCCGGCACCATTGCCATGGCGCGCACCGGCGATCCGCATTCGGCCTCGGCGCAGTTCTTCATCAACGCCAAGGACAACGACTTCCTCGATCATCGCGGCAAGAACATGCAAGGCTGGGGCTATGCGGTGTTCGGCAAAGTCACCAAGGGCATGGACGTGCTGAAGAAAATCGAGGCCTCGCCTACGCACAGCGCCGGCATGCATCAGGACGTGCCGGTGAAAGATGTCGTCATCGAGAAAGCCGAACGCATCAAGGGTTCATAACCGGCCAGAGCGCGGGCGCGTATGGAGCTGGCACTAAAGCGCAGAATCTTCTGGATCGCGGGCGCGGCATTGTTAGGCGCGCTTGGCATCGGCGCCTACTTCGTCAATCAAATCGTTCTGGTCGGCGCGGCCTATCACGCCAAGATGCTTTGTTCCGGCATTTTCGTCGCCGGCCGCGACGCGACCACGGTCGAACGCGAAGACATTGCCGCCAATCAACATCCCGTGTTGCGCATAATCCGCGCCCGCATCGATCGCCAGCAACGAACCGTGAGCGCGGGCGTATTCGGTTTGCCGCAACGACGGGCCGTGTTTCGCGACGGGCTCGGCTGTACGCTCGCAATCGGTATCAGCGCCGACGAACTGCGGAACGATCCGGTAACCATGGTAATGCCACCGGCGCGAGCGAGCGCCCAGCTGTGGCCGGCGGGCGATGCCGTCGAGCTGCAACGGCTGCCACGCGCAATCAACGCCGCAGCACTGCAGGCCGCGGTAGCGACCGCGTTCACTGAACCGGACCCCAAACACGCGCGGCGCACGCGTGCACTGATCGTCGTCTACGACGGACGTATCGTCGCCGAGCATTACGCGCCGGGCTTTTCCACCGAAACAGCGCAAATCGGCTGGTCGATGTCCAAGAGCGTGACCGGCGCGCTGATCGGCGTTCTTACGGGCGACGGAAAACTCGCACTCGCGCAGCCCGCGCCCGTGCCGGAATGGCGTCAGGCCGGCGATGTGCGCGCAGCGATCACGCTCGACCATTTGTTGCACATGACCAGCGGTCTCGCCTTCAATGAGGATTACGGTAATGCGACAAGCGATGTCGTGCAGATGCTATTCGCGACGCCTGATATGGCCGCGTACGCGGCCGCCAAACCGCTCGCCGCGACACCCGGAACGCTGTGGCACTACTCGACCGGGACCAGCGTCATCCTTGCACGCATCGTGACACGGTTGGCTGGCGACACGCTCGCAGCACAACGTTCGTTCCCGCGCCGGGCGTTGTTCGATCGCCTCGGGATGCGCAGCGCGGTATTTGAGCTGGACCCGGCAGGCACATTTGCCGGCGCATCGTTTCTATACGCCAGCGCGCGCGATTGGGCGCGCTTCGGCCTGTTGTACCAGCGCGACGGCATCTGGAATGGTGAACGCCTGTTGCCGCAGGGCTGGGTCCGGTACAGCCTGACACCGACACCCGAGGCCACCGACTTTGGCGCGCACTTGTGGCGCAAGGTTCCCAGACCCTATTACCGCCAGAACGGCGCGCGACCGACGTTGCCGACGGATACATTTCACATCGTCGGTCACCACGCGCAATTCATCAGCGTGATTCCGTCGCGCAAACTCGTGGTCGTGCGCCTCGGCTTGAGCGGGGCGTGGTCGTGGGATCAGGAACAATTGCTGGAACAGTTACTAGACGCCGTGCCATTGCGTTAAACCGGCAAAGCATCAGCCGCGTGCTCGCGATCTGACAACATCCCTGCGCTAGATCGCCGTGATGCCGCCATCCACCGCGATGATCTGCCCGGTGATGTAGGCACCGGCATCCGAGGCGAGCAGCGCCGCGACACCCTTCAGGTCTTCCGGTCCACCGAGGCGCTTGAATGGCACGCTCTCCTCGATCCGGCCCGCGCCCATCTCAATCAGCCCCTTACTCATCCTGGTTGGAAAGTAACCGGGGGCAATCGCATTGACATTAATGTGGTAGCGCGCCCATTCGGCGGCGAGCGAGCGGGTGAAATTCACCACGCCGCCTTTGCTGGTGTTATAGGCCAGTGTCGGCGCGACCTCCGGGTCGCCGCCGGTGAGCCCCAATACGGATGCGGTGTTGATCACTTTGCCTTTCTGGCGCGGCACCATGCAGCGCTTGCCGACTTCCTGCGTCACCAGGAACATCGCCGTGAGATTGAGCTGCATGACTTTATTCCACGCCTCCAGCGGATGCTCGATTGCCGGCGCACCCCAACTGGTGCCGGCGTTGTTGACCAGAATATCAATCGGCCCCAAGGCCGCGATCACGCACTCGACCATCGGCGCAATCGCCGCGGTGTCGGAGATATCGCACACGACCGGCAATGCCTGAATCCCCATCGCATCCAGATGCGCCGCCGACTCGTCGAGTTCCTTTTGCTTGCGCGCGGTGATGGCGACCTTCGCGCCCAGCTCGCCCAACGCCTCGGCAATCTGCAATCCTAGGCCGCGCGAACCGCCGGTGATCAACGCTGTACGACCGGTGAGATCGAATAGCTTTTTGATGCTCATTGATTGATTTCCTTGCGGCCAGAAAAACGGGTGCCGGTTCCATTTTTACCGCTAAACGAAACGCGCCTCAGCTCAAGAATAATTTATAGGCCGGATTCTTCGTTTCATCGGCGTACTCATATCCGAGCGAGTCTAAGAATTTCTGAAACGCCTTCTTGTCTTTCTTTGGCACCTGCATGCCAACCAGCACCCGCCCGAAGTCGGCGCCGTGCGAACGATAGTGGAACAGCGAGATATTCCAGCGCCCACCCATCTGGTCGAGGAAATTCATCAGCGCGCCCGGACGCTCCGGGAATTCGAAGCGGTAGAGGATTTCGTCGTGGGCGTTGGGCGCGCGGCCGCCGACGAGGTGGCGGATGTGCAGCTTCGCCATCTCGTTGTCGGTCATGTCGAGCGTCGGGTAGTCGTGACTACGCAACTCGCGTGAGAGCGCCTTGATCTCGGCAGTCTCGCGGATCTGCAGGCCGACGAAGATGTGCGCGTTCTTCGGGTCGGCGAAGCGGTAATTGAATTCGGTGATGTTGTGTTTTTTGAGGATGGCGCAGAACTTGCGCAACGCACCGGCGCGTTCGGGGATAGTGACGGCCAGTACCGCTTCGCGGCGTTCGCCGATTTCGGCACGCTCGGCGACGTGGCGCAAGCGATCGAAGTTGACGTTGGCACCCGAGGCGATGGCGATGAAATCCTTGTTCTTGACCCGCTTGCGCGCGGCATAGTTTTTCAGGCCGGCGAAGGCGAGCGCGCCCGCGGGCTCCAGTACCGAACGGCGGTCCTCGAAGATGTCCTTGATCGCGGCGCAGATCTCGTCGTTCGAGACCACGACGATCTCGTCCACCAGTTCCCGGCACAGGCGAAACGTCTCCTCGCCGACGCGGCGCACCGCAACACCATCGGCAAAGATGCCGACATGATCGAGCAGCACGCGTTTGCCGGCCTTGAGCGAGCGTTCCATCGCGTCCGCGTCTTCGGGTTCGACACCGATGATTTTTATTTTCGGCCGGAAGTGTTTGACATAGGCCGCGATGCCGGAAATCAGGCCGCCGCCGCCGACCGGGACAAAGATCGCGTCGATGCCGTCGGCGTGCTGCTTGAGAATCTCCATGCCGATCGTGCCCTGCCCAGCGATGACATCCGGATCGTCGTACGGGTGGACGAAGGTGAGTTTTTTTTCGGTCGCCAGTTCGCACGCGTGGGTATAGGCGGCGTCGTAGTTGTCGCCATGCAAGATCACCTTGCCGCCGAGGTGGCGCACGGCGTCGACCTTGATCAGCGGCGTGGTGCGCGGCATCACGATTACGGCCCGGGTGCCAAGCTTGCGCGCCGCCAGCGCCACGCCCTGGGCGTGGTTGCCGGCCGACGAGCAGATCACCCCGCGTTTGAGTGCCGCTGGCGCCAGCTGCGCCATCTTGTTATAGGCGCCACGCAGCTTGAACGAGAATACCGGCTGCAGGTCCTCACGCTTGAGCCACACACGGTTCTGCGTGCGCGTGGACAACACCGGCGCGAATTCGAGCGGGGTTTCGCGGGCGACATCATAGACCCGCGCGTTCTGGATCTTTTTGAGATATTTTTGCGGCAAGTAACGTACCCTCACCCCTTGCCCTCTCCCGCGGCGCGGGCGAGGGGGAGTCGGTGAAATTCTTCAGTTCGATGGGATAATCTACCAACAAACCGGCGGGAACTCACACTCACTCAACTGATCGGGGCATGCATGACGCAGGACGAGAAGAAGAAGGCCGTCGCCGAGGCGGCACTGAAGTACGTAGAACCGGGATCGATCGTAGGCGTCGGTACCGGCTCGACGATCAATTTCTTTATCGACGCGCTCGCGCGCATGAAGGACCAGATCGAGGGTGCGGTCGCCAGTTCGAAGGCGACCGCCGAACGACTGAAACAGCGCGGTATACCGGTGCTGGAGCTCAATTCCACCGGCGACCTGCCGATTTATGTCGACGGCGCCGACGAGGCCACGCGACAGCTGCGCCTGATCAAGGGCGGTGGTGGCGCGCTCACGCGCGAAAAGATCATCGCCGCGGCGAGCCGCAAGTTCGTCTGCATCGTGGATGAATCAAAACTGGTAAACGTGCTCGGAAAATTTCCGTTGCCGGTGGAGGTGATTCCGATGGCGCGTTCGTACGTGGCGCGCCAACTGCTGGCACTCGGTGGACAACCGGAGTGGCGCCAGAACTTCATCACTGACAATGGCAACCAGATCCTGGATGTGCACAACCTGCATATTTTGAATCCGGTCGATCTCGAGGGAACCATCGATCATATCGCCGGTGTGGTCACGAACGGCCTGTTCGCGATTCGTCCGGCGGACGTGGTACTGGTGGCAAGCGATCGCGGCGTGCGTTCGCTGAACTAGCGCGACGCCGACCGTGTCTCGTTAGTTCACGACGCGGTTGATCTGGATATTCAGTTTCTTGATGCGATGCCAGAGACTGCGCTCGGAGATGCCGAGCTTACGCGCCGCGTGCGCCTGCACGCCATGGCACTCGGCCAGCGCCTGCTGAATCGCGCGGCGTTCGACGTCGGCGAGCCAGTGGTCGAGGTCGTGTCCGGCCGTCCCTTCGGGCATCGGCATCGACGGAGCGGGCACGGCGGGCGCACCGGCATGCAGCATTGATGGCAAATCCGATACCTCGATTGACCCGCCGCGACAGGAAAGAATCGAACGCTCCACGGTATTGCGCAACTCACGGATGTTGCCGGGCCAGTTGTGGCGCTCGAGCGCTTCCAGCGCCGCAGACGTGAAACCGCGCACCGGTTTATCGGTCTCGATTGCCAGTTCCTTCAAGAAGGTCTGCGCCAGGAACGCAATGTCCTCGCGGCGCTCGCGTAACGGCGGTACCACGATGCTGTATACATCGAGCCGATAAAAAAGATCTTCGCGGAACTTTCCCTGACGCACCATTTCCTTCAGGTCGCGGTTCGAGGCCGCGATAAAACGTACCTCAACAGTTTTGACTTCGTCCGAACCGACGGCTGAGAACTCACGCTCCTGCAATACGCGCAACAGCTTCGCCTGTAACCCCGGATCGAGATCGCCGATCTCATCGAGAAACAATGTGCCGCCATGCGCCTGCTCGAGCCGGCCGGAACGGTTTTGCGTGGCACCGGTAAAGGCCCCTTTCACGTACCCGAACAGCTCACTTTCCATCAAATCGTGCGGAATGGCGGAACAGTTGATCGCTACCCAGGGACTCTTGGCTCGCGGTGACAGCTCATGCAGCGTGCGCGCGACCAGTTCCTTGCCGGTGCCAGATTCGCCGCTGATAAGCACGTTGGTTTTATAGGGTGCGACGCGGTGAATCTCTTCGACCAGGCGCTTGGCGGCCGGGCTCTCGCCCACCATGCGTCGCGACGACTGCGCGCGCGACACCACCGCCTTGAGTTGTTCATTTTCGCGCAGGATGTCTCGCAGCTTGATCGCATTCAGCACCGAGATCTCGAGCTGTGCTGGCTCGAACGGTTTGACCAGATAATCCGCGGCGCCGTCCTGAATGCTGCGTACGGCCGAGCCGATGGTCCCGTGCGCAGTGACCACGATCACCGGCACATCCGGGCGCTGCTTGCGGAAGCGCACGACAAATTCCTCGCCGCCCATACCGGGCATTTTGAGATCGGTCAGCACCACATCAATCTCCGCGCGATGCACGTGCTCGAGCCCCTCCTCGCCATTGTCGGCGAGGATCACGCCATAGCCGGCACCTTCGAGCACCATGCGCATCACCGCCTGCATGTTGCTCTCATCATCCACCACCAGAACTGTGCGTTTCATGCCGCAACCTTTTCGTAAACGGGGAATTCCATTACAAAGCGGGCCCCGCGGTATTTGCGCGCCAGCGCTTCGAGCCGCCCGCCATTAGCCTCGGTGAGCGTGTAGGCGATCGTCAAACCAAGGCCGGTGCCCTGACCCTTGGTGGTAAAGAACGGCTCGAACAGCCGCGGCATGATTTCCGGCGGTATGCCGGGACCGCTGTCTTCGAAAATCAGCCTGATATGACCGAAATCAACGCTGGTGGTGAGCCAGAATTCACCGTCCTTCGCGCCCATCGCTTCCAGCGCATTGGTGTAGAGGTTGGCCCAGGCCTGCTGCAGCAACCCGGCGTCACCCTGGATGCTGGCATCGCCATGATCGAAGGCGCGGTGCACACGCACGTTGTCGCGTCCGGCGAGTGCGAGTGCGAGCGCACGCTCCATCGGCTCGACCGGATCGATAGCCGCGAACACCGGCTGGCGATGGCGCGAAAGCTGAAGGAAGTCCTGTACCAACCCCGAGACACGGATACTTTCCTCGCGAATCATGCGCGTTAATTCAGCGCGTTTTTTCGGATCGCCTTCGGCTTTCTCCAACAATGCCGCGGAGGTATTGATGACCCCTAGCGGATTACGGATCTCGTGCGCCAGCGCGGCCGAGACCTCGCCCATGGCTGTCAGTTTGTCTTTCTGGAAACGCTGCGTCTGCTCGTCGCGCGCCTCGCGCAAACGCGCGGCCATGGCGTTAAACGCCTTGGCGAGATCGCCCAGTTCGTCGTGCGAACGGATCGGCACCGTGGCATTGAAGTTCTGGCCGGCGAGCTGCATCACACCGTTGCGCAGGTCTTCCAGCGGCCGCACTACCATGCGCGAGAGAAAAATACCGGTCAGACCCCCGATCAGCACGCCAAGTAGCGCGATCCAGCCAAAGAGCGTTACGCGGTTAGTCAGTACCTCCTGAAATCCGCGGCGCGGCAAGCCGCTGAACATGACCGCTTCCACACGACCGGTCGTATCCACGATCGGCATATACAGGCCGCGGAACTCGCCGTTTTCTGCGTCGGCCGCGTAGTAGGGCTTCTTGTCTTTTTCGAGGCGTGTCAGGGCCGGTATCGCCAGGCCCTTGAGCGTGATTATTTCGCCCGGCTTCGAAAAAACATCGTAGTAATTTTTGCCTTCGCGGTAATAGAGCCGAGTCTGCAGACCGGTGAGCTGCGCCAGTTCGCTGGTGAACTCTTCCCCCAAAAGACTTCCCAGCACCAGGTAATAGCGCGTCGGGCCGCGGCGCGGTACCGCGGTGATGCCGACCGCGGCGAGCGCGCTTTTTTTCTTGCGCAGAACCTTGAGTACCGCTTCGGTCTGGCCGGGTTCCCACAACGCCTGCATTTCGATCGGTAGCGATGAATAAAGCAGCTTCTGGTCCGGCGAATACACCTGGATCAGGTTAACGCCGAGTTCCTGTGAGATACGCCGTACCGGTGCCGGGATTGATTGGTCCGGGTGACGTTCGAGCGCGGCAAGATATTTAGGGTCATCGGCCAGCACCCGCCCCAGCATGATCGCATCGCTTTGATAGGCCTGGAGCCACGCCTGGTTCGAGCGCGCGGCATCGGTAATCCATTGCTCGAGTCGCTCCTCGAAACTCTTCGACACCCACTCCGACGCCAACCAGCCAGCCGCAAACATGGGCACGATCACGATGACCGAAATCACCCACAGGACTTTGCGTTGGAGCTGGCCGAGCTTGAGGAAACGGGCGGGCATTCGGTTTCACAGAATAGTCGAAAGCTACACAATTTGTAGCTTCCTACATGAAACATCGTATAGAACCTGAATGAAATTGTATAACTATATGATTCTATTATCTATAAAACATGGCATATGGATTGCTTTTAGACACTGCGCCGAGATCCATAAGGTTCCGGTTATAACCATTAACTTTAGTTTTTAGGAGCATGCTCATGATGAAGTCCCTGTTTGCTGTTCTCGCCGTATTCGCGTTCGGTGCCGCCCAGGCTGCTGCTGAAGCCCCGAAGACTGCAGAAGCCCCGAAGGCCGCTGAAGCCAAGAAGGTTGCGGAAGCCCCGAAAGCCGCTGAAGGCACGAAGGCCGCAGACGCCCCGAAGGCCGATGCGAAGAAAGACGTCGTAAAAAAGAAGAAGACCGCGAAGCCTGCCCCGGCAGCTGCCCCGGCAGCCGCTGCTGCTCCGGCGAAGCCCGCTGAAGCCCCGGTGAAGAAGTAAGTTTTTAAGTACTGCGAAAGGCGCCCCGCAAGGGGCGCCTGACGTTTTGTAGAAGTCGAAGTAAATCGGAAGTAACGATAAGGGTAAAAGGAAGTAGTAAAGGTAGAGAGCTGGTCACCATTCAAACTAACGTTAGGAGGTGTTTCCATGAAAAAGTCTCTGATCACCCTGTTTGCACTGACCTTCAGCTTGGCGTTCGGCAGCACTGTGTTTGCCGCGGCGCATATGGCGGAAGCCACCGCGAAGGCCTGCAAGGACAAGAAGGCCGGCGACATGGTTAAAGTGGGCGGCAAAGATGTGAAGTGTCCGGAAGCGAAGAAGGCCGAGCCCGCGAAACCGGCCGAGCCGACCAAGAAGTAATCTTCAAGGTAGATTTAGTTTTTGGAAAAGCGCCCCTTGGGGCGCTTTTCTTTTTGCAGCCAGGTTTGGGGCAACGCTTGCCCTGGCTTCAGCGATACGGCTAAATCAGAAACTGCTGTCGCTATTCATCTGGAGGAGGAAAGGCCATGGAACGATTCATTCGCATCCTGATTACCGCGATCTGCGCCGGCCTCTGGTTTGGCGTCGCTCAAGCCGCTCCGCAGGAATCGGCAGGCGAAAACAGCGAGGCGTCCCAAACTCAAAAGAAAGTGAAAACCGATCCTTGCGCAGAACCCAGGCGCGAGAAGAAGAAATCGAAAAAATCATCAGACAATAGTGACACGGTGTCGGCGCCGATCACTAAACCTGCCGAAACTACAAAACCCCAATAGGCCCGCGGGACAACAGTAATTTTTTACCTTTGCGCCGGTGAACCCTCGACCACCGGCGTGGCACGACCAGCGCCAAAACGAATCGTCAATATCCCGGTGACGCAAACGATGGTCGCGCCCACCACCGACATGACGTCGGGCACTTCGCCCCAAAATACCCAACCCAGCAGTGCCGCAAATATTACCGTCGCGTAGGTGAATGGCCCGATTTGAGCCGCGGGTGCGAAACCATAACCGCGGGTCATCGCGAGCTGTGCCAGACTCGCGCAGGCGCCTATGCTAAACAGCAACATCCACAGGTGCGCCGCGGGCGTTTGCCACGACCACCACAACGGTATTGCCGACACCAAGGTACACACCAGACTGAAATAAAACACGATGCGCGAAACCGGTTCGGTGCGCGAGAGTCCGCGAATGCCAACCATGGCCAACGCGGCCAACACCCCGGAGGCGATTCCGACCAGCGCCGCCGGTGTAAACAACGCCAGACCCGGTTTCAGAATCAGCGCCACGCCGACAAATCCCAGCACGATCGCCGCCAACAAGCGGCGTGAAATGCGCTCGCCCAACCACAGCCAGGCAACGAACGGCATGAACAATGGCGCCGAATAGTTGAGGAGCACGGCCTCGGCCAGCGGCATGTGGCCAATGGCATAGAAGAAACAGAACATCGAAGCCAGCCCGCATAGACTGCGCAGCACATGGCTGCGCAGACGCTGCGTGCGTAACGGCGCTGCGCCGCGGTGTAGCAGCCACGGCAACAACACCAACAAACCTATCGCACTGCGGAAAAACACGATCATCTCATTCGGAAGCGTCGTCGAGACACGCTTTACCATCGCCCCCATCACGGCGAACAGTGCTGCCGCGGTAATGATGTAAAACGCCCCGCGGCGCAGGTTGTCAGGGCGCATCGGGTGTCGAGCGGAGATTCAAGAAAATGCTACGCCTGTGCATCGTGAAATCCATCAGTGCCTCGCGCCATTTTCACGGTGACAATAACGCGACACAAGACATTCCCCTCAGTGGGCTAAATCCTGCGTAGCCGCTGTTCGATCGTATCCGGATAGAGATAGGTCTGACGCACGATCGCCGGATCCGCAAGGCCCCGAAAATGGCGTCGGAACATCGTCAGCACCCGCGCGCGTGGCAATTTATCGGCACTGAAATCGCGGATGGCATTACGCAATGCGGCACTCTCGCTCCGACCGAGCTTGCGGTGCAGATGATCCAATATTCGCTGCAACACGGCCATGTGTCGCGCCTTGGTAGCCGGGCGAGTCAAGGTAGAGAAAAAGATAACGAGATATTCCTGCGCCAGAGCCCCGGTGCGGCCGCGTTCGGCGAGCGCGACAAGCCCTCCCAACTCGCTGACGGCGCGTGGGCGATGGGCCATCAACGCCAGCGTATGCGCGGCGTGAAAATCGGCGAGCCCGGCTGCGTTGAGGCCCGTTGCGACAGATTCCTGCCAGCGGCGATAGGCAAAAACCCGCTCCAGGAAATTATCGCGTAGTAGCGGATCACTCAACTGTGTCTCATCCGTTGCCGGCAGCCACGGCTGGGTTGAAAGCAATGCCTCCGCGTATATTCCGCGACCGGAACGAGTACGGCCGGACGCATGCACCGGAACACGTTGCAGCCCGCAACTCGGACTGCGACTTTTGAAAATATATCCGCTCACATCGTCCAGCTCGCGTCCCATGCGGCGACCGTAGCGCGCGAGCGTTTGGGTAACGTCCGTCCGTGGATCGTCACGCCCAACCGCGCGCGCATTACCGGGACGACCGATCAAGTGGATAGGCATACGCGGCACACCAAGACCGATGCCGACTTCCGGACATACCGGCTCAAAATCGAAATAGCGCCCGAGCATGCGTACAATATAAGAATCAAACTTGTGCATGCCGTCGTAGCGCACGGCTTCGCCGAGCAGGCAACTGCTGATACCGATACGAATTCGTGGACTCATGCGAACGTCCCTGCCGGTAATCTGGTGTAGTCAGTTTCGGATATTCGCATTCCTGTGGATATTTATTTAGGAAAATCCCTCGAAGGGCTCACAAGCGCTTATTGATTAGAGAAACAGCCCACCCCGGTTACCGCTGGGCTATGCTCTGCATTAACGGTAACGTGACGCCACGCGTCCATCTCAGAACGATCAATCAAACAGTTAAGGTGCCCGTCTCCGCCCTCATGAACCGCTGGAAAATGGCGATCGTCGTTGCTGTATTGATGGCGGTGACAGTTGTCGGCGGCAGTGCGCTATACGTTCGCTCGCAGGTCAAGACGGCGCTGGAGGATACGATCACCGCCGTTTCGCCGTTCGCGGGGGCGCGCTACGCCAGCATGTCAGTCACCCTGGGCGGAAACATTCATATCCACGATGTCGAGATCAACCCGCGCATGGTGAATGAGTCGCTGCGCATCGAGGGCATCGACATCGAAACGCCCGGTCTGTGGTTTCTGCTTACCGGCACCAAGAAACTGCGCGAAGGAAAAATTCCGGAGCATCTGCGCATTCAGCTGCGCGGACTCGTACTCAACATCGGCGGACCGATCACCGAGTCGCTGGACCAGCTCATCGCGCTCGCGGCGCAGGCAAATGGATCGGCGTCGATGTCGAATTGCGGCGATGTGCGTTACTTCGACCTGAAGGCCTATCGCCGCCTCGGCTATCAGACATTGGTATTCGATATTGCCAGCGGCTATGACTTCGAGAAACGCGGTGGTCCGATGCACGTGAAAACCGAGTGGCGTTTGCGCGACGTCGGGGCCGCGACCATGGATCTCGAATTTGCCGGCCTGTCGTCGACCCTGAACGACAGTATCGCAACGCGAGCGCGCCTGCGGACCTTTACCTTCCGCTATCAGGACCTGTCGTTTGCCGACCGGCAAAAACGCTATTGCGCTGAGGCCAGCGGGATGACGCCAGCGCAGTACATCGACGCCGAAGTAAACCGCAGCGATAACGCCTACCAGATGCTGTGGGGTTTTATTCCTGGCCCCGGCCTGCGCGCCGCGTACCGCGAATTCCTTACCCGACCGGGTGAAATCCAGCTACAAGGAACGCCGGCGGCGGACGTGGACCTGCAGGCACTACGCCTGTTCAAACCCGACGACGTGGTTTCGATGCTGAATCTGCGCGTGAGCGTGAATGGCAATGCGGTGACTGATCTAAGCATGACGGTGATACCGAAACAGTCGTCCGACGATAAAGCCGCGGCCACCACCGGCGTCTCTGCCGCGGCGGCGCCTGTTACCGCGAAGCCACTGACACCACCGGTAACCACGCGCAGCATACCCGCATCGCCGACGACCGCCGGCGAGCGCCATTTTCGCGCGGTGGCAGTAAAGGATCTTGGACAGTACATCAATAAAACCGTGCGCCTGACACTGCGACGCGGTGCCGTGCGCGAGGGACAATTACTGCAAATCGCCAGCGGCATGGCGCGGGTGGAGCGGCGCTATGAGGGCGGATCCGCAATCATTGCCATCCCATTACCGGAAATCCAGCGCGCAGAAGTGTTCCTCTGACAGTACTGCCGCGACGAATACTGCACGCACTCTGCTAAACTTTTTGCCGTCATGCTCGAGCTGCACACCGTGCGTTGTCCCTATTGTGGCGAGTCGTTCGACACAAATGTGGATGCGTCCGGCGGAAGTCAGGAGTACATTGAAGACTGCGCCATCTGCTGCCAACCGATCGTATTTCGTCTGACGACCGATAGCGATGGTAATTTTCTCTCGCTCGAAGCACGCCGCGAAAATGACTGACACCCACGATCCGCTGCACATCCGTCTCGATCATATTCATGGAATGAACCTGGCGTGAAAACGTGGTGGGCTTTTATCCTGGTCGTGACCATCTCGCCGGCGGTGCAAGCGCAATCCTGCGGTAGTAGCGCGCCACTACAGCTGCAAATTCTGGGCAGCGGTGGGCAGGATCTGAACGCGGGCCGCGCCGCGGCCTCGGTGCTGCTGTGGATCCATGGCCGGCCGCGCATCCTCATCGATACCGGCCCGGGCGCGGCTCTGCGCTTTGTGCAGGCAGGCGCCAGCATGGCCGATGTGGACCTGATCCTGTTCACGCATTTACGCGCCGAACGCAGTGCCGATCTACCGGCATTGATGCAACTCGCGTCGCCGGCGACGCGCACCCGAGCGCTGCCAATTTATGGTCCGATGGGAAACCGCACCATGCCATCGACCGTGACGTTTGTACGCGCGCTGTTCGATCCCAAGCGCGGCGCATGGCGCCATCTCGGCGATTTGCTGAGCCCGCTTTCGCGTACCGCGTACAAACTCGAGCCGCATGATCTGCAGGCCCTGCCGCCGAAGCTCGGCGCGCCCCGCGAAAGTCACGACGAGATCCTGCTGGCCGTAGAAAATGAAACGATGCGCATTGCGGCGCTGCCGGTTACGTATGGATCGACACCGACATTGATCTGGCGCGTGGAGACGCAGGGAAAACGTATCGTCGTGAGCGGTGGCGCCCATACCGGCAGCAACACGATGGAACGCATGGCACAGGCTGCCGACTTGCTGGTGATGCCTTTTACAGCATGGGAAGATACGCAAGCGGCCAAGCGCTCCACGGAATCGCTGCTCCCGGCATTCGCTCGCTTTGCAAAAACGACTGGCGCCAAACAACTGATACTGGCGCCGCGAATGCACACAACGCTCGGACGCGAGGAAGAGTTGACGACACTGGTCCGGCGTCAGTACGCCGGTGCGGTCACCCTGGCCAACGACATGGATTGCCTGACGCCCTAGTCCTTGGCCGATCCGACCGGGGAGGACAGTTCCGCCGAAGGGCGGGCGATGTAGTACCCCTGTACATAATCCACGCCGACGTTGCGCAGCAACTCCAGTACCTGGCGATCTTCGACCGACTCGGCAATCGTGCGTTTACCGAAGGAGTGGGCGACATCGTTGATCGATGCGACGATCGCTCGATCGATCTGGTCGGTAGCCATGCCCTGGATGAACTGGCCGTCGATCTTGACGAAATCCACCGGCAAATGCTTCAGGTGGTGGAACGAACTGAAACCGGTGCCAAAATCATCGAGCGCGAAACGGCAACCGAGATCGCGCAGCTGATTGATCAGACGGCTGGCAGCATTCAGGTTAGCCAACGCTTCGGTCTCGGCAATCTCGAACACCAGCGCGGTCGGGTCGACCTGGTGTAGCGCCAGCAGGCGTCGCACCTCGGCGACCGTATACTCCGCATCCAACGCATGCCCGGAGAGATTGACGCTCAAGGTGGCGTTGTTGCGGCCTTCACTACGCAAGGTGGCGAGGCATTCCATGGCCGCGGCAATTACCCACATGTCGATCTGACGCATCAGGTTGAAACGTTCCGCCGTCGGCAGGAACGATCCCGGATGAATGATGCCGCCCTGTGGATCCACGAGCCGCACCAGTGTCTCGTGATACGAACCGAAAGCCGGTGGTGGTGAAAAGGCGTCTGCGCCGGAACGCGGTACATGCGATACCGGCACGATCGGCTGGAAGTGCAGCAAAAAGCCATTATTCTTGAGCGCCTCCTGTAGCCGGCTCGACCAACCGAGATCGAGGTGTTCCGCGGCCTTGTCGTCCACCTCCGGCTCATACAGATGCGTCTGATTGCGTCCTTTACCCTTGGCGATATGACAGGCGAGATCCGCATGCGCCAGCACTTCACCGGGCGATACCGTCTCGCGACCGAGCACTGCCACGCCGAGACTGCCATTCACGGCATACTGCCGGCCCCCGAAAACAAAACGGTACTGGCCGAGAATCTCGCGGAAGCCATCGGCCGCCTGCAGTACCCGCTCCGGCTGCACGTTGCGCAACAATATCGCGAACTCATCGCCGCCCAGACGCGCGAGCACATCCGACTCGCGCAGTCGCACGCGCAGCTGATGGCTGATCTCGATCAGCAGCTGATCGCCAGCGGCATGGCCGGCGGTGTCGTTGATGTACTTGAAGCGATCCAGATCGAGGAACAGCAGCGCACTGAATTCCTGACTGCGTACCAGGCGATTGATCTCGTCTTCGAGCGCGCGCTCGAAGTAGTTACGATTCGGAAGTTTGGTCAGCGCATCGTGATTGGCCTGCCAGATCAATTCGCGCTCGAGCATGCGCCGTTCGGACACGTCCCGGAAAGCGACAACCGACCCCTCGAGGTTGCCAGCGATACGCATCGGCGACACTGTGCATTCCACCGGTACCGCGGTACCGCTGCGGCGCCAGAATACCGTTTCCCAGTCACGTAGTTCTTCACCGGTCGCATACGCCTGCTGCAGGCGACAGCGTTCCGCCGGTATCGGCGTGCCGTCTTCCTGCCCATAATGAAACAGCGGGTGCGCCGGCAATCCGGCCAGAGCGTCGACATCGGTATATCCCAGAATACGGCTGGCCACCGGATTCACAAACGTGATTTCACCCGCGCGGTTAACGCCATAGACGCCATCGCCGACCGAACTCAGGATCCCCGCGAGCCGCACGCGTTCGGCCTCGATCGATTTCTTGATACGAATCGAGCGGCTCATCGCCGACAAACGTGCCAGAAACAGTTCGGAGGCTTCGTCCTTGAACATGCATTCGACAGCACCGGCATCGAGACTGCTGCGGATGACTTCCTCGACGTAAGTCGCGGTCAAGATGGCGGTGGTAATGGCCGCCGTCCGCGGATCGGCGCGCAAACGTCGGCACAGCTCGTCACCGTTACCGCCGGGCATGAAGTAATCGACGATCGCGATATCGAATGATTGTTCGCGCGTTTTCGCGAGCGCATCGTCCATGTTCAGCGCCAGCTCGACTTCGTAGTCGTGTTGCAGCAGCAGACGCCGGAATCCCTCGCGCACGGTGCGAGCGTCGTCCACGAATAACACCCGCACTGGCGGTCCGACGCTGTCAGGGACCGCGGAGGCCGATACCGCCAGCAATTGCTCGAGGCGCTCGGCGCATTCCGCATGGTTCTCCCATGCCAGCCACGCCGTGCGTGCACGCTGTTCAACCCACTCCAGGCGATGGCGCTCCGGTGCATGCACCATCAGCAGCACCGCGGTATTGAGAAAAGGGGGGCTGTTCAACAGCGCCAACAATTCGTCCGCCGCCGGATCGTTGCCGACCGCGACGCCAATCACCACCGCGCGACACGGGTCCTGACCTTGCGCCATACGCAATCGTTCGAGGGCGGCGATATAGTTCGGTGCAATCTGAAGCGCGCTTGGCAGACGCGCGAACGCACGCCGCAGGACATATTGCAGCGTCGCCGATGGCTCCACGATCAGAATTGAATCCATTCGCCCTTTAACAACCGTGGGCGGCCCTCGCTCGGTATATGCGCCGAAACGATGGGTCGCTCTTTAGCGGCGAGCGTCCTTGCGATCCCCCGTGCAATCCATGCACCGTGCCCCTGTTATTAGTAGTTACTGCCTAATTCCCTGAGCCTGCATTTAGTATGCCATTGATGGTCTTTCACTGCGTCAAAATAGCGACTTGGAATGAGTACAAATTAACACCGCGGATAAGCGGAATTGATTCAAAAAGCGGCGACGATGGCGTTTGCTATGCTTAATCGAGACTCCCCACCGACGCTCTAAATGACGCATCCGACATCTCGGGAACGCTGGGATTGCATCGTCAAGCAACCGGAAGATCGGCTCAACCTGGCCGAGGCGGTGCTGCTTATTGCTGCCGACGAATACCCGAACCTCGATATCGACAATTACCTGCAGCGGCTGGATGAACTGGCCGAGGCGGTGCGACGCTCACTGCCCGAAGACACGGGCCTTGAGGAGACGGTAGTCGCGCTGAATCACTTTCTTTTTGTCGAGCAAGGCTTCACCGGCAATGCCGACGATTACTACGACCCGCGCAACAGCTTTCTGAACGACGTGCTGGATCGCAAACTCGGCGTGCCGATTACGCTCTCGATCCTGTACATGGAAATCGGCCAACGCCTGGGGCTGCCGTTTGAGGGCGTTTCGTTCCCCGGACATTTTCTCGTCAAATGCAATACCAACGAAGGCGATGTGATCCTCGACCCGTTCTGGGGCGGGATGCCACTGTCGGAAGACGACTTACAGGATCGACTTGAAGAGGCCTGCGGCAAATCGCAGGCCGCGGCGGCGCCGCTCGCGGCACTGCTCAGCACTGCCGGCAAGAAAGAGATTCTGGTGCGTATGCTGCGCAACCTCAAAGGCATCTATCTCAAGCGCGAGGATCTGCTCAAGGCCCTCGGCAGCATCAACCGCATACTCCAGGTTCAGCCCGATCTGCCGGAGGAAGTGCGCGATCGCGGCCAGGTATATGAAAAGCTCGAATGCTTTCGTCCGGCGGTCGCGGACTTGTCGCGCTACCTCGTGCTCGCCCCGACGGCCGAGGACGCGCACGATGTGCAACATCGCCTGGTTGAACTGCAACACCTCGCCGCAAGTATTAACTGAGTTCAGGAGATGTCGACCACCATGACCGCCGATCCGGATGACCGGCAATCCGCCCCCGCGGACTCACCTTATTACGTCTATATCCTCGAATGCAGCGATGCGTCGTTTTATATCGGGATTACCAACAATCTCGAACGGCGCCTGCGCGCGCACAACGAAGGCATCGCGTCCAAATACACCCGCAGCCGCCGGCCGGTGACGATGCGCTATCAGGAACTCTGCGGCAGCCGTTCGCAGGCATTGATTCGCGAGTGCGCGTTGCGCCTGCTGTCACGCAAGGAAAAGATAGCGCTGGTGGAACGCGCTGGTACCGCGAAATAACTACGCCACCCGCCGATAGCTCAAATCGCGTACGACGTGGCCCAGTCGGTGCCCGCGACGCTCGAACCGGGTCAGTGGCCGTTGTGGCAGTCGCTCGGAAAAGGATTCTGTTCCGGCCGTATTTTCAAAGCCGGGCACCTGTGACAACACCTCCACCATAGCCGCCGCATAATCCTCCCAGTCCGTCGCCAGCAAAAACACGCCGCCGATGGCGAGTTTGTGTCGAACGCATTCCACGAATGGCGTTTGCACGAGGCGGCGCTTGTGGTGCCGCTTCTTCGGCCATGGATCGGGGAAGAACAGGTGTACCGCAGCAAGCGACGCGTCCGGCAGTTGCGTCAAAACTTCGACGGCGTCGACGGCAATCACGCGCACATTGGAAATCTGCCGCGCGGCCAGTTCCTGCAGCAAATGACCGACACCGGGACGGTGTACTTCGACGCCGAGGTAATCGATTTCCGCGTGCGCCGCGGCCATTGCCGCCAGCGCATCACCATTGCCGAAACCGATCTCCAGCATCCGCGGTGCCTGGCGACCGAAGTGCGACTCCAGATCAAGCAGGCCCGCGCCAAGCTCAATACCGTAGCGCGGCCACAGTTCTGACAACGCGCGCTGTTGCGCCGGCGTAATGCGACCTTCGCGACGCACGAAACTGCGGATCCGCCGGTGTGGCGTGGCATCACTCGTCATGGTCAAGAATTTACCCCAGCAATGCGGGAGTGGATTACTTAGAACACGGTCCCGCCGATCGGCGATGACGGTGTGCCATATTGTTTGCGCGGCATGCGCCCGGCGCGATACGCCTCGCGCCCGGCCTCGACCGCCTTCTTCATCGCCGAGGCCATCAGCACCGGATTTTTCGCGAGTGCAATCGCGGTGTTCATCAACACACCGTCGCAACCGAGCTCCATGGCCACCGCCGCATCCGAGGCGGTGCCGACGCCGGCATCGACCAGGATCGGTACCGTCGCCTCTTCGACAATGAAGCGGATGTTGTACGGATTGCGGATGCCGAGACCGGAACCGATAGGCGCCGCGAGCGGCATCACCGCGACACAGCCCATCTCGCCCAGACGCCTGGCCACGATCGGATCGTCGTTGGTATAGACCATGATCTTGAAACCGTCCTTGATCAGGATCTCGGCCGCCTTCAGTGTCTGCGGAATGTCGGGGTAGAGCGTTTTCTCGTCGCCGAGCACTTCGAGCTTGACCAGATCATGGCCATCGAGCAGCTCGCGCGCGAGACGACAGGTACGAATCGCATCCTCGGCGCTGAAGCAGCCGGCAGTGTTAGGCAGAATCGTATACTTCGACAGCGGCAACACATCCAGCAGGTTCGGCTCGTTCGGATCCTGGCCAATGTTAGTGCGGCGTATTGCCACGGTCACGATTTGCGCGCCGCTGGCTTCAATCGCGCGCCGCGTCTCGTCCATATCCTTGTACTTGCCGGTGCCGACCAGCAGGCGCGAGGAATAGCTCTTGCCCGCGATCACCAGGGCATCAGCGCTCGTCAAGGGGCCGATATCGTTTGCCGTCGCTGCCACTAACCACCTCCAATCGCGAACACGACCTCAACCTGGTCGTGTTCTCTGAGTTCGACTTCGCCGTGCCGGCTGCGCGGCACGATCTCCTGATTCACTTCCACCGCCACGCGCCGACCGGTCAGGCCCATCTGCTCAAGCAGCTGCGTTACCGTTAACACGGTAGCGAGCGTTTTTTCTTCACCATTTAAAACAATATGCATGCGCAGAGAATCGGGGAATTCGACGCGGACGTTTATTTTATGGCGAATGTGGGGGCAGCGCACGTGCAAAACCCTCACCGCGGCGCCATTTCGGCAATCTTCGCTATCGCGGTCGCCGCCCCTTTCTTTTTCCCGGCTTTTGGTAAGATTGGCGCATGCGGGTGTGGTTCAATGGTAGAACCTCAGCTTCCCAAGCTGATGGCGTGGGTTCGATTCCCATCACCCGCTCCATCATCCATCCCACTCCGAGCGACGGGGACGATTATGAAGAAAGCGCTAAAAATCCTCGGCGGCGTCGTCGGCGCGCTGATCGCTCTGCTGGTGATCACGATGGTCGTATTGGCGCTGGTCTTCGATCCCAACAAACACAAGGATGAAATCATCCACGCGGTGAAGAGCGCGACCGGGCGCGATCTGACGATCGCTGGCAACATCGCGCTGTCGTTTTATCCCTGGCTCGGCGCCAAGGCCGAGGGCGTGACACTCGGCAACGCGCCCGGTTTCGGACCCGAACCCTTTGCCAAGGTCGGCGCCGGCGGTGTGTCGGTGCAGCTGTTGCCGCTGCTGCGGGGACAGCTGCGGGTCGAAACCGTGCACGCACGCGATGTGGTGCTCAATCTTGCGCGCGATGCCAAGGGCCGCTCGAACTGGGACGACCTGACGCAGGCCGACAAGACTGCGCCGACGCCCGACGCCGCCGACAAACAGGATGCAGAGGGAAAGTCCACCGACATCGTCATTGGCGGACTGGAACTGCAACACGCCAATGTGAATTACCACGATGCCGCGCAGGGATCGAATTACGCGGTTCAAGACCTGGAATTGCACACCGGCCGCATTGCCCACGATACGCCGATCGACATCCGCGTTGCCTGCAAACTGCAATATGGCAAGCCGGCGAAGCAAGCCGTGCTCGGGTTAAAGGCGGTGCTGTCACTGGCGGAGAAATCGGTCGCGTTGCGCAATCTCGATCTCAAACTCGACGACAGCCGGCTCACCGGCACGTTCGACATCGTCGATACCGAGAAGAGCGCACTGCGTTTCGATTTTACGCTCGACAGGATTGATCTCGATCGCTACCTCGCGGCGGCGCCCACTGCCGGCGCGACGGTCACTGCGCCGGCAAAAACGGAGCCGGCACCAAAGGCCGGCAGCAACGCGCCGACGGAAATCCCAGTCGCGATGCTGCGCACGCTCGAGGCCGACGGGAAATTTCGCATCGGCAGTCTCAAGGCGCACGGTGTCCGCATCGCGGACGTGTTGCTGCAAATCGCGGCGCACAACGGCATCGTTAAACTGGGACCAAACGAGGGCAAGCTCTATGGCGGTACGTGGAGCGGCCACAGCCAGATCGATGCGCGCACGGCGAAGGCGCGCTTCAACTTTGACGACCAACTGAAGAACGTGCAGCTCGGACCGCTGCTCAAAGACGCGGCGGTATTCGACAAGTATCAGGGCAGCGGCGAAGTAACGTGGAAAATGGCAGCCGTGGGATCCAACACCCGGCAACTGGTGCAGACCTTGAGTGGCAACGCCGGCGTCAATCTGCGCGATGGCAAGATCGAAGGCGTGAATTTATCCAAGCTGATTGCCGATGCGCGCCGACTCGTCGATCAGGCGCGCGGAAAAACCGTCGCGGTGACCCCCGCGGCCGCGGATGAAACCGCATTCAAAAGCCTGCATGCGAGCGCCAAACTGGAAAACGGCGTCGCCCGTACCGATGATTTCAAACTCGACGGCCCGGTGGTGCGCGCCGACGGCGGCGGCAACGCCGATCTGGTGCGCGAGACACTCGACTACCGACTCAAGGTCACGGTCGCGGAAGGCGCCGATCGCCACGGCACCACGCTGCCGGTGCGCATCGACGGGACGTTTGCGCATCCCGCTTACAATGTCGAACTCGGGGAAGTGGCGAAGCAACAACTGGAGAAAAAACTCGAGGACAAGCTCGAAGACAAACTTAACCGTTACCTCAAGAAACGTAATCAGTAATAAGCATGTCGCGTCACCCTGATTCCTTCAGCAGCCGGCTGCTCGCATGGTACGACCGCCACGGCCGCAAGGCGCTGCCATGGAAACAACGGCGCGATGCGTACCGCATCTGGGTCTCCGAGATCATGCTGCAGCAGACCCAGGTAGCGACCGTGATTCCGTACTTCGAGCGCTTCATCAAGCGCTTTCCCGATCTCGCGACGCTAGCGCGTGCGCGTGTGGACAGCGTGCTGCAACACTGGAGCGGGCTCGGTTATTACGCGCGCGCGCGCAACCTGCACCGCGCGGCCAAGCTCATCGTGAACGAACATGGCGGCAAATTCCCGCGCGAGATCGAGGTCGTACAGGAATTGCCGGGCATCGGCCGCTCTACGGCGGCAGCGATACTCGCACTCGCATTCGATCAACGGCATGCGATTCTCGATGGCAATGTAAAGCGCGTGCTCGCGCGCTATCACGCGATTCCCGCGCCGCTGAATCAGCGCGATACCGAGCAGCGCCTGTGGCAACTGGCCGAGCGCCATACACCGGCAGCACGCGTGGCCGATTACACCCAGGCGATCATGGACCTCGGCGCCACCGTGTGCCGGCGCGCGAAACCCGATTGCAGACAATGCCCGGTGCAGCGCGGATGCGAGGCGCACCGGCTCGACCGCGCCGAAGATTTTCCGGTGACCGCGGAGCGCAAGCGACTGCCAGTGAAGCAGGTGAACTGGCTGCTGATTCGCGATCGGCGCGGACAGGTGTTGCTGCAACGCCGCCCACCGACCGGGCTGTGGGGAGGATTGTGGAGCTTCCCGGAAACCATCGAGACCGATGTGGCCCAGTGGTCGCAGACAACATTAGGCCTCGCGATCGAGCCGGCAGACGCACTGCCAACGCGGCGCCACTCCTTCAGTCACTTCCATCTCGATATCACACCGATCCCGGCGCGGCTCGCGCGCGCGACGTCCGCGATGGAGCACGGCGACACACTCTGGTATAACCTGCGCTCTTCCCTGACACGTGGCGTAAGTGCGCCGGTGCAGAAAATACTGGATCAACTAGAGCAACAACTGAGGAATTCCTGATGGCTCGTATGGTGCAATGCGTGAAGCTCGGACGCGAGGGCGAAGGGCTCGATTACCCGACCTATCCGGGGGAACTCGGCAAACGCATTTTTGAAAACGTCTCGAAAGAAGCCTGGAAGCTGTGGCTGAACCAGCAGACCATGCTGATGAACGAATATCGCCTGAATCCGATGGACCCGAAGGCACGCAAGTTCCTGCAGGATGAAATGGAGCGTTTTTTCTTCAGCACCGACTCCAAACCCCCCGAGGGATTTGTGCCCCCGGCAGCCTGACCGGCGGCCGAAGCCAGTCTTTTTACAAACTCGCGCGCCTTCCCTATAATCCGCGGCCTCCTTTCGGTAACCCCCTGGCCGGGTAGCTCAGTTGGTAGAGCAGCGGATTGAAAATCCGCGTGTCGGCAGTTCAATTCTGCCCCCGGCCACCAATTCAAATCGGCGAGGCAGGCTGAAAAACAGGCCTTCCGATGCATATTCTAAAAAAGCGCATACTTTAAATAAGTCCACCCACTATCGTGGGGAAGCACGAATGAACCAAAGATTCGACATACCGGTACCAATCGCCGTACAGCTTCCGCCACCGGCGACGCCTGAAATCCTTTCGGATGCGGAACGCGCACAGCTTGTTGAACGCATCAAGCGGTTGCTCAAGCAACAAGATGCGGTGCTGGTCGCTCACTATTACGTCGATGAAGACCTGCAACGCCTGGCGGAGGAAACCGGTGGCTGCGTCGCGGATTCGCTCGAGATGGCGCGTTTCGGCAACGAGCATCCGGCGCGCACGCTGGTGGTGGCCGGCGTGCGCTTCATGGGCGAAACCGCCAAGATCCTGAATCCCGAAAAGCGCGTGCTGATGCCGACGCTTGCGGCCGAATGCTCGCTCGATCTCGGTTGCCCGGCGGACAAATTCATCCCGTTCTGCGACGCGCATCCGGACCGGGAAGTGGTGGTCTATTCCAACACCAGCGCCGAAGTAAAGGCGCGCGCCGACTGGGTGGTGACCTCGAGCATCGCGGTAAAACTGATCGAACATCTCGCGGCACAGGGCAAGAAAATCCTGTGGGCACCGGACAAACACCTCGGCGCGTATCTGCAGCGCCTTACCGGCGCCGACATGCTGCTGTGGAATGCCGCCTGCGTCGTGCACGATGAATTCAAGGGCCACGCGCTCGCCGCCCTCAAGCGCCAGCATCCCGATGCCGCCGTGATCGCGCATCCCGAATCGCCGGCGGCGGTGCTCGAGCTCGCGGACGTGATCGGGTCCACCAGTCAGCTGATCAAGGCCGCCAAAGAATTGCCGAATAAGAAACTGATCGTCGCCACCGATCGTGGCATCTTCTACAAGATGCGGCAGGTGGCACCGGACAAGATCCTGATGGAAGCCCCGACCGCGGGCGAAGGCGCGACCTGCGAGAGCTGCGCCCATTGCCCATGGATGGCAATGAATGCGCTGCGCAATCTGGCGCAGACGCTCGAAACCGGCGCCAATGAAATCCACGTTGACGAAGCAGTGCGGGTGAAGGCGCTGCGGGCGACGCAACGCATGCTCGATTTCGCGCGCTCGATCAATCAACCCAAGCCTGGCGGCGACTGACTAATTAGTCGTCGGTACCCGCCGTACCAGTAATCCCCCCGTCGAAACACGCACCTCGTATTGCGCCGGGATATCGGCCGCGATGAATGTCGCCGAGCCATAGTCCGCGTCCAGCAACGGACTCAACAGCGCGTAGCGCTGACGCAGACTGAATAAATCCACCGCTCGCCTAGGCGTCACCGAAAACACCGTGCGCGGTTGTTGCTGTTCTTCCACCAGGTTGCTGTAACGGCCGGCGACGCGATCGAGCTCATACACCGTATGGAAGCCGAATACGTTCGCCAGCGGATGCCACTTCAGGATATGCGCGTCGACGTACAATTCGTCGCCACCCAGCGTGTACGACTCTTCGTGCCCATCGGGAAAACGTAACTGCACCCGAAAGCGCTTGGGACCTATCGGTTCGGTCTGCACGATTGCGGCCAGCTGCTCATGCGTCAACGCGCGATAGCCCTCGATGCCCAATCCCAGCCCGCTAAATCCGATGGCGAGCACGATAAACATCAACGCCCCCAGCGTCCGCAGACACACGCGCAATGGCCGTCGACGCCGCAGCGAAACAATCGCCGCTATTACCAGCAGTGCTGCGATCAGCGCACAGCCCCCGATGAGCCACCATAAAATATTCGGCATGCCGCCTCCGTCTAATCGTATTTTTGTATCCTGAATTGTAACGTGCTGCTCGCAAGGCGGCGGTGTTTTTGCCACCTGCTATATTGAAACCATGAAAGTTCCGCCACTGGTCGCGCACCGGGGTTATACGCTGCACTACCCCGAAAACACATTGACCGGCATCGAGGCCGCGATTCGCGCCGGCGCCGGCTATGTCGAAATCGACATTCAACTTTCGTCCGACCAGATACCGGTCCTGTTTCACGATCACACGTTGAAGCGCATCTGCGGAGTAGACGGCGCGATCCACGACTACACGCTGGAGCAGCTCAAGCATTTCAAGGCCATGGAGTTCAATCGCTTCGGCTACAAATACGCGACCGAGCGTATTCCGACGCTGGCGGAATTTGCGCAGTTGCTCGCGCGTTACCCCGAGGTGACCGCGTTCATCGAGGTCAAACGCGAAGGGCTCCAGCGCTTCGGCATTTCCACGGTGTTGTCGCGAATACAACGCGATCTGAAGACGGTGCAGAAGCGTTGCGTACTGATTTCGTTCGACCTTGAAGCATTGGCGGCCGCGCGCAAACAGTGGCCGGCCATCGGCGTGATCTTCGACCACTGGCGCGAACGGCGTCAGCCGATCGTGCAGGAGCTGCGACCGCAATATCTGTTCTGCGATCTGGACGGCCTGCCACGCTGGGGATCGCTGCGTTTCGACAATGCGCGCGTGGTGATCTACGAAGTGGCAACCCCTGCCGTGGCGCTCAAGCTCTTCGAGCGCGGTGTGGATTTCATCGAAACCTTCGCCGTTGGCGAAATGCTGCGCGCACTGGAGCGTCCGACCACGACGTGAGCACTCACTACGACATCGTCGTGATCGGCGGCGGCATCAATGGCGTGGGCATGGCGCAAGCGGCCGCGGCCGCCGGGTACTCGGTGCTGGTACTGGAAAAAACCGCGCTCGCCGCCGGCACCTCCAGCCGCTCGAGCAAACTGATTCATGGCGGCCTGCGTTATATCGAGAGCGCGCGCTTCGGGCTGGTACGCGAATCGCTGCGCGAGCGTGCGTTGCTGCTGGAGCGTGCACCCGAACTGGTAAGACTGGTGCCGTTTTATATCCCGGTCTATCGCGATACGCGCCGACGCCCGTGGCAGATTGCGCTCGGCCTTTCTCTGTATTCGCTGCTGGGCGGCCTGGCGCCGGACAATCGCTTCAGCCGCAGCACGCGCGCTCAATGGTCCAATCCTGACGGGCTCGAGATCAATAATCTGCAATGCGTGTTTCGCTACCACGATGCGCAGACCGACGACGCCGCGCTGACACGCGCAGTGATGCGCTCGGCACAAGCACTCGGCGCTGAACTACGGGTTCCGGCCGAGATCGTCACCGCCAGGCGTCAGGACAACGACTGGGACATTGATTATCTCGATGGCGCCGCCGCGATCTCGTGCAGTGCCGGCGCGATCGTCAATGCCACCGGTCCGTGGGTAAACGAGGTGCTGGCACATGTCACGCCGCTGCCACCGCGCTTTGGGGTCGAGCTGGTGCAAGGCACGCACATCGTGCTCGATGCACCGGCGCGCGATGGAATTTATTATGTCGAGGCCACGGACGGTCGCGCGGTATTCGTAATGCCGTGGCATGGACGCACGCTGATCGGCACCACCGAAATTCTGTTTCACGGCGACCCCGCCGGCGCAGCGCCGACACCGCAGGAAATTGAATACCTGCAGCAAACTTATCGTCGTTATTTTCCACAGTCGCCGGCAAAGTTGCTGCAAAGTTTCGCCGGCTTACGGGTATTGCCGGCGACACGCGGAACACCGTTTTATCGTTCGCGCGAAGCGGTGTTCTATCCCGACGCTCCACGCCAACCGCGGCTGATTACGATCTATGGTGGCAAGCTCACCAGCTATCGCATCACCGCCGGACGCGCGCTCGCCGCGCTGCGCCCGGCGCTACCCGCGCGCGTTCGCCGTGCCGATACCGCGACATTGATGCTGCGCCCAGATTAACTCTCCTACCCAATCACGCGCTCCACGGTCCAGTAGAGTCCGGTCAGCGCAATCAACGCCGAGGCCGGGATCACGATGCGGGTTCGATACCATGGTTTGTTCTGGAACCAGACGCCGACCGCAATGAAGGCGAGCGTGATCACCGTAAGCTGCCCCAGTTCCACGCCGACGTTGAACGACACCAACGCCGTGACGAACTCGGAGCGCGGCATGCCGATCTCGTGCAGCACGCCGGCGAAGCCCATGCCGTGCAATAGGCCAAAGCCGAAGACGACGAACGGTCGCCACACATGCAGCTCGGTGGTGAGAATATTTTCGACCGCGACGTAAGCGGTCGAGAGCGCGATCAACGGCTCCACAATCGACGGCGGCAGCGAGAACACACCGTAGATCGATAACGCGAGCGTGATCGAATGCGCGATCGTGAATGACGTCACCTGCACCAGCAGCGGTTTCCAGCGCGTGCTCAGCAGGAACAGACCGAGCACAAACAGGATATGGTCCAGACCCTTGGGCAGAATATGCGTGAAGCCGAGCCCAATGTATTGCCTCGCCACTTCCCACGCCGTGCGCGGCTTGATGCCTTCGCCGAAGACATACGGGTCGCTCCAGTCGCCGCTGCGCAGCCACACCGAGGCCATGCCTTCGTGCCCACTTTCACGCAGGCGCAGCACGTTGTCACCGAATTCGCGCGCATAGGACCAGCGGAACTCGCGCACACCCGCGGGCAGCGCGCCTTCAAGACGAAGGGTGCTGATGCGCGCAAGCTTGAGATCGCCCGCCGCCGGGATTTCGATCGTGGTGACCTTAGGCTCGACGCGTTGGCCGTCAAATTCAAGCGGGAGCCCCTTGACCAGATCGGGAACGAATTCTTCTACCCGTGCCTTGAGTTCATTCGGCGCGAGCGCGCGCAGTTCATCGTAGCGGCGGGCATTCGGCGATTCGCTGGTATCGGTATGGCGCGGGCTCACGCCGGCCAGCAACGCCTCGACATTGGTCACGATCTCGACCTGGTAGCTCTGCGGCGTAAACGTCACGGTAATGACGGCGGGGCGAATCTCGTGCGCCATCGCGTTGACCGCAAGCCACATCCAGGGGAAAAGCAACGCGCGTAACAGAAGTTTATTCATCGTGTTGTCTCTACCGGTACCGATGTTAGAGTTCCGACATGGTCCTGCTTATTTCCTCACTTCTACGCAGCCGGCAGTGTAAGCGGATTTCATTCGGTGTGTTACTGCTGCTGACGGCGCTGACGGCGCAGGCTCACGATTTCTGGATCGAACCTATTAAATTTCGCGTCATGCCGGGTGAGAAAATTCCGTTGCAGCTTATGGTCGGTCAGGAATTCAACGGCAACAGCACGCTCTACAATCCCGACATGTTCGAACGCTACGTGAGCGTCAGCCGCCGCGGCGAAACACCGGTAGCCGGGACGGTGGGCGACGACCCCGCTGGCAGCGTCACGATTGCAGCCCTCGGGCTGACCGTCATCGGTTACTACAGCAAGAAATTCGATCTGCGCTTCGATGCCTGGCCGGCGTTTGAGCAATACCTGATCAAGGAAGGTCTGGAGCGCAACCTGGAACTGGCGCGCCAACGCACGCATGGCGCCATTCTCGAGATATATGCGCGCTGCGCCAAATCGCTACTGGCCGCGCCGGGAGCCGAGGCCGATCGCGCCGATCATGTGTTCGGATTTCCGCTCGAACTGGTTTCCGAAACCAACCCTTACCGCGAACGCGACCTGCGTTTGCAGCTGCTCTATCGCGGCCAGCCGCTCGCGGGCGCGCTCGTGATCGCGTTCAACAAGGCCGAACCACTGACCAAGCTCAAAGCCCGTACCGACAAAAACGGCCGGGTCGCATTCAATTTATCCCGCGCCGGTGTATGGCTCGTGACCTCGGTGCACATGACGCCGCTGCCGTGGTACGTGCGCGCCGACTGGGAAAGCTACTGGGCCTCGCTGACGTTCGAACTACCGCGACGTTAATTCATCGCCATATTGTTCACCCAAGTGCCTGCTCCATCGCCGTGCGCCAGTGCCGATAGCGATTGGCGAGCGCGGGATTCGGCAGCGGTACAAAATTTCTGGCGCCCGTTGCCGGCCAGTCTGGGCACGTGCCGGCCAACAACCACGCCAGTCCGCGCGCGGTGGCTTCATGTTCATCGGCTCGCGATGCCGGCAAACCCGTCAGATCCGCGAGCCGCTGGCACAGACCGTCGAGCTTCGCGAGCCCGCCGGTCAGCACCAGTGAATGCAGCGGACCGACGCACTGCAGACGCTCGATGTTCGCCAGCGCCAGAAACACAATACTCTCCGCGACCGCGACCGCCTTTTGCGGCGCATCACCGTCACCAACGAAGCGTGACGCGAAATCCGCGGCCCAATACGGCGCGCCGAGCCCGCCGATGCCATTCAGAAACAGCGGCGGCTCGGCGACGGCGGACAACCAATCCGGTAACTGCGCTTCGAGGTCAGGACAGGCGAGCGTCTGCGCCGCCCACGCCAGCGCGGATGCCGCGCCGTTTACCGTGCCTTCGAGCGTGTAGACAGACCTGTCGGAATCGCCATAGGCGATGCTGGTCAGCAGACCGTCGACATGCACCGGGGTTGTGACGGCGCGCTGGATGAACGCCCCGGTACCGAGATTTACATACGCCACGTCGAGAGCGGGTTCGCCAAACGCGAATAGCGCCGCGGACTGATCGCCGGTCATCACGGTCAACGGCAGACCGATATCCTGAATTCCGATATGCCCGAATCCATGGCCGGTATCAACGCACGCGGGCAAGGCCTGCGGCGGCACACCGAACAATTGCAACAGGCTTGCATCCCAGTTGCGTTCGGCGAGATTGCATAACAACGTGCGCTGAGCGTTGGCCGGATCGGCAAGCAACGAATGCTCTGCGGTCAAACGGTAAGCGAGGAAACTCGCGAGCGGTCCGAACGCGAGTCGGTCGTCACGCAACGCCGCGCGCACGGACTCGAGGTTATCCAGACACCAGCGCAGCTTCGACGCGCCGTAGTGCGGAGATAATCGCAGACCGGTACGCGACTCGATCTCGGACGCGTGCGACTCGAACGATGCCAGCCAGGCATGCGCGCGTCGGTCCTGCCACGAAATCACCGGCGACAACGCGACGCCAGTAAGCCGATCCCAGCACACGATGCTTGAGCGTTGCGTCGCGAGGCCGGCCGCAACGAGCTCGTTTTTGCGTGTACCCAAATTTGATACCGCCTCACAGCCCGCGTCATGCACCGAATCGACGATTTCTTCGGCATTGTGTTCGACGCGATCGACAGCCGCATACTGGGTTGCCACGAGGCGCAGTGCCCGGGTTACCACGTTTCCACGCCCGTCCAGCACGAGCGCGCGACTCGCGTGCCCACCTTGGTCCAGGCAGAGGAAGAGTGATGTCGGGTCAAAGTCGGTCATTCGTTCAATTTCCTAGAACTACGGTTGCGGAAACAACAACAATGCAAATAGAGTACGCGTTCGAATATCTAAACTGCGTAAAACGGAGGGTTCATGAAATACGCTTACATTGCCGTCCTCGCTATTTGTGCGCCGGTCGTGGCATTCGCCGAAACCGGGTCACTTCTGATATCTCCGACAGCCGCTTTTTCGGAACCTGACGGAGTTGCTGACAATATCAAGGCTGAATGTAACTTGCCGACGTATCAGGCGGAAGCTGTTCGACGTCAAATTGAGTCGCAGGGAATCAAGGTGGGGATTACGGAAAAAGACGAAATACCGCCAACAGGAAAGTTTTTACAACTTCGAATCGTCAACGCGGTTTCATCGGGTAACGCGTTCCTCGGTCACCGCAAGCAAGTAGTAGTTTTGGTAAAGCTGTTCGAAAATGGTAAGGAACTTGCGAAGTCGACGCTCTCACGCGATTCCCGAGGCGGCTTTGGAGCCGGGTTTAAAGGATCGTGCGCCGTGCTGGAACGTTGCGCCGATACGCTCGGAAAAGATGTAGCAGAATGGTTGAAGCCTAAACTGGCTGCACAAACTACATCAACCACTTCGGCCGACGCTTCTGCCGCATCGGACAAGCGCTAAATCACACCGCCGGAGGTGGTAGTCCAACTGTAATCGTTGGCGACTGCAACAATAGGACGGTCCATGTACAAGCGATCCGCAACAATTCTTCTCGTCGCAGTATGCAGGTAGTTGAACACTCAGCTGCCGCCGCCAGTCTCCACGAATACCGAAAGCAACCAGCCGACTGCTGACAGGTAGACGCGCGCTCAACGTGCCAGCAGGCGCTCGCGTACCATGTACAACGCCGCGATCGAGCGTGCCTCGGTGCATTCTTCCAGCGCCACGAGCTCGGCGAGCTTATCGAGCGGCCACGGCACCACTTCAATCGCCTCGGGCTCGTCGCCCGCAAGACGGTCGGGATAGAGATCTTGCGCCAGCACGATATGGGTCGCGTGGCTCAAATACCCGGGAGCAAGCGTCATCGACTTCAGCAGCGTCAGCCGGCGCGCGCCATAGCCGGTCTCCTCGCGAATCTCGCGATTTCCGGCCTCGAGGATGTCCTCGCCCGATTCAATACGCCCTTTCGGCAACGCCAGTTCGTAGCGCTCGACGCCAGCGGCGTATTCACGAATCAGCAATACCGTGGCGTCATCGAGCATCGGCACCACCAGTACCGCGCCCGCCGATGAGCTACGCAGACGCTCATAACGCACTTCGACACCGTTAGAGAAACGCAGGTCCACCTGCTCGACGCGGAACAAGCGCGTGTGCGCGATGGTTTCGGTATGAATGACGATCGGTTTATCCGCCATGGGTCGCCGTCTCGCTGTTGCTCGTATGTTCCTTTTTAAGCGCGGTGAGCTCGTTCCAGCGCACGATCACCGCCGGAACTGGCGGCGCTGGCGTGTCGATACCGAGTGCGGCGACAATCTCGGCCGGCGCCAGCCGGCGCTGGCGCTCGAGAAACACAGCCTTCACCAGCGCCACCGCGCACAATACCTGGCCGCGCTCAAAGCGATGCTCGATATAGATATACTTTTCGTCCCAGGTCAGCAGCCGGGTCGCCAAGGTAAAATTCTCAAACGGCGCGAGCCCGCGCAGGAAGCTGATCTCCGCCGCCGCCAGTACCGGCTGCCAGCGCTTACGGACGATCACGCGCAACAGGCCGAGCTGCGCCATCAGGTGTGTGCGCCCGAGATCCATGAACGTCAGGTAGCGGCCGTTGTTCATATGCAGATTCAGATCGCAGTCGTTCGGCCACACGCGAAAGGCGAACCGCGATGTCTCAAACAGTCCGCGCCGGCGCACAAACGCCAGGCTCAACAGCAGTCGCAACAGACGCAGATAGAGATTCAACGACCTTCTCCTGAAACTTTTCAGAAAACTTTTGTGGCTGGGCCACGCCTCGGCCGCGTTATAATAACGCCCGACCTCGTCAAACCCTATTCCAAATGATTACCTGGAACCTGATTGAAACCGTGCTGCTGGACATGGACGGCACGCTGCTCGATCTGCATTACGACAACCACTTCTGGCTCGAGCACGTTCCGCGCCGCTACGCCGAAAAACGTGGGTTATCACTCGCCGCCGCCAAGATCGATCTGCAGGCACGCTATCACCGGGTCCAGGGCACGCTCGAATGGTATTGCGTGGACTATTGGACGCGCGAACTCGATCTCGACATTCCATTGCTGAAACAGGAAGTGGCGCATTTGATCGCGGTGCATCCGCAGGTGCTGGATTTTCTCGCGGCCGTGCGTGGTTGCAATAAGCGCCTGGTGCTCGTGACCAACGCCCACGGCAAAGCGCTCGCGCTCAAGCTGCGGCGCACGCCGATCGGTGAGCATTTCGATGCCATCGTCTGTGCCCATGACCTGGGACTGCCCAAGGAGCGTGTGGAATTCTGGGAGCGGTTGCAGCAGACGCAGCCGTTCGACAAGGATGCTACGCTGCTCGTGGACGACAGCCTGCCGGTATTGCGCGCCGCGCGCGCCTACGGCGTGGCGCAACTGTTGGCGGTGAAGCGGCCCGATTCAAGGCTTCCGGAAAAGGAGGTCGATGAATTCGCGGCGATCGCAGGCTTTCAAGAGATCATGCCCTGAACCGAATGCGTGCCCTGTTGCTGAAGTCACTGTTTCACGTGTTCGCCGCGCTGCCGCTGCGCGTGGCGTATGTGCTGGGAATTGGACTGGGCGGATTGTTCCTGCTGCTATCCCGAAAACGCCAGCGCACCGCGCGTATCAACCTCGAGCTTTGTTTTCCGGAAATGGCGGCGGCAGCGCGCCACCGGTTGCTGCGGCACAACTTCATCGAGATTGGAAAATCATTCGCTGAAATCGGAGCGTTGTGGACACGCGATCGCGAAACCATCAACCGTCTGGTACGCCAGACCAGCGGCGAGCAAGATCTGCAACGGCTAATAGCGCGCGGCAAGGGCGTGATTCTGGCGTCGCCGCATCTGGGTGCGTGGGAGATCGTGAACCTTTACTGCTCGATGCGCTACCCGTTCACCGCGCTTTACCGCGCGCCGCCGATGGCGCAGATGGGCCAGCTGATGCGTCGCGCGCGCGAGCGCTTCGGCGCGCGCCTGTTGCCGGCAGACAACTCCGGGATTCGTGGACTGTATAAGGCCCTTGAACGCGGCGAGATAGTCGGGATGCTGCCGGACCAGGTACCATCGCGCAACAGCGGCAGCGTGTTCGCGCCGTTTTTTGGAATTCCGGCGAACACGATGGTGTTGTTGTCGCGTCTGGCGATCAAGACCGGTGCGCCGGTGGTATTCGCGTATGCCGAACGCCTGCCGCAGGGTCTGCACTACCACATCCACTTCGTGCCAGCACCGGCCGCGATCGGCCACGGCAGCGTGGAGTCATCCGCAGTGGTGGTCAACCAGATGGTGGAGCAATGCGTGCGCGCGTTGCCGCAGCAGTATCAATGGATCTACAAGCGCTTCCGTGGACGCCCGTTGGGCGAGAAAGGTTTTTATTAGCGCGGGTTACTTGAATCGCCGATCCCAGGTCTTGAAACGCTTGCGGCAATACGTCAGCAACGTCTGATAATCAGGAAAAAATAACTTGAAGTCGTCATCACCGGCGGGGCCCTCGAATTCGCAATCATCGTTGGTGTGATCGCGGCAGACCTGCGGGCGGGTCTCATAAATGCCGCACAGGCCACCCGGCTGCAGGTGCATGCAACGCGTGTTCACCAGCAGGAACCAGCCATCGTCGTCCTTATAGACCTGCGCCTGTTGATGCGAGATCTGCCACAGCAGCAGATCGAAGTCCTCGATCGATCGCGGCGTATCGATCTGCTGGGTGAAATAGGTGCAGCAGGTCGACCCCCGGCAGAAACTGCATTTGTTCTGCGTCGTCAGGCGCGGGTCGGTGGCGGAGGTGATGGGAATGGATATCGCGGTCGTCATACGGTCCCTGAAAAGCACTCGTCACAAGAGCGTCGCATTATAGCGGCGGCCGCAATCCGCGCGCGACTGCTTCCGCGTGCGGCAATCTCGCATACAATAAACGGACAAGCGAATAAGGGCGCCAACACGTGAAATTGAGCGGCAAGGAGTTCCGCGCGTGGGACCGGAAATGCATCACCCTCCTCGGCATGTCCGGGGTCGGCAAGACGCGCCTGGCGATCAAGCTGCGCAAGCGCCACTGGTTTCACTACTCGGGCGATTACCGCATCGGTACGCGCTATCTGGACGAACCGATCCTCGACAACATCAAGCGCGAGGCGATGCAGGTACCGTTCCTGCGCGACCTGCTGCGCTCGGATTCGCTGTTCATCCGCAATAACATCACCGTCGACAATCTGCAGCCGGTATCGAGCTTTCTCGGCAAGCTCGGCAATCCGGAACAGGGCGGGCTGATCCTGAAGGAATTCAAACGCCGCCAGGATCTACACCGGGTCGCGGAAATCGCGGCCATGAAGGACGTGCCCGAGTTCATCCACAAGGCGCACGAAATCTACGGCTACCGCCATTTCATCAACGATGCCGGCGGTTCGCTGTGCGAACTCGACGACCCCGAGGTCCTCGAGGTGCTCGCGCGCGATACGCTGATCCTTTACATCAAGGCGACCGAGAAGGACGAGCACGAACTGATCCGGCGCGCCGAAGACGATCCGAAACCGCTCTATTACCGCGAGACCTTCCTCGACGAACAGCTCGCAATCTATCAGCGCGACAAGGGCCTCGCGTATGTGGCCGAGATCGAGCCCGATGACTTTGTGCGCTGGATGTTTCCGCGGCTGTTCTACTCGCGGCTGCCGCGCTATCAGGCAATCGCCGACCAGCACGGCTACACCATCACCACCGAGGACCTGGCACAGGTGAAGGACGAGCCCAGCTTCCTGCGCGCGGTCGAGAAAGCCCTCGACCGGGGCGCGTGGTGAGAGAAAAGCAAAATGACTGTTCACCGCAAAGGCGCAAAGGAAAGACAAAATGAAGGAGTAATTTTGTTAAACCCTTCTTGCTGTTCTTTGCGACCTTTGCGCCTTTGCGGTGAAAATTATTTTTTTGGATTTTTGACATGCCGCTAGTTGCCAGTTCCAGACTACCGACCTTCGAGCAACTGCGTCGCGAGGGCGAGAATGTCGTCTCGCACGATGCCGCCGTGCGCCAGGACATCCGCGAGCTGCACGTCGGCCTGCTCAACATGATGCCCGACGCCGCGCTGGCCGCGACCGAGCGTCAGTTCTTCCGCCTGATTGGCCAGTCGAACCAGATTGCGCAGTTCTACGTGCATCCGTTTACGTTCAAGGAACTGCGCCGCAGTACCGAGACCGAGGCGTACGTGGCGCAATATTACGAGAGCTTCGATACCATCAAGGCTCAGGGACTGGACGCGCTGATCATTACCGGCGCCAACGTCACGCAACCGGACCTGTCGCTCGAACCGTTCTGGAAGCCACTGAACCAGGTCATTGACTGGGCCTACGACAACGTCACGTCCACCTTGTGCTCGTGCCTCGCGACCCACGCGGTGCTGCAGTTCCGCTATGGCCAGAAACGCAAGCCACTCGGGTTCAAGCGTTGGGGCGTGTACGCGCATCGCGTCGTCGACCGGCGCCATCCGCTGGTGGCCGACGTCAACACGCGCTTCGACGTGCCACATTCGCGCTTCAATGAAATCGCGCGCGCGCAATTCGAAACCGCGGGGCTGCATATCCTGGTCGAGAGCGAACAGGGTGTGCATCTGGCGGTCAGCGAAGACCGCTTCCGGCTGGTGTTCTTCCAGGGGCATCCGGAGTACGACACCGTGAGCCTGTTCAAGGAATACAAGCGCGAGGTCATGCGTTTCGCCCAAGGCGAGCGCGACGACTATCCGCCGCTGATCGAAAACTATTTCCCGCCCAAGATTCAGGCGATCCTCGAGGAGCACAAGGAGCGCGTGATCGAGGCTGCCCGAGCACGCGCACCGATACCGGACCTGCCGGAATCGGTTATCGCGCCGGCGCTCGATAACACCTGGCACGACACCGCCGAGGCGGTGATCGACAACTGGATCGGCAAGGTTTACCAGCACACCAACATGGACCGCAAAAAACCGTTCGCCGACGGCGTGGATTCCCGCGATCCGCTCGGTCTGCGCGCACTGGAGACAAAAAAATGAAAGTATTCGGCAACCTGCTACTGGCCGCGTGGCTGATCCTGACTGGCCTGAAGTCGATCATCGGCCTGCATTTTCACTATGACTACATGGTGCTGGGCTCACTCGCGATCGTGGCCGGCGTGTTTGTCGCCATCAGCCGCTGAGCATCGCAGTGTTGTGGTAAATTGACGTTCCTCGCCGTTATCTCCGAGAGTGAATCATATGACAACACGAACGAAGCGTAGCGAAGTAGGGCTTCAATAATGACTGTGATTCGCCAGCAAGATTTTGTGCAGAGCATCGCCGACGCGTTTCAGTTCATTTCGTATTACCACCCGGTGGATTACATCCAGGCGCTGTATAAGGCCTATCAGCGCGAAGAATCGCCGGCGGCCAAAGACGCGATGGCGCAGATCCTGATCAATTCGCGCATGGCCGCAGAAGGCCATCGCCCGATCTGTCAGGACACCGGCATCTGTATCGCGTTCCTGCGCGTCGGCATGAACGTGCAATGGGACACCAAGCTTACGATTCAGGAAATGGTGAACGAAGGCGTGCGCCGCGCGTACTTGGACCCGGACAACAGGTTGCGCGCGTCGATCCTTTCGGACCCGGACGGCGAGCGCAAAAACACTGGCGACAATACCCCGGCCGTGGTGCACGTCGAACTCGTGCCCGGCGATGAGGTGGAAGTCATTGTCGCGGCCAAGGGCGGTGGCTCGGAAAATAAATCCAAGTTCGCGATGCTGCTGCCGAACGACAGCATCGTCGACTGGGTACTGGCGCAGGTGCCGACGATGGGCGCCGACTGGTGTCCGCCCGGGATGCTCTCGCTCGGCATCGGCGGCACGCCGGAGAAGGCGATGCTCATGGCCAAGTGGGGCATGATGGAGCCACTCAATATCCATGAACTGAAGGCACGCGGCGCGTCGAATCGCGCCGAAGAACTGCGGCTGGAACTGTATGAAAAGGTCAATGCGCTCGGGATTGGTGCTCAGGGCCTTGGTGGTTTGTCGACCGTGCTCGATGTGAAGGTCACCGATTACCCGACGCACGCGGCATCAAAGCCAGTAGCGCTGCTGCCGAATTGCGCCGCCACACGGCATGCGCATTTCGTGCTCGACGGCAGCGGCCCGGCGAGTCTCGACCCACCGAGTCTCGAAGACTGGCCGACGCTCACGCTCGATTTTGCTAGCAGCCGCCGCGTCAATCTCGACACGCTGACGAAAGAAGAGATTGCGAACTGGAAATCGGGCGAGCGCCTGCTGCTATCGGGCAAACTGCTGACCGGCCGCGACGCCGCGCACAAGCGCATGGTCGAGATCCTGAACAAGGGCGAGAAGCTGCCGGTCGATTTCACCAACCGCTTCATCTATTACGTCGGCCCGGTCGACCCGGTACGCGATGAGGTCGTCGGTCCCGCTGGCCCGACCACGGCATCGCGCATGGACAGGTTCACCGCAGCGCTGCTGGAGAAGACCGGCCTCATCGGTATGGTCGGCAAATCCGAGCGAGGGCCGATGGGGGTCGAGGCGATCAAGAAAAATCGCGCCGTGTATTGCATCGCCGTCGGCGGCGCGGCCTATCTGGTCTCGAAGGCGATCCGCAAGTCACGCGTGCTCGCGTTCGAAGACCTGGGCATGGAAGCAATTTACGAATTCGAAGTGAAGGACATGCCGGTGACGGTGGCTGTGGATTCCGGCGGCAACGCGCTGCACAAGACGGGCCCCGCCGAGTGGCGCGCCAAGATCGGCAGGATTCCGGTCACAGTCAATTAATCAGGATACTGGAACAATAAAAAAAGGCCGCGTGAGCGGCCTTTTTTTATTGTTATCCCCTGATCCAAAAACCGCTGTTCGGTCATTCGAACTTTACCCGATGGCGCTCCTTGTTAACGCCTTCCAGACCGAGGGTGATTCCATAGTCTGGATACAGGCCCAGATCTCTTGCGTCGTATGCTCCCTGTCCCGAACCGGACTCGAGGACATAGACATGGCCGGGCTTCATGAAAGGAACACTTACTTGGGAATCAAAGCAGGTCGTCACGATTATCAGCGCGACCAGACTGGATCGACATGCTTTCATTTCGAAGTTATGGGGTCCGGGAAGAACGCGTACCCATAATGGACGTCCCGATGAAAAAGACGAAACTTCCCGCCCGTCTAACTTGGTGAACCCGAAAAGCCAGTTGTCCTGGTTCAACTCCGCCGCACTCAGAACCGCCGTGTATTTGAGCGGATAGTTCGAGTTGTCGTACGTCATGTACGGCTCGCGATTAATGGAACATCCGGCTAACAACAATAAAACAGATAATGCACGAATCAACTGCATGAGCGCACCTCGAAGATTAACTATTTTCTCGATAACCGGTAAACCTAACCGTCATATTCCCAAAAAGGACAGCCACTACTTGGCATTTTAGAAAAGAAAAAGAACACACACCAAGAACTACTTGAGAAATTTCAAATTCTCGAACATCGCCTGGGCGCGCAACTCAACATCTACCACCAGCTTGCCCACAGGATAGCGCTCGGAATACGACATCCTGACAAAGATCGTCGGGTTCGCCGGATGACGGCAGAGATAACCAAATTCATCAAGCACGAACGTCACGCCAGGATTTTTTTTCTGTTCCACGGTATTGACCTTTCGGTGATAGCTGACGCAGAACGGTGCCTTGACTTCGTTCGGCGTGGCATCGAGAACAAGAATGCCGCCCACCTGTTCGCCGCCGAGCCCATCGTGCTCCTGGAGATCGTCGCGTATATATCCGGAGAACTCGCGCACATTTTTAAAATGCGTCTTGGGCGGGTACACCCTCCCGACCATGATCGCCTGGGTGTGCGCGTTGGTCTGATCGATCACCGCGGATGCTTTAAATACCTTTGACGTATGTTCGACGATTTTCCAACCGTCGTCAGCCTCGGTTAAATCAATCGCCACCCCACTTGCTTCCTTCACTTCGGCAATCCGCGTCGGCGCCGGCTTATCAACTTTAGTGCTTACCGCGGGATGGCCATCGGCACAACCCGCAGCCACGAGCGCCATGCACAGCGGCAATAGTATCGATATTGCAAGCGCCGATATTACACTTCGCGGAAACGTAAGATAGAAATGAGTCATATAATCAGCTCCGACAGTTTAATGACATGCACTCTAGAATAGTCGCGATTTAAACGTGGGGCGGCTGTTCGGGGAGACAAAAACATCCGGGAATGCGATCATTTGGCGCATCAAACCCTCGCGATTTGTGCGAGTCGCAGCCAGAGATTCTAAAATCCGATCTATGAACGCAAGCTCCACGCCGGCCGCCGAAACGCCAGCGCCGACTCGCATCCGCGAGATTCCCTATAACTACACCTCGTTCTCCGATCGCGAGATCGTGATTCGCTTTCTCGGCGAGGACATGTGGAATGTGCTGAACGAATTGCGCGCGCGCCGGCGCACCGGACGCTCGGCGCGGATGCTGTTCGAAGTCCTGGGCGATATGTGGGTTATCAGCCGCAATCCCTACATCCAAGACGACCTGATGGAGAACCCGAAGCGCTGGCGTTCGCTGACGCACGCGCTTCATCACCGTCTGGACCAAATCAGAGATCGCGCCGAGGGTGACAGTCACGCGCTCCAGCTCGAAGCCGCCGCGCGCATTGCGGTTAAAAAGTTCGAAGACTGGTTGCCACAGCAAAAGGCACTGCGAAAACGCGCGCTCAAGCGCTTTGCCCGTATTACCCAGCGCGACAATATCTGCTTCGATGGGCTGGCGCGCGTATCGCACGTCACCGACGCCAGCGATTGGCGCGTGGAGTTTCCTTTTGTAGTACTCACGCCCGACACCGAAGCCGAGTGCGTGCATATCGTGCGCGCCTGCATCGAGCTCGGACTCACCATCATCCCGCGCGGCGGTGGCACCGGTTACACCGGCAGCGCGGTACCGCTGTACGCCGACACCGCGGTCATCAACACCGAAAAGCTCGAGGATCTCGGCAAGATCGAGGTTCGCCGGCTACCGGGCGTCACGCAGGATGTCGCAACGGTGCGCGCTGGCGCCGGCGTCGTCACGCGGCGCGTGACCGACATTGCCGAGGCCAACAAACTCATCTTCGCGGTTGACCCGACGTCGCAGGACGCCTCCACCATCGGCGGCAACGTCGCGATGAACGCCGGCGGAAAAAAGGCGGTGATGTGGGGCACCACGCTCGACAACCTGGCCTCGTGGCGCATGGTCGCCGCGGACGGCAACTGGCTCGAGGTCGAACGGCTCTACCATAATCTCGGCAAGATTCACGAGCAGGAAAACGTCACGTTCCGGCTCACGCGTTACGCACCGGACGGCAACACGCCGCTCGGCGAAGCGACGCTGTTGCGGATTCCCGGAAGCGCGCTGCGCAAACCCGGGCTCGGCAAGGACGTGACCTCCAAATATCTCGGCGGTCTGCCGGGCATACAGAAGGAGGGCTGCGACGGCATTATTACCTCGGCGGTGTTCGTGCTGCACCGCAAGCCGACGTTCATCCGCACCGTGTGTCTCGAATTCTTCGGCGATGACATGTCGCCGGCGGTGGAAGCGATCGTCGAAGTAAAAAACCATATCGATGCGCAACCCGGGGTGTCGCTGACCGGGCTCGAGCATCTGGATGAGCGTTATATCAAGTCGGTGAATTACAGCACCAAAGCACCCCGACGCGAACGTCCGAAGATGATACTGCTCGCGGATATCTCGAGCGACGACGAGGACGCGGTCGGTCGCACCAGCTCGCATGTGGTGCAGCTTGCGAACAAACAAAACGGCGAGGGCTTTGTCGCCGTCAGCCCCGAGGCACGCGCGCGCTTCTGGGCCGATCGCTCGCGCACCGCAGCGATCGCCAAACACACGAACGCGTTCAAGATCAACGAAGACGTCGTCATTCCGCTCGACAAACTCGCCGAGTACGCGCGCGGCATCGAGCGCATCAATATCGAGCAATCCACGCGCAACAAGCTACGCATGATTGATGCCGTGCTCGATTACCTCGGCGGCGAGATGCCGGAGCTGCGCACTGATACCGATTACGCGCAGAGCACCGAAGGCGATGTCATCATCGAATCCAAGAAGCGCGAGGCGCGCGAGCAGCTGACGACCGCCGCGCGGCGCTGGCGCACGATTCTCGACAACATGGACGCCGATGCACAGAAATTTGCATCGGTGCTCGACGATACCGCGCGCGCCGGTATTCGCCCGCACGATACACTGCTGAATCTGCTGCTGCGCCGCGACCTGCGTATCTCGTATCGCAACGAGGTCGAACGCCCCTTGAAGAGCATCTTCCTCGGCGGCGAACTCGAAGCCGTGCATCGGAAACTCGACGCCATCCACGCCCAGATTCGCCAGAGCCGGCTGTTTGTCGCGACCCACATGCATGCCGGCGATGGCAACGTACATACCAACATCCCGGTGTTCTCGAACGACTATGAGATGCTGAACGAGGCGCACCGCATCGTCGATCGGGTGATGATGCTGGCGACGGCGCTCGGCGGCGTGATCTCGGGCGAACACGGGATCGGTATCACCAAGCTGCACTATCTCGATCCGCAGGAGATCGAGGCGTTCGCACGCTACAAGTCACAGGTCGACCCCAACGGTCACTTCAACCGCGGCAAGCTGCTCGCGGGAGCGACCCTGGAGAGCGCCTACACGCCGTCGCTGCGCCTGGTGGAGCAGGAAGCGCTGCTGCTGGAGGCGAGCGAACTCGGCGCGTTGAACGATTCGATCAAACACTGCCTGCGTTGCGGCAAGTGCAAACCGGTGTGCACCACGCACGTGCCGCGCGCGAATCTGCTGTATTCGCCGCGCAACAAGATTCTCGGCACCGGTCTCGTCATCGAGGCGTTCCTGTACGAAGAGCAGACGCGGCGCGGGCTGTCGATCCGCCATTTCGATGAGATGAATGACATTGCCGACCATTGCACCGTGTGCCACAAGTGCGAGAAGCCGTGCCCGGTGGACATCGACTTCGGCGACGTGTCGATCCGCATGCGCAACATCCTGCGCCGCCGCGGCCACAAGAATCTGTCGCTCGGCACGCGCGCGTCGATGGCGTTCCTCAACGCCACCGACCCGGCGGTGATCAAGATCATGCTGACGGCCATGATCGGCGTCGGCTATCGCGCACAACGGCTGGCGTACAAGCTGCTCAAGCCGTTCCAGAAACGCGCGCCGCGGCCGGCGGCCACGGCCGGCAAAACACCCACGGTCGCGGCGCAGGTGATTCACTTCATCAAGCGTCCGCTGCCAAACGATGTCTCGTCGCAGACGATGCGCAAGGCGCTCGGCATCGAGGACTCGAAGAACGTCTTTATTCTGCGCGACCCGCACAAGGTTACCGACGAGTCGGATGCGGTGTTCTACTTCCCCGGCTGCGGGTCCGAGCGTCTGTTCAGCCAGATCGGGCTGGCGACGCTGTCAATGTTATATGAGGTCGGTGCGCAGACGGTGCTGCCGCCGGGTTATCTGTGCTGCGGCTATCCGCAGACCTCGGCCGGCGACGAAGTGAAAGGCAACCAGATCTCGATCGACAACCAGGTGCTGTTCCACCGCGTGGCCAACACGCTCAACTATCTCGACATCAAGACCGTGATCGTCTCCTGCGGCACCTGCATGGATCAGCTGCTGCGCTATCAGTTCGAGAAAATATTCCCTGGTTGCCGGCTGCTCGATATCCACGAATACCTGATGGAGAAAGACGTGAAGCTCGAAGGCGTCAAGGGTGTGCAGTATCTGTATCACGACCCGTGCCACACGCCGATGAAGACACATCAACCGATCAAGGTCGCATCCACTCTGATGGGACAGGACGTGAAACTGTCGGACCGTTGCTGCGGTGAGTCCGGCACCTTCGCGGTCGCACGTCCCGACATCGCGACTCAGGTGCGCTTCCGCAAGGAAGAAGAATTACACAACGACATCCAGAACCTGACGGGCGCAACCGAGGTAAAAAACGGCAATGTGAAGATTCTGACGTCGTGCCCATCGTGCCAGCAGGGACTCGCGCGCTACGCCGACAGCACCGGGCTCGATACCGATTACATCGTGGTCGAACTCGCGCGCCATCGTCAGGGCGAAACCTGGTCGCGCGACTTCATTGCAAAGATGAACGCCGGCGGTATCGAACGCGTATTACTCTGATCCGGTGTTACTTCGGCAATAAAAAAGACCGCGCTGCGGCCTCTTTTTTCTAGAATGCCGAGTCCGGCAGTTTCAGAAATTCCACCTCTGACGGCGTCGAGTCGCGCCCCAGCACGGCATTGCGATGCGGGTAGCGGCCGAATCGATCGATGATGTGTTTGTGCCTGCGTTCATAGTCCAGATTGAACTCCAGCCCAGGCTGGCTGAAAAGTATCAGCGCCTGTTCGTGTATCAGCGCCGATTCACTATGCATATAGGGCATATAGATAAACCCGCGCCTCGCTATCGGTAACTCGTAATCCGCGCCAATCGACACCGCCTCCTGCGCCAGCACCAGCGCCAGCGCATCGAACGCAAACGCCCGTGGCGACTCGCGATACATGTTGCGCGAGAACTGATCGAGCAAAATAATCTCTGCCAGGCGCCCGGGCGCCGTACTGCGCCAGGCGAACAATTCGCCGCGGCTGGCAGCGCGGTGCGTCGTTTCAAATCGTGTCCGAATCAACGCATCCAACGCCGGATCTCTCGCCCACCACTTTTTGGCGTCGATCTCGCCGAACCAGAAGTGAATCACGTCGGTGAAATTCATCGCGGCGACGTTGTGGCGCGCGGCTGGAAACTTTCAATCTCCGGCGACGTCAGCGGCCGGAATCCACCCGGCGCTAGTTGCGGATCGAGCACAATGGCGCCGATGCGCTCGCGGTGTAAGGTAACTACGTTGTTGCCGACCGCGGCGAACATGCGTTTGACTTGATGGTATTTGCCCTCGGTGACAATGATGCGCACCTCGCGCTCCGCCACACGTTCGAGCACGGCCGGCTGACAGGGTTCGGGTTCTTCTTTGAGTTGCACGCCCCGCTCCAACATTTGCGCCGCCGCGGCAGTCAACGGCTCAGCGAGTGTTACCCGATAGGTCTTGGCAAACTTGTGCCGCGGCGACATCACGCGATGCGACCAGCCGCCATCGTCAGTCAGCAGTACCAGGCCGGTGGCATCGAGATCGAGTCGTCCGGCGATATGTAACGTCGACGCATTCGGGACATCGAGCAGGTCGAGTACCGTACGATGCCGGCTGTCGTGCGTGGCGCAGACAACGCCGACGGGTTTGTGCAGCATGAAATATTGCGGCCCGAGCGCGGCCACGATGATTTGATCCTGAAATTCCACGCGCGCCGGCGGCGGTACGTGCAGGCCCGGATCCTTCACCACGACGCCATCGAGGCGCACCTCGCCGCGGCGAATCGCGCGTTGCGCCTGGCTTCGTGTCAGTCCACTGGCCTGGCTGAGAAACCGGTCGAGCCGCATCGGGGAGATCGGCTACTTCCTGTTCTTCGGTACGTAGATAACCTCGACGCGTCCACGCGGACCGATGAAAAACGATGCCAGCCAGCCGGTCAGGCTCACAATGATCGAGCCGAACAGCGCCGGCCAGAAACCGGCAATCATAAAGCCGTCGAAAAACCACGCGACGAAAGCGAGCATCGCGGCATTGATCACCAGCAGGAAAAATCCGAGCGTGAGTACGGTGATCGGCAACGTCAGAATAATCAGCAATGGCCGGATCACGGCATTCACGATGCCGAGCAGTAACGCCGCCGCGATCAGCGTGCCGACGCCGTGCACCTCTATTCCGGTAACCAGCTCGGAGGCGAGCCAAAGTCCGAGCGCCACCACCAATATCCGCAGCAGGAATCCAGCCATGACGTTATCTCCTCAGCGCTTCTGGTAAAGCGTCGCCGGGGGCGGCGCTTTGAAACCACTGTTCGAACGCGGCCGCCGTCATCTCCCCTTCCGCCGGCGCCCAGGGCGCGAAGTCATTGCTGGCGGTCGGCGCATAGGGCCCGGCCTTGACCTCGAACATCACCGTCTGCGGCGCAAACGACACCACCGTGTGCCATGCGCCTTCGGGAATCTCGACAACACGCGCGCCGGTATCCTCATCCAGATCCACCCGCTGCGTGACTTGTCCGTCATCATCAAAGGTGAGTACCGCCGCGCACCCGGAGACCATCACAAACAATTCCCATTTTCCCGGGTGACGATGCGGGCGCACATATGTGCGCGGTTCGAATGCATTCAGCATGCGCTGAATTGGATCTGCCACCGAGGCATGCAGGTTGTAGTTCTTGCGCAAACGCGGGGCGCCGGCGGCTTCTTCGCTCAAGGTACGCAACAGCGAGGGATCGAGACTTTTCATGGCGATTACGGCAACGGTAGCTGGAATCAGGCGCTATGGTAGACCCGAAAACCGCTGTCGACAAATCCGCCCCGAGCGCCGGCAACGCGGGGATGAAATACGCCAAGGCGCGAAAAGTGCAAAGGCTATTCCGCTACACGTCCTGCTTATCCGCGTAACGCACTACCCGCCATATTCAGTCTCGAGAATTTTGCGCGCGGTCAATTCTTCCAGTACATGCAGCGGAGACATTTCCGGGTGCCGCAATCCCTTGAGGTCGAGATAGAAGGTCTGCTCCTTCATGAATTGCCCGGCCATCGCCGCATGCAGCACCTGATCGCTGAAAACCAGCCACGTACATCCCGGCGGGAAATCGAACTGCTGCTGCCGGGCGTTGCGCTGATAATCGAGATCGGCTTTGACGCCGTCATGCAGTTGCAGCATCAGGTGGTCGTAAAGGGAGCGTCTGCTCTTGGTGATACCCAGTTTGTGCATCAGCCACGCCGTGCCGGGGAGCGGGGTCGTCGTGCGCGGCAGAAATTTTACGGCAAAGTCACGAAACGGCTCGCCGACGCGCCACACCCGCGGCTTGCCCACGGGATTGACGTTGCTGAACACCCGCAACAGCCGTACACCGCGCATCGGATTGGACGGAAAGGCATCGACATGCAGACGCGAATCGTCCTTGCGCCAGCTGGTCGCACGCCGCTCCACCGCGACCGGACGGAAGCTGGTGCCGCCGCGGCGCATGTAAGGCACATAACCGGGCATCAGCCTGGCGATCAACTGTTCGCTCAGCGCGGCGTAGCGTTGCAACATCTCGCGCAAATGCAACAGATCCGCCGTCGTTCCGACGGCTCCGCGCACGACTTCTGAATGCGGGCGCAAATTGATATTTTTCGATTTCGGGTCGGCCCAATGCGCCGACAGAAAACGGGTTTCGTTCGGCTGCAGCTCGAACGGCAACTCGGGAAAGTAGGGAATCTCTCCGCTTTCGAGAATCTCCTGCAAGCGCCCATCGCCGAAATCCTGGCCCGGATTCCAGCTGGTAAGGGGGATTGAACGTATGATATTCACCTTGACGAGACCTCCGCGCGAAACCCACTTACTATTGTTCTTGTGGCACTTTTCCTACACGCCTATGCAAACAAAATTTTGTCCAAACATCAACGCGCGCACGCGGATGCCGACCGAAACCAGCGCGACGACACGCGCTAACCACGGATGATCGCTTTCGATCCGTTTGGCTGGACAGCACGCGTGCTGCCGGAGAAATGGCTGCACCGGCTGATTCGCGCCGGCGCGATCGCCGTCTTCTGTCTGTTTCTATTTCGGCGCATCCAGCAATACGACGATTTTCTGTTCAAGCCATTGTGGCTGGTGGAAACGCTGATCTATCTGGTACTGATCGCGGTATTTGTGCTGCGCGTCAATCCGCTGGATCGGGCCAAAGGCGCACGCGAAATCGTTTTGCCGCTGATGGGTGGATTGCTGCCGTTTGCATTGCTCACGTCGGCGCCGAATCCCGCCGTCTGGCGCCACAGCGTGGTCTTATATGGCGTCTTCGGCTGGATGACCGCGGCGACACTGTTGACGATCTGGGGCATGTGGGTGATGCGTCGCTCATTCAGCATTACTGTGGAGGCGCGGGTACTGGTCACTGGCGGGCCCTACCGCTGGCTGCGGCATCCGATTTACGCCGGCGAAATACTGACGGCGGCAGCGGTCATGTTGTGGCGTTTCTCGCTTGCCAATCTGGTACTGATGATTGCGTTCGTTCTGATTCAGCTGTTGCGTTCGCGCTGGGAGGAACAAAAGCTGACACGCGTGTTTCCAGACTATGCCGGCTGGGCGAGCACGAGCTGGTGGTTCTGGCGCATCAAACCGGCGCCGTCGACGCAATAGTAAGATCAGCGGCGCGCGCGATTTCCCCCAGCAGTTTCTCGCCGTAGGCCTCTAGTTTTTTTGTGCCCACACCGGAGATGGCGCGCAGCTGCTCCAGTGTCTGCGGGCGGGTGTCGGCGATTTCGCGCAGCGTGGCGTCGTGGAAGATGACATACGCCGGCACACCGTGGGTCTTGGCCATCTCGGCGCGCCAGCTGCGCAAATGTTCGAACAATTCCAGCGCGCTCGATGACAGTCCGGTAGCCGCGACGCTGGTGCGCGCCGTTTTTTCGCGCTTCGCCGGACGTGAGATTTTTTGCGTACGCAGCATCACCTGGCGTTCGCCCTTTAACACCGCCGCGCTGGCCTCGGTCAGCACCAGCGTGCCGTAGGCGGCGTGATCCACCGCCAGCACATCGAGCGCCATCAATTGCCGCAGCACGCTGCGCCATTCCTGATCCGAGTGCTCGGTACCGACTCCGAAAACGGAAAGCTCTTCGTGCCGCCACTGTTTTACTTTTTCCGTCATCTGGCCGCGCAGCAGCGAAATGACGTGGCCGGCGCCAAAGCGCTGACCGCGCTCTTTCCACAGCCGCGCGACGCACGACAACACCTTCTGCGCGGCGACAGTACCATCCCACACCTTCGGCGGATCGATGCAGTTGTCGCAATTGCCACAGGCGCCCGAGGCTTCGCCAAAATACGTCAGCAATCGCACGCGCCTGCATTCGGCGGTTTCGCACAGTCCGAGCATGGTGTCGAGTTTGGCCGCGCAAATGCGCTTGTAGGTGTCGGTGGCATCCGAGGTATCGATCATGCGCCGCTGTTGCACCACGTCCTGCAGGCCATACGCGAGCCAGGCATCGGCCGCCAAACCGTCACGGCCGGCACGGCCGGTTTCCTGGTAATAACCTTCGATACTCTTCGGCATGTCCAGGTGCGCGACGAAGCGCACATCCGGCTTGTCGATGCCCATGCCAAAGGCGATGGTCGCCACCATCACCACGCCGTCTTCACGCTGGAAGCGCGACTGATTTTTCTGGCGCATCGCGCCATCCATGCCGGCGTGATACGGCAGCGCCGGAATGCCCTCCGACACCAGGAATGCCGCGGTCTCATCGACTTTGGCACGCGACAGGCAGTAAACAATCCCGGCCTCGCCGGGGTGCTCGGTGCGAATAAATTCGAGTAGTTGCTCGCGCGCCTTGGTCTTCTCGACGATGCGATAGCGGATGTTCGGCCGATCGAAACTGGCGACAAACACGCGCGCGTCATCGAGCGCCAGACGCCGCACGATCTCGGCGCGCGTGGCGGTGTCGGCGGTCGCGGTCAGCGCAATCCGCGGCACACCCGGCCAGCGCTCGTGCAATATCGACAGCTGGATATACTCGGGACGGAAGTCATGGCCCCACTGCGAAACGCAGTGGGCCTCGTCGATCGCAAACAGCGCTATCTCGGCGCGCTCGAGGAAATTAAGGCAGCGCTCGGTGAGCAACCGTTCCGGCGCCACGTACAACAGATCCAGTTCGCCGTTCACCAGCGCGCGTTCGATGCGCCCGGCCTCCTGCCAATCGAGCGTGGAATTGAGAAACGCCGCGCGTACGCCGACTTCGTGCAGCGCCACGACCTGATCCTGCATTAGCGAAATCAGCGGCGACACCACCACTGCCACGCCCTGGCGCAACAGCGCCGGAATCTGGTAGCACAACGACTTGCCACCCCCAGTCGGCATCAGCACCAGACAGTCGCCGCCGCTGGCGACATGCTTGACGATGTCGGCCTGGTCTCCGCGGAACGCCGGGTAACCGAATACTTCATGCAACATCTGCAGGGCGCGTGCGTGCATTGGGCCGGAGCGGTAAATCTCGGTAGCGGGAAGGAGCCGGCATTTTATCGGAAAAGCGCCGGCGCGTTGAAATTATTCGCAGCGCCGATGACGCCCTGCTGTTCACTGCCCCGGAACAGGACTATGCTGTTGCGGTCGCAGCAGTTCCGCCAACGTTAGTCCGCCAGGAGGAACGTAAAATGAGAAATCTTGGAATGCTGTTGCTCGCCATCTGGCTTATCGCCACCGGACTCAAGGCTGTACTCAGCTTGAGTTTTCAATACGACTTTATCGTTCTCGGCATCGTCGCCATCGTTGCCGGCGTACTGATCTTGATCAAGCGATGACCGATAAATAAACAAAGGGCAAAACAAAGGCCGCATTAGCGGCCTTTGTTTTTAAATTCCGGGGCGTTTATTTTTCACCCTTCACTGCGCGCCCGAATTCCTTGCCACCTTCCTTGACGGCGTCGGCCCCTTCTTTGGCGGCATGGCCAACATCCTTGCCGACTTTCTTCGCACCTTGTCCGACACCCTTGCCGACATTTTTGGCGCCTTCACCGATCTCCTTGCCGACCTTTTTTGCCTCATGCCCGACTTCGTGCACCGCCGAACCGGCGGCGTGGCCGGCACGTTTGGCATCGTCCTTAATACTGTCTTCGGCATACGCCGATGACACCGCCAGCGCGACCAACACCAGCGCGCCGCGGCCGGCGAATACCTCCAGTATTGTTGCCAAGAATTTCCCGCGGTTTTTCATCGTAATGCCCTCTGCGTTGCCTGCGATGATCTTGGCGAACAAACCGCGGGCGGTCAATGATGGTAATCATCGTTTTGAACCCGCACCGGAAAAGCAGAGCGTATCAATCCGGATCTTGTCCTATAGTTCTGACTATCTTTCCATCCTGGTGCCGATTTTGCCCGTGAAGCCACGTAGACCGGAATCGCCGTGCAATCGACGCTGTACCCTCGACCCGGCCACGGATATCTGTCTGGGATGTTATCGCTCGCTACAGGAGATACTGGGCTGGGCAAATTATTCTGCCCGGCAGCGGCGGGTGGTACTAGAGGGACTGGAGGAGCGCAGAAACGAATATGCGCTGCGGCGCATGGGACAGACACCGAACAAGGATTAACTGCTGCTGCTCAATTTAGCGACGCACTGATGCATCGAAGCGGTCCGCGTTCGCGTCGATCTGTCTTTTTTACTTCTCTGGATGGGGTGCGGACACTGCCGGTTCCGGCGGAAGGTGGTGGTTGCTGACCGCAAACTGAAACTGTCGTTTGCCCGCCTGCTTGGCGTGATACATCGCCTGATCGGCTGCTGCCAGCAGCGCGTCTACGCCGGTGCCATGTTCCGGGTACAGCGCAATGCCGATGCTGGTGCCGACCGCATCTTCCGGCAGACCCCGGACTAACGGTTCGCGCTTCAATCCATCAATCAGGCGCTGGGCCACCATCCGCAAATCGCTCTTCAGCGGATTGTTCGTCAATACCACCACGAATTCGTCGCCGCCCATCCGCGCCAGGATATCGGCGTCACGCAGGATTTTTTTAAAGCGGTCGGCCGCCGCGCGCAATACAGCGTCGCCCGAGTTGTGACCGAGCTGATCGTTGACCTGTTTGAATCCATCAAGGTCCATATAAAAAACGGCAACGCGGAGTTTGCCGCGCGCAGCCTGGGCCAGCGTCTTTTCCAACCACTGCATCAGCAGGCGACGATTAGGCAGGCCCGTCAGCGCATCGCGCGTCGCCTGATTTTCCAACAGATGGTTCAACTTGGCGTTCAGGTTGAAAGCACGTAACAGCTGCGTGACGACATATCCGAAGATCAGCAGTACCACCAGACTGACCCCGGCCAGCAGATAACTGGCGAAGTCTATCTTGGCCGCGATTTGCCTGTTGATTTCCGAGCGGCGCGCCTGGGCGGCGTCCATCTCGCTGTTGAAAATGCCGCGCATCTCGATCATGACCATCTTGCCCACGCCCGAGCGTATGACGGCAAGCGCGGCGTGCTGGCCCACGGTGCCACGCAACCGTATACCGTCCGAGAGTTCGGAGAGCTTGCGGTTCCTCAGTGAATCGATCGTGGAAAGTTTATTCAGTGCCGAGGCGTTGTCGGCAAATAGCCGGCGCGCCTCGGCCAAATGAGTCTCGATCTCAGGAATCGCGCGCGAATAAATTTCCAGAAACGCATCGTCGCCGGTTAAAAGAAATTCACGCTGTCCCGATTCCGCATCCTGCAGGCTTTCCCACGCTCGCCGCAGATGCAGCAGCTGTTCGCCAATTTTTTCCTGCGCGACTTCGGCTTCCCGGATCTGGCGCGTTTCAACCAATAACAGCACCGCCTGTGTCGCCAGGATGACGACAACGAAGATGATAAGCGAGGTGAGTCTGTGTCCTGTATGTATGCGCAACCGGTAATTTCCCTAGCCTGCGATGCGGGACAACACTCTAAGGATAGCAGCCACTTTATATTTGGCGATCCCGACAATTATTTCACGAGCGGACAGTTTCCTTCCTTCTCTGGACGGAACGCGGCTGTCGCCGACACCACGCCGAGCAGCTTCATGTAATCTCCCTCGCCCTTCGACTCCGCCGGTTTTTTAACCTCGAACAGATACATCGGGTGCGTCTTGCGGCCATCCTGGCGAATTCGGCCGCTACCGAACAGCGGATCATTCGTCGGCATCTCTTTCATTTTGGCGACGACCTTGGACCCATCGTCGGAGCGCAGCGCCTCGACCGCTTTGAGATAGTGCAATACCGACGCATAGACGCCGGCCTGAATCATGGTCGGCATCTGTTTATGTTTGTCGAAGAATTGCTTCGACCAGGCGCGCGTTTTCGGATTCAGGTCCCAGTAAAACGGCGACGTGAACAGCAGGCCCTGTGACTTCTCGAGTCCAATCGAATGTATTTCCGCGTCGGTGATCAGCAACGCGGCAAGACGTTGGCCGCTTCGGGAAATGCCAAGATCAGCAGCGAGTTTAATGGCATTGATCACATCACCACCGGCGTTCGCGAGGCCTATGATCTTCGCATTAGAAGCCTGTGCCTGCTTCAGGTACGGCGTCAGATCAGGCGTGTTCAACGGGTGCAACGCCGAACCGCGTACCTGACCACCCGCCTTGATCACCGCCGCCTCGGTATCGCTTTGAAGCGCTTGACCGAACGCGTAATTAACCGTGACAAAGAACCAGGTTTTGCCGAAGGTGCTGGCAATCACCGAGCCGGTTCCGTTGGCGAGCGCCCAGGTGTCGTAGGTCCAATGCACGGTGTTGGGTGAACACGCCTTGCCGGTAAGGTCCGAGGACGCGGCGCCCGACACCAGCAACGCCTTGTTGGTTCCGCGCGTCATGTCATTCACGGCGAGCGCCACACCGGAGTTCGGCACATCGACGACCACGTCGACTTTATCGACGTCATACCACTGGCGCACGATGCCCGATCCAATCTCGGGCTTGTTCTTGTGATCGCCCGTGAGAATCTCGACTTTCATCCCCTTCCTGGCAGCACCAAATTCTTCCACCGCCATGCGCGCCGCCAGCACCGACCCCGGCCCCGCCAACGCGGCGTAGGTTCCGTTCATGTCGGTGAGCACGCCGATCCTGATGACCCCATCCGAAATTTCCGCTTGCGCCGTCGCGACAACGAATGCGGACAACACGGCGATAAATATCTGGCGTTTGATCATGGTCACTCCAGTCTAAGGTCGCACCGGCATTGCAGAATAGTAACCGAAATCGTTCCCTTGCCCCCGAGGAATCATTCCGATGTCGCCATTAGCGCGCAATCAAAAACAAAGGCCGCAAGCACGACGTTTATTGTTCCGTGCGGAAATAAATCTGTCCCCTTTTTGTGGTCAACAACGCACCGGTCAATTCCCCTGTACCGCCGGTGCTATCGCGGCCCGTGCAGGATCGGCGCACTGCTGCTCGCAATGCAATAGCACATCGCCATTTTTATTGATCATCAGATAGAGATCGCTCGATTGCGAGACCAGAAATCCTTCCGGTCGCTCCCCGTGATAGCGGTCGACGTCGAACCGCTTGCCGTTCTGCCACCGCATGGCGGATAGATCGCGTCGCCAGATCTCCTTTCCGGTCTCGGGGTTCAGCATCACGAGCATGGAATCCTCGCACCCAACCAACACACCCATCGAAGTATGTTCGGCAAAATTCGCGGCGCTGCAGGAATACCATTCCCACGCCATCCGGCCTGCCGCGATATCGAACGCACCGGCACCCCACTGCGACGGACCCTTCCAGCGCATCAACAGCGTCTTTCCGGCGTGCAATTTTGCCGACATCAATTTCTCGCCACAGGTGTCATTGCAACGCAGCAGATACTCGCCATTGGCACCGATGAAGAAGTATGCGTCTTCGTTTTTTTGGTAAAGCACGAACCCTTCCGGTCGCTCGCCGGCAAACCCGTCAATGTCGTACCTTCTCTTCAGGCTATAGGCGCCGTTGATTGCGGCGGGCGCATCCGATACCAGATTTCTCCGCCAAAGTTCTTTGCCAGTGGACGGGTCCAGCATTACGACGTTGGAGTCGTTACAGCCGACCATAATTCCCCTCGATGTTTTGCGGACAAAGTTTGGCGACCGGCATGGCGGCGCGATATCCCATCTCACGTTGCGGGTCGCTGGATCGAACGCGGCGATCGTGTAGCCCGATTTCCCTTTATCCCATTTCACGACGATTGGTTCAGCGGCGTACAACACCGGGGTCAAAGTAAAAATCAGAAATGCCACAATTAACTTCTGCATAACAAGCCTCCCTTCCTTTTGGATTTTTGGATACGACCTATTCCAGATACTCTGGCATTCCAGCGTACATACACCGCTTCTTATGCGTTGCGATAAATATCCGCCTGAATACTAATAGGGAACGGACGACGATCAAACCATGGCCTGTGCCACGCTATTTTTCAGCAGGAATTATTGATCTGCCCCTTGCCCCATTTTTTCTTAGCTTTGCCAGCGCTTTAGCTTATGCTTACCAGCCACTGGAGCGGCTGCCCAATGAATCCAGCACCGTCGGATACCCGCGCTGATCACGGGCTCCTCGAAGCAAACCGCCGGTTCTATGACCAGCTGTGGCGCGACGCGCGTTTGGTGGATCCCGAACGCTTCAACACCTGGCCACTTGTAAGTTCCCTGGTATCGCGATCGCCACGGCGGCTTGAGGTTGCCCCGGGACTGCGACCACGTCTTCCCATCGACGGAACACACTTCGTGGATATCAGCGCGCCAGCGGTTAACCAGCTGCACGCGCGGGGAGCGAATGCGGTACTGGCGATAGTGTCGGCGCTACCGTTTGCCGACGGCGCCTTCGATCTGGTATGCGCCTTCGACGTCGTGGAGCATGTCGACGACGAAGATGGCGCGCTGTCCGAACTGTCGCGGGTGGCCGCGCCGGGCGCGGCGTTGCTGCTTTCGGTACCGCTGCATCCTGCGCTGTGGACGGCGTTCGACGACTTCGTCGGACACCGGCGCCGCTACGAACCGCAACGGCTATTCGCCAAACTCGCGCAGCATGGATTCTCCATCGAGCAGAGCGCGGTCTATGGAATGAAACCGAAATCGTCGTTGCTGCTCGATGTCGGCATGTGGTTTCTCGTCCACAAGCGCGAGAAGGCGATGCGGTGGTACAACAATGTAATCATGCCCCTTTGCGTGCACTTTCAGAAAAAACTCGCCTTCACCACGGGAATGATCGGCACCGAGAACGTGGATGAAGTTCTGCTGGTCTGCCGGAAAGCGGAGACGGTTAATCCGGAATAGGCGCCCAAAGATAAAAAGCCGTACGGACTACGTAAGGAGAAATGCATGAAGTGCGCATTAACGAGCCGCCCTATTTGGTCTTGTGTGCTTGCTTTCGTGGCGGCGGCAATATCGCCGCTGGCCATCGCCGCCGGTGGCAAACCGGCGTATCTACTCATCGGCAACGATGAAAAGGTGCAGTTTGACGACACCGGCAAGACCGTCGTTGGCGCGCCGGGCAGCGATCTGGTTTCCATCATCGATATCGGCACAAATCCGGCGACGCCCACGGTTGTCGTCAACCTGCGGTTGGCGAACACGATCGTCGGTCCGCCGACCAATCTGGCGATTACACCGGATCGGACACTGGCGCTTGTGACCAACTCGATGAATGTCGTAAAGGAGGCGGGCGTCTGGAAGTATGTGCCCGACAACAAACTCTATGTCATAAACCTCACGCTCAATCCACCGACGTTGATTGCTACCGTTGAAGTCGGCAAACAGCCATCGGGTCTCGCGATCAACCAGCGCGGCGATTTGGCGCTGATCGCCAATCGCCATGGCAAATCGATCAGCGTCGTATCGATCGAGGGCAAGGAAGTGAAGCTCGTCGCCAACGTACCGACCGAAAGCGAGGTCGCGGCCGTTGCGATTACGCCGGACGGCAAGCGCGCGCTGGCGGTAAAATTTTCGACGCATACCGTTGCCGTGCTGGAAATCGACGGCCGCAAAGTTACTTATGACAAGGCCAACGATCTGCCCGTGGGTCTTTGGCCGTACAACATCGACGTCGTTCCCGACGGCAAACTCGCCCTCGTCGCCAACACCGGCAACTTCGGTAAGGGCGACGGCCACGTCGACACGGTGACGGTCATCGACCTTGCCACCCCGCAACCAAGCGTCATTGATCACGTCGCAATCGGCGATGCGCCGGAGGCACTTACGATCAGCCCCAAAGGCGACTTCGCCGTAGCGATGCTGCTCGGTGGCGGGAATATGGCAAAGGACCACTGGGCGTACAAACGCAACGGCACACTGGCGCTGCTCAAGATCAGCGGCAAACAGGTAACGAAGATTGGCGAAATTCCACTCGGCCACTTGCCCCAAGGCGTCGCCTTCAGTCCGGACGGCAACTATCTCTACATCAGCAATTTTCTCGACGGCGAACTATGGGTGTTTAAAGTCGAGGGCACCAGCGTGACCGACACCGGCTATCACTTAAGGCTACCGGGCCATCCCGCGTCGATGCGCAGCGCGAATCACTAAGTTCATCGGCGAAGCGAAAGATCACAGAAATCGGGATCCGATCACAATTGTTTCTAACGACCCCAGTTTTGTGAACTTTACCGCGTTCGCGTAGTCGTTATCTTTAACGACAGGAACAAGTCCAACGGAGTAAATCCCATGCGATGGCGCCTCGGTAGTCGTAGCGATAACGTGGTCGACCGACGCGGTGTCGGCGTGGGCGGCCTTTCCGCCGGTGCGGCGGTGATCGTCGTGGTCGTCAGCTGGTTACTTGGCGTTGATCCGCGCCAGATGCTGGGTTTGGCCGAACAGGTCAGCGCTCCAACCACGCAGCAGGACAAGGCACCGCCGGCAAACGATGAGAAGGCGGACTTCGTGCGCGCGATCCTCGGCGAGACCGAGGTAGTGTGGGGGACACTGTTTAAGCAGGGAACCTACCAGCCGCCCCGTCTCGTGCTGTTCTCCGGCGCCGTGCGTTCCGCCTGCGGCCGTGCAACCTCGGCGTCCGGCCCGTTCTATTGCCCCTCAGATAAGCAGGTCTACCTGGATTTCTCTTTCTTCGACGAGATGCAACGACGGCTCGGTGGTGGTGGCGACTTCGCCTACGCCTACGTCATCGCGCACGAAGTGGGGCACCACGTGCAGAACCTCACCGGTGTCTCGGACAAGGTAGACCGCATCCGGCAATCCGGCGGAAACATCCAGGGCGAGACTGGACCGCTGGTTCGTTTGGAACTACAGGCGGATTGCTTCGCTGGGGTCTGGGGCCATCACGCCCAGAAGCGGCACCAATGGCTCGAAGCCGGCGACATCGAAGAAGCGCTCAACACCGCGAGCGCGATTGGCGATGACCGTCTGCAGCGAAAGACGCAAGGCCAGGTCGTGCCAGACTCGTTTACGCACGGCACCTCGGCGCAGCGGGTGCGCTGGTTCCGAAAGGGATTCGAGTCCGGCGATCCGGGCAACTGCGACACCTTCGCCGCTTCGCGCCTTTAGCGGCGGCACTTCCTCCGAATAACCGTGGTCTGTCCGCTACCGTCCCGTTTTTTACGGTGCCTTTGGAACTTGTGCCGTCTTTTCCGCGCTCTGCAAATCCAAAGCGAGACTGGTAATCCGTCTTGCTCGATCAAGAGTATCGGCGTCCAATTGATGGCCAGATATGAAGTCCTGAATCTCTCTCAAAAGCCTTAGTTCTAGTGCCTCGAGTACATTCGGCAATTGGACATCTGACAATTTATCCCAATCTAACTTGAGATCTGGGAGCGCAGTGCGAAGCATCTCGATCATTTTTTCGCGCGACATGTAGCTCTGTGGATTCGGCACTCCACTCTTGAGCCCAATAAGTATCAAGTGTGCATATCCCATAACGACTGAATAAGCCGTATACAAAGCCCATGCCATCGGGCTCACCCATGGTTGGCTCTTCTGCGCGTTCCATACAGCGGTCCCCGTCAAGGCAGTTGAATCCAACGGCTTAGTAATAGCCTCGACGAATGCCTGCATCCCGGGGTTCTGAAGCTGCTTGGAGATCGCATCTATGTTGAGTGTAGAAACAGCATGGACAGCCCACAGCAATTTCCTTGCTGACAGGAGCCCCTCCCAAAGGTGATCTGTCGCCTGCAATTTTCGCTCATCAACAATACCGCGGTTAGAGGTGATGGCAGATAATACTGTTTGGCGAACTGAACTCAGCTCCACTTCACGCTCTCGCAGCGTCGATTGAATCACCGCAAGTTTCGCGTCAAATTCATACTGAACGCTTTTGGTCAATCTGTTTACGATGAGATTTCGAGCAAGCCAAACGACAACCGCGAATGCAGTGGCGGTTCCAAGCGCTGGCACCCAAGTCGATAAAGAAAACAGCGTCTGGCAGTCAGCCATATCAGGCTCGACGATACATCTCGCTACCCTGCTTCACAAACTCCACCGACTTCTCCTGCATTCCCTTATTAAGTGCTTCCTGTTCGGAAACACCCTGCTTCGCGGCGTAGTCGCGCACTTCCTGCGTGATCTTCATCGAGCAGAAATGCGGGCCGCACATGGAGCAGAAGTGGGCGAGCTTGGCGCCTTCTTGCGGGAGCGTTTCGTCGTGAAATTCTTTTGCCTTCTCGGGGTCGAGGCCCAGATTGAATTGGTCTTCCCAGCGGAATTCGAAGCGGGCTTTCGATAGCGCGTTGTCTTGCAGCTGGGCGCCGGGGAACCCTTTGGCGAGGTCGGCGGCGTGGGCGGCGATTTTGTAGGCGATGATGCCGTCTCTGACGTCTTGTTTATCGGGCAAGCCCAGATGTTCTTTGGGCGTGACGTAGCAAAGCATGGCGGTGCCGTACCAACCGATCTGGGCGGCGCCGATGGCGCTGGTGATGTGGTCGTAGCCGGGGGCGATGTCTGTCGTCAGAGGTCCTAGGGTATAGAACGGGGCTTCGAAGCAGTCGTCGAGTTCCTTTTGCATGTTCTCGCGGATGAGCTGCATCGGAACGTGGCCGGGGCCTTCGATCATTACCTGCACGTCGTGATTCCAGGCGAGCTTGGTGAGTTCGCCCAGGGTTTCGAGTTCGGCGAATTGGGCGCGGTCGTTGGCGTCGGCGATGCAGCCGGGGCGCAGGCCGTCGCCGAGCGAGAAGCTGACGTCGTAGGCCTTCATGATCTCGCAGATTTCTTCGAACTGTGTATAGAGGAAATTCTCTTTGTGGTGCGACAGGCACCACTTGGCCATGATGGAGCCGCCGCGGGAGACGATGCCGGTGAGGCGCTCGGCGGTGAGCGGCACGTAGGCGAGGCGCACGCCGGCGTGGATGGTGAAGTAGTCCACACCCTGCTCGGCTTGCTCTATTAAGGTGTCGCGGAACATTTCCCACGTCAGTTCTTCGGCCTTGCCGTTTACTTTTTCCAGCGCCTGGTAGATCGGCACGGTACCGATCGGCATCGGTGCGTTGCGCAGTATCCACTCGCGGGTTTCGTGGATGTTCTTGCCAGTGGAGAGGTCCATCAAGGTGTCGCCGCCCCAGCGCGCGGACCAGACCATTTTTTCGACTTCCTCTTCGATGGACGACGTGACGGCTGAATTTCCAATGTTCGTATTGATCTTCACGCGGAAGTTGCGGCCGATGATCATCGGCTCCAGTTCCGGGTGATTAATGTTTGCGGGAATAATGGCGCGGCCGCGCGCGACTTCATCGCGTACGAACTCGGCCGTGATGTGCTCGGGAATCTTGGCGCCGAAGCGCGAGCCACGGTGTTGCTTTAGCAATTTTGTATAGCGCGGGTCTTTTTCCAGTTCCTGCAGCTTCAGGTTTTCGCGGATGGCGATGTATTCCATCTCGGGCGTGACGACGCCCTGCCTGGCGTAGTGCATCTGGGTAACATTGCTGCCAACTTTTGCACGACGAGGAGTACGCAGGTGCTCGAAGCGCAGGCTCGCCAATGCCGGGTCGGCGTGACGCGCGCGCGCGAACTCGGAACTGAAGTCGGGCAGCAGCTCGGTGTCGTTGCGCTCTTCGATCCAGCGCTCGCGCAATGGCTCCAGGCCCCGCGTTAAATCGATATGCGCCGTCGGGTCGGTGAACGGGCCGGAGGTGTCGTACATCGGAATCGGCGGGTTCTTTTCCTCGCCCTTTTCCATGCGCGTCGGCGTCTGCGTGACCTCGCGCATGCCGACGCGGACGTCGGGGCGCGAGCCTTCGATGTAGATCTTGCGCGAATTCGGGAATGGACGCGTCGCCTCTTCGGACAGCGCGGCGGCCTTATTAAGGAAGTCTTTCGGGATGGTACTCATGACTCACTCCTCGCCCGGACCGGGCGGACAACTAAAAAGGGGCGTGGGAGCTACTGGATACTGGCGGGCAGCTTTCCTACGCCGGGATCAACCGGATCAGGTTCGAAGGGTGTTTCTCAGCCTGCTTTTTCGCAGGCACCCCTAGCATTGATTGCGAAACTACGGCAACGGGCCGGGGTTTGCAACTGAGAGTTCCGCCCCGCGAGCCGGTATGGCGACTCACGTTTGGCCGTTTGTTGCGCGCCCTTCGACAGGCTCAGGGCGAACGGAATGGAGAACCGGTGGCAGCGCGCTTACGCCTTGCGGAACGTCACTACCAATACGTCGCGATAGGCCGGCGCGGACGGATCGAGTGGCGTGACCGGGGTTACGCCGTGATGGGCGCGCGCATCGTCCACCAGCGCGGCGTCGAACGGGTCGGTCAACGTGAAGCTGGATTCGGTGCCGTCAATGCTGCGGATCATCGTCGTACCGCTGGCGATATTGCGGCGTTTGATCAGCAGCACCAACACATAATCCACGCCGTCGCGGTGCATGCCCTCGGGCGTCGGCAGACCTTGTTCGCCGGCGCGAGCCTCGATGCGGAACTGGTGTATCTCGATATGCCACGCGCGTGTCTTCGGCGCGAGACCAGCGAACAGGCTGCGACAGAAACCGAGGATCGTGCGCAGGCTCGGGCCATCGCCAATTTCTGCCGCCACCGGTTCGAACCAGCGCTCGATGCCGCCGTGCAGTGGGTTGTAGTCGAGGCTTTGAAAATGCGGCTGGTGCGGCGCGCGCTGGATTTCGCCATCGCGCGGCGCGCGGTAAACCGCGTGACGCCGCAGGCGATAACGACCGTGATCGGCCATATAGCTGTCGGGCATCAGATCGTCCCAACTGTCGGCGAAGTCCTGCCAGTCCGTCAGCGGCCCCGATTGCGCGAGCAGCTGGCGCATCGTCGCGGCCTGCACGAACGCGAAACCTTTTTTTGTCAGATCGGAAATGAACACGTGCATCAGATTCTTGTTTTTTGCTCGGTCGCCTGCTGCAACAGCAGCGCGGCGATGCGTTTGGCCGATTGCGCGGCGGCGGGTGAGCCTTCGCGCACCGCGGTGACGATGGCACCATCGATCAGCAGCATGAACTCGGACGCGAGGTCTTTCGGCTCGGCGATGCCGGCGTCCTTCAGCAAACCGGAGATGTAGGCCGTGACCTCGCGCTTGTGCTCCTCGGCGGCAACATGCGCGGCGTGACTGCGATCGGCCAACTCGACCACCGAGTTGTTGAACGCGCAGCCGCGAAAGTCCTTGCTGACGAAGCGCTGCGCGAGCGCGTCGAACACCGCCAGCGGCCGGCCGGCCGGCGCCGGGCTCAGGCGCTCGACGGCCTGCGCCAGCCAATGGCGCAGCAGTGCGTCGCTGCGTTTCAGAAACTCCAGCACCAGGTCGTCCTTGGACGGGAAGTGTTTATAGAAGCTGGCCTTGGCGACGCCGGCACGGGCAATGATGGTGTCCACGCCGACCGCGCGCACGCCGTCGGCGTAGAACAGCTCGGAGGCCGTCTTCAAAATACGGTCGCGCGGCGAGTGGCTGGAAGGTTTGCTGCTGCTCATGAATTCAATATAGACAGACCTGTCTGTTCATGCAATAGCGGATTTTAGAGAGGGCCCACCCTAAACTTCCGGTGGATCTGATTCCGAGTTGCCACGTATGGGGAAAATCACTACCCTAGCGCCGCCTTGTAACCCCTGCATTCCGAGCGATTTACCCACGATGGACATCGAACAAGCCCGTTTCAACATGGTCGAGCAGCAGATCCGCACCTGGGATGTGCTCGACCAGCGCATTCTCGACCTCGTCACACGCTCACCGCGCGAAGACTATGTACCCGCTGAGTACCGCGAACTGGCGTTTGCCGACTTCAATCTGCCCATCGGCCACGATCAGGTCATGATGATGCCGAAGGTCGAGGCGCGGGTGCTGCAGGAACTGGAAATCGAGCCGGGCGACAAGATCCTCGAGGTCGGCAGCGGCAGCGGTTATCTCACCTCGCTGCTCGCGAGCCTCGGCAAATCGGTCTACAGCGTCGAAATCTTTACCGACATCTCACGCGCTGCGCTGGAGAAGCTCGCGCGCCACGGCCACAAGAACGTCACGCTCGAAGTCGGCGACGCCGCCGCGGGCTGGGACCGGCATGCACCGTATGACGTAATTGTGCTGACCGGGTCGGTGCCAGTATTGCCGCCGGCGTTCAAAACGCTGCTCGCCCCGGGCGGAAGATTGTTCGCCATCGTCGGCAACTCGCCGGCGATGGAAGCGCTGCTCATTACCCGGCTCGACGAGAAAAATTTCAGCGAGCGCTCGCTGTTCGAAACCGACGTGCCAGCGCTCGTGAACGCCAAGGCACCGGCGGTGTTTGCATTCTAGACAACCATGATCGAAAACCTGACCGTCCGTGATCTTAGCGCGCGCCTGAAGAATGGCGATGCTGGCATCGTGGTGCTCGACGTGCGCGAGCCGTGGGAGATCGCGATTGCGTCGTTGCCCGGTTCGCTGAATATCGCAATGCGCGAGATCCCAGCGCGCGTGGCGGAGCTTCCGCAAGACAAGGCAATCGCCGTGCTCTGTCACCACGGCAATCGCAGCGCGCGCGTTGCGGAGTTTCTGGTGCGCAATGGTTTTCAAAACGTGTACAACATCGGCGGCGGCATCGCCGCCTGGGCGCAGGATATCGACCCCACTACCCCAGTATACTGACCGTAAACGGCAGCAGTTGTCCCAACAGGCGCATCGTACGTTCGAGCGCACCGCGGTTTTCCTCCACCATTTTTCTTCCCGCTTCACCGGCCCGATCGCGACGATTGGCGTTGCCGATAAAATCGGCGATCGCCGACGCGAGCTGCGTCGCATCCGCGACCTGCACCCCGGCGCCGCGTTCGAGCGTGAGCTGGGTAATTTCGACGAAGTTGAACATGTGCGGCCCGAACACGACCGGTTTGGCCAACGCCTCCGCTTCCAGCAGGTTGTGCCCGCCGGTCGGCACCAGGCTACCACCAACAAACGCGCAATCGCAGGCGCCATAAAACAACATCAGTTCGCCCATGGTATCGCCGACCAATACTTCGACCGCCGGCTCGAGCGCGCCCTGGTGTTGGCTGCGCAGCGCGACGTTGAATCCTGATTTACGGCAAAGCTTGGCGACTGCCCCGAAGCGCTCCGGATGCCGCGGCACCAGCACCAGCAACGCATCCTTAAAGCGTGCTTGCGTGCGCAGTTGCCGATGCGCGGCCAGCACCAGTTCCTCTTCGCCTTCGTGCGTGCTGGCGGCGACCCACACCTGCCGGTCATGGCCCCAGTCGCGGCGCAATACCTCGGCGGCCTCGGCCAGACTCGCCGGCAATGCGAGTTCGAACTTGATCGAGCCGGTCACGTGTACCTTTTCCGGCGCCGCGCCGAGTTTCAGCAGGCGCTCGGCATCGGCCTTCGATTGCGCCGCCAGAATCCGCACCTGCGCCAACGTCGCGCGCGTCAGGCCGGCGGCCAGGCGCAGATAGCGGCGCATCGTCGATTCCGACATGCGTACGTTGGTCACGGCGATCGGGATGCCGCGCGCCTTGCATTGATGATAGAGATTCGGCCACAGCTCGGTTTCCATGATGATCGCGCACTCCGGACGCATGCGATCGAGGAAACGGCGCACCGCGGATGGCAGATCATACGGCACGTAACAATGCTCGACGCGATCACCAAACAGGCTGACGACCGTGGCCGACCCGGTCGGCGTCATGGTGGTAATCAGGATGCGATGATCGGGACAGCGGTCCCACAGCTTTTTTACCAGCGGCGCTGCCGCGCGCGCCTCGCCAACCGACACCGCGTGAATCCAGATCGTGCGCGCGGCGTCGAGTTTGGGCACGAAGCCGAAACGCTCGGGAACCCGTCGCCAGTAATCGTGATTTTTGAACCCCCGCCAAGCCAGGCGCAGCAACGCGATCGGGCACAGCAACCGCAGCAGCCAGGTATAGAACGTCAACATCAAAGCACCCTGAGCGTGGTCAGTGCTTCCAGCACATTAATAAGCACGGGAATACGTCCCTTGTCGCCCAGATTCAGCGCCCGTTTCGGATTGGGCGGATAGACGCCGGTGAGCAACGGCGAGGTATCGGTATAGAGCGCCACTGTCGGCACATCGAGCGCGGCGGCAAGATGCACCAGACCGGTATCGACGCCGATCACGGCCTTCGCGTGGGCCAGCACCGAGGCCAGCCGGCCCAGCGGCAACCGCGGCAACACCACCGCGCCGGGCACCGTTTCGGCGATATCGAACGCGCGTTTATGTTCAGCGCTATCGCCCCAAGGCAGCACGGGCCTGAGACCGCGTGTCACCAGTTCGCGCACCAGGTTTATCCAATAGGGTTTCGGCCAGTGTTTCGACGCGCGGCTGGTGCCATGCAGGCAAACGACATAGGGCGCGCTCAATTCTTGCGGCAATGCTTCCGCCGGGGCATGGACGCCATAGTTGGGCGGGGTTTGCAGCAATGGATAGCCGAGCGCCTGCGCCGCGAGATCTCGATTGCGCACCACGGCATGACGCCCGCGGGCGACGCGGAACTTGTGATCGTAGAAATAGCCGGCCAACGGTTCGCGCGCACTGGCGACATCGCGTCCATACGACGGGCCGTGCGCGAGCTTGGTCAGCAACACGCTCTTGAGCAGTCCTTGGGTATCGAGCACGACGTCGTAGTTTTCGGCCTGCAGCTGTTGCTTGAAGGCGCGGATTTCGCGCCACGTCTGCCGCCGCCGTAGTGCGCCGCGCCAGCGCCGGGTCGCGACCTGGATCACATTGCGCACCTGCGGATGCAGCCGCGGAATGTCGGCAAACGGGGCCTCGACGACCCAATCGATCGTGGCCTGCGGAATGTGCATATGAATATCCGTCACCACCGGCAGGTTGTGCACGATGTCGCCGAGGGAGGAGGTCTTTATCAGCAGGATACGCGGCATGCTCGACAGTGCCAACGACGAACGTTATTTCGCGTGTGTTGAGTCGGAGACGACATGTCTGACATGCCGGGCCGTCTGCACACTGAGCAATCCGGCGAGAAACATGAACATCTGCAACATGTGATCGCGCGCGATGCTGTCGACAATCATGCGCGTGCCGAAATCGACGACGACGAAGAACAGCATGTAGCCCCAACCGACGGCGAAACCCTTATGCGCCAGCCACAGCAGACTGAACAGGAAGCCGAGCCATAGCACCATTCCGGGAATGCCGATGCCGACCATCAAGTCGATGAAACTGCTGTGGCTGTGGCCCTTGCGTTCCGCGTACTTGTCAGTGATCGCATGGCCGAAGGCGTTGCGGCCGAAACCGACGCCCCAGGGTTGTTCGCTCGTGAGCGTGAGCCCTTCCTTGAACCACGCGATACGTAAATAGGCCGACGGGTCCACCGGCGTGCCATCGGCCAATTTCGGCAAGCCGTATTTCGATTCATTCAGCCAGCCCTTGTGATTCTGCGTATCCCACGCGATCGGGACCGTGGCGGAGAAGCGTTGCCAGTCCACGCCCGGCTTGATCTCGCACGCCACCAGCAGCAGCCCGGCGGCAATCACGCCCAGAAACGAGACCGCCGACAGATACTGCCATCGTTGCTTGAACTGGTGACGCAGGCTCGACAGGTACAGCAGCAAGCCAAGAATGATCATTACCACGGCAACACCCATACCGTTGCGCATGCGCTCGACATACAAACTGAACAGCGTCAGGGCCAACGCGACATACAGCACCCAGTTGCCGACCGGCAGCAGCCGCTTGCCGCGCCGGAGGCGAGCCAGAAATTCGCCGATCAACAATGCCAGCGCCATATTGGTCAGATAACTGGCCTTGTCCGATTCTTCCGTCAGGCCGTTGGCGCGCACGCTGGGCTCGCCAGCGACAAACGACATGATCGCGCGCATGTCAACAAACGCCATGTGCACTATGAGGGTGGCAGATATCCAAAGAACGAGACGCGCGCCGGCGCTGGCATGGCGCCCAAGCAGGGCCGCCGCAAAGCCACCCGTCGCAATCGCGCACAGCGCCTTGGTCCACTGTCCGCGTAACTCGTCGAGCGACCATTGGGGCTCGGGGGAAATGTACAGCGCGACGACCATCATCCACGCGGTCAGGAATACGAGAAACATCACCGGCGTGCGGAGCTCGAGCCGCCAGGCGCCGCGGGCGAACACATGATGGCGCATGCAGAGGTAGCAGCCAATCACGAGGCTCAATGCAAACAGCGTCTCGCGGTACGACATCGTGCGTACGGTCGGCCAGATCATGAACAGCGCGCAGACGAGCGCAATTACACCAGCATCCTGCTTTGTCATTCCTTCCTGTCTCGCCATTTTCCGCTTGCCGCCCATGATTCTGTTATTGATGGTATATCAAGGACACCCAAAACGCCTCATAATATCCGGCACTTGGCCGGTACCGAACCTGCAGGTAGTACTAAACAAATATGTGGAACTGGATTATACGGGCGCGGCTGAAAGCACTCGCTGCCAGAAATACACCGCCGAATTCTGGCGCGCTGGAGAACGCCAAGAGTGTGTTGTTTGCCGTGTTCGCGCGCTACGGCGACAGCGTAATCGCCTTCAAGGCGATCAACGAATTCATTACCCGCTACCCTGAAAAACAATACCTGTTGATCACGACCCACCAGGCGCTGCCCTACGCCGAAGCATTGATTCGCGTGCCGCTGGAAATGGTGAGCGTCAACAAGCGCCGCAACCCGTTTCGAATGTGGCGCCTGACACGGCGGCTGCGGCGGCAGGCGCCGGATATCGGCTTCAACCCGTGGAGCCACGGCGAGGAATCGGAATATTTCGGTTCGTTCTGCGCCCAATTCCAGCCGTACCGGGTGTTTGCAAATTTTACGCGCGACCAGAATCTGTATCGGCGCGTGCGCGACTATCTGCAGCTACCCGATCCCGCGGTGGCCGCACCGAAACCACTGCCGCCGCGCGCCGCTTGCGTGATCCTCTGTCCGTTCTCGACCGACGTGCGCAAGAGTCTCGATGCCACCGACTTCGGGAAATTACTGGCCACGGTGAAGCAACGCTTCGGCAACCCGCGCATCATTCTTGCCGGCCTGCCGCACGAACTCGCGGGCACGCACGAGCTCGGTATCGAACAGTTCGTGTTCGGCAAGACGCCGCACGCATCGCGCCGGTTTATCGCACTGCTGCGTGAGACCGACTTGTTCATCGGCGTCGATGCCGGGCCGCTGCATCTGGCGGATGCGCTCGGCATTCGCTGTGTCGGCATTTTCGGCCCGACGGCGCCGGAGACCATTCTCGATCGCAACAGCAGCATCGTGCCCCTGCGGCATGCCAAACTTGCCGGGGTTTTCTGCGATGTCCGACGCTGCAACGACCCACTGTGTCTGCATGAGTTGCTCGCTACGCTGGATTTCGACCGGCCGGCTCCAGTAGATTTCAAAAGACCGCTGCGCCTCGAAGAACAACGGTGCGCGATGGACGCCGGGCGCTGGGGCTCCGCCGAGCCCGATGCGCGCCGATCGAGTCATAAATAAAAGCCCAATGAGAAGGATTGTGATGATCGCCGCGCCGGTGCACCCGGTGCCACCGCGGCACGGCGCCGCCGTCGAGTGGTGGATGTATCAGGTGTGCCGCCGGCTGCGCGGCTACCAACCGACAATCATCTGCACCCATGCCGAGGGCTACGCGCGCGAGGAAGAGGCCGAGGGCGTGCGCTATCACCGCATCCAGATCGGCCGGCTGTACCGGCGGCTGTTTCAGAAAATCACGCGGCTCGATCCGTGGTCGTATGTAAAGCGTGCCGCGCGCCTGATTGATGCGATCCAGCCGGCGATCGTGCACGTGCAGAACTCGCCGAAACTCCTGACCGATCTGCGCCGCGTCGTGCGCACGCAGACGCGCTACATTCTACATATGCAGAACGAGATGCAGGTCAGCGACTGGCGCCACGACGACGTGCTGATTGCCGATAGCCGTTATCTTAAATCCGTATACGACGCGCGCATGCCGCAGGCGAGCGTCGATGTGATCACCAATGGCGTCGACATCGAAACGTTTCGTCCCGCTTGGGAAGTAGAATCAGAGACGCGCGCGTTGAAACAAAAGCTCGGCATTCCGGCGGACAAAAAGATCGTGATGTACGCCGGCCGCATGTCGCCGGAAAAGGGTCCGCTGGACCTGGTGCGCGCATTTCGCGAACTGCTGCGTCGGCGCGACGATATTTTCCTGGTGCTGATCGGCGAACTGCGGCGCGGCGATGCCGCCAATCCGCGCGTGCGCTACGGCAACGAGATCCTCGCCGCCTGTGACGAGATCAAGACCCATTGCCACCTCGCCGGCAGCATCGATCCGGCACATATACACAATTACTACGTGCTCGCCGACCTGGTGGTGGTGCCGTCCGAATTCGAGGAACCGTTCGGCATGGTCGCAGTCGAGGCCATGGCCGCTGGCGTCGCGGTGCTGGCGGCACGCAAGGGCGGCCTGAAAGAGTTTGTCCACGAAGGCGAAACCGGTTTCCTGATTGCCAACACCAAGGACTATCCCGGACTGGCGCAGCGCATCGGCAATCTGCTCGACCAGCCGCAGGCACTTGCGCGCATCGGTCGCAGCGCGCGCGACTACGCCGGACGCCATCACAACTGGGAAGAAGTAGCACGCCAGACGCAAAACGTTTACGCCCAGATGCTCGGCGACGCCGGATCGAAAATGGCGGCGGGAGTGCGGCGCTGATGTCGACCGCGCTGCGCACGATTCGCATCCACGCCGGCCAGGGCGATGTGCTGATGGCGGTGCACGGGCTGCAGGCGCTGATCGAACTGCAGGCACAATTTCTGGCGCCGGATGCCCGTGTGTACACGCGCACCGATACCGAAGCACTGGTGCGCACGTTGCTGCCGGGCATCAAGACCGCCTCGCTCACGCAATCCGGCGGTGCCGCGCATCCACGCTATGTGATCGTGCAGCATCTGTCGTGGACCACGGTACTGCGCAACTGGTTCACGCCGGATTACTACATAAATTTTCCCGAGAAACGCCTGCTCGGTTCCTATGGTTATCCGCGCCCCGGTCTCGGCCGGCGCATGCAGCTGTTTCTCACCGATCTCAAATTCGGCGCCGGTCTCGACTGGCGCCGCGAAACGCCGGCGTACTATGCGCTGCGGATGTGGGCGCCGCTCGCGCGCCAGCTCGGCCTGAGCGAAATCGATCTCGCGCGCGGGCTGTTCATGGCGTATCACACCTTGCGCACACGGCTACAGGCACATGTCGCATCGCTGCCGGCGAGCGCGAACATTCCAGCGGTCGCGTTCTTCCCGTCAGGTCGTGGCTTCCAGTATCTGCCGCCGGTGTTCATCCGCGAACTCGGTGAGCGCGCGCACATCGCCAACGGCGATCTCGCGTGCTACTTCGGTCCCAAGGATCCGACGATGGAACAGTACCGCGCGCTCGGCCTCGACTGCCGCGTGACCACGACCATGGACGAACTGCTGCAGGTAGTGGCCACGGCCGGCATCACCGCGACCTCGGACAGTTTCGTGTCGCACGTCGCACAGCTGATCGCGCGCCAGCACGTGGCGTTGATGTCGCACGACATCCCGCCGCATACGATGCACCCGGCGGCGGCGTCGCATATCGTCTACGAACCGCAACCGTGCAGTCCGTGCTTCTACACCATCCGCGATCCCGGCAGCCGCTGCCGCGCGGGACGCGAGGCCTGCGGCGTATTTTCGATGTCGCCGTACATGAACACCGCCGTCGCCGCCTTTGAGCGCGCCCGCGGCGCACGCCTGAATCCCGGCTGATTCCGCTACAATACGGGCATGGCCGCGTCCCTGTCCGTTACCGTCATCACGCGCAATGCCGCCGACCAGCTCGCGGCCTGTCTTGAAAGCATCCAGTTCGCCGACGACATCGTGGTTGTCGATTGCGGCAGCAAGGATGCAACCATCGAGATCGCGCAGCGCCATCGCGCCCGCGTGCTGCACCAGGATTGGCTCGGGTACGGCAGGCAAAAACAGTTCGCGGTGATGCAGGCGCGCCATCCGTGGGTGTTGTGCGTGGATGCCGACGAGCGTGTCAGCGATGAACTGCGCGCCTCGATTCAATCGATGCTCGCGGCACCCAAGTTCCAGGCCTACCGCATGCCGCGGCGCAACCGCTTCATGGGGCGCTGGCTGCATCACGGCGAGGGCTATCCCGACTGGAGTCTGCGACTGTTCCACCGCGACGCCGCTAACTGGAGCGACGACGCGATCCACGAAAAAGTCGTGGCCCGGACCGCGGTCGGGACGCTCACCGGCGATCTGCTGCACGAATCCGAAGTCGGCATCGCCGATTACCTCGCCAAGCAAAATCGATACACCACGCTACAGGCACAGACCCTGCACGCGCGCGGCAAACGCGTGGGCGCACTCAGGATGCTGTTGAGTCCGGTGTTCCGCTTCATCAAGTTTTATTTTCTGCGTCTCGGCTTGCTCGACGGCATTCCGGGGCTGGTGCACATCTCGATCGGCTGTTTCAACACCTTCATCAAATACGCCAAGCTGCGGGAGCTGCAGCAACGTGGCCGCTGAGCTGCTCGCGCCCAACGCGCGCCTGCTGGTGATTCACGTCGCGCGTATCGGCGATACCTTGCTTATCGCACCGATCCTGCGCGCGCTCAAGCAGGCGCTGCCACGCGGTCGGCTCGGCTGTCTGCTGCATCCGGCGCGGCGCGAACTGCTCGACGGTCTGCCCTTCGTCGACGAACTCGGCGCCATTACGCCCAAGACCGCCCGCTGGCGTGGCCACGTTAGCAAACCGCGCTGGGATGTCGCGCTCGTCTACGGACACGATGCGCCGCTGATTCGCTATGCGAAACGCGTCGCGGCACGTGTGGTCGCGTTCGATCAACGGGATGCAAAGCTGAACGTGCTGCTGTCGAAAGTAGTACCGACACCGGCCGCGATGATGCAAGCGGTGCCGGAACGGCTATTACTGCCGGCGGCACTCGGCATCGAAACCCGAGATTATCGCCTCGCGTATACCGCATCGGCGCAGGAGCTGGTGACCGCGAAGGACTGGCTCGCGCGGCACGGCACTGCGCAAGGTCCGCTGGTGGGATTCCAGGTCGCGAGCTTCCAGACCAAGAGTTACCGCGACTGGCCGCTCGATCATTTCACCGAACTCGGACAACGGCTGTTGGTGCGCCACCCCACGGCGCGAATTCTGGTATTCGGCGGCAAGGAAAGCCGCCAGCAGGCCAAGGCGCTTGCGCGCATGCTCGGCGAACGCGTGCTCCCGGTCGCCGGTGCGTTCACATTGCGCGAGACCGCCGCGCTGATGGCGCAACTCGATCTCTACGTCGGCGTCGATACCGGCCCGACCCATCTTGCCGGTGCGCTTCGGCTGCCGATGGTTGCGCTGTATCATTGCCGCCACCGTGGTCGCTATCTGGCACCGCTGCAACATGAACCGCTGCGGGTGATCGAGCATCCCGCGACCGACGCCGAATGCAGCAACACCCGGCCGATGTCCGAGATCACGGTAGATCAGGTCTGGAACGCGGTTGAGTCGCTACTCACGGCTTAAATACTATTTCTCACCGCAAAGGCGCAAAGGCTTTCTTAGAACATTCATTTTTTCTTTGCGTCCTTTGCGCCTTTGCGGTGATTATTCCTTAATTTTTTAGACTCTATATTTGATGCCTAACCATGGCGCCGGTACATTCTCTTAACATCGTGCACACCGAGTCCTCCTGCGGTTGGGGCGGACAGGAAATACGCATCCTCACCGAAGCGCTCGGCATGCAGCGCCGCGGCCATCGCGTGACGATCGTGTGCCCACCGGAGGCGCCGATTTATCCGGCGGCGCAAAAATTGGGCATTCCGGCCGTGGCGTTGCCGATCGCGCGCAAGAACCTCAAAGGTCTGTTCGCGCTGCGCCATTGGCTGAAGGCCAATAAGGCCGACGTGCTCAACACGCACAGCTCGACCGACTCGTGGCTGGTAGCGCTGGCACGCCTTACGTTCTGCGGTGGCGCCCCGATCGTGCGTACGCGTCATGTCTCGACGCACATCAGCAACAACCGGCCGACGCGCTGGCTGTATCAACGGGCCACGCGCCATATCGTCACCACTGGCGAGGCGCTGAAACAGCAGCTCGCCAAGGAAAATGGTTTCGATGCCACGCGCATGACCTCGGTGCCGACCGGCATCGACCTCGAACGCTTCCGCCCGCGCGATCGAAACGACGCGCGGCGCATGCTCGGACTCGATCCGGTGCGCCACTACCTTGGCATCGTCGCGACGCTGCGCAACTGGAAGGGGCACACCTATCTGCTGCAGGCGTTTTCGTCGCTTGCGCGCCGCTATCCCGACTGGGATCTACTGCTCGTCGGCGATGGCCCGCAGCGGCACAATCTCGAGCGTCTGATCGGCGAGCTCGGCCTCGGCGAACGCGTGCGCATGTTCGGCAATCGCGAGGATGTCGAAACCTGGTTCAACGCCTTCGACGTGTTCGCGTTGCCATCCTACGGCGAAGAAGGCGTGTCGCAGTCGGTGATGCAGGCGATGGCGAGCGGTCTGCCGGTGGTGTCGACCACGGTCGGCGCGATTGGCGAAGCGGTCGCGCACGAGGCCACCGGCATTCTGGTTGCGCCGCGTGACACCGCGCTGCTGGAGCATTCGCTCGCACGGCTGATGGACGACGCCGAGCTGCGCCAGCGTTTCGGCGCTGCCGCGCGCCAACGCGCGCTTGAGCGCTTCGGCACCGAACGCATGCTGGATGCGATGCAGCAGGTATTTCTCGACGCCAGCAAGGACCCACGCGCATGTGCGGCATAGCCGGCTTCATCGGTCAGCGCTGGGTTGCCGAACACAACTGGCAACAGATGCTCGATGTGCTGGCGCCGCGCGGACCGGATGCGCAGCGCGTCACCACCTGGACCCGCGGCTTTGCGCCAGCGCAGGCGCGCGCGCAGGCCGCGTTGCTGCACACGCGGCTGTCGATCCGCGATCTGCGCACCGTCGCACATCAACCGATGACCAATCCCGCCGGCGATATCTGGATCTGTTTCAACGGCGAGGTCTACGGCTGGGAGCGCGATGCCGAGGGGTTGAAGCAGCGCGGCTATACCTTTAATACCACCAGCGATACCGAGTTCATCCTGCACGGCTACGCCGAGTGGGGACTCGATGTGCTGCCGAAACTACGCGGCAAATTCGCGCTCGCGATTCTCGATCTGCGCGCGCAGAAACTGGTGCTGGTGCGCGACCGTCTCGGCATCAAGCCACTGGTGTATTTCCATCGCGGCAACGAGATCGTCTTCGGTTCGACGGTGCGCGCGCTGTTGCCATATCTCACACCGGACGAACGCCACCTGTCGGCGAGCGGCATCGATGCCTATCTCGCGCACCGCTATATTCCGGCACCCCACACGGTATTCACCGGCATCGAGCGCCTGCGCGCCGGGCACGTCGCGAGTTTCGATCTGCAGACGGGCGCGCTCGGCATTAAAAATTACTGGACGCCACATGCCGACCCGGCGCTGGAATTCGTGCCGACACTGACCGAGTCGGTGACACTGCGCACCGTCTCCGACCGGCCGGTCGGCCTGTTCCTCAGCGGCGGCATCGATTCGACCGCGGTCGCATCGATTCTCGCCAGCACCGGGCATCGCGAGATCACCGCCTACACCGCGGCGTTTCCGGGTACTGGCTTCGATGAATCAGCGCAGGCGGCGCAGGTTGCCGAGGCGTTGGGCCTCACACATCGCGCGCTACCGATCGAACACAATATTTCCGCCGACTTCGAACAGATCGTCGCCGACCTCGATGAGCCGTTCGCCGATCCGTCCAGCATTCCGTTGTGGTATCTCGCGCGCGCGGCCAGCCAGCAGGTGCGCGTGGTCATGGGCGGTGACGGTGGCGACGAGCTGTTTGCCGGTTACAAGCGCTACGCCAAACATCTGCGCAGCGCGTGGCGTGGCGGCCTGCGCTTGCCACTGGCGGCGCGACACCAGAACGATCTGCCCGGGCGTACGGCAAAACTGCGTGATGAGCTGTCGATGGATTGGCTGTCGGCGTACGGCCTGCGCTTCTCCGGCATGACGCCGGCGTTGCGGCGCTATCTGCAGCCGGATCTCGACGGCACGCCGGCGGTGTACTGGGATAGAATGCCCGCGAACGATCGCCATCCGCTCGATGCCCTGCTCGCGACCGACATGAACAACTACCTACCCGAATATATTCTGCGCAAGAGCGACCTGTGCACAATGGCGCATGGCCTCGAACTGCGCGTCCCGCTGCTGGACCATCGGCTGTACGAAGCCGTGCTGGCGCTGCCGCGCGCGCAACGCTTCAGCCAACCGCCCAAGCTCGCGCTCGCCGCGGCTTGTGAGCTGTGCACGCGCCTGGGGATGTTCGAACAGAAGAAACGCGGCTTCAATCCGCCGCTGGCCGACTGGTTGCGCGGCGAACTGCGTGCGCGGCTGAGCGATATCGGCACGCGCCTGGCGGTCAGCACCGCGGGCCAGATTGCGGCCACGCGTGCGGAGCATCTGGTGCAGACCTTCCTCGGCGGGCGCGAGGCGTTGGCGGAACAGGTGTTGCAACTCCTGATCCTCGATATTTCACTGAAGCAGCTGCGGGAACATGGCGCGCATCGCGTTCATTGACGTCACCGTCACCGTTTCCTACGGCGGTCTGCAGACCGTGGTGTGGAAACTGGCCGAGGTGCTCGCGCGCGCGGGCCACGAGATTGCCGTGATCGGCGGCGATGGCGCGATTTCACCACCGAAGGCGCTTGGCCCGGTCACGGTGTGCACGTTTGCGTTCACGCCACGCGAACGCGTGTTCGATCTCGGCAGCCGCTTTCAGCGCACTATCGAGCGCATCACGCTCGCGCGTAACGCGCGCGCCGCGGTTATTGAGGGCAATTACGACTGGATTGTGGTCGACAAGCCGTTCGATTTTTTCTGGCCGTGGATCATGCCGCGCGACTCGAAGACGCGGTTTGCGTTTGTCAGCGGCGGTACCGATTTCATCGCATTCGATCGCACGCTGATGCGTCGCATCGATACGCTGTTGTCGTGCAGTTACTTCAATGCGTGGCAACTACGCACACGCTATCGCAAACGCTATCCGGTGGTTATTTATAATGGTGTCGATGTAAACCAGTTCGCGCCACGCGCCAATGCCGCGAACATGCGCGCGCGCCTCGGCATTCCGGACAACACGGTGCTGTTCGCATTTGCCGGGCGCCTGGTTGGCTGGAAAGGCATGAGTGTCGCCGTGCGTGCACTGGCCGAGCCGGCGCTGCACAACGTGGCGACACGGTTGCTGATCATCGGCGACGGGCCGGACAAACCGCGGCTCAAAGAACTCGCGACCGAACTCGGCGTGAGCGAGCGCGTGATCTTCCATGAACCGATCGCGCACGATCAGCTGCCGGATTATTACGCCGCGGCCGATGTCGGCGTGTTTCCCAGCATCGGCGACGAGGCCTTCGGCATCACCATTGCCGAGGCCATGAGCTGCGCCAAACCCGTGATCGGCAGCTACATCGGCGGCATTCCGGAGGTGGTCGGCAACGAAGGCAACTGCGGGCTGCTGGTGGCACCGGGCGATGCGGGCGCGCTGGCCGAGGCGATGCAGGCGTTGGCTGCCGATTCGGCCCGGCGCGCAACGATGGGCCAGGCCGCGCGGGCGCGCATCGAGCAACATTACACCTGGGAACTTGCGGGCCGGCGCATGCTGGCGGCACTGGGTCTCGATTAAATGCGGCTCGCGTACCTCGACCCGCATGCGGTGCCGGACGAGATTCCGGAGGCGTTGCAGATTCTCTATACCGTCGATGCGCTCGGCGAGATCGGTGTCGATGTCACGCTGGTGACACCGAAACCGTGGCGCGCGATTACGACCGACAGCATTCTTGGCCGCGCGCTGGATGCGCGCGTGGCGCTGCAGCCGCTACCGGATCTGCGTAAGCGCTGGTGGTTTCCGTTTACCTCCAACAAACCGTTTTACTTTCTGGCCACACGGGCACTGCGGCGGCTCGCCCCCGATGTAGTGTTGGTGCGCAACCTGAAGATGGCGGAGTATCTGTTACGACGCGCGCCACAGATTCCGTTGATCTTCGAGACGCATGAAGTATTCGCGCAGACCTATCGCGAGGAACATCCGAACCCGAGCGCGCGTCAGCGCCGTAAGCTCGAGGCGCTGGTCGCGCGCGAGGGTTTCGTTTACCGCCACGCCGCCGGCCTGCTGGCGCTGACGCCGCTATTGCTGGACGACATCCGCCAGGCCTACGACGTCAATGTTCCGGGTGCCGTGATTCCGGACGGTGTCGATCTGCGCCAGGCGCAGGCGCCGCGGGTATCGGCGCCGAATCCGGTGCCGATGCTGCTGTATCTCGGCAGCCTGCATCCGTGGAAAGGTGTCGAGACATTGATCCGGGCGATGCAACACGTCAAGCATCCGGCGCAGCTCACCATCGTTGGCGGCAACACCCATCGGATCTCTGAACTGCGCGCGTTGGCGATGGATGAAGCAGTGGCCGAGCGAGTTAGCTTCATCGGTCCGGTCGAGCCCGGCCGGCGCTTCGAGTGGATTCATCGCGCCGATATTTGCCTGTTGCCACTTACGCCGACCAGTATCGGCAGCCGTTACACCTCGCCGCTCAAGCTGTTCGAATACCTGGCCGCCGGCAAACCCATCGTCGTCTCCGACCTGCCGTCGATGCGCGCGGTACTCGAACCTGAAAAACACGCGCTGCTGGTGGCGCAAAGCGACGCCGAGGGTTTTGCCCAGGCGATCGAGCGACTACTGGCGCAACCGGCATTGCGCGAACGGCTGGGGGCCGCGGCGCGCTGGCATGCGCAGGACTTCACCTGGCGCAAGCGCGCCGAACGTGTCCTGGCGTTTATTCAAAAGCAGTTGTAGTCCCCGTTTTGCCGGTGGGGCGGCCGCGCCCGCGATGGACTTTGGCGTAACGAAACGTTCCAATACCGGTCCCGATTTATCGATCAGCGCCGCGGCGGCACGGCGCATTGCAAAGACAAGGAGGTTCGCACCCAACAAGAAAGAGTACTGGATCATGAAAAGACTCATCCGGCTTCTGTACCGGCTTCGGCTCAAGCGTCGGTATCACAGCGTCGATCGATTGCGTTACCTCAAGCGTCTCGCCAAAGAACCCTTGAACGCGGATCGCTGGTACTTCGCGCGCGAAGATGCGCAGCAATTTTCCAGCGGTGAAATTCTGGTGATGGGCAACTACCGCGGCGCGAACCTGCTGTTTTACTGCGACCCACAATCCCACGTCGAGCGTCAAATCATCAAATCGGGTCTGTACGATCCGCATCTGCTTGCGGTCATGGAACGGTTCGTGCGGCCGGGCTCGAGCGTGCTCGATATCGGCGCCAACATCGGCGCCTACGCGATCCCGTTGTCGCAGGGCTTTCCCGATATTCAGGTGCATGCGTTCGAGCCCAATCCATTCGCGGCCGCGCGACTGCATAAAAATATTGCGCTCAACCGCGCGTCCCGTATCGTGGTGCATGAAGTCGGTGTCGGGTCCAGTCGCGGAAAACTGACGCTGCATGCGTTCCCGTACAAAGACGTCGGCATTTCATCTTTTATCCAGCCGACAAACAGCGTGGAAGCGGCGCGCCGGATTGAGGTCGAGGTGACCACCCTCGACGATATGCTGGCGCGCATCGCGGGGCCGATCAGTCTGGTCAAGATGGATATCCAGGGCTTCGAACTCGAGGTGCTGCGCGGCGCGCGGCGGTTACTGGCATCACAACGACCGGCGGTGTTGCTGGAACACCAGGACGGAAACTTCGGCAATGCCGTGGCCGCGGCCGACGCCAAGCATGCGCTGTGCGAATTGTTTCGCGAGTGTCACTACGACGTTTTTTATATCACGCGCTACGACTCGCAGCTCGCATTTCCGGTGCAGTGGGACCAGCCGCTGGAGGGAGATCTGCTGGCGTTGCCGCTGCCGTTACCGGCGGCGGCTCATGATGCCAGGGCGGCGTAAAGTCCACGCAGCTGATCAACCATGGCATCCAGGCTGAGGCGCTCAATCGAGCGGCGCGCGTTGAGGCCGAACGCTTCGGCCTGTGCCCGGTTACCCAGCTCGCGCATGGCCTGCACCAGACGCGCACGATCGCGCGCATCGCAGACCACGCCGCTGACGCCGGTCTCGATAAATTCCGACGCGCCGCTCTTGGTGCTGGTGATCGCCGGCACACCGGCGGCCATCGCCTCCAGCACCACGTTCGGGAACGGATCGTAGAGCGTCGGCAACACCAGCGCGTCGGCGGCGCCGTAATACGGTTTCACGTCCGGCTGGCTGCCGGCAAAAATGACGCGCTGCGCCAACCCGTACCGCTGCGCGCGACGCTGGTACCGCGCCAGCTTTTTATCGCGCCCGACGACCAGCAGATACGTGTCTGGCGGTAGCTCGGCCATTGCGTCGAGCAGTACCGGTATTCCCTTGCGCTCGAAACCGGAACCGACGAACAGAAACAACGTGGCCGTCTCCGGAATGCGATAACGCGCACGGATCCCGGCGCGATGCCGGCGCAACGTCGGATGAAACTCGGTCAGGTTGATACCGTTATAGATCACATGCAACTTGGCGTCGGCGACGCCGAAGTGGTATTTGATTTCCGCTTTTACCATCCGCGAATTGCAGATCACCGCCTTGAGTTGCGGGCTGGTGAACATCTTCTTTTCGGCCCACTTGACGTAGCAGTGATACGGATTCAGCGCCTGTGCCAGCCGGCCCCAGACCGACAGCACACGCGCGCGCTGCGCCAGCCACTCGCGATGCACGCCGTCGCCGGCACGGTAGATATCGCAACCGGGAATGCGCTCGTGCGACTGCACGATATCGAACTGGCGTGCGCATAGCCGCCGGCGCACCGCGCACGAAAACGACCAGTCGCGCCATACGCGTCCGAGGTAGAACGGATTCACGCCGATGACATCGAAGCCGTCGCCCGGTTTCCACTCACGCGTGATCAGGGTCACGCGCACGTCGGTGCCCTGAAGTGCTTCGAGCGTGCGCGCGACAAAGCGCTCGGCGCCACCGTCCTGGGCGTAACGCTGACGGATGAGCGCGATCGAAAGCGGTTTCATCAGGACATTAAATAAGCTGGCGCACCGCAGCGAGCACGTCCTGCACCGGGATCGTCGTCAGACATTCGCTCACTTTGCTGTTGCCGCAACCGTCCATGCCGCAAGGGCGGCACGAATGGTTGGTGGTAATCACGCGCGCCGACACCTGCCACGGACCCCATTCCAGATCGCCGCTCGGTCCGAACAACACCACCGTCGGGGTCTGCATCGCAGCCGCAATATGCATCGGCACGGAGTCGACGCCAACGAAACATTTGGCCTGCGCGGTGAGCGCAGCGAGTTGTTTCAAGTTGAGTTTGCCCGAAAGATCGACCACCGGTTTACGTAGCTGCACCGCGATACTGCCGACAAATTGCAGCTCCTCCTTGCTCGGCGCGGCCGTGAGCACCACGCGTTCGCCGGCATCCTGCAGCGCATTGATGAGCGCAGCGTACTTCTCCGGCTCCCAGCATTTGAATAACCAGCGCGAGGTCGGATGGATATGAATATACGAACCGGGGGTCAGGCCTTGGGCATCGAGCAACGTCTGCACCGAGGTTTCCGCGTCCGTGCCCGGCACCAGTGTCAGCGCACGCTCGTCGGCATGCGGATAGATGCCGAGACGACGCAGTGCATCGAGATGAATCTCGACCGTGTGCCGCGGCTTGGCCGGAATGCGGTAGAGATGGGTAAAAGTCGTGCGCCAGAACCAGCCGCGCTTGGGACCGTAATCGCGTGCGACCGCGACTTCGGAACCGAGAACGAACGCCAGCAGCGCGCCACGCGAGGATTCGGTCAAGTGCACCAGCAGGTCGTAATCACGCGCGCGCAACGTGCGCAGCAGCCGCCATTCCTGACGCAGGCGATGAAAAAACCCGGCGCGCTTCCAGGCACGATCGATCGTGTGCAGCTGCGTGATCGCCGGATGGCCGCTCAACATTGCCGCGGTCTCGGCGTACACCAGCGCATCGATCTGCGCGTGCGGGATATGGCGTTTCAGTACCGAGAACACCGGCGCGGTCAGCAGTACGTCGCCGTGATGGCGCAGCTTGACCACGAGCACGCGGCGGATGGTTAACGGATCGACGGCGTCTGGCAGCATGGCGCGAACCTTAGCAGATTCCAGCGGGGGCCCGAACCCGTCCGGCCTATCCCTGTATCGCCGTCAGCACCTGCGGCGGCGTGATGTGGCGCAGGCAGTTCAAATGCGTTAGTGGACATTCGCGCGCGAAGCACGGGCTGCACTCGATCCCGAGATAAAGCACCTTGGCCTTGGCGCTCATCGGCGGCGTATGCCGTGGATCCGACGATCCGTAAATCGCCACCAGCTTGCGTCGCAGCGCCGCGGCGATGTGCATCAGACCCGAGTCGTTGCTCACCACCACGGTCGCGAGCGACATCAGATCGATGGCCTCGGCGAGCGACGTGCGCCCGCCGAGGTCGAGGCAACGGCCGCCGGTCTGATCGTCGATCGCGCGTGTGATTGCGGCATCGCGCTCGGAACCGAACAGCCACACCTCCCACCCCTGCGCCAGCTTGGCGCGCGCGACCTCGATAAAATACTCGGCCGGCCAGCGCTTGGCCGGTCCGTATTCCGCGCCCGGACACAGACCGAGCACCGGTCCCTGCGGCATCGCATGACCGAGCGCGTTCAGCGCATGCAGCGTGTTTTCGCGATCGGCGAAGAGTTCGGGCTCTGGCAGTACTGGCGGCAACGCTTCATTCGGCTCGAGCCCGAGCGCGACGAAACGATCGACCGTGCGCGGCAGCGCCTGTTCATCGAGACGGCGCCAGTCATTGAGTATTCCATAGCGCAACTCACCGACGAAACCGGTGCGCCGGCGTGCGTGCGCGACCCACGGAACGATCGCCGACTTGAAAGAGTTCGGCAGTACGATGGCACGATCGTAGGCGCGTGTGCGCAGCGCACGGCCGAGCGCGACACGCCTGCCGAGCGCGAGTTCGCCGTGGCCGACCGGCAGCGCGATGCCCTCGTCGACTTCGGGCATGCGCGCCAGCACCGGCAGCGTCCATGCCGGCGCCACCACCTCCAGGCGCGCATCCGGTTGGCGCTGCTTCAGCACCTTGAACAGGCTTTGGGCCAACACCATGTCCCCGACCCACGCCGGGCCGACCACCAATATTTTCATCTCAGGCGACACGTTGCGGTTTCAACAGGCGCACGATTGGGCCGGTCATCAAGGTCGTGGTCACCGCCATGACCACCATCATGGTAAATATCTTGGGACCGAGTATCCCCAGATCGTAACCGAGATTGAGCACGATGAGCTCGATCAGGCCGCGGGTATTCATCAGCGCGCCGAGGATGCACGCGGTGCGCCAGTTGTGGCCGGTGAGGCGCGCGGCGATCGCGGCACCGCCGAACTTGCCGGCGATCGCGACCAGCAATACCAGACCGCAGATCAACCACGACTGTACGTCGTCCAGCAGGCCGATCTGGGTGCGCAGCCCGGTGAAAGCGAAGAACAGCGGCAGCAGGATGATCGTCGTGACATCCTGAATCCGCGCGATCAGCTTTTCCTTGAAGCCGTTCTGCACCGGCATGATCACGCCCACCAGGAACGCGCCAAACAGCGCATGGATACCGATCATTTCGGTAATCCACGCGGATAGCAGCAGCGCCATGAACGCAAACGCCACCAAGCCGGAAGAAAGTTGCGGACCCTGGGCCGCGAGCGCGAGTCGTTGACTAAGCAACGGCCGCACGACGGCGAGCATCAATAGCGCATACAGCATCACCAGCGCGATGGTCACCGCCGCGCCATTGGCGTTGCCCGACTGCACCAGCCCCACCACCAGCGCCAACAGGCACCAGGCACTGACGTCATCGACCGCCGCGCAGGTAATCGCCAGCGTACCGAGCGGCGTACGCGTGAGCCCTTGCTCCTGGATGATGCGCGCCAGCACCGGAAATGCGGTGATACTCATCGCAATGCCCATGAACAGTGCGAACGCGAGCCTACCCTTGTCCAGCGGCCCGTATTCCGCGAACAACAACAATGCCAGACCGGTTCCCAGGAAGAAGGGCACGACAATACTCATCAGCGAAATGACGATAGCCGGGCGCGCCTTGGAACGCAGGATCTTGGTATCGAGCTCGAGTCCGACAATGAACATGAACAACAGGATGCCGACCTGGCTCAGAAAATACAGTCGTTGCACCGAAGCCGCCGGGAACAGAAACGCGTGTGCCGCGGGCGCCACGACCCCGAGCAACGACGGGCCGAGAAAAATGCCGGCCAGAATTTCACCCATTACTTGCGGCTGTCCCAGATGACGCACGACCAGACCGCACAGGCGCGCGGCCACAAGGATAACCAGGATCTGCAGCAGCAGGCTACTGAGCGGCGAGGCCAGATTGCGGTCCAGTTCGTGGAGAAACGCGTTCATGCCGCGGTAAAGACTATTTATCTTTCAAAACGAATACCGCACCACAGTAGGGGCAGCGTTCTTCGCCGCTGTCTTCGATCGGCAGGTACACGCGCGGGTGCGAATTCCATAGGCTCATGCCCTTCATCGGGCAATGCAGCGGCAGATCGGCGCGCGTGACTTCGTAGCGGTTCTCTGCGTTCGGTTGCAGCACCGGCACCGGTTTCGATTTATTGGGCTGACTCACGATAGTGTCTCCAGGTTCTTGTGCGCGCCTAGATCAGCGTCAGCCATTCGGGATACTTGGCCATACGACCGTGCACCAGATCGAAATACATCGCCTGCAGCTTCTCGGTGATCGGCCCGCGTTTGCCGGCCCCGATCATGCGCCCGTCGAGCTCGCGGATCGGCGTCACTTCTGCAGCGGTGCCGGTGAAGAACGCCTCGTCGGCGACATAGACCTCGTCGCGCGTGATGCGCTTCTCGATCACCTTCATGCCGATGTCGGCGGCCAGCTGATCCACGGTCGCGCGCGTGATGCCGTCGAGCGCGGACGTAAGTTCCGGGGTATAGATCGTGCCCTCGCGCACGATGAAAATATTCTCGCCCGAGCCCTCGGCGACATAACCTTCGGGATCGAGCAGCAACGCCTCTTCGCAACCGGCCGAGAGTGCTTCGCGCAACGCCAGCATCGAGTTCATGTAATTGCCGTTGGCCTTGGCCTTGCACATGGTGATGTTGACGTGGTGGCGCGTGAGCGACGAGGTACGCACGCGAATGCCGTTCTTCTGGCCGTCCTCGCCGAGATACGCGCCCCACGACCACGCGGCGACGATCGCATGCACCTTGAGATTGTCGGCGCGCAGGCCCATGCCTTCGCTGCCGTAGAAACACATGGGGCGGATGTAGGCCGACTCCAGCTTGTTGTCGCGCACCGCGGCACAGATCGCTTTGTTAATGGTGTCCTTGTCGTACGGGATCTTCATCCCGAGGATGTGCGCGGAACGGAACAAGCGGTCGGTATGCGCCTGCAACCGGAAGATTGCGGTGCCGCGCGAAGTCTTGTACGCGCGCACGCCTTCGAACACACCCATGCCGTAGTGCAGCGTGTGCGTGAGCACGTGGGTGGTGGCTTCGCGCCATGGCACGAGTTTGCCGTCGTACCAGATGACGCCATCGCGATCAGACATGGACATAAATAAGTAACCCTTCTCTCTCGTTTAGTTGAACGTCTCATCCCAGATGCGCTGCACGGTGCGCGGCAAATCGCCGAGCGTCGCCGGGTCAGTAACGGACCCACGGTCGGCGAGCTTCAGCCGGTGCTCCATGGAGAGGTAGCGGCGGTAGGCATCTACCAGCAATTCCAGCCGCCTGGTCTCAAGCAGGCCTTCTGCGTGCAGGGCTTCCAGGATACTGATGTTGTCCGTGTGCTGGGTCAGCGCTGGATGCCGCTGTGCCCATCGCAGGGTCCAATATTGCACCATAAATTCGATGTCCACGATACCGCCGCGCGAATGCTTGAGGTGAAAGCCCGACGCCGACCCACTGGTTTTCGAGGCGTGGCCGGCGGCCATGCGCTGGCGCATGGCGCCCACTTCGCGCTTAAGCTGCTCGACATCGCGCGCCTGGCACAGGATTTCGCGACGAACCTCGGCGAAGTGCTGACGCAGCGGCGCGCTGCCGGCAACCGCACGCGCCCGTACCAGGGCCTGATGTTCCCAGGTCCAGGCGCGGGTTTTCTGATAATCGCGAAACGCCGCCAGACTGGTGACGAGCGTACCGCTCTGGCCGGACGGTCGCAGGCGCACATCGACTTCGTACAGCAGGCCGCTCGGCGTGCGCGTGGTCAACAAGTGAATCAGTCGCTGTCCGAGGCGGGCGAAGAATTCCTCGTGCGTGAGACTGCGCTTGCCGTCGGTGACGCCGTCGTCACAACCGTCGTAGAGGAAAATCATATCGAGATCGGAGGCGTAGCCGAGTTCGAGGCTGCCGAGCTTGCCATAGCCGATCACCGCAAAATCGGCCGGCTGTTTTCGGCCACGACAGCGCGGCTGGCCGTAACGCCCCTGCAGCACGCGCTGCGCCACCGCCAGACATTCCTCCAGCACCACGTCGGCGATGCGCGCCAGATGCGCGCCGACCTGCTCGGCCAGCAGACCGGGGCCGATGTCGGCGGCGGCCACGCGCAACACATGTGCGTGATGAAACTCGCGCAACACTTCCATCTGCAGTTCCAGCTCGGCCTCCGGCAGCGCGAGCATGCGCGCGCGCAGTTCGGAAGCGAGCGCGGCGTGTGTCAGCGGTTCATACAGGCTGCGCGGGTCGAGCAGCTCATCGAGCACGATCGGGTGTTGCGCGATCCAGCGCTCGATCCACGCGCTCGCACCGCAGAGCTTCACCAGTTGCGCCAGCGCCGGCGGATTCTCCGCCAGCATGATGAAATAAGTGGTACGCCGGCCGATGGCTTCGAGCAGATTCACCAGGCGCGCGAGCGTCTCGGCGGGATTGACCGCGGCGCCGGCGCTCGCCAGCACTTGCGGCATCAGCCGGTCGAGACGCGCGCGGCCCTCGGTCGACAATGCCAGACATGGAACGCTGTTGCGAAACCCGGCCAGCAATTCGGTAACCGCGCTCGGCTCCTTAAAACCGGCGGCACGTAATACACGCGCGCTGGTATCGCTGTCGGCGGTGCCGAGCCACACCGCCGCGAATTCCGAAGAAGCCTCAGAGGCAGCGGCAGTCGCCGGCAGAATGAACGTCTGCGCAAACTGCGCACTCACGTGCTCACGGTGCGTCGCCAGCGCCGATTCGAATTCCGGCCAGTCGGTAAATCCCATGCTGAACGCCAGCCGCGCCTGCCCTTCGGGATCTTGTGGCAACACATGTGTCTGCTGGTCCTCGACCATCTGCAACCGATGCTCGACGTTGCGCAGAAATACGTATGCCGCGCTCAACTGCTGACACGCGAGTCGCGGCAGATAGTCGCGCTCGGCCAGCCGTTCCAATGCCTCGAGTATCGGCCGGCACTGCAGCGTCGGTTCGCGCCCGGCGCGAATCAGCTGGCGCGCCTGACCGATGAATTCAATCTCGCGGATGCCGCCGGGGCCGAGCTTCACGTGCTCGTGCATGCCCTTGCGCGTCATCTCGCGCTCGATCAGCACCTTCATGTCGCGGATGGCTTCGAACGCGCCGTAGTCGAGATACTTGCGAAATACGAACGGCCGCAGCGCCGTCAGCAATTCCTCGCCGGCGGCGGCATCGCCGGCGACGCGGCGCGCCTTGATCAGCGCGTAGCGCTCCCAGTCGCGCCCATGCAACTGGTAATACTGCTCCATCGCATCGAAGCACAGCGCCAGCGGGCCGCTGGCGCCGTTCGGCCGCAGCCGCATGTCGACGCGGAACACAAAGCCCTCGGCGGTGGTGTCGGCGAGCGCGCTGATCAGCGACTGGCCGAGGCGAATGAAAAATTCATGATTGCTCAGTGTGCGCGCCGGCGCGTTTGAACCGCGCACCTCGCCTTCCTCGCTGTAGGCGAACATCAGATCGACATCGGAGGAAAAATTCAGTTCGTGACCGCCGAGCTTGCCCATGCCCAGCACCAGGAACAGTGACTCGCGGCCGCTGTCGGCGCCGATCGGCGTGCCGTGTTCGGCCTTGGCCCAGGTCAGTAGATGTTCGAGTGCCTGCGCGATACAGGCATCGGCGAGCGCCGACATGGTCGCCATGACTTCGTGCAGGTCGGCAACACCGGCGAGATCGCGATACGCGATGCGCAGCATTTCGCGGTGACGAAATACCCGCAGGCGCCGCTTGAGTTCGGTGTCATCCGCGCAGCCGGCGAGCACATCGCCGAGGCGCAGGTTCAATTCTTCCGCGGCGTAAGGCCGCGACAAATCGCCGCTGTCGACGAGATCCGTGAGTAGCGTCGGCTGCGCTACCAGCGAGCGCGCGACGAATTCGCTGCTGGCGAGTACGCGCGGCAACGCCTGCAGCCAGCCGCGCTGTTGAATGTCGTCGGTCCCCGCTGCCGGCAACCGCGCGCGCAGCGTCTCGCAATAGGTCTGCGCGCGGGCGCGCAATGCCGCCGGTACGTCGGCCAGCCCGCGGTCGAGCACTGATTGCGCGCTATCGGTCATGGAGTGTGGCAAGCAGTTGAGACTGTTATAGTTTAGGGGCATCACTGCCTGGTTCGAAGGAGATCGTCATGGAATCCCTGGTCCCCGAAGCCATCGCCCATTACTGCGCAGCGCACTCGGCGCCCGCCTCCGCGGTCGCCGACGAGCTCGAACAATACACCCTCAAGCATTGCCAATACCCGCAGATGCTGACCGGCGCGTGGGAAGGCGGCCTGTTGCGATTATTGGTTGGAATTACCGGCGCGCAGCGCGTGCTCGAGATCGGGCTCTATACCGGCTACTCGGCGCTGATGATGGCCGAGGCCTTGCCCGAGGACGGCGAACTCATCAGCTGCGACATCGATCCCGATACCACCAAGATTGCGCGCGGGTTTCTCGACCGCAGTCCGCACGGCGGCAAAGTGTCGATTCATCTGGCGCCGGCGCTGGAAACGCTAAAGACGCTGACGCCGTGGTTCGATCTGGTCTTCATCGACGCCGACAAGGAAAATTACAGCGCCTATCTGGAGGCGTGCCTGCCGCTGGTCCGTACCGGCGGCCTCATCATTGCCGACAACGTGTTGTGGTCCGGGCGGGTGCTGCATCCGAAAGACGCCAGCGATCGTGCGATCGTCGCGTTCAACGACAAGGTCCGCAGCGATGTGCGCCTCGAGTGTGTGATGCTGCCGATCCGCGATGGCGTGAGCCTGATCCGCAAGCGCTGACGAATCAGGCGATGGAATTCATTCATGTATGAATCACGCAAACACCGGCCGCTGTCGCGCGCGCTTTTTCAGCGTCGCCTCGCGCGCCATTTTGCCGCCGCCGTGGGTCTGGTCCTCGGTTCGCTGCTGCTCGGCATGGCCGGCTACACCTATTACGAACATCTGGCGTGGCGTTCGGCGTTCCTGAACTCGGCGATGCTGCTCGGCGGCATGGGCCCGGTAGACCCGCCGCAAACGGACGGCGGCAAAGTATTCGCCGGCCTGTACGCGTTATATGCCGGCCTGGTATTCCTGATCGCCGCCGCGGTGATGCTGGCGCCGGTGTTGCACCGCTTGCTGCACAAGTTTCATTGGGGTGGGGACGACGACCACTGACCGTGACCGGCGTTACGGCGACGGCTTGCGCTGCTTTGGTTTGCTGATCAACAGTTCGAATTGCTCGTCGGTAAGGGGCTTGCTGAACCAGAATCCCTGCGCGTAATCGCAACCCATGGCGACCAGGTGGTCGCGGATTACTTCCTCTTCCACGCCCTCGGCCACGACCTTGAGCCCAAGGTGATGACCCAGATCGATGACGGAACGAACGATCGCCGCGTCGCGCTTGTCGCGCAACATATTGAGCACGAACGACTGGTCAATTTTTATCTCGTGTACCGGCAGCTTCTTGATGTTCTGCAGCGAGGTATAGCCGGTACCGAAATCATCGATCGAAATCAGCACGCCGATGTGGCACAACGCGGTCAGCGTTTCGAACGCGCGCTTGGGTTCGAGGATCAACGCGCTTTCGGTAATCTCAAGCGTCAGCTGGTCCGCTGCGACACCGGCATTGCGCAGCAATTCCTCGACCTGCGCCGGCAGGTTGGGGTCCTGCAGCGAGCGCGCCGACAGATTCACGTTCATCCGCACCGGGCATTGTGCATTCTTCCATGCACAACACCGCTGCAACGCGTTCGCCAGTACCCAACGCGTCAGCGGCTTGATCAGACCGGTGTGCTCGGTCGTCGGAATGAATTGATCGGGTATCAGCAGGCCCTGTTGCGGATGTTGCCAGCGCACCAGCGCCTCCGCTGCCGCGATGCCGCCAGTCCTGAGATCGATCATCGGCTGGTAATGCAATACCAGTTGCTGGTGCTCGATCGCATCCCGCAGTTCCGCCAACAGCGCCAGCCGGCGCGGACTGTACGGATCGTATTCAGGCAGGTAGACACAGTATTCTTCACCGGTCTGTTTGGCATGGTTCATCGCCACGTCCGCACGTTGCAGCAGACTGTTGACGTCGTTGGCATGCGTCGGCGCGATGGCGACGCCGAAGCTGGCTTCGACCGCCACCGGAATGCCCTCGACCACGAACGACGCCTGCATGATTCCCGATAGTTTCCGGATCACGACCTCGACGTCCTCCACCGAGGTCAGCTGCGTCAACAGAATGCCGAATTCGTCGGCGCCCAGACGCGCGACGACATCGGCATCGAACACGCTGCTGCGCAGGCGTAAGCCGACCTGCCGCAACAGATCATCGCCGCAATGGTGCCCGAGCGTATCGTTGACCTCGCGGAAACGCTCGAGATCGATCAACAGCATCACCAGCACCCGACCTTCGCGCAGACTCGCTTCGAGCGCGGATTGCGCCGCCTGGAAAAACCCGGCGCGATTCGGCAGGCGCGTGAGCGGATCGTTGTAGGCCAGGTAATGCGCCGATTCTTCGGCCTGGTGGCGTTCACGGCGATTGCGCGCCTCGCGTAATTCACGCTCGACCGCCGGCACCAGACGTTTCAGGGCGCCCTTCAGCACGTAGTCGTGGGCGCCGGCCTTCATCGCCGCAACCGCGCGGTCCTCGCCGATGGTGCCGGAGACAATGATGAACGGAATATCGAGCTTGGACTCATGCAGCTTCGCCAACGCGTCATAGGCGGTAAACCGTGGCATCGTGAAATCCGAAAACACGATGTCCCAGCCCTTGGTCGCCAATTGCATCTGCATCGGCTCGGCCTCCTCGACGCGTACGAACGTCGGGTTGTAACCGCCGCGACGTAGCTCTTCGACGAGCAGCAACGCGTCGTCTTCGTTATCTTCTACTATCAATGCGCGTAATGGTTTCATCGTCAATCCTTGACGTTTGAGTACCTCGACTACGAGGACCTCGGCGGCTCATTCAGGATCAGCCAGTAGAGCCCCAACTGGCGTACGGCCTCGACGAACTGGTCGAAATCGACCGGCTTGCGGATATAACTGTTGGCGCCATAGCGGTAACCGTTGACGAGGTCCTGTTCTTCCTTGGACGACGTCAGGATCACCACCGGCATCAGCCGGGTACGTTCGTCGGCGCGCAATTGCCTTAATACTTCCAGCCCTTCCACCTTCGGCAGTTTCAGATCCAGCAGTACCAGGGTCGGCAGGTCGGCCGGATCGCGTTTGGCGTAGGCACCGCGGCAGAACAGGAAATCCAGCGCCTCGGCGCCGTCGTGCGCAACGTGAAACGCGTTGATGATATTATTTTTAGACAACGCCAGGCGCGTGAGTTCTTCGTCGTCCGGATTGTCCTCAACCAGCAATATGTTTTTCATCGCCATCGCGCTTCCCCTTGGTTCGTCGATCGGTCGTCAACAACGTAAAGTAAAACGTGGCCCCGCGGCCGACTTCGGCTTCGGCCCAGACGCGCCCGCCGTGACGGCGCACGACCCGCTGCACGCTTGCCAGACCGACGCCGCTGCCGGGGAATTCGCTCATGTCATGCAGGCGCTGGAACGCCCCGAACAGTTTATCGGCATAGGTCATGTCGAAACCAGCGCCGTTGTCGCGCACGTAAAACGTGCGCTCGTTCGGCACGGTATCCGGCAGGGCCCCGAACTCGATACGGGCATGCTCGCTTTTGCCGGTGAATTTCCAGGCATTGCCGAGCAGATTTTCCAGTGTCACGCGCAGCAACTGCGGATCGCCATCGGCGGTCAACCCGGGCTCGATGCGGATCTCGACCGGGCGCTCGGGATGGGCGCTGCGCAGGTCGTCGACAGTGGTTTGCGCGAGAGCGCTCAGGTCCACGAGCTCATGCGTCATCTCGACGCGCGTCACGCGCGACAGCTTTAACAGGTCATCGATCAACAGCGCCATGCGTTGCGTCGCGGCGCGCACGCGCTGGAGGTAACTCACGTGCTGCGCATCGAGTTTGTCAGTGCAGTCGTCGAGCACGATACGGCTGAAGCCGTCGATGCTGCGCAGCGGCGCGCGCAGATCGTGTGACACCGAATAGCTAAAGGCCTCGAGTTCACGGTTGACCGCCTCGAGCTCGGCGGCGTTGTTGCGCAGCGTCTGCTCGATTTCCTTACGCGCGCTGATGTCGCGCAGGATGCCGGTGAAATACACCGCGCCGCCGGACTTCCAGCTGGCGAGCGACAGATCGACCGGAAATTCGGCGCCGTCCTTGCGCCGGCCGGCGAGTTCCACGGTCTTGCCGATCACGCGCGGCTCGCCGCCGGTGAGATACCGCCGCAGGCCGTTGCGGTGGGCGTCGTGAAAACGCTCCGGCATCAGCATCGTCAGCGGGCGCTCGAGAACCTCGGTAGCGGCGTAACCGAAAATGCGCTCGGCCGACGGGTTCAGGTAAATGACATTGCCGCCGCTGTCGGCGGAGATGATCGCGTCGTTGGCGGTCTCGGTGACCGCGCGGAAGCGCTCCTCGGCCTGTTCGCGTTCGGCGATCTGGATGTGCAGGACATCGTTCGTGTGCGCGAGCTCGGCGGTGCGTTGGGCGACGCGCTTTTCGAGCTGTTCATTCAGCTGGCGCAACTCGTCACGCGCGCGCTCTATGTCGCGGCGGTTCTTGTCGATTTCGTGCAACATCTCGTTGAATCCGTCGACCAGGGTGCCGACCTCATCGTCGCTGCGCTTGACCGCGCGCAAACTGAAGTCGCGCTCGCGCGCGACCCGGCGCGCGAGCCCGGCGAGATCGATGATCGGACCCATCACCAGCCGCTGCATCCACATCGCAACGAAAAAGCTTACGATCAGCACCGCGATAAACAACACCGTGGTGATGCCAATGAAATCCGCGAGGATCTCGTTCCACTCGCCGGTGTCAGCGACGATCGTCAACTTGCCGAGCGCGCGGCCCCTGTGCGTAATGCTGCGCACCGCCGTGGCCTGCTGCTCCTCGATCGTCCAGACATCGGCCGGCGGGGCCACCGGCGGCAACCGGACTTCGGCCTCGTTTTCCGAGCGCTGATAGTGTGCGAATAATTTTCCATCGGCATCGTAGAGCGCGGCCGCGATCACGTGCGGGTCGGTGCGCAGTGCCGCCAGCGTCTCCGTCGCCGCCGCGGGATCGTGGAACGCGAGCGGCGCCGTGCTGTTGAGGCCGATGACGTCGGCAAGCAAGGTGAGCTGCTTCTCCAGCTGACGCTCGAACATGGTCCGGGTATGCAGCAGCCGTCCGACGCCGACAAAGACGACACTGAAGAGCGCCAGCGCCAGCATCGTGAGCACGATCTTCCAGCGGATCGGCGTACGTCGCAGCCGGTGCAGGAGGCGGTTCATGGCTTGTTTACCGCCAGACTCAAGATGCGCGAGCTGACATTCAGACCGGCGCGGTGCGCCGCTGGCTGGCTGATCTCGAACCGGATACGACCGCGCATCTCCACCAGATTGATGATGCCGCCTTGCGCCAGAAAGTCCGGCGTTTCGCCGATCGTCAACAGTCCGTGCTGACTGGAGGCCTCCGCCGGCAGCGGCTCCAGGCCGGCGGCGACAAACAGCAGATGACAGCGTGTCGCGCGCGCCTGACTGGCGCGCGCAAGGCGGCGGACCGTTATCTCGTGGCCCTCAATGCGTTCACCGGCGAAGCCATCGAGCGCGGCGCCAAAGCGTTCGGCACCGACGACACACAAGTTGAAACCCTGGCCGCTGAATGCATCCTTGGGCCATTCGATGAACTGGATAAAGTTGTAGAGATACGAGGCCTTGACCTGATATTCGAGCGGCGCGGAATACGAACGCACCGCGAACGCGCTGAGAACCATCGCGACGAGAAACCCTACAACCGATCCTCTCCAGGTCCTGCGTGACATTTCGTTACCGCCCCGAATTAATTGTAATTAGTTCGTTCGTTAATCCTTTTGCCAGTTCTGCATTCGTTCAGAAGCGCCAGCGCAGCTGGACGTAATAACCACGCTGCACCTCAGTGCCGTTTCCGTTGGCGACCACGGCCTGTTCCGGATGGTGATTGTCGAGAAGATTCTGCGCCACCAGCGCCAGCTCCAGATCCGACGTTGGAAACCAGCCCAGACCCAGATCGAGCGCGGTATAGGCCGGCACGTTGAGCGCCGGCAACTCGCCGACGTGGCGCAAGGTGGCATCGAACTGGAGATCGGGCCGGATGTCGTAGGCCGAGCGCAGCGTGGCGTAGTAATGCGGGTTCGAGCGTTCCGTTATTCCCGGTTGGGTTTGCGCGATGCTCGAGGCGTCGACCGAAAGATTCATGCGCATATATGTGTACGCCGCATCCAGGCGCCACGCCGGCGTTGCCTGCCAGCGCGTCGCGATTTCGACGCCATAGGTATGCGCGCGCATCTTGTTCCGGAACTGAAAATTCTGTTCGAGCGTCAGCAGGTCGCGATAGTCGTTATAGAACGTCGCGACGTCGTACCAGAAATCCTTGGCCATCAACTGGCGGTAGCCGAGCTCGTAGGCGTACACGGTCTCGGGAATCTCGTTGTCACCGAGCCGATTACCGCCGAATACGAGATCGCGTTCCAGGCGCGACGGGATGCGTATCGCGCGCGCGGCCGAGGCCCATAACGTTTGTTGAGCGTTCGGCGTCCACGCCAGACGCACATTCGGCTGCCATTCGTTGCCGGAGTACGCATTGTGTTCGTACTTGGTGCCCAACGTCAGGTTCCACCGATCCGGTGACAGCGTGATCGTATCCTGCACAAACGCGCTCTCGGTCCGATCCGCGCGCTGCTGCGGGTCCATGCTGATCAGCGGGCCATTGCGCAGACTGTCGCGGGTGTCGCGAAAGCCGAGACCCCAGATCAGCCGCTGCCGCTCCGTCGGCGACAGGTCGTGCTGGAACTCCATATCGTAGGTATCGCGCTTTTCACCGAGCGCCGTATTGTCGAGTTCGATATGGTCGTAATAGAACTGCAGGCGCAGGCTTTCCGTTGGCGACAGCTTGCGGTTCCAGCGTCCGAGCAGGTTGCCACCGCGGTGGTCGACGTCCTGCGTCACCGTCGCGCTGTCGCGCTGGCCGACGCGTGCGTGATACACATCACCCGAGACACGCAGCGTATCGCGCGTGCCGGCGTCCATATCCCAGCGAAAGCCGGCGCGATCCTGGCTGCTCTGATCGTAGGCATTGCCCGACGGCGAAAAGCCGGTGCCGCGTTCGAATGAGCGCATATAGACGCGCGCGTTCTGATCGTTGCCGGGCTGCCAGCCGTAGCGCGCGGTACCGAAGGCGTGCTCTTCGGTACCGGCACCGACGCTGACCAGACCGCCCTGGGTATCGCGCGCGTGCTTGGTGATGATATTGATCACGCCGTTGACCGCGTTCGCACCCCACAGCGATCCCCCGGGGCCACGGATGACTTCGATTCGATCCACGTCCGCCAGCACCACGTCCTGCGCTTCCCAGAATACGCCCGAGAACAGCGGGTCGTAGATCGAGCGCCCGTCGATCATGACCAGCAGTTTGTTGGTGGCGACGCCGCGGATGGTAACCGTGGTTTTGTTGGCATTGACGCGCGCGACCTGCACGCCCGGCACCAGGCGCAACGCTTCCGGTATGGTGCGCGCGCGTGAACGACGGATGTCTTCATTGGTCAGAACGAAAATCGCGCTCGGCACACCCTGAATCGGTTCCAGCCGGCGCGCGGCGGAATAGACATCGATCTCGGCCAGTTCTTCGAGCGACACACCCTTGATGTTGAGTGCTATAACTTCGGCCGCAGCGTGGGCCAGATCCGGTAACCCCACACTGCTCGCGAGAAGACCGGCAAACAACCCGCCGGTCAATGCGCGCCGGAATTCGAATGTTGAGATATGGGAACCAAATGGGCCGAAGCGGGCGCAAGCGGGCGCTAAGAACGGCTCTGCCCCTGACGCTGACGGGATTTCGGCTCGCTTGCGCATGCGCAGCCGCATGCCATCTTTGGTGGACAAAGATGGAATCGGACGGGACGAGCCGGTGTTGCTACCGCCGAAAAGGCCGGTGTGATCCAGACCCATGGTGCAAACTCTCCATCCATAGAGATGCAACTTTTATGGTACTGGCCACAATCTCTCGACTGCCCAGTGGCCACGGAATGGGCATTATAGACAGGGGCAAGCGACTGAACGCAAGCCTATAAAAGTGGCACCCGTCCCGCCCCTGCCGCATGGGCTTGACGGAACCACCGACCACTAACGCTTGCGGTGACAAAATGCGCGCAGGAAAGATCTCGCCGCCAAGATGAAAGCGACAAAGTGGTTGTAGTTATTACTTATTCTTTATAGATGACCAGCGGCACCCGTCCGGCACACCGTCGCAACCAGTTAATCGATCGCAGCACCGGCGACCGCGTCACCAGCCAGCGTTCCAGCCGGCGCTTGCCGGGAAAATCGAGCAATAACACCCCGACCAGCAGCGTCAACAACCCCTGGCCCGGCAGCACCAGCATCAGGATCCCGGCGACGATAAACACCAGCCCGAGCAGATTTTTACCGAGGTTCAATAGCAACGACACCAGCGGGTGAAAATCGTCCCATGGCTTGCGCCGGTTCCCGTTCGCGAAGTAATCCGCGGGAATCCGAACCACGAGCCACGGCACCGCCACCAGCGTCGCGACGAACGTGATCGCTGACGCCGCCGCCAGCCAGCCGAGGGAGATATCGTGACTTTGAATCCACTCAAGCATGTGCGTTTGGTCTCGGAATCAGAATCCGTTGCGTTGCAGGAACGTCTCGAACGCCGGGCGCCACGCGTCGGGGTTGCGGGTGAAACTGCTATGGCCATCGTCTCCCAGCGCCAGTGGTAACGACGGCAGCGGCACAAATTCGCCGATGCCGCCGTTGGCGACAAAGGCATCAAACCACGCCTGCGGTATTTTCTTACCGAAGTATTTGTCATTCTCGCTGTACAGCCACAGCGTCGGTATCCGCGACGTCGCGCCGTAACTGGCAAATAGCTCCCGCATCAGATCATCGCGGCACGGATTGCCGGTGCGCCCGACCGGATCGCCGCCACCGCCACCGGCAAAATTCACTGCCGCGACAATGCCCGGCAGTCGCTTCGCCGCCAGCGCGATCGATGTCGCGCCACCAAACGATTGTCCGACCAGCAAGCCACGATTGGCATCGACGTACGACAGGCCGCGTGCATACTCGATCACCTTGACGCTCTGCTGGGCCGCAGCCTCGTAGGCCGGCGGATAATTTCTGTTCGAGCAAGTGCCCGAGTATTCCATGTCCTCGCCACCGCTCGCACCGTAGCCGAGGCGCGTCGGCACCAGCACCACAAATCCCCTGGCGACGAAATACTTTGCGTTATCCGAATATCGCTGCCGCCCCATCTTGGCGAAGTCTTCCGACTGCGCCGGCCGGCCGTGATTGAGCAGCAAAAACGGCGAACGCGCCCGGGCGTCGTCCCGAAACAGCGTGACCTTGATCGGCTGCTCGACAACGCGGCCATACATGTTTTTCGCCGTCACCGGCAGGTCGATGACCTCTTCCACGGTCTTGGCCACACTCACGGGCGTGAGCGCGATCAGCGTAACAACGACAGCCAGCTTGAATCTCATGGGTATCCTGTTTGCGGCGAATACGTCACGCCCAGATCTTGAAGTGAAACCGCAATTTCTTGTTCTCCAGCAGCTGTTTCCAGTCGATAAACATGATCGCCAGAATCAGCACCAGACTCACCAGCGCGACCACCACGCTGTGCCATGAAAACTGACCATGGAGGATTTGCTTCGACTCCTCGACCGCGAACTTCCCGGAAAAGACCATCACCGCGTCACTGGCGAATTTACCAATAAAGAACGCCGGCAGAACATGCAGCATTTTTATCCGCGCGATGCCGGCGGCGGTGAACAGCGCGGTGGTCGACAGCGGCGTCAGCGAATAGATCAGCACAAAAATAAAACTCGGCCAGAATCGTTTTCCGATTCTGCCGCCGACATATCGCACATTCTCATTCTCACGCCGACTGAGAATCTTACCGGCCACCTTCGGTATATACATACTGAGAATCCAGCGCCCGATAGTCGACCCCACCGCCCCGAGGGCAACCACAGGCCATGGATTCAGTTTAAATTCGATAATCAAAAAAACCAGAATCGTCCACGCCGGCGGCGCGAACACCGGTATGGTGTCGACGATGAGTGCGGAGAGAAAAGCGACGAGATACATTATTCGGATTTTCACGAGTCCGTCGAGCGCAATAGCGTAGCGTATTGCGCCGCATACAACCCAGCCGTTTTCATTCGGCGCATTACGGCCAACGCCTAATGCGCCCTACGCGCTGGATGCTCGACGATCGCGAGCGAGCGCGAACAACAGAGGTGGTCCTTCGACAGGCTCAGGACGAACGGAAAAGGCAATAACAACTGCACCCTCACCCCAGCCCTCTCCCGCACGCGGGAGAGGGAGTAGCCACGAGAACACAAAAAAAGAAAGGCCCCGTTTCCGGGGCCATTCATTTTACCTAACTGTGCCTGAGCGGCAGCGTTACATATCCATTCCGCCCATACCACCCATGCCGCCCATTCCACCGCCACCGCCGCCGTGTCCGGCTTCTTCCTTCGGCAGTTCGGCCACCATGGCTTCGGTGGTGATCATCAGGCCGGCGATCGAGGCGGCGTGTTGCAGTGCGCAACGCTCCACCTTGGTCGGGTCGATGATGCCCATCTTGAACATGTCGCCGTATTCACCGTTGGCGGCGTTGTAGCCGTGCGCGGTGTCCTTGGTCTCGAGGATTTTGTGGTAGACGACCGAGCCTTCAACGCCGGCGTTTTCCACGATCTGACGCAGAGGCTCCTGCATCGCGCGCAACGCGATTTCGATGCCGACGTTCTGGTCGTGGTTGTCGCCCTTCAGGCTCTTGAGCGCCGAGGCCACGCGCACCAGCGCGACACCGCCGCCGGCCACGATGCCTTCTTCGACGGCCGCACGCGTCGCGTGCAGCGCGTCTTCGACACGCGCCTTCTTCTCTTTCATCTCGACTTCAGTCGCGGCACCGACCTTGATGACGGCAACGCCACCCGCAAGCTTGGCTACGCGTTCCTGCAGCTTCTCTTTGTCGTAGTCGCTGCTGGCTTCTTCGATCTGGGCGCGAATCGACTTCACGCGTGCTTCGATGTCGGCCTTCTTCCCCGCACCATCAATAATCGTGGTGTTCTCTTTGTCCACCGTGATGCGCTTGGCCGAACCGAGGGTCGAGATGTCGGCAGTTTCCAGGTTCATGCCCAGTTCTTCCGAGATCACCGTGCCCCCGGTCAGGATCGCGATGTCCTGCAACATCGCCTTGCGACGGTCACCGAAGCCCGGTGCCTTGACGGCGCAGACCTTGAGGATGCCGCGGATGTTGTTCACCACCAGGGTCGCGAGCGCTTCGCCCTCGACGTCCTCGGCGATGATCAGCAGCGGACGACCCTGCTTGGCCACGCCTTCGAGGATCGGCAGCATGTCGCGGATGTTGGAGATCTTCTTCTCGGTGATGAGGATGAGCGGGTTTTCCAGCTCGGCGCTCATCGTGTCCTGCTTGTTGATGAAGTACGGCGACGAGTAACCGCGATCGAACTGCATGCCTTCGACCAGTTCGAGTTCGTTCTGCAAGCCGCTTCCGTCTTCAACGGTAATCACGCCTTCTTTACCGACCTTCTCCATCGCGTCGGCAATCGTCTTGCCGATTGATTCATCCGAGTTTGCCGAGATGGTGCCGACCTGGGCGATTTCCTTCGTGGTCGAACACGGCTTGGAGAGCTTCTTCAGCTCTTCGGTCGCCGCAGCCACGGCCTTGTCGATGCCGCGCTTGAGATCCATCGGGTTCATGCCGGCCGCGACTGACTTCAGGCCTTCCTTCAGGATCATCTGCGCCAGCACAGTGGCGGTGGTGGTGCCGTCGCCGGCGATGTCGGAAGTCTTGGAAGCGACTTCCTTCACCATCTGCGCGCCCATGTTTTCGTACTTGTCCTTCAACTCGATTTCCTTCGCTACCGACACGCCATCTTTCGTGATGGTGGGGGCGCCGTAGGACTTGTCGAGCACCACGTTACGGCCTTTGGGGCCGAGGGTGACCTTGACCGCATCGGCCAGGATATTGACGCCACGCAGCATACGCGCGCGGGCGGAATCACCAAAAATGACTTCTTTCGCTGCCATGATTTATTTCCTCTCGATCTTTTCCGTTTACTTCTCGATCACGCCCATGATGTCTTCTTCGCGCATCACGAGCAGTTCTTCGGTACCGATCTTCACCTCGGTGCCGGAATATTTTCCGAACAGGATCTTGTCGCCGACTTTAACGTCGAGCGGACGCACCTTGCCGTCTTCGAGTACCTTGCCGTGACCGACGGCGAGGACTTCGCCCTGGATCGGCTTCTCTTTGACGTTATCCGGAATCACGATGCCGCCCGGGGATTTACGTTCTTCCTCGAGCCGACGCACGACCACACGGTCATGTAGGGGGCGAATTTTCACTGCGGTTTCTCCTTTGGTAACAGGTTGGGCACTCATGTCTTTCTCCTGGTTGCTTGAGAACTGGCAAAAATGCCATTCCGATAAAACGTGGCGCCGAGACCAAAATCCCGTACCCGGGTATTAGCACTCAGCACTTGGGAGTGCCAATCATATGCGGGAAGCGGAAAGTGTCAACCGGGGAGGCCGCTTTCTGTTGTCGGCCTGGCTCCTTATATAGGGATTTAGCGCTTATCCCGGCGACCTTCGTTAGAATCCGCGTTCCGGAATCATCTATATGCCATGCCGAAACGGACCTCGCCACGCCTGATTCTCAGTATCTGCCCGAACGCGCGCGTAGCCAAGCGCATCGCGAACATCTTGGTAAAGGAGCGGCTGGCCGCGTGCGTGAACATCCTGCCGGGGCTGCAATCAGTCTATCGCTGGCGCGGCAAGGTGGAATCGGCCAAGGAAGTATTGCTGGTCATCAAGGCCCGCGGGTGCGACTACCCGCGTATCGAAGCGCGGATACGGGCGCTGCATCCATACGAACTTCCGGAAATCATCTCGGTCGGAATCGCGAGCGGCTATTCTCGGTATCTGGCCTGGATCGAAAACCCCGATAAAATTTAATGCATCCATACAGATGAAACGATACGCCCTGTTTCTAATCGCCACGCTTGGTTTCACCACCGTGCTCGCGGCACCGACGCCTGCCGAGTCGCTGAAATCGACACTGCGCGAGGCGACCCAGGCTAACGCCGAACCCGAAGTCCCGGATCCCGAAGTCGTTTATCGCATAGGCCTGCGCGCGCTGGATACCAAGACGTGGCTGTTGCACTTCGATATCGACGACTGCTGTTATCTGTATCGCGACAAGACCCGCATCGAACTGGTCGCGGCCAACGGCACGCCCGCACCGGCGAGCGCGAGTCTCGGGTCCTACACGCTACCGTCCGGAAAAACCAAGACCGACGAGTTCATCGGCAAGACCGAGGTCTATTACGGCGCCGTCGATATTGAAATCCCGGTCGATGCGACCGCCGATCTGGCGCTCAAAGTAAGCTACCAGGGCTGTGCCGAGAAAGGTATCCAGATCTGCTATCCACCGATGACGAAAATCCTGCCGCTCGGTGGCACCGATGCCGGTCCCACGCCGGGGCCCGGTGCGACATTCCTGCTGGCGCTCGCCGCGGCGTTCGGCGCCGGGTTGCTGCTGAGCTTCACGCCCTGTGTGTTGCCGATGATCCCGATTCTCTCCGGCGTCATTATCGGCACCGAGGGCACGCAACTCACCAAACTGCGTGGCGGCTTGCTGTCGTATGCCTATGTATCAGGTACCGCCGTGACGTACGCCATCGCCGGCGCGGTCGCGGGTGCGACCGGCGCGCAGTTACAGGCGTATTTTCAGAATGCCTGGGCGATCGGCGGCTTCAGCACGATCCTGGTGCTGTTGGCGCTGTCGATGTTCGGTTTCTACGAGCTGCAATTACCAGCATCGGTGCAATCGCTGCTGCATCTGCATTCATCGCGGCTGCGCCGGGACGCGCAACAGTGGCTGGCCGGTGAGTTCATCGGCGTGTTCGTACTGGGGCTGATTTCGGCGTTGATCATCGGCGCCTGCGTCTCGCCGGTACTCGGCTTCATGCTCGGTACTGCGATTGCGGCGCACGACGCCTGGCTCGGCGCCGGCATCATGTTCGCGTTGGCGCACGGCCAGGGCGTGGTGCTGATCGCAGTTGGCGTCAGCGAGGCATTGATCCTGCCGAAGGCCGGTCCGTGGATGAATAGTGTCAAGCACGTATTCGGCGTGCTGCTGATCGCGGTAGCGATTTACCTGCTTGGCTTCGTACCGCAAGTGCCGGTGCTGCTGCTGTGGGGCGTGTTGTTCATCGTTTGCGCGGTCTATCTTGGCGCGACGCAACGCCTGCCCGAATACTCGGGCAGCTGGCGTTACCTGTGGAAAGGCATCGGCACCGTGTTGCTGATATGGGGCGTATTGGCGCTGCTCGGCGGCTTCGTCGGCAACCGCAATATTTTCCGGCCGTTGCCACTGTCGCTGTTTGGAGCCCGACCTACCGCGCCGGCGGCGGATTCGATTTTTGAGCGCGTGAAGACACTGCAACAACTCGAAACCCGGCTCACCGCGGCCAAGCACGCCGGTAAACCCGTGCTGCTCGATTACTACGCCGACTGGTGCACCGACTGTACGCGCATGGAGCAAACGACGTTCGCTGATACCGAGATTCGTGCCGCACTCGGCCGTTTCGTGCTGGTGCAAGCGGATGTAACCGAGGCCGGCGCCGACAGCATCGCGCTCAAGGGTCGCTTCGGCGTATACGGTCCGCCGGCGACGCTGTTTTTCACGTCGAGCGGCGATGAGTTGAAGGAACTGCGCGCCTACGGCTTTCTGAATAAGGACGCTTTGCTGGCGTTGCTGCAACGCGTCAAGTAAGCCCCGCCCTCGTCGATGAAGCCGGCAATCCGAAATGCGGTATTGGTCAGTATTGGCCTGTCGGCGTTGGTGGCTGGCCACTTCCTTTCGCAGCGGTTTTATCCGCGGCTCGATGAAGACAGTGCGGTACCCGTCGACTTTTCACTTCCCGATCTCACGGCGAAGGACCGCTGGCTGTCGGAATGGCGCGGGCGGGTGATTGTGCTGAACTTCTGGGCAACCTGGTGCGGGCCGTGCCGCGAAGAGATTCCGCTATTAATAAAGCTCCAGAACGACTACCAGGACCACGGGGTGCAGGTAGTCGGTATCGCCATCGATACCGCCGCTGCCGTCACTGACTACGCCAAGGAAATGCATATCAACTATCCGCTGCTGGTCGACGACGGCACCGGCATTTCATTGATGGTCGGCTACGGAAATCCGCGCGGTTTCCTGCCTTACACCGTGATCATTAACCGCGATGGAACCATCGTGACTCGTAAGCTCGGGGCATACGCTGCTCAGGAACTCCAGACTTTGCTGAATGCGCTTGTAAAAAGCGATTCCCCAGCTATCCTGTCAAAATAGAATCGTTTTAGGGGTATTTAAGCCCTATCTTCGTCGATCTTAACGCTGTGGTGGCTACAGACTGGACAAAAACACTTCGCCCCATGCACAATGCAAAACACGCAAGATGCCGGCAATTGAAAACATGATTAATCATGTTTGACCCTAAAGCCGCCGGTCCATTATAAAAAAGCGGTAACGAAAACTATAACTATCTCCCGGGGCGATATTGATCGGGGATTAGAGGAGCTTTTTTCATGGCCGAAATTTTGGTCATTAACGGTCCCAATTTGAATCTGCTTGGCTCACGTGAGCCAGAGCATTACGGCCGCGCGACGCTGGAAGAGATCAATGCCGGCCTCGGCAAGCAGGCCCAGGCGGCCGGTCACAAGATCAGCTTCTTTCAGAGCAACGCCGAGCACGAACTGGTAGGACGGGTACAGCAGGCCATTACCGACAAGGTCGGGTTCATCCTGCTCAACCCGGCAGCGTTCACGCATACCAGCATTGCGCTGCGCGATGCACTCGCGGCAGCCAGGATTCCCTTTATTGAAGTGCATCTGTCGAACGTGCACGCACGCGAGCAGTTCCGTAAGCAGTCGTATTTTTCCGATATCGCGATAGGCGCGATCACCGGTCTCGGGCCGCAGGGTTATGAATTGGCGCTGACCGCGGCCATTGCGCGCTTGAAAACATGACCGCAGGAACACAGCGCAGCGACGTAGGGAGACCGTAAGTGAAAGACGACACTCGGCGCCGGCGCGCATCTTCTGACCAAACCAGGAAATCATCAGGGGTCACCATGGACATCCGAAAAGTCAAAAAGCTGATCGAAATGCTCGAGGAGTCGAGCCTGGCGGAAATTGAAATCCGCGAAGGCGAGGAATCGATTCGCATCAGCCGTGCCAGTTCGACCCCGTCCTCGGGGGTTACGCATGTGACGACGCATCACGTCGGCGCTCAAGCGCCGGCAGCGGCCGCCCCGCCGCCGATCGCAGCGGTCGCGGTGCCGATTGCGCAAGAGGCAGCGGTGCCGAGTGGCCATGGCGTCAAATCGCCGATGGTCGGCACCTTTTATCGCGCGCCGAGCCCAGGCGCCAAGCCGTTTGTCGAGGTCGGCGATAGCGTCGCCGTCGGCGACTCGCTGTGCATCATCGAGGCGATGAAGATGATGAACGAGATCGATGCCGACAAGGCCGGCGTGGTCAAGGCCATCCTCAAGGAAAGCGGCCAGCCGGTGGAATTCGGCGAAGTACTCTTCGTCATCGAATAAGTATCCTTGAATAAGGCCGGTAGCCCATGATCGAAAAAATTGTGATCGCCAACCGTGGCGAGATTGCGTTGCGCATCCAGCGCGCGTGCCGCACGCTCGGCATCAAGACCGTGGCGCTGCATTCCGAGGCCGACCGCGAGGCCAAGTATGTCAAGCTCGCGGACGAGTCCGTGTGCATTGGCCCGGCGCGTGCGGCCGATAGTTACCTGAATGTACCGGCGGTGATCAGCGCCGCCGAAGTGACGGATGCCCAGGCGATCCACCCCGGCTACGGCTTTTTGTCGGAGAACGCGGACTTCGCCGAACGCGTCGAGCAGTCCGGCTTTATCTTCATCGGCCCGCGCGCGGAAACCATCCGGCTCATGGGCGATAAAATCTCCGCGATCAAGGCAATGAAAAAGGCCGGCGTGCCGTGCGTGCCCGGCTCCGACGGTCCGTTGCCGCCGGAAGACGACAAGGTGCTGAAACTGGCCGAACACATCGGCTACCCGGTGCTGATCAAGGCCGCTGCCGGCGGCGGTGGCCGCGGCATGCGCGTGGTACACACCGAAGCGGCGCTGCTGAATGCCATCAACCTCACGCGCGGCGAGGCCAAGGCCGCGTTTGGCAACGACACCGTGTACCTGGAAAAATTTCTCGGCCATCCGCGCCACATCGAATTTCAGGTGCTGGCCGATACCCACGGCAACGCGATCCATCTGGGCGAGCGCGACTGCTCGATGCAGCGCCGCCACCAGAAGGTGGTCGAGGAGTGCCCGGCGCCAGACCTGCCGGAGAAGCTGCGGCACAAGATCGGCGAGCGCTGCGCCGAGGCCTGCGAGAAGATCGGCTACCGCGGCGCCGGCACCTTCGAGTTCCTGTACGAAGACGGCGAGTTCTACTTCATCGAGATGAACACGCGCGTGCAGGTCGAGCACCCGGTGACGGAGATGGTGACCGGCGTCGATATCGTGCGCGAACAGATCCGCATTGCCGCCGGCGAGCGCCTGTCGTACCGCCAGAAGGACATCGAGTGGCGCGGGCACGCGATCGAGTGCCGCATCAATGCCGAAGACCCGCATAGTTTTATTCCGTCGCCCGGGCGCATCACCTCCTGGCATCCACCCGGCGGCCCCGGCATCCGCGTGGATTCGCACGTGTACACCAACTACTTCGTGCCGCCGCACTATGACTCGATGATCGCCAAGCTTATTTCCTACGGCGAGGACCGGCGCGTGGCGATGGCGCGCATGCGCGTGGCGCTCTCGGAGATGATCGTCGATGGCATCAAGACCAATATCCCGCTGCATCGTGACATCATGAACGACGCCGCGTTCATGGCCGGTGGCGTCAATATCCACTACCTCGAAAAGAAACTCGGCCTCTAGTCCGGCCCGGGACTTGGCTTTCGTTGCGGACTAAGGATGTCCGCAGCGCTTTCCCCTGGTTAAACCGTCTTACCCGTCCCGCGCCAGTACTGACCTTCTGCGGGCCTTCGGCAGTAGAATGATCCGCAATGAAGAAAATCAGGACACCCTCTGCCCCGCGTTCGGAGTCGACCGGCGCACTCGCGCCAACGGATGACCGCGATGCGCCGCTGCGTGAAGACGTGCGGCTGCTCGGGCGGCTGCTCGGCGACGTCGTGCGCGAACAGCAGGGCAAGAAGACATTCGAGTTGATCGAGACCATCCGTCAGAAAGCGGTGCGCTTTCGCCGCGAACACGATCCCAAAGCCGCCATCGAACTCGACCGCCTGCTGAAGCAGTCACCACGCGACCAAACCATCTCGGTGGTGCGCGCGTTCAGCTACTTTTCGCTGCTGGCCAATATCGCCGAAGACCAGCATCACATCCGCCGCCGGCGCACGTATGAACTCGCCGGCACCGCAGCGCAGGACGGCTCCACCCGGCTGGCACTGAATCGGCTGCAACAGCACCGCATTCGCGGCGCCGAACTGCGCCGGTTCCTGTCCGATGCCCTCATCGTGCCGGTGCTCACCGCACACCCGACGGAGGTGCAGCGCAAAAGCATTCTCGATGCCGAGCGCGATATTGCACGCATGCTGGCGCGCCGCGACGGCGCGCCGCAGACCGCACAAGAGATCGCCGAAAACACCCAGGGACTCAAGGCGCGCATCACCATGCTGTGGCAGACGCGCATGCTGCGTTATTCGCGCCTGACGGTGAAAGACGAGATTGAAAATGCGCTGTCGTATTACCGCTATACCTTTCTGCGCGAGATCCCGCATCTGTATGCCGAGCTCGAACACGAGATTGCGCAGCAATTCCCGCCAACCGCGCGCGAGCAAACGCGCGCCAGCGCCACGTTGCCGTCACTCCTGCAGATGGGCAGCTGGATCGGCGGCGACCGCGACGGCAACCCCAACGTCACCGCCTCGACACTGTCGCTGGCGCTGAAACGGCAGTCGACGCTGGTCCTGGATTTTTACCTGGAAGAGGTTCACGCACTCGGCGCCGAATTGTCTATGTCGGGAATGCTGGTTGGCGTCACGCCGGCATTGGCGCAACTCGCGGCCCAGTCGCCGGATGATTCGGAACACCGTCAGGATGAACCCTACCGCCGCGCATTGATCGGCGTGTACGCACGTCTCGCGGCCACCGCCCGTGTGCTGGTCCAGCACGAGGCGCTGCGGCACGAGCTCGGCGCGGCGCAACCGTACGCGCAGGCCAGCGAGTTCGCCGCCGATTTACAGGTGGTGATGGATTCGCTGCGCGCCAATCACGGCACGCTGCTGATCCAGCCACGGCTCGCGGCATTGAGACGCGCGGTGGAGGTATTTGGTTTTCATCTGGCGTCGGTCGACCTGCGCCAGAGTTCGGACGTGCACGAACGCGTGGTCACCGAACTGCTGCGTAAGGCCAAGTGCGTGCGTGACTACGCCGCGCTGGGCGAAGACCGGAAAGTGGAAGTGCTGTTGGCCGAACTCGGCCAGCCGCGGTTGTTGTACTCGCCGCACCTTTCCTATTCCGACGAGACCGTCGCGGAACTCGCGGTGTTCGAGGCCGCACGGGACATTCGCCTGCTGTTTGGCGCCAGCGCGGTGCGCAACTACATCATCTCCCACACCGAGTCGGTGTCGGACTTGCTCGAAGTCATGTTGCTGCAAAAGGAAATGGGGCTGTTCCGCGGTAAATGGAATGGCGACCCAGGCGTGGCGGCACTGGAGCTGATGGTGGTGCCGCTGTTCGAGACCATCGCCGACCTGCGGCGCGCGCCGCAGATCATGCAACAGGCGCTGGCGCTGTTGCAGGCGCTGCAACTCGCGACGCCCCAGGGCATGGTGCAGGAAGTAATGCTCGGCTATTCCGACAGCAATAAGGATGGCGGTTTTCTGACTTCCAACTGGACGTTGTACCGGGCCGAGATCGAGCTGGTGCAGGTGTTTCGGCGCGCGGGCGTAAAGCTGCGCCTGTTTCATGGCCGCGGCGGCACCGTCGGGCGTGGCGGCGGGCCGAGCTATCAGGCGATCCTGGCGCAACCGCCGGGCACCGTCAGCGGACAGATCCGGCTGACCGAACAGGGTGAAGTGATCGCGAGCAAGTTCTCCAACCCGGAGATCGGGCGCGGCAATCTAAAAACGCTGGTGGCCGCGACGCTGGAGGCGAGTCTGCTGCCGCCGTCGGCGGTGACCGGCAAAGCACTGAGCACCAAAGAGCGGCGCGCGTTCGAGGCGGTCATGAATGAATTGAGCGCCATTGCCTATCGCGCTTATCGCGGCCTGGTCTACGACACGCCCGGGTTTACCGATTATTTTTTTCAATCGACGCCGATCTCCGAGATTGCGGAACTCAACATCGGCAGCCGTCCGGCCTCGCGCAAGAAAAGCGGTCGCATCGAAGACCTGCGCGCGATCCCGTGGACGTTCTCGTGGGGGCAATGCCGTGTGATGCTGCCGGGCTGGTACGGCTTCGGCAGCGCGGTGCAGACCTGGCTCAACCGCAAGGGCAGCGGCACGCGCGCGCAGAAACTGGCACAGCTGCAAAAGATGTTTCAGCACTGGCCATTTTTTCAGACGCTGCTGTCCAACATGGACATGCTGCTGGCGAAGACCGATCTCGCGGTGGCCTCGCGTTACGCCGACCTGGTGCGGAACAAGAAACTGCGCACCCAGGTCTTCGGCCGCATCCGCGAGGAATGGGAACTGACGCGCGACGCGTTGTTTGCGATCACCGGGCGCAGCGAATTCCTGCAGGCCAATCCGACGTTGGCGCGCTCGATCCGCAACCGCTTCGCCTATCTCGATCCGCTGAATCACCTGCAGGTGGAACTGATCAAGCGCTATCGCGCCGGCAGCAACGACGAGCGCGTACACCGCGGCATTCATCTCAGCATCAACGGCGTCGCCGCCGGACTGCGCAACACCGGCTGAACCGGAAAAATAGAACCAAAGAAATAGACTAAGATGCCAGCACTCCTTGGTCGCGACGAAACGTGAATAAATGGCCTGGCTGCAATTAACCCTGACCCTCCCCGCCAATCAAACCGACGCGGCGGCCGAGGCACTGGAAGAAATCGGTGCCAACTCGGTCACGCTGCAGGATGCGGCGGGCGAAATCGTGATCGAGACCGAATGGGACCAGACACCGATGTGGTCCAAGGTGTGTCTGACGACCCTGCTGCCCGAGAACACCGACATCGAGCAGGTGCGTCAACTTTTGGCACAACGCCTCGGATTAACCGAGCCACCGGCATGCCAGGTTGAAAACGTCGACGACAAGGATTGGGCGCAGACGTGGAAAGAGAATTACAAACCGATACACATGGGTGGCAAGCTGTGGGTCTGTCCCAGCTGGTGCCAACCACCGCAGCCGGACGCGGTAAACGTCACGCTCGATCCGGGAATGGCCTTCGGCACTGGCGATCATCCCACCACCGCGCTGTGTCTCGAATGGCTCGCCGAACAGGATCTGCGCGACAAGCTCATTCTCGACTACGGCTGCGGCTCCGGCATCCTTGCGATTGCGGCGATCAAACTCGGCGCGCGCGCGGCGTATGCGGTCGACATCGATGAACAATCGCTCATCGTCACGCGCGAGAACGCCGAGCGCAACGGTGTCGCGCAACAACTGCAGATCATGCATCCCGCCGCATTGCCGGCCGATCTCAGCGCCGACTTATTAATGGCGAACATTCTTGCGGGAGCGCTGAAGGAACTGGCGCCGGCATTGCTTGCGCGCACCCGCGCCGGCAGCGGCCTGGCGCTTTCCGGTCTGCTCACCGAGCAGGCCGCCGAGGTGCGCCCGCACTATGAGCCGCCGTTTGCGTTAACGCTGCGCGAACGTCACGGCTGGGCGGCGCTTACCGGATTTCGCCGCTAGACCCGCAAGCCATGTATACCCAATGTCCGAAATGCCAGACTTTTTTCCATGTGACACTGGAACAGCTGCAGGTGCGCGATGGCCTGGTGCGCTGTGGCCAATGCAACAACGCGTTCCAGGCCGATCAGCACCTCTATAACGAAATTCCGCAGCCGCAAGAAAAGCCGGCGGAAGAAAAGAAGATGGAAAAACGCGTGGCGACACCGGCGCCGAAAAAATCGCGCAGCACTGCTACCAAGGCCGCGCCAACATCCGCCGTCAAGGCGCCCGCGGCAACGGAACGTCCCGCGCGCCGCGCGCCGCGCGCCACCAAACCAGCGCGGTCCATCGCCGGAATTGAGGAAGTCACCGCGGCGCCCGCGCCGTGGGCGCCGCCGGTGGAGTCCCCCGCACCGCCCACGCCGCAGAAAACCACGGAAAAATCGCGGCGTGACAAGCCGCGCCCGGTTGCCGCTGTCGAACGGGTGCCATTCTTCGAACGCCGACGGCCGCGGGTACCGTCTTTTCTGTGGATCGCGCTGGGATTGGTGTTGACGTTCTCGTTGATCACGCAGCTGGCGTACTTTTACCGCGATGTACTCGCCGACTATCCACAACTCCGGCCGTTTATCGTCGACATCTGCACCGAACTCGGCTGCGTTATCCATTCGCGTGCCGACGTGAGTCGCATCGAGCTGATCCAGCCGACCGGCATTGCACCACATCCGCGCACGGCCAACGCACTGCGATTGCGCGCAACGATGGTAAATCGCGCACCAAAACCGCAACCGTATCCGATGATGGAAGTGACGCTCACCGACAGCGCCGGTCGCGTGCTGTCGCGGCGCACGTTCGCACCGAATGAATATCTTGAGCAATCAATGACGTCTGCCGCGGAGATGTTGCCGAACTTCGCGGTGAGCGCGCTGCTCGATGTCACCAATCCAGATGGCAAGGCGGTGGGTTACCAGATCGACTTCGTCGCGTCCACGATAAATTGATATCGCCTGCAACGTTGCTGTCATCTGGACCACTTTTTGCGTAGCGATGGTGACCAACGGCATTTTTATTTTTGCGATCGATGCCACTTCCCAGCTCGCCGCGTTTGTGGGTAAGATGCGCCCCTTTCTCTGCAGTCAGGGCGGACGAATCCGATGCAAATCGGACCCTATACATTAAAGAATAATCTTTTCCTCGCACCGATGGCCGGCGTCACGGATCGGCCGTTTCGTCAGCTGTGCCGAAAACTCGGCGTCGGCATGGCGGTGTCGGAGATGGTGTCGTCGAATTCGCTGCTATGGGGCAGTGCGAAGACATTGCGGCGTGCCGATCACGCCGGCGAAGACGAGCCGCGCTCGGTACAGATCGTCGGTACCGACCCGCAACAGATGGGTGAGGCCGCGCGCATCAACGTCGATCGCGGCGCGCAGATCATCGACATCAACATGGGCTGCCCGGCAAAGAAAGTTTGTAACGTGATGGCGGGCTCGGCGCTGATGAAACACGAGACGCTGGTGGCGCAAATTCTCGAGGCCGTGGTCAAGGCCGCGAACGCGCCGGTGACGTTGAAAATCCGCACCGGCTGGGATCGCAACAACAAGAACGGTCCGGCCATCGCGCGCATTGCCGAAGACTGCGGCATCCAGGCACTCGCGATCCACGGGCGCACGCGTTCCGATCTGTATACCGGCGACGCCGAGTACGACACCATTAAAGCTATCAAAGCGGCGGTGCGGATCCCGATCATCGCCAACGGCGATATCACCACGCCGGAAAAGGCCGCCGCGGTGCTGCAACAGACCGGCGCCGACGGCGTCATGATCGGCCGCGGGGCCCAGGGAAACCCGTGGATTTTCCGCGAAATCAGCCATTATCTGGCCACCGGCGAGCACCTGGCGCCGCCGCCGGTAGCGGCCGTGCGCGATACGCTGCTCGATCATCTGCAAAACCTGTATGCGTTCTACGGCGAGCACCTGGGCGTGCGCGTCGCGCGCAAGCACATCTCCTGGTACAGCAAGGGGCTGCGCGGTGGCGGCGCGTTCCGCAACGAGATCAACCGCGTCGAGACTCATACGGCGCAGCTGGCGATGGTGCGCGCATTTTTCGATGGTCATGCCGATGACATCGGCGCACTCGAGCTCGCCGCATGAGCGCCAAAGAACGCAGAGGACCGGTCGCGGCTTGCGTCAAAACGACGATGGAGCGCTATTTCAGCGACCTGAACGGCGAGAAAGTCACCGATGTCTATGACATGGTACTGCACGAAATGGAAAAGCCGCTGCTCGAGATCGTGATGCGCCATACCAAGGGCAACCAGGTGCGCGCCTCGGAGATTCTCGGCATCAATCGCAACACCCTGCGCAAGAAGCTGAAGCAGCACAAGGTTCACGCCTAGGGACACCTGCCGTCCCCACCCCTTACCCTCATTCCCTCATCCCCGCCCCTTCTCCCCGAGGGAGAAGGGAGTGAGCCGATGCGTGCTGGCGCACGCGTTCCTTCACGCTGAGCCCGAGCGCGCTGCGCGCGACTTCCATTATACTTGGCGCGCCATGGCACCCATCCAGCGCGCCCTCCTCAGTGTTTCCGACAAGAACGGTCTGATCGAATTTGCGCGTAACCTGCGTGAACTCGGGGTCGAGATCCTGTCCACCGGCGGCACCGCCAAGCTGTTGACGCAGAACGGCGTGGCGGTTACCGACGTGTCGGACCACACCGGCTTCCCGGAAATGATGGATGGTCGCGTGAAGACCCTGCACCCGAAGATTCACGGCGGCATCCTCGCGCGCCGTAGTCTGCCGGCGCATGTCGAGGCCATGCGCCAGCACGGCATTGCGCCGATCGATCTGGTAGTCGTGAATCTCTATCCCTTCGAACAGACCGTCGCCCGCTCCGACTGCAGCGTCGACGATGCCATCGAGAATATCGATATCGGCGGCCCGGCCATGGTTCGCTCATCAGCCAAGAACCATGAGTCCGTGACCGTGGTCGTCGATCAGACCGATTACGCCACCGTGCTCGCGGAAATGCGCCAGCACCAAGGCGCGGTGACGGCGACGACGCGTCGGCGTCTGGCGATGAAGGCGTTCGAACATACCGCGCGTTACGATGGCGCCATCGCAAGTTATCTCGGCCGCTTGCGAGACGATCAGACGCTGGCCGAATTTCCGCATAGCTTCAACATGCAGTTCGTGCAGTCGATGCCGCTGCGCTACGGCGAGAATCCGCATCAACAGGCGGCGTTCTACGTGGAGCATCGCCCCGCCGAGGCCAGCGTCGCCACCGCGCGCCTGCTGCAGGGCAAGGAACTTTCCTATAACAACATCGCCGATGCCGATGCCGCGCTCGAATGCGTGAAGAGTTTCGAGGCGCCGGCATGCGTGATCGTGAAGCACGCCAATCCCTGTGGTGTGGCGGTCGCGGAAAACATTCTTGCCGCCTACGAGCAGGCCTACGCCACTGACCCGACGTCGGCGTTCGGCGGCATTATTGCGTTCAATCAACCGCTCGATGCCGCGACGGCGAAAGTCATTATCGAGCGTCAGTTCGTCGAAGTGCTGATCGCGCCGCAGATTGCGCCCGCGGCCCAACCCACGCTCAAAACCAAACCCAACGTGCGCGTACTCGAAACTGGCGCGTGGACCGGGTCGCGTCCGGTCGCGCTCGATTTCAAACGCGTCACCGGCGGCTTGCTGGTGCAGCAGCGCGACGACGGTGTCGTGACGCCAACGGACCTCAAGGTCGTTACCCGGCGCGCGCCCACGGCGCAGGAACTCGCCGATCTGTTGTTCGTGTGGAACGTCGCCAAGTTTGTGAAATCGAATGCGATCGTCTACGGCAAGAATGGTCGCACGATCGGCATCGGCGCCGGTCAGATGAGTCGTGTCTACAGTGCGCGCATCGCCGCGATCAAGGCTGCCGACGCCGGTCTCGAAGTGCGCGGCGCGGTGATGGCCTCGGACGCATTCTTTCCGTTCCGCGACGGTCTGGATCAGGCGGCCGAGGTCGGTATCACCGCGGTGATACAGCCCGGCGGTTCCATGCGCGACAATGAAGTCATCGCCGCGGCTGACGAACACGGTATGGCGATGGTCTTCACCGGCATGCGGCATTTTCGCCACTAGCGGAAAAAGTACTGTTATTGTTCTATGATCCCGCTGCGTGTACCGCGATCACGGCGGATAAAATTCAAAAAAAATAATCATGCAAATCCTTATTATCGGTAACGGCGGGCGGGAACACGCCCTCGCATGGAAAGCGGCGCAATCACCGACGGTCGATCACATCTACGTCGCGCCCGGCAGCCCCGCCATCGCGCTCGAGCCCGGCTGCGAAAAACTTCCGATCGCCGCCGACGACATCGACTGCCTGCTGGATTTCGCGCGTGAGCGCAAGATCGAACTCACCATCGTGGGACCCGAAGTCCCCTTGGTCGCCGGCATCGTCGACCGTTTTCGTGCCGCCGGCTTGCGTATCTTCGGACCGACGCAGGCCGCGGCCCAGCTCGAAGGCTCGAAGTTATTTACCAAAGAATTTCTGTTCCGGCATGGCATTCCAACGGCCCGGTACTGGGAATCGACCGATTACGGTTCCACCGAAGGACTGATCGAGCAGTTGCCGTTTCCGTGCGTGGTGAAAGCCGACGGGCTTGCTGCCGGCAAGGGCGTCGTGATCGTGCAGAATCGCGACGAGTTGCTGCAAACGGCGCGCGCGTTCCAACTGGAACGCAAGCTCGACGCGGCCGGTGCGCGCCTGGTGATTGAGGAATTCCTCGAAGGCGAGGAAGCCAGCTTCATCGTCATGGTGGACGGCAAGAATGTACTTCCGATGGCGACGTCGCAGGATCACAAGCGCATCAACGATGGCGACCAGGGCCCCAACACCGGCGGCATGGGCGCCTATTCGCCGGCACCGGTCGTCATCCCGGAGATCCACGCGCGTATCATGCGCGAAGTGATTTACCCGACCGTGGTCGGCATGGCCAAGGACGGCTGCCCATACACGGGCTTTCTCTACGCCGGGCTCATGATTGCCGCCGACGGGACGCCGAATGTCATCGAATTCAACTGCCGCTTCGGCGATCCTGAAACCCAACCGGTCATGATGCGGCTGCAGTCCGACTTGATCGAACTGATCGAGGCCGGCATCGATGGCCGGCTGGATCAGGTCAGCGCCACGTGGGACCCGCGCGCGGCGGTGGGCGTGGTCATGGTCGCCGCCGGTTATCCGGAAAACTATCCGAAAGGCGAATCCATTACCGGCCTTCCGCAGGACAGCGCCGACTGCAAGGTGTTTCATGCCGGCAGCACCCTGCAGGACAATGTGTTCGTCACCAACGGCGGGCGGGTGTTGTGCGTCACGGCACTGGGGGATACAGTGAGTGCGGCGCAGCGGCGCGCGTATGAGACGGTGCGGCAGATCAAATGGAAGCACCTGCATTACCGCACTGACATCGGCTACCGTGCCGTCGCCCGCGAGAAAAAATAGGATTGTTTCGTGCCGGCAGTGATATTTTTCAGGACATCGTCATGACCAAACCGTTCGTTGCCATTCTGATGGGTTCGGATTCCGACCTCGAAACCATGCAAAGCGGGATCGAGGTGCTGGACAAACTCGGCATCGCGCGCGAAGTGCGCGTGCTCTCGGCGCATCGCACCCCCGAGGCCACGCATGCCTTCGTCAAGGAAGCGGATCAACGCGGCTGCGCGGTATTCATCGCCGCCGCCGGCATGGCGGCGCATCTCGCCGGCACCGTGGCGGCACTGACGATCAAACCCGTGATCGGGGTGCCAATCGATTCCGGTCCGCTCAAGGGCCAGGACGCGCTGCTCTCCACGGTGCAGATGCCCGGTGGCGTTCCCGTTGCCTGTGTCGCGATCGGCAAGGTCGGTGCAAAAAACGCGGCCTATCTGGCGGCCGAGATTCTCGCGCTTAACGACACCGCACTGGCGCAACGGTTGCGCGACGAGCGCAAGTCGAATGCCACTGACATTGCCGCCAAAGACAAGGCGGTACGCGAGCGCTTCGGCTCGGGTAACTGATGCGGGGCAACCTTCAGCGCGCGGCCCGCGTCCTGAAGCAAGGTGGGCTCGTCGTCTACGCCACGGAGTATTGTTTCGGCCTGGGTTGTGATCCCGACAACTATGACGCCGTGCAGCGGTTGCTACGCCTCAAACATCGCGCCACGGCCAAAGGGCTGATCCTGATTGGCGCCGACATTCAGCAGTTGGCACCCTACGCAGAAAATTTTCCACGCCAGGTGCTCGCCAGCTGGCCGGGCCCGCATACATGGCTGCTGACGCCCCGGGTCCACGTGCCGCGCTGGCTCACCGGCAAACATCCACGTATTGCGTTGCGCGTGACCGCGCATCCGCAGGCGGCGGCGCTGTGTCGCGCGGCCGGCATGGCGATCGTATCTACCAGCGCCAATCGTGCCGGCGAAAGCCCGGCCCGAAGCCATCGCGAGGTGTTCCGTCGATGGGGGCATCAGGTGGATTACGTGTTGGCCGGTATCGTCGGCGATGCGTTGGCGCCGACATCGATTCGCGACGGCGTCACCGGTGATGTTGTGCGGAGCGGCGCATGAGCGCTCCGAGCGTGGCGGCGGTTACCAATTACCTGCTCGATCTGCAAAACCGGATCAGCGCCGTGCTTGAGCATGAAGACGGCGGCGGAAAATTTCGCGAAGATGCGTGGGCACGTCCGGAAGGCGGAGGCGGTCGCACGCGCGTCCTAACCGATGGCGTCGTGTTCGAGCAGGCGGGTGTCAATTTTTCCCATGTGCACGGCAATGCACTGCCGCCGTCGGCAACCGCGCAACGGCCGGAACTGGCTGGTTGCGGATTCGAGGCCATCGGCGTGTCGCTCGTGGTGCACCCGCACAATCCCTACGTACCGACGGCGCATGCCAACGTAAGATTTTTCCTGGCGCAGAGACCGGGCGCGGAGCCGGTATGGTGGTTTGGGGGCGGCTTCGATCTCACACCATATTACGGTTTCGACGAAGACTGCGGTCATTGGCATCGCACCGCGAAAGCCGCATGTGATCCGTTCGCGGCGGCATATCATCCGCGCTTCAAGCAATGGTGCGACGAATATTTTTTTCTGAAACATCGTAACGAACCGCGCGGCATCGGTGGTCTGTTCTTCGATGACCTGAACGAAAATGGATTCGATCACTGCTTCGGTTTCATGCGCAGTGTCGGCGACCATTTTGAGAAGGCGTATCTGCCGATCGTGCAGCGCCGCAAACTCACGCCCCACGGTGAGCGCGAGCGCGAGTTTCAACTCTATCGGCGCGGGCGCTATGTCGAATTCAATCTGGTGTACGATCGCGGTACGCTGTTTGGACTGCAATCGGGCGGTCGTACCGAGTCAATCCTGATGTCGCTGCCGCCGCGGGTCACGTGGCGTTACGATTGGCACCCGCAACCGGGTAGCGCCGAAGCCAGATTGACCGAGCATTTCCTGCGGCCACAAGACTGGATTACCAATTTCTCCGGGGAGAGCAACGCATGACCACCGAAATCCTGCCCGCCAACCGCGAAGCGGTGTTGCGCGTAATGCCGATGCCATCCGATACCAATGCCGCCGGCGATATCTTCGGCGGCTGGATCATGTCGCAGGTCGACTTGGCAGGCGCGATCATGGCCGCGCGGCGTGCGCGCGGACGCGTCGCCACGGTGGCGGTGAATGCGTTCAGCTTCAAGAAGCCGGTGTATGTCGCCGACGTCGTCAGTTTCTATGCCGATATCGTCAAGGTCGGTAACACCTCGATCACGGTGGAAGTCAAAGTGTATGCGGTGCGCGGTTGGCGCTCGCCGACACCGGGCGAAGTCGTGCTGGTCACCGACGCGGACCTGACGTATGTTGCGATTGATGCCAAAGGCGGTAAACGCCAGGTGCCTACCGAATAGGCAGACGGTGGGTACCGACGCATCATTCTCGACTCCGACGAGCGCGCGGGGTAATTAGCCTAGCAGCGATTTTACCGACGTCCAGATTTCGTAAAATAAATAAATATCCCGCGTTTTTCTGCTGGGAACTGACGTCGTTCATGGTATTTTAATTCCGGGGTAAGTGGCTTTTTTCCGGTATTGCGGTTCCTCGCGAGCTGGCTCTGTCGAATTCACAAGGATACCCCCCGCCTTTAATTCAACGACGGGGTCATCGTCCGTGTGGCATCAATTTCTAATGGTCTGTGATGGCACCCCTGCGCTTGCCGGATGCATCGGCGCGCGGCGCGCGTGGCATTAGACCGGCGACATCCGATGGGATCACGTCCACAAAATCCGGATCAGACGTTCGCCGACGCCGCGCTGCACGCGAGCGAAGAACGCTATCGTTCGCTCTACGACGGCACACCGTCAATGTATTTCACGGTCGACGCCACCGGCACCGTACTCTCCGTCAACCATTTTGGTGCCACCTATCTCGGCTATACCCCGGAAGAATTGACCGGCAAGTCGGTGTTGCCGATATTCGTCGACGACGACAAGGCCGCCGCCGTCACGCATGTCGCCGAATGTCTCGCGCATCCAGGCAAAGTATTTCACTGGGAGTTGCGCAAGATTCGCAAGGACGGCACGCGCCTGTGGGTAAAAGAGACGGCGCGGGCAGTGAAGGGATCTGACGGCGTGCTCGCGGTAATGATCGTGTGCGAAGACATTACCGAGAACAAGCGTGCAGAAATGCTGCGCATCGGACAGAACCGCGTGCTGGAAATGATTGCCACCGACGCCGACCTCGAGGACACACTCACCGATCTGGCGCGCCTCATCGAATCGCAATCGGAAGGTATGCTGTGTTCGATTCTGTTGCTCGACAACGATGGACAGCATATGCGGCACGCCGCCGCGCCGAGTCTGCCGCAGAGCTATATCGACACCGTGAGCACGGTGCGCATCGGCGCGTGCGCCGGTTCCTGTGGCACGGCAGCGTATTACGGCAAACTCGTGGTGGTCAGCGATATCGGGTCCGATCCGCTGTGGCAGGGACACTGCGAACATGCGCTGGCGCATGGCTTGCGCGCATGCTGGTCGAGTCCGATCTTCTCGCACCAGGGCAAGGTGCTCGGCACGTTTGCGATGTATTACCGCGAAGTGCGCAGTCCGGCGGCGGCGGAGTTGCAGCTGATCGATCTCGCAATCCATATCGCCGGCATTGCGATTGAGCGCAAGCGCGCGGCCGCAGCGCTGCGCGCCGGCGAAGAGCGCTACCGTTCGCTTTACCACGACACGCCGTCGATGTATTTCACCGTCGATCCGGACGGTACGGTGCTGTCGGTCAATCAGTTCGGCGCCCACTATCTCGGTTACACACCCGATGAGCTCATCGGGCAGTCGGTGCTGATGGTTTTTCCCGATACCGACAAACCGATCGCGGTCGAACACGTCGGCAAGTGCGTGACCGAACCCGGGCGCGTGTTTCACTGGGAACTGCGCAAGATACGCAAGGACGGTAGCGATCTGTGGGTACGCGAGTCGGCGCGCGCGGTGCGCGATGCCGACGGCGCACTCGCGGTGATGATCGTGTGCGAGGACATTACCGATCGCAAACGCGCGGAAGAAGCGGTGCATTTGCGCACGCGCGCGATCGAATCGACGCACAACGCGATCATCATCGCCAAATCCTCGCGCGAAGAAGACAACCCGATCATTTATGTGAACCCCGCCTTCGAGCGCACCACTGGTTACGCGGCGAGCGAAGTGCTCGGACGCAACGGACGCCTGCTCCTTGGCAACGACTGGGAACAACCCGAAATTGAGCAACTGCGGGAAGCGCTGCGCACCAGCACCGAGATGCGCGTGGTGCTGCGCAATTACCGCAAGGATGGCACGCTGTTCTGGAACGAGCTGTGGTTTGCGCCGGTGCTCGATGACGCGCAGCGGGCAACGCACTTCATCTGCGTCATCAACGACGTTACCGAGCGCGTGCGTTACGAGCGCGAGCTCGAACATCAGGCGAACTATGACTTCCTTACCGGCTTGGCGAACCGTAACCTGCTGCGCGATCGTCTCGGCCAGACACTGGTGCAGGCACAGCGTTCGCAATGGCTGGTGGCGGCGATCTTTATCGACCTCGACCACTTCAAGATCATCAACGACAGCATGGGCCACAGCGCCGGCGATGCGCTGGTGCGCGCCGTGGCCAAGCGCCTGCTCGAGTGCGTACGCGAGGTCGACACCGTCGCGCGCCTCGGCGGAGACGAGTTCGTCGTAGTCCTGCCGGATGCCAGGAAGGAAGACAACGTCACGACCACGATGCAGCGCATCCAGGACGCCCTGGCGCCACCGTTTGTGATCGAAGGGCGCGAACTCTATGTGACCTGCAGCATGGGCGCGAGCATTTATCCGCGCGATGGCATGGATGGCGAGACCCTGCTCAAGAACGCCGATATCGCGATGTACCGCGCGAAGGAGATGGGCCGCAATACCTTCCAGTACCATATGGCGGACATGAACGCGCGCGTCAATGAACGCCTGAGCATGGAAAGCAACCTGCGCCGCGCGCTCGAGCGCGACGAGCTACGGCTGCATTTCCAGCCGATCGTGGAAACGACGAGCGGCAGGATAGTCAGCGCCGAGGCGCTACTGCGCTGGCAGCACCCCGATGGCGGCATCATGCTGCCAGATCGTTTCATTCCGCTGGCCGAAGAAACCGGTTTGATCGTACCGATCGGCGAATGGGTGCTGGATCAGGCGTGTAAACAGGCGCGCCGGTGGCGCGAACAGGGAACCGCGACGTTCGGCGTGGCGGTGAATCTATCGGCGCGCCAGTTCCGCCAGCGCACGCTCGCGGACATGGTAGCGCGCGCGCTCGCGGCGAATCAGCTTGATCCCGGCTTGTTGCACCTCGAACTCACCGAGAGCATGGTCATGCAGCACATCGATGACGCGATGGCGATGGCGTGCAAGCTCAAGGCGCTTGGCATTTCGCTGTCGCTTGATGATTTCGGTACCGGCTATTCGTCGCTGAACTATCTCAAACGCTTCCCGATCGATATCGTCAAGATTGACGGTTCGTTCATGCGCGACATCCCGAACGATTCCGATAACGTCGCGATCGCCTCGGCGGTGATCGCGATGGCGCGCAGCCTGAATATCACCGTCGTCGCCGAGGGCGTCGAGGTCAAGGAACAGTTCACGTTCCTCGGCGACAAGAACTGTGACCAGATCCAGGGGTACTACATCAGCCCGCCGCTCACAGCCAGCGACTTCACGCAGTTCCTCGACAGCCGCAGCCACGCCTCGGCGGCCTGACAGCGCGCGAGCGCAACTAGACAGGGTCGTGTCGCCGCTTTACCCTGTCGCCATGTTTAAACCCTTCCGGCTGTTCCCGTGTGCCGCCTTCGCGCTGACCGGCGCGGCCCTGCTGATATCCAGCAACGCGCCAGCGGCGTGGTTTTCAAATACCCCGGTGCTGATCTCGCTCGAACATATCGAAAATGGCAAGCGCGTGCAGACCCCGATCGAGGCCAAAGCCGGCGCGTTTGTGTCGCCGACGCGCGGCAAGGAATTTGAAAAATGGGCGATTCGCTCCGGCACGGCGCTGAGCAGCAACAGCCAACCCGGCGATATCAACGTCGAGCTTTATCGGGGAATCAATACCGAGCGCACCTTGCTATGCTCGATCAGCATCCGCTATTTCCGCGACGACCGTGGTGCGTGGATACCGCACTACCAGCTCAACCAGGACACGCTCGTCGCCCGCGACGCCCACGGACGCTTTCAGCCGCTGGCGATCACTCGCGGCGGAGCCGGGCTGATGGTGCTAACCAGTTCGACGCTGCCAAACGCCGAGGGCTTTTACCCGTCACTCGAATTCAATGCCGGCATCGGATCGATCCAGATCGATTCCTGGGTCGTGCACTAGGGTTTTTTCTTTACCATCTCCAGAAACGGCGTGATGATGTCCATCGGCAGCGGGAATACCACGGTCGTGGTCTTCTCGCTGGCGATGTGCGACAGCGTCTGCAGGTAGCGCAGCTGCAGCGCCACCGGGTTGCGGCTCATCGAGTCGGCCGCTTCGACCAGTTTCTGCGCCGCCTGGTTTTCGCCCTCGGCATGAATGATCTTGGCGCGGCGCGTGCGCTCGGCTTCGGCCTGCTGCGCGATCGCGCGCACCATCGTCGGATCGATATCGACGTGTTTGATTTCCACCGTGGAGACCTTGATGCCCCAGGCGTCGGTCGCGGCGTCGAGTATCTTCTGGATGTCGGTGTTGAGCTTGTCGCGTTCGGCCAGCATTTCGTCGAGTTCATGCTTGCCGAGTACCGAGCGCAATGTCGTCTGCGCCAGCTGGCTGGTGGCGGCGTAGTAGTCCTCGACCTGGATGATCGCGCGCTGCGGATCGATGACGCGGAAGTACACCACCGCGTTTACCTTGACCGAAACGTTGTCGCGCGAGATCACATCCTGCGGCGGCACATCGAACACCACCGTGCGCAGGTCCACCTTGACCATCTGTTGCACCGCCGGCAGGATGATTACCAGCCCCGGGCCCTTGACGCGCCAGAAACGTCCGAGCATGAACACCACGCCGCGCTCGTATTCACGCAGAATCCGAAATGAAGACAGAAACAGCAGTGCGATAACGACAATAATAAAACCCGATGAGATAAATCCGCCCATGTCAGTTGCTCCCGTTAGGATGCGATTCGAAAATTATTGAAGCGGTTGGTCCTGGTTTCGACGAACCAGCAATACCAGCCCCTCCCGACCCACGACCTTGACCGACTCACCGCGCTGAAGCGCCGTTGTCGAACGCGCCTGCCACTCTTCACTATGAATACGCACACGTCCGCTGTCTTTAAAATCCTCCAGCGCTTCACCGATGGCGCCGATCAGTTCCTCGGCGCCGCTGACCACGGCGCGCCGGCGCGCGCGCATCACCAGCGCCACCATGCCGACAAAAAACGCCACACTCACCAGGGCCACGGTAGCAATCAGTTCCCACGCGATCGCGAAACCCTCGATATCGGTGTCGAACAGAATGATCGAGCCGATCACAAACGCGACCACGCCGCCGATGCCGAGCGCGCCAAAGCTCGGCAGGAAAGCCTCGGCCGCCATGAACGAAATCCCGAGCAGGATCAGCCCGAGACCGGCGTAACTGATCGGCAGCACCTGGAACGCGTACAACGCCAGCAACAGACAGATCGCACCGACCACACCCGGGAGCACAAAGCCCGGATTCCATAATTCGAAGAACAGTCCGTAGATGCCAAGCAGCATCAGGATGTAGGAAATATTCGGATCGGTGATGACCGATAGCAGCCGGCTGCGCCAATCGGGATCGATCGTTTGAATACTGAGGCCGGTGGTTTTGAGCGTGATCTCGCGGCCGTCGACTTTGAGCTTGCGGCCATCGAGCTTCTTCAGCAGATCGACAACATCGGTGGCGATGAAATCGGCGACGTGTTCCTTGACCGCCTCTTCCGCCGGCATCGACGCCGCTTCGCTCACCGCCTTCTCGGCCCAGGCGACATTGCGCCCGCGCATCTGCGCCAGGCCACGGATGTAGGCGATGGCATCGTTCATGGATTTCTCTTCCATACCGGGTTTGGCCGGCCTGGCCTTGGGATCCTTCTTGCCCTTGTCATCCCTGGGCTTATCCGCCGCCGGGTTCGGCGTACCGCCGCCGATCTGGACCGGCGTGGCAGCACCGAGATTGGTGGCCGGGGCCATCACCGCGACATGCGATGCCAGCAGGATATAGGTACCGGCGCTCGCGGCGCGTGCTCCCGATGGCGCGACGAAAGTGGCCACCGGCACCGGTGACGCCAGAATGTCCTGAATGATCTTGCGCATCGCGAGGTCGAGACCGCCGGGCGTGTCGATGCGCAGAATAACAACGGTGGCCTTGGCGTCCTTCGCCTGGTCGAGACCGCGATGCACGTAGTCGGCCGTGGCCGGCCCGATCGCACCGCTGATGTTCAACAGCACGACCTGCCCGGTCGCTACAATGTCCTTGGCGAGCAGCAGCAGCGGCCAGACAACCAACAGGGACCATACAGCAAGGCGCGCACGCTTCATGCCTTCACCTTATCAGACAATCACGATGCCTGAGAACCGGAGCTCAACGGCCGCGGACGCGGCTCATATAGGAAAAAACAAACTCCAGACACTCGAAGCGGTTATAGGCTTCCTGCAGGCTGCGGCCCCACACGGTGGCGCCATGGGAACGCACCAGCAACGCGCTAAGCGCCGGTGGCGCTTTGGTGAAACGGCGGCGGATGTCGTCGGCGAGCTTGGCGACATCGAGTGTGTTCACAAACAGCGGCAAATCCACTTTCGGATTCTGCTGCCAGATGTCGAACCCCTTCACCATCTCGATCGGCGCCAACCGCAAGCCGTTCGCACTCTTCGGCGCGCGGCCGGAAACGATCGCGGCGTCGACGCTGTGGCCGTGCAGGCAGGCACCGGCGTCGGCGAAGCTCTGGTAGAGCACGCGGTGGATCGCCGTCTCCGCCGAGGGTTTGGAACCGGCACGCAGGTGCTCGATAACCGCGCCATCCTTGATTCGCACCAGCAGAAAATCGCTGTCATCCAGCCGCCCCTTGGGGACGCCGCTGGCGGTAATCCAGAAGTGTTCCGCATCCGCGCGCGCCGACAGATTACCCGCGGTGCCGTGCATCCACCCGCGCGCGTGAAAGTCGCGGGCGATCTCTACCAGAGCCGCGCGCGGAGATAGTGCATCGAGGAGTTTGGCCATGATCGATCGGGGATCTTTTTTGATGACGGGTCAAAATTATACACACATGGCGCGCGATCCCTGTGCACGGACGCGCTGCAACTCCCGGTGGCGATCGCCGGTCTTAAAGATTCATCCACAAAGATTTGTCCCAGCGGAATCGCCCATGAAACGAAAACAACTCAAATTCGGAAAGGGTTTTCGCGTCGTGCCCGGCAACAAACGTTCACAGGCGGCGGAGATGGTGCTGACGCCGGGCGACACCGAAGGCGGCCCCGGCAACCGTCATCGCGGCAACGATCAATGGCTATATGTTCTCTCCGGAAGCGGGACGGCAAAAGTAGAAGGTAAAAATTATCCGTTGCGACGCGGGACCCTGCTGCTGCTCGAACAGGGAGACCGGCACGAGATTCGTAACAGCGGCCGTGCGCTGTTACGCACACTCAACTTCTATATGCCGCCGGCATTCACGCGCGGTGGCAATCGACTGCCGCGCGGCCGGTCGTAGCCGGCGCGCGGCGACGGGTTCAGCCGATGGCCATGTCACGCTCGGTGTAGACCGGCGTCCAGCCGCTGGTGTCGATGAAATAACGTACCGCTTTAATCCGTCTGGAATCCTTCATTTCAAACCAGTGTTCGGTCTTGGCCGGCACGTTGATGTAATCGCCGGCGCTCACCTCGAGCAGGAACTGTCCGCCGTTCGGCTCGACGAAACCGAAGTAGCCGCGCCCGGCGAGGACATAGCGCACCTCGTCGTCGGTGTGATAGTGAATGCGGTCGAACTTGCCGAGGATATCGGCCAGGCCGGGGATGTCTTCGTGCAGCACGATCATGTCGCGGGTGCTATAGCCCTTGTCGCGCTTCAATTCGTCGAAACGATTGTCGACGCTTTTCAACAGCTCTTCCTTCTCGGCGTCGTTCAGCAGCTTCTGTTCCAGCAGCGCGTGCGCGCGCTCCCCCGACGGTGCCGGCCAGCGGTTCAGGGTAATGCCGATGCGCGCCAGTCGCTGCTGGATCTGCGGCAAGTCGGTGATTTCAGTGTTGTCGTCAGAGATAATGCGGGCCATGGTTTTCTCCTAGCTGTAGTCCTGGCTGTAATTCAATCCTGATTTTCGTCGCAAGCGAAACCAATAAAGAGTACCGGCGATACCGGACTGCGGTCTAGCCGACGGCCGGTGTTTCGCCGCGGCGCAGTATCGGTTTGGATTTGGTCCGTAACGATTTGGGAACCGATCGCGGTGCCGGCCGCGATTCCTTCGGCGCCGGCTTGGGCGTCACCTGAGAAACCTCCGTCGCTGGCGCAACTGCTTCGACGTTGGCGGGTGCCGTGTCGGCGCGCGCCGGACGCGACTCGCGCGGCGGACGTTTGTCCGGGCGTGCGCCGCGACCCGGCGGGCGCCCACGACCGCGGCCACCGCGATCCGCCGGGCGCGCGCGCGGCGGTTCCGTCGAGCGTTCCAGCGGCGGCAGCATCTCCGGTGTCACCTGCGCGGTCGGGATCTTGTGGCCGATGTAGGCCTCGATCTCTGGCAAGCCAAAAACATATTTTTCGCACGCAAAGCTGATGGCATCGCCCGAGGCACCGGCGCGCGCGGTGCGCCCGATGCGGTGCACGTAGTCTTCCGCCTGTTGCGGCAGATCGTAATTGAAAACGTGCGATACCTCCGCGACATGCAACCCGCGTGCGGCGACGTCGGTCGCGACCAGCACCGGCAAACGACCTTCGGTAAAGTCGGCCAGCAACCGCAAGCGCGTGGTCTGCGGGACATCGCCGGAGAGCACAGCGGCGTTGATACCGTTGGCCTTGAGCGTGTTGGCGACGCGTTCGGCCATGTCCTTGGTATTGATGAACACCATGCTGCGCGTGGAATCCATGTGCCGCAGCAAATGCACCAGCAGCGGCAGTTTTTCCTCCAGGCCGGTGTGGTAAAGCAGCTGCGTGACCTTGTCAGCGGTGCGCTTGTCAGGCTCGATACGCACGAACTGCGGGTTGTTCATGTGCTCATACGCGAGCTCCATCACGCGATGCGACAGCGTCGCCGAAAACAGCATGCTCAGGCGCTCCGTCGCCGGCGGCATGCGCCGAAACAGAAAGCGGATGTCCTTGATGAAGCCGAGATCGAACATGCGATCGGCCTCATCCAGCACCATCACCTGCACCGCGTTCAGATCGAACACCTTCTGCTTCAGATAATCGATCAGCCGCCCAGGGGTACCGATCAGGATATCGACGCCGTCCTCGAGTTGCTTGCGCTGCGACTCGTAACCGGTGCCGCCATAGACCAGCCCCAGTCGCATGCCGGTGTGTGAGCCGAGCGTTACCGCGTCGTGATGGATCTGCACCGCGAGTTCGCGCGTCGGCGCGAGCATGAGCGCGCGCGGCTGCGTCGGGCGGCGATCGTCGAGCGGATGCTTCAGCAGATGCGCGAAGGTGGCGAGCAGAAATGCCGCGGTCTTGCCGGTGCCCGTCTGGGCCTGACCGGCGACATCCTGACCGGCGAGCGCGAGCGGCAGTGCTTCCGCCTGAATCGGCGTGCAATATTCGAAGCCTGCTTCGACTACGCCCTTCAAGACAACTTCAGGAAGGTCGAATCCGGCGAAGAGTTTATCGGTGAGATGGGTTTCGCTCATGTAACTGACGAAAGAATAACAATATTCCGGCGGAAAAGGCATGGGGCGCACGCGCGGCTTGCATCCGACGCCGGTTTTTGCGAAAACTACGCTGACACGCGACATCCAGCGCCTTCCACCAGCCCGGCCACGCAGGGCTCGATCCAGCGTAAATCCAGCAATAATCAACCAGCACCACAACGAATCACGGGGTTATTCATACATGAGTCAGGGCATCACCAACGTTAGCGACGACAACTTTGAGGCCGAGGTTCTGAAGGCCGATGCGCCGGTACTCGTGGACTATTGGGCCGAATGGTGTGGCCCGTGCAAGATGATCGCCCCGGTGCTGGAAGAGATTGCGCGTGAGTATGCCGGCAAGATCAAGGTTGCGAAACTGAACATCGACGAGAACACGCAGACCCCGCGCAAGTACGGCATCCGCGGTATCCCGACGTTGATGCTGTTCAAGAACGGAAATGTCGAGGCCACCAAGGTCGGCGCGGTGTCGAAGTCGCAGCTGGCCGCGTTTCTGGACGGCAACCTGTAAACCCGACTAGCGAAGCAACACGAATACTCGTGACAAGAACGTAATGTGCCGGCAAGCAGTCAACGACCGAACCGCACTGGACGCCGGCCCAGTGCGATGCTAAGGTTGAATGGCAGACGTAAATAACTCCAAGTTCGTTCCTGCATTCAAACCCAGATCTTTTTTTTAACCGCCAGCGGCGTTTTCTGGCGAGTTCCCTACAAATCTTATACATCCAGTCTCAAGCGGTGACGCAATGAACCCCAACGTCATGAACCTCTCCGATCTCAAGCGCAAGCCGGCGACCGAACTCGCCGAGATGGCGGCTGCCCTCGATGTAGAAGGCGGTGCGCGGCTGCGCAAACAAGACTTGATCTTCGCGATCCTGAAGGCGCAGGCGCGCAAGGGCGAGGACATCCTCGGTGAGGGCGTGGTCGAAATCCTGCAGGACGGCTTCGGCTTCCTGCGCTCGGGCGATGCGTCGTATCTCGCCGGCCCGGACGATATTTATGTCTCCCCGTCGCAGATCCGCCGCTTCAACCTGCGCACCGGCGACACCGTCAAAGGTAACATCCGTCCGCCGAAAGAGTCCGAGCGCTACTTTGCGCTGCTCAAGGTCGACGAGATCAATTTCGACAATCCGGAAACGGCCAAGAACAAGGTTTTGTTCGAAAACCTGACACCGCTGCACCCGGAAGACTGCTTCAAGCTTGAGCGCGACAACGCCTCGAACGAGAACATGACCTCGCGCGTGATCGATCTTATTGCCCCCATCGGCAAGGGCCAGCGCGGATTGATCGTCTCGCCACCGAAGGCCGGTAAGACCGTGATGCTGCAGAACATCGCGCATGCGATCGTCGGCAATCATCCCGATGTCTATCTGATCGTGTTGCTGATCGACGAACGTCCGGAAGAAGTGACCGAAATGCAGCGCTCGGTAAAGGGCGAAGTGATCTCCTCGACCTTCGACGAACCGGCCAGCCGTCACGTGCAGGTCGCCGAAATGGTGATCGAGAAGGCCAAACGCCTCGTTGAACATAAGAAAGACGTTGTGATCCTGCTCGACTCGATCACGCGTCTGGCGCGCGCCTACAACACGGTGCAGCCGGCTTCGGGCAAGGTGCTCACCGGCGGTGTCGACGCCAACGCCCTGCAGAAGCCCAAGCGTTTCTTCGGTGCCGCGCGCAACATCGAAGAAGGCGGTTCGCTGACGATTATCGCCACCGCCCTGGTGGACACCGGCTCCAAGATGGACGATGTGATCTACGAAGAATTCAAGGGCACCGGCAACATGGAGGTCCATCTCGACCGACGTCTGGCCGAAAAGCGCAGCTACCCCTCGATCAACATCAACCGCTCGGGTACGCGGCGCGAAGAACTGCTACTGGCCCCGGATGAGATGCAGAAGATCTGGATTCTGCGCAAGCTGCTGCACCAGATGGACGAACTCGAGGCCTCGGAGTTCCTGCTGGAAAAACTGCGCGCGACCAAGAACAACGGCGAGTTTTTCGATTCGATGAAGCGTTAGCATTCACCGGCATTCAATTTTTCCCGTTTGTGCGTTATGACACAGTTTAAAAATACTGAAGCGAAACGTATTTCTCCGCATTGAACCCCGGCGTGATTCCAAGGTCGCATAAGTTTTGGAGTCGCGATGAAAATCAAACCCTGGAAAGCGTTGTGGCAAGCGGTGCTCCCTGGAGCATTCGGCATGCTGTTGTTGTACGCCTGTAGCACCGTCCCCGAAACCGGTCGTTCGCAATTGTTGCTGGTCGATGCCGGTGAAGTACGGCATCTGAGCGAGTCCGAGTTCGGCAAACTCAAGCAGACCACGCCGATTTCGCATGACACCGAGCAGAATGCGCTCCTGAATCGTGTCGGACGGCGCATCGCGGCAGTCGCGCCGCTGCCGGATGCGCAATGGGAATTCGTGCTGTTCGATAAACCCGATGTGTTGAATGCGTTTGCGCTGCCCGGCGGCAAGGTCGGCGTCTACAGCGGTATCTTCAAGATCACGCAGAATGACGCCGGGCTCGCAACGGTGCTGGCACATGAAGTCGGACACGCGGTGGCGCGCCACGGCCAGGAGCGCATCTCGCAGGGGTTGCTGTTGCAACTCGGCGGTGCGGTACTGGGCGAGGCCGCGCGCACCAAACCCGACGCGACCCAGCAGTTGTTGCAGGCGGCCTATGGTGTCGGCGCCAACGTCGGCATCATGCTGCCGCATTCGCGCGAGCAGGAACTGGAAGCGGACCATCTGGGCCTGCTGTACATGGCACGTGCCGGTTACGATCCGCGCGAGGCGCTGGCGTTCTGGCGCCGTTTCAGCGCTTACAACAATGAACATGGCGGTAAGGCAATTGAATTCCTGAGCACCCACCCGCTGGATGAAAGGCGCATTCAGCAGATTGAGGAATTGCTGCCGCAGGCGCTGGCGGAATATATGAAGGCACCGCATTGATTGCCGGACCGAGCGCAAACGGCCTAATTCCGCGAAAATACGGGTATTTTGCGATTTTGGACGCTTGCCCGGGCTATTGAACCTGCGTAAACTACGCCCCCTCTAAAGGGAGCCCTACGTCGCTCCACTAGTTCGTCTTGCTGTAATAACAGCCCCCGGTCGGGAATCGTGGGCGATACATTTTCGAGGTCTATTCACATGAAAGCCGGTATCCATCCTGAGTATAAGGAGATCAAGGTCTCCTGCGTCTGTGGCAACGTGTTCGTCACCCAGTCGACGCTGGGCCACGATCTGCATGCCGACGTCTGCGCCAAGTGCCATCCGTTTTACACCGGCAAGCAGAAGATCGTCGACACCGAAGGCCGCGTCGAGAAATTCCGCCAGAAGTACGCGCGCAAGAAAGCCTAGGCGTGCCAGTGACTCGGTACAAAAGGGCGCTCCCGGTGGGCGTCCTTTTTATTTTGGCGGCGGCATTTCTGGTGTTGGCCCCGGCAACGGCCACCGATGTCGCGCGCGTAGCCCAGGTGCTCGATGGCGACAGCGTTCGACTCGCGGACGGACGCGAGATACGGCTGATCGGAATCAACGCCCCCGAATTCGGCAAAAGCGGCATGCCCGACGAGCCGCTCGCGCGCGAGGCGCGCGCCGCACTTACACATCTGGTTGGCGGCAAAGCGATACAGCTCGAATACAATGCCGAGCGCAATGATCGCTATGGACGTGCGCTCGCCCATGTATCGCTCGCCGATGGCACCCGGGTTCAAACATTGCTGCTGCGCCAGGGCATGGCATTTCACATTGCCCAGCCGCCCAACCTGATGCACCTCGACGAATACCGCGCTGCCGAGGCCGACGCGCGCCGCGCGCGCCTCGGGGTGTGGAATCATTCGTACTACAAACCGCGCGAGGCCGAACGGCTGGGAACACGCGAAAGTGGATTTCGCTTCGTCGAAGGCCGGATCCAGCGCATCGGTCGTGGACCCAACACGATCTATCTCGATCTCACCCCACACTTCACGCTGTCGATTCCCCAGCAAGACTGGCATTTTTTTGATGGCGATCCACAACGCTTTCTGCATCATCGTGTCATCGCACGTGGCTGGGTGACGCTGCACGACAATCGCTCGCGCATGCGCCTGCCGCATCCGGCGATGCTGGAAGTGATAGACTGATCGCCCGACTTAAATCGCCAGCGGGTTCTCATGAAACATCTGATGCGCGGCGTAGTCCTGGTTCTCGCCAGTTTCAACTTCGCTATCCTCGTCACCGGCTGCGCGACCAATCCCGCAACCGGCGCAAGCGATGTGGTGCTGATGAGCGAACAGCAGGAGCTCGCGCTTGGCCGTCAAACCGATCCCAAGGTCCGCGAGCAATACGGCGTCTACCCGTTACCGGCGTTGCAGGCGTATGTGCAGCAGGTCGGTGAGCAGCTGGCCGCGCACAGTCATCGGCCGAATCTGATCTATCGTTTCACCGTCCTCGATTCCGCCGAGGTCAATGCGTTTGCGCTTCCCGGTGGCTACATCTATATCACGCGCGGCATCCTGGCCTATCTCAACTCGGAGGCCGAACTGGCGGCGGTGCTCGGCCACGAGATCGGTCACGTGACGGCGCGTCATGCGGTACGGCAGTACACGGCCGCGACCGCGACCGGGCTTGCAATCGCGCTGCTCGGCGGAGGTCAGGCCGGCCAGCAACTGATGGGCGTGATCGGCAACGCCTTGCTCTCCGGTTATGGGCGCGATCACGAATTGCAGGCCGACCATCTGGGCGCCGAGTACCTCGCGCGCACCGGTTACGATCCGCAGGCAATGTTTGGCGTGATGACGGTGCTGAAGAACCAGGAGGAGGCGGAGAAGAAACGTGCCGCTGCCGAAGGCCGCGAGCCGCACATCTATCACGGCGTCTTCGCCAGCCACCCGAGTGCTGACCAGCGCCTGCAGGAAGTGGTGGCGGATGCCGCCAAATTCAAAACCGCGGCCACTACGCGCATCGCACGTGACGAATATCTGCTCCATCTCGACAACGTCGTCTTCGGCGATAGCGCCCGCGAGGGCATCCGGCGCGGAGCGAATTTTTACCATCGTGATCTCAACTTTGCGATCAGCTTCCCGAGCGGCTGGCACATTGAAAATACGCCGCGCGCGGTTAATGCCTTCTCGCCGGCGAAAGATGCGACCATGCAACTAAGCATGGAAGACCTGAACCAGCGCATGACGCCACAGGAGTACCTGCGCAAGCGCGTGCAAGCCAATGCCTTCGCTGACGAATCCACGCTCGGCAACGGGACGATGCCGTCGCACACCGCCGTTGCCCGGCTCAACACGCCGTTCGGTGTACGCGATACGCGTGTGATCGTGGTGTTTCAGAACAATCGGGCATTTACGTTCTTTGGCGCGGCCAAGGACGAGGCCACGTTTCGCCAGGCCGATTCGCAGTTTCTCGCGGCCGGACGCAGCCTGCACGCGCTCGTCGATAAGGAGCGCGCGATCGCCGAAGGCCTGCGCCTGCGCATCGTGAAGGCGCGCAGCGGCGATACCTTTGCTGCATTGGCGAAGCGCTCGCCGCTCAGCAACTATGCCGAACTCACACTGCGGCTGATCAATGACAAATTTCCGAGCGGCGAACCCGTCGCGGGAGAATTGGTAAAAATCGTCGAGTAACGATGGCAATTTTTTATCGTCAGACCCGCGTCGTCACCGGCGCGCGCTGCCCGACACGCAGCGCCGCCAGCACCGCCAGCCCCTGTAACAGCGCCACGCCCCCGAGCACCAATGTGAAACGGCCGGCGTCCATCAGCGGGCCGAATACCAGCGGTGCGATCGCAAAGCCGGTGTCCAGCCCGGAATAGACAAAGCCGTACACGCGCCCGAAGGATTTCTGCCCGAAGCGCGCGGTCGCGGCGCGGCGCACCAGCATGTCGCGCGACGGCCCGGCGGCGCCGATGAAAAATCCCATCGCCGCCAATAACGGCATCACGCTCCACGCGGGCACGTGGCCGCTCGCAATGACGATCGCGAATGCGGCCGCGATGACCAGAAATACCGCAATGCGTCGATCGTGCGCCTCGCCGCGCGCGACCAGAAATCCGCCCACCGCCATGCCGGCGGCGCCGCCCAACAGAAACGCCGAGAGCGCCGACGCGCCGAGACCGAGCGACATGCCGTAGAGATGATGCAACACCGCCGGTGAATAGGTTTGCAGGATGCCGGCGGCCATCGTGATCAGGAAGAAAAATACAAAACACATCCATACCACGCCGGAAGCGAGGAAGCCGAAAGCCGATGCGGCGATTTCACTCGATGCCGGGTGATTGTCCGCGTCGGGGCGCTCAGTAAAAGTTTTGCGTCGCAGCAGGATCGGTGCCAGCGCGATCAATGCCAGAATCCCGGCGGCCCCGGCCGCGGTGCGCCAATCGGCGGCGACGGCAATCCCGGTCATGAACACCGGCGCCAGTGCCCAACCGAGATTGCCGGCGAGGCCATGGATGGAGAACGCATGGCCCAGCCGGGGCGTCGCCACGTTGCGATTCAATAGCGCGAAATCGGCCGGATGAAACACGCTGTTGCCCAGTCCCGCGAGCCCCGCGGCCAGCAGCAACGCGGCATAATTTTGCGCCAGCGCGAGGGCGGCGGCCGCGACCGCGAACAGCGTCATGCCGGCCAGCAACACGCGCCGTGCACCGACATGGTCGACCAGAAATCCGGCCAGCGCCTGACCCACGCCTGAGACCACGAAAAATACCGTCATGGTTGCGCCGGCCTCGGTGAAACTAAGCCCGAAGTCATGCATCAACCACGGGAACAGTGGCGGAATCATCAAGTGAAAGAAATGCGATACGCCATGACCGAAACCCACGAGCGAGATCACTTCGATCTCGCGCCGTCCGGCTTGCGCCATGGCAGCAGTCGTCATAAACGGAGCCATACGGTTCGTTTGGAGATATTAATCGCATTCTCGGCGGCGGCGCGCGTTATCATCGGACACGAGCCGGCTTCACTACGAGTGTAGATATGCCCCGCAGCGTACGCGACTGGATTTTATGGAGTGAAACCGAATTGGACGCCGCCGGCGTTTATTTCGGTCATGGCACCGACAACGCGCTCGACGAAGCGGCGTGGCTCGTCGGCAGTGCACTGGCGCTCGCTCCCGACCAGCTCGATACCCATGCCAATGACGTTCTCACGGCGGCGCAGAAATCCACGGTGCGCGAACTGGTACAGCAACGCATCGCAACGCGCAAACCCGCGGCGTATCTGTTGCGCGAGGCCTGGTTCGCGGGCATGAAATTCTATGTCGATGAGCGCGTGATCGTGCCACGCTCGCTCACCGGCGAGTTCATCCGCGAGCAGTTTCAGCCGTGGATAAAAATCACGCGTGTGCGCCGCATCCTGGATCTGTGCACTGGCAGCGGTTGTATGGCAATCGCCTGCGCGCGGGCGTTTCCGCAGGCACACGTGGACGCGGTCGATATATCGGAAGACGCGCTCGCGGTCGCGCGCATCAACGTCGAGCGCCACGCTCTGCAACAGCGGCTGCAGCTGCGGCGCTCCGATTTATTCTCCGCGTTAGGGGACGAGCGCTATGACATCATCATCACCAACCCGCCGTACGTCGCGGGCTGGGAGATGTCGACGTTGCCGCAGGAATACCGGCACGAACCGGCGCTCGCGCTCGAATCCGGCAGCGACGGGCTGGAGGCGATCACGCGCATCCTGCACCAGGCGCTGCTGCACCTGGAAGCAGAGGGGCTGCTGATCGCCGAGGTTGGAAACGCCAGCGAGGCGCTGCAGGCAGCATTTCCGGAGGTGCCGTTTCTGTGGCTCACGACCGCGGCCGGCGATGACAGCGTGTTTCTGCTGACCGCGGCGCAGCTGGCGCAGCATCGCGACCAAATCGGCGCGCGCCAACCGTAACACGTTTACCCGCGGCGTTGCGCCCTCCCGTCAGCGCTAAATGCTGGCGTCTTTCACGACAAAGCCGAGTACCAGCGAGGCGGCAGCAATGACGACGTGCAACAGCGTGTCGGGCGTGTTGTTCGAGATCAGCCCGAGCAGCAGGCCGTTGCCGACCACAAACCCCAGCACCGCCACCAGCGCGTAGACCACACCGAAGACGCGAAAATAGAGGCGCGCCGCCGCCGTGCTCGACAGACCGGTGCCGAGTGCAACCGCGCCCGACAGCAGATGCACGACGTTGTGCACAGTATTGACATGAAAGATGCCGAGCAGCATCTCGTTGGTCGTGATGCCGGGTACAAACCCGAGAACACCGACCAGCAGAAATACCACACCGAAAACAATCGCAGCAGTTTTCAACATAAGACCTCCTTGTGGTGGATAAACACAACAGCAGGTAATACGTGAACAAACGGCTTACGGATGCCTGGTTCACGCCGGTGTGCCGGCGTACCGGTATAGCGTAACAGGCACATCGCACCAAAACAGCGGCTAAAATACCGGCGTGAATCCGGGCAATTTTTCCACGGCGCGCAGCGCGCTCCAATAAACCTGCACCTTGCGCCATTGGTCGGGGGGCGCATGGTCGCGGGGGCCGAACGCCACCTGCACGCGACCACGCTGATCGCGCAGCGGCTGACCGTGGGCGTCGTGCTGGATACGATACTCATAGACCCGCGGCGCTCCGCGCGCGAGACGTGCGCGTGGACGCGCGGCCACGCGCCGTGCAAATTCGACGACGGGATGTCGCACCAGTGCGGCGTTGCCATAGCCACCCTCGAAGCCGGGAAGGTGGCGCTCGCGCGTAAGCCCATAGACAACTTCATAATGCACGCCGGTCCGTTGTTCCAATACCGCCGCCAGATAACGCGCCTGGTCGATGCCGCCGCTGCGGCGCGCCGAGAAATCGACTTCGTTCAGGGCGACGATATCGACCGGCGCCGAGGCGCCACCGATGATCGCGGCGGCAATGCCGTCGAGATGGCGTTCGACGGTCGCGCGTGACAGCCACGCGGCCTTCCACCACTGTCCCATGCCGCTGTGGATGTTATAAGTCACCGCGCGCAGCAGCGGGCCGGCGGCATTGTCGGAAATCTCGGCATCGATTGACGCCAGCGTCGGCTCCAGTCCAACCCAGGGTGCCGACATCGTGGCGCATGCGGGCACGGCGCTGCGATGCCCACCGGTCCCGTCAAGACTGGAGCAGGCGACGAACGCGAGAAACACGGAAAGCAGGAGAAGTTTGCGCATACAGCTTACAGCTAAGATTAATATTAGTTGATTCGGTTCAACCCGCAATGCGATCGCCACACCGCTAAAAAGCGCGCAAACCTGCGGGCCAGCCGCTGTCAGCACGTACCACGGTCAGGGTAATGTCGGGGCTAACGCACGGCCGATCTATTTTCCGGCAAGCTGGCGCGCGCTTTCAAAGCTTCGCGGCGCACGCGTAAGCGGGTCGACGAACTCGATGCGCCGCGCCAACAGTTGCAACGGCCTGGAAAAATCATCGCCCTTGCACGGCAGCACGCACGGATAAAACGCATCGTTGATAATCGGCGCGCCCAGCGCCGCCAGATGCACGCGCAGCTGGTGCTTGCGACCCGTGACCGGCGTCAAGCGGTAGCGCGCGACCTCGGCGTCGACTTCCATGATATCGATCAGGGTCTCGGCATTGGGCACGCCCGCGACTTGCTGCATCCGGAAAAATGGATCGCCCTCCACCAGGCGGCTGCGATAAGTCATCGGAAACGTCAGTGCCGGGCGCGCGGCGGCCAACGCCTCATACGTTTTAACAACCTCACGGCGCTGGAACAGCGATTGATAGTCGCCGCGGCTTTGCGGCTGGATCGAAAACAGAACGATACCGGCGGTCTCGCGGTCGATACGGTGAATCGGCACCAGAAAGTCGAGCAGCAATTTTTTCTTCAGGCGCACCAGCAATGTTTCGCGCAGAAAGCGCCCCGACGGAATCACCGGCAGGAAATGCGGTTTGTCGACAACGAGAATGTGTTCATCGCGATACAGAATCGTCGCTTCAAATGGAATCGGCGTCTCGGCCTCGAGCTCACGATAATAATAAAGCCGGATGCCGCCGCGGTAGCGGGCATCCGGTGCGATGCGCACGCCATGCTCGTCGACGACGTCGCCGCGCGCCATGCGTGCGATCCAGGTCGAGGCACTCACCTCGGTGAAGCGCTGCTGCAGAAAATCGAGAATCGTTTTCCATGCGCCGGCGGGAAGCCAGACTGTGCTGGGACCGATGCCGTCAACCGACGGTAGCGGTACATTGAGCGCGCGGAGTTTCATCGCTGCATGATACGTCAGCGTCGCCAGCGGCAGAATCAGCGGGCGCCGTGCCAGACCGAAAGCGCTGGCAAATCATCGCAATCGTCATGGTCGGAGCGAATGTTCGCTACCACTCCGACCGGCGGCGAGCCGTTGATTAAAGTAAGGCTACGGGCAACGACCACCGAGCGCGCAGGAACTACTTCACGCGCGAGCGCGTCGGAATAATCAAAGGGTTGAATCGTGCTGAATCCATGAATCAGGAAATTGATCAGTCCATCGCCATGTCCGCACCGGCACCGTTGCCGCCACCGGCAACCGTGGGCGCAACACGCGCGCAACCGTTGCTGTCGGTACCACGCAACTGCTGGCGCATCGCGCATACCGCGCGCGCGGCGATGCTGGTGGATGGCAAGGCCTACTTTGCCGCCTTTCGCGAGGCCGCGATCAACGCCGAGCGCTCGATCCTGATTCTCGGTTGGGACTTTGACAGCCGCACCGATCTGGTACACGGCAGTGTCAACGACGGCTTTCCGGTACGGGTCGGCGAATTGTTCGATGCGCTGATTCAACGCCGGCGTGAACTCAGGATCCACATCCTCAGTTGGGACTTCGTAATGCTCTATGCCCCCGACCGGGAAATGTTTCCGACGTTCAAGCTCAACTGGCGCCACCGCCACCGCCTGCGTTTCCATCTCGACGACGCGCATCCGGTCGGCGCCTCGCAACATCAGAAGGTCGTGGTGATCGACGATGCGCTGGCGTTCGTCGGTGGACTCGATCTCGCCGAATGCCGTTGGGACACGCCCGCGCATTGCGCGCGGGAGAATCAGCGCTGCAAACATAGCGGCGACGCGTATCCGCCCTATCATGACGTACAGATGATGGTCGATGGCGAGGCCGCGGCCGCACTGGGGGAGCTGGCGCGCGAACGTTGGCGCCGCGCGACCGTTCACACCTCGCGCTTCCACCGTCGCATTCCCCGAATCGAACGCCTTGATCCGTGGCCGACATCGGTGGCGCCGGATCTCACCGACATCGAGGTCGGCATTGCGCGCACCGAACCCGGTTACAAGCATTCCCCGATGGTGCAGGAAGTCAAACAACTGTATGTCGACGCCATCGGTGCGGCGCACCGATGCATTTACATGGAGAACCAGTATCTGACTGCGGATGTCGTGCGCGAGGCACTCGAGCAAAGTTTGCGCGCGCCGCGGGGTCCGGAAATTGTGATCGTCGGACGCTCGCGCGGCGGCGGCTGGCTTGAACGCAACACCATGGGCGTGCTGCGCGCCCGACTGCTCAAACGGCTGCGCGCCGTCGATCATCAGCGGCGGCTGCGCGTTTACTATCCGGACAACGCCGGGCTCGGCGAGCAATGCATCGATACGCACAGCAAGATCATGATTGTCGACGATTGGCTGCTGCGGGTCGGCTCCGCCAACCTGAATAACCGCTCGATGGGGCTCGACACCGAATGCGATCTCGCGGTCGAGGCGGCCGATACGCGCACGCGCCAGGCAATCACGCGCTTTCGCGACCGTCTGCTGGCCGAGCATCTCGGGGTCGAACCCGGGGTGGTAACGCAGACACTGCAACAGAAAAACGGGTCGCTGATCGCCACCATCGAGGCGCTGGGCATCAACGAACGTTGTCTCAAACCACTCGACGAAGAGATCGACCCGGAAATCGATGCGCTCATACCGGATGGCGCCGTAATCGACCCGGAACATCCGATCACGGCAGACCAGATCGTCAATCGGCTGCTTCCCGCAGAAACCCATTCCTCCTCCGGCAAACGCGTCGCCGTCGTCGCTGGCGCACTGCTGGTGATTGCCGCATTGGCCGGCGTCTGGCGCTGGACGCCGCTGGGTGAGTGGGTCAGCGCCGATGCGTTGATGCGTGCGGCCGGCATCGTGCGCGCGTCACCGTTGGCGTGGCTCTGGGTCCTGGGCGGATTCCTCGCGGCGTCGCTGCTGGCGGTACCGATCACGGCAATGATCCTTGCTACCGTCATGGTATTCGGGCCAATCTTGGGATTCGGCTACGCCCTGCTCGGCTCGTTGGCCGGGGCCGCGCTCACCTTCGGTCTCGGTCAATTGATCGGGCGCCGCACCGTGTATCGAATCGCCGGTGAACGTATCAATCAACTGATTCGGCACATGCGCGAACATGGTCTGATGGCGGTGTTGGCGGTGCGCATCTTTCCGGTCGCGCCGTTTACCGTCGTCAACCTGGTGGCCGGCGCCGCGCATCTGCGCTGGCGCGATTTTCTGCTCGGGACGATGCTGGGCATGGCGCCGGGCATCCTCGCGGTAACACTGTTCTCCGACCGCCTGGTGGCGGCGATACGCAATCCATCGCCAACGACGCTGGCGATACTGGCGATCGCGGTGGCAGCCATTGTCGCCGGGGCACTGTTTATCCGTCGCTGGCTCGCGCGCCACCATGCGGCACCCACCAACGCGTCGCTTTAATGCGGCTCAGAAAACGTTCAAAGGGCGCGCGTCATGGAAATCGTCGTCGCTACCTATAATGTCCACGGCTGCGTCGGCCGCGATGGCCGTTTCGATCCGGCGCGCATCGCCACGGTGCTGCGCGAACTCGATGCCGACGTGGTCGCGTTGCAGGAGCTGCAATGGAACCCGCAAGACGATGCGCTCAACATCCTGAATTCACTTGCCCGCGAGCTGAACTATGACGCGATTCCCGGGCCGACGCTGTTGCGGCACGAGGGCCACTATGGCAACGCGATACTCACACGACTGAAAGTATCATCCGTGCGCGCCATCGACCTGAGTGTCCCCGGACGCGAACTGCGCGGAGCCCTGGACGTGGTGCTGGTAAACGGCGGCAGTGACGTGCGCATCATCGCCACGCATCTGGGGCTGTTTCCCGGCGAACGTCGCAAGCAGATGCGCCAGCTACTGGCGCTGCTGGCGCACAGCCCGGTCGATCCGGTGGTATTGATGGGAGACCTGAATGAATGGTTTCAGTGGGGACGTCCGGTGCGCTGGCTGCGCAAGTATTTCGGTTACACCCCGGCGCTACCGACGTATCCGTCCGTGTTTCCGGTGTTCGCGCTGGATCGCATCTGGACCACGCCGCCGCAGCGCCTGTCCGGTCTCACCGTCTTCGTGAGCGCCGCCTCGCGCGCGGCCTCCGACCATTTGCCGTTGCGCGCGACGATCAAACCGTGAGCGGCATAAACCGCCTGTGAGTTGCGCCGACTGATACCACCACGCCTTCCTCAATCCGGTCGCGGCGTGCGGTATTTTCTGATGCGCGACCAATGGCGAGTTCGACGGCGCCAAAGAAACAGCGTGGGTCACGCAACCGTATTTTGTGTCCGATCGCCGACCCGCTAGACTGGCCAGCACCGTCAAAATGAATACCTAACGCCACCGTGGAAACACTCGACGCCCTCGCCATCGCCCGCATGCAGTTCGGGCTCAACATCGGTTTTCATATTCTCTTTCCCAGCATCACCATCGCGCTGGCGTGGATCCTGGTGTGGTTTCGCGTGCAGGTCGCGCGCACCGGCGAGGCCGAGTGGCTCGCGACCTACAAACTCTGGACCAAGGTGTTTGCGCTGTCGTTCGCGATGGGCGTGGTCTCGGGGATCGTGATGTCGTTTCAGTTCGGCACCAACTGGCCCGGTTACATGAACACCGTCGGCAATATCGCCGGACCGCTGCTCGCGTATGAAGTGTTGACGGCATTTTTTCTCGAAGCCACGTTCCTCGGTGTGATGCTATTCGGGATGAATCGCGTGCCGGGGTGGGTACATCTGACGGCAACGATCCTGGTCGCCATCGGCACCACGCTGTCGGCGTTCTGGATTCTGGCCCTGAGTTCGTGGATGCATACGCCGGCGGGCTACACCTATACCCTCGGCGACGGCAAGCTGATTGCCGAAAACTGGCTGGCGGTGATTTTCAACCCGTCGTTCCCGTACCGCTTTACCCACATGCTGCTCGCCTCCGGGTTGACCGCCTCGTTCCTGATCGCCGGGTTGTCAGCGTGGCGCTTATTAAAGGCACCGGACGACAGTGCGGCCGGAAAAACCGTGCGTACCGGCATATTCCTGGCCGCGATATTGGCGCCGCTGCAGATTCTCGCCGGCGATCTCCAGGGCCTGAACACGCTCGCGTATCAGCCGGCGAAGATCGCGGCCGTCGAGGCGCTGTGGCAGACCGAGGTCGGCGCACCGCTGGTGCTGTTCGCGCTCCCGAACGACGTCGCGCGAAAAAATGATTTCGCACTGCAGATTCCGCGCGCGGCGAGCCTGATTCTCAAACACGACACCGACGCGGAAGTAAAAGGGCTGGACAGCTTTGCGCCGAACACGCCGCCGGTGACGCCGGTATTCTTTGCCTTCCGCGTCATGGTCGGCATGGGATTTTTGATGCTGCTACTGTCGTGGTTCGGGACCTGGCGGCTGCGCAAAAAATCAGCGCCGCCGCGCTGGCTGTTGTGGACCTTTGCCGGTTTCACCTTCGCCGGCTGGATCGCCACACTCGCGGGCTGGCTGGTCACCGAAATCGGTCGCCAGCCGTGGCTAGTGACCGGCCTGCTGCGTACCGCGGATGCGACCGGCAAGATTTCCGAGGCCGAGCTCGGCGCCAGCTTCACCGGTTATCTGATTGCCTACGCCATCATGTTGATGGCCTATGTCGTGGTGCTGACACATCTTGCCGGCGACGGCGTCAACCCCAAGCCGGATCAAGGAGTGGTGCCATGGGTCTAGACCTGCCGCTGATTTTTACCGGACTGATGGGGCTCGCGATTCTCGCCTATGTCGTGCTCGATGGTTACGACCTCGGCGTCGGCATGCTGATGGCAGCGGCCAGCACGCCGCAACAGGATCTGATGGTGGCCTCGATCGGCCCGTTCTGGGACGCGAATGAAACCTGGCTGGTGCTCGGTGTCGGTATTCTGCTGGTAGCGTTTCCGGTCGCGCACGGCGTGATTCTCGCGGCGCTGTACCTGCCGGTGGCGACGATGCTGATAGGGCTGATGTTTCGCGGCGTGGCATTTGAATTCCGCATCAAGGCACTCGGCTGGCATCGCGAGCTGTGGAACTGGCTGTTCTGGTTCGGTTCGTTCCTGACCTCATTCGCGCAGGGGCTGATGCTCGGACGCTACATCACCGGCTTCGAATCCGGCTTCGGATATTTTCTGTTTTCGCTGCTGACCGGCGCCGGGCTATGCGGCGGTTATGTGCTGCTCGGCGCGACCTGGCTGGTATTGAAGACCGACGGCGCACTGCAAAAGAAAGCGATGGCGTGGGCCAAGTGGGGACTGCTGTGGGTCGCCCTCGGCGTGGTACTGGTGAGCCTCGCGACACCGCTGATCAGCCACACCGTGCGCGTGAAGTGGTTTGATTTTCCGCGCACGCTCGGACTGATGCTGCTGCCGGCGGTGAGTGTCGCCGTGGGCGTGCTGGTGTGGAAGTCGTTGAGCCGGCTCCGGCGCGGTACGTTACGCGCGGAGTGGCTGCCATTCGCCGGCGCCGCGGTGATCTTCGCGCTGGCATTTGCCGGGCTTGCCTACAGCCTGTTCCCGTATCTGGTGATCGACCGCATCACCATCTGGCAGGCGGCCGCACATCCGTCGGCATTGAAGTTTGTGCTGGTGGGCGCGTTGATCGTGGTGCCACTGATTATCGCGTATACCGTTTTTGCACACCGCGTATTCTGGGGCAAGGCGCGCAGCGGCCTGTATGAATGATGTTCGCGCCGACGTGCGCGACCGTTCACGCCACGCGTTCGAGATCGTAGATCATGTCGATCAATTCGGTATAGACGATGCTGTCATAGCGCCCGAAACGCAGCGCGACACCGTCGGCTTCGACGCGCACGACTGTCGCTGACATCCGCAGCGTTAACGGTTTACCCTGGCGATAGCATTGCAATTCCAATTGCACCACCGCGCCGAGTTCCGGCGTCACCCCGTGGCCGCGCACGAATGCCCCGCTGGCACTGATGTTGTCGATCTGTCCCGCGATCGACTGGTTCGATCCGACGCTGATTTGCGCTGCCAACGCCAGTCGTCGCCGCGGGCTCTGGCGGGCCTCCGGCAGTCGTGACGCATTCTGTACTGGGGACTGTTTGAACATCGATGACTCCTCCTTCCTGGTGACGGAATAGAGCAAGTTTCATTCCGTGACCGGGAAACCCCCTGGAAATGGGCAAAAAACCGCTTGCCAAGGGCGAGCCATTTTACGGAAAACGTCGGCGGGGAGATTGTTACTGGCCTTTGCAATACTCGGAAGTCGCATACATCGCCTCGATCTCCTTGGCGAAGCGACGCTCGATTTCCTTGCGCTTCATCTTCAGCGTCGGCGTCAGCAGGCCGTTTTCCACGGTCCAGGCGCCGGTCACGCAGGCGATGTGGCGGATACGGGTGTAACCGGGGAAATCTTTCAGTTGCGCATTCGCGCGCCGACACAGGTCGCGCAGGTCGGTGCTCTTGGCGACGCACAGCAAACCCAAACTCGCTCGGCCCTCGCCCATCAGCATCGCGTGTTCGAACACCGGATCGATCATCACCGCCTGTTCCACATCCGCCGGCGGGACCTTTTCGCCGTTCGACATCACGATGATGTCCTTCAGGCGTCCGGTGATGTAAATGCGGCCATCGCGGATGCGCGCGAGATCGCCGGTATGAAACCAGCCGCTGCGATCCTTGACGACATCGGTGGCCTCGGGATTGTGCCAGTAACCGAGCATCACGTTCGGACCACGCGCGAGTAGTTCGCCGTTATCGGCGCAGCGCAGCGCCACCCCTTCGAGTGGCCGGCCGACGGACAACGGATCGTTGTCGTTCTCGCGGTTGCAGGCCAGCACCGGTGCGGTTTCGGTCAGCCCATAGCCCTGCAGGATCGGCAGTCCGAGACCGATAAAAATACGCGCCAGCTCGGGCGGGAACGCCGCGCCGCCGACGACAATCAAACGAATACGCCCGCCGAGCCGGCGCTGCAGTTTGTTCGCGACCAGCAATTTCAACAACGGCCACAGCAGTTTGTCCGAGGTCGTCGCCCGATTCTGAAAACGGCGCCAGCCGATGTCGACGGCCTTGTCGAACAATTTCCGCTTCGGACTGCCGGGCGGCATCGTCTCCTGCAGCCGGCCCCAGATGCGTTCGAAAATGCGCGGCACCGCGACCAGGATAGTCGGCTTCTGGATCTGCATGTCGTCGGCCAGCAGCTGGATCGAGCGCGCATACACCGTCTGCGCACCGGCCCACATCGCCGCGTAATAGCCGCAGGTACGCTCGAACATATGCGACAACGGCAGGAATGACAGAAACCGGTCATCGGTTCCGGCCGGGATCGCATGCATCGACGCAATCGCATTACTCAACATGTTGCGGTGCGACAACATCACGCCCTTGGGTCGACCGGTGGTGCCGGAGGTATAAACAATTGTCGCCAGGTCATTCGGTCCGGCGCTCGCCCGTTTGGGTTCGGCCGCTTGCGTCGGCAACCAGTCCTGAATCCGCCGCAGCGTGGTATCCGCGAGCGGTTCGCCACCGAGCACGATCACGCGCTCGACGGTCTTGACGTGATCCTTCAGCACTTTCCACTGGGCGCTGTTTTCGAGTAACAACAGACGTGCGCCGGCGTCGTTCAGGCACAGCGCCATGTTCTCGGGGCGGTCATCGAAGTACAGCGGTACCGTCACCAGACCGAGACCGAGCGCGGCCTGGTCGAACAGCATCCACTCCAGCCGATTGTGCAGACACAGGCCGACGCGTTCGCCGGGCTTTAGTCCCTCCTGCGCCAGTGCTGCCTGCCAGCGCCCGACCTCGCGCGCGCTGTCACTCCAGGTCCAGTCGCACCAGGCGTTGCCCTCGAACTGGCGATAGGCCGCCGCGGCGGGCGTTGCCTGAACCCGTTCGAAAAACAAATCGGAAAGATTCGACTGGTCTGTGAGTTTCATATTTTTATTCCGCGCTGGCTAAAAACGCCTTATCCGATAGCGCCGAGGTTACCACGGAAAAAGCGTCACGGCCGTGACCGACTCAGCCACCCGCGATGACGCGCGGCGCGAGCAGCTCCGGTTGCGACCAGCCGGGATCGGGCGTAAAGCGCTTGCCGTATTCCTGCGACAGGCGATACAGGCTATGACTGATGCCGGTCTCACCGAGCGAACTGATGTAACGCATCGGCCCGCCGAGAAATGGTGCGAAGCCGGTACCGTAGACCATACCGGCGTCGACCGCATCGGGCTCGGCGACCACGCCTTCGCGCCGGCAGGCCATGGCTTCATTCAGCAGCCGCAGGATCAGGCGTTCGGTAATCGGCGAATCGGAGACGGCATCGGCCGTGGGTTTGTGCGGCTTACCCTTCGCGTCCCACAGATAAAAACCCTGACCGGATTTCTTGCCGAGTTTTCCGGCCGCCACCATATCCGCCAGGCGCTTGGGCACCTCGATGCGCAGCGGCGCGGCGAGCATCTGCGCCACCGACAAACAGATATCGAGGCCAACGACATCGGCCAGTTCCACCGGTCCCATCGGCATGCCAAATTCAGTGGCGGCGCGATCAATCGCTGCCAGCGCCACGCCCTCCTCTGCGAGTTTCATCGCCTCCAGCAGATACGGCATCAGGATGCGATTGACCAGGAAACCGGGGCTGCTCTTTACATCCAGCGGCAGCCGATCGAGCGCCGCGGTAAAGGCGCGCGCGCGCGCCAGCGCGGCCTCGCCGGTTTGCGCGCCACGCACGATTTCCACCAGCTGCATCTTCGTCACCGGATTGAAAAAATGCAGCCCGACCAGACGCCCCGGATCGGACAGGCCCTGGGCAATCGTCTCGAGCGGGATCGAGGAGGTATTGGTCGCGAGCAGCGCGTCGCGGCGCGCGCGTTTTTCGATGTCGCGGAACAATGTCTGCTTGGCCTCGATCTTCTCCACGATCGCCTCGATCACCAGATCGGCACGTCCGACGCCGGCACCGCCGACATCCGGTATCAGGCGATCCATCGCCTCCTGTATCCGGCGCGAATCCTTGAGCGTCTTTTTATAAAAGTCATACGCGCGCTGCATCGCGCGCGCGAGGATCTCCGGTTTCTGGTCCTGCAACGTGACATGAAAGCCTTTACTCGCGGCCCAGATCGCAATATCGCCACCCATGACGCCGGCCCCCACCACATGCACGTAGCGAATGTTGTGGGCGCTGGCACGACCGCGGCGCTTGAGTTCTTCGCCGATCAGAAACACGTGCACCAGATTGCGGCTGCTGCGCGACACCAGCAACTCACCGAGTGAAACCGCTTCCTGTTCCTCGATCGCCGCGTGCTTCCACAGCTCGAGGATGCGATACGGCGCCGGGTAGTGATCCGGATGCGCGCGCTCACGCACACGTTTGGTCAGCAGCTTTACCACCAGTGCCCGCAACGGCGTCCACGACGGTACGCGCTTAAACCACGGCGCATGCTGGCGACCCGGATGCGTGCGCAGAAAATGTTCAGCCGCGCGCAACAGATGGCGCTCGGGAACCACGTCATCCACCAGTCCGAGCCGGCGCGCTTCTTTTGCGCTCACCGTACGCCCGCTCAGCATCAGATCGAGTGCCGCGAGGTCGCCCACCAGCGGCGGCAGCCGCACGGTACCGGCAAAACCCGGGTGAATGCCCAAGCGGACTTCGGGCAATCCGAGACGGGTCGCGGCGTCGTCACGCGCGATGCGATAGGTGCAGGCGAGTGCGAGCTCGAGCCCGCCGCCGAGGCAAAAGCCATGGATCGCCGCCACCGATGGAAACGGCAGGCGCGCGAGATGCGCCAGGATCACCTGCCCGGCGCGCGCGATATCCGCTGCCTGCGCGGCATCCGTGACCAGCCCGAACTCGCGCACGTCAGCGCCGGCGATAAAACCCGATGCCTTCGCGGAGCGCAGCACCAGCCCTTTGAGTTGTTTGCGTTCGAGCTCGCTGAGGTGACGCCCCAGTTCCTCTAATACCTCGCGACCGAGCACATTCGCCGATTGCCCGGCGACATCGAGCGCGAGCCAGGCAACGTCGTTGCGGATCTCCAGTTGCCAGTGAACGCCGCGCGTGGAATTCATGCTGGCGCTCCGTCGGCGCGCATCAGCATCGCACCGCCCTGACCGCCGCCGATGCAGAGTGTCGCGACACCGGTGCCGCCGCCCTTGCGCCGCAGCGCATGCAACAGATGCAGCGTCAGGCGCGCGCCGCTCGCACCGACCGGATGACCGCAGGCAATGGCGCCGCCTTCGGGATTAAGTTTTGCCGGATCCATCGCGCCGAGCGCCGCGTCCAGTCCGAGTTCGTCGCGCGCATACTGCGCGCTGTCCCACGCGGCCTGGCATCCCAGTACCTGCGCCGCGAAGGCCTCGTTCAATTCCATCTGCGTCAGATCGCGCATCTTGAGATTGTGCTTCGCCAGCAGCTTCGCCACCGCATGCACCGGCCCGAGTCCCATCTGCGACGGATCGACACCGGCCCATTCATGACCGAGCAATTCACCCAGTACCGGCAGCTGGTGGCGCTGCACCGCGGTTTCGCTCGCGAGTAACAACAGCGCCGAGCCATCGGTCACCTGCGAGCTGTTGCCGGACGTGACGAGACCGTACAGGCGATCGAACACCGGTCGCAATCGGGCGAGCTGCGCGAGATCGGTGTCGCGTCGCAGGCCGTTGTCTTCGGCCAGGAAACCGCCGCGGTTGTCGTACAGCGCCTCGACTTCACGGCCCATGTGTCCGGAATCAAATGCGGCCGCGAGCCGGCGATGGCTCTCGAACGCGTAGGCATCCTGCATCTCGCGCGTGATGCCGAAACGGTGCGCGACGATTTCGGCGGTCTGACCCATGTTGAGTTTCACCAGCGGATCGGTGAGACCGAGCAGCAACGCATACACCGGCTTCAGATGCGATGGGCGGAAACGTGCGATCGCCTGCAGCCGCTGCCACGGATTCTTTGCGCGGAACATGCCGGCGAGCCAGCCGACCATGGCCGCGTTCCACTGGATCGGCGCGCGACTCATGGCCTCGGTACCCCCAGCGAGGATCAGATCGGAAAATCCGAGCGCGATGCGCTCGTAACCACTGGCAACGGCCTGCAACCCAGAGGCGCAATTGCGTTGCACCGTGTAGGCCGGCATTTTTTTGCCGCCGCCGAGGCGCAACGCGATGATGCGCGCGATGTTGGCCTCTTCCGGTGCCGGGATCACGCAACCGATGATGACTTCGTCGAGGGTCTCGGGAATGAATGGCTGGCGCGCAAGTAACGGGCGGCCGCAGGCCACGGCCAGATCGGCGGCGCTGAACGGCCCCTGTCCATCACGCGCCTTCAAAAACGGCGTGCGCGCTCCGTCCACCACGTATACGCGAGACTGCGCCATCGACAATTCCCTGGTTGGTAATTAGCGTTTTTACCGCTCAAGCATCGCACAACCGGCGCCGCGATTGAATGTATTGCGCGCGGCGTCAGACGGTGGCTGGAAAGTCATCCACCCGTATCACCGCACTGCGCAGGCGCGCGGCCTCGCGCAGAATGTCGCCCTCGGCGGTCGATACCACACCGGCGCGCACCGCCTCGCGCAGTTGCGCGTCCAGATCGCCGTGCAACAACGGATGCCCCTCGACAAACGCATGCAGTTTTTTCTCGAGCGCCTCGGCCAGGATCACCGCCGGCAACGCCGCCTCGATACGGCCCAACTGCTCGCCCTCGCCCGCTGGCAGATAGATGCCCTGCGTCAGCCGGTCGCGTGTCGCCGACGGCGTGAGCAACAGCCCGGCGACGTCGTGGCCGAGCTGGTCGGTCGGCGGCAGACGGCGGCGACCGGCGGGAAACAACAGGCCACCCAGGATGGCGCGCTGCAATGCCGGGAAATTCTTCAGCGTCACGACCAGTGTTTTTTCTGCCTGATGCAGGCAGTGCTCGCAGGCAAAACGTAACAGCGGCTCGTCCGCGGGTGGGCGGCCGTCATCCTCGAAGCGTTTGATCGTGGCACTGGCGAGATAGAGATACGACAACACATCGGCCAGCCGGCCGGAAATTTTCTCGCGCCGCTTGAGGCTGCCGCCGAAGGTCAGCATCGCGGTATCGGAAATAACCGCGAACGTGCTCGACAGCCACGTCAGCTGCTGCGCGTAGCGACGCGCCGGGCCCGTCACCGGCACGCGCACGAAACCGGCCCCGGTGAGCCCCATCCAGCAGGCGCGCGCGACGTTGGTGATCACGAATCCAATGTGGCCGAACACGGCCTTGTCGAAACGCGCGGCGGCGCGCTTGAGATCTGTATCCGCGACTGCCTCCATTTCTTCGCGCACATACGGATGACAACGGATCGCGCCCTGACCATAAATGATCAGCGTGCGCGTGAGGATGTTCGCGCCCTCGACGGTAATGCTGATCGGAATCGCCTGGTACACGCGCCCGAACAGATTCTGCGGCCCGAGACAGATGCCGCTGCCGCCCTGGATATCCATCGCATCGTTGACGATACGGCGCATATGCTCGGTGAGCTGATACTTCACGATCGCCGAGGCCACCGCGGGCTGCTCGCCCGCATCGAGCGCGCGCGCGGTCAACGTGCGCGCCGCGTCCATGAAATAGGTAAACCCGGCGATGCGCGCCAGTGGTTCCTCGATGCCCTCGAAACGCCCAAGCGGAACCCGGAATTGCTTGCGGATGCGGGCGTAGCCGCCGGCTGCGCGCACGGCCAATTTGCCGGCGCCGACGGATAGCGCCGGCAACGAGATCGAGCGCCCGGCGGCAAGGCAGTCCCTCAGCATGCGCCAGCCCTGCCCGACGCGTTCGCTGCCGCCGATGACCCAGTCCATCGGAATGAATACGTCTTTGCCCGAGTTGGGACCGTTCTGGAAAGGGATGTTTAGCGGATTGTGACGGGTGCCGATACTAACGCCGGGTGTCGTGGTCGGAATCAGCGCCAGCGTGATGCCAACGTCTTCGTCCTTGCCGAGCAAATGCTGTGGATCGAACAGGCGGAACGCGAGACCGAGGATGGTCGCCACCGGACCGAGCGTGATGTAGCGCTTGTCCCACGTCAGGCGGATGCCGAGTACGTCCTGGCGGCCCTCGAAGTCGGCGCGACAGACGAAGCCGCGATCGGGGATCGACGACGCATCGGACCCGGCGTCCGGCCCGGTGAGCGCGAAGCACGGCACTTCTTCGCCACGCGCGAGGCGCGGCAGAAAATGCTGGCGCTGTGCGTCGGTGCCGTAACGCATCAGCAACTCCGCCGGTCCGAGCGAGTTCGGCACCATCACCGTGACCGCTGCGGTGATCGAGCGCGACGCGAGCTTCATCACCACCGCCGAATGGGCCTGCGCCGAGAACTCGAGCCCGCCGTATCGCTTCGGGATGATCATGCCGAACAGACCCTGCTCCTTGATGAAGCGCCAGATCTCCGGCGGCAGATCGCGGCGGGTATGCGTGATGTCCCAATCGTTGAGTCGGCGACAAAGCTCCTCGACCGGCCCGTCGAGAAACGCCTGCTCCACGGGGCTCAGCCCCGGGGCTGGCAGCGCCAGCAGTTTTTTCCAGTCGGGATCGCCGCTGAAGAGGTCGGCTTCCCACCACACGGTGCCGGCGTCGAGCGCCTCGCGTTCGGTCGTGGACATCGGCGGCAGGATGCGGCGGAAGGCGGCGAACAAGCGGTTACTGACGAGCACGCGCCGCAGCGGCGGCAGATTCAGCGGTAGCAACAACAGTAACGCGATGCCGGTGGCCGCGAGCAGAAACACGGAAGCGGAGCGGCATTCAAACAGACACAAGACAAAGCTGAGACCCAGACCCAGCGTCCACACGAACAACGGCGCGCGAAAATACGCGAGCGTCCAGATCACGACGAACGCAAATACAATCCAGAGCAGAATGACCATCGTTAAGTCGCCCTCGCCCTCATGCCGCGGACCGCAGCGGCGATTAGATTTCGATCATTTCAAAATCGGACTTGAGTGCGCCGCACTCCGGGCACTTCCAGTTCTCGGGCACATCGTCCCAGCGCGTACCGGGCGGGATACCTTCTTCGGGCCGGCCCTTTTCTTCTTCGTATACGAACCCGCAAATGACACACATGTAAGACTTCATCAAATTCCCCGACCCGCTGGCGCCCAAATAAAGTACAGCCAGTGTATCACGCACGCCGCACGCCGCGCGTGGTGAAACCCCAGCGCTGACGCTAGAATTCGGCCCATGAAGGATCGCGTCGCCGTCGTGCTGTTCAACCTGGGCGGACCGGATTCACTCACGGCGGTTCGACCGTTTCTGTTCAACCTGTTTTCCGATCCCGACATCTTCCGGCTGCCGCTCGCGCGTCTGACGCAAAAACCGTTCGCCGCCTTTGTCGCCTGGCGCCGCGCCGCGGAAGCCACCAGGGGCTACGCCGCGATCGGCGGCGCCTCGCCGTTGCTGGCAAACACGCGCCGGCAGGCCGAGGCACTCGCGCGCGCGCTTGCGAACGATGGCGATTTTGAAATACAGATCTGCATGCGCTACTGGCACCCGCGCGCGGCGCAGGTTGTCGCCGATCTCAAGGCGCGCGGCATCACGCGCGTGGTGCTGTTGCCGCTGTACCCGCAGTACTCGATCGCCACCAGCGGCAGTTCGTACAATGAATTTCAGCGCGAATGCGCGCGCCAGAATTTCCGGCCGGCGATCACGTTCGTGCGCCAATGGTATGACCAGCCGGATTACCTGGACGGCGTCGTCGAGACACTGCGACAGCAGGTCGCGCATTTTCCGGAACCGGATCCGTCGCGGATCGAGCTGCTTTTCTCCGCGCACGGGCTGCCACAAAAAATGGTCGACGCCGGCGATCCGTATGAACAGCAGGTACGCGCGACGTTTGAGGCCGTGCGCGCGCGTCTCGGCTGGCCGCAGACCACGCTGTGCTATCAGAGTCGCGTCGGGCCGCTTGAATGGCTGCGGCCTTATACCGAAGACGTGATCCGGGAAAAAGCGCGCGCCGGCGCCAAACAGCTGCTGGTTTATCCGATCGCCTTCGTCTCGGATCACGTTGAAACACTTTATGAACTGGGACAACTCTATGCCCGGCTTGCGCGTGCCGAAGGGGTGGCGCATTATCGTGTGGTTCCCGCACTCAATGAGCACCCCCTGCTCATTCGCGGATTGCGTCGATTGATACTGGATGCGTTGAGCACGGTATGACCTTCACAGCATGAACGCCGAAAGACCTCCCGTCGTCCTTGTTTTTGGTGGCGCCGATCCGACCAGCGGCGCCGGCATCGTTGCCGACTGCCTGACACTCGCCTCCTTCGGCTGTCATCCCGCCGCCGTCGTGACCGCGGTCACCGCGCAGGATACGACCAGCATCAAGGAATTCGCATGTGTCGACACCGCGCTGGTGATCGCGCAGGCGCGCGCGGTGCTGGAAGACATGCCGGTGGTGGCATTCAAGACCGGCATGCTCGGCAATCGCGAGATCGTCAGTGCCGTGGCCGCGATCGTGCACGACTATCCCAACATTCCACTGGTGGTGGATCCGGTGCAGATCTCCGGTGGCGGTCGCTCGCTGGTTGATGAGTCGCTCGATGACGCGTTGCGCATGCTGCTGCTGCCGCGCGCGACACTGCTGACGCCGAACAGCCTCGAGGCGCGCAAGCTCGCACCCGGCGCCGATACCCTCGATGCCTGCGCGCACGAATTGATGGAGCTCGGTTGCGATTACGTGTTGATCACCGGCACGCACGAACCGACGCCGACGGTGCTGAATCGCCTGTATGGCAACAGCCGCCTGCTGGAAACTTTCGAAACCGAGCGGCTGCCGCAGGAATTTCACGGCAGCGGTTGCACGCTTGCCTCCGCCTGTGCCGCGGCCCTGGCGCATGGCCTGGATGCGCGCGCCGCGGTTGCCGAAGCACTGCGCTACACCAGTAACACCCTCAAGGCCGGACACCGCTTCGGCGTCGGTCAGCACCTGCCCAATCGTCCGTACTGGAGCGGCGGAACGTTCGTGCGCCGCAAGTCCACGTCCGAACATTAAAATGAAGTTAACCGGTCTGTATGCGATCGCGGATACGCGCTGTCTCGACGACGCACGCCTGTTACCCGCGGTGCGCGCCGCCATCGACGGCGGTGCCAGCCTCGTGCAATACCGCGACAAGGGCGTCGATGCCACGCGACGCGAACGTCAGGCGCATGCACTCGCCCTGCTCTGCCGGCAAACCGGCACGACCTTCGTGATCAACGACGACGTCGCGCTGGCCAAAGCCGTTAGCGCCAACGGCGTCCATATCGGACGCCACGACAAGGCACTGACGCCAACGCGCGCCGAACTCGGACCACAGATGTTGGTCGGGGTGTCGTGCTACAACGAGCTCGCGCGCGCATTGCAGGCACAGGCGGAGGGCGCCGACTACGTCGCCTTTGGCAGTTTTTTTTGGTCCGTTACCAAACCGGGGGCGGTGCGCGCCACCGTCGAACTATTACGGGAAGCGCGCCAACAATTGCGCATCCCGATCGTCGCGATCGGCGGCATTACACCGGAAAACGGGGCCTCACTCATTACCGCCGGCGCCGATGCGCTCGCGGCAATCGACGGGCTGTTCGGTCAATCGGACGTAGCAGCGACGGCGGCGCGTTATCGGCGACTCTTTTAAAAAAGAGTAATTAAAAAATCAGAAACACCGGCCGTTAGCGAGATTATTTCTGTGGCGTACCGGTCATTTCACCGATCGGTTTTACATTTCCGCAATCACCGCTTAGCCACCGGCCATTGCTCTCGTGGTGCTGCTTTACCTCCTGCCCGCGCGCCGTGCCCTGGAAATCGTACGTCGAGCTGAAGCTTTCGCTGCTGGCGAGCCGGCCCTTGATGATGCCGGTGCCCTTCATGTTCGGACCGTCGCATTCCAGTTCCGCGCGATAACTGCCGCCGCTGCGATTGTAGTTTTTGAGTTTGCACTCGGATCCTTCGCGACCCATTGGCGGTCGATCGTGCTCCACCATTTCCTTGGTCATGCACATGCGGTGCACCACCCCACCGTCGCGCGTCTCCGGCATGTTGACACCCATCTCGCGCATTTTTTTGATTTGTTCCGGTGTCAGCGTCGGCATCTGGCGCGTCGAATCCGACTTCATCGTCATCTCCCACAGACCTGGCTTGAGCGTGCTGGCGGCGGTCGCGACAACAGAAAAACCGAGCGCGGCGATTGCAATGATTAGGCGCATGATGATCTCCCGGCTGGAAAGGCCGTATGCTACCGCCGCGCGGCGCGCGCGTGCAAACGACGCCGGGTGCACGCAAACGAGCTGTGTCAGAATACCTGATCTCCATTGACGAATAAGTGCATGACCCAGTCGCACGATCTTTTCACCCGCGCGCAACGTCGCATCCCCGGCGGCGTCAATTCACCGGTGCGCGCATTCAAGGGCGTCGGCGGTGAACCGGTGTTCATTGCGCGCGCGCAAGGTGCGTATCTGTATGACGAGGACGGCAAGCAATACATCGACTATGTCGGTTCCTGGGGCCCGATGATTCTCGGACATGCGCATCCGGCGGTGACCGCGGCGGTAACAGCAGCCGCGGCGCAAGGCCTGTCCTTCGGTGCGCCCACGCGCATCGAAGTGGAGATGGCGGAACTGCTCTGTGAACTGATGCCGTCGATGGAAAAAGTGCGGCTCGTCAGCTCCGGTACCGAGGCGACGATGAGCGCGATCCGTCTGGCGCGCGGGTTCACCGGGCGCAACAAGATAATGAAATTTGAAGGCTGCTATCACGGTCATGCCGACGCGTTGCTGGTCAAGGCCGGCTCCGGCGCTCTGACGCTGGGCGTGCCAACCTCGCCCGGCGTTCCAGCCGATGTTGCCAGTCACACGCTGACGCTGGCGTACAACGATATAGCGCAGGTGCGCGACGCTTTCGCGCAGCACGGACACGACATCGCCTGCATTATTGTCGAGCCCATCGCCGGCAACATGAACTGCGTGCCGCCGGTCGAGGGTTTCCTGGCGGGCCTGCGCGCATTGTGCGACGCGCATGGCGTGCTGCTGATTTTCGATGAGGTGATGACCGGCTTCCGCGTCGGCTTGCATGGCGCTCAAGGGCTTTACGGCGTGGCGCCCGATCTCACGACTCTGGGTAAAGTCATCGGTGGCGGCCTGCCGGTCGGTGCCTTCGGCGGACGGGCGGAAATCATGGCGTGGGTTTCACCCGAGGGACCGGTTTATCAGGCTGGCACGCTGTCGGGCAATCCGGTCGCCCTGGCGGCCGGATTGGCAACGCTGAAGGAGATTGCGCGCACCGGCTTCTTCGATGCCCTCGGCGCAAAAACCACCACGCTGATGGAGGGACTGAAGCAGCGCGCACAACACGCGGGTGTTGCGCTCACGACGCAATCCGTCGGGGGCATGTTCGGGCTGTTCTTTACCGACGAGCCGCGTGTTACCTGCTTAGCGCAAGTGATGGCCTGCGATGTGGAGCGTTTCAAGAAATTCTTCCACGGCATGCTGCGTCAGGGCATTTACCTGGCGCCGTCGGCCTACGAGACTGGCTTCGTGTCGGCAGCGCACAGTGAAACCGACATCGCCGCGACGCTGGAGCGGGCGGAAGCGGTGTTCAAGACGCTGTAATCACAAAAACCGCGACCAAAAAGAACGGGCCGGCTTACGCCGGCCCGTCGGTGCACCCACACCAAAGTCGTTTCAACTTACCAGGATGTTTTCCGCGGCAAACCGCACCGTCGCCACCTGCGGATGCAGGATGTCGTCGGCGAGTGCGATGTCGACACCGAGAATCCGGACGACATCGTGGTGATCGCGTACCCCCGGCAGTTCCTCGCGCAGGTAGCTGTAATGGGTCTCGTTCATGTAGACCACGTTCGGACGCATACCGTGGCCGTGTTCGTAGTCCTGTACCAAGTTGACGATGTGGCTGAACATGTTCGTTCTCCGACCTATTCTGTTTGCCGTTAACGGCTATCTGGTTTTACTTGCAGGAATAAGAAGCAACGCCCGTGCCACAATCGAAAAAACTGTAACCTTATGAAATAAATAGTGATTTTTTAAAAATGGCCTACGGCAGGGAACGGACAAAAGACGCGCGGCGGCCGACGGACTGCCGTTTCTTGTCAAAGCAGCCGACGATCGACAACAGGGAATTCAGCGAAGGGAAGGGGCCGGGTTTTCTCTCCACCCGGCCCTTTAAAACGACCTAATGCAATCCGGCCATATACTCCGAAACGGCTGCGATTTCGCCTTCTGACATCCGGAATGCAATGCGGGTCATGATGTCGCCGTCGCTGGTGCGTTTACCGGACTTGAATGCGAGCAGCTGCGCGTTGGTATAGGCGGCACTCTGCCCGGAAATGCGCGGAAAGCGGGGGGGAATGCCGTGGCCGGACGGACCGTGGCAACTCATGCACGCCGACACGCCGGTATTCACATTACCCCCACGGTAGATCAACTCACCTTTCCTGACCACGTCGGCGGTGGCGACGCCGGCCTTTGGCGGAAGCGACGCATAGTAAGCGGCGATATTTTCAATGTCTTTGTTCGACAACGATTTCGCCATCGCCGACATCCCCGAACCGTTGTCCGAGCGCGAATCGAGCTTGAATGCCTGCAGCTGCGCCGTCAGGTATTTCTCGTGCTGTCCGGCCAGCCGCGGAAACCCCGGCCCGGTGCCGTTGCCGTCCTGCCCATGACAGCCCGCACACGCGGAAGCAGCTGCTTTCTTCTTCCCGGCAGCCACGTTTCCGCCAGCGGAGGCCGCTGCCGTCATGGCGAACATCACAAGGCCGATACCCAATAATTTCAGATGTCGGGCTGACACCGATACATAAAACATGATTCCCCCTTAGGGCGCAAACTATGCAAAAGCACGGAAAATACTCGCGGGCTGCCTTATATCAAGAGCCTCGGGACTGGTCAATTTGGAACCCCAATTTAACCGGGCCGCGGCGGGAAAACCATAAAAAAAACCCCGGAAACAAGGGGAGTTGTCCGGGGCTTAATATGTCCCGGCGTTGAGGCCGAGACCCCCGCTCAGGGAGGAGGAGCGGGGTTAAGACGAATCCAATTCGTCTCGATCAGTATAGACCAAGTACAGATTAAAAGGTTCCCAGTGAGTTTCCGCTAGTTCCCGCCATTGCGGTCCTGAACTTTGTCCCTAACCTCACGCTAGTGTGCCTCATCCCAATTGGCGCCGACTCCGATATCAACCACAAGCGGAACCGCGAGCTGGGCCACGCCTTCCATATGCCGGCGCACGGTATTGCTGACCTCCTCGACCGCGTGCTCGCCGACCTCGAATACCAGCTCGTCGTGTACCTGCATGATCATGCGCACCGGCAACGGCGAACCGGCGATCCAGGTATCCACGTCGATCATCGCGCGCTTGATCAAATCGGCGGCGGTCCCCTGCATCGGCGCATTGATCGCCGCGCGTTCGGCGCCCTGACGCCGCGCCGCATTCGCGGCGTTGATCTCCGGCAGATACAGCCGGCGCCCGAACAGCGTCTCGACATACCCACGGCCGCGCGCCTGCTCGCGCGTGCTATCCATGAACTGCTTCACGCCGGGGTAACGCCGGAAATACAGGTTCACGTATTCCTGCGCCGCGCCGCGATCGATCTTCAGCTGGCGCGCGAGCCCAAACGCCGACATGCCGTAGATCAGCCCGAAGTTGATGGCCTTGGCGGCGCGCCGCTGTTCATCCGCGACGGCCTCGAGCGCGACGCCGAATACTTCGGCCGCCGTCGCGCGATGGATGTCCTGCTTCTCGGCGAACGCCGCGATCAAGCCGGCGTCACCCGAGAGGTGCGCCATGATGCGCAACTCGATCTGCGAATAGTCGGCGGAAATAATCCGGTAGCCAACTTCGGCGATGAACGCCTGGCGGATACGCCGGCCCTCGGCGGTACGGATCGGAATATTCTGCAGATTCGGATCGCTCGACGACAGGCGTCCGGTTGCGGCGACCGCCTGATGATACGACGTATGCACGCGCCCGGATTTCGGGTTGATCATCTCCGGCAGTTTGTCGGCATAGGTGCTTTTCAGTTTCGACAGTCCGCGATGCTCCAGGATCACCGCCGGCAACGGATAGTCGAGCGCCAGTTCCTGCAGCACTTCTTCCGCGGTCGACGGCTGGCCGGTCGGCGTTTTTTTGAGAACCGGGAGCTTGAGTTTGTCATAGAGGATCTCGCCAAGCTGTTTCGGCGAGGCGATGTTGAACGGCTGGCCGGCGACGCGATGCGCCTCCTGTTCCAGCTCGAGCATTCGCTTGCCGAGCTCGCTGCTCTGGAGGCGCAGCAGCGCGGCATCGATGCGCACACCGTGGCGTTCCATGCGCGCCAGCACCGACACCAACGGCATCTCGACCGCGGTAAATAATTGCTCCAGCAACGGCGTCTGTTTTACCCGCGGCCACAAGTGCTCATGCAGGCGCAGCGTGATATCCGCGTCTTCGGCGGCATAGGTCGCGGCGGTGTCGATCGGCACGTCGCTGAAGTTGATCTGATTCTTGCCCTTGCCGGCGACGTCCTGATATTGAATCGTCTTGTAGCCGAGATATTTGAGCGCCAGCGAATCCATGTCGTGACGCGAGGCGGTCGAGTCGAGCACATACGATTCGAGCATGGTGTCGTAGCGCAGCCCGCGCAACGCGATGCCGTGGTTCGCGAGCACGGTCAGGTCGTATTTGAGATTCTGGCCGATCTTGCCGAACGCTTCGTCTTCCAGCAGCGGTTTGAGCTTCGCGAGCACCTGGCTGCGGTCGAGTTGCGCCGGGGCGCCGGGATAACGGTGCGTCAGCGGCACATAGGCGCCGGCGCCGGCCTTGTCGCTGAACGATACGCCGACAATCTCCGCGCGTTGTGAATCGAGATCGGTGGTCTCGGTATCGAACGCGAACTCACGGGCATCGCGCAGGCGTACGAGCCAGCGTTCGAGAACGGTGTCATCGAGCACAACTTCATAGCTCGCGCCGGCGCTGGCGGCATCGGCAGGTGGCGTGGGCGGCGTTGCCGGGATGCCGCCAGAGGATACCCTGGCCGTCGCCGCCGGCGCATTCGTGCCGCCAAGCTCGGCGAGCCAGTGTTTGAATTCCAGTTGCCGGTAAAGCTCCCGCAGCCGCGCGATATCGGGGGGGCGGCGTATCAGGTCGGCGGGTCCGAGTTCCAGCGGGACCTCGCAGTGAATCGTGCACAGCTTACGCGCGAGCGGTAGTTGTTGCAGCGCGGCGCGCAGATTCTCGCCGACCTTGCCGCCGATGTCGGCTGCATGCGCGACGACGTTGTCGAGCGAATCATACTGTTGCAGCCATTTGGCGGCGGTCTTCGGACCCACGCCCGGCACACCGGGGATGTTATCCGAGGTGTCGCCGACCAGCGACAGATAATCGACGATGCGTTCCGGTGGCACGCCGAATTTTTCGATCACACCGTCGCGGTTGAGCACAGTATCGGTCATGGTGTTCACCAGCGTCACCTGCGCGTCCACCAACTGCGCCAGATCCTTGTCGCCGGTCGAGATCAGTGCTGGCACACCGGCGCTGGCGGCCTGGCGCGCGAGTGTGCCGATCACATCGTCGGCTTCCACGCCTTCGATCTGGAGAATCGGAATGCCCATCGCGGCGATGACGGCGTGGATCGGTTCGATCTGCGTCACCAGTTCGTCCGGCATCGGCGCACGGTGCGCCTTGTACTCGGCGAAGAGGTCGTCGCGGAAGGTCTTGCCCTTGGCGTCGAAGATCACTGCCACGTGTTGTGGCTCGTATTCGGAAAGCAAACGGCGCAACATATTCGCAACGCCGTAGACCGCACCGGTGGGCTCGCCGCGCGAATTCGTCAGCGCGGGCATGGCATGGAATGCGCGGTACAGATAAGATGAACCGTCGACGAGCACGATCAGTTTTATCGTCGGCGCTACCGAGGCGGTATCTGTGCTGGAGTTATGCTGATTCACGCTGGCGGGCGGACTCGAAATAGTCATCAAGGAATGTAAGGATGCACAGAGATTCTCAAAATCCGGATTCCGCGAACGTCAGTTGCACGCGGTATCCGTATTATGCCCTGACGCAGGCGATTGCGCGCACGCGTGTCGCCGCGGAAGAGAGCGGGGCGCGGTTCATTCGGACAACGGAGGTTCCATGCGCATCGTGTTTCTAGTCTGTCTGCTCGCGACACTATCCCTCGCGGGCCACGCCGCCGAAGCGCCGCCGCCGGGCGCACCAAAGCCTTCCGTCGCCGCGCCGCCACCGATACCGCCAACGGAGACGCGCTCCGCACCGGCGCCCGAGTCGGATACCGGCCTCGAACCGCAGGTGACCATCACCACCCGCGGCGGGGTCACGTACGAGGAGTACCGAATCAACGGTCGACATTACATGACCAAGGTCACGCCCAAGCGTGGCAAACCGTATTACCTTATCGACAAAGAGGGCAACGGCGAATTCCGGCGCAGCGATCTCGAACCGAATACGCGTGCCCCGAACTGGGTGATCAAGAGCTGGTGACAACAGGACACTGGCATTTTGTATGATCGACTGTGTGACGCTATTTATAAAACCATAACTCCCACCTCGCGTCTCCGGAGACACGCATGCACATAAATACCCACGTCAGCGACGCACTCGGCTGGATCGGCGCCGGTTTCGAACGACTGGCGCGCGAGCCGGTGCGCTGGCTCGGCATGACGCTGGTGTATCTGGTGATTGCGCTGCTGCTCAAGCGCATCCCATTTCTCGGTAATTTCGTGCTGGTACTGTTTACGCCGATCATGCTTTCCGGGGCACTGTTGGCGATACGTTCGGCACCCAGACCGGCGCCTGCGGACGCGCGCGGCTGGTGGCGGGCGCTGACCGTCGATGCTGCACGCGAACTGTTCCAGGTGTTTCAGCGCGAGGATCGCGCGTTTGCTGGCGTGATTACCAGTATCGTCACGCTCGGGTTGGTGGTGCTGGTGAATATTCCGGAACTGCTGATCACCGGCGGCTCGGTCGTCTCCGGTCTCGCCGGCGCGAGCATGGCCGGGACGATGCGCCCATTAACGATCGTGGGCATGGTCGTGGTCGCGGCGTTGTACCTGCTGCTGGTGACGGCGTTATTTTATCTCGCGCCGCTCACGCTTTTCGGCAATCGCCAGGCGATTCCGGCGGTCGCCGAAAGTTTCAGTACCTGCGTGCGACATCGCAAGTCGCTGGCGTTGTTCGTGACCCCCTTTGTCGGCGTCGATCTGGCGATCATGGTCGCATTCAGTTTTTCGCACTTATTGGGTTATCTGCTGGTCGCGACGGTGGGACTGGTGTTGTTGCCGGTGTTCGTGATCGCGATGCATGCCAGCTATCAGACGCTGTTCGAAACATCCGCCGCCTCCGCGAGCGCGCGCGGGAAGTTCGTCGCCACGCCGTAATTGTTTCAGCACGCCAGTGCCGCGGCTTCCCAACCCGATGCAACTGCGCGTCTATCACGATCCCACTCTCGGCGCCTACGGTTTTCCGGACGGCCATCCCCTCGGTCCCGACCGGTTGGCGGCATTCGCTGCCGAGTTCACGCGTCGTGGTCTTGATCGGCGTGTGCAACCCGCCGCATCGATGCGGTGTACGCGCGCAGAGCTGCTGCTGTTTCATACACCCGCGTACGTCGCACGCGTCGAGGAGTTGTCGGCGCGCGGTGAGGGCTACCTCGATGACGGTGACACGCCGGCTTTTCCCGGCGTGTACGAGGCCGCGAGCGTGGTCGTCGGCACCGTGCTCGATGCCGCGCGCGCGATTCTGGAAGCGCGCTGCCGGTGCGCGTTTATTCCTATTGCCGGCCTGCACCATGCGCGCCGCGACGGCGCCGCCGGCTTTTGCGTGTTCAACGATATCGGGGTGTTGATTGAATCACTGCGCGCTGAACACGGGCTCACGCGCATCGCCTACGTCGACATCGACGCACATCACGGCGACGGTGTGTTCTACGGCTTCGTCAACGATACCGACGTCATTTTCGCCGACATCCACGAAGACGGGCGCTATCTCTACCCCGGCACCGGCGCCGCGAGCGAAACCGGCACGGGTAGTGCGAAGGGCACCAAGTTGAATCTGCCGCTGCCGCCCGGGGCCGACGATGCGGCGTTTCACAAGGTATGGCCGCAGATCGAGGACTTCGTGCGCGCCGGCAAACCGGAATTTGTCATTCTGCAAGCCGGTGCCGATAGCGTCGCGGGCGATCCGATCACGCATATGCAGTTCTCCGCCAGCGCCCACGGCCATGCGGCGCGCCGACTGCGGGTACTGGCGGACGAGTTCTGTCAGGGAAGATTTATCGCCACCGGCGGTGGCGGCTATAACCGCGCCAATCTGGCCGCGGCGTGGTGCAACGTGGTGGAAGCAATGCTGGATCAGGACGGACCGAGAAACCCCTAGCGACTTTTCTTGGCCGCGACCACACGGTTGCCGCCATCGCGCTTGGCCTGATCCACGGCCGCATTCGTGCGCGACAGCAGGTGTTCCAGATCCTTGCCCTTGGTGTACTGCATCACACCGATGCTGACGGTGAGACCCACACGCTTGCCGTTGGCGGTCAGCTTGGCGTTGTGAACCGCGGCGCGAATGCGCTCGGCGATCTTGCGCGCCGCGACCAGCGCGGTATGCGGCAACACCGCCAGGAATTCTTCGCCGCCGAAACGGCCGATCTTGTCAGGCATACGCACCGAGTCCGCGAGCGCGGCGGCGATGTCGGCCAGCACCTTGTCGCCGGTGGCGCGACCGAACTCGTCGTTGATGCGCTGGAAATTATCGACATCGATCATCGCTACCGACAGCGGTGTGTTGTAACGCTCGGCCTGGGCCATGGCTTCGAGCACGCCCATCGTGATACCACGGCGATTGAGTACGTGGGTCAGGGGGTCGGTGACGGTGAGGGCGTTCATGTCCTCGACCGCATCGACCGGGTAAATCTCTTCGCGCGCCGTGGTGCACACCAGCCAGAACACGCACGGTGCGGCGACCGCCGCCAGCAGCGCCGAGGTCAGAAATACCGACTGCACGCTGCGGGCATCGACATCGAGCCCACTCAAGACACCGAGCAACACCACCGCCGAGAAGAAAATTACCGCGGCAATGCCGAACATGACTTTGACGGTGACCGCGCAGCTGCCGTTATGCTTTTTCATTGTTATAACTTGAATGGGAAAGACGTTATCGGTTCATTGTTACGCTGAGTCTGTCGCCTACAACTATAGCCCAGTGATTCCGCCCGTGAATAATTCCGTTTTGCCCACGTTCACAATGGTTTAGGGCTGCGATAACGGCTGCAGATTGGCATAGGCCAGCACCAGCCACTTGGTGCCGGCGGCCGCGAAGTTGATCTGCACCCGCGCCTGCGCGCCCTGGCCTTCGTAGCCCAACACCACGCCCTCGCCAAAGGTCGCGTGCTGCACGCGACTGCCGAGGCGCATGCCCGCCGGCGCTTCGGCGGCCCTGAACGGGGCGGTAGCGGTACGCATCGAGGGCACTGCGCGTATCTCGTGCATCAGATCTTCCGGAATCTCGCCGAGAAAGCGCGATGGACTGGTGTAGTGCTCGCTGCCATGCAGCCGCCGGACTTCCGCGAGGCTCAGTACTAGCCGCTCGCGTGCGCGCGTCATGCCGACATAGCACAGCCGCCGTTCCTCCTCGAGCCGGCCAGGTTCCTCGAGCGAGCGCTGGTGCGGGAACAACCCTTCTTCCATGCCGGCGAGAAACACCAGCGGGAATTCAAGTCCCTTGGCCGAGTGCAGACTCATCAGCTGCACGCAGTCTTCCCACGCCTCGGCCTGGCCTTCGCCGGCCTCGAGCGCGGCGTGCGCGAGAAAGCTCGACAGCGGATCGAGACCTTCGGCCTCGTTGTATTCAAAACCGCGTCCGGCGGTGACCAGTTCCTCCAGGTTCTCGATGCGCGCCTCGCCTTTCTCGCCCTTTTCCTTTTTGTAGTGCTCGATCAGTCCGCTCACGGTGAGCACGTGCTCGATCTGCTCCGCCAGCGGCATGACCGCGGTCTCGCTCGCGAGGCGCTCGATCAGATCGATAAATCCCTTCAGCGCCTGCGCCGCGCGCGCGGTCAGCTCGCCCGACGCCAGCAGCCGCGCGGCGGCCTCCCACAACGACAGCTTCGCGGTCTTGGCGAGCTCACGCAGCGCATCGATGGTCTTGTTACCGAGTCCGCGCGTCGGCGTATTGCACACCCGGTCGAACGACGGGTCGTCGTGGCGGCTCGCGATCAGGCGCAGGTAGGCGAGGGCGTCCTTGATTTCCTGACGCTCGAAAAAGCGCAGCCCGCCGTAGACGCGGTAGGGCATGCCTTCCTGCACCAGGATCTGTTCGAACACGCGCGATTGCGCATTCGAACGGTACAGCACCGCCGCCGACGCGCGCGGGCGTCCGCGCGCGGTCCAGTCGCGGATGCGATCGACGACAAAGCGCGCCTCGTCGTATTCGTTGTAGGCGGTATAAAACTGGATCGGCTCGCCGTCCTTGCCGGCGGTCCACAGGTTCTTGCCAAGGCGACCGTCGTTGTTGGCGATCACCGCATTGGCGGCCTTCAGAATCGTGCCGGTGGAACGATAGTTCTGTTCCAGGCGCACCACGCGCGCACCGGGATAGTCTTTCTCGAAACCGAGGATGTTCTCGACCTTGGCGCCGCGCCAGCCATAAATCGACTGATCGTCGTCGCCGACCGCAAACAGGCGGTTGTGCGCGCCGGCGAACAGCTGCAGCCACTGATACTGGATGCTGTTGGTATCCTGGAATTCGTCCACCAGCACGTGCTGAAAGCGGTTCTGGTAATGCGCGCGCAGCGTGGCGTTGTCGCGCAACAACTCGAACGCGCGCAGCATCAATTCGGAGAAGTCCACCAGCCCCGAGCGCTGGCAGGTTTCCTCGTAGGCGACGTAGATGCGTCGGAGTTCGCGCTGGGTCGGGTCGTGCGACTCCGACAGATGCGCCGGGCGGCGGCCTTCTTCTTTATGGTGATTGATGAACCATTGCGCCTGCTTCGGCGGCCAATAGGCCTCGTCGAGGTCGAGGTTCTTCAGGATCCGCCGTATCAGGCGATGCTGATCCTCGGCATCGAGGATCTGAAATCCCTGCGGCAGGTTGGCGTCGCGCCAGTGTGTACGCAGCAACCGGTGCGATAGTCCATGAAACGTGCCGATCCACAGCCCGCCGACCGGACTATCGAGCATGCGCTCGATGCGTGTGCGCATCTCGGCCGCGGCTCTATTGGTGAACGTGACCGCGAGAATACCGTGCGGCGAAACGCCCTCGACCGCCACCAACCACGCGACCCGATGCGTCAATACGCGCGTCTTGCCGCTGCCGGCACCGGCGAGCACCAGCACCGGCACCGCCGGCGCGGCGACCGCTTCGCGCTGGGCGTCGTTTAAATCATTTAATATGTGGGAAACGTCCATCGAGAAAGGCAATAATAACACTCGAGCGGCGCGGGATGCGCAGGATCGAGTATCGTCAACGACGGAGCTAAAATGGAATTATGAATACCAGCCACTCAACGACCGAACGTCGCGATACCCCGCGGGTACCGCTGGCGCTGGATGCAATGGTCAAGATTGCGGACCGGCCATTCCAGGTGTTTCGCACCCGCGACCTCAGTCTGGACGGTGCCTTCGTCGAGATCGGCCCGCATCGGCTGGCGCCGAAGGAAACACTCGAAGTCGCGCTCAAAATTCCGGTCGAGGGTGCCGATCAGATTTACCGTTTCAACGCCCATATCGCGCGCACGGCGCCGACCGGCATCGCCATGGTGTTCGATCACGTGAACACCGAATCCTACGCGGCGCTGATGGACCTGGTGTTTTCGGCGCAACCGAAAGGCACGTACTAGTACCCGCGCTATTCCACCGTTACCGATTTCGCGAGGTTGCGCGGTTTGTCGACATCGGTGCCGCGCGCGAGGGCCGCGTGGTAGGCGAGCAGCTGCACCGGGATCGCGTGCACGATCGGCGACAGCACGCCGACGTGACGCGGCGTGCGAATCACGTGCACGCCTTCGCTCTCGCTGAAGTGGCTGTCGAGATCGGCGAACACGTACAGCTCGCCGCCGCGCGCGCGCACTTCCTGCATGTTCGATTTCACTTTTTCCAGCAGCGTGTCGTTCGGCGCGATCACCACCACCGGCATGTTGGTATCCACCAGCGCCAGCGGGCCGTGCTTCAATTCGCCGGCGGGATAGGCCTCGGCGTGGATGTAGGAAATTTCCTTGAGCTTCAACGCGCCTTCGAGCGCGATCGGGTAATGCAGACCGCGCCCGAGAAACAGCGCGTGTTCCTTGGGCGCGAAGCGCTCGGACCAGGCCTTGATCTGCGGTTCCAGATTGAGCGCGTGCTGCACGCTGCCGGGGACATGCCGCAGTGCTTCAATGTGCGCGGCCTCGGCCGCCGCCGACAGGCGGCCCTTGGCCTTCGCGAGCGTGAGCGTGAGCACGAATAAAGCCGCCAGCTGCGTGGTAAAAGCCTTGGTCGAGGCGACCCCGATCTCGGCGCCGGCGCGGGTGAAATACACCAGTTTGGACGCGCGCGGGATCGCGCTTTCCTGCACGTTGCAGATCGACAGCGTGTGTTCCTGGCACAGCTCCTTGGCGCGCTTGAGCGCTTCCATGGTGTCGAGGGTTTCGCCGGATTGCGAGATCGTGACGATCAGATTCTTCGGATTCACGACCATGTCACGATAGCGGTATTCGCTTGCGATCTCGACGTTGCACGGGATCTTGGCGATTGATTCAATCCAGTAACGCGCAACGCTGCCGGCATAGTAACTGGTGCCGCAGGCGACGATCTGCACCGCCTCGATTTTCTGGAATACGTCGGCGGCCGCGGCACCGAACAGCGCCGGCGATACGCCTTCGGTAACGACGGCCTCGATCGTATCCGCGAGCGCCTTCGGCTGTTCGTGGATTTCCTTTTGCATGAAATGGTTGTACGGCCCGAGTTCGAGCGAGGCGAGCGAGAGATCGGAGACATGCACCTTGCGCTCCACTGGTTGACCATCGCGACCAAACAGCGTCACCTGCGAGCGCGTGAGTTGGCCGACATCGCCGTCCTCCAGATAAATCACGCGCCGCGTCGCCGACAGCACCGCCGAGACATCGGAGGCGACAAAGTTTTCACCCTCGCCCAGACCGATCAGCAACGGACAGCCCTCGCGCGCGACGATCATCACGTCCGGCGTCTTGAGCGACATCACCGCAATCGCATACGCGCCCACGAGTTCGCGCGTGGCCTTTTGCGTGGCCGCGAGCAAATCGATGCCCTGACCGAGGTGGTAATGGATCAGGTGCGCGATGACTTCGGTATCGGTCTGCGACTCAAAGACATAGCCGAGTTTTTTCAGCCGCTCCCGCTGTTCGTCGTGGTTTTCGATGATGCCGTTGTGCACTACCGCGATTTCGTCGCGCGACACGTGCGGGTGCGCGTTCGGCTCGGTGACGCCGCCGTGCGTGGCCCAGCGGGTATGACCGATGCCGAGAAATCCGGACAGGTTTTCCGCCTTGGCCGCGGCTTCCATCTCGGCCACCCGGCCGACGCGGCGCACGCGCCGGATGCCGCCGTTCATGACCGCCACACCGGCCGAGTCGTAGCCGCGATATTCCAGCCGCTTCAGGCCCTCGACCAGCATTGGGACCACGTTACGTTGCGCTACCGCGCCGACAATGCCACACATCGTAGTTAATCCTTCTTCTTCTGCGGCCGTTTCCAGCCCTTGATCGTTTTCTGCTCGCCGCGCGTCAGCGTCAACTCGCCCGCCGGCGCATCCTTGGTAATCACCGAACCGGCGCCGACGGTAGCGCCGGCGCCGACCGTGACCGGCGCCACCAGAACCGCGTTGGAGCCGATGGACGCCTGGTCTTCGATGACCGTGCGAAATTTGTTCACACCGTCGTAATTGGCAGTGATGGTGCCGGCACCGACGTTCACGCCACGGCCGACGGAGCTGTCGCCGACATAACTCAGGTGATTCACCTTGCTGCCTTCACCAATGTCGGACTTCTTGATCTCAACGAAGTTGCCGATGTGCGCGTTGTCCGCCAGGCGCGTGCCGGGACGGAGGCGTGCGAACGGTCCAATGCGGCAAGCGCGGCCAATCTCGGCGCCCTCGATCACGCAGTTGGGAAGAATCTCGCTCGCGGCGCCAAGCGTCGCATCGCGGATCAGGTTGTTCGGTCCGATCTTCACGCCGTCAGCGAGCGTGACTTTGCCTTCGAACACGACATTCACGTCGATCACGACATCGCGCCCGCAGACGAGCTCACCGCGCACGTCCAGGCGCGCCGGGTCGCGCAGCGTGACGCCCTGGTCCAGCAGCGCTTGCGCGGCATTTTTCTGATGCGTGCGTTCCAAATCGGCCAATTCCTTCTTGCTGTTGATGCCGAGGATTTCCCACACCGCGCCCGGCTGGCGCGTGACAATCTCGACGCCGTCGGCGACCGCCATCGCGATCACATCGGTTAAATAGTATTCACGCTGGGCGTTGCGGTTCTCCAACCGCCCGAGCCACGCGCGCAGACGCGCCGCGGGTGCCACCAGAATACCGGTGTTGACCTCGCACACGGCCGCTTCTTCGGGGGTCGCATCCTTTTGTTCGACGATCCGGGCGACCTTGCCCGCGGCATTGCGGACGATCCTGCCATAACCGCGCGGATCGGCTAACTCAGCGGTGAGCAGCGCTAGCGTATTCGCTCCGGCCTGGGAGATCAAATTCCGCAGGGTTTGCGCGCGAATCAGCGGCACATCGCCGTAAAGAATCAATACCAGCGTATCGTCGCCCACCGCCGGAACTGCCTGTTGCACCGCATGACCGGTGCCGAGCTGTTCGGTTTGCTGCGCCCACGTGAGCGACTCGTGCGCAAACGCCGTCCGCACCTGTTCGCCACCGTGACCGTAAACAATGTGAATCGTGCGCGGTGCGAGCGCGCGCGCGGCGGTGACCACATGTCCCAGCATCGGTTTGTCGGCGAGCACGTGCAACACCTTGGGTAATCCGGAATACATGCGCTTGCCCTGACCGGCGGCAAGGATGATGACTTCGAGCGAGAGTGGCATAGCGGTCAAGATTAAAGCACAACCGTGTTAAAAGCAGGTTCCGAAAAAGGCATCGCCGGCGTATAGCCGGCGATTTTTGATATCCCTGAAGACTATTTAAAAGATTACTTCCTGCCGCGTAATTTACGAATCGCGGCAAGCTGGGCGGCGATGGCAGCGAGTTCGGCCTCGACCGCGGCCACACTCTGCTTGTCCTTGGCGTTGCGTTTGGCCTCTTCGGCCAGCTTCAGCGCTTCCTGGGCCTTGGCCTCGTCGAGATCCTTGGCGCGGATCGCGGTATCGGCCAGCACCGTGACGCGATTCGGATGCACTTCGAGCAAACCGCCGGCGACGAACACCAGTTCTTCTTCGGTCTGATTCGGCACCTTCACGCGCACCACGCCCGGCTTGATACGCGTGAGCAGGTGCGTGTGGCCCGGCAGAATCCCGAGCTCGCCCGCTTCGCCCGGCAACACGACGAATTCAGCCAGCCCGTTGAAGAGCTGCTGTTCCGCGCTGACGATGTCTACGTGTACGGTCATTGCCATAATATAAACCTTTCTTCCGAATCCCCTCTCCCGCCGGGAGAGGCAAGGGTTAGGGGATAGTTTCGCAGCCGTTTAATCCCCTCACCCCGACCCTCTCCCTGAGGGAGAGGGGGAATAAAGGCACCGCTACGCTTCACATTTACTGCAGCGTCTTCGCTTTCTCGAACACTTCGTCGATCGCACCGACCATGTAGAACGCCTGCTCCGGCAGCGCATCGCACTCGCCGTTGACGATCATCTTGAAGCCGCGGATCGTTTCCTTGAGCGTGACGTACTTGCCCTTCTGGCCGGTGAACACTTCGGCGACGTTGAACGGCTGCGACAGGAAGCGCTGGATCTTGCGCGCGCGCGAGACCGACAGCTTGTCTTCCGGGGACAGTTCGTCCATGCCGAGAATCGCGATGATGTCGCGCAATTCTTTGTAACGTTGCAGCGTCGCCTGCACGGCGCGCGTGGTGTTGTAGTGGTCTTCGCCGATGACGTTCGGATCGACCTGACGCGAGGTCGAGTCGAGCGGGTCCACCGCCGGGTAGATACCGAGCGAGGCGATGTCGCGCGAGAGCACGACGGTCGCGTCCAAGTGGCCGAAGGTTGTGGCCGGGCTTGGATCGGTCAAATCGTCCGCCGGCACGTACACGGCCTGGATCGACGTGATCGAGCCCTTCTTGGTCGAGGTGATACGTTCCTGCAGGCGGCCCATTTCTTCGGCGAGCGTCGGCTGGTAACCCACCGCCGACGGCATACGGCCGAGCAGCGCGGACACTTCGGTACCGGCGAGCGTGAAGCGGTAGATGTTGTCGACGAAGAACAGCACGTCGCGGCCTTCGTCACGGAAATGCTCGGCCATCGTGAGGCCCGTCAACGCGACGCGCAGACGGTTACCCGGCGGCTCGTTCATCTGGCCGTATACCAGCGCCACCTTGTCGAGCACGTTCGAGTCCTTCATTTCGTGGTAGAAGTCGTTACCTTCGCGGGTACGCTCACCGACGCCGGCGAACACTGAATATCCACTATGTTCGATGGCGATGTTGCGGATCAGCTCCATCATGTTGACGGTCTTGCCAACGCCGGCGCCGCCGAACAGGCCGACTTTGCCGCCTTTGGCAAACGGGCAGATAAGATCGATAACCTTGATACCGGTCTCGAGCAGTTCCTGCGACGGGGCGAGTTCTTCGAACGATGGGGCCTTCTGGTGGATCGAGCGCGTGGCTTCGGCTTTCACCGGGCCGGCTTCGTCGATCGGGCGACCGAGCACGTCCATGATGCGGCCAAGCGTGGCTTTGCCCACCGGCACCGAGATCGGCGCGCCGGTGTTCTTCACCATCATGCCGCGGCGCAGACCGTCGGAGGCGCCGAGTGCGATGGTACGCACCACGCCGTCGCCGAGCTGCTGCTGCACCTCGAGGGTCAGCTCGGAGCCGTCCATCGTGAGCGCGTCATAGACCTTCGGCATGTCTTCGCGCTTGAACTGCACGTCGACCACGGCGCCGATACACTGAACGATTTCACCTTGAGCCATCGCTATGTCCTCTAAACAAACTTTTTAAATACGTTTCACCGCAAAGGCGCAAAGGTCGCAAAGAAAAGCAAAAATTTAATCAAAAAACCTTTGCGCTCTTTGCGTCTTTGCGGTGGATGTTCTTTTTTCTCTACGCCAATGCCGCCGCACCGCCGACGATTTCCGAAATTTCTTTCGTGATCGCGGCCTGACGGGTCTTGTTGTAGATCAACTGCAATTCGTTAATAACCGTCTTCGCGTTATCCGACGCGGCCTTCATCGCCACCATGCGCGCGGACTGTTCCGACGCCATGTTTTCCGTGAGTGACTGATACACGATTGCTTCGACGTAACGACGAAGCAATTCGTCGATCACGACCACCGGATCGGGCTCGTAGATAAAATCCCAACCGTGTTCCGGCGCGCCCAGGCGCTCGCCGGTCAACGGCAGCAGCTGTTCCAGGCGCGGCTCCTGCTTCATCGTATTGATGAAGCGCGTGTACGCGACGTACACGGCATCGAGTTCGCCGGCCTGAAATGCATCCAGCATCACCTTCACCGGGCCAATGAGCTTCTCGAGATGCGGCGTGTCGCCGAGCGCGGTCGCGTGCGACACCAGCTTGGCGCCGGCGCGCTGCATGAAACCCAGGCCTTTATTGCCGATGGCGGTGACGCGGACTTCTTTTATGCCGTTGACATCCCAATCCTTCATCTGGTTGAAGGACAGGCGTAGTACGTTGGTGTTGAGACCGCCGCACAGACCCTTGTCGGTCGTTACCACGATCAGGCCGACGCGCTCGATCTTGTCCTTCTTGATCAGGAACGGATGCTTGTACTCGGTCAGCGCATGCGACAGGTTGGCCGCCATCTGACGGATCTTGTCGCCGTACGGACGCGCGGCCTTCATGCGCTCCTGGGCCTTGCGCATTTTCGAGGCCGCGACCATTTCCATGGCCTTGGTGATCTTGCGCGTGTTTTGCACGCTCTTGATCTTGGTGCGAATTTCTTTGCCGCTTGCCATATCCGCTATCTCAGCTCAGTTCGACCTTAGGCCCAGCTCTTCTTGAACTCGGTGATCGCCGCATCGAGCTGCTTCTCGGCATCGGCGTCGAGGTCTTTCTTGGCTTCGATCGTCTCGACCAGCTTGGCGTACTTCTGTTTCACGAACTGCAGCAGGCCGGATTCAAACGCGAGCACGCGCTTCACATCGACATCGTCGAACGCGCCTTTGTTGACCGCGAACAGCGAGATCGCCATGTCGCTCACCTGCATCGGCGAGTACTGCGCCTGCTTCATGAGTTCCATGACGCGACGGCCGCGCTCGAGCTGTTTGCGCGTGGCTTCGTCGAGGTCGGAGGCGAACTGCGCGAAGGCCGCGAGTTCGCGATATTGCGCGAGTGCGAGACGGATACCGCCGCCGAGCTTTTTAATGACCTTGGTCTGCGCCGCACCACCGACGCGCGACACCGAGACACCGGCGTTGATCGCGGGACGGATACCGGCGTTGAACAAGTCGGTTTCAAGAAAGATCTGACCGTCGGTGATCGAGATCACGTTGGTCGGCACGAACGCGGTCACGTCGCCGGCCTGGGTCTCGATGATCGGCAACGCGGTTAACGAACCAGTCTTGCCCTTCACGGCGCCCTTGGTGAACTTCTCGACGTACTGTTCGTTCACGCGCGCGGCGCGCTCGAGCAGACGGCTGTGCAGATAGAACACGTCGCCCGGGTAGGCTTCGCGGCCCGGCGGGCGGCGCAGCAACAGCGAGATCTGGCGGTAGGCCCAGGCCTGCTTGGTCAAATCGTCATAAATGATCAGCGCGTCCTGACCGCGGTCGCGGAAATATTCGCCCATGGTGCAGCCGGAGTAGGGCGCGATGTACTGCATCGCGGCGGACTCGGAGGCCGTCGCCGCGACCACGATCGTGTACGCCATCGCGCCGCTCTCTTCGAGCTTGCGGATCACGTTCTTCACGGTCGAGGCCTTCTGGCCGATGGCGACGTACACGCAGAACAGGTCTTTGCCCTTCTGGTTAATAATCGCGTCGACCGCTACCGCTGTTTTTCCTGTTTGTCTGTCGCCGATGATCAGTTCGCGCTGACCGCGGCCGATCGGCACCATCGAGTCGATGGACTTCAAACCGGTCTGCACCGGCTGCGATACTGACTGACGTTCGATCACGCCCGGCGCGATCTTTTCGATCGGGTCTTTCAGCTTGGCGTTGATCGGGCCTTTGCCGTCGATGGGCTGGCCGAGCGCGTTGACCACGCGGCCGATCAGTTCCGGACCGATCGGCACTTCCAGAATGCGGCCCGTGCACTTGACGGTGTCGCCTTCGGTGATGTGTTCGTATGCGCCGAGAATCACCGCGCCGACCGAGTCGCGCTCGAGGTTCAACGCAACGCCGAAAGTGTTCTTCGGGAACTCGAGCATTTCGCCCTGCATGACATCGGCCAGGCCGTGGACGCGACAAATGCCGTCAGTGACGGACACCACCGAGCCTTCGGTGCGCTTGGTCGCGGCGAGATCGAGTTTCTCGATGCGGCTCTTGATGAGATCGCTGATTTCGGACGGGTTCAAGTTCATTGTCATAAGCTCCAAAAACTATTTTTCACCGCAAAGGCGCAAAGGTCGCAAAGGTTTTTTGGAAAAACACTCGTGCTTTTCTTTGCGTTCTTTGCGCCTTTGCGGTGAATATTCATTTAGTTCTTCAATGCAGTCGCCATCGCGGCGAGTTTGCCGCGCACCGACGCATCGATTACTTCGTCACCGACGGCGATCTTCACACCACCGATCAATTCCGGATCCACTATCACGCTTGCATTCAGCTTGCAGTTGAAGCGCGGCTCGAGTTCGGCCACCAATTTCTTCAGCGCGGCATCGTCGAGGGCGAAGGCGGAGGTGATGTGTGCCTCCTTCACGCCTTCGTGCTCGTTCTTGAGCGCCACGAACAGATCGCGCATCTCCGGCAACAGCGCCAGACGCTCGTTCTCGACCAGCACGCGTACGAAGTTCTTGTGTTCGTCGCTGACCTTGCCGGCGACGTCGAGGAACAGCTGCACCAGTTGCGCCGGCAGCAACTTCGGGTTGGCGATCAGGCCCTGCATTTCCGCATCGGCCGCCACCAGCGCCATGCGATCGAGCACGTCTTTCCAGGACGCGAGATCATTTCCCTTGCCCTTGCCGTCGCGCGCCAGCTTGAACGCGGCTTCGGCGTACGGACGCGCGAGGGTGACGTTCTCGGCCATCTAATGTCTCCCTACTGCGCTGCGCTTCGTTCGTCCGTTCATAATTTAACGCAGCTCCGACTTCAGGCTCGTAAGCAGATCGGCGTGCTTCTTGGCATCAATCTCTTTGCGCAGGATGCGTTCGGCACCGGCCACGGCGAGGTCGGCGACACGTTCACGCAGCGCTTCTTTCGCGCGTTGCGACGCGGTGACGGCTTCCTTCTCGGCGGCTTCGCGCGCGGCGGCGATGATGCGCGCGCTTTCCTGACGCGCCTCGTCGACCAGCTGTGCCGCCTGCTTCTCGGCACCGGCACGCAACTCGGTGGCCGACTCGCGCGCCTTGCGCAGTTCTTCGGCCGATTTCTTGTCGGCGATGGCGAGATGGAGGTTGGCCTTTTCGGCCGCCGCCAGACCATCGGCGATCTTCTTGGCGCGCTCGTCCAGTGCCTTCATGATGGGCGGCCACACGAATTTCATCGTGACCCACGCCAGAATGAAGAACACGGCAAGCTGGGCAATCAGCGTTGCGTTAATGTTCACGGCTCGACTCCTGCGAAAACCGGTAAGGGTTTCGCGATTACTTGGCGAGGACGAACGGGTTGGCGAACGCGAACATCATCGCGATACCGACGCCGATCAGGAACGCCGCGTCGATCAAGCCGGCGAGCAGGAACATCTTGGTCTGCAGCGCGTTCATCAGCTCCGGCTGACGCGCCGAGGCCTCGAGATACTTCGAACCCATGATGCCGATACCGATACAGGCGCCGATGGCACCGAGACCGATGATCAAACCGGCGGCCAGAGCAACAAACCCAAGTACGTGTTCCATTGATAACTCCTCAAATATTTTAAAGTTGGAAACGAAAATCAAAAAAGAAATCTATCAGTGGCTCTCGTGCGCCTGACCGATGTATACCAGCGTCAGCATCATGAAGATGAACGCCTGCAGCGCGACGATCAGGATGTGAAACAGCGCCCACAACGTGCCGGCAAGGACGTGCACCAGAAACAATACCCAGCCGGTGGTGCTGTTCCACGCGAACGCCGCGCCCATGAGTGCGATCAGCATGAACAACAGCTCGCCGGCGTACATGTTGCCGAACAGTCGCATGCCGTGACTCACGGTCTTGGCGGTAAACTCGATCAGGTTCATGGCGAAGTTCACCGCCGACATGACGATAAAGCCGATCCAGGAAAACGGATTGGCGCTGAGGTGAACCGTGCCAAACGGCGCGGCAACCAGCTCATGCGCCCAGCCGCCGACGCCCTTGATCTTCACGTTGTAATAGAGACATACCAGCAGCACACCGAGCGACATGCCGAGCGTGCCGTTCAGGTCCGCCGTCGGCACCACGCGCAGGTGGTGTGCGCCCACGACTTCGCCCGCCTTCGGCAACAGATCCACCGGCAGGAAGTCCATCGAGTTCATAAGGAAGATCCACACGAACACCGTCAACGCGAGCGGCGCAACGAACTTGCGCGACTCGGCGTGGTGAATGATGTTCTTGGCCTGGTCGTTAACCATGTCGACCAGGATCTCCACGGCGGCTTGAAAACGGCCGGGCACACCGGACGTCGCTTTGCTGGCAGCACGATGGAACACGTAAAGAAAGATCACGCCGAGCGTGATCGAAAACAGCAATGTGTCGAGATGCAGCGTCCAGAAGCCGTGGCCAACCGTGAGGTTGCCCAGATGGTGGACGATATATTCGGTGGCATTGGCAGGGGCGTGGGCAATGCTTTCGGCAGCGCTCATGAGCGACCCCCGACCACGCGCCAGAAGCCCGGCGAGAGCGCGAGCCAGAACACCAACAGTGTCGCAATGAAGCTGATCAACAAAGGCAGGAACGGGAGCTTGAACACACCAATGGCGAACGCCAGCAGCGTTATCGTAATCAGCAGTTTCATTACTTCAGCCACGTAAAACCCCAGAACCCGTTGTGTTGGTGACTTGGCACCGTAGCTAGCGAACCATCGGCGGACAAAAAACAGATTCGCGACTACGTTAATCAATCCCCCGGCCAGTGCCGATAGGCCTGCCGCCGGCCCGGAAAAAATCCCGAACCCAAGCGACACCAGGATCGCCACGGTGAGCTGGGTCCAGACAACCTTATGAGCCCCGGCACGCGCATCAGGCGAACCGCCCGGTCGGTGTTGCATCAAACTCTCCGAAACCGGCCATGAACGAATGGCTCAGAAGGGCGGGGGCCGCCTTTTTCCATAAAAAAATCAGCAGGTTGCGCTCGACGCCGGGACTACAAAACTTCGGTGCGGAGGCGCAAGCGACAGTACGAGGGGGACTGCGCTTTTTGCGGCGCGGAGTATAAAGACCCACGTCGCGAGGGTCAACGATCAATCTCGGTTTTACGTATTACAAATATCAATACTGGCACTAGCGACTATTTTGGCACGGAGGAGGGTATCTCTTTGGGGGTATCGGTCAGGGCAGGCTCAGTTATGAGCGGCGCCTCGGCAGCGACCGGCACCGGCTTCTTCACGGTCAGCATCAACTCGGTATAGAGCTTGTTGGCTTCTTCGATTTCCTTGCTGCCCACCTTCGCTTTCAGTGCATCGTGGCGTGCGCTGGCCTTAGCATTGCCTGCATCAGCGGCCAGCCGATACCACGCCAACGCGGGGGCGTTGTGGTCCTTCAGGCGAAAACCGAACTCGTACAGGATGGCCAGATCGAGCATGGCCTCGGGATCTCCACGTTCGGCGGCACTACGCATCTCCGCTAGTCCGGCCGGGTCCTCCACCGCGGCTGCCATGGACCCGAATACCGGCAACAGCGCCAGTGATAGACAAAGAATTATCCGCTGCATGCCCGCTTCTCCCTGTTCCATCTGCATGAACAGAAGGTTAGCCCTGTTTTTACGCCCGCGCTAGCGTATGCGCGCGAGGACGCCATCGAGCGCATCGAGGCTGTCGAACTCGATCACCAGTTTACCCTTGCCGCGGCGCGAGTGACTGATACGCACCTTGGTGCCGAGCTTGTCCGAGAGTTTCTGCTGCAGCGCGCGCACGTCGGGATCGGTATGTCCCCTTGAGCCCTTGCGCGCGGAGGGTTTTTCCAGCAACCGCCGCACCAGGGTTTCGGTCTCGCGCACCGACAATCCGCGCTCGACGACCTGGCGCGCCGTCTGGCTCTGTTGCTTGCCTTCGAGCCCGAGCAGCGCGCGTGCATGACCCATGTCCATCTTGCCGTCTTCGAGCAGCTCGCGCACATCGCTCTGCAACGTCAGCAGCCGCAACAGGTTCGTCACTGCCGCACGCGAGCGTCCGACCGCCTCGGCCACGCGCTGGTGCGTCATACTGAACTCATCGATCAAACGTTGCAGCGCATTGGCCTCTTCAACCGGATTCAGGTTTTCGCGCTGGATGTTCTCGATCAGCGAGATCGCGATCGCCGCCTCGTCCGGAATCTTGCGCACCACCGCCGGCACGGTCTCCAGGCCGGCCAATTGCGACGCACGCCAGCGGCGTTCGCCGGCGACGATTTCGTAATTGCCATTGGCGATCGGGCGCACCACGATCGGCTGCACCACGCCCTGGGCCTTGATCGAGGCCGCGAGGTCCTCGAGCGCGCCCTTGTCCATGTGCGTGCGCGGCTGGTATTTGCCGCGCTGCAGCAGGTCGAGCGGGAGGTGTTTCAATTCTTCCTTCTCATGGCCCGGTTCATACGCGCCGAGCAGCGCGTCCAGCCCGCGTCCGAGTCGTGGTTTTTTTGTCGTGGTCATCATGCGGGCACTGCCTCCTCTTCGCGCCGCAACATCTCACCCGCGAGCGCCAGATACGCCTGCGCGCCTTTCGACTGCATGTCGTATGCAATCACCGGCTTGCCGTAAGACGGGGCTTCGGCCAGGCGGATGTTGCGCGGGATGATGGTGCGGTACAGCTTGTCGCCAAAATGTTCTTTTAACTGTGCCGAGACTTCGTTGTCCAGTTTATTGCGTGGATCGAACATCGTGCGCAGCAGGCCTTCGATCTGCAGTCCGGGATTGAAGGTTTCGCGGACTTTGCGAATCGTGTTCAACAGCGCGGTCAGTCCTTCGAGCGCGTAGTACTCGCACTGCATCGGGATGAACACCGCCTGCGCCGCGACCAGTGCGTTGACGGTCAGCAGATTGAGTGCCGGCGGACAATCCATCAGGATGAAATCGTATTCATTGCGCGCACCCTCGAGCGCGTTGCGCAGGCGGCGCTCGCGCCGATCGAGTTCGATCAACTCGACTTCCGCGCCCGAGAGGCGCGAGTTCGATGGCAGGATGTCGTAGCCGCTCTCGGTCGTCAGGCGCCCGGCATCGACCGGCTCGAGGCCGATCAGGACTTCGTACGTCGTGATCGCGCACTCTTCCTTGCTGATGCCACTGCCCATGGTGGCGTTGCCCTGCGGATCGAGATCCACGAGCAACACGCGCCGCTTCGTCTTCACGAGCGAGGCCGCGAGGTTGATGCTGGTCGTGGTCTTGCCGACCCCGCCTTTCTGATTGGTAATTGCGAGAACTTTGCCCATGCGTGCAGTCTTAATGATCGGGGTCGGATTCTGCCTCAATGCGGTTCGAGTATCACGAGGTGTCGTTCGGCATCCAGCCGGGGCACCGCGAGGGCCTTGATATCCATACGGTAATTGGCGCCGAGCGCGGCCAGCTCTTCCTGCGGAAACACCCCTTTCATTGCCAACAACCGCCCGCCGGGAGCGATCAAGTGCGCGCTCAGCGTCAGAATTTCCGCCAACGATGCGAATGCGCGCGCGATCAAAGTATCGAATTTTTCCTGCGGATGGAATTTTTCCACGCGCTCCTGCACGACCGTGGCGTTGCCGATTTCAATGTCGTGCATCGCCTGGCGCACGAACGCGAGCTTCTTGGCGTTGCTGTCGAGCAGCGTGAACTGGAAATCCGGTCGTGCCAGCGCGAGCGGGATTCCGGGCAGACCGGCACCGGTGCCGATATCGAGCACGCGCAGGCCTTTGAGGTAGGGCAGCACCGACAGGCTGTCCAGCAGATGGCGCGATATCATCTGTTCCGGATCGCGCACCGCCGTCAGGTTGTACTGGCGGTTCCATTTCTCGAGCAGCCGCACGAACGCGAGCAGGCGCGCGGACGCTGGCGGCGGCAACTCAAGGCCCATCGCCTTCAGGCCGCGGCTCAACTGGGTATCGAGTTTCATGACGTTCCTCACTGCCGTGGAAACCCGCCGCGGCGGGGCCTGGGCAGTGCATCTTACCGTATCCCCTACAGGCGCCGCCTATGGCGAGCGGCGCGCACGGACCGGGAAAGGAAAAAACAGGGGGTGAACAAAAACGCTATTACCACAGCGTGATGCGGTGCTTGGGGGCGTTGCGCTACAACCGAACCGGCCGCGTTGACAGCAAAATTCTATTAACTAAATTAAATTCTCTGCCGATCCTTTGTTTTTGACGCCGGGATTTTTCAGTACCCGAGTCCGCCGCGCGCAAACCACGCGATCATCGCCAGCGTATAGATCGATAGCAGTGCGATGACGCCGCCCCATACCTGCGGATGCGCACCGACCAGACGGTCGATGCCGTAGTACGGCCGCGAGATCGGCTTGGCGACCTTGCGCGTCGATACCCAACGATTGGCGACGCTCGAGAAATTCTTCAGTGTCTGGATCCGGACCAACGCTAGGCCGCCGACCACTATCGCGACCACGGCGCCGAACAACACCAGCACCAGCAACGCCAGCCATACTACTTCGGACATCTGCACGGACCACGCGTGCGGATACAGCTGCATCAAGGTGCGTCCACCTTCGGTCACGCTAAGTGAGGCAAAAAAGTAGGTCCACTTGATCAGGACAAAAATGCCGCCAGCGAGCAAGGCCACGCCCAGTACCCGCGGATAACGCAGCATGGCGGTCTCGCTGTCGTGAATTTTTTCGAGGGGTTTGGTCATCCGTCGAACCGACAGCGGGTGTTCACTGCGAAATCCGAACCAGCGGGCCATCCGTTGCGGCGCGAAGAGAAGCGAGACACCGGCGACGAATGCCAGGACATTACCAACGATCAGGACAACAACGAAAAGACGCATCACTTCCGAAGTAGTACCGGTCATGAATCCCTCCAAGGCGACGACGTTGTTTTGCTCTGAAGTGTAGCAGGGCCGCCATGAAAGGCGCTCCTAGCCGGTACCACGCTTCAGGTGCACCAATAGTAATGAGATCGCCGCCGGGGTAACGCCCGAAATCCGCGACGCCTCGCCGACTGTCGCCGGCCGGTGTTTCGCCAGCTTCTGGCGCACCTCGATCGACAGACCGCGCACGTTGGCATAGTCGAAATCCGCCGGCAGATAGGTTTGTTCATGGCCGCGGCTGCGTTCGATTTCGTCGGCCTGGCGCTCGATATAGCCGGCGTATTTGGTCTGGATCTCCACCTGTTGCGCCACTTCCGTATCCAACAGCGCGCGCCCGGCTCCGGGCAGCGTCATCAGGGTTTCGTACGACACCGCCGGCCGGCGCAACAACTCCAATAAGGTCGCTTCGCGCGCCAGCGGCTGACCGAGCACGCGCAGCGCATCGGCGGGTGGCAGCGACTCGGGTTTGAGCCAGCTACGCTCGAGGCGTTCGCGTTCACGCTCGACGGCCTCGCGTTTTTCCGAATAGCGCTGCCACCGGGCGTCCGTGACCAGCCCGAGTTTGCGACCGCTATCGGTAAGACGCAGGTCGGCATTGTCTTCGCGCAGCGACAGCCGATACTCGGCACGCGAGGTGAACATGCGATACGGTTCGGTGACACCGCGCGTGATCAGGTCATCCAGCATCACGCCCAGATAGGCCTGTTGGCGCCGCGGCCACCACGGCTCGCGTTCCTGGACTTGCAGCGCGGCATTGATACCGGCGAGCAGGCCTTGCGCGCCCGCTTCTTCGTAGCCGGTGGTGCCGTTGATCTGGCCGGCAAAAAATAATCCGGCAATGGGTTTGGTCTCGAACGTCGGTTTCAGATCGCGCGGATCGAAATAGTCGTACTCGATCGCATAACCCGGGCGCGTGATGACGGCGTTCTCGAATCCTTTGATCGAGCGCACCAGGTTCCATTGCACGTCGAACGGCAGGCTGGTGGAAATTCCGTTCGGATAGATTTCATGCGTACTCAGACCTTCGGGTTCGACAAAAATCTGGTGCCGGTCCTTGTCGGCAAAACGCACGATCTTGTCTTCCACCGACGGACAGTAACGCGGACCGACGCCTTCGATCACGCCGGTGTACATCGGCGAACGATCGAGTCCGGCGCGGATGACGTCGTGCGTGCGACCGTTGGTATACGTGATGAAGCAGTTCACCTGGCGCGGATGTTCATCGCGCGCGCCCATGAACGAAAACACCGGCGTCGGATCGTCGCCGGGCTGTGGTTCCATCACCGAATAATCGAGCGTGCGGCCATCGAGCCGTGGCGGCGTGCCGGTCTTCAGGCGTCCGACGCGCAATGGCAACTCGCGCAGGCGCGCGGCGAGCGCGTTCGACGGCGGATCGCCGGCGCGGCCGCCCTGGTAATTTTTCAGTCCAACATGAATGAGTCCGCCGAGAAAGGTGCCGGTGGTCAGCACCACGCGGCGCGCGCGAAATTTGAGTCCCATCGCGGTCACGACACCGGTGACGCGCTCACCCTCGACGATCACGTCTTCGACCGATTGCTGAAACAACGTGAGGTTGGGCTGGTTCTCGAGAAGGCTGCGCACCGCCTGCTTGTACAGCGCGCGGTCGGCCTGTGCGCGCGTTGCGCGCACCGCCGGGCCCTTGCGTGCGTTCAGGATGCGGAACTGGATACCGGCGCGGTCGGTCGCGTGCGCCATGACGCCGCCGAGCGCGTCGATCTCCTTCACCAGATGGCCCTTGCCGATACCGCCGATGGCCGGGTTGCACGACATCTGGCCGATGGTTTCGATGTTCTGCGTCAGCAACAGCGTGCGGCAACCCATGCGTGCGCTGGCCGCCGCGGCCTCGGTACCGGCGTGGCCGCCGCCGATCACGATGACATCGAATTCCTCGGGATGCAGCATGGGTTTTCGGAAAAACAGCGTTACTGGGGGAGCGAATATTAGCATAGGGCATTGGGCCCGGGTGCCTGCGGTCTGCACCCAGCGTGGTCTATCTTAGAAGAACCCTTTCGGTATTTTTTGCGCAATCGCCATGGCCCTTGCCCCGCAACCAAAACCCCAAAATTCACGCGCGCTGTTGATCGCGGCGGCGGCCGCGGTCGGGGGTATCGTGCTCGGCAAGGAGCGCGAGATCCGACTCGCGCTGGCGTGCCTGCTTGCGCGCGGACATCTGTTGATCGAGGACCTGCCGGGCGTCGGCAAGACCACGCTCGCGCACACGCTGGCGCACGTACTCGGGTTGCAGTTCACGCGCATCCAGTTCACCGCCGATCTGTTGCCGGCCGACATCCTCGGCGTGTCGGTATTCGAACCAGCGGGTAAAAACGGGGGCTCGGGTTTCGTGTTCCACCCGGGGCCGATCTTTTCGCAGCTGGTGCTAGCCGATGAAATCAACCGCGCGACGCCGAAGACCCAGAGCGCGCTGTTGGAGGCGATGGAAGAGCACCAGGTCAGCACCGAGGGACAAACGCGCAAACTGCCGCAACCGTTCTTCGTGATTGCGACGCAGAACCCGCATCACCTGGTTGGCACCTTTCCGCTGCCGGAATCGCAGCTCGACCGGTTTCTGATGTGCGTCACGCTCGGCTTTCCCGATCGCAGTGCCGAACGTGCGTTGCTCAAGGGCCGCGACCGACGCGAACTGCTCGCGGCACTGGCGCCGGTGATGAGCACCGAACAGCTGGCCGGGTTTCAGCACGAGGTCGCGCGCGTGCACGCCGCCGATGCGTTGCTCGATTATCTGCAGAACCTGGTCGAGACCACGCGCAGCTCGGGCGAATTCGCCGAAGGCCTGTCGCCGCGTGCTGGCCTCGCGTGGCTCGCGGCCGCGCGCGCGTGGGCGCTGCTCGAAGGCCGCGATCGCGTGTTGCCGGAAGACGTGCAGGCCGTGGCGGTGGCGGTGATCGCGCATCGCCTGGTACCCGCGAAGGAAATACCGGAAGGGCGTGCAGGGCTGGTGCGCCGCCTTATCGAAACGGTACCGATTCCGTAAGCAGATCGCATGTCCCCCATCCCCGGCGAAATCGTCCTGACACGCCGCGGGCTCTATATGTTGCCCACGCGCCACGGCTGGCTGTTTGCAGTGATATTGATCGTGCTGCTGTTGACGGCGATCAACTATGGCAATTCCCTCGCCTACGGCATCACGTTTCTGCTCGCAGCAGTGGCGATCGTCTCGATGCTGTACACCGATCGCAATCTGTTGCGCCTGCGCATCCGTGGCGGCGCGTGCACGTCGGTGTTCGCCGGCGAGGCCGCGGTGTTTCGCGTGCACCTGATAAACGATGCCGGGCGGGCGCGCTATGGCGTCGCATTGCTGCAGCAAAAATACGAAATCGCGCGTGTCGACATCGCCGCCGGCGCGATGGCCAACGCGGAGTTGCGCGTACCCGCGCCGCGCCGCGGCTGGCTCGCGCCACCGCCGCTGGTGGCGATCACGCGGTTTCCGCTCGGCCTGCTCTATTCCTGGTCGCGGCGAATAACGCTTGAGGAACGCTGCCTGATTTATCCGAAGCCGTCGGCACCGTGGCCATGGCGTGCGCACGTGGCCACCACAGACACCACCGGCCCGCGACCGACGCCCGGCGGCGATGATTTTTCCGGCGTGCGCGATTACCGCCCCGGCGATTCGCCGCGTCAGATCGACTGGAAATCGGTCGCGCGCGGACGCGGGTTGTTGACGAAGGAATTCGCCAGCGGTTTGAGCGCGACCGTGTGGTTCGACGTGGAACAAATGCCGGCGTCCGATATCGAGACGCGCCTGAGCCTGCTGTGTCGCGCACTGCTGGACGCAGAAGCGGCGGGCCTGCGCTACGGGCTGCAGCTGGGCGCGCTGACGCTCGCGCCCGACAGCGGCGAGACCCATCACCAGATCTGCCTGCGCGCGCTCGCTCTATATGATGGTGTTCAGTAATAGCGCTCGCTTCCCCTCACCCGCATTCCCTCTCCCACGAGGGGCCCTCACCCTTTCCCCTCTCCCGGAGGGAGAGGGGAAGTCGGTGAGAATCCACATTTCGGTCGAGACGAGCCGATGCGCGTATTTCGTTTACCGGGCGCCCTATGGCCAAGACTAAACCTGCCACGCCCGATCGCGTCGCGCTGCAATGGCTGCTGGCGACCGGTGTGTGCGCGTGCGCGCCGCTCGCGTTTCATTTGCCACTTTGGGTGACACTGGCATTTGTCGGCTCGGTAGTGTGGCGCTATCTGATCGAGCGTCATCACGTTTACCGCCCGGGACGTTGGGTGTGCTACGCGCTGGTGGCGTTGTTGTTGATGGTTGTGTTCCGCGAGTTCGGTACCGTGTTCGGTCGCGATTCGGGGATGGCGCTGTTAACAGTGTTGCTCGGCTTCAAGTTGCTGGAACTGCGAAGCCAACGTGATGCCATGTTTACGCTGTTTCTGTTTTATGTCGCGTTGACCGGCGGGTTTCTGTTCGGTCAGACATTACCGGCGGCGGTGTGGGCGGTAATCGCGATCGCTGTCAGTCTGGTGACGCTGATGCGGTTACAGCAACAGCTGCCCGCGCGCGCGGCGTTGCGCTTGAGCGCCGAGCTGTTGTTAAAGGCGGTGCCGCTGTTACTGATTCTGTACCTTTTCTTCCCGCGTCTGGAAGGCGCGCTGTGGGGCCTGCCCACCGATGCCTATGCCGGTGTCACCGGCATGCCGGAGGAAGTCAGCCCCGGGACGATACGTAGTCTGAGTGAATCGTCGGAGATCGCGTTTCGCGTCGATTTCATTGGCAGCGCGCCGCCGCCGGCGCGCCAACTCTATTGGCGTGGTCTGGTGCTGTGGCAGACCGACGGCAAGTCGTGGAAACGCGAGGCGCCGGCAATCGGAGCCGAGCGGATCCATCCGTTCGATGCGCCGGTGCAATACCGCGTCACGCTCGAGCCAAACAACAAGCGCTGGTTGTTCGCGCTCGATCTACCGACCACGACGCCGGACGATGCGCGCATGCGCCCGGGGCTGACGCTGGTGCGCACGGAACCGGTCGACGAGCGCATCAGCTACACGCTCAGTTCGCATACGCGTTACACCACCGGCGCGCTGACAGCGACCGAACGCACCGCGGCGCTCGCGCTGCCGCCGGTGTCGGCGCGCGTGCGTGCGTTCATCGATGAGCTGCGCGCGCAACAGCGCGATCCGATGGCGATCGTGAACGCGGTGCTCGCTTATTTCCGGCAAGAGAACTTTGTCTACACGCTGACGCCGCCACTGCTCGGTGACGATCCGGTCGATCAGTTTCTGTTTGAGACCCGCCGCGGTTTCTGTGAGCACTATGCCACCGCGTTCGCGACACTGATGCGCGCCGCCGGAATTCCGGCGCGCGTGGTGATCGGCTATCAGGGCGGCGAACTCAATCCGAGCGGCAATTATCTGATCGTGCGCCAATCGGATGCGCACGCGTGGACCGAGGTCTGGCTCGAAGACCGCGGCTGGGCGCGCGTCGACCCGACCAGCGCGATCGCGCCCGAGCGCATCGAGCTCGGACTGGAGGCGATCCGGCGACTCGAGGCCCAGGGCCTGGTGCCGGGTGCGGTCGGCGCGGATCTGCTCGCGCGCGCGATGGACCTGCCGTGGCTCGAACGATCGGTCCACCAACTGCGCTTGTATTGGGACTACACCAATATCGCGTGGTATCGCTGGGTCGTGGACTATCGCAAGCCGCGCCAGGAGAACTTGTTACACACGCTCGGCTTCGAGACCATCGAGTGGTCGCAAGTGCTGGTCGTTTTGGGCGCGGCCTGCGCGCTGGTGCTGATCGGCTATGTCGTGTGGGCGCGGCGTTCCGCGCCGCCGGATCCGGCGCAACGTCAGTATTCGCGTTTCTGTCGCAAGCTCGCACGCATTGGCTTTAGGCGCGCGGCGCACGAAGGACCGCTCGCGTTTGCCGACCGCGTGCGCAGCCAGCGCCCGGAACTCGCACCCGACATCGGCATCATCACTGAACGTTATCTCGATCTGCGCTATGGACCGAACGCGAGCAACGACACGCTGCGCGCGCTCGCGCGCGCCGTCGGCGACTTCAAGCCGCGCTAGTTTTACTTGCCGATACAGAAGCTGGTGAAGATTCTGCCGAGCAGATCATCGGACGTGAACTCGCCGGTGATTTCCGCCAGCGCCTGCTGCGCCTGACGCAGTTCTTCCGCCAGCAATTCGCCGGCCTTGTTTTGCGTCAACGCGCGCCGCCCTTGTTGCACGTGCGCGCGGGCGCGGCCAATGGCGTCGAGATGGCGTCGGCGCGCGCTGAACGTACCTTCGCCGGCACCTTGATAGCCCACACAGTGCTTAAGGTGCGCGCGTAGCGCATCCAGCCCGGCGCCGGTCTTGGCAGAAAGAGTTATTTCCGTGCCGTCCGTGGTTTCAACCAAACCGGGACGGCGACCACTGAGGTCGGCCTTGTTGCGAACCAGGGTACGCTCGATGTCAGCCGGCAGCTGACGTTGGGCGTCGTTGAACGCTACCGTGTCGGTTGACGCGTCATCGACCAGAAGCAAAATCCGGTCGGCGCGTTGCATCTGTATCTGCGCACGACGGATACCTTCGGATTCGATTTCATCGCGCGCGTCGCGCAGGCCGGCGGTATCGACGATATGCAGCGGCATGCCGTCGATATGAATGCGTTCCTTGAGCACGTCGCGCGTGGTGCCGGGAATCGCGCTCACAATCGCGGTGTCTTGCTGCGCGAGCGCATTCAACAGACTCGACTTGCCGGCATTCGGCGCGCCGGCGAGCACGACCGTCATGCCGTCGTGCAACAGGCTGCCCTGGCGCGCACCTTCCAGCAGTTCGGCCAGGCCGCGCTCGATGATGTCGAGCTCGGCGACCAGGCGTTCGTCGGCAAGAAAATCGATTTCCTCTTCCGGAAAATCGATCGCCGCCTCGATGACCATGCGCAGCCGTGTCAGTTCCTCGACCCGGGTGTGTATGCGGCGGGAAAATTCGCCATCGAGCGAGCGTAACGCGGCGCGCGCGGCCTGCGAGGAATCGGCGTCGATCAGGTCCGCGACCGCTTCGGCCTGCGCCAGATCGAGCTTGTCGTTGAGAAACGCGCGTTCGGTAAATTCTCCGGCGCGGGCGCGGCGCGCGCCGAGTTCGAGCAAGCGCGCCAGCAATGCCTGCAGCACCACCGGTCCACCGTGGCCGTGCAACTCGAGCACGTCTTCGCCGGTATAGGAACGTGGGGCAGGGAAAAATAGCGCGAGGCCGCGATCCAGCACCTCGCCCCGGGTATCTCGAAAAACGCTGAGGGTCGCCTGACGCGCCTGCGGCACCCGCCCGAGAATGGCCTCGGCGATCGCGCGCGCGCGCGGCCCGGAGACCCGCACGACCCCGATACCACCGCGCCCGCCGGGGGTGGCGATCGCGGCGATGGTATCGATGTTGTTGCCGCCCGCGGTCATGCCGCCGAAGTCTACGCCGCTTTGGGTTTCTTGCGCTGCATCACCTGATTGATGCGCGCCTGCTGCGCGATCGACAAAATGTTGTTCACCGTCCAGTACAGCACCAGGCCCGCCGGGAAGAAGATAAACATCGCCGTGAACATCACCGGCATGATCATGAACAGCTTGCGCTGCATCGGGTCCGGCGCCTGCGGGCTCAGGCGCTGTTGCACGAACATGGTGATGCCCATAATGATCGGCAGCACGTAATACGGATCCTGGCTCGAGAGGTCCTTGATCCACAGCACCCACGGCGCCTGGCGCATCTCCACGCTTTCGAGCAATACCCAATAGAGCGCGATGAACACCGGGATCTGGATCACGATCGGCAGGCAGCCACCGAGCGGATTGATTTTTTCGACCTTGTACAACTCCATCATCGCCTGATTGAGCTGCTGGCGGTCGTTGGCGTGTTGCTGCTTGATCGCCTCGAGCTTCGGCTGCACGCGACGCATCTGCGCCATCGATTTATAGCTCGCCGCCGACAGCGGGTAGAACACCAGCTTGAGCAGCACCGTCAGAATGATGATGGACCAGCCCCAATTACCAACGATATTGTGAATCTCGCTCAGCAACCAGAACAACGGCGCCGCGATGACCGTGAGCCAACCGTAATCGGCGGTCAGGTTCATGCCCGGGGCGCGTGTCTGCTCGGTCTCGGAACATTCGGTCTTTTCCAGATCGCCGTGCAGACAGGCGAGCAACGCCAGCCGGCGCTGATCTTTCGGGCCAGCGTACAAGCGTGTGTGCAGCAAGCCGGTTTTGCCCGGCGCTACGGTGGTCGGCGTGAGTTGCTTATAGCCAACGATGTGGCGCGAACCGTCCGCGGTATCGCTGTAGAACTGGGTGTGCTCGGTCTTCTCCGGCATCCATGCGCCGACGAAATAGTGCTGCAGCATGCCGACCCAGCCGCCGGTGACTTCGCGCTTGATCGGGCCCTTGGCGAGCTCATCGAACGAAACTTTTTCGTATTTTTTCTCGGGCGTATAAATCGCGGCGCCGGTGTAGGTCGAGACCGAAAACATTCCGCCGGCCTCGACGCGCGCGCGCTGGAACTGGCTGTAAAGAAAACCATTCCATTCGTGGCGCGAATTATTGGCAACCGCGAACTCGACATCCACGGCATAACTACCGCGCCGGAAGATGTAGGTCTTGGTGTAACCCACGCCGTCCCGCGACTGGAAACTGAGTGGCACACGCAACTCGTTGTCCTTGTCGGACATGACGTAGCGTTGCTGCGCTGCGCTGAAGCGCGTCTTGTGGCTCGGGAATTCACCGTCATGGCCGATCAGCCCGGACTGCGCGATGAAGATGCTGCCGTCGTCCGTCATTAGTGGAAATGCGATGTCGGGGGTTGCCATCGCCACCGGGAATTTACGCAGGCGCAGTTCGCGCAGATCGCCGCCGTCGGTGTCGATGCCGGCCTGGAACAGATCGGTCACGACTTCGATGCGCTCGCCACGCGCGAGCGCATTCGGTGTCGTCACGTTCTTGGTGTCGGCAGACGCACGCGGTGCATCCGGCGCGTTCGGCACTCCCGCGGCGGGTGTCGCCGCGGTGGCGCTCGCCGTTGTCGGCGCTGGCGGCGGGGTGTGTTGTTGATCCCAGGCCTGCCAGATCAACAACAGGATGAAGCCCAGGGCCACAGGAAGTAACAGACGTTGATTATCCATGATGAGGTATGTGATCAGGTTTCAGGGGTGGCACCGGGTCGAATCCGCCCACGTGCCAGGGATGACAACGGCCAACGCGCGCAAACATGAGCCCGCTGCCGCGCACGGCGCCATGGGTCTCGATGGCTTCCAGCGCATACGCCGAGCAGCTGGGATGGAAACGACAGCGACAACCGAATGCCATAGTGATCAGCGGACTGATCAGCCAGCGATAGACACCGAGTGCCGCGATCAGGATTCTGGCAGGGATTTTTTGCATACCTGTGAAACTTTTTCCCAATGCTTGTCGAGCGATGTCCGAAGCTGCGCGTTGTTCCTACCGTTGGCAGGCGGGTTGGCCGTGACGACCACACTCAGACCGGCCAACTGATTCTGGTTGCGACGAAACGATTCACGAATCTGGCGCTTGATGCGATTGCGCAAAACCGCCTTGGTCGATACGCGTCGTGCGACCGTGACACCAAGCCGTGACTGCGGCGCCGGGGCGTTGCTGGCGTAAATGCTGAAACATTCATCGCGCGAGCGACAACCGTGCTTCATCACTTCGGTGAACTCGCGGCGCTGCGTCAGCCGGCGCGACCGTGGGAACTGGGCGCGGCGCGGCGGCAAGGCCACGACGGAAACTAAACGCCCAGTCGGGCGCGGCCCTTACTGCGACGACGGCTCAAGATGGCGCGTCCACCTTTGCTCTTCATCCGCGCGCGGAAGCCGTGGGTGCGTTTGCGCGTCTTCACGCTAGGCTGATAGGTACGTTTCATTGCTGTTTCTCTGGCGCCAAAGGGCGGGAACCATACTGCCGAGCGCGCATCCTTGTCAACCTGTAACGTGCCAAACCGCGGTAAATATCATGACGGTTTTGGCCTGTGGATAACTGCGAACTTTGTCGCTAGACTCGCTCCCCCGTTTTTCTCCTTCGACACAAAGCGTAGCCATGACGACCGGACTATGGAAACGCTGCCTCGATCAGCTCGAGGAAGAGCTTCCCCCGCAACAATTCAATACCTGGATCCGCCCGTTACAGGCGGTGCAGGATAGCCAGGCGTTGCGATTGCTCGCGCCGAACCGGTTCGTGGTCGACTGGGTACGCCAGCGGTTTCTTGCCCGCATCGGTGAGCTGGTCGGCGAGTATGCCGGTGCCGGGTTGGCGGTGATGGTCGAGGTCGGTTCGCAAGGGCGCGCGCCGACAACGGAGTCCCATGATGCGCTTCTGCCGTCGGCAGCGACCGCTGCGCCGCTGCGGCGTCGCACCGGGCCGGCCCTCGGCCGACTGAATCCGGAATTTATGTTTGATCGTCACATCGAGGGTAAATCAAACCAGCTCGCGCGCGCGGCGGCCAAACAGGTGGGTGAAAATCCGGGCACCTCGTATAACCCGCTCTTCATTTACGGCAGCACCGGGCTTGGCAAGACACACTTGATGCAGGCCGCTGGAAATTTGATGATGCAGCAGCGTCCGGAAGCCAACGTTGCCTACATTCACTCCGAGCGTTTTGTTGCCGACATGGTGCGTGCGCTGCAGCACAACGCGATCAACGAATTTAAAAAACTTTATCGCACCTTGGACGCGCTACTGATCGATGACATTCAATTTTTTGTCGGCAAGGAGCGCTCGCAGGAAGAATTCTTCCATACTTTCAATGCCTTACTAGAAGGTCAGCGTCAGGTCATTATCACCGCCGATCGGTTTCCAAAAGAACTCGAGGGCTTGGAAGAAAGACTGGTGTCGCGTTTCGGCTCTGGGCTGGTGGTCTCGATCGATCCACCGGAACTAGAAACCCGTGTGGCGATCCTGATCAGCAAGGCACGTCAGTTCAATATCGAGCTACCGGAAGATGTCGCGTTCTTTGTCGCCAAGCGCGTGCGAGCCAATGTACGTGAACTGGAGGGTGCGTTGCGGCGCGTGATTGCCAGTGCGTCGTTTACTGGCAGGTCGATTGATCTCGATCTAGCAAGCGACAGTCTACGTGATCTGATGACATTCCAGGAGCGCCTGGTAACGATCAACAATATCCAGAAGACCGTTGCCGAGTACTACAAGATCCGTGTCTCCGATCTGCATTCGAAGAGCCGCTCGCGTCAGGTAACACGACCACGTCAGGTAGCCATGGCGTTAGCGAAAGAGCTAACCGATCACAGCCTGCCAGAGATTGGAGATGCCTTCGGTGGGCGCGATCACACCACGGTTTTACACGCCTGTCGTCGGGTTGCGGAGCTCAGCTCCAGTGAGGCGCGGGTCAAAGAAGACTATGACAATCTGATGCGAATTCTGACAACGTGAGCCTGTGCATAAGCCTGTGGGGCGAGGTTGTACAGACCGAGTCACACGGTATCATCCACATACTTCACAGACTGCGCACATGTCTACACATAAGTTTTCAACAGTTTCAAACGCGGATAAAAACGAATGCGGCCAAGGGCTAAGGTCGCTTACTAACAGATATGCAGACCGCTAGTAGTAACAAACACAGGGATACTACTTAATGAATATAACGTTCCGTCGTGAAGAGTTTCTCAAGCCATTAAGTCATGTAGCAGGAGTTGCCGAACGCAGACAGACGCTGCCAATCCTGTCGTATGTGTTACTACGACATCAGGACGGGAAAACCGTACTGACCGGCACCGACTTGGAGGTCGAAATTAGTACCGTGGCCTCCGGCACCGCAAAAAGCGGTGGCGAGATGACCGTACCGGCACGCAAGTTTCTCGAAATCTGCAAGGCACTGCCGGAAGGGAGTGAGATCGATATTCGGCAGGAGGGCGAGAAGGCGATCGTCAAGGCAGGCAGAAGCCGGTTTACATTGCTGACGATGCCAGTCTCGGATTTCCCGGCATTGCAGACACCACCGTGGGAACAGACACTGACGTTAAAGCAGGGCGAGCTGCGCAAGCTGCTGGAGCAAACCCAGTTCTGTATGGCGCAACAGGACGTGCGCTATTACCTGAACGGCGTGCTGCTCGAAGTCGGCAACGGAAAACTACGCATGGTGGCTACCGATGGTCATCGTATGGCAGTAGGTGAGCTGGCGCTCGCTGGCGCCAAGGGCGAAAAACAGGTGATTATCCCACGCAAAGCGGTGCACGAAATCTCGCGCTTGCTAGCGCCCAGCGACGAGCCCGTGACACTCCAGGTCGGACAGAACCATGTCGGTGTACAAACGGCCGAGCTGACCTTTATCTCGAAGTTGATCGATGGCCGCTATCCGGATTACCACAAGGTGATTCCTGGAACGCAGTCGGTCCACATTCGTCTGAACGCCGCTGAATTCCAGAAGTCGCTTGCCCGCGTGGCGATTCTCTCAAGCGAGAAGCATCGCGGCGTTCGATTGAATGCCGACAAGGCTGTGCGCATCACGGCACACAACCCGGAACAGGAAGAGGCGCAGGAAGAAATTGCTACCCTCGAGTACACCGGTCCCGCCGTGGAGATCGGATTCAACGTAGCCTACTTGATCGATGCCGTCACCGCCCTTAACGACAGTGAGATTCTGTTCACATTGAATGACCCCAACAGCAGCTGCACCGTGCGCCCGGCTGGTCAGCAGTACCCGCTGTACGTAATCATGCCGATGCGGCTGTAGTAGTTGTTCCACGTGGAACAGGCCGTTGAGGTTCCACGTGGAACAACAGCCCCGGAAGTATTTTGCTGAGGTAAATATCCACGAGGCCGGCAGCCAAAGATGTTAGAATTGGCCTCTCATGACACACCCCGATCGCAAGCCCGATTACGACTCCAATAGTATTCAGGTCCTCAAGGGGCTGGATGCGGTCCGCAAACGCCCGGGGATGTATATCGGCGACACCGACGATGGGACCGGCCTGCATCATCTCGTGTTCGAGGCCGTCGACAACTCCATCGATGAAGCCTTGGCGGGTCATTGCACACGGATTGGCGTCATCATTCACATCGATGGTGCGATCACGGTCTCCGATAACGGTCGCGGCATACCCACCGAGATCATCGCCGAAGAAGGGCGCTCCGCTGCAGAAGTGGTAATGACGGTGCTGCATGCGGGCGGCAAGTTTGATCAAAATTCATACAAGGTTTCTGGCGGTCTGCACGGCGTCGGTATTTCGGTCGTGAACGCGCTTTCAGACCAGCTCGAGTTGACGATCCGCCGCGGCGGCAAGGTTCATCATCAGAAGTATCAGCTGGGCGTCCCGGAAAACCCGCTCAAAGTCGTTGGCGATACCAGCGAGACCGGTACCGATGTGCGTTTCCACCCAAGCCCGAAGATTTTTACCAACACCACGTTCAGTTACGACATCCTGGCCAAGCGCCTGCGTGAGCTGTCGTTCCTGAATTCAGGGGTGACGATCGCCCTGACGGACGAGCGCACCAGCAAGGAAGATGTGTTCGAGTACAAGGGCGGCATCCGCGCCTTTGTCGAACACTTGAACCGCAACAAGACCCCGCTGCATGCGACACCGATCTATATGACGGCCGAACGCGACCGCATCACCGTCGAACTGTGCATGCAGTGGAATGACTCGTACCAGGAAAACACCTTTTGCTTCACCAATAACATCCCGCAACGGGATGGCGGCACCCATCTCGCCGGCTTGCGTGCCGCGATGACACGTACGTTAAATCAGTACATCGAGGGCACCGGGCTCGCCAAGAAAGAGAAGGTCGAAATGTCGGGCGACGACGCCCGTGAAGGCCTGACGGCGGTGTTGTCAGTCAAAGTACCCGACCCGAAGTTTTCATCGCAGACGAAAGACAAGCTCGTGTCCTCGGAAGTGAAAGGCGTGGTCGAGTCGATCATCAACCAGAAGCTGGGCGACTTCCTGCAAGAGAATCCGGCCGAGGCCAAGGCCATCTCCATCAAGCTCGTCGAGTCGGCGCGCGCACGCGAAGCGGCGCGCAAAGCACGCGACATGACACGGCGCAAAGGTGCGCTCGATCTCGCCGGCCTACCGGGCAAGCTTGCCGATTGCCAGGAGCGCGATCCGTCGCTGTGCGAGCTCTACATCGTCGAGGGCGATTCCGCAGGTGGCTCGGCCAAGCAGGCGCGCGATCGAAAATTCCAGGCGGTGCTGCCGCTCAAGGGCAAGATCCTGAACGTCGAGCGCGCACGCTTCGACAAGATGCTGGCGTCACAGGAAGTCGCGACGCTGATCACCGCCCTCGGCACCAGTGTTGGAAATACTGAGTTTAATATCAATAAGTTACGTTACCATCGGATCATCCTGATGACCGACGCCGACGTCGACGGCTCGCACATCCGCACGTTGCTGTTGACCTTCTTTTATCGCCAGATGCCCGAGCTCATCAGCCGCGGCAACATCTATATCGCGCAGCCGCCGCTGTACAAGGTCAAGCAGGGCAAGTCGGAGCGTTACGTCAAAGACGACAAGGAGCTGCAAAGTTATCTGCTCGAGACGGCGCTGGAAGAGGCCGAGCTGCGGCTGGCTTCCGGTGCCGTGGTGAAGGGTGCCGAACTCGGTGCGCTGTGCCGCCAGTTCCTCGAGGTCGAGCAGATCGTGCAACGTCTCGCGCGCCGCTTCGATGCGCGCGCATTGCGGCGCCTGATTTATCTGCCGACGCTGGATCAGGCCACCCTCAAAGACAAGAAGCGTTCGGAGGCGTTTGTCACCGAGTTGCAACGACGCCTGGAGCACGATCAGGACGGCGGCGTGCGTTATGCGATCAGCCTCGGCTTTGACACGCGCAACAACCTGCACGAAGTGCTGGTCGCGCGCAGCGAATATGGAACCGCGGTGCACAGTCGGATCGACGCCGCGTTTGCGGCGTCAGCGGATTATCTGGCGCTGCGTACCTTGGGCGCCCAGCTGGAAAGACTCTTTACCGCCGAGGCCACCGTGGTGCGTGGCGACAAGAACCAGGCGGTGAGCAAATTCGAAGACACCCTCGAATGGCTGATGGGCGAAGCGCGCCGCGGCCAGTCGATTCAGCGTTACAAGGGTCTCGGCGAAATGAACCCGGAACAGCTTTGGGAAACGACGATGGATCCGGCGGTGCGCCGCTTGCTGAAAGTAAATATGGAAGACGCGGTCGCCGCGGAAGAAGTCTTTACCACGCTGATGGGTGATCAGGTCGAACCGCGTCGCGAGTTCATCGAAAAGAACGCGCTCTACGTTTCAAACCTCGACGTTTAGTACCAGCCCCGGTGTCAGCGAGCGCAAGTGCGTGCGCCGCACAAGCCCAGCCAGAAAGCTCAGCTAATAACTAGTGCAGCGTCCGCGGTGTGCTCAGCGTAAAGGCAGGAATTTCGGCATCGAATGAAGTGCCGTCGTCGGCCACCATCTGGTAGCTGCCGTGCATCACGCCGACAGGCGTTTCCAGCACGGTGCCGCTGGTGTACTCGAAGCTGGTCCCCGGCTCGAGGTGGGGCTGCTCACCGACCACGCCTTCGCCGCGCACTTCCTGAATACGATTGTTCGAGTCGGTGATTACCCAGTGACGCGTGACCAGTTTCGCCGGCACCTCGCCAGCGTTGGTGATTGTCACGGTGTAGGCGAACACGTAACGGTTCTGGTCCGGCGCCGATTGGGCCGGCAAGTAGCTGGTTTTTACCGAAACCTGTATCTGGTGTTTGGTCATCATCATGGCGCTATTCTCCACAGTTTGACCCCTGTTTGCATCCGTGGTTTCGGATGCCGCGGAAACATTATAAAAAATTAGTCGCCGCTGTCTCCATAGGCGGGACAATGCACCTCAAAGACTTCCGTGGACGCGGCATCCAGCCGCAGCGCCGTCAGCGCCCGGCCCCAGACGCAACCGCTGTCGAGCGCAATGACATTGTCGGCGCGATACAGCCCGAGGGCCGACCAGTGACCGAAAATAATTCGCCGCGCGCGGCTACGACGCCCCGGCACCTGGAACCAAGGTAACAGGTCCGACGGCTGGCTTCCCGGCGGGCCGCGGAAGCGCAGATCGATATTGCCTTCGCGGTCACAGTAGCGCAGGCGGGTGAGGGCGTTGATGATCACGCGTACGCGTTCCGGTCCGCGCAGATCTTCGCGCCAGTGATCCGGCAGATCGCCATACATGTGATTGAAGAATTCTTCCGGATGATTCGCGAGCACCGCCTCGGCCTCGTGCGCCAGACGCCGGGCGTCGACCAGATCCCATTGCGGTAACAGCCCCGCGTGCACCAGCGTATAGCCGACGGCCGCATCGTGATGCAGCAACGGACGCGTCTGCAACCACGCCAGCAACTCGTCCCGATCCGGCGCGTGCAATATGTCGTCGAGCGTGTCGCGCTTTTTGGGTTTGGCCGCGCCCGCGGCGCGTGCCAGTAAATGCAGATCGTGATTGCCGAGCACCGTGATCGCGCGCCCCCCGAGCGAGCGCACAAACCGCAGCACCGCCACCGAGTCCGGGCCGCGATTCACCAGATCGCCGGTGAACCACAGCGTATCGCGCGCGGGATCGAAGTCGATGCGCTCCAGCAGGCGTTGCAACGGGTCGAGACAGCCCTGCACATCGCCAATCGCGTAGATGCCCATTAGCGGATCCGTTTCACGTGCGACGTTTAGACTCGAGCAGACTCGCCATATCGATCGCCGCTTTTACCAGTGCGCTGGTGATGCCGGGTTCCGCCGCCGAGTGACCGGATTCCGGAATGATCTCGAGCTGCGCATCCGGCCACAGCTGTTGCAGCTCCCACGCATTTTGCAGCGGACAGACGACATCGTAGCGTCCGTGCACCACCACGCCCGGAATGCCGCGCAGGCGGAACGCATTTTTGATGATCTGGTCCGGCTCGAGGAACGAGTTGTTCACGAAGTAGTGCGCCTCGATGCGCGCCAGCGACAGCGCCACATGCGGTGAGCCAAAAAATTCGATCACATGCTTGTTCGTTACCAATGTCGCGGTGCGGCCTTCCCACAACGACCATGCCTTGGCGCTCGCCATGCGCGCGATCTCATCTTCGCCGGTGAGCCGGCGGTAATGCGCCCGCACCAGGTCGCGGCGCTCGTTCTCCGGGATCGGCGCGATGAAATCCTGCCAGTAATCGGGGAACAACCGGTTCGCACCCTCCTGGTAGAACCAGTGGATTTCCCACGGCCGGCATAAAAAAATCCCGCGCAGCACCAGGCCGAGCACGCGCGGCGGATGCGTCTGCGCATACACCAGCGATAGCGTCGAACCCCAGGAGCCGCCGAACAGCATCCATTGCCCGATCTTGAGATGCGCGCGGATTTTTTCCATGTCCGCGACCAGGTGCTGGGTGGTGTTGTTTTCCAGACTGGCATGCGGTGTGGAACGCCCGGCCCCGCGCTGGTCGAACAGCACGATGCGGTAAATGTTCGGATCGAAAAAACGCCGATGCAGCTCTTCGCAGCCGGCACCGGGACCGCCGTGGACATAACACACCGGCAGGCCGTCGGGGTTGCCGCATTCCTCGACGTAGAGCTCGTGCGTGGCATCGACCTTGAGCCGATGGATCGCGTACGGCGTGATGGGTGCAAAGAGCTGATACACGCGATGGTCCTTGCTCGTTTCCCGAACCTTCATGCTACTTCGAACCGGCGGCCAACCGCCATCCCCGATAACCAAAGCATCATTCATGGACGACCCCGGTATCGGCGCTTTATGCTGCACCGGACGGACACCGCCATGGCCAACGACACCCACCCCAAACGCCCCAACGATTTTCGCGACGCCATCGGCGACGTGCGACCGATCAAACAGGATCGCGTGCTGCCGCATCGCCGCGGCCGTAAGCCGTTACCGGAACAGAAGCGACTCGATGAGCAGGTGGTGATGGATAGCCTGTTGGCCGATGAGACCGGTGCCGATGAACTCGAGACCGGTGAGGAATTGTTGTTTGCGCGCGCCGGTTTGCAGCACAGCACGTTTCGCCGATTACGGCGCGGCGAATACGCGATCGAGGCGCAACTCGATCTGCATGGGCAAACGGTGGCGCAGGCGCGCCTGAGCGTGAACGACTTTCTGCGGGATTGCCGCGCCGCCGGCAAACGCTGCGTGCGCATCATTCACGGCAAGGGCCTGGGTTCGGAAGGTCGGCTGCCGGTGCTCAAGGGCAAGGTCAACGTGTGGCTGCGACGCAAGGACGAGGTGCTGGGCTTTTGTCCGGCCCGCGCTACCGATGGCGGCGGCGGAGCGGTGTACGTGTTACTGAAAAAAGCCTGAGCGGTTAAAGCCCCAGGCGTTCCCAGATCGCGCGCGTCGGTCCGGATCGATTGAGTGTATAGAAGTGCAGCCCGGGCGCGCCGACGGCGAGCAGCTTGGCGCAAAGCTCGGTCGTTACGTCGATGCCAAACGCGCGAATGGATTCAAGATCGTCACCATAGCCCTCCAGGCGCTTGCGTATCCAGCGTGGAATTTCCGCGCCGCAAGCGTCCGAGAAACGCACCAGTTGCCTGGTGTTGGTGATCGGCATGATGCCCGGCACAATCGGCAGATCCAGCCCGCGCATCTCGCTTTCATCGACGAACCGGCAGTAGGCATCGACGTTGTAAAAATACTGCGTCATCGCCGAATCCGCGCCCGCGCGCACCTTGCGCGCGAAGTGATCAAGTTCGGCCTGAACCGAGGCCGATTCCGGATGCAGCTCCGGATACGCCGCGACTTCGATGTGAAATTGACGACCCGCTTCCTGGCGGATGAACTCCACCAGTTCACTGGCGTAGCGAAACTCGCCCACCGGTGCATTGCCTTCCTTCGGTCGATCGCCGCGCAGCACCACTAGCCGGTCGACGCCGAGTGCGCGATAGCGCCCCAGTAAATCGCGGATTTCGGCCTTGGTGCTGCAGATGCCGGAGATATGCGGTGCGGCCTTGAGCCCGGCCTGCATGATCTCCTGCACCGCCTCGAAGGTGCCATCGCGCGTGGAACCGGCGGCGCCGAAGGTGACGGAGAAGAATTTCGGTTTGAGTTGCGCCAGCTCGCGCGTGGTTTCGCGCAGCTTCACGCGCGCGTCGTCGTCGCGCGGCGGGAAAAATTCGAAGCTGTAGCTTCGCGGCAATTTTTTCTGCGTGTCCATGGTCAGCCAAAAGTGTAGACGTTCACTAACTCCCCTCGCGCTTACGGGAGAGAGGGGGCTGCGGGTGGCGCCAGTCCGGCACGGCCCTCACCCTCATTCCCTCTCCCGCGTTGCAGGAGAGGGAGGCGAGCCGAGCGCGCTACGCGCGGCCACACTTAATACCGGTAGTGGTCGGTCTTGTAGGGACCGCTCTTGGGCACACCGATGTACTTCGCCTGTTCGTCGGTGAGCTCGGTCAGCTGCGCATTCAGCGTCTTCAGCTGCAGGCGCGCGACCTTTTCATCCAGCGCCTTCGGCAGGATGTATACGCCGACCGGATACTTGGCGGTGTTGGCGTAGAGCTCGATCTGTGCCAGCGTCTGGTTCGCAAACGACGACGACATCACGTAGCTCGGGTGGCCGGTGCCGCAGCCGAGGTTCACCAGTCGGCCTTCGGCCAGCAGGATGATGCGCTTCTCCGGTTTACCGTCTTTGGGCGGAAAGATGATGTGATCGACCTGCGGCTTGATGTTCTCCCACTGGTACTGCTTGAGCGCCGCGACTTCGATCTCGTTGTCGAAGTGGCCGATGTTGCACACGATCGCATTGTGCTTCATGCGCTTCATGTGTTCGTGGGTGATCACGTTCACGTTGCCGGTCGTGGTGCAGAAGATGTCGGCCTTGTCGGCGGCGTATTCCATCGTCACCACGCGGTAGCCTTCCATCGCTGCCTGCAGCGCACAAATCGGATCGATTTCGGTGACCCATACCTGCGCTTGCAAGCCGCGCATGGCCTGCGCCGAACCCTTGCCGACTTCGCCGAAGCCGGCGATGACCGCGACTTTGCCCGCGACCATCACGTCGGTGGCGCGCTTGATACCGTCGACCAGCGATTCGCGGCAGCCGTAGATGTTGTCGAACTTAGACTTTGTCACCGAGTCGTTCACGTTAATCGCCGGGAACTGCAGGCGACCTTCCTTGTGCATCTGATACAGGCGATGCACGCCGGTGGTGGTCTCTTCGGTCACGCCCTTGATGTTCTTGGCGATGCGCGTGTACCAGCCCGGGCTCGCGGCGAGTTTCTTCTTGATCGAGTTGTAGAGGCAGGTCTCTTCTTCGCTGGTCGGGTTGTTCAGCACCGACGCGTCTTTCTCCGCCTTCTGGCCGAGATGCACGAGCAAGGTGGCATCGCCGCCGTCGTCGAGGATCATGTTCGGGCCATTGCCATCCGCAAACTCAAAGATCTTGTGGGTGTAGTCCCAGTACTCATCGAGCGTCTCGCCCTTGTAGGCGAACACCGGCGTGCCGCTGGCGGCGATCGCGGCGGCCGCGTGGTCCTGCGTGGAGAAGATGTTGCACGAGGCCCAGCGCACGTCGGCGCCTAGCGCCTTCAGCGTCTCGATCAGCACCGCGGTCTGGATGGTCATGTGCAGCGAACCGGTGATGCGCGCGCCCCTGAGCGGCTGCCTGGCGGCGTATTCCTCGCGGATTGCCATCAGCGCCGGCATCTCGCTTTCGGCGATCTGGATTTCCTTGCGGCCCCAGCCGGCAAGCGCGATGTCCGCGACCTTGAAGTCTTTGAAATTGGGATTGACGACGGCGTTCATAAACGGGCTCCTGCCAATAGTGGCAAATAAAGCGAGCGCCGTTGCATTAAGTCACGCGTCCGTCGAGCCTGGCAGGGAGGACCTGCTGCAACGCTCCTCGACAGAGGCGGCCGCCGCACTATGCGACGGGTGAATGAATTTATTAAACCGTTCGTTCCGAGCTTAGTCGAAGGACGAACTCAATACTGGAATTTCGTGGCCCGTTCAGGGTTCGCCCTTCGACAAGCTCAGGACCTCACCACGAACGGGAAATATCTAATACTCAAACTTCAGGCGCTGACAGCCGCTTTCGCCTTAAGTCCGGCGGCATCCCGCAGCGCCGCGGCCTTGTCGGTACGTTCCCACGTGAAACCGGCCTCGGTGCGGCCGAAGTGGCCGTAGGCCGCGGTGGCCTGATAGATCGGCCGCAGCAGGTCGAGCATCAACACGATACCCTTGGGGCGCAGATCAAAGTGCGCGCGTACCAGATCGACGATCCTGCTATCGGCGATGTGGCCGGTGCCGAAGGTGTCGACGTGGATCGACACCGGCTTCGCGATCCCGATCGCATACGCGATCTGGATTTCGCAGCGGTCGGCGAGACCCGCGGCAACAATATTCTTCGCGACATAACGGCCGGCATAGGCCGCCGAGCGATCGACCTTGGATGGATCCTTGCCCGAGAACGCGCCACCACCGTGACGCGCCATGCCGCCGTAGGTGTCGACAATAATCTTGCGCCCGGTCACGCCGGCATCGCCCACCGGTCCGCCGATGACGAAGTTACCGGTCGGATTGATGAAGTAGTGCGTGTCCTTGCCGAGCCACTCTTTCGGCAGCACCGGCTTCACGACTTCTTCGATGATCGCTTCTTCGAGTTGCTTGTGGGTGACGTCCGGATTGTGCTGCGTCGACAGCACCACGGCGTCGATGCCGACCGGCTTGCCGTCGACGTACTTCACCGTCACCTGAGATTTCGCATCCGGGCGCAGCCACGCGAGCTTGCCGTTGTGACGCAGCTCGGCCTGGCGCTTCACCAGCCGGTGCGCGAGCGTGATCGGCATCGGCATCAGTACGTCGGTCTCATTCGACGCATAGCCGAACATGAGTCCCTGGTCGCCGGCGCCCTGTTCGAAATCGAGGCCCTTGCCTTCATCCACGCCCTGCGCGATATCGGCCGACTGCTTGCCGATGACCGCGAGCACGGTGCAGGTCTCGGGGCCGAAGCCCATCTCGTCGGTGTAGCCGATCTTCTTGATCACCTCGCGCGCGACGCGATCGAAATCGACGACGACGTTGGTCGTGATCTCGCCACCGAGCACCACCATGTTGTTCTTGACCAGCGTCTCGCAGGCAACGCGCGCACGCGGCTCTTTGGCAATGATGGTGTCGAGCACCGCATCCGAAATCTGATCGCAGACTTTGTCCGGATGACCTTCGGAAACGGATTCAGAGGTAAAAAGAAACGTATCAGCCATGGGGTCCCCGCAAAAATAGGGCGCAAGTCTAGCAAAGACCGCCGGCCCATGCAGCCGTCAGCGCGTAACGGCCAATGACGGAAAGTACCAAGGGCCGCGCACGCCGGAATAGGGTGTATTTCCGGGGAATTCTCTATTTTCGCGGCTTATAACGCGCGACATGCGCGTGCATGATTTTGGCGAAACGATCGGCCACGCGCGGCTGGTCGGCAAGGTTGTCGAGCCGGCCTTCCATCGCATCGGTCACCAGCTTCAGGCGCTCGCCCGAGTCCGGATGGGTCTTGAACATCAATGCCACGTCGCTGTCCTTCGGATTGATCGACGCCAGTGTCTGCAACACCGACGGCAACCCGTACGGATCGTAACCCGAGCGCGCGGCGATGACGACGCCGGCGCGATCGGCGGCGTATTCGTCTTCCTTGTCGAGACCGCGGGTGTAGATCTCGGTGGTCGCACCCACGACCTTGGTGTAATTCTCCTTGCCCTTGTGCTCGGCATACGCGCTCAGCGCATCGCCCGCCAAACCGGCGAGCGCGCCCTTTTTCATGGTGTTGAGCGCATGCTTCTCGACCACGTGCGTGATCTCGTGCGCCAGCACGCCGGCGAGCTCGGCCTCGTCGCGCATCTGTAGCAACAGGCCGCGTGTGATCAGGATGTAACCGCCCGGCGTCGCGAATGCATTGACGTTGGTGTCATCCAGCACGCCGAAGTGCCACGGCAGATTGGGACGCGCCGAATGCAGCGCTAGCCATTTGCCGACGCGATTCACATACGCCTGCAGTTCCGCGTCTTCGACCAGCGGCGAGGCGCCGAGGATATTCGCGGCCACGCCCTTGCCGAGCGTGATCTCGTCCTCGTCGGAGGTTTCCCGCAGCGCCTTGCCTTTCTCGACCACGCCCTTGAGCTTGTTCAGATCGATATTGAACGCCTGCGCGCCGAGCGGCAGCGTCAGTGCCGCGATCACCACAAAAATGCTTGTCGTCGTTTTCATGCTCGCTCCCTATTGCTGCGGCTCGGCTGGCGTTTGCGGTTTGGGCAGCAGCGCGACATCTTTTTCATGCAACCCGGCAGCACTCGCAAGCGCGCGCGCCTGCGCGTCGCTGGCGCGATAGTTTTCGAGCTTCTCCACTTCTTTCGGGTTGGGCTTGGCGTTCTTCAGTTCTTCCGCGCTCATGCCGCGGATGCCGGTGGTGGCGACGATGCCCTGCGAACCGGAACGGCCGGTCTGGCCGACGTTCCACAGCGCGCTCGCGCCGGAGCTGCCTTTCTTTTCCGCGCCTTCACCGAGGCGCACCTGGTACAGCCGCAGCCAGCCGTTTTTGTCCGCAGTGGTCACGTGCACCCACGCGCCACGGCGTTCGAGCACGGTGACGAGTGTATTGGCAGTGACGCTGCCGGCGGGCTTGGCGTCACTATAAGGTGCCGCCATCAACGTGGCATCGGCGCGCACGGTGCCGGCCTCCTTGGCCGCGGCCGCCGTTGTCATCAGCGCCAGCGCGGTGGCCAGGATTAACTTGCCGAGTGAGAGAGTTTTCATTTTCAGCTCCAGATAATTTCTCTATAACGGTTCATAGAGATGCACCTTTTCTTCCTTGCCCTTGAGCGCGACCAGCCCGTGATCGCGAAATTCAATGCCGCTGCCGACGGCCACGCGCGTCGCCTCTGAAACCAGAATCCGTGCCCTTCCCTTGGTGGCGCCTTCGATGCGGCTCGCGGTGTTCACGGTATCGCCGATCACGGTGTAATCCTGGCGATGTTCGGGTGAGCCGATGAAGCCGACAATCGCCTCGCCGCTGCTCAGGCCAATGCCGACATCGAATTCCTTGCCGTCGAGCCCCAGTTCCTGCTTGAACTGCAACAACGTCTGCTGCATCGCGCGCGCGGCCGCGAGTGCGCGCCGCGCGTGGTCCGGCTGATCGGTCGGCGCGCCCCAGAAGGCCATGATCGCATCGCCGATGTATTTGTCCAGCGTACCGTGGTGGCGGAAAATTACTTCGACCTGCAGCGCGAAATAACGGTTCAACAGATCGACGACCTGCTGTGGGGATTTCTGTTCCGACAACGTCGTGAAGCCGCGGATGTCGGAGAACAGCACCGTGATCTCGCGCTTCTGGCCGTTCATCGCGGTATCGGTGCCGCCGCGGCTCACGAGATCGGCGACCACGCGCGGATCGAGAAAGCGCGAGAACAACGTGGTCACGCGCTGGCGATCGCGCCGCTCCAGCAGCCATGCGCGCAACGCCGCCAGCAGATAATACAGACCGCCGCCGAAGACGATCGGCATCACCACCGGCAACGCGTAATGGCCGTAGACCACGCCGACCGACGCGCCGATGGCGAGCGCGGCCACGAGCGCGAGCGTCAATGCGCCGAGTCGCAGCACGCCGATGCCGGAGGCAAACGCGCTCGCGAGCAGCAGCAACAGCAGCGCCGTCAGCGCCAGCGCGCTCCAGCCCGGCGCGAACCGCAGGCGCTCGCCGTGCTTGAGATTGTCGATCGCGGTCGCGATCACCTCCGGCCCGGGATAGTTCGCGCCCATCGGTGTGAGCTTGAGATCGAACAGGCCGGCGGCGCTGCCGCCGATGATCACGATCTTGTTAGTGAATTCATCTTGCGGCCGTTGCGGCTGGCGGCGTTCGAAATCGGCGAATACCTCGCGCAACGACAAGGTGTGATACGCGTGCACCCCGCCGTGCCATACCAGCGGCAGTGTGGGCGCATCGGGCAGCGTGAATTTCAGTTCCCGCGCGACACGCGCCGGCATCGACGGAATGCGCCAACCGTCGACTGCGTGAGTCAGCGGGTAACGCCGGAAGCGGGCATCGGCATCGGCGTCGATGTTGATCGCGCCGATGCGCCCGGTTGCGGTCAGTCCCGGTAGCGGTAACAGCAGTGCCGCGCGCGCCTCGGTGTCGGCCGTCGGCGTGCGCTCGATGCCCTTCAGGTTCTTGAGCGGGAAACCTTTGGCATCGGCGTCGCTGCCGCCCGGCAACCGCAACATCGGGAAAAACACATTCGGCGTGCGCTGCGCGACGCGGATCAGGTACAGGTCGTCGGCCGCGTGTTCCTTGTGCGGGTCGACGATCAGGATATCGAACACGATCGCCGCCGGTTTCTGGCGCGCCAGGCCCTCGATCAGCTGCGCATACACCGCGCGCGTCCACGGGTAACGGCCATAGTCGGGCGCCATCGCCTCAAGTGTCGGCTCGTCGATGTCGAGCAGCACGATGTCGGGGTCGGGCGGCGAATGCGCCGCGAGCCGGCGCAGATTCCAGTCGAGCAGCGGATATTCCATGCGCGCGCCGAGATCGAGCCCGGTGCCGAGCGCGAGCGCCGCAAGCCAGACGCCGAGCGCGAGAAAATAAGGCATACGCCAGTTGGCCGGCATCCGCATTGGATAAGCCTAGCCGAGTGATGCAGGCTGTCCAAGCGCGATATACTGGGTGCGCTCCCATGTGCCCACCCGACACCATCGCCGAATGAGCGCCGCCTCGCGCCAGGATTCTCCCGCCCGCAAGATCGCCTATTACCGCCCCGCGTTGCGCGCCGCGCATTTCGCGCCGCGCTATTGGGGCTCGTGGCTCGGTCTGCTGTTGTTGCGGCTGCTGGCGCTGTTGCCGTTACCGCTCACGCGCGCGATCGGTGCTGTCCTCGGGTTGCTGATGATGGCCGCCAACGCCAAGCGCCGGCGTATCGCGCGCGTGAATCTGCGCCTGTGTTTCCCGGAGAAGCCGGAGCGCGAACGCGCGCGCCTGCTACGTCAGAGTTATATCGCCTACGGCGAAAGCTTTACCGATCTCGGGCACCTGGTGTGGAATTCGCGCGCACGCCTGCAGCGCATGGTGCGCTTCCGCGGCATCGAGCATTACCGCGAACAGATCCAGCGCGGCAAGAACATAATCTTATTGGTGCCGCACGTGGCCGGTATGAACTTCGGTGGCACCGTGCTCTCGGGCGAGCACCCGACGTTTTCGATGTACAAGGCGCAGCGCAACGACGTCGTGAACTGGTTTCTGAATCGTGGGCGCATGCGCTTTGGCGCCGAGCTGCTGGCGCGCGAGCAGGGCCTGCGGCCGGTGGTGCACGCGCTCAAGCAGGGCCTGATCTTTTATTATCTGCCGGATGAAGACTTCGGCCCCAAACACTCGGTGTTCGCGCCGTTCTTCGGCGTGCCGACCGCGACGCTGCCGACACTCGGGCGCCTCGCGAAAATGACCGACGCGGTCGTGATTCCATGCTTCGGCCGCCAGCTGCGCTTCGGCCGCGGCAGCGAGGTGGTGTTGTATCCGCCGCTGGAAAATTTCCCGACCGGCGATGAAATTGCCGATGCCGCGCACATGAATCGTGCGATGGAAGCCGGCATTCGCACGATGCCGGAGCAATATTTATGGACCTTCAAACTCTTCAAGACCCGCCCCGACGATGGCCCATCGCCCTACCGCTGAACCGACCTTCGTGTCGCTGCTGCATCCGCGCCACTGGCTGGCGTGGTTCGGCCTCGGCCTGCTGCGCGCGATCTCGCTGCTGCCGTTGCCGGTGATCGCCGCTCTCGGTTGTAGTTTCGGCTGGCTGATCTATCTGCTGTACGCCGCGCGCCGGCGCGTGGTGCGCATCAACATCACGCGCTGTTTTCCCGAGCTGAGCCAGCGCGCGCAGCGGCGCATCGTGCGCCGCCACTTCTGTTCACTCGGCCAGGCGTTCCTCGCGATGGGTGTCGCGTGGTGGGCATCGCCGCGACGGCTGGAGCGGCTGGTGCGTTGGAACGGGCGCGAACACTACGAGCGCGCGCATGCCGCCAAGCGCAATGTGATTTTTCTGGTGCCGCACTTCGTCGGCATGGAGATCGCCGGCACGCGCATGTCGATCGATCTGCCGATGGTGGATATCTTCCGCCATCCCGACAACGCCGTGGTGCGCGTGGTGATGGAACGTGCGCGCACGCGCTTCCAGGGCCAGCTGATCGAACACGTGCGCGGCCTGGTGCCGGTGATCCGCGCGCTGAACGCCGGTTACCCGCTCTATTACCTGCCGGACCAGGACCCGGGCCGGCGCAGCTCGTCGTTCGTGCCGTTCTTCGGCATCCAGACCGCGACGTTCAACGTGCTCGGGCGCCTGGCGCAGATCACCAATGCACTGGTGATCCCGTGCTTTATCCAGCAGCGACGTTTCGGCATGGGCTATGAAGTAGTACTCAAGCCACCGCTGGAAAATTTCCCGACCGGCGATGCGGTCGCCGATACGACGCGGATGAACGCGGTGATCGAATCCGGCATTCGCGAACGGCCGGAGCAGTATTTTTGGGTACACAAAAGATTTAAGACTCGGCCGGAGGGCGAGCCGAAGTTTTATTAGTTGTGTTCCCCTCTTTAGTGGTTCCCCCTCTCCCGTTTACGGGAGAGGGCTGGGGTGAGGGCGCAGTTGTTATTTCCCCCCGTTCGTCCGGAGCCTGTCGAAGGACATTCTTTGGTGATCGCGCTGCGCGCGGTTGTCGAAATTTATTAAATTTAATTGCGGTTCTCGCCCCGCGGGCGAGTTACTTTCTTTGTCCGCGCAAAGAAAGTAACCAAAGAAACACGCCCCAGGGATGGCGCGACACCTCCCACGCACCCCACGCGTTTGGGGCCCGCGCTTTCCTCCGCGGCTTCCTGCCGCGGAGGAAAGTCGCCTGCCTCCCTGCAGGCGACCCCTTCGGGGCGCTTACCCAAACACATGGGGTGCGTGGGCGCGCCATACGGGGGTTAAAAGCAGAACAAACCACCACTCATTGACCCTGCGGTACGCTTCAGATTCACTGGGCACCGATGTTCTCGCAGATTTCTTCGCATGCCGTTAGTGCAAGGAGAAAAACAAATGAACAAAAGTTTGGTTCTCGTCTTCGCAATCGTGCTTTATTTTGGCACGGTGACAACGATATGGGCCCATGGCGGAGGTTTGAATACCGAGGGCTGTCACCACAATCGAAAAACGGGTGACTATCATTGTCACCGAGGATCACCCGGTCAATCGTCTAACTCAAATAAAGAAGAACCCAAGCAGTCGAAGAGTACTGAAGCAGCTAAGAATAAAAAAATACCTTCTAAATAAATTTGTCCCGTTTGTTTCCTTTTTATATTTTTCTTTTGTTCAAACGAACCCGATGATCTTTAGAGACGGCACACCAGAAGACCAACTCGACGACTTTGCCCATCGCGCCCAACAAGAGCGCAATCTCGGCAACCGGGGGAATTGGTTTTTTAGTTTTCGCATGGGCCTGCAGGGGACTAGGTCCAGAATCGTTGGCCTTGAACGTCACCGACGTTCTATATACGAGTGGGAAGGAACTCACTGCGCCGATCTGCAGCTCTTCGAAAAATCTCACCGCGCGATGTAACGGGCCCGGGTGATGGTCTGCCTTTGGCCGGATACGTTAAATACTACCCCACCTTTCAGAATCGTCTCCTTGCCTCGACAGAGCTAATCAGGCTTATCGTCGACAATCATGATGTCTCGAAACATCGGCAGAGCAGCTTTAGGGGTGGGACGCTTCGAAACGATTCCCCGCTAGGCTTTTTCGAAATCAGGGGCCTTCCAGTGGGCGATCTACGTCGACCCCTGATTACGCCTATGCAAGAAGTTATCGTCCCCAAGGAGCCCAAATTGCCAATGGAGGCCCGGCCCAACCACGCCGACTCTTGGACCAAGCTCGAAACCATAATCAGTGACTTTCGCACTTTCATTGAGACGGCTATCGCGTGCGCGGGAGCAGACGTACGCGGAACGATTGAACTATCAGAGTAGCGTTTACGTCCGTTATCTAAATTAGTCGGGACGCAAAATGGAGACAGTCGGTTTCGGAAATGTCGAACTTACACCTCAGAACATCGGCAGCATTGTCTCGACCATTGTCGAGCTTATCTTGGGGTTGTGGTTGCTTCTAGGTTCAAAAGGTGTTGTGGGAATAGTTCGGCGGCTACGCCATGCTGGCAACTAATCTGCCATTTAATTTTAAATAAAAAGGAATAAGGACTATTCCCCCAGCAACTCCGCCACCGGTTGCAAGTGCCCCACCTGCTGCGACACCACCTTGATGATGACGATGATGGGAATGCTGAGCAGCATGCCCCACACGCCCCAGAGCCAGCCCCAGAACAGTAGCGAGATGAACACCGCGGCGGTGTTCATCTTGGCGATGCGGCCGGTCATCCAGGTGGTGACGAAGGTGCCGATGAAGGTGGCGATTACCAGTGACGCGCTGGCGACCAGTAGCGCGGTGGAGAATGAATCGAACTGGATGAAGGCGGCCATGAACGTCACGCCAGCGGTGACGGCGGGACCGAGGTACGGAATCAGGTGGAGTACGCCGGCGGCGACTGCCCAGGCGCCGGCGTTGTCGAGGCCGATCAGGCGAAACACCGCCCAGCTCAACAGGCCGACCATGATGTTGGTGGTGAGCAGCATGAACATGTAGCGCTGGATGGACAGGTTGATGTCGTCGAGGATCACGACCGTGATTTTCTGTTTTGACAGCGACGGGCCGGCGATGCGCACGATCTTGCGCTTGAAGGTGTCGCCGGCGAGCAGCAGGAAGAACACCAGAAAAATCACCATCGCCAGCTGGCCGAGAAAACCGATCGCCCCCATCGAGCCGGCCCACAGATAGTTGCTCCATTTGAACGACGACGGTTCGAACACGATCTGCACCGGTTGCACCACCGGTACCACGGTGTCGGGTTTGGCATCGGCAGCACTCGCGTCGTCCGCGTCCGGATTCAGCGGCGTGGGTTGAGGTGGCGGCGGTGGCGCTACGGGTGGCTTTACGGTCGCGGGCTTGGTCGCGTCTTCGAGCACGCGCGCGGCGCTCTGCACTTTTTCCATGGTGCGGCGCTGACTGTAGCGCACGCTCTCGAGCCCGGCGGCGAGTTTGCTGCTCGCGCTAGGCAGCTGGTTGATGATGGTCTGGACCTGGCCGCGCAGCGAATACGCGCCGAACACCAGCGCGCACAGCACGCTGACCATTACCACCGTGGTCGCAAGCGCGCGCGGGAATTTAATCCGTTGCAGCCCATCGACGAGTGGGTTGAGCGTGTACGCGATCAGGATGCCGACGATCAGCGACACGAAAAAAACCTGCGCCCAGTTGAGCACCCACACCATCGCGACCGTCGCAAGCACGATCACCGGCACGCGCAGCGGATGACGGTGCGGCGTGGGCGCGTTTTCGGCGGGCGGGGTGTCCGGAGATGAAAGAGTCATGGCCGTGATTGGAGCATTTCACCCGTATAAATGACAGCGGTTGCCGCGACCGCTGTTACTTTTGTAACCGTTTCAGAAACACCGTCATCTCTTTCGCGGCCTGAATATCACCCTTCGCTTCGGCGACGCGGATTCCTTCTGCATAGGCCTTGATCGCCTCGTCATTACGCTGCGTGTCGACGAGCGCTTTGCCGAGGAGTTTCCACGCCGCGGAATACTTGGGGTCGTGTGCGACGCACTTTTGGAAATGCTCGATGGCCTTGTCGAGCTGGCCGAGTTTCAGGTATTCGCTGCCGAGACTGTAACGGATGAGGGCATTGTCCTGGCCGCCGGCGAGCATGGCATCCAGTTTTTCGACCATCGCCATCGTGGAAATTATTCTTTAGACGGCTTCGGGCTCAAGCCGAGCTGCTTGAGTTTGCGATACAGATGCGTGCGCTCCATGCCGGACAGGCGCGCGAGTTCGACCATGTTGCCGTCGTTCTTGGCGAGGTGGTGTTCCAGATACGCGCGCTCGAATTGTTCGCGCGCCTCGCGCAGTTCCTGGTCGAAGAACGAACTCAGCGCATCGCGCACGTCGATCGAGGCGCGTGCGTGGCCGAGGGCCTGTTCGACTTCTTCTTCGGTGACGTCATCGCCCTGACTCAGGATCAGCACGCGCTGCACCACGTTACGCAGTTCGCGCGTGTTGCCGGACCAGCCGTGGTTGCGCAGCAGGTTGAGCGCGGCGGTAGTAAAGCGGCGGTAGGCCAGACCCTCGTTGTCGGCGAGCCAGTTGACGTAAGTATTCACCAGCTCGGGGATATCTTCGCGATGATCGCGCAGCGGCGGGATCGACAGCGGCACGATCGCGAGCCGGTAGTACAGGCTCTCGCGCATGCGATCCTGTGACACTTCCCGTTTCAGGTCGTGCGTGGCGATCGCGATCACGCGCGCATCGAAAGTCAGCATCTCACGCCCGCCGACGCGGGTGTACTGGCGCTCTGCGAGCGCGTGATTGAGTTGCGCCTGGCCGCCGGCGTCGAGTTCGGTGATCTCGCTCAGCACCAGCGTGCCGCGCTGCGCCTGTTCCAGCGCACCGGGCTGCACGGTGCCGTCCTGCTCGCTGCCGAACAGCTGCGCCGCGCGATTGGCTGGCAGGATCGCGGCGAAGTTGACGTCTATATAAGGATTGTCGTGGCGGCGGCTATGCGTATGCAGATAGCGCGCGGCCGCGGCCTTGCCGCTGCCGGGTTCGCCCATGATCAACACCGACGAATCGGTGGCGGCGATGCGCTCGACCTGGGTGCGCAGTTCCTGCATCACGCGCGAGCGCCCGACCAGAAACGTCGCGGTGTCCGCTTGCGCGCGCAGCCGCTGGTTTTCGTGTTTGAGCTTCTCGGCTTCCAGCGCGCGCTCGACCGTCAACAGCAGCTTGCCCATCGACAGCGGTTTCTCGATAAAGTCATAGGCGCCGAGGCGCGTGGCCTCGACCGCGGTCTCGACGGTGCCGTGGCCGGACATCATTACCACCGGCACATCGAGTGCGCCGGCCTGCGACCACTCCTTAAGTAAGGTGATGCCATCGGTATCCGGCATCCAGATATCGAGCAGCACCAGGTCCGGTCGTTCGCCGTGAAACAACGCGCGCGCCTGCGTGGCGTTTTCGGCGGTCTGCACCCGATAGTGCTCGTCTTCGAGAATCTCCTGCACCAGGCGGCGGATTTCCGGTTCGTCGTCGACCACCAGGATGTAACGGGGCGCGACGCGCATGCCATCGGCGGCCTCGGGCGCTTCGGTATTGGCACTACTGGGCGATGTCATCATGTCCGCTCTCCTTTTCTTACCACGGGGGTTCCGGTACGGCTGTCGTGTTCCACAGCCGGCGCGGTCGCCACCAGCGGCAGGTGCAGCGTAACCGTAGCGCCTCCGCCCTTCAAATTCTTGGCCTCGATGGTACCGCCGTGTTCCTCGACGATGCGCTTGACGATCGCCAGGCCCAGGCCGGTGCCCTTCTCTTTACTCGTTACATACGGCTCGAACAGCCGCCGCATCAACGCCTCCGGGAATCCCGGGCCGTTGTCCTTCAGCAGCAGCTCGATGCCATCGTTGCGCCGGCGCGTGCGCAGCTCGATCGTCGGCTTGGCGGTGCCGACGAGGGCATCGCGCGCATTCAGTAACAGATTGTGCAGCACCTGGCGCACGCGCCCGGGATCGGCGGTGATCGCCGGCAACTCCGGGTCGAGTTCGAGGCGCAGCGTCACCGTCTGATTTTCTTCGGCGCCGCGTATCGGTACGACGTCGTCGGACTTCACGCCGCGCTCGGCGCGATACAGCTCGACCACGTCGCGGATCAGCTCGTTCAGTTCCACCGGGCGCGGCTCCATGCGCGAGGCGCGGCCGTAATTGGCAAACGCATTCACCAGCGACTTTAATGCCTCAACCTGTTCAATAATCGTATGCGTCGCGCGATCGATCGTTGCGCGCTCTTCTTCCGGCAGCTGGGTGAGATATTTGTAGCGGATGCGCTCGGCCGACAGCTGAATGGGTGTAAGCGGATTTTTGATTTCATGCGCCATGCGTCGCGCGACCTCGGCCCACGCGGCGTCGCGCTGCGCCTGGATAAGCGCGGTCGCATCGTCGAATACGATCACGTGGCCGCCGCGACGCGCGACCGGGCCCGGCAGACGCGTGCCGCGCACGATCAATGTGCGCGCGCTGCTGTCGGGCGACATCACGGCCTGGCGCTCCCACGACGGTTTCTCCGACGCCAGCCCGTCGTGGATCGCGGCCACGAACGACGCCAGATGCGGATAGATTTCTTCCAGTGCCTCCAGCGGTTTGCCTTCCACCTCACCCATGTCGGCGCCGAGGATCTGCACCGCGGCGGCGTTGTGCGTGCGCAACACCGCGCGCGTATCGAGCGACAGCACGCCGGAGGACAAGTGTGTCAGTACCGTTTCGAGATAGGTGCGCTGCACCTCGGCTTCCTGCTGGCTGCGTTTGATCTGCGTTTGCGCGCGATGCACGCGCCGCGTCATGTCGTTGAACGATTCGACCAGCAGGCCGATTTCATCGTGACTCGTGACCGGGATCTCGGTGCGGTAGTCGCCGGCGGCGACCGCGCGCGTGCCTTCGGCGAGATCGCGAATCGGCGCCACCAGCCGGCGCGCCGAGAACAACGCCGCCCACACCGCGATCAGCATCGTCAGCAGGGCGACCAGCGACAGCGTCAGCGTGAAGCCGAACTTGAGCGGCCCGCGCAGGTACAACAGCTTTTCGTATTCGGCATAGGCCGACTGCACCGATTCGCCGAGCTTGGCATAGCGCGGCGGCAGCATCTGGATCACCTGCAACAGCCGCACGCCGGCGCCGACTTCGCGCGCGTGCACCGGCACCACCACCCGCAGGCGCAGACCGCCGCGCGGGCCGGTGTCGAGATTGGCGGACACGCTGCCCTGGCGCACCTGCGCCACGGTTGCATCCGACGGCCGGCTTGGCACCAGCGTGCCGGCACCGAAACTTTCCTCGCTGCTGGCGGCGAGGATGCGGCCATCGGCACCGAAGAGCGTGAGCTCGGTGACATTGTGCTGCTCGCGCAAGTTGTTAAGGGCGGCGATCGCCGAACGATCGAGCGTGCCGCGGCGCGCCGGCGCGATGATCTCGAGCTCGGCGCCCATGTCCTGCGCGGTCTTGATCAGTTCCTGTTTCTGGGCATCGAGCGCGGTGCGTCCGAGCAGCAACGCGTCATCGAGCGCCTGTTCGATCTTGACGTCGAACCAGTTGTCGAGACCGCGGTTGATGGTCTGGACCGAAAACACGAACACCACCGCCACCGGCAGCACCGACAGCGCGACGAACACCAGCACCAGGCGCACTGTCAGGCGCGTGCCGAGCACGCGCGCCCGATATTGTTCCACCAGGTTGAAGACGTTCAGCAGGATCAGCGACAGCAACAGCACGATGCCGATCACGTTTGCCAGCAGCAGCCACGAATACCATTGCCCGAAGAACGCCGAGTTCTGGGTCGCGGCGTTCATCATCAGCAGCGCTGCCAGCAGCGCCGCCGACAATACCGTCAGCGGCAGCCAGCCGGTGACGTGGCGCGCGATGCCGCTTAGTGAGTAACGTTCCATACGGTCCATCCGCTGTTCAGGTGCCACGACGGCGTGGTGTAGGCCACCGGCCGCAATGGCGCTGGCAGCGCCTCGATGTCGAGATAAGCGCGCAGCCGCAGGGCGTATTCGCTATCGGAAAGGATCTCGGTTTCCGCCAGCGGCAGTCGGAGTTCGCTCAGTGTGCCGAGATAGCGCAGCGCTTCGCCCAGCGATGAAAAGTTATCGCGCGTGTTGCCGGAGAGCACCAGATACTGGCCCGAGAGCGCGTGGTATTGCAGCACGCGGCGTAACGTCCAGATCGCCAGGCGCTCGTCCCACAACAACAGTCGTTTGCGTTGCAGCCGCAGCTCGAAAATAAGCGGCAGCTCGATACCCTTCGATAGCGCCTCTTCCACTTTCGGCGTGAGCCCGAGTTCGAGCGCGCCATTCAGCACCAGCGCGTCACCCATGAAGCGCGGCTGGATCTCGCCGATCTTGAATTCCGCCAGTGCCAGCGGCGTCAGCCATAGCAGCATTGCCACTAACGGGAAGGTTCGCCATCGAAAACCGGAACGCGCATGCATCGGGCTAACTCCGTTTGGCCACGCAGGCATAAAAGAAACCGTCCATGGCGTCGGTCCCGGGCAGTATCTGTATTCCGTGGCGACGCGCGCCGGCCACCGCGAGCGCCAGCGGACTCTCGAGCGCATCGGCATGACGCTTGAGGAATGCCGCGATCTGGTTCTCGTTTTCGGCGGCGAGCACGGAGCAGGTCACGTACAGAAGCTTACCCCCCGGTCGCAGCGTCGGCCACAGCCCGTCGAGAATGCGCGCCTGCGCCGCGTTGAGTTTTTCCAGATCTTGCGGCTGGCGGCGCAGTTTGATGTCGGGGTGGCGGCGGATGACGCCGGTCGCCGAACACGGCACATCGGCAAGGATGCGATCGAACGGCCGCTTATCCCACCAGGTTTCAGGCGCGCCGGCATCGCCGGTGGCGATATTCGCGGCGAGGCCGAGGCGCTTCAAATTCTGCTCGATCAACGGTGCGCGTTCGGGTTCGCTCTCGAGTGCCAGCAAGTCGAGGTCGGCGCTGCGCTCCTGCAGATGCGCCATTTTGCCGCCGGGCGCGGCGCAGGCATCGAGGATGCGCGCGCCCGGTTGCGCATCGAGCAGTGTCGCCGCGAGTTGCGCCGCGGCGTCTTGCACCGAAACCGCGCCGGCGGCAAAGCCGGGCAGGATCGAAACCGGAACCGGTGTATCGAGGACGACCGCGGTGTCGACCGACGCATGCGTGTGGGCAGCAATGCCGGCGGCGCGCAATTGTTCGAGATAGGTATCGCGCGATTGCCGGCGCAGGTTTACACGCAGCGCCATCGGCGGGCGCTCGTTGTTCGCGAGCAGAATCTGCTCCCAGGTTTCCGGATGGTCGCGGCGGATGAGGTCGATCAACCATGCCGGATGACTGAAGCGCGCGACCGGATCGCGCGCGATGATGCCATCGGCGCGCATCGGATTGCGCAGATAGTTGCGCAGGCAGGCGTTGATCATGCCCTTCGCCCACGGCTTGCCGAGCGCGGTGACCGCTTCGACGGTCTCATCCACCGCCGCGTGCGCGGCCACGCGCATGTTGCGCAACTGGTAAAGACCGAGCAGCAACGATAGCTGCAGGTCCTGATCCTTGATCTTGAGTGGCTTGGTCAGCAACTGCGCGGCGATGGCCTCGAGCTGGTGGTACCAGCGGACCGTGCCGTAGGCCATCTCCTGGATCAGCGCGGCGTGATCGCGATTGCCGGCAAGGCGCTCTTCCAGCACTGCATCCAGATAGCGCCGACGCTCGACGACGTCGCACAGTACTTGTACACAGAGCGCGCGCGGATCGACTGACTTTGTGCGCTTCATAGGCCGAGACGCTCGCCGGTTTGCACCCGGCCGCCGTTTACGAATTCCTGCGCGGTCAGAATCTTTCCGCCTTCGGCCTGTAGTTGTGTCAGCACCACGACGCCGTCGCCGGTGGCGACGCGTATGCCGGATTTGTCGGCGGTAATGATCGTGCCGGGCGCGTCCATCGCGGCCGGTTCGATCGCCCCCACTCCCCATAAACGCAGGGACTTGCCACGAAATGTCGTGGCCGCGACCGGGTAGGGATTGAACGCGCGAATCCTGCAATGCAGCGTACGCGCCGGCAGCGCCCAGTCGAGCAGCGCTTCCTCCTTTTTGAGTTTGGCGGCGTAGCACGCGCCGGTTTCGGGTTGCGGTTGCGCCGGCAACGCGTCGCGCGCGAGCGCATCGAGTGCTGGCACCAGCGTTTCGGCACCGAGCACCGCGAGGCGGTCATGCAGGGTCTTGGCAGTATCGGTGGCGTGGATCGGCGTCTCGGTGATCGCGAGCATCGGGCCGGTGTCGAGCCCGGTCTCCATGCGCATGATCGTCACGCCAGTCAATAAATCGCCGGCCTCGATCGCGCGCGCGATCGGTGCCGCGCCGCGCCAGCGTGGCAGCAACGATGCATGCACGTTGATGCAGCCATGCGGCGGGATCGCGAGGATCGGCGGCGGCAACAGCTGACCGTATGCAATCACTACCATCGCCTCCGGCGCGAGCGCGCGCAGTTCCGCTTCGGCATCGCGCAGTCTTGCCGGTTGCTTCACCGCCAGCCCCTGCGTCAGCGCATAGTCTTTTACCGCGCTGGCCGCGAGCTGACGTCCGCGGCCGGCGGGCCGATCGGGCTGGGTATAAACGGCGAGGATGCGATGACCGGCGCCGAGCAGCGCGTCGAGCGCGGGGACGGCAAATTCGGGCGTGCCGGCGAAAACGAGATTCATGGACCACCCTTATAACTGAAAATACGCGCGCCGTTTTCGATTTCCGCGCTTATCGTGGTTGAAGGCGGTTACATCGCCTGACGCTGTTGCTTTTCGAGCTTCTTGCGAATGCGCGATTGTTTGAGACGCGACAGGTAATCGACGAACACCTTGCCGTCGAGATGATCGATCTCATGCTGGATGCAGGTGGCGAGCAGCCCGCGGGCCTCGAGTTCGAACGGTTTGCCGTCGCGGCCGAGGGCGCGCACTTTTACATGTGCAGCGCGGGTAACCGATTCATAGATACCGGGCACCGACAGGCAGCCCTCTTCGAATACCTGTTCGCCGTCTTTCTCGGTGATCTGCGGATTGATGAATACCAGCAGTTCATTGCGCGATTCGGAGAGATCGATCACCACCACGCGCCGGAGTTCATTGACCTGGATCGCGGCCAGCCCGATGCCGGGGGCGGCGTACATGGTCTGGGCCATGTCGTCGACCAGTTGCCGGACGGTATCCGTGACCTCGGCTACCGGCTCGGCCTTGCGCCGCAACAGTGGGTCGGGGTAATGCAGAATGGTGCGAAGGGCCATACGTCTACCAAGGATGCGTTAACCGGAATTCTTGCTAAACTGCATAACATTCAGTTTAAATGATTCTGATACATAAGAAAATTTACCGTAAAAATCTGATCCCTGAATGGTTGTGTTTTGGGGGCCGTAATCTAAACTTGAGGCGCAAAATGGAAAAGCCCAAGCGTATCCGTATTGTTTTCACTCTTATTATACCTGCCCTGTGCATATTGCTTGGGGGGCCTGCGCGCGCGGATGAAGTCCAGCTCGCGCCCGATCATCCCGACCGCTACACGGTACAAAAGGGCGATACGCTCTGGGATATTTCCACGCGCTTCCTCAAGAGCCCGTGGCAGTGGCCCAAGATCTGGAAGGCCAACGACCAGATCAAGAATCCGCATCTTATTTATCCCGGCGACGTCGTAGTGCTGCGCTATGTGAACGGCCAGCCGGAGCTGACGGTATTGCGCAACGAAAAAATGCCGCTGGCCGCCGGTGCTCCGGAGGAGAAGCCGACGGCCGATGCGCCATTGCCACCGCTCGCCGCCGGCAGTACCGGGCGCACGGAAAAACTCTCGCCGTCGCTGCACGTCGAGTCGCTCGATGCGGCGATCCCGACCATTCCGCCGAATGCGATTTTGCCGTTTCTGACCTATCCGCTGGCGATCAGCGAAAATGAGCTGGAAAAAGCGGGTTACATCACCACCGGCCTGGATGACCGGATCGCGCTTGGCGATGGCAGCGAGTTCTATGCACGCGGTCTGAAAGCCAATAACGATGAGTTCTTTCACATCTTCCGTCGCGGCGACAAGATCAAGAATCCCGAGACCGGGGAGCTGCTCGCGTACGAAGCCGTTTATCTCGGCGATGCCAGGAAGCTCGAGCCGGGCGATCCGTCCAAGCTCGTCGTGACCAGCGTGCGCCAGGAAATCCAGAAAACCGACCGGCTGTTGAGCGCACCGCCGCGTGCGTCCCTGCCGTATTATTATCCGTCGGCTCCGACCAAGCAGGTGCATGGTTATATTGCGCTGGCAGTCAACGGCGTCGCCGAGATTGGCAGCTTGAGCGTGGTTGCGATTACTCTCGGCAAACGTGACGGCATGCAGGAAGGTCACGTGCTGCGCGTAATGCGCCATGCGGGCGAACACCGCGATCCGGTGACGCGCGATAAATATAAATTACCCGAAGAAGAATCGGGTCTGGTGATGATATTTCGCGTCTACGACAAGGTGAGCTATGCACTCGTCATGCGCTCGACGCGTCCGATACACATCCGCGACGCCGTGGTAACGCCCTGACGTAGCTGGGGGCCAGGGAGGCCACCCGATGTTTCTACACGCCGATTCCCCCGAACTCGGATCGTGGGTGATGCTGCATCACCTGCCCCAGGCCGGCGGTCGCACGCGTATCGAACTGCTGGAGGCCTTCGGATCGATCGCGGCGCTGTTTGACGCCAGCCGTGCGCCACTTCAGCACGTCCTTCCCGACAAGCCCGACACCGTTGCTGCGATCCTCAATGGCGCGGACGCTGCACGCGTGGAGAAAGTGCGCGCATGGCTGGCGCAAGAACCGACGCATCATTTTGTTGTCTGGACCGACGCCGATTACCCGCCGTTGCTGCGGGAAATTCCCGATCCGCCGATCGCGTTGTATGTGCTCGGCAACCGCGCGGCGCTGACATCGCCACAACTGGCGATCGTCGGTTCGCGCAATCCTACTCCAGCGGGTCTGGCGAATGCGCAGGCGTTTGCGCGAGCGCTGGCAGCGGCCGGACTGACCGTCACCAGCGGCCTCGCGCTTGGCATCGACGGTGCCGCGCATCGCGGCGCACTCGATGGCGGTGGTGCCACGATCGCGGTCTGCGGCACCGGGCTCGATCGCGTCTATCCCGCGCGCCATCGCGAACTGGCGCATGCGATTGTCGGCAACGGCGCGTTGATTTCAGAATTCGCGCTCGGGACGTCGCCGTTGCCGCACAATTTTCCGATCCGCAATCGTCTCATCAGCGGTCTCGCGTTGGGAACACTGGTGGTGGAAGCGGCACTCGAGAGCGGCTCACTGATTACCGCGCGCCTGGCACTCGAACAAGGACGCGAAGTGTTCGCGATCCCCGGTTCGATTCATGCGCCGCAGTCGCGCGGTTGTCATGCGCTGATTCGCCAGGGTGCGAAGCTGGTTGAAAACGCCAACGATGTGCTTGAAGAGCTCGGCGCGCTCGCGCAATTCGCACGCCAGCACGCGCCGACCTCTGCCACCACAACGTCGGCACTCTCCGTCGAGGCCGCGCGCTTGCTGGATCATCTTGGCCATGATCCGGAAACACTGGATGCGTTGATCGAGCGCAGCGGATTGACGGCCGATGTTGTTTCCTCCATGCTTGGAGCGCTCGAGCTCGAAGGGCTTGTGGCGGCCATGCCCGGCGGGCGGTTTCAAAGATTGCCGGGTGGACGATGACTGCGAGGTAGCGAATTACAGTGAAAGAAAACGTCCTCGATGTTTTGATGTACCTGTTCGAGAACTACATGGACGAAGGCCCCGATTTTCCTCCGGATCAGGAGGAATTGGCGGCGGAACTGGCCGAGGCCGGTTTCGCCCGCGGTGAAATTTCCAAGGCATTTTCCTGGCTCGAAGGCCTCTCGCGCGTGCGCGATTGCGGTGTCGAACTGGTCTCGACCGGTCTCGGCGGCATGCGCCACTACGGCACCGCGGAGCGCAAGAAACTGGATGAAAAGTGCCGTGGTTTCATGCTGCTGATGGAATCGGCGGGGGTGCTGGATACGGCGACGCGCGAGCTGGTGCTCGATCGCGTGATGGCGCTCGAACTCGATCAGGTGTCGCTGGAACAGCTCAAGTGGGTAATGTGGATGGTGTTGTTCCACCAACCGGGTCAGGAGCACGCCTACAACATTCTCGAGGACCTGGTGTTTGAACAACGCCAGGGGCAATTGCATTGAATCCGGTGGCGAAATTCTGGCGCCGGTCGATCGTGCTGTGCCTCACACTTGACTATCCTCCGGGTGATCACCATCAAGCCTATTATTAGCGCACGCAACGATCGCTGACGCGCCCCGAAATCAACGCTGCCTGAAACGATGTCAAAAAATCTGATCGTCGTCGAATCGCCGGCCAAGGCGAAAACCATGACCAAGTATCTGGGCAAGGACTTCACCTGCCTGGCGTCCTACGGTCACGTGCGCGACCTCATCCCCAAGCAGGGCGCGGTCGATGCCGATAATGACTTCGCGATGAAGTACGACCTGATCGAGAAGAACAAGAAGCACGTCGACGCCATTGCCAAGGCGGTGAAAGGCGCCGACGCGCTGTATCTCGCGACCGATCCGGATCGCGAGGGCGAGGCCATTTCCTGGCACCTGCATGAGATCCTGAAAGAGCGCGGCGTCCTCGGCGACATGCCAGTGCACCGCGTGGAGTTTTTTGAAATTACCAAGACCGCGATTCAGGCCGCGATTACGCAACCGCGGCCGCTGGCGGAAAACCTGATCAACGCGCAACAGGCGCGGCGCGCGCTCGATTATCTCGTCGGCTTCAATCTGTCGCCGCTGTTGTGGAAGAAAGTACGCCGCGGCCTCTCGGCCGGACGCGTGCAGAGCCCGGCACTGCGGCTGATCGTCGAGCGCGAACTGGAAATCGAAAAGTTCGTCGCGCGCGAGTACTGGAGCATCGAGGCCGACTGTGCCGCCCAAGGCAAAAAGTTCGGCGCCAAGCTCACGCACTACCAGGGCGACAAGCTCGAGCAGTTCACGATCGAGAACACGCCGCGCGCGACCGAGGTCGAGGCGACGATCAACGACGCCGCGCAGGGGAAGTTGCGCGTCGCCTCGGTCGAGAAGAAGCAACGCCGTCGTAATCCGGCACCGCCGTTTACGACCTCGACGCTGCAGCAGGAGGCCTCGCGCAAGCTCGGTTTCTCCGCGCAGCGCACCATGCGTACCGCGCAGCAGCTGTATGAAGGTATCGATATCGGCGGCGAGACCGTGGGTCTCATCAGCTACATGCGTACCGACTCGGTGAACCTGGCGAAAGAGGCGCTGGCGGAAATCCGCGAGACCATCGCCGCGCGTTTCGGCGCCCACAACCTGCCGCCGGAACCGCTGGTCTACAAGACCAAATCCAAGAATGCACAGGAAGCGCACGAAGCGGTGCGCCCGACCTCGGCGGCACGCGCACCGGACTCGGTGAAAGATGGCCTCACGCCGGAACAGGCCAAGTTGTACGAACTGATCTGGAAGCGCACGGTCGCGTGCCAGATGGTGCCGGCCGTGCTCGATACCGTGTCGGTGGATCTGGTCGCCGGTACCGGCAATATCTTTCGCGCCAGCGGCTCGACCGTGAAAGAGCCCGGCTTCATGGCGGTGTACCTGGAAGATACCGACGAACCCAATCCCGACGATCAGGACGGTCAGGCGCTGCCACCGCTCGAGAACGGCGAGATCGTCGATCTCACGCTGCTGCACAAGGAACAACACTTCACCGAGCCGCCGCCGCGTTTTTCGGAAGCGAGTCTGGTGAAGGCGCTCGAGGCCTTCGGCATCGGCCGGCCGTCGACCTATGCCAGCATCATCTCCACGCTCGAAAGCCGCGAGTACGTGATCATCGACAAGCGCCGCTTCTTCCCGACCGATGTCGGACGTGTGGTGAACAAATTCCTGTCCGAGCATTTCTTTCATTACGTGGATTATGAATTCACCGCGCGCATGGAAGACGACCTCGATGCGATCGCGCGCGGCGAGAAGACCTGGCGTCCGGTGCTGAAAGAATTCTGGGACGATTTCAAGGCGCAGGTGAAATCGAAAGAAGACGTCGAGCGTCCGGGCGTCGAGATGATGGAAGAAAATTGTCCCAAGTGCGGCAAGCAACTGGCGAAGCGCTTGGGGCGCAACGGCTACTTCATCGGCTGCACCGGCTACCCGGAGTGCGACTACACGCGCAACGTCGATGAAGACGCGGCCTCGGCCGCGCAGGGTCCGCAGATCGTCGAGGGGCGGCTGTGCCCGAAGTGCAACTCGAACCTGGTGATCAAGCGCGGGCGCTACGGCAAGTTCATCGGCTGCTCGAACTATCCGAACTGCAAGCACATGGAGCCGCTGGAGAAACCCGCGGACACCGGCGTGCAATGTCCGGAATGCAAACAGGCGACCATGCTCAAGCGCAAGTCGCGTTACGGCAAGATCTTCTATTCGTGCGCACGCTATCCGGATTGCAAATACGCCTGCTGGAATCCGCCGATCGTCGAGCCCTGCCCGAAGTGCAACTGGCCGATCCTGACAATTAAAACCACAAAACGCCGTGGCACCGAGAAAGTCTGCCCGCAGAAGGAATGCGGCTTTGCCGAACCGTACGACGGCGAGGTGCCCGGTGCTGATCCCCAAGCCGCGCAAGCCTGACGCGACCGCGCGCGCCAGCCGGCGCGCGGCGTTGCTTGCGTTCAGTGCGCTGCTTTCCGCGTGTATCCACGTGCCACCGCCCGGCGTCGGCAAGGCAGTAGCGTGGCAGCAATTGCCCGGGTGGCAGGACGATCATCCGGCTCAGGCATGGCCGGCCTTGCTCGCCGGCTGCAAGACGATGCCGCAACGTGACACCCGCTGGAAAGACATCTGCGCCGAGGCGGCGCTACTCACCGATCCGGACGACACCAGCGCACGCGCGTTTTTCGAGCGCCGCTTCACGCCATATATCGTTTACGCCGACAAGGGCGCGACCGATGGCCTGGTTACCGGCTACTACGAACCGCTGCTGTATGGCAGCCGTATGCGCACGCCGCGCTTTCGTTATCCGATTTATACCCGTCCTGACGATCTATTGACCATCGAGCTTGGCGAACTCTATCCGGAACTCAAGGGCAAGCGCGTGCGCGGACGCCTCGATGGCAAGCGCGTGGTGCCGTATTACTCGCGCGCGCAGATTGAAAATGGCAAACGCCCACTGGGTGCGCCGCTGCTGTGGGTCGACGATCCGGTGACGTTATATTTCCTGCACGTGCAGGGATCGGGACGGGTGCAGCTGCCCGACGGTGAAATGGTATTCCTTGGTTACGTGGATCAGAACGGCCATCCGTATCGCTCGCTTGCGCGTCGCCTGGTCGACGCCGGCGCGTTGAAGCTGGAAGAAGCGTCGATGCAGAGCACGCGCGCGTGGCTGGCGGCGAATCCGGAGCAGCTGAACGCGATGCTGAATGCCAATCCGAGTTACGTGTTCTTCGAAGTGCGCGACACCGATCTGCCGGGCCCGATCGGCGCACTCAATATCCCGTTGTATCCGGAGCGCGCCATCGCCGTCGACCCGAGTTTTGTGCCGCTCGGTGTACCGGTGTGGCTCGATACGACGTTACCCGAAGAACCGGCGATCCCCTATCGGCGCCTGGTGTTCGCGCAGGATACCGGCGGGGCGATCAAGGGACCGGTACGCGCGGACCTGTTCTTCGGTTTCGGCGCGCGCGCGGAAGAACTCGCGGGAAAAATGAAGCAGCCCGGACGGGTATACATGTTGTTGCCAAACGAACCCGTCAGCGTGCCGGCGCCGAAGTAGCGCGCGCGTCGCGACACACGAAGGTGTGCGAGATCGGAAACAGCGCCAGTTGTCCTTCGACCGCGGTCGCATCCTTGAGTAGCTGACCCACGGCTACCGCGCTTTCCGGCGTCGGTAACACGTGCCCGGTCAGCGGCGCTTCACGCAGTCGTAGCGCGAGCGCGTGCCCCGCCGGAATCGTGCGCATCGACGCCGGCGGCAATAGCGCGGCGAGTCGCTCCTCTTCGCGCGCCGCGATCAACACCACATACGCCCAGCTGTCCGAAACCGTTTCCATCGGCCGCGTGTAATAGCGCACCGCGTGTTGTGTGACCGGTTTGTCCGCGACCGCGGCGGCGGCGATCGCAATCGTGCGCAGCGACGAGAACCGGACCAGGCCGACGGCGATCACGCCTTGCGGAAACCGGCGCGCCAGCAGCTCGAGCAACTGGTCCATGCGTGTGGTTTCATCGATCCGAAAATCGCCGCTCGCGACGCGGCCGCGCGGGATATAGACGAAGGCGTTGCTCTGAAAATACCGATTCATCGCGAGTTCGTAGTAGCGTGGCGACGCCCGATTGGTGTGGCGCACGAACACACGTCCACCCGCGGCCAGCGCATCGCCGAGACCGTCCCAGCCGCCGAGCGCGGCGACGCCGAAACCGGCGGCCATCTGCTCGGCATCGAAATAGGTCTGGCTCAGGTCCGCGGGAATGTGCGCGTCGTAGCGTGCCTGCATGTCACCGACGACACAGGTGACCGCCGCCGATGGCGGCAGCAGTACGAGGGCGCCAATACTGCCGAGCAGGATCAGCGCGGCGAGCGCGAATTCGTAGTGCCGACAAAATGCAATCAGCCGTTGCATAACGCCAGCAGTTCCTCGCCGATAAAACCGCGGCGCCAGCCACGCAACAGCGCGCCGCTGACGTCGCCGCGCAACAGCCGTAACAATTCGCGCCGCGGCGCGACCAGCGTCGCGCTTACGCCGGCGTCGCGCGCGCGTTGCTGGACGACGGTCGTCAGCTGTTTGAGTAATGTCATCTGCGCCGGATCGAGACGCTCGGGCGGGTCCCACCAGCGCTGGGGTGGCGTCGCGCGCGCATCGGCAATGACTTGCAGCAACGCCGCGCCGTCGCGGCGGACGGCGCCCGGCTTGAGTTCGGTGATCGTCGCCAATGCTGCGGTGGATGCCGGGTTCTGGCGCGCAAGATCGACCAGGGCCGCATCCGGTACTACCCAGCCGCGTGGCAGATTGCGCGTCTGGGCCTCGCGTTCACGCCAGCTCGCGAGTGCGACCAGCACGCTTTGTTGCGCCGGCGCGAGCGAGGTGCCGGCGCCGAGGCGGCGCCAAGCCTCGGCGGGATCGCTGCGGTAAAGCGCGGGATCGGTGAGGGCCGCGCATTCTTCTACGAGCCACGATTCGCGCCCGAGTTCACGCAGGCGCGCGCTCAGATGCAGATAGACATCGCGCAGATAATGCACATCGTCTTCGGCATACTGGATCTGCGCCGCTGTCAGTGGCCGTTTGGCCCAGTCGGTACGTGCTTCCAGTTTCGCCAGCTTGTGTCCGGTGACCGCTTCGACCAGCGCGCCATAACCGAGCTGGTCGTCATATCCCGTCAGGGCAGCGGCAATCTGGGTATCGAATACCGCCGTGGGTGGTGCGCCGCGCAGATCTGCCAGCACCTCCAGGTCCTGGCGTGCGGCGTGCAGCACCTTGGTGATGGCGGGCGCATACAGCAGATCGAGCAAGGGCGTGAGGTTGGGCAATGCCAGCGGATCGACACAGACGATGAACGCCGGCGTCGCTAGCTGCAACAGACACAGACGCGCGCGATAGGTATCGACGCGCATGAATTCGGTGTCGAGCGCAACCCACGGCGCCGGCACGAGGCGCGCGCACAGCGCCTGCAGTTCATCGGTATCGGCAATGACTATTCCGGACATGGGCGCAGTTTATTCGCGCGTGCGCGAATTACCTATGGCGGCGCGCACATGGGAGGGTGCGCGCTTTTGGTTTATAGTGACGCGATGAAAAAAGGCGCACGCCAGACACGTACCCGACGCACGAAATGGATTGGCGCGGCGCTGCTGCTGGCAGTATTGGCGCTGGGGGTGGTCACGGTCATGGTGTTTTCACCGCGCAGTCTGCGCGGACCTGAATCGGTCGCGCGCCAGTTTGTCGAGGCGCTGTTGCAGCAATCGAACGATATATCGCGCCTGCGTGCCGCGGCGCATGTGAGCGAGTCCGACGACCCTGAGATCTTGATCGATGGATTGTCGACGCGGGTGGCGTTCGAGTACCTGCGCGCCCGCGCGCGCCAGGGCGCCAGCCACGAGCTGCGTATCGTCGAAGGGCACCGGTCGGGGTCGCAGCGTTATGTGGCGGTGCTGCAAGTGATCGAAAATGCCGACGGCCATGCGACACCGGCCCGACGTTTCCAGGTCAATTTACTCAAGGCCGATGACGGCGATTGGCGCATCGTTACCGTGGCCGTGAGCGACTAGGAATCCGATTCTGCGTATGTGGCTGCTTACCCTATTGAAGCTCTGTTTCCTGCGCGCAAATCCGCAGGATCTGCCGACGTCGAGCGGCGCTACCGCGGTCGCGATACTGACCTATTGCATCACCGACGTGGTCACGGCATTGATGACGGTGCCGCTGGTGCGCGCGCTGGAAGCCGCGGTTATCGATACTTTTCTGCTGGTGGCGCTGGTGCACATGGCACTCAATCTGCGTAAGCTGAACGCGCGCCTGCGCCAGACCTTGCTCGCGCTCGCCGCCAGCGGCACCGTGCTCGCTGTAGTGACGCTCGCCGTGGCAGGCCTGCTGCCGTCCGGGACATCGCTGGATTTTGTCTGGACACTGTCGGTGTTATGGATGTTTGTGGTCTACGGCCACATCCTGCGTCATGCACTGGATGTATCGTATGTCCTGGGGATCGTGGCGACCGCGGTTTATTTCATGTTGTCGCTGCTGGTCGCCGCGCCGTTGCTGATGGTGTCGGAAACATCCTGAAATGCATATACACATACTGGGTATCGGTGGAACCTTCATGGCCGGCGTGGCGCTGCTGGCGCGCGATCTCGGCATTGCCGTCACCGGTTCGGATCAGAAAATCTATCCGCCGATGAGCACGCAGCTCGAGGCCCAGGGCATTGCGCTCAAGGAGGGATACGATCCGGCGCAGCTCGATGCGTTTGGTAAAAAAGGACCCGACCTGGTGGTTATTGGCAATGCGCTCTCGCGTGGCAACGCGCTGGTCGAGGCGGTACTCGAGCGCGGCCTGCCCTACATCTCGGGCGCGCAATGGCTTGCGGAAAATGTATTGCCCCATCGCTGGGTGCTCGCGGTTGCCGGTACGCACGGTAAATCCACGACCTCGAGCATGCTGGCGTGGATTCTCGAACACGCCGGATTGAAGCCCGGCTTTTTGATCGGCGGCGTGCCGGAGAATTTTGGAATTTCGGCGCGCCTCGGAGACTCGCCGTTTTTTGTCATCGAGGCCGACGAATACGACACGGCGTTTTTCGATAAACGCTCGAAGTTCGTGCATTACCATCCGCGCACCGCGATTCTGAACAATCTCGAATACGACCACGCCGATATCTTTCCCGACCTGGCGGCGATCCAGCGCCAATTTCATTATCTGGTGCGCACCGTACCGCGCGGGGGCAAGCTGATCGTCAACGCCACCGACAAGGCGCTGGCGGAAGCGCTGGAAATGGGTTGTTGGACACCGATTGAATACTTCGGCGGCAGTAACGGCTGGAGTGCGCAGGCATTGGTGCCCGACAGTTCGCAATTCCGCGTGTCGCTCGACGGGCGCGCGCAGGGCGACGTGGCGTGGGATCTTCTGGGTACGCACAACATGCTGAATGCGCTCGCGGCCATGGCCGCCGCGCATCACGCCGGCGTGCCGGCGGCTTCGGCGATTGAGGCCTTGGCCAATTTTCGTTCGATCAAACGCCGGCTGGAGGTATGCGGCACCACCAACGGCATCACGGTTTACGATGACTTCGCGCACCATCCAACGGCGATTGCTACCACGTTACAGGGGCTGCGCGCCCGCGCCGGCAATGCGCGTATCGTGGCGGTGCTCGAATTGCGCTCCAACACCATGCGCATGGGCGTGCATCGGGACACGCTGGCGGCCAGTCTTTCACTCGCCGACCGCGTATTAATGCTGAAACCGAATGGAATCAACTGGAACCTGGACCGGGTCACGGCAGTCCTAGAGGGTCGGGGGCAGGTGTTACCGAACGTGGAAACGATACTCGATACACTGGCGCAGGAATTACGGCCGAAGGATCATGTGCTAATTATGAGTAATGGCGGTTTTGAAAACATTCATACGCGCCTGCTGGCGCGCCTGCAGAATTGAGCCGTGGCGCGAATGTCAGAACGCTCAGAACAACGGAGATTTATTTAGATGACGAAACGTTTAGGTTTGCTGTGGTTGGCGTTATTGTCAGTCATGCTGCCGATCGAACTGACGGTGGCGGCTGAACCGTTCAAGGCCGGGACGGACTATATCGAATTACCGTTCCCGCAAACGGTCGAGACCGGCGACAGGATCGAAGTGCGGGAATTCTTCTGGTATGGCTGTCCGCATTGCTATGCGTTTGAACCCGCGCTGAGTGCTTATGCTAAAAAATTGCCCGCGCATGTGCGCTTCATACGTACACCCGGCACAGCGCCAAGCTGGTTGATGCAGGCGCAGGCGTTCTATACCTTCGAGGTGTTAGGTGTAGCGGAAAAACTGCATTTACCATTTTTTGAGGCCTGGCACGTCAAGAACCGACGCCTCAATGACGAGGCCAGCATCGCCGAGTTTGCCGCTGAGCACGGCGTGGACAAAGCCAAGTTCAAGCAAGCATTCGATTCGTTCGCGGTGCGCTCACGAATGGAGCACGCACAGAAACTGATGGCCGGATTCATGATCGAGGGCGTCCCAACCATCGCCGTGGACGGTCGTTACGTGACCTCCCCGACGATCACCAAAAGCGAAACGGCGACACTGAAGGTGATCGATTTTTTGATTCAAAAAGCCGCGAAACAGCGCAAAAAACCTGCGATTAAGGATTAGGCCGTCGACGCTGATTAAGACTGGCGGCAGCGAATTCCCCGGTGCTAGCGTTTACCCCGCCGGCGTTATTCCCCGCGCTGCGTAAAATTGTGGTTCGGTAATTGACTGGTGACGCGCGCTTTTTGACGCGCCCTCGGGAAACCGAGATTGACTCGGTCCGGTCTGATATTTTGACCAAAAACCGCGGGCTGACGGCGGCCGCGCGGCTGTTATAATTGGGACTTACTCGAAGACTCCGACAACCCTTAACCGAGCGCCGCAGCGGCGCATGCAGATCGTGGACGCTAACCAAAACCAGCATACCTTAACCGCATGGTGGGGCAGTTCTCCCCTCGCCGGGGCCAACGCGGCCTATATCGAAGAACTCTACGAACAATACCTGCAGGATCCGCAGTCGGTGGATTCGCATTGGCGCAATTTCTTCGAATCCTTACCACCGGTAAACGGCGGTGGCCAGGACATCTCGCATTCCGCGGTGCGCGATTATTTCCGCGCCCTCGCGCGCCAGCCGCAAGCGCCGACACACACGCTCGCGCCAGTGGTGGACGAGGAGATGGTGCACAAGCAGGTGCGCGTGCTCCAGCTTATCAATGCCTATCGCTTCCGTGGGCATCAACTGGCGACGCTCGATCCGCTCGGTCTTGCGGCGCGGCCGGAGATCGCGGAGTTGAACCTGCGTTACCACGGCCTTTCCGATCTCGATCTCGACACCGAATTCGATACCGCGTCCCTCGTCGGACCCAAGCGCGCCAAGTTGCGCGACATTCTCGATGTATTGAAAAAAACCTACGCCGGTTCGATCGGTGCCGAGTACATGCACATCACCGAAACACCGGAGAAGCGCTGGATCCAGAGCGCACTCGAGAGTGTGCACGGCGTGCCGGCCTATCCGGTCGAAGTACGGCGTAACCTGCTTGAGCGCCTGACGGCAGCCGAAGGGCTCGAGCGCTTTCTCGCGACCAAGTACGTCGGTGCCAAACGCTTCGGTCTCGAAGGTGGCGAGAGCCTGATCCCGATGCTGGATGAGATCATCCAGCGTTCCGGCGGTGTCGGCACCAAGGAAATCATCATGGGCATGGCGCATCGCGGCCGGCTCAACGTGCTGGTGAACATCCTCGGCAAATCGCCGGAAGAGTTGTTCAAGGAATTCGAAGGCAAGAAGGGCGCCACCAACGGCACCGGCGACGTGAAGTACCACATGGGCTTCTCGTCGGACGTGGAGACTTCCGGTGGCGGCGTGCATCTTGCGCTCGCGTTTAACCCGTCGCATCTGGAGATCGTGAGTCCGGTGGTCGAAGGCTCGGTGCGCGCACGCCAGATGCGCCGCGGTGATCGCAGCGGGATTGAAGTCGTGCCGGTGATCATGCACGGCGACGCCGCGTTTGCCGGTCAGGGCGTGGTGCTGGAAACGTTCAATATGTCGCAGTCGCGCGGTTACTCGACCATGGGTACCGTGCATATCGTCATCAACAACCAGGTCGGGTTTACCACCAGCGTGCAGCGCGATGCGCGCTCGACGCTGTATTGCACCGACGTCGCCAAGATGGTGAACGCGCCGATCTTCCACGTGAACGGCGATGACCCGGAAGCGGTGTTGTTCATCACCCAGATCGCGCTCGATTACCGCATGATGTTCCACAAGGACGTCGTGATCGATCTCATCTGTTACCGCCGTCAGGGCCACAACGAGTCCGACGATCCGACCATGACGCAGCCGGTGATGTACAAGCGCATCAAGGAATTGCCGACCACGCGTGCGTTGTACGCCAAGCGCCTGGAACAGGACGGCCTGATTACCGCTGACGAGGCTACCCAGCTGGTCAAGGCCTACGAGACCGCGCTCGAGGCCGGCGCCTGCGTCGCCCCGCGTATGCTGGCACCGGAAAAGGTGAGCTACGAATACGCCACTGACTGGACGCCGTACGTGAAGGGCAGCTGCGATCCCGGCGTTGAGACACGCGTCGGTCTCGATATCATCCGCGAGCTCGGCAACAAAATGCTCGCCCTGCCCGAGGGCTTCGAACTCAATCCGCAAGTCGCGAAGGTGATGGACAACCGCCGCAAGATGGTCGCCGGCGCGTTGCCACTCGATTGGGGTTGCGCCGAACTGCTGGCGTACGCGACGTTGCTGCAGGAAGGCACGCCGGTGCGTATGTCCGGTCAGGACATCGGTCGCGGCACGTTCTCGCATCGGCATGCGGTATTGCATCAATACAAGGACGGCAGCACCTACGTTCCGCTGCGCGGTCTGTTTGATGGCCAGCCGGATTTCCGCATCATCAATTCGCTGCTGTCGGAAGAGGCAGTACTGGCGTTCGAGTACGGTTACTCCACCACCGATCCGAAGACGATGGTGATCTGGGAGGCGCAGTTCGGTGACTTCGTCAACGGCGCGCAAGTGGTCATCGACCAGTTCATCGCCGCCGGCGAACAGAAGTGGGGCCGCTTGTCGGGTCTGACCTTGTTCCTGCCGCACGGCTACGAAGGTCAGGGGCCGGAGCATTCCTCCGCGCGTCTCGAGCGCTTCCTGCAACTGTGCGCGCAGCACAATATGTATGTCTGCGCGCCGACGACACCGGCGCAGTTCTTCCATATGATTCGCCGCCAGATGCACTTTACCGCGCGCAAGCCGCTGGTGGTGATGACGCCAAAGAGCCTGCTGCGTCATCGGCTGTCGGTGAGCACGCTCGAGGATCTGTCGCAGGGTCAGTTCCGCATGGTCATCCGCGATGCCGAACTTGCCGACACCCAGAAAGTAAAACGCGTGGTGATGTGCAGCGGCAAGGTGTTCTTCGATCTATTGGAGAAGCGCCGCGAACTGAAGCGCGACGACATCGCGATCCTGCGCGTTGAACAACTGTATCCGTTCCCGATCAACGAGCTGAAGCAGGAGCTCGAGCGTTATCCGAATGCCAAGCGCTTCATCTGGTGTCAGGAAGAGCCGATGAATCAGGGTGCGTGGTTCCCGAGCCAGCATCATATGTGGCCGCTATTGCCCAAGGGCGCCAGGCTCGAGTACGCCGGCCGTCCGATGTCGGCGGCGCCGGCCGTGGGCGATCACAAGCTGCACGTGCAGCAGTTGCAGGAATTCCTGGAACAGGCGCTGGGCGGTCAGTAGGCGCGGAAAGATTAATTTAAGAACTTCTAAAATTCACCGCAAAGGCGCAAAGAACGCAAAGGTTCAAAAACGAATTTTTGTTTTCTTTGCGACCTTTGCGTCTTTGCGGTGAGAAATCATACAAGGTTACAAAAAATCATGGCTACTGATATCACTGTTCCTGTTTTCCCTGAGTCCGTCAGCGACGGCACCCTCCTCGCGTGGCGCAAACAACCGGGCGACAACGTCACCCGCGGCGAAATCATTGCCGACATCGAAACCGACAAAGTCGTGTTCGAAGTCCCGGCGCCGGCCGATGGCACGATCGCCGAGATTACGGCCGCCGCGGGCGCGGTCGTAACCTCGGGACAGGTCATCGGCAAGCTCGGTGCCGCCGGCACGGCAGCCGCGAAGGCGGCAACGCCCGCCGCTTCCGCGAAACCGGAAGCCAAACCCGCGACGGCGCCGCAAGCCGGTTCGCCGGCGATGCCGGCCGCGCGCAAGGCCGCCGCGGAACAGGGTGTCAAGACCGATGACGTCGCCGGCAGTGGCCGCGGTGGACGGGTCTTGAAAGAAGACGTGGTGCGCCATCTCGATGTGACGGGCGCCAAGTCGGCGCCGGCCGCCGCGCCCGCGCCGAGTCGCTCGGCCGAGATCAAACAGATGCCAGCCGCCGCCGCGCGCGCACCGGTGACGCCGTCCTTCAGTCCCGAAGGCCGCACCGAGAAGCGCGTGCCGATGACGCGGCTGCGCGCGCGCATCGCCGAGCGCCTGGTCGAAGCACAACATACCGCCGCGATCCTCACCACGTTCAATGAAGTGAACATGGGCCCGGTGATGGAGCTGCGCAAGAAATATGTCGACAAGTTCGAGAAGCAGGAAGGCGTGAAGCTCGGCTTCATGTCGTTCTTCGTCAAGGCCGCGGTCGAGGCCCTGAAGCGCTTCCCGGAAGTGAATGCGTCCGTCGACGGTAGCGATATCGTCTATCACGGCTTCTACGACATCGGTATCGCCGTTGGCAGCCCGCGCGGACTGGTGGTACCGATCCTGCGCGATGCGGATCGGGTATCGATGGCGGATGTCGAGAAGACGATCAAGGATTTTGGCGAGCGTGCCAAGGGCGGCAAGCTCGCGATCGAAGAGATGACCGGTGGCACGTTCACGATCACCAATGGCGGCATCTTCGGTTCGCTGCTGTCGACGCCGATCCTGAATCCGCCGCAGAGCGCGATCCTCGGCATGCACAAGATCCAGGACCGGCCGATGGTCGAGAACGGCCAGATCGTGGTGCGCCCGATGATGTATCTCGCGCTGTCGTACGACCATCGCATCGTCGATGGCCGCGAGGCGGTGCAGTTCCTCGTTACCATCAAGGACATGCTCGAAGACCCGGCGCGTCTGTTGCTCGGGGTATAAAAACAGATAACTCTCTGCGCCCCGCGTCCTGCGGGGCGCGCGATTTGATTTTTGGAATACGCACATGGCAGAACGTTATGACGTCGTAGTCATCGGTGGCGGTCCCGCCGGTTATGTCGCCGCGATCCGCGCCGCGCAGCTCGGTCTGAAGGCCGCGTGCGTGGAAAAATGGGTCGACCGCAAGAACCAGCCCGCGCTCGGTGGCACCTGCCTGAACGTCGGCTGCATCCCGTCCAAGGCGCTGCTCGAGGCCTCGTGCCTGTATGACAAGGCGCAGCACGAGTTCTCGCACTTCGGCATTCAGCTCGACAAGGTCAAACTCGATCTGAAGGCAATGATGGCGCACAAGGACAAGGTCGTGAGCGAACTCATCGGCGGCGTGCCGATGCTGTTCAAGGCGCACGGCATCACCTGGGTGCAGGGCAAGGGCAAGTTGCTCGCGAACAAGCAGGTCGAAGTCACCGGTCACGACGGCAAGAAACAGACGATCGAAGGCGCCCACATCATCCTCGCGCCGGGCTCGGTGCCGGTGGAAATCAAGGCCGCGCCCCTGACACCGGATCTGATCGTGGATTCGACCGGGGCGCTCGAGTTCAGCGACGTGCCGAAGCGTCTCGGTGTTATCGGTGCCGGCGTTATCGGTCTGGAACTCGGCAGTGTGTGGCGTCGTCTCGGTGCCGACGTGGTGCTACTCGAAGCGCAGGAAAACTTCCTGTTCTTCGCCGATGAGCAGATCAGCCGCGAGGCCTTCAAGCAGTTCAGCAACCAGGGCCTGAACATCAAACTTGGTGCGCGTGTTTTAAGCAGCGAGGCCAAAGGCGGCAAGGTCAAGGTCACGTATCAAGACAAGAGTGGCGAACACGAGGAGACGTTCGACAAGTTGATCGTCTCGGTCGGTCGTCGTCCGAGCACCGAAGGCCTGTTCGGCGAAGAGTCGCAGCTGTTGCTCGAACAGGGCGGTTTCATTCAGGTCGACGATCAGTGCTGCACCAACGTGCCGGGGGTGTATGCGATCGGTGACGCGGTGCGCGGCCCGATGCTGGCGCACAAGGGCATGGAAGAGGGTGTCATGGTCGCGGAACTGATCGCCGGTCGCCATGGACACGTCAACTACGATGCCGTGCCCTCTGTGATCTACACCGAACCCGAGATTGCGTGGGTCGGCAAGACCGAACAGCAGTTAAAAAGCCTCGGCGTGCGTTACCGCTCTGGCATATTCCCGTTTGCGGCCAACGGCCGCGCCAAGGCGATGGGCCAGGCGCAGGGTCTGGTAAAAATTCTCGCCGATGCCGACACCGACCGCGTGCTGGGCATGCACACGATCGGACCGCAGTGCGCGGAGCTGGTTGCCTGCGGCGTGATGGCGCTCGAGTTCCAGGCCACGTCGGAAGACATCGTATTGACGATGTTTGCGCATCCGACGCTGTCGGAGGCGGTGCACGAAGCGGCCCTCGCGGTCGACGGGCGCCCGTTGCATGTCGCGCGTCCCAAGCGCCCGGCGGCTTGATCGTTGCCGGGTAAGCTGAAAATACAAAAGGGCCCGCAAGCGGGCCCTTTGATTTGAGCCGGGTGTTTCCATTTTAGTCGCGGACGTTTTTCTACCCCCGGTGCGTCCGGAAAGGTAGAATGCCTGGACCCAGACCGGTTCCGCGCCCTTAGCTCAGCTGGATAGAGCGTCAGCCTCCGACGCTGAAGGTCAGAGGTTCGAATCCTCTAGGGCGCGCCAAAATCTTATGTCGGTTGTGCATGCCGTTCTTGGCGTCGCATTTCTGCTTCGCTTGACCGCGGCCCGCTTACCGGTGGCGTGAATGCAGTTGTTAAGTGCATTCACGAATGCCCCGCCTCACCCTCCAGACGGCGCGCCATCTTGCGCATGCGTCTTGCATCTCACGCCATTGTTGTTTTCTCCGGATTTACGCGGTAATTTCGGGGGTTGGTGCGCAAGCGGGCTGTTTTCAACTATAGTTTTGGCTATACTCGCGACCGTTTTCGAATTCGTATTCACTGAATCGAGGGCCCCATGTCTGATCGTGATTTCTGGAAATTCTTCGCCGGGCTGGTTGCCACGCTGTTTGCCGTGACCGTGGTTCTGTTCGTGATTGCCAATGCCATCGGCACCAAGCCGAAGAAACTCGAGGCGGCGATGGAAGCCAAGGCGATTGCCGAGCGCATCAAGCCCGTGGGCGAAGTCAGTGTTGCCTCGGGTGAGGCGATGGTGAACGCGGTGGTTTCGCCCGCGAACGCCGCCGACAAGGGCAAGGCTACGTTCGATACCGCGTGTGCCGCGTGTCACGCCAGTGGCGTTGCCGGCGCACCGAAGGTTGGCGACAAGGCTGCGTGGGGCCCGCGCATCGCCAAGGGTATCGACAAGCTTTATGACGTCGCGCTCAAGGGCAAGCCCGGTACCGCGATGATGGCCAAGGGCGGCAACGCCAGCTTGAAAGATGCCGATGTGAAGGCGGCCGTGGACTACATGGTCGAAAAGGCAAAATAGATTCGGTGACGAAGTAACATGAAAAAGCGGCCACCAGGCCGCTTTTTCTTTTCCACGCTGAACTCTAATGCATCATGCCGCGATCGAGCCGGCGGTATTGAATCGCCTCGGAGAGATGCGCGGTTAAAATGACTTCCTCATCGCCGAGATCGGCAATCGTGCGCGCGACTTTGAGAATGCGGTGATACGAACGCGCGCTTAGATTGAAGCGCGCCAGCGCCCGTTCCAGCCATTCGCGCTGCGGTTGCCCGAGCGCACACACACGCTCTATTTCCTGGTTATCCAGCTGTGCATTGGCCAGACCTGAGCGCCGCACCGCCGTTTCCCGTGCATCCTGCACGCGTGCGCGGATGTCGGCGGAACTCTCGGTCTGCGGTATTTTCTCGGCCAGCAACACCTCGTGCGATACCGCCGGCACTTCGATATGCATATCGATTCGATCGAGCAGCGGCCCCGACAGACGCGCGCGATAGCCGCGCACGCGATCCGGTGTGCATTGGCAGCGCCCGGAGGTGTCGCCGAAATAGCCGCAAGGGCATGGATTCATCGCCGACACGAACTGAAACCGCGCCGGAAATTCCGCCTGACGCGCGGCGCGCGAGATCGTCACACTGCCGGACTCGAGCGGTTCACGCAGGGTTTCCAAGACATGGCGATCGAACTCGGGTAGCTCGTCTAAAAACAACACGCCCCGATGTGCCAGCGATATTTCTCCCGGACGCGGATGGCTGCCGCCGCCGACCAGCGCCACGCTCGAGGCGGTGTGATGCGGCGAACGAAACGGTCGCCGGCGCCAGTCACGCAGTGCGAAATTTCTTACCAGCGATTGCACCGCCGCGGCCTCGAGCGCCTCGTCATCGGTCATCAGCGGCAGGATCCCGGGCAGGCGGCTCGCGAGCATGGTCTTGCCGGCGCCCGGCGGACCGACCATCAGCAGACTGTGGCCACCGGCGGCGGCAATCTCGAGCGCGCGCTTGGCGTGATGCTGGCCGCGCACCTCACCGAGATCGGGACCGTTAACCATCGCGGTCGCCGGTGACGTCGCATGCGGCACCAGCGGCATCGTTGCGTTCAGATGCGCGGTGACCTCGAGCAGGCTATGTGCTGGCAACACCATGACCGCGCGCGCGAGGGCGGCTTCGTCAGCGTTCCCGAAAGGCACCACCAGTGCGCGTTCGCGCCGGCTGGCCGCCAATGCCACCGGCAGCGCACCGCGAATCGCGCGCAACGCCCCGGTGAGCGCAAGCTCGCCGACGAATTCATGCTGGCTCAGTCGTTCGGAAGGAATCTGGCCCGAGGCGGCGAGGATACCGAGCGCAATCGGCAGATCGAAACGGCCGCCTTCTTTGGTCTCGGCTTTCACGATAAATGAGAACGCATCACGATATTTGCGAATCGTGCCACGGTATTTGAGAACCGCCCGTGCCGAGAAAATATAACGCTGGCTGGGTGGCTGGTATTCCGGTAGTTGAGGCAAAACGCGGCAAAATAATCGGCCTCCGGCAAGACGTCGAACCAATATGCGAATGTCGGTTAGGTGAAGATCGTGATCCGGAGCCGAGCACTAAAGAATGGCAAAAATGGCGAACTCAGGACGCCCGGTTCTCTGTTGGCGATACTGCGCTTTGGCGAGTTGATGGATTCAACGCCTTCGACACCTCCGGTAACGTTGTTATGTCACTGAGTCGCATTGCATCAAAAAATAACCCAAGAGAAATTCTCGAGAAGCGCGAGAAGATAGTGGGCCCCATCGGGCTATGTCGTTTCCTTGTTGGATCGACATGGTCAAATGGAGAGCTCGTCACTACCCAGCGCTTTGATAACTACTACGAAAATAATCTCAGTTACTCAGATAAATCTCTGCAGTATGTTCGTCTTGAAGACGTTATTTCCCTTAGTCCGAGCCTATCCAATACGCTGATTAAACAACTTTCGATGGACCGTGACATTTATTGCCTCGCGATAGCTAAGAATGGCGATCCATACCATTTGGTTATTCCCGCATTTGAAATCATCAGGTTTTACTATTGCGGCTCACTGAAATCGGCGAATCTGGTGGGTATGGCCATTGATCACGATGTCTCGCCGGAATCACTGCTTTGGAGCGGCGCATCGGGCTTCACAACCGACGGTAATTTGGGGATATGCCTTAAGCACTATGGAGGCATTGGCGATCTTCGTTTATTGGCCAACTATGGAACTTCGCGCTACACCCGCAATGCATGGGATTGGGTCTACAAATCCGTCGTGCAAAACAAAATCCGCCACGGGAAATTTATCCCAATGGCTTACCCACCCTTCACAGGAATCGCCGAACTACATGCGAGCGGAATTTCGTTTGAAGGCTCCGGCCGAAAGCGCTTTTTTGTTCTGCGTATCGAGAGTGCATCCTTTCCAGTTCCGGGCAAGAAGATCATTTACTGCTGGAGCAGCGGAACCCGAAAGGCTTTTGATGAAAGCTTGGACCATCTAGCGTTGCGGTTTAGCAACCCTGTCAAACTTCACTACGCCTATCACGTGAGAAGAATGCTGAGCCAAATGAGTCCGTCGGAGCGATTCAAACGTGCTCAATAGAGTGTGAAGCGGGTGGTCAATCCGACCCAGGTGCATACGCTCGGGTCACGGGCCGAGACATTGCACCACTGGATATGTAGATTTCACGATCTCTTTTTCCAGAAATCCTTGGGAGCTCGTCTGATGAGCTCATCAACCGCTGAATCAAATTGCTCCTTTGACAGCTCCCGACTGACAGCTTGATCCTCAAGGATCATCGTGTGGGCGACGCGATGATATCGTTCGCTGATCACCGCTTCGGCTTGCTTCCTGACCATGGCATCCAGACTGTCCCGCGGCACGATCGCATATACCACGACGCAGTCGAGCGCCTCTGCGGCGCGCTTTAAACTTTTCAACGTCACGGATCCGTTCACTTCGCTTTGCTCTAGTTTTGTGATCCGGGACGGCGTCGCTCCTAACCGTTGCGCGTATTGCCGAACGGTCATTCCAAGGACTGATCGAATGGCTCGAAGCCAACCCTTCTGCGGAGGAGCAAGCTGCACCAATGGTCGGTAACGTTCCAACGTTCGTGATAATTGCTGGCGGGCAAGGGTTTTCGAACGAGTTCTCATGGCGTTTAAGTTCACCTATATGTGAACAATCTGGAAAGACTTGTACATATCTTTATGAACGCTTTTTCTTGCGCTTGCTGACAGGCCGCCGCACTCGGGTCGGCATTCGTTTCAAGCGCATCATCATCACAGGATCGATTGTGGGTTCAGGCGCTAGCGCATCGATGGCCCCTGTCTCCTGGAGCGCGTAGAGCACTCGAAGCACGGTTCCCAGGGTCGATCCTCTACCGGTTTCAAGTCGGCTCAAGGCCCGTACGGAAACCCCCGCCAGGTCGGCGAGCATTTGCTGGTCGTGCCTCTTCAGGATCCGCAAGCGTTTCAATCTCTCGCCGAGCTGTCGGTGCAACTCATCGATCGAAACAAATCTATTTTTCACTAACTAGCCATACTATGCGTGTAGGAGCCGTTGTTCTGATTAACCTGCATGATTTGTCTTGTTGAGGAAAGCGTGTCTGCAAAACGTACTGGGGACTACTTAACGACATAGCGCCCCCTCCAAGTAATCCCGCACTGCCCCGATCCCAAAACGCTTCATGTGTTCGATCGGTGTTGGCGGCACCGCGGTGTTCTCAGCCACGAGCCACCGGTAGATCAGATCGTAGTCTCGAACGTAAAGCACTTTGAGAAGGGTGTAGCAGCGCAGGAAGGCCTCGATCCGATCAAGGACCATGCGATCCTGTGGAATCGATTCTCGGCCGCGGTATTGGCCCAGGCTCTCTTCTGGGACACCAAGCAGCTCCGCCTGATCAGCGTCGGTGATGTGGGCTTTGTCGAATATCTGGAAGGCCACCGAGATGGCGAATTCAGGTGACATGCAAACCGGTTCAGGAAAATCCGAGACGGGACTGCCATCCGGTAGCCGGAGCTTGAACAGTTTGAATTCCGCCTTGGTGCCGATCGTCACGTAGCGCATGGTTCGATCTATCCCGGTTCGCCATCGGAGAGGTGAATTAAAACCTTCAGTACCTCCTCACGCTTACCATTGGCGACCATTCGATACGGGTTAAGCTCACCGAATCCGGGCGCGGCGAACCAGAGTGCCGCGTCTGTGAGGTCTCCCTGACCTTGCACCGTGCGATTGAAGAGCACCGGATCAAGGGTCTCGAGTTCTTGGAAGAGTTTCCTGGTTTCATACAGGTGCTGCCGCTCAAGCCACTCAGCCCGCATGGCGAGCTGCTTCATCGATTCAACGTAGTCGGTGACATCAACTTGGGTATTGCAAATCCACTCCACCGTCCCGTGCGTGAACCGAACGACGTATTCGATCGCTTTCTGGGAAGTAGTGGTCGCATAAAAGTGGATGTCCCCGTGGTATTCCAGATCCTCGAAGTTGATGAGCTCGACATCTATGTCGCCGACAAAGGGGTTGGTTGAGCGACGCCGGCGATGCGTTGGTATACCTTCTTTTGCTGCAGCTTCGAACTGGTAGCGAAAGCGTACCAATCGGCCTGCATGCGTAATGAGGTAATAGCCCAGGCTCTCTCCCAGGTCCCGGGTCTGGAAGTCCTCGTGCTGGAACTCGGGGTCGGGTAGCGGGTATTCGCAGTTCAAGGTGTCGAACATTTGTTAACTCTTTGACTGAGCCCGTTATAGAAGCGATGAGCTACTACATCGGAGTTCCCGTACTCCCGATCAGCTTTCCATTCGCCAGGTAGTAATCGATCTTGTCTACGCGCAACCGCACCACCCGGCGTTGGATATCGCAGCCTGCGAGTAAGGCGCCCGGGCCGATATTGAGCAGCCGGCTGCTCTGGATCGTTGCCAGCCGCGTCCGTTCGTTCATGGCTTCCACGCAGCGCTTGGTTTCGGGGTCTGCGGGGCTGCTCCCGAGAATTGCGCCGACGACCTTGCCAGTCACTATCGCGATCACTTTCCTGTCCCGATCACCGATCGCCTGAAACCGCGCAACGATGGTTTGCGCCGTGCTTTCCGGTACCGCGACCTGCTGATAGCGGTCGCCATTAACAAAAGCGATCGCATAGAGGTCGGCTGCGTTATAACCGTTTGTCTCGAACGCCATGGGGAAGTCTTTCGAAAATCCGGTCGCAAACACATGGGCCTTGAAATCATATTCGCCGAGCGAGATCGATAGGACCACGGAGACGCCCGGATTCTGCTTGGCACGCTCGGTGCGCCTTACTACAACCGGGCCATCTTCTCGGATGGCCGCCTGTTTGGCGAATTCATCTTTCTTGCTGCCGGCCGAATATCCTTCCTTCAGCAGCTCCTCGACATTGAAGGGTGTAGCGAGGAACGCTTGATGGTAGAAAACGAGGTTCTCCCGATCGAGCTTGGGTCCGCTTGGTGCCGGGATGGAGTCTCGGTGTTCGATGACGCCCATTTGTTCCATCGTGGATTTCATCTCGGCGCAGCCGCCGAGTACGGCGGTGAACATTAGTACCAACAACTGTAGCGATCTCCCGTTGCGTCGATTCATCTTGTTCTCCGTTTCCATGGCAAAAACTGCTGCAGTCACACTTGAGCGGTGCCCAATCAATCCAGACTGATGGCGGCATGACCGCCGAAGATCTCGCGCATCAGCCAGCGCAGGGTCTTCAGAAACACCTCGTAACCGGGCCCTGGACCGTAGAGCGACTGAAACCGCGTTATGAGCTCATGTATCCAGGGTGGGAACTCGCCTCGAACGTGCCGCCGCCTTCGTCGCTTATCTGACCTACGCGCTCGAGCATCTTCACGTAGCCAAAGCGCTCGCTGTGGCGCTTTAGGATTTCCATGGCGATGGTTTGGTCGGTTGCCTTTGTGGGCCAGTTTTTAACGTTCTTTTTATTTCCCTTGCTCAATAGACGCCTCACTAGTATCCGATTGCACGCAATCACCTGGACCTAATAAATGAACAGGATACTTTGTAGTGTTATGTTGTTCAATACATTGAATTGGATGTCCCTTAATCCGGGACATCCGCATGAAAACAAGAACGGCGTTCGCGCGAAGCCTCAAAGAGGTCCGCAAAACAAAGGGGTTTACGCAGGAGGATTTCTCAGTGGTCTCCAGCAGAACCTATATCAGCATGCTGGAGCGGGAGGTAACCTCCCCGACGCTAGATAAGATAGAAATCATCGCAGAAGCGATGAAGGTGCATCCGCTGACACTGTTAACGCTGACCTATCTCAAGGCCGGGGCTTACCGGAACGTTGAGGATCTATTCAAGAAGGTCCGATCCGATTTGGCGGCAATAGACGCCTTAAGGCGAGAATAGCTTTGGCGGCGCTTACCTAAGTCGAAAACCACGACCCGTATCCTTGGGGTATAGCGTCAGCCCAACAGTTCGGGGTTTCGGCGAGCCTTACATTTTTTAGAACGATCCCATCACCGTAACGCGCCTTGAGCGCGGCGCCAATTTTGTCGGCGGCCAACGCAACAAGATTTTCAGCTGTGGGGACAACGTGGAGGATTACCGTTTTGTGGTCAGGAATGGTCTTTAGGAAATTGACGACTTGGTGGTCGTTTCTGTAGACAAGAAACGCATGGTCCCACTGCTGCGCTATCTCTGATTGCATTATTTCTTTGAGTGCGCCGAAGTCAGTAATCATCCCGTTTTCAGGATTTCCTGGCTCATCACGTACGTCACCTTCGATCGTCGCCTCGAGCACGTAACGGTGACCGTGCAAATTTCGACATTGGCTATTGTGATCTGGCACCCGATGGCCGGCATCAAACTCGACGCGCCTGGTAATCGTGATTTTTCTTGTCTTCATCGTATCCCAATCATCTTGTGGGTTTGGAGACTAAGCCGCCACTTCGGGTGCTTGAGGCACGTGTCGATACAGTTCTTTAAGTTCTCGTCGCGCGTTGGGCTATCCATCGGCTGCAGAAAGAAATTTTCGAATTCAAGCCGCCCTAGGTACTCCAAGTCCAAGTCTGGCTGCGGCCATACCACTTTGAGTTCATGGCCTTTCGAAACCACCAACGTCGCACCCGCCTTGGGACTCACACAAATCCAGTCGAGACCAGAGAGTGTCGGCAACGTTCCGTTGGTTTCAATTGCAACTCGAAACCCACGTAGGTGCAGTTCCTCAATTAGAGACTGATCAACCTGTAGTAGTGGCTCACCGCCGGTTAGCACGACGAGACGTTGCTCCAATATTTTCTCGGGCCATAGCCATTCGATCTGACTGGCGAGTAGCGTCGCGCTTTCATACTTGCCTCCGTACGCACCATCTGTGCCGACAAAGTCGGTGTCACAAAATTGGCAAATTGCCTTTTGTCTGTCTTCTTCTTTACCAGTCCAAAGATTGCAGCCCGTGAAACGACAGAAGACTGCTGGTGAACCGGCGTTAGCGCCTTCTCCTTGGAGCGTATAAAAGATTTCTTTGACGCTATAGCTCATGCAAGCTGCAACCAACGTTGATGACCCTCAGCTCGTAATTGGCACGCCGGACAAGTGCCACACCCGTATCCCCAATCGTGACGCGCAGAACGATCGCCGAGATAGCACGTATGGCTATACTCGGTGATGATTGAAACTAACATGTCACCACCAAGGGCCTGCGCGAGCTTCCAGGTCTCTTGCTTATCGATCCACATAAGCGGGGTCTCGATTGTGAACGCCCGATCCGTACCCAGCGAAAGTGTTTGCTGCATGGCCTTGATCGTCGCATCACGACAGTCTGGGTAACCGGAATAATCGGTTTCGCACATGCCGCCGACTAGGACAGTGAGATTGCGACGATAAGCAACTGCGCAGGCGAGCGTAAGAAATAGCAAGTTACGTGCTGGCACAAATGTGTTAGGTAAACCTTCCTTACCCAGGGTAATTTCCGCGTCTCGTGTTAATGCCGTGTCGCTTATCTTCCCGAATACGCCAACGTCAAGGACGTGATCGTCACCAAGACGAGAGTCCCATTTCGCAAAGCCAGTTCGAATGCGAGCCAAGATTTCCTGACGGCATTCCAGTTCCACCCGATGACGCTGCCCGTAGTCAAAACCAATGGTTTCGACGTGCATAAACTTATCCAGCGCCCACGCAAGACAGGTCGTAGAGTCCTGACCTCCAGAAAACAAAACTAACGCGCCGGTCGATTCCATATCGTTCGTCTCGTCGGTCACTACCTAACGGAATGCTTTTTCGCTAATCCCACCAAATGAAATGTGAGCTTCTGGACTTGTCGCGATGTATTCTCAATTTGGTCCCACTTCACTACTTCCCCAGGAAACCGCCACTTGCCTGACGTCCAAGCGACATGCTTTCGAAGGGGCTCCAATGCCTTTACAAAACTGCGATACGACGGTGTGCCGCTTCTGCTGTAAATCGTTTCCATGACATATCCCATCGCCACAATTCCGGCCCCGTGCACAAGACGTGAAGTTCGCGGAGTGTGTTTGTGCCATGCATCAGGAAAAACATCTTTTACAGCTTGAAAGTAGTTACTTACGAGTTCAAAGCCGAAGTCAGCGCGGGTTGTCCCATTGTTATGTTCCCGAATGGCGCCATGCTCCGCCGAATTGATGATCACCTTTTGGATTGCCGTGTCGCGGATCACGCCGTCAGGATTTGTATGCATGACGATCGTTCCCTTCAAACTCGAGGAATCATCGAAATTCAGACGCTGCGTAAGCGCCGAGGCAAATCCACGAGACCCAAGCCGCTTTGGGGGTTCTTTTATACCTGGTAGCAATTCGTAAATCAGAGACTTCGGCAACGGACGGGTGTTGTTAATCAAAATAAATTGTTGTCGCAAATCCCTTTCGTTTTCGCAGAGGACACAGGACACGAATAACTGAAAGTCCTCCCGCCCACTTTGCAGCAGCGCAGTGAGGCGCTGCTGGCCATCGATTACGAAGCCAGGCTTCCCATTCGCCGTAGAAATAGTGAGTTCCGTAAGGCCATTTCGAAGTGCCATCGTTTTCGCGCCCGAAAAAAAGCCGACCACAATGGAGTTAGGCAAGACTGCCCGTGGCGACTTAATGTAGTCCTGGATCTCTTGAATGTGGCCCGCTACCTGAGGGCGCTGAAAACCGAAGAGTTTGCCGCTAGACGATCGGCCCGCGCGCGTGATTTCGCAGGTTGCAATGATTTCGGCAGCCGTTGCGGCAAAGGTGAAGACGCGCGCATGCGCGCTTTGTTTTGCCGCAATTGCGAGAAATTGATGTTTATTTTTCAAAGTACCCATTGCTTAAAGTGTGTGTAGAAAACTTGTAGGTTGTGAAAGCCGCGACGCTTATTTCGGTTGCTGCCACGAAAAATAATGGCGTCAATGCTCGCCTCGCGACAAACCCGACACTTGCAGTACTTCCATGGTCGATCAGTGAGTGTGCGTCGCAGGGCTTCTTCTGATTTGGCAATCGCGGAGCGGTTCTCGCGACTCGATTTTCCTTCTATCCACAGAAATTCGCGACTGTAAGTCATGACCGCCTCGACACACCGCTCAAGCGAAGTCTTTCCTCGGTCGTAGTCTCGAAGGCTTCGCAATGCCTTTTGGTCGAGCTTCATGAGGTGCTCCTGATCGACTCCCTTCGATTTCGCTTTTCTCTTCAGCCGAGCGTTTTCTGTGGGATGCGGAATGCGTATTGCCGTGTGATACTCCAAGGCTTGCCTGCCATTGGCGCTGTAGTAGTTTGCCTTTGCGTCTTTGAACGCCCGCGTCAGGGGAGACGTGGAGTCAAAACTCGCGATGCGGTATCCCATGAATTGATATATTTGATCCGCTTTCGCAAACCCGAGTAGATGCAGTTTCGTGGTAGGTGCAATTCGTTCTCGAATTTCTCGCAGACACAGGTGGATTTGTTCAGCGCGCAACGGAACTAGGCCTCCGATAGCCAGATATTTGTAACCCATCTTTTCAAGCCGCTTCGCTGCCTCGCCCATGCTAGAGGGCGACCAACCTTGCACGACTCCGAGCGGAGTGAAGTTTTTCCCCAGATAGCGCGATGCTTTTAAGAAATCTGCAGCATTGTCGAGCGTAATATCGAAGCGCTTCTTCGCAGTCGGTGAAGCGCCCTTCATGTTTTTTGCGTTGGGATCAAAATCAAAAATGATATGGTCCACCGAACAACCGTGGGTAAACCGCCCATCGGCATAAAAATCCACCATCATCTCTGAGGTGTATGGAGGCTCTTCCTCATTCACGTACGAAAACGCCCCACAGTCTCCAAAGATCGGAAAGTGAGCAAAACGTTTGTCCGTCATTCGCAGGAAGGTGCGGGCGCCGACTCGGCGAAACCGCAATGCCATGCTGCTTGTGTATTTCCCTGGAAAGAGATCGTCTCCAACGATGCCGCGGGAAATTAACACTCCATCGTACGGAGCCACCCGAAAATATTCGTGTGGATAGCGGTCACTCCAATAACCGTCTCGGTCCTCATCGGGCCGATCTTCAATGAAGTCATATCTGGGATCGATCATGTCGAGCCCGTCAGCGAATATAAATTTCACTGAATGCTTCTCTCCGCATAGAGTTGAACTAACACTTGGGAGAGAACTTTGATATCTCTATTGGTGTGTTGAATCTCGTGCCACTCTTTGTCGATCTTTGACCACGAGCCGCGGGTCCACGCGCAGTGCTTACCAATCCGCGCCAACTCTTCGACAAAAAAGGTTTTCAACCCGCGCTGAGAACTGGCGCGCGCCGCTATTCGATCCATGAGATCTCCCATGGCGACGATACCGGTTGAGTGCATTAGCCGACTTTCTTCCGGATCCTTTCCCCATGCACTCGGGAATACTTCCTTTACCGCGCTCCAATAGTCCTTCAAAAGCGCGGCCATCTTTTCGGCGTCTCCACGCTGCTCGCCTGGTACACGGAAAGTGGCAAGCGCGCCGTTGGGGTTATTCAAGCTTCGCTTGATCATGCTGATAACGGCGGTATCGATGACAACCCCCGTGTCGCCCTTCAGTTGGGAAGAGCGCCGAATGAGGCCGTAAAACGGTGAATCCTTCGATTGATTCAACACATCGCACAACTTGCTCGGGAGCTTTCGCATACCAAGGTCCCGAGGCAACATAATGCCACTCGTTTCTGGCAGCAGTTCGTCGATCAGGCGCTGCGGCAACGGCTTGGCCCGATTGACCAAAATAAACTGCTCTCGTTGCGTCTCGATTGAACCCGTCTCGAAAGCAACCACGGGAACCGGAAGGGTGCCGTTCTTCGATTTCTTTAACGCGAGCGATCGTTGCTGCCCATCGACAATCCACGCCACCCGTTCGCCTTCGGGACGTATCGGTATTTCCAGTTGGCCGGCGTGGGCGTCGTCGTAGGTGCCTTCGAGCGCCGGCCCTCGAGATTGTTTGAACTTCACCTCAGACGAGAGAGCCAGAATGATGGCGTTGGGAAACAGGACATGGTCCTTATCGAGATAAGCCGCGATCGCATTGACGTGATCACGAATCTCCCTACGTTGGAATCCTTCGAGCTTTCCCTTAACCCCACGCTCCATGCGAGCGATATCAGCAATCTTGTGCAGTTCTGAACCTGGCATGAAGAGCAGGTAAATCGGCACGTCGCCTTGTTTCGTCTGAAGTGCGCGAACTTTGATCTGTGTGGATTTCAGAGTCACGATGAAGCCTCCTGCTGAACCCAAATTCGAGAAAATCGATTCTGTTCGCACGCTACTTTTTTCTGTTTTCGTAAGGTGCGAAGACCAGCCGAAATGGAAAAAACGTGTTTTCGAATTGCCCCGATGTGGCGACGCAGCATCGCATCAGAAACTTGTTTGCGCTTTTCTTTCCGTGGCGCACGTTTCTGGCTGAGCGACAACCGTACGCGCTTGGCGTGCTGGGCCGGGGAAGCAATGGATTTGTCATCATGGGTTAGCCGAATAAACGACGCGAGAGCACGCTGAGCAAAATCGAACTCAGTTCCCCGCATGTCGCTATCGGGTCCGTTGAGGCGCTTGTCGTATGGCATGACAAGGCTTTGAAGCGCCTCTGGAAGCCCATCGGTGTACTTGGGGCCGATGATCCGTACCCGGTGTAGTTGGCGCTCCGACAGGCTGGCCAGTTCATCAGCAATCATCGATAGGTATGCGGAAGTAATGCCAAGCAGAACCAATGCGGTTCTATTCTTGTCGAGGACATCTGATACAGATGTTGTGCCGTTGTATCCCGTCAATGTCGACCACCAATCGTAAGAAGTCGCCGATGTCGACTCGGATACCTTTTTTAGAATGAAATCTCTCGAACCCCGCGTAACGGTAAGACTGTAGGACGGAACCGCATCGCAAATATTCACGATGCCCATCCCTGCCGACAGCACATGAATCGCGGCTCCGAATTGGTCCGCAGCCTGAACAGCGGTCTGGAAACCGCGACCGCAATAAAGGTTGGCGACGGGGACCTTTATCGGCGCCTCTCTAATCCGTTTTCGCCACTCCCGAACCAACAACGGAAGCGCCATGCGCTTCAGTGCCGATGCGCATAGATCGGCCGACGGCGCCATCGACTTCGTGGCTGTGCAATTAGCGATTGCGATAATTTTCATTTTTCGAATAACTGCACGGAAAGAATACCGCGATTTTAGCAGTTATTCTCTGGTTGGAAGCCCCTCCGACCAGACAGTTACGTGGCGGGAAGAAAAGCTTTGCGGATCAGCTGGATATCACGGCGCGTCTGGCGCAGACGGAGACTGGACCTTCGTTTGGCCCGCGGGTTTCGGGCAAAACGACTTGAAATCGCAAGCAACACAGGTCTGTTCATCAGTGGAGGTGGGCAACCAAATATCGTTGATCCGACCGCTGTTTGCCTCTTCGCTGATGCGTGATTCAATCTCCTTCACGATCCCATCGAATGCCTCTGTCGCGATTCCGATCGTGTCAGGTGTTGTAGGGATAACGCGAATGGCACGGCGCAAGCGATATTCTTGTGAAAGCACTCCATCCGTCGAATAGCCAGACGTCCAGCGCTCAAGGCTGTTCTTGTCGTTGATGTCCGTCGGCACAACGTCAGTCTTCCCGGCGCGAACAGCCGCCTTGATGTCCTGCAGGTCGGAAGCGCTTGGCGCCAGTTCGTTTATGTAAATGAGGATGCCTGCGACAACCTTGGCTGGTGGTTCCCGGCGATTGCGCAGCCACGCGTACGTACGCACCTGCCATTCCCCCTGTTCCCAGTAGGACTCGTCGGTACGTGGGCGAGGCGCACCCTTGTAGTCGACAACCACTTCGTATTCAGGCGGAAGCGCGTGACACGCGGCCTCGAGCGCCCGCCTGAAAATATTGTCGGCGGGACAGTTGTTCACGGTCACATGGGACAAGACGTCCACCACACCGGTTAGCTCATAACGGTCCGCGCGTAGTTGTGTTGAGTCTTTGATTAGACGGGCACCACTCAGCGGTTCCTCGGCAACCGTTACCAAGGGAAAAAGATGCTTGCCAATAAGATTCACCGCTGCTTCGGCGCGCCGATACGCGGAAACACGCACATCCTGGTTGCGCGGATACTTACCCTGCGTGGTCAAGGCGGTTTCGATGGCTTCGCCGATGACCGCAATATCATTTTTTTGCCGTGCCTGATCAGGCTTTTTTCGTTTCTCCCAGGGAGTGACGTTGCACGGCCACGGGGCATTCAAATCGAATTTCGTCTCTTGCCACAGCCGATACGAGGCCTCCATTACACCGTGAATGAACTCGCCGAACCAAAGTTGCACGGGTCGCGACGGCGGAAGTTGGCTGCCGTTTTGATAGCGATACTGGAGACCGCAGCGCTTGTACGACAGCAGGTCTCCGGTAAGGCTGTACTTTGGGACAATCTTCGGCTCTCGGCGCGCTTCGAGCACCATGTCATATCTCCGTGAGTGGATGACCGGCCGCCGTCGCCGGCGGACGCGCGCCGGCTGGACCTTGCCAGGCCCAGGTTCCATCCTGGCGCCAGAAGGTGGCAACATTTTTGACCGTCGTATTGCCCTGCAGAAGCTTATTATGCCCAATCAGCAACAACGCGGTCTGCGGGCGGCTATAGGCAACGTAGTACAGTCGAATGAGATCCTCGAAGGTCCGATCAAGATTCCCGCGTACGAGACGTAGTCCACCGACTTCGGTATACGGCGACAGATCTGATTCGAGCAAAGTCACATTCGACGGTTCGTCCGGAAAGCGCTTAAACCGGTTCTTCGGGTGGTTCCGCGTAAACGCCGTGCCAACGTCCACAATGACGAGCGGGAATTCCAGCCCTTTGCTCTGATGGATCGTCATCACATTGAGATGATCGCGTGGAACGTGGGTCAGCAGTTCTTCGTCGACGTCCACGACGTTCTCTGCGACCGGCGCAAGAATATCCCTAATGACGCTCTGCCGACTGAAGTCATGGTGCGGCGGTTTACCGAGCACACGGCCCTGGTACGGCGAGAACGCGGTCGCCTGGGTGATGCTCCTGGTGATCGCCTCGAGGTAGACCTGATATTCCGGGTCGTTCTGAAATTTCGGAAACCAAGTGAGCAGCTTGTACAGCAAGTCCAGAACCGGCCACTCATCGGGCCACTTCATGGAAGCCGACGTCGGCAATGACTTTTGCCATGCAGCGACAAAGGCGGAAAGATCGTGCGGCCGATTGGGCACCGGGTTGGTCGCGATAAACTGCGCTGCATCTTGCCGCCACCCGCGAATGACATCACGCGTGTGATAGTAGATGCTCATCTGCGTTAGCAGTTGCTCGTTAGGATCGAGACAGAGGGCCACGATGCCCAGGATGATTCTCACCTCCGGAATGTCCCTCAGGGCGCGCCCACGCGGGTTGAATATGGGAATACCGCGCTGACGCAACTCTTCACGAAGTTTCCACGGCAGCCGCGCTTTCGGGGGTTGCCCAAAGGCTGGTCGGCCAAACTCGGCCACACTGTGCCCCATCAGAACGGCATCGCCGATGTTGCCACCCTGCACGCTTCCTTTGATGCGAATGGAGGTACTAGGCACCACGAAACCACCGTTACGAAAGACGTCGTCGATGAACGCGGCGAGATCCCGCGCTAGTTCGTCTTCGTTGCTGCGAAACATTCCGAGCAACGGAACCGGATCGTCGGCGCGAGTTAGCCGTATGCGCGGTTTCGTCGGCTTTACACGGGCAGCGGCGAAATTACTGTCGTTGTCGATGAACAGGTTGAAGAAATCGATGATGTGCTTCGTCGAGCGGTAGTTGTCGACCAGAAATGCATGGGTCGGCTGTGGCCGACCGAGTTGCGCCGACAGCCGTGAGCGAAAGTCGCGAAACAGTTCGACAGTGGCGCCACGGAAGCGATAGAGCGACTGATCATCGTCGCCGACAATCGTGACTGACGACTGATTGATATTCGCAAGTGCGAAGTAGATGGCCTCCTGGAGCGGATTCGTGTCCTGATACTCATCGATAAGCAGCACACGAACCTTGGCGAGTTTCTTTGCCAAGGACGGATCAGAAAGTTTCGCAAGGAACTCCTGTTCCAGCAGCGCGAAGTCATACTGGCCTTCCGTGCGCATGAGGTTGTGCAAGTCGACGAGTGACTGCGCGATCAGCGCGCGAGCTTCCTTATGGTCACCATTGCCACCCGCATATTGATTGAGATCAACCCGGTCTTGGACAAGCCGGTCGATCAACCCCTTGGCGATCTCGACGGCTTCGCCTTGTGTCGACGGTGGTTCCTGCTCGTAGGCGTAGGCACTGAGATAATTGTTCAGCTTGCCGGTGTACTTGGCGTCGCGATAAAGAGCACCAAAGACTTCACGGGCATAAATTTGGCGCGCGGCGAAGCCTTCAATCATCACGGGCGGAACTTCGCCTTGACGGCGCATGCGTCCCAACCACTGCTCACACAGGCTGTCGAGCGTGCCGGTCGGAAACGCGCTGACGTCCGCAAGCTCGAGATGTTTATGGAGTTGGGTTAGACCGCGGGATTTAGCCACACCCTTGAAGTGCTCGATAAGCTTGATGCCCCAGTCGATGAGACGGCCTCGGACTTCCGCAGCTGCCTTGCGCGTAAACGTCGTGACGACGATTTCCTCCGGCGGCACCATGTCAACGATGACATGCTTCAGTGCGCGGAGCACGAGGACGGTTGTCTTGCCGGAACCAGGGCCGGCGACGATCATCAGATCAGGATTGAGATCGTGGCAGATGCACTTGCATTGGTCGTCATTGGGGCGCCGCCCGCTGAGTGCTTGGGTGACGGCGTCCAAATATTCCTTATTCGTGATCATTCTTATCTGAGTGAGATGACCGGATCCGTGGCCTAAAGATTAACGCATAACGGCCCACGTTTCAGTCGGCTGATTCCAGTCCCAGATAGGCCTTTTCATGGCCTCGTTCCCACTCTGACCTGCGGTAAGCCACGTAAATAACCGTAGCGATGCCCACCACGTAGGGGAGCAACATTTGGAGCGGAAGCGTTGCTTCGGCTGAAGAAGTTGGTAGCACTCGGTTTGCAAGATGGAACAGCACGCTTGATACCAACATAACAAACGCCAAATCGCGCTGTATCTGTAGATGCCCGATCAGTTTGCGCTTCCGCGGTTTCATGTATGCATGAAACCCTTCTGGCAGGAACCGACGCTCGACGCGGATAATGATTCCAAGATTTCGGTCGTACCACTGTTGTGCGTCGTACACGTGCGACAGCAACCATGCCGCCAGAATAATAATTAGCGTAACCGCGACATCAATGTGAATAGGATTTTTTTCGGCAAAGATAATAATTGATAAGGCGCCCGCGACCGCGGCAATCGAATGCCAAACAGTCAGGATATGACGATTGATGTTGGTCCACATCTGGTTGTACATGTGAAAACAAAAGTCGTCTTTGGCTTTCTTCGGCTCTGATTTATCTACCTTGTTCATCTTCCGTCCCTGATATTGGATGTTAGTGATCGCTGGTACGCTCGCTACGCTTTGATGGCCTCGCACATTTCTTGCGCTGTTGGGTGACCACACACGAAACCTACGGTAACGCTGACGTTATGGCCAAATTGCTTTGAATATTTGTGCGAGCCGCGCGCCGGCGAGCCATAGCTGTTGCTCGCTCATAGTAACCACTTTCGCCGAATAATTTAGGGGCGGCGTGATGGCCCATTGAGGGTGCGTGCTGCCGCCACTATCTACCTTGGTGAGCGCATCAATGCTTATGCCTTCCATTTCTGTCTTGGCGAGCATTACCGATTCAGTGGCCCACCGCTCAGGCCAGGTGATGGGATCACCAGCATCACGGGGTACCGGCATGCCTTTAACAGTGAGTGCGATAGCAAACTCCTGCGGAGAGATTGCACCATGGCGTTTCATCGCGCGCTGGATGTACAAAGTATCCCAGTTGTCGTGCAGATTCTGGGAACCTAACATCAGCCAGTTACCGCCCTTCGTTTTTGCCGCCTTGCCACTATCGACGTCGTACTGAGAGGCGGGTTTTACAAACTGATTGTGCGGATCGATGTAAGCTGCGCCGACATGCAAAGGCTGATGGATATCTCCTGTCAGATGACAAACCAAGAAGAAAGCCTCACGCGTGGTAAATCGATGAGGGTTATTTGTTAAATCGGATTTTCCTTGAAGTACAGCGATGGCCTGGACAAGGATGTGCACCACATCTTCCTGGCTTGCCCCAACTGCATTGGAATCGTATTTGCTGATCTCAAACGGTATATCAGCAAAGTGATATCGGTGATGATTTCTGTTTTTGGCTACAAACGCCTTCATTTCGCCCGTTAGTGGCTTACCGCAGTAGCGGTATCCCTTGGCACAATCAGCCCAGCGTGCCGCCCAAGCAAGGTCCTCGCCAGGTCTTAGAATCTTTTTGATTTCTTTCTCTGCATTCGAGCCAGTCAAGAACTGCGCTGCAATTGCGGCTGTCGTTTCGTGGCCCTCGCTACCAAAACCCCAAGCCGCAGAACAAGTGAAAATCGACAGGACATAGATCAGCGGTATACGACGAGCTTTCCTTGCCATAGTTATTTTCGTTGATCAGACTTGCATAGTCTAAACGGGTCGCAATGCGGTCACTATTTATTTTCGCCGTCGCGCACCACGTGCCTTTCCGGATCGACGTCGATGCGGTGGTCCAAACTGATCTCGTTCCTTAGCGTTCGACACGTACCATGCTCCAAGCCATCGGTTTACGTTGTTTGCACGAATCGACTCGCCGCGTTTCTGCAGAAAGGTGATTACCGATTCTCGTTCCGTGGCCGACGGCACGTAGTGAGAATCATCAAGCCCCCATTTGATTTCTGATTCAAGCCAATAAGGTAGGGACCGCTTGTATTCACGCAAATAAGAACTGGATACTCGCGCTTCTCGACACGCTTCGAAGAAGCCTCCTTGGCCAGGTGCTCAAGATTTGTCCAAGTAACCTCATGACGACGTACCGATCGCCAACTCGCAAGTCTTCGAAACGGTTTGTTTTTTTGGGAAATCCCGAAGGAAGCGGAAGAAACCCATCACGCGCGAGCAAATAATCACGAATGGGCTTTGTATACGCGTTCGATGACAGAATCCGAACAAGGGCATGAAGTCCACCGAAGAAGGACATACAGTAAATCGCCCTTCCAGCATTTACTTCAATCCACCGACTTCCGATGGCGTCAGAAAGCTTGCGTTGAAATTTCTGTATCTCAGATTCGGCTATCGGGGCCGGGGAGATTTCGATACGTAGGTCCCAACCGCATCGTGGACATAGCGTGAGCGGGCAAAAGTCGCGCAGGAAATCTTTACCGAAATCGCCCTCATGGTAGGAAATTGGTGCTCTGCAGCGGGGACAATCGTCACTCAATACGATACCGTGTCGTTCACATGTAACTACGAACGCGAGCCGCCAACTCTTCCGAAAGTACGGGACCACATCTTCCCGAAGACACCATGGACAAAATTGCTGGCCGTGAAGAGTTCGGGTTCGCGAATACCTTCCAATCGGCATGATCCATTGTGCAACGCCCTTAGTAACATGCCGCTCGTAGATTTTTCCTTCAAATGCCGCCAGCGTGGTCGAGAACACGCGTTCAATGTCGATACCAGTTTTTATGGCGGCGCGTTCAATAATGTCTAAAGGGGCAAGTCTATCGACATCATGCCCCCAAACGTTCCATCGAACACCAAGACGACGGACACAGAACGGATGTAACTTCTCGCCGTTGTTCCACGCAAGTCGTACGAGCCAACAGGAAAAAAGTTCATCTTTCTCAGGGCGCGGGCGCAAGAGAAGGAGTTGCGAGTCCAAACCTATCTAGCGCTGATACATCGTGCGCTGCGACGGAGCAACCCATCCCAAGGATGCAAGAGATTCAGGTTTAAGCATTTCTTCAGTGATGCGTTCTTCGCCGGAGATGATCGCTGCCTCGGCCAGCCTCCGAACCAACGAAAGTATCTCCCCGATGGTGCCTTCGGACACATCGAGAATTCGTCGCGCTAACTTTGGTTCCGCGAGCACGGATGGTTTACGAAGCGAGATCTTTTGTTCAATGGTTGTCAGCAACTGCTGATATTCTTGATCTAATTTCCATAAGGGAAGAAATACGGGCTCAAAGCGATTTGCACTTTGTTTGTCGGACGCCAGGAAATTTAGAGCCTCGGGTATACCTGCGACAACAAAACAGATCTTAAGTCGCTCGCTCATATAGCGTATGGCGTGAAGAAATCGCTGCTGTCGCTTGAGACTTCCACCCAATGCGTTATGGATGTTGTCGAACACGATCATTCTCGTTTCCAGATTTCTTAAAATTACTTTCAATCTCGAAAGTCTGGTGGAAGTTAGCTCCCGCGGCGATCCACTAGCGAATAGTTCTTCAAGAATGACCTCGTATAGTCTATTTTCATCCGGTTCTGGTGGTGTTTCGATCATTAATATCGGCAGCGCTGATTTGTCACTTTCAGGTTGGTCGCTTTGCGGATGTCGTTTGTAGAAGTTTTGCAACAGCATTGACTTGCCGTTGTTCGTCTCGCCAATGATGGCGAGGTTTGGCATTCGGTCAATTTGCGGATGAACGAACAATGACTCAAGTCGATCTCTAATTGCCAGGGCTCGCGCATAGCCAAACCAAGGACGCCGTTTTAGTGTGACTAGACGCTCGTCATTGTCAGAGACAGTTTCTTGTTTCTTTTTCTTTCTTTCTAAGACTTCCATGTCACCTCCTTATACTTCTTCGATTTCTTCGAATGGTTTGACCTTGGTTGCGTCGTACACAAGTTTCAATCCAGAACGCGACTTGCTTGGTGCATTCGGCGTCTCGGTATCGGCCACAGACGCGGGCATAATCGGAGGGGTGGCAAGATGAATTCGTCGACGCTCCTTGTCCCGTCTGGCTTTCAGCGTGAGATCCTTAGAAGTATCGACGATCCTACGCATGCGCTCATATGCTTTGAAAATTGTATCTTCGTCCACGTTCTTCTTGCCCTCGTTCGCAAGAAACCGTTGCGTGGCACGCAATTCCCAAAGGCTCATCGACGGACGCTTTGGATCTCTATAGGGAATTCGGAAATACCTACGCGCGTCTGGATCATAGAAGAGCAGATAACTGATATCCCGCGGATCGCGCCGGAAAATAAATTTCCGTGCGTGTCGTTCATGTTGTGGATCGCGTGCACCGACCCACCGTTGCAAAACATCGGCATAGTAGAAGATGTTGTCGAGTTGGACGCCGATTGGCTGAATGGTCCGATCTTCAAACGGTAGAAAATCTATACGTAATTTTTCAGGGTCATCGACCATCGGCAACTCGCCAATACCAGGAGCGGTGTCAGACCCCAAAATCGCATCGTTGTAGTGCTTAATTGGCGGAATTTTATCGAGACCTTTATGTGGCCGATGGTGATACGCACCCAAAATCAAGGTCGCCAGCCACAACTCAAATTCCTTGAGCGTCATGGCGGCCTTCTCCTCCGAATTGTAATTAATCCGATTAGCTGGATTGGCGAACGTTGTACCCGGAAGCGCGTGTATTTCCCTGAGCAACGTACCCTGTAAGCGTTCGATGTGGGCGCCATAATTGGGTTTCTTTACCTTGCGAAAGCGCAGATCGATGCCATGTTCGTTGCACGCAATTTTTAACGTGTTGCCTCGAAACTCCTTTGCGTTATCCATATGGATCAACACCGGCTTTCCTTGGCATGGCCATGGGTAATCTACTCCTAAGGTCGCAAGTAGCTGCTGCTTCGGAAGAATGGCATTTGTAATGCATATGCCTGTAGCGAGCGCCCCTGGAGGATCAAACGAGATGTACCACCCTGTCACCATGCGACTATCGACATCGATCATGATCGTAATCCAAGGTCTGCCGATAGGAATTCGGTCTACCTCGTCGACAATGACCAGGTCGACTAAGGTATGGTCAATTTGATACATGGCGCCGGGAAACTTTGCGCCGGGAATCGAACCGCGAATCCCACGGTGTTTCAGAGCGGCGTTCCTCCCATGGCGCTTAAGAGCCCGTTCACTTGGCGCAATCGCCCTTATCCTTCTTCTAAGGGTGCTTGCATGAGGAACTCGCAATCCCAGCGCCTTGCAGGCGCTCTCAACGTCCCTGTGCGTCTGAGGGAGATTCAATTTTTGCGATGTTAGGTGTTTATCTCCGATAATCTCCGTCAGAATTTTTTCGACCCGTTTGTCGAGTTTTGATGAATCAACATCTTTCCGCTGTTTGCGCAAAAAACTAGTCACCAATCCGGTTTTTTCGTAATCAGCTATCCAACGATAAATTGTCGAGTTGCTTACTAAGCAGCGCTTTGCGGCCCTACGGATTTTCTTAGTTGTCCGTGCCGACGGATCGAGCGACGGCGCAATGGCCTCATAGCACTCAAGCGCTTCAGTCCAATCGTTATCCGACAGAGCCGCCAAATCCCGATGCTTGGGTGCCCGCCTTGCCACGGAACTTTTGTCGATGTCACACACGTTCAGTATTTTTTCTTCGCCCGTATCAACGTTCCGAGTGATGGCTTTTCCCTTGTGGACCAGCGTTACGCAGTAGCAACGACCGTCGACAGTTACGATAGCGCCTGGCGTAACAACGATGTCTACTGCATCTGTTGTCTCACTCATCGAACGTTTCTCCGAATAGATAGTTCCGTTTCGAGCGACCATATCGGCGTTCCCATCGTGATGGGCGATCGCAGATCACAACCAATTAGTCGACATGTGACGAGATACCAGATCCACGGCAGGAGTTTTGCCTGCTCGGATTTGTCTGATGCAAGAGTATCGAGGAGAACCTGCGGCGTTGCCGTTCGCATTCGGTACAGAACTTCTCTAACGTGAAGTTGAGTCAGTCCGTCAGGGCTAGTGTCAGCAGGGAAACGCGACTGTCGATACTTGCGCAAAAACTGGATGTTAATGAGCGCTTGCGTGCGAATTTCGCGCTCGCTTACGATCAAGAAACGGAACCCGTGCATCTTCGACCATGCCAGAGCGCCACGAAGACCCGGTTTGAGGTCCTTCCAGTTGAGTCTAAGCGTCTGGCGGTACTTAACCTGGAAAAGAGTGGTTTTGAGCGACGGGTCTCGTTCTTTTGCCTCGTCGCTGTACGTTACTGCAACGTCAGGCGTGTGGCTGTGCTCGCACCCATCTTCGGTTTCCCAGCGAATAGTGATTGGCTGGACGCAAATCGACCGCACCCGGTGGTCAAAGCTAAGTTGGAGTAAAAAATCGTGCTCGAGAGAGGATTCGGCAGCCTGGGAATCGGGCGCTTTATCGGTTACAACCCGCCCTTGAACAGCGACGCCGCTGGGTCCGAAGGTCCGGACTGGCCGATCAAACTGAAGACTTCCCTTTGGCGGTAACCAACGAATGCGTCTATTTTGTCGCACGTCCTGTGCCCCTGTGCCTTCCGTTCGCAAATATCGTGACACATTTCGCAAATATCGTGAAATCCCATATTTGGGCAAGTCGGCCGGTGCCAGGTTGACGGTGATGCGGCGGGTTGGAAATTCAAAACGCGCGTTGATGATCGCGCTGCGTACGCGATCCTTGCTTTCCTTTACTTCGGTTTCGGGTAGTCCGACGATTGAAAGCGCCGGCAGGCCGCCGGTGATATGCACCTCGACGGTGACTTCCGGCGCATCCAACCCGATCTGGGCCCGGCTGTGAACGATGGCGAGCGACATTACCTTCCCTGGTAGTGGTAAAAAGCAGCTTACGGTGTCATCCCTTGTTTATCCTGGCCTCGAGTTCCGCGACGCGCTTTTCCATTTGCTCGAGCCGGGCGCGCGTACGCTGAAGCACCGCTTCCTGTACTTCCAGCTCTTCGCGTGTAACCAGGTCCAGACGATTGAAGGTCGCGGTCATTGCTGCACGGAGATTTTTTTCCAGATTTTGGCCAAGCCCTTCCGGCAGCAGCATGCGCAGTTCAGCCATAATCCGTTCAACGGTATTGTTCAGCATGATGCAGCCAAGTGAGGGAAGTAACCAAGAGTAACGGCTGTTCCCAGCGTTTCGCAACATGACGCGCACGGAAGCAGGTAGATTTTACGTGATGAAGCATGACGATGAGGCAAGGCACTAAAGTGCCTAAGCAGCGGAATTTTTTTAAATAGGCAAAAACCGCCAGTGTCTCATGTTGGTGCAATACCGCTTTTTTAAGCATTCATCCTGGTGCAAATATAACAACTTAAGCATGCCTAAAAATTGATAAGTCAATGTTTAAAAATAGTAAATTTCCATGGCATAGAAACTGCTGCTTAAACGTTGCAATATGGAGCAGTTTTACAACATGAATATTGCAAAGCTAGTTTTTTCCAATGGCCGGGCCATTTTGGCCCTACGCATTAAAAAACAAAGTTGGTGCCCTGTAGACCGGCCAGCATAGAAGAATAACGATACCTGGCGTTTGTCCGGGACGTTTTGAGCAATTCAACCACAAGGACGGTACCGGCACGATCCAGAAGTTGAAGGAAATGACGTTGACGGTCGGATATGCTCCGGCGAAGAATGCCGAGTCGCGCGCGGAAGTGCGTAAAACAAGTCTGACAAGACCGTGTACACGGAAGGCGCCGCGGCCCCAACAAGAAGGAGCAGACCTCAGTCGGATTGGAGGCAGCACTTAAGTTCTGATTACAAGAAGAATTCTAATTACAAGAAGTCGGGCGCGGGGCGGCGTTGCCGCCCCGTTTTCTTCAGTCGTTAAGGAGGCAATATGAAACTCGTTACCGCAATCATCAAGCCGTTCAAACTTGACGACGTGCGCGACGCGTTGGCCGAGGTCGGTGTGCAGGGCATCACCGTCACCGAGGTCAAGGGGTTCGGTCGCCAAAAAGGCCACACCGAGCTCTATCGCGGCGCGGAATACGTCGTCGATTTTCTACCCAAGGTGAAGCTCGAAATCGCAATCGACGAAAAAATGCTCGACCGCGTTATCGAGGCCATCATTAAAGCGGCGCGCACCGACAAGATCGGCGACGGCAAGATTTTCGTCACCGAACTCGGTCAGGTGGTGCGTATCCGCACCGGCGAAACCGGCAAAGACGCACTGTGAAACGGGAGACCTCACTCATGAAATTCAATCTTAAATCGTTGATAGGCGTACTGTGCGTACTTTGTTTCGCACTGGCGCCGATGATGGTGTCCGCTGCTGACCAGGCTGCACCGGCTGGCGCTACGGCGGCACCTGCTGCGGCCGCTGCGGCGGCGGCACCGGCAATGAAAGTCGACAAGGGCGATACCACCTGGATGATCGTTTCGACCATCCTGGTGCTGTTGATGACGATCCCAGGTCTGGCATTGTTCTACGGCGGTCTTGTCCGCACGAAGAACTTCCTCTCGACCTTGATGCACGTGTTTACGATCTTCTGTCTGATCGCGGTCCTGTGGGTGGTGTATGGCTACAGTCTCGCGTTCTCGGCGGGTGGATCACTTAACGCGTTCATCGGTGGCTTCGACAAGGTAATGCTCAAGGGTCTCACCGCAGATTCCATGGCGGAGACCTTTACCAAGGGCGTGGCAATTCCGGAACTGGTATTCGTAATGTTCCAGCTCACGTTTGCGGCCATCACCACGGCGCTGATCGCCGGCTCGTATGCCGAACGCATCAAGTTCTCCGCGGTGCTGGTGTTCTCGGCGCTGTGGTTTACGTTCGCCTACCTGCCGATTGCGCACATGGTGTGGTTCTGGGGCGGCCCGTCGTCGTTCAAGGATCCGTCGGGCTTCCTGTTTGATAAAGGCGCGATCGACTTCGCCGGCGGTACCGTGGTGCATATCAACTCCGGTATTGCGGGCCTGATGGGCGCGCTCGTGCTCGGCAAGCGTCTGGGTTATCCCAAGACCGCGATGCCGCCGCACAGCCTGCCGATGACGATGATCGGCGCGTGCTTGCTGTGGGTAGGCTGGTTCGGCTTCAACGCCGGCTCCAACCTCGAAGCGGCCGGCGGCGCGGTGATCGCGTTCGTCAACACCCTGCTCGCGACCGCGGTAGCGGCGCTGGTATGGATGTTCGCGGAATGGATGTTCAAGGGTAAGCCCTCGATGCTCGGTGCTGCGTCCGGCGCCGTCGCGGGTCTGGTTGCCATCACCCCGGCATCCGGCTTCGTCGGCATCACCGGCGCGTTCGTGATCGGCGCCTCCGCGGGCATTCTGTGCCTGTGGGCGGTGTCGTGGCTCAAGAGCAAGCTCGGTTATGACGATGCCCTTGACGCCTTCGGCGTGCACTGCATCGGTGGCATCACCGGCGCGCTCCTCACGGGCGTGTTTGTGAACCCGGCACTCGGTGGCACCGGCATCTTCGACTACGAGAAGAATGCCGTGGCCGCCTTCGACCTCAAGGCGCAGATGATCAGCCAGTTGTGGGCGGTCGGTGTGTCGCTGGTATGGTCGGGCGTGGTAGCCCTGGTGCTGTTCAAGTTAATTGACTGGACCATCGGTCTGCGTGTCAGCGAAGAGGCTGAACGCGAAGGTCTGGATGTTTCGGAACACGGCGAAAAGGCCTACAACGGTTAACAATAATAATAGCTGGCAGTGCTTTGACGGGCGCCCCTGATTTCAGGGGCGCCCGTTTCTTTTGCAGTCCGGAACGGATTACCGCGACGACGGTAACAGCATGCCCGCGATCGGTAGGCCCAGGGGCTCGCCGTTGACCAGCACCTGACCACGGCGCAGCGACGCATTGAGCCGAAAGCGGCTGCCTTCGGGCACCAGTTGACGCGTGAATTCATGCCGCGCCAAGTATTGTGGCAGCGTCTGATCCAGAATCGCCGACAGATGTTGCGGTGTCAGCTTTGCCAGTTCTTCCTTTTTCAACAAGCCGCGCCGCTGGTAACTCTCGAGATCGGCTTGCAGTAATGGCAGCAACATCGGCTTCAGTAACGCTGGCGGTAACCACACACTCATCTCGCCAGCGAGGGCGGTCAGAATCCGCAGCGGATTTTCGGCCAGGTTGGTCTTGCTGCCATCGAGCACGAACCTGGCGTTGCCACTGACTTCGTTGTCACCGAGATGGAAGCGCAATTCGGTGATTTCCATCTCCGGCGCCTTCTTCGCCAGTTCGCCGATTAGCTGCAACAGCTTTCCGGCCTGCATCAGCCCGAGCTGTTCCGCTGGCCGGCCGCTGCGCTGCAACGCCTTGATCTCTTCCTGAAAGCGCGCCAGCACCGCGGCATCGAGCTTGTGAAACTCAAGCGCCAGCCGTCCGGGCCCATATTGATTCTCGGCCACCCGCATATCGGCGATATCGTAAAAAATCCCGACGTTCAGGTTGTCACCGTCGGCCGCGGTGTCAGCGCCGAGCTGCAGCTTTTTCATCTGCAACAATGGCTCGAACGCAACGCTCTCGATCGCGAACCGGCTTTTGCCAAGATAGTGCCCGGCGATACCTTCGCGCAGATCGGTGCTAAAACTGAGATTTTTTATATCGCCCGCGGCATACGACAAGCCCGGTGCGCGAAGTTCGGTGCGCACATGACGCGCACCGGCATCAAAATGAATGTCCCCCTGCAGCCCGCGCCATTCCAGTTTGCCGGCATCGCCCTGGCTTGTGATCGCGGGTGATGCCAGCTGCGAGTGCCCGTTGCCATCCACGTCGATCGTGGTGTCCATGGAAAACGCTAGTACCCCGGCCGGCGCATTCGCGTTGTTGCCGGAGAGTTTTACTTCTCCACGCGTTTCAATCTGCGCCTGTATCAGATTGAAATCGAAATCCCCGTCGAGCCAGCGCGTGTACCGGAACGGGCCGTGCTCGAGGTTATGCTGCGCGCTGATTGCTACCGGTGCGCCGGATACCGCCAGCAACATTTCTGCTTTTGACGAAAACCAGCCGCGTTCAAAATTGCCGCGCAGCAGCTGCAGACCGTTGCGGTTGGCGATCGTCGCGAACCGCTCGTTGAACGCCTTTTCCGCGCGCAGGCCGAGCAGGAACGGTGGCACGAACACCACGCCGAGCAACAGCAACACGACACTGGCCAAAACCGGAAATGTCAGACTCACCCGGAATTCCGTGGAGGCAGACGAACGGTGTCGACGTGTAGCGTGCAGGGTCACGATGCCGACGCCGTGGTTTGCGCAATTTCCGGTTCGTCCATGCCTTCTGCACCCGCTGGAGGGAAGTAGCAGCGTCGTTATACGCCGCCCGCCGGGCGCGCGTCCAGCGTTAGCGCACTATCGCGCTACGGCGTGACGCAGAGAAATTCCGGCAACGCCAACGCCGCGCGGTGGATCGCGGCGTTGTAATAGCGCGTCTGGAAACGCTTCGCCGCCACCGCCGCTTCGCGGAAGTTCTCGAGCCCCGCGTCCTTGCACGCCATCGTCGCGCTCCACCAGCCGGAGGGATAGGTGCACTGCGGGAAATGGCGCGTGGCCACGTCGCGAAAGCCGGCGGCGCGCATCGCCGTTTGTACTGAACGAATGAGGTCGGCGTGAAACAGCGGCGACTCGCTCTGACCGACGAGGATGCCGTTCGGGCCGAGCGCGTTGAAGCAGTTTTGATAGAACTCTTTCGAGAACAATCCGGCCGCCGGCCCTACCGGGTCGGTCGAGTCGACAATGATGACGTCATAACTCCCGGCCGCCGCGTTCGCGACCCAGGCGATGCCGTCCTCGAATAACAGCTTCGCGCGGGGATCGCCATTGGACGAACACAGATCGGGAAAGAATTTCTCCGCCACGCGCGTCACGCGCTCATCCAGTTCCACCTGCTCCGCCACTGCCACGGTGTCGTGCTTGAGCACCTCGCGCAGCGTGCCGCAGTCGCCGCCGCCGATCACCAGCACCCGCCGCGGCGCCGGGTGCGTGAACAGCGCCGGGTGCGACATCATCTCGTGGTAGACGAAGTTGTCACGGTCGGTGACCATCACCAGCCCGTCGAGCGTCATCAGCCGCCCGAAGCCCTCGGTGTCAAAAATCTCGATGCGCTGGTACGGCGACTGTTCGTCGTGCAGCTTGCTCTTGATCTTGAGCGAGATCGCGGCGCCTTGGCCGGCCCATTCTTCGGTGTACCAGTTCTTGTCCAGTGTCATAGGTTGTCGGTGTCGTGGGCGGGGGATGCGTCGCGCGGATTTTAACAGCCACCGAGGAAAATCCGGAAAAGGTTCTTGCACTGTCTCCCCGGCTTCCCGACAATTGCACGCATGCTTGACTGGAACATCCAAAGAGCGCGCGAGCTCTATAACATCGCGTACTGGAGCAACGGCTACTTCGACATCAACGCCCGCGGCCATCTGATCGCCCGCCCGGACCCGACGGCGGATCACCCCGGCATTGATCTGTATGAGTTGACCCGCGAATTTGCCGCGCAGCAGCTGTCGCTGCCGGTCTTGGTACGTTTCTCCGGCATCCTGCACCACCGCGTGCGCGAGATGTGCGAGGCCTTTGACGCCGCCACCGCCGCCAATCACTACAAGGGCCATTACACCGCGGTCTATCCGATCAAGGTCAATCAGCAACACAGCGTGGTCGATGCGCTGCTGGAGCACGGCGGCGATCGCGTCGGCCTCGAGGCCGGCTCCAAGCCCGAATTGCTGGCAGTGCTGGCGCGCTCGCGTGAAGGCGCGATTGTCGTCTGCAACGGCTACAAGGACCGCGAATACATCCGGCTGGCGCTGATCGGCAAGGCGCTCGGCTTGCGCGTGCACATCGTGGTCGAAAAACTCTCCGAGCTCGAGATGGTGCTCGACGAGTCGGGCAAGCTCGACGTCAAACCGCTGCTCGGCATCCGTGTGCGCCTGTCGTCGATCGGTGTCGGCAAGTGGCAGAACACCGGTGGCGAGAAATCCAAGTTCGGTCTCACCGCCTCCGAGGCATTGCGCGCCGTCACGCGTCTGCGCGAGATCGGCCAGCTCGATGCGCTGAAGATGATCCACTTCCACATGGGTTCGCAGATCGCGAACGTGCAGCATATCCAGTCGGGCATGCGCGAGGCCGCGCGCTACTACGCCGAGCTGCGCGCGGTCGGCGCCGACATCCGCGTCGTCAATGTCGGCGGCGGTCTCGGCGTCGATTACGAAGGCACGCGCTCGCGCAGCTTTTGTTCGATGAATTACTCGATCGCGGAATACGCGAATAACGTGGTGCACGCGCTGGCCGAGATATGCGCCGAGAAAAACCTGCCGCACCCCGATATCGTCACCGAGTCCGGCCGCTCGATGACGGCGCACCACGCGGTATTGATCACCAATGTCGTCGAATGCGAACAGGCGCCCGGGCATGATTCGGTGCCGGCGGTGAAAGCAAACGAGCCCACGATCATCCACGATATGTGGCAGGCCTATTCGACGCTGACAAACCGTTCAGCGATCGAGGCCTATCACGACGCCGCGTATTACCTGTCGCAGGCGCAGGGCATGTTCACCCATGGTGTGCTCACGCTGGAACAGCGCTCGCGCGCGGAACAGATTTACTTCGCCATCTGCTGGAAGGTGCGCGAGTTGCTGGAGCCGGCGGCCAAAGCGCACCGCGAAGTGCTCGATGAACTGAATGAAAAACTCGCCGACAAGTACTTCTGCAATTTCTCGCTGTTCCAGTCGATGCCGGATCACTGGGCGATCGAGCAGATCTTCCCGATCATGCCGCTGAATCGCCTGAACGAACCGCCGACGCGACGCGCAGTGCTGCAAGACATCACCTGCGACTCCGACGGACGTGTCGATCAATACGTGAGTGCCGAGGGCGTCGATACCACGCTGCCGGTGCACGCGCCGCGTGAGAATGAGCGGTACCTGCTCGGCATCTTCATGGTCGGCGCCTACCAGGAAATCCTCGGCGACCTCCATAATTTGTTCGGCGACACCGACTCGGTGCACGTCGAACTCACGCCCGATGGCGGCCACAAACTCGTCGCCCCGCGCCGCGGCGACACTGTCGATTCCGTACTACGCTTCGTACACTTCGACCCCGAAGACCTGCTCGCCGCGTACCGCGCGAAGGTCAGTGCCGCCACTTGGCTCGACGCCAAGAGCCGCGATACCTATCTCACCGAACTCGCAGCCGGGTTGGAAGGATATACGTACCTAGAGGACTGACGATGGCCATGTGGCATCTTGCTGCTCTGCTGCACAATCTGCCACTAAACTCGCCGGTTGGTAATAAGTACATAGCTGTTGTCCCTTCAGATGACATAAGAATCGCGCACCTTGCGGAGCAGGATGGCTTTCGTCATTTGGTAAATAGTTTCTCCGATCAATTTGGCCGCGAAGTGCGACCAAGTTTGTTGATTGCGCATGATCGGGTACCCAAGAAAATCGATCCTATAATCGCATTTCGAAATATTCTCGCAGTTTCTGCGATCTGTCATGCATGGGAGAATTTCTTAGCGAACGGTTCTCAGCTGGAGTATTTCAAGTATGCGGACTATTTCGATCTATATCCGTACTCCTTATCTAAAAATGGCGACGTTTTGATTGTTCACTCCCCTTCGATCTTAGGACTCGATGAAGTGAACGAATTTCGCGGGCAGACTACACCGGAAATAGGTACCGCAAGATCGAGCGATCATTTTTATGACGATCAACTTTTCTCTGCTCTACTCCAGAAATGGACGGATCGTTATATAAAACGAAGCAAGTATTCCTGGTCCACAGAAGTATTATTTCGTTCTTTGGAAATGGCTTATAGGGCTAGTGTGATTCCTTATCAGAATCGCGCCTCAATTAACGACTATGGTGCTCATCTAGCACTGTGGGTAAGTTCGCACGAAATACTTGCTAGACCGGAAAGCGAAAATGCTCGACCCGATAAGGTATTAGCACTACTAACTAAGGCGACTTTCGACAGCGCGAGATTACGTGCCACGTGGTACAGAGTTTTCAGTGGAAAGAATCGTCGTCCAGCATCGCTAGTTGAAAAGCTTTATATGGATATGCACAACGCGAGAAACGATTTCCTCCACGGAAATCCGATTACGCTTAAGTCCGTCTTTCCATCCAAGAAAACAAATCGGTCCCCGCTGACGTCTTTTGCGCCGGTAGTCTACAAATGTGCGTTGTACTCGTTTTTGAATTTGTGGAAAGGCAGGAAGCCGTTGTCGCAGGGAGCTACGAGTGAGTTTATTAGGCGGCGTAACTTCGAGGAGGCATTACTTGCTTCAACAAAGAGGCGCCGAAGACGAGCAACAAAGAGGCAGAGCCAGCGTAGCTCGTAGGGCGCGTATTGTGTGCAACAACTACCGCATGGGCTGCGCTGCCCATGCGGTAGCACTAGAGCCTTACTTAATCGCGGCGCAAGCAACGCGACCACCGCCACCGCCGAGTGGCTTCGGGGTGTCGGAGAAGTTGTCGGCGCCGTCGTGGATGATCACCGCGTGTCCCGTCAAGTCGGCCATTTTCAGACGCGGCGCAAGCAGGCGCGCGTTGACGTTGCCATAGGCATCCACGTCCAGCGGCGGCAGATCGCCGAGGTGACCGTGGCCTTTCGGGCCTTCGTGTTTACCGGTCTTGTCCGGATCGAAGTGACCGCCGGCCGCTAGCCCGGGCACCATCTTGCCGTCTTTTTCCTTCGGACCGCAGTCGGCATTCTCGTGCAGGTGCATGCCGTGTATACCGGGCGTCAGGCCGCTGAGGTCGGCCTTGAGAACCAGTCCGTCCTTGCTGTCTTCAAACCGGATGGTGCCGATCGATTTACCGACGCCTTCGTTATCGACCTGGTTGACCGTGACACTCATGCCGGCCGCGAGCGCCAGCGGTCCGAAGGCAGTCAACGCGGCAGCGACTACGATGCCCATGGCTGTCTTTTTCATAATGAGCTCCTTATTTAAAGTGATGGATTCAGAATCCGCGCTCCCGGCACTGTTGCCGTGGCGCAGATGACATACAGACATACGGACTGCCAGGTATTCGGGATTCAGATTAAATCGGGGTCCGTATTCGCCGCGCCCCTTTGAGTTCAGCCTGCGCCCTTCTTTACTCTCAACGGCATCGCCTTGATACCCATTTTGGCGAGCTGCTGGTTTGCGGCATCGAGGTCCTGGAGTTTTTCGTAGGGGCCAAGGCGCACGCGATAGAAATCGCCCTTGCCCTCGATACTGACCTTCTGGATTTGCGCCTGCAGCCCTTGCAGCGCCAGCTTGGCCTTGAGGTTATCGGCGTCGTCGAAGTTGCCGAAGGAGGCGGCCTGCAGGATGTAGCTCACGCCCTCTTCGGTCTTGGCGCTTGCCTTGGAAGTTTTCTTGGCGTCGCGATCCGTCAATACCGTCTCGGTTTCGGGAAGAATCGTATAAAAGTCGAAGCGGGATTTGTGCTTTTCGGGTTCCTGCTTCGCCACCTTTTCGGCTGTCGTCGGTTTTTCGCGCTTGAACCAGCTCGCGACCGTATGGTGCAGATTGTGCTGCAGCATCAGCTGGCCGAGATAGGCCGCGGCGATGCCGATACCGAGACCAATCAGCAGCAACAGCCAGCCACGGCTTTTTTTTCTGCCGCCGCTGGCGGGTTTTCTTTTCGCCTGTGCCATGGAAGCAGCTTACATGCTCTCGGGGGCCGAGACACCCAGCAGCGCCAAGCCGTTGGCGATCACCTGGCGTGTGGCGACGATCAGATTGAGTCGTGCATCGCGCAGCGGGGCGTCATCCACGAGGAACATGTGGGTGTTGTAATAGCTGTGTAACTCGTAGGCCAGTTCGCGCAAATAATGCGCAAGGTTATGCGGCTCGAACGTCGCCGCCGCGCCTTCGATCACTTCCGGATAGCGCGCGAGCCGGTTCATCAGCGCCTGTTCGTGTGTCTCGACCAGTAAGCCGAGATTGTTGTTGCCGTTAGCCGGATCATGCGCGAAACCTTTCTCTTTGAGCTGGCGCAACACGCTGCACACGCGCGCGTGCGCATAGTGCACGTAGTACACCGGGTTGTCTTCGCTCTGCGACAACGCCAGGTCGATATCGAAAGTGAATTCCGAATCCGCGCGCCGCAGTACCAGGAAGAAGCGCACGGCGTCGCGGCCGACCCATTCGATCAGGTCGCGCACCGTCACATACGAGCCAGCGCGCTTGGAGAGTTTCACCTCTTCGCCAGCGCGCATCACCCGCACCAGACTGTGCAGCACATAGTCCGGATAACCGGCTGGAATGCCGATATTGATTGCCTGCAGCCCGGCGCGCACGCGCGTGATGGTGCTGTGATGATCGGTGCCCTGCACGTTGATCACTTTCCTGAAACCGCGCTGCCACTTGGTGACGTGATAGGCCACGTCCGGCACGAAGTAGGTATAGCTGCCGTCGGACTTGCGCATCACGCGGTCCTTGTCGTCGCCGTACTCCGTGGTGCGCAGCCACAGCGCGCCGTCGTTCTCAAACGTCTTGCCGCTGGCAATGAGCGCGTTGACCGCGGCCTCGACCTTGCCTTCTGTATACAGACTCGACTCCAGATAATAAACGTCGAACTTGACGCCGAATTTCTGCAGATCGATGTCCTGCTCGTTGCGCAGATAGGCAACGGCGAAGCGGCGCATGGCATCAAGATCGTCGGCATCGCCGCTCGCGGTTACCGTATCGCCGTTGGCGGCGGTGACTGATTTGCGCGCGAGATAATCGGCGGCGATGTCCTGGATGTATTCCCCGTTATAGGCGGCCTCGGGCCAGCCGGGATCGCCGGGCTTGCGGCCTTGCGCGCGTGCCTGCACCGACAGTGCCAGATTCTGAATCTGCACGCCGGCATCGTTGTAATAGAACTCGCGCGTCACGCGATAGCCCTGCGCCTCCAGCAGTGACGAAATCGCATCGCCGAGTGCGGCCTGGCGCCCGTGACCGACATGCAGCGGACCGGTGGGGTTGGCCGAGACGAACTCGACCTGCACCGGCTGATTCGCGCCGATCAGGCTGCGCCCGAAGGTTTCTTTCGCGGTCAGGATTTCCGGCACGACGCTGGAGAGCGCCGCCGGGCTCAGGAAAAAATTGATGAAACCGGGACCGGCGATCTCGACCTTGGCGACCTTATCGGACGTCGGCAGCGCGGCGACAATTTTAGTCGCGACGTCGCGCGGCCTGGCGCGCGCGGCCTTGGCCAACACCAGCGCGATATTGGTGGCGAAGTCACCGTGTTCCTTGGTCTTGGTGTGCTCAACGTCAAACGACGGCGTGCCCTCGACCGCCAGCTCGCCAATTTCCGTGAGGGTGGCAACGGCCTGGCGCAGCAAGGTTTCGAGGTGATGTTTCAACGGTCGTCAGCGGTGAGTGAGCGGCGCGTATCTTATTACGTTTGACGCTGTGCTTGAACTGCGGATCGGTAAGCTGGCGCCCGTTAGTGTGGCTCAGGAGATTTTTTCTGATTGGGTTTTGGTTGTGGTTGTTGTTGGCGGTAGCGCCGTAACTCCGTTGTCAGCCATTCCGCGCTCGGCACCGGCATGGCGTTGGCACATCGCACCTGGTAAGGCTTGCCGCTCATGCTGCTTTCTGTCGCCGCGTCTTTGATAAAGTCCTCGGCCTTGCTGATCTTCCCCCGATTCAGCAGGTAGTGATATTTCTGCTCGAGATGGGCGCGCGCATCCGCGCCGTTATACCAGCTGCCATTGCGGTAAAACTCGCATTTCGACGTGGCCAGATGCTGCAGTAGATGATCAATCTCGGCGCGCGTGCTCGCATTCGGTTCTGCGGCCGCTACCCCGACGCTCGCCAGTAACCCGATCCCGAGCAACAACAATTGTCTACCGAAGTTCATGTCGTCCTCTTAACGTTTGCGCGCCGACGCCAGGTAGTACCGGCTCACCGGATCATTCACCGCGTTTACCAGACGTTCGAAAATCGGCCTGGCCTTGGCGACGCGGCCGGCGTGAAAATGTTCGATGGCCTGTCGGAAATCATCGAGCCAGTCGAGATTGCGGTATTCGTCCTCCACCATCAGTTCGTAGATCCCCACCGGTTTTTCGCGCCCACGCACCGTGGTGACATCGATCTTGCGAATGTTCCTGAAGCTATCGTGCACCTCGGCATAGGTAAACTCGGACAGCAGGATATGCGTGCCGTAGATCTTGTTCAGACTCTCGATGCGGGAGCCGATGTTCACCGCGTCGCCAATCACGGTGTAGTTGAAACGGTTTTCGGAACCCATGTTGCCGACGATCATCGGGCCGGTGTTGATGCCGATGCCGATATCGAGCGCGGGTTTGTTCTCGCGCCGCCACAGTTCGCGCAGGCTGCGCAGTTCGCGCAGCATGTCGAGCGCGGTGTGACAGGCGAGTGCCGCGTGATCGGGACGGTGGATCGGTGCGCCGTAGACGGCCATGATGGCATCGCCCATATATTTGTCGAGCAAGCCGTCATGGCGAAAGACCTGTGCCGTCATACGTGTCAGATAGGTATTGAGCAGCCGCACCAGGTCCTCAGGCGCCAGTGTCTCGGCCATGGTCGTAAAGCCGCGGATGTCGGAGAACAGCACCGTCAGTACGCGCTTGTCGCCACCGAGCTTGAGCTGCTCGATGTCTTCGCTGATGGCCTCGACTACTTTGGTCGGCACGTAGTGCTGGAACGCCGATTTGATGCGTCGGCGATCGCCCTCGGTCAGGAAGTACTGCACCACGGTCGTGGACATGAACAGCAATATCAACAGCAGCACCGGATAGGTGATGTTCAGCCACAGATGCTGTGTCTGAAACAAATAGAACCCGCTCACGATGGTGATACCCAGCAGCGCCGCGATCACTATGGCCGCGGTCGCGAGACGCAAGCGCGGTAGCAGCAAACTCAAGGCCACGCCCAGACCGAGCAGCAGCACCATGTCCAGTCCAACCATCCAGTTGGGACGATGGATGAAATCGTCGCGCAGGATATTTTCCATGATCGTGGCACGCACCTCGACGCCCGGAAACGCCGGCGCGTACGGCGTGACGCGGATATCGCCGATACCCTTGGCGGTGGCGCCGATCAGCACGATCCGGTTTTTGACCAGACGCGAATCGAATTCGGGGTTAAAAACATCGGCGATCGAAAATGTGGTGAAGGTTTGTTCTGGCCCGTAATAACGAATCAGCGCCCGCCCGCGTTCGTCGGTGTGGATAAAATGTCCGCCGATCTCGAGGCCGTCAATCCCGTCCTCGTTCGTGCGTAATGTCAGCGCCGCACCGCCGGCATACGCACGCACGGCCTGCGCATCGCCCGAGGGGAAGTAGCGATCCTGATACGGAATCACCAGCGACGCCGAACGCAGTGAGCCGTCGCGGTCGGGGCTGATGTTGATGTGGCCGGCGTACTTCGCGGCCGACTGAAGAGGCGGCAGGTTGACGATCAATCCCCGGGGCTCGTCCAGGTGCGAGCGCATCGGCGCACCTTCATGGCGCACGATCGCAATCTCCTGCTTCTCGACCGCGGCCAATGCGCGCTTTGCTTGGAGCGCACTGATGTGCCGGATATCGGCGTCATCGTATAAAAACACCATGCTGAGAACGGTACGCGCGCTCTTCGCAATCGCCCGCTGCAGATGCTCGTCTCCCGCGCCCTCGGCTTCGGAGAAGAACACGTCAAACACGATCACGTGCGCGCCAAGCACGTCGAGCCGTTCGACGATGCGCGCCACGGCATCGCGGTGCCACGGCCAGCGGCCGAGGGTGGCGATACTTTTTTCATCGATCGCGGCGATCGCGATGCGATCCTCCGGTGATTTCGGCGGCAGGCGCAACAGGCGCATGTCGTAAGTCTTGAGCTCGAGCACATCGAGCAGCGGATTACCGATCAGATACAACAGCAGTACCACGACCGTGAGCGCGAGGCCGAGTAATCTCGTGGGAAAGCGACGTGAACGCACGGTATTCGGACGGCGTGACATCGTGGCGACCTGTTCGTTGTTTTGTGGGGATTTTAGCAGCACGGGGGGAGGCCCACGCCGCGCCGGCGTCCGGCTGACCTGCCCGACAGGGTTACTGTTGGGCCGATTTTCGTCACTTGAAAGCAGTCCGGGCTAGGGGCTGGCCGTCGCTGCCGGCCGCTAATTCCTAGGACTATCAGTGGGATTTATCGCGGTGCTAAGCCGTTTTTCCGCTGGCACCGCTTTTGCTTCTATTGGTGATGACAAAACCTTTTGTGCCCGGAGATTTATGGGGTCGGATGTGAAAGCAGACGCGCAATTGTTGATCAAGCAGGGCGTGAGCAAGAACGAGCTTGCACTGTTGCGCCTGTTTGCGAACGCGGACCTCGATGTCGTTCTGGGATTGCTGCAGAACTGCCCGTTGCAGACGCTGCAGAAGGACGAAATGTTGCTGGTTCCCGGCAGCCTCAATCAAACCCTGTACCTGGTGCTGCGTGGACGCCTGCGCGTGCATCTCGATTCGCTCGAGACCGAACCGGTGCAACTGATTGAGGCCGGCGGCGCGGCTGGCGAGATCTCGCTGATCGATGAAAAACCGACCTCGGCGTTTGTGGTTGCCGATAGCGTCACCCGCGTGCTGGTATTGGAGCAGGAAGTCTTCTGGACGCTGATCAACACCTCTCACACCGTCGCGCGCAACATGTTGCTGATGGTGGTTGAACGCATGCGTTCCAATAATTCTCTCGTCGCCGACAGCATGCGTACGCGCGAACAGTATCGGCGCCAGGTCAATGTGGATCAGTTGACCGGTTTGCGCAATCGTCACGCGTTCGAAGGTCTGCTGCGTCGCCAATTGCTGCGCAGCTCGATGAACCGCAAGCCGCTGGCGGTGTTGATGGTGGACATCGATGATTTCCGCCGCTTCAACCGCGACTTCGGCCACGGCGCCGGCGATCACGCGGTCTACGCGGTTGCGCAGACATTGCAGGATCAGGTGCGTCCGACCGACATTGTCGCGCGCATGGACGGCGACAAGTTTGCGATCGTGCTGCCCGATTCGGATGAGAACGGCGCCCGCGTCGTTGCCGCGCGCCTGCGCGAGGCGGTCGCGGAAGCCGTGGTGGTCATGGCGGATGAGAGCATTCTGCCTTCGGTCACGGTATCAATCGGTATCTCGGAAATGCAGCCGTTCCAGAAGGCCGAGGAATTGACCGAGGCCGCCGACCAGGCGCTGACACGGGCCAAAGACAGCGGTCGCAATACCCACTCGAATTGATGCTTCGTTAGGCGCCCGAAGTCAGGGTGACAAGCGTTTCTACTTCCCGCAGGTTCGCTCGCTTCATCGGTTTACCATCCACCGGACTCAACGGTGTTTCGCGCACCGAGCGTCGGTTGAATACGCATAACTCAACGGTTACGTCATCGGCGTTAAAGCGGTAAGTCGGCAGGGTCTCGTGGCGTTCACCACCGAAGCGCAAACGCTTTTCGGATTGCTCGAACGGAATTTCCTGCTCGGTGAGCCACAGTCCTACGGCCTCCGGCATATCGGCACTGAGGTGCAGTTCGACCGCGGTTCCTTCGGTCACGGCGCCAGTGAGCAGTGCTCCCACCAGTCGCGGCTCAAACGCCTGCAGGAACCGCATGGCTTCGAGGGCAACACTTCGCAATAGCGACAGGCGCGTGGATAACTGCTGGGGCTGAAACAGTGCCAGGTAACGGCGCAGTTCGTGCTCGATCTCTTCGTTGCTCGGCAGGTGTTTGGTTTCTGCCAGCGCCAACCGTTCCGCCGCCTTGCGCTTGACGGCGGCATAATCGCGCACACCCTCCTTCGCCATGATGCGCGCCGCTTCGCAGGCCAGTCGTTTGCGTAGTTCCTCTGCGTCATGCAGCGCGTGCTGGCTGGCGCGCGTCGGGCGCGCCGTGCGCGGCGATGATTTTCTAGAAGAGTTTCTCCCGGACATTTTCTGATTGTGGCGCTGGTTGGTGTGGCGGTAGCGTACCCGGCGGCGTGTCACCGACAACCGTTGGCACGTCGGGGACATGTTCGGTGCCTTTTACAAAAAATTCCTCCATCGCTCGTGGATCGGACGCCTCGGTGGGTTTGCCGGTTTCCGTGTTCACCAGGATTTTGACAATATTTGCCGGCGGATGCAGCGGTTTTTCCGCAAGGTCCTTGAGTGCTTCGCGCATGTAATCGATCCAGATCGGCAGCGCCGTGCGACCACCGGCCTCACCGCGCCCGAGCGAGGTGTTTTGGTCGAAGCCGACCCAGGCCGTCGCGACCAGGTCGCTGTTAAAGCCGGAAAACCACGCATCGCGATAATCGTTGGTGGTCCCGGTCTTGCCAGCGAGGTCTTTGCGATTCAGCACCTGTGCGGCCTGACCGGTGCCGGCGCGAATGACGTCTTGCATCATGCTGGTCATCAGAAACGCGATATCGGGGGAGAGTTTGCGTGGCGCGGCGCGCGGCGCCGGATTGGCGTCATCGCCAGACTTGTTGGACTTGGCGGCGGTCTTCGGCACGCAACTGTCGCAGGCGAGCGTCGGGCTGGCACGGTAGAGCACGCGATGATCGGCGCCTTCGATACGGGTGATGAAATAAGGCTCGACCAGAAAACCGCCGTTGGCAAATACCGCGAATGCCGTCGCCATCTGCAGCGGCGTGGCCGAGGCGGTACCGAGTGCGAGCGTCTGATTGCGCGGCAACTTCGCGGGATCAAAACCGAAATGCTCGACATCGTAATCAAAAGCATACGTGGTGCCGATCGCGCGGATCAACCGCACCGACACCAGGTTGAGCGACAACGCGAGCGCCTTGCGCAGGCGTGTCGGGCCATAGAATTTCTTGGTGTAGTCCTCGGGCACCCAGTCGTCTTCGATGGTCTCGCCCTCGATTACCAGCGGCGCACCACTCACGGTTGTGGCGGCGGTGTAGCCCTTGTCGAGCGCCGCTGCCCACAGAAACGGTTTCATGCTGGAACCCGGCTGGCGTTCAGCCTGGATCACGCGATTGAAACCGGATGAATAAAAATCGAAACCGCCGGCCAGCGCCACAATGGCGCCGTCATGTGGCCGCATCGCGACGATCGCGCTACCGACCTGTGGCACATGTGCGAGCCACCAACCTTCCGCAATCGGATTTTCGCCGGTTTCGGCCTCGCGATTCTCGAGATAGACGATATCGCCGAGCTTGACCACATCGGCTGCCGATTTCGGTGACGGTCCGACGGTATTTTCGTCGATGTAATGCCGTGCCCATGAAAGCCCTGGCCACTCAACCGTTACCGTGGTGCCGTCCTGGGTATAGACCGTGGCCGATTTTTCGTCGGTCTTGGTTACGACGCCCGCGACCAGACCGCCGATGACGTGATAGTCCTTGAGCACATCATCGAGCCGGTCGTGATCGGGCGTACCGCGCCAGGCCATATGTGCGGCGGCACCGCGATAACCGTGTCGACGTTCGTATTCCATCGCGCCTCGGCGCAACGCACGATTCGCCGCCTTCTGGTGACGACTGTCGATCGTGGTATAGACATCGAAACCGCCGCCGTAGGCCTTCTCGTCATAGGTCTTGAAGAGTTCCTGACGCACCATCTCGGCGATGTAGGAGGCCTCCACGTCATAACGCACCGCGTGTTTGGACGCCGTCAGCGGTGCCTTGAGCGCCTGCTCGAGCGCGGTGTTGTTCACGTAACCGAGTTTGTTCATTTGGCGCAAGACGTAGTCGCGCCGCTCGAGTGCGTTATCCGGATTCGCAAGCGGATTGTCACGGGACGGCGCCTTCGGCAGTCCGGCCAGCATCGCGGTCTCGGGCAGCGTCAGTTCCGAAAGACTTTTGCCATAGTAGATTTGCGCCGCCGCGGCAAAGCCATAGGCACGGTTGCCAAGGAAAATCTTGTTGACGTACAGCTCCAGAATCTGTTTCTTGGTCAATTCGCGTTCGAGCTTGAACGCGAGCAGAACTTCTTTCACCTTGCGGGTATAGGTTTTCTCGGGACTCAGAAAATAGTTGCGTGCGACCTGCATGGTGATGGTACTGCCGCCCTGCGAGTGCGCGCCGGAACGCAGGTTGGCGACGACGGCACGCAAGATGCCCTGAAAATCGACACCGCGGTGATAGAGAAAAGCGTGATCCTCGGCCGCCAGGATGGATTGAACAACCAGTTCCGGTACATCGTCGATTTTTACCGGGATGCGCTTCTCATCGCCGAACTCGGCGAGTAACTGACCGTCAGCGGTGTAGACGCGCAGCGGTACCTTGAGCCGGTTTTCATCGATTTCGCTGATCGACGGCAACGTCGGCAACACAAACAGTGCTGCGATCGTGATTAGCAGGATGCCGACCGAGACCAGCCCGAACAGGCCCACGAGAGCCAGCTGCCAGCCCTGTTTGGGCAGATAACGCCAGAAACCGCGACGTGCCGGACCTTCGTTTTGGCCGGTATTTTCAGTATTGAAAGGGTCAGTCATTGCAGAGGCCGGGCTCGTTTCCGGCGCTTTTCAGATGCGTCTACGGAGGTGTGGAACCGAGTATAAACTAAAAGCGCACGTTCGCCTGCTGGCGGTTTGTCACTTACGTTTGTCATGGTCTATAGTTGTCGGTAGTATTTAATCCACATTATATTTAGTAGACATAAGATTCTGAGATCAAAGAGGAAATATGGCGCTAGGGTTGGAGGAATTATTTACCAAAAAGCAGCCCCCCCTCGTCGGCATCGACATCAGTTCATCGGCGGTGAAAGTACTTGAGCTGAGCAGGTCGGGAGAACACGTGCGCGTCGAGCGCTATGCCGTCGAACCATTACCGCAGAACGCGGTGGTGGAGCATGCCATTACCGAGGTCGAGCAGGTCGCTGCCGCCGTGGAGCGCGCAATCAAGCGTTCCGGCACCAAGCTTAAACATGCTGCCGTCGCGGTGCCGGCCGCGCACGTGATCACCAAAATCATCAAGATGACGATGAATATGGGAGATCAGGAGCGCCAGACCCAGATTGAAATGGAAGCGGACCATTACATCCCCTACCCGCTGGATGAAGTAAATCTCGATTACTGTGTACTTGGGCCGACCGAGAGCAACCCGGAGGAGGCCGATGTGCTGATGGCCGCGTGCCGCAAGGAAGTAGTCGATGACTACCTCGCGGTGATTCAGGGTCCGGGACTCACGCCGCATGTGGTCGACGTCGAAACCTTCGCGATGGAGAATGCCTACGGCCTGATCGCGAGCCACATGCCCGGTGGCGGCATGGAGAAAACCGTCGCGATCCTGGACGTCGGCGCTACGGCGACCAATATCAACGTCATCCATAACAACCGTTCGGTGTACACACGCGATCACGCTTTCGGTGGACGCCAGCTCACCGAAGAAATTCAGCGCCGCTACGGCCTGTCTTATGAAGAGGCGGGCCTGGCCAAAAAACAGGGCGGCCTGCCGGACAATTATCAGACCGATGTGCTGCGCCCGTTCATGGAAGCGATGTGCCAGGAAATCATGCGCGCATTGCAGTTCTTCTATTCCTCTACGCCGTTCAACAGCGTCGATCAATTGCTGCTCGCAGGAGGCTGCGCGCAGATCGCCGGGGTCGACGAACTGGTGGCCGCGCGTATCGGCGTGCCGGCGATGGTCGCGAATCCGTTTGCCAGCATGTCGCTCAATTCCCGCATCAAGCCGCAGCTGCTTTCCAACGATGCGCCCTCGCTCATGATCGCCTGCGGTCTGGCGCTTAGGAGCTTCGACGAATGACGACACGCATTAATCTTTTGCCCTGGCGCGAGATGCGCCGGCGGCAGCAGGACCGTCAGCTGCTCACGATTGCGGTAGCGGCGTGGATCGTCATGGGCGTTGTTGTGGTATATGGCTATTTGTACGTAGGCGCGTTGATCGAAGGTCAGGGTCACCGCAACAAATTGCTAGAAGACGAGATCGCCAAGGTCGAACAGGAAATCAAGGAGATCGCCGAGCTCAAGAAGCAGCGCCAGGATCTGATCGCGCGCATGAACGTCATCTATCAGCTCCAGGGCGACCGTACCGGCATGGTGCGGATGTTCGACGAGATTGCGCGCAAACTGCCAGAAGGTGTTTACCTCACCAGCCTCAGAACGACAGGAACCGGTCTGGCGCTCCAGGGTGTGGCGCAATCGAATGCGCGCGTTTCGGCACTGATGCGTAACCTTGATGCATCTGACTGGTTTTCCGGCCCCGAGCTCGAAGTCATCAACGTTGCCGAAAAAGGCGGTGAGCGCCTGAGTAATTTTTCGCTCAATGTTAAGCGCGGCGCCAAGGCGAAGAAGACACCGGAGGCCGGAACATGACTCTGGATGATCTGAAAAATATTAACCTGAATGACCTTTCCTCTTGGCCAGTGTTAGTCAAGATTGTCGGGGTTGGATTTATATGTCTGATAATTCTCGTGGTCGGCTATTTCGCGTTCGTGCAAGGCATGCTCGATGAATATGATGCGGCAAAGAAAAAAGAAGAAGGGCTGCGCGAGACCTATCTGACCAAGAAAGCGTTGGCAATCAATCTGCCGGCGTATAAGCAGCAAATGGAAGAAATGCAGCAGACCTTCGGTAGCTTGTTGCGGCAGTTGCCCAACTCAACCGAGGTACCCGATCTGTTAGTCGACATCACCCAGGCGGGTCTCGGACGCGGGCTCGAATTCGTACTGTTCAAACCCGAAAAAGAACAGCCGAAGGAATTCTATGCCGAGCTACCGATCAGTATTCAGGTCACGGGCGGCTATCATGAGCTTGCCGGGTTTGTCAGCGACGTTGCCGCGCTTCCGCGTATTGTCACGTTCGGCGATGTGGCAATTACCTCAGCGCCCAAGGGCAGATTAAGTATGACCGCCAAGGCTCGCACCTACCGCTATCTTGAAGAAGGTGATCCGGCGAAGCAGGCAGCTGCCGCGCAACGGCAGCCTCGAGGGAAGGGCAAATGAGAAGGTGGCGTTGGGTCGCAATCGGTTTGGGGTGTCTGTTACTGGCGGCGTGCGGCAGCGACGACTTGGATGAAGTGCGCGACTTCGTCAAAAATGCGCACGCCGACAAGAAGCCCAAAGTCGAGCCGTTACCGGAAATCAAGACACAAGAGTCGTTCGCCTATAATTCTGCAAACCTGCCGGATCCGTTCGCGTCGTTTAATCTGAAGCCGTCAGCAGGAAATAAGGGCGCCGGCGCTGGTGTTGCCGGTCCCGATCCGAATCGTCGCAAAGAACCGCTCGAAGACTATCCGCTCGATTCACTCAAGATGGTGGGCACCATTTCGCGCGGCAAGCAGTCGTTTGCCATCATCCAGGCCCCCGATGGCACAGTGCATCGTGCCAAGACCGGTGATCACATGGGGCAGAGTTCTGGTCTTGTAACCAAAGTGACCGAAGAGAAAATCAATCTGATCGAGCTGATCCAGGGGCCGCTGGGCGACTGGGTTGAGCGCGAAGCCAGCCTGAGTTTGTTGGAATAGCCGAAGCCACACGGTGGATGCCATGAAAAAATTAACGACGAGTCTCACCCGATATTTCCACGCAGCGGCTTGCATAGCGCTGCTGTCCCTGCTGGGCACGACGACGGCGTTTGCGGCCGAAGTCGAATCGCTGGCATGGGAAGGCAGCGCGCTCAAGGTGCGTGTGAAAGGTACCGCGAGCTACAAGATCGAGACCCTTGAGCAAGGACAGCGGCTGCGCGTTATTTTTCCGGACAGCAAGATTGGCCCGGCACTCAATGAGCTTGCGGGTCAAGGTATTATTAAAGGTGTTTACCCATATCTTTCTGAAAACGGCACGGCCGTAAATATCGATCTGTTGTTCACGGAGCCGGGTCGGATTGAGGTACAAAAGATCGATGATGGTTATCGTATCGCCGCCGTTGCGCAAGCGGGCTCGCCAAGTCCGGTGGCATCAGCGAATTCGGAACCGGTAGCGGCGGCAAAACCGGAAAGCGCTAAAAATGTAATCCAGGATATCCTTTACTCAAAATTGGCCGGCGATCGGGTTCAGATTACACTCAAAATGTCGCAACCGCCGCTAGAACCGAGCGCGTTCACAATTACCAATCCCGCGAGAATTTCGCTTGATTTCCCTGACACGCGTGTCGACATCGCCAAAAAAACGGTAAACGTTAAAGAAGGTGCGGTGACGAACATCACTGCCGTTGGCGTGGAAGATCGTACCCGTGTGGTGCTGAGCCTGATTAAGCCGGTGGCATATCGCACCAATATCGACGGAAATAATTTTGTGATAACCGTCGATGCGCCGATCTCGCATTCCGCTACCGAGCCGGCGAAAGTGACACATTTCGCTGCCAACAAGAAAGGTGGCAAATATGCATTGAAAGGCGTTGATTTCCGCCGTGGCGCGCAGGGTGATGGCAAGATCATCATTAACTTATCGGATCCGTCAGTGGGTATTGATATCCGCGAACAAGCGGGCGAGGTCGTCTTAGACTTTATCGATACTACCGTGGCTGCAGAACTACAGCGGCGACTCGATGTAATCGATTTTGCGACACCGGTCCAGACGATCGATACATTTGTTCAGGGCAAGAACACGCGCATGATTATTTCCCCCAAGGGAAAATTCGAACAGATCGCGTATCAGGCAGGAAATGTCTTCACCGTCAGCATTAAGCCCATTATCGAACGGCCGGACGAAAAGAAAGTGGACGAGTTTGGCTATTCCGGCGAGAAGCTTTCGCTGAATTTCCAGAATATCGAAGTGCGGGCGGCGTTGCAGGTGCTGGCTGATTTCACCGGTCTTAATTTCGTGGTCAGCGATTCAGTCAAAGGTTCTTTGACGTTGCGCCTGAAGGATGTTCCGTGGGATCAGGCATTGGACTTGATCGTCGATTCCAAGGCCCTCGCGGTACGCCGTAAGGGCACCGTCGTTACCATCGCTCCTGCGGCTGAAGTAGCGGCAAAAGAAAAATCGGCCTTCGAATCCGCCAAGGCAAACGTCGAACTCGAACCGTTGGTGTCCGAAATTATTACGATCAATTACGCCAAGGCCGAAGACATCGCAACTATTCTAAAGTCGATTAAACCGGTGCAGACCACGTCCGGTGCGGCGGTTCATCCGGTGTTCGGGCCTTCCGGCGGTGGCACGGAGGTTCAAGCGGTCACCAATTCAAACACGTTATTGTCCCCGCGTGGACAGGTAACCGTCGATGCGCGCACGAATTCGCTGTTGGTCCAGGACACGCCGGGCAAGATCCGTGAAATTCGTAAATTGATTGCGCAGCTGGACCAGCCGGTACGTCAAGTCATGGTTGAGACACGGCTGGTCGAGGCCACGGATACGTATGTGAAGAATCTGGGTTCACGTCTGGCGCATTTTTATACGAGCACCAATAGCAAAGGCCAGACAAGTACGACCTCTGGGCATATCGAAGAACTTTCCAAATTATTTCCGGTTAGTGGAGCGCCTGCCTTCGAAACGGTACCCAGCGGCCTGAATGTAAACCTTGCGTCCGCCGGTGCCGGCAGTTTCAATGCTGGAAGTTTTCTGTATTCATTCATTAAGGGTGGTTTCGAGATTGACCTCGAATTGTCGGCGCTCGAGCAAGCGGGCCAAGGCAAGATTATTTCCAGCCCGCGTGTGATCACCGCCAATCAGAAGAAGGCGTTGATCGAGCAAGGTCAAGAACGCGTATTTACCACCAACGTGCTGGGTGTAGGCTCTGTCGTCACCAAGAAGGCGTCGCTCAAGCTAGAGGTGACGCCACAAATTACGCCAGATGAACGCGTCAATCTCGATGTGACGGTGACGAAAGACAACTTCGTCGACGCGGCGCAGGGCTTGCTCAATATCAAGCAGATCCAGACGCAGGTACTGCTGGATAACGGCGAGACGGTCGTCATCGGCGGTGTTTATGAACAGGACAAAAATACCACCACGACCCAAGTGCCGTTCTTCGGAGATATCCCGTTGCTTGGATGGTTGTTCAAGAACAAGGCGGTCCAGGACAATCGAACCGAGTTGCTGATCTTCCTGACGCCGCGCATCCTCTCGGATCGTTTGAGCGTACGTTGACGTGCCAACCGGGGCGCCGCGCGACGGCGCCCCGGTTATTTCTTGATTTCTGCCTAGCAAGCTGGCATATCCATCGGGATGGCCAATCCAGATTCCAGCCGCGCACCGCTTGCATCGGCCAAGCTCGACCCCAACGTTTTTCTCGTCGGTCCGATGGGCGCCGGCAAATCCACCATTGGGCGAACCTTGGCCTCATTGCTGGACAAGGCATTTCACGACTCCGATCACGAAATCGAGGCGCGTACCGGCGCGCCGGTGGCGCTGATCTTCGAGATCGAAGGCGAGGCCGGTTTCCGCCAGCGCGAATGCGGCGTTATTGAAGACCTCACCGGTATTGACAATATCGTGTTAGCGACCGGCGGCGGCGTGGTGTTGGCTGAAGAGAATCGCCGCTGCCTGCGCGAACGCGGAGTCGTGGTCTATCTGCATGCGCCGCTGGAAACGTTGCTGGCACGCACGCGTCACGATCGTGCACGCCCGTTGCTGCAAACCGCCGATCGCCGCGGGACGCTGGATCGGCTGCTGCAGCAGCGCGACCCGCTGTATCGCGAGGTTGCGCATATCGTGGTCGAAACTACCCAGCGCCCGCCAACAACGGTGGCGCGCGAGATCATCATGAAACTAGAACAATTGAGACATGAAGACATTTCACGTTAATCTCGGCGATCGCAGTTATCCGATCTACGTCGGCGCCAATCTGCTCGACCAAACCGATTTACTCGCACGGCATATCGCTGGCGAGCGCGTGGCGATTGTCACCAATGAAACCGTCAAGCCGTTCTATCTCGCACGGGTGCGCACCGCGCTGGCATCGTATCGTCCGCTCGAGATCGTGCTGCCCGATGGCGAACAGCACAAGACACTCGAGGTGCTGAGCCACATCTTCGACGCCTTGCTCGGTGCGCGCTGCGATCGGCGCACGACCCTGATCGCGCTCGGCGGCGGCGTGATCGGCGATATGACCGGTTTCGCCGCGGCCACCTATCAGCGCGGCGTGCCGTTCCTGCAGATTCCGACGACGCTGTTGGCGCAGGTGGATTCTTCGGTCGGTGGCAAGACCGGCGTCAATCATGCGCTCGGCAAGAACATGATCGGCGCGTTCTACCAGCCACGTGCTGTCGTTATCGATACCGATTCGTTGAAGACCTTGCCCGCGCGCGAACTCTCGGCCGGGTTGGCGGAAGTCATCAAATATGGGCTGATTCGCGACCGGGAGTTCTTCGACTGGATCGAAGCCAACGTCGACAAGCTGCTGGCACGCGATACAGTGGCCGTCGCAGAAGCGATCGAACGTTCCTGCCGCAACAAGGCCGAGGTCGTGGCCGCGGACGAACTCGAAGCTGGCGTGCGTGCCACATTGAACTTCGGTCACACGTTCGGCCATGCGATTGAAAACGGCCTTGGCTATGGCGAATGGCTGCATGGCGAAGCCGTCGGTGCCGGCATGGCGCTGGCCGCCGATCTGTCGCGCCGCCTTGGCTGGTTGACCGCGGCCGATGTCGCCCGTATCAAGCGGTTGTTACAACGTGCGCAACTGCCGGTGGCGGCACCGCCGGCGCTGACGCCGGCACGCTTCCGGGAATTGATGAGTGTGGATAAAAAAGTGTTGGCCGGAAAGCTGCGCCTGGTTTTGCTCAAAGGCATTGGCGAGGCCGTGATCAGCGACAGTTTTCAACCGGCCGCGCTCAATGAAACGCTGGCGGCAGCGCAGGCGCAATAATGCTGGCAGCGTTCGCCGCCCGTGACGAGACCTCGCGCGGACGGCGTTATCCTGAACCGCGCCCGCTGTATCGCGATGAGTTCCAGCGCGACCGCGACCGCATCGTTCACTGTGCCGCGTTTCGACGCCTGGAATACAAGACCCAGGTGTTCGTCAATCACGAAGGCGATCTGTTTCGCACGCGCCTGACGCATTCAATCGAAGTCGCGCAGATCGGGCGCTCGGTTGCGCGCGCTCTCGGTCTCAACGAAGACCTCACCGAGGCCATCGCGCTTGCGCACGATCTCGGGCACACGCCCTTCGGTCATGCCGGCCAGGACGCGTTGAACGAGTGCATGCAGGAATTCGGTGGCTTCGAACACAACCTGCAGTCGCTGCGGGTCGTGGAGACGCTGGAAGAGCGGTACGCCGAATTTCCCGGGCTGAACCTGACGTTCGAGACGCGCGAAGGTATTCTCAAACATTGCTCCCCGGCGAAGGCGCGTGAACTCGGTGAACTGGGTCAGCGTTTTCTGGACAAGACCCAACCGGGGCTCGAGGCGCAGCTGGTCAATCTCGCTGACGAGATCGCCTACAACCATCACGACATCGATGACGGTCTGCGCTCCGAACTGCTGGTGCCCGAACAATTGCGGGAAGTCACGCTGTTTGCGCAACACCGTGACGCGGTGATGCAGCGCTATCCGGCGCTCGCGCCGCGCCGCGCTATCTACGAGACCTTGCGCCGCATGATCAATCGCGTCATCACGGATCTGATTGAGACCAGCCGCGCGCGCCTGTCGCAGGCGGGCTTGGACTCAGTCGATGCCGTGCGGCGTCATCCCCAAGTCCTTATCTCCTACAGCGACGCGGTGCTGGCACAAAGCCGTGAGTTGAAGCGATTTTTGCGGCGCGATCTGTATGCCCACGAACGCGTGCGCAGCATGACGGCAGCCGCCGTGACGGTTATTAAAGACCTGTTTAGCGCGTTTATGCAGGATGAACGGCTGCTTCCGCTCCAGTACCTGGAAAAGATCGAAGCTGGCCAGGGCGCTACCCATCGGGCGCGAGTCGTAGCAGACTATATCGCTGGGATGACCGACCGTTATGCCTACCGCGAGCACGCCCGCCTCGATTTAGGCTGAATTCGCGCTACCGGCCTCAGTTTTTTGCGATGCGGAATGGGCCAGACGCTCCCGATCCAGGCTGGTTTTCGTTGAACCCCTACCCCCTCGCCGGTATACTTTTCCGCCCTTTCGCCCGGGCAATTGGGGCTCTCCAGGGATTTGGGGCACGACGAAGGTTGGAACCCGACGCTGACTTAAAATTTAAGTGGTGATCTGACTTGAACCAGTACGAAGAGCAGAATCTTGACCAAGGCGGGCGCGGTCTCTACGACCCTGCGCACGAACACGATGCCTGTGGCGTCGGTTTTGTCGTTGACATGAAAGGACGGCAGTCGCACGCCATTGTCACGCAAGCGCTGACGATCCTGAAGAATCTCGAACACCGCGGTGCCTGCGGTTGCGAAGAGAACACCGGCGATGGCGCCGGCATCCTGATTCAGATCCCGCACAACTTTTTTGTCAGCGAATGCGCCAAGCTCGGCATCACGCTGCCGGCGCCGGCGCACTACGGCGCGGGTCTGGTATTCCTGCCGCGCGATGGCGCGCAGGCCAGGCAATGCCAGGAACTGTTCGAGAAGATCGTCAAGGAAGAAGGTCAGACGGTACTCGGCTGGCGCGACGTGCCGACCGACGACTCCTCGCTCGGGCCGACTGCGCGCGAAGCCGCGCCGGCGTTTAAACAGATTTTCATCGGTCGCGCCGCCAGTGTTGCCGACGACTGGAGTTTCGAGCGCAAGCTGTATGTGATTCGCAAGCGCATCGAGCACACGATCGGCAAGTCGGCGCTGAGCGAGCGCAGGAATTTCTACCTGCCAAGCCTGTCGGCACGCACCTTTATCTATAAGGGCATGCTCACGCCGACTCAGGTGGAGCTCATGTTCCCCGACCTCGGCGATGCGCGCATGGAATCGGCGCTGGCGCTGGTGCACTCGCGCTTCTCGACCAATACCTTCCCGTCGTGGCCACTGGCGCACCCGTTCCGCTATCTGGCGCACAACGGCGAGATCAACACCCTGCGTGGCAACATCAACTGGATGCGCGCGCGCGAGGCGCTGTGCAAGTCGGGGCTGTTTGGCGACGACCTGCAGAAAATCTATCCGATCGTGGTCGAAAACGGTTCGGATTCCTCGGCGTTCGACAACGTGCTCGAGTTCCTGCACATGGGCGGGCGCGAATTGCCGCACGCGGTGCTGATGATGATCCCGGAGGCCTGGAGCGGCCACGAGATGATGGACGAGGAGCGCAAGGCGTTTTACGAATTCCATGGCTGCGTCATGGAGCCGTGGGACGGTCCGGCCTCGATCGCGTTTACCGATGGTAGTGTCATCGGCGCGGTGCTTGATCGCAATGGTCTGCGTCCGTCGCGCTATTACGTCACCAAAGACGGCCTGGTGATCATGGCCTCGGAAGTCGGCGTGCTCGACATCCCGCCGGAGAATGTCCTGATTAAGGAGCGACTGCATCCGGGCCGCATCTTCCTCGTGGACACGCGCGAGGGCCGCATCATTGACGATGCCGAACTGAAGAAGCGCTACACCTCGGCGCAACCGTACAGGAAGTGGCTGGATGAGAATCTGTTGTCGCTCGCGAATGTGCCGGCGCCGCCGCATGTGCCGGAACCGGATCACGCCAACGTCTTGAGCCGGCAGCAGACCTTTGGCTACACGCACGAAGATCTGCGTATCCTGCTGGTGCCGATGGGGCAAAAGGGCGAAGAGCCGATCGGGTCGATGGGCAACGACGCCGCACTGGCGGTGTTGTCCAACCGTCCGCGGCTGTTGTACGACTATTTCAAGCAGCTGTTCGCGCAGGTGACCAACCCGCCACTCGACTGTATCCGTGAGGAGTTGGTCACGCAGATCGAGACGCCCATGGGTCCGGAACACAATCTGCTGCAACCGGGCCCCGAGAGCTGTCGCCTGCTGAAGCTCAAGACACCGGTGCTCGACAACGAGGAACTGGCCAAGATCCGTCATCTCAGTCACGGCGGTTTTCGCACGCTGACATTGCCGATGCTGTTCCCGGCGAATGCCGGTGGCGCCGGACTGACGAAGGTGTTGGACGAGCTATGCCGCAAGGCGAGCGAGGCTGTTGCCCAGGGTTATTCCTTTATCATTCTTTCCGATCGGGGAGTCGACGCGCAGCAGATGCCGGTGCCGGCGTTGCTGGCCACCGCAGCGGTACATCATCACCTGGTGCGGGAAGGCACGCGTACGCGCGTCGGTCTGGTAGTCGAATCCGGTGAGCCGCGCGAAGTGCATCACATGGCGCTGCTGCTCGGTTACGGCGCCGGCGCGATCAACCCCTATCTCGCGTTCGAGACCCTGGATGACATGATCCGCCAGGGCCTGCTCAACGGTATCGACCATGCCAAGGCGGTCAAAAACTACATCAAGGCGCTGAACAAGGGCGTGGTAAAAGTCATCTCCAAGATGGGGATTTCCACGATCCAGTCGTATCGCGCCGCGCAGATCTTCGAGGCCGTCGGTCTCGACAAAGCATTTGTCGACAAGTACCTCACTGGCACGCCATCGCGTGTCGGCGGCATCGGCATCGATGTCGTGGCGCAAGAGATATCGCTGCGTCACCACCGCGCATTCCCGGATCGTCCGGTCGGTCCGCCCGAACTCGATTGGGGCGGCCAGTATCAATGGCGCCGCGACGGCGAGACGCACATGATCAGCCCGGAGACGGTGGCGAAGCTGCAACACGCCACACGCGCCAACTCCTATGCGCTGTTCAAGGATTTCTCCAAGACCTGCGACGAGACCAATCGCCATCTGGCGACGCTGCGCGGGTTGATGGATTTCAAACTTGCGGACCGGCCGATTCCAGTTGACGAGGTCGAACCGGTTGAGACGATCATGAAGCGTTTCGCCACCGGCGCGATGTCGTATGGATCGATCAGCCAGGAAGCGCACGAGTCTCTTGCCATCGCCATGAACAAGATCGGTGGGCGCTCGAATTGCGGCGAAGGCGGCGAAGACCCGGAGCGTTATGGCACCGTGAAGAACTCACGCGTAAAACAGGTCGCCTCCGGCCGTTTCGGTGTTACCAGCCATTATCTGGTGAACGCGACCGACCTGCAGATCAAGATGGCGCAGGGCGCCAAGCCCGGTGAGGGTGGCCAGTTGCCCGGCCACAAGGTCTATCCGTGGATCGCCAAGGTGCGCTTCTCGACGCCCGGTGTGGGTTTGATTTCGCCGCCGCCGCATCACGACATCTACTCGATCGAGGATCTGGCGCAGTTGATCCACGATCTCAAGAACTCAAATTCAGACGCACGCATCCACGTGAAGCTCGTGTCCGAGATCGGTGTCGGCACCATCGCCGCCGGCGTCGCCAAGGCACATGCGGACGTGGTGCTCATTTCCGGCCATGATGGCGGCACCGGCGCGAGCCCGTTGTCGTCGATCAAGCACGCCGGCCTGCCGTGGGAACTCGGGCTCGCCGAGACGCAGCAGGTGTTGGTGATGAACAAGCTGCGCGATCGCATTACCGTGCAGACCGACGGCCAGATGAAGACCGGCCGCGACGTCGTCATTGCCGCGCTCTTGGGCGCCGAGGAGTATGGCTTCTCGATTGCACCGCTGATTGTGCTCGGCTGCATCATGATGCGTGTGTGCCATTTGAATACCTGCCCGGTCGGCATCGCCACCCAGGATCCGGAGCTGCGCAAGAAGTTCGCCGGCGATCCGGACCACGTGATCAATTTCTTCCGCTTCGTGGCGACCGAGGTGCGCGAGCATATGGCGCTGCTCGGTTTCCGCAAGGTCGACGAGATGATCGGGCGCGTCGATCGGCTCAACGTGAAGCAGGCGGTGGATCACTGGAAGGCGCGCGGCCTCGATTTTTCCAAGATACTGTATCAGCCGAAGGTTGGCCCCGAGGTCGCGATCAAGCGCGTGCGCGACCAGGACCATGGGCTCGAGAAATCGCTCGACCGCACGACTATCCTTCCGCTGTGCCGCGATGCGCTGGAATCGAAGAAGGCGGTCGACATCATCCTGCCGATCAAGAATACCAATCGCACCGTCGGGACGATTCTGGGCAGCGAGATCACCAAACGCTACGGCGCCGACGGCCTGCCGGAAGACACGGTGCGCATCCACTTCAATGGCTCCGCCGGCCAGAGCTTTGGCGCCTTCATGCCCAAGGGCATCACCTTCACGCTTGAAGGCGACGCCAATGACTATGTCGGCAAGGGCCTCTCTGGCGGCAAGATCGCGGTCTATCCGCCGCGCCAGGCGAGCTTCGTGCCGGAAGAAAATATTCTTATCGGCAACGTCGCGCTTTACGGTGCTACCAGCGGTGAGGCGTATTTCCGCGGCGTCGCCGGTGAGCGTTTTGCGGTGCGTAACTCCGGCGCGCACACCGTCGTCGAAGGCGTGGGCGACCATGGCTGCGAATACATGACCGGCGGGCGCGTGGTGGTCATCGGCCCGACCGGGCGCAACTTTGCCGCCGGCATGTCGGGCGGGTTGGCGTTTGTGCTGGATGCCAACGGTGACTTCAAGCGCCATTGCAATCCGGAAATGGTGGAGCTCGAAGCGCTCGATGCCGAAGATATCGAACAGGTGAAGGAGCTGCTGAAGCGCCACGTGCGTTACACCAACTCCACGGTCGCGCAGAAGCTGCTCGATAACTGGAAGGCGACGCAGGCCAAGTTCCTCAAGGTCATCCCGAAGGATTACAAGCGCGTGCTCGCGGCGATTACCAAGGCACGTCAGGCCGGTATTCCGGAAGACAAAGCAGTGATGGAAGCAGCCCATGGGTAAGATCACCGGTTTCGTTGAATTCAAACGCGCCAAGCAACCGTATCGGCCGGTGGCCGAGCGCAAGCAGGACTGGAAGCAGGTCATGCTTGCGTATCCGGACGAGGACCTGAAGAAACAGGGCGCGCGCTGCATGGACTGCGGCATCCCGTTCTGTCACCAGGGCTGTCCGCTCGGCAACGTCATTCCCGACTGGAACGACCTGATCTTCCGCGGCAAGTGGGAAGAGGCGATCGATCGTCTGCACGAGACCAATAATTTCCCCGAGTTCACCGGCACCCTGTGCCCGGCGCCGTGCGAAGGCGCGTGCGTGCTCGGTATCAACGACGATCCGGTGACGATCCGTGCGATCGAGCTCGCGACCATCGACCACGCGTGGCAGCAAGGCTGGGTCAAACCGCTGTCACCCAAGGTCGAAACCGGCAAGAAAGTCGCGGTCGTGGGTTCGGGCCCGGCGGGCATGGCCACGGCGCAGCAGCTGCGCCGTGCCGGTCACCAGGTCGCCCTGCTCGAGCGTGACGACCGCATCGGCGGCCTGATGCGTTATGGCATTCCCGAATTCAAGATGGAAAAAAACGTTCTCGACAAGCGTATTGACCAGATGCAGGCCGAGGGCGTCGAGTTCCGCGTGAATGCGCACGTCGGGGTCAATGTTTCCGTGGATCAACTGCGCAAGGAGTTCGATGCCGTCGTCCTCACCGGCGGCGCCTGCGAAGCGCGCGATCTGAAAGTACCGGGCCGAGAGCTCGGTGGCATTCACCAGGCGATGGAATTTCTGCCGCAGCAGAATCGTTTGTGCGAAGGCGACACGGTCCCGGCGGACAAGCGTATCGACGCCAAAGGCAAGCACGTCATCATCATCGGTGGCGGCGACACCGGCGCCGACTGTCTCGGTACTTCTAACCGGCAGGGTGCTGCGAGCGTGCATCAGCTGGAGATCATGCCGCGTCCGCCCGAGCTGCGTGCGGAGAACAATCCGTGGCCGCAGTGGCCGACGATCTATCGTGTGGCCTCGGCGCATGAGGAAGGCGTCGAGCGCGTCTATTCCGTTTCCACCAAGCGCTTCATCGGCGACAACGGTCGGGTCACGGCGCTGGAACTGATTAAAGTCGAGATGGTGATGGAGCACGGTCGCCCGACGCTGAAAGAAATCCCCGGCAGCGAGTTCATGCTCAAGGCCGATCTGGTGCTGCTGGCGATGGGCTTCGTCGGCCCGGAGAAGCCCGGCATGCTGGCGCAGCTAGGCGTGAAGCTGACCGAGCGCGGTAATGTTTGGCGCGACCCGAACTGGATGACCAGCGTCAAAGGCGTATTCACCGCCGGCGACATGCAGCGCGGTCAGTCGCTCATCGTCTGGGCGATCGCCGAAGGCCGCTCCGCGGCCCGCGGCGTCGACCAGTTCCTGATGGGCACATCCGACCTCGCCGCCCCGCTTCCTTAAAGAAAAAGGCTATTCACCGCAAAGGCGCAAAGGGCGCAGAGAAAAGCAAATCCAGGGGTTAAAACAAGACCCGCTCTTTTGTTGTTCTTTGCGTCCTTTGCGCCTTTGCGGTGAAATCGTTTTTCATGACCCAACTTAAGAACGATCGCTTCCTGCGCGCGCTCCTGCGCCAACCGGTGGATGTCACGCCGGTGTGGATCATGCGCCAGGCCGGGCGCTATCTGCCGGAATATCGCGCCACCCGCGCCCAGGCCGGCGACTTCAAGACGCTGTGCATGACACCGGAACTCGCGTGCGAAGTCACGCTACAACCGTTGCGGCGCTTTGCGCTCGATGCCGCGATCGTGTTCTCCGACATCCTGACGATTCCCGATGCGATGGGTCTGGGACTGTATTTTTCCGAAGGCGAAGGGCCGCGTTTCCAGAATCCGCTGCGCACCGAAGCCGATATCGCGAGGCTTGGCGTGCCGGATCCTGAAATCGAACTGCGCTATGTCATGGACACGCTGCGCCTGGTGCGCCACGAGTTGAATGGTCAGGTACCGTTGATTGGCTTTTCCGGCAGCCCATGGACGCTCGCGACTTACATGGTCGAGGGCGGCGGCTCGCGCGAGTTTGCGCGTATCAAGGCGATGGCCTATGACCAACCGGCATTGCTGCATCGGTTGCTCGGCGTGCTCGCAAAATCGGTGGCGTCTTATTTGAATGCGCAGATTGCCGCCGGCGCGCAGGCGGTGATGTTGTTCGATACCTGGGGCGGCGTGTTAACCGCACGCGACTACCGCAGTTTTTCGCTCGACTACATGAGTCAGGTGATGGCCGGCCTGACGCGTGAACACGATGGCCGTCGGGTACCGGTAGTTCTGTTCACCAAGAACGGCGGTCAGTGGATCGAGGCGATCGCCGATTCGGGCGCCGATGCGCTCGGACTCGACTGGACCATCGATATCGGCGAGGCACGCCGGCGCGTGGGGGCGAAAGTCGCATTACAGGGCAACATGGACCCGGCGATGTTGCACGCATCTGCCGAACACATTCGCGCCGAGGCCAAAAGTATTCTTGCGGCCTATGGCAGCGGCAGCGGACATGTGTTTAATCTTGGCCACGGCATCACGCCGGACATTGAACCCGCAAAAGTCGCAGCCCTGGTGACCGCCGTACACGAGCTGTCGCCTCCGTATCATCGCTAAATCTCATTCCTCAGTTTTCGCATCCAGATCAGGTGTTAAGTGCTTGATGTGACGAACACGTGGAACGATTCCAGGTGATCATAATTTGGTGCGGATTTCGCGAGTTGTGGTTTGAATACCGCCACGGTAGATTGAGTTGAGCAAGGGGGGAAGTTCCATCTGCGGCGGTCTGGCAGGATGCCGGTGTCATCTTCCGCAATTCAAGTCGGCGACAGAGCCAACGCGCATCGGGTGCCTAATCCTGGTGTGCGCAGACATGGAGCGCGCGTCAGGTGAGTGCGGAAGACGTTGGGGAGGCGGGAATCGTCAGCAGGACGCTCGAGACACTTGCGGGTCTGAAACAGACGGCCGTGGGTACGGTCATTTACGATCAGATCGCGCAGATTGCCGGTGAGCATGAGTCCCTGCGCTCGAAACTCGATCACACGTACGCAACGCTGTTGCACCTGTTGCTGGATGCCTATGCGCAGAATCCGACCCCTGAGTCCGTGACGCGCCTTAATGCGCAGCTCATCCAGTTACGCAGCGCGCCTACCGGAGCCGTCATTCCGGAGTTAAACCCGCCAGCGGTTGCCGAGCCGCCGTCGGCTCCCTCACCCGCATCTCATACCGTCGTTCCGGAATCGAAACAACGTGTCGAGATCGATCCGCCGACAGTGCCCGCGGCGATCTCCGTCGCACCCGCTGCCATCTGGGCACCACTTCCGTCTGACCCCGGCGCCGAGGCCGAAGTTTCGAATGGTACGCCGCAAACCGAGAGGCGGGTAAACACGGCCTATCGGCTGCATCTTGATCGCAAGCGCGATGAGATCGAAAAACTGCAAGAGACGCTGTCGCAGAGCATCCGCGAGGCGATCACGCAAAATCGCGAATTCGGTGCGTTGCTGCAGATTGAGCTGGGCGCGCTACGCCAGGCGAGCGGCGAACAGGAGGTCGAATCGCTGCGCCATATTCTTATCGGTGGTATCGAGGAGCTCATCAATGGCCAGCATCTGCTCGAAACCAAACTGAATCAGACCGGTAGTTACCTCAATCTGATCAAGGCCGACAGCCAACGGCTGCGCGATGAGCTGCACAAGGTGCGCTTGTTATCGCTCACCGACGAGTTCACCGGACTGCCGAATCGGCGCGCGTTCACGCGCCGGCTGCAGGATGAAATCGGGCGCGCGCAACGCTACGGGACGCCGCTCGCGTTTGCGCTTATCGATCTCGACGAGTTCAAGAACATCAATGATGTGTACGGCCACAGCGCCGGCGATGAAGTGCTGCGTTGCTACGCCAGTCAGGTGCTGTCGATTCTGCGCCACCACGATATGGTGGCGCGCTATGGTGGCGAGGAATTTGCGGTGATGTTGCCCAACACCTCGGAGAACGGCGCGGTGGCCGCAATGAACAAGGCGCGTCAGCGCTCGCAAGACGTTTTTTGTCAGATTGGCGGCAAGAGCATCAAACTGCCGACGTTTTCGGCAGGTATCACCATGTATCAATCCGGCGAGTCACCGACCGATCTGATTGAGCGCGCCGACCGCGCGCTATATTCGGCCAAAAGCCTGGGCCGAAATCGCGTTGAAATTGCCCCGGCCTCACCCACGGCGGTGGCACCGGCAGCGGCGATGGCCGAATCCGAGCCCGGCGAAACAGTTTGAGCGTGTAATAGTTGTACTCCCCGCGAGGGACGACTACATTCCTGTGTAAGCCATTCTATTGATCGAGCAGGGAAAACGCGTGGTCACCCCACCTGTCAGCGCAAACGATAGTCTGTTGTCCGGCATCCGCCGACATCTCGATGGGCTGAAAGGCACGCGCGATGGCATGGTGTTGTACACCCTCATCGAACGTGGCCTCAAGCGTTTCGGCGAGACCGGGCAGATTGAACGCGCGTTCGTGAACTACGTCACGACGTTGCTCGGCAAGTACGCCAAAGATCCGAGTTATGACGCGGCCACCCGCATCAAGGCGCGGTTGATCCAACAGCGGCTGGCGCTGCATTTGACCTCGACGACGCAGATCGCAACTACCCCGGCGTCCAAACCGCCGGCGGCTGCGACGCTGGCACGCGCAACACCGTTGGCGAAACCGGTGCCGCCCAAGAAAGAAATTCCAGTGCCAGCCACCGCACCGCCCGCGCCGTCGTATGGCCAGACTTTGTTGCACGTGCCCGCCGAAGAGGCGGACGCCGAACAGGAGTCGGTGATCGAAACGCTGGAACAGGAACTGGTCGAGCGCGTCGCTGAAACGCTGACCAGCGAAGGCGCGCTCAAGCCGGCGGCGCCGAACGATATCGACAATACCGTCAGCGAATTTGGCGATCTTAAAAATATCCTGGTCAAGGGATTGGACGATCTGATTCAGGAGCGCCATGCGCTGATTCGCCGCATCGAGGGTGCGACCAGTTATCTCAAAGCGCTCGAGACCGATCGCCATCGATTGAAAGACGAACTCACGCGCGCACACAAGCACAGCCTGGTGGACGATCTGACCGGCCTGCCCAAGCGCGATATCTTCGTCCGCAGTCTCGAGGCCGAGGTTGGACGGGTACGTCGCTACGGTTTTGCGTTTGTGCTGGCGTTGATCGATGTCGATGGTCTCGGTGCCATCAATCAGCAGTACGGACGCGAGGCCGGGGATGCGGTGCTGCGCTATTACGCCTCCGAGATTCTGTCGCGCTTTCGCGCTTACGATCTGGTTGCGCACTATGGCGACGACGAGTTCGCGGTGTTGTTTCCCAATACCCAGAAAGACGGCGCGCTGCGCGCACTCGAGAAGGCGCAAAAGAGCGCTGCCTCGACCTATGTGACGCATGACGGACGCAGCATCCGGTTGCCGTCATTCTCGAGCGTACTGACGGTTTACGCGCAAGGCGAAAAACCGGCGCAACTCCTCAAACGCGCGTCCGACGCACTCGATCTCGCGCGACGCCACGGCCAGAATCAGATTGTGATTAGTTTGGCGAACGGGTAGGTGCGGAGCGCGCGTCCACACAACACCTTGTCAATATTTCAGCTGACCAGCCTCCGCCCCGTCTGTATTATGTCCGCGCTTACTCGACACCGGGCAATTTTAATATGCAGAGTCTTTGGAACGACGAAGAGGCCGCCAGTTACGCCGGCGACCTCGGTTTGCGCGTGTATAGCTCGCGTCTGCTGGGACGCGACAAGACCCTGGTTCTGCACGGTGGCGGCAATACCTCGGTAAAGATTTCGCAAAAAAACATTCTCGGTCACGAGGAAAATATCCTCTACGTCAAAGGCAGCGGCTGGGATTTGGAGACGATCGAAGTCGGCGGCTTCGCGCCGGTGCTAAACGATCATTGTGTGGAATTAGCGAAGCTGTCCGCGCTGAGCGATCCGCAGATGGTGAACGAATTGCGCACGCATATGTTGCGTGCCGATGCGCCAACACCGTCGGTCGAAGCGATCCTGCATGCGATTTTGCCGTACAAATACGTCGATCATACCCACGCCGATGCCGTCATTACGCTGACCAATACGGCCGACGGCGAAAAACGTATTCGCGAGCTGTATGGCGACTCGGTGGTCGTGATTCCCTACGTCATGCCCGGTTTCGACCTGGCTCGAATTTGCGCCGAAGTTTTCACGCGCGCGGCGACATCGCGCACACTCGGCATGGTGCTGATGAATCACGGCATCTTTTCGTTCGGCAACACCGCCAAGGAATCTTATGAGCGCATGATTGCGTTGGTCGCCCGCGCGGAAGACGCACTCAAGCGTCAGCAGGCGTGGGAAATTGCAAATACGCCGAAGACGGCCGCCGCGCAGTTCCAGCGCCGCGAGATTGCGCAGTTGCGCCGTGACGTTTCGGCGAGTGCGGGATTCCCCGTGATTGTCGCGCTCCACACGGATGCGGCTAGCCTCGGTTTCGTTCAGCGTGGCGATATCGCCGCTATTTCCCAGCAAGGACCGGCAACGCCGGATCACGTGATTCGCACCAAGCGCGTGCCGATGCTCGGCCGCGATACGGATGCCTATGCAGCCCAGTATCGTGCCTACTTCAGCGCCCATGCTGCGGGCGCGCGCGAACCGAAAACCATGCTCGATCCGGCTCCCCGTGTAATTCTCGATCACGAACTGGGTATCGCCACCGTCGGGCGCAGTGCGCGCGAAGCGCAAATCGTATTTGATATTTATTCCCACACCCTGCAAATGATTCAGCGCGCCGAGCGCCTCGGCGGTTGGCGGGCATTGCCGGCAAAAGATATCTTCGATGTTGAATACTGGGATCTCGAGCAGGCCAAGCTCAAGGGTGGAGGCAAGACGCCGGTGTTTGCCGGAGAGGTAATGCTGGTTACCGGTGCGGCTTCGGGCATTGGCAAGACCTGTGTGCAGAGCTTTCTCGCGCGTGGTGCGGCCGTGATTGGGCTCGACATCAATCCGGCGGTGGAAGTACTGCACGCGCGCCCGGATTACCTTGGTGTTACCTGCGATGTCACCGACGAGGCTCAATTAATCGCCGCGCTCGAATCCGGTGTACGCAAGTTTGGCGGACTGGACATGCTGATCTTGAATGCGGGCGTATTTCCTGCCGGTACCCGCATCGAAGCGCTTTCGGGCATCGAATGGCAGCGCGTGCTGCATCTCAATCTGGATTCCAACCTGGCACTATTGCGTGAAGCACACCCGTTGCTAAAGCTGGCGCCGCGCGGCGGTCGCGTGGCGGTGATTGGTTCGAAAAACGTACCCGCGCCCGGCCCCGGGGCGGCCGCCTACTCCGCGTCCAAAGCCGCGTTGAATCAACTCGCGCGCGTGGCCGCCCTGGAATGGGGAGTGGACGGTATCCGGATCAACACCATTCATCCGAACGCGGTCTTTGATACCGGCATCTGGACTGACGAGGTACTTGCGGCGCGCGCACAACACTACGGCCTGAGCACCGAGGCCTATAAGAAAAATAACGTGCTGGGTGTCGAGGTCACGAGCCGCGATGTCGCGGAACTGGCGGCGGAAATGTGCGGACCCTTGTTTGCAAAGACCACCGGAGCGCAGGTGCCGGTGGATGGCGGCAACGAGAGAGTGATTTGAAGTCCCGATCGGAAGCACAAGTGCCATCGCTGCTAGCCGGGCTCATCCCCAGGTATCAACCGCGATGCTCGTGTACCACCCGGTGGCGTACTTCGCTTCTTCGGCGCGGAAATCCGCATCCGCGTCTTTCGGACTGATACCACCCGCTCCCGGGATCGATTTGATGCCTTCGGCGGTAACACGATAGACACCGGCGACGGAAATGCCATAGTCGGGCGCGAGCAGGCTGTAACAGGTATTCACGTAGGATGCCTCGGCGGGCGCCTGTCCGCGCAGGCTGGCTACGATCGCATTCGCCGCGATCTTGGCCTGGCTGTTGGCGGAGAAACCGGATTTCGGCATGTCACCGGCGATCGCGGCGTCACCGATGACATAGATATCTTTTTGCTTCTTGGATTCGAACGTCATCGGATCTACCGGGCACCAGCCGCTTTCGTCTGTGAGCCGGTTGGCGATCGCGACGCGACCGGATGTTTGTGGCGGAACAATGTTGATCACGTCGCCCTTGAAGCTGTCGAATTCCGTTTCCACGGTCATTTTCCTGGTATTGATCACCTTCGCGGTCCCGCCTTTGGCGCCAGGAACCCACTCGATCATGTCGGGATAGAGTTTCGCCCAGCCATCCATGAATAAAGACTTCTTTGAAAAGTCATCCTTGGCGTCGAGGATAATGATTTTCGATTTCGGTTTGTGTTGCTTCAGATAATGCGCCACCACACTGGCGCGTTCATACGGGCCGGGTGGACAGCGGTACGGATTCGGCGGCGCGGTAATAATGAAAGTGCCGCCATTACGCATGCCCTCCAGTTGCTTGCGCAAACGCAATGTCTGCTCGCCGGCCTTCCACGCGTGTGGCATCGTCGCCGCGGTGACCGGGTCGTAGTTCTTGATCTCGCCCCAAATGAGATCGATGCCGGGGGAAACGACCAGGCGGTCATAGGCAATCGGTTTGCCACGTTTTATCGTTATCCGACGCCTGATCGGATCGATCGTCTTGGCCGTGTCATGGATCACCTGGACGCCATAGCGCTTTCGCAGCACATCGTAGCCTTGCGTGATCGTGCGTATCGAACGCAGGCCGGCAATGACATAGTTGCTGCCCGGGCAGGTGATGAACTGGCGGTCCGGTTCAAGCAGTATTACCGTCAGACCGGGATCGGCAAGCTTGAGATATTTGGCGCAGGTCGCGCCACCGAAGCCACCGCCGATGATGACGATTTGCGCGCGTCTGGCGGTATTCGTCCCCGGCACCTGGGTTTGCGCCGATGCGGTGAAGCCAATCGGGCCCGCTGCCGCGATGGCACCGATTCCGGTAAGCCGGAGAAAATCCCTGCGGTCAAACCGGCGAATGGATTTCATTATTTCCTCAGCCTGACAATGTAATTGGCTATCGCGTCGATTTCGGCGTCGGTATAACCCTTGGCCTGGCGTTCCATGATGGTGGAAGGTACATCACCGTTTTTGAAGCGCTTCAATAACGTCGCGATATTTGCCGCGCTCAGTTTAGTCAGGCTCGGGATACTACCCGGGCTTCGGCCGTGGGGCCCGTGACAGGTCAGACAGTTGTTGGCGAGGTTGCGCGCTGTTTCAGGCGTGATTGAACTGCTAGCCTCGATTGAAGACGGTGTGCTCTCTACTGTCGGTGCGGGCGATTTCGGAATTTCAACGCCGGGCGCAGGGGCGGGGGGTGCCATAGTTTGACATCCACCGAGGAACAGGCCGAGGGCCATCACGGTCGATGCGACGCTCGGAAATGAACTCAAACCCATCGCGCATTTCCTCCCTCGTGGGTAACCATTTTTGTTTTAAGACATCGACAGAAGAATCGTAATCGCCTCTCTATTCTTAGACAAGATCAATCGGAACTGAATTTAGAGTCATCCTGAGCCTATCGTATTTCGCTCAGGAGTTTTTGCATCATCTGCATGGCTTGCGCGGCGTAACTATCGCCAAAAAGATTCCAGTGATTCAGCACGTGGTAAAGGTTATAGAGCATCTTGCGTACGGAATAACCATGATCAAGCGGCCAATGATCGTCGTAGGCACTGTAGAAGCGGGCCGAGAAACCGCCGAACAGTTCCGTCAAGGCGAGATCGGCTTCGCGATCGCCGAAATAGACCGCCGGGTCAAAGATCACCGGTATGCCAGTGGTCGTCACGGCGGCATTGCCGCCCCACAGGTCGCCATGTAATAACGAAGCGATGGGATGGTAGCCCGCGAACAGGGCCGGTAATCGCTCGAGCAGCTCGGCGCCGAGCGATTGGAGTGACGCGTTTCCACCAGCAACTGCCAACGCAAGCTGAGGGCGTAGCCGGCATTCTCGATAGAACTCGATCCAGTCGTTGCCCCAGCGGTTGATCTGCGGCGTCGAGCCAATCGTATTGTCGCGATGCCACCCAAAGCGTGGCGCGGTGACACGGTGCAGCGTCGCCAGTTGTCGCCCCAGGAGTTCCTGGGCCGGCTCGCGATCGTGGGCGAGCTCAAGGTATTCCATGATCAGGAACGCCTGGCCTGCTGCGCTACCCGCACAGACGGGTTGCGGCACCCTTACCGCTTGGGCTCGCGCGAGCTCTAGCAAACCGTCAGATTCGGCCTCGAACATCGACAGTCGGACCGCCTCATTGAGCTTGAGGAAATAACGGCGGTCGTCACACCCATGCAAGACCATGCTGCGATTGATACAGCCGCCACCAATTTCTTCGCGGTCATCAATTTCGAAGATTTTGCCGGTATTGGCGCTGATTTGTCGCGTTATGACGTCCCAGAGCAACACAGAACGGTTCCCGGCCTGAAAATAGCAGCTTAAGTATTAACGTCGGTTACGCAAAGAACCTTCGTTTTTTAGCCTTAATGTCCATAGGGAAATCCAAGCCACTTGAATTGTGGGCCGTGGCACTGGAATTGCAATAATTCCAGTGAAAAATGACGGAATGGCGAAGGATAGGCCATCCCGAATTGACGAGCAAAATCGGGAATTTTTAGATCGTGCGTGTCGCTGGATATTGGCAGTCATCTCTTGGGAGGCAACCGTGCAGCCGCGTCTTGACGCGACGGTGTTTCTCCGCGCGCCGGGACATGATCGACATTCGGTGCAGTGGGTCTTGCGCATGATCCGGCATCGCCTTTCCATGCGCGCCAGCCTCGGCATCACTATTTTAGCGATGGGTTTGCTGAGCATGTCGCTCACGTACCTCAGTGGCGAGGTGTATCGCCATTTAACGCTTGAGACCCAGCGCGCGACACTCGTGGACTACTTGCGTGCCGAAACCAACAAATTGCGTGAAGAGTTTCTCGCCAATGCCCGCAGTCTGGCGCAACAGACGCAGGCTGACGCGGTCTTCTCGCGAGCCGCGATGAACCGGCAATCGGTGACATTGGTGCATCAACTGGATGTGCTTTACCAGAATTCGACTCGCGCATCCGGCGACGTAAGAGTCAATCGTCTCTATTACTTCGATCAGAAACTTGTGTTGCTGGCGACTTCCTCGATCGGCGATAGCAATCTTGCGAATCCTCCGTGTGTGGGATTGTTCGCGCGTATGGCGTCAGCGCCGGAACGGACGCGCTCGGTACAGCGCCTGTGTCAGGTGGGCGACAGATCCTATTTTGTCGTCGCACTTCCGCTCACCGTGCCGGCAGGCGGCTATCTGTATATCGCCGGCGATCTGGTTCCCGGCGTCACCAGTATCGAACATGAACTCAGCACGCCGTTACGTCTGCGCGGTGGCGAGGGAACGATTATTTACCAGTCGCCCGATTGGCCCGGCCCCGAAAAAATAGGACTGGCGGCGGTCGGCAGTTATTCGCTGTATGCCTCTGCGGCAAAAGTAGTTCCGCTCGAACTCGAGTTGGCGAAAGACATGAGCGCGTTTTATGAGCGACTCACCAATCTGCGCTACCTGGTAATGCTAAGTGTCGCGATCGTGACCATACTGGCGATGTTTATCGCGCTGTTTGCACTCGAACGTACCGCGCTCAAGCCGTTACGCCTGCTGACGGCACAGCTGCAGCGTATCCGTGAAGACAAGCGTAATCTCGGCCAACAAGTCAACGTCGCAGGCAATATCGAGGTCACGGAATTGGCCGACGGCTTCAACGACATGACTGCGCGCCTGCGCGAGCTGTACGAGAGTCTGGAGCGTATGGCATTTACTGATGCGCTGACCGGCCTGCCTAACCGCAGCCTGTTTCACGATCGGTTGCAGCAGACAATTCTGGCCGCAAAACGCGAGGTCAAACCGTTTGCCTTGCTGATCATGGATCTCGATCGTTTCAAGGATATCAATGACACTCTCGGACATCATATCGGTGACTTGTTGTTGACGCAGGTGGCACAGCGCCTGCGCACCAAATTACGCGCCTCGGATACCGTGGCGCGGATGGGAGGCGATGAATTCGCGGTATTGCTGCCAGCCGTGGATGCCAAACATGCCGGTATGGCATCGCGCATGCTGTTGCAGGCGTTGCGGGCGCCGTTTACCGTCGAGGAACACAATCTGAGTGTCGGCGCCTCGATCGGCATCGCGCTTTATCCTGAAAACGGCGTGGATGCCAGCGTGCTGATGCAGCGTGCCGATGTCGCGATGTACGCCGCCAAGAGCAGCGGCAATGGCTTCTCTTTTTACAATCCCGCGGTAGACCAGAATTATCCGACGCGCCTGACGTTGCTGTCGGATTTGCGTCTGGCGGTCGAACACGAGCAATTCGAGCTTTATTACCAGCCGATCGTCAATCTCGCCACCAGCAAGGTCACCGGCATCGAGGCATTGGCCCGTTGGCGTCATCCGCGCGATGGCGTGCTATTGCCGGACAGCTTTATTCCGTTGTTGGAACAGTCGGGACTGATCCGCGGCCTGATGCCGTGGGTGGTAAGCGAGGCGCTTAAACGCGCCCATGCGCTGCAGCTTGCCGGTTCACCGCTGACGGTATCGATCAATCTGTCGATGCGGGATTTGCAGGATCCTTATATTGTTGAAAGTTTTGCCGAGCAACTGGAGGCCTATCAGGTTGCTGCTGGCTCGATCGTACTCGAGATCACCGAGAGCGCGGTGATGACCGATGCGGCGCGCACGCATGAACTGCTGTCGAAACTCTCGGGGATGGGCCTGAAAATCGCCATTGATGATTTCGGTACCGGCTATTCGTCGCTTACGTATCTGAAAAAGTTACCGGTAAATACACTGAAAATAGACAAGTCGTTTGTCATCGGTATGACCACGGATGAGAATGACGCCGCAATCGTCCGTACCAGCATCGATCTGGCACACAATCTGGGACTCAAGGTAGTGGCCGAAGGGGTGGAGACCGAGGCGGCACTTAAGCAGCTCAAGGCGCTCGGATGCGATTTGGTCCAAGGCCATTACATCGGCCGTCCGTTGCCGCATGCTGAACTGGAAATGTGGCTCGCGCAGTCGGCCTGGGGACTTGGCAACGCGCTGAAAGCAGAAGATGAGCAGAAACGGCTGTATTCTTAGTGTTCAGAGTTCAGTTTGTGATCAGCTTTTGCACGGTTTTCTGATTAATTTTATCCGCCTGCCGCTGTCCGCGAACCGTCGCGAGAATCAGCATTGTCCTAACTAGCCGCCACGACTGATAAAAATCTGTCAGTGTGCATAATGTTTATGCACATCCTCATGGGCAACGTGAGCGGAGGATTGGTAATGGCTCGGTGACAGGATTTGGCGGTGCCTTTAGTTATGTAACATATTGATTTATAAAATAATAATAAAGAGGTCTATTTTTTAATCAACCCGGCGATGGGTTCGGGCTCTTCCCGCTCGCAAGCGATAGCACTTAGCTATTCACAATGTTATCCACAGACCTTGTTAGCAACTTTTTCCGCTCGTTTTGAGACAGGCAGTTAGCGGCGCATTGTTAGTAATGTCTGAACGTGGAGCATTTTTGTTCCACGGCAGCGACGATTCAAGCAACAACATTTTTTTGACTGGCCGGTAATAAAATCGATCAAGCTTGACCGCGTTAGCTATTCCGTCGCCGCTTCCATTAAAGTCGCGTCATGTCGCCGCCGTTATGCATTTATCAAGTTGCCGTTCCTGCGCCGCTGTATCAGCTATTTGACTATCTCGCCCCCGATTCCGCCGCCGCGGTGCCAGGGACACGCGTTCGTGTGCCGTTTGGCCGACGTGAAATGATCGGCGTGCTCATCGGAACGTCAAACAAGAGCGATGTGGCGCGCGGTCGACTGAAACGTGTTGCCGCGGTGCTGGACACCCAGCCGTTGCTGCCGGCGTCGTTGATAAAATTGCTGCAGTGGGCGGCCCATTACTATCACCATCCGTTTGGCGAAGTAGTGCATGCGGCCATGCCGGTGTTGTTGCGCGCAGGCCGACCCGCGATCGCCACCGGTGAGCGCATCTGGCGCATTACGCCGGCGGGTGCGCAGGCCGATCTGGATCAGCTGACGCGCGCACCCGCGCAACGACGCGTGCTGGAAGCGCTGCGGCGTGCACCCGGACTGCGCGACCAGGATTTCGAGGCTATTTCTCGCAGCTGGCGTCAAGCGTTAAAGACGCTGAGCGCGCGCAATTTCGTGATTGCGGAGCAACTTGATTGTCTCGCCACCGTCAGCACGCCGTTCGAAACACCGCACACGCTGACCGACGCCCAGCAGCGAGCGGCCGATGCCATCAGTGTCGCTGACGGTTACCACTGTTTCCTGCTCCATGGCGTCACCGGCAGCGGCAAGACCGAGGTCTATCTGCGCGCGATCCAGCGTGCGCTGGCACAGGAACGTCAGGTGCTGGTGCTGGTGCCGGAAATCGGACTCACGCCGCAATTGGTCGCGCGCTTTCGACGCCGTTTCGCGGCGCCAATCGCGGTGCTGCATTCCGGACTCAACGAACAGGAACGCCTTTGCGCGTGGCTCATGGCCCGTTCCGGTGACGCTGCGATTGTCCTGGGCACGCGCTCGGCGGTATTTGTGCCGCTGGCGAATCCCGGATTGATTATTGTCGACGAGGAGCACGATGCCTCGTTCAAACAGCACGAGGGTTTTCGCTATCACGCGCGCGACGTCGCGATCATGCGCGCTTCGCGTGAGGGCATTCCGATCGTGTTAGGGAGCGCGACCCCGGCGCTTGAAAGCCTCAAGCATGCGCGCGAGGGTCATTACACCTTGCTCGATCTGCCGCAGCGTACCGGCAGCGCCCGTATGCCGGAGGTGCGCTTGCTCGATATGCGCCGCCTGAAACCGGATCAGGGCCTGTCGCATCCGCTGCGCCAGGCGATCGCCGAACGACTGGCTCGCGCCGAACAGGTGCTGCTGTTTCTCAACCGCCGCGGCTTTGCGCCGGTGTGGATGTGTTATGCCTGCGGCTGGACCGCGCCGTGTGAACGTTGTGACGCGCGTCTGAGCTTCCACAAACGCAGCGGCCGCTTGCACTGCCATCATTGCAGCGCCGAACACGCCCTGATCGAGCAGTGTCCGTCCTGCCACGGTAGCGAATTGCACGCGCTGGGCGAAGGGACCGAGCGGGTCGAGGCCGCGCTGGAAAAGTATTTCCCCGACGCGCGTATCGAGCGCATCGACCGCGACAGCACGCGTCGCAAGGGTTCACTGGAAGCAAAGCTCGAGCGCGTGCAATCGGGTGCCGCCAATCTGCTGATCGGCACGCAGATGCTTTCCAAGGGTCATGACTTTCCCAACGTGACGCTGGTGGGCGTTTTGAATGCCGATCACGGGCTCTACAATGCGGACTTCCGTTCGCCGGAACGCCTGTTCCAGCAGATCATGCAGGTCAGCGGCCGCGCCGGCCGCGCGGACAAGCCGGGTGAGGTGTTGATCCAGACCTGGCATCCGGAGCATCCGATTTTTGCCGCGCTCGCGCGCCATGATTTCCACGGCTTCGCTGATTACGCGCTGGCCGAACGTTCCGCTACGCGTTATCCGCCGTATAGTCATCTGGCATTGCTGCGCGCCGAAACTGCCAAGCCCGGATTAGCGCTGTCCTTTTTGGCAGAGGCGCATGCGGCGGCGCTGAAGCTCAATCGCGATCGCACACTTGAGGTCATGGACCCGTCACCGGCACCGATGGAGCGGCGCGCCGGACGCTTCCGCGCTCAGCTGCTGGTGCAATCGCTCGAGCGTAAGCGTCTGCACCTCTTTCTCGAAGCCTGGGTCGCACAGCTGATCGAATCCAAACTGGCCAAACGCGTGCGCTGGTCGCTCGATGTGGATCCGGTGGACTTGTATTGAGCTAGGCCGTGTCGAGCTTGCGCGTCCCATTTAACTGGCAACGCGCGATGGCATTGCGTATGGCGTCAATCGCTGGCGTGCGCGTAAAGCTGCTGCGCCAGGCGAGCACTACACGACGCTCTGGCACCGGCCTGGCGAACGGTCGGTATACGAGCAGGCCCTTTTTCGGCAACGGGTTCGGCACCGCGCTCGCCGGCATGACACTGATGCCGATGCCGCTGGCTACCATATGGCGGATGGTTTCGAGGGAGCTGCCTTCAAACGTTCGCTGCATGCCTTCGCCGGTACTGAAGCGCGATATCTCGGGACACACCTGCAATACCTGGTCGCGGAAGCAGTGGCCGGCGCCGAGCAGTAGCATGGTGTCCTGTTTCAGGTCCGCGGCCGGGATGGTTTTGCGTTTTTCCCACGCGTGGCCCGCCGGCAGCACGACGACGAAGTCCTCGTCGTAGAGCGGGGCGGTCTCGATACCGGGCTCGGCGAAAGGCAATGCGAGAATGGCCGCATCGATCTCGCCTTGCTTGAGCAGCTCGAGTAGTCGTGACGTAAACGTTTCCTCCACGAACAGCGGCATCCGCGGCGCCGCCTTGTGCAGCGCCGGTACCAGCGGCGGCAGCAGATACGGTCCGATGGTGTAGATCACTCCCAGCCGCAACGGGCCGGTCAGCGGATCCTGGCCCTGTTTGGCAAGTTCCCCAATCGCATTCGCCTGTTCCAGCAGGCGCTGCGCCTGCGCGACGATCTGTCCGCCGATGTCCGTCAGCGCGACCTCCGCGGTGCCGCGTTCGAAAAGCGTGACGCCCAGTTCCTGCTCCAGATTTTTTACCGCGACCGACAGCGTTGGTTGCGACACGAAGCAGGCCGCCGCGGCGCGCGCGAAATGGCGCTCGCGGGCGACGGCAACGATGTATCTGAGTTGGGTCAGGGTCATGGGCGTTAGGGAAAGTCTATCACCGTCTTTAATAAATACGATTAGAAGACAGGATCTGATAGCTATAATCTTTGGCGCCTGATGAATCGGGACTTGGTCCCCAACCTTTGTAAGGAGCCTGTTTATGAAAACTGTCGGCCAGCAGCTGGACGCCTTCCGTGTCGTCGGCGTCAAACCCAAGTTCAACCACCACGAGGAGAACGGCCAATCGGCGTTCGAGGACATTACCGAGAGCTCGTTCCCGGGCAAGTGGAAGGTCATTTACTTTTATCCCAAGGACTTCACGTTTGTTTGTCCGACGGAGATTGTCGAGTTCGATCGCCTCGCGCCGGACTTCGCCGATCGCGACACCATCGTTATCGGCGGCAGTACCGACAATGAGTTCGTCAAACTCGCGTGGCGTCGCGAGCACAAGGACCTGAACCGTCTGAACCACTGGCAATTCGGCGACGTCAGCGGTGCGCTCGTCGACATGCTCGGGATACGTGATCCGAAAGCGGGCGTGGCGTTGCGGGCGACGTTCATCGTCGATGCGGACAACGTGATTCAGCATGTGTCCGTCAATAACCTGAATGTCGGTCGCAACCCGGAGGAAATCCTACGCGTGCTCGATGGCCTGCAAACCGACGAACTGTGCCCGTGCAACCGCGTTGTCGGCGGCGACACCCTCGATAGCCCGGCACCCGAAATCAAAGCCGCTTAGGAGACCGACCATGGAATTTATCGATACGCTCAAGACCCGCATTCCGGATTACGCCAAGGACCTGCGTCTGAATGTCGACACCGTCATCGGACGCTCGTCCCTGGCACCGCATGAGACGCTAGGCGCCGTGCTCGCCGCGGCCTATGCGGCGAAGTCGCCGGCGCTGGTCGAGGCGATTCGCGGTGCGACCGAGCTCTCGGCCGAGGATGAAACCGCGGCGCTGACCGCGGCGGCACTGATGGGCATGACCAACGTCTGGTACAGCTACGTGGATCTCGCCGGCGATGCCGAACTCAAGACCCAACCGGCGCAACTACGGATGAATGCGTATCAAACGTTCGGCGGTGTCGATAAGCGGCGTTTCGAGTTGTACGCGCTCGCGGCCAGCATCGTCGGCAAATGCCGCTCCTGCATCAGCGCGCACTTCGCGACGCTGAAGCAGGAAGGGCTCACCGCGGTGCAGTTGCGCGATGTCGGCCGCATCGCCGCGCTGGTGCAGGCGGTGGCACTGGTGTTCGCCGTTGAGGAGCATACGGCCGAAGCCGTCTGACGTTATCCGTCGGTCGTTGCGCCCCGGCATCGGGGCGCAGCCTCGGGGTTCAATCGGGAATGACTTCAAGCAAATCACGCCCGTTGTCATCGTGGCGCAGACGATAGAGCTTCCATGCCGCGTCACCGTGCGCGCGGCAGGCGCCATAGAGGAATGGCATCGAGCGTCCGACGAGTGAAAAGCGCAGGTCGTTGAACCAGACGCAGCGGCGTTCCGGCGTGTGATCCACGCGGTAGACGGCCGGGTACATCGCGAAGCGGCGATAGCGCCGCAGCGCATCCGAGGCCCACGCTGCTTGCACCAGGTCGGGGTCGGTGTGGCCGAAGCGCGGCAGCTGTTGCCATGTCGCGACCTTCACCGGCCAGTACGACGCATGCACGCGGCTCAGCCACCACGCGTCGGGTGGCGGAGGCGGTGGAATTTCGTTGCGGATCAGGCTCACGTAGCTGCGGTGATAAACCTGCGGCTGTTCGACCATCACCATCCAGTTAAACGGCGAAAACGGTTGCGGGATCGCGCCGGCACTGGCTGCGTCGAGACTGTTGGCAGCGATATAGGAATCGCCGACCGCGACCGCGCGCTGATACAGAACGGTGTCAAAGCCGATATAGCCGGCGAGCAGCACGAGCCCGGCAACGGCCGGCGCCCGCGATTTCTTCCAGACTGCCGCGGCTACCAGGCCGGCGACGATGATGCCGGTAAAATACAGATCGATGATAAACGTTGTCGGCAGCTGCAGGCGCCAGGTCGAAAACGGCGCGAAGATCATGGTGCCGAACGCAGTCACGACGTCGCCGGCAATGTGAATCGCGATGCCGAGCGCACAGATCCCGACGAACGCGCGCCACGGATAACGCCGGCGCGTGATCAGCGAAAATAGCAGCGCCAGCCCGATTGCCCACAGCGGCAACAGAATGACGGAATGCGTCACGCCCCGATGCGTCGTCAGGTACGTGAGTGGATCGATGAAATTGACGATGAAATCCGAATCGGGAAATGCTGCGGCCACGAACCCGGCCCACATGCGCCACCGTCGCGGTAGCTGATCTGCGCGCGGCGCCGCCGGTTCGGTCGCACGCGCGAGCAGTGCGCCGGAAAGGGCGTGCGTGAGCGTGTCCATCTGTCGCTAGAATGGTTTGACCACGGCCAGAATCACGATCGCAAGCAGCAACACCACCGGCAATTCGTTGAGCCAACGATAAAACACATGACCATGCTGATTGCGATCATGCCTGAAATCGAGCAGCAGTTTGCCGCAGTAGACGTGGTAGGCGATCAGCAGTGCTACCAGCACGAGCTTTGCCACCAGCCATCTGCCGCTGACGCCATAGCCGAGCCACAACCATGTCCCAAAGACGATCGTCAGCACGCCGCCCGGCGTCATGATGCCGAAGAAAAGTTTGCGTTCCATGATCTTGAAGCGCTCGATGCCGAGCGTATCGACCGCCAGCGTGTGATACACGAACAGCCGCGGCAGATAAAACAGTCCGGCAAACCACGTCACCATGAATACGATGTGTAGGGCCTTGATCCAGAGCATGCGCGGTTGCCTTGCGGTAGCGAAGCATCGATGATAGCGCGCATGATTTTTACGCGATACCTGGCGGCGGCCGTGGCGTGCATGACGGTCGCCACGCCCGTGCACGCGGGCGTTGACGACTGGGTGCAGCGGCAGCTCGATCGCCACCTCCCGCTGGATGCCGATACCGTTGCCCGCGGTCTGCGCGCGGCGCTTGAAAAAGGCACGCAACACGCGGTCGAGACACTCGGGCACGAAAATGGTTTCTGGGTGCACCCGACCCTGCGTATCCCGGTGCCGCCGAATCTGCGTAAAGTCGAGGCCGGACTGCGGCAACTGAGACAGGACAAGATCGCCGATGATTTCATCCATTCGCTCAATCGTGCGGCGGAAGACGCAACCCCCGCGGCGCGCGCGATTTTTCTCGAAGCCATTCGCAACATGACGGTGCCGGATGCGCTCGGTATCCTGAAGGGCCCGCCTGACGCGGCGACGCGGTATTTTCGCCAGCACGCACAGGCGCCCCTGGCCGCTGCGTTTCGACCAATCGTGGCGCGCTCCACCGCGGCCGTGGGCGTGACGGCCAGCTACAAGCGTTTCGTGAAAAAGGCCAGTCCGTTTGGACTCGTCGATGCGCAGGAATTCGATCTCGACGAATATGTGACCGCCAAGGCGCTCGATGCGCTGTTTCAGTTGATCGCCGACGAAGAGCGGCACATCCGCGAAGACCCGCTCGCGCGCACGACCGAATTACTGCGAAAGGTTTTTCGCTAGTCGCGCATCGGCCGGCGGCAGAAACAGAATCTGCAAGTCATTGAGGAAACGCCGGCCGTGGTCGGTGGGCTGGATCCAGTCGGCGGTCAGGGTCAGCAGATTCTTTTCCTGCGCCGTGATTAGCATCGGCCGCAGGCTATCCAGCGCCAGTCCGGTGCGTTCAGAAAACAGCCGCGTCGAGAAACCCGTGGTCAGGCGCAACGCATTCAGCATGAATTCAAACGGCACGTCATCGAGCGCAACGCGCTGATCACCGCCGAGCGCCTGCGGCGTGCCGGCATGCGCGAGATAGTCCTTCGGTTGTTTTATTTTCCAGCATCGGGAAATTCCGTTGGCATCGGTGAGCTTGGCGTGGGCACCGGCGCCGATGCCGAGGTAATCGCCGAACTGCCAGTAATTGAGATTGTGCCGGCACTCGAAGCCCGCGCGCGCGTACGCCGATACTTCGTATTGATGAAAACCGGCAGCCGCCAGCTCGTGTTCGATCGCCTGCTGCATGGCCCAGGTGGTGTCGTCGTCCGGTAATTGCGGCGGGCGCGCGTGAAACAGGGTATTCGGTTCGAGCGTGAGCTGATACGCGGACAGATGAGTTGGTTCGAGTTCGATGGCGGCACGAATATCGGCCAGTGCCTCGTCGAGACTTTGTTGCGGCAGGCCATACATCAGATCGAGATTGAAATTATCGAAACCGGCGGCACGCGCGGCATCGGCGGCACGCAAGGCCTCGTCGCGACCGTGGATGCGACCGAGGGCGAGCAGTTTGTCCGACGCGAAACTCTGTACGCCGATCGAGAGCCGATTCACGCCCGCGCCGCGAAAACCGCGAAAGCGCTCGACGTCCACGGTCCCGGGGTTGGCTTCGAGTGTGATCTCCGCATCCGGCGCCAGCGTGACGCGCGCGCGTACACCCGCGAGTAGTCGCGCGATCGCCGCCGGCGAAAAAAGGCTCGGTGTGCCGCCGCCAAAGAAAACCGTGCTCACCACTCGCCGAGACGCGTGCGTCAATTCCTGATCCAGATCGCGCAGCAATGCATCGACATAGGCATTCTCGGGAATTTCCCCGCGCGCCTCGTGCGAATTGAAGTCGCAATACGGGCACTTGCGCACGCACCAGGGCAGGTGGATGTATAACGAGAGCGGCGGCAGGGTGTCGAAATGGACCATACATCTCAGATGTGCACAGCAGATTTTATGCATTCTACACGGTTTTGCGCCGCCTCCGCGGTGCGCCGCGATAGCGCAAGAATCGGGTTGTTGCCGGGCGGCCCGCGCTACTAAGATGCGGCCATGACTTTCAATCGTGATTATCAACGGGTCGAGCGCGCGATTCAGTTTTTGTCGCAACACGTGCGCGAACAGCCGCGGCTGGAGCAGGTCGCGGCCGAGATTGGTTTGAGCGAGTATCACTTCCAGCGCCTGTTTCGGCGCTGGGCCGGCATCAGCCCGAAACGCTTCCTGCAATATCTTACGGCCGAACAAGCGTGCGAGCTGCTGCGGAGTTCGCGTTCGGTGCTCGATGCCGCGTTCGACGCCGGGCTCTCCGGCACCGGTCGTTTGCACGACCTGATGATCGCGATGCACGCGGCCACACCGGCCGAGGTCAAGTCCCGTGGTGCCGGCCTCGCTATCCATTATGGTATCCACCCCAGTCCGTTCGGCGAATGTCTGATCGCCGTGACGGAACGTGGAATCTGTGCACTCGAATTCCTGTCACCGCTGACGCGCGCGCAGTCGATAGCAAACCTGAAGGCGTCGTGGACGGCGGCGAATGTGCGCGAATCACCGCGGATGACGCGCGCGATCGTCGAACGGCTTTATGAACCGCGGTCGAAGCGGACGCCGCCGCCGATTTACGTCGCCGGTACCAATTTTCAGATACGCGTGTGGGAGGCGCTGCTGCGCATCCCTCCCGGTTGTATCGCGGCGTACGAAGATGTTGCACGACTGCTCGGCGTGCCGCGTGCAACGCGCGCCGTCGCCAGTGCCGTCGCGCGCAATCCGGTGGCGTTATTGATCCCGTGTCATCGCGTGATTCGCAAGACCGGTGCGTTCGGCGACTACCGTTGGGGGACTGCGCGCAAACAGGCGTTGCTCGCGTGGGAATCGGCGCGCCCGCGCCCGTAAAAATAAAAAAAGTTGCACGCTAAAAATTCGCGTCGTTCCGCTATTTCTTTTTGAGTTGACCGTTCATGCGAACGGTCGCACTGTTTTTTGTGCGCCCGCGCACATTCATTTTATTTCGGAACCGGCATCCTTCAGCGCGAGTCCAATCCAGTGAGCGGTGATTTTTACTGATCTTAAACAGTGACAGGAGAACATCATGACACGGATTGAAAAATCGATTGAGGTGAACGTTCCGGTGCGAACGGTCTATAACCAGTGGACCCAGTTCGAGGACTTCCCGCGTTTCATGGAAGGCGTGCAGTCGGTGGAACAGCTCGACGACACCCACATCCAGTGGCACGCGGAAATCGGCGGCAAGGAAAAGGAGTGGGAATCCGAAATTCTGGAACAGGTCCCTGACAAGCGCATCGCCTGGTGCAGCGTCGAGGGCGCGGAGAATGCTGGCGCCGTGACGTTCGAGCCGCTCGGCCCGAACAAGACGCGGGTTGATCTGGTGATGGAGTATGAACTGGAAGGATTCGTGGAAAATGTCGGCGATACCATCGGTGTGACCTCACACCGCATCAAGGGCGATCTCGAGCGCTTCAAGGAATTCATCGAGTCGCGTGGCAGAGAGACCGGTCAATGGCGTGGTGAAGTCCGCAGCGGGCGCAAGCTCGGCCCGAAAAATTCGACCGCCGACGCTCGTTCATCGAGTGACACCTTGAGCGGCACCGACCCTTACAACAAGCGCCAGCACTAAGAGCGCTCCGGCGTCGCTCGCCGTCCGCCCGCTGTCGGTTCACGCCGGCAAGCGGGCATTTTTTGGATTAATCCGACACGCCCCACACGTCCGACGTCACCGGTTCAAACCGGCGTGTGTCCGAGCGCGGCGACCAATGCGCGCAATGCCTGTCCGCGATGAGAAAGCTGGTTCTTGATCTGTGGCGGAAGTTCAGCGGCCGAGCAATTGTGTGTCGCGACCCAGAATACCGGATCGTAACCAAAGCCATTGTTTCCGCGCGCCGCCGCCAGAATACGTCCCTCCCACGTTCCGTGCGCGATGATGGGTGCCGGGTCCTGTGCGTGGCGCAGACAAACCATCACGCATTGAAAACGGGCGCTGCGTTGCAGCTCCGGCACATCGCGCAGGTCATCGAGAAGTTTTTGCAGGTTGTGGGCATCGGTGGCAGCCGGGCCGGCGTAGCGTGCGGAATAGATGCCGGGCGCGCCATTCAGGTAGTCCACTTCGATGCCGGAATCATCGGCGATTGCGGGCAGACGCGTATGGTGTGCGGCGTGACGCGCCTTCAGGATTGCGTTCTCGACAAAGCTCAGGCCGGTTTCTTCCACGTCCACGATCTGAAACTGCGATTGCGGTAGCGCGTGGATGTCGAAGCTAGACAGGATCTGGTTGATCTCGCGCAGCTTGCCGGCGTTGGCGCTCGCGAGCACAACGGTTCGGGTCATGCCATCCCCAAAGCTTCCTTCTGGATCGCGATCAGGCGCTGGATGCCGGTTTCGGCGAGCGCGGTCATCGCCAGCATTTCCTCGCGCGAGAAAGCCTTGCCTTCGGCGGTACCCTGGACCTCGATAAAACCGCCGTTGTCGTTCATTACGAAATTGGTGTCGGTATCTGCGTTGGAGTCTTCGAGATAATCGAGGTCGAGCACCGGCACGCCTTTGTAGATACCGGCGGAAATCGAAGCGATGAGCTGACGCACCGGATTGACGTTGATCAGCTTAAGCTCGCGCGCGCGGTTGATCGCATCCACGAGCGCGACACAGCCGCCGGTGATGGAAGCGGTACGGGTGCCGCCGTCGGCCTGGATCACGTCGCAGTCGATGGTGAACGTACGTTCGCCGAGTTGCTTCAGGTCCACCGCCGCACGCAGGCTGCGACCGATCAGACGCTGAATCTCGAGCGTGCGCCCGCCCTGTCGGCCAGTCGTGGCCTCGCGGCTGCTGCGCGTGTGCGTTGCACGCGGCAGCATTCCGTATTCGGCGGTAATCCACCCCTGGCCTTTCCCTTTGAGGAACGGCGGGACCTTTGTGTCCATGCTGACGGTGCAGATCACGCGGGTATCGCCGAATTCCACCAGCACCGAACCCTCCGCGTGTTTGGTGTAGTGGCGCGTGAGGCGAATCGCTCGCAGCTCATCGGGTTGTCGGCCGCTTGGTCGCATTGGGGGCTCCGGATCTCTGGAATGAATGGGGACGTGCTATCGATGCTAGCGCACGCGCGGTGCGCGAGCGAGACCGCGAGCGTAACAGGTTTCACGACCGGGCATATCGAAACAGACGGCGTGTGCGGATTGCCTACGTCTTGGGTTCGCGGCTGCGCAAATATTGCTCGAGCTCGCGGATTTCATCCGCCACGCTGCGCCCACCCTCTTTGGGCGCGGCCTGGTTTTGCTGGTGCTTGAGCGCGCCCTTCATGCTCGCGGCGGTATTGATCATGGTGCGTTCATCAACGTGCGCGGGCGCGTTGCCCTGCAACGGGAATGTCGTCGGCGCCTCGTCCAGCCAGCGTAGACACATTACGCTCAGGTTGTCGCAGCCGTCCTGCATCCTGGCTTCGGCATTGAACAGCATTTCTTCCGTGGCCTCGTCGAGCGAGCCGCGCTTCATGAGTTGCAGCAATTCATCCGGGGTGAGTGCTTCCCACAGGCCATCGGAACACAGCAGCAGCACGTCATCGCGCGCGAGCGCGGTTTCCTCGCCCAGGGCAATCGAGGGTTTGTTCGGCCCGCCGACGCATTTGGTCAACTTCCCCTTTTGCGGGTGGTGGCGCATCTCGTCTTCCGTGACCAGACCGTCATGACGCAGTTCCTCGACGGTGGAATGATCCTGCGTGCGCTGCAGCAGCCGCCCGTGACGAAAGTGATACAGGCGACTGTCGCCGACATGCGCCCAGTAGGCATAACCGTTTTGCACCAGACAGATCACGCAGGTGGTGCGCGGCTGGATATCCGCCATGCTCGCCTTGCTGCGGCGCAGGATCGCCTGGTGTGCCTGCAGGATACTGAGTGCGAGAAAGGCGGAAGGGCGGTTGATGATGTCACTGCGTACGGTCTGGAACGAATGCACGATGGTTTGCGCCAGCAGCTCGGAGGCGATCTCGCCGCCGCGGTGTCCACCGAGGCCGTCGGCCACTACCATTAACACCGCGTTGTCGCGCTCCGCGACCCCAATGCGATCCTGGTTCGTCGGGCGCGCACCGCGTGCGCTGTGATAGGCCAACTCGTATTTCATGTCATGGCGTCTTTCTTCGACCACGGCCAGCGAAACTTCAGGCGCGTGAGCAGTGAACTTCCACCGTGGTTGGGCGAGCTGTACGGCTGGCTCAGCACCGCGGCCAGATCGTCCACGCTCTGCGGACGCTCGAGCTGGTTCATCTGCAGACACCAGTCGACGGCCTCGAGCAGCTGGCGCGAGTAGTAACGCCGGAATTGCTTCACCGCCGGTTTCAATTTGTCGCGCTGCGCGCGTTCGGGCGCGGCCAGCGGCGCCCGCCCACTCATGCACGACCACATCGAAGCACCGATGGCGTAGAGATCGGTCCAGGGTCCGATATGGCCGCGGCGGTGCTGTTCCAGCGGCGCAAAGCCCAGTGTCAGGGTATGCGCGCCCGCGCGTTGATTGCCCTTGAATGCCGACTGCGCGGCACCGAAGTCGAGCAACAGCGGGCGCCCGCCGGGACGCAGCCAGATGTTGGACGGCTTGATGTCCAGGTGCATGAACCCGAGTTTGTGTATTTCGCGCAGGCCATCGAGCAGTTGCAGGAACACGGTGCGGATGAATTTTTCCGACAGCCGCCCGTCCTGGCGCTTGAGATAGGCGCGCAGGTCCATGCCTTCTTCGTGATCCATGACCAGGTAAACGGTATTGTTCTCGCGGAAGAAATCGGTGACGCGCACGATGTTCGGATGTTGCAGCTTCGACAGCGCCGCGGCCTCGTCGAAGAAGCGACGCATGCCCTGACGGAAGGTGCTGTCGGTTTCGGCGGAGATGCTCTCCACGGTTTCGCCTTCGAGCCGCGTCGCCTGATTGCTCGGCAGGTACTCCTTTACCACCACCTTGCGCTGCAGCTGGGTGTCGTCGGCGAGATACACAATGCTGAAGCCACCACCACCGAGGGTCTTGATGACGCGGTAGTGGTGCAGCGTGTAGCCGGGGGGCAGGGCGTTTTCGAGCTTGATGGCCACGGGTAGCTGGATGAATGCCTGGAATCGAATCTGTACTCCATTATATACGCATGGCCCCGACACCGAGCATTCGGGTGTTGCCACCGGCTTTTTCGGTTTACCATGCGCCTCATTCCGATAAGACTTGATTGCCGCCATGACCCTTAGCATGACCGCGTTTGCGCGGCGAGAGCGCTCCACGCCGTGGGGCAATCTCGCGTGGGAACTTCGTTCCGTGAACCATCGCTATCTCGAGATCGCACTGCGGTTGCCGGAGGAGCTACGCGGTCTGGAACCGAAGCTGCGCGAACGCATCGCCGAGAACGTCACGCGCGGGCGCGTGGATGTGACGCTGCACTGGAAGCCGGCGGCGGGTGATGACGACACGCTCGAACTCGATGCCAAGCAGATCACGCGTCTAATGCAGGCGGTCAAGTCGCTCGACCGCTTCGGGCTTGCGATCGCGCAACCGAATGCATTTGAGTTGCTGCGCTGGCCGGGCGTTATCCGCGCGCCGGATCTGGATGTCGAGGGGTTAAATCGCGAAGCGCTGACCTTGCTCGGCGACGCATTGGAGGAGCTGCGCGCGACGCGCGTGCGCGAAGGCGCGCGCCTGAAACAGTTCATGCTCGAGCGACTGCAGGCACTCGAGGGACACGTTCATGCGGTGCACGCGGTACTACCGGAAGTAGTACGGGCGTTTCGCGAACGGCTTGCGGCGCGCCTGGCCGAGCTCGTCGCGAATCTCGATCCAGCACGCATCGAACAGGAGATCGCCCTGTTCGCCAACCGCAGCGACGTCGCGGAAGAACTCGAACGTCTGAGCGCGCACGCGCAGGAAGCACGGCGCGTCCTTGAGGGCGGTGGACAGGTCGGGCGGCGCCTTGATTTCCTGATGCAGGAATTCAATCGCGAAGCGAATACGCTGGGTTCCAAATCCGCCGACCTGCGCGTGACCAACGCCGCGGTCGAACTCAAGGTGTTGATCGAACAGATGCGCGAGCAGGTGCAGAATATTGAATAGTGCCGATGCGTCAGGACCCGTCGGTTTCCCACAAAATACGTAATTCCCACAGCCCTGCAGTGGTTTGTCCTCGGCTTATACTGATCTAAGCTTTTAGTGGTCGCTGCAAACACGGGCGCGAAAATTATTACAACGATACCAGCCTCATCGGATATCGGACGCGGGGGTCAGCGGCTACGCGGCAAGATGGCGCGTGGCTAACTTTTTTCCTGCGGAGATTGCTATGAAAATTTTGAATAAAGCGGTTATCAGTTTGATGGTCGCGATGGCCGGCATCGCGCTGGTCACGAGCGCCAGCGCCGAGAAGCGGTTGTCGATCGCGACCGGACCCACCAGTGGTGTTTACTTTCCCTTGGGTGGCGCGGTTGCCAAGATTCTGGCGGCGAACATTCCGGATACCGCCGCGACCCACGAAGCCACCAGTGCCTCGGCCGATAATATTCGGATGATTGTCGCCGGCAAGGCCGACGTCGCATTTTCGCAGGCCGACACCGCCTGGGACGGTTACAAGGGTTATAACAAGTTTGAACAACCGCAGCCGATCCGGACGCTGGCGGTGTTGTACGCCAACAGCCTGCAGCTGGTGACATTGAAAGAGGCCGGTATCAGCAAGGTGGCCGATCTGCGCGGCAAGCGTGTCTCGACCGGTCCCAAGGGCAGCGGCACGGAAATATGGGGCAACCGCCTGTTGCAGGCCGCCGGTCTCGATCCGGAAAAGGATATCGTGCGCAGCCAGCTCGGCCCGAGCGAATCGGCCGCGGCACTGAAGAAAAAGGAAATTGATGCGTTCATCTGGTCGAGCGGCGTACCGACCAAGGCGATTGCCGAACTGGCCAGGGAACCGGGCGTAAAAATCCACCTGCTCAATACCGCGTCGCTGGTCGCGGCAATGTTGCGCAAGTATGGGCCGGTATACACCGACGGCGAGATTCCGCTTTATAAAGAATCAAAGATTCCGGTGGCGAGTTATGTCGGTATTACCGCGCCGGTGCCGGTAGCGCAGGTATGGAACCTGCTGATCGTAAAAGCCGACATGGACGACAAACAGGCGTACAACATCGTCAAGGCGCTGTTCGATCACCGCGACGAACTCGTTGCCGCCCATCCCGATGCCGCCAACATCGAGTTAACGAATCAGGGCAAGGGCGGTTCGCCGATTCCGTTCCATCCGGGCGCGAAGAAATATTATACCGAGCGCGGCGTGCGCATCCTTCGTTAAGCTGGCATGGACCTGGCGTTGATCTCTATTGCCGCGGCGCTGGTTTGCACGCCGGTACTGGAGATCAACGCCGAATCCGGATCGCGTGAGCGTTTTGCGCTCGACATCAACGCCGGCTTCAGCGTCACCTATTGGCACTCCATGTACGATGCGCCCGTCACCGAGAGTTTCGTCGTTGGCGAGCGCGAGATTCGTTTGACCACGGTGCGCAGTCCGAGCGCGGCGGTACTGGAATATCTGGCGGTCGGCGGCTCCCCGGATCAGGATGTGGCCGTGGCGCGGCGTTTCGATTCGATCGCCTTTCGCGTCGCTACCAAGGAACCGCAACGACTCGCGATTGGTGAGCGCCAGTGGTCGTTCCGCGAATTCGGTGGGCCAGGTGCCCGTTTGGTGTTCGTTCCGCAAGCGGATTGCACCGCAAAATAATTCCACCTCGAGACCGCGCTTCAAAACCCGGCGCGATTGAGGTGTAATGGCGCGCTAGTGAAAGCCGCCAAACTCTTTATTCTCTCCGCCGCCTCCGGCACCGGTAAGACCAGCCTTGCCTCGGCGTTGGTGCGGAGCACGCCCGGCGTCGAGACCTCGATATCGCACACCACGCGCAAACCGCGGCCGGGCGAACACGACGGTGTGCACTACCACTTCGTGGATCAGCCAACGTTCGATGCCATGATCGCGCGCGGCGAGTTTCTCGAACATGCCACGGTGTTCGGCAATTCCTACGGCACCGCCCGGATCGAAGTCGAAAGCCGTCTCCAGCAGGGCAGGAGCGTGGTGCTCGACATCGATTGGCAGGGCGCACGCTCGGTGAAGCGGCTGATGCCGGCGGCAGTGAGCATTTTCATCCTGCCGCCGTCGCGCGAGGCGCTGGAAGAGCGGCTGCGCCGTCGCGGTCAGGACAGCGATGCGGTTATCGCTCGGCGCATGCATGAGGCGATCGCGGAGATGAGCCACTTCAACGAATTCGACCACATCGTTGTCAACGACGATTTCGATCTGGCGCTGGCCGACCTGCAGAGAATCGTGCGTGGCGAGGGTACGGCGCGCGCCTCGCACGTCGATATTGACGCGTTATTGCGGGAATAAGGCGTGCCACACCGCCGGTACGGCTGGCAAACCCCCCTCGCGCTCGGCTAAAATGACGGAAGTGTTTTTTCCCGCCGCTGTCGGTGCAGGTCTGGACATAAACCGCGTCGGGCAACTTGTTTGACTGGTTGTCCTGCCTGGCGTGGATTCGAATTTCCTAATTTGAGGGTGAGGATGTTATGGCACGTGTCACCGTAGAAGATTGTCTCGACAATGTCGAAAACCGTTTCCAGCTGGTGCTGGTTGCCGCCAAGCGTGCACGCCAGCTGACTTTGGGCGCTGATCCGCATGTGGTACGCGGCAACGACAAGCCGACGGTACTGGCATTGCGTGAAATCGCCGGTGGTTTTGTGACCAATTCGATTCTCGATGAGGAGGCTCCGGTCTCCGTGGTGGAGGCAAATGAAATCGCAGCCAACCAGCCGGAAACGGGCGCGCTCGAAGCCCCGGCCGCCGGAGTCGGTAGCGACGCCTGAGTCCCAGGCCGTCGCTGACGCGCCGAGCTTCGACGTTGCCGACCTGCGCGCTCTTATCGAGACGTACCTGTCCGCGTCCGACGTCAACGACGTCATGCGCGCGTATCACTTCAGCGCCCAGGCGCATACCGGCCAGTGCCGCGTTAGCGGCGAACCCTATATTTTCCATCCGCTCGCGGTAACCCAGCTGCTCGCCGGCCTGCGGCTCGATTCGCGCACGCTGTGCGCTGCGCTGCTGCATGATGTGATCGAAGACACCGGCATCGAACTCGCGCGTATCGAGCGCGAGTTCGGTGATGAAGTCGCCGAACTGGTGGACGGCGTGTCCAAGATCACGCGCATGGAATTCCAGAGTCAGGAAGAGGCGCAGGCGGAAAATTTCCGCAAGATGCTGCTGGCGATGGCCGCCGACATCCGCGTGATCCTGATCAAACTCGCCGACCGGTTGCACAATATGCGCACCGTCGAGGCGTTGTCGCGCGAACGCCAGCGCGCGCTGGCGCGCGAGACGCTCGATATCTACGCGCCGATCGCCAATCGCCTGGGCGTGCGCCGCTGGGGTCTGGAACTGGAAGACCTCGGTTTTGCCGCGCTGTTTCCGATGCGCCAGCGCATCCTGTTTGAGGCCATGCGCAAACGCCATGGCAATCGCAAGGCGCTGGTGGAGAAGATTCGCAGCGCCGTCTCGACACAGCTCGAGCAGGAAACGCTCGACGCCGAGGTGCAGGGACGCGAGAAAAATCTCTACAGCATTTACAGAAAGATGCAGCACAAGCATCTGTCGTTCGAGCAGGTCTACGACGTCTACGGTTTCCGCGTGCTGGTGGACAAGGCCGACAACTGTTACCGCGCGCTCGGCATGATCCACAATCTGTACAAACCCATTCCCGGCCGCTTCAAGGATTACATCGCGATCCCCAAGGCCAACGGCTATCAGTCGCTGCATACGGTGGTCTTTGGTCCCTTCGGTGTCTCGATCGAAGTGCAGATCCGCACCGCCGAGATGCACCGCGTGGCCGAGGCCGGCGTGGCCTCGCACTGGTTGTACAAGAACGCCGATGCCAACGACCCGACGCGCCAACGTGCGCTGCAGTGGCTGAAGGAACTGCTCGACACGCAGCAGAAGGCCGGCAACTCGCACGAATTTCTCGAGCACCTCAAGGTCGATCTGTTTCCGGACGAGGTCTACGTGTTTACGCCGAACGGCGAAATCAAGAAACTCCCGCGCGGCGCCACCGTGGTGGATTTTGCCTACGACGTTCACACCGATCTCGGCAATCACTGTATCTCGGCCAAGGTCAACGGCCAGCTCGCGCCGATGCGCACTGCGCTCAAGAACGGCGATCGCGTGGAAATCCTCACTGCCGAATGGGCGCATCCGAGTCCGGTGTGGCTCGACTATGTCGTCACTGGCAAGGCGCGCGCGAACATCCGTCAGTTCCTGAAGAACCAGAAATTCAGCGAGGCCGTCAATCTCGGCAATCGTCTGCTCGAACGCGCATTGAAAGACTTCGGTGCCGATGCCGCGCAGCTCACCGACGCACAAAAGGACAGTCTGCTCGCGACGCTGCGGCTTTCGACCTGGAGCCAGTTGCTGAACGACATCGCGCTCGGCAACCGTCTCGCGGCAGTGATCGCGCGCCAGCTCGTGCCGACGACGGCCGATGCGGAATCGGGATTCAAGCTCACGCGCAAGTTTCGTGACCTGCTCAAAGGCAGCTCCAAAACGCCGGCGCTGGCGATCCGCGGTACCGAGGGCATCGTGGTCACCTACGGGCGCTGCTGTCATCCGATCCCGGGCGATGCGATCGTGGGCTTCCTGTCTGCCGGCCGCGGCGTCGTGGTGCATACCGATGACTGTCGCAACCTCGCGAAATATCGCGAGCATCCGGAACAGTGGATCGACGTTCAATGGGAGCACGAGATCAAGAGCGTGTTCCCGGTCGGCATTCTGGTGCAGGTCAAGAACAAGCGCGGCGTGCTGGCATCGGTGGCCGCGACCATCGCCGAGCAGGACGCCAACATCGATACCGTCAGCTCCGACGATCGCGACGGCCAGGTCGCGGTGATGGACTTCACCATCGAAGTGCGCGACCGCGTGCACCTCGCGCGCATCGTGCGCCGCTTGCGCAAAGTCGATGCGGTCGTCAAGGTCAGTCGCAAGAAAGGTTAAAAAAAGCAAAAATACTTAACGAGGAGCAAGATGAAGAAGGTTGTGATCAGTACTCCGCAGGCCCCAAAGGCGATCGGTCCCTATTCACAGGCGGTCCGTGTCGGCGATACCGTCTATCTCGCCGGTCAGATCCCGCTCAATCCGCAAACGATGGACATGGACGAGGGCGAGATGCCGGAGCAGATCGCGCGCGTGTTCGAGAATCTGTCGGCGGTGGCGCAGGCCGCGGGCGGCACGTTGCAGGATGTGGTCAAGCTCAATGTCTACCTGACCGATCTGTCCAACTTTCCGATCGTGAACGAAGTGATGGCGCAGTTCTTCCAGCAACCTTATCCTGCGCGCGCGGCCGTCGGCGTCGCGGCCTTGCCGCGTGGCGCCACCGTCGAAATGGATGCGGTACTCGTGCTCGCCGGCGCTAAAAAAGCGACCAAGCCGAAGCAAAAAACCAAAGCCAGACCGAAGCAGGGTAAACGCCGTCGCTGACATGGACGTCGCCGCGGCACCCGTGACGACGCTCAAGGGCGTGGGGCCGAAGCTCGCGCAAAAATTGACGCGCCTCGGTCTGCGCAGTGTCCAGGATGTCCTGTTTCATCTGCCGCACCGGTATGAAGATCGTACGCAGCTGACGCCGATCGGCGCGCTGCGGCCCGGGCGCGCGGCACTGGTTGCCGGCACTGTCGAGCTGGCCGATGTGGTGTACCGGGGCCGGCGCAGCCTGGTCGTGCGCGTCGCCGATGGCACCGGTCATCTGCATCTGCGTTTTTTCTATTTCAATGCGCTGCAGCAGCAGAACCTCGCGCGCGGCGTTCGTCTGCGTCTTTACGGCGAAGCACGCTTTGGTCCGGCTGGCCTGGAGATGGTACATCCCGAGTATCAGCGTCTCGACGTTGATGTCCTCGCCCAAGCGGAAGACCGGTTGACGCCGGTGTATCCGACCACCGAGGGCGTGCACGCGACGGTGTTACGCCGGCTGGCGCAACAGGCGCTCGAACGCTGGCGCGAACAGATTCCGGAATGGCTGCCGCAGGAGGTGCTGGACGAATTGCAGCTGCCGTCGCTGTGCGAGGCGCTGGCGTTTGTGCATTTCCCGCCGCCGGGCGCGGACATCGATCAACTGGTCAGCGGCCGGCATCCGACGCAGCAACGACTCGCGTTCGAGGAACTGCTGGCGCATCAGCTGAGCCTGCGCGAGCGGCGTGCGCAAACTACCGCCTGTAGCGCGCCGGCATTTGCGGGCGACAGTAAATTGATCGCACGCCTGCTGGCGCAGTTGCCGTTTCAGCTGACCTCGGCGCAACGGCGCGTGCTCGATGAAATTCTTGCCGATCTGCGTCACGCGCATCCGATGCAGCGCCTGGTGCAGGGCGATGTCGGCTCGGGCAAGACCGTGGTCGCGGCCGTCGCCTGTCTGGCCGCGGTCGAGGCCGGTTACCAGGTCGCGGTGATGGCGCCGACGGAACTGCTGGCGGAACAACACCTGCGCAATTTTTCCGCATGGCTGGCGCCGCTTGAAATAAACGTCACCGGTTTCTCCGGCAGGCTCAAGAACCGCGCGCGCAGCGATGTACTCAACGCACTTGCCGGCGGCCACAGCCCGGTCGCCGTCGGTACGCATGCGCTGTTTCAGCACGATGTCGAGTTTGCCAATCTCGGGCTGATCGTCGTCGACGAGCAGCATCGCTTCGGCGTGCATCAGCGCCTGCAGCTGCGTGAAAAGGGCCGGCGCGGCGAACGCCAGCCGCATCAGCTGATCATGACCGCGACGCCGATCCCGCGCACGCTGGCACAGAGTGTCTACGCCGATCTCGACGTCTCGGTGATCGATGAGCTGCCGCCCGGACGCAGGCCGGTCGATACGGTTGCGTTGCCGGCGGCGCGGCGTGCGGATGTCGTGGCCCGGATTCATGACGCCTGCCGCAGCGGCCGGCAGGCGTACTGGGTATGTCCGCTGATTGAAGAATCCGAGCTGCTGGAAGCGCAGGCGGCGACTGATACCGCGGAGGCATTGCGCCAAGCGCTGCCCGAACTGCGGATCGCTTTACTGCATGGGCGCATGAAGCCGAAGGAGAAAGACATAGTGATGGCGGAGTTCCAGACCGGCGCGGTGGATCTGCTGGTGGCCACGACCGTGATTGAGGTCGGGGTCGATGTCGCCAACGCCACGCTGATGATCATTGAAAACGCCGAGCGCCTGGGGCTCGCGCAGCTGCACCAGCTGCGCGGGCGCGTCGGGCGCGGCAGCGCGAGCAGCGCCTGCGTGCTGCTGTATCAACCACCATTGTCCGAATTTGCGCGCGACCGCATCGCGGCCCTGCGTGCCAGCAACGATGGCTTCGAGATCGCGCGTAAGGACCTCGAGATGCGCGGCCCGGGGGAACTACTCGGCACGCGCCAGACCGGCCTGCCGCAGTTTCACATCGCCGATATCCTGCGCGATGCGGCGCTGCTGCCGCGCGTGCAGCGCACCGCCGAGCAACTCGCGAAAAGCCACCCGCAGGCGGTCGCGCCGATCATTCGTCGCTGGCTGCGGCAGGCCGAGACCTATAGTGACGTGTAGCGATCGCAGGTTTGGCGCCATGACGAATCGGTGGATAATGGGCGCACCTCGGGGAAGAAAATCATGCTGATCAGCTGTGCCGCCTATCAGAACGGAAAAAAGCTGGCGGATATCGCCAAGCACGAAATCAGCGACTATGTCGCGCGCTCCGATTGCTTCGTGTGGGTGGCGCTCAGCGATCCGGAACCGGCCGAGCTCGAGGAGATGCAGCAGGAGTTCGGTCTGCATGAACTCGCGGTTGAGGACGCGCGCCATGGTCATCAGCGCCCGAAGATCGAGGAATACGGCGATTCGTTGTTCGCGGTGCTGCAGATCGTCGAGATCTTCGGGAATGAACTGAATCTCGGCGAGATCGACGTCTTTGTCGGCCGCAATTACGTGCTGTCCGTGCGCACCCATGCCGAGAAGGGGTTCGCGGATGTGCGCGCACGCAGCGAGCGCGAGCCCGAACTGCTGAAACACGGATCGGGTTACGTGCTCTACGCGCTGCTGGACTCGGTCGTGGATCGTTATTTCCCGGTACTGGATACGTTCGAGACCGAGCTCGAAGGTATTGAGCGCCAGATCTTTTCCGGCGATTCGGCACGCGCCAATATCGAGGCGCTGTATTCGCTCAAGCAGAAGCTCATGGTGTTGAAGCACGCTGTGGGCCCGCTGCTCGAGGCCAGCGCCAAACTATTCGGCGGGCGCACACCATCCATGTGTATCGGCATGAGTGACTATTTTCGCGATGTCTACGATCACCTGATTCGCCTGAACCAGACCATCGACTCGGTGCGGGACATGGTGAGCACCGCGCTGTCGGTAAATCTGTCGATGATCACACTCGCGGAAGGTCAGGTGACCAAGCGTCTGGCCGCCTGCGCCGCGCTGGTGGCGGTGCCGACGTTGATTGCCGGTGTGTATGGCATGAACTTCGAGCACATGCCGGAGTTAAAGTGGACCTTCGGTTATCCGCTCGCGGTCGCGACGATGATCGGGATCGATGCGTATCTCTACTACCGCTTCCGCAAATCCGGCTGGCTGTGATTTACGTCAAGTCGTCAGTTACTTCAATACGTATCCGATCTGGAACGTCAGAAAGTCATATCCCACATTCTTGCCATCCCAACCGAAGATCACGCGGGCGTTGGAGTAGTGCGTTTCGTATACGCCGAAATCAAATTTTCCGACGGTGTAGCCAAGACCGTAGCGCAAAATAAATTCCTGATGTGTATTCGACAGGAACGTTTTGTTTTCGGCATAGGCAACCCCGACGCTGCCATCCAGATGAAATCCTTGCCAGCGGACGCGCGCACCGACCGCCAGGCCCACGGCGGTGTTGGGGTACTTGCCGTTCCAGTCGCCGAGCGAGATTTCATAAAAACCTTCTTGTTCCGGATAGCTCGGGAATTTCAGTTCATTGCTGTAACGCACAAACCAGGCGTCACGAACACTTTTCGACCAGTGGATACCCGAGCCACCTTCGATTGCGATTTTTTCTTCGGCCCATGCCGGCGCACAAAGGAGAGCGCCGACTAACGATAGCGTTACGCAAAGTTTCATGACGGGTTGGTTCCAGCGTATTGAGTGATTACCGATTTGGCGGTTAGTGTAACAGCACCCTTACCGGTCGACTCAAGCCCCCGCGGCCCGGCGTTCGCCTGCGCCTATGCGATAATACCGCCATGAAAAAAGCATTCCCCTGCCGGCGCCACACGGTCTGGCGCCCGGTCGCCCAGCGGTCGCGCGCGGAAATTCCCCGGCATTTTCTACCCTGGCTGCTCGATGCCTCCTCGCTGACCCAGCGTCTGATCGCCGCCTGCGGCGGCGTTTTCAGGGTACGGGTGTTATCGCTCGGGTGGGCGCGGCCGCTGCCCGACGAATACCGTCGGCTCGGTCTGCCGGTGGGCCGGTTGGCACTGGTGCGTGAGGTGCAGTTGCTATGTAACGAGCAGGCCTGGGTGTATGCCCGCACCGTCATCCCGCGCACCACGCTCAGTGGTCGCCATCGCCGACTGGCGCATCTCGGCGCGCGTCCGCTCGGCGCGGCGCTGTTTGCCGATCCGACGATGCAGCGTGATGCGGTCGAAATCGCGCACTCGCTCGCGGGCAGCGCCTTGTTCGCGCTCGCCATTCAGGGCCTGACGTCGGTGCCGGAACAGGTGTGGGGCCGACGCTCGGTGTTTCGTGTCGCCGGCAAGCCGTTGCTGGTGAGCGAAATTTTTCTGCCGGAAATTGCCAGCGCCCCATGTGGCTGAAACTTTCGCACTATGCGCGGTTGATGCGGCTGCATCGGCCGATCGGAATTTTGCTGTTGTTGTGGCCGACGCTGTGGGGCCTGTGGTTCGCGGCACGCGGATATCCGAACGCGCAGGTGCTGACGGTGTTCGCGCTGGGCGTAATCCTGATGCGCTCCGCCGGTTGTGTTATCAACGATTACGCCGATCGCGGTTTTGATCCGCACGTCGAACGAACACGCGAGCGTCCGCTTGCCGCCGGCCATGTGTCGCCGCGCGAGGCATTGATACTGTTCGCGCTGCTTTGCCTGACCGCGTTTGCGCTGGTGCTGACGTTGAACGCGCTGACGATCCTGCTTTCCGTCATCGGTGCGTTTCTGGCCGCGACCTATCCGTTTCTGAAGCGTTACACCCACCTGCCGCAGTTTTATCTCGGCGCCGCGTTCGGCTGGTCGATCCCGATGGCATTCGCCGCGCAGACCGGCAGCGTGCCGATGTTGGCGTGGATATTATTCGTCGCCAATGTGTTCTGGTCGGTGGCGTATGACACGGCGTACGCGATGGTCGATCGCGACGATGATCTGCGCGTCGGTGTGAAATCGACGGCGATTCTTTTTGGCCGTCACGATCGTTTGCTGATCGGCGTGTTTCACGCCGCTACCATGGCGTTGTTGGCGCTCGCCGGTTTTATCGCCGCACGCGGGGTGCTGTATTATGCGAGCCTGGTGGTGGCGGGCGGTTTCGCGATGCAGCAGCAATTCCTTCTGCGTGGCCGCCAGCGCGACGCCTGCTTTCAGGCATTTCTCAACAACAACCGCTTCGGTGCGATGGTGTTCGCCGGTCTGGTGCTCGATTACTGGTAAGTGTCAGGAGACCCCGCATGAAACTCTACGGATCGCACGCCTCGCCCTATGCGCGCAAGGTGCGCGTGGTCGTTCACGAAAAGCAACTGTCCGTCGAGTTGGTCGCGGTCGAAACCGCGGCCGACCCGCGCATCACCGCGCTCAATCCACTTGGCAAGATCCCGGTATTCGAGCGCGACGACGGTTCGATACTGTTCGATTCACCGGTGATCGTCGAGTACCTGGATGCGCTGGCGACGCCGGCGTTGATCCCGGTCGCCGGCGAAGCGCGCTGGCGGGCACTGCGCTGGGCCGCACTCGGCGATGGCATCATGGATGCCGCCGTGACACGCGTGCTGGAAGCGCGGCGCCCGGAGGCGCTGCGTTCCACCGATGTGATGAAACTTCAGGAAGGCAAGATCGCGCGCGCCATGGCGTTCGCGGAGCGCGAGCTCCCGGACGGACCGTGGCTGGTCGAGCATCGCCTGTCGATTGCCGACATCGCACTCGGCGCGGCGCTCGAGTATGTCGATTTCCGTTACCCGCATGACTGGCGGCACACGTCGCCGCGTCTGGCAAAGTGGCTCACCGGCGTGAGCGCGCGTCCGGCCTTCATGCAGACACAACCGCCGAAGTAATTGGCTTACCGATGCCGATGCAAACGCCCGAGACCGTCGCGCCGGCCGGCTTCCCTTGCGGCAAGACATTTCTGTTGCCGGGACCGAGCGGCGCACTCGAAGTCATGACCGCGTGTCCGGAGGCCAGCAAGGTCGTTCGCGGCACCGTGGTGATCTGTCATCCGCATCCGGTGCAGGGCGGCACCATGCACAATAAGGTCGTGCATATGCTCGCGCGCAGCTTCGGCGATCTCGGCCTGCGCAGCGTGCGCTTCAATTTCCGCGGCGTCGGCGCCAGTGGCGGCAGCTTCGATAACGGCAACGGTGAAACCGAGGACGCCCTCGCAGTGTTGGCGTGGGTGCGGGCGCAGCGTCCGCAGGATGCGATCTGGCTCGCAGGGTTTTCCTTCGGGGGTTATGTCGCCGCACGCGCGGCGCATCGCTTCGATGTCGCGCGCCTGGTCACGGTGGCGCCGGCGGTGCATTTATATGATTTCGCGTCCATGACCATGCCGGCGGCTCCGTGGCTGGTGATTCAAGGCGATGCCGACGAAGTGGTGTCGGCGCGGGCGGTACAGGAATGGGTGGCGCAACGTCAGCCCACGCCGCAGCTGGTGATGCTTGCAGGCGTGGATCATTTTTTCCACGGGCGGCTGCCGGACCTGCGCGATGTCATCAATACTCAACTTGCGCCGTATCGCCCGCGCGTCTGATCCGTCGCGCGTTTCCCGCAGGGCTGGTAGTAGAATGTCGCCGGCCAACCGCCAGCAACCCGAGAGACCATGGCCGACCCGTTTGATTTTGAGCGTCCGAAGCGCTTCGCCGTGATGGGTAACCCCGTCGCGCACAGCAAGTCGCCGTTCATTCACAAGCAGTTTGCGCATCAGTTCAAGCACCACCTGGAATACACCGCAATCCAGGTCGATGTCGGCGGACTGGCGCAGGCGGTCGGGCAATTCCGCGCCAGCGGCGGCAACGGCCTTAATATCACGCTGCCGTTCAAGATCGACGCATTCCGCCTCGCCGACAACCTGAGCGACCGCGCGCAGACGGCTCAGGCGGTCAATACCTTGCGCTTCGACCCGGATGGTAGCGTCTTCGGCGACAACACCGATGGCGCCGGACTGGTACATGACCTGGTGCATAACCTCGGCGTGCCGATCAAGGACAAACAGGTATTGATCCTGGGCGCCGGCGGCGCGGTGCGCGGCGTGCTGGCGCCGATGCTGAAGCACAATCCGGCGCGCCTGTTGATTGCCAATCGCACCGTTGCCAAGGCCAAGGAACTGGTGCGCGAGTTCGCCACCCACGGCAAGGTCGAGGTCTGCGGCTTCGAGGACCTGCGTGGCAAGCACTTCGATATCCTGATAAATGGCACCGCCGCCTCGCTCGAGGGCGAGGTGCCGCCGCTGCCGGAAACGATCTTCACGCGCGGGGCGCTCGCCTACGACATGATGTACGCCGACAAACCGACGCCGTTCATGGACTGGGCGGCGCTGCACGGTGCGCACAAGGTGGAAGACGGGTTTGGCATGCTGGTCGAGCAGGCCGCGGAATCGTATTTCGTCTGGAACGGGGTGCGGCCGGAGACGAAGTCGGTCATCGCCGCGCTGCGGCGCGGCGAAGCCTGACGCCCGCCGTTTGTATCGTACGGGCATTTTGTCGTAACGTTTGTGAATTCCTACAACTAAAAAACGGACCACCTCACCATGATCACTATTCGTTCCATTCTTGTTACGGCAGCGCTTGTGTTAGTGACTGGTTGTTCCGGCATGATTGGGTCGGACATCGCGAAGAATTGTTCCGAGGAACTCAGCTTGGCGGAAGCCGAACTCGATCGGGCACGCGCCGACGGACTCGGGGAGGCAGTGTCTATCGGCAAAGCCGCGGGCCTGATCACCGCGGCCGCGGTGCAGAAGTCGTTTGAGAAATACGAGGGTTGCGTCGACAAGGCGCAGCGGGCGCGGGCATTTATAGCGGACGCGCAGAAGAAATAATCGCACGCGGGTGTTGGCCGGTTGCGGAGCCGTTGGATGATCAGGAAACTCAGGTCCGGCGAATATCGGCTGTATTCGCGAAAGCGTAACCCTAAAACCGGAAAGCGGCGGAACTTGGGCACGTTCAATACGCGCGCGGCGGCGCAAAAGCATGAGCGCGAAGTTCAGTACTTCAGGCGGCACTAAAATAATCGTTCTTCAGTTTCACGTAATGCCTGGCGGAGTATTCGAACCACGCTTTTTCTTCCGCGGTCAGTTCGCGCGCCTTTCTCGCCGGCCGGCCAAGGTAGAGATAGCCACTTTCCAGCACATTCCCTTCGGTGACCAGGCTGCCGGCACCGAGCAGGACATCGTCCTTGATAATCGCGCCATCGAGAATCTGCGAACCCATGCCGATCAGGCAACGGTTGCCGATAGTGCACGCGTGCAGGATGCATTGATGCCCGACCGTCACATCGTCGCCGATCGTCGTCGGTCGACCACCGGGCACGGCCTTGTGGTCGTGGGTAACGTGGATGACGGTGTTGTCCTGGATGTTGCTGCGCGCACCGACACGGATGTGATTCACGTCGCCGCGGATCGAGCACTGTGGCCAGACCGAGGCATCGTCGCCGAGGGTGACGGCACCGATGACGACTGCCGACTCGTCCACGAACGCAGTCTTGGCGATGGTGGGCTGGATGCCTTTATAAGGTCTGATGGCCATAAGAATTTAATTATTCTCAATCATATATCGGCCGCCATGTCAGCGGCGCTTCGTTCAGCAATGCCAGTTGCTGTTTAAGCGCGAGGATCTGCTCTTCCCAATAGCGCGGCGTCGTGAACCACGGAAACGTGCGCGGAAATGCCGGGTCGTCCCAGCGGTTGGCGAGCCAGGCGGCGTAGCGCAGAAGGCGCAGCGTGCGCAGCGGTTCGATCAGCCGCAGTTCGGCGGGCTCGAAGTCCATGAACTCGACATAGCCGGCGAGATAGTCGGCGAGATCGGCTTCCATGTCCTCGCGTTCGCCGGAGAGCAGCATCCACAGATCCTGCATCGCCGGGCCGGCGAGGCAGTCATCGAAGTCGACGAGGATCGGACCGTTCACGCCCCACAGCACATTGCCGAGATGGCAGTCGCCGTGCAGCCGTATCCACGCGACGTCGGCGACTTCGGCGAACACGTCATCCAGCAGCGGCAACAGCATCTCGGTCGTGCGGAAGTACGAGTCGCGCAGCTCACGCGGAACGAAGTCCGTTTTCTCGATCAGCGCTACCGACTCCTTGCCGAATTCCTCGACGCTCAGTCGGATTCGATGCCTAAAGGGTTCGGCCTGGCCGAGGCGATGCAGCCGGCCCATGTAGCGCCCCAGCAGCTTGCGGTCGGCCGCGGTATTTAATTCCGGCGCGCGCCCACGCGCCCAAGGAAACAGTGCGAAGCGAAAGCCCGCGTGTTCACACAGCGTGTTGCCGTCTGCGCGCGTGAGCGGCGCGACCGCGGGGATCTCGTGCTCGGCAAGCATGCGCGTGAAGGCGTGCTCTTCCAGGATGGCGTCGTCGGTCCAGCGTCCCGGGCGGTAAAATTTTGCCACCACCGGTTCGCTGTCTTCGATGTCCAGCCGATAGACGCGATTTTCGTAACTGTTGAGCGCAAGCAGTCCACCGGTGCAGCGCAGCCCAAAGGTTTCGACGGCATCGAGAATGGTCTCAGGCGTCAGCGCGTCGTAGGGATGCGTGTTAGTCATAGTTTTTCATCGGCCTGCCTGTCATCGCGCGGATGGAAGTGGCAAGCGAGCCGATGCGCGCAACCTGCGTCTTTCCTATACTCGAGCATGATAGAGTTATCTCAATTATTCTTTGTTTCATAGACTTTTACCCGAGATGGACACACTGGACAACCCACTGCTGGATTTTGCTGTACAGGGAAGTACGAATGTCGCGAGCGCAGCACGCGCAGGAGCGACTTCCGGGCTGCCGCGGTTTCGCGATATCCGCCCGGAGCACGTAAAGCCCGCGCTCGATGCGCTGCTTTCTGAGAACCGTCGGCGACGTGAAGAATTGTTGGCGCCTGATAAGCGCTACACCTGGAGCAACTTCGCGCAACCGATCGAAGACATGAATGAGCGCTTGACGCGACTGTGGTCGCCGGTATCGCATCTGAATGCGGTGATGAATAACGACGCGCTGCGCAGCGTCTACAACGAAAACGTGCCGCGGCTTTCCGAGTACTACACCGAGATGGCGCAGGACGAGCGCCTGTACGCGGCGTATAAACAGATTACCGCGAGCCCGGAATACCCGGCGCTGTCGCAGGCACAAAAGAAGATCATCGAGAATACTTTGCGCGATTATCGTCTCGCGGGGGCGGAATTGCCGGCCGACAAGAAGGCACGTTACAAGGAAATCCAGCAGGAGCTGTCGACGCTGACCAGCAAGTTTTCCGACAACGTGCTCGATGCGACCGAGGCGTGGGAGCTATTGATTACCGACGAGGCCGATCTTGCCGGGCTGCCGGAATCGGCGCGCGCGATGGCGCGCCAGAACGCGCGCGAGAAAGGAAAGGACGGCTGGCGCTTCACGCTCGATGCGCCGTCGTATATCTCGTTGATCATGTACGCTGACAAGCGCGCGCTACGCCGGCAGGTCTATGAGGCCTACGTCACGCGTGCGTCCGAACTCGGTCCGAACGCCGATAAGTGGGACAACGGCCCGGTGATGCAGCGCATCCTGGTATTGCGCGCCGAGGCGGCGAAATTGTTGGGCTTCGCCAACTACGCCGAATACGCATTGCAGACGCGCATGGCCAAGACCGTGCTACAGGTGATGGACTTCCTGCACGATCTCGGCGTGCGCGCCAAGCCGCACGCGCAGAAAGATCTGGAAGAGCTGCGCGCGTATGCGCGCGCCCAACACAGTATCGCCATGCTCGAAGTCTGGGACATCCCGTATTACTCCGAGAAGCTGCGCCAGGAACGCTATTCGATCTCGCAGGAAGCGTTGCGGCCTTACTTCCCGGAGTCGCGTGTGATGCCGGGCATGTTCGATGTCGTACGCCGTTTGTATGGGCTCGATATCCACGAACTGACGGATGTCGATGTCTGGCATCCGGATGCGCGCGCGTATGAAATCCGCGATGACCAGGGCACGGTACGTGGGCGTTTTTATGTTGACCTGTACTCACGCGCCAACAAGCGCGGCGGTGCGTGGATGGACGATTGCATTCCGCGCAAGCGCACGCGCAATGACGTGCAGGTGCCGGTGGCCTACCTCACCTGCAACTTCACGCCGCCGGTGGATGGCAAGCCGGCGCTGCTGACGCACGAAGAAGTCGAGACGCTATTCCATGAGTTTGGCCACGGACTGCACCACATGCTCACGCTTGTCGACTACGTCGGCGTGTCGGGTATCAACGGCGTCGCGTGGGATGCAGTCGAGTTGCCCTCGCAGTTCATGGAGAACTGGTGTTGGGAACCGGAACCGCTCGGCTTGATCGCCAGTCACTATGAAACCGGCGCGCCGCTGCCGGAGCCGATGTATCAGAAGATGCGCGCGGCCAAGAATTTCCAGAGCGGGATGCAGGGCGTGCGCCAACTCGAGTTTTCGCTGTTCGACATGTACCTGCACGCCGACTACGACCCGCAAGGTGAACAGAGCGTGCAAGCGTTGCTCGACGAGGTGCGCCGCGAGGTGGCGGTGGTGATACCGCCGGCGTTCAATCGCTTCCAGCACAGCTTCAGCCATATCTTTGCCGGTGGTTATGCCGCGGGCTACTACAGTTACAAGTGGGCGGAAGTGCTGTCGGCCGATGCATTTTCGAAATTCGAGGAACACGGCGTGTTCGATCGCGCCACGGGCCTGGAATTTTTGCACAATATTCTGGAGCAGGGCGGTTCGCGCGAGCCAATGGAGTTGTTCGTGCAGTTCCGCGGGCGTGAACCGAGGATCGATGCGCTGCTGCGACATTCGGGATTGACCGCATGAATGCCATAGAGGACAAAAAGACGATGAGAAAAATTGTCGGAATACTGATGATGGCACTCGCGTTGCCGGTTTACGCTGAGACGTTGTACGTCACGGAACGGTTGCCGGTCGCGCTACGCGCGGCCTTCGCCGAGGGTAGCCCGGTGGTGAAGATCGTCGAGGGCGGCACGGCGCTGGAAGTGCTGGAACGCAACGATAAGTATGCCCATGTGCGCGACGCCCAGGGTACCGAGGGTTGGATCGAAGCGCGGCTGCTGGTCAATGCACCACCAGCGCGGCCGCAACTCGATCGTACCCAGACCGAACTGGGCAAGGTGCGCAAGGACCTCGCGGATGCGCAGGCGCGTATCGCGCAGCTCGAGACCAAACTCACGCAGGAGAGTGCACGCGGCAGCCAGTTGGCGCAGACCGCGGAGCAGGCAAAGGCCGAGGCCGCGAACCAGGCTGAAGCCGCGGCCAAGGCGCAGGAAACGGCGGCAACCGATAGTTCGGATTTTTCCTGGGGCTGGCTGGTACTGGCGTTTGCTATGCTTTGGATTGGGTTTGGCGCCGGCGTGCTGTGGATACGCGAGCGCCATCGTAAAAAATTGGGCGGGATGTATCTCAGGATATGACCATGATGCGCACGATTGCGACAGTTGTTTTGCTCACTGCGATAGCTACGTTGTCGTTGAATGCGACTGCGGCACAAAAGATGTACAAGTGGATTGACGAGAATGGCAATGTCTCGTATCACGATGTCCCTCCGCCAGCTGGGTCCGGCTATCGTGTCGAGGAAAAGAGCATTGGATCAAAAAGAGACCGTGGCGCGGAAGATGCCGACGAAGTTGCTCAGAAGTCGCCAGTGGTGCTGTATACGCTCCCGAAGTGTGCTCCGTGTGACGCGGCGCGCGGCCATCTTCAGATGCGCAAGATACCCTTCGCCGAAAAGAGCGTGGACAAAGACCTGAAGGTCCAGGATGAACTCAAAAAAGCCGCCGGGGTATTGTCGGTGCCGACGATCCTCGTCGGCTCGAGAGTAATGACGACCTATAACCCGGGATGGCTCGATAGCGAATTGGATCAGGCGGGCTATAAGAAGCTGGAAGGGGAGAAGCCGGCCGAAAAACCGGCAGACGAAAGGACGGATAAGGCGCCCACCCAGTAACAGATTCCACAATGCAACTCGGTGCGACGCCTCGAACCGCTGCGCATTGGCTACCGTGAAAATCGCTACCTGGAACATTAACTCGCTGCGCGTGCGCCTGCCGCCGGTGCTCGAATGGCTCGCGCGCGAAGCACCGGATGTTCTGTGTCTGCAGGAAACAAAAGTCGCGGATGAGGAATTTCCCGCTGAGGCATTACGTGCGGCGGGCTACGTCGTCACCTACAGCGGTCAACGCACCTACAATGGTGTCGCCACACTCACGCGCACACCCGTCGGTGATGTATTGACCGCATTGCCTGGCACCGACGATCCACAGAAACGCTTTCTGGCGACGACTGTCGGCGAAGTGCGCGTGATAAATATCTACGTGCCAAACGGTGAAGCCGTCGGCTCAGAAAAATACACGTACAAGCTCGGCTGGCTCAGCACGCTGACGAGCTATCTGCAGGAAGAACTTAAGCGGTATCCGCGTGTGGTATTGCTCGGTGATTTCAATATCGCGCCGGAAGAGTGCGATGTGCATGATCCCAAACGTTGGGAAGGCAAGGTGCTGTTCAGTGAACCGGAGCGTGAGGCGTTTCGCGTACTGAGCGCGACGGGTTTGGTGGATGTGTTCCGCCGTTTCGAGCAACCTCCAAAGAGTTTCACGTGGTGGGACTACCGCCTGAATGCGTTCGCGCGCAATTGGGGCCTGCGCATCGATCATATTGTATGCAGTCCGGCGTTGACCGCCGATTGTTGTGCCTGTCGTATCGATGTCGAACCGCGACGAGCGGAACGGCCCTCGGACCACGTGCCAGTGATGGCGGAATTCAAACCGGCTTAACCGGGTTCGTTGCTCATGCCGGTCCGGGTCAGGGCTCGGGCCAATCATCCCCATTTTACTGCTGTTCCCGCACTTTACGTGAACTCAAATGAGAACGATTTGCATTTCGTTTCAGCTTATGGATAATCAGTAATTCGTCTATCCGTGGAGAGTCCCAATGCAACGTCCGATTTTCTGGCACCCTTGTCGACAGGTCGTGGCCGCTGTCTTCGCGTTGAGCTTGGCCGGTGCTGCGCTCGCGGACGAGATGCCAAATTATTCGCTGAAAATCAAAGACGGACGCTTCACGCCGGAAACCGTCGAAGTTGTAGCGGGCAAGAAGTTCAAGCTGGTGGTTCAGAACGACGGTCCAGGGCCAGAGGAATTTGAGAGTCGTACCCTGAACCGCGAGAAGGTTATCGCGTCCGGCCAAAAGGCGGAAATCATCCTCGGACCGCTGCAAGCCGGCACCTACGATTTCTTCGGTGAATTCCATCCAAAAACCGCGAAGGGCCAAATCGTCGCCAAGTAGCGACGTCGAGAGAATTATGTTTGCGACTGCAATCATCGTTTGGCGTGAAGTACTCGAGGCCGCCCTCGTGGTCGGCCTGGTGCTTGCTGCCGCACGCGATTTGCGAGGTCGCGGACTTTGGGTTGGTTCCGGGATCGCGGTTGGCTCAAGCGGCGCGGTCATTGTCGCGATGTTTGCCGGGGCTATCGCCGCCGCGGCGCAGGGAATGGGGCAAGAGTTTTTTAATGCAATGATTTTGTTTGCTGCCGTCGGCATGCTTGGTTGGCACAACGTATGGATGGCCAGGCACGGCGCCGGATTGGCAAATGAGATAAATGCAGTCGGTCGCGATGTTATTACCGGTTCGCGTCCGCAATACGTGCTGGCGACGGTTGTCGCGCTTGCGGTGTTGCGTGAAGGTTCGGAACTGGTGCTGTTTCTTTACGGTATTGCGGTTGCGCAACAGGAACAGGCGTCGTCGATGTGGATCGGTGCCTTGCTTGGTTTCGCCGTCGGTGCCGGGATGGGTCTGCTGTTGTATCTCGGCTTGCTGCGTCTCGCCAGTCGTTACGTTTTCAAGGTGACCGGATGGCTCATTTCATTGCTGGCGGCAGGGATGGCGGCACAGGGGGCGGGATTTTTGGTTCAGGCCGATCTTCTTCCTTCGTGGGGCCAACCGTTGTGGGACACCTCCGGATTGCTTTCCCTGGATAGTCTGATGGGCCGCTTGTTCCAGGCACTCGTGGGCTACATCGATCGTCCATCGGGGATGCAGGTTATTTTTTATGCAGTGACTTTGGCGGCCATATTGATTTTGAGTCGTCTATTCGGTTCTGTGTCTACGCGTCCACCGAGCTTGGCAACTCATGTAGGCGCGTAGAAATTTTTGAAAATCTCTAACTAAAAGCTTTAAGGAGTCTACGATGTCCAGGTTTTCACATGCTGTTATCGGCGTGGCGGGAGTGTTTGCACTTGTTTCCAGTGGCACCGCCTCGGCGCTCAATTATTTCGAACTCGAGACGTATCCCTACAAGACCGCCACTCGTGGCGAACTCGAGGTAGAAAATTTTACAACCTACACCCGCCGCGGCTCGAGAGACGCGGTAGCGCCGGATAACAATCAGGGGCTTACCCGCAGCACGTTTGAATTGACCTACGGGGTGACCGACAAGACTGACGTCGCGTATTACCGCGATTACTCGCGCGCGCGCGGCGAAAAATTTGAACACGTTGCGAGCCGCTATCGTGTGCGTACCCGCTTTTATGAAAAGGGCGAACTGCCCGTGGACCTCGGACTGTATACGGAATTCTCCACGCCGCGCGGCGAAGAAACTGATCTCGAGGGCGAGTTGCGCGGGATTGTGGAAATGGACATGGGTCGCTGGACCGTCGATGTGAATCCGATTTTCGAGCGCGTGTTGCGCGGCACCGGGCCGGAAAAAGACGAAGGCTGGACATTCAAATATGCAGTGTCGTTTATCTATCGTGGTAGCGAATACTGGCAGCCGCGGCTCGACTTTTTCGGCGACTTTGGCCCGCTGCGCAAGTTCGCCCCGCACGCAGAACAACAGCACCTGATATCGCCCGCGATCGATTTCCGGATCGCGCACCGCATATTTGCGACGCTGGGGATCGGTTACGGTCGGACCGATGCCACTGAACAGCGTTTAGTGCGCGCGCGGCTGGAGTGCGAGTTTTAAACCATCACCGTAATGGATGAGCAGAAAATACCTTGTCCGCGCTGTTGGCGGTGTAGGACCGAGACCGGGCCCCGCGCAGCGCGGTGCAGTAGTTGCTGGGCGAGTGCGGACAGCTCATCATAGGGGCTGAAGGTAGCGAGTATTGCCTGCGTCGGACCAGTACCATCAAATTGACTATCACCGGATGAATGCAAACTGCGATTCTTCGTTGGGTTACTACCGGCGTTGGTGTTTCGGCGCCACGCTCGCATTGCATTCTGCGGTGTTGGCCATGCCGCTGTTGGGAACGTATTTGAATATGCCGAAGGAACAGCGGGTGGAAGTGTTCCTGGTACAAAGCCAGGCGCGTGAGATCTCACCGATGTTGACGAATGCGCCGTCCGCAAAATCTCCGCACAGCACACCGCTACAAGATATCCTGTCCGCTCGAATCGACCCGGTATCGAATGCGGTGTCGAATTCACCGCCACCACCCGCGAAGCCGTCAGGAACCACTCCCGAAGAAGCGGACGTCACCATTCTGAATTCCGCTGCCGGCGCCCCGCCGGCGGAATTGCCGCGACGCGACCCGAGATATCTTGATAACCAGGTGAACCCCTATCCGAGCATGTCGAAAAGTCTTGGCGAGGAGGGCACCGTATTGTTGCGGGCATATGTAAAGCCCGATGGGGTCGTGGGCGAGGTATTTATCATGCGCTCTTCCGGATACGCCCGATTGGATAACGACGCGCGCCACGCTGTGGGGCGCTGGAAGTATCTTCCAGCGCGAAATGGAGACGCTACCGTCGGAGCGTGGGCGCTACCCATTTCATACACATTCAAGCTTCAGGAAAAGTAACGATGGAAACCGCAACCTCGAGTGGGCCGCTGGCCTTTTGGTTACAAACCGACATGATCGGCAAGACGACCGCACTCTTGCTGCTCAGCATGTCGCTGTTCACTTGGTACCTTATCTTCTCCAAGGGCTTGCAGATGTGGAACGTGCGCCGCCAGTCGGATCGCGCGGTGGATCAATTCTGGAGCATGCCGGACCTCGCCGGCGCCGTCGCGCAAATGCAGAATGTGGCGCCGGACAGCCCGTTCACCGTAACCGCGGTCGAAGGCGTCAATGCACTCGCGCACCATGAGCGCCACGTCGGCGATAAGCTCGCCGAAACACTCAATCTTTCAGAATTTCTCACGCGTGCGATTCGCCGCACCATCGGTCGTGTCACTGCGCGCCTGGACGCCGGCCTGACCGTGCTCGCCTCGATCGGCGCTACCGCGCCGTTCGTGGGGTTGTTCGGCACGGTATGGGGCATCTATCACGCACTCGTCGGCATCGGCATCACCGGCCAGAGCACCCTCGACAAGGTCGCGGGACCCGTGGGCGAGGCGCTCATCATGACGGCCTTCGGTATCGCGGTTGCGGTGCCGGCCGTGCTTGGTTACAACACGCTCACGCGCGTCAATCGCAGCACGCTTGCCGCACTTGATGCTTTCGCCTATGACCTGCATGCGTATCTCACGACCGGGGCGCGGTTGTCCATGAACAGCGCGTCGTTCGTTGCCACGGCGTCGGTCAAGAAAAAACCCCGCGCTGGCGCGAACTAAGGAGCAGCGACATGGCCTTCGGCGGATTTGACAGCGGCAACCAGGAACCAATGAGTGAGATCAACGTCACGCCACTCGTGGACGTGATGCTGGTGCTGCTGGTGGTGTTCATGGTGACGGCCCCATTGCTCACGCATGCAGTGAAAATCGACCTGCCGCAGGCGCGCAACCAGGCCAACGTCGAAAAACCGGAGACCGTCAGTCTCGCGATCGACGCGCACGGCCGCGTGTTCTGGAACAACCAGGCGCTCGCCGATAGCGAGCTGCCGGCGCGCCTCTCGCAAGCGGCCGCACGCCAACCGCAACCCGAATTGCATCTGCGTGCCGATCGCAACACGCGCTACGAGCGCATTGCCCAAGTGATGGCCGGGGCACAGGGCGCCGGAATCCAACGCATCGGTTTCATCACTGATCCACGCATAAACCCCTGAAGATTTTTTTAATCCGTAGGCATGCCACCTGACTCTTTGTGAGAACGGGGCGCTACCCCATACAATGTCCGGATGACATATTTCGTTGCAGGACTTATACAGATTCGGTGAACACCAGGAGGCCTTATGGATATCGACAGGAAAGCAGTCACGGCGACACTGAACAAAATTCTCGAACTTGAGCTCGCCGGAGTCGTGCGCTATACCCATTACTCACTGATGGTATACGGCTATACCCGTATCCCGATTGTCAAATGGTTGGAAGAACAAGCCGACGAATCCCTGACGCATGCGCGGCTGGCGGGAGAGCTGATTACCCATTTCGGTGGGCATCCGTCGTTGTCGATCGGTCCGCTGCTGGAAACGCACAAGCATGACATCGGCGACATCCTGCGTGAGTCGCTGGAGCACGAAGGCGAATCATTGGCGACGTACAAGAAGTTATTGAAAATGGTCGAGGGCCATTCGGTAATGCTCGAGGAATATGCGCGCGACTTGATATTCAAGGAAGAGCAACATCTCGGCGAGGTGGACAAGATGCTGCGCCGGCCGGGAGATATCGGTACGTTCCAGCCGGGTTAGCGGCCAAGACAATCTCATGGAGTCAGTCAAAGGAATATGACAGCGTTCCTATTTTCCGATCCGAAACAACAGCTGCTCCCGGGCGCGGAGAATCTGTTCAAGGCACTGCTGTTTGTCACGTTGATGCTGGCATCGTTCTATGCCACGCACCGCATCGCCGCAGTGCTCGATGTGTCTACCGCGCTGCCGGCTGGTGCGGCGCGGGTGCTCAAGTGGGGAGTGATCCTGCTCGCGGCCGTGGTGAATGGCATGCTCATGCTGGCGATGGCGGTGCTCGCGCATGATGCCATCCATCGCGTGCTGTTTCGTTCCGCGTTCTGGAACGAACTCATCGGCGGCGTGCTGTCGGCACTGGCGCTGATTCCGTTCTATGCCAACCGCCAGTTTCATCTAACCCACCATGGCTATGCGCACCAGCCGGGACACGACCCCGAGAATGTCACGCAGGAACCGTCGTTTCTGTTTGCGGTGACGCTCGGCCCGTTCGTGGCGCTGAAGGAGCAGTACCGCATATTTTTTACCAATCTGCGGCGCGTGGGTGATCGGCGTTACACCAGCAGGTTCGTTAAAGATGCCGGCTTCGTCGGGTTTGCCGCCGTGGTTTATTTTGTACTCGTACCGGCACTCGGAATTTCACCCAGCATCACGGTGGTGCCAATGATCCTGCTGTTCCCGATGGTGTTTGCATTCCGCGCACTGTCCGATCACTACGGTATCCCGGCGATTGTGCTCGCGCCCAAAAAACGCGAAGACATCCTCGATGCGGATGCGGCGACCTGGCACACGGATCACGAGCGTCGTCAGCGCGAGATCAGCGGTTGGGTCATCTTGACGACACCGTGGCTGGAATGGTTGTGGAGCCACGTGAATTATCACGAGGTGCATCACAAGTATCCGTATCTGTCGCACCGCTACCTGCCGCAGGCGTTTGCCGCCACGCGCGCGCAGCATCCGTATCTGGTGGTGCACGGTTACTGGCGCTCGCTGCTGAATTTGCGCCAGCGCCGCTATTACGCCACGCCCGAGGATGTGCGCGCATTTCTTTCCGGCCCTGGGCGCTGATATTTTGCCGCGCACCGCCGCGGCTTGGCGCGCCTGGGTGTCTGGGATATAGTGCCGACCTCGCTGTAGTCCCAGGGGAGAGATCGCGTAATTGCTGCGCGACGCCGAAGGCGCAACCCGCCCGGAATCGCTCAGGCAAAAGGACCGTGGGACGGTTGGCGACTCTGGAGAGTTTCCGCCGCTATTATTAGGCGCGCGGAGCACCGAAGGGGCTCAAGCTCTCAGGTTACCGGACAGAGGGGCGATGGCTTTTAAAAAAAGGCCATCGCCCTTTTTCGTTTTTACCTGGAGGCGCGCAATTTGCGCATCGGCTTGCCTCCCTCTCCCGCTGTTGCGGGAGAGGGAATGAGGGTGAGGGTGCTTCGCGTCAGTGTTAACAAGAACCGGTAAACATATCTCTATGGGTTTCAAGACTCCGCTACACGACACCCACGTCAGCCTCGGCGCCAAGATGGTGGATTTCGGCGGCTGGGATATGCCGCTGCATTACGGTTCGCAGCTGCAGGAACATCATGTGGTGCGCCGCGACTGCGGCATGTTCGATGTCTCGCACATGAACGTGATCGACCTCAAGGGCGCCAACACGCGCGATTTCCTGCGGCTGCTGCTGGCAAACGACGTCGTCAAGCTGACGACCCCCGGCAAGGCGCTCTACAGCTGCATGCTGAACGCCAATGGCGGCGTGGTGGATGACCTCATCGTCTATTACTTCGACGACCAGTGGTATCGCATCGTCGCCAACGCCGGCACGCGCGACAAGGACATGCTGTGGATCCAGAATGCGGCGCGACAGTTTGGCGATGTAAAAGTCACGCAGCGCGACGACCTGGCGATGATCGCGGTGCAGGGGCCGAACGCCAGGGAAAAGGTCTACGCCGCGCTCGGCGAATCGTTGCGCGCCAGCGCCGGCACGCTCAAGCCGTTTCATTCCGTGAGTGTCGGCGATCTGTTCATCGCCACCACCGGCTATACCGGCGAAGACGGGTTCGAGATCGTGCTGCCGGCGAAATCCGCCCCGGCCACGTGGCAGGCGCTGCATCAGGCCGGCGTTGCCCCCGCTGGACTGGGCGCGCGCGACACCTTGCGGCTCGAGGCCGGCATGAATCTCTATGGTCAGGACATGGACGAAAACATCGGCCCGCTCGAATCCGGCCTGGCGTGGACGGTCGCATTCAATCCGTCGGACCGCGGCTTTATCGGCCGCGACGCGCTGGAAAAACAGCAGGCGGCCGGTGTGCCACTCAAATTGGTCGGGCTGGTGCTGGAAGGCAAGGGCGTTCTGCGCAATCATCAGAAAGTTTTCTGCACCGCCGGCGAAGGCGATATCACCAGTGGGTCGTTTTCACCGACCCTGGAACGCTCGATTGCGCTGGCGCGCGTGCCGGCCGCAGTCGGCGTCGGCGACCATTGCGAAGTCGATGTGCGCGGGCGGCGCGAACCGGCACGGGTGGTGAAATATCCGTTCGTGCGCAACGGCAAGAGTTGTCTGGAATAAAACGGGAGGAACAATGAGCACACCAAAAGAACTGAAATATACAAAATCGCATGAGTGGGTACGTTCCGAGAACGACGGCACCGTCACCGTCGGTATCACGCATCACGCGCAGGAACTGATGGGCGATCTGGTGTATGTCGAGCTGCCGCAATCGGGCACGCAGGTGAAAGCCGGCAAGGAATGCAGCGTCGTCGAGTCGGTCAAGGCCGCCTCCGATGTGTATGCGCCGGTATCGGGCGAGGTCGTCGAGGCCAATAACGCGCTGTCCGATAAACCGGAAACCGTGAACAAGGATCCGTACGGCGCCGGCTGGATGTTCCGCATCAAGCCCGCCAACGCGACCGAACTAACCGCGCTGCTGGATGCCGCGGCGTACGACGCGCAAGTCGCCGCCGAGAAACATTAAGGAATATTCACCGCAAAGGCGCAAAGAACGCAAAGGAAGACAAAGAGAAAGCTGTTTTAGATTCTGTTCCATTGATTGCTTTTCTTCGCGCTCTTTGCGCCTTTGCGGTGAAAAAACTTTTTAAGGGTTTTGATTATGCCGTTTATTCCGCACACCGAAGCCGATATCAAAACGATGCTGGCCGCCATCGGCGCGAAATCGATCGACGAGCTGTTCGACGAAATCCCCGAGCAGCTGCGCGCCGGCAAGCTGACGCAGGTGCCCGAGGGGCTAAGCGAGATGGACGTCACGTGGTTGATGCAGGAGCGCGCGCAGCGAGACGGTCTGTACATGAATTTCATCGGCGCCGGTGCCTACGAGCATCACATCCCGGCAGCGGTGTGGGAGATCGTCACGCGCGGCGAGTTCTATTCGGCGTACACGCCGTATCAGGCCGAGGCCAGCCAGGGCACGCTGCAGTTGCTGTACGAATACCAGACCATGATGGCTTCGCTTACCGGCATGGACGTCTCGAATGCGTCGCTGTACGAAGGTGCTTCGGCGCTAGCGGAAGCCGTTCTCATGGCGGTGCGTGCGCATAAAAAAGCACGCCGCATCCTGATGCCGCGCACCGTGCATCCGATCTACCGCGAAGTGGTGCAGGCGATCGTCGAGAATCAAAACATCGAGCTGGTCGAAGTCGCCTATTGCACCGACGGCGGCAACACGATTCCGGCAGCGCTGAAACAATACGAGGGTCAGGAATTCGCCGCGCTGGTAATCCCGCAGCCGAACTTCTTCGGTGTGCTGGAAGAGGTCGATGAGCTGACCGATTGGGCGCATGCCAATAACATGTTTGCGGTCGCTGTGGTCAATCCGACCTCGCTCGCGTTGCTCAAGGCACCCGGCGACTGGGGCAGCAAGGGCGCCGACATCGCCGTAGGCGAAGGTCAGCCGCTCGGCGCGCCGCTGTCCTCGGGCGGCCCGTACTATGGCTTTATGTGCTGCAAGGAAGCGCTCGTGCGCCAGATGCCGGGCCGTATCATTGGTCGCACCGTGGACCTCGAGGGTAAGCAAGGCTTCACGCTCACGCTGCAGGCACGCGAGCAACACATCCGCCGCTCGAAGGCGACATCGAACATCTGCACCAACCAGGGCCTGGTCGTTACCGCGTCCACCATTTATATGGCGTTGCTCGGTCCCGACGGGCTCGAACGCGTCGCCGCCGCCTGCCATGCCAACACCAATGCGCTCATCGAAAAGTTGACCGCAGTAAAGGGTGTGAGCCGCGCGTTCAATCGCCCGGTGTTTCACGAAGCTGTGCTCAGGCTCGATTTACCGACGGCCGATGTGTTGCACGCGCTCGAGGCGCAAAAAATCGTCGGTGGTTATGACTTGTCGCAGTACTATCCGGAGCTCGGCAACGCCGTGCTCGTGTGCGCGACCGAAACCCGCGGCGCCGCCGATATCCAGCACTATGCAACGCAGCTCGAACGGATTCTCAGCCAATGTGGGCAGGGATCCCCCCGCGCAACGAAAGCGCAATCCACCGTCTAGACAAGGAGAATGTAATGGCCCAGCTCAAACACGCCGGCAATCCGATCACGACCAATGGCGAGCTACCCAAGGTGGGCAGCAAGGCCCCCGATTTTCATCTCGTGGATGCGGCCTTGAATGACGTTCACCTCGCCGATTTCAAAGGCAAGAAAATCCTCAATATCGTGCCGTCGCTCGACACCGGCATCTGCGCCACGAGTGCCAGGAAGTTCAACGAGTTCGCCAAGAAACGCAGCGATGTTACGGTGCTGACGATCTCCGCCGACCTGCCGTTCGCGCAACATCGTGTATGTGCCGCGGAGAATATCGAAAACCTGAAGACGTTATCGATGATGCGCAGCCGTAACTTCGCCAAGGACTACGGCGTGCTGATCCAGGATGGCAAGCTAGCCGGTATCTGCGCGCGCTCGGTGGTGGTGCTGGATGAGAACGACAAGGTCATTTACACCGAACTCGTGCCGGAAATCGCGACCGAACCGAACTATGACGCTGCGATTGCGGTATTGAAGTAACCATTTCGTCGCATCGTTCATGCTGAATGAGTAGAAAATATGCTGATCTTCGAACACTCACAAACCGGTCGCCGTAATTATTCCCAGGCCCCGCAGATCAAGGCGGAGTCGAAGGATATTCCGGAGAAGCTGCGTCGCAAGAACCGACCGCTGCTGCCGGAGGTGTCCGAGATGCAGGCGGTGCGGCATTACACGCGGTTGTCGCAGAAAAACTTCTCGATCGATACGCAGTTCTATCCGCTCGGGTCGTGCACCATGAAGTACAACCCGCGCGCCTGTAACAAGCTCGCGATGCTGCCGCCGTTGTTGGCGCGGCATCCACATGCGCCGGCGTCTACCGGGCAGGGCTTCCTCGCGTGCATGTATGAGCTGCAGGAGATGTTGAAGGACGTCACCGGCATGAAGGCCGTGTCGCTGACACCGCTCGCGGGTGCGCAGGGCGAGTTCGCCGGTGTGGCGATGATTCGGGCGTATCACGATTCATGCGGCGACAAGGCTCGTACCGAGATCCTGGTGCCGGACGCGGCGCACGGGACCAACCCGGCGACGGCGGTGATGTGCGGTTACACGGTGCGCGAGATTCCGACCGATGCCAATGGCGACGTGGATATCGCGGCGTTGAAGAGTGCGGTCGGCCCGCAGACCGCGGGACTGATGCTGACCAATCCGTCGACGCTCGGCGTGTTCGAGCGCAAGATCACCGAGATCGCGAAGATCGTGCACGACGCCGGCGGACTGCTGTATTACGACGGCGCCAACCTGAATGCGATTCTCGGACGCGTGAAGCCGGGCGACATGGGCTTCGATGTGATTCATATGAATCTGCACAAGACATTCTCGACACCGCATGGCGGTGGCGGCCCGGGCGCGGGCCCGGTGGCGGCGAATGAACGGCTGCTGCCATTTCTGCCGGTGCCGATGGTCGCGGCGGTGAACGGCAAGTATCAGTGGCTGACGGAAAAAGAATGTCCGCAGACGATCGGGCGGTTGTCCGCGAACATGGGCAATGCCGGTGTCTTGCTGCGCGCCTATGTGTATGCGCGCCTGCTGGGGCGCGAAGGCATGCATCGCGTGGCGGAATTCTCGACGCTGAATGCGAATTACATCATGGCCGAATTGGCGAAGCGCGGTTTCGATCTGGCGTTCCCGACGCGGCGCGCGACACACGAATTTGTGCTGACGTTCAAACGGCTCAAGGACGAGACCGGCGTAAACGCGATGGATTTCGCCAAGCGCCTGCTGGACAAAGGCTTCCACGCGCCGACGACCTATTTCCCGCTGCTGGTGCCGGAATGCCATTTGATCGAACCGACGGAAACCGAAGCCAGGGAAGAACTCGATCGCTTCATCGCGGCGATGGCGGAAGTGCTGAAGGAAGCGCGCACCCAGCCGGATGTTGTGAAAGCGGCGCCGCATACGCTGCCGGTGCGTCGCCTCGATGACGTCAAGGCCGCGCGCGAGCTCGACCTGACCTGGAAGCCGGCGGCGTGACAGCCGGAATAAACCACTAACTCTTAACTATTGTGTGAATCCTATGCTCGCTGCCATCAACGCGTTGTTCAACAACCCGACCATCCGCTGGGTGCTTCTCAAGTTGCGCTATGTGCTGGCGATCGCGCTGGTGGCGCTGATCGCGTATTACGCCAAACCGTCGCTGCTGTGGGCGGGATTTCTGATCTCGATGTTCGGTGAGCTGATCCAGGTGTGGTCGTTCGCGTCGCTGATCAAAAACGAGCAGCTCACCGCGCGCGGTCCGTACGTGTTGGTGCGCAATCCGATGTACCTCGGACGCTATTTCATGGTTCTCGGTTTCGTGCTGCTGCCCGGCAATGTCTGGGCGGTGGTCGCGTATACGGTGATTTACTACTTCTACATGGCCAACCGCGTGCGCCGCGAGGAAACACGCCTGGCAGGATTGTTGGGCGCACCGTATGCCGCGTATTGCGCGCGCGTGAATCGCTTCCTGCCCGATTTCGGCAAGCTCGGCGATCCGGCGGTATGGTTTTTCGACGTCGGGGTCTTGTGCCGCAACAACGGTCAGTGGAATCTGCTGATAACCGTTATCGGCTGGGCGGTGTTGGCGCTGTATCTGTATTGGCGCTAGCGGTCGCGTTGCGGCGTATGCGGCGACGATCCAGCCACCACGCCAGCAGCGGCAGCGTGAACGTGGTTCCCGGTATCGCCAGCATCGCGAGATAGAGACCGAGGACGCCGAGGCCCTGCATCTGCGCTCGCAATTGTGCCCGATCACCCGCGCTCCACTTTTCGCCGTTGCGTGGCTTCATCAGCAACGCCATCAGTCCCGGGATGCGCAGAATTTCATAGCGCATGCGCGCGCGTTCGCGGTCGTGCAGTTCCCGCGCCGCCTTGAAGAAGCGGCGCACGCGCATGCCGGGAGTCATCCCGGCAGAGGTTAACGACGGCGTCTCGAGCGGCTTCATGGCGTCTTGAATAATCATGGTTTTCATCCCTGTCCTGCTTGCCTAATAAAAAGCACGTTCCGTGCCATGCCCCTGGTGCGAGACCGGGTTTAAAGCCAGCTGTGAACCCGGCGAAATAGCTTTGCTCCCGTTTTTCAAGCCTGAAACGCAACGGGATCGGTGGGGAACAAAAGCGGCGGACGCAATGGTAAATCCAGGTAGTTGACCGCCTATCAGCCTTTCGATGGGCCATGTCACCGACTTCCAGTCTCCGTGCGGTGTCGACCGTCGGTTATCGAGACATGACCCTTGCGCCGACTTCAAGTGTGCCGGCGGACAACGACCTGTGATAGAAAGTTCTCCAGGGACAAAAGAATTCGAACTGGATCTCGCCACTATTCAAACTCCCCGCCTCGCGATGCCCGCAACGACGAACACCACCGCGGTTGTGAAATATCTGTTTTGGATATTTGTCTGCGCCTATGGTGCGCTGTTTCTGTGGCACCCGAGTTTTGCGCCGACCGACGATTTCGTGTTTGTCCAAACGTTGCAGGCCGGAAAACCGATCCTGTACTACGCCAGTGATTTTCCGTATTACGACACTGCCAAGATCGGTCGCTTCACGCCGTTGGCAGCGATGGAATACAACTTCGCGCTGATTTTTACCTCGCATCCTTCGCCGGCGTGGTATTACGCGATCCATGCCTTGCAGCTGTTGCTGGTAACGGTGGCGCTGGTGAGCGTCCTCAAGCGCGTGACGCCACGTCACGGTCTGGGCTATCTCGCCATTGCGGTGTTCATGTTTACTCCGGGATTCGCCTATTCGTGGTTCCGGATGCAGTTGAACGAGCGCGACCTGGTGTTGTTTCTCGCGCTGTACTTGTGGGCCTATTTTTCGTACCTGGGTGATCGCAAATCCACCTGGCCACTGGTGCTCGCGTGGTTCGCCGCCAATTTCGTGCTCTATTACAAGGAAACCGCCTTCATCATTGTCGGCGCGATTTCATTTTCTTATCTCGTTTTAGGATGGAAGGAAAAAGACCGGCGTCTGAAAGTATTTCACGCTGCATGCCTGGCGAGCGCGATTCTCTATCTGGTTATTTATACGCTCTACATTCTTCCGCACGGCGGCGTGTTCTCGTACGCGCGCGGCGAAAGCGATTTCTTTATAAGGCTGCTGAAGAACGTCCTGAACTACGCCCTGGTGTCGGACCCGGTCATTATCCTGCTGGTATTCCCGCTCGCGGGTTACCGCTTGTTTGGAATTGTCTCCGGTCGGGACAAGCCGCATCTGATACACGATCCGTTACTGGCGGCCGCCACCGCCTTTGTGTGCGCGTATTTCGTGCTCAATCTCCAGGGCATCTATTATTTCCAGCCGGCCTACGTACTGGCACTGCCGCCGTTGTTCATGTTTTTGCCGGCGTTGCTGCGCAGCGTGGCATGGCGGGGGTTGGCGATCCTGTGCCTCGCATTGCTGGTGTTGAACGTGTTGCCGACCGGTCTGCACTACGTCACCTATTACAAGTACATGCCGTACAACTTCGAGCGCACCATCGAATATGTTTCGCGCGACATTGACGCGCGGCGGGGTACCAGTCCGCCGTCGGTGTTTCTCGATGGCGTCAACCGCGGCACCGGCAAATTCATGTATTTCATCTATTCGGAATTTTTCCGTCTGCACGGGTTGCGCGACCAACAATACGACATGAAATCGAATGTCGAGACCGACGTCGTGAAAGAGGGTTACTTCCCGTTTCTGGAAAAAGTGCCGACGCCGTTTACCGTGTTCAAGACCGGACCGTTACCGCAACCGCGCGCCGGCGATTACCTGATCGTGTCGTCGCAAAGTACCGACAGCGAAAAGTCGCCGGAGCGCGAAGAGCATTTGCAGTCCTTGAAGCAAGATTTCGATCTCGTGTTTGCCACCGACAGCCGGTTCGCGTTCCCGTTTCTCAATTTGAAAAACATGGGGCGCTATCTGTTGGCGCGCGGCGCGGCCCCGGGCGAGCGCTTTCTCACCATCAGCCGCCACAAGCCGGCGCTCGAATCGCCGGATTATTATGTGTTCGTGAAGAGGTAAGCGCACGTGGGCCTGCTCAACACCCTGCGATACATCACCTCGCATCCGCTCAATCGGGCCTCGCGGTTTAAGGCGCTATCGCGCTTTGCGGCGTGGCAGCTGCGCAGCCGCATCGGCGCCGGCCGCACGATTTTCCCGTGGATCAACGACACCAAACTGGTCGTCGGTCGCGGCGAGACCGGACTCACCGGTAATATTTATTGCGGACTGCACGAATTCGAGGACATGGCGTTCGTGCTGCATTTTCTTCGGGACACCGATCTGTTCGTCGACGTCGGGGCCAACGCCGGTTCGTACACCGTGCTGGCGGCCGGCGTCAGCCAGTGTCACGCGATGGCGATCGAACCCATCCCGTCGACATTCGTACGCCTGCTCGACAATGTCCACGTCAATTGCCTTTCCGCGCGGGTCGAATGCCTGAACATCGGCATCGGCCGCGAAGCGGGCGTGCTGACGTTTACTTCCGCGTACGACACCGTGAACCGCGTGGTCGCCGATAACGAAGCGCGCGCGGGCGCCATCGATATCCCGGTCAAGACGCTGGATGAGATTGTTCCGGGTTCCGCGCCGGTGGTGATGAAAATCGACGTCGAGGGTTACGAGGCCAACGTCATCGCCGGGGCGAGCGGGTTGCTGACATCGGGTGCGGTAGCAGCGGTGATCATGGAGATCAATGAAAACAGTAGCCGCTATGGATCAGATGAATTCGACTTGCATCAGCGCATGCAACAGCTTGGCTATTCAGCTTGCAGTTATGCACCGTTTACCCGCGAGCTGACGCCCGTTCGCGTCGCCGGCGAACGCGCCGGCAACAATACCATCTATGTCCGAGATCTCTCCGCTGCGCGCGCACGCCTGGCGCAGGCCAGGTCGTTTCGTGTTTTCAGCCACGTGATTTAGGCGCCGACCGGTGCCGCGGACCGTTAGAACTGGAAGTAAATGAACTGATCCAGCGGTCGCAGGAAAATGAATACGATGAAAATCAGCGCGCTCAGGGCACCCACTTCCAGCGCGTAGCCGAGCCACGGACGAACGATGCGCTGGCGTGCATGTTGCGCCAATAGTCCTAGCACGAGCATGCCGACGAATACCACGAACGTGATCAGGTAGAAGTTCTCGCGAAAGCCGAGGCCGCTGTAGCTGCTGACGTCGAAAATCTTGCCGAGCAACTCGAGCGATTTGTCCAGCGACCCGGCACGAAACGGAATCCACCCCAGCATCACCAACGGCTGCGTCACGGACCAGCCCAGAAGCGCGTTCCACCTTGATGGCCGAGACGCGGAACCGTTGCTTAATAGTCGATAGCCGAAGATCAGCGTCGCATGCCACAGCCCCCACAGCGCAAAACTCCAGCTCGCCCCATGCCACAGTCCCATCAGGAACCAGGCGACGAACAACGCGACGGTCAATTGAATCGCGCTACGCCGTCCGGTTTCCTGGATATCGATGCCACCACCCGAGCGGTCGTGAAACGCCTTGCCGCTCAATGGCAAATACAAATAGTCGCGAATCCACGCCGACAACGTGATGTGCCAGCGTTTCCAGAATTCCCGCGGCGACGTCGCCAGATACGGCCAATTGAAATTTTCCGGGAACACGATGCCGAGCAATCTGGCCGAGCCGATGGCGATCAGGCTGTAGCCGGCGAAATCGAAATAGATCTGGAAGCCGAACGCGTAGGCCATGGTCCAGACGTCGAGTCCCCCGAGCTGTGAGGCGTTGGCGTCAAAGGCCTCGTTCACCCAAGGCGAAATCTGGTCGGCCAATCCCACCTTGAGAAAAAGTCCGAGCAGAATCAGTTTTAATCCAGCGCAAATGTCCGCCGCCGAAAAGCGCTGGCTGCCGGTGAGTTGCGGGATCAATTCATGTGCGCGCAGAATCGGTCCGGCAATCATGTGCGGCCAAAAGGTGACGTAGGCCAGGTATATCGGAAAACTTCGTATCGGGTTGAATGTCCGACGGTATACGTCCAGCGTGTAGCTGATGGAGAGGAAGGTGTAGAAGCTGATTCCCAACGGCAAGATGATGTTGCCGACGTTGAGACGCCAATCATGACCCGCGACCTCCCCGATCACGGCAATATTGTCGAGGATGAAATAGGTGTATTTGAAGTAGACCAGCAGCCCGAGATTGATCGCGAGGCTGCAGACAAGAAAGGTCTTGCGATGTCGTGAGTTCTGGGTGTCGGTTATTTTCAACGAAAAGTAATAGTCGACAAACGCCGAAAATACGATCAGCAATACGAACTCGACGTGCCACAAGCCGTAAAAAACCAGACTCGCGCCCAACACCAGCCATTTTCGCGCCGTTCCTGGCAGGATCCAGTAGAGCGCGACGCAACATAGCAGGAACGCCAGGTATGAGATGGAGTTAAACAGCATCTACGGACTCCTGCCGACGACGATCTTTCCCAGATAGGGAACTAGCGCCTCGGCGACCAGCCGGTGACCGGGACCCTGAAAATGCATGAAATCAATTTCGCCGTTGGGACTGCCGGCCCAGTACTGGGTCGGTACGCTTTTTTCGAGATTCAACAGCGTCGCGGAATATTTCTGTGCGATTTGTTGAATCGAATTTTTCCAGCTCTCGTACTCTTCCGTCTCGTAGGGCAAGGGCACGTCATTTCGAATCGGCGCCACATACAGCACCATCGGAATTCCACGCTGTCGATAGTCGGCCAGCATCGTCTCCAGCGCACGCATGTTGCGCTCATAACGCGGCTTGATTATTTTTCTTATGGAGGTTGCCTTGATGCCAAATACTAAATTCCGCAACTCATAAAGATTGGTCATCAGACGCGCGCGCAGATCCGGTCGTTCAGACCACAGCAGCCAGGCTTTTTCCAACCGGTGGTTGAGTTGGGCTTCAAGTGTCTGCTGCGCAAAGCCCTGCAATGCCGACGCGCCCGGATCGTCCTTGGCCTCGATCGCCGGTTCCGTTCCCGGTCCGGTTGGAGCAGCGGGGGCACTCGCTGTTTCCGCGGGCCCTGCTGCCAACGACGATGGCGCCATCACCAGTTGTGACAGACCCGCCCGTAAACCGTCTTCCCGCAGATCGTCAAACACCAGCTCCAGCACCAGTGCGCGCACGGGCAGGTGCGAGGCGACGTACTGACTGACAACCTGATGTTCCTGCAAATTTGCGTTTGGCAACGAAAATCCCAGCGGCCAGAGGTCACTGGGCGCCTTGAGCGCCGTCTTGAGCCAGTAGGGCGCGGTATGGTCTCCCGGCCGATATTGATTGATCGCGTGTAACTGAGAGTTACCCAGCCATAGAATGTATTCGCGTTCGGTCGTGGAACCGCTCGCGAGCGCGGCACGCCGCTCTCTCACGACGGCGGCGATGGTTTCTACGGACGGCGCGGTAAATATTGTAGTGCCCCACATATCGAGGTGCGCGACCGTGGACGCGCCGAGCGCGTAATGCTCGGTGGAAATTTTATGCGTGGCGTAAAGATTCAGTGCGAAAAAAGCCAGCAGCACGGCAACTAACAGCCGGCTCCAGGGATGACGGATGACGAATGCAACCATGCCTGACAACGCCTCCTTGCTAACGCTTTTTTGTCGTCAATCCTGTTGGACGACTCGCACGGACAAGGTATAAATTCCCGTCGTGCGCAGATGAATCTAAACTGCCACCCCGGGGCGGCGCAAGACCGCAGGGCGGGTAGACGTCCCGCTGTGACGGGAATACGCCTGGCGAACGTCGATCGAAAAAACCCCGCTATTTTACCGGCCGTGTCGCCCGGCGTAACCGCGGCCATCGCTGAAATCCCAGACACCACTGGATTACAAGCAGCAACATGAATATCCGGATGCTCTCGCCGATCGCGGACGCCAGCGATTGTTCCAGGCCGTGCAGCAGCGTGGCCCATAAAATGCTGTAAATAAAAATACCGGATGCGGCGCGGGTTTCCGTCAACAGCGTGAACAGCCATCTAAACGCCATGCCTATTGCCATCATCCCGAGGACAACACCCGGCAGGCCAAAGTTCTGATACCAGTCACCCATCGCTGTCCAGCCGATGCCGGTCATGGTGTCGCCGACCAATCCGGCATCATAGGCAAAATCGTCAGTGCCGCTGATGCCCATCGCGCGCTGAATCCACTCGTTCGGGATCCACAGCCAGTTGAGAAAAAACGGGAGGGTCTTGCCGTAGAGCAGCGGTTTTTGTTGGCGGCCTTCCACCACGATCGCAAACACGTGCGCCTGCGAGATGCGACCGATGGTGCTGTCGCCAATCAGGCGAATGGAATTCTTGAACAGCGGGGCGGCGATATCCTTGCTGACGACGTGACCTTCATTCATCAGCGAGTAGTACGCCAGGTCAACCGCATCGCGCCCGTTCCACGGCAACTTGACGTCGACCTGCAGGTTGTCCGACCCAACATAGGAACGGAGATTCGTCAGGTCCTTCATCACGGTTTTCAACGGGAACAGCACCATGACGGTAATCAGTCCGAGCGTGATCAGGCGCAGGCCGACGCGTCGATACAGATAGTGGCGCGTGATTAGGAAAACTAGCACCGGGATGATCGCCGCCAGTCTGCCGCCGGGCGCAAGCAGAATGCACAGCGGATAGATGACGAACCCGGTCCAGGCGATCCATTTCCACAGCGTCGCCGGCTCGCCGCGCGCGAGCAATGTGTAGTAGCGCGTAAACGCGATCGCGAGCGCGATGAAATGCAGCGTGTTGAGCGACATCAGAAACTTGAACGTAAACAGCGGGCTGTCCGGACTGCTGTAGGCGTAGGAAAAATGTGCGCCGCTGAGGATGCGCACGAACTTGATGCCAAACCCGGCGGCGAAAATCCCGAGGCATAGCCACCGTGTCTGGCGTTCGTTCCACTGTGGCCAACGCCAGCGCGGTGCCGGCGTCGCTGCCCGCCGTTGCAGACGGGCGAGGCCCCAGTAGCCGAACGCGAACGCGGCAATGCCGAGGATCGAGTAAATCACCGAGCGCGGTGTCAGGTATTTGGCCACGCCGGTAATCATGTTGTTTTCGGGGCCGACGACGAGCCACAGCAGCGGCAGCAGGTACATCGCGATCAACGCCAGCAGCGCCGATACGCCCAGATCGAAAATATCGAAGCGTCGAAGTCTGGCTGTCCATCTGGTTCGATCGCGCATCATTCGCGTTTACGCAAGAGATAGTAATCCGACCAGCGCAGCAGATTTCTATCCATCAATGCGGCATCGTGGCCCGACCATAACATGAGCGCCTTGATTGCCGTGCGCAACGACAGGTTCGGCATGACCCACTGACCCGGCGGTGTCCGATATACCAGGTCGTAATCGTGCAGTAACGTTTCGACATCGTTGAACGAAACCGATTTGCTTGAATTGGGTGTGATCAGCAGATAGTCGCCGGCCTGTATCGTGGATGGTTCGTTCTGGGTAAAGGCGGTGTAGCGCGCCGTGGCGTCACCGAGCCGCGGCTTGATGGTCGGATTTTTCGGCGGCAATTCCGACTTGAGATCGAAGGCCGCGGGCGCGATGCCGCGCCGTTTGAGCGCTTCGGCGACGTTGAAATAGGCGTCACGGTCATAGGTCTGTGTGGCCTCGTGCGCCGTCAGTTCCGGCGCCACGCCATCGAGAAAAATTGCCGGTCGCGCGTGGTTTGCCGCGTGTTGGCGAATGTCGTTCGCCAACGCGTCCATGGCCGCGACCTGGTTGCTGCCCGGATATTTCATGGTCGACAGGATGTGCATGCCCAACGGGATCGCATTGGTGATCAGCAGGAATGCCGTAATGCCAAGTGCCAGTTTCCACGCCGGTCGCAATTTCGCGCCGTGTCCGGCAAGGAAGTGCAGCAACGGCGGTAATGTGAGCACATACACCGGCAGCCAGTAGTTGGGCGCGTACAGATTAAGCACAAGGAATGCGAACGCATACGCCGTGCCGGAGAGCAGCATCGGGTCGTAGAAATCGTGCGCCTGAGCAGATCGCGACAGTACCGCGCGCAACCGTACCGCTGCCAGCGGCAGCGCGAGGAATACGATCACCGGGCAGTCGAGAGCGAAATTCAGCAGGTTTCGGAACATGGATACCTTGAACGCGCTCGCGGACTCACCATAGAGATGCGGGCCGCGCGGCAGATACGCGAATACGAGATAGGCGGCGACGAACACCGCTGCGCTCACGAGCAGCCCGATATCCAGCGCGCGTTGCGATGGCGCCGGCTTGCCGCGAACGATCCACAGCCGTGCCAGCACAAACACGACCACGGCGCCGAACACCGGCTCTTTGTAATAGATCGCGGCATTGGCCGCCGCGAGCGCCAGCACCAGTGTCAGGAGTCGCGGGTGTTGCGTGTGCGATCGATACAGCAGCAGCAAGCAAGCCAGATAGAACGCAACGCTGCGCTCACAGGTAGCGACCGCGCCCCACGAATTGGTAAACGCCGGCAACAGATACAGCGCGCATAACGTCACTGCCACGAGCCAGCGATTCGCCGCGGTCGCGCGCAGCAAACGCCACATCAGCCATGCGAATACAACGGATTGAATACTGACGAACAGATAAATCCAGACGATGTCGCGTGAGAATAGTTGAATCAGCGCGAATTCCTTGACGAACATCGGGTAGAAGCGGCCCATGCCCGGAAACACGCCGCTTGGAAAGAAGTCCTCACTGGCGAAGATGACTTCACGCAGGGCCTCGTAGTTCGAGAAGCCGTAATTCGGATTCCACATCAGGACCGCCGCGTAGGCGAGCACGAATGCACTCACGGCGATACCGACTCCCGTCGCACGGCTGACCCAGATGCGTGGGGCGCTCAATCGGCGTGCATTCATGGCTTACGCCACATCGATAACGTCGCGAACGAAAATTTGCGTCCGATCCAGTTGCGGAAACACCAGCTATCGAATCGATGCAGCAGGCGCACGGCGCCGGTACCGCCGACGTTGAGTGCCGGAAATGCGTCAGGATTGTAATAGAGGATGTAGGACAGCAATCCCGGATAGATCTGGTCTTCCAGCACGAAACCGTTGCCCCGGAACAGGTTGTTCAATTCATCCAGGTCGAACGCCTGTTCGGTGTCGGCGTCGAACAGTGTGTTGCGGCGGTAGATTCGTTTGCGCACGGCGCGAAACAACGCATTGTTCTGCGTCGGTTCAAAATTGATAAAACGTCCGCCCGGCACCAGTGCCCGGCCGAGGCGGCCGATGACGTCTTGCGCGTGGCGGTAGACATGATGCAAGCCGCCAATCAGGATGATCAGGTCGTAGCGTTTGTCGCCGGGCTCGTAGGTGGTGACGTCCTGCACGAACACGTTGGCGTTGGGGTCGGTCTTGCGCGCATGCTCGACCAGCGTGGCGCTGAAATCGAAGCCGGTATAGTCGATGCGAGCGCCGCTGTAGTGCGCCAGGATGTGTTTGCCCTCGGCGTAACCGCACATCGGCTCCAGCACCCGCAGCGGATTGGCGAAGGTTTTGTCGCGCAGAAAACCGCGCCAGATCAGTTCCTTCTCCAGCAGATGATTCGGATGGCCGCGGCTTTGCAGGTATTTCCCGGCGATGCTCTCGAAATGGCGGCGCTGTTGTTCGATGTCATCCATGCGGGCGGCTTTTTAAGTCGACCAGGTCGCGGCAAGCGCGGCCATGGCGATCAGAATATCTCGTGGTCCTTGAGAAACCGCGGGCGCGCCTTGGTCTCCTGATAAATCCGGCCGACATACTCACCCAGCAGCCCGATGCTCAGCAATTGCACGCCGCCGATGAAATAGATCGGCAGCACCGTCGAGGCCCAACCCGGCACTGCGTCGACGCTGGTCAGCGCAATATAGAGCACGTACGCGCTCATCGCGATGCTGGCGACAAAGATCACGAACCCCAGCGCCGCGATCAGCCGCAACGGTACGATACTGAAAGACGTGATGCCGCCGATGGCGAGCGAGAGCATCTTGCGCAGCGAGTACTTCGACTCGCCGGCGAAGCGCGGTTTAACGTTAAAGTGCACCACGCTCGTGCGAAATCCCATGGTCGCGAACACGCCGCGCAGGAACAGGTTGACCTCGCGGTACTCGGCCAGCGCGTCCAACGCGCGTGCGCTCACCAGACGATAGTCGGCATGATTTTTCAGTACGTTCACGCCCATCAGGCGCATCAGGCCGTAGAAGCACAGCGCCGAGAATTTTTTCAGCACGCCATCGGTGCTGCGGTCGTTGCGTACACCGAAGACGATATCGGCGCCGGCGCGGAACTGCTCGACAAACGCCGGAATCGCGTGCTCGTCGTGCTGCAGGTCGGCATCCAGCGAGATCGCGCAATCCGCGCGACCGCGCGCACCCAACAGTCCTGCCAGCAGCGCGTTCTGGTGGCCGCAGTTGTGCGCCAGCTTGAGGCCTTTGATCGCGGGAGTTTTCTGGTGCAGGGCCTGGATGATGGACCAGGTCTGGTCCTGACTGCCGTCGTCGACGAAGTAAACGAAACTTTCGGTGTCGATCTGTCCCTGGGCGACCAAGGTTTTCAACACGCCCAGCAGCGACTGCGCCGTTGCCGGCAGCACGACCTCTTCGTTGTAACAGGGAAGCACTAACGCAAGTTTGGGTGCCGTCCGCATCCGTTCCGATCCCGCGCGCGCCGGTGGTGAAAGTGCCCGGATTCTAACATCACCGGCCGCGCGATGTTTAGCGCGTGCGTGCCGGCGAAGTAGGCGTCTTCAAGAATGGTTCGAGCGCCTCCAGGCTCGTGACCGGTGCCTTGCACGTGTGGCCGCTGCAGACATACGCGGTCACCCGCGCCAGGTTCTTGCGTTGCGCGAGTGCACCCGGCAGCGCCGTCGCCTCATCCGGAATCGCAAATACCAGCCGCGACGGTGCGTAGTCGTGTACCAGCCGCGCTTGCCACGCCGGTAGTTCCGCGGCATGTCCGCGCAGTACGATGGTCTGCAACGGATGCAGTTGTTCGTCGAGCGCCATCAACAACGAACTGCAAGCCGAGGCGCGGCGTCCAACCTCCGATTGAAATGCATCGATCGTGCGTTCGGCGGCGTGCAGCGCATTGAGATCGCCGAGCAGGCTGCCGAGTCGCAGCAACACGCGCGCCGCAATACCGTTACCCGACGGCAGCGCATCGTCGGTCGTCGGTTTGGGGCGATACAGCAGTCGTTCGTGGTCGTCGGCGGTAAAGTAAAACCCGCCGCGGCTTTCGTCTTCGAAGTGTTCGATCAATGCCTGTGCCAGCGCGCGCGCGAATTCGAGATCGGTCGTGCGCCAGCGTGCCTGCAGTAATTCCAGTGTCCCGTCCAGCAGGAACACATAGTCGTCGAGATAGGCGGCCAGGCGCGCGCGTCCGTCCTTGGTGGTCGCGAGCAGCCGGCCATCGCGCCACAGCTGCGCGCGCGCAAAATCGACAGCGCGTTCGCCGCTGGCGATAAAGTCCGCGCGCCCGAGCACGCGTCCGGCGTGTGCCATGGCCTTGATCATCAGACCATTCCAGGATGCCAGGATTTTCTCGTCGCGCCCCGGTCGTACGCGTTGTTCGCGCGCAGCGAAGAGCTTGGCGCGCGCGGACTCAAGGCGTCGCTGCACCTCCTCTTCGGCGCAACCGAGACGCGCCATCACCACCGCGAGTTCGGTGCGCACGTTCAGATGCCACTCACCTTCAAAATTCGGATGGCCGGTGAGGTCGTAACGCGCCTCGACCGCCTGCCATTCCTCAGCGTTCAACAGTTGCTGCAACGCCGATGTCGACCAGACATAGAACTTGCCTTCATGACCTTCCGAGTCGGCATCGAGCGTGGAGTAATAACCGCCCTCGGACGATTGCATTTCGCGCATCACCCACTCGGCGGTTTCGAGCGCGACGCAACGGAACAGTTCGTCGCCGGTGATCTGCCAGGCATCGACGTACAGCGGCAGCAGCTGCGCGTTGTCGTACAGCATCTTCTCGAAATGCGGAATCTCCCAGCGCTCGTCGACCGAGTAACGGCAGAAACCGCCGCCGACCTGATCGTACAGACCGCCATGCGCCATGCCCGTGAGCGTGACCAGTGCCATCTGCAACGCCTCATCGGCCTTCGGCCCGCCGCGCGCGTAATGGCGCAGCAGCAATTCGATCGAGGTCGGATGCGGAAATTTCGGCGCGCCGCCGAAGCCGCCGTGCGCGGAATCGAATTGCTCGCGCAGCTCCTCGAACCCAAGGTCGAGCACGGCGGCAGAGACATGCTCGCCAGGTTGCGGGCCGGCGGGCGCGAGGCGCGCGAATATTTCGCGCAGCTGCACATTCTGTTCGCGGATCGCATCGCGGCGGGTGCGATACACCTTCTCCACTTCGCGCAGGATCTCGGGGAAGCCGGACATGCCGTAGCGCGGCGTCTTCGGAAAATAAGTACCACCAAAGAACGGCATATGATCGTCGGGCGTGAGAAACATGTTCAGCGGCCAGCCGCCGGAGCGGTTGGTGAGGATCTGGTGCCCGGTCTGGTAGATCTTGTCGAGATCCGGTCGTTCCTCGCGATCGATCTTGATGCAGACGAACAGCTCGTTCATTACGCGCGCGACGTCTTCGTCCTCGAACGATTCGTGCTCCATCACATGACACCAGTGGCACGCGGAGTAACCGATCGAGACCAGGATCGGCTTGTCCTCGCGCCGCGCCCGCTCGAGCGCCTCGTCGTTCCACGGGTACCAGTCCACCGGGTTATGCGCGTGCTGGCGCAAATATGGGCTGGTTTCGTCGACTAATCGGTTGGTGTGCGGGTGCTGCGGCATGCGTACGTATTTCCCAGTGTCTGGCTCAACTATACCGCAGGCCGATACCGTCGCTGAACAGCGTCTGCCGTCACTTGGACAACCGCGGCAATGGCATTACCATGGCGCGCCCGCGGGCGGCTTGCGCCCCGGTTACGACCACACCGACACGTCCTTACCTGATAGTAAATGAACAAACCCTCTCGAAGCGTTGCTGGCAAAACTAACTGGCTGCGCGACCTGCTGTTGCTGCTGTTGCTGGTCAGCGTGCTGTTCGGCTACGGGCTCGGCAGCCGTGCGCTGTGGAATCCGGACGAGGGCCGCTACGCCGAGATCCCGCGCGAGATGGCACAGACCGGTGACTACGTCACACCGCGCCTAAACGGGGTCAAGTATTTCGAGAAGCCGGTGCTGTTCTACTGGTTGCAGGCGGGCGCAATCCGCTTGTTCGGCGTGCATGAATGGTCACTGCGTCTGTGGACCGAATTGTTTGCCGCGTTCGGTTGTCTCGCGGTGTATGTCGCCGGGTGTCGGCTCTATAACCGCCGCGCCGGATGGCTCGCCGCCGGCGTGCTCGCGACCAGTCCGCTCTACGGTCTGCTGAGTGGCGTAATCACACTCGATATGACGGTGAGCGTGCTTATCAGCATGGCGCTGCTCGCCTTTCTTATCGGTGTGCGCGAACCGCCGGGGACGACGCGGCGCACGTGGCTGTGGGCGTTCTATGCGTTGGCCGCGTGCGCGACGCTGACCAAGGGCCTGATCGGCATCGTGATCCCGGGCATGGTGATCGGCGCGTGGATTGTGTTGCTCGGCGAATGGCGGCTGTTACGGTCGTTGTATCTGCCGTCCGGGCTGCTGCTGTTTTTCGCGATCGCCGCGCCGTGGCATGTGCTCGCGGCGCGCGCCAACCCGGAGTTTCTGCATTTCTATTTCGTGCATGAACACTTCGAGCGCTATTTGACGACCGCGCATCAACGTTACCAGCCGCTGTGGTTCTTCGTGCCGGTGTTGCTCGCGGGTATGTTTCCCTGGAGCGTGTTTCTGTGGCATGGATTGAAAGACGCGCTGCGCAACGCGTGGCGTCAGCGTCGTGTGCAACGCGAGGTCTGGTTTCTGGTGTTGTGGGCGGCGCTGGTGCTGGCGTTTTTCTCGATCTCGAAATCGAAATTGATGCCCTACATTCTGCCGGTGTTGCCACCGCTGGCGTTGCTGCTCGGCCGCTATCTGGCGCAAGTCTGGGAGCGGCCGGTGGCGTTCGTTCGACATCGACTGTTCTGGTTGTTGCTCGCGGTCGCCGGCGCGCTCGGGCTGGCGTTGGTACTGATCCCGATTTATCTCGCCGGCCATCCCAAAGCCACGGTAGCGACCGAATTGCTCGGGCCGCATCTCTATCTGATGGCCGCGAGCCTGATGCTCGCGGGCGTGGTGCCGTTTGTCTTCAGTCGACTCGGTGACGCGCGCCGCACGATCACCTCGTTGCTGGCGATGTCGGCGCTGCTGCTGGTCGTCTTCGAGGTCAGCCTGCCGCGGCTCGATCTCAATCGTTCGGTCAAGTCGCTGGCGCTGGAACTGAAGCCGCGTCTACGGCTGGGTGACGAGGTCATCGCCTATCACGAGTACTACCAGGACCTGCCGGTGTATCTCGAACGGCGCATCACCGTGGCCGGCTGGAAGGGCGAGCTCGAATTCGGCACCCAGGTCGAAGACACCAGCGCCTGGATGATCGATGATCTCGCCTTCGCGCAACGCCTGCGCGGTGGTACTGTTTACATTGTGACCGACCAAAGCAATTACGAAACCCTGCGCCAGGATTCCGCGCTGCCGCTGTTCCTGCTGGCACGGTCCGGACGCAATGTGTTGTTGAGCAATCGGGAGCCTACGAGGCAGGAGTCCGTAAGGTGAACTACTTCGGGATTATCCTGCTGGGTGTGCTGCTCAATGCCGGCGCGCAGCTGCTATTGAAGGAAGGTATGCGCCGCGTCGGCCACTTCGAATTCGTGTGGGCGAACGTCATCCCGATCGGGATGCAGGTCGCGGTCAATCCGTTCGTGCTGCTTGGCCTGTTGGCATATGTGGTCAGCGTCGGCGTGTGGTTGCTGGTGCTGTCGCGCGTCGAGGTGAGTTTTGCCTATCCGATGCTGAGCATCGGCTATATCGTCAATGCCGTCGCCGGCTACTACCTGTTTCAGGAAAACCTGTCGCTGACGCGGGTGACCGGCATTCTGATTATCATTGCCGGTGTCTATCTGATTACACGGAGCTGATGTGAGCAACGACGAATTCCTGCCGTTTTCGCGGCCGAGCATCAGCCGTGAGGCCATCGACGAAGTGGTCGCCTGCCTCGAGTCCGGCTGGATTACCACCGGCCCGCGCGTGAAGAAATTCGAGGACGCGCTCAAGGCCTACCTCGGCGCGCCGCAGGTGCTGGCGCTGTCGTCGGCGACCGCGGGCCTGCATCTGGCGCTGCTCGCGCTCAACCTCGAACCGGGAGACGAGGTTATCACCACACCGATGACCTTCGCCGCGACGCTCAATACCATCGTGCTCGCGGGTGGCGTGCCGGTGCTGGTCGATGTCGAACCGCAGACCTATAACATGGATATCGCGGCGCTGGCGGCCGCGATCACGACGCGCACGCGCGCGATCGTGCCGGTACACTTCGCCGGCCTGCCGGTGGATCTCGACCCGCTGTACGCGCTCGCCGAAAAACACGGGCTGCGCGTAATCGAGGATGCGGCGCATTCCATCGGTACCGAATACAAAGGCCGGCGCATCGGCGCCTTCGGCGATACCCAGGTATTCAGCTTTCATCCGAACAAGAACATGACCACCGGCGAGGGCGGCTGCATCAGTACGCGCGACGACAAGCTCGCCGAACGCATGGCGCTGCTGCGCTTTCACGGCATGGACCGCGAGGCCTGGAACCGTTTCGGCAAGAGCGGCAGCCAGCATTACGAGATCATCCTGCCGGGCTTCAAATACAACATGATGGACCTCCAGGCCGCGCTCGGGTTGCATCAGCTGCCGGCACTGGATGGTTTCATTAGTCGTCGCAACGAACTCGCCCAACGCTATCAGCAGTTGCTGGCCGACTGGCCGCAATGGACGTTGCCGCAGCCGCCGGTGTTCGCGCACCGGCATGCGTGGCATTTGTATACGCCGCTGATCAACCCTGAGTCCGCGCACATGGATCGCGATGCGTTCATGGCCGGGATGAAAGCACGTAACATCGGTACCGGTTTGCACTACCGCGCGGTGCATCTCTATCCTTATTACCGTGAGCACTTCGGTTTCAAGCCAGGCGACTTCCCGAATGCCGAGATCATCTCGGATCGCATCGTCAGTCTGCCGCTGTTCCCATTGATGACCGATGCCGACCACGAGCGCGTGCTGGCGGCGATGAAAGACCTGTTCCAGAAAGGCCAGTAAGGAAAACCCGCGATGAAACCCTACGTCAGCGTCGTCGTGCCGGTGTACAACGAAGAGGCCAACCTCGAAGCGCTGTTCACGCGTCTCGGCGCGGTGCTCGATCGCCTCGGCAAACCCTACGAGATCCTGTTTACCAACGACGGCAGCCGCGACAAGTCCGGCGCGCTGCTGCGCCAGTTCCACGAGCGGCGCCCGAAGCAGGTACGCGTAATCGATTTCAACGGCAACTTCGGCCAGCACATGGCGATCATGGCCGCCTTCGAGCGCGTGCGCGGCGAGGTGGTGGTGACGCTCGATGCCGACCTGCAGAATCCGCCGGAAGAAATTCCCAAACTGCTGGCGGCGATCGAGGCCGGTCACGACGTCGTCGGCGGTTATCGCCGGCAACGCCAGGACAATTTCTTCCGCCGCTACGCCTCGAAACTGCTGAACCTGATCCGCGAGCGCACTACCGGCATCAAGATGCGCGATCAGGGCTGCATGCTGCGCGCGTACCGGCGTCTGGTGGTCGATAACATTACCGCCAGCGGCGAGACCTCGACCTTTATCCCGGCGCTGGCGATGAGCTACGCCGCCAATCCTGCCGACGTCGAAGTCGAACACGCCGCGCGCGGCGCCGGTACGTCCAAGTACCGGCTGTACGATCTGGTGCGCCTGAACTTCGATCTGATGACCGGCTTTTCGATCCTGCCGCTGCAGCTGTTCACGCTGTTCGGCATGTTGACCGCGGTCGGCAGCCTGGCGTTTGTGGTGTACCTGTTCGTGCGCCGGCTGATCGTCGGACCGGAAGCCGAAGGCGTGTTCACGTTGTTCGCGATCCTCTACTTCCTGGTCGGCGTTGGCATCCTTGGGCTCGGCGTCATCGGTGAATATATCGGCCGCATCTATCAGGAAGTGCGCCGGCGCCCGCGCTTCGTCGTGCGCCATGTCTACGAGCAGCTGGATGACTGACGTCAGCTCCAGTCGTCCGCGGGTTCTGGTATTTGCGTATCACGACGTCGGCTCCGAATGCCTCGATGCACTGATCCAGCGCGGCGAACATATCGTTGCCGTGTTCACGCACCAGGACAATCCGCGCGAGCACATCTGGTTCAAATCGGTGGCCGAGCTCGCGCAGCGCCATGGCATTGCGGTGTTTAAGCCGGAATCGGTGAATGTGCCCGAGTGGGTCACCCGGATTCGCGAATTACAGCCGGATATCATTCTGTCGTTTTACTATCGCGACATGATCAGCCAGGCGATTCTCGATCTGCCGCGCCTGGGTGCATTCAATATGCACGGATCGCTGTTGCCGCGATACCGCGGGCGGGTACCGATCAACTGGGCGATCCTGCGCGGCGAGCGCGAGACCGGCGCGAGCCTGCACTATATGGTCAAGCGCGCCGACGCCGGTGACATCGTCGATCAGGAGCCGGTCGCGATCGGGGCCGAGGAAACCGCGAAGGACGTATTCATCAAGGTTACCGCCGCTGCCCGACGCGTGCTCGAGCGCTCGATCGATGCTATTAAGAGCGGCAATTCGCCGCGGCGGATACAGGACGAATCGCAGGCGAGTTACTTTGGCGGGCGCAAACCCGAAGACGGGCGTATAGACTGGCACCAGGGCGCGGTCGAGATTTTTAACCTGATTCGCGCGGTCACGCATCCGTATCCGGGCGCCTTTACCGAGATCAACGGCCGTCCGCTATATATATGGTGGGCGCGCCCGCGGCCGGATGTCGATGCCGGGACGCACGCACCGGGTGAAATTATTTCCGCCGCGCCGCTGTGCGTGGCCACCGGCAACGGCAACCTCGAACTCGTGCACGTGCAATGGCAGGACGGGGCGGAAACAGAGACAGCGGCCGGGACGCACGGCCTGCAGGCAGGTGATCGATTCAACGTGGCGCGGCGTTCCGCTGCCGTAAGCAAGTAATTCCAGGGGGAAGGGCATGAGCATTAAAGTTTTGATTCTGGGCGTGAACGGCTTTATCGGTAACAGCCTCACGCAACGTATCCTGCAGACGACCGACTGGTCGGTCTACGGCATGGACATGGCGAACGACAAGCTCGGCGAGTCGCTCGGGCACGAACGCTTTCACTACGTCGAAGGCGACATCACCATCAACCGCGAGTGGATCGAGTACCACGTGAAGAAGTGCGACGTGGTGCTGCCACTGGTCGCGATCGCGACACCGGTGACCTATGTGCAGGACCCGCTGCGCGTATTTGAACTCGACTTCGAGGCCAACCTCGACATCGTGCGCCAGTGCGTGCGCTACAAGAAGCGCGTGATCTTCCCGTCGACCTCCGAGGTCTACGGCATGAGCACCGACAAGGAATTCGACGAGGAGACCAGCAACCTGGTACTCGGCCCGATCAACAAGATGCGCTGGATCTATTCGTGCTCGAAGCAGTTGCTCGACCGCGTGATTGCCGCCTACGGCCAGCAACAGGGCCTGCAGTACTCGCTGTTCCGCCCGTTCAACTGGATTGGCCCCAAGCTCGACAACATCCTCGAACCCAAGGAAGGCAGCTCGCGCGTGCTGACGCAGTTCATCGGCAACATCCTGCGCGGCCAGGACATTCGTCTGGTCGATGGCGGCGAGCAGCGGCGCAGCTTCACCTATATCGACGATGGCGTGGATGCACTGACGCGGATCATCGCCAACAAGGATGGTGCCGCGGACGGTCGTATCTTCAACATCGGCAACCCGGCGAACGACTTGTCGGTACGCGAACTGGCCGAGATGCTGGTGGCGATGATCAAGACCTACCCCAAGTACGCGCCGCTCGCGGAAAAAACCAAACTGATTACCGTGAGCTCCGGCGATTATTATGGCAAGGGCTACCAGGACGTGCTGACGCGCGTGCCGTCGGTCAGGAACGCCGAGCAGTATCTCGGCTGGAAGCCGACCACGGACATGAAGACCGCGCTGCGCAAGACCCTCGACTACCACCTCGGCCGGCCATCGCAGGAGCTGGTCGACTAAAAAATGCGATTCACCGCAAAGGCGCAAAGAGCGCAAAGGTTTCAAAAGATCTTTAGCTGCTTTTCTTTGCGTCCTTTGCGCCTTTGCGGTGAAAAATAACCATGTCTGAAGTTTTGCTCGCCATCAAAATCGACGTCGACACCGACCGCGGTACACGCCTCGGGGTGCCGGCGCTGTTGCAGCTGTTCGACGAGCTCGATATTCGCGCGACGTTTCTGTTTTCGCTCGGCCCCGACAATACCGGGCGTGCGATCAAGCGTATCTTCCGCCCCGGGTTCTTCAGCAAGGTTGCGCGCACCAGCGTCGTCAGTGTCTACGGCGTGCGCACGTTGTTGAACGGTGTGCTGTTGCCCGGCCCGCATATCGGCCGGCGCAATGCCGCGATCATGCGCGTCGCGCGCGAGCGCGGCCACGAGGTCGGGATTCATTGTTACGACCACATCCGCTGGCAGGACGGACTGGCGACGATGACGCGTGCCGAGGTGTTCGCCGAGTTCGGCAAGGCGCGCGCCGAGTTCGAGCGCATCTTCGGCCAGCCGGCGCGCACCGCCGGCGCCGCGGGCTGGCAGGCGAATGCGCACAGCCTGGCGGCGTACGATGCCGCCGGCCTGACCTACGCGAGTGATGCGCGTGGCGACTATCCGTTTTATCCGCGCATCGACGGCGTGGTCTATAGCACGCCGCAGATTCCAACCACGTTGCCGACCCTCGATGAGCTGCTCGGTCGCCCGGAATATCCGGACGCACAGCTGGCGGCGCATTACCGCGGCCTGTTGCGCGCCGATCGCCAGAACATCTGGACCATCCATGCCGAGCTCGAAGGCATGGCCTGGCACGACTGGTTCCGCGACTGTGTGCAGCAACTCCGTGCGGCCGGTGTGAAGTTCGTTCGCACCGAGGAACTCGCGGCGACGCTCGCAAAGGATCTTCCGGTTTGCGATCTGGTGCCGGGCGAAGTCGACGGCCGCAGCGGCATGTTAGCGGTTCAGCGCTCGGCACCCGCCGCGTAGCGTGGCATCGTTGCACCGTCTTCGCTGCCGATTCGTCCGGTCGTCGGCTGGTGTGTTCCCGGTAACACGCATTTCCTCGACGGAATCCGGCGCGGCAGTAACATTACAGAGTCTCTAACAAATAATGATACCGAATTGATATAGACAACCCCGCTCCCGGAGGGAGAGGGAGTTAACGTGCCAGCGTTCATTTTGTCTGGCGCATTAAGCAAAAATCACTCAACCGTTTCCACCGTCCATGTCGACCCACCGCAAGCACGAGGATCGGGGTTCCACGCAAGATAAACGCGTGCGCGAGTTCGAACGTCGCGTGGTCGAGAAGATTCACGTCAAGGACACCCATACCGCGCGCGCCGCGGTAAAACGCGAATGGATCGTCGGTCTCAAGGCCGTCGCGGTCTGGGGCGGTGTGTGGTTGCTGTTCGCACTCGCAACCTTGTTCGCGCGCGACGCCTGGCCGCCGGATGAGACGCGTGTGCTCGGTATCGCGTGGGAGATGTGGCACCAGCATGCGTGGTCAGTGCCGCAGTTGAACGGCGAGCCGGCGCTGCATCCACCATTATTTTTCTGGCTGGTGCATCTGGCCTGGCTCGGCGCCGGCGTGACCGACTGGGCCGCGCGTGCGGTGGGCGCGCTCGGCGCACTGGCAAGCCTGTTCATCGTCCAACGCCTGGCGCGTCTGTTGTGGCCACAAGAGCGGGACGTGATTCGTTATGTGCCGCTGCTGCTGCTCGGCACGTTCGCGTTTGCGTTGATCGCGACCGCCGCACTGCCGGATACCTGGACGCTCACGTTCATGCTGCTGGCGTTGTGGGCGCTGCTGATTCAGTGGCGCCACGCCGATATGCGCGCGTGGCTGCTGCTCGGGTTCGCACTCGGTGCCGGCGCATTGACCGCCGGTTTTATTGTGCTGGTATATGTGCTGCCGGTCGCGCTGACGGCACCGCTATGGGCGCGCGCGCCGCGGCCGCGATGGAGTTACTGGTATCTGGACCTGGTCAAGGCGGTGGTGCTCGCGGGTGTTGTCGTCGCGTTGTGGCTCGCGGCACTCGGCACGACGGTGGGCGCACCGACAATCGTGCGCTGGCTGGCGCACGCGTGGGAAGGAACGCCACTCGCCGTATTCGCGCGCCAGCAGCCGTGGTGGTGGTATGCCTTGCTGGTGCCGATCGTGTTCCTGCCATGGTCGGTGTTTCCGCTGGTGTGGATGCGGTTGTGGCATATCCGGCGTGAACCGCTCGAGGACGGTTTTGTATTCTGTCTCGCGTGGCTGGTGTTGCCGGTGTTGCTGTTATCGACATTGTCGGTAAAGCAGCCGCAATTTCTGGTTCCGCTGTTACCCGCCGGGGTGTTGCTCACCGCGCGCTTGCTGCTGGGCCGCGCGCTGCACGACGTTTATCGCGACCAGCCGCTCGGCGGCATGGCCGTGCCGCTGCTGGCGCTCGGGGGCGTGCTGATGGCCTTGCCTAAATTGGCACGCGTGGAGTTTTTGCCGACACTGCTGTGGGATCAGTCGCCGTGGCTCGGGGTGGCGATCATGGGCGTCGGGATTGCGTCGGCATGGCTGCCGGTGCGGGACGTACGCAGGCGCGTAATCGATACCGCGCTCGTGAGTGCGCTGCTGGTGGTGTTCGTGTTGCTCGGTGTCGCGTCGCAATTCAACAAACTCTATCCGCTGGCGCCGGTCGCAGAAGTGCTGGCGCAGGCGCAGCAGCGCGGTCAGCCGGTGGCGCAGGTCGGCGCGTACGACGGTGAATTTCATTTCGCCGGACGTCTGCGCACGTCGCTCGCCGTCGTTGAACCACTACGCGCCGAGCCGTGGGCGCTGGAACATCCCGACGGTGTGCTGGTGACGTACACCAATGGCTGGCAGCCGCGTCATGCCGGACGCGTGTCACCGCTACTGGAAGCAGCGTTTCTTGATGGCCGGGTGCGTGTGTTCAGCGCGCAACAAGTGCTTTCGGCGCAAGCCGCCTCTGGTTCATAATGACGCGCCATGATCGCCCCCGATATTGATCCGGTTGCCCTTCATCTGGGTCCGATTGCCATTCACTGGTACGGGCTCATGTACATCGTCGGCTTTCTCGGCGGCTGGTGGGTCGGTGTGCTGCGCGCACGTCGTCCGGGCTCGGGCTGGCGCGAGGAAGAAATCGCCGATCTGGTGTTTTACGTCGCGCTCGGCGCGATTCTCGGCGGGCGCATCGGTTATGTGCTGTTTTATAACTTTGGTTACTACCTGCAGCATCCGCTCGAAGTGTTCTACATCTGGACCGGCGGCATGTCGTTCCACGGCGGCATGCTCGGTGTCGCGGTCGGGCTGTGGTACTACGGCCGCAAAACCCGGCGCTCGTTTTTCACGATGACGGATTTTCTGGTACCGCTGGCGCCGATCGGCCTCGGGCCCGGGCGCATCGGCAATTTCATCAACCAGGAATTGTGGGGCAAGGTCACCGATGTGCCGTGGGGCATGGTCTTCAAGACCGGCGGCCCGTTGCCGCGCCATCCGTCGCAGTTGTATGAGTGTGCGCTCGAAGGCGTGGCGTTGTTTCTCATTCTTTGGGTTTACACGCTGCGACCGCGCCCGACTGCCGCGGTGTCAGGTCTGTTCCTGATCTGTTATGGCGTGTTTCGCTTTGTGGTCGAATTCGTGCGCGAACCGGATACGCAGCTCGGCTACCTTGCATTCGGCTGGTTGACGATGGGGCAGCTGTTGTCGTTGCCGATGATCCTGTTCGGTGCCGGGTTGATGTGGTGGGCATATGCCCGCCGTCGCGACCGCCGCGTCGCGGTATGACCGATACAATTTCGCGGCTTTGCCTGCAAGGAGGACCGATGCGCCCGATCTCACTGCTGTTGTTCGTCGTTGCGCTGGCCGGTTGTGCCAGTATCGGCTCGTCGTATCGGCTCGACAAGTTCGAAGCCACCTCGCGCGCCTACGAGCGCGCCATACGCTGGTCGGATTTCCGCAGCGCCTTCGCGCTCGCCGGTAAAACCGATGGGCCGCTGCCCGATCTCGAGCGGTTGCAGAGCATTCGCGTGACGTCGTACGAAGTGATTGACACCCCGCAAATCACGGAGGAAGCATCGCGCGTTGCACAGGCAGTGGAAATCCACTACGTGAACCAGCGCAACATGAGTGAACGTCTGTGGGCCGATCAGCAGGTGTGGGTCTACACCGAGAAGGACGAGCGCTGGCGCTTGCAGTCCGCGTTTCCCGTTTTCCAGTAAGCGCTCACGTCGAACCCGGGTGGGTTCAGCCCTTCACGGCGCTTCGCTTCAGAATTTTTTTGATCAGATCGGTAGCTATCGTCTCGCCCTGACCGATGCCTTCACATCGTTTAGCCTCCTGGCGCCACGCGCTGCGACTCGACAGCAACTCGGGCCAGAACGGATAGGTGCGGCATTGGGTCGGTCGAACCTCGTAGATGCGGCAGCGATTACCGCCATCGAGAAAATTACAGCGCCCGCCGCGCATCGTCAGCCCCTCGGCACCCGGTTCGCGCACGACATAGCGTCGGCGTAACCACGCCATCGAAATGCCGAGGTATTGCGCAATGCGCTGTTGTTCCGCGCGCGTGGTCTCGATCCAGTAACGGCGCGGATCGCCGGTGCAGCACTTGCCGCAACCGGTGCAGGCGAACCGGCGCGGCGTCTCCTTTGTTTTTTCCATCGGCTATTTCACCCACACGGTTTTGACATTGACGAATTCACGGATCCCGTGCGCCGCGAGCTCGCGCCCGTAGCCGGAGGCCTTGATGCCGCCGAACGGCAGACGCGGATCGCTTTTTACCATCGCGTTGACGAACGTGCTGCCGGCCTCGAGGCGGTGCGCGAAATGTTGGCCGCGCTCGGGATCGCGGGTCCAGACGCTGGCGCCGAGTCCATAACGATTGTCGTTCGCCAGGCGCAGGGCATCTTCTTCGTCCTTGGCGCGAATCACCGCCGCCACCGGGCCGAAGAGTTCTTCCTGATACGCGCGCGTGGCGGGCTTGACGTGATCCAGGATCGCGGGTTGAAAGAAAAATCCCGGGCCGGCGATCGGGCCGCCTTCGAGCGCGAGCTTGGCGCCGGCGCGTACCGAGTCGGTGACTTGTTTGTGCAGTTGTTCGCGCAGATCGGCGCGCGCCATCGGTGCGAGCGTGGTGCCGGTGCGTGCTGGATCGCCGGGGATCAGTGCCTGGAGTTTTTGCCGGAAGCGCGCAATGAATTCGTCGGCGATCGATTCCGCCAGAATGAAACGCTTGGCGGCGATGCAACTCTGGCCGCAGTTCTGCATGCGCGCGATCGCGCCCTGGGTCGCGGCCAGTTCCAGATCGGCATCCTTGAGCACGACAAACGCATCCGAGCCGCCCAGTTCCAGCACCGTCTTCTTGAGGTGGGCACCGGCGGCGGCCGCGACCTTGCGGCCCGCGGTTTCGCTGCCGGTCAAGGTCACCGCATGAATACGCGGGTCGGCGAGCAGGCGTTCCGCCTGACCCGCGGTGATCAAGGCCGAGCGGAACACGCCAGCCGGAAAGCCGGCGTCGCGAAAAAGTTCTTCAATCGCGACGGCGCATTGCGGCACATTCGCCGCGTGCTTGAGCAGCACGGTATTGCCGGCCATCAGCGCCGGTGCCGCGGCGCGGAATACCTGCCAGTAAGGGAAGTTCCACGGCATGATCGCGAGTACCGTCCCGAGCGGCTGGTAGGCGACATAGCTCGCCTGCGCCTCGGTCGCCACCGCATCGTCGCTCAGCAACGCCTCCGCATGCCCGGCAAAATAGTCGCAACCGATCGCGCATTTTTCGATTTCGGCGTGAGCCTCGGCGGCGAGCTTGCCCATCTCGAGCGTAATCAGACTGGCATGGTGGCTGGCATCGGCGCGCAGCCTTGCGGCCACGTTGCGCAGCAATTTGGCACTGTCGACAAAAGAGGTTGCCTGCCACGGACCAACGGCAGCGGCGGTCTCGTCGAGTGCCGCGTTTAATTGCGCGTCGCTCCACGGTTCGATTTGTTTGATGCGCTCTCCGGTGGCGGGATTAATCGATTCCAGCATCATAGGCAGGTCGTTCCTTGGGCGGCTGGCCCCAGTATAGGGGCAGAGTTTTCGCCGACAAAGTGCGCACCGGCACATTGCGATCGCGGCTATAATTTCGCAACGCCATGTTTCCCCGTTTTAGCCACTGTTTGTTGTTGGTTGCCGTGTTGCTGCTGGTAGCGCTTCCCGCGCGCGCGTTTCTGGTCGATGCCGAGAGTCAGCGGCGCGACTACCAGGCGGCGCTGGCGGCGCTGCGCGCCGGCGAGATCACGCGCTTCAAGAAACTGCGCGAGAGTCTCGATGGCTACGTATTGCGTGGGCATCTCGATTACGAATATCTCAAAGACCGCGTGGAGCAGGCGCCCGCGGCCGAGCTGCGCGCGTTTCTAAGCGAGAGTGCGCATGTGCCGGGTTCGGACGCGGTGCGCAAGCGCTGGCTGCGGCTGTTCGTCGCGCGCGGCGACTGGGACGGATTTCTGCGCGAGTACAAAGACGTCGACGACGATCCCGAGCTGCAGTGCCTGCGTCTGAAGCAGCTGCTGCAATCGAGCGAGCAGCAGGCGGCGCTGATGCAGGAGATCGCGACACTGTGGCGTACCGGTCGGCGGTTGCCGGCGGGTTGCGATGCCGTGTTCGATGCCTGGCACAAGGCCGGGCACATGACGGCGGAACAGGTGTGGGAGCGCATCCATCTGGCGATGGAAGCGCGCCAACTCGGGCTTGCCGGCGACTTGGCGCGTTACCTGGATGCGCGCGATCGCATCTGGGTCAACCGCTGGACCGCGATGCATCGCGACCCGGTGACCGAGCTCGACCGTATCAATTTTCCGGTCGAGACGCCGGTGGCGCGCATGATCGTTCGCCACGGGATCGTGCGCCTGGGTTTCCGCGACGTCGACGAGGCCATGCGCCGCTGGGACAAGCTCAAGGACAGGTATCAGTTCTTCGGCGAAGACGACAACTACGTGCTGCGCAACCTTGGCATTCTCGCGGCACAGGAACAGCTGCCGTCGGCGGTGAAGTTGCTGGCGCGGGTTTCAGCCGAACCGGGCGACGAGACATTGCAACTCTGGCGTGTACGCGCCGCGCTGCGTGCCGGCGACTGGGAAGCGGCCAAGCAATTTATCGCAGCGCTGCCGGAAGACCGGCGCCAAAAACAGGAAGGGCGTTACTGGATGGCGCGCGCGCTCGAACAGACCGGTCAGCCGGACGATGCCCGCGCGCTGTTTCAGGTGCTGGCGCGCGAGCGCGGCTATTACGGTTTCCTCGCCGCCGATCGCATCGGCGTCGACTATGCGATGCAGCATCAGGCGATCGTTGCCAGCCCGGAAGAGGTGAGCGCGATGCTGGCGCGCCCCGGTGTGCTTGCGGCACAGGAATTCTTTGCGATGGGCATGTTGCTCGAGGCGCGGCGTCAGTGGCAGTGGGTGATTCGGCATATGAACAATCGCGAGTTCGCCGTGGCCGCGGTGATCGCGCGCGAGTGGGGCTGGTTTGACCGCGCGATCTTGACGGTGAGCAAGAGCGATCACCAGGACGATCTCGAAATTCGCTTTCCGTTGCTATATCGCGACTCGATCGAGGCCAGCGCGGTGCGCCACGGCGTCGATCCGGGCTGGGTCTACGGCGTGGTGCGCCAGGAATCGGCGTTCGTCGCGGATGCGCGCTCGCCGGTGGGCGCCCTCGGGCTGATGCAACTGATGCCGGCGACCGGCATGTTGACCGGTCAGCGACTAAACCTGCCGATCCGCGGCACGCAGGGAATACTCGATGTGGAGAACAACATCAAACTCGGCGTGGGCTATCTCAAGGATGTGCTCACGCGTTCGGGTAATCATCAGGCGCTCGCCACTGCGGCGTATAACGCCGGCCCCAACCGCGTGACCAGCTGGATGCCGCCGGCGACGCTGGATGCCGACATCTGGATCGAGACCATCCCGTTCAACGAGACCCGCGACTACGTCAAGAACGTGATGGCATTTACCGTGGTTTACGACCATCGCCTGGGACTCAAACCGACGCCGCTCAAGGAGCGCATGCCGACGGTGACGCGCAACAAACCACAATGATTTGTCACCGCTTATGATCAAAAAGAAAATCTGCATTCTCGGAGGTACCGGTTTCGTCGGTCGGCGCGTGGCGGCGTATTTCGTCGCGGCCGGCCACCAGGTACTGATTCCGACGCGCAACTACGCGCGCCACCGTGATTTGCTGGTGTTGCCGACGGCGCAGGTCGTCGAGGGCGATGTGCACGATCCGGCGTTCCTGCGGTGCACGTTCGCCGGCATGGACGCGGTGGTCAATCTGGTCGGGATCCTGAACGAGCGCGGCCACTCGGGACGCGGTTTCGCGTTCGCGCACGCACAGTTACCGGAGAAAGTGGTCGAGGCCTGTCGTCAGAACCGCGTACCACGGCTGTTGCACATGAGCGCGCTCAATGCCGCGCTCGATGCGCCGTCGCACTATCTGCGCACCAAGGCCATGGGCGAGGACACCGTCCACCGCGCCGGGAGCGCCGCCGCAAGTGAAGAACTCCACGTCACCAGTTTCCGGCCGTCGGTGATTTTTGGACCGCGCGATTCGTTCACCAATCGCTTCGCCGGCCTGCTCAAGCTCACGCCGGTGTTGCCGCTGGCGTGCCCGACGGCGCGCTTCCAGCCGGTCTATGTCGATGATGTCGCACGCGCGTTCAACGCCGCGCTCGACCAGCACAAGACCTTCGGCCAACGTTATTCGCTGTGCGGGCCAAAGGTGTATACGTTGCGCGAGATCGTCGACTACCTCGCGCATCTGCTCGGCCAACGCACGCGCGTCATCGCGTTGAACGACGGCCTGTCGCGGTTGCAGGCGACGCTGCTCGAATTTTTCCCCGGCAAGCCGTTCTCGCTCGACAACTACCGCTCGCTTAAAGTGGACAGTGTCTGTTCACAGGGCTTTGCGGAAATTTTCGGTATTACCCCGACGCCGCTCGAGACCGTGGTACCGAGGTATCTCGGCGCCGCGGCGCACCAGCGGTTTTCATTGCTGCGTTCCCACGCACGGCGCGATTGATCCCGGCATCAACGCCGCGAGTGCCGCGGCACGCACGGCACGCGGTTGCTGCGCCAGTTTACGGGCGGCCGCGTAGAATGCGCTCAGATCGCCGTGCTGTTGCGCCAGCAGAACTTCGAATGCGCTCACGTAGTCGTGGTACAGGCCAACGGAAACAAACTTGGCGTTGTTGAGATTTTCCATCCAGCGGTCGTAACCGCTATACCCGCCCCAGCGTTGTTGCACTTGCACATATTCCAGTTTCAGGTCGCTAAACAACTCCTGTTTTCGACGGCGCTTGTCATCGTCGCTGTGTGCAGAGCGATAGAGCGTCTCGAGACGCTCACGGTAACGCAGCACGAGCGCGGTGAATTCCTCCTGGCGGCGAGCGCTTTCCAGATACGCGACGTAGTCGGTCCCGATGCGCTGACTGACGAGCCAGCGGCGTACCCCTTCGCGCTCCACCGTCATCGCAAACGATTCGTTGAACGCCGTATCGTCTGGCACATAAAGTTTCTGATGCGCCAATTCGTGAAACAGCAGTCCCGCCAGTTCCGGTTCGGGTCGCCCGAACATGGTATTGAGCAGCGGGTCGTTAAACCAGCCAAGCGTGGAATAGGCGATGGCACCGCCGACATGCACGTCATAGCCCTCGCGTTGCAGCTGCTCCGCCTGCTGCTGTGCGGCCGGCAGCGAGAAGTAACCGCGGTAGGCGACACACCCCGCAAACAGGAAACACCACTCCTTCGCCTGCAGCGACAGCTCGGGTGCGGCGAAGACGTTCCACACCGCAAACGGGCGCCCCAGATCGGCGTAGCGGCGGTAGCTGTCGTTGTCGGGCAACCTGAGCGCCTGGCTCGCGAAATTGCGAATCGCCAGCACGCGTTCCAGGCGCGATCGGAGTTCGGGTGCCAGTGTCGGGTCTGCCAGCAACTCGTCGATCGGTCGCGCGCGCCCGAGCACGGCGAGGTGACCGCCCATCGCCTGGCCGTAGTAACCCAGGGTTGTGCAACCGCCGAAGGTGACGAGTGCGAACACGAGACAGACAAGACGACGCATGCTTGGCGTAAGCCGTTATGACCTACTACGATGGACGTTATGAAAGTTTATCTCGTCGGCGGCGCGGTGCGCGACAAACTCCTGGGCCTGGCGGGACAGGACCGCGATTACGTGGTGGTCGGTGCAACCCCGGAGCAAATGGTAACGCGCGGCTTTCGTCCGGTCGGCGCCGATTTCCCGGTGTTCCTGCATCCCGAGACCAAAGAGGAATATGCGCTCGCGCGCACCGAGCGCAAGAGTGGGCGCGGCTACAAGGGTTTTACGGTGTATGCCGCGCCGGACGTCACGCTCGAGGACGACCTGCGCCGGCGCGATCTCACCATCAACGCGATGGCCGAGGACGAGGCCGGCAATCTGGTCGATCCGTTTGGCGGTGCTGCCGATCTGCGCGATGGCGTTCTGCGTCATGTGTCATCGGCCTTCAGCGAAGACCCGGTGCGCATCCTACGCATCGCGCGCTTCGCCGCGCGCTTCGCGGATCGCGGATTTCGGATCGCGGACGAAACGCGCGCGCTGATGCGCGAGATCGTCGCCGCCGGCGAGGTCGACCATCTGGTCGCCGAACGTGTATGGGTCGAATTCGAGCGCGCGCTCGCGGAAAAAACGCCGACGAAATTCATCGAGGTATTGCGCGATTGCGGCGCGCTCGCGCGCCTGTTGCCGGAGATCGATCAGCTCTTCGGCGTGCCGCAGCCGGAGCAGCATCATCCCGAGATCGACACCGGTCTACATACGCTGCTGGTGCTCGATGCCGCCGCGCACCTGTCGACGGATGCCTGCGTGCGCTTCGCGGCGCTGACGCATGATCTGGGCAAAGGTACGACACCGAAGAAAGACTGGCCGCAACACATCGGCCACGAAGGCCGTGGCGTCAAGCTGGTGCGCGGGTTGTGCGAGCGCTTGCGAGCGCCGAACGAGTATCGCGATCTGGCGGTGCTGGTAGCGCAATATCACCTGCATTGTCATCGGGCGCTGGAGCTGCGCGCGGCGACGTTGCTGCAGACGCTGGAAGCGCTGGATGTATTTCGACGCCCGGAACGGCTGGAGAAATTTCTGATCGCGTGCGAGGCCGATTTCCGCGGCCGGCCCGGGTACGAGGCCAAACCCTATCCGCAGACGGATCGCTTCCGCCGCGGATTTGCCGCTGCCAGCGCGGTGGATGCCGCCGGCATCGCCGCGGCCAATGCCGGTGGCGATATTGGCGCGAAAATACGCGAGGCGCGAATTGAGGCCGTGAACGCGCTATCATAGGCGCCGCTGTCCACCCCATTGGTAACGTCGTGACTACCCGCCAACCTTCGAAGAAACAGCCCGCCGCGCGCGGCGCCAGCATTCCCCGCGTCGGTTTCGTCAGCCTTGGCTGTCCGAAAGCGCTGGTCGATTCCGAGCACATCCTCACGCAGTTGCGTGCCGAGGGTTACGACATCGCGCCGACCTACGAGGGCGCCGATCTGGTGGTGGTCAATACCTGTGGCTTTATCGATTCGGCGGTCACGGAATCACTGGATGCGATCGGCGAGGCATTGCAGGAGAACGGCAAGGTGATCGTTACCGGTTGTCTCGGCGCCAAGGGCGACGTGGTGCAGCGCACGCATCCGAAAGTGCTGGCGGTCACCGGCCCGCACGCGACCGCGGAAGTGATGGAGGCGGTGCATACGCACCTGCCGAAACCGCACGACCCGTACATCGATCTGGTGCCGCCGCAGGGCATCCGGCTCACGCCGCGGCATTATGCGTATCTGAAAATTTCCGAAGGCTGCAATCACCGCTGCACGTTCTGCATCATTCCGTCGATGCGCGGCGATCTGGTGTCGCGCCCGATCGGCGAGGTGATGCAGGAGGCACAAAACCTCGCCAACGCCGGCGTCAAGGAATTACTGGTGATCTCGCAGGACACCAGCGCCTATGGCGTCGACGTCAAATACCGCACCGGCTTCTGGTCCGGCAAGCCGGTGAAGACGCGCATGACCGAACTCACGCAGGCGCTGGGCGAACTCGGCATGTGGGTGCGGTTGCATTACGTCTACCCGTATCCGCACGTGGACGAAGTGATACCGCTGATGGCGCAAGGAAAAATCCTGCCGTATCTCGATGTGCCGTTTCAGCACGCCAGTCCGCGTATTCTGAAACTGATGAAGCGCCCGGCCGCGACCGAGAACACGCTCGCGCGTATCCGCGCGTGGCGCGAGATCTGCCCCGAGATCACGATTCGCAGTACCTTCATCGCCGGCTTCCCCGGCGAGACCGAGGACGACTTCCAGCGGTTGCTGGATTTTCTGGAACAAGCGCAGCTCGACCGCGTCGGCTGCTTTACCTATTCACCGGTCGAGGGCGCGATCGCCAATGCGCTACCCGATGCGGTGCCGGAGGCGCTGAAGCAGGAGCGCCACGAACGCTTCATGGAAACGCAGGAGCGTATCTCGGCACAGAAGCTCGCGAAAAAGGTCGGTCGTACGATTACGGTGTTGATCGATGAAATTCACGTAGATGGCACCGCGGTCGCGCGTTCCGCCGCCGATGCGCCGGAGATCGATGGCGTGGTCTATATCGAGCGCGCCGCGGCAATGAAAGTAGGCGATTTCTGCGAGGTGGAGGTCACGCACGCCGATGCCCATGACCTGTGGGCAACACCGGCCGCGCGTTAGGGCTCGATCTCGTCGAAGTTTTTCACCTGGCGATGTCCGGTTGATGCGGGTGCGCCGTCGCGCACTAACCATGTCGTCTGCATCCCGGCCGCCTGCGCGGCATCGAGCTCTTCCTTGATGTCGGAAAGAAACAGGGTCTCCTGCGGCATCAGCTCGATCTTTCTGGCAATCTCGTGATACGCCATCGCATCCCGCTTGTTGCCGACGTTGGTGTCGAAGTAGCCGCAGAACAGCGGCGTGAGATCGCCAAACGTGCTGTAGCCGAAAATCAGTTGTTGCGCCCGCACCGAGCCGGAAGAGAACACATATAACCGCAGGCCGGCGTCCTTCCACTGCTTGAGCTTGCGCGCGGCATCTTCGTAGACGTGCCCCTGGTAATCGCCGGTGCGGTAACCGGCTTCCCAGATCATGCCCTGCAGCGCCTTCAACGGCGTCGCCTTCTTGTCTTCATCAATCCAGCCAATTAACCGGGTGATTACCTGGTCGTCAGTAAGATGCTTCCCCTCCAGCCGTCGCACTTCTTCGAGCTGCGCCCGCACCGCCGGTTCGTGCGCATGTGCGTGCACGAACGCCGCGAGACGCGCGCGCGAATACGGAAACAGCACTTCCTTCACAAACGACAGTGACGAGGTCGTGCCTTCAATGTCGGTGAGGATGGCTTTGATCATGGCCGGTATTTTATTGTAAAAAACAATTCTCACCGCAAAGGCGCAAAGGACGCAAAGAAAATCGAGGATTTTTAAATATGCTTTACCTTTGCGCTCTTTGCGTCTTTGCGGTGAATATTTCCTTTTTGTTTTTTAAAGTCTGGAGCGCCGGTCCTGCACGACAAACCCGCGCAGCGGACCGTCCACACCGCGCCCGAGCGCGATCACTTTGAAAAGCTCCCCCATTTCCTGCGGCGCGGTGAGTTTGTTTATCTCCTGCGATCGCAAAAGCTGTGCGCGCGCGTCGACGGGTTCGGCCGCGATCTCAGCCAGTCCACAGCCGATCAAAAACGCCGCCTGCGAGGTGTAACCCAACACCTCGAGACCGCTTTCGTGCCCGGCCTCGGCGATCGCGGTGAAATCCACATGCGCGGTGATGTCCTGCAGGCCGACGAGCATCAGCGGATCGGCGTGTGCGCGCTGGCGGTAATGGCACATGAGTGTGCCTTGCGCGCGCTGCGGGTGATAAAACTCCGCTTGCGGAAAGCCATAGTCGATCAGCAGCATCATGCCTTCGTTGAGCAGCGTGCTCATACTGCGAACCCACGCCTCGGCCTGTAACCCGATTTCAGAAACATAATCCGGCGTAACCGAAAGTAGTGTGACCTTGGCGGCGAGTATCGGTCCGGCGGGCCGCTGACAGAAACATAAATGCGACCCGTCCCAGCAAACATGCTCTTCGCTGATGCCGGTTTCGGCCACGTGAAAACGCGACACCGGCATCGCATCCAGCAGTTCATTGCCAAGCACCACGCCGCGAAAACCCGGCGGTGGCAGCGTATCAAGCCATTGCACGCGTGGCAGCAAATGCGGCGCGCGTTGTTGCAACAGCTGTCGCTGCCGCGCACGTAGTTCGGCACTCAATTCGAGGATCAGGTATCGCCGTGGTAACTGGCCGAGCGTTTCCAGCGTCAGCAGCAGTTGCGCGGCGAGGGCGCCGGAACCGGCGCCGGCTTCGAGCACATCGCCGTTCCCGAGCATGCCCAGGATTTGTGCCACCTGATTCGCAACACAATGGCCAAACAGCGGTGACCGCTCTGGCGCGGTGATGAAATCGCCGTGCGCGCCGAATTTCGGCTGCGCGCCGCTGTAATAACCGAGACGTGGGGCATAGAGCGCCAGTTCCATGAAGCGCGCGAATGCAATCGACCCGCCATTGGCGTCGATCTCGCGCCGGATCAGTGCCGTGAGTTCATCATGGCGCAAGCGCTCATCCGGCGTGGGTGCCGGCCAGCCGGCGGGAACAAGGTCGTCAGCGGCTTTGGGCGAGTGCGTGGTCATGACGTCAGAGGCGGGATGGGCTACGCTGTAAAGGATAATATTTGTCGTCCATCATAGCGAACTTCATGTCGGAAAATCCGTTAACAGACAAGGTGGCATTGATCACCGGCGGGGCGCATCGCGTCGGCGCTGCGATTGCGCGCGCACTGCATGCCGCGGGGATGCGGCTGGTGATTCATTATCTGTCCTCGGAAACCGCCGCGCGCGCGCTGCAGGAAGATCTGCACCGCGAGCGTCCGGATTCGGTGATGCTGGTACGCGGCGATCTGTTGAATGGCGAACGACTGTACCGCAACCTGGTGTACGAAACCGTTGAGCGCTTCGGACAACTGGACGTGCTAGTCAACAATGCCGCGCGCTTCTATCCGACGCCCGTTGGCCAGGCGACGGAAGCGCAGTGGACCGACCTGATCGATACCAATCTCAAGGCGCCATTCTTTCTGTCGCAGGCGGTCGCGCCGCATCTGCAAAAGACCAGCGGCGTGATTGTGAATATCGCCGATATCTATGGCGAGCGGCCGCTGCCGGAGCATCCGATCTATAGCATTACCAAGGCCGGCGTCATCATGCTGACGAAATCGCTCGCGCGCGAATTCGGCCCCGACGTGCGCGTGAATGCGGTGTCGCCGGGCGCGGTGTTATGGCCCGCGGCCGGCATGGACGAAATGTCGAAGCAGCGGCTGATCTCGCGTATTCCGTTGAAGCGTACCGGCGAGCCCGACGACATCGCGCGCGCCGTCGTATTTCTGGTGCGCGATGCGGGCTACATGACCGGCCAGGTTATGGTGCTGGACGGTGGCCGGATGGTGGTCGGGTAATGCGCAGGGTCGGCGTGGCGCTACTGCTGTTGTTTGGTGGCGTTAACGCCGCCGAAGTTTATAAATGGACCGGTCCGGATGGGCGCATCCATTTCGGCGATCAGCCGCCGGCCGATGTACGGGCGGAAGAGGTGCGCATACCGACTTTCTCCGGCCCGGCCGAAGTCACCCAGGACAGTGCGAGCACGCGCGAAGTGGTGTTGCTGACCACTGCCTCCTGCGGCGTGTGCACGCTGGCAAAGACCTATCTTGCCGCGAAGAAAATTCCCTTTACCGAACTCGACGTGCAAACAAGCAGCGCCGGTCGCGCCGAGTACAAACGCCTCAAGGGTAACGGTGTGCCGATCATTCTGGTGGGTGGTCAGCGCATGAATGGATTTAATGCCGCGCGTCTGGATCAACTGCTGCAACAGGCCGGGTTTTGAGTTGCTCGCGTTAACGGTTCCGCGGATTTACGGGGGCGCGGACGTACCAAGATTCAGTTCCACCTCGCGCAGCGCAATCTTCGGTTCGAAGCGTTGCCATAGATCCGCCAGCCGTTCGCCGGTCTCCGGGTAGCGCGCCTCCGGCGCAAGTTCGGCCAGCGGTCCGAGCACGAAGGCGTATTTCAGGATTTCGCGTCGCGGAATATCGAAGCGACCTTCGTGACGGATGAGGTCTCCATACAGCAGGATGTCGATGTCGAGCGTGCGTGGGCCATCTTGCTTGGTGCCGCGCACGCGCCCGTGAGCAGTTTCGATTTCTGCGAGCGTGTCCCGCACCTGTTCGACCGAATCCGCGGTATCGAGCGCCGCCACGAGGTTAAGGAAATCGTCGCCGGCAAAACCCTCGGCTTTCGTCTGGTAGACGCGCGACAGGGCGATGTCCCCAAAGCGTTGTCTCAGGGCGTGGATCGCCGCGCGAATATTCCGTTCCCGCTCGACGTTGGAGCCGATGCTGACATAGACACGCACCATCAAGACTTGCGCTCGCGCTCGATCACCACGCCGACGTCGGCGGCGTTGCGAATGGCGCCACGTTTATTGACGCGCACGCGCACCCACGGCACGCCAAACTCATCGAGCACGACCTGGGCGATGCGCTCGGCCAGGGTTTCGACCAGCTGGAATTGCGACGCGCCGACGAATTGCACCAGCCGCTTGGCCACCGCCTTGTAATCGAGCGTATCGGCGATCTGGTCGGTGGTCGCCGCGCGCTGGATGTCGGCGGCCATATCGAGGTCGAGCACGACGGTCTGTTTGATGCGCCGTTCCCATTCGAAGATGCCGATCACGCATTCGATCTTGAGGTCATGCAGATAAATGATGTCCATGGCGCGACTATAACGGAAACGCTTGGAGGCGGGCGAGCCCGGCGAGCGCACGGCTTGACGAACCGCGACGGCTCCATTCCAATAGCGCGCGATGATCTATCTGCTGCCCGTCGTAGCATATCTTTTCGGTTCGATTTCGAGCGCCGTTGTGATCGCGCGGCTGATGGGGCTGCAGGACCCGCGCGAGGTCGGTTCCGGCAATCCCGGCGCAACCAACGTATTGCGCTATGGCGGCAAGCTTGCGGCGATCCTCACGCTGGTGGGCGATATCCTGAAGGGTGTAATCCCGGTGATGATCGCGCGCTCGGTTACCGACGATGCGACGGTGCTGGCGGCAACCGCATTGGCCGCGTTCCTGGGCCATCTGTTCCCGTTGTTTTTCGGTTTCAAAGGCGGCAAAGGGGTCGCGACCGCGATCGGCGTGTGGTTTGTATTGAATTTCTGGATCGGATTGCTGCTGGTGGCGACGTGGCTGGTGACGGCGTTAGTGACGCGTTATTCCTCGCTCGCGGCGCTGGTCGCCGCCGCGCTGGCGCCGTTCTATGTCGCGTGGCTGATGCCGGGTCCGGCGTATACGGTGGCGATGGTGATCATGACGGTGCTGTTGTTCTATCGCCACGCGGCGAACATCCGCAAGTTGCTCGCCGGCCAGGAAGGAAAGATCGGTCAGAAGTAACAGCGCTGTGCGAGTCACCCCGCCGGTAACAGTTCTTCGATACCCCAGCGCGGGCGCGCATTGATCGCGAGCCCTTCGCGTTCTCCCGCCATCAGTCGCAGTGCGCCGGCATAGGCCACCATCGCACCGTTGTCGGTGCTGAACTCGGGACGCGGATAGTACACGCGTGCGCCACGCACGAGCGCCATCGCATCGAGGCGCGCGCGCAGGAGCTGGTTCGCACTCACGCCGCCGGCGACCACCAGGCGCGCATGGCCGGTTTGCGTCAGCGCGCGCTCGCATTTGACGACAAGCGTTTCGACCGCTGCCTCCTGAAATGCCGCCGCGACGTCAGCGATGGTCTGTGCGTCGAGTGTGCGTGCGCCAATCGTGGTGACCACGGCGGTCTTCAAACCCGAAAACGAGAAGTTGAGTCCGGGCCGATCGGTCATCGGTCGTGGAAAGCGGAAGCGTTTTGGGTCGCCCTGGATCGCGACCCGCGCGATCGCGGGGCCGCCGGGATAATCGAGCCCTAGAAGTTTGGCCGTCTTGTCGAAGGCCTCGCCGACGGCATCATCGACGGACTCGCCCAGTATTTTGTAGCGGCCGATCCCCTCGACGTCGGCGAGCAGCGTATGACCGCCCGAGATCAGCAGCGCGGTAAAAGGAAAACGCGGAGGGTCGGGCTCCAGCAACGGCGACAGCAGGTGTGCCTCCATATGGTGGATACCGATCGCCGGCACCCCCCAGGCGAGGGCCAATGAGCGGCCAAGCGACGCGCCGACGAGCAGTGCCCCGATCAGTCCGGGGCCTGCGGTGTAAGCGACCCCGTCCGCGCCGCCCGGGGGCTCAAAACCGGCTTCCGCCAGCACCTGGCGCAGCAGCGGCAGCGCCTTGCGCACGTGGTCACGGGAGGCCAATTCCGGCACCACCCCTCCATATTGCTGGTGCAGGGCGGTCTGGGAATACAGCCGATGGGCCAATAAACCCCGTTCGCTGTCGAAAATGGCTATTCCGGTATCGTCGCAGGAGGTTTCGATGCCTAAAACACGCATGGGCGGGATTGTACAGAAACCACGCCTTTCCCGGTGACAAACCCGCCCCGGGTCTATAAAATCGCGCCCTTTCCCAAGACCAACTCCCGAAGGGGTCCGATGCCTTCCGTACGTATTAAAGAGAACGAGTCGTTTGAGATGGCGCTGCGCCGCTTCCGTCGCTCCTGTGAGAAGGCGGGCGTGTTCAGCGAAATGCGCAAGCGCGAGCATTACGAAAAGCCGACCGAGATTCGCAAGCGCAAGGCTGCGGCCGCCGTTAAGCGTCAGCTGAAGAAAGTGGCGCGCGCGATGCAGCCGTACCGTCCAGCCCCGGCGACGCCTACCACCGGCCCCGCTCGCAGTTCCCGTTACTAACACTCACGCGCGATGAGCCTCAAGGATCGTCTTAAGGACGACACCAAGCAGGCGATGCGCGACAGGGACGAGGCCCGCCTCGTCACGCTGCGCTTGCTGAGCGCGGCCATCCAGCGCCGTGAAGTTGACGAGCGCGTGACGCTCGACGACACGCAAGTCGTCGCGGTGATCGAGAAGCTGCTGAAACAGGCGCGCGAGTCGATCGAGCAGTTTGAAAAGGGCGCGCGCCCCGATCTCGCCGATAAAGAAAAAAGCCAGATGGCCGTGTGGCAGGTATACATGCCCGCGGCGCTGAGCGAGGCCGAGGTCGATGCGTTGATTGCCGATGCGATTGCCAACACCGGCGCGGTGTCGATCAAGGACATGGGTAAGGTGATGGGCGTGATCAAGCCCAAGGTCCAGGGCCGCGCCGACATGGGCGCACTCGGCGCCAAGATCAAAGCCAGGCTCGGCGGCTAACGCCGCTTTTTCGATTTCACTGCCACCGGCGGCCAGCGTTTTTTGACAGGGCTGCCCTAGAATAATCTCCATGGCCGGCCGCATCCCACGTCAGTTCATTGACGAGTTGATGCTTCGCAGCGATATCGTCGAAGTCATCGACGCACGCGTGCCGCTCAAGAAAGGTGGCAAGGACTACAAGGCCTGTTGCCCGTTCCATCAGGAAAAATCCCCGTCGTTTACCGTCAGCGCCGACAAGCAGTTTTATCACTGTTTCGGCTGCGGTGCGCACGGTACCGTGATCGGCTTCCTGATGGAGTACGACCGCATGAGTTTTCCGGAGGCGGTGGAGGAACTCGCGCGCCGTGCCGGCATGGAAGTCCCGCGTGAGGCTGGCTTTGTCGAGACCGAACCCAGTACCGATCTGCTGGAGCTGATGCGCGAAGCGGCGCGCTTCTACCGCGCGCAATTGCGCGACTATCAACCGGCCATCGACTATCTGAAAGGACGCGGCATCACCGGCGAGATCGCGCGCGACTTCGAATTGGGCTATGCCGCGGAGAGCTGGGACAGCCTCACGCGCGCGATCGGGAAAGACGAGACCGCACGCGATGCGATGGTGCGCGCAGGTCTGGCGGTGAAGAAAGACGGCGGCGGCTATTACGACCGGTTCCGCGGGCGCGTGATGTTTCCGATCTACGACCATCGCGGTCGTATCGTCGGTTTCGGCGGCCGCATCCTCGACAAAGGCGAGCCCAAATACCTGAACTCACCAGAGACGCCGGTGTTTCACAAGGGCCGCGAATTGTACGGACTGTTCCGCGCGCGCGACGCCATCCGCCGTGCCGGGCGCGTGCTGGTTGTCGAAGGCTATATGGACGTGGTCGCACTGGCGCAGCACGGCATCGACTACGCCGTCGCGACGCTGGGCACCGCGACCACACGCGATCATCTCGAGCGGCTGTTCCGCCATACCCCTGAAGTCGTGTTTTGCTTCGATGGCGACCGCGCCGGCCGCGACGCCGCCTGGCGCGCGCTCGAAACTACGCTGGAAATACTGCGCGAGGGCCTGCAGGCGAGCTTCCTGTTTCTCCCCGACGGCGAGGACCCCGATAGCCTGGTGCGCAAGGAAGGCCGTGAGGCCTTCGAAGCCAGGCTTGGCGAAGCCATGCCCTTGGCGGAATTCCTGTTCCAGTCGCTGGCGGCGAAAGTGGACCTTGGTCGACTCGACGGGCGCGCGCGCCTGGTGGAACTCGCACGTCCGTTGTTGTCCAAACTTCAGGCCGGTGTTTTACGCCAGATGATGCTGGATCGGTTGGGCCAGCTGGCGCAACTCGATGGTGAAAAGCTGGGAGCGTTGCTGAAAGGATCGACGATCGACGCAGAAACGCCGAAGCCGGCGCGCCAGTTAGCGCGCCAACTCGGCGGACCCAAAGAACCGCCGTCGCTGATGCGCCAGGCCGTGGCATTGCTGTTGCAACATCCGCCGCTTGTGACACGCGTACCTGCCGAATTGACCGCCACCACGTTGGCGGAATTAGCGGGAGCCGAGGTATTTGAGGCTGTCGTGAAGCTGCTCCAGGACCACCCGAACTTCAGTACCGGCGCGATTCTGGAGTGGTTTCGCGACTCGGAGTATGAGGCGGTGGTGCAAAAGTTGGCTTTTTTAGCGGATCCGGCGGCGGATCGCGAAATGGAACCGGAATTTGACGATCTTCTGCAGCGACTGCGAAAGATGGCGCTGGATACCAGAATCGAATCACTCAAGCAGAAACTGGATTCAACGGCGGAAGAAAAGGCGGAATTGGCACGTTTGTTGGCGGAAACCAGCAAGTTGCGGGATTTTCCGCGCAGACATTGAAAAACTTGGGGGTCGGTGCCACTTAAGCTATAATAGAGGCACACGATTTTTCTATAATTATGTAGTTCATTCAGGTAGTTATGTCATCTACGAATAATGTTCGCATGGATCAGGAAGCACAACGATCCCAGCTCAAAAAGCTGATCATTCAAGGCAAAGAAAAGGGTTTTCTCACCTACGGTGAGATTAACGATCATTTGCCGGAAGACGTTCACGATACCGACCAGATAGAGGCGGTCGTGAACATGATCAACGACATGGGCATTCAGGTGTTCGACGAACCGCCTGATCCGGAAACGTTGTTGCTCAAACAGGCGGAACCCGCCGTTCCCGAAGACGAAGAAGAGACCGCGGAAGAAGCGGAACAGGTCGTTACGTCCGCGGTGGATAGCGAATTCGGCCGCACCACTGACCCGGTGCGCATGTACATGCGCGAGATGGGTACCGTGGAGTTGCTGACGCGCGAAGGCGAGATCGAGCTCGCCAAGCGTATCGAAGACGGCGTGCGCCAGACGACCGAAGCCATCGCCGCCTGTCCGGCCGCGATCGACGAAGTGGTGCGTCTGATGGACGAGGTCGAGGCCGATCGTATGCGCCTGACCGATCTGGTGGTGGACTTCGTGAACCCAGATGGCGTCGATGTACCGCCGGCGGACGCGGATGCGATGCCTAAACCGGTGATCAAGCCGGTCGCGGCCGCGCCGAAGGAAAAAGAAGACGACGAAGCCGAAGCCGGTGTCGCCGAGGGCGAAGAGGAAGACGGCGGTCCGGATCGCGAAGAGGCGCTGCGTCGCTTTGCGCAGATCCGCAAGCTGCGCGCGAGCCTGCTGAAGGCGATTGAGAAGCACGGCTACGACAGCGCTGAGGTCAAGCGCGTCCAGAAGAAGCTCGCGATCGAGTTCATGCAGATCAAGATCGTCGCGCGCCAGATCAATCACCTGGTCGAACACATCCGCAGTCTGGTGGATTACGCGCGCGGCCAGGAGAAGGTCATCATGGACGTCTGTGTCGGCAAGGCACGCATGCCGCGCAAGACCTTCATCAAGCTATTCCCCGGCAACGAGACCAACAAGCGCTGGATTCACAAGGCGATCAAGGCCGGCGAAGGCAATACGCGAATAATCGAAGCCAATGAGCCGGTGATTCATCTGGCGCAGGAAAAGCTGCGTGGACTCGAAGAGCAGGCGGGCCTGCCGATCGGCGAGTTGAAAGAAGTAAACCGTCGCATGTCCATCGGCGAGGCCAAGGCACGGCGTGCGAAGAAAGAAATGGTCGAGGCCAACCTGCGTCTGGTGATCTCGATCGCGAAGAAGTACACCAACCGCGGCCTGCAGTTCCTCGACCTGATCCAGGAAGGCAACATCGGCCTGATGAAGGCGGTCGACAAGTTCGAATACCGCCGCGGCTACAAGTTCTCGACCTACGCCACGTGGTGGATTCGTCAGGCCATCACGCGCTCGATCGCCGACCAGGCGCGCACCATTCGTATTCCGGTGCACATGATCGAGACCATCAACAAACTGAACCGCATCTCGCGCCAGATGCTGCAGGAAATGGGTCGCGAGGCGACGCCGGAAGAACTGGCGAGCCGCATGGACATGCCGGAAGACAAGATCCGCAAGGTGCTCAAGATCTCGAAGGAACCGATCTCGATGGAAACCCCGATCGGCGACGACGAGGATTCGCATCTGGGCGATTTCGTCGAAGACACCAACACCGTCGCGCCGCCGGATGCGACCACGTCCAACAACCTGAAGAACCAGGTCTCGACCGTGCTCGAAACCCTGACTGCGCGCGAAGCCAAGGTGCTGCGCATGCGTTTTGGCATCGGCATGAACACCGACCACACGCTGGAAGAGGTCGGCAAACAGTTCGACGTCACGCGCGAGCGTATCCGGCAGATAGAGGCCAAGGCCCTGCGCAAGCTGCGCCACCCCAGCCGTTCCGAGCATCTGCGGACTTATCTCGATTAAATAGAAACCGTTCGTTCTGAGCCTGTCGAAGAATGAACACCAATTAAGGGCCCTCACGGGCCCTTTTGTTTTTTTATTGATTTCAATCCCTCTCCCGCTGGCGGGAGAGGGCCGGGGTGAAGGTCGTCTGGATATGCGCGGTGCCAAAGCTGGTAGAATCGCCTGTCAGTTTTGGGCCTGTAGCTCAGTTGGTTAGAGCGGAGGACTCATAATCCTTTGGTCGCAGGTTCAAGTCCTGCCGGGCCCACCAATCTTGTCTACCCGACCGGCAATATATTCACCGATTTCCAGCGACGCGGTGGCTGCCGGTGACGGGGCATTGCAGACGTGCAGGCCGCGGCGCGACTCGACAATGTGAAAGTCATCGACCAGGCTGCCATCGGGCTTCAGCGCTTGGGCGCGCACGCCGGCATCGGCGGGTACGAGGTCGTTAATTCCAATCTCAGGTATCAGTCGTTGCAGGCTGCGAACAAACGCGGCCTTGCTGACCGAGCGCAGCATCTCGGCGGCCCCTTCCTTCCAGTATTTTGCCGTCAATTTCCAGAAACCGGGGTAGGCCATCACTTCCGAGAAATCGCGCGGGTCGAAGTCGGTCTTGCGGTAGCCTTCGCGCTTGAATGCCAGTACCGCGTTCGGGCCGGCTTCGACGTGGCCGCCGATCATGCGTGTAAAGTGCACGCCGAGGAACGGGAATTCGGGATTGGGTACCGGATAGACAAGGTGTTTAACCAGACCGCGTTTCTCCGGCTTGAGCTCGTAATATTCGCCGCGGAAGGGAACGATCTTGAGCGCCGTCTCCACGCCGGCGAGTTGGGCGATGCGATCGCTATGCAGGCCGGCGCAGTTGATCAGGAAGCGCGACCGAAATACGCCGGCGCTGGATTCGATTTCAATATGGTCTGTGCGTTCCGCGATCCGCGTAACCCGGGCGTTCAGTGTCAAATCACCGCCGCGCTGTTCGATGACACGCACCATGGCCTGGCAGACTTGCTGATAGTTCACGATCCCGGCGTTGGGAACGCGTATTCCTGCGAGGCCGCGCACATGCGGCTCGATTTCCCGGAGCTCCTGCGGACCGATCTTGGCCACCACTAACTCGTTGTCACGTCCGCGTTGGTACAGATTTTCCAATAGCGGGAGTTCTTTCGCTTCCGTGGCGACGATCACCTTGCCGCAGATCTCATGCTCGATGCCGTGCTCAATACAGAACGCCTGCATCGACGCATTGCCGGCGCGCGCGAAACGCGCTTTGAAACTGCCGGGTTGGTAATAGATGCCGGAATGAATAACGCCGCTGTTGTGGCCGGTCTGGTGTTGGGCCCAGCCGCCTTCTTTTTCGAGCACTCGAATCCGCGCGTCGGGGAAACGCTTCGCCAGCGCCATGGCGGTAGATAGCCCGATGATTCCACCGCCGACGATGAGGTAATCGTGCATCGGGTTCAGGCAGGCATTTTCAGCAGGTCGGTTGCGACGTACGGAACTTGTCTGCCAGTGCCCGGAAAAATGTCAGGGGCCGAAGCGGAAGCAACACTACTTCGCCGGTGCGGGATGGGAGCCCGTTTCCGACGCGACCTCGGCGTCGCGCTTTCTCTTGTACCAGTAAAATCCGAAACGCTCATGCAGCGCGAGCGCGCTTAGTTGCAGACCGCCGGCCGTGGGCATGTATCCAAGCGGACTGAAATCGCTTTTGCCGACGGTCGAGAAGCCCATCGGTGCCGGCACCGCATCCAGTCCCGATTCCACAAACGCCCATTGCGCGCGCGCCATGTGCCAGGCGTGGGTCACCAGGTACACGTGCCGGATGCCGGCTTCGGTGAGCATCTTCTTGCTCAACTGCGCGTTTTCCAGGGTCGTGCGCGAAGCGCCTTCAATCCATTTCACCCTTACCCCAAAGTCGCTTTCGAGCGTCTGTTGCATCAGTGCCGCTTCTGATTTGTCCTCGGCGAACACCGGTCCGCCGCTAACCAATACCGGCAGGCCAGTTTGACGCGCGAGGCGCGCGCCGTAACGCAGGCGTTCGAGGGTGTGGACGCTGACCGTGTCGCCGCCACCGTATTCCGGTGCGTCGGTGTAGCGCCCGCCGCCGAGTATCACGATCGCTTGCACGTTCGCAGCCGGTTTATCGGCAGTGATTACCTCGGTACGAAACGGTGCTTCCAGTTGCGCCATCAGGCGCTTGCCGACCAGCGGCACGCTGAGCACAAATAACATTACCAAAGCCAGGCCGATCACGATGCCACCGAGCCAGCGCCGCCAGATCGTCAGAAACAAGCCGAGCAGTCCGATCACAATAATGATGCCCGGCGGCGATAACACCAGACCGACCATTTTCGGCCAAAGAATCTCGGTCATATGAAAGTCGCGCGTAGCGCGCTCGGCTCGCCTCGACCGGAATAGGGATTCTCACCAACTTCCCCTCTCCCTTCGGGAGAGGGCAAAGGGTGAGGGCCAGCGCGGCGGGAGAGGGAATGAGGGTGAGGGAAATCGCCGCAGGCGTTCATCAGAACGATCCTCCCGCGGCTTGTTTTTCGGCATGGTAAGACGAGCGCACCATCGGTCCGCTCGCGACATGGCGAAAGCCCATTTGTTTGCCGACGTGCGCGAACTGTTCGAACTCCTCGGGCGTGACGAAGCGCGTTACCGACAGGTGGCCTTTGCTCGGTTGCAGATATTGCCCAACGGTTAACAAGTCACAGCCATGGTCGCGCAGGTCGCGCATCACGGCCTCGATTTCTTCGTTGGTCTCGCCGAGGCCGACCATGAGGCCGGACTTGGTCGGCACGCCCGGATGCCGTTCCTTGAAGCGGCGCAACAGATCAAGCGAATGCTGGTAGTCGGAACCGGGACGCGCGGCCTTGTACAGACGCGGCACGGTCTCGAGATTGTGGTTGAACACATCCGGCAGCGCCTGTTCCATGATCGCGAGTGCGACGTCCATGCGACCACGAAAGTCCGGCACCAATACCTCGATCTGCGTATTCGGCGTGCTGTTGCGCACCGCGCGGATGCAATCGACGAAGTGCTGCGCGCCGCCGTCGCGCAGGTCGTCGCGATCGACCGAGGTGATGACGACGAACCGAAGTCCCATGGCCGCAATCGTCTGGGCCAGATGCGCCGGCTCGTTCGGATCGAGCGGATCCGGGCGGCCGTGGGCGACATCGCAGAACGGGCAGCGGCGTGTGCACAGCCGGCCCATGATCATGAACGTCGCGGTGCCGTTGGAGAAACACTCGCCCAGGTTCGGGCACGAGGCTTCTTCGCAGACAGTGTGGAGTTGGTGTTCGCGCAGCAACCCCTTGAGGCGCTGCACTTCGCCCGGATGCTCCGGCGCCCGCACGCGAATCCACGACGGCTTGCGCAGCGTTTCGCCGGCCGCGACCTTGATCGGAATCCTTGCCGTTTTGGCAGCGCCTTTCTGGCCGTCCTTCAGTGCCGAAGGCGACGGGTGGGAATCGTTACTCATGGCGGCTGGCGGCGAATGTCGTGAGATCGGTCGGGGGTAAGGTCACCACCGAATTATACCCGAGCAGGGGGGCCAGTCGCTCCACGAGGGCGGTCCCGGTCGTGGCCACCGTTGCGAAAACCCGCAGATCGCGCAGCTGGGTGACCCCCAGTCCCTCGTATCCGCAGGGGTCGATATGGCTGAAGGGGGCCAAATCCATGTCTACATTGAACGAAAGGCCGTGGTAGCTACACCCGCCACGCACGCGCAGACCCAGCGCGGCGATCTTGCGCTCGCGCACGTACACGCCCGGCGCGCCCGCCTTACGCCCGGCCTCGATGTGATAGTGCGCCAGATCGTCGATGACAATCTGTTCGAGCGTGTTCACCAGCTTGCGGATGCCAAGGCCGAGACGCGTGAGATCAAGCAGTGTGTACAGCACTACCTGCCCGGGTCCATGATAAGTCATGTCGCCGCCGCGATCGGTGTAGACCACGGGGGTACCCTGAATGTCGGCGACGGTTCCGTCGCCGCCTTTCAGACCCATGGTGTAGATCGGCAGGTGTTCGACGAGCCAGAGCTCGTCGGGGGTTTGCGCGCTGCGCGCATCGGTGAACGCGCGCATCGCGCGCCAGACGGTCTCGTAGTTGGCTACGCCGAGGGTTCGGATCTGGAGCGGGGGTATGTTTTTTGGTTGTTGCATAAGTCAGGAACGCGCTCGCGCGCGATCGTGGATATATTAGATTTTAATGGCGGGGCGAGACCCAAAATTAAATTTATTAAATTCACCAAACCACGCGAACGCACGATCACAGCTATTCTACTCGGCCTTCGCAGAACGCACGCTTGTACTCGCGATACAGCGCAAACACCTGCGCATGCAGCGGACCGGGCATGCCGGTGCCAACTGGCTTGCCATCGAGACGCGTGATCGCGAGGACTTCGCGGCTCGAACTGGTGAGCCAGATTTCGTCGGCCGAACGAAGCTCCGCTTCCGTCACCGCGCGTTCTTCGCAGCCGACGCCGTGCGCCTGCATCAGTTCGAGTATGAGGTCGCGGGTAATCCCTGGCAAAATGAATTCGCTTTTTGGCGGCGTGATCGCGCGATTGCCGCTGACGATGAAGATGTTGCAGGCCGCGCCCTCGGTCATGAAGCCGTCGCGCAATAAAATGGTCTCGGCCGCGCCGGCCTCGATCGCCTGCTGGCGCAGCAGCGCGTTGGCCAATAGCGCGATCGCCTTGATGTCACATCGGCTCCAGCGGATATCGCGCGCGGTAATCGCGGCGACGCCCTGTGTTACCTGGTCCGTGGTCGGGTACTTGAGCGGCTGCGCGTACGCAAACACCGTCGGCGTGGTGTTTTCGGGGAAGCCATGATCCCGCGGTGCGGTACCGCGGGTGATGTGGATATAGATGGATTGGTCCTCGGCGTCATTGCCGGCGACCAGCCGATTCAGGATCTCGTGCCAGCGCCGCGCGCTTAGCGGGTTGGGAATGCGCACTTCGCGCAGGCTGGTTTCGAGTCGCGCCAGATGTTGCTCCAGGCGGAACATGCGCCGGCCGAACACTGGAATATATTCATAGATGCCATCGCCGAAGATGAAGCCGCGATCGAACACCGAGATCTTCGCCGCCTCCGGCGCCAGGAATTCGCCGTTCAGAAATACCGTGCGCGTATTCGCCGTCATGGCAACCACTGCCGGATGTGATCGGACGCGCGCTGGAAGATATTGCCCTCGGCCACTTCAGTGAGTGCGACCAATGGATATTCCGCTATCGGTTCCTGATCGAGATCGATGACCAGCACGCCCACGGTCTGGCCGGCGCGTATCGGGGCGACCTGATCTTCCTTGACGGTGAGCCGCGCGCGCACGCGCTCATGCCAGCCGCGCGGTAGCGTCAGGTACAGATTCTGTGCCGGGCCGAGTGTCAGCGTGCTCGAATCGCCCATCCATACCCGTACGCGCGTCACCGGCGCGCGCGCGGGATACAGCATCCGCGTTTCATAGTGACGGAACCCGTAATCGAGCAGCTGTTGCGCGGCGATCACGCGCGCGTTTTCGTCTGCGGCGCCGAGTACCGTGGCAATCAGGCGCATGTCGCCATGCTTGGCCGAGGCCACCACGCAATATCCCGCTTCCCGCGTCTGACCGGTCTTGAATCCGTCCACGGTCGCGTCGCGCCACAGCAATGCGTTGCGATTGTATTGTCGGATGCCGTGGTGGGTCAGATCCTTGATCGAGAACCATGAGTAATATTCCGGGAAATCCCGCAGTAACCCGCTCGCGAGCCGCGTCAGATCATGGGCGGTGGAGACGTGGCCGGCGGCGGGCAGGCCGTTCGTGGTGACAAACGTCGTATGCGTGAGTCCGCGCGCACGCACCATCGTGTTCATCTGCGCGACGAATCCGGTTTCGTTGCCGGCGACATGTTCCGCCAACGCGACAGTGGCATCGTTGGCGGATACGGCGAGCATCCCCTTCATCAGCGCTTCCACGTCGACTTCCTCGCCGGACTTCAGAAACATGCGCGCGCCCTTGGCATCCGCGGCGTGTGCGCTGACAGCGACGCGGTCGGTCAGTTTGAGCTTGCCGTCGCGCAGAGATTGAAACAGCACCGACGATACCGCGAGCTTGGTCAGGCTTGCCGGTGCCAGCGGGGATTCGGCATTGTGCGCCGCCAGTACCTGTCCGCTGTCGTGATCCACCAGCAGCCATGCCTTGGCCGCGATCTCCGGGGCGCGCGGCACATTCTCCGCGGCGGCGACGGGGTGGTTTAACAGAAGAATGACGGTAGCGGCAGCGAGCCAGGACAAGAAGCGGTTGCACATGACGATCTGGATATTTGGTTTACTCGACGACAATCAACGCGTGCGCGATGCCATGGCCCTTGAGTGTCTCGGTCAGGCGATCGCCTTCCTCAACACCGGCAATCGGACCGATGCGCACCCGAAAAAGTTGCGTCTGATTATCGGCGGGTACCGCTTGAACCATGATCGGCGCAAACGCGGCGCGCTCAAGTCGAAACCGCAGACCCTCGGCGTTGGCACGCTCGCGGAACGCTCCGACTTGAACAAATAGTTTTGGCAGCGCGGACGCCAACGGTGGTGTGCTGGTGGTCGTCGCCACGGCCGGGAGTGGCGCCAGCGGCGCCGCTTCCGCGGTTTGAATAATGCCAATACCGCGCGTTGTGGTGGCCTGCGCCATCTGAACCGGCGGCTCTTCGCCCGGCGTGACGGCCTCGACTTCGACCAGTCCGGTACCGGTACCGACGATACCGAGCTTGGCGGCGGCGGCATACGACAGATCGATCAAACGATTGTGCAGAAATGGTCCGCGATCGTTGACGCGCACGGTGACCGCGCGGCCGTTCTCAAGATTGCGCACGCGCACATAACACGGCAGCGGCAGCGTGCGGTGCGCCGCGGTCATGGTGTACATGTCGTAGGCCTCGCCACTGGAGGTGAGCTTGCCGTGGAATTTTTTCCCGTACCACGAGGCCACGCCGCGTTCGCGGTAACCGCGGGTATCGGCGAGCGGCGTGTAGGTTTCGCCATAGACCTTATACGGCGAGTTGCCGCGCGCCGCGCGCGGCTCGTTTTTTGGCACGGCGTCCGGAATATTGGCGATCTCCGGTGCTGTCTTGCCGGGGCCGTCGTCCTGGAAATAACCGCCGCTGCGGGAGCTCGCACAGCCGCCCAGCGCCCCCAGCCATGCCAGCGCGAGCAAAAGAGCCAGCTTCTGCGTCGGATTTTGAATCGGCAACATCATGAACGCTCGTCGCGTTCGCGGCGCAACTGTTCAGCCAGTTCCACTACTGCCATGGCGTAGCGCTTGCTGCGATTGTAACGCGTGATGACATAGAAATTATTGTAGCCCAGCCGGTAGGAGGGACCGGCCTCGCCCTCGAGCGCGATTAGTGCCGCCCGTCGTTCCGGGGCTACCGGCGCGCGCGGAAAAATGCCGTAGCGCGACAACGCGGCGATATCGAGCACCGGTTTGACGCCGAATTTTTCGATCCAGAAATAGAGCGTACCGCGCAGTTCCAGTTCGTCCACGATCGGACCCGCCGCTTCCCAGCCATGGACGTGCAGGAAATTGGCGACACTGCCGATGACGTCGTCGGTGTTTTTGCCCAGGTCACGGCGTCCGTCGCCATCGAAGTCGACGGCGTAACGGCGATAACTGGAAGGGATAAATTGCGGCATGCCGATGGCGCCGGCATACGATCCCTTGATCGAGAACGGCTCGGCGCCGAGTTCACGCGCGAGCAACAACAGGTCCTCGAGTTCGTGCTGGAAAAAATCCGCGCGCGGCGGATAGTGCAGCCACAGGGTCGTGAGTGCATCCACGACCGGATACTGACCGCCGTTGCGGCCGTACTGGGTTTCCACGCCGAGGATGGCGACGATGATTTCCGCGGGCACGCCGAACTGTTTCTGCGCGCGCGCCAGCGCGCCGGCATGCTTGGCCCAGAACTGACCGCCGCGACGAACGTGATCGTCGGTGAGAAACAGCTTGCGGTATTCGTACCACGGCTGCGCCTCCTTCGGTCGCTCCATGGCCTCGACAATTTCCGGACGGATGCGCACCTGGGCGAATACCGCGTGCAGCTGGGCTTCGGAAAATTTGTGCTTTTCCGCCAGTGCGTGCACGAAGGTTTTGATCTCGGGATAACGTTCGAGATCGATCGCGTGCGCGTTGAGTGCGAGGCAGCTTGTCGCGACCGCGATCCCGGTTCGCCACCACGCGCACTGGTTCATTGCTCGACGATCCGGCGATGGGTGTGAATGCTCATCAGAATGCCGAAGGCCGCCATCACGGTGATGATGGAGCTGCCGCCATAACTCATCACCGGCAGCGGCACGCCCACGATCGGCAGAATGCCCGTGACCATGCCGATGTTGACGAAGAACGAGAAGAAGAAAATCAGCGCCAGACCGCCGGCGAGCAGGCGCGAATAGCTATCCTGTGCGTAGAAGGCGATCAACATGATACGAATGCCGATGAAGACGTAGAGGCCGAGCAGCATCAGGCTGCCGATCAGTCCGAATTCTTCCGCGAATACCGCGAAGATGAAATCGGTTCCGGCCTCCGGCAGATATTCCAGATGTGCCTGGCTCGAGTTGAGCCAGCCCTTGCCATAAAAACCGCCCGAGCCGACGGCGATCATCGATTGAATCGTGTGGTAACCGGTGCCGAGCGGATCGGCCTGCGGATTGAATAACGTCAGAATGCGGTGACGCTGGTAGTCGTGCATGAAATTCCACGCCACCGGCATCGCTGCCGCGACGGCGATGGCCAGGGCGGCAATAATCGTCCAGCGCATGCCGGCCAGAAACAGCGTGAACGCACCGGCGGCAAACACCAGCGCGGCGGTCCCCAAATCGGGCTGCTTCGCAATCAGCGCCGCGGGAATCGCAGCGATCAGAAAGCCGACGCCCAAGCGCAGCAGCGTCGGCGGCAGATCGGCGCGTGCGAGATACCACGCCAGCATCATCGGCAGCGTGAGCTTCATCACCTCCGACGGTTGCACGCGAATGCCAAGGTTCAACCAGCGCTGCGCGCCTTTGCCGATGGAGCCGACGCCGAGTACCAGCACCAGCAATACCAGCCCGAATGCAAACAGATACGGTGACCAGCGCTCGATATTTTCCGGCCGCATCTGCGCCACGCCGAGCATGATGGCGAAGCCGAACAGCAGCCGCAGCGCGTGCGCGCCGGCCATGCCCAGGTTTTTGCCCGAGGCGCTGTAGACGGCGAGCAGACTGATGCCCGCCAGTGCCAGCAGCGCGTACAGCAATGTCCGATCGAGATGCAGGCGTCGCAGGTCCATTCAGGTCGTCTTACTCATCGTTGTCTGGCTTCGGCGTCACGCTCGGCTGCGCCGTGGGCTTGCCGAGAATCACGTAATCCATCATTTTGCGCGCGATCGGCGCTGCCGTCGAACCGCCGTGGCCGCCGTTTTCGACAATCACTGCGACCGCCACCTGCGGTGCATCCACCGGTGCAAACGCCACGAACAGCGCGTGATCACGAAAGCGCTCGGGGGTCGCGTTTTCCTGATAACTCTGTCCCTGCGCAATGCCCTTCACCTGCGCGGTGCCGGTCTTGCCGGCGATCTTGTATGGCGCGTTCCAGCCGATGCCGTACGCGGTGCCGCCCTGCGGGCTGTGCACCACGGCGGTCAGGTGTTCGATCAGTTTTGTCAGGTTGTCCTTGTTCTTGATCGGCAACGGCGCGAGCGGCTCGGGCGGCAGTTGCTTGCGTTCCTTGCTCTTGGCATCTTCAGTTTCGTTTACCAGTCGCGGTTTAAAGCGCACGCCGTCGTTGGCAATCGCCGCCATGGCCGAGGCCAGCTGCAACGGCGTCACCAGAATCAAGCCCTGACCGATACCGGTCACGACGGTTTCACCCGGGTACCATTTCTGGCCGCGTGCCTGTTTCCACTCGGGCGAGGGCAGGATGCCTTCCGATTCGCCGGGGATGTCGACGCCGGTCTTCGATCCGAAGCCGAACGGCGCCAGGAAATTCTTCATCGCGTCGATGCCGAGTGCGACCGCGAGCTTGTAAAAATAGACGTCGCACGATTGCATGATCGCTTCATGCAGCGTCACCGCGCCGTGGCCGGATTTCTTCCAGTCGCGGAACACGTGCCGGTCGCCCGGCAGACTGTAGGCGCCGGGGCAAATCACCGGCCGTGTCGGGTCGAAGCCGGGTGGAGGAATTTCGAGTGCCGCCAACCCGAGGAACGCCTTGATGGTCGAGCCCGGTGCGTACTGTCCGTTCAGCGCGCGGTTGATCAGCGGCTTGTCGGGATTGTCGAGCAGCGATTTATATGTCGTCGGGTCGATGCCGTTGACGAACCGGTTCGGGTCGTAGGTTGGGGTGCTGACGAAGGCGAGCACCGCACCCGTCGCCGGCTCGATCGCGATAATTGCACCGCGGTGTTTGCCAAGCGCTTCCTCGGCCAGGGCCTGCAGCCTGGCGTCGATGTTAAGGTGCAGGTTTCTGCCGGCGACTGGCGCCACGCGTTCGATGTTGCGGATCGCGCGCCCACGCGCATTGGTTTCCACTTTTTCAACGCCGACTTCTCCGAGCAACGGCCCTTCGTAGGCGGCCTCGATCCCGAGTTTGCCGATATGGCGCATGCCGCGGTAGGCCGATTTGTCGATGCGATCCGTTTCCGATTCGTTGATGCGCCCGACGTAGCCCAGCGCATGCACGCCCAGGCCGCCAAGCGGGTAAAAGCGTTGCAGCCGCGCCTGCAATTCAACGCCCGGGAAATACGGACGCTTTAGCGCGATCTTTGCCGCCTCGAGATCGGTCAGCTGGGTGCGCAGCATCAGCGATTCAAAGCGTGGCCGGTCACGCAGTTGCTTGCGAAATTGTTTGAGATCGCTTTCGGTTATCGTGACGAGTTTGTTTAATTCGAGCAGCAGCTCGTCCATGTTATCGATCTGCTCCGGCACCAGTTCGAGCGTATACACCGGGTAACTGCTGGCGAGGACGACGCCGTTGCGATCGAGGATCAGACCGCGCACCGGCGGGATCGGCAGCGGCCGGATGCGGTTGGCCTGGGACAACATCGAGAAATGCGTATGCGACAGCAGTTGCAGGTAACCGAGACGCAGCGCCAGCAGCAATGCCAGCAACAGCAACACGCCCGCGGCGACCGAGAGGCGTGTATTGAAAATCCGGGTTTGGCGGAAATGATCTTTAAGCGGAATATTTAACATCGGACTAAATAATATTTTTAACCGCAAAGGCGCAAAGGTCGCAAAGAACTGCTTACAAATAATTTCTTGTTTTCCTTTGCGACCTTTGCGCCTTTGCGGTGAATAGTCATTATTACGCGACGTCGAAGCGGCGGCGCACGTCTCGCAGAATCACAAACAGCCACGGCCAGATCACCATGCCGACGACGCTCGGCGTCCAGTAACTGATACTCTCGGGCGCCTTGCCGATCATGCCGCGGACCCACAGCACCAGCAGCTGGTTCAGCACCAGCAGCCCGACGACGGCCACCGCCTGTTGCCAGCGCGGGAACATGCGCAGTTTCAGGTGCAGCTTGATGGTGAGAAATGCCACCAGGCATTTACCGAGCGCATGCAGGCCGAGCAGCGAACCATAGAGCACATCCAGAACCAGTCCCAGGATCCAGCCGGTGCCGACGTTGACGCGCTCGGGTGCGGCCATGCACCAGTAAATCAGTACCAGCCCGATCCAGTCGGGCCGGAACGCTTCGGCCCACAGCGGCAGCGGCATGACTGCGAGCAACAGCGCGATCAGGAAACTGATATGGACGGCGGCGCGCGCGCGGCCTTCTGGACTCAATCTCATTTTGTCCCCGCGCTCGCCGGGTTGGTGGCGCCGGGCCAGATGAGCAACACCTGTTTGCTGTGATTGAGTTGCGCCACCGGCTGCGCCCGGATCTCGAGAAATGCCTCGTTCGGGTCGTTGACGATTTTGCTCACGGTCGCGACCGGATAGCCCGCCGGAAACGTGCCGCCCATGCCGGAGCTGATCATCAGATCGCCCTCCTTGATATCCGCGGCCGCGGTGAGGTAGGGCACCTTGAGCGTATCCGGATTGCCGGTGCCGAAGACCAGCGCCCGCAGGCCGTTGCGATTTACCAGCACTGGCACCGCATGACCCGGATCGGTGATCAATGTCACGCGACTCTGCGTGCCATACACCTGCGTGACCTGTCCCATGATGCCATGCGCATCGATGACGGCCTGGCCGACATAGGCGCCATCGCGCTCGCCGCGCGCGATCAGGATCTTGCGCGTGAACGGTTCCGGGCTGACCTCGAGCAATTCCGCGGCGAGCGCGCGCTCGGCAACACGTATGGCGCTACCGAGCATCTGACGCAAGCGGGTATTTTCCTGGTCGATCGAATCGAATTGCTGCAACCGTGCCAGCAGCAGCGCCTGCTCGGCGCGCAGCTTGGTGTTGGCTTCTTCGAGCGATTGTTTGGTGGTGAAGAATCCCACGACGCCGGAGCCGATCGCCGCCGGAATACCGGCGATCGCCTGCAACGGGTACAGCGCCACCGTGAGCGTGGCACGGATGCGTTCCAGGTGATGGCCCTTGTGATCGGCCACCATCAGCGCCGTGGAAATAGCCACGGTCAGGACCAGCCGGGTAAGGACCGATGGCGCCCGGAGGGTCCAGCCGTAGATCTTGATCATGGGTGTGGCAGAAACTTACTCGTAGACGAACACGTCGCCCAGCTTCTCCGCTTCCAGCAACGCGCGTCCGCAACCGCGCACCACGCAGGTGAGCGGATCGTCGGCGATGATGATGGGCAATCCGGTTTGTTCGGCCAGCATGCGATCGATGTCGCGCAGCAGCGCGCCACCGCCGGAGACCACGAGCCCCTTGTCGGCGATATCGGCGCCGAGTTCGGGCGGCGTCTGCTCGAGCCCGGTCTTGATCGCCTGCACGATGCTATTCAGCGACTCCAGCAACGCGGCATGTACTTCCTGCGAGGTCAGCACTTGCGCGCGCGGTACGCCGTCGGCGATGTGGCGGCCCTTGATCTCGAGCGTCTTGACCTCACTGCCTTCCCACGCGGTGCCGATCTCTTTCTTGATCAGTTCCGCGGTGGCATCACCGATCAGCAGGCCGTACTTGCGGCGCACGTAGTTCACGATCGCCTCGTCCATCTTGTCGCCGGCGACGCGCAGCGAATGCGAGTACACCGTGCCACCGAGCGAGAGCACGCCGACTTCGCTGGTGCCGCCGCCGATGTCGAGCACCATCGAACCGGTCGGGTCCATGATTGGCAGATCGGCGCCGATGGCCGCGGCCATTGGTTCTTCTATTAAGAATACCTCGCGCGCGCCGGTGCTCATCGCTGCTTCGCGAATCGCACGCCGTTCGACCTGGGTCGAGCCGCAGGGCACGCAGATGACGATGCGCGGGCTCGGTTGCAGCATGCGGTTTTCATGCACCTTGCGGATAAAGTACTTCAGCATTTCGCCGGTGACGGTGAAGTCGGCGATGACGCCGTCCTTCATCGGGCGGATCGCCTGGATCGAACCGGGCGTGCGGCCGAGCATCTTCTTGGCTTCCTGGCCGACCGCGAGGATCGCGCGACTGTTGCGCGCGCCGTGTTCATGACGGATGGCGACGACCGAAGGCTCGTTCAGCACGATGCCGCGGTCGCGCACGAAAATCAGGGTGTTGGCAGTGCCGAGGTCAATGGCAATATCACTGGAGAGCAGACCACGAAGACGTCTAAGCATGGGCGGAGGTATCTACCTAATAATTGGTGTAGTTGAAAATAAAACCGGTGTGAAAAATAAAAAACTCATCAACATCTGGTTACGGATTCAGCCAGCGGATCGACGCATTCAGGTGTTACGATCATCGCCCGGGCCGTCGACGGCTAGCCGACGGCGCCTTGCCCGCTGAATCAGCAACTGTATCAATGCGCTGTAGCGGGTTCAACCGCTCGCCCGGATGTGATAATTTTGGCGTCACCGCACACAAATGCCCTGCGGCCAACCCTGACAATACGTGCTTCCATGGCCCTTTCACGCGAAGAAGTCCTTAAGATCGCGCACCTCGCGCGGCTGCGCATCAGCGATACCGAGGCCAGCGCCTATGCCGAACAGCTGGCGCGCATCCTTGATTTAGTCGAGCAAATGCAGGCCGTCAACACCGACGGGGTGGTGCCGATGGCGCATCCGACCGATCAACCGCTGCGGCTGCGGGAAGACGCGGTCACCGAAACCGATCAGCGCGACAAGTTTCTGGCGATTGCGCCGGCCGCCGAGGCCGGGCTTTACCTCGTGCCCAAAGTAATCGAGTAGGCGTAATCGAGTAACCCATGCATAACCTGACGCTCACCGAACTGGCCGCCGCCCTGCGCGGCCGGAAAACCTCCAGCGTCGAACTGACGCAGGCGTTGCTCGCGCGTATTAATAGGTATAAGGACTTGGGCGCTTTTATCACGCTCGATCCGGAAAAATCCATCGCGCAGGCGCGCGCCGCGGATGCGCAACTCGCCGACGGCGAAACCAGTCCGCTTTGCGGAATTCCACTGGCGCAGAAAGATATTTTCTGTGCCGACGGCTGGCTCACCACCTGTGGCTCGAAGATCCTGTCGAACTTCGTCGCGCCGTACGATGCCACCGTGATCCAGCGTTTCAACCGCGCCGGCAGCGTGACGCTCGGCAAGACCAACATGGACGAGTTCGCGATGGGCTCGTCGAACGAGACGTCTTTTTTCGGCAAGGTGAAAAATCCGTGGGACACGTCCGCGGTTCCCGGCGGTTCCTCCGGCGGCTCGGCCGCCGCGGTCGCGGCACGTCTGGCCCCGGCGGCGACCGGCACCGACACCGGCGGCTCGATCCGCCAGCCGGCGGCGTTGACGAATCTCACCGGACTCAAACCAAGTTACGGTCGCGTATCGCGCTACGGCATGATCGCGTTTGCGTCCTCGCTGGATCAGGCCGGGCCGATGGCGCGCAGCGCCGAGGACTGCGCGCATTTATTAAAGGTGATGGCCGGTTTCGATCCGCGCGATGCGACCTCGGTCGAGACGCCGGTGCCGGATTACACCCAGACGCTCGCGAACGAGATCAAAGGTCTGCGCATTGGCTTGCCGAAGGAATATTTCGGCGAAGGCCTGAGTGCCGAAGTCGCGAAGGTGGTCCAGGCCGCGATCGCCGAGTACAAAAAACTCGGCGCGCAGATCGTCGACATCAGCCTGCCGAATTCGAAATTGGCGATCCCGTGCTATTACGTGCTCGCGCCGGCGGAGGCGTCGAGCAACCTGTCGCGCTTCGACGGCGCCCGCTACGGCTACCGCACGCCGGAGTACAAAGACCTGCTCGATATGTACTGCAAGACGCGCGCGGAAGGTTTCGGCCCGGAAGTGAAGCGACGCATCATGATCGGCACCTACGCGCTCTCGGCCGGTTACTACGATGCCTATTACGTCAAAGCCCTCAAGCTGCGACGCCTGATCGCCGATGACTTCACGCGCGCGTTCGAACACTGCGACGTCATCATGGGCCCGACCACGCCGACAACCGCGTTCAAGCTCGGTGCCAAGACCGATGACCCGGTGGCGATGTATCTGTCCGATATCTACACCATCTCGGTCAACCTCGCGGGCCTGCCGGGCATGTCGATCCCCGCCGGCTTCGATGCGCAGGGCCTGCCGGTCGGGCTGCAGATCATCGGCAAGTATTTCGACGAAGCACGTCTGCTCAATGTCGCGCATCGTTACCAGCAGGTAACGGATTGGCACCAGCGCTCGCCAAAAGGTTTCGAGTAATTAATTATGGAATGGGAAACCGTCATCGGTCTGGAAGTGCACGCGCAGCTGCTCACCAAGAGCAAGGCGTTTTCGGGCGCGTCGACGAAGTACGGCGCCGAGCCGAATACGCAGGCCTGCGCGGTCGACATCGCGTTACCGGGTGTGTTGCCGGTGTTCAACAAGGAAGGCGCGCGCATGGCAGTCAAGTTCGGGCTCGCGGTCGGTGCGCAGATCAATCCGCGCTCGGTGTTCGCGCGCAAGAATTATTTCTATCCCGATCTGCCGAAGGGCTATCAGATCAGCCAGTACGAGCTGCCGGTGGTCGGTAAGGGCCAGCTCACGATCGATCTCGACGGGCAGGAAAAGGTCATCGGCATCACGCGCGCGCATCTGGAAGAAGACGCGGGCAAGTCGCTGCACGAGGATTTCCGCGGCATGACCGGCATCGATCTCAATCGCGCCGGCACACCGTTGCTGGAAATCGTTTCGGAACCGGATATGCGCTCGTCGAAAGAAGCGGTGGCGTATCTGAAAAAGCTGCATCAATTGGTAGTTTATCTCGGCATCTGCGACGGCAACATGCAGGAAGGGTCGTTCCGTTGCGACGCCAATGTCTCGGTGCGGCGCAAGGGCGAGACAAAATTCGGCACGCGCCGCGAAATCAAGAACGTGAATTCGTTCCGCTTCGTCGAGAAGGCGATCGAATACGAGATCGATCATCAGATTTCTGCGCTCGAGGCGGGCGGCAAGATCGTGCAGACCACGGTGTTATACGATTCCGACAAGAACGAAACGCGCGCGATGCGCAGCAAGGAAGAGGCGAACGACTATCGCTATTTCCCCGACCCCGATCTGCCGCCGCTGGTTCTGGACCAGGCCTTTATTGCCGACGTGAAGAAAACGCTGCCGGAGCTGCCGGACGTGAAGCGCGCGCGTTTTATGACCCAGTACGGCCTCAACCGTTACGATGCCGGCGTACTAACGAGTTCGAAGGCGTATTCCGAATATTACGAGCAGGTGGTTAAGGAATCCGGTGCCGACGCCAAGATCGCCGCCAACTGGATTGCGGTTGAACTGTCGGGTTTCCTCAACAGCGAGAATAAGGAAATTCAGGATTCACGCGTGACCGCGACGATGATGTCGGGCCTGCTCAAGCGCCTCGCCGACAACACCATCTCCGGCAAGATTGCGAAAGAAGTGCTGGTCGCGATGTGGGCCGGCGAGGGCGATGCCGACGCCGTGATCGAAAACAAGGGGCTGAAGCAGATCACCGATACCGGCGCGATCGAGAAGGTGATTGACGACGTCATCGCGAAGAATCCGGCGCAGCTGGAACAGTACCGTGCCGGCAAAGAGGCGCTGTTCGGATTCTTCGTCGGCCAGGTCATGAAGGCCTCCGGCGGCAAGGCCAATCCGTCGCAGGTAAACGAGTTGCTGAGGAAAAAGCTCAGTTCCTAGCGATCCACGGAGGACAGGGGCATGCCGACGGGTCAGGTTGTTTCAATTCATATTGCGCCTGCCGCCGCCGAACCGTTGATGGCGGTCGAGACGGTGCGCGCGGTGCCCGGTAAGGGGCTCGAAGGCGATCGCTACTTTACGCAGACCGGTACCTTTTCCAAACCCAGCCCCGATTGCGAAGTAACGCTGATCGAAACCGAGGCGCTGCAGTGGCTGCAACAACACCAAGGCATTTCACTGGCACCCGGCGCGAACCGGCGCAATATCGTCACGCACGGGATCGCGCTCAATGATCTGGTGGATCGCGAATTTCGCATCGGCGCGGTAACGCTGCGCGGTATCCGTCTGTGCGAACCCTGCGCGCACCTCGAGAAATTGACTCGACCCGGCGTCGTGCCCGGGCTGACGCACCGCGGCGGGTTGCGGGCGCAGATCCTGGTCGAGGGCGTCATACACATCGGCGATGCGATAGAGGAAATGTCTCGGCCGTGAATATCGCCGACCCCGGTTTCTGGATCGCGCTGCTGCAGATCATCGGCGTCAATATCGTGCTGTCCGGCGACAACGCCGTGGTGATCGCGCTCGCCGCGCGCTCATTGCCAGCGCGACATCAACGGCTGGCGGTTGTGTGGGGCAGCGCCGCCGCGGTGGTATTGCGCATCCTGCTCACTATTGTTGCGATCCAACTGTTGCAGCTGCCTTATCTCAAGCTCGTTGGGTCGATGTTACTGCTGTGGATCGCGGTCAAGCTGTTGCTGCCGGAAGCCGACGACGGTGTGAAAGTGAACGCCACCGACAATCTGTGGTCCGCTTTCAAGACAATCCTGATCGCTGATCTGGTCATGAGCGTGGACAACGTCATCGGTGTAGCCGCCGTCGCCAAGGGCAGCCTGACGTTACTCGTTCTCGGGCTCGCGATCTCGATCCCGCTGGTAATTTTCGGGTCGACGTTGCTGCTCAAGATCATGAATCGCTATCCGATCGTCATCACCCTCGGCGCGGCGCTGCTCGGCTGGGTCGCGGGCGAAATGGCGGTGACCGATCCGCTGATCCGGGAGTGGGTCAACACCAATGCCGGTAGTCTGCACTGGGCGGCGCCGATTGCCGGCGTGCTGATGGTCGTGGTGCTCGGTCGGTGGCTCGCGGTGCGCGCTCAACCGTAAGCGTTGTTCAGAAGCGCCAGTGTACGCCGGCCGCGAGCGTCCAGTTGGCGGTGAGTTGTACGCCGTTAACATGTTGGTACAGCGGCAGCTGTAGGAAGCCGTAAATCTGTGTCTCGCGCGAGACGGCGTAGCTCACACCGGGGCTCAGCCACACGAAGCTGCCGCCGCTGTCGGCGGGTTCTCCTTCCGGCCCGCGATCGCGGTCCTTGACCGAAAGATTCAGTTGCAGCATTCCGCTCACGGGCGCATCGGCCGGATAGACGATGCCGATGTCGGCACTGTATTTGTTGCCGGGACGGTAGCCGTCGGATTGGTTTACCGGTGCCTGCACCTGGGCCTGGGCGAACAAGCGCGTCGGCGTCTCGCCGAGCAGTTCCAGCATGCCGGCGAACGCGCCTAGGATCAGATCGGTGGTGCCGCTGCCCGGTTGCAGCGAGCGTTCGGCAACCGCGTTGCTCGTGTCGGTCTTGTCGGTCGACCCGGTTGGCAGTTTCACGCCGAACAGAATTCCGTGCGCGACGGCTTGTTCGCCCGCGAATCGATGCCGGCCGACGACACGCATGTCGCCGATGCCATCGAAATGCCACGACTCGTCGAGCTTGGCGCCGTGATGATTGTGGATGTGTTCGTGATCGCGCTTTACGAACGGCAGCTGGATTGAAATGCCGTTGTCCGAATCCTGGGTGTAATCAATCGTGGCGATGAGATTGCGGTTCAGCGTGCGCACTTCATCGTGATGATGCGGAATCTCACCGACGGAAAGTTGCTTGCGGCCGGTGCGCGGTTGATCCTGGTCCACATACTCGTAACGCAGGTCCACGGTCGTACCGGGTTTGCTCGACATCCCCTGGGATTCCCAGCTGGTATTAAGCGTGCAGAACGCCGCGCCGCAGCTGGCGTGCGCCGCGGGTGTGACGAGAAGGCAGGCGAGGACGAATAAGCCGATTCGGCGAGCAATAAGGTGAGGCATGCGAGTGCTGGCGTGTTGTTAAGGCGGCGACGCTACCGTGGCGCGCCAGCGCGATCAACGCGGCATTTTGTCGCAGCTTCCCGGCCGGGGACGGACGCAGGCGTCGCTGTTAGAATGATGTCACCTGCCCGCCATGCACGCTATCCCTTCTGTCCTATCGACTGCCGCGATCAATTTGCGACGCCTGATCGTCCTGCGCTCCATCGCCGTTGTCGGTCAGGCAGTAGCGATCTGGGCGGCGGTGACGCAGTTCCATCTGGCGTTACCGTTGATGCCGCTGTGGGTTGTGCTGACGGCGATCGTTGCGGTCAATCTCCTGACGTGGTTGCGCCTAAAACAGCCGTGGCCGGTGAGCGACGCCGAACTGTTCGCGCATCTCACGCTCGATGTGCTGGCGCTCACCGGGCTGCTGTATTTCACCGGCGGCTCGACCAATCCGTTTGCACCGCTGTACTTGCTACCGCTGACGCTGACGGCCGCCGCGCTGCCGTGGTTGTACGCCTGGGCGATGGCGCTATTGACGGTCGGCTGCTATTCGCTGCTGCTGTTTTATTACGTGCCGTTGCCGCAAACGCACGCGGGTCACGACGACGCGTTTCACCTGCATGTGCTGGGCATGTGGCTCGGGTTTCTGTTGAGCGCCGGCTTGATCGCGTACTTCGCCGTGAAGATGCGCGAGACCTTGCGCGAGCGCGATCGGCTGCGCACGCAGATGCGCGAACAGGAACTCCGGCACGAGCGCACGCTGGCGCTCGGGACGCTCGCGGCCGGCGCGGCACATGAACTGGGTACGCCGCTGTCGACCATCGCGGTGCTGACCAAGGAACTCGAACGCGATAAAACGGATCTGCCGGGCAAGCTGAAAATGTTGCGCGAGCAGGTCGGGCGCTGCAAAGAAATTCTCGGATCGTTGTCCGCCGCCGCCGGGCAGACGCGCGCGGAGGGCGGCGGTTTGCAGTCGTTGGATGCCTATTTGTTGGCGTTGATCGAACGCTGGCGCACGCTGCGTCCGGAGATGAAACCTGATTGTCGTTTCGCGGGCTCTCAGCCCGCGCCGCAAATCGTTTCCGAACAGACGTTGAGCCAAGCGCTGCTGAATATTCTGAACAATGCCGCGGATATGTCGGCGCACGCTGTCGAGGTCGAGGGCCATTGGACGAATGCAGAGCTGGTGCTGGAAGCCCGCGATCGAGGTCCGGGAATCACGACCGAAGTGCAGGAACATGTGGGCAAGCCGTTTTTCACCACCAAGGCCGCAGGCGAGGGAATGGGGCTCGGGCTGTTTCTTGCGCGCAGCACGATCGAGCGGCTGGGCGGGCAGGTGACGCTGACCAACCGTGACGGCGGTGGCGCGATTTGCCGCGTACAGCTGCCGCTGGCAGCGCTGCGAGTGACTGACGCATGACGGCAGCGAACGATGAGCGCCCGAGTCTGCTGCTCGTGGACGACGATCGCAGTTTCTGCGCGGCACTCGCGCCGGCACTCGAGACGCGTGGCTTTGCGGTTCGGATCGCGCACGACGTGACCGAGGCGATGCAACGCGCCGCCGCGGATCCGCCCGAGTACGCGGTCGTCGATCTCAAGATGGCGGGCGCGTCGGGACTGGAACTGGTAAAGCAACTAAAAATTCTCGATGAGAATACCCGCATCGTCGTGCTCACCGGCTATGCCAGCGTCGCCACCGCTGTCGAAGCGATCAAGCTCGGCGCGACGCACTATCTCGCGAAGCCCGCCGACGCCGACGACATTGTTGCGGCGCTACGGCGTGTCAGTGGTGACGCGACCGCCGCCATCGAACCCCGGCCGGCGTCGGTCGCGCGTGTGGAGTGGGAACACATCCAGCGGGTGCTGACCGAGTGCGGGGATAATATTTCCGAAACCGCAAGGCGTCTGGGCATGCATCGCCGCACGCTGCAGCGAAAACTGGCGAAACGGCCGGTGCGGGAGTAACGCGACTACGGTTTTTTTTGGAGCGGCCTTGTGTTTGGCTTGTTCCGTGGCCTCGTCCTTCGGCGTTTCGTGCCGACGCCGATTTGAGCTAGTAAGTCAAAAGCGGTGTCTTTCTAAAATGCGTCGGTGTTATTAACTCTTTCAGCATAAAGTCAACAACATCAGCGCGCGAAATTTTGCCCGCGGTGACTCCGGACAGGTTTTCAATAACCCTATATTTTCCGGTTCTGGCGCCATTCGTCAGGAATCCGGGACGAACAATCAGCCATTCGACGTCACTCGCTTTAATAATGGATTCCTGGCGATCCTTGTCCGCGTAAATCGTTCCAAGAAAAAGCGGGTTGATCAGCCGATCGTAGAAAAATCCGCCATGGCCTTTGCTGTCTCCTGCGCCAATTCCGGTTACAACGATCAGCTTTTGGTGTCGATCCATCGCAGCCAGCACACGTTCAATTCCACGTGAGAAAACATGAACCTGTTTTCTGCTCGGCGGGATACCTATGCATACGCAGACCGCATCCTGTCCCGCGATAGCAGCAGTTGCTGATGCGGGGTCCAGAATATCGCCCGTTACGATCTTCAACCGTGAGTCGCTGATGTTTAACCTGGTGGGGTTTCTCAACAAGGCGGTGACGTCGTGCCCTTTCTCAAGGGCAATTCTTAGCAGCTCATAGCCGATTCCTCGAGACGCTCCGATAACGGAAATTCTCATACTGCCTCTCCTTGTGCAGGTCTGGCGCTAAAGCTCGGCAGCGCGCGTCAGCGCGCCCGCGGAAGCGCCTTGTTGGTCATTCGCGATTGCGTCTACAGGCTTGCGCCCCGTACGGGTAACGTTCACCCAGAGCTCCGCGACAATTAGATGTAATGAAAACGCCAACCAAAAGGAAATCCCGAGAATTTCCGGAAACGGCAAGCCAGTAACGGCGATTAATAATCCCATCATCGGACGCATTGTTGTTATCGACAAACCTAGAGCAAAGGCGCGAATCATCCATTCGCGATGCGCGGCGACCTCACGCTGGAGAATCCGGAACAAGGCGAGACCGAGGAAAATCAGGAATAGTAGAGAGAAAAATGTAGCCGCCGCGGTTTCGGTCGGTCCGCCGAAGCCGATGACGAAGCCCAGTATCAACGCAGTAACACCGACGAGCAGACCGGACGTCACATAGATGCGCCCGCACCATCGATGGAAATTGATATACCTGGCACGAATTCTTGTGACGAACTGAAATGGCCCAAGAATTACGAAGATAAGACCCGGCACTATGTGAAGCAGCGTCAAACCGGGCCGCTGAGAAAAGTTCGCATCATAGGAGTCTGTCGGCGGCAGTGTTTCGCCTAACGTCGTCTGACCAAGACTGAATGTTCTCAGGAGAACGATAACGACTCCCGTAAGCGCCAAGACAGCCACCAAAATATTCAGTAACTTCGTCATCGTTCGTTTTTGCATCATCTACTCACATGGACAGTTCATTTGGATCATTAAAGGGGTCTAGCTTCTGATGCCCAACGTTCGAATTCAGCGGCGCCGCAAGCCGTCCGCTGCAACGATATGTCGGGCCGCAAGATGTCGTCACACACTGACCTGCGCGACGGCGTCAGGCGAGCGGTCGGAGCGCGTACCGCCCATAGGCCACGAATACCGCCATTAGCCCCATCACGACGACCCAGACCAGCGGATTGGTAGCGGTCAGTTTAAGCGAGTATTGCGCGTACAACGCGGCGAGGGCCATGCTTTCCAGCGCGAGCGCGGCGGCGGCGAGCGGAGTCAGGACCGGCATCCACTTAACGGCAGCCGGGACGATCAGCAGGATCGCGCACAACATCTCGAGCACGCCGAGCGCGCCCCATCCACCGCGCGAGAACGCGCCCGTCGTCGGTACCTTCGCGAGTTCGTCGAACATGAACACTTTGTAGGCTCCCCCTGCAAAGGACAGCAGGGCGAGTGCGACTTGGAAGACCCATAAGAGGACGTTCATCGGTCAGGCTCCTTGCCGTCCGCGCCTTGGCGGCGCGGCGGACGTTTCCAGGTTATAGGAAATACTCTCTTGCGGTCCAACGCTTAGCTCACCGGCGTGCCGTTTTTGTGCGTCCGGTGGAGCGACGTGTTATGTGTTTGTTTGATGATTTCTTATTGAGATAGTAAGTGAGCGCAAGCGAAATACAATGGCTCAATTCCTTAGCCGTTTTATTAGCCGCAAGCCCGCATACTCAAATGTGTTGGTAGTTGCTGCGCACTAGAGAACCGCTGCAAACAAGATGTCACGGAAGGGCACTCGAAACCAATGAGAGCGTTGCCAAAGCTCGAACCCCCACGAGTCAGAATGCCTGGCATCTGACATTGGATATTTCACTCTGCGTCCTTTACCTCTATATCGGGCATAATCGTTATGTTGATGAGCTTATTGCCATCGCGAATGAACGTAATACTCGCAAATTCGTCGTTCTTTAGCCGTTGTAACGCGTGCATGCGGTTTTCCAGCTGAACGAGCGGAAACGCATGGACTGCGGTAATGATATCCGTCGGAAGCAGGCCCAATTGTTGAAATCGGGCTTTATGGTTATTGGGCGACAGACGATAGCCTATTAATTCCCCGGTAGACGATATTGCCGGTATAAAGTATTCAGCCATATCGGCATCAGACGATGCCGGTTGGCTAGGCACTTCGGAAGGGCCATCGACGAAATTCGAAGGCCTGATTTCTTTGGACAACCTCAACGTCTCCTGTCCACGGCTACTTTCGAGCAACACGCGATCCCTATAAACCGCTTTTAGTTTTGAATTTTCCGCTACCGTGTCGCCAACGAAAAATACTTTTTCTTCGCCGTTGTCGTTGGCAATCAGGGCCGAACCGTGCCCCTCGCCCGCGGTCAAGGTGCCGACCAGCTTCAATTTCAATGTAGGTTGTTGCGCGTGGTCCGCTTCTTCGACCGGATGTACGGGTAGGTCACCGGACGCATCTTGCGAGGTAATTTCGCTCGCTGGAGCTCGAGCAGGGACAGCTGAGCCGGTGAGCCATCGCACCAGCTGAGTCAGCGCATAGGCAGCGATGACTGCCGCCAACCCGAATGCGATTTTCCGGCCCCACGTACGCAATCGCCCGCTGTTAATTGCAGAGATAGATTTGATTTCCATTCTATCGTCTCCATGATCTGTCCGGCGGGGTGTGCCTAAGAGAGAGCTGTGGACCGCGCTGCTCGAAGCATCGCGGGAAACTAAATACCACTTGCGCGGTGTTTAGTTTCCCGCGATCGACTACTGGAGTTTGGAAGTGATCAAACCATAGACGCTGTAGTTGATCATGTACGGCAACGCATAGTCTGGGAAGGCTTTGACGAAACGCTTTTCCAATTCTTCGTGATGCGCCTTCGACATCGTCGGGTCGGTGAGTTCTGCTTTGCGTTTACCTAACTTCGCGATGTAGTCATTCACCAAGGCATCCGCTTTGTTCAAATACGTGCGCTGCGCTTTCACCGCCTGCGCGATACTGACGAACTCACCGCGCCCGCCGTACACCTTGGCGTCCGGCTTGTCCTTTGCCAACCCGGGCAACTCAGCCACCGCGGCGGCCCACTTGACGAGATCGGCGTGCGGCTTCCCGTTCACGATGGCGCCTTCGAGCCAGGCATGTGCCTTATGATGTACGAGGTCGCCAACGAGGAGATCGCCAGTGTTGTCGATGCGCACCACCACCTGCGTGCTGGTCACGCCGGGGTTCTTCAGTTCGATCAGGCTCAGCGTCTCGCCGGACTTCAGTTTTATTTGGGTCTGTCCGGTGAATGTGGTCTTGACGTTCTCGAACTTGGGGTAGGTTTCGTCAGTGAACATCTTGGCCATATTCACGAAATAATATTTCTTGTATTCGTGCACGCCCGGCATGGCCACGGCCGCAGCATGACTGCTGATGGACTCTACGCCGAGCGTATGCAGATAGGCCAAACCATTGAACTTATCCGGGTTCGGATGCGTGACGATAACGCGTGTAATCGGCGAGCGGGTTTCTTTTTTCACCTGCTCGACCATCGCCTGCGTCAGCGCCGGTACGAATTGCGTGTCGATCAGTGTTACTTCCCTGCCGTCATCGTAATAAAAGGTGTGTGTATCGAAGCCATTGGCATCCGACGTGAAGACGCCGAGCTTGCCGGCGTGGGCGCCCAAGGCGCCAAAGCCAAGCGTGATAGCGGCTACGGTCAGAATGGTGGTCTTGAGAATTGAAGTCATTTTGTTTCTCCGTTAACAGGTCCCACAGCAAATGGGTCCTTGCCCATGAAAAAGAGCCGGGCCAAGGGGTAAAGAAACTCCCGACGGATTCGCTGTACGAACCTCACCTAGCCCAACGCCAGGCATTCTAGATAGGCGGCCGTTTTAGCGATTGGCGTAGAATGCCAACCGATATGGCGAAACGGACAACACGCGACTACACGATCAAGCTTGCCGACAAGACGTGCCTCGTCGATCCCGATCGCGTCAAGCAGCCGGCGTTCGTGCTGTTACAACGCTACGAATCGATGGATGGCCCACCACACCAGCACCGCAAGGGGCAACTCGTCTACGCCAGCGATGGCGTGGTGCGCGTCGAGACCGATGCCGGCATCTGGATCGTGCCACCGCAGCGGGGAGTGTGGCTGCCACCGGGATTCGTGCATCGCGGTGTCTCGCAGCGCAGCTTTACGCTGTGTACGCTGTATCTCGATGCGCGCCGCACCCAGACGCTGCCAAAACACTGCTGCACGGTGGCAATTACACCGCTGGTGCGCGAGCTGCTGCTGCACGCCGCCAGCTTCGGTTGGCGTTATCCGCGCCATGGCGCGCAAGCGCGCCTGTTCGCGCTACTGATCGAACACATCGCCACCCTGCCGCAAACGCCGCTGCACCTGCCGGAGCCCAAAGACCGGCGCCTGCGCATTATCACCGCCGCGCTGCGCGTCAGCCCCTCGTCGAACGAAACGCTCGACGATTGGGCCGCGCGCGTCGGCGCGAGCAGTCGCACGCTGGCGCGGCTTTTCTTGAAGGAAACAAAACTGACCTTCGCATTATGGCGCCAACAGCTGCGCCTGCTGGTAGCATTGGAGGCGCTAGCGCACGGGGAGTCCGTCACTGCCGTCGCGCTCGACGTTGGTTATCAGGACACCTCCGCCTTCATCGCCATGTTTCGGCAAGCGCTCGGCGTCACGCCCGGACGCTACTTCGAAAATGGGCAACTGCCTGCCTCGAAACCGGGTCGTGTGACTTCATTCTGATTGTTACGGGGAAGTGTTCACTTTATTGGGAGAGGGACCGTGTCGGGCGCAACGCCTTGTTAGGCCTTGAGCCCGGTCAGCGACAAGATGATGCCCACCAGTGCCAGGATGAGAAGGAACAACGTGGGGAGCATAGACATCATGAAGCCAATGCCGCGCTTTGATGGGTCGCTGACATACGCACGCCAGTAGATGTGTCGCCCAATCACATAGACAACGCCCAAGCCAGCAACCAATGAAGTGGACCAATATTTTGCAGCCAGAAATAGCGCGGGCAGAAAGGCGATTAGGGTTTCCAGCGTGTTCATTTGAACGCGATACATGCGCTCAAAGTCCTCGTGACCTGTGATCGCGGGCGCCTTAAGGCCGGACTGCCTGCGTGCGCGTCCCGTCAGCGCGCCGAAGGAAAAAAATTGAAGCACCGCTATGACTGCGACAAGTTCTACGTATTGCATTTTATCTCCTAACGATAGTGTTACGAACCGAGTCCCTGTAGTTTGACATGAGCGGCACACGACGGCGGCGCCACCCGTGACGGAGCGGGATATTGTGGCCCGCCGTTGTGTGTCCGTTCATGGAAGGGGGGCGTCTGTTGCATGCGCATCGACTGCGTTTAGCCCGATGCGAGTCGTTCAAACAAGCCCGGATAGTGATCGATGGCGCCGGAGGACGACACTTGCAGCGTTCCGGCGTATCCGTGGGTTGGTGACTCGTACTCATACTCAGCGCGGCTTATTCGATGGTAGGTCTGTGGAAGTTTCACGAAGCGCATTCGAGGAAACGAGAGATAGGCAGCGGGCGCCTCGGCGCGTTGACCGACCTTGAGCGAGAGTCGACGAAGCGCGATGAGATTGGTGGCCGGCGTGAAACCAAGATCTACGTCGACGCAGCCGGCAATGCGGTTCTGTGCCTCGCCATCTACTTTCCAGTGGCCACCTGCGGCGGTGATTCGCAGGTCAATTGCCCTGTTTCCCAGATAGCCAGCAACGCTTGCACGACGCGTTCTCCAGGTGGCGTCCGTCAGGACCTCATAGTGAAAATGACATGGATGCCCCTCCTCCCAGAACACGGCAGCACCGGAGAGGCGCCAACCGTTGGACAGCTTGAAGAGGCGACAGCTATCGTGACCAGGATGGTCCAGCTTTCGCCAGAAGAAAGCGGCAGTGGGTCTCATTCGATCTCCGTGTATTGCGGTTGATCATTCCTTGGGAATCCATGTAGCCAAGTTAAGCGGCGCGAGCTACGAACGCCGGATACTGCGCCGTCGTCACACCGCGTCCGGCTGAAAACACAGTCAGACGGCGACTAGAAAAATAACCAGAGCCGCCAAGCCAAGACCGCTACGAACCATATGGAGCCTGTTCCAGCGATGGAGCAACGTTGTGGCCTCTTCTGTGTCTTTATCTGCATTCAAGGCAAGCAGACGATTGTTAGTAGGCGTGATAACAACAAGCGTAAATGGGGCCACCAGCACAAGAAGAGTCCCGGCAACAAGCACCCAAATACCGGCGCCAACAAGCCAGGCAATTATTGAGAACACAAAGCCCAACGCGGCGAGCGAGGCCTGCATTACCGTGGCACGCCTATAACTAGGCGCCCATTCGGAGAGGGCGACTTTAATACCGCAGGACATTCTAGCCGGGTGTTCCACGGCGTTTACGTAGACGGCGGCGCCAGAAAAGATCGCGCAACAGAATGTAGCCAGAAACTCCATTAACGTTTGCACAGTTTCTCCCTTGATGCCTGACGTTAGGGGCGGCGGCCCACCGCGCTACCAAAACCACCGCGGAACACGATTTGAATATTGTTCCCAGTCGTTGCCATGGGTGCGAGCCAACCAAGGCTCTTCACCCAGAACCACCCTGAGATGGAACGCCACGACTACCGCGACGGCGTAAATAAACAGCCCCCGCGAAGCAAACGACCAGGCCCAGCCGAGGAGAATGAGCGCGACGGCAACATACATTGGGTTTCGTGTGTAGCGATACAGGCCAACGATAACCAGCTTGGCCGGCGGTGCCCACGGGGCAAGCGTGCCCTTCCCGGAAACGTAGAAGTCGCGCACGCACCAGAGCAGCCCAACGAAGCCGACCACCAGTGGCAACAAACCCGAAGGGTGCGCGAGCTGCACGTGCGACGTACTGAACAGCCAAGCTATGGGAACGATGGCGGCCACCATGCCTGGACATGCGAGAAACGCCAATAGCGCGCGTGCGAACATGAGCCCCTAATGCCGTGTTGAGCGGCGCGGGGCACGAACAGAACCCGAAGGCCGTCGCGGTCTCATTGCGTCCGGCTCCAAGCGTACTCAACTACAAAAATTGTCGCCCAAGAAAGTCCCAAGGAGAGCAGGGCCCAGGCAACCATTAATCCTAACCCTGAATAGGGCCAATTCGGCACCGAACGAAACAAGATACATAGGAGTACCGAAATAATAACTACTGACACTCCGACCGCAGGCACCGAGAGTCGGGAGAGTGTCGATCGGGCAATAAAGGCAGTGATGCCGCAACCTAGGACGGTGAGCACAAAAGCGACAACCGAGATCCAGGCGGCGAAGGCGACTCCGTCGCTACACCCAAGCTTGGAGTCACACACACCAAGAACCCAGGCCTCGAAGCCGGCCTTACCGACGAAGAAGAGTCCAACGCAGAGGCCGGGTACCAGGACCACAGAAAAAAAACGCCAGTTCATTTTTCACCTATCGCAGAGTTAAATGGCCCAACGTTTGAGATGAGCGGCGTATTCAGCGGCGAAGCCGCTTTGAAGACACCGCTCGATGGAAGGGTTGGGCGTCACTGATGATGAGCTACGCATCAGGCGAGTTCACGGGTGGCCAGGACTTCTTCGCATTGTCGACAGGACTCATGAGCCCGACGTCGTTTCCCTCTGGATCCGCAACGATTGCGTAGCGAGCACCCCAAAACGCGTCGAATGGCGGTTGCCGTCCAGCATATCCGGCAGCGACGAGCCTGGAAAATGTTTCATCGACTTCAGGGCGGCTGGAAAAAGACACACCAATCACGACGGGTGGGTTGTTCTGGCTCCGCCGATGCCCAGCGTGATAGATACCAGCGAGAAACTCGTTGTCGATTTCAAGCGTGATCTCGGAAGAGACGCGGATGGCTGCGTGTAGGGCTCCTGGTGGCTGACTCACTGGCTCCGGGATATCTAAACCGAGAAGCCGATAGAACCTCAGTGTTTCGTTGAACTGCTTTGCGACGATGTTGATTTGCGCAACTACTGGTCGGCCCGTACCCATGAGTGTGCTCCTGCAATCGAAAGGAACATAGTGTCGTTTGGTGACGCCTAACGAATGAGTTAACCGGCGCCGGCCACGAACCCAAAATCTGCGACGCTGTCCCACTGCGTCCGGTTGGACGTTAGGCATTACTTCAATTACTAGCGTGTATTCAAGACGCATCTATTGGCCAGACATACTGCGCCTGGATCACTTACGAGAGCGCAGTCAGATAACAGTCCAAGGTCGCGAGACATGAGCTTCGCTCCCAATCGACTGAGTTTGTTAAACTCATTCGCCTCGTTTAGAAAATCCTGTACGTTTGCCACTGCGGTTGAATACGGAATATATGCTCCCGGACCACCACAGAGCTTGGCACCAACACCAACTGTTTTACATTGTAATGAAGCTGCGCAAGGTGCATTTTTACTTTTCTCGATGAAATGAGAATGCAGGCCCTCCATTTTTTTCCCGCAATTTTCCTTAAATGCTTCCCAGCTTTCTTCGCATGCTTTTGGAATAGCGTTTTGGGCAATTGCGATTTCAAAAAAACTGAGGCAGATGCCGAGCATCATACTGATGGTTCTCATGTGCGGTTTTAGCATCCCTCGGTATTTCTTGTTGGCATCGTTGATTAATGAAACCACACAATAGATAAAGAGCCCAAGAAATAGAACTGTAAGAGCCAAGGCACCATACGACCGGAGTGCCGCACGATCGACTGGCCAGCGCTCCGGCTCAGCGGCGTCTAGCCAAGCATAAAAAACAACGTAAGCGCGCTTCGAAGATTGCAACTTCAACCGCGGCGTGCCGCCTCGATTGCGGCGATGTCGATCTTTTTCATCTCCATCATCGCATCGAACGCGCGCTTGGCGACGGCGGGGTCGGGATCGGTTACCGCTTTAATCAGGGCGATCGGCGTAATCTGCCAGGACAGGCCCCATTTATCCTTGCACCACCCGCACGCACTCTCTTCGCCGCCGTTGCTGACGATTGCGTTCCAGTAACGATCGGTTTCGGCCTGGTTAGTGGTGGCGACCTGAAACGAGAATGCTTCGTTGTGCTTGAACGCGGGTCCGCCATTGAGCCCGAGGCAGGGAATTCCCATCACCGTAAACTCGACCGTCAGCACATTTCCTTTTTTCCCGGACGGAAAGTCTCCCGGCGCGAGGTGCACCGCACCAACGGATGAATCGGGAAAGGTCTTGGCATAAAATCGCGCCGCGTCCTCGGCGTCGCGATCGTACCAAAGGCAAATCGTATTCTTTGCGTGCTTATCCATGCCACTTCTCCATCGTAATGAGCCGCCCGACGCCGCAGTAAAACGATGCGCTCGCGGTCCAAGGGCATTGGCTCGGCCAAAATTTCCGCGTCAATGAACTCCGCAAAATCCATATCATGCGAGCCGATCCGAAGACCAGTCAAGCCACCATTCCGTCGGAATGTCGAGCGATTCCTGCGACGTAACGTTTGACATGAGGGGCATCCAACAGCAAGCGAAGCTCGCTGTTGGATGCCCCTCGATGGAAGGGTTAGACCTCAGTGGGCTGCGCATGGCGACCGGGAGTTTGGCTCACACCTCCGTGGCTAACGGCCAGCCGATTCGTGCTGCCCGACGGAGGCTGGATTGAACGACCAAGCGGTGGAACGGGGCGATGACAAGAATATACAAACGACCTAGGCGGTTGTGGCAATGGACCACGGTTGACAGAGTCAGGTGATGTTTGCCTCCCGGCGACGGCTGATTGGTACAGAGGACAGAAAGCCTGAAGTCCAGGTGCTTGTCGTTTTCTCCAAGGACAATTTCGGTCGGACTTGTGCTGTAGATCTTGAAGATGCCGACACGGCCCGTCCCGCTCGCCGCACCATGTGACGTGAGTTGCCTGGCAGTTTTGAGGCCGAAACTGCCGACGACGGCATCTCGGACCGCCATGAGGTTGCTGACCCACGGTGCTTGTTGGGAAAAAATGAACCTCGCCAACAGTTCGGGATTGGTCGACGCTCCCGTTGGAAGCTCGATCGAGTAGGCATCTGCGAGATTCGTCGATTCGTAGGCTCTGGCAATTCCCGACTCTGGAGGAAGCGATACGGGCGTTGCGCGATGTTGTTGAATAGACATGTGTGCGAGCCACTGGTTGGGTTCTGAGGTCTAACGTTTGACATGAGGGGCGGCCGACAGCTGGCGAAGCCAGATGTTGGACGTCCCCTCGATGGAAGGGTTAGCCGTCTTGGCGAGCATACGTGGCCTTGTACTTTGCTGGCACCTCAAACGGGCGCAACTGACCCGCGAGTGACAACACGAGGAGTAGCGACGCAGCACCTCCGGCCAGCATGGGCAGCGCCAGCGTGAGCACCTTTGCCCGCGCAGAGATGGGCTGAAGGCGCCAATATGCGGCGCAACCAAGATGTGTGAACAGCGACAGGAAGGCGAGGAAGTAGTACGGTGCGAAGAAGAACTGGTTCGGCGGCACATGAAGGCCGGCTGCGGCGTAGTAGAAGTTGGTGTCGAGTTGAAGAACGGTGCGCCCATAGAGCACTGCGCCGAGGTGCACGAGCAGGAACAGCGCCAGGTACGTGCCTGTACCCGCCTGCAGCCAAGCGACGAAGCCTACCCTGCGCCGCCACCCTCGAATGACAAGCCACATGCCACTGCAGACCTGGAACGCGGCGCACGCAAGAAGCACAGACTCGACCAAGGGTTGGCGATACAAGTGGCGCGCGGCCTCCATGAATGCGATGTGCGAAGAAATGCTCACCAGTGACGCGAGGTGGTTCGCGAGGTGCAGGCAAGCGAACGCGACAATGATGATTGCGGATGCTCTGTGAAGTGCGCGGACGTGCATGTGTAGACGCCTAACGATTGAACTCAGCCGCGCGCCGCCGTTTGGCGCGTCGGCTGGAGTGAAGGGTTAGGAGCTTCGCTCAGCTAAGCATATGGAAACGAAATACGCCATGTTCCGCCGGAACCGTTGAACGGGCGAGCGGAGCGGCCAACGGCATTCCGCGTTCGCTATTGGTAAACAAGACGTACCCGTTCCTGGAAGACACCGAAACCATTGCAAACGCCCGAAACCCCGGGTTGTTACCCCAATGCCAGAGGTAGGGACCGCCGACTGCGGTCTCGATGCCCCACCCGCAGCCCCATGCCAGACCAAGCTCGGGTTCGGTTGGAACGGGATTGGCGATCGTCAATGACAGCAGGGTGGTGTCGGCAAGCAAGGCGGAAAGCAGGTTCGCGTAGTCCTTAGCAGTTGTATACAGCGAGGCTGCGGCGTTAGGTTCACGAAAGTCAAACTGACTGCCTCCCCCGAACCACGAGGTGCCGTTCACAACCTGCTCACGGATGTCTTCCGTCAGACGCAGCCTCGAATGCCGCATGTCGAGCGGCTCGAAGACGTACTTGGACACGAACGATTCGATATCCTGTCCGGTCACCGCACTGATGACGGCCTGCAAAAGAACATAACCTTCGCCGGAGTACTGCCAGCGCTCGCCCGGTACGAACTCGGGAGAAAGCGTGCCCCTCGTCCAGTTCGGCAAGCCGGAACTGTGGTTGAGCAACGTTCCCACAGGGATGCGCGCCAATGTGCGCGCAGGCACCAGATCGACTTGGTTGTCATTCGTTCTTCCGAAGGGGTTCTGGCGATGTATGTAACCATCGGGCAGGTAGCGCGAAACCGGTGCGCGCAGATCGAGCCGGCCATCACGCACCAGTTTCAGTGCAACGAACGCGATGACCGGCTTGGTGAGCGAAGCGGCCTGGAATACCGGGTCGGAATGAATGGAACGAGTCGACGAGCAGCCTGAAACAACCACCGGGGTGTTGGGTTTCCCTGCATTCAGGGTGACGTAGGTTGCAGCGCAGACGCCCAGTCTTGCCGCGAGAACGGGGAATGGTTCCTCGCTGAACTTAGAAAGGTCGGTGGCGCAAGAAGAGAGAAAGGGGGCGATAGCGCTGGCCGCGCCAGCGACAAGGAATTCTCGGCGTGAGATTGGCATATATATCTCTTTATTGTTAGCGCGCGATAGTCGCATACGCAGGCGACACGAAATGCGTTATTTCTGCTCTAGCGGCCTCAGCAAGTGTCGCAGGATCAACACCCATGGCTCGAAGAGCACGCACGGCTACACCGTATTGCGCGGCAGTAACGGCCAGGATGACGTGCGCCCCTAACAGGGGTGTGGACGAATCAGTTTTTTGTTGATTGGCCAAGTGTTGCATCAGCACTTGAGCTGACGATTGCGCGTTATAGACTCCAGTGCCGGAAGGCACGGTGACTGCATTGTCGCTGACGGCGCCGCCTCGTGGTAACTCAATCCCAATATTTCGCAACGCATCTTCGTATTGTCGAGTGATAGCGGTGCGATAGTTGTTTGGATCGATGTTTATTCGTTCGAATGCCTTACGCGCGGTTCCGTCAGGCAACTCTAATGCAGCCAGAACAAAATGTTCTGAACCGGGCTCTTTATGACCTTCTGCATTCGCATGCTTTTCAGCCCCTACGCACAGCGCTTTGATGGTGCTCATGTCTCGAAAACGCCGTTTGATCTTGTTAAACATGAGGATCTCCTGGTTAAGAACTTGACCTGGAAAGAGAGCTTGCCAAGCGCTTATGGGCGGCCTGTTTAGATACGCCGAGAGCTTCAGCAATCTGAGACCAGGACCAACCTTGGTCTAGGGCAGTATTTACGGCGCGGCGTTCCAACTTATCTGCCATTAAGCGCAGGGTTACGACGGCTGCCAAAGCTTCGGCAGGATCATTCGGGGAAGGGAGCGACTTTAGATTTAGCATTCGTCAATGATAGTTGACGCCTGGTTCGGTTGTCAACCAATATTGACGTTTTTAGCCGAGGATGCGCGCTAACGGCCCGCTTCACTGGCGGCGGCGCGTTAGCGACGCCGTCCAGTGGAAGCGGTTGTTATGGTTCACTACCTTGGCGAGGCCATTTCCACGCATAACGGATAATCAGGGAAAGCAAAACGACTTCTACAACAGCGCCAAACACCATATGCATCCAGGCCTCACCTGCCAAATTGAACAACGTATAAGGAATATAAAACGTGGCCACGATTATGTTTGTCCAACGATTTGCTTTGGCTGCCAAAGCAACGGAGAGGAAAATCATTAGAGCTGGAATCGTCACCGAGGCCAGTCCTGTCAATAGAACGACTTGTGTAATGTCAAATACAAACATTTTTCCTGCCAGGATAGCTCCTATGGAACCCGGCATATACAAGTGGAAATAATCGACATAGATGTAGAGAAACATGAACGCAGTCCATAGAGCCGTGAGTTTCACTTTTATGTTGATTTTTATATCTTCCAGCATATGTGTAGTCCTTTTCAGTTTTGTGAACCATAACGCCGTGTTGAGCGGCGCGGGGCACGAACGCAAAATACTGCGCCGTCGTCACACCGCGTCCGGTTGAAAACACAGTTAGATTCATTTTTCTTGGCTTATGCCGAGGTACGCAAGACAAAACCAGCCGATGAGGAGTACGAAGGCAATTTTGTTTGCGACCCTCATATATTTCCAGTGAATGCTTGGCAAGTTGTACTGTTTACAGATTTCAATGTATTCCCTAAGCTGTTTGTTCTGTTTTTTTATACTCCAATAGTCCTCATAGTCCTTCCCGTACTTCTTCAAGGTTGGAATGATTTTAGTCTTCCGAATGTATATCTGGGCGCCGATAACTGAGGCAAACAACAACCAGTACGGGAAAATGATTAGAAAGTTTTTGTCCATGTTTTTGAATCTAACGGACAAGCTCACCTGCGAGCGGTGCGCCGGCACCGCGAGTCAGGTGGAGCGACTGGTTAAGTTCCCGCCGTCATAAAACTGGCGACCCTTTAGCTTCTTTTCCGTTTAGTCCGCGTATACGGTTTCTAGGAGCTCAACTGCTTCAACATTCATACTGGTCGTTGTTGCAACTCCCGCAGTGATCGAAACAAATTTGTCAGCAATCCATTTTTCAGTAGGATGTCCATACTGGATTCCCATGCTTCTCATGCCTTCTATCACTTCCCGTACAAACTGTTCTGCTCTCGAAGTATTCGTCTTTGTGAGAATCGCACCATATTCGTCGCCACGATGATAAATTCGTGACCCGTACCTCTCAGCAATTACCGTGAGCATTTCTCCAACACGACATAATATTTTATCGCCCTTATCGTGACCAAGGCCGTCGTTGATGTATATAAAACAATCCAAGTTCAGTAACACAACAGAAAGAGGAAAATCCTCGTCTAGCTTTTCTTTCAGTATTTCAGAGAGACGTCGGTTAAGTTGCTGATAGTCCGGTAAGCCCGATACTGTACTGAGCGACTTCGAACACCGATCAGCAAAGGTTACACACTGCTCTAGCAGTTTTTCGGGATCTTCCCCGGGTATCGAGATCCACCCTCCACCGGCCAGACTGACCCCTTCAACTCTATATGAACCGGATGGGTCTTTGATTTTTCGGAAACGCCATCCAGGTACCAAACCATCAATGTCTTAGTCTCGCAGTAATTCTTCAGTGGTCGGTTTTTGCATAGTCGACTTCCTGAGTCTTAGAACTTAACGCTCAAGCTCACCGGCGGGCTTGACGCCGCGAAGCGGCGGCAAGACCGTCCGGTGGAGCGCCTTGTTGGGCCTCAACTCTCACGCTTCAGCTTTTCACGGCGCGCTAGCTCGGCCGGTGAGGGTTCCTGCACGCCACCGGCGGTGGCGGTCTGCACTTCGCCATCGCGCACGTAAGTCGCGTGGATGACGCCTTTTGGCGAGACGGCGCTATGGGTGAGCTTGAAGGCGCGGGGCTCGCTGTTGTCGGCGAAGAGGCGCTTGCCCTTGCCGAGCAGCACCGGGAACGCGAACGTGCGGATCTCGTCGACGAGACCTGCGGCGAGTAATGAGTGCACAAGCTCAGTGCTGCCTTGTGTGACGAGGGCCGGGCCGTCTGCTTGTTTCAGTTTCGCCACATCCTTGGCGCCGTCGCTCAGTTCGACCGAGCCCTTCCAGGTAAGGTCGGCGCCTTTGCGCGTCACCACGTATTTTTTGACGCGGTTGAATACATTGGCGATGTCGTCGTCCGCCCCCCCTTGAGCAAAGGGCCAGTACGCCGCGAAGATGTCGTAGGTGCGCCGACCGAGCAGGAGGTCAAACGGCTGGCCGAACAATTTGCCCAACTCGTCGCCGAACACCGAATCACCGTCTGCGATAGGAGCGACCCAGCCGCCGAACTTGAAGCCGCCGGTGGAGTCTTCTTCCGGCCCACCAGGGGCCTGCATCACGCCATCCATCGAAACCATAGCGCCGACAATCACTTTTCTCATGGGAGTTTCTCCTTGGCTCGATCCTTACTATGAACGACCCCTGTTCAACCGGACAACGTTGCCACGTTTCCGAGCAGGAAGGACAGAAACCGCAGCCCTTGAAGCTCAGCGTGACGAGGTGGTCGTGTTGAGGCCCAACGCCACCTTAAGCGGCGCGCCGCTGTCTGGCGCGTCCGCTTGAAGGTATAGTTGGATTGCGTTGCTTTCACTTTAGATAGCGAAAGATTATTGGAGCCCAAGCGAAGCTAAGCAACAAGAGATAGAGCGTGAAGTTGTTGTCTCCCAACAACTCCAAACCCTTAAAACCCACGAATGGCAGAGCCACGACACTCAGTAGCATCCAACTTGCAAAAGCCGCCCCAAAGCATGCGGTAAAGAACCTCCTATACCACGCGAAGGTTCGATTTCCTTGCAGTGGTATCTTCTCCTGCTCTGAGAGATATGCGCGACCTCTTTCACTAAAAAGAGCCCAACTAGCAATAACGACGTAGCTTCCTGTTATTGCGATCCATAGAATAAAAACCGTTAGTTCAAATTCGAGCGGTACGTGTTTGGGTCGCTCACGAAGCCCTGATAAGGCAATGTAAGCACCCGAGAAGAACATCACCACGGAGCCGACAAGGAAGACCCAAGCGGATCGGACTGTCTTAACTTGAAAGAAGGACAGGATTCGCGTCATTGGGTTTTAAGCAATCCAACCGCTGCCCTTGAGCGGCGCGGGCCACGGTAGTTACAGGAAACGCGCCGTCGTCACACCGCGTCCGCTCGAAGGGCTTGTTATAACGCGTACTCGATTTCTTCTCGGCCGCTAAAATCATTTACGCTTCGACCCTTTTCGCCCATTCCGAGCGATTTATAGAACGCGCGTGATTCAGAGTTTTCCACGAGCGTTTTCAAGGTAAGTCCTTTGGGGCAGCAAGATACCGCCCAATTAAACAACGCCCGACCGATTCCCTGTCTTTTAACATTAGGTGCCACGAAAATTTGGGACAACACCGCTCGTTCAACGTCGAGTGCAGCAAACCCAACCAGCGTACCGTTTGACTCTGCCACCATAACGGTGTGGCTCTTCAAGATGTTTTCCCAACGGCTTTTCCATTCTCCCAAAGGTTTCGGGTGCTGAAAACTGGCAGAGGAATGCCACGACTCCCACCAGAGCAAAAGTAGTGGCTCGATGTCCGCTGTTTGGTAGTCTCTAAGTTTCACGCGTTATAACGTGTTGTTGAGCCGCGCCGGCCAAAGGCGTTACAGGAAACTCTGCGGCGCTTCACGGCGTCGGCTGGAACAACTAGTTAGCTTACTGCGGTGCCCTAACCAGAAAGAGGGGAACATTCGAAACCTTCTCCTCCTCTACGTTCCGAAATACCATTTCTCCTAAAAGAACATTACCGCCGCTATGCAACTTAAGTAACGTTGTTGCATAAGACGTAACCCGACGGTCGCGAGGCTTGAAATTGAGAGTTAGATAGCCCTCCCACATGTAGCCATTCACTACGAAATCGATTTCAAAGTCCTTTTCTTTGTTTTTGAACTTGAAGTTAAACGTCCCAGCTAGCGAGTGAGCGCTTTGAGTTAGAAATAGATTAGAGTCAGCTTGGTGGGTTTCGTCTTTGCTCTGACCGTTCCACCGGCCATCGACTTTTACTCCTTGATATCGGACTTCACTCAGAAACGGCCTCAGCTTTGCATCCCAAAGAACTTTTATGAGATACAAGATTACCATTGTAAGAATACCTGTGACGATCCCGACCACGCCTTGTTCTAATAAATTCTCCATACTCTCTCCAGAAAGCTAACGTTCCGCGTGAGCGGCGCGGAGCACGAACGCATCAGGAAACGGTGCGCTGTCAAACCGCGTCGGCTCGACGCGGTGGTTAGAGTGAATCACTGCAGGCCTCGCACATGTCGCTCACGCGCCAACTGAATTGCACCATATATCTCATTCGAACCTCCGAGGGTCCGGCCAACGCAAGTGAAGCGAAGCTGACGGCTGCAAGAAGTGAGAGGGAAAGACACTTCATGAACGTCTCCAAAAGAACCTAACGTGTTTGTTCAGCCGCGCCGGCCACTGACCTTACAGGAAACTCTGCGGCGTTTCACGGCGTCGGCTGGAACAACTAGTTATGTCCTGATTCATTTCTTGTTCGCCATCTTGTTATGTTTGTGTAGCACCTGCGAGGTACGTAGCTAACGCGCTGATAAGTCCGACGATGATTAGCGCGAATGTTAACCACTTCATATGCCGAGACTGAGCAAGCATTTGATCATGTCGTTGCGTCTCGGTCTCATATATTGAGAGCGTCGTAAGCGCCTTGCCAGTAATTCGATAGATGCCGTTCTCAGCCTTCGTGACCTCGCCAGATTCAGCGAAGGATGCCAACAGCAGTCGTGCGTAGTTCTGCTGGCGCGTTTTGTCCGGGTGGAGAATCCATCTCGGTCCGTGGAGCAACGATGGCAAGGAAACCTCGTCGACGCCAAACTGCTCATTCTCGGCGCTTGCTTGTACGAGAAGTCGCAGAGTTTCAATCCGACGAGTTAACCCAAGATCTCGACGACTGAAAAAGAACTGGGTCAATGCCTCCGAAATGATGGGGAGGCGATTTACGCGACTCCAGTCGTGTAAGGCGCACCGAATTGCGCTTGAATATATGAAAGAGAACAATCCGATGAGTCGTTCGATTTCGATCGATACACCATTCGTCTGTGAGAACGGGACAACGTCCGGTTTATCGAATTTGTTTCCTGTCCATTTTCGGCCGACAAAACCAGTTTCGTTAATGCCATCAACTAAGAGCAACCAGTCCTTCGGTCCTGTTTTGAGATAGACGGTGTAACAGTTAACTCGGCATCCCTTCTCGCCGCTTCGCGGAACGACGTCGGGACATGCGCGACGGAGGAGTCGCTTTACTATGAATCTTTCAGCTAGACCAATCATGGTGTCATCGGTTTGGGGACATAACGCCTAGCTCACCCGCGCCGCGCTGTTTGCGGCGTCGGGTGGAGCGTGTTGTTGGGCTTAGTTTTTCTGCCGTTTTTTCTGCTGTGCCTCGGCCCATTCACGACCCATGGCTTGAGCTTGCTTGATTTGTTCTTTGGTCAGCTGGGACCCGATTTGATCCAGCTCGCCTCGGATGCGCCATTTCAGTTGGCGGTTGGGGTGGAACTGAGTATAGAAGCGAGCGTGATCCATCCACATGTATGCCTTGACCAGATCTTGTTTCACACCGTCGCCCCGCCAGTAGGATTTGGCAAGGTTGTAGACGGCATCGAGGCTCCCAGTGTCCGCCGCCGTGTGATAGAGCTTTACTGCCTTTTCCTTATCTTGTTTTACCCCCAGACCGTCATCGTACAAAAAGCCGAGATTGTTGTAGGCATCGCCGTTGCCTTGATCTGCGGCCTTCTGGTACCAGCGATGTGCTTCCGCGTAATCTTGGGGGACGCCCTGGCCGTGTTGGTACATGGAACCAAGGCTATTTTGAGCCCCTGCATGACCTTGTTCGGCAGCCTTCTTGTACCAGCTTGCGGCTTCACTGAGATTTCTTTCAACTCCTTGGCCTGAATCGTAGGCAACTCCAAGCCTGAATTGTGACGCTGGATCGCCTTGGCTCGCTTTGGTACGCAACTCCTCTATGGATACCCCGGAGGTAGCACAGGCTGACAAACCCGCTACCGCTATTAAGACGACCAAGAAGCGCCATGTATTCATTTCAGTACCCCTCATTTTTTGTTGAGCCCAACGCCGTAATGAGCCGCGCGGGGCTCGGTTGCCAAACATTGCGCCGCTGTCACACCGCGTCGGCTCGATTACACAGTTAGATTTCGTTGGGTTTGGGTTCACAGTTTGAAACCCGGATTGTAGGCACGCACAATTTTCTCGATGAACTCTTGTGCCAATGCAACCACCTCTTTGGCTTCCTTTTCGTTCATGAAGTTACCCGAATGAACTACCAGGTTTCTTTGGTCGTTAATCTTCTGAGCTTTCTTGTGAAGTGATTTAAAAACTTTTTGTCTTATTTCTGTTGTATGAAGCGGGCGGAGAAGCTTTTCCAGCTTCCCGTTGAGGCCGTTAGCCCACCTAAGAAGATGGTCCACAAAGGCAGCTTCTAGATTTCTTTGTTCTTGGAGTTCGTGACGAATAGCAATATTTGCTGCTATCTCAGCAGCCGTGGCAGCTCGCGTTATGGCAGCCGACCACTCACTCTGCCGCATGAGCCCGGTAAGTTTTTTCCAGCTCGACTGGAGGCGCTCAATGTCAGTACGTTCACTGTACGGCTTTGGCACGCGACCTCCAATTTTCAGAAATCTAACGCGTTGTTGAGCCGCGCGGGCCCGGAACGTTAAACACTGCGCCGCCGTCACACCGCGTCGGCTCGAACAAAAAGTTAGGTTTTTTCATCAAAAGAATTTCTTCTTGTCTCGAAACAATGGTGGTGGATCAATGCCCAGGATTTGCGCGGCTTTTGTTCTATTTGTGTCGTCAGGCAGTAGAAGCACTTTCAGAGTTTCGGAATCAATAATTCCGTAGTTATCGAGGTCACGACACGCAGAGCCACCGCAGTAGTTTTGGAACACGATGTATTTGTGTTCGTTTTTTCCCTCAAGACACGTCGCGTGAAAATACTCACCCCTAAGTGTCCTTCCTTCAAACTCAAGGCGGGTTTCTTTAGTGGGAGTTTTTGCGGTAATTGTTACCTTCTCATAGCCGCCGTCCCGATCAGGAATGCCGACGACTTCAACGGCAGCACTACCACAAGCTGACGTTGCCACCTTGGGTCCGGCCAACGCAAGTGAAGCGAAGCTGACGGCTGCAAGAAGTGAGAGGGAAAGACACTTCATGAACGTCTCCAAAAGAACCTAACGGCTGAGCTCACCTGCGAGCGGTGCGTCAGCACCGTGAGTCAGGTGGAGCGATGGGTTAGGCCTTGGTGGTTTTGTTGGCATCAATTTCTAACGATTGATTTCAAAGGTGTCAAAGACGGATTCTAATATTGAATTCCCCGAGCTTGCCTCAACTCCAGAGATGTAGAAGTCATACGGTTCGGCCGATACACACAGTGAGTTGACGCGGCCGCCGACATCTGAGGAAACGTCATTGGGCGTTCCCCTATATATTTTATTTCCATGTTTCGTTTGGGCGATCGGATTTTGTAAGAGCGCTTCGCATGAATACTGAAGCTTCTTTCCCACTTTATGATCGAAGACTAAAATGTCGAGAAAGTACTCGCCCGAACTTAGCTCTGCATATCCTTCGTGGAGCTTACGTATGCCCATGCTGATTTTTATTTCGGACTGAGTGGTCGTAGGAGGATATATTTTGCTATTTCGAGGAATCTTCAGGCTAAAGCCATACTCCGCACTAGAGTAGGTAATAAAAGACTTCTCGATTCCTGTTTTTGACTCAGATGCCGCAGCCGAATTAACAACCAAGACAATCATCAATGCCAGCAAAAGACTCGATGTGGAGTATTGAGGTTTTTGATGATTGAGCATTTTTCCTCCAAGGCCTAACGTGTTGGTAAGCGGCGCGGGCCACGAGATGTCAGGAAACGCGCCGCTGTCTCACCGCGTCCGCTTGACCAACGTGTTATGCGGCTTTTGTGCATGAGAGCTACTCCGGCAATTCAGGGGTGAAAAGTCTAAATGCGACAGTAACAATTGCAACGACTATAAAGGCTATAACCATTCCGACAGGCGAGTTACCAAACTTACGATCAAGGATGAAAAACTTTAGATACGCCACAATGACCGCCGCTACCACTACACCAAACACTTCAGCTAAATTTGAAAGGCTCTGCGCCCCGATAGGCAACAGGGACAGGCCCAGCCAAAGAATTATGCCAGCAGCCGGTAACACCAAAAGCCAAAAGCTTTGACCTTTTCGTTTTCTGGCCCAAAGCCAGCCCGGAAAAATTAACGCCGCCCCTACAAGCGAAAGTACCGCAACCAAAACGAACACTAACAATTCTCCTTAAGACGCATAACGCAGAGCTAACCTGCGAGCGGTGCGCCAGCACCGCGAGTCAGGTTGAGCGACGTGTTATGTGACATTCCCGCCATTCTCGGCAATTTTTCTCGATAGGAAATCCCGTACTTCATTGGATACACCAGCTAAGGGAAAGACCGAATAAGCGCTGTTTTTGTACACCAGAAGCCAGGCATTTGTGGACTTTATTACACCCTTGAGTAGTTTCCACTTGATTTCACTTTTTCCAGCGTCGGACTCAACAAAGAAGCCGTCTTCGGTGAAGCGCCATTTCGCTGTCGGTGATTCCATTTGTTCGAATGTAGCTAATGACCGACCTCGGTAAATAAAGAATGCAAGCGCAAACATTACACAGCTAATAACAGAGAGGGCCAGAAATGTCCCGGTTACCCAGGTTCTGAGGTCGAGCACTAACATCGTGACTACGGCCAGGAAAATACAGGCCAGCGAGACAAAGAAGGTATTAGCGAAGTTTTTCCGCCAGTAGATTAATGCCGCCTCGGTGATTAGCTCACGGCTGTACGTCGTAGTCGTTTCTAGTTGCATAGGATCTCAGTTGTCACATAACGTTCGAGGTAAGGGGCGGCTTGCGGCTTGCCGCAAGACGTCCCCTTGACTGAGGGGTTAGGGCTCAGCCCGCGGCGGTACGCCCGATGCCCAGAGGCCAACGCGAAAGCTGGACTCTGTGTCGGCTGGAGTGACGCCAAGATCTTTGCGGATTTCATAGAGGAGCTTTGACATGAGCTCATCGTGACGCTCGTTGCTACGACCTGAATTGGTGACCTTGATCTCCTGCTGGAATGCCTGAAGTGCAGCGAGAACTGTTTGCGGAGCTATCAAGTTGAGCTTGTTGCAGGCTCGCGCGAAAGCTCTTTGCGCTTCGGCCGTAGCTTCACCTGAGATGATGCCACTCAGACTGGCAACGAAGTCTTTGTAGTGCTCAAGCTTCTCTCTACGAAGCTCAGCCTCACGCTCTCGCTTTTTCGTGAACCAGTACGTGGCGCCAGCCAACAGGATGGCGCCAGACGCTGCAATGATGGCGGTAGCAATCTCGGCTGGCATTTGTTGAGCCCTAACGCTTTGTTGAGCCGCGCGGGGCACGATTGCCGAACTCTGCGCCGCTGTCACACCGCGTCGGCTCGAACAAATAGTTATGTATCATGTTTCCGCTTTTCCCTTCTTTAAGGATTCAACGAGTTTCCTATTTTGACGACGCTCGAAAGCTTCGTACGCTTTAAAAAAGAGAAACCCGAGCACACCGCAAACGATTAGCTCTACCAGAAAGCCTGTTTGATATGCCTGGTAGCCGATGAAAACGAGAAACCAAAAAAAGGCTGTATTCTTTGCTTCGTTTAATCTACTGACGGCTAGTTCTAGTTTGGCTACTTTTCCTTCTAGTTCTTTTCGATCTTCGTCGGACTCTTTTATGTAGCCGACTAACTCCTTCACAAAAAAGTGAGCTTCCTCGAAATCTTCGTCAGATAGCTGGGACTCAAGGTGTTCAAGTAGGTCTTTCGCATTTCTATCTACGGCGTCGGAGCTGTGCGCGTACACCGGTCCCTCCTTGATACATAACGCCGTGTTGAGCCGCGCGGGACACGATTGCCAAACACAGCGCCGCTGTCACACCGCGTCGGCTCGAACACATAGTTAGGCATTATTCTTTTCACTCTCGGAGAGTCGAAGGTAAGCACTCACGGAAGACGCATGGAACAAATAGGCGTAGACCAGCGCCCCTGTGACTGTGGCCTGCAATAGCAGGCTCAGTGAAAACTGAATTGATGGAAGCACGGTGGGGAAAAGAAAGCCAAATAAACATGGCGCCATAGGAGTAAGAACAAGCGCCCATCGAGCATTGGGGGAACGTGCCGCGAGACCCCAGGTTCCCACGCCTCCAAGGATTAAAAACAAGGCGAATACAACACCAGTTCCCGATAGCCACAGCCTTGAATATGTGACTTCCTGTCCATTCACCTTCCAATCGTTCAGCGGCAGAACAAGAAATACAAACAAGATCGGTGTTGCCACCATTCCGCCTTGGCAAAACATGCGGAGCAAGCGCGGCATTTCATTTGTGTTTTTCCAACACGCTACCAGCGATCTCATTTGCAACGATCTCCTATTGCCTAACGTTTTGGTGAGCGGCGCGGGGCACGATATATCAGGAAACACGCCGCCGTCTCACCGCGTCCGCTCGACCTAAATGTTAGGAGTCGTTGCATTTTGCTTTTCGTTTCTCAGCGAGTGAGAAAGCCACCATAGAAGAGGAAGACTCAATAGAGAAGAGAAAAGAATGATTCGAGCAATGTTCGCCAGAATGGCTTGGAAGAACTGCTCGGGGAAAGGCGCCTCAGTTGGAACGTTTACGGGCAACCCGGCTGAAACGTGACCCAAAATCTGTTGAACTCCGAAACAGACAAGGATTCCCAGCACAAGGAAAGGATACGGCTTTCCTAGTTTGGCTCGAACACAGAACCAAAACACGGGTGTAAGAAGCAGCGGCCAGAGCCTTGCTGCCCAAAGCCAGAGATCCATCGCATGTTCATGATCGAGGCCTAGTTGCATGGTGTCCAGACTCCTAACTAGATATAGGGGGACTAACCTCCGCCTTTAAAGGCGGAAGCATGCCCGAGAAAAAGGTTTGTTTCCCTTATCAATCAATTCTCTTTCGGTTCTTTCTCGACTTTTCCTGATCCGGGATAGGCCGAAAGTGCTATTTCCTTTCTCTAACGGTAAGCCCAATAATTCAGTCGGTCAACATTATTGTCCAGGGAGGACAACATGGATAGTTCGCGCACGCAATCTACAACACCACCACGCCTGCTGGATCAGGTCCGCGACGAGATTCGGCTACGCCATTACAGTATGCGCACCGAAGACGCGTATCTCGGATGGATAAAACGATTCATTCTGTTCCACCGCAAGCGCCATCCACGCGATATGGGCGCTGAAGAAGTTACCCAGTTTCTAACCCATCTCGCCGTTGAAGGAAACGTGTCGGCCTCGACGCAGAATCAAGCACTGAATGCGATTCTGTTTCTCTATCGCGCGATATTGAAGATCGACCTCCCGTGGCTAGATGGTATCCATCGCGCAAAGAAGCCTTTGCGTTTACCGGTAGTGCTCACCCGTGATGAAGTAAAGCGCCTACTCGCCCAACTTGATGGGACGCGTTGGCTCATCGTTAGCCTGATATACGGCAGCGGCTTGCGGCTAACGGAAGCGTTGCGGTTGCGTCTCAAAGATGTCGATTTCCACTACGGGCAATTGATCATACGAGATGCAAAGGGTCAGAAAGATCGCGTCACGCCATTACCGCAGGTGCTGGTTGAGCCGCTGCGCCAGCATTTGGTACGTATTAAAGAATTACATCTAATGGATTTGCGACAGGGTTTCGGGCGAGTCTATCTGCCTGATGCACTTGCACGTAAATATCCGAATGCAGATCGCGAATGGGCTTGGCAGTTTGTATTTCCGTCTGCAACGCGCTCGCGCGATCCGCGCAGTGAGGCCGTTCGCCGCCATCATGTACATGAATCTGCGATTCAGAAAGCGGTAAAGAACGCAGTCCGGGCTGGCAGCATTCTCAAGCCGGCGAGTGTCCACACGTTACGTCATTCGTTTGCGACGCATTTGCTGGAAGACGGGTACGACATCCGTACCGTGCAGGAGCTTCTTGGGCACAACGATGTAAGCACGACGATGATTTACACGCATGTACTACAAAAGGGTGGCAAGGCAGCGCGTAGCCCGCTTGATTGGATGAATCCGGATTTTGTGCGCGAACCTGAACCGCCGAAGTACGCCGGGGGTTCGGCGATTCGGCCGAGCGCATAGATACCGGGTAAAAAACAAAGGGGCGCCGATGGCGCCCTTTTTTTACAGCCTCGCCCTTCGACATGCTCAGGGCGAACGGCTTCTTTACTTCAGCATGCCCTCCACCGCGGCGCGCTCTTCGAGTAGTTCTTTCTGCGTGACAGCGATGCGGCCCTTGGAGAATTCGCTTACGGGCAGACCCTGCACGATTTTGTATTCGCCGTTCTGGCAGGTGACGGGGTAACCGAAGATGATGCCCTCGGCGATGCCGTAGCTGCCATCCGACGGAATGCCCATCGTGACCCAGTCGCCGCTCGGGGTGCCGAGCACCCAGTCGCGGATGTGTTCGATGGCGGCGTTGGCGGCGGAAGCCGCGGACGACAGGCCGCGCGCGTCGATGATGGCGGCGCCGCGCTTTTGCACCGTCGGGATGAACGCGCCTTCGACCCAGGCCTGATCGTTGATCAGCTGCGCGGCGTTGTTGCCGTCGACGTCGGCGTTGAACAGATCCGGATATTGCGTCGCGGAGTGGTTACCCCAGATCGTCATCTTCTTTACCGACGTGACCGGCTTGCCGGTCTTCTGCGCGATCTGCGTCAGCGCGCGGTTGTGATCGAGGCGCATCATGGCGGTGAAGTTCTTCGGATTCAGGCCGGGGGCGGCCTTCATCGCGATCAGTGCATTGGTGTTGGCCGGGTTGCCGACGACGAGCACGCGCACGTTGCGGCTGGCGACGGCGTCGAGCGCCTTGCCTTGCGGCACGAAAATTTTTCCGTTGGCTTCAAGCAGGTCCTTACGCTCCATGCCCGGGCCGCGTGGGCGCGCACCGACGAGCAGCGCGACATCCACGTCCTTGAACGCGACCATCGGATCGGACGCCGCGACCATCCCCTGCAACAGCGGGAAGGCGCAATCGTCGAGCTCCATCATCACGCCCTTGAGCGCCTTCTGCGCTTTCTCGTCCGGAATCTCGAGCAGCTGCAGGATCACCGGCTGGTCTTTGCCTAGCATCTCGCCACTGGCGATGCGGAACAACAGGCTGTAACCGATCTGTCCGGCGGCACCGGTGACGGCGACGCGCATGGGCTTCTTCATTTCTAAACTCCTTAATTCTTACTATTAAAGAAAGGGAATGGGTACGTTGAGGCGGCGGATTATACGGGCGCCCAAACCCCTAGCCAACCGGCGCCGCCGGCGGATTGCGCGATGTGGAACCGCGCCCGCGATCTGTGTTGGGGTATTGGAAGGCGGCGGCATGGTGCAAGTCGCAGCGTGTGTTGAACGCGGAGGTTAAATCTCGATCTGCGAGCCCAGTTCGATCACGCGATTCGTCGGTAGGTTGAAGTACTCGACGACGCTACCGGCGTTACGCGCCATGGTGGCAAACAGACGATCGCGCCACATCGCCATGCCTTGAACGCGCGCGCTCGGGATCACGGTCTCGCGGCTCAGGAAGAACGAGGTCTGCATCACCTGGAATTCCAGTCCGTATTTTGCGCACAGTGCGAGTGCTTTGGGCACATCGGGTTGGTCCTTGAAACCAAACCGGATCAGGATGCGGTAACACTCGTGACCAAGGGTTTCGATACTGATGCGCTCGTCTTCTGGCACGAACGGTTCGTCGCTGACCGTGGCGGTGAGGAAGATCACGCGCTGATGCAATACCTTGTTGTGCACCAGGTTGTGCAACAGCGCATGCGGTACCGCGTCCGGGGTCGACGTCAGGAATATCGCGGTACCGGGTACGCGATTCGGCGGATTGGCGCCGAATAACGATTCGAGAAAAGGGCCAAGCGGCACCGACGATTGCTTCAGCCGTGACAGCAGAATTTCGCGTCCCTTGCGCCAGGTGATCATCACGGTGAAAACCGTAGCGCCGGCGGTGAGCGGAAACCATCCGCCCTCGACGATTTTGACCAGACTTGCGGAGAAGAATGCAAAGTCGACCAGGATGAAGAAGCCGGTGGCGACGATGCACAGCCAGATGTTGTAGCCCCAGCCGAAATGAATAACGAAGAACGTGAGAAAACTGGTGACGAGCATCGTGCCGACGACGGCGACGCCGTAGGCCGACGCCAGGTTGGTCGACGAGCCAAAACCGATCACCGCCAGCAACACCGCCGCCAACAGTATCCAGTTGATCGCCGGTACGTAGATTTGACCCATCTCCTTGGCCGAGGTGTGCAGCACGTTCATGCGTGGCAGATAGCCGAGCTGGATGGCCTGGCGCGTCATCGAATATGCGCCCGAGATCGTCGCCTGCGATGCGATCACGGTCGCGAGTGTGGCCAGCACAATCATCGGGTACAGCGCCCACGCGGGAAACGAAAGGTAGAACGGATTCGACAACGCCGACGGTGTCGAAATCAGCAATGCGCCCTGGCCGAAGTAGTTGAGCACCAATGCCGGCAACACCAGGCCGAACCACGCGATGCGAATCGGCCATTTGCCGAAATGGCCCATGTCGGCGTAGAGCGCCTCGGCGCCGGTGATTGCGAGCAGTACCGCACCGAGTACGATGAACGAGGCCCATCCATGGCCGGTGATAAACCCGAACGCATGCGCCGGATTGATCGCGTTCACTACCACCGGATTCTGGATGATATTCACGACGCCGACGGCGCCGAGCGCGAGAAACCACAACACGCAGATCGGTCCGAACAGCGAACCCATGAATGCAGTGCCGCGGCTTTGGAAAGAAAACAGGATCACCAGCACGATGATCGCAATCGGAATCACGTAGGGTTTGAACGCAGTGGTACCGACTTCGAGCCCCTCGACGGCGGACAGCACCGAGATCGCCGGTGTGAGGACCGCATCGCCATAGAACAGCGCCGCGCCGGCCAGGCCGAGCGACATGATGGTCAGATACCAGCGCGGATGATTCTTGACGGCGGAAGAGGCGAGCGCGAGCAGCGCCATGATGCCACCCTCGCCCTTGTTGTTCGCGCGCATGATCAGCGTCACGTACTTGATCGAGACCACGATCATCAGCGACCAGAAGATCGCCGACAGACCACCGAGGATGTTGCCCGTCGTAAGCGGGATGCCGTGGTCCGGATTGAAGGTTTCTTTGACTGCGTACAGCGGGCTGGTACCGATATCGCCGTAGACAACGCCGAGCGCCAGCAGCGTGAGCGCGGCAGTCGAGGACTGCGGCGCGTGCGAGTTGTTACTCAATGACGGTGTCTCCCCAGGCACGATGCGGGCGGACGTTACTCCCACATTTTCATAAATGCAAATTCAACTATAGCCAGTATCAATGGTGATTATGGCGGCCGGCAAAATCCCCTGATTTGTTAAATGGGTAGCGCGGGTTTGCCGTAAACTGAGCGCGGCATCCGTCTGATCCAGTAACCACAAGGAACGCCAAGGCGATGGAAATGGATACCGACGTGTTGGTCGCCGGCGCCGGCCCCACCGGGCTGATGCTGGCGCTCGAGCTGGCGCGCCGCGGAATCCGCGTGCGCATTGTCGACAAACTCGCGGCGCCGTCACCGACCTCGCGCGCGCTGGTGGTGCATGCACGCACGCTCGAGTTGTTTCAGAACCTCGGGATTGAGCGCGAGTTTCTGCGGGTTGGATTACAAACCATTGGTCTGAGCGCGTATGTCGAAGGTCGCCACATCACCGATGTCGAATTCGGGGACATCGGCGCGTCGGCGACGCCGTTTCCATTCGTGCTGTTTGTGTCGCAGGCGGAGACCGAGCGGATTCTCGAACAGGCGTTACGGCAACGCGGGGTCAGCGTTGAGCGCGCCGTCGCGCTCAGCGCGTTTAGCCACGACGCGAGCGGCGTGACGGCGACGCTGGAATCGGCGGACGGCCGACGCGAGACCTTGCGTTGCCGTTACCTCGGCGGTTGCGATGGCGCGCACAGCGTGGTGCGCCACGGCCTGGGTCTGAACTTTGCCGGCGCGGCCTACGCGCAAGACTTCGTGCTCGCCGATGTGCGTGTCGACTGGGCGCTGGCGCGCGACCGCTTGATGCTTTTTCTCGGACGCCGCGGGCTGATGGCGGTGTTTCCGATGCCGGAGGGCGTGTTGCGACTGATCGTTGCGGTGCCACAGGGTTTCTCGGATGTTACCCAACCATTGACGCTCGCGGAGACGCAGAAGTTGGCGCGTCATTTCAGCGCCACCGACGTAACGCTATCCGATCCGGTGTGGCTCGCGCGCTTTCATCTGCATCATCGCGGTGTCGAACGCTATGGTGTCGGGCGCGTGTTTGTCGCCGGCGATGCCGCGCATATTCACAGTCCCGCCGGTGGCCAGGGCATGAACACCGGCATTCAGGATGCGGCCAATCTGGCGTGGAAGCTCGCGCTGGTCATCAACGCCCAGGCGACATCGCGCGTGCTCGACAGCTACAGCCACGAACGCTGGCCGATCGGGCGCGTACTGCTCAAGCGCACCGACCGGTTCTTTGAAGTCATGGCGACCGGCAATGCGTTCACCGTGAGCCTGCGCAACCTGCTGGTACCACGGCTGTTACCGCTACTGGCGCGCTATCGCTGGTTGCGTAAACGCGTGTTCCGCTTTATTTCCCAGCTCGGGATTCATTACCGCGAAAGCCCGGTGGTGCGTGAGCGCGGCCGCTGGCACGGCGGCCCGCATGCCGGTGAGCGCGCCCCGGATGCGGAATGTCGCCGCGGCGCGGACACCAAGACGTTGTTTGACGCCATGCGTGGACCGGAACATCACTTGCTGGTTTTTACCGGGACCTCGACAACGGCGGATTCATGGCAGCAATTGGCGAGTGCGATGCCGTTTCCATGCCGGGCCATCGTTATTCGACGTGACGCGGCAACCCGTAACGATCTGACGGATAGTGCCGGAGCGGCTTACAAATTATATGGCGTCGCTGATGCCGGTGGCGTCTATCTCGTGCGCCCCGATGGTTATGTCGGCGTGCGCGCACCACTGGCCGATGCGGCGTCGGTGCTCAGCGATTACGCGGCGGCACTCTAGGGGGGATCGGAACAAGGCGGTTGCAACGCTTCCTTCGACAAGCTCAGGACGATCGGAAATGCGGCTCAGCACGAACGGATCTATTTAAACGGATCTATCAAAAATAAACCGTTCGGTCTGAGCTTGTCGAAGACCGAGTCCACTCTTGTTCACGGCCTCCCTAGGTAGCTGTACTAACCACCGGTTTCACCCGCAATGCCGCAAGCCTGGCGCGTTCGCGCGCTTCACTGATATCGCGGCCGTTGGCCAGGGCCACGCCCATGCGCCGTTTCACAAACGACTCCGGCTTGCCGAACAGGCGCAGGTCGGATTGCGGTACCTGCAATGCCGCGGCGACGTTTTCAAACGCGATGCCGACTGCGTCCACGCCACCGTAAATCACGGCCGAGGCGCCCGGCGCGCGCAGGCGCGTATCCACCGGCAGACCGAGAATCGCGCGCGCATGCAGATCGAACTCGCTCTGCACCTGCGAACACATAGTGACCATGCCGGTGTCATGCGGGCGCGGGCTGACCTCGGAGAACCAGACCTGATCGCCTTTGATAAACAGTTCCACGCCGAAAATGCCGCGGCCGCCGAGATCGGTCGTGACTTTTTGTGCGATCTCGCGCGAGCGCGCGAGCGCGGCCGGCGACATCGGTTGTGGTTGCCAACTTTCAACGTAGTCGCCGTTTATTTGCACGTGCCCGATGGGATCACAGAAAAATGTCTCGACCACACCCGCGTTGCCGATGGCGCGCACCGTGAGCAGCGTGATCTCGTAATCGAAATCGATAAAGCCCTCGACGATGATGCGGCTCTGTTTAACGCGCCCGGCGGTTTGCGAATAGTCCCAGGCCCCGGCCACGTCGACGGCGGACTTGATCAGCGACTGGCCCTTGCCGCTCGACGACATCACCGGTTTCACCACGCACGGATAGCCGATGCCGCCATCGATCGCGACCTGCAACTCGGCCAGGCTGTCGGCGAAACGATACGGTGAGGTCGGCAGTTTCAGCGTCTCGGCCGCGAGCCGGCGAATGCCCTCGCGATTCATCGTCAGGTTGGCCGCGCGCGCGGTCGGGATGACTTCCGCGAGCCCGTCGCGCTCGATCTCGATCAGCGTTTCGGTCGCGATCGCTTCGATTTCCGGCACCACCAGTTGCGGGCGCTCCTGCTCGATCAATGCGCGCAGCCTGGCGCCGTCGGTCATCGCAATCACGTGGCTGCGATGTGCGACCTGGTGGCCGGGGGCGTTGGCGTAGCGATCCACCGCAATGACCTCAACGCCCAGCCGTTGCAGCGCGATGATGACTTCCTTGCCGAGTTCGCCGCTGCCGAGCAGCATCACGCGTGTGGCGCCGGGGGAGAGCGGGGTGCCGAGGGGTTTTTTCATAGTCAGCGGCGTAGCGCGCGGGGTCGATCGAGTATGGGCGCGTATTGTCGCTGAAAACCAGAGCTAGACCGAGTCCCGCGTTGCCGCGGTGGGTCGGATATACTCTGGGCCCGCCCCACCTTATATAGAATCACATCCGGCGCTGAATGAGCAGTACTCCCTCCGATCCCGCTTCCGTTTCAGATCCGTCCGGCGACGTGGATGTGCGCGCGCTGTACCATCGCGCGCTCGCGCGCCGCGGCTTCGTCGCGGACGCGGCGCAGGAGCGCGCCGTTGAGCGCCTGCAACGGCTGTATGACGAGTGGCGCGCCTACAAGATCAAGCGTCGCACGCGCCTGCATCGGTTGCTGACGCGCGCCGCGTTGCCGCGCGGTGTCTATCTGTGGGGTGGGGTTGGGCGCGGCAAGAGCTTTCTGATGGATAGCTTTTACAGCTGCGTGCCGCTGGTGCGCAAACACCGGGTGCACTTCCATCACTTCATGCGCGATGTGCACCGCGAACTCCACACGCTGCGCGGCGAGGAGAATCCGGTCGATCTGCTGGCGCGCCGCCTGGCGTTGCGCTGGCGTTTGATCTGTTTCGACGAGATGCACGTCAACGACGTCGCCGATGCGATGATCCTCGGGCGCCTGTTGCGGCGCACGATGGAACTCGGCGTGGTGTATTGCATGACTTCGAACTATCCACCCGATGAGCTATACAAGGACGGTCTCAAGCGCGACGACTTCGTGCCGACGATCCGGTTTCTCAAGGAATCGCTCGATGTCGTCGAAGTCGACAGCGGCGTGGACTACCGCTTGCGCGCGCTCGAGCGCACACCGACGTATCATGCACCGCTCGGGCCGGTGGCCGAGGCCGCGCTGCTGCAGGCGTTCACACAGATCGCCGAGGCCGATGAACAATCGGCGCCACTGACGATCGAAGATCGCGCGATCCCGTATCGCCATCTCGCCGGCGGCGTGGTGTGGTTCGACTTCCCTGTCATCTGTGGCTGGGGCCGATCGCAACTCGATTACCTGGAGATCGCAAAGGAATTCCACACCGTGATCGTCTCGAATGTGCCGCGTCTCGGACCGGCGCGACGCGACGAGGCCCGCCGTTTCACGTTGCTGGTGGATATTTTTTATGACCACCGCGTAAAACTGTTCCTGTCCGCCGAGACCGTGCCGGAACAGCTGCTGCAGAAAGACGCCGTACTTGCGGATGCGCAGGCGCGAGCCATGAGCTTCGAGTTTGACCGCACCGTCAGCCGGCTGATCGAGATGCAATCACATGAGTACCTGGCCCGCGGCCGCTGAGGCGCTGTTTTTGCTGGAAAACGCCGGCGTAATATTTCCCCCTTAACTTGACACGCCGATCGCGGCATCGGTTTTGCATCTTCGGTCTATACTTTCTATAAAGCATTTCGGGCTATCACTCACTCGTGTTGAAATTCTTCGTTGCTCTTTCCCGGGCCAGTCTCGGGCATCCCTTGGTGCGTGTGTTTATGGTGATCATGGCCGTGGTGGCCGTGACGATATTTTTCGTGCTGCGCGATTCGCAGCAACGCCTGATCGAGCACGAGGCGATAAAGATCGCGGAAGTGGTCGCACGCCAGGCCCTGGCCGCGCGCAGCGTCTACACCGTCGCCGTGACCGACAAACTCAAGCGCGATGGTTTCGGACCCGACATCGCCTCGGCCACCAAGCGCGGCCATGTGCCGTTGCCGGCGCAGTTTCTCAAGCTCGTCGGCCGCGAGGCGGCGACGCACAGCGCCGGGCTGTACAGTTACCGGCCGTTGAGTAAATGGAATCTCGAACCGACGCAGGGACTGACGGACGATTTCCAGAAATGGGCCTGGCACGAACTCGAGAGCCAGGATCCGTTGCATCCGTTGGCACCAACCAACTGGAAAGCGGTGTGGCGATTTGAATCACTCGGGGACGTACGTACGCTGCGCTACATGCGCGCCGATCCTGCCGCTGGCGCCTCGTGTGTCACTTGTCACAATCAGTACGAGTTGCGGCCGGCCACCATCGCGCTGCGCAACGCCGCCGGCGTGCCGACCGGCAAGCAGTGGCAGCAGCATCAATTATTGGGCGCCATCGAAGTGAACATTCCGGTCGATCGCGTCGAAGCGCTCGCCGCCGGCCAGGCACACCAGACGCTGGTGCTGGTGGTCGCGATCTCGCTCGTCGGTCTCGCGATCGCGGCGTGGTATGCGTTCCACGACAGTCGACGCAAGCAGCTGCTGGCAACCCAGTTCGAACGCCAGGCACGTTTCGACGCGTTGACCGGGCTGCCGAATCGCACGCAGTTCCAGCAGTGGGCGCGCGAGGCGCTGCTGCGCGCCTCGCGCGATGGTCGCACCGTCGGATTGTTGTTCATCGATCTCGACCACTTCAAGCGCATCAACGATTCGCTCGGACACCAGTTTGGTGACGTCGTATTGAAGGAAATTGCACAGCGTCTGCTGCAGTCGTTGCGCGGCGTCGATCTGATCGCGCGCCACAGCGGCGATGAATTTACCGTGCTGCTGCATGGCCGTGCCGGATCGCCCGACCTCACGCGCGTCGCACAGAAGGTGCTCGAAATCGTGAACCAGCCGCTGCAGCTCGACAGCCACGAGATGTTTCTGTCGGCGAGTGTTGGCATCAGCTGCTATCCGCACGACGGTCAGGACGTCGAGACGTTGCTCAAGCATGCCGATGTCGCGATGTACCGCGCCAAGGAACAGGGACGCAACAACTACCAGTTCTTCTCCGCCGACATGAACAGCCGCGCGCTCGAGACGCTGTCGCTCAGCAACCATCTGCGCCTGGCGGTCAAGCGCGAACAGTTGCTGCTGTACTATCAACCGCGCGTCGATGCCCAGTCCGGCGTCATCACCGGCGTCGAGGCAATGTTGCGCTGGCGTCATCCGGAGCTTGGACTGCTGGAACCGGAGCGCTTCATCCGGCTGGCCGAAGATACCGGCATGATCGAGTCGATCGGTAAGTGGGCGCTGGCCGAGGCCTGCGCGCAGACGTGCCGTTGGGACAAGGCCGGCGTACCGCCGATTCGCATGGCAGTGAATCTTTCGATGCGCCAGTTCCGCGCCGCCGATCTGGTCGGCATGGTGAGTACGATCCTGCACGACGCCGGTCTCGATCCGCACCGTCTCGAACTTGAAATTACCGAGAGCGCGTTGATGCAGCAGCCGCAGGTGGCCGAACTGGTGCTCGCGCGGCTGCACGACATGGGTATCGCACTCTCGATCGATGACTTCGGCACCGGCTACTCCTCGCTGTCTTATCTGAAGCGATTCCCGATCGATTATCTGAAGATCGACAAAAGTTTCATCGATGGACTGCCTTCGGACAATAACGACCGCGGCATCTGCGATGCGATCATAGCGCTCGGTCGCAACCTCAACGTGAAGCTGGTGGCGGAAGGCGTTGAGACCGAGGAACAACGTCGGTTCCTCACCGAGCACGGCTGCGACGAACTCCAGGGCTATCTGTTTGCGCACCCGGCGCCGGCCGCCGAGATTGAACCGCTGTTGCGCCGCGGCCACATCGTGGACGACTAGCGCCTCAATCGCTTTCCGCGCCGGCGCGCCCGTCTTCGACCACGAAGGCCGCCTGGGTCGCAATCGGTGAACTCTCCAGCTTTTCGTTCTTGATTACGCGCAGGCGCACGCGCGCCCGCTGCCCGTCGAGTGCGACCGTCACATAACCGCGCCTGTCACCGCGGGCAAATTTTATGTGTGGATTATTTGTGCGCCAGGCGTCGGTTTCTTTGAGTGCCGGCCCCTGGGAGCTGATCGACGTGCCACAGAATTCCGTGGCCACGACCGGTGCCTGCGCATCGTCGAAGTCGGTTTTGAGATCGCACACGAAGTTGGTATGCGCATCGCCGCTGATGACGACCGGGTTGGCCGGTTTGCGCGCGGCGAGCTGTGTCAGCAGCCGTTGACGCGCGGCCGGATAGCCGTCCCAGCTGTCGGTCCACCACTGTGGCGCGGGATCGACGTTGCGCGTGAGCTGTGCCATCAGCGTTTGCTGCGCGATGATATTCCAGCGCGCATTGGATTTCTCCAGACTGTCGGCCAGCCACTGCTCCTGCTGTCGGCCGAGCATCGTTTGTTGCGACTCCAGACGTTCGGGACAATTTTCCCTGGTTACGATAGTGCCACCGCCGCGACCGGCTTTGGGACAGGGCTGGTAGCTGCGGTACTGGCGACCATCGAGCACATGAAAGCGCGCCAGGCGACCGAAGTCGTACGCTTGGTACAGACGCAGCTGCGTCCGTTGCGGCCGTGCGTCGGTGCGTAACGGCATGTGCTCGTAATACGCCTGGTAGGCGGCGGTGCGCCGCGAGAGGAAATCAGGATCCAGATCCTGCGAGCGATCGTTGGCGTAGTCATTCGATACTTCGTGATCGTCCCAGGTGACGATCCACGGAAATTGCGCGTGGCTGCGTTGCAGATCCGGATCGGTCTTGTAGTGCGCGTGGCGGTTGCGATACTGCTCGAGCGTGCGTGGCTCGGGTGCTTCATGTTTGCGCACGTGGTTCCGGCCCCAGGACGATTCGTACACGTAATCGCCAAGGAACACGACCAGATCCAGGTCCTCCTGCGCCAGGTGGCGGTGCGCGCTGTAGTAGCCCTGTTCGTATTGCTGACACGAGGCGAACGCGAAGCGCCAGCGACCGAGCGCATCCGGTGCCGGAGCGGTACGCGTGCGTCCGGTCGGACTCACGGCATCGCCGACCATGAAGCGATACCAGTACCAGCGATCGGGCCGCAGCGCGTTGACTTCGACATGCACGCTGTGGGCATAGCGCGGATCGGCATTGGCAACGCCACGACGCACGATGTCGCGAAACGCGTCGTCCGCGGCCACTTCCCAGTGCACCGGGATCGGTTGCGGATCGAGCCCGCCGCCGGCGAGCGGATCGGGCGCGAGGCGCGTCCACAGCACGATGCCATCGGGTAGCGGTGCGCCGGAGGCCACGCCGAGCGTGAACGGATCGGAAGTAAAACGGGGTCGCGCGCAACCGCTGAGGCTGATGGCCGGCGCGACCAGCAGTAGCCCGGCCGTTTGCAGGAAGCGGCGGCGATCAAGGCGATGACTCATCTGAATCTCCGTGCGCGGCCGCCGCGATTCAGCGGCGACGTTCGTCCAGCAGGCGTGCGGCGGCGAGCGCCATCTTGCGCCGGGAGAACAGCAGTTGCCAGCGCCGGCCACCAAGCTGGCGCCACAGAAAGGCCGCGCGTATGCCAGCGAGCAGCGCCGCGCGCACCTTGGCGGCGATCAGCGGGTTCACCAGATAACCGTGCTCGCCCGTGACCATGATGCGCGGCGCGAGCGTGCTCAAGTGCTGCACATAGACTTCCGCTAGCTTCTCGATCAGGGTTGGATGCACACCGCCATCGGTCGGTTCGAAAAACTTCATCTGGGTTTCGGCAGTCTCGATGTCATGCCGGATCGCTTCCTGGACATCGTCGCGGCGCGTTAGCACGCCCGCCATGTGCAGCATCGAAATCACGTAACGCGCGATTTCCACGTCCAGCGGCTCATCACCGCCGGCGAGTCTGCTTTGCACTAGCTCGAGCCCGTCGCGCACGCCGCGCACGCCCCCGAATACTTCCTCGGTGGTGTTGGCGTTGAGCTTGAGGATGCTCTGAATGCTGCTGGCGAATGCACGGGTGCCGGCGCGTCCGTCGTGTGCAAGCTGTTGCACCAGTTGGGCGGCCTGGAACATGCCGGCCAATGCCAGGGTTCGATCTCGCAAGCTCACGAAGTTTTCTCTGACGTGCCGTTGGTGGAGGTCGCGAGCGATGGTAGCCGATGGCGCCGGGCGACGGAATATGGCAACGTATCCCACCAGTATCATCCGGTACGGGAGAGAAAAACGGTGGCGGTAACGCAAATAAAGAGACCGATGATTGGACTGATCATGGCCGGCGGCGGCGCCCGCGGCGCGTATCAGGTAGGGGTGCTAAAGGCGATCGCCACCATGTTGCCGCCGGGTACGCCGAATCCGTTCCCGATTCTTTGCGGCACCTCCGCCGGCGCCATCAATGCCACCGCGCTTGCGGTATATGGGCGCAATTTCCACGACGCCGTGCGCCGGCTCAACTTCATCTGGAAGAATTTCCGTGTCGAACAGGTGTTCCGCGCCGATACCTGGGGCATGATCAAGACCGGGATAAAATGGTTTGCGGCACTGCTGCTCGGCGGACTCGGCAAGCACAACCCGCAATCGCTGTTCGACCGTGCACCGCTGCAGCAACTGCTGCAGACGTACATGCCGTGCGAGAACATTCAAAAGACGATCGACGCCGGCGCCGTGCGCGCGCTGTCGATCACCGCTTCCGGTTACGCCTCGGGGCAGTCGGTCACGTTCTACCAGGGCGTGGATACGCTGATGCCGTGGGTGCGCGCGCGTCGCGTCGGTGCCGCATGCCAGATCACGCTCGATCACCTGATGGCGTCGTCGGCGATCCCATTTTTATTTTCCGCGATCAAGCTCAATCGCGAGTTCTTCGGCGACGGGTCGATGCGCCAGATCGCGCCGATCAGCCCGGCGCTGCATCTGGGGGCGGAAAAGGTGTTTGCGATCGGCGTGCGCCACGAGCCCGGCGGCAGCGGCGTGCGTCCGGAACCGCAGGAATACCCGTCGCTGGCACAGATCGCGGGCCATGTATTGAATACGATATTTCTCGATGCGCTCGAGGCCGATCTCGAGCGTCTGCAGCGCATCAACAACACCGTCAGCCTGATCCCGCCGGAGTTTCTGCACGAGAAGGCGGTGACGTTGAAAAAAATAGACATGTTCTTTATCAGTCCCAGCCGCGACATCGAGCCGATCGCGATCAAGCACGCGCATCACCTGCCGCGCGCGCTGCGCGTGTTGCTGCGCGGCGTCGGCGCCAAGCGTCGACATGGCGCCAATCTGGTGAGTTACCTGTTATTCGAGCGCCCGTACACGCGTGAGCTGATCGCGCTCGGCTACGCCGATGCGATGGCGCGCAAGCACGAGATCCTTGATTTTCTTGGTGTGGCAGAGAGCTGAGGAGGAGCGCGCTGCGCGCGGGTTTGTCGAGTTTTAATAAATTATTTATTGCGGGTCTCGCCCCGCGGGCGAGGTACTTTTCTTTGCTTCTCCAAAGAAAAGTACCCAAAAGAAAGGAGCCCCGCAGATGGCGCGACACCCCCCAAGCCCGAATCCCTTTTGGGGCCCGCGCTTTCCCACGCGGCTTCCTGCCGCGGGGGAAAGGAGCAGGCATCCATGCCTGCTCCCCCTTCGGGGCGCCTTCCCAAAAGGAATTCGGTCTTGGGCGCGCCATACGGGGGGTTAACCACAGCACACACAACTCAATCCTTCGCACAAGAGCTGTTGTAGTTTTTGTTCCCGCCGTTAATCCCCCGTAGAGCCAGCCGAGCACCGCAACAAACCCCGGGAGGTGTCGCGAGACCCTGTTTGAGCCGAAGCGGCGCAAGCCGCGAGCGAGTTGGTCTCGCGCCCGGGGTTTGTGAGGAGCACAGGGTACCCTCGCGTTGTGTGCGAGGGCGCAGCGACCGGGGGCGTGTTTCTTTGGTTACTTTCTTTGCGCGGACAAAGAAAGTAACTCGCCCGCGGGGCGAGACCCGCAATAAATAATTTATTAAAACTCGACAAACCCGCGCGAACGCGCGAACAAAACTTCTTAAAAACTTCCACAGAAATTCCCCCTAACACAATGATGTCGCACGCGTTCGAAAAACGCGTTGACGTGGAAGCGCTGGCGTGTAGGATGACCGCCCTGTCACGGAGAATCCGAACCTAAATACTCCGTGATCAACCAGTAAGGAGAATTCCATGGCACGTGGCGTCAATAAAGCAATCCTCGTTGGTAACCTCGGCAAGGACCCAGAAGTACGCTATTCCCCCAACGGTCAGGCGGTGGCAAACGTCACCATCGCAACCTCGGAATCGTGGAAAGATAAAAATACCGGCGACAAGCAGGAGAAGACCGAATGGCACCGCGTGGTGTTCTTCGGCAAACTCGCCGAGATTGCCGGCGAATACCTGAAGAAGGGCAGCCAGATTTACGTTGAGGGCCGAATCCAGACCCGCAAGTGGCAGGATAAAGACGGCCATGAGCGTTACACCACTGAGATTGTGGCCAATGAAATGCAGATGCTCGGCTCACGCGAAGGCCGCGGCGCGCCGGCGGGCGATTTTGCGCAGGAAGAACCCGCGGCGATGAATACGTCAGGCGGTGGCGCCAAGACGGCGACGAAGCCGGCCAAGGCGGGTGGCGGCGACTTCGACGACGATATTCCGTTCTAGGAACCTGGTAATAATTTCCCTTATCCCGGCGGCCACTGCATCTGGCGGCCGCCGAGTAAGTGGAAATGCACGTGCCACACCGCCTGGCCACCCTCGAGATTACAATTATTGACGATGCGGTAGCCGGAATCGGCGATACCCAGTTGTGCCGCAAGTTTTTTCCCGGTCAGCACCAGTTTGCCGGCGAGGGCGATGTCGGCGTCGCTGAAGTCATTCAACGTCGTGATGTGGCGCTTCGGTACCATCAGCACATGCACCGGCGCACGCGGGTGGATATCATTGAATGCCAGGATATCGGCATCCTCGTATACTTTGTCGGGCGGGATCGTGCCCGCTACCATCTTGCAGAAAAGGCAGTCGGCGGTCATGCAATTCTCCGGCGCAGGAAAAATCGTTCAAGCAAGCATAGTGGCTCGACACCCGTGAAACAATCCGGTACTTGCCGTTTATCCGCACCCCGCATCACAGTAGTAAAAAGCTGAATTAGAATATACGTATTGATCTCGCCGGATGATTTTGACCGGCTGACTGGAGGAGAGAAACAATGCCGCCTATTGAAGAAGAACCTGTCGTCGGTGCTGTGTATGAAGATGAGGAGGGGCGTTCATTCGAAGTGACGTCCTTTGATGAGGACCTCGGCACGATCGAGGTGAAGTACGAAGACGACACCGTGAACGAGATCGATCTCGACGCCTGGTATGAGATGGAACTGAAACGCATTGCCTCGCCCAAGAAGGAAGTATCCGAGGACGATGAAGACCTCGACGATGGTGAGGAAGATGATCTTGACGACGACGATGACGACTTCGACGACGACGATGAGGAGCAGTGAACCCGTCGTTTTGTGTCGCCGGCAGTAACTGTAATTCCGCGCCGTGCTTCCGCTGCGGTTCGAATTGAAGGACCGAGGATTAAATAGCCAGTCGAAACTGAGTCATACCCGGTTTTGCCCGGGGCGCCGATCCTGGCGCAAACCCGGGCACTCCGATGTAATTTTTTCTCTGCCGCGCGCGCGAGTGAGCATGCGCGCGCTGACAGTGGTGCCTAGACGATCTCTTTGAGTGTCTTGAGCGCCTGAATCTTTACCGCGTTACGCGCCGGCTTGGCCTTGAACAATACTTCTTCCTTGGTGAACGGGTTGATGCCCTTGCGGGCCGGTACCGCCGGCTTGCGCACGACCTTGATCTTCATCAGACCCATGACGTTGAAAATGCCCGGACCCTTGGTCAGATCGCGCTCGATCAAGTCCTTCAGAGTGTCGAACACCGCGACCACGTCTTTGCGCTTGAGATTTGTTTTCTCGCTGATGGTGGCCAAGATTTCGGATTTGCTGGTCGGCTTATTGTTAGCCATTAATTCGCTCCTAGTGGATTAATTGATTTGGGCAATTCGGCGCTGAAAACTAGCACTAATTTATCGAAAAAAACAGATAGTTCGAACAGTGGTGTGGCGGGTCAGCGGTTGTGTCTGGCCGCCGATGCCGTCAACACTGTGCCGACTTTACTCATAAAGTTGTGGCAGGACAAAAAATTATTTATCGAAATCGCCCGGTCCGAGGAGTCGCTGGTCGACGATTCGACCCCCCACTAAAGTACGATGGGTCCAGGCGTAGGATTGGGAGCGCATGGAACTTTCTGGTAGCCGCCACTTGTCCCCACCCACTTGGGGAAGCGGGGGCGCGATCCGGTTGAACCGAATGCTGAAACCGATGCCAAGCCGATTGAAAACAGGCAGATGTTTCATGCCGAGGATCGCCTGGACCAGCCGCCGTCGGGACTAATCGCTTGCAAAAATAATGCGTTAGGCGAAGCGGCCCGGTATAATCCGTTGTCGCACGATTGTCTCGCCCCCATCTCTATGGGGGCGCATTGTTAACAGGGGGACTATCCATGCCTATCTACGAGTATCGCTGCGCGAGCTGCGGTCACGAGTTCGAGGCCATGCAAAAATTCAGCGAGGCGGTACTCACCGAATGCCCGTCCTGCGGTAAGGCGGCGTTGCAGAAACTGGTATCCGCTGCGGGCTTCCAGCTCAAGGGCAGCGGCTGGTATGCCACCGACTTCAAGGGCGGTTCCGGTAAGGCAGCCAAGGCCGCTACCTCGGAAACGGGCGGCAAGTCGGAAGGCGAGACTCCGTCGGCGGCACCGAAAAAGCACGATTGCGGTAGCGGCGGTTGCGGCTCCCATTAATATGACCGGACGAACGCAGCGAAGCGGAGTAGAGAGTCTTTAGATGATGATCGCACTACGTCGTTACCTGGTAGCGGGACTATTGGTATGGGTGCCCCTCGGTGTGACGCTGCTCATCATTACGTGGATGGTCAGCCTGATGGACACCACGCTGCTGCTGTTGCCAGTGACGTGGCGGCCGGATCACTTGATCGGGTTCCGTGTCCCCGGCCTCGGCTTTGTGTTGACGGCGGTGGTGGTAGTCGGCACCGGTTTCGGTATCGTGCATTTGTTTGGGCGCCATGTCGTCGGCCTGGGCGAAAGCATCCTGGCCCGGATTCCAGTGGTGCGCAGCATCTATTCGTCGGTGAAGCAGGTGACCGAGACGCTGTTCTCCAACTCCGGGCAATCGTTTCACCAGGTCGTGCTGATCAAGTATCCGCATCCGAGCTCGTGGACCATCGGCTTTTTGACCGGCGACAGTGCCGCCGAGGCGCGCCGTCGCACCGGGCGCGCGTTGGTCAACGTATTTGTGCCGACGACGCCGAATCCAACCTCTGGTTTCTTTCTGATGTTGCCGCGCGAGGAAGTGATCGAGCTCGATATATCGGTCGACGAGGGGTTGAAGATGCTGCTGTCGCTCGGCGTGGTGCAACCGAAAGACAAACTTGATACCGGCGCGCCGGCGGACATCGTCCCGCGCGCGTCCTGACCAGATCCCATACAACTAATCTAAATAATATTTTTCGTTATGCGTAGCCACTATTGCGGTGCCCTGAACGAATCGTTCGCGGGCCAGACAGTAACCCTGTGCGGTTGGGCCAATACCCGGCGCGATCACGGCGGCGTGATCTTTGTCGATCTGCGCGATCGTCAGGGCCTGGTGCAGGTCGTGTTCGATCCGGATCATCAGGAGGCCTTCCGTGCCGCCGAGGGCGTGCGCAGCGAGTTCGTGTTGCGCGTGATCGGCAGCGTGCGCCGCCGCCCGGCGGGTACGGAGAATGCGCATCTGGCCACCGGCCAGGTCGAGGTGCTTGCGCACAGTGTCGAGATTCTGAATCGCTCCGAGGCGCTGCCGTTTCAGCTCGACGAAGCCGAACTCTCCGAGCCGGTGCGGCTGCGTTATCGCTACCTCGATCTGCGCCGCGAGTTCATGCAGAAGAATCTGCGCCTGCGCGCGCAGGTGATGCAGGTACTGCGGCGCCACCTCGAAGCGCGCGACTTCGTCGAGATGGAAACGCCGATGCTCACCAAGTCCACGCCCGAGGGCGCGCGCGACTACCTGGTGCCGTCGCGCACCCACCCCGGCCATTTCTTTGCGTTGCCGCAGTCACCGCAGCTGTTCAAGCAGCTGCTGATGATGGCCGGCTACGAGCGCTACTATCAGTTCGCGCGTTGTTTCCGCGATGAAGACCTGCGCGCCGATCGCCAGCCGGAATTTACCCAGCTCGATATCGAGACGTCGTTTCTGGAAGAACAGGGCGTCACGGACATCATGGAAGCCATGCTGCGCGAGCTGTTCAAGACCGTGCTCCATGTCGAGCTGCCGAATCCGTTTCCGCGCCTGGCGTATGCCGAGGCCATGCGCCGTTATGCCTCAGATAAACCCGATCTGCGCAATCCGCTGGAGCTGGTCGATGTTGCCGATCTGGTGAAGAGCTGCGAGTTCAAGGTGTTCGCCGGCCCGGCGAATTCGCCGAACGGACGTGTAGCGGCGCTGCGTGTCCCCAAAGGCGGCGAACTTGCGCGCAGCCAGATCGACGGCTACACCGCGTTCGTCGCGCAGTTCGGCGCCAAGGGTCTGGCCTATGTGAAGGTCAACGAAACCGCGAAGGGCCGTGACGGCCTGCAATCGCCGATCATAAAGTTTCTCTCGGATGACGCGATCGCCGGCATCCTGGCACGCACCGGCGCCAAGGACGGTGATCTGATTTTCTTCGGCGCCGATTCGGCCAAGGTGGTGAACGACGCGCTCGGTGCGCTGCGTCTGAAGCTTGGCGAAGAACTGGGTCTGGTCGAATCCGGATGGAAGCCGTTGTGGGTCGTCGACTTCCCGATGTTCGAATACGATGCCGACGGCAAGCGCTGGGTTGCACTGCATCATCCGTTTACCGCGCCCAAGCCGGAAGACGAGGCGTTGCTGGACCAGGACCCGGGCAACATGAAAGCACGCGCCTACGACATGGTGCTGAACGGATCGGAAATTGGCGGTGGCTCGATCCGTATTCATCGCAGCGAACTGCAGCAGCGCGTGTTCGAGACGCTTGGTATTCACGCCGACGAGGCCCACGCCAAATTCGGCTTCCTGCTGGAGGCATTGAAATTCGGCGCGCCGCCGCACGGCGGTATCGCGTTTGGCATCGATCGCATCTGCGCGCTCATGGCCGGTGTCGATTCGATCCGCGACGTGATCGCGTTCCCGAAGACGCAGAAGGCCTCGTGTCTGCTCACCGAAGCGCCGTCGACGGTCGACGAGACGCAGCTGCGTGAGTTGCACATCCGGTTGCGCAAGCCGGTGACCGACGCGCCTACGCCCGCCGGTGACAACTAGTTTTAAACGTCCGGAATCGGTGCTGGTCGTGGTGTATGCGCGCAGCGGCAAGGTATTGCTGCTGCGGCGCGCGGATCATCCGGATTTCTGGCAATCGGTGACTGGCTCGATGCACTGGGATGAGCAGCAACCGCATCAGACCGCGCTGCGGGAACTGGAAGAAGAAACGGGTTTGCGCGTGTCACCGCCGGCGCTGCTCGATTTGGGCCTGATACAGCGTTTTCCCATTCTTCCGCAGTGGCGCGGGCGCTATGCGCCAGACGTTTTGGAAAACATCGAGCATGCCTTCGCGCTCGAGCTGGTGCAGGAAGCACCCATCACGCTCGCCCCGCGCGAGCACAGCGAATACGCGTGGTTCGGATTCGATGACGCCCAACGGAAAGTCTCCTCCTGGACCAATCGCGAGGCGATTCGTCAGCTGCAGCAGGGTATACGGTAGGCGATCGTGACCACGACGCCAGCGACTCAGCGCGAAATGGTGGTGTTAGTGCACGGCCTGTGGCTGAAGGGATGGTGCATGACGTTACTGGCGTGGCGTCTGCGCTGTGCCGGCTTCGATACCCTGTGTTTTTCGTACCCGACATTGCACGCGGGCTTGCGCGAAAGTGCCACGCGCTTGCAGGCGACGCTGTCGTCATTGCCGCATCCGACTCTGCATCTGGTTGGCCATAGCCTCGGTTGTATCGTGATCCGCTCGCTGTTCCATCACTTTCCGCAATCCCGGCCCGGACGGGTCGTGATGCTGGCGCCGCCCAATCGCGGCAGCGCGGCGGCACAGCGACTCGCGCGTGGCCGCCTCGGTCGCGCGCTGCTGGGCCAGGGCACGATGGATCTACTCAGCGGTGCAACGCGCGACTGGTCGCCGCCCGCGCGCGAGATCGGCATCGTGAGTGGTACCCGGGGGTTTGGTCTGGCGCGCCTGGTGGTGAAGCTGCCAACACCGAACGACGGTGTGGTGACGGTGGCTGAGACCACGTTGTCGGGGATACACGCGCAGGTCCTGCTACCGGTCGCGCATTCGCGCTTGCTTATCTCGCCAACGGTTGGCGCGGCAGTTTCGAGTTTTCTGCGCAAAGGTCGTTTTGCATAGAACCGCGGTCGCGGGCGATGATAAACTGCCCGCGGCTTGAAACAATCTATAAAAAGGTTTGCGTATGGCCGGCCATTCGAAATGGAAGAATATCCGATTCCGCAAGGGCGTGGCCGATGCCAGGCGCGGCAAGATATTCACCAAGGTCATCCGCGAGATCACCGTGGCCGCGCGCAGCGGTGGTGGCGATGCGGCGCACAATCCGCGTCTGCGCACGGCGGTCGACAAGGCGCTTGATGCCAACATGACCCGCGACACCATTGAGCGTGCGATCAAGCGTGGCACCGGCGAACTCGAAGGCGCGCACTATGAAGAAGCGCGCTATGAAGGTTATGGCCCCGGTGGGGCCGCGATTATGGTCGAGTGCACCACCGACAATCGCACGCGCACGATCAGCGAGGTGCGTCACGCGTTCACCAGGCATGGTGGCCACCTCGGGCAAGACGGCTCGGTCGCCTATCTGTTCAGACACATTGGTGTGCTCCACTTTCCGGTCGGTACCAACGAGGAGGTGGTGATGGCCGCCGCGCTGGATGCCGGTGCTGACGATGTCGTGACGCTGCCCGATAAGACTATTGAGGTGATTTCCACGCCGGCACATTTTCACGCGTTGCAGGAGGCGATGGCGAAGGTGAAACTCAAGCCTGAGATTTCCGAGATCGCGCATCGCGCCGCGCTCGATGTGACGTTGGCGGGCGAGAGCGCCGAGAAGATGTTGCATTTGCTCGAGGCGCTGGAGGAGTTGGACGATGTGCAAAACGTCTATTCCAATGCCAGTTTCCCCGAAGCGTTGTTGGCCAGGCACGCCGGCTGATGCGCATCCTCGGCATTGACCCCGGCTCCCGCATCACCGGTTTCGGTGTCGTGAACGTATTGCGCAACGGCAAGCTGGTGTATGTCGCCAGCGGTTGCGTGCGCGTCGGCAAGGGCGGTCTGAGCGATAAGTTGAAGGTCATTTACGATGGCGTGGCTGAGCTTATCCGCGCCTATCAACCGACAGCGATGGCGATCGAAAAGGTATTTCTCGCGCGTAACGCCGACTCGGCGTTGAAGCTCGGTCAGGCCCGCGGCGCGGCGATTACCGCCGGCGCCAACCACGCACTGCCGGTGGCGGAATACAGCGCGCGCCAGATCAAGCGCACCGTCGTCGGCGGTGGCGCGGCGCAGAAACGCCAGGTACAGCACATGGTGAAAGCACTGCTCGAACTTTCCGGCACACCGCAGGCCGATGCCGCCGATGCGCTCGCCTGCGCGATCTGTCATGCGCATCACATGAACGGCGCCACCCCGGTACGTCCGCGGCGCGCGCGCAAGCGCTGGCAGGCACGGGATCTCGTCCTATGATCGGCCGGCTACGCGGAGTGCTGGTGAAGAAAGAACCGCCGGCGCTGCTGGTGGATGTCGGTGGCGTCGGCTACGAACTCGAAGCGCCGATGACGACGTTCTACGATCTGCCGGCCACCGGCGAGACCGTAACGCTCTATACCCATCTGGTGGTGCGCGAAGACGCGCATCTGTTGTTCGGCTTTGCACGCGAATCGCAACGCCGGCTGTTTCGCGGCCTGCTCAAGGTGAACGGCGTCGGTCCGCGCGTCGCGCTCGCGGTGCTGTCGGGTCTGTCGGATGAAGAATTCATCCGCGCGATCCAGCGGGAGGACATCGATCGACTGACGCGCGTACCTGGCATCGGCCGCAAGACCGCCGAGCGTCTGATCGTCGACCTGCGCGACAAGCTCGCCGGCGAAATTCCGGCAGAGATGCCGGCGTCGTCGACATTCGTGGCGGTAGTCGCCGATCCGGTGGCCGAGGCGGTGAACGCATTGATCGCACTCGGCTACAAACCCAACGAGGCCTCGCGCATGGTGCGTGCCGTATCGACGCCCGGGCTGGCGACGGAAGAAATCATTCGCCACGCGCTCAGATCCGTGGCCGGGTGATTCGACATTGCGCCGGAGGCGGCATGGCGGTACAAAGAGTTTGTGAGAGTGCTTATTTATGATTGAAACCGACCGACTGGTATCCGCGGCCGTCGCCGAGCCCGAGGAAGTCGTCGAGCTCAAGCGCCTGCGGCCGACACGGCTGGTCGAGTATGTCGGCCAGGAGGCAGTGCGGCGCCAGCTCGAAGTGTTCATCCCTGCCGCGCGCAGCCGCAAGGAAGCGCTCGATCATGTGTTGCTGTTCGGGCCGCCCGGTCTCGGCAAGACCACACTCGCGCACATCGTTGCCTCGGAAATGAATGTCGGCCTGCGCAGCACCTCCGGCCCGGTGCTGGAGCGCCCCGGCGACCTGGCGGCGATCCTGACCAACCTGCAGCCGAACGATGTACTGTTTATCGATGAGATCCATCGTCTGGGCCCGGCGGTGGAGGAAATCCTGTATCCGGCGCTGGAGGATTTTCAGCTCGATATCGTCATCGGCGAGGGGCCGGCGGCGCGTTCGATCAAGCTCGATTTACCGCCGTTTACGCTCGTCGGCGCGACCACGCGCGCCGGTCTGCTGACGTCGCCGCTGCGCGATCGCTTCGGGATTGTATTCCGCCTCGAGTTCTACAATCCGGACGAGCTGGCGCGCATCGTGCGCCGCTCGGCCGGGATTCTCGGTTTGCCGATCGAACCGGACGGGGTCGAGGCGATTGCGATGCGATCGCGCGGTACGCCGCGAATCGCGAATCGCCTGCTCAAACGGGCGCGCGATTTCGCCGAGGTGAAAGGCGATGGGCGCCTGACCGGTGACATTGCCGAGGCCGCGTTGCGCATGTTAGAAGTGGACGCGCAGGGTTTCGATATGCTGGATCGCAAGCTGTTGTGCGCGATCATCGATAAATTCGGAGGCGGGCCGGTGGGCGTGGACAATCTCGCCGCGGCGCTGGGCGAGGAGCGCGACACGATTGAAGACGTGATCGAGCCGTATCTGATCCAGGAAGGATTTCTGATGCGCACGCCGCGCGGACGCATGGCTACCGCACGCGCGTGGCAGCATTTTGGCCAGGTGCCGCCGACCACGGAACCGCAACGCGCCCTGTTTGAGGGCGAATAATACGTTCACCGCCGCGGCAGTACAGTGCGCAAATCGTTGCGCGCCGCGGCAGTAGATAATCCCTATGAATCCAATATTCTCTTTCCCGGTCCGCGTTTACTATGAAGACACCGATTCCGGCGGCGTCGTGTACTACGCCAATTACCTGAAATTCATGGAGCGGGCGCGCACCGAATGGCTGCGCGCGTTGGGCTTCGAGCAAGATGAACTTCTCGCGTGCCATGGCGTCATATTTGCGGTGCGCTCGGTCGAACTCGATTTTCTCAAACCCGCGCGCTTCAACGACGTGTTGCAGGTGACGGTAACCATCGGCCGCCGTGGCGGCGCGAGTGTGATCGTGCATCAACGTGTACAGCGGCAAGACCTCGTACTCTGCGAAGGCGAAGTCAAGCTCGTGTGTCTCGCCGCCGATTCTTTTACCCCGTGTGCGCTGCCGGATGCGATCGCGGCACGTCTAACTGTCGGAGAGGTTGCATGAAACCAGAAGGTGTCGCGATATTCGAATTGATGTTCCGGGCCTCCGGTCCGGTGCAGCTGGTATTATTGCTGCTGATCGCCGCGTCGGTCATTTCGTGGACCATGATCTTTCGCAAGTTTTACGCCTATCGACAGGCGCTGCGCGAGGCCAGCCGTTTCGAGAGCCGTTTCTGGTCGGGCACCAACCTGAACCAGATGTTCACCGAGCTTTCCAAAAGCGAAAATGCCGCCACCGGCATGGCGAGCATGTTTATCGAGGGCTTTCGCGAGTTCAAACGTCTGACGCAGCAGCAGAACATCCAGCCGATGGATATCCTCGAAGGCACGCAACGCGCGATGCGCGTGGCGTTGTCGCGCGAGGTCGACGATCTTGAAACACATCTGTCGTTTCTCGCGACCGTGGGTTCGACCAGCCCGTATGTCGGCTTGTTCGGCACGGTGTGGGGCATCATGCATTCGTTCATGGCGCTGAGCGGCGCCCAGGCCGTGACCATCGCCGATGTTGCCCCCGGCATCGCCGAGGCGCTGATTGCGACGGCGATCGGTCTGTTCGCCGCGATTCCGGCGGTGGTGGCCTACAACCGTTATGCCAACAAGACCGAGCGTCTGATAACGCGCTACGAAATCTTCATGGAAGAATTCGCCAGCATCCTCCAACGCCAGGCCTTTGCGGCGCGGGCATAGCGAGCCACGCATGCATTACCGCCACAAGCGCAAGAAGCTCATGAGCGAGATCAACGTCGTGCCGTACATCGACGTGATGCTGGTATTGCTGGTGATCTTCATGATCACCGCCCCATTGTTAGCGCAAGGCGTGAAGGTGGAGTTGCCGCAGGCGCGCGCGCAGCCGGTCGAGAGCCGGCGCGCCGAAGCGCTGGTGGTCACGGTCGATCGCCAGGGAAAATATTTTCTCGACGATCGCGCGATCACGTCCGGCGCGCTGGTGGACCAGGTCGCGCGCACGCTCAAGACGCATCCGACCACGTCGGTGCAGGTGCGCGGCGATCGCGACGCGAGTTACGGTGAAGTGGTGAAGCTCATGGCCCTGTTGCAGGACGCCGGTGCGCCGAGTGTCGGCCTGCTGACCGAACCGCCGAAAAAACGTTAGGCCATGAACGGACGAGCGAGCGCACTGATTATCAAGACGAGCGCAGCAGGGCGACTTTATCGCGTAGCAGGTAGACCAGTCATATGACCGGACGAGCGAGCGCAGAGCGCGTAGCAGGTAGACATTAATGCGCCGTGAGCGTTCGCGGAGCTCCGGTTGGTGGCCCGCGCTGTTTTATGCCGTGGCGCTGCACGCCGTCGTGATTGCGATGCTGGTCGTCGGTTTTCGCTTTGTCAGTCACACCCAGCCGGTGCATGGTCCGGTGATGCAGGCGGTGGTGATGCGCGAACCGGCGCCCGAGGTGGCGGAGCGCGAGAAGACAAAGCAGGAAGAGGAACGCAAGAAGCGCGACACCGAATTGCAGCGCGTGCAGGAAGATCAACGGCGCAAGGACGCCGAGCGCGTGCGGCTCGAGATTGAACGCAAGCAGCAGGAAGAGGAAAAAAAGAAACAGGACGAGGAAAAGAAAAAGCAGGACGAAGCGCAGCAGAAGAAACAGGAAGCCGAGCGCAAGAAGCAGGCGGCGGACGCGGAAAAGAAGAAGCACGACGCCGAGCGCAAGAAGGAAGACAAGCAACGCCAGACGCAGGCCGAGCAGGCGTTGCGCGAGCAGCTGGCGGAAGAAGAAAAGGGCCGCACCGCGGTACGCAGTGCGCGTCTGCAGTCGGAGATCGACAAGTACAAGGCGGCAATTGCGCAGCGTGTATCGCGTCAGTGGGTGCGCCCGCCGACGAGCCGCAAGGACCTGCAATGTACGGTACACGTGCGCCAGGCGCCGGGTGGCGAGGTGCTGGAAGCCAAGGTAGTACGGTCGTCGGGCGATACGACGTTCGATCGTTCGGTCGAAAGTGCTGTCTATAAGGCATCGCCGTTGCCGGCACCGGAGAATGTGGAAGTGTTCGACCGCGATATCGAATTTATTTTCCGGCCGGAAAATTGAGCCGCACAGACGTGGAACAGGGTGGCACCATGGCAAGAATCAAATGGATGATAGTGGCAATCGGCTTGCTGGCGGGCGCGCTGCCGGCGGCGAGTTGGGCCGTGCTGACGATCGAGATCACGCAGGGCGCGGATACCGGTATACCGGTTGCAATCGTGCCGTTTGCATTCGAGGGTGTGGGTCGTCCACCGCAGCTGGTGTCGGATGTGGTCGAGGCCGATCTGGTGCGCAGCGGCTTGTTCAGGGCCATACCCCACAACGAGTTCCCGGCCACACCGCGTGACGACATCGCCGAAATAAAATTTCCCGCGTGGCGTTCGCTCAAGATCGATGGCCTGGTTACCGGTAGCGTGCATTTGCTGCCGAGTGGCAAATACCAGGTCCAGTTTCGATTGTATGACGTGTTCAAGCAGACCCAACTTGCGGGTTACCGCTATGTCATTCCCCCGGAGATGTTGCGTACAGTGGGGCACCAGATCGCCGACCTTATATATGCCAAGCTGACCGGCGAGCCGGGTGCGTTTAACACCCGCATCGCCTATATCACCAAGGAGGGTGGGCGCAGTGGGGCCATCTTTAAACTACAAATCGCCGATTCCGACGGTTACAATCCGTTGACCGTGGTGAATTCGTCGGAACCGCTGCTATCACCGGCCTGGTCGCCGGATGGACAGCGGATTTCTTATGTGTCCTTCGAGGATAAGCGGGCCAAGGTGTATTCACAGACTGTCAGCGACGGACGTCGGGAGTTGATTGCGGAGTTTCCCGGCATCAACAGCGCGCCGGCGTTTTCTCCGGATGGCAAACGTCTGGCGTTGACGTTGTCGCGCGATCGCAATCCGGAGATCTATCTGTTCGAGCTTGGCACGCGTGAACTCAAACGCTTGACCAAAGACCCATCGATTGACACGGAGCCGTCCTGGTCACCCGACGGCCGCTACATTATTTTCACGTCCGACCGTTCCGGCCGCCCGCAAATCTATCGTATGCGGGCCGAAGGCGGTCCGGCCGAACGCGTGACGTTTGAAGGCGAATACAATGCCCGTGCCTCGTATGCACCCGATGGTAAGATGATCACGCTCGTGAGCGGGCAACGGGGCAGGTATCATATTGCGACCCTGCGACTCGGCAGCAGCGAGATGCAGGTGTTGACGGATACGCCGCTCGATGAGTCGCCGACGTTTGCGCCGAACGGCCGCATGGTCCTGTATGCCACGGAACAGCGTGGCCGGGGAGTACTGGCGTCGGTGTCGGTGGATGGGCGCGTGCGCCAGATTTATCGTTTTGAATCGGGTGACGTGCGTGAACCCGCATGGTCGCCTTATAACCGTGAACTTCAACACTGAAGGAGTGAGCCGATGAAGAAGCAGAACCAATATGGCGCAATGCTGGTGCTGGTCAGTTTCCTGGCCGCTTGCGCCTCGACCCCACCCGCCAAGCCCCCCACTGACGATAAAGGGGGCGCGTCGGCGCAGACTGCCCCCGCGGCTCCGGCGAAGAGTGCCAAGGAGCTCGAGATGGAGGCGCAAATGGCGCAGGCAGAACTGAAGCGCCAGCAGTTGCTCGCCGAGACCCTGGTTTATTTCGAGTTCGACAGCAGCGCGATCGATGATCATGGGCGCGGCATTATCGAGGCGCACTCGATCTACCTGATGGAAAATCCGGACCTCAAGATCACTCTCGAAGGCCATGGCGACGAGCGCGGTACGCGCGAATACAACCTGGCGCTCGGCGAACGCCGCGCCCAGGCGGTCGAGAAACTGATGAAGGCGTTTGGCGTGCCGGAGGCGCAGATGAAGACCGTGTCTTACGGTGAAGAGAAACCACTCGATCCGGGTCACAATGAGTCTTCCTGGCGCAAGAATCGTCGCGTCGCGCTGACTTATAACCTGAAATAAGTAATTCTTCGTGAAGGCCTGGCTCGCTTTTTCGGTCGCGCTCGCCGCGCCGTTTGTGGTCGTATCGACCACTTCGGCGGCGGCGCCCGTGGTCGAGCAATCGACTCGGGCCACCGGCGGCACGCCGAGCGCAACCACCACCGCGGCGAGTACCACCAGCGGCGCGACGCGTACTGCGCCGGCAGCGGCCGACAACGTATCGCTGCGCAAGCAATTGGCGGATATCACGTTGGAAGTGGAGCAGCTGCGCACCGAACTGCGCGAGCTGCGCGGGCAGCTCGAAACCCAGGTGCATGAACTCGACTCGCTCAAGACCCGCAACCGCGAGGCGCTGGCCGATGTAGACAAACGGCTACGCGAGCTGGAACGACACAGTGCACCGGCGCCGGCTTCATCGGCGGCGCCGGCCCCGGTGGTGACGGCGGAGTCCAAGGCCGCGACTAATCCACCGAGCGCGTCCGAGCAGCAGGAATATGACACCGCTTTCCGGCTGATGAAGGAAGGTAACTATGAGAAGGCGGGGAAGGCGTTTCGCGAGTTCGTTGCCAAACATCCATCGAGCGAACTCGCGGGCCACGCACAGTACTGGTTGGGCGAGGCGCTGTACGTAGTGCGTAATTTCAAGCAGGCGCTCGAAGAATTCACGAAAGTCACGGACAAATATCCAGCGAGCGCCAAGGTCCCCGATGCCTTGTTCAAGATCGGCTATTGCGAGCAGGAGTTGGGCCATCTCGACAAGGCGCGCGTAGCGCTGTCGCAGGTGATCGGCCGCTATCCCAATACCACCCTCGCTAAGTCCGCCGAGCAGCGCCTGGCGGATATCAACAAGGCAGCCGAACCGAAGAAGGCCGCGGAACCGAAGCCGAAAGCGGCCGCCGCCGCGCCGGCGGCGCAAAAAAAATAACGTCGCTTTCCTCACCGGTCGCGGCGAGGGTTATAATCGTCTCTCGCCCCGTTCTGTTCGAGCTGTTCATGACCTCTTCCGCTTCGCCAGATATTCGACCGCAGGCTTCCGCCTCCCGGCTGCGCATCAACGAGATTTTTTATTCGTTGCAGGGCGAGGCGCGCACGGTCGGCTTCCCGACCGTATTCGTGCGCCTCACGGGCTGTCCGCTTCGTTGTGGTTACTGCGATACCGAATATGCCTTCACCGAAGGTGGGTGGATGGGGCTGGATCAAATCCTGACGCAGGTAGAAACCTACACACCACGGTTCGTCACCGTTACCGGCGGTGAACCACTGGCGCAACCGGCATGTCGCGACTTGTTGCAGCTTTTGTGCGACGGCGGTTACGACGTCTCGCTCGAGACCAGCGGCGCGCTCGACATCGCCGGACTGGATCAACGTATTTCGATCGTCATGGATCTCAAGACACCGGGTTCGGGCGAGGAAGCCAGGAATCGTTACGAAAATATCGTGTTGCTTGCGCGGAAAGACCAGGTCAAGTTCGTCATCGGCGATCGCGCCGATTACGAATGGAGCTGCGCCAGGCTCGCGCAATATCGGCTCAACGAACGCTGCGAGGTATTATTCTCGCCGGTGTACGAGCAGTTGAGCCCGACGCAGCTCGCCGAGTGGGTATTGGCCGATCGCCTGCCAGTGCGGATGCAGATCCAGTTGCACAAAATATTATGGACTGACGCGCGTGGGCGCTGAGGTAAGGAAGGCCGTGGTGTTGCTCTCAGGCGGGCTCGACTCCGCTACCACACTTGCCATTGCGCGCACGGAAGGTTTCGCTTGTTATACGCTCTCGTTCGATTACGGCCAGCGCCACCGCATCGAGCTCGCCGCGGCGGACAAGGTCGCGCACACACTCGGCAGCCTTGACCATCGGCTGGCACACCTCGACCTTTCGTGGATCGGTGGCTCGGCACTGACCGATACCCGCATCGCCGTGCCCGATCAACCCAGTGCCGGCGTGCCAGTGACGTACGTGCCGGCGCGCAATACGGTATTCCTGTCGATCGCGCTCGGCTGGGCCGAAGTACAGGGGGCAGCGGATATTTTTATCGGCGCCAACGCGGTGGACTACTCGGGCTATCCCGATTGCCGGCCCGAGTACATGCAGGCGTTCGAATGTATGGCAAATCTCGCCACACGCGCGGGCACTGAAGGGCGACGGCTACGCATCCATGCGCCGTTAATGCATTTGCGCAAGCATGAGATCATACGGCGCGGTATTGAACTGGGTGTGGATTTTGCGCTGACAACCTCGTGCTATGCGCCGGATGTTGATGGCCGCGCCTGCGGTGTGTGCGATTCGTGCCGGCTGCGCGCGGCCGGTTTTCGCGATGCCGGCGTCGCCGATCCGACGCGCTACGTCCAGCACAAGATTTAGGCACGCGCAAGTCGTGCGGTGCCTCGCCCGCGACCGACGAGGCGCGTAAAATAAAATCAGTTTCTCGACATAACGGCGCGCTACGCGCCAGTGGGTGAATATGGAATTCAGTGTCCACCATCAGGTGTTGTTACTCGCGTTCGTTGTGGCCGTGGTGCTCGGCGCAGCGATGCACAAGACGCGCTTCTGTACCATGGGCGCGGTCTCCGACTGGATGAACATGGGCCACCGGGGACGGCTCGGCGCCTGGTTTTTTGCGATCGCCATCGCAATTGGAGGCGTGCTGATACTGGAGGCACTCAATGTAGTCGCGGTGCAGAACAAGACGCTCGGGGCGTCGTTCCCGCCCTATCGCACCGCGCAGTTCGCATGGTTGCGCTATCTGCTTGGCGGCGTGATGTTCGGTGTCGGCATGACGCTCGCCGGCGGGTGCGGCAGCCGCGTGCTCGTGCGTGCCGGCGGTGGCAGTTTCAAGGCCGTCGTGGTGTTGATCGCGATTGCGATCGTCGCCTATTTCCTGGTCTGGACCGATCTGTACCAGAAGCTGTTCGGCGTCTGGATTGCGCCGACCACGGTAAATCTCGCACGCTGGGGAATTCCGAGTCAGGAGTTGGGCGCAGTGGTCAGCGGCGTCGCGAAATTTTCAGAGCCGAAGGTGTTACACCTGATTCTCGGCGGACTCATCGTAGCGACCATGCTCTTTTTCGTGTTGCGTTCGCGCGATTTTCGCCAGGAGCGCAACAATATTATCGGTGGCACCGCAGTTGGGCTCGCGGTCGTGGCCGGCTGGATCATCACCGGCGGTCCGTTGAGCGAGGCCTGGGGTGAGTACGCGCTGCTTGCCGCCGAACCGCCGATTCGCGTCGCGGCACAGTCGTATACGTTTATCGCACCGATGGCCGATGTGCTGAATTACCTGCTGAATCCGAAGTTCTCGCTCGTAAGCTTTGGCGTGATGGCGTTTGTCGGCGTGATGGTTGGGTCGTTGCTGTATGCCGTCGGTAGCGGCAATTTTCGCGTTGAATGGTTCGCGTCCGGCCGCGATTTCGCGAGCCACCTGTTTGGCGGCGCGCTGATGGCGGTAGGTGGCGTGCTCGCGATGGGCTGCTCTATCGGGCAGGGCGTCACCGGCGTCTCAACCCTGGCGCTCGGCTCTTTCATCGCATTGTTTGCGATGATCTTCGGCAGCGCGCTCACGATGAAGATGCAGTATTACCTGCTCGATGGCAAAGGCTTTATATGCGCATTCCGGTTCGCGGCCGCAGATCTGAAACTGCTGCCAAAACCGAAAACACGCTGATCCGAAGTCATTGCAAGCTGGTTTGACGGAGCCTACCCCCTCAAGGATAATGCGCCTCCCCGCGGTATCCCGTACATGGGTCGTTAGCTCAGTCGGTAGAGCAGCTGGCTTTTAACCAGTTGGTCGGAGGTTCAAATCCTCCACGGCCCACCATTACTTCAAGGTGTTACAGAAACTTTTTCCTTGTCGCAATTGGCAGCGTAGCTAAATCGTAGCTGCGACCGCTGGTTCAACCACCTTAAGCTCACCGGACATCTTGTCCACGTACGAGGCGAGGTGTTCGGCGGAGAGGTGTGCATAGCGCCGCACCATCTCAACCGTCTCCCAACCCCCGAGCTCCTGAAGCGCGTGCAGCGGCGTCCCTGCCTGCACATGCCAGCTTGCCCAGGTGTGGCGCAGATCGTGCCAGCGAAAACTCATGATGCCGGCACGCTTCAACGCCGCCGTCCAGGCCTTGGTGTTGACGTAACGCACGGGCCTTCCCTTGTAGGTAAACACCGATTGCTCGTGTTTACCGACTTGCTCCCGAAGAACGATGACAGCCGTCGCTGATAATGGAACCGCTATGGCTTTTCTCGCCTTCGCTTGATCCGGATGGACCCACGCGATACGCCGTGTCAAGTCCACCTGCGACCACTGAAGCCCCGTCACGTTGGTTTGCCGAAGTCCGGTTTCGAGACTGAATCGAACCATGGCGGAAAGATGCTCCGGTAACTCCGCCAACAGCTTCTCGGCCTCGTCCCTGGTGATCCAGCGGATACGCCGGGTAGGTTCTTTGAGCAAACGAACCCTCGGCGCTTTATCCAACCAGTCCCATTCGTAGGCCGCCCTTCGTAGAATCGCCCGGACAATCTCCAATGCACGGTTCACTGTTGCATTGGCAACGCCTTCCGCAATTCTCGCCTGGGTGATCCGATCCACTACTGTGCGATTGATCGTATGTAAGGCCGCCCCGTCTAAGTGCCGATCGAGCCAGCGAAGATGCAGCTTATCGCTGTGGCTCGATGCCTTATGCGAGGTTTCATTCACATAGCGTACGACCGCCTCGTTCCAGGTGTACTTCGGTTTCGCCCCTAACTTCTCCTGTTCCCACAGCGATGCTTTCAGCCGGTCGTGGTATTCCTGCGCCTTGTGCTTGTCGGAAGTCCCAGTGCTTTGCTGTAAGCATTTTCCGCGGTGGGTGATCTTGACCCACCAGTGAGGTGAGTCTTTGCGTTGGTAGAGTGACATGGATGTATCTCCGTATCGTCACCCTGCAACGCCCGCAGGGTGGGAGAATAGAGGGATCGCACATAGCGGGCAAGATCGTCTTCGAGGAAGAGCCAGTGTTTACCCGGTTTCGCAGCGGGAATCTTGCCGGCGCGTGCTTTCATCGCCACCGTGACCGGGTGCATGTGAAGAAAGGCAGCGGCATCTTTCAGACCTAGTGTCTTCATGGCATAGGCCCATTCCGAAAACTCGTTCCGCACAAACGCTTCGGGGGCGATAACGCGGCACGCATCAATCGTCGTCGGACATCGCCCCAACGGGAGCAGGGCGAGGAAACGATCTCTCGGTAAGCTTCGGATTCCTTCTCGGCAAGTTCTCTCGGTACGTCACCCGTCAGCGGCAACGTGCCGCCATGTTTAGCGGCTTCCCGCAGATGGAGACAAATGGGTTCGCTTTTGACGTGATGGTGTGACGACGGGTTTTCGAGCGGGCAGAGTGGAGCATTGCAATGCGGGAACCGAACACAGGGGCTAGTCATTGTTGTATCCCCAAAACAGTTAACACCGAATGTTGAATCCTCCGACCACGACAAATAAGAAAGTTTCGAAATGTTAGTCGAAATATTTTTGATTGCCTTTAACGCAAGACAGTGCGCTTCTAATTTTATTTCCAGCGAGCGAGGTCAACGGCGTGCATCAGTCGCGGCAAGGTGAAGGTTAAGAAGGGGTATGGCAGGATAGGGGTTTGGTAGTGCAAAACCCCCAAGTCGTCTTCGACGACTCTCGCCGGCAAGTTCGCGGCGCCGGCTTTTCGTGAAACGAAAAGCCTATCCTGCCATACCCCTTGCCGTACTTAACGTCCGATGCACTTGCGTAGAGCCGCGGCGTTTCCCGAAGGTCCGCGGCGCTCATGACGACGGGTTTCAGGCCAGCGTTCCGTAGTATACGAAGGCACGGGGTTCGTTCGTGCGCGTATTTCTGATTTAGCCGAGGACCCACTGGCGCCCACGCTCGCTCTGGGCGGCAGTTGAGTTACAGTTCACCTTCCTGATATCCCCTGAGAATCCACGATGGTTCAATCAGTGTCGCCGGCGAAGTCCGTATCAAAACAGTCGCGCTTCTGGATTTGTATCTCTATGGCGACGGCATTACTGCCGGCACTCGCGGTGGCGGACGTCAGCCCGGCGGGATTGTGGACGACGTTTGACGATGACACCGGCAGACCGTCCGGCACGGTGGAAATCACACATGTTGACGGAAAGCTGCAGGGGCGCGTGGTCGATGTGGTAGTCGAGCCCGGGGAAGATTCGAACCCGACGTGCAAGGAATGTGCGGGCGAGCGGAAGAATCTGCCGATCAGGGGGATGGTCATCCTTTGGGATGTGGTCGGGCATGACGCTGACTACAGCGGTGGGGAAATTCTCGATCCCGATGACGGTAAGATCTATCGCTGCCGGCTACATCTGCGCGAAGACGGCGATACGTTGGAGGTCCGCGGTTACGTCGGCGTGTCGCTGTTCGGGCGTACGCAGATATGGCGGCGCGTAAAGACCCAGGAGCTCTCTCAGAAGACCAGCCCCAAACCCAAGTAAGCGGTCAACTCGCGCTTGCGTTCGACGATCGGACTGTCGGCGGCGCCCGCGCCGAGAAACAAGGCGTTGGTGCCGAACATCAAGGCATAGCCATTACCAAATTTATAAGCGCCGTTAAATCCAAGGATCGGGTTGAGCGAGGAGCCGGGCTGATAAAACGGCCGGTCGGTAGTGGCCTCGTCCGACCGCACGCCGAAATAGTACCGAACCGTTTTACCACTGTCTTTTTCAAAGCCCGCGTAGGTACTGATATCCCAGCGCGTATTGTCGGCGAGTTGGTGCATGAGGTAGAAGCGCAACGACTGTCCGCCGCCGGCGCCGGTCCAATCGGTGAAATAGGCGACGTTGAGCGACACCACCGGCATCTCCCATTCGAAGCTGGGTCCGCCTTCGATTCGATCGTGGCGCATCGCCATGCCATGCAGCCGCGGCCCGTCTTTAGCACGAAAGCCCCAACGCGGTTCGGCCGCGATGCCGAGCGCCATTTTCTTGTCATCGCTGCCCCAGAAGCGCACGCCGGCCCGATCCAGGAAGACGTAGAACGTTTCTTTATATTCAAACTCCAACAGAGGCACAGGCACCGTCTGGCCGCCCGCGCCGCCAGTGTATTTCGATGTCGCTCTAGCGCCGATGCCGATATATCCGTCCAGCGTCTTCGCCGGCGGGGTATCGCTTGTTTCGGCACAAGCGATACTGGGTATGAGGGTAACGATGGCGAGCCGCAGTGTATGTGCAAAAACAACGCCGATGAACTGTAGAAGAGAGCGCTGCATGCGGGCGTCGAACAGCCGAGATACCAGCACACCGTTCAAGCATCCCATGCACGAGGCCCGATAAGAGTGTTCGTTAGAGTTGTCGATGGCCACCTGACGTTGGTGGGTCGCGTTGGATTTTACTGCAGGCGCATCGATTGTTCGAGTCGCGCGCGACGAATGCTATGATGCGCCTCCATACGCTTTCCCGAATCCCTCCCGCGAGCGGTGGATGGAAGAAGACGAGGCTTCGTGTCCGAGATTAACGCGAAAGCGCTCCATAACATGCTCGAGCCCGCCGGGCTGGTCGATCATTTTCTGGCGGCGCCGCCGCAGGATTTTTTGACGTTCGAGTTGGAAGGCGGTGTACCGGCATTTTCCGCCGAATTCGATCTGTTCACGACGCTCGATCCCGCTGCGCGCAAGAAGGCAGACGCCTTGCCGTTGGCGCGCTGGTGGAGACCGTGGTTGCGCCCACTGACCGGCTTCGTCGGGACGACGGTGTCCGAGTATGTGCTGCTGCCGCGATCGATGCCGCCGGATGCATTTGTGCACCGCTTGTTAGATGACATCGTGCCGCGCTTTCCACTGTTGATCATCAAGGACATTCCGACCGATCCGGTACTGGTTGGCGACGAGGCATATGCCTATTCGCGCCGCCTGGCCGACGTTTGCCGCGAAAACGGATTCCTTTTGGTGGAAGGCCAGGCGCTCGCCTACGTGCCGATCGATTTCGCCTCCATTGAAGATTTCCTCGCGCGGTTGTCGCGTTCGCGGCGCAAGGGTATTCGACGCAAGCTTAAGTCGGTATCGGACTTGGAGATCGAGGCGATTCCGACGGGCGACGTGGTTTTCAATTCTGAAGAGGTCCTGGCCGCGTTTTATGCGTTGTATCTGAACGTATACCGGCAGAGTGAGATCCACTTCGACTTGTTGAGCGCCGATTTCTTCAGGGCGTTGCTGCAGGATCCGAACGATCAGGGCGTAGTGTTCGTCTATCGCGTTGGCGGCGAGACGATTGGCTACAACATCTGCTTCGTCGAGAACGATACACTCGCGGATAAATATGTCGGCTTCGCCTATCCGCAGGCGCGCGAACACAATCTCTACACAGTAAGCTGGTTCCACAATCTCGAATACGCGCTGACGCGCGGCCTGCGCTACTATGTCGCCGGGTGGACCGATCCCGAGATCAAACGTTACCTTGGGGCGAGTTTTACGCTGACACAGCACGCTGTGTATGTGCGCAACCCCGTGTTAAAGGCTATTCTGCGGCCCTTCAAACGTTTATTCGAAACCGACCACCGGTGGCACGCCACGCATGTCTCGGACGCTGATTCTTGATTTCGACGCCTCGGTCAAACCTATGCCCGGGGTGGAGGCGATAGCATTGGAAAACTGGCAGGAAGCGATCCGCTTCGGTTGTCGAACGCGTGTCCTGGCCGAGCTCGGCCGGGAGATTGCCCCGGTACTCGAATCGCACCCGGACCTTGTATTCATGGGCAGCGGCGATTACCACCACGTCAGCTACCTGCTCATCGAGCGGCTGCGGACGCTTGCTACACCGGTCCAGATCGTCGTGTTCGACAACCATCCCGACAATATGCGCTATCCGTTCGGCATCCATTGCGGTTCATGGGTGTGGCATGTGAGCCGGTTACCGTTTGTGGCGCGCGTGATTGTGGTCGGCATTACGTCGACCGACGTGGAGGTCGGCCGTCTGTGGGAGAACCATCTCGCGCCGTTGTATTCGGGGAAAGTCGTGTACTTCTGTGTGAACCGCAAAATCGACGCGATGCGGCGTATCGGGGTTCGGCAGGGACGTTCTTTTCCTTCCACGTCGGCGATGCTGAGCGATCTTGCCTCCGCCTTGGTCGCGTGGCCCGAACCGGTTTACCTGTCTATCGACAAGGACGTGCTTGCGCCGGACGTCGTGCAGACCAACTGGGATCAGGGTGTGATGCGACTCGAAGAGATGACATCCACCATTAGAATGGTGCGCGATCGGATTATCGGCAGCGACGTGGTGGGAGATGTGTCGGTGTATCGTTATCGCAGCCGTTTCAAGCGCTTACTGAGCGGTCTCGACGGCCAGCCGGAAATTCCGCCGCGGGCTCTTGCGGAATGGCAGGAGCGGCATCGACAAGTGAATCTTGAACTAATGTCGCTGTTGTCGCGCTGACCCGGCGCATCGCGTGAGCGCCAAGCATACCTGCGAAAATTCCTGATCCCGCAGCCACAGACTGTTGGAAACCGTCAGCATGCGTGCCGCGAAATCGCGTGCGCGGGGCACATGCGGCGCACCGGTCAGGGATGCGAGATACGGATAGTCCGGCAAGGCATGAATGAAGAGGCGGCTTGCACCGAGGGCCGCTGGCCACAGCAATGACAGCGCGTCGTCGCGCGCCTGGGTCGTCGGCATCAACACCATGAAATAGGGCCAGGTGCCGTGTCCATTCCCGGAATCGTCCATCACGCTGATGCCGGGTATTGCAGCCAGGGTCTGTTTCCGCCTAACCGCTTGCGTCGATTGCGCGGTGAGAAATGCCGGCAATCTCTCAAGGGCATTGGCGCCGACGGCCTTACGCCATGCCCCCAATTTGTGCAGCGGAATGTCGGAGGAAAAGTCGTCCCCGACTGCCTCGATGAGCTTTCCTTTCGCCAACGCGCGCCGCAGCGGCAGGCCGTACGCCAGACGCAGCGCTGTCGGTCGATACAACGCGGCATAGCCGATGAGTTCGAGCAGTCGGCGCATTTCCCACATCAGCCGATAGGGTGACACATCTTTGCTGGTGTCCCGCATACGCTCGCGCAACGATGGATCGCGCGCGACCAGTATGCCGCCTTCATAGAGCGTCAGCCCTTTGCCCACGGCCAAGCTGTAGAAGCCGATATCGCCGATACTACCGATGCTTTGTTCGCGCCATGTGGCGCCAAGGCTTTGTGCCGCGTCTTCTATTACCAATGCGCCCACGTCGCGGGCGCATTTAGCAACGATGGCCAGGTCGGCGACACGACCACCCAAGTGTGTCGGAACGACGGCGAGCGTGTCGTCATTGCATAGTACCCGCAGCGCGTCGGGGCAAAGGTCGAAGTGATTTTCGCGCAGGTCGCATAACACCGGCTTCAAGCCGCAGTGCGCAATTGCGAGCGCTACCAAGGGGCAGGTGTACGCGGGGATAATGACCGAGCGTCGCGTACTGCTACGCGCAAGCGCGGTGAGCGCAATGATAAGTGCGGCCGTGCCGGAGCACTCTAGCTGCACTTGCGATACATCTAAAAAATTGGCGAGCTTGGTTTCGAACGACGCGCCATGACACGGCAGGAAATCGCACCACCTCAACGGAAGACCGGCCGTGGGTGGAATTTCCCTCCACGCGTTACGCATGAGTTTGTTTCGATTCGCTCACGGCCAGACACACAATGCCGAGGATAATGCATAGACATCCGACCATCTGCAGCGGCGCCAAGCGCTCGTCGAAAAGCAGCGCTGAAACGACGAGCACAACGACGACTTCGAGATGCGAGGCGGCGAAGGCGGGGCCGACGGGCGCCTGTTTTAGCAGCGTCATCCAGGTAAAGAAAGCGCCGAGATAACCGAGCACCGCGCCGTAGATCCAGGGCTGGTGGAGGACGCCCAGCAGGTATTCGGCTGCCATACTGAATTCACCGGCATGATTCGATGCCAGCTTCAGCGATACCTGCGTCAGCGTATCGAACAGCATCAGGACGCCGAAACCGATGATATAAAAACGCCGGCCACTCATGCGAATCCTCCCGCCAGCGCCACGCCGACGGAGATCAGGCACATCCCCGTGACGCGCATCGCGTTCAGGCGTTCATGAAAGAAAATCCTGCCGGCCAGCATGACCGCAACGATGTTGATCGAACCGATCAGCACGGCAAGCGATAGTGGCACGAGCGATAGCAATGCATACCAGACGATGAACTCGACGCAAAAACAGAGGATGCCGATCCAGAACGGGAAGGACGACAGCATCTTTCTCCAGCGGTGCAGTTCGTTCTCGTGTTCGGTGACGGCTGCCGACTTGAACGCAAGATGTCCGGCGGTATCCAGGAGGATATTCAGTATCCAGAAAAAAAATGCGGGCTGAGACAAGTTGTTCGATTGCTTTGAATGAATGGATGGGTCAGGTCAGGCGGCGCCGTTCGATTATAAAGTGTCCGACACGATAAATCTGGCACGTCTGAAAGGAAGTATCCTTTCACGAAGCTTACACCGTCGCTTCGTAACCGATATCCCGACACCGGGTATACACTACCAAGCGATGCGCATACTCGTAACCGAAGACGATCCTATTCTGGCGGACGGACTCGCGCGTTCCTTGCGCCACTCCGACTACATAGTCGACTGGGCCGAGACCGGCGAAGAGGCCGATCACCATCTTGCATCGCGCGACTATGATCTTGTGATACTCGATCTGGGATTGCCGCGGAAGGACGGCTTGGAAGTGCTGCGTCAGTTGCGTGTGCGCGGTACTCGAACCCCTGTGTTGATCCTTACCGCGCGCGACACCGTCGAAGACCGCGTGGCCGGTTTGGACGCCGGTGCCGACGACTATCTCGTCAAGCCGTTCGATCTCGCCGAACTCGAGGCGCGTGTGCGCGCGCTTATCCGGCGAGGACAAGGCGGTACGGAGACCACTATCGAGATTGGACCAATACGCTACGACATGAACGGTCGGCGCGTTTTTATCAACGGCGAGCCGATCGAATTGTCCGCGCGCGAGCTGACCGTGTTCGAAATCCTGGCACTGCGCGCCGGTCGCGTGGTAAGCAAGGAACAGCTGGCCGACCAACTCGGTGACGTAGAAGAAGCCATGAATCCGGGCGCCATCGAAGTGTACGTACATCGCCTGCGCAAGAAACTCGAAGCGGCGCGGATTCCCATAAGAACCATACGCGGATTAGGTTATCTCCTGGAAAAGCCTCGTGAGTCGTAAACCATCGTCGCTGCGCCGGCAATTGTTGTGGTATCTTTTGATACCGGTCGGCACGCTTTCGCTGATCAGTATCGGCCTGGCGTTCTACCTGGGAGAAAAGTTCCTGACGATCGCCTATGACGAAAATTTGTTCGACACCACGGAAACATTGGCACGTCAAATACGGGTGACGAATGGGCAGGTCAGGGTGGACCTGCCGCAAGTGGCGTGGGACATGCTTCGCTACGATGACTACGACAAGATATTCGCTTCTGCTAAATGGGTGGATGGTGGTTTGATCGCCGGTGATCCTGATATTCCGGAGCCCCCAGACAAGTTGAAAAGGATCGGTAAACCGATCTATCACGACGGGTTTTATAAAGGGAACGCGGTACGTATTGCCTCGCTGTATATGCCGGCGAGCGATCCAACTGGCGCGCGCGAAATTCTGGTGCAAGCCGCCGAGACGCTGGTCAAGCGTCACGTCGTCACGGAGCAGGTTCTCACAGGAGTGGTGCTCCCCCAACTTATCTTGGTCATTCTTGCCGCCATATCGGTATGGATCGGCGTGAAGCGAGGCCTGGCGCCGCTGCATGCTGTCTCGCGGGCGATCAGTAATCGCTCCCATCGCGATCTCAGTCCTGTTGTGGAAACCGAAGTGCCGCAGGAAGTAAAGCCGCTGCTGCACTCGATCAACGGGTTAATGGACCGATTCAGTCACGTACTCGAGACGCAACGACGTTTTATCGCCGATGCTGCGCATCAGCTGCGCACGCCTATCGCCGGCCTGAAAACCCAGACCGAATTCGCCTTGCGCCAGACGAGCCTCGAGGCTTTGCAGCAGGTGGTGCCGCAGATTTATGCCAGTGTCGAGCGCACCAATCGTTTGATCAATCAATTGCTCAAGCTGGCAAGTAGCGAGGCGTTGTTGGATCAGCCGCATGTTTTCGACCCGCTCGACCTGAACCAGTTATTGCGCGAAGTGGCGGCTGAGTGGGTGCCGACGGCGATGAAGAAGGACGTCGATCTCGGTTACGAAGATATGGGCGGCTCGGCGGTAATGATTAGCGGTAACAAGATCCTGTTGCAGGAAATGCTGGCCAATATTCTCGACAATGCGATCCGCTATTCTCCCGAAGGCGGAAAGGTAACGGTGCGGCTGTCGAACGGTCCTCCCCCACTAATCTCGGTTGAAGACACAGGTTCTGGCGTTCCGATGGAAGAGCGGGAGCGGGTGTTCGAGCGCTTTTACCGCCTCTCGGAAAACACCGGCGAGGGCAGCGGGCTCGGTCTCGCGATCGTGCGGGAGATCGCCGATGCGCATGGCGCAAAGGTCTCCATTACCGAAGGTGCTGATGGAGTCGGGACTCGGGTAAATATCTCTTTTACGAAATAATCGTCCGGAGCGAAGTCCAAAGGCGTCGACTTGAATTGCCATTTGTCGGTATTAAAGTACCGGCCGTACCGCAGGAATGTAAGTAAGTTTCAAGAAAGGTGAGGGGAGTATGCTGCGGCCAGAATATGTTCCTAGTCGACAGGATAGTTCCGGCGGTTAGAGGGTAAGCCCGGTGGTGCATTAAATGAAGACGCTCGAACTCCCTGTCTTACGTTACCCCACGCATTTTGCCCTGGTTACGATGCTGCTCAGGTTATGATTTTTATCGTTGATTTTGACGGGACAATCGCGCCTACCGACACAGTCGATGCCCTGTTGGGCAAGTTTGCCGATGCCGCATGGGAAGGTATCGAGAGAGACTGGGTCGCGGGCCGGATAAGTTCCCAGGACTGCATGAAAAATCAGCTGCGACTGGTCTCGGCCGATCGCGAGATCCTGGATGCTTTCTTTCACGACATTGCAATCGACCCGACGTTTGTGAGTTTCGTGCATGGTGTTGAGGCGTTCGCGAATGTCGCGGTGGTGAGTGACGGGCTCGACTATCCGATACGGCAGGCGATGAGCAAGATCGGCATGCCGTCCATTCCCGTGTTTTCGAACAAATTGATTTTTGAGTCGAACGGTCTTGATATATCGTTCCCGCATTCGTCCGATACATGTCAGCCTCGAAGCGGTGTATGCAAGTGCGCCATCGCGCGCTCGTTTGACAATGCTCCGGTAATCCTGATCGGCGATGGCCGGTCTGATCACTGCCTGGCGCGTTCGGCCGATTACGTCTTCGCTAAAGGGTCGCTCCAAGACTTTTGCCGGGTCGAGGCAATTCCCTTTACGTTTTTTAATTCATTCAACGACATTCTGACTATCGTGCGGCGATGGGGTAAAACCCGTTTTGCCGACACCGACAGGAAACGTTATGCCACTTAAGCAAGGCCAGGAGAAACCGAAGCACATGCCAGACCAATCAGCGGAGACTGCTCGCCTGCTCGAGAAGGACCGGCTCTATTGTTCTTATGGGGACACGGTCCACTACGCCGAACCGCCCAAGATATTTTCCGGTTGCGAGGGCAGTTACCTTTTTGACGAATCGAAGACGCCGTATCTCGATCTGCAGATGTGGTATTCAGCCGTTAACTTCGGTTACAAGAATCCGCGCCTCAACGAGGCACTTAAAAAACAGATCGATACACTGCCGCAGCTTGCCTGCCAATACTTGCACGCTGAGAAAGTCGAACTCGCGGAGTCGCTCTGCAAGTTGATGGAGGCGCGTACTGGCATGAAAGGTCGGGTGCATTTCAACGTCGGCGGTGCGCAGGCGGTTGAAGATTCACTCAAGCTGGTTCGCAATGAGAAGAAGAAAAGTCTCATGTTTGCGTTCATGGGTGGATACCATGGACGTACATTGGGAGCCTCGGCCATTACTTCGAGTTACCGCTATCGGCGCCGCTACGGACATTTTTCCGACCGAGCGCAGTTCATCCCGTTCCCGTATTGTTTCCGTTGTCCGTACGACAAGAAGCGCGAGGATTGCGGACTGTATTGCGTTAAGCAATTCGAGAAGCTGTTTGAGACCGAATATCACTCGGTATGGGACGCTAAGGTCGGCGAATGCGAGTTCGCCGCTTTCTATGTCGAGCCTATCCAGGGCACTGGCGGTTACGTCATTCCGCCGAAGGGGTATTTCGAAGAACTCCAGCGCATCCTCAGGGAGCGCGGCCTTCTGCTGGTCGTCGATGAAATCCAGATGGGTATTCATCGGACCGGCAAGTTCTGGTCGTTTGAACATTTTGGCTTGAAACCGGACATCGTCGTGTTCGGCAAGGCGATCACTAATGGTCTCAATCCACTATCGGGAATCTGGGCGCGCGAAGGCCTGATCACGCCGGAGAAGTTCCCCCCCGGTTCGACGCATTCCACGTTCTCATCAAACACGTTGGGAACGGCGACCGCCCTGGAGTTGATGAAGATGGTGTCGGAGAAGGATTACGAAGCCAGCGTCAATGCCAAGGGCGCGTATTTTCTGGAACGGATCAAGGATCTGCAGAAGCGCTGGCGCATGATTGGCGATGTGGACGGCATCGGGTTGGCGTTACGGATGGAGATGTGCCAGAAGGACGGAATCACTCCCAATGTCAAGCTGACTACCGCAATCTTCGAAGAAGGCCTGAAAGGCGACATTGAGGCACGTGGCAAGAAATACGGTCTGGTGCTGGATGTCGGCGGTTATTACAAGAACGTATTCACGCTGGCGCCGTCGCTGGAAATTACCGAGGATGAAATCGATCTCGGCATCGAATTGTTTGAGATCCTGCTGAGGCGTTGCGGGGCAGAATGACTACCGACGACTTAAAGGAGCGCGCGACGCATGCGCTGGGTCCGTACGGTATCTTCGAGAAGCGCGGACGGGTCGGAGTATTGCTGATCCACGGCATAACAGGTACGCCCGTGGAGATGAAGCATCTTGCCCGAAAATTATGCGCGCGCGGTTTTACCGTTGCCTGCCCGCAACTTGCCGGCCATTGTTCGTCGCTGAAGGATTTGAAGGCTACGCACTGGACGGATTGGTATGCCTCCGTCGTCGCCGGGCTGGATTTTCTCCGCACCGAATGTGACACCGTGTTCGTATCGGGGCTCTCGATGGGTGCATTGTTGGCACTGAAGGCCGCGGCCGACCGGCCCGACCGGGTAAATGGCGTGATCACGTTATCGGCCACCTTTACATACGACGGCTGGAACGTGCCGCGATTGAAGCATCGTTTTTTACTGCCGGTCGTAATTCATTCTCCGCTTCGATATTTTCTGTCGTATCGCGAGCCAGCGCCGTACGGCATTAAGGACGAGAGAATACGAAACCTCGTGGGGTTGCTCTATAGTAGCAACGCCAACAATATGCCGGAGAAATACGGCTACTCGGAATTCCCCGCGGTGACGATCCGCGAAGCTGCTGGTTTGGTCAAGGCGGTAAAACTGGATCTTGCCAAGGTAGTTGCGCCGACCTTGATTCTTCACTCGACCGAAGACGATATGGCCAGTCTTGCCAACGCAAGATTTCTCGCCGGCAAGATCGGCTCGAGACAGATCGAAAGCTGTTACTTCGACGACACGTATCACGTGCTGACGCTGGACCGGCGCAAGGATGACGTTGCAGATCGATTTATCGAATTCGTTTCAGATTACGCTCCGGATGTTACCGAGGCGGATAACGTCGTTGTAATGCCGGTGCGCAAGTAAGTCCCGGGTACAGATATTTTTTTTTGCATTAAAGACGGATGTATGGACTTGCCATCATGACTGCCACGTTTCAGAAGGTTCAAAAAATTTTTGAAAAAAGATTCTCTCTGGCGGAAGACGTCGTGACGCCGGAGGCCTCGTTGGAGAATCTGGGCCTTGATTCGCTCGATGCCATCGAAGCGTTGTTCGACCTAGAAGACGAGTTTCACATCCGTGTTCCCCAGGAGCGCGGGACGAGCGAGAAATCGCTCACTACTGTTCAAGATATCGTCGATCTCATAGACAGACTGGTTGCCGAGCAACGCTCAGGTCGGCCGACATAGGGCGCAGCGATGAAGCGGGTTGTTGTTACCGGACTTGGTGTAATTTCACCGCTGGGCAATACGCCCAACCTCATGTTTGAGAAGTTATTGGCGGGCGAATCGGGAATCCGGCCGATCGTCATCGATGGTCCCCGCGGAAAATACTCAAATATTGCTGGTGTGGCGCCGTTTGATCCGGCGCGGCATTTCCCGGTCCATAAAATCAGCAGTTTTGATCGCGCCAGCCAGTTTGCCGTTGTTGCTGCATCGGCGGCGGTATCGGATTCCGGAATTCAATTGACCGACGAAGACAAATGCCGTGCCGGCGTGTCGATAGGTACCGGCGCAGGCGCAGCTTGCACCTGGGAAGAAAGCTACATCCAGTTGCTGGATCGTGATCCCGATCGGGTCAAACCGATGACGGTGTTGATGGTGATGAACAATGCCCCGGCCGCGCACGTCGCGTTGCAGCACGGGCTGGGCGGTCCGAATCTGACCTATTCATGCGCTTGTTCGTCGTCGGCTGTTGCGATAGGTGAGGCCTTCCGACAAATAAGGCACGGTTACGCCGACATCATGATTGCCGGCGGGACCGAAGCACTTCTCACGTTTGGTATGTTCAAGGCGTGGGACGCGTTGCGCGTCCTGGCGATCGCCGACAAAGACAATCCTTCGGCGTCGTGCCGCCCGTTCTCTAAGAATCGATCCGGCCTTGTGCTCGGCGAGGGAGCGGCCATGATGGTGCTCGAAGAGCGCGGGCGAGCGATGCGACGCGGTGCCCCCATCTACGGCGAACTGGTGGGTTACGGCTCCTCGAACGACTCGTCGCACATTACGAAGCCATCGGTCGATGGCCAGGCCGCGGCAATGACGCTGGCGCTTGCCGACGCACAGATAGCGCCAAACGACGTCGACTATATAAACGCCCACGGCACGGCGACACCACTGAACGACGTAACGGAGACGCTTGCGATCAAACGCGTGTTTGGCGAGGCGGCTCGCGAGATTCCGGTGAGCTCAACAAAATCAATGCATGGTCACCTGCTGGGTGCGGCCGGCGCCATGGAGTTTGCGATTGCATTGCTGGCCATGCGCTACCGCGCTGTGCCACCGACGGCCCATCTCGACGTGCCCGATCCAGAATGCGATCTCGACTATGTTCCGAATCAAGGCAGGACCGCCGACGACGTTCGCACGGTGATGTCCAACTCGTTTGCGTTCGGCGGCACCAATGCCGTGCTTATTGCGCGTAGGGCGATGTAGCAAAGGCGAACGCCAGCAGGGTGTGCGTATGTAGGATTCTTCGCTGTGTGGGTTTTTGTTGTCCGGTGCAACAATCGAAACGGGGGTGTAAGTGACGTCGCATCGAACAGTTTCCGCATTGATTCATGGACTCTTTCTTGCTGGGTTACTTAGCAGTAATTGCGTCGTCGCCGGTGGCGGACCACTTGGTATCGATCATAGAGTAGCCGAAGACAATAGCGGCGTGAGTAGCCGAAGACAATAGCGGCGTCTGGAAACGCGGTACGCAGACGGTGGTACTGAACGCGGTGCTCATCGCCGATATCGCAGGCGCATTATGGGAAGGTGGTGAAAGTCGATTAGGTAAGACGTATTGGCAGTCGATCGACTCCTTCATGATTGCGGGAGCGTCGACAACGGCCATGAAGTACATTTTCACCCGTGAACGTCCTTCGACGACGGACGATCCGAACAAGTTCTTCCAGGGCGGTTCGAATCACAGTTTTCCAAGCGGTGAAGTGGCTTTTATGAGCGCCGCCGTAACACCATTTGTTCTGGAATACGGAAAAGAATCACCGGCAGTTTACCTTTTGGAACTGCTTCCGGTTTATGACGCCATTGCCCGCGTCAAGGTTCGCGCGCACTGGCAAAGCGATGTACTGGTTGGATTTGCTGTGGGGGCAGGAACAGGGTATTACGCGCATTCGCGAGAACAGCCAATAATTTTGACCGCTTTGCCCCATGGCTTTACGGTTGGGCTAAGTAAATCATGGTGAGCAGGCGGTATGTGCAGGGAAGAGCTTCGGCTTTTTTCACCCAAATTGTACGAGACGAGCTTGTGCACAGCTCGCAGGTCCAAAGCTGAGTACCTTAGGGTGAAGTATCCAATGCATAAACGACTCTGAAGCAAAAAGCTCCTAAAAGCCTAACGTAGCTAAATCGTAACCGCGTGATCCTTAAAAACGTGTAATCACCGCTTTCTGAGACTGCGTATCAAACAACGCGGGCGTTGCAGGGCATTGGTTTAAAAAACAATTTGCTCTGCTTACGAAACTTTTAACCAGTTGGTCGGAGGTTCAAATCCTCCACGACCCACCATTACTTCAACGCGTTACAGAAACGTCTACCTTGTCGCAATTGGCAGCGTAGCTAAATTGTAGCGGCGACCACTTAAACCACCGGCAAAAACGCTGGCCCACAGAACGCCGTTCCGATCGAGACATTTATATCCTTGGCCCCGAGTCGGGTGTAATAATCCGCCCCACGGCCGGCGCACCTTTGATTCTGGGGTAGACCACGTGGCATTTCCTACTTCGAAGATTGTCGCTTCGACTTCCTTACTACTGTCGGGATTGGTCGTGTATTGGTTTTTTCGCCCCGAGATCTATATTTTCGATGCGCTGCGTATCGGCAATTCCGATCCCGCTGTCGCCTCAGGCGTCTGGCAGATTTTTCTCAAGAATCATTTTGCCGACGCGGCGTGGTGCGCGGTGGTGTTTCAGATCGCGCGCATGTTTCGGGAGCACGGGTATCCGCACCAATATTCGCGCATACTGATCGCGCTCCCATTCGTAAGCGAGACGCTGCAGGCGACCGCCTGGGTTCCCGGCACCTTCGATTGGCTGGACCTGGCTATTTATGCAACGCTGTTGGCAATATTTTCCTACCGGGAGGTTCTTCAAATGCTGCAAAACAAAAAACACATCTTCGGCGTTCTTGCCGTCGCAGTATTTGTCGGCGCTGTCATCGGCAGTGCCGCGACACCGCCGCCACCCGCGGTATACGAAACTGGAGTGTTCAGTATCGAACGTAAACCCGATGACATCTTCGCCAAGCCAGCATTGTCCCGGATCATACGCACGCCCAAGACCTTGGCCATCGTGTTGCGGGTACCGGTTTCGGGAGAGAAGGTTACGGAAGAGCAGCGGCAACAAGGTACGATGCTCTACAACACCATCGACAAGGAGTTGGCGCGCGCCGGCTACATCGTCCGCGATCGCACCTTGTTTGCAAAGGTCCTGGATCAGAGCAACCTGGATTATACCAGGATCGGCCAACTTACAGAGACCGATCTGATTCTCGAGCTCGTAAGTTTTAGAACGGAGATATTTCCCGTCAGCCGATACAAGGATGAAAACGGGGTCGACAAGCAAGCGACTTTACCCGTCAAGTTCACAGGGTCGTCGATCGAATTCAAGATCGTCGGCGTGAAAGACAATGATCTGATTGCTTCGTATACATTCTATAACTCGCCTTGCGCCAAGGGCTGTACTCACCGTTTCAGCACCACCGTTCCCTCGAGCCTGAACGCCACCGGCTACAACCCCGCAGCTGAGGAGGTGTACAAGGACTTTGCCGCAAGGTTGATACGGCAGTTGGTCAGCGCCCGGTAAGCGATGTGTCTAGATCAAGCACGGTAATCACGCCGTACTTGCCGCGGACCAGACCGGCTTTCTCCAGTACGCGCAATGCGCGATTGACGCATTGATATGCAAAGAAAAAGGGTGGACAGGCAATCCGTCCACCCTCTACTTCCGTCGAGAATTCTTACAACGTCGGTTTACTTGTTACTGGTGTCGCTTACCGCCACCTTGTTGCTGCACATGTCCTGCAAGTCGAGGGCAAGCTTTCCGACCACGCTGCTGAGTCCCATGTTAAGCGTCGTCATGTATTCCGCCGTTGCACCGGCCCAGTTGTTCTTGCTTACCGATACGCGGTACTTGCGGTTGATTTGCTGACCCGAGAGTGTAACGAAGTCCACCTTCATGGCCACGGCACCGTTGATGCGCATTTGACCGTGCCAGGTGTAAGACCGGAACAGCGACGCATTCACGACCACGGCACCGGCGGGTGCCGCGCCATTCTGCACTGTAAATCCGAAGGCCGATAGGTTGTTCAGTCCCGCCTTTACCCAAGGCACGGCATCGCCGCTGAGCAAGGGCTTGAACTCCGTCCCCACGCTTTCCATGTTTTGACGCGCGTCGGTAACTGTGCCGATCGCAATCCGGCAGGCGCCCGGTAGCGGGGCCGGCGGGACTTCAAAGGTGGTGGCGTCGTATTCCATGGATACTTGATCGGCAGCGATCGCGGCCGGCGCCATTACGCATAACAACGCCGCAGCAAAGACGTTTAATTTTTTCATGACAATTTCTCCTCGTGGATTCGGTTATCGCGGCAGCGACAGCAATCTGCCATCGGCGGCATTACGCAGCACCACGCGTGTGGTCTGCTCGTCGAGGGTGTTGCCGGTGACATCGATCGGACCCGCGAGCCCGAGCTTCTTTAGAGTGACCGTTTTTGCGGCGGTGGGCGCCGTTGCAGTTCCGGTACCAGAAGCGGGCTGTTGCGGAAATTGCATATCGAGTTTCAGCATCTTCATCGTTTCCCCGATACCTTCGGCGACCGTTTCACGATACAACCTGCCATTGTTCTCCGACCACAGCTTCATCGGGTCGATGCCGGCGGGGACGGGTTTGGACTGATAGTGAAACAGATTCGAATAAATGGGCTCCGGTTTTCCAGCGCGCCATATGTCGATACCGGTGTAGATCTCCAATCTCGAATAATCGGGGGTGAAGGTATAACGCGTGCCCACGTACGAGTAACCATCCCCTGGCGGTAATTCCGCGAGCAGTTTTTCATGTTCGGCACGCGTCAGCACCAGCGGCGAGGTTTTTACGTCGGTTACTTTGACCGGATACGACTGCTTCAGTGTCGACAATAGCGCGGCCCAGAAGTCCTTACGAAAGTCGACGTCATCGGTCGCGGCGTAAAACGGCTCGATAGTATCCTGGATACCTTTCTGCCTGTTTTTGGCAATCGATGAATCAATGAGGGCTCCCAGCAGGCCACCGCCCATCGCCGCGCTTACGTTCGAGTTGCGCGCCACGACGATGATTTCATCCTGGGAAATCGAACTTTGGGCTCTAATCTGTTTTAGATCTTTTTGTTCGACTGGATCCAGCGGTACATACTTCGGCATCGATAGGCAGCCGCCCAGCGGTAACAACAACAAACACAGCAACAGAAGACGTTGACGCAACTTATCCCCCTAAGCATTGTTAATAGTTATTTAAGAGTCTCGAACTGCGCCCGCATAGTCATATGGCTCGACCAAGACTGTCAAGCGAGCGGGTTACGTAGTGGGTGTCGTTGAAGAGCACGTATAATTTTTCCTCTCCAATACGCTGAGAAGCCTAGGCGCCGTAGTTGCGCAGGCCTGCCAGATCAAGCACGGTAATCACGCCGTACTCGACGCTGACGAGCCCGGCTTTCTCGAGCACGTGCAGCGCGCGGTTGACGCGCTGGCGCGAGGTGCCGGCGAGGTAGCCGAGTTCTTCCTGGGAAATCTGCAGCTGCATCTCCGTGGCCGGGAACAGCTGCGGGTTGAACAGTTGCGCCAGCGAGCTTCAGGTGAGCAATATTATTTATTTAGTGCGCGCCCATCCGCACCGCGCCATCGAGCCGGATCACCGAGCCGTTCAGGTATTCGTTCTCGATGACATGCTTGACCAGCGCTGCGAACTCTTGCGGGTGGCCGAAACGTGTCGGGAACGGGATCTGCTGCGCCAGCGAATGACGGATCTCGTCGGTCATGGCCTGCATCAGCGGCGTATCGCAGATACCGGGTGCGATGGCCATGATGCGAATGCCGAACTTCGCGAGCTCGCGCGCCGCGGGGAGAGTCATGCCATTCACGCCGGCCTTGGAGGCGGCATAGGCGACTTGGCCGATCTGCCCTTCGGATGCGGAAATCGACGATGTGTTGATGATCACGCCACGCTCGCCTGATGCCAGCGCCGGCAGGGTAGACATCGCGTGTGCCGCCAGGCGCATGACGTTGAAGGTTCCGATCAGATTGATCTCGATCGCGCGACGGAAATTTGCCAGTGAGTGTGGGCCGCTTTTCCCGACCACGCGTTCGCCGGGGGCGACGCCGGCGCAGTTGACGATGCCACGAATGCTGCCAAAGCGCTCGATACCCGCATGCAGACAGGCCTGAACGCTCGACTCGTCGACGACGTCGGTCCTGACGAACAGCGCGCTCGGCCCTAATTCCTTTGCCAGCCGGGCACCACGTTCGCTGTCAAGATCGGCGATGATGACCTGGCCGCCGTTGGCCGCGAGCATGACTGCGGCCGCCGCGCCAAGGCCGGAGCCGCCGCCGCTGACGAGAAATGTTTGCGTTGGGATTTGCATCAATCTGATCGCAGAGTTATCTGATAGTGTGCACCCATCCGCGGCGACAGCCACGGGCCGTAATCATAATGAAGATAGCGTTGTTTCAAGAATTCTGAGCGATCTATAACCTTTAATTTCAACCGTTCTTTGACGGCATGATCAAAATCGCTAGACGGGTACATACATGAGTCGTAGTTTAGCTACTGTCGCTTTGTAAAAACAACACAAAGCCATCACCGAGCAGGAGAAATCGCGGATGCCGGAAGTCAGTGAGCAGCGAGGAACCGATACGTTTCCTCGGTTGTTAATTCATCATGCGCTGCGGCAATCGCCCGGCCATTCGCGAAAAAGGTTTTGGTATTTGGCAGACTTGGCGCCGGAAGCAGGTGCTGAATGAAGTCCGCGCGTTGACTGGCGGGTTGGCTGCACTCGGATTCAAACGCGGTGATCATCCACGGCGCGGATTCGACGCTGCGGCTGGACGAGGTGCAGTTCTAAAAACCCCTGATTGAAACATACGCAGTTGACGGCGTATAAGGATGGGAGAGTAGCCAATCCTGAAGGCACCGGGTCGGTTTGCGTCGATTGCTGAATAATTTTCGAGAACCAGAGGCTATCCATGACAACCCTGAATGCAACCACGAGCCCCTTGCCGGTTGGCGTGGAAATAAAAGCGACCATCACGCCGGAGTTCGCGGAGATACTGACGCCGGCGGCGCTTGCCTTCGTCGCCAAACTCCATCGCAGCTTCGCGGTTCGTCGTCAGCAGTTGTTGGCCGCACGCATCCAGCGTCAGAAAGAACTGGACGCGGGCAAACTGCCCGATTTCCTGCCGGAGACAAAATCGGTTCGCGACGGTTCGTGGACCATTGCGCCGGTGCCGGCCGACCTGCAGTGTCGCCGCGTCGAGATCACCGGCCCGGTCGAGCGCAAGATGATCATCAATGCGCTCAACTCCGGCGCCGACAGTTACATGACCGATTTCGAGGATTCGAATACGCCGAACTGGAATAACCAGATTCGCGGTCAGCTGAACGTGCGCGACGCGGTGCGGCGCACGATCTCGCTCGACCAGGGCGGCAAGCAATACCGGTTGAATGACAAGATCGCGACGCTGGTGGTGCGCCCGCGCGGCTGGCATCTGGACGAGAAACATGTACTGGTGGACGGCCAACGCGTCTCCGGCGGCGTCTTCGACTTTGCGCTGTTCATGTTCCACAACGCCAAGGAACTACTCGCGCGCGGTTCGGGTCCGTACTTTTATCTGCCGAAGATGGAGTCGCATCTGGAAGCGCGTTTGTGGAACGACATTTTCTGCATGGCGCAGGGCGAGCTGGGCATCCCGCGCGGCAGTATCAAGGGCACGGTGCTGATCGAGACCATCCTCGCGGCCTTCGAGATGGATGAGATTCTGTATGAGCTGCGCGAGCATTCCGCCGGGTTGAACGCCGGGCGCTGGGACTACATTTTCTCCTGCATCAAGAAGTTCAAGACCGACAAGAACTTCTGTCTCGCGAATCGCGCCCTGATCAACATGACGGTGCCGTTCATGCGCGCGTATGCGCTGCTGCTGCTCAAGACCTGTCACAGGCGCAACGCGCCCGCGATCGGCGGCATGAGCGCGTTGATCCCGATCAAGAACGACCCGGCGGCAAACGACAAGGCGATGGCCGCCGTGCGCGCCGACAAGACGCGCGATGCCACCGATGGCTACGATGGTGGCTGGGTTGCGCATCCCGGCCTGGTGGCGCTGACGATGGAGGAATTCACCAAGGTTCTCGGGCTGAAGCCGAACCAGATCGACAAGAAACGCGATGACGTGAATGTTGCGGCCAAAGACCTGATGAACTTCCAGCCTGAGCAGCCGATCACCGAACAGGGCCTGCGGATAAATATCAACGTCGGTATCCAGTACCTCGGATCCTGGCTCGCCGGTAATGGTTGCGTACCGATCCACAACCTGATGGAAGACGCCGCCACCGCCGAGATCTCGCGTTCGCAGGTATGGCAGTGGATCAAGAGCCCGAAGGGCAAGCTCGACGATGGGCGCAAGGTTACCGCCGAGATGGTACGCGGTATGATTCCGGAGGTGCTGGACGACATCCGCAAGGAACACGGCGATACGGCCTTCGCGCAAACGCCGTTCCAGCAGGCCGCGACCATTTTTGAACAGATGTCGACGGCCGAGCAGTTTTCCGAGTTTCTGACATTGCCGCTGTACGAACGGCTTTGATTTGAAATCTTTTACTTTCAGGCAGAACGCACATGACGAAAAAATTTGCTGATATGGCGATGGGAGAAGTGCAGGGCGACAACAGCCTGCCGATCCTGGATGGGACGCTCGGACCTTCGGCTGTGGATATCCAGAGTCTGTATGCGCGCCACGGCATACTCGCGTTCGATCCGGGGTTTCGCTCGACTGCCTCGACCAAGAGCGCGATCACGTTTGTCGATGGCGACAACGGCGTGTTGCTGTACCGCGGTTATCCGATCGAGGAACTGGCCGAGCACAGCACCTTCGAGCAGGTCGCGTATTTGCTGATGTACGGCGAACTGCCAACGCCGCTGGAGCGCAAGGGCTTCGAAGGCCAGTTGCGCCGCCACAATCTGCTGCACGAGCAGGTGCTGTCGTTCTACCGCGGCTTCCGTCGCGATGCGCACCCGATGGCGGTGATGGTCGGCGTGGTCGGCGCACTGTCGGCGTTCTATCACGAAGTCATCGATATGGAGAAGCCGGAAGACCGTATCCAGTCCGCGGTCCGGCTGATCGCCAAGATGCCGATGATCGCCGCGGCCTGTTACACCTATTCCATCGGCCGTCCGCAGCGCTATCCGAAGAACAATCTCGACTACGCGTCGAACTTCCTGCAGATGATGTTCGGCAAGCCGAGCGAGGAATACGTGGTCGATCCGGTGCTGGCACGTGCGTTCGACGTCATCTTGACGCTGCACGCGGATCATGAGCAGAACGCGTCGACGTCCACGGTGCGTATCGCCGCGTCCAGTGGCGCCAATCCGTTCGCGTGTATCGCCGCCGGTATCGCCTCGCTGTGGGGCCCGGCGCATGGCGGTGCCAATGAGGCGGTGCTAAGGATGCTGCACGAGATCGGCTCGGTCGAGAATATCCCCAACGCACTGGCGCGCGCCAAGGACAAGAACGATTCGTTCCGCCTGATGGGCTTCGGTCACCGCGTGTACAAGAACTTCGATCCGCGCTCGCGCGTGATCCAGGTGCAGGCGAAGAAGGTCCTGGAGCACCTCGGCATCAACGATCCGCTGCTCGAAGTGGCGGTCAGGCTCGAGGAGATCGCTCTGAAGGACGACTACTTTGCCGAGCGCAAGCTGTATCCGAACGTGGACTTCTACTCCGGCATCCTGCTGCGCGCGATGGGTTTCCCGACCAACATGTTCACCGCGATCTTCGCGCTCGCGCGCACGTCGGGCTGGGTGTCGCATTGGCTCGAGCTGCAACAGGACGCACACGGTATCGATCGCCCGCGCCAGTTGTATGTCGGCCACACGCTGCGTCACTACCCGGAAGTGCCGGCACGCCGCACCGGTTCGAAATAGGAAAGGAAAGTCCATGGCAGCTCGCGCGTCACGACATTCGGATAGCGAGAGCTATGGCCGCATCGGCCGTGAGGCTGGCGCGACGCCCGCGGCCGGTTCGCTCTGGCGTTGGCAGAGCAGGACCGCTCGGGATCGGCGGATGGTATTCGGCGACGGGTATCACGCGGGCAACATGACCGCCGCGTTGCGGGAGTTAATTGAACTCGGTAACTGAAATACCCGGGGTCATACCGGTAGATACAGATCGACATAGGCATTGACCGGCATGGCCTCGAGTTTCTGCTGATCCAGCGAGACCTCGAGGATCGCATCCTGTTGCGGCTTGGCAAATCGACGTGTCAGGTTGAGGCCGAATTTCTGTACCAGCAGCGGAATCCCTTGCTTGCGACGGCGCTTGTGGCCGATCGGATATTCGCAGCGGATCTCCTTCAGCTTCTTGCCGTCCCTGAATTCCACCGTGAGCGCGTTGGCGATCGAGCGTTTGTCGGGATCGTGGTAGTCGCGCGTGAACTTCCTGTTTTCGACGCAGACGATCCTGGCGCGCAGTTTGTCGATGCGCGGATCGTTCGCCACCTGGTCTTCGTAATCTTCCGCTGTCAGACGGCCGAACAGGATTGGCACCGCGACGATGTACTGGATGCAGTGATCGCGGTCGGCCGGATTACTGAGCGGTCCCTTTTTATCAATAATTCGCAGACACGCCTCGTGCGTGCGGATCGTGATCTTCTTGATGTCTTCCGGTTGCCTGCCGAGCTTTTGCATCTCGGTATGAATCTGCATCGCGCATTCGACGGCGGTCTGCGAATGGAACTCGGCCGGGAACGAGATCTTGAACAGCACGTTCTCCATTACATATGAACCGTAGCGGCGTTGGAACTTCAACGGCTTGCCCTTGAACAGCACGTCATAGAACCCCCAGGTCTTCGCGCTCAGCACCGACGGATAGCCCATCTCGCCGGTCTTCGCAATCAATGCCAGGCGCACCGCGCGGCTGGTGGCATCGCCCGCGGCCCAGGATTTGCGCGATCCCGTGTTCGGCGTATGCCGGTAGGTGCGTAGCGCCTGGCCATCGACCCACGCGAGCGAGACCGCATTGATGATCTGGTCGCGCGTCAGGCCGAGCATCTGTGCCACCACCGCGGTCGAGGCGACTTTGACCAGCACTACGTGATCGAGGCCGACCTTGTTGAACGAGTTTTCGAGCGCAATGCAGCCCTGGATCTCGTGCGCCTTGATCATCGCTGTCAGCACGTCTTTCATCAGCAGCGGTTTCTTGCCGGTGGCGACGGCGTTACGCGACAGCCAGTCGGCCACCGCGAGAATGCCACCGAGATTGTCCGACGGATGGCCCCATTCGGCGGCGAGCCAGGTGTCGTTGAAATCGAGCCAGCGAATCATGGTGCCGATGTTGAAGGCGGCCTGCACCGGGTCGAGCTGGTAGGACGTGCCCGGCACCTTCGCGCCATTGGGTAACACTGCACCCGGAACCATCGGGCCGAGCAGCTTGGCACATGCCGGATACGACAATGCCTCGAGTCCGCAGCCGAGCGTATCGATCAGGCAGTTGCGCGCGGTCTCGTACGCGAGCGGGCTTTTGATCTGGTAATTGATGACATAGTCGGCGATGTCCCCCAATACCTTGTCGGGTTTCGGACGGACATTGCTGACGTGACTGGACACGGGTTATTTCCTCTTGTCTATTGGAACGAAGGCAAGATCGTCCGGCCCGACGTAGTTGGCGCTCGGGCGGATGATTTTATTATCGATGCGCTGTTCGATGATGTGCGCCGACCAGCCGGCGGTACGTGCGATCACGAACAGCGGCGTGAACATCGGCGTCGGCACGCCCAGCAGGTGGTAGCTTACCGCCGAGAACCAGTCGAGATTGGGGAACAGGTTCTTGATCTCGCGCATCGCGGTTTCCAGACGCTCGGCGATGTTGAACAGTTTCATCTCGCCCGCCTGCTGCGACAACCGCCGCGCGACTTCCTTGATGACCTGGTTGCGTGGATCGGAGATCGTATACACCGGATGCCCGAAGCCGATGATGACTTCCTTCGCGGCCACGCGCTGGCGGATATCGGCCTCGGCCTGGTCGGGTGTGTCGTAGCGGCTCTGGATCTCGAAGGCGACTTCATTGGCGCCGCCGTGTTTCGGGCCGCGCAACGCACCGATGCCACCGACAATGGCGGAGTACATATCCGAACCGGTGCCGGCGATCACGCGCGCGGTAAAGGTCGAGGCATTGAACTCATGTTCGGCATACAGCACCAGCGAGGTATGCATCGCGCGCACCCATGCCTGACTCGGTGGGGTACCGTGCAGCAGATGCAGGAAGTGTCCGCCGATCGAATCGTCATCGGTCTCGACGTCGATGCGCTTGCCGCTGTTGCTGTAGTGGTACCAGTAAACCAGCATCGATCCGAGCGAGGCCAGCAGCCGGTCGGCGATGTCGCGCGCGCCGGGGTGATTGTGATCGTCTTTCTCCGGCAGTTCGCAGCCGAGGGCCGAAACACCGGTGCGCATCACATCCATCGGATGCGCCGATGCCGGCAGTTGTTCCAGCACCGCCTTGAGTGCCGTCGGTAGTCCGCGCAGCGCTTTGAGTTTTTTTTTATAGATCGCCAATTCCGCCCGCGTCGGCAACGACCCATGCACCAATAGATACGCGATTTCCTCGAACTCGCAGGCCTCGGCGATATCGAGGATGTCGTAGCCGCGGTAGTGCAGGTCGTTGCCGGTGCGCCCGACGGCGCACAGCGCGGTATTGCCGGCGACGACGCCGGACAAGGCCACCGATTTTTTGGGTTTAACGGTCGGCGTGGGGTCCGCGGGTTCGCTCATATCACCGATCCTTGGCGTCAGTCCAGCGCCTTGACCATGTCTTCCAGCACCTTCTTGGCATCGCCGAAGACCATCATCGTCTTGTCGAGATAGAACAGCTCGTTGTCCAATCCGGCATAGCCGGTGGCCATGGAGCGCTTGTTGACGATGATGCTGCGCGCCTTGTAGGTCTCGAGGATTGGCATGCCGAAGATCGGGCTGCCCGGTGTCTTGGCCGCCGGGTTGGTGACGTCATTGGCGCCGAGCACGAGCACGACATCGGTGGACTGGAAATCATTATTGATGTCCTCCATTTCGAATACCTGCTCGTACGGAATCTCGGCTTCGGCCAGCAGCACGTTCATGTGTCCCGGCATGCGCCCCGCCACGGGATGGATCGCGTAACGCACGTTGACGCCTTTCTCGCCGAGTTTGTGCGCCAGTTCCTTCAGCGCGTGTTGCGCGCGCGATACCGCCAGGCCATAGCCGGGCACGATGATCACCGATTCGGCATTGGCCAACAGGAACGCCGCATCATCGGCGCTGCCGCTGCGCGTCGCGCGTTGTTTGCCATCGCCGGCGGCAGCGCTCGTGGTCTGGCCGAATCCGCCGAGGAGCACATTGATGAACGAGCGGTTCATAGCCTTGCACATGATGTAGGACAGGATCGCACCGCTTGAGCCTACCAGCGAACCGGACACGATCAGCATCGAGTTGTTGAGCGAGAAGCCGATTCCGGCCGCGGCCCAGCCGGAATAGCTGTTCAACATTGAGATCACCACCGGCATGTCGGCGCCGCCGATGGGGATGATGATCAACACGCCGATCACGAACGCCAGCGCCACCATCGCGAGAAACGCCAGCCATTGTTGCGTGGCGAAGAACCCGATCCCAAAGCCGAGCATCGCCAGTAGCAGGAGGAGGTTGAGCCAGTGCTGGCCCTTGAATACGATCGGGGCGCTGCGAAAGCGTCCGGAAAGTTTGCCGAAGGCAATCACCGAACCGGAGAACGTAATCGCGCCGACGAAACTGCCGATGAACAGTTCGAGCCGGTTTCCAACCGGGATCACCGTGCCACGCCGGGCAATGCCAAAGGCCCAAGGTTCGGCGACCGCGACAATGGCGATCAGTACCGCGGCCAGACCGACCAGCGAATGCATCGCCGCGACCAGCTCCGGCATCTTGGTCATCTGCACGCGTCGCGCAATGAGTGCGCCGACACCGCCGCCGATGGCGACGCCGATTCCGATCAGACCGAGACCGGTCCCATTGTCGCTACGGAGTTTGAAGATCAGCGCCGCCGTGGTAATGACCGCGAGCGCCATACCGACCATGCCGAAAAGATTGCCGCGCAAGGCCGTGGTCGGATGCGACAGCCCCTTGAGCGCCTGAATGAAACAGATGGACGCGACCAGATAGAGCAGGGTGACGACGTCCATGCTCATTGGCCGCTCTCCCGAGTATGCGAACTCGCGCCGCGCGCGCTCGGCTCGCCTGCCTCTCCCGCTTGCGGGGGAGGGAGTGAGGGTGAGGGTTTCCTCTCCTTTTTCCTGAACATATCCAGCATGCGCTGCGTGACCAGGAATCCGCCGAATACATTGACCGCCGCCAGTGTCACCGCCAGCACACCCATGGTTTTGCCGAGCATGCCGTCGGTTGAGCCGGCGGCGAGCATCGCGCCGACGATGATGATGGCCGAGATCGCGTTGGTCACGGCCATCAGCGGCGTATGCAGTGCCGGTGTGACGGTCCATACCACGTGATAGCCGACGTAGATCGCGAGCACGAAGATCACGAGATTGAGAATGGTGGGATTGATCTGGTCCATGGGTATTCCTTATTTCTTTGTCACCTGGCCGTCTTTGCACACCAGTGTCGCGGCAACGATTTCATCCTCGAGGTTGAGGTTGAAGCCGCCATCCTTGTTGACGATCAGTTTGAAGAAATCGAACAGGTTACGCGCATACAGCGCCGAGGCATCGGCCGCGACCAGCGCCGGCAGGTTGGTCTCGCCGATCAACGTCACGCCGTGTTTGACGACCGTCTTGCCGGCCTCGGACAACGGGCAGTTGCCGCCTTGTTCGACCGCCATATCCACGATCACCGAACCCGGCTTCATGGACTTTACCATCGCCTCGGTGATCAGCACCGGTGCCTTGCGGCCGGGGATGAGCGCGGTCGAGATCACGATATCTGCCTGCTTGATGCGTTCAGCCACCAGCTCGGATTGGCGGCGCATCCACTCGGCTGGCATCGGGCGCGCGTAGCCGCCGATGCCTTGTGCAATCACGCGCTCCTCGTCGGTAACGAAGGGCACGTCCAGGAATTTGGCGCCGAGCGATTCCACTTGTTCCTTCACCGCCGGGCGCACATCCGAGGCTTCGATCACCGCCCCTAGGCGTTTGGCGGTGGCGATTGCCTGCAGGCCAGCGACGCCGGCACCCAACACCATTACCCGCGCGGCCTTCACGGTGCCAGCCGCGGTCATCAACATCGGCATGAAGCGTTGATAGATGTTGGCCGCCAACACCACCGCCTTGTAGCCGGCGATGTTGGCCTGCGACGACAGCACGTCAAGACTCTGCGCGCGGGTAATGCGCGGCGCGGCTTCGAGTGCAAACGCGATAACGCCGCGCGCGGCGAGTTTCGTGAGTCCGTCGAGATCGAATGGATTGAGCATGCCGATTACAATCTGACCTGACCTTAACAACGGTAATTCATCCGTACCGGGGCCGCGCACTCTTAATATGATTTCCGCTTGACCATATACGTCGGCCGCGGCCGAGACCACGCTGGCGCCGGCTTGTGAAAACGCCTCATCCGTGATGCTGGCGCCGATGCCAGCTCCCGATTGCACGACGACTTGGTGGCTTCCTCCCGCCGCCAGTTTCTTTACGGTCTCGGGTGTAGCGGCGACACACTTTTCTCCCGGCCGGGTTTCCGTCGGGACACCGATTCTCATCACTTTCTCCTTAAAAAGGTAACGCGCAGTAACTGGGCTCGACCCTGGGCAGTGACCGATTTTTCGCTGAGGGTCGGGATTGCGAGCGCTCGATAAACTAGGCGAGTCTCCCTTTGGAGTCAACGCGCGTAGTGTCGTCAGGGGCGATTGCGATGGATGATGCAGTGAGTCGATGTGCCAGAAGATTTTAATTTGGAATTAACCGTGGCGCGTATGCCGTTGCACATACGCTTGCATGATCGCCAACCTCAGTTGTGCCAGAAGTAGGATTCTGGCGTCGCCAAATACTGGCGACATCCCTATCTACTGGGGTTGCTAAACTGTTTAAGTTTCTGGGGAAACGCGGGTCGTGAAACATGCGCAATTCCACCGACACTAAAGTGGCCCTCTTAAGCGGGACGAATCGCTACAAAATGAGATCATTCCTTCCTCCGATTTTTTATATTATTTAAGATATTGATAAATAAAGAAAATGTTATTTCAACATCTTTTATTAGTTTCGTTCGAAGTCTAGCCTGTCTTGATTAATCAACAGAAGAATGTCATTTTCGCGACAGTTGCACGCTGGGTTATCGCGTAGCGTCTGTCGTGAAGTTGCAATTTGCTGTTACTGTTCTGCAACAGATATATCCTTCATTAGGAGACGGAAATGAATAAGAAGCTTTTAACTGCAGTGGTTGGCGCCGCCTTGGCGGTTCCGACGCTGTCGTTTGCTGATTCGGCAAACGTAAACATCTCCGGCTTTTTCAGAGTCGCTGTTAGCCAGTATAAGATTTCGCAGGGTAATGCGGCGACTGCTGTTGCTGGCGGCTACCACGCTGAAACCCGCGTTGACGACGGTCTTTCCGGATTCATCCTGTCGGGTGACGAAGATCTGGGCGGCGGTACAAAGGCCTGGTTCCAGGTCGAAACCCGCTTTGCTCCGGACTCCGGTACCGCCAGCCCGCTGACAGGTCTGGCGTACGGCAACACCGGCGTGGGTTTGAAGGGTGGCTTCGGTAAGCTGACCATCGGCCGCTGGAACCTCCATTTCTGGGACTTCATAGAATCCGGTATCGAACCGCTCCGCGCCAGCACGCTCGTCGGTATGACAAGTATCGGCCTGATGTCGGAAGTCGGTGGCTCGAACTCGGCCGTGATCGGTGTTTCCAGCCGTTATATCGCGGTGGGTACACGTACCGACAACTTGGTCATGTGGGACAGCCCGAACTGGGGCGGTCTGGACGCGCGTCTTGCGTACTCGCAGAACGCCAAGGGTGCTGAAGGTTCCGGCCGTGGCGCCGATGGCAGCAAGGACGGCGCGATGAATGCCCGCGTGCGTTTCTCGGCTGCTGGCGTGTCCGTGGGCGCCAGCTACTGGGATTGGAAAGCTGAAGGTACCACTGCGGTCAACGATCAAAAATCGATCCGCGCTTGGGTTGGCTATGCGTTCCCGTTTGGTTTGAAAGTCGCCTTGGGCTATGACAATTCTCAGATTCGTCTCCTTAACGAAGGCGACGCATTCACGAAGCGTTCGGCCTGGATGGTTCCGGTCAGCTACACCTTTGGCAACGAAGTCATCTTCGCGACCTACGCCAAGGCGAACAAGCTGAGTGGACCGAATGCCGGCGCGACGACTGACGATACCGGCGCTAATCAGGTCACGGTTGGCTGGGATCACGCCCTGTCCAAGCGTACCAAGGTTGGCCTGTCGTGGACGCGGATCGACAACGACAAGAACGCGTTCTACAACGGTTATGGACCGCATGTTGGTGCTGCAGCGGCCCCGATTGCCGGAACCGCGGCTCAGGCTGGTGAATCAGCCACGCAGCTCATGTTCGGTATGATGCATTCGTTCTAAGCGACTTAGTTACTTAATAATCCCTGGTAGTTCAGGGTAGAAAGTACGATGGCGCAAGCCATATTTACGAGGGGCCCGAAAGGGCCCCTCTTTTTATTTTTAGCCAGTCTGTAGCCGGCTTCCGACATGTCCGTGACCCGGCATTTCTGGTTCTCGGCAATGTTATGATGCGAGCGTTTACAGGCATTCGGCTGACAAGGATCGTCGGAGCAGAAAAATGATCGAGCGCGTCATCCTGATCCTGATCCTCGTGGCGGTTCTTTTTAGCGCCGGTGTTTATGTCGGCAAGTCGATGGGCGCACGTGAACACGCCGAAGGCGAAGTAGAACGAATCCGCGCAGACACCCGGATCGTGGACAAGCTTCGTGTTGAGGACAATAAACGAGAGGTAATCTATCGTGACCGCAGCAAGGTTATCCGCGAGATGGTGGACGACTGCCTGTCTCAGCCTATTGCCGGCCCTGTTCTTGATCAGCTGCGCAACGCCACCGTCGGCACAGCTGCGCGATCCGCGTCTTACTGAAGACTGTCAGCAACCGGCCCTGCGCGGCGCAACCTATCAGGACCTGGCCATTCTGGCGCTGGAACAGGCCCGCAGTCTGGACGAATGCAGCGCCAGAATGAAGGCCCTGCGCCAGCCATAGGGCAGTCAATGCGACTGTGTGTACTGGTACACGCGCAGCGCAGCTAGGGAATTCCACGTGCAGCGACTGTTCTTCGCCTTGTGGCCGGCGCCCGCGCTGCAGCGACAACTGCACGCGCTGGTCGATCCGCTGCTGCCGCAAACCAAAGGCGGCCGGCGTCTTGCGGTGGAGAATCTTCATTTGACGCTCGCCTTTCTCGGTGCGGTGGATGCCGCCAAGCGCCCATGTATCGAACAACGCGCAAATGAAATTCGCGCAGCGCCATTTCAGCTGTTAATCGACCGTCTCGTGTTTGTTAAGCGCAAGGGAATCTTGTGGGCTGCGCCGTCACACCCGGTGCCGGCGCTGCTAGATCTCGTCAGGGCACTCCAGGATGCGCAGGCGGCTTGTGGGTTGCCCCGAGAGAGTCGCGAATACCAGACTCACATCACGTTGATGCGCGATTTGCGCCACTGTCCGCCGGCACTCGTATCGATACCGGTGGTCTGGTCGGTGCAGCAATTTGCGCTGGTGCAGTCGCGCACCGAAGTCCAGGGCGCGCGTTATGACGTGTTGCGGACGTGGGAGCTATGACACTAACGGTCGTGGGCTAAATGGGCGCGCGACCGCCGTCGCCGGTGACACCGATAAGTCGAGGGGCATACGGCTCGTTCACGCGTACGGTTTTCTGCGTGCGCAGATATTTAGCCACCACGTCCCAGACCGGTTTACGCTCTGCCGATGGGGGCTTGTTGTTGGCCCAGCTGGCGACTTTGTAGGCCTTGTTCGGATCGAGTGGTTGCCCGCCGAATTCGAGATCCTGAATGCGATTGCCGATGGTCTGGGTGAGATCGAGCGTATAGCGCAGGCCGGCGACGCGTACCATGTCGCCGCCTTGCTGGTAATAAGGATCCGGATTGAACAGATTGTCGGCGATGTCCTCAAGAAAATCCTTGATCTGGGTACCGGACATTTCGCTGAGCCCGACGCCTGGATAAGTGATCGCGGTCTGGTCATACACGTGCTCGAGCGTGATTGTCTCGCCCGGCAACAGCGTCGGTCCCCAGCGAAAGCCGGGTGAAAACGCAATCTGCGCGTCCTGCGTTGCGAGCAGGGCCTGCAGGATAACCTCGTCGAAGCTGCCGTTAAAGTTGCCGCGTCGGTACAGCAGGCTTTCAGTGACCGCCAGTTTCTGTTCCAGTTTCTGCTTGAATGGGGCACGCGCTTTTTCGATATAGCTCGTCATTTCATAATCGGCTGCGATCAGGTTGGCGAACACCGGCAACAGGCGATAGCGAATATCGCGCACACGGCCGTGTTTTACCTCAAGGTCGACAACTGACAGAAATTTGGTGTGCGAGCCGGAATGCGTGACGACTGTTTTACCGCTGCCGTTCTTCACAATCGAAGGCAGCGGGGCAGCGTCGTGCGTATGGCCGCCGAGAATCACGTCGATGCCAGTCACGCGCGAGGCAAGCTTGAGATCGACGTCGGTGCCGTTGTGCGACAACAGCACGACCACAAGCGCGCCTTTCTTGCGGACTTCATTGACGAGCTTCTGTAGTTCTTCTTCCCGGATACCAAACGACCAGTTCGCGAACGCATAATGGTTGTTGGCAATCGGCGTGTACGGATAGGCCTGCCCGATGATCGCCACCGGAATCCGGTTCACTTCGCGGATGACGTAGGGCGGAAACACGCGCTCTTCGCCAAAGCTGGTGTCGAACACGTTTTGGGCCACGAAATCGATTCGACCGCGCAGTTCGTTTTCGATCGCTTGCTTCACGCGTGCCGCGCCGTAGGTGAACTCCCAGTGCCCGGTCATCACATCCACGCCCAGTATCTTGCAGGCACCGATCATGTCGGCGCCGCGCGTCCACAGCGATGTTGCCGAACCTTGCCAGGTATCGCCGCCATCCAGCAGCAGTGTCCGGCCAGGACGGCTCGCGCGCAGGTTCTTGATCAATGTGGCGAGTTGGGCGAAACCGCCGATCTTGCCATAGCGGCGCGCGGCGTCGATGAAATCCAGATGCGTGAACGCATAGGCTTCAATCGAATCCGGCGCGAGCCTGAAGTGTTGCCGCAGCGCATCGCCCACCAGATGGGGAACCTCGTTACGGCCGGCGCCGGTGCCGATGTTGATCGACGGTTCGCGGTAATAGACCGGTCGCAGTTGCGCATGACAGTCGGTGAAATGCAGCAGCGTGAGATTACCGAAAGGAGCGACATCATAGAGACTGCCAGCCGAGGCCGTGCCGATGACAGGACGACCCTGGTCGCAGGCGTTCAGGCCGATGCCAGCGGCGGCCACGGCCAGCATCTCGAGAAATTCGCGTCGTGACAGACTCATGGATCAATTCCCGCCCGGGCGGGATGAAAAAAATGGAAAGGCTAGTTGCGCATCGCGGGCGCGCGCAACGGCAGTCCGCTGCTAATGACCTTTTCGTAGAGTTCGATGTGATTGTAGATTTCGGACCCGTACTTCGGCGGCTTGGCGCGCATCTGCGACAGACAGGTGAGATAGCGGAAGTGCAGGGTATCGATTCGTCCCCACTCCAACCGTTGCGCGGGCCAGGCGGCAGTGTGACCGAGGGCCGCCGAGAGCGGCTGGTTGCCGCCGAGATTCTTGCCAGAGAGTTCTATATGGCAACTGGCGCAGGCGAAATTCCATTGCCCGCGGCGCGACCACCAGAATCGCTTTCCTTCTTCGTAGGCCTTGAGCGCATCGGGGTTGGAAAAATCCACGTCCGGTTTGATCGACTGGCCATACGAGAGCGCATAGAAATAAGCCGTAAGTTCGGCGAGTTGCACGCGTGCCGGCTGATCACGTTCGAGATCGGCCGTGAGAAACTTGAACTCGGCGCCATTACGTTTGGCGCAATCGATCAAATCCATCTCGGCGGTGCGGACGCGTTTGCTCGCCGGGTCCCAGTACGGGTAGCCCTGGGCGATATTTTTTCCGCCATTCTTGAAACAGACGGAAAATTTTTTGCCATTCTTGAACGGCGTCTCCCACAGTTTCTTGCCGTTGGCCAGCCCGATTTCGTAAGGAGGCAGGTTTTCAAACGTGAGCCATTGTTCGCGGTATTCTTCGAAACCCGGCAGCGCGTATAGACCGTTGGCATATTCTTCGAAGGCCACTGCCGGATAGCGCTTCTTGAAAAATTCACGGGACTGTTTGATATCGGCGGCCGGATCGGCGTGGATCGCCGGTGCGCTGACCAACCCGGACGCTGTCACAAGGACCAGGAAGATCAGTTTATTCCGCATGGGGTTGTCTCGTAGTTACCTGTTGGGTTAACGCGTTCTGCTTTTCAGGCACCTTCGCCAATAACGATTTCCGCTTCATCTTTCTCGCCCAGATTGTCGCTCCAGATGACTTTGACCTTGTCGCCGCGCCTGGTCTTGACACGAATGCTGATCAGTGGGTCCTTCGAAACCGCAATGCCGGTATCGGCCACGGCTACTTCTTTGCCGTTCAGGAAGAAAGTCATTTTCTGGATGTAGTGGGCTGGAATTTTTTCCTTGGTTTGCGGGTTGGCGCGCAGGCCGGTTTCCATCGGGTGCGTCGCCAGCACAAAGACGTCGGTCATACCCTCGTCCGTGGTCTTGGCTCGAATGCGTGTGCGTTTGTCCGCCATGATGGTTCGTGTCCGGTTTAGCCGCCGCAACCGCCGACGGTGACCTTGATGTTCTGTTTGGCGCTGTAAAGTTTTCCCTGTGACTTGACCACGGCATAGACGTCAGAAGTCTGGGCCATTTTCATGCGCAAGGACAGGTACGGCAGTGCGCCGCTGAAATTCATCGCCACAATCAGCGGATGTTCGTTTTTCTCTACCAGTATCGCCACCGTGCTTACATTCGGCAGGTCGGCAAAAACCGCACAATGCACGGTGGCGCCATTTTCTGCCTGATAGGGTGCGGTGATCTTGATCGAGGCCGAGGGTGTAATCTGTGAAGTACCAAAGAGATTTTGCAGCGTCTCATCGATCTTGTGCGCTTCAAATGCCGTCTTCGGCCACTCCGCGGCCAACGCGTGCAGTGGTTTCAGCACACCGGTGCCTAACCAGGCGGCGACGGCGACAACGCTGCCTTTGAGAAAGGTGCGACGGGCGCGAGCGACGCGGCGAGTTGCTTGCGTCAAAGCGTCGCCAGCCATTCGGTGACCTTGTCGATTTCTTCCGGCGTCAGAATTTCATGCCGACCGTACGGCGGCATGATCGACCGCGGATTCGACTTTGTCGGGTCCTGAAGTTGCGCGCGTAGACGTGCCTTGTCCGGAAAGCGTTGATTCATTCCTACCAGCGGTGGTGCGATGTTGCCGGAGGTGATTCCGGCAACGTAGTGACAGGCCTGGCAATTACCTTTAGCCCGGGAAATGGCAATACACCCGCCTTGGGTTACCGTGTCTTTCGGAGGATTGGCGCTGTCATTGCACAGCTTGGGATCCGGGGCCTGGCCGGCGGCTTGCGCAGCGGAAATCGTGGCCAAACCGGCAACCGCTACCGCGACGCAGATGCCTGAAGCAAAGGATAAAAACGTCTTGCGCATGCGTCCCTGTCGGTGGTTCCCAGCATTATTCAGAATACCCCAATCGATGCGAATGACAAGCCTCGGCATGCAACAGCGTGATCTTTCGCGCCGGTATTGGTGAACTTCTTAAACCGTGCCGGCTACGGCTACCCGGGACTAGCGTTTGGCAGCCCCGGACCGCGCCGGCGCAACAAAGCCGGACGGGTCGCTGCATTTCTGCGAATCCCCGCGTAAGTCACGCGTGCCGGGTCGAGTGCTTGGCGCTGACGCCGTGCTGTTATCCTTGCCGCCCTCCTTGGGATCGAACAGTGCCATTTCATCGCGAATCGCGCCGATGCGGGCTTCGATGCTCGAGGCCTGATAAAAATTGTCACAGGCATAGCGCAGCGCAAGTCGCAGTTGTTCCATCGCGGCGGTGGGATTTCCATTCAGATAATAATGTTCTGCCATGGCCTTGTGCGCATCGAGTGGGTGGCCGCTGTCACCGGCCGCCTGTGCCAGCAACCGATAGAGATCGGGATCGTCCGGCGTCTGTCGCACCGCCGTCTTCAAGAGCTCATAGGCCGGCTGGTTTTGTCCGGTCTGGACCAAGGCGTCGGCGTAATAGCGCAGCAACGCCAGATGATTCGGCGTGGCTTTATAAGATTGGGCGTAAATGGCGAGCGCTTGCTGCGGTTGACCGGCGGCAAGCTCAATTTGCGCCTGCAGCACGTGGTAGTAAACCCGACTTGGCCGATGCGCGATCAGCTTTTGCACCTCGGTGCGCGCGGCGGAAAATTCGTGGTTGCGCAATAACGCCAATGCATAACCATAGCGTTCCGCATACACGTCACGGTACTTTCCTTGTTCCAGGTTGCTTCGGAAGCCGCGCACCAGTTCGGCGCTGTCACCGCTGCTCGCGCGCAGCTTGGCGTGTACGTGCAGATAATCATCGCTGTCGTGCGATACGCGCCGTGGCAGCCGCTCGGCGCGATTGCGCGCATCGGCGATGCGACTGGTCGTTACCGGATGGGTGCGTAAAAACTCGGGCAGGTTAGTTTCGTTGGCGCGGTTCAGTGTTTGCATGCGCTCAAAAAATGCCGGCATCGCCTGCGGGTCGAAACCGGCGCGCGCCAAGGTGGTCATGCCGAGACGGTCTGCTTCCTCTTCATATGCGCGCGTGAAGTTGATGCCGCGTTGGGCGACCGTGGCGGTGGTGATCGCAATACCGGCCTCCGCACCCTGACCATGACCGGAGCCGGCGAGCAGGATGGAGGCCAGCAGCGCTGCCATGGCCGGCAGGCTCACGCGCTGGGACTCCGCAATCAGGCGCGGAATATGCCGTTGCGCAATATGCGTGGTTTCGTGCGCCAGCACCGAGGCGAGTTCGGCTTCGTTCTGGGTGGCTAATACCAGGCCGGTATTCACACCCACGAAGCCACCCGGGACGGCGAAGGCATTGATGGCAGAATCATTCACCATGAAGAAACGGAAATCCTTATTCGGCGTATCGGCCTGTGCCACCAGCCGCTGTCCGAGCGATTGCAGGTATTCGTTTAATTCCGGATCGTCCGCGAACGCAAGCGATTGACGCGCATGGCGCATGAAGTCTTCGCCCAGACGTCGCTCCTGCGCCGGCGAGATGACGGTCGCCGATTCATCGCCGAGATCGGGTAGATTGATGTTATCGGCGCGCACCGGCACTACGCCGTGGGTCAATAACGTCAAGACGATCAGCAAACGCGGTAAAAGATCTCGATACATGGTGTCAGGGATTGGACCGGGGTTATTCGCGGAAGCTCAGTTATTTTTTATAAAAAACGTCAGGGCCCGCAAAACGCTGACATTTTAACGCCGGTTCGTTATATACAGTCTCCGGCTTCTAAGCGACTGACGCCAGCATATCAAAAAGTACTAATATTTGATTTATGTTCGATTCTGATACAGCAAATGACAGCCGATATTGAACTCGATGCCCGTGGCCTGACGTGCCCGCTGCCATTGCTGCGCGCCAAGAAGGCGCTCAATGCGATGAGTAGTGGACAGGTGCTGCGGGTTGTGGCCACGGATCCGGGCTCGGCGCAGGATTTCAGGGTATTCGCGCAGCGAGCGGGGCATGCGCTGCTGGGGCTTACCGAAACCGCCGGGGAATACACGATTGTGATTCAGAAAGGATAACGCCTCTGGCGTTGACAATGCCCCGGCGACTGCTTCAATTAGAAAAGCGCTTTAGCCATAAATTTCCCGATAAAACACGCCGATGACCGATCACTCTACGCCGAATACCGCTGCCGCTTCCATGTCTGCCCCTGAATCGAGTTCCGCGCCACAAGCCACGATCGGCGCGACCACCGACCCGCTCAAACTGCTGGGTCAGGTGCTGATGCACGCAGTCAAGGTTGGCGCCTCGGATATCCATCTGCGCACGCGTAATCATCCAATCCTGCGCGTGGACGGCGCGTTACGCGCGCTGCGCGAGATTCCGCCGCTGCCGCCGGAGTTCATGGAGCGGTTATCGCGCACGATGATGTCGGCGCGGCTGCAGGACCTGTTCGAGAAGCACCACCAGGTCGACCTGTCGATCGGTTTCAAGGACATCGGGCGCGTGCGCGCGAACCTGTTCTACCAGCGCGGTTCCATCGGCATGGTGCTGCGCGTCATCAATACCAATATTCCGACGCCGCAGGAGCTGCATCTGCCCGCTATCGTCGCCGATCTGATGAAACTCGAACGGGGACTGGTGCTCATCACCGGCGCCACCGGTTCCGGCAAGTCCACGACGCTGGCCTCGATCATCAACCAGATCAATCACACGCGCAGCGATCACATCATCACGATCGAAGATCCGATCGAATTCCTGTTTACCGAAAAGAAATCGATCATCACCCAGCGCGAAGTCGGTATCGATACCAACACCTTTGCGGAAGCGCTGCGCGCCGCGTTGCGCGAGGATCCGGATGTGATTCTTCTCGGCGAAATGCGCGATCCGGAAACCATCGAAACTGCGATGGTTGCCGCGGAAACCGGGCATCTGGTGTTTTCAACGGTACACTCGACGGCCGCGGCCGAAACGGTGTCGCGCATCATTACGACCTTTCCCGCGGAGGCGCAGCCCGCGATCCGCGCCAAGCTGGCGCAGAATCTGCGCGCGGTGGTGTCGCAGCGGCTGTTACCGCACAAGACCGGTAACGGACGTATCGTTGCCTGCGAGATGATGTCGGTGTCGCAACTGGCGGGGGAGCTGATCCTCGATCCGCTCAAAATCAAGGATCTCTCGGACCTGATCAAGAAGGGCGTGGTCGCCGACGGCATGATGAGCTTCGACCAGTCGCTCTTTATCCTGGTGCGTCAGGGCGACATTGATGAAGAGACTGCGCTTTACTATGCAACCAGTCCGACCGACCTCAAGCTCAAGCTCGAAGGGTATTAGCCGCACGCTTCAAAAGCGTAATATGCCGGTTCGACGTTATTGCCTTGCTGTTGCCATCGTCGTGTTTGCGATTCCCGCTGTCGCAACCCCGCAAGAACATTTTCCCGATACCTCGCAAGTCGCGCACATGATCGTCAGCGGCACCAATGACCTGCGCCAGCAACAAGGCCAAAGCAAAGTTCAGGACAATGGGCAGCTTACGGAAGCGGCGCGCGAATTTGCGCTATTCCTCAGTCGCAGCGAGATGATCAGTCATACCGCCGATGGCCGCCAGCCGGACGAGCGCGCCAAACAGCATGGCTACGACTACTGTCTGGTGTCCGAAAATATCGCGTACCAATACAGCTCGGAAGGCTTCAGCGCCGATCAATTGGCGCGCGAACTTGTGCAAGGCTGGGAGCGTTCACCCGGTCACCGAAAGAATATGCATCATCCCGACGTGACCGAGATCGGTGTCGCGGTCGCGCACAATGCGCACAGCGGCAATTATTACGCGGTACAGATGTTCGGTCGCCCGCAATCGGCATCCATGGCATTCGAGATCGGCAACAGATCGGGAGTTGTCATTTCCTATGCATTCAGTGGGCGGTCGTATTCGCTGGAGCCGAGTTATTCCCGAACCCATCGGGAGTGTGGGGCGGTGCAGCTGGAGGTTCAATGGCCGGGCGAGCCGGCGCCGCTGACGGTGGCGGCGCGCAACGGAGATCGCTATACCGTTGTTCGGGATGGGGCAGGGAAGTTCGAGATCAAAAAGGAGTAGCGCCGCGTTGACGCGCGGTGCTACCGCCTACAAGGCTTCCGCCGCGTAATCTGCCAGACGCGAGCGCTCGCCGCGCTGCAGCGTGATATGCCCGCTGTGTTCCCAATGTTTGAAGCGATCCACGACGTACGTCAATCCGGATGTCGTTTCCGTCAGATACGGCGTATCGATCTGCGCGATATTGCCGAGGCAGACGATCTTGCTGCCGGGGCCGGCGCGCGTGATGAGCGTTTTCATCTGGTGCGACGACAGGTTCTGCGCCTCGTCGATGATGAGGAACTTTTTCAGGAATGTGCGTCCGCGCATGAAGTTAAGCGACTTGATGCGGATGCGCTGGCGCAGGAAATCATGGGTCGCCGCACGCCCCCAGGCACCGTGTTCCTGGGTCGCATTTTCCTGCAGCACGTCGAGGTTGTCTTCGAGTGCGCCCATCCACGGGCCCATTTTTTCTTCTTCGGTGCCGGGGAGGAAGCCGATGTCCTCGCCGACCGGCACGGTCATGCGCGTCATGATGATCTCGCTGTAGCGGCGTGCCTCGAGTGTTTGCGTGAGTGCTGCAGCGAGCGTGAGCAGCGTCTTGCCGGTGCCGGCCTGGCCGAGCAGGCTGACGAAATCGATTTCCGGGTCCATCAGCAGGTTGAGCGCGAAGTTCTGCTCGCGGTTGCGCGCGTTGAGGCCCCAGACCTTGTGGCGCTCAGAGGTGAAGTCTTTCACCACCTCGATGACCGCGCCGTTTTCCTCAATGCGACGCACGATCGCCTGAAACGGTGGTTCGTCGCTGGTCTGGAGAAACTGGTTCGGCAACCAGGTATGCGCCCGCGGGCCCTTCAGGCGATAGAAGGTCCGGCCTTCTTCCTTCCATGATTCCATTTCCTTGCTGTGCTTTTCCCAGAAGTCCGCGTCGAGCTTGTCCACGCCGCTGTAGAGCAGATTGGCATCATCGAGGACCTGGTCGTTGGTGTAGTCCTCGGCGCGTATGCCGAGCACGTGCGCCTTGATGCGCAGATTGATGTCCTTGGTAACAAGGATCGCCTGGCGCTCGGGATGGCTCTTGCCGAGATCGAGGGTTACGCCAAGCAGCACGTTGTCGGCGCTTTCGAGGCTCATGCCATCCGGCAGCGACGAGCGTACGGCTTCCATGTGGAAATACAGATGCCCGGTCTCGATCTCGGGCGCGAATGACGGCAGTTTTACCCCGTGACTGATGTTGCCATTGGCCTTCTCGACGAAACCATCCAGCAGGCGACTCACCTGGCGCACATTGCGTGCGACCTCCGACATGCCGACCTTGACGCGATCGAGCTCTTCCAGCACCACGATCGGAATGACAACGTCGTGCTCCTGGAAGCGCAGAATCGCGGTCGGATCGTGAATCAGGACGTTGGTGTCGAGTACGAATATCTTTCGTTTTTCAGTCATCTCATGAAACCGTCGAGTTGCCCGTTCGTGTTGAGTATCAATCTACAGCTTGTTCAACTCGTTTAATATCTCGTCGGCGTGGCCGGCGACCTGTACGCCGCGAAACTCCTTGCGCAGCCGACCCGCCTTGTCGAAGATGAACGTCGAGCGATCGATACCCATGTATTCTTTGCCGTACAGCGATTTTTTCTTGATCACGCCGAAGGTCCGACAGAGTTTTTCATCGGGATCGGCCACCAGTTCGAACGGGAAGCCGAATTTTGATTTGAATTTCTCGTGCGAACCGAGAGAGTCGCGCGATACACCCAACACCACGGTATCGCGGCGCTGAAATTCCGGAAAGCGATCGCGAATCTCGCAGCCTTCGTTAGTGCAGCCCGGCGTGTCGTCTTTGGGATAGAAATACAACACCACGTTCTTGCCTTTCAGGTTCGATAGCCGCAAGCGGCCGCCGTTGGTGGTCTCGATTTCGATCTCGGGCAACGCCTGGGGAGTAGCGGTCACCGCCATAGGTATGAGGCGAGGTAATTTCGGCTGGATTGGGTTGGCACCGATTTTCGCTTTCGTCCTCATTTTTACTTTGGTCGTCTTGCCGGCGACAGCACGCTTCTTGGTTTTTACCCTGGTGCTTGCGCCAGTCGTGGATTTTTTTCTCTTATTGGCGTTAGTGCGCGCTTTTTTCTTGGCCATTGGTAATTTCTCTTATTAGGTATAGTGGTTGTTATTCGTGCACCTTGATAATTACGTCGGTCGTAATGTTACAAAAATGTGGCGTATTTGCACTTTGGCTGTGTAACGATGACCGTTTTGAGTGCAAATGCACATAGCGTGATTATTTAGTGCACAGACTTTTTTGAATTGATTTTTCAGACTAGAGGTATTGGGATTGGAACGATTTTTCCCATTCGACCCCCTCTAGTATTTTGTGATTGAGAATAATATAAATAGGATCATAGCGAAGAGGGAAATATACGTCAGTACATTTATTCGGGCATTCGAATAAAAAAACTCAACTCCGAAGTATTGAGTAGAGCACTGGAGGCGGTATATGGAGCATCGCTGGAGTTTACGCAAACCCGTGATGGGGAACGTGGTGGTGGAAAGTCCGCGGCTGGGTAAAGTTCGCGCGACGTTGCTGGATATCAGTCTCGGCGGCTTGTTGGTCGACACGGACTCCGTCACGCTTCCGCTTAATGCCCCGGTGTCGGTCGCCTTCACTCTGATTCCCAATGATCACCGTGGCGATTACCGGCTGCAGGCGATGACCGTACGTCAGTTTCAGGGTGCGGCGGGCTTGATGTTTCAGGATCTCGACATCGAAACAATCCGCGCATTGCGCAAGCTGTTATACAGTAGCGATAGCGCGCCGGATGACACGCGCAGTTCACGCGCTGCGTAATGGCGCCGTCCGTTGGAATAATTTCCCCGCCGTCGTAGCAAGCAGGAATGCGTGATCGAATAACCAAGGAGACGTAACGATGGCCAAATCAAAAGCAAAGACCCACGCCGCCGCTGCCGGCAGCGTCCAGATTTCCGAACAGGCGATCTCGCGCGAGCAGCGCGAGCGCATGATTGCCGAGGCCGCTTATTTCCATGCGTTGCAGCGCGGGTTCAGCGGCGGCAGCCCGGAAGACGACTGGTTGCAGGCGGAAGCTGAAATTAATCGGATGATTCCGAGCGCGCGTCAGCAAAAGCGGGAACTGGCGGCGTACAAAAATCTGCGTGAGTTGCTTGAGAAAACGCTTTATCAGGTGCGCGACACGATCAGTGCCGACACCATTCGCCATGCGCTCGAACAGGCGCGCATTCAGCTCAAAAACCTTGAGGAGTACAGCGCCGATACTGTTGATCGCGTCGCCGCCAGTGTGGAAAAAGATATGATTCATGCCGCGCAACGGATCGGCACTCGCTGGGAAGGATTTTCGGAAAAGACTGCCGACCTGTTTCAGGTATGGCGTAACCATAGTCGCGAATTTCTCGCCAGTGCGACGCCGGCACTGAGTGAATGGTTGCGCCAGGCGACCAGTGGTGTCACTACCGGTATCTATCGGACTGGTGATATGACTGCCGCCGGCACTTTGCAATGCGCGGCTTGCGGTGAGCAGGTGGTTCTTACTACCGATGCCCATCTTCCACCTTGCGCCAAATGTCGCGGTATTGAATTCCGACGGGCGTAGTACGACGGGCGAACCGTGACTGTGGAAAATATTTTTTGAGTTATACCCTTGCTGATTCAAGGGTCGATACGCATTATTTAGTTTTTTGCTGGAGATAAAAGGGTTTTTCCAAAGCTTACTCAAGTAGGAGAAATTTAGAATGATTCTTTCATGGCAGTATCGCCGCTGTTAACGAGTTAGCGGCGGCATTAATATAATTCGATTCCGGCTGGTCCGGGACACCTTCCAGTAGAGAAGGCATGAATTCCGATTCGACGGGTGGGGTTCATGGAGGTAGTGTATGGAACATCGCTGGAGCGCGCGTAAGCAGGTACCAGGAAGCGTCGTTGTCGAGTGCCCCCGAGTCGGCTTGGTGCGCGCGGTCTTGCGCGACGTCAGTCTCGGCGGAATGTTTATCGAAACCAATTCCGCGGTTCTTCCACTCAATGCCCCGGTGTCGGTCGTGTTCGACCTGACGGCGAAAAATCATCGCGGTGGTTATTGTCTGCAGGGAATGGTCGTGCGTCACAAGTCCAACGGCGCGGGGATCATGTTTCTCGATCCCGAAGCCGAAGCGTTGCGCTCGATGCGCGAATCGTTGTACGGCCAGACCCAGGCGGGAAACGCGCGACGCTCTGAAATGTTTTCGAGCGAGCATACAGCAGTGGCTGCTCGCATCAAGGCCTCGGCCAAATAGCGCTACCGGAAATTTTTCCGCTCCGACGCGAATGCAACGGAGCATCGGGGAGCTTTGCGTCCGGCTACGGGTAAAAGATTAGTGCGGCGCCGTAATACGCAGAATGCGGCCACCGACGTGATCGGCGACATACAACTCATAATGCTCGTCTTCACCAAAACTGCTGATCGCCGGTAAACCGGCAACGCCGATTTTTCCTGGGAGCGTGGGGCTGACGAGTTCTTTTGTTACGGTGACCGCGATGCCGTTGTAACGCAGCCCCCACACACGCCGTGATACATAGTCGGCATACAGATAAACGCCACACATCGCCGATATTCCGGGACCGCGATAGACGAACCCGCCGGTAATGGAAAATCCCTCTGGGTGTCGGTAGACAAGAATCGGGGCCTTGAAATCGGCCGCCTTGCAGTGAAGGTTTACGCCCGGTGTGCAAATGTCGCCTTCCATGACATTCCAGCCGTAGTTGCCACCTTTTTCAATTACGTCGATTTCTTCCGTCTGGTCCTGCCCGACATCGGCGAGAAACAATCTACCGTTCAATGCGTCGAACGCGAATCGCCACGGGTTGCGCAAACCCGTGGCCCAGATTTCTGCGCGCGCGCCTGATTTTCCCGTCCCCGGATTGTCTTTCGGGATCGCATACGGCGACGGTGCTTGCGCGCGATCGACATCGATGCGCAGCAGTTTACCGAGCAGACTGGCCGGATTTTGGGCATGGCCATGGGGATCATTGGCGCCGCCGCCATCACCCATGCCTATATAAAGGTATCGATCGGGGCCGAAGGCGAGTTGGCCACCGTTATGGTTGCTGTACGGTTGATTGATCTTGAGCAGAATTGTTTCGCTCGTGGCATCCGCGTGATCGCGATCGCGGCGATGAAAACGGGAGATGCGGCTATGCAATCCGCCGATGGGCGAGGTGTAGTCGAGATAGAACAAACCGTTGTCGCGGTAACGCGGGTGAAAGGCAATACTGAAGAGTCCCTTCTCACCGCTGCTGTCCTGGACGCGGTCGCGAATGTCGAGAAACGGTTGCGGCAACAATTTTCCGTTTTGGAGAATCCGGATAGTGCCTTGCTGTTCAACGACGAACAGGCGGCCGCTTCCATCGCCGGCATTGGCAATGTGGGTCGGATGTTGCAAACCATCGGCGACTGGTTCGAATGCGATTGGCGGGATCGGTGCTTTCGAATCCTCGTTGCTACAGGGCGCTGCGGCGGCAATGGCAGTGAGCAGCATCAAAAAGGGAGCGAAAACAGTGGCGCGTCGGCATGACATGTCTGCAGTCCTCCTGGTTCAGGCAACATGACTAGGGTAAACCGGTAGTGTCAGGTCGTCGCCTGGCTCCATTTTCCTGTCGCCGATAGGCCGATATATCGCATGTTTCCGGGCCGCCGCCTTGTCATGCATGGGGGCTCCCAAGTACCATGCACGTTCCTATTTGGCTTATTTTCCCGGCGATTTATGTTTCACGGCAGCATGGTGGCGTTAGTCACGCCGATGGGCGAGGACGGCTCGCTCAATTGGGCGACGCTGCGTCGGCTTATTGATTGGCATATCGACAATGGCACCGATGCGATCGTTGCCGTCGGTACCACAGGCGAGTCGCCGACGCTCGATGTCGATGAGCATGCCGAAGTGATTCGTGTCAGTGTCGAGCAGGCGCGCGGACGTATCCCGGTAATCGCGGGCACCGGCGCCAATTCCACGCGCGAGGCGATTGAGCTGACACGGCTCGCCGAGAAGGTCGGCGCGGATGCCTGCCTGCTGGTGACCCCGTATTACAACAAGCCAACCCAGGAAGGGTTGTATCAGCATCACAAGGCCATCGCGGAAGCGGTGCCGGTACCGCAGATTCTTTACAATGTGCCGGGGCGTACAGCCTGTGACATGCTGCCGGAAACCGTCGAGCGACTGTCGCATATCCCGAATATCGTCGGTATCAAGGAAGCTACCGGTAGTCTGGAACGCGCGCAGGAGATTCTGCGCCGCTGTGGCCAGCGCATGGATCTGTACTCGGGCGACGATGCCACGGCGCTCGAGGTGATTTTGCTGGGGGGCAAGGGCGATATTTCCGTGACCGCCAATGTGGCGCCGCGGCTGATGCACGAGATGTGCAAGCTCGCGCGCGAGGGCAAGGAGCGCGAAGCATGGGCGATCAACGAGCGCCTGATGCCGCTGCACAAGAATTTATTTGTTGAAGCCAATCCCATCCCGGTGAAGTGGGCACTGCAGGAGATGGGCCTGATTGAAGCGGGTATCCGGCTGCCGCTTACACCACTGTCGCCGTCGCAGCACGAGGCCGTTCGCAGCGCGTTACGTGCGGCCGGTATCGAATCTTAGCCGGAAGGAGAGAATATGAAGTCCATGGTTACCAAATTCATTAACGTATCGATTTGCCTGCTTGCCGGCATCGCACTTGTGGCGTGCTCGACCATCGAAGAAAAACGCAAGGTCGATTACAAGAGCACGCGTACGCTGCCGCCGCTCGAAGTGCCGCCGGATCTGTCGGCCATTCCTGATACCCGGTTGCCCTCGGGCTCACAGCCGTCGACCACGACCTATTCTGCGTTCGTCACGGGTAGCAAAGTGGCGCCTTCCGGCGCGCAGCCCTCGGGTGTATTGCCGCAGGTAGTGAATATGCGTATTGAACGCGACAGCCAGACACGCTGGCTGGTGGTGCAGGAGACGCCGGAGAATCTGTGGCCGCGGGTACGTGAATTCGTCACCAGCGCAGGGCTGGTGATTGACCGTGAAAATCCGGCGACCGGTGTGATTGAAACCGAGTGGGCCGAGAATCGCGCCAAGGTCGGCAGCTTCATGCAGCAGAAGCTCTCCAAGTGGTTGGGCACGCTTTACTCTACCGACACGCGTGACAAATTCCGCGTTCGCCTCGAGCGCGGCGCGCAACCGGGAACGACAGAAATCTATGTCGCGCATCAGGGCATGGAGGAAGTGGTCGTGCCGCATACGTCCGGTGATACCAAGGACCAGCGGGTACGCTGGGTGCCAAGAGCGGCGGAACCGGATATTGAAGCGGAAATGCTGCGGTTACTGATCGTCTACCTGGGCAATACCGATGAACAAACCCACACGATTCTCAGCCAGACGCCGGGGACGCCGGCGGAGCGCGCCCACCTTACGCGCACTGCAGACAAGACCGCGTTGAGTCTCGATGATTCGCTCGATCGCGCGTGGCGTCGCGTGGGGTTATCGCTCGATCGCATCGGTTTCACCGTCGAAGATCGTGACCGCTCCAAAGGGATTTACTATGTGCGCTACATCGATCCCGACAAGGATATCGTCGACAAGCCAGGTTTTTTTGGACGCCTGTTCGGCGCCTCCGACAAAAAGGACAACGAGCAGTACCAGATTCACTTGCAGACGAGCGACGCTGGCACGGCCGTTGCGGTGAAGAGCAAGGATGGCGCGCCGGAAGTCAGCAAGACTGGCGAACGCATACTGAGTCTGTTGTACGAACAGCTGAAGTGAGGCGCAAAGGGTTGCAGCGTATCGCAGCAATGCCGGCCAAATGGTATTCCGGGTGGTTCCCGGATGCGCCGGCGCTGGCTGTGAGCAACAGGACGTAATCCCCGTATGGCCGGCAAGCAACCTGACATCGCTCCAGGGTCCACCCCCGGTCCCCGGGCGGCGTCAATTCTATCGCTGCCGGGGGCGTCGGCGCTGTCGCCGTTCCGCCGCAATCGAATGTTGACCGAGATGCAGCAGCGCGTGGCGGCATTGACCTCCGTGGAAGCCATCTACTGGCATTTCGGGCAAGTAGATTCCGACCTGACGTCGCAGGAATCCGCGGTCCTCAAACGGCTGTTGATCTACGGTCCAAAAATCGACGACGACCGTGCGGTACCCAAGGGCCAGGTGCTGTTGGTGGTGCCCCGTCTTGGCACCATTTCTCCGTGGTCGAGCAAGGCCACGGATATCGCACACCGTTGCGGGCTGAGCAAAGTACGCCGACTCGAGCGTGGCGTGATCTGGCATTTTGCCAAGCACGATGGAACCTTGTTGTCGGCGGTGGAACGCGAGAGCCTGGTACCGCTGATTCACGATCGCATGACAGAAAACGTCTTGCCCGATCTGTTACAGGCGGCAGAGCTGTTCCGCGAAACCGCGCCCACGCCATTGCAGACCGTCGATATCGTTGGCGGCGGACGCGACGCATTGGCCCGGGCAAACCGCGAACTCGGCTTGGCCTTGTCCGAGGACGAGATCGATTACCTGTTGGAAAATTTCCGGGGTCTGCAGCGTAATCCCACCGATGTCGAACTGGTGATGTTTGCGCAGGCCAATTCCGAACACTGCCGCCACAAGATTTTCAACGCCGAGTGGATCATCGACCGTAAGAAGCAGCCGCACTCGCTGTTCGGCATGATTCAGGAAACCCACGCAAAGAGCCCGCGCGGGACGTTGGTGGCTTATGTCGACAATGCCTCGGTCATCGAAGGCTCCCGCATCGGTCGTTTATTCGCGGATCCGACGACGCGTGAATACCGCTTCCGTGAGGAAGAGACGCACATCCTGATGAAAGTAGAGACGCACAATCATCCGACGGCGATCTCGCCGTTCCCGGGAGCGGCCACGGGTTCCGGTGGCGAGATCCGCGATGAAGGTGCGACCGGCCGTGGTGCCAGGCCCAAGGCCGGCATCACCGGTTTTTCCGTATCGAATCTGAGAATCCCGGGCGCGCTGCAGCCGTGGGAGCAGCAAGACCATGGCCGACCTGATCGCATCGTGAGTGCGCTCACGATCATGCTCGAAGGGCCGGTCGGTGGTGCCGCGTTTAACAACGAATTCGGCCGGCCCAATATCGGTGGTTACTTCCGGACCTTCGAGATGGAAGTCGGTGACGAGGTGCGCGGTTATCACAAGCCGATCATGCTCGCCGGCGGTCTGGGCAATATCCGCGGCGAACATGTACTGAAGACGGACATTCCGGCCGGCAGCCCGATCGTTGTCCTCGGCGGTCCGGCGATGCTGATTGGTCTCGGCGGCGGTGCCGCATCGAGCATGACCAGCGGCAGCTCGCACGAAGAACTCGACTTTGCATCGGTGCAGCGCAGCAATCCCGAGATGCAGCGTCGTTGCCAGGAAGTCATCGATCAGTGCTGGGCGCTCGGCGCGCTTAATCCAATTCTCTCGATCCACGACGTCGGTGCCGGCGGGCTCTCGAATGCATTGCCGGAGTTGGTGCACGGTGCCGGACGCGGCGGGCGCTTCGAGTTACGCGCGATCCCGAATGATCAGCGCGGCATGTCACCGATGGAGATCTGGTGCAACGAGTCGCAGGAGCGTTACGTGATCGCGATCGAGCGTGCGCGGCTTGAGACCTTCAAGGCGATCTGCGAACGCGAGCGCTGCCCGGTTGCCGTTGTTGGCGAGGCCACCCGCGAGCAGCATCTGACATTGACCGATAGTTACTTCGGCCAGATTCATGCCGATGATGCGGCGCTGGCCGAGCGCATGGGCAAGCCGATCGATCTCGACCTGGCGGTGGTGCTCGGCAAGCCACCGCGCATGCAGCGCAGTGTCAAACGCTCCAAATCCAAGCTCGCTGGTTTCAAGACCAAGGGGCTGGACCTGAAGGACGCGATCTATCGCGTGTTACGCCACCCCACGGTGGCCGACAAGACGTTCCTGATTACCATCGGCGATCGCACCGTCGGCGGACTGACGTGCCGCGATCAGATGGTGGGACCCTGGCAGGTGCCGGTCGCCGATGTCGCGGTGACCGCGAGCGGTTACGAAAACTATACCGGTGAGGCCATGGCGCTCGGCGAGCGCGCACCGCTTGCGCTCCTCGATGCGGCCGCGAGCGGACGCATGGCGATCGGCGAGGCGCTGACGAACATTGCCGCCGCGCGTATTCGTGCCCTACCCGATGTGAAACTTTCGGCCAACTGGATGGCCGCGGCCGGTCACCCGGGTGAAGAGGCGGCGTTGTATGAAACCGTGAAAGCGGTCGCGCTCGAATTGTGCCCGGCGCTCGGTATTTCCATTCCTGTCGGCAAGGACTCGATGTCGATGAAGACCGTGTGGCAGGACGCGGAGGGCGCGACCCGCGCCGTCACGGCACCGTTGTCACTGATTGTCTCGGCGTTTGCGCCGGTGACCGACGTGCGCAAGACCATGACGCCGCAATTGCGCATCGATCAAGGCGAGACCGATCTGGTTCTGGTTGATCTCGGAAAAGGCCGGAATCGTCTCGGCGGCTCGGTGCTGGCGCAGGTCTATGGCCAGCTTGGCAACGACGCGCCGGACGTGGACGATTGGCGCGTACTGCGGCTCTATTTCCATGTCATCCAGGCGTTGAACGAACTCGGCTTCGCGTTCGCGTATCACGACCGTTCTGACGGCGGTCTGTTGGCGACATTGTGCGAAATGGCCTTCGCCGGGCGTTGCGGTTTGAGCGTCGATATCTCGTCGCTCGGACGTGATCCGTTGGCGGCGCTGTTCAACGAGGAACTGGGGGCGGTGTTGCAGGTACCGCGCAATCGACGCGCCGGTATTCTCGGCGCATTGAAGCGGGCCGGGCTTGCGCGCCACACCCATGTCATTGGTACCGTGACCACCGACGATCTGGTCAGCATCGTGCATAACGGGCGCGAAATATTTTACGATGCGCGCGCGAATCTGCATCGCGCCTGGTCGGAAACCACGTTCCGCATGCAGTCACTGCGCGATAACCCGCAATGCGCGCGCGAGGAATACGATCGCATTCTCGATACCCGCGATCCGGGCATGTCGGCCCAACTTACGTTTGACCCAAACGAAAAGATTGCCGCACCGTATATTGGCAAGGGCGAGCGCCCACGTGTGGCGATCCTGCGCGAGCAGGGAGTAAACGGCCAGATGGAAATGGCGGCGGCCTTCGACCGGACCGGCTTCAGTGCGGTCGATGTCACGATGACCGACATTATTGCCGGACAGGTTTCGCTCAAGGATTTTGCCGGCTACGCCGCCTGCGGCGGATTCTCGTTCGGAGACGTGCTCGGTGCTGGCGAAGGCTGGGCCAAGTCGATTCTTTATAACAGCCGTGCACGCGATGAGTTTTCGGCGTTCTTCGCACGCCCGGATACCTTTGCGCTCGGCATCTGCAATGGCTGCCAGATGATGTCGTCGTTGCGCGATCTCATCCCTGGCGCGCAGCACTGGCCGCGTTTCGTACGCAACCTGTCGGAACAATTCGAGGCACGCATGGCGATGGTACAGGTGCCGCAGAACCCATCGATGTTCCTTTCCGGCATGCAGGGTTCGCTGTTGCCGGTTGCCGTGTCCCATGGCGAAGGTCGCGCCGAGTTTCGCAGCTCCGAGGAAGTAGAACAGGTGATCCTCGATCGGCTGGTGGCGCTATGTTTTGTCGACAATCGCGGCGGTCTTACGCAGACCTATCCGTACAATCCGAATGGGTCACCGCATGGCATCACCGGCCTTACCACCGCCGATGGCCGCTTTACCATCCTGATGCCGCATCCGGAGCGTGTATTCCGCAGCGTCACGAATTCCTGGCACCCGCAGACTTGGGGTGAGGACGGCGCCTGGATGCGCATGTTTCGCAATGCACGCGTCTGGGTCGGTTAGTCCGGCAACCACGCATGGCGAAGAAGAAGACCAGCACCGGGGATCTTTTGAGTCTGAGCGAGGCCGCGGACCGCTATGGCTTTTCCAGCGACTACTTTCGGCGCCTGGCCGAAAAAGGTCGTCTCGATGCTCGCAAGGTCGGGCGTCAGTGGCTCACGACAGCGGATGCCGTCGATTCCTTCCTTGAGAGCCGCGAACCGCGCGGCGTGTACAAAAAGCATATCAATCGTCCCTAGATTGCCCGCAACACGGTGCCGCACTGTCGTGCTTTACAATAACACGATATCGTGTTATTAATCATTTTACCTAATCGACCAGGGAAGACCGATTATTCCGCCGCTGATTGCTCTCGATCCGCCGGATGCAGACGATCTTCTGCAAATTGCAGAAGATCGTCTCAGTGGTGCAGCATGTCCGCTGTAGACTCTTGCCCGCATAGCGACTGCAATAGTGGCATGGGAAAGGGGGCAAGGAGCCGGCTCGCGCGTACTTTACGCTTGTTGCGTGTGGTGCGTGGATGGTCTCAGGAAGAGCTGGCCAGCGCTAGCGGCCTGCATCGCACGTATATCAGTTTGATCGAGCGTTCTGCGTGCAGCGCGAGTCTCGATAATCTGGAACGACTTGCCAATACCTTTGGCATCACGCTTTCCGAATTGCTGGAAGCGGCGGACCCGATGGACATCGGAAAACGTCTGCTCGCGCGCGCGAACCGGACCGTCAAAAAGAAGCGGAATCGCCCGGCATGTTGACGCTGACGCGCAGAGTCGGTCAGTCGTTCACCGTTGCTCCAGATCCGACGCTCGATCCTGCGACGCCGATCGGTGAGGTATTTCGGGACGGTCCAATCGAGATATTGATCGCGCAGATAAGTGGCACGCGGGTAAAGGTCGCGGTCCATGCGGATCGTCGATTATTGATCCTGCGCCAGGAATTGGATCACGACCGGGACTGACGCCCATCCGCAATAACCGGCCGAGGTGATGCTATGCTCAACCTGTCTGGCGATAAAACCGGTTTTTCAGTATTAAAAAATCCCTTTTTATTTAGTACGTTGCATATATATTCGCGGCAGCGTGGCACGGCTTGTGCTTGGTTTTGGGTGGTAGAAACGGAGTCCAAAGAAAATGAAACAGCGCCCCCTGCAACTGACTACCTGGCTCGGCGTGTTATTGGCGCTGCTGACATTGACGAGTATTCCAACTTGGGCACAGGGCACGGCGCTGTATATCTATGAGCTGCCGGATGGCTCGCGCATCGTCACGGACCACGCGCTCAATAACAAACACTATCGTCTGGTTCGCACCGGCGAAGCCGGCAAAGGCCTGGGTCAGTTGGCGGCGGCGCGCACGCCGGAGTTTTTCCGCACCGATCCCTCGGCCTATGACGCACTGATTCTGGCCAAGGCGCGCGAGCACAATGTGGACTTCGCGCTGGTCAAGGCCGTCATCCAGGTTGAGTCTGGGTTCAATCCGTACGCGGTATCGGGTCGTGGTGCAAAAGGGCTGATGCAAGTCATGCCGGAGACCGGCAAACGTCACGGCGTCAATGATCTTTATAATCCGGAGCAAAACGTCGAGGCCGGGATTCGCTATCTGAAATTCCTTTCGGTGATGTTCAATAACAAAAACCACCTGGTGCTGGCGGCGTACAACGCGGGTGAGAATGCGGTGCATCGTTACGGCGGCATCCCGCCATATCCCGAGACCGAACTGTACGTACGCAAAGTACTGCAGGCCAAGCGCCAGTACAGCGCGCAAACGGTCGCGCGGTTCTAAACCATTTAGTTGAGTTGAAGCCGCATGCCCCACGGCACGCCGGCCTTTCCCTTCACGAGCCACAGCACCGGGTAAGGCGGTTCGTACTTCGGGAATTCCCCTTCCGCATCGGTGAAATACACCAGTAGATCGGGGTGTTGCCCCTGTTGTTCTACCCAGTTGAATACGGGTGTGAAACATGTACCGCCGCCGCCCTCGAATCGTTTTGGCAACGTCATCGGTTCCCATGCCTCGGCTACCCACGGACTTTCTGGCGCCAAACGTTCATCGCATGTGAGCAGCTGAACACGTGCCCCGATCTGCCCTTTGATGGCGTCGATCTCGGAAACGAATTCTTGCATCTCTTCGTCCGAGATTGAGCCGCTGGTATCGAGGGCCACGACGAGATCTACTTGACCGCTGCGCAGTCCGGGAAGGATCGCCGCTCCCTCGCGCCGGCTCGGGTGCGAGAAATCGTAATCGTCGCGACCCGTGGCAGCGAGATAGCGCGCCAATAGCGACCGCCACGGGAGTTGCGGTTGCAGCAGGTTATCTACGAGTCGCGCCATGTGCGCACTGAGTTTTCCCGCCTGCATCGCCGTTTGGGCCGCCGCCGCCAGCCGTTGTTGCCAATGTGGGCGCAGTTGCTCGCGTTCCGGTAGCGTCAACGCCGGTGGCGGCGCGGCGGCGGTAGCGGGCGGTGTGGCGGGAGGGCGGGTGCTGCTGCCTGACGGTGTGGCGGGACGATCGTTGCGGCCCTGCGTCTGATCGGCGTCGTCATACAGATGCTGATCGAGCGTCTGTTGCTGGGTGTCTTCCTGTAGCGTCGGATAGATTTCCTCTGCGGCCATGCCACCGAAACGCTGCGCCAGTAACGCTCCCGGCGGAGGCACCAGACCATCGGCGACCAGCAGCGCGTTGACCGCGAAATCACATGCCAGATCCCAACGGCGCTTATTGCGATGTTCGCGACGCGCGAAGTGCGACAGCGCGCAATGCAATGCCTCGTGCGCGAGCATGAACTTGGTTTGTTCGAAGTTGAGACTCTGGATGTAGCTGCGATTGTAATAAAAGCCGCGCGCATCGGTCGCGGTGCTGCGGCACCATGCCGGATCGGCCTCGATCAGCGGCAGACGCAGCACCAGTGCGCCGAGAAAAGGTTTTTCGATGACGAGTGCCGCGCGCGCCGCGACCAGCTTGGTTTCAATCTCTTTGTTGCCGGCCATGATCGATGCCCACGCGCGGCGTGATCTCAGCCACGTTTGCTTGCGGTTGCCGCATGCCGAAAGTTGAACAGCATCACATCGGCAACGCTTTTGGCCCAGGTGGCGAACTGCGGTGTCGCGAACAGGCGCTCGCCGATTGCACGCTGCATGTCCGATACCAGCATCACCCCCATCTCCCGGTTCGGGAAGCGCTGCGCGTAATCGAGAATGTGACCCAGGACCTTGGTGCCCTCGGGTCCATCCGTGGCGCGCAATGCGCGCGCGACCAGTGCTGAGGCGACGGCATACTGTAAATCGGTTTCCGTGGGTACCGGCGCCGATTCGCCACGCAAGATCGCATCGAGATCGGGGAGGTTGCCGAGATTGTCGATAAACGCCTTGGTCTCAACGCCGGCCGCCGGCCCGACACAGGCCTGCAGCGCACCGAGCAGCAGGTGGGCGTCGTTGCCGAATTTTTGCAGCGCGCGGTGCGCGAACTCCCACGAGCGCGGGCTCGGGAACGCGACCGGATTGTGTTTGGGATCGAAGTCGAACAGTAGCTCTGGCCGAAAGCGCAGGAACGCGATAATGCGCTCGTCAATGTGATGCGCATGCGCCCACCCGACCCAGTCGTCGAGGTGGGTCTCGACTTCAAAGTGGGAGAAACGGTTGGCCAGCGGTGCCGGCATACTGTAGGTGACGCCGCGATCGCCCTGACGGTTACCGGCTGCAAAGATCGCCCAGCCCGGCGGCACGCGGTATTCGCCGAGGCGCCGATCGAGGATGAGCTGGTAGGCCGCGGCCGAGACGGTAGGGGCGGCGGAGGTGATTTCATCGAGGAACAGAATGCCGGTGGCGCCGTGGCGCGTTTCATCCGGCAACAGTGCGGGCACCGCCCATTCCACAACATCGCCGCTGCGAAACGGGATACCGCGCAAGTCCGTAGGCTCCATCTGCGATAACCGCACATCGATGACCGGTACGCCGTGGCTTTCCGCCACCTGCGCCACCATCTGCGATTTGCCGACGCCCGGCGGGCCCCACAGCATCACCGGCGTGTGGTAGCCATTCTTCACGCCGCTGAATTCGCGATCGAGGATGGCAAGGATCAGTGCAGGGCGCATGCGTTCTCCGTGAAGATTTCTGTCCCGCAGCGATGATCGCCGCGACCGTATCGGTAACTATAGGATACTGTCATTGGAAACAAGCTGCTAACACGGTCGTCAGCTGGGCTCGTTGCCGGCGATCCGTAATGGTTTGGTTTCGCTTTCCTGCTGCTGCAGTTGCAGGGTCCACAGATGGGCATAGCTGCCGGCGCGCGCCAGTAGCGCCTCGTGCGTGCCGCGCTCGACGATACGGCCATGTTCCAGCACCAGGATTTCGTCGGCATTCATGATGGTTGACAGCCGGTGCGCAATCACGAGCGTGGTATGGCGCATCGCGATTTCCTCGAGTTCCGCCTGAATTGCCTTTTCGGTCCGGGAATCCAGCGCCGAGGTCGCTTCATCGAATACCAGCACCTTTGGATTTTTCAGCAACGTGCGTGCAATCGCCACGCGTTGTTTCTCGCCGCCGGAGAGTTTGAGCCCGCGCTCGCCGACGAGCGTATCGTATTTGTCCGGCAACGACTCGACGAAGCTATGGATGTGCGCCGCTTTGGCGGCCGCGATGACCTGCTCGCGCGCGGTGTCGGGGCGGCCATAAGCGATGTTGTAGTAGATGCTGTCGTTGAACAGCACCGTGTCCTGCGGCACGATCCCGATCGCGCGGCGCAGGCTCTTTTGCGTGATGTCGCGGATGTCCTGGCCGTCGATGAGAATGCGGCCGGCGCTGACGTCGTAGAAGCGGAACAACAGCCGCGACAACGTCGATTTACCGGCGCCGCTGGTGCCGACCACCGCCACCTTGCGCCCCGGCGGAACGTCAAAACTGACTTCGTGCAGGATTTCACGTCGGGTGTCGTAACCGAAGGAAACATTTTCAAAACGGATATTGCCGCGCGCCACCACCAGGTCCGGTGCGCCGGGTTTGTCATAGACCTCGGCCGGCTGATTCAGCAACGAGAACATGCGCTCCATGTCGGCGAGCGAGTGACGGATTTCGCGATAGACAAAGCCGAGAAAATGCAGCGGCATATAGAGCTGCAACAAAAAGGCGTTCACCAGTACCAGGTCGCCGAGCGTCATGCTGCCGTGCACGACGTGATAGCCGGCGAGCATCATCAGCATCGTCACGCCCGCGGCGATGATCAGGGCCTGACCGGCATTGAGTACTGACAACGATGTCTGATTGCGCACCGCTGCGTGCTCCCAGTGCGCGAGCGTCTCGTCGTAGCGGCCGGCCTCGTAGGCCTCGTTGCCAAAATATTTTACGGTTTCATAGTTGATCAGACTGTCGATCGCACGCGTATTGGCCTTGGAGTCCATCTCGTTCATCGTGCGCCGGAAGATCATGCGCCACTCGGTGATCCAGAGCGTGAACACGACATAGATGACGAGCGTCAGTAGCGTGATGATGCAGAACCACGGATCGTATTTGACCAGCAACACCGTGGCGACCAGGCCGATTTCAAGCAGCGTCGGCAGGATGTTGAACAGCATGAAGTTGAGCAGGAAGCGGATGCCGGCGGTGCCGCGTTCGATATCGCGCGACATGCCGCCGGTCTGGCGCTCCAGGTGAAAGCGCAGCGACAGATCGTGCAGATGCTGAAACACCTTGAGCGCGACGTTGCGTATCGAACGTTGCAGTACCTTGGCGAAGACGACGTCGCGCAGTTCACCGAAAAGCGAGTTGCTGAGACGCAGCAGTCCGTAGGCCGCAAACAGCGCCACCGGCAGCACCAGCAGTGGTTGTGCCGGGCTGAGCGCATCGACAATCTGCTTGAGGACCAGCGGTACGCCGATATTGGCGATCTTGGCGAGTGCCAGCAACGCGAGTGCGACCGCCACGCGTCCACGATGCTCCCAGAGGTAGGGCAGCAGCGTGCGGATCGTGTGCCAGTCGTTGCGCCGTTCAGGCGGCGCGCCATAGTGTCGTAAGCGCACGGTGTATCAGGAATCAAGGGCGACAAATGATTCTACCCGATGTCGCCCGGCCAGGACCGCCGGGCCGAATGGGACCGGAACGGGGGCGCTAATGCACCAGGCGCTTGTATTTGATGCGGTGCGGCTGGTCGGCATCGACGCCGAGACGGCGTTTGCGATCGGCCTCGTAGTCGGCGTAATTGCCTTCAAACCATACCGCCTTGGATTCGCTCTCGAAGGCCAGGATGTGGGTCGCAACACGATCGAGAAACCAGCGATCGTGCGAGATGATGACGGCGCAACCACCGAAGTCGAGCAATGCCTCTTCGAGCGCGCGCAGCGTGTCGACATCAAGGTCATTGGTCGGTTCATCGAGCAGTAACAGGTTGCCGCCACTCTTTAGAATCTTCGCCAGGTGCAAACGGTTGCGCTCGCCGCCGGAGAGATCTTTCACAAACTTTTGCTGATCGGTGCCGCGGAAGTTGAAGCGGCCGCAATAGGCGCGCGAGGGGACCTCGGTCTTGCCGACCAGCATTATGTCGTGTCCGTCGGAGATCTCCTCCCACACGGTTTTTTTGCCATCGAGCGAATCGCGCGTCTGGTCGACATAGGCGAGCTGCACCGTTTCGCCGACGCGCAAGCTGCCGCCATCGGGTTTGTCCTGTCCGGCAATCATCTTGAACAGTGTGGTTTTGCCGGCCCCGTTGGGGCCGATGATGCCGACGATGCCACCGCGCGGCAGGTTGAACGATAGCCCGTCGATCAGCAGACGGTCACCGAAGCCCTTGGTCAGCGCCTCGGCCTGTACCACGACATCGCCCAGGCGCGGTCCGGCGGGGATGAATATTTCCTTGGTTTCGTTGCGTGCGGCGAATTCCTGTGATGCCAGTTCCTCGTAGCGTTGCAGACGCGCCTTGCTCTTTACATGCCGTCCTTTGGGGGCGGTGCGGACCCATTCGAGCTCGTCTTTAAGCATCTTCTGGCGTGCCGATTCCTGTTTTTCTTCCACGGCCAGGCGCTTCGACTTCTGATCGAGCCACGACGAGTAATTTCCCTTCCACGGAATGCCTTCGCCGCGATCGAGCTCGAGAATCCAGCCGGCGACATTGTCCAGAAAATAGCGATCGTGCGTGACCGCGACCACGGTCCCCGGATACTCGTGCAGAAAGCGCTCAAGCCAGGCGACCGATTCGGCATCCAGATGGTTGGTCGGTTCATCGAGCAGCAGCATGTCGGGTTGCGACAGCAGCAGCTTGCACAGCGCCACGCGCCGACGTTCGCCGCCGGAGAGTTTGGTCACATCGGCATCCCACGGCGGCAGACGCAATGCATCGGCGGCGATCTCGAGTTTGCGTTCGAGCTCCCAGGCGCCGGCGGCGTCGATCTTTTCCTGCAGCTTGGCCTGCTTTTCGATAAGCGCGTTCATTTCGTCGTCCGACATCGGCTCACCGAATTTCATGCTTATCTCGTTGAATTTATCGAGCAGCGCCTTGGTTTCAGCCACCGCTTCTTCGACGTTGCCGCGCACATCCTTGCTCGGGTCGAGTTGCGGTTCCTGCGGCAGAAAGCCAATGCGAATGCCGGGCATCGGGCGCGCCTCACCGTCAAATTCCTGATCGACACCGGCCATGATGCGCAGCAGCGATGATTTTCCGGAACCGTTCAGTCCCAACACGCCGATCTTGGCGCCGGGGAAGAATGACAGCGAAATATCCTTGAGGATAGTCCGCTGTGGCGGAACCACCTTGGACACACGGTGCATGGTGAAGATGTATTGACCGGACATGGGTTGGGTGTCGCCGTATCGAGAGAGCGGAAATTATACTTGAACTACGAACAACCGAGAGGGTGTGACAGACCCAGGTCGATGCGATGGAGCGAGGAGGTGTGCGCCGGACGGTCGAGGAACGCTAGCGTCCGATGGTGTTGGTCCACTGCGGCGGGGAAATCTCGGAAGACAATGTGGTTTCACCGCCAAAGTCATAGGCGAGCCGGGTGTCGGCTTCCTGGAAATAATGCCCCTGCACGTAATCCACACCGAGGTTCCACAGGATCGCGAGATCTTCGGCCCGTTCCACCGATTTGGCGATTACCTGTTTGTCGAGTGCCTTGGCGACCTGGATCAACGCCTTCAAGGACGCTTGCGCCACGTTGTCACTGGCCAGATCGCGGATTTGCGAGCCCGCGATTTTCAGGCAGTCTATCGGCAGTTCGCGCAGCTGGTTCAATGTCGACATGTTGTTGCCGAAGTTGTCGACGGTAAAGCGACAACCGAGTTTCTTGATCGCCTGCAGGAAAGCGCGTGCTTCCGCCGGTGCCGCCAGTATTGCTTCCTCGTCGGCCTCGAACGACACATATTCCGGCTTAATGTTGATTGCCCACAATTGTTTTTGAATCTGAACAATCAGGTCGGGTTCGCGAAACGAGGCCGGACAAAGATTGATAAAGAATGTCGCGCGCCGGTCTTCGCGGTGCAGTTCGCGCAGTGCTTCGATCGCGCGGCGCACGACCCAGCGATCAATCGCAGTGCCGAGATCGGCCTGTTCCGCCGCCGGCATGAATTCGCCCGCGGCAATCGATTTGCCGTCGTCGCCAATGAGCCGTACCAGCACTTCGTAATATTCGGCCGGTTCGCCATGCAGATTCACGATCGGTTGATACACGAGCTCGAAGGCATTCTTGTCAAGTGCCGCCTGCAATCGTGCGGGCCACTCGCCCGCCGCGCCGACTTTCGCGGCCGGACGCCGCGGCTCGGCCTTGGGTTTTTCCACTTTGGGTAGCGGCACAGCGGGTGATGTTACGGTGGGCGCGGGAGCGGCCGCCGTCGGGGTTGGCGCTGCCGCGATTGGCGTCGGTGTATTGCCGCGCGTCGGCTGCGCGGCGTGATAGACGTCCGAAAGAAGTTTCTGCGCGTTCGGCGTTTCCTTGCCGATCATGATGGTGCCGAAGTTGCATTGAAACGAAAACGTTTTGCCGCCTTCGGCAAAGGCATTGTCCTTGAGCGAGACGTACAGGTTTTCGGCGCTCGCCTTGAGCTGCATGTCGCTCACGTTATGCAGCAGCACCGCGAATTCGTCACCACCGAATCGTGCCAGCAAGGTCTGATCGCCGAGCTTGTCACGGAACACACGCGCGACCTTGAGCAACATGCGATCACCGGCGGCGTGGCCGAATTCTTCGTTGACCGCCTTGATCTGGTTCAGATCGAGATAAATCAGACCGCTTGCGGGACCACCCTTACGCGCTTTGTCGATGGTCTCGTTCAGCGCCTGCATGAAGTGGGAACGGTTGTAGAGACCCGTCAACGGATCGTGCTGGTTGAGGTACTGCAGACGGCTCTCGGCGGCCTTGCGCTTGGAAATGTCTGCTACCACGATCTGGGTGCAGGCCTCATTATTCAATGTCACCGGCGCCGCGACGAGTTCGATGTGCATCCGTCCACCATCATTCTTGATGGCGAGAAATTCCTGTGGTTCTTTGTTGCCCTTGCGCAGATATTCCTTGAAACGCTGCTGGTCGCTCTTGTCCAGCAGGTTCATGACCGGCAGCCCTTCGAGTTCGGTCTTGGAGTAACCAAACAGTTCGAGATAGGTCGGGTTGGCATCGATGTGCATACCGTCCTGGCAATAGCCGATGGCTTCGCGCGCACTGTCGACCACGGCTCGATGCTTGCCTTCCAGCTCATTTAGCTTCTGCGCCATCAGTTGCAATTCGCGGCGCTCGTCGGCCACGCGCAACTCACGTTCGACCACCGGGCCGAGGCGGAAGGCCTCTTCCTTCTGCACCACATCGAGGGCGCCGGCACGCATCAGTTTGGCGACATCCGTTTCCTTGACGATGCGGGTAAAGACGATCAGAGGAATATTCTGGTGGATGCGCTTAAGGAGATCGAGCGCCATCGGCGCGCCGAAATGCGCCAGCGTGATCTCGCACAACACTACATCCCAGGTGGATTTTTCCAGTGCCGCCTGCATCGACGTCAGATCCTGCACGCGCTGGGTCTTGAGCATGTAACTCGACTTGCGCAGCGCACCCGACGCAATCTCGGCGTCATCCGGCGAGTCATCGACGATTAAAAGACGAAGAATTTTCTTATCCGCGGCCACAGGGACATTGTAGTTTATCGAGCAGTGGGCGAGCGACCCCTGTGGAAAAAGCCGATTTCAGCGGTGATAAGGATATCCGAAGACAAACGCAAGACCGGGGAGCCGGCGCTGGCGCCGAAAAGCGTGCTAAATCCGATCAGGCCGTGGGTACCAGCAGAAACTCGAGCAGCGCCTTTTGTGCATGCAACCGGTTTTCGGCCTCATCCCAGACGACGCTTTGCGGACCGTCGATCACTTCGGCGGCAACTTCCTGACCGCGATAGGCCGGCAGGCAGTGCATGAACAGTGCATCGGGTTTAGCCACGCGCATGAGCGCGGCGGTCACCTGGAATTGGGCGAAGGCCTGTATGCGTTTGGTCTTCTCGCTTTCCTGACCCATGCTGGCCCAGGTATCGGTGACGATCAGGTCGGCTCCGCGCGCTGCCTGCATCGGATCTTGCAGCAATGTCACGCGATCGCCGGCGGCCGCAATAATTTCCCGCTTCGGTTCGTAACCCTCCGGTGTCGCGATGCGCAGCTGAAAGCCAAACTGTTGCGCCGCCTGAATCCACGAATGACAGACGTTGTTGCCGTCACCGATCCAGCTCGCGATTTTTCCCACCACGTTGCCGCGATGCTCGATCCAGGTCTGCATATCGGCGAGTAACTGGCAGGGGTGATGCAGATCGGTGAGGGCATTGATTACCGGCACGCGCGAGTGCGCGGCAAAGCGCTCGACCATCTGGTGGCTGTTGGCGCGAATGACGATCGCATCCACCATGCGCGACATCACGCGCGCGGTATCTTCCACCGGCTCGCCACGATCGAGATGCGTATCGCGCGGCGACAGGAAAAGCGTTGAGCCGCCCAGTTGCGCCATGCCAGCCTCGAACGAGACGCGCGTGCGGGTCGAGGATTTCTCAAAGATCATCGCCAGCACTTTGCCCGCGAGTGGCAGCGACGGCGCGCCACCGTGGTGTTGTTGCTTGAGCTCGATCGCGCGCGCGAGCAGACGCGCCAGTTCGACTGGCGTGAGATCGTTGAGCGTCAGGAAGTGACGGGCGGTCACGACTGCCCCAGAAACGCGCGCAACACGCGCAACAGCCGCTCGACAAGGGTATCGGCCTCGGCGTCGGTGAGCACCAGCGGCGGCAACAGGCGCACGGTATTATCCGCCGTGACATTGACCAGCAGGCGTTCGTTCAACGCCAGCTGCATGATCTCCTTGCACGGCCGGTCGAGCTCCACCGCGAGCATGAGTCCGAGCCCGCGAATCTCGGTAACGCCCGCAACATCCTTGAGCCCGCGTTTTAATCCATCGATCAACCGCGCACCGACTGCGGTCGCGCGTTGCGCAAAATTACCGTTCTCGAGCGTTTCGATCACCGTCAGTGCGACGCGACACACCAACGGGTTGCCGCTGAAAGTCGAGCCATGTGAACCCGGCTTGAATACCTGCGCCGCCGCGCCGCGCGCCAGGCAGGCGCCAATCGGCACGCCGTTGCCAAGACCCTTGGCGAGCGTGAGCACATCGGGCAGAGCGCCTTCGTGCTGGAACGCGAACCACTTGCCGGTGCGGCACATACCGGTCTGAATTTCATCGAACATGAGTAACCATTCATGTTCGTCGCAGATTGTTCGCAGCGCCTTGAGATAGCCGGCGTCGGGCAGCTGGATGCCGCCTTCACCCAGCACCGGTTCGACCAGCACCGCCACGACTTCGTTATTGCGTTCACCGACCTGGCGCACGGCGTCGAGATTGTTATAGGGCACGCGGTAGAAACCCTGTACCAATGGCTCAAAGCCCGCCTGGATCTTGCGATTGCCGGTGGCCGACAGCGTCGCGAGCGTGCGGCCATGGAAGCTTCCCTCCATCACAATGATGCCAGGGTTGAGAATCTTGCGTTGGTGGGCGTAGAGCCGCGCGAGTTTGATCGCCGCTTCATTGGCCTCGGCGCCGGAGTTGCAGAAAAACGCATTGTCCATGCCCGCGCGCTGACACAGTTGCTGTGCGAGTTGTTCCTGCAACGGAATCTGATACCAGTTGGAGGTATGCAGCAGTTTGCCGGCCTGATCACAGATTGCCGCCGTCACCGCTGGATGGGCGTGCCCCAGGCCACAGACGGCGACGCCGCTGAGCGCATCCAGGTACTCATTGCCGTGTTCGTCGTAGAGCCACGCGCCAGCGCCGCGTACAAAGGCCACGGGTAGGGGAGCGAATACCGGCATCTGGTAAGTCATCGTCATTCTTTAAGGAAGCCTACACTCGGCTGCGTTCCATTCTTCTTAAGAGGCGTGAATTGTTGTCAGCGCCAAAAAACTAAAAGGCGCCCGAACGGGGCGCCCCTGGATGAATCAAGCGGAAATTCTACCCCTCTAGGGGGTTTGTGCAAGGGTTCACAACGAAAAAGGCCCGGCAGAGCCGGGCCTTGGAGCAGAAAATACGCGTTCGGTTACCAGAATCGTGGCAGACCATGTGGTCCGGCGACCATAAAGAAGGACATCGGGATCGACAGCATGGTATTCGTGCGTGAGGCAAGGAACGCGATGCGGGCGGATTTTGCCTTGGTGGCATCGTCGGCCTGTACCAGCCCCAATACCTTCTTCTGGTTCGGCCAGATCAATACCCAGACGTTGAAGAGCATGACGGTGCCGAGCCAGGCGCCGACGCCAATGGGCGCGGCAACGCCCCTGAGCATGAACGCGCTGCCCAGACCAATCCCGGAGCGTTCCAGATAATAGACGCCCGATAGCCAGGTCACCACAGCCGCCCAGCGAAACCACAGCAGCGCGCGTGGCGCGATGTGTTTGGTGATACCGGCGGCGGTGCCGTCGGCCTTGGCGGCGGCGACGCCCGGGATTTGGACGAAGTTGAAATAGTACAGCAGGCCGATCCACGTAATACCGGCAACCACGTGTAACCAGCGGTCAAGAATCAAATCAGGCATGGCGGTGCTCCCCGTATTTGGATGATGTTGTTAGCGCAGGAAGTTAACGACAAAAACGTACAGGATGACGGTGAGCACCAATCCCGAAATAATAGTACCCACGATCGAGTCGAGCGGCATTTTCATAATTGTTCCTCGCACCAGATGTATAAAAGTTGGGAAAAAGGTTAGGAATGGCTAAGCTGTCGATGGCGGGGAGCCTAAGGCAGATCAGCTTGGATTTCAAGCTGCCGCGCGCGCTCACCGTGTTGGCCGAGCACTCAAAAGGAAAGGGAATTGTCCGAATCTACATCAACCGGTCCCGCACTCCTGCAACGCCTGGCGCGCATGTTGTTGCGACCGCTGTCAGCGACGTCCGATCGCCTCGGCAATGGTTTCTACGTTGGACTTGCCATCGTCCTGATTGCGGTGGCTGCCGTGGCAATCCTGAACGGCAACACCAATGCGATGAAGTACAAGGCCTACGATCTCATCATGAAGTACCGGATCCATGCACCCGCGCCGGATACGGAGATCGTCATCCTCGACATCGATGAAACCGCACTGGCGGCGATGGCGACGCAATATGGCCGCTGGCCGTGGCCGCGTTCGATCATGGGTGAGTTGGTCGACGGTATTACACCGCAGAAACCCCAGGCCATCGTATTCGATATCGCCTTCAGCGACCCCGATGTGTTTAACGCCGATTCCGACCGGTACTTTCGCGACGTCGTGGCGCATAGCGCGAACACGTATTTCCCGATGATTCGCCTGGTGCCGGAAAACGATGCGCGCAGCACCTTGCGCATCAATCAGCTTCCGGGTGTGACGCCGTTTTCCGCCGAGGCATTGCCGGAGGCGACGGTGGCGATGGTATTGCCGTATTTTGTCGATGTGCTCACGGACTCACGCCTCGGTACCAACAACCTGCTTACCGATGACGACGGCGTGGTGCGCACGTATTCGGTCTACGCCAATGAATATGAGTGGCGCGTTGGTTCATTGCCGGCGAACGTGGCGCAATCGTTAGGCGTTGCGCTGCCGGTCGCGCCTGAGATCCTGCTCAACTGGCGCGGTCGTCCGCCGAGCTATCGGCATATTTCGTTTCACGAGGTGTATCTCGATTTACTGAAACAAAAGCGCACGCGTCCGGCAGATGAATTTGCCGGCAAGATCGTGATTATCGGTTCTACGGCACCAGCCTTGTTCGATTACAAACCGAGTTCGATGACGAAAGTGCATCCGGGCGTGGAAATCCTGGCCACCGCGCTCGACAATCTGAAGAACGGCGATTCGCTGTGGGAATTGCCGCGGTGGATTTACGTCTTGATCACGGCGCTGGCAGTCGGACTACTGGCGGTCGCGTTTGTTTACAGCGTGGATCAACGTGTGGTTACGCTCGCCTTTACCATTTTGCAAACCGGTTTTCTCGCGGTGTCGTATGTTTTTCTGAATGTCTCGATGGTGTTTGTCGATTTGACGGCACCGTTCGCATTTTGTCTGGTGTATTTCACCATCGCGCGCTTCAACGGCATGCTTTCCTCTTATTACCGCAGCGGCCACCCGTTATTTTCCGCGCTGCTGGACGAAGGCAACGAGTGCCGCATCATTCTGGTCGAATGTCGTTTGCACCATCGCCAACGCAACGCGCGGCTGCGCTTGGGCGCGGAATTGAAAAAGCTCGCCGGTCGCAGCCGCTTCGCGGTGGTGACGCCACCGCTGTTCAAGGGCATCCCGTTGCTGCATGCATTTCGGCACGATTCATTGCTGCTTTACTGGAGCGTGCCGTTGGCGCAGGAGCGTGAAGCATTCGACGATTTGTCGATTCTGCTCGAGCGCATGGTGCCGATCGCCGAGCACGCCGCGGCGCGCCGCCATGTGTCTGGCGCTGCACTGGTGACGATCGTGGTGCACTCGACGACTTTGAAGATCGACGCCAATGACAGCTGGCGCGACGCTGGCCAACGGGCATTGGCGGAACTGATGCGCATGGCCGAGATTCACGGTGCCGAAGGCGCGCTGCGAGTACAGGCCAGCACCGAGGTAATGGAAGGGTACCGGAAGGCGGGCAGCACGAGTCCGCCGATACTGACACCAGCGAGTTGATTCCAGTTCCAGAAAAACGGGCGCCCGAAGGCGCCCGTTTGTGACATCACACTGGTGCTGCGGCAGTTTAGAACGTGTGCTTGATGCCGACGTAGATCTGCGAGGCCTTCTCACCGTTGGCCGGCGCGGTAGCGCCGCTAAGACCGAGGTTGAAGCCGGCATACTTGGCGTTCTTGTCGTTGTCGACCACCGTGTAGTACGCACCGACCGCGGTGCGCTTCGACATCGCATGATCCCAACCCAGTACGTAGGCCTTGGCCGCCGTGTCATCGGTGGTCGCGCCGGCATTCGGGCCACTCAGCTTGCCGATCTTGGCGTAGGTGATATATATCGCCTCATTGCCGAAGCTGTAGCTCACGGGCAGTAACCACGCGGTGCGCTTGGTGAAGGAATCTCCTTCGTTGATCACACGTAGTTGCGAGTTGTCATACCCCAGGCCCACTTTCAGACCGAACGGGAATGTGAAGCCGGCCCATGCGCGCAAGGATTTTTCGTCGTTGATCGCGGTGGTACCTTCTGCTTTCCAGTTCCAGAGGCTGGCGCCGATATTGACCGGGCCCTGCGCCCAGCGTAGCGCCAGGTTGTAGGCACCGTCCTTGCTGCCATCGGCGCCACGACCGGAACCTTCAGCACCGTTGGCGTTTTGCGAGTAGGCCGCGCGGGCGGTGACACCGGCCCAGTTCGGGCTGTCCCACATCATCAGATTATCGGTGCGCGAGACGCGTGCAATGCTGCGCAGTGTCGTGCCAGTGATCTGGGCGATCGGGCCTGCGCCCATGTTGTCCTGATTGGAATTGGCGCGATAACCTTCAATTGCGCCGAACTCGTTGTAATGCAGATCCCAGCGACCGATGGTGAGCTTACCGAAGCCACCCTGCAGGCCGACGCCGGTGTTGCCGGCGGCGAGACCGGTGCCGGAATTACCGCCGGTGCCTTGATCGGTGGCAAAGCGGGTTTCAACGTTGAACCAGGCTTTCAAACCACCGCCCAGATCTTCCGTACCCGACAGAATGAAGCGCGATGACTGATCGGAAACGCGGGTTTCATTGTGGTAGCCGCCAGCGACCGCCGTGGCGGCACTGCCTTGGCTTATCTTGTACTGCTCAATACCGCTGGCAAAAAAGCCGGAGATATTGACGTTGGCGGAATCGGCGTTCGCCAGGGGCGCGGCCAGTGCGCCGGCGACCATGACTGCGATGAGCTTCTTTTGCATTACCCTCTCCTGATTGGTTTTTCGTTGATCAATGCGTTGTCTGTATGGTTAAACAGTCACGGCCCACAGCGTAAAATACATGCGGTCGGTCAAGCCGACACGATAATGAGTACGTACATCTACGTATGTGCGGGCGCAATTAGACACTCGGAATATGACGGATCTATTACATGTAATCTTTTAATCGAGGAGATGTTATGCAACCGCAATTTACTATTAACCTCATCGCGGTGATGGCGGCGGTCGTGGTGAGTTTCATTTTTGGCTGGCTCTGGCATGGACCCTTGTTAGGCAAGAAGTGGGCGAGCCTGATGAACAGGTCGATGGATCACAAACCCACGACCGGTTTCATGATGCGATCGATGGGGCTGACGCTACTGGGGACGTTTCTATTGGCCTACGTGCTGGCCCATGCCGTGGTCATCTGGCGTCCGTCGGTATGGGGATGGGGTGTGGGCTCGGATGCAGCGTCGTACACCTACGGATTCCTCGCCGGGTTTTTCGTCTGGCTCGGGTATTTTGTGCCACAGCAGCTGGCGGCGGTCGCGTGGGAGGGTAGAAGCTGGCAGCTGTTTTCAATCAACGCGGGTTACCACTTTGTGAACCTGCAGATCATCGCGATGATGCTGGCGTACTGGCGTTGATCGCGGCGTGACATCGCCAGCGCGCGATGTCACGCCAGGTTCACACCGTCTCTTTCGTCGCCTGCGCGATTTCTTTCGTGCGCGTCACTTCGGCGGCACGATCACTCTCGAAACGCGCCAGCAGTTCATAGACGCAGGGAACCACGAACAGCGTCAGTAACGTCGAGACGAATACGCCACCGATCACTGCCAGCGCCATCGGCACGCGCGTCTCGGCGCCGGGGCCGAGGGCGAGTGCCAGTGGCAATGCGCCGGCAATGGTCGCAAACGACGTCATCAGGATCGGGCGCAGACGGATGGGGCAGGCCTCGAGCAGCGCCGCGCGGATCGATGTCTCGCCGCGATCACGCACCTGGTTGGTGAAGTCCACCAGCAGGATTGAATTTTTCTTGACGATGCCCATCAGCAGAATCAGGCCGATAAAGCTGTAAATATTGAGCGACTGTCCGAAGATTAATAACGCCAGGAATGCCCCCGACACGCTGAACGGTAGCGCCATCAGCACTGTCGCGGGATGGATGAAGCTGTTGAACTGCGAGGCCAGAATCATGTACGACACCAGCAGGCCCAACAGCAGCGCGATCCACAGATCGCCGAAGGATTCCTTGAAGGACTGCGCGCCGCCGACGAACAGGATGTGATAGTCGGAAGGCAGCACCTCATGCGCGACCTCCTGCACTGCCTGCAATGCTTTTTCTTGCGAGGCGCCGCCCTTGACGTTGGCCCATATCTTGATGGCGCGCTCGCGATTGTAGCGATTGATCTGCGCCAGGCTCGGTTTTTCGCGTAGTTGCACCACTTCCGACATCGGAATCAGCTCGCCGCGATTGTTGCGTACCAACAGGCGCTTGATCTGCTCGGCATGGTCGCGCTCCTGTTCCTGCAGGCGCACGCGAATGTCGTAGCGGTGTCCACCGGAGGAGTATTGGCCTGCGACCACGCCACCGACGGTGGCGTTGATCGTTTGTGAAATGGCATTGACGCTGACGCCACGCGCCGCCGCCTTGGCGCGATCGGGAATGATCTGGATTTCCGGTTTGCCCTCGCGATAGTCGGTGTTGACGTCCGTCACCAGGCCGGTGGCATTGAGCTTTTCCATGATGGTTTTGGAATACTCCGCCAGCTTTTCCCAGTTGCGTCCCTGAACCGTGAACTCGATCGGAAAGCCGATGGAGGCGCCAAAGCCGCGCAGGGACAGATCCTGAATCGATGCCTTCACATCGCCAATGTTCTGCAGCGCCTTGCGCGACATATCCATCAGCTCCTGCTGACTCACTTCATGGCCGAGCTCGGGGTCGATGCCGCGTTCGCCGCGCGGCTTCATGGAAATAAATATATTGCCGGTATTGACCTGACCGCCGCCAAAACCACCGACGGCGCTGTAAATACGCGCTATCTCTGGACGCGCCTGGAAGAATTTCTCGGCCTCGAGAAACTTTGTATTCGTATAGTCGAGTGACGAGTCGACCGGCGTCTGTATGCGGATCAGCACCGCGCCCATGTCCTGTGCCGGCATGAATTCCTTGTTCAGGAATTTTATCGACATAAATGACAATGCGAAGAACAGCAGCGAGCCGACGATGACTAGCCAGGGATGGCGTAACGAGACGTCGAGTAGTCGGCGATAGAGCCCGGCCACGGCGTGAAACACGGTGTCGGCGGCGCGCCCGATACGGGTAGTGCGCCCGCCGGCCTGGACGAATTGCGACGAGCGCATCGGTGTCAGCGTTAAGGCCTCGAGCAGCGACAGCATGACGGCGACGGTCATGGTGATACCGAACTGGAAGAAGAAGCGTCCGATAGCGCCCTTCATGAATGCGACCGGCAGGAATATCGCCACCACGGCCAGCGTTGCGGCCAGCGCAGCGAATGAAATTTCTCGGGTGCCCTTGAGTGCCGCCTGCACGCGGTTCTCGCCTTTTTCGCGATGGCGCACAATGTTTTCGAGCACCATGATGGCATCGTCCACGACAATGCCAATGGCCAGGCTCAAGCCCAGCAATGTGAAGGTGTTGAGCGTAAAGCCGAAGAAGTAGAGCGCGATGAAGGTGCCGATGATGGAGGTCGGGATCGCGAGGATGACATTTAGCGTTGCGGTCCAGCTGCCAAGGAACAGCCAGCACACGAGTGCCGTAACGAGTGCCGACAGCACCAGCGTAAATTTGAATTCGCCGACGGAGTCTTCAATGAACTTGGTGGAATCGAAGTTGATGCCGAGCTTCATGCCCTCCGGCAGTTGCAGCCCGACCTCGTTGATCCGCTGCTTTACCGCTTGCGCCACGGCGACCGCATTTGAGCCGCGTTGCTTGCGTATGCCAAGGCCGACGGCCGGATTGCCGTTGGAGCGCGACAGGCGGCGAATATCCGCCAGGCCTTCTTCGGTTGTCGCGACCTGCTTCAGCGTGATGCGGGTGTAGATCGGCTGACCGCCGCGCTGGTTGATGACGAGATTCGAGAATTCCTCCGGCGTCTTGGCCTCGCCGAGCGTGCGCACGTCGTATTCCCGCCTGCCGCTCGAGATCTGGCCCGCGGGCAACTCCGAATGTTCGTTCTGAATCGTGTTGATGACATCGGTAACGGCAAGTTCGTATTTGCTGAGTTCCTTGCCGGAGACCCATACGCGCAGATTCGGATCGACATATCCGCCGAGCAGGATTTCACCGACGCCGCTGACGGAGGAAAACTTGTCCTTTAATACGTCTTTGACATAGCGCATCAGCTCCGGCGGCTGGTGGTGCTCGCTGCTGAGCGCGAGCCACATGATCGGCTGATCTTCCGGATTGGTTTTGCTGACGACCGGCGGATCGATATCCTTTGGCAGATTGCGCGCCGCCGAGGCCACCTTGTTCTGCACGTCCTGCAGCGCCTGGGCGATGTCGCGGCTGAGTTCGAACTCAACACTGATGTTACCGGTGGCGTAGCTCGCGCTCGACGACACGCTGCGTACGCCTTCGACCGTCATCACCGCGTCTTCGAGTACGTCGATGACGTTGGTTTCGATAATTTCCGGTGCCGCGCCGGGATAACTGACATTGACCGACACCACCGGGAAGTCGACGTCGGGCAACTGGCTGATACCCATACGCGAGGCGCCGATCAAGCCGAAGATAATCAGGCCGGCCATCAGCATCCACGCGAATACCGGACGTCGGACCGCAATTTCGGGAAGGTTCACGGTGTGGAGCCGTCCGGCAGCGCGGGACGACGAACCGCCGCCGCCTGCAGTTTCAGATAGTCGAGTTTGGTGCTGAAGCGCGCGCGATCCAGCGCGCGCTGATTCTCCTGGAACGTCGTCAACGCCTGCAAGACGTCGAGATTGGTGACCAGACCCAGGCGGTAATCCCGCAACTGGGCCTGGTAATTTTTCTTCGCGGCGTCGGTCGCTCGTTCCAGCGCTTCCAGCTGGTACTGATCAAACAGTACGCTTTGGTAGAGCGAACGGATCTCCTGTTCCGCCTGCCGGCTGATCTGGCTTACGCTCAGTTCCGCTTGCGTGTTCAATGAAGTGGCCTCGCGCACTTTCGACTGCGTAAGGCCACCGGTGAAGATCGGTATCGTCAGCGCCAGCTGCACGTCCCACGCGACATCTTTCTGGTTACCGCTGCGTTCCAGGTAGCGATTGGCGTTCAGATCGAGCGACGGCAGGTGCGCGCCTTTCACCACCGAGATGTTCTCCTGTGTCGCCGCTAGCCGTTGTTTACTGGCCTTTACGTCGGGGCGTAACTCCAGCCGCGCGAGATACGCATCGACCGGCTCCATCGTGGCCGGCAGGATCTCGGTGTCGCGCAGCGGCGTGGCCGCATCCAGTCCGCTGAGAAACGCGAACGCCTCACGCGTGGCATTGAGTTGCCCGCGCAACTGCTCGATCTGGGCGCGCAGCGTGCTGATGGCGCTTTGAATCGTCAGCGTTTCGCCGACACGCGAACGGCCGATGCGCATTCGGTCGTTCAGCTCCTTTTCACGCGCGCTGTCCTGGCTGATTTCTTCATCCAGATTTTTCAGGTCTTGTTCGATCGATAGCACGTTATAGAAATTCTGTGCCACGTCCTTGAAAAGCTGGGTGCGTGCGACGAGATAGTCTTCATTCTGGGCGCCGAGCAGCGCTTTGTTTTGCCGCAGTCCGGCGAATTCACGGAAGCCGCGAAACAGCGGCTGGGTGGCGGTGATCTTGACCAGCCGCTGGCGATTGGGAGAGACGGAGGAATCGAGTTCGCCGGCGGGCTGCGGATCCTGCCAGGTGTACGTGGCAACGCCATTCACCGTCGGCAGCAGCGAAGAATTCGACTGGTTGTAACGTTCCTCCGCCTGGCGGATCAACTCGGTCTGGTTGGCAACGACTTCGCTGCGTTTCAGGGCGGCAGCAAAATACTGCTCCAGCGTCAGTGTCTCGGTGGTACGCGAGTCGGCGGCAGATACCGGTACACCGATCAGCACGGTTGGCAACAGGCCCAGGACCACCATCAACAGCGATGTGAGGTTGGATTTCACTCGAAGAGTTCCTTTAGGACCGCGAGTCCTCCCGCCAGTATTTCTTTTCTTTTCTCGGGTAACGTCGTCATGCGTTCGGCCAATCGGGTCTGAATGGCGTGGCGCAAACGTTTGAATTCCGCGGCGCCTTTTTTACTCAATTGCAGCTGAACTTGCCGACGGTCGACGGTATCGGGCGCGCGTAGCAGCAACCCGCGCCGTGCCAGATAGTCGACCATGCGCGACATCGCCGGCAGACTCACCCCCTGCCAATCGGCGAGTTGCTTGTTCGTGCAAGGCTGTAGGGAGACAAAGCCGAGCACCCGGAATTGCGGGACGGTCAGGTTAGACCGCTTGATATCGCGCATGGCGGCGCGGATCGACCGTATGATCGGCGGCATCACGTCGAGCAGATGGCCGCTGAGTGCGAGGTCAGGCTTGTTTGCTGCCGTCGGCATACCGAGTTCCGTCGGAAATGGATGTTATTCTGCAATAATAAACTATGTTAACTAATATGCCAGCAGGGGCTGGCGGCAGCGACTTCGTCGCCGCGCGCCGAGACAATCCCGGAATCGCCTGCACTTGCGGCACCCTTGGTTATTGGAGCTTCTGATCGAGCAGAAGATTCAATGTCAGTCGGACACCGAAGCCGGTGATATCAGTGGGAATGTGGGCTAACCCACCCTTGTGATTGCCGGCCGCCAGATCCAGGTGCACCCATGCCGGATCGTTTACCAGAAACTTCTGCAGAAACAGCGCCGCCAGAATCTGATCGGCCTCGTTTTCGAGCACGCACTGTTTGATGTCTGCAATTTCGCTCTTTAATAGATCTTCATAGTCTTTGGGTAACGGGAATGGCCATAGCCGTTCACCGGAATCGTCGCCACTCTTGATAAGAATGGGCAGCCACTGCGGGCGGTTGGTCATCGCGCCGCTCATGCGCGTCGTGAGCGCGCCGACGCAGGCGCCGGTGAGTGTGGCGTAATCGATGATGAGCCGCGGTTTTTCACGCGAGGCCAGCGTGAGCGTATCGGCCAGCACCATGCGACCCTCGGCGTCCGTATGCATGACCTCGATGGTTATGCCGTTGGCGGCCGTTACCACTTCGTTCTGACGATAGGCACGGGGACCGATATGGTTCTGCGCCAGCGCGAGCCAGCAGTCGATCGGGAAATCCGCGTTGAGTCGGGTGAGGGCGAGCAAGGTACCAAGTGCCACTGCGCTGCCGGCCATGTCTTCATGCATGCCGTGCATGTGGCGCGCGGGTTTAAGATTGGTGCCACCGGTGTCGAAGCATATGCCCTTACCGACAAGCGCGACGGCTTTGGTCTTGTTTTGTTTTGGACGATAGCGCAGATGCAGGATACCGGCGTCGGGTTCGGGACTGCCTTGTGCCACCGCGATGAAGGCCCCGGCGCCGAGGGCGCGCAACTTCTTGAGATCGTAGAAGCGTGTCTGCCAGTGGTGTTCGCGCGCCAATTTCTCCACGCGCTTGCGGTAATTCGCTGGCGTGAGTTCGTTCGGCGGCAACGCCGTCAGTGCGCGCGCCAGATGATTGCCGCGGGCCTCGGCAACGGTGCGATCGAGCCACGCAGGTTTGATTCCGCCCGGCACGACAATCTGTTGCAGTCGCGATTTTTCGGCAGGCTTTGTTTTGAAACTGGGAAGCGGCATCGCCGCGGCAAGGAGTGCCGCGACGGTTGCTTCGACGGCACGTTCGGCATCGCCGGCATCGGCATCGAGTCCGGCGGTGGCGATCATCACGTGTTGCGCGTTATCGCCCGTGAGCGCGGCTGCCAGCTTGCGTCCGAGCGTGAGCAATTCAAACTCGCTCGCTTCCGGTTTGATGCCAGCGACCGCGATACGCGTACCCTGCGCGTTCGGCAGGTCGAAAATGAAAGGATCGGTGGCTTTTAGGTTTCGTGATGCGCGATGAAGGCGTGCCGTGACTGTTTCGCCATACGGAAATTTGTGCAGCGCGTTGTGATCGCTTGCCGCTAGGACGATCACATGCTGTTGAGAATCGAGTGTTTTTTCGGTTAACCGCTGTGCGCTCCACTTTATGTCGGGTATTTTTATTTGCATGTTGGCGTGTGTCTTTTTGGTGCTTCGGCCGCGGGAATGCGAGTATATCGGGAGATATAGACTTGACCTATATTCGCAAAATCATGATGATACCGCGCTCGTTAATACACCCATTTGGAATTGTTAATAGTGGTGGAGTCGTCTTCGTGTTCAGCGCCTACCCGCGCAAGCGACTGAGCCGACCGCCGCGATGCGACAGATCAGGTTAATCCGAGCGCACGTTCGTATTCCGTCATAATGGACCCACTGCAGTAATGACTCCGGCAGAACACCGCCGGATTTGATTAGGAGAAAGCCCATGGCCGCTGTGCCCAGAATCCCGTTGCATACCGATGTCGACGTCCAGGAAACGCAGGAATGGCTCGACGCGCTCGGCGCGGTCATTGAGCACGAAGGTCCGGACCGGGCGCACTACCTGATCGAAAAACAGATCGAGCTCGCGCGCACCGCTGGCATTAACGTGCCGTACTCCGCCAATACCGCGTACATCAACACCATCCCGCCGGAACAGGAAGTCCGTTCCGCCGGCGATCATGAGCTGGAGCAGCGACTGCGTTCCTATATACGCTGGAACGCGGTCGCGATGGTGCTCAGATCCAACAAGGGTGAGTCCAATCTCGGTGGCCATATCTCGAGCTTTGCATCTGCCGCCACGCTTTATGATGTCGGCTTCAACCACTTCTGGCATGCGCCAGCGGAAAACCACGGCGGCGATCTGGTGCTGTATCAGGGTCATTCATCGCCCGGCGTTTATGCGCGCGCGTTCATGCAGGGCCGGCTCACCGAGGATCAGATGGATCACTTTCGCCGCGAAGTGGAAGGCAAGGGCCTGTCATCCTACCCGCATCCGTGGTTGATGCCGGACTTCTGGCAGTTTCCGACGGTGTCGATGGGGTTGGGACCGATCCAGGCGATCTATCAGGCGCGCTTCATGAAGTATCTGCACGACCGCGGCATTGCCAACACCGAGAACCGCAAGGTGTGGTGCTTCATCGGCGACGGCGAAGTCGACGAACCCGAGTCGCTCGGCGCCATCGGCATGGCCGGGCGCGAGAATCTCGATAATCTGATCTTCGTTATCAACTGCAATCTGCAGCGCCTCGACGGGCCGGTGCGCGGCAACGGCAAGATCATCCAGGAACTGGAAGGCGAGTTCCGTGGTGCCGGCTGGCACGTGATCAAACTGATCTGGGGCGGTTACTGGGATCAGCTGTTGGCGCGCGACAAGTCCGGCCTGCTGCGCAAGCGCATGGAAGAATGCGTCGACGGCGACTATCAGACCTTCAAGTCGAAAGACGGCGCCTACGTGCGCGAATATTTCTTCGGCAAGTATCCGGAGCTGAAGGAAATGGTCGCGAGCTGGTCGGATGATGACATCTGGCGCCTGAATCGCGGCGGTCACGATCCTCACAAGGTATACGCGGCGTACCATGCGGCGACAACCCACAAAGGTCAGCCGACCGTGATCCTCGCCAAGACCATCAAGGGTTATGGCATGGGGGAGTCGGGCGAGGCACAGAATATTTCGCACCAGCAGAAGAAGATGGGCACGACCTCGCTCATGGCATTCCGCGATCGCTTCAAGCTGCCGCTGACCGACGAGCAGGTCGAAAAACTCGAATACATCAAACCGGCCGAGGACTCGCCGGAGATGAAATATATGCGCGCGTGCCGCGACGCACTCGGCGGTCCGATGCCGGCGCGCAATCGTCAGGCGCCGGCGCTCGAAGTGCCGCCGCTGACGGCGTTCGACAGTCTGCTCAAGGCCTCCGGCGAAGGCCGCGAGTTCTCCACGACCATGGCGTTTGTGCGCCTGCTCGGCACGCTGATCAAGGACAAGAAAATCGGCAAGCACGTGGTCCCGATCGTGGCCGACGAATCGCGTACCTTCGGCATGGAGGGCATGTTCCGCCAGCTCGGCATCTGGTCGACGGTGGGGCAGCTGTACACGCCGCAGGACAAAGACCAGCTGATGTTCTACAAGGAAGACAAGAACGGCCAGATCCTGCAGGAAGGCATCAATGAAGCCGGCGCCATGTGCTCGTGGATCGCGGCCGCTACGTCCTATTCAACCCATGGGGTGCAGATGATTCCGTTCTTCATCTACTACTCCATGTTCGGTATCCAGCGCACCGGCGATCTGTGGTGGGCGGCGGGCGACTCGCGCGCGCGCGGCTTTCTGCTCGGTGGTACCTCGGGGCGTACGACCTTGAATGGCGAAGGCCTGCAGCACGAGGACGGTCACTCGCATGTGTGGGCGGCGTCGATCCCGAATTGCATCGCCTATGATCCGACGTTTGCGTACGAACTCGCGGTGATCATGCACGATGGACTGCGGCGTATGTATAAGGAACAGGAAGACGTCTATTACTACATCACCGTGATGAACGAAAACTACGAGCATCCGGCGATGCCTGAAGGCGCGGAGCCGGGCATTCTCAAGGGCATGTATCTGTTCAGGCAGGGCGCTACCGGTAAAGGCCTGCGGGTCCAGCTGCTCGGTTCGGGTTCGATCATGCAAGAGGTGATTGCCGGCGCCGAACTGTTGAAGCAGGACTGGGGCGTCGACGCCGATATCTGGAGCTGCCCGAGCTTCACGTTGCTCGCGCGTGATGGCAATGACGCCGCGCGCTGGAATCTGCTGCACCCGACCGCGACGCCACGTGAGTCGCATGTCGCGCAATGCCTGAAGGACACCAAAGGTCCGATCGTGGCCTCGACCGACTACATTCGCACATTCGCCGAACAGATTCGGCCGTTCGTGCCGCGCCGCTACGAAGTCCTGGGCACCGACGGTTTTGGGCGTTCGGATACGCGCGAGCAGCTGCGTCACCACTTCGAGGTCGACCGCCGCTGGGTGACGCTCGCCGCACTCAAGGCGCTGGCCGAGGACGGGCAGATCGATCGTGCCAAGGTGGCGGAAGCAATCAAGAAATACAATCTCGATCCTGAAAAACCGAATCCGTTGACGGTCTAACGATTATTCACCGCCAAGGCGCAAACGACGCGAAGAAAAGCAGAAAGCAGATCTTGGTCAGATAAACCTTTGCGCTCTTTGCGCCTTTGCGGTGAAAACTGTTTTTTTAAGGGAAGAAGAAATGTCCCAAACCATCGAAGTAAAAGTCCCCGACATCGGCGACTTCAAAGACGTGCCGGTAATCGAAGTCCTGGTCAAACCGGGCGACGTCGTTAACGTCGAGGATTCACTGATCACGCTCGAATCCGAGAAGGCGACGATCGATGTACCGTCGCCCGCCGCCGGGACGGTAAAAGAAATCAAGGTAAAAGTTGGCGAGAAGGTTGCGCAAGGCAGCCTGGTTTTGTTGCTTGAAACCGGTGCCAGTGCCAGCGTCGCCGCCGCGACACCGGCGAAGGCGCCGGTCGCTGCGCCCGTGGCCGCGACGCCGACTGCCGTTGCCTCGCCGAAAGTTGCATCGATGGCACCGGCGCCGACCCCGGCTGTGCCTGCGACTGCGGATGTCTCCGGCGGGCGCAAATCCCACGCGAGTCCGTCGGTACGCGCCTATGCGCGCGAACTGGGTGTCGATGTCTCCCGCGTGCCCGCCACCGGCCCCAAGGACCGCATTCTTAAAGAGGACGTGCAGGCCTACGTGAAGGGCGTGATGTCGGGCGCGGCACCCGCTGCCGCGGGCGGTGGGCTCGATCTGCTACCGTGGCCGAAGGTCGACTTTGCCAAGTTTGGCCCGATCGAAGCCAAACCGCTGTCGCGCATCAAGAAGATTTCCGGCGCCAATCTCGCGCGCAACTGGGTGATGATCCCGCATGTCACACAGTTCGACGAGGCCGACATCACCGATCTCGAACAGTTCCGGGTGTCGGTGAACAAGGAGAACGAAAAGAGCGGCGTCAAGGTGACGATCCTCGCGTTCCTGATCAAGGCCAGCGTCGCGGCGCTAAAGAAATTTCCCGAGTTCAACAGTTCGCTCGACGGCGACAACCTGGTGCTGAAACAGTATTTCCATATCGGCTTTGCCGCTGATACGCCAAACGGTTTGATGGTGCCGGTGATCAAGGATGCCGACAAGAAAACCGTGGTCGAACTCGCGCGCGAGACCTCCGCGCTTGCCAAGAAGGCGCGCGAGGGAAAACTCGCGCCGACCGAGATGCAGGGTGGTTGCTTCTCGATCTCGAGCCTGGGCGGCATCGGTGGCACCGCGTTTACGCCGATCATCAACGCGCCGGAGGTGGCGATCCTCGGCGTATCCAAGGGCGAGATGCGCCCGAAGTGGAACGGCAAGGAATTCACGCCGCGGCTGATGCTGCCGCTGTCGCTGTCCTACGATCATCGCGTCATCGACGGCGCTTCGGCGGCACGCTTCATTACCGACCTGGGTCAGATGCTCGCCGACATGCGCCGGGCCGTGTTGTAACCGCGGCCGAGACAAGGGAAAAAGAAATGTCCCAAACCATCGAAGTAAAAGTCCCCGACATCGGCGACTTCAAAGACGTGCCGGTAATCGAAGTCCTGGTCAAACCGGGCGACGTCGTTAACCTCGAGGATTCACTGATCACGCTCGAATCCGAGAAGGCGACGATCGATGTGCCGTCGCCCGTTGCCGGCACGGTGAGGGAAGTAAAAGTCAAAACTGGTGACAAGGTCTCGCAAGGGAGCCTGGTGCTGGTGCTTGAAACCGCCGCCGCGGCGCCTGTCGCACCAACGGCGCCAGTTCAGTTGTCGCCGTCGAAACCAGCCGCCAAGCAGGTGCCGGCGGTGTCGCCGGCACCTGCTGTCGCCGGTTTCAAAGGCAAAGTCGATCTTGAATGCGAGATGATCGTGCTCGGTTCCGGTCCGGGCGGTTACTCGGCGGCGTTTCGTGCCGCGGATCTCGGTATGAAGACGGTGCTGGTCGAGCGCTACGCCACGCTCGGCGGTGTGTGTTTGAACGTCGGCTGCATTCCGTCGAAGGCCCTGTTGCATGTCGCGGCGGTGACGGAGGAAGCGCAACATCTTTCCGAACATGGCGTCAGTTTCGGCGCGCCGAAGTTTGATCTCGACAAGCTACGCGGCTGGAAGGAAAAAGTAACCGGCAAGCTCACGACCGGTCTGATCGGTATGGCGAAGATGCGCAAGGTCGACGTCGTGCGCGGCGTTGGGCGTTTCCTCGATGCCAACCATCTGGAAATAGCGCTGACATCCGGTGACGCGCAACAGCCAAGTGGCGAGAAGAAGGTCATACGCTTTGCCAACGCGATCATTGCCGCCGGTTCACAGCCGGTGAAGCTGCCCTTCATCCCGGAAGACCCGCGCATCGTGGATTCCACCGGCGCACTCGAGCTGCGGGCGCTGCCAAAAAAAATGCTAGTCCTCGGCGGCGGGATCATCGGCATGGAGATGGCGACGGTTTATTCCGCCATCGGTACGCGCATTGATGTCGTGGAAATGCTCGATGGCCTGATGGCCGGCGCGGATCGTGATCTGGTCAAGGTGTGGGACAAGATGAACGCCTCGCGTTTCGATCGCGTGATGCTGAAGACGAAGACAGTCAAGGTTGAAGCACTGAAGGAAGGCATTCGTGTGACGTTCGAAGGTGAGCAGGCACCGAAGGAGCCGCAACTCTACGATATGGTGCTGGTATCGGCGGGACGCGCGCCCAATGGAAAAAATATCAGTGCCGAAAATGCGGGTGTGACGGTCACCGACCGCGGTTTCATCGAGGTCGACAAACAAATGCGCACCAACGTGCCGCATATTTTTGCGATCGGCGATATCGTCGGTCAGCCAATGCTGGCGCACAAAGCCGTGCACGAGGGCCATGTGGCGGCAGAAGTGGCGGCCGGACAGAAATCGTTCTTCGATGCGACCGTGATCCCGGCGGTGGCCTATACCGATCCCGAAATTGCGTGGGTCGGGATTACCGAAGACGAAGCCAGAAAGGCCGGCCGTAAGGTTGGCAAGGCGGTATTTCCGTGGGCGGCCTCGGGACGCGCGATTGCCAATGGTCGCGATGAGGGCTTCACCAAATTGCTGGTGGACGAAGAAACCCATCGTGTGATCGGCGGCGGCATCGTCGGCACGCACGCCGGCGATCTGATCAGCGAACTGGCGCTGGCAATCGAGATGGGCTGCGATGCACAGGATATCGGTAAGACCATCCACCCCCATCCGACTCTGGGTGAGTCGGTGGGGATGGTGGCTGAACTGTTCGAAGGCGTTTGTACCGACCTGCCGCCAACCCGAAAGAAGTAACGGCTATTGGATCGGAAGCAGGCGATTGAACTCTTTCTTGACCACGGCGTAACATTCGCAGGCCTTGGCTTCCAGACCGGCGCGGTCGATCACGGTGATGTGGCCGCGGCGGTAACGGATCAATCCCGCTTCCTGTAATTTTCCCGCCGCTTCGGTAATGCCTTCGCGGCGCACGCCAAGCGTGTTCGCAATCAACTCCTGGGTCATGATCATTTCGTTCGACGGCAACCGATCCAGACCCAGCAACAGCCACCGGCACAGCTGCTGTTCGACACAGTGATGCCGATTGCACACGGCCAACTGCGCCATCTGCGTCAGCAATGCCTGGGTGTAGCGCAACAACAGATCATGCAGCTTTCGGCCGCGCGCGAATTCTTCCTTGAGAATTTCCGCCTTGACGCGAAACGCATGGCCCGCGCTGCGCACGATCGCGCGACTCGGTGTACTTTCGCCGCCCATGAACAATGCAACACCGACGATGCCTTCATTGCCGATGGCCGCGGTCTCGGTTGAGGCACCGTCTTCGGTAATGTTCAACAACGAGATAATGCTGTCGAGCGGAAAATAGACGTAGCTGCTCTTGTCGCCGGCCTCACATAGAATGTGGTTGACCGGCATCGGCACTAGCTCCAGGTGGGGCAACAACCGTTTTGATTCTGGCAGTGACAACGCTGCCAGCAAGTGGTTCTGATTAGGGCTGAGTGATAGGCCCTGCGCGTCAATCGTTCCTTGTGTTTGCATGGGAAATACCTCCATACCGTCGGTAACATTTTTAGTATCAGTCGAAATTACTATGTTAGGTATACCACGGTCCCGGAGACGAAACCAAACGCCCAATTTCTTATGTGAGAAAGCGTACATAGCATTATTTTTGCCTTAGAAAATGCTGAGTTGTAAACGTCGGTCAAGGGAGATGTAAGACTAAAAGGAGGGGTACTAAAACCGCACGTTATTCCGGGCATATTCGCGCGGACGATGCGGCCAAGACGGATCGCGCGGTAGCCGATTTTTATGGCAGGCACGAAGAAGCAACCGGCGGACCTCGACGTCGGCTGCCATCTATATGCGCGCGGCCGCTCGTGGTGATGCGGTCAGTCAGAATCCTGTTTTTGACCAAGACCATCGGCGCTTCCATACCGGTTTTTGCCGATAATCCTTTTGTCTACGCGTGCAGCGAAGCGAAAAACCAGCTAAATCCGTCCCGGATTTGCGCCGTCAATGGTTATAATGCGCGCTCTATTTTTTGGAAGCGCTCGCGGCGCAACTGGCAATCCTTCAATGAGAAAGATTAAAAAAGTCGTTCTGGCATATTCGGGTGGGCTCGATACCTCGGTAATTCTCAAGTGGTTACAGGAAACCTATGGCTGCGAAGTCGTGACGTTCACGGCCGATATTGGCCAGGGCGAGGAACTGGAACCGGCGCGCGCCAAGGCCAGGAAGGCCGGCGTCAAGCAGATCTTCATCGACGATCTGAAGGAAGAGTTTGTGCGCGACTTTGTGTTTCCGATGTTTCGCGCCAATGCGCTCTACGAAGGCGAATACCTGCTCGGCACCTCGATCGCGCGGCCGCTGATTGCCAAGCGCCAGATCGAAATCGCGAACAAGGTCGGCGCCGATGCGGTATCGCACGGGGCCACGGGCAAAGGCAATGACCAGGTGCGCTTCGAACTCGGCTACTACGCGCTCAAGCCGGACGTGCAGGTCATCGCGCCGTGGCGCGAATGGGATCTGACCTCGCGCGAGAAGTTGCTGGCCTACGCCGAGAAGAACGGCATCGCCATCGAGGGCAAGAAGAAGGGCGGCTCGCCGTATTCGATGGACGCGAACCTGCTGCATATCTCCTACGAAGGGCGCATCCTCGAAGATCCCGCGCGCGAGCCGGAAGAGGACATGTGGCGCTGGACCGTCTCGCCGGAGAAGGCGCCCGGCCTGCCCGAGTACGTCGAACTCGAATACAAGGCCGGCGATATCGTCGCGGTCAACGGCAAGAAACTTTCGCCGGCGAAGGTGCTGGCCGAACTCAATCGTCTCGGCGGCAAGCACGGTATCGGCCGGCTCGATCTGGTCGAGAACCGCTACGTCGGGATGAAGTCGCGCGGTTGTTATGAAACGCCGGGCGGCACCATCATGCTCAAGGCGCACCGGGCGATTGAGTCGTTGTGTCTCGATCGCGAGGTCGCGCATCTGAAGGACGAAATGATGCCGCGCTATGCCGCGCTCATCTACACCGGTTACTGGTGGAGTCCGGAACGCCAGGCGATGCAGGTGCTGATCGATCACACCCAGCAGGGCGTGAACGGTTGGGTACGTGTCAAACTCTATAAAGGCAGTGTGATGGTTGTCGGGCGCGACTCGAAGTCAGACTCGCTGTTCGACGCAACCATTGCGACCTTCGAAGAAGACAAGGGCGCTTACAATCAGAAAGACGCCGAAGGTTTCATCAAATTGAATGCGCTGCGCATGCGCATCGCCGAAAAACGCCGGAGGAAGAAATGAGCTTCAAGAATGTCGAAGTCAAAAAGAAGGCCAACGTTTATCACGACGGCAAGGTCACGAGTCGCACGATTGTCACGCCCGATGGGGAAATGAAAACGCTCGGGGTGATGTTGCCCGGGACCTACCGCTTCAGCACCCAGGCGCCGGAGCAGATGGATCTCACGCAAGGACACTGCCGCGTGAAAATGGCGAATGAGCAGAGCTGGCGTGATTACCAGGCGGGCGAGAGTTTCCACGTCCCCGGGAATTCGCACTTTGACATCGAAGTCACTGACCTGCTCGATTACGTCTGTCACTTCAAGTAGGCGTTCGCCCGCGCGCCCGCGCCTACCTGCAAACCGTTTCCTTACTGCGACGGCGGGGGCAGCGCTTCGAGTTTGCGTTGCAGCGTGCTTTCGGTATCGAGGAACAGGTCGAGGGAGGCGGCGACGCGCCGGTTCACCGAGATCAAGAAATATTTCGGATAACTCGGTATCGGCAGCGAGAAACCTTTCACGATCGGTTGCGCCATCAGCAGTTGTGCCACCTGACGTCCGATCTGTTCCGGCGTCGAATAGATCGCGAACAGCGCACCGGCGTCGACATAGGACTTGGACAGTCCCATGACCGGGATCTTGTAACGGTAGGTTGTCAGCAACAGGTGGTGAATGGTCTCGCTGTTGTAAGCGAACGGTTCGGCGACCGAGAACAGGATGTCATTGTCGTCGAGCAGCTTTTCGAGCGCTGGTAACAGGTCTTCACGCTGGACGAGCGTAGTGACATTCAGAATCAGCGAACGCTCGCGCGCGGCGGCGCGCAACTCGGGTTCCTGATGGCGCGTCGACGGACCGAGGATCACCGCCACGCGTTTGTGCGACGGCAGCGCCAGTCGCAGCAGATCGACCTGGCGCCCGATCGGTTGATCCAGAAAAATCGCCGAGTCCCGGAATTTGGCGGCTTTTCCGCCGCGGCCGATATGCAGGATTTCCAGTGCGGTTTCACGCGGCAGCAACGTATGCAGAATCGGCGCCGCCGGATTGGTCTGCGCCACGCGGCGCGCGGCCTCCGCGCCGACCGTGATGATGAGTGTCGGCGGGAGAATGGGTGCGCGCCCCGTCGCACCGTAGTCGTCGACCAGCTGCGTGGTGATATCCAGCTCCGTTCGCTTCTGCACCGCGAGTTCTGCGCGGACTGCCTGCACCACTTGCTCGTAGGCACCGGAATCCCTGCTCAATACAATCAGAACCTTTGCCGGAACGGCGGCCAGCGCCGCGCCGGCCACGGTAATGAGCAGTGTGCCGGTCAGCCAGCGAATGGCACGCGCGGTCATCACCGGAACTCGATGCTGAGATTGATGAAGAAGCGTTTGTCGAAGACGATCTTGTTATCGAAGTCGTAGTAATCGCCCATCAGATGTTGTCCAACGATGGAAACCTCGCCGCGTGCGTTACCGAGACGCAGTTTCTTCGCCAGCCGCAGGTCGAGCGTGTTGTATTCCATCGGGTCGCCCGAGCCGGCGAACGTGAAGTGACTGACCTTGTAATAACCCAGACTTGCCTCGAGTCCGGGCTGGAGCCGTTGCTGGATGAACAGGCTGCGCGTGTGCACCGGCGTGTATTCGGTCGTGGTGATGTACTGCTGGGGATCGACGTTTTTTAATATCCGTCCGCGCTGATGTGAATACGAATAGGCAAATACGACGCGCGTATCCGGATTCATGCGGTAGGTCAGCTGCAGCTCGGCGCCGCGGTTGGTCGTCTCACCGTTATTGACGAAGCGTTCGTACGGATCGGCCGGTGTCGTCACGCTGTCGGTACCGGAGACGATGACGTCGTGAATCTCTTCGCGGAAGATTTTCACGTCCGCCTGCAGTCCGAGACTGGGGAATTCACCGAGATAGCCGGCTTCGTAGGACGTGATGCGTTCGGGTCGCAGCGACGGGTTGCCGCGATGCGTCCGATCGGTGATGCCGATGTCGGTGCGGATCACGGTATCGGCGCTGCTCTCGAATGCCGCCGGCGTTCGATACGCGCGCGTGCCGCTGACGCGCAGCGTATGACCCGGTACCACGTGATAGTTGAGTGCCACTCGTGGCGAAATATCCGCCCCGGTGATGTCGTTGTATTCGGCCATGGCGCCGGCGTTCAGGATCCAGTCAGGATGGAAACGCCATTCGACATTGCTGAACAACCGGTACAGCGGAAACTCGAGCATGCTGTCGGTGCCGAACCAGCCCTTGCCGCCGACGCGATCGAGACGCCATTCCGCGCCCCAGACGACGCGTGTATCCGCACGTGGTTTGAGGGTGTGGGAAAATTCGAGATCGTAGCGCTCGAGGAATGCGTCTTCGACCAGCGTCGCCTGTAACGGCCCCAGGATCGCGCGATAAGTATCGGCGCGGCGGTAGTAGTCGTGATAAAACTGCAGGCCCAGCTGCTCGTCGGTGCCGAGCGTACGCGTCCAGTGGAATTGCTGGAAATCGGTGACGATGTGCATCTTGCGCACCGGATCGGTGGTGCTGCCCTGCGTGCCTTCGTCGCGCGGTCCACCGTTGTAACCGAGCTGGATCTCAAGGTTGTCACGATCGGTAAGACGCTTGTCGCCACGGTAGGTGGCCAGCGATACCTGCTTGCCGTCTTCGGTGTTCGGAAAGCCGGTACTTTCGCGATAGGCGACGGTCGCGCGATAGCGGAAGTCAGAATCTCCTCCACCGTAGCGCGCCATGGCGCCCCGGGTGCGGGCGGCACCGCTGGTAAGTTTTACGAACGTCCCACGCGTGTCAGCGGGGTCGCGGGTGACGATGTTGATCACCGCGGAAAAAGAGTTTGCGCCGTAGCTGACGCCGTTCGGACCGCGGATCACCTCGATACGTTCGATATCTTCGATCGCGAGCGGCAGGTCTTCCCACATGACACCGCCAAAAAACGCGCTGTAGATCGAACGCCCGTCCATGAGCACCTGCATGCGTCGTGCGTAGGCGTCGCTCAACCCGTGATAGGTGACCGTGGTCTGCTGGCCATTGACGTGGCCGACCTGGAAACCCGGTACCAGGCGCAGCACATCCGGAATGTCGAGTGCGCCCGAGGCCTCGATCATCTGCCGGTCGATGATGGTCACGGACGCGGGCGTTTCTGACAGCGGCTGGCGCAGACGCGTGGCGCCCAGCACCGGCGGCACCTCGCCGAGGAAGAAGTCTTCGGTCAGCGCGGACGATTCGGCCGAATGCACCGTCGGCACGAAACCGAGAGCGCTCAGCGCGAGCGTTAGCGTCAGGAAAATCGGTGAGCGAAAAAGTATTTGTGGTCGCACGCGGAGCCCGGTAACCGTGAAGTCTCCTCTCGACGCGGCTTCCGTGCGTGAAGGGATGACTTCCGTTCGAAGCTTTCTGTTTTTGCGAGAGATATGAGACGCGGAAGTCTACGTCAAATACGCGTTTTATGCAGCGCATTTTTACCGCAATGCGCAGCGCGTGGGAACGCGATTTCAGGTGATGAAAACCGCGCGCTGGCCCGCCGGGATGCTGAACCGGTCTAAGGTTTTTCGAAGTCGGGGATTTTTGTTATTTCATCCAGTGCCGGCGGATGAAGTGGTCGATCGAGATAGCCCCCGGGCCGCGCAGCAGCGGCAACAACAGCAAGGTGCCATACAGCTGGTGCTGGGCGATGCCAAATTCTTCCAGCGCCGGGTAGGAGACCACCGCCACGATATTGAACACGAACAGCACCGCGGCGGCGACACGGCCACCGAGACCGATGGCGAGCAGCACCGGAAAGATCAGCTCGACGCCGGCGCCAAGATGGGCCGCGACCGTCGGCGACAGCAGCTTGACGTGATATTCAGTGGTGAACAGGTCAATCGTCGACGGGTTCATGTGCACGAACGGAAAACTTCCGTCCCAATTGACCTTGCTCATCCCCGAGTCCCAGAAGAATTTGGCCGCCCACAGACGGACGCCCAGGTCCGCGACCGGCGCGAAAAATTCCAGGCCTTTGATAATCGGGCGGGCGCAGGCTGCCGTACATTTCGCGAGGGTCATGAAGGATTCTCCAGGGGATATTTATTTTTTGGAATTCGACGCAGTGAATGTTACCAGCGTACCGGCGCTGACGTGGTGCGCCAGCGACGACGCGAGATCGAAGGACGATTGCGCGGCGAGTGCCGCGGCGTGTGCCTGGCCCAGCGTCTCTGCCCGCGCGAACGCGCACAGCAGCGCGTAATCACCGGTGTCGAGCAATTCGATCTCGATATCGAGCCCGCGGCGCACGACCAGCAATTGTTGTGCACCCTCGTCCAGGTTGACCGCCGCATCGCCACGGAATTCCGGTTGATTGACCTGCCATATCCGCAATACCGGATACCGGGAGGCAAGCAGCTGTGCCGAGGGCTGCAAGCCGATTATCAGATCCGCGTAGTCTTGTGGTGCAATGGTCGCCAATTCAGCGAGCGCGAGCGTGGTGGCGTCGGCCGCGTGATACGCCAACTGCCAGCGCCATTCGAGTCGTGCCACGTCGGGCAGATAGACCAGCGCCTGCGCCGGCGTGAACTGCGCCAGGAAGTCGGAAAACTCGGCGCCGAAGTCGTGCAGATTGCCGGAGCGTGGTGGATGGCGCCGGATAAAACCGTCGACGGCGTGTTCGAAGAAACGTTCACCGACGAGGCGCTGCACTATTGGGTAACACGCCGCGAGCGCATCCGTCAGGTTAGCAAAAGTATTGTGGCGATAAATCTGGAACTGGCGCGTGGCCGGAAACGCTCCATCGCGCATGTGCGTCAGCACCGTCGCTGCGTCGTGGTAGACACCCGCGGCAAAGGCCTGTTGCAGCTTATGCAGCGACGGCCGGGTGAACGAAGTCGCGCGCAGCGCGCTCGGCTCGCTCCCTTCTCCCCTTGTGGGAGAAGGGGTGGGGATGAGGGGTGAGGGCGCCGCTTTAGATTTACGCTGCCGCGGTGTCACGGGTTTGCTCCATTACGCGTGCCGCGATATCCGCGTCGTCGACCAGGATTGCGAGCGCGGGCAGATCGCTGTCCCATTCGATCAGCGTCGGCCGCGGGCCGAGATGTGCAATGGCCTGGCGGTACAGCGACCACACCGCTTCACAGACGCGTGCATTGTGGGTGTCGATCAGGATCTCGCCGTCGTCGTACTGGCGTACCGTGTGGCCGGCGAGATGGATCTCGTGCACGCGCGCCGGCGGCAGCGCATGCAGATAAGTCAGCGGATCAAAGCCATGGTTGCGCGCGCTGACGTAGATATTATTGGCATCGAGCAGAATTCCGCAGTCGGCGCGTTCCGCGACGGCGGCGAGAAATTCCCATTCCGGAATCGCCGAGTGCGTGTATTGCAGATACGTGGAAAGATTCTCGATAAGAATTCGACGGCCGAGGATTTCCTGGGTTTCGACGATGCGCACAACGACGTGCGCCAGCGCTTCCTCGGTGTACGGCAACGGCAGCAGATCGTTCAGGTAGATGCCGTCGACCGACGACCAGCACAAATGTTCCGACACCAGACCCGGTTCGATATCGGTAATCAGTCGCTTGAGCCGGCGCAGGTGTTCGCGATTCAGCGGATCCGCCGAGCCGAGCGAGAGCCCGACACCATGCAGACTCACCGGGTAACGTTCGCGCGCCTGGCGGAGAAAATACAGCGGTGCACCGCCGTCGCCAAAGTAATTCTCACTGTGCACCTCGAGCCAGCCCACGTCGGGCCAGGTCTCGATCACCTCGCGGAAATGGGGTGCGCGCAGCCCGATCCCGGCACGTGCCGGGATCGAGGCCGAGACCCTGTCGGCTGCGCTGGTCGTCATGCCGATTTTATTTACCGGTTTGCAGCGAGCCGCCGACGATCTTGTCGCAGCTGCCTTTCGGTACTGACATCCACGCGCCCTTGTCGGCGTCTTTCTTCGAGGTGCCGGCGCAGGAACTCTTGGCGGTCTGGCAGTCATTCTTGCCGGCCTTGGAAATGCCATAGCATTTCTCGGTCGCCGGTGCATCCGCGGCCTGCGTGGCGCCAACGGCGGCGAGGGCGAGCACGCCGGCAATGGCGCTGGCAATAGCAGTGTTGGAATGTTTCATCGTAAGTCTCCTAAGTCGTGGTTGATGAGAGAGTAAAAAACGGTCGATCGGTTATTTATTTCTGCAGGTTGATGGATAAAATGTTCCGGATTATTGCGTGCCACCGTTGCGCAGCGACACGCGAATACGTTCGCGCGCCGTTTGCGATAAACCCAGCAATGCGCCGCCGGCCTGTGCGCCGCTGTGACGAACTGCGATCTGCAAAAACTGCATCTGGCGTTTGAACGATGTGCACGCATCGCAGGCAAGCAGGTGCAGGCGCAGGTTCAATCGCTGGCGCCAGGATAAACGCCGGTCGAGCCCTTGCGAGACCAGTGCGCTGGCTTCTTTACAGGTCAGCATGCTGACAACCGTTTTTCATGGACGCGCGAACCAGTGTTGTTCCAGGCACTGCCGCAGGCGCAGGCGCGCGCGATGAAGCATTACCCACAGATTGGTCGGCGCGACGTCCAGGACCTTACAGGCCTCGGTTCCCGCCAGGCCATCGATCTCGCACAGGCTGAAGGCCTGGCCCTGCGCCGGCGGCAGCGCGGCGATACAATCGCTCAGTGCCTGCCAGAATTCCTTTTGTTCCAGCGCGGCATCCGGGTCGCGCCACGCCGAGGGTTTGGTGCGCCAGTGATCGCCGGCGGCGGCGTCGAATAGTTTTTCCAGCTGGTCGTCCGGGTCGGCATGCACCGAGGTTTCGATTGGCACCGACCGCTTGAGCCGGCGCCAGTGATCGCTCACCTTATGTTTGAGAATACCGACGAGCCAGGTGCGTTCCGACGAATCGCCCGCGAAGCCATCCTGCGAGCGTATCGCGGCCAGCAGCGTTTCCTGGACCACGTCTTCGGCGGCCGCATGATCGCGCAGACGCAGATAGGCATAGCGAAACAGCGCATCGCCATGCTCCATGAGCCAGCGTTCGGCCGCGGACGAACTATTCGACGATTTCGGCATCATGCAATTTATTTCTCTAGCGTGGCACCTTTGTCAGGCGGGTGAGACAAGCCACATAAGGGGTTTGGTCCAGGCCGCTGCCGTGATTCTGCGCCTGCCGCAACCATTCGCCGAGACACTCCATAATATCGTGCTGCACCGCATGTTCATCGGGATTACGCGCCAACAGGGTCTGGTAGATGTTGCGGATCCCGCGTGGCTCATCGAGCGCGAGCTGCTCCTCGATCGCGATGTGCAGTCCCATATGCAGAAACGGATTGGTTTCGCCGGCGATCGGCGAGTAATCGCGTCCGAGGTGCTCCTGCGGATCGTCGAGCAAGGCATGGTATTCGGGATGGCGCAGCGCGACGGCGACCAGCACGCGCTCGACGCCCTCGAGCGGTTTGCCGTCCGAGTAATGGCGCCAGGCGCGGAAAAATACCTCTCGCGTGCTGCCGCGATCTGGTGTCGAGGGCATTGCGGGATTACTCAGGCGTGTGCGCGGAACAGGCCGACGACTGCGGAATACTGATACAGATGGTTCACGCCATCGAGGGGTCCGATCTCGCCGTTGCCGTACATGCCGATGATCGGCAGGCCGGGAAAACGCACACGCATGCTGTCGAGGTCGCGATCGCGGTTACCGAAAAAATGTGGGCCGCGGCCCATGCACGGGAACAGCAATGCGAAGTCGGGTGGTCCGCCGAGTTCGGTGGTGGTGCGCTCGAGCGTCGCGCGCATGTCGCGTTCGGCCGTCAGCGCATCGCGCATGGCCCAGAACAGGCGTTCGCCGCGCATCAGCGGTTGCGACAGCGTGATGGATTGCTCGCGTATGTTCGCCGCCAGAATATGATTCAATCGATAGCGCCCGTCCTGGATCGCCGTGTGTGGATCGCCGAAGGTGACGCCACCCATCAGCATGTGCAGCGGCACCCGTTCCATTTCGCGCACCGCGCCGGGCAGCGACTGCACCAGTACCGCCAGTGCCGGATAGTTGCCGAGGCGTTTCAAATCGTAGCCTTGTACTTCAGCGACCTCGATCGGCGCGGTGAGCGCGTGCACGCCTTGCGAGACACTTAGCACCGCCTCGGCGCCTTCGATACGCGCCTGCGCGCAACCGCTGTCGGCAACACGCCCTGCGCTCCATACCTTGAACGGGCCATCGCCGGACATGTCGCCCGAGACCGCGCCAATGCGTCGCAGCGGCGCATCGAGCCACTCAGCACCCATGCCCGCCGGTGTGCAGAGCGACAGCACGACGTTTTCTTCCTCCCAGTCGTTGGTCGGAATGCCGAGCGTGAACGGTGCGCCGAACACCATGGCCGCGGCACCGGGGCTATCGAGGATCCATTCCTGCTCGGTGAGAATGCCGGCGCCGGTGGCACCGATGACCTGCAACGAACCGGCCGCGCGCGCGGCTGCGCGCAACGCAGGCTCGGGGTTGCCGGCGTATTCCGGCGTCAGGAACAGCACCACCGCATTCGCGCGCTCGAGCTCGGCGCGCTCGAGCGCCTGGCGCACCGCGTCCTCAGCGTGCCTTGGATCAGCGCGCAGACCGTGGCTTAACCCTGTAGCAACTCGTCCCTGGTTCATAGAGCTACTTTATGCCGGTAGTTGCACAAATCATAGATCACACAGTTGCCGCAGCGCGGATTGCGCGCGGTACAGGTGTAACGTCCGTGCAGAATAAGCCAGTGATGCGCGTGTCGACGGTATTTTTCGGGAACCACGGCGAGTAATTTTTTCTCTACGGCGAGTGGGGTTTTTCCGGGCGCCAGACCGATGCGGTTGGCGACGCGGAAGATATGCGTGTCGACGGCGATCGTCGGTTCGCCGAAGGCGGTATTGAGGATGACGTTGGCGGTCTTGCGCCCGACGCCGGGCAATGCCTCGAGTTCGGCGCGCGTGCGCGGTACCTGCCCGTGGTGACGCTGTAGTAACAGATGGCAGGTTTTCAGAATATTCGCGGCCTTGGTGTTGTAGAGCCCGATGGTGCGAATGTAGCGCTTGAGCTCGCGCGCGCCGAGCGCAAGCATTTTGTCCGGGGTGTTGGCGATTTTAAAAAGTTTTGCCGTGGCCGCGTTGACGCTTTTGTCGGTCGCTTGTGCCGAGAGTATGACCGCGATCAGCAATTCGAACGTGGAGCGATACTGGAGCTCGGTCGTGGGACTGGGGTTGGCACGCTGCCAGCGCGCAAAGATCGCTTCCGGGTTAGTGCGGCGCATGCGCGGTGAGTCAAGCGTCATTCAACGGCGCGGCCGCGCCGACGGCGCACGCGCTCGACCGCGGCGCGGATTTCATCTCGCATACGTTCCTGTTTGTCCTTGCGCTCGGTGGCGGGCTTCGTGTGGCGCTCGAGTCGCGCCAGTCGCTGTTGCGTGCGCCGCCGCCAGCGCAGCACTTCTTCGGTCAGGTACTCGGGCCAGATCGTGCCTGCGGTAACCGTTACCGGCAGCATTGGAATGCAATCGACCGGACACGGCGGTACACACAATCCGCAGCCGTTGCATTCCTTCGCAATAACGGTATGCATTAGCTTGGGCGCACCGACGATGGCGTCCACCGGACACACGTCGAGACATTTGCGACAGCCAATGCAGAGTGCCTCGTCGATCACCGCGCGCAGGCGCGGTGCATGCGTTCCGCATTCCGGATCAAGCGCCTTGATCGCGACACCGAGTAATTGCGACAGCGCCTGCAGCGTGACATCACCGCCCGGCGGGCAGCGGTTGATATCGGCACGGCCGTCGGCGACGGCCTCGGCATAGTCGCGACAACGCGGGTAACCGCAGCGCGTGCATTGCGTCTGCGGTAGCGATGCGTCGATACGATCGATCAGTGTAGACAGTGCGGCGCACATAATGGCAAAGTATCACCGCGCACATACGATGGAGCAATCATTCAGGGATATGGACAGGAAAAATTGGTTCGTTGAGCACGGGGGATGGTGGGTGGTGGCGCAAGCGCTGCTGCTGTTGGTGGCCTGTTTTCTGCCGTCACGGAGCGGGTATGCCACGAATGGACTGGTTCATCCGGCGCAGTTCGTGGCCGTGGCGTTTGCCATCGCAGGCCTTGCGCTTATGACCACCGGACTTTTTACTCTCGGTAAGTCGTCGGCGACGCCGTTTCCGCGCCCGCGCGAGCCGGGCGGGCTGCGCACGGCCGGCATTTATCGCCTGATGCGTCACCCCGTGTACACCGGGGCGATCATCGCCTGTTTGGGCTGGGCACTGGCGTGGTTGAGTCCCGTGGGAGTCTTATGGGTGGTTGCCACCGCCGTGTTTTTCGATCGCAAGGCGGCGCATGAGGAGCATCTGTTGCGACAGCGTTACCCGGGCTACTCCGCGTATCAACGGCGCGTGCGCAGATTCCTCCCCGGCGTCTACTGACGCCGTTATTTCACCTTCATTCCCGGCTGCGCGCCGCTGTCGGGCGAGAGTAAGAACAGCCCCGGCGTTCTTCCATCCGCATCGGAAGCCGCAAGTACCATACCTTCGGACATCCCGAACTTCATCTTGCGCGGCGCAAGATTCGCGACCATCACCGTCAGGCGCCCAATCAGCAGTGCCGGATCGTAAGCCGATTTAATGCCGGCAAATACCTGACGCGTGCCAAGCGCGCCGACCTCGAGCGTGAGCTTGAGCAGCTTGTCCGCGCCGTCGACGTGTTCGGCGTTGGCGATCCGGGCGATACGCAGATCGATCCTGGCGAAGTCGTCGATCGAGATCAGGCCGGCGCCAATCGTATTTTCAGCCGCGGCGCTTGCGGGTGTCGACGCAGGAGGGGTGGTATTCATTTGCAGGTTTTCCTTGTTGGCTTCGATCAGTGCGTCGATCTGTTTGGGATCGACACGGGTCAGCAGATGGGCGTAAGCGTTTACCCGAATGGGTAGCTGTCGCAGGTCGTCCCAGACGAAGCCGCGGTCCATTCCGAAAAATTCGCGCGCGACGCGTCGGGTGGTGTCGGGAAGAATCGGTCCAAGCCAGATCGACAGCATGTAGAAGCCGTGAATCGCGCGTGAGCAAACCTGGTGAAGTTCCGGGCGTCTGGATTCGTCCTTGGCCAGTTCCCAGGGCTTGATGTCGTTGATCTCGACATTAATCCGGTCGGCCATGGTCATGATCTCTTTCGCGGCCTTGCTGAAATCGCGAGTCTCATAAAATTCCCTGATTACCTCGCCGGTTCCTAGCGCCCGCGCGATCATTGGGTTGGTGTCGGCCGCCGCCAACGCCAGCGACCCGTCAAAATACCGGGTCAGGAATCCGGCGCAACGGCTGGCGATGTTGATGTATTTTCCGACCAGGTCGCTGTTTACGCGCGCGATGAAATCGCTGAAGCTGAGGTCGATGTCTTCCATCGTGCCGTTGAGTTTGACCGCGTAGTAGTAACGCAGCCATTCCGGATTCAAACCGAGAGCGAGATAGCTCTCGGCATTGATGAAGGTGCCGCGGCTCTTCGACATCTTCTCGCCGTTGACGGTGAGATAGCCGTGTACGCTCAGTTTCGTCGGCGTGCGGAAGCCGGCCTGCTCCAGCATCGCTGGCCAGAACAGCGCGTGGAAGTTGAGGATGTCCTTGCCGATGAAGTGATACAGCTCGGTCTTCGAGTCCTTGTTCCAGAACTCATCGAAGTTGAGTCCCTTTGCGGCACACAGGTTTTTGAACGAACCCATGTAGCCGACTGGCGCATCGAGCCAGACGTAGAAGAATTTCTTGCCGTCGGTGCCGGGAATCGGAAAACCGAAGTACGGCGGATCGCGTGAGATGTCCCAGTCCTGCAAACCGGCGACGAGCCATTCGTTGATTTTGTTCGCCGCTTCAGTTTGCAGTGCACCGGAACGCGTCCATTGCCGCAGAAAATCGCCGCAGCGCGGATCGGAGAGCTTGAAGAAGTAATGCTCCGAGGCCTTGCGCGTCGGTTTCGCGCCCGAGACTACGGAGTACGGATTCTTGAGATCGGTCGGTGCATAAGTGGCGCCGCACACCTCGCAGTTATCGCCGTACTGATCCCTGGCACCGCACTTCGGGCACTCACCTTTGATATAGCGATCCGGCAGGAACATCTGTTTGACCGGGTCGTAGAACTGCTCGACCGAACGGCGGGCAATGAGCCCGTGTGCATCGAGCTTGCGATAGATCTCTTCGCAATAGGCCTGGGTTTCCGGCGAATGGGTGGAGTAGTAGTTGTCGAACTCGACGTGAAAGCCGCGGAAGTCGCGCACGTGCCGGCCATGCATTTCCTTAATAAGCGTCTCCGGCGTGATGCCGTCTTTCTCGGCACGCAGCATGATCGGCGTGCCGTGGGTATCGTCGGCACACACATAATAAGTCTCATGGCCCTGCATCTTCTGGAACCGTACCCAGATGTCGGTCTGGATGTACTCGACCAGATGCCCCAGATGGATCGGGCCATTGGCGTACGGCAGCGCGCTCGTCACCAGGATGCGGCGATGGGAATCAGACATGCAATGCGTTCATCCGACTATGTGGCTTAGGGCACATTTGACTGCGCATGATAGAGCAAATTTCCCGTCAAGTCCTCGGACGTCTGTGTACGGTAACGCATCAACAGAATTGCGGTGTAGGGAACGAGGGGATTTAAGTTGGATCCGGGCAGTCCAATCCATTGCAAGTTCACTCTAACAACTTCTAAAACGAGGACACCACGATGAATCCTTCAAACACATTGCGCGGTTCATTGGGACTGCTGATGGTTATCGGGACGGCGCTGGTTATCGGTTGCGCCATGCAAGTGAATCCGATCAGTACCACGCTGTCGTTAACCGGCGGACAGGAAGTCCCCCCGGTCACGACGACGGCCACGGGCGCCGGTCAGATCAATGTTCACTCAGACCGTTCCGTGAGCGGCTCCATTTCCGTTTTTGGAATGACACCGACCGCGGCTCACATTCACGACGGCGCGATGGGGGTCAATGGGCCAGTTGTCATCACATTGACCAAGGCCTCCGAGAATACGTTCACGGTTCCGGCGGGATCGATGCTCAACGAGGCGCAATATTCGAGTTTGCGCGCCGGTAATTTCTACGTGAACGTTCACAGTGCCGCGTATCCGAACGGTGAGATCCGTGCGCAGATCAAGTCGCCGCCCGGCTAGTTGATCGTTGCGGTTTGCGGCCATGATGGTTGGCTTGGCCGGTTTTCGCTGCGGCGCGCGATACCGCCGCATGCAGGTTTATGTGTGCGCAGATTAAACGTGGGAAATCATGACTTTTCAGTACCTCCGGTGTAGCATTCGGCCCCCACAGGCCGGGATTTTTCGGAGATTTTAGATGGCGGTATCGCAGCTTCAGGTTGAAACAGCGCTTAAAGAAGTCATTGACCCTTACTTGGAGACGGATCTCGTCACGGCGAAGGCGGTGAAAAATATCGCCGTCGACGGCGACGCCGTTATGGTCGAGATTGTGTTGGGGTATCCCGCCAAGGGTTACCAGGACGCGCTGGCGAAGTTGTTAAAGGAAAAAATTACCGCGATTGCCGGTGTCAGCAAGGCGTTCGTGAATATCTCTTCCAGGATCGAGTCGCATGGCGTTCAGAAGGGCGCCAAGGCCATCCCCACGATCAAGAATCTGATCGCCGTGGCCTCGGGCAAGGGCGGCGTCGGCAAATCCACGGTGTCGGTCAATCTGGCACTGGCGCTCGCCGTGGAAGGCGCCAATGTCGGTATTCTGGATGCGGATATTTATGGGCCGAGTCAGCCGCGCATGCTCGGTGCGCAGACCAAGCCGGAGTCGAAAGATGGCAAGACCATCGAGCCGGTGATCAGCCACGGCCTGCAGTCGATGTCCATTGGCTACCTCATCGATGAGGAAACGCCGATGATCTGGCGCGGGCCGATGGTGACGCAGGCGCTGGAGCAACTGCTGAACGACACCAACTGGAAAGATCTCGACTATCTGATTGTCGATCTGCCGCCCGGTACCGGCGATACGCAGCTGACACTGGCGCAGAAGGTGCCGGTCACCGGTGCGATTATCGTCACCACGCCGCAGGACATCGCGCTGCTGGATGCACGCAAGGGTCTCAAGATGTTCGAGAAAGTCGAGATCCCGGTGCTCGGTATCGTCGAGAACATGAGCACGCACATCTGCTCGAAGTGCGGCCACGAGGAACATATCTTCGGCGAGGGCGGCGGCGCGCGCATGGCCAAGCAGTACGACGTCGATTTCCTCGGTGGCCTGCCGCTCGATATCCGCATCCGTGAGGAAACCGACAGCGGCAAGCCGACCGTGGTTGCGGATCCCGAATGCGAGATCTCGCTACTGTATCGCGCGATTGCGCGCCGCGTTGCCGCCAAGCTGTCACTGCAGAAGAAAGATTACGCATCCAAGTTTCCGAACATCGTCATTAAAAAAACCTGAGAAACGCAAAGGGAGCGTTGTATGGGAATCAAGGCCGATAAGTGGATCCGCCGTATGGCGCAACAGCAGCGCATGATCGAGCCGTTCGAGCCCGGTCAGGTAAAGCGTAATGGCAGCGGCGCGATTGTTTCCTACGGTACGTCGAGCTACGGCTACGACGTGCGCTGCTCGGATGAATTCAAGATCTTCACCAACATCAACTGCACCATCGTCGATCCGAAGCAGTTCGATGCCAAGTCGTTCGTCGATTTCAAGGGTGACGTCTGCATCATCCCGCCGAACTCGTTTGCGCTCGCGCGCACCATCGAGTATTTCCGCATCCCGCGCAATGTGCTCACGATCTGTCTAGGCAAGTCGACGTATGCGCGTTGCGGGATCATCGTGAACGTAACGCCATTGGAGCCGGAGTGGGAAGGGCATGTGACGCTCGAGTTCTCCAACACCACGCCGCTGCCGGCGAAGATTTATGCCAATGAAGGCGTGGCGCAGGTGCTGTTTATCGAAGGCGATGAAATCTGCGAGACCTCGTATAAGGATCGCGGCGGGAAGTACCAGGGACAGCAAGGCGTGACGTTGCCGAAGATCTAGGCCGCGCGCGCGAGCGCGCGCTACGGCACCAGTTCGAGTTGCGACCCGCGTTCGCGCTGCTGGATTTCGGCGATGATGCTTTCGTGAATCCATAAAAACTGCACCCGCGACGATGCCGTGACCGTGAACTTGCGCGGTTTGAGGGCGGCGACCGCATTGCGGGCGGCGTCGGTGCCGCCACTGACGGTCTTGGTTCCACCGTCGGCGGCGGTCAGTTGCAGGTCTCCGCGCAGCAGATAGAGATTCCATTGATCGGTGGTATTGGGCTCGAGCAGCACCGAACTCGGTGGTGCGGCGTACACCGGACAGCTGTTCGCCAGGCCCTTCTGCTGGCTCATCGACAATTCGCGAAATCGGATGAAGCTGCGGATGTCCTCGACCGCGGCGTACTCGCGCGGTTGGAGCAGATGTCGGCGCAGTTTTTCACAGGTCGAATCGTGCAGTGTCGGGCTGTACCACCGTTGCGAACTATTGTCGGCACTCAGAGTTTCAGTGATGGCCGGAGCATCGCCGGAAGGGGCGATAGTGGTAGCAGACGGTTCCGGCGATTCGGGCACGGCGGCTCTCGGCGCGCGCATGCTCTCCATGATCTTGCTCTCGACCGACTTGCGCGCATCCTTTCTCACGAACGCATCGCTGATGCGTTGCTTCACCGCGACAAACGCGTCCACATTCTTGCGTGAGGTCGACGCCGGTCCGATCAGATTGAGCACCTCGATCGTCGGCGTAGCCGGATCCTCGTTCGCCAGCAGGTCGCGCGGAAAATTGGAATACTCACCGAGGGTGGCGCCACGATCGTAGAGTACCGGCAGGAAAATCGGTACGCCGGGACTGTCCTTCAGCACATATTCGAGCAACAGCTCGATCCCATAGTAAATGCTGTTCTCGCGCTTCTTCTGCTGGAACGTCGTGAGACCGCTCTGCGACGCGCCGCTGAGGGGATAAAGCATGCGTACCACCGCGTCCGTGAACAACAGTGTCTCCGTGCCCCAGGCTTTCGGTTGACGCGATTGATAAATCAGGCCGATCCGGAACCGATGGTCATCGAGACGCGCGGCGTATTCATTCAGATAACGCGCGGTATAGGTCGCGAACATGTTAGTAAGCGTGGTGTCGACCTGAAAGGTCTTGCCGGTGACCGGACCGAGTTCCCCACGCGGGCCCAGCATCAGCAGATTGCTGAGGCGGGTGAACGACGACAGTGTGTTCATCGGGCGATAGTCTCGGAGAACACTCACGCGGGGTCAAGCGAACGGCCCGGCGCGGGTGGACCGCTGTGGCGCTCGTTAGCTCGGCAGTACGCGCGCGAAGAAGGCCTTGAGATAGGCGGTTTCCGGGATCGCCGGATGCACGGGGTGGTCTGGCCCCTGATGACCCTCCTCGATGATCTGCATGAAACGATCGACGTGGCGGCTGGCTTTCAACATTACATCGCGCAGGCCTTCGCGCGGCAGATGGTACGAGCATGAACACGAGATCAGCACGCCGTCCTTGGCTAGTACCTGCATCGCCATCTGGTTCAGGCGGCGATAGGCCTCGGTTCCTTCCTTCACGTCCTTCTTTCTCTTGATGAAGGCCGGCGGATCGATGATGACGACATCGAAACGTTCGCGCTCGCTGCGCAGGCGTCGCAGTGCGTCGAACGCGTCATCGACCACGACCTCGACTTTCTCGCCGACGCTGTTCAACTCAGCATTGCGCCGGATGAAGTCGGCCGCTTTCTGCGACGAGTCGACGCACACGACCGCGCTCGCGCCGGCATGGGCCGCCTGCACGCCGAAGCCGCCGAGATAGCTGAACACATCCAGCACGCGCAAATCGCGCACGTAGGAACGCATGCGCAGGTGGTTCATGCGCTGGTCGTAAAACCAGCCGGTCTTCTGGCCGCCAGCGAGCGGCACCTCGAAGCGGGTATCGTTTTCCACCAGCGTGATCGTCTCCGGAATTTCGCCGAGCGCGGGCTCGACATAGCTCGGCAGGTTTTCCAGCTCGCGCACCGACGTGTCGTTGCGCCACAGGATCGCGCGCGGCTTCACGACCTTTTCCAATGCGGCGACGATCTCGGCTTTCAATCGTTCCATGCCGGCGGTCGTGATCTGTGCCACCAGCACGTCGTCGTAACGGTCGACGACCAGGCCCGGCAGCGCATCCGAATCGCCGAAGGCGAGGCGGTAATACGGTGTCGCGAACAGGCGCTCGCGCAGCGACAGCGCGATGTTGAGCCGATGCGTGATGAGCGACTGATCGAGAATGTACTTCGTATCGCGCGAGACCAGTCGCGCGCAGATCAATGGATGCGGGTTGACGTAGCCGGTGCCGATCGCATGGCCGCCGGCATCCTCGATCAATACCGGTTGCCCGGGTTCGAACTGGGTGACTGGTGTTGCCTTGTTATCTACTTCATTGCTGAAGATCCACACGTGCCCCGCGCGCAGGCGACGGTCTTCGTTCTTTAACAGGCGCAGCGTGGCGAGTTCCATCGGACGTTATCGGGATTGGCGGGTCGCAAGCTTAAGTGAATCGCCGCGAAATGGGAACGAACGCCGGTGTGATTAACCCACTTTTGGCTTCCTGCTAACATCCCGGTATATGGCGCATTCGCATTCTTACGCACACGGTCATGATCACGGCCACGGTCACCGCCCCAATCATTCGGGCGCTCCGATGTTCTGGGCGCTGGTGTTGACGCTTGGCTTTGCCGTGGTCGAGGCCGTCGGCGGATGGTGGGCCAATTCGCTTGCGCTGCTCGGCGATGCCGGGCATATGTTTTCCGATGCCGTGGTACTGGCGTTGGCCGCGGCGGCAATGTGGTTCGGTCGCCGTCCACCGTCGGCGCGTCACTCGTATGGGCTGGTACGCGCGGAAGTCATTGCCGCATTCTTTAACTGTCTGCTGATGCTCACGGTCGTGACCGGCATCGTGATTGGAGCGGTGCAACGTCTGCGCTCGCCCGAGGCCGCCGTCGTGGCCGGTGGCACGGTAACGCTGGTGGCGTTCCTTGGTCTCATGATCAACATCGCGGTCGCATTGATGCTGAGCCACGGGGAAGAGAGTCTCGGCAAGCGCGGTGTGCTGTTGCACGTCCTGGGTGACATGCTCGGGTCGGTCGCGGCGCTGATCGCCGGTGCGGTGATTTACTTCACCGGCTGGACGCCGATCGATCCGATTCTGTCGCTGCTGATCTGCGTGCTGATTCTTTATTCCACGTTGCGACTGCTGCGCGAGGTGCTGCACGTGCTGATGGAAGGTGTGCCGCTGCATCTCGATCTCAATGCCGTGGGCCTGAGCCTGGCCAAGGTTGACGGCGTGAACTCTATTCACGATCTGCATATCTGGACGCTCGCGTCCGGCGTGCCGGCGCTGTCGGCACACGTGGTGTTAGCGGATCTGTCGTCGTGGGATGCGGTGCTGTGTGAGATTCAATTACTATTGCACAAACGCTATGCGATTGAGCATGTCACGTTGCAGCCGGAGCTGCTCGCACCACTGCCGCCCGGAGGTAGCGCGGTTATCCGGATATTGCCGAAGGCAAAGAAATCCTGAGGCGTAAAATCGCGGTCTACCGCACGAAGCGCCAAAAGCCGACGACGGCCAGCATCGCCAGCATGCTGGAAACGGTAAACGCGATCTGCACGCCGAACATGCTCCACAGACCGCCCAGCAACAAGCCCGCGGGAATCGCGGCCAGGCCGGCAATCATGTGGTACCAGCCGAACGCAGTACCGTGTTCGTTCGGTGGCGCCAGATCGCGTACGAACGCGCGTTCGGCGCCTTCGGTCAGCCCGAAGTAAATCCCGAGCCCGAGGCTTAGTAGCCACAACCACATGGGCGTTTGCGTAAATGCGAGCGCCAACAATACCGCCGCATAGACCATCCACCCGCAAAGAATCAGCGGGCGGCGTCCGATGCGATCGGTCAGGCGCCCGGCCTGTTCCGAGATCAGTGCCTTGACGGCCTGCATCGCGGCCCATAACAGCAATAGTTCAACCGTCGAGATGCCGAGCTGATGGCCGCGCAGCAATATGAACGTCTCCGGAATTTTGCCGAGCGTAAAAAAGCCGAGCATCAGCAGGTAGCGGCGCGTTTTTGTCTGCAGCAGTGGCCAGCTGAGCGGCGCGTGCTTGGTAACGGCGACCTGCGTGCGCGGCGTTTCCTGGATGCCGAAGACCACCAGCAACACCGCGGCCAGCCCGGGAATCGCCGAGAGCGCAATCACCACCTCGAGGCGTTCGGTGCCGAAATAAACAATCGCCGCCGCCGCGAGCGCTCCCAGCACCGCGCCGGCGTTGTCGAGTGCGCGCGTCAGACCGTAGGCCCGGCCGGCAATGCCGTCGTGAATCACATCGGCGACCAGGGCATCGCGCGGCGCAGTGCGCACGCCCTTGCCGATACGATCGGTGACACGGATGCTTAGTATCATCAGCCACGATGTCGATAATCCAATCAGCGGTCGCACGATATTCGACAACAGGTAACCGAAGATCACGTACGGCTTGCGGCGCCGGTTACGAAGGTCGGAGTGGCGGCCGGCCCATAGTTTGAGGAGATTCGATACCGCATCAGCCACGCCTTCTATCAAACCGAGCGCGATCGGGCCGGCGGCGAGCACGGTCGCGAGCAGCAACGGAATCAGCGGGATCACCATGTCGCTCGCGAAGTCGTTCAGCAGGCTGACAAGGCCGACGACGATGACGGTGCGGGGCAGGGCAGTCTTGGATTTCATTGCGGAACGTTCAACAGTCAGTTTAGTTGCGTGGGGTCTTGTTGCGGTATAGTAATCGCAACCCACGCGATAACAAACACAGCATCAAGCGCGACATCGCGCATAACAACGAGGGTGAAGGCGAACCATGACACACGTACAGTCGGTGAGTCCGAATAAAGGGGTGGCCTGGATTGGTCAGGGATGGCGTAATTTCAAGCGCAGTCCGGGGATGTGGATCGTGCTGGGATCCGTCGCGGTAACGATCTTCATCTTGCTCAGTTCGGTGGGCACCGCCGGCGGGCTGATCGCGTGGCTGGTGTCGCCGATGTTGGCGGGCGGGTTGTTGTTTGCGGCGCGCGAAGCCGACGAAGGCCGACCGGTCCTGTTGATCCATCTATTGCAGGGATTCCACGATTCGCGCGTATCGCGCGGCATATTGGTCCTCGGCGCGACACTGGTGGGAATGGCGTTGGTCAGTATGGTGATCGGATTGGCGTTAATCGGTGAAGCGGTCCTGACCCGAATGTATACCGACCCCACCGCGGTCTCGTTCGCAACGCTCGGCAGCCCGGTACTGATCGGGCTGTTGCTGGTGCTGTGTGTCCAGCTGCTGGTGTTATCCGCCGTGACCTATGCCTTGCCACTGATCATGTTTGACAACGAATCGGCGGGCGCGGCCATGCGCGCCAGCGTGCTCGCCTGCGTCCGCAACATTCTTCCGTTGCTGGTATTCAGTGTGGCGTACTTTGTTCTGGTCGTGGCAGCGGCGATTCCGCTGACGCTGTTGTGGGCAATGTTGTTTCCGCCCTATACCCTCGAATGGTTGCCGGTGATTCTCGGCTGGGTACTGCTGCCGCCGTCGGTAGCGATGCTGTATGCGAGTTATCGCGACTGTTTCCAGGCGTAGTCCCACTACCCGCTCGTTGCTGCGCAACCGGGATTGCGGCTAGCCCCGCGCCCCATCCGCTTGGCGTAACGCCGCGTATATAGGGAGTATTGATCCGGAGCGTTTCCGATTATCGCGACCCTTCAAAATTGCGGTCCCGGGCATTTTGCCTGCGTTCCACGGGCGCGTTATGCTGGGCGCGTGGAGACAAAAGAACGCCTCAAAGGCGACCCCGCCGTCGAATCCGCGCCCGACCTGGTACTTCTGCTGGCGCACGTCGCAAGCCAGGATCAGTCGGCTTTTGCGCGGTTGTACGACGCCACCGCGGCGCGCGTGTATGGTTTGGCGCTGCGTATTACCACGCGCCGCGATGCCGCCGAAGAGGTCACTTCCGACGCCTATCTTCAAATCTGGCAGCAGGCGGCGCGTTATGACGTCACGCGCGGCAGCCCGCTGGCGTGGATGCTGACGATTACGCGCTCGCGCGCACTCGATTATCTGCGCCGGCGCGATCCGGCGGAAACCCACGCCGATCCGACGTTATTGCAACCCGAGTCGGCTACCGCCGACGATACTGTCGACCTGTTGACGGCGGTCGATCGCGCCAGTGCCGTGCACAAGGCGATGGCGGAGCTGCCGCGCACCGCGCGCCAGCTGCTCGGACTTGCGTTCCTGCGCGGGCTGAGTCACCAGGAAATCGCCACCCATACCGGAATGCCGCTCGGAACCATCAAAACGATTTTGCGCACCGCGATGCAGACCTTGCGGCCGCGGCTGGCGGCGGTCGGATTGGAGGAGGTCCGATGACACAGCGTCCACCGCCGCGCAAGGAGGCCCCGGAGAAGGTGCTCGATACCCGGACCCAGCGCGCGTTGCTTGAAGCGACGGCAGGCGTGACGCCGCCGGAGGGATTGCGCGCACGCGTGCTGGAGCATGTGCGGCGCAACGCGACGACGACGGACTTTGTATTGCGCGCCTCGGAAGGGTCCTGGCGTTCGGTGTTACCCGGGATTGAAGTAAAAACACTATTTTATGACGCGACCGCGAGCACCGTGTCTTTCCTGCTGCGCGCCGAACCGGGTGCGACGTTACCCGAACATACGCACCGGGCTTACGAAGAGTGTCTGGTGCTGCAAGGCGAATTCACCATGGGTGAGCTGACGTTGCGCGCAGGGGATTTCGAGCTGGGCCGTCCAGGGCAGGAACATCCGCCTGCCGTCAGCCGCAGCGGCGTGCTCGTCTATCTGCGCGGCGCGGCGGAGGATTATCCGTTCGCCTGCCCCTGACGTTATATTCGTGGCCGGCATCGCGGTTGAAGAAATCTTTTCTCCCGCACCATGGATGCGAAGCTTGGCGTCCTTGACTATACCGTAATGATGGGACACTGCAGGCGAAAGCGTTTTTCGGTCTTCGCGTCGATGAGCGATGTTCTGCCCGTTCTTGCGCTGACCACCTTTTTCCTTCTGGCAGCTCCAACGGCACATGCCGCCGACGAGGCAGATTTCGTCATTGGCACCGCGGTATCGTTGAGCGGGGTCAGCGCCCGCGCCGGTCAGGAACAATTGCGTGGCCTGCAGCAATGGGTGGACGAGGTCAATGCCCGTGGCGGATTGTTCGGTCGCAAATTGAAACTGATGCACTATGACGACGGTGGCGATGCGCAAGCGAGCGCGAAGGCCGTTGAGAAACTTATCGTCGAAGACAAGGCCGTGATGGTGGTAGGCCCAAACTCGTTGGATGCCACATCGGCGGCTGCCGCGACAACGCAGAAGTATGGTGTCGCGATGATCGCCCCGGGCGTGCTTGCCAAAGGAGTATGGGAGCAAGGTTACAAAACGGTTTTCGGTCTGTATTCGCCCGCCGAGACGAGCATGGATGCCATTCTCGCTTTTGCCAAGAGCAAAGGCCTGCGGCGCATCGCGCTGGTCTATCAGAACACGGTGCTGCCACGGGAAATGGCCGAAGGCGTGAAGTCGAAAGTCGGCACTTACGGCATGTATGTCGTGTTTGAACAGGCGTACGACAGAACTACCACCGACTTCGGCGCGATGGTCGGCACAATAAAACTGAAACGGCCGGATGTTATTCTCGCCGGTTCCTATCTGCCGGATTCCGTGGCGTTCATGCACCAGGTCAAAGACAGCAAACTGTCGGCCAAGATCATGTCGCTCGCGATGGGTGCGGGAATGCCTGAGTTCGGCAGCAGTCTCGGTTCCGATGCGGAGGGTGTGCTCGGCGTCACGCAATGGGAATCCACGCTCAAGCTTCCTGGCGCAGCGGAGTTCACGCGTAGTTACAGGACTAAACACGGTCAGGTGGCGGGCTTTCACGCCGCCGCCGGCTATGCCGCCGGACAGGTGTTGGAGGCGGCGGCCAAGCGCGCCGGATCCATGGAGCGCGAGCGCTTGCGTAAGGCCCTGTTTGAACTGGATACGACGACCATCTTTGGTCGGTTTAAGGTCGATGGCGTCGGCCGCCAGATCGGCAAATCCGCGTACGTCGTGCAATGGCTCGAGGGCGAACGCGTGCCGGTATTGCCGACGGAGGTCACGACCGGCAAGATTATTTATCCATTCAAGAGCTGGAACAAGCGCTAGCAGTACTACCGACACCGGTTTCGTTTGGCATCGTGGCCTGTTATCTTAAAAACGAACCAGAGCGGTTAATACCGCCAACCAGGAGGAACGCCGATGACAGACATCTCCCCAAAGATCGAACGCAAGGTAGCCATCGTGGACGAGAACAAGTCGGTGCTCGATGCCGCGGCGGTGATGGTTGAGAAATACATCGGCTCGGTGGTTATCACCGGTTCTTCCACGGTGAAAGGTATTTTCACCGAGCGCGACCTGATGCGGGTGGCGGCGGAGCGCAAGAACCTCGGCGACGTGAAATTGAAGGAAGTCATGCGTACCGACCTGATTCACGTCAGTCCGAACGAGAGCGTCGAGCGGTGTCTGACACTGATGCAGACCAATCGTTGCCGGCATCTGCTGGTGTTCGAGAATGATGAGTTTCTCGGGATCGTTTCGTTGCGCGACCTGGCAATGCTGATGCTGGATGAAAAAGAAATGCTGGTCGCGCAGCTGACGAAATACATTACCGGCTGACGCCGCGCGCGCCGTTCTCAGGATTTTGTGGAGCGCTGCGAACCAGATGGCGCGCGCATGAACAGCACGGCGGCACCGGGAAGCGTGGACATCCACAGCACGAACAGATAAATCAGCGACAGGCCGATCGCCAGCTGCCGATCGGCGCCAAAGGCGATTAACAGACCCACCAGGGCGCCTTCGCGCACACCCAGGCCGCCGAGCGAGATCGGCAGCATCGCGGCCACGAACACCAGCGGGATGATTACAAAATAGATCGCCGGCGGCAGTGACAGGCCGATGCCGTAGCCGAGCAACACGTACGCGAGGATGATCAGCGACTGCGCAATCACCGACAGCACGGCGGCAACGATCAGCAGCCCCGGGTCCGAACGGTACGAATAGCACATGAGCGCACTTTCCAGAATGCCATGACGAACCCTGGTTTGATGATAGTGCCGCTGTAACCATTTGAGGATCGCTCCCGCCCACGGCGTGGCGACCAGCACGATCCCGCCGATGCAGCCGGCGAGCAGAATGAGCGCGGAGCGGCGGACGGTAGCATCGAGCCCCAGCGGCAGGAATATCGCACAGGCCGTCCCGACGATGAGCATCGCCAGCAGGCCGACGGCGCGATCGACAATGGAGGAGGCGGCCAATGCCTTCAGGCTCAGGCCGCGGCGGGTGAGATGCAATGCGCGCACGACATCGCCGCCGATTCCAGTCGGCAAGACATTGTTAAAGAACAAGCCCAGGTAATAACTCGGCAATATCTCCGTGAGTTTTACCTGCACGCCGGTGTGCTTGAGCAGCAACCACCATCGCACCGCTGCAAACGCAGAGCCGGTTATGTGGACGGCGATGGCGGTGACAAACAATGCCGCACCGACACGAGAGAGCATGGCTCCGATCGCGGCGAAATCGGCATTCGACAGCAGCCAGTAAATCAACGCGGCGGTGACGCTGAGTTTGAGCGTGACCAGTGCGATCTGTCGGAGTTTTTGTTTTGCCAAAGGAAAATCCGCCTAGAACGGTAACGCGGCATCCGGCTTGGCGGCATGCACCAGATCGCGAAAGCGCGTCTGGATGCGCGCCAGTGCTTCTTTCGTTTCGCCCTCAAAGCGAAACACCAGCACTGGCGTGGTATTGGAGGCGCGCACCAACCCAAAGCCATCTTCAAAGTCAGCGCGCAATCCATCAATGGTGCTGACGCGCGCATCGGTGAATTTCGCGCGCGCGACGATTTCCTTGATTAGCGCGTAGTGTTCGCCCTCGGCGAGTTTGAGCTGCAGCTCGGGCGTGTTCACGGTGTTCGGCAGGGCGCGGAATATTTCCGCGACCGGTCGTGGGTCGCGCGACAGCAGTTCCAGTAACCGTGCCGCGGCATAGACGCCGTCATCGAAGCCGAACCAGCGTTCTTTGAAGAAAATATGCCCGCTCATCTCGCCGGCGAGCAACGCACCGGATTCCTTGAGTTTGGCCTTGATGAGCGAATGGCCGGTGCGCCACATGATCGGTTCGCCACCGGCACTGCGAATTTCGGTTTCGAGCCGGCGCGTGCATTTGACGTCGTAGATGATCTTGCCGCCGGGCTGGCGCGCGAGCACGTCGCGCGCAAACAGCATCATCTGGCGATCGGCCCAGATGATCTCGCCATCCGGCGATATCACGCCGAGGCGGTCGCCGTCGCCGTCAAAGGCCAGCCCAACGTCGAGCTTGTGCTGCTTTACCGCGGCGATCAGGTCGACCAGATTTTCCGGGTGGCTCGGGTCGGGGTGATGGTTTGGGAACGTCCCGTCGACATCGCAGAACAGCTCGACCGTTTCGCAGCCGAGCCGGCGCAGCAGTTCCGGGGCGGTATCGCCGGCGGCGCCATTGCCGCAATCGATGGCCACGCGCATTTTACGCGCGAGCTTTACGTCCGAGAGAATGCGGTCGAGGTAGGCGCGGGTGACTTCTTGGCGTGTGACCGTGCCTTGGCCATGCGTAAGCCGGTTGTCGACAATACGCCGGCGCAGGTCCTGAATGATTTCGCCCGAAAGGGTCTCGCCGGCAATCACCATTTTGAGACCGTTGTAGTCGGGCGGGTTGTGGCTGCCGGTGACGGCCACGCCGGTGCCGGTCCCCAGGTGAAACGTCGCGAAGTAAACCACGGGTGTCGGCACGCGTCCGATGTCGATGACATCGCAGCCGGCGGCATTGAGGCCACGCGCGAGCGCGGCAATCAGATCGGGACCGGAAAGGCGGCCATCGCGACCGACGACAACGGTTTTCTGTCCGCGTTCGCGTGCTTCGCTACCGATGGCATGCCCGATGCGTTCGACCGTGGTCGACGTCAAGGTTTTATCGACAATTCCGCGAATGTCATAGGCCTTGAAGATTTCCGGAGCCGGGAGATCGCTGGCGCCGGGGGAAGGGGAGGCAGACATGGAGTTATCGCGCCGAGAAGTTGGAACGATCAAGTGTAAAGCATCTGCCGTGGACGGCCAAACTGCGCGTCCGCGCTAGACGACAGGCGGCGCGCCAGGAAGCCCGGTCCTGGGGTCATACACGAGTGTGCGGTTGCGCCCTCTTTCTTTCGCGCGCAACAGCGCCTGGTCGGCGCGTCGCAATACATCGTCGGATCTGGTATCGGCATCGACCATTACACTCAGGCCGCCGGTCCAGCGCAGAGTATGACGTACGTCGGGTTTGAGTTCGACTTCACGCGATAGCGCGCGGCGCAGGCGCTCGACCAGTTCGGTAGCCTTCGGCAGCGTGACGTAGGTGTAGATGATGCAGAACTCATCACCGCCAAGCCGTGCCAGCATATCGGAATGACGCACGTTGGCGCGCAGCAGCTCGGCGAACTTGACGATCAGCGTATCGCCGGCGTCGTGGCCGTGGCGATCATTGACCTGCTTGAAATGGTCGACATCCATGATGAGCACCGACGAGGGCCCATGCGTACGGCTGGTCTCGAACAGTTCGTTGAGCCGTGTCTCGAAGTGGCGGCGATTGCTCAGTTGTGACAGGTGATCGATCAGGCCCATATCCGTCAGCCGTTCCTTCTCGGCTAGCATTTCTTCGCTCGAGCCGCGCAGGTGCCGGTGCGCGGCCGCGAATTCGGTCAATATCACGGGGTATCCCACACGCACCGAGCCCTCATGCACGTCCTTGAACATGCGCACCAGCGAATAGATGTCGTGGCGCATCGCGGGGATGGTGGTGTAATACAGTCGCAGGCTGATCGCTACGATGCCGAGCACGGCCGCGAATATCAGCGCCAGATAGCTGAGCGGCGGATCGGGCAGATCGCGAATCAGCAGATAGCTCGTACCCGCGATCGCGACGAGACAAATGAAGATGCCCGCGAGCGCGAACAGATGCGAGGTTTTTAGCGAACGGGCCATGTTGTGCGCGCCGGGTCGGTGATGCGCGCCGGGCGGTTATTTGCGGCCGGTGTGACCGAAACCACCGGCGCCGCGATCGCTGGGCGTGAAGTCCTCGACGATCCTGAAATTGGCAAGTGCGATCGGGACGATGATCATCTGCGCGATGCGATCACCGGGTTCGATCGTGAATGACGATTCGCCGCGGTTCCAGGTCGAAATAAAAATCTGCCCCTGATAGTCCGAGTCGATCAATCCGACCAGATTGCCGAGCACGATGCCGTGTTTGTGGCCAAGCCCCGAGCGCGGCAGGATCATCGCCGCCAGATGCCTGTCGTCGATGTGGAGAGCGATCCCGCTCGGCACTAGATGCGATTCGCCGGGGGCGACATGCAGATGTTCGTCGAGACATGCGATTAAGTCGATGCCGGCTGAACCGTCGGTGGCATAGCGTGGCATCGGAAATTCCTTACCGATGCGCTTGTCGAGGATTTTTAACTCGATGTCTCTCATCGAAGTGTTGCTCCACTGCGTTTCGTTCGTCTTGAGCTATTAACTCTCGCGGCGATGTGATGGATGAGCAAGCGTGCCAACTGGTGTTTGCTGCCGGCAGGCAGTTCGGTGGTGTTATTGTTTTCAATCAGGATTAACTGGTTGTCGTCTGAACCGAAGCCGCCGGCGGGTCCGCCGACGCGGTTGGCCGCGACCAGATCAAGATTCTTGCGCTCGAGTTTTTCGCGCGCATTGCGTTCGAGGTCATCGGTTTCGGCGGCGAAGCCGACCACGAACGGCCGTGACGCCAAGCGCGCGACGCTCTCGAGAATGTCGGGGTTACGTACCAGATCGAGCGTCAGGTGCTCGGCATTCTTTTTGAGTTTGTTTGCGTGCGTCTGCGTCGGGCGATAGTCGGCGACCGCGGCCACGCCAACGAATACATCCGCGTCGCCGATGTGTGCGTGTACCACGTCATACATTTCCCGCGCACTCGTGACGCGAACGGTGGTGACACGATCGGGGTCCGGCAGTGCCGTGGGGCCAGAGATCAGGATCACCCGTGCGCTGGCCTCGATGGCGGCCTCGGCGACGGCGTAACCCATCTTGCCGGAACTTAGGTTGGTGATGCCACGCACCGGATCGATCGCTTCCCAGGTCGGACCCGCGGTGATGACGACGGTCAAACCATTCAGTTCGCCGCTGTTAAAAAGTCCGGCGGTGAGTTCAACCAGCTCGGTCGGCTCCGACATGCGTCCCAGTCCGACGTCACCGCAGGCCTGCGAGCCTTCGCCGGGACCGAATACGTGGATGCCTTGCTTGCGCAGGGTGGCGAGGTTTGCCTGGGTGGCGGCATTGGCCCACATCTGCTGGTTCATCGCCGGCGCGACTGCAACGGGGGCCTGCGTCGCCAGACAGATTGCCGAGAGCAGATCCTCGGCGCGGCCTTGCACCAGACGCGCGAGAAAATTGGCGCTCGCGGGGGCCACCAGCACCAGATCGGCCCAGCGCGCGAGCTCGATATGTCCCATGCCGGCTTCGGCATCGGTGTCGAGCAGATGCTGGTACACCGGATGACCGCTCACTGCCTGCATCGTGAGCGGCGTTATGAACTCGGTGGCGGCAGGTGTCATGACGACGCGCACATCGGCACCCGCGCCGCGCAACCGCCGCGCGAGGTCGGCGCTTTTGTACGCGGCGATCCCGCCGGTGACGCCAAGCAGCACCCGCTTATTCATAAGAGTACCCATATGCTAGAGTTTATTGGCTCAGCGGGTAAACGCCAAATCGCCGAGTACGTCGATGTGACAACAGATCGTGTCTAAATCGACTGTTTGGCCGCATTCCAATAACAACTCGGGACATGCCGAGGCATTTTTGGTGAGGGAGGGGTCAATGCCGTCACGGACCGGCCGCAGAACTACCGTCGTCGATCATAACCGCTTTCCCGCGATCACCCCGCCTTCTGATCTCTGTCTGGCTCAATGGCGAAAGCCACGCTACCGCATTGCCAATCCGGTGCAGCCTCGTGTGACGGAGTCGGGTGATTGAATGTTGCATACCCTGCGCGTAAACATTCTCATCATTCTGGCGTCGGCATTCTTCCTGTTCCTGTTGTCGTTGGCGATTGCGCCAGTCCGGAAATGGGCGCTCGGCAGATTGTCCATGCCGGTACCTTCGACGAATCAGGCGCTTCCGGTACTGGATGCATTGCGAGGCTTGGCGGCGTTGTGGGTCGCAATGTTTCACTATTGGCAATGGTCCGAGCCTGCCTATAACGGCGTTGTGGATGTGTTTCCGTTTGTCCTTCAAGGCACCAAGGCAATACCGGTTTTCGTGATCTTGAGTGGTTTTTTGATTTACCGATCGGCAAAACGAATCCGCACGATCGATGATCTGAAAGACTACGCCACGCGGCGTCTGTTGCGGATTTATCCGTTATATCTGGCAACCACGATTGCATGTTTCTTTCTGTTTGAGCTATCTCCCGATGTGATCGCCAAATGGCAGCGATTTCTCGCCGAGGCGCTCGCGCTCCGAAGCATCGGTTATCCCGATTTCTTCAATCCGCCGGCGTGGAGCCTTTACGTCGAGATGCTGTTTTATGCGTTCTGCCCCTTATTTGTCGTCCTATCGCGCCAACGCCTGCTTCAGGCATCGGTTGTGATTTTTGTGCTGCTGACGTTCTCTGACGTGAATGCGCCTCGGGAAGTTTTGTTATGGAAGTATTTTTTTGTGGGAATAATAACGGGCGAGCTGATCGACCTTTTCGGTAAACAATCAGAAAGAGCGTCGATGCTGTTCTTGTTGCTGGGCTCTTATCTGCTGTACCTGGATGTTGGCGGAACCAACTGGTTTGGCGAAAGCATAAACAGCCTGTGTCGGCAGCAACGCTGGGGATGCACCCTGAGCGGGGCGCAGAATCAGGCCTTTACCGTTGGCCTGGCAGCGTCGATTGCGCTGATAATTATCGGCGGCGTAAATTCTCGAATCGTATCGCGTATTTTTTCTACGCACCCTTTCAGAGTTCTTGGGACGATTTCATATAGTGTGTTCCTCTGGCATGGGATAGTGATCGCGCTGGCCTTTGGTATGAGCTTCAATGGCCATGGAAACACGACCTCATCACAGACATTTCAGGTGACGAGTGGATGGCCGATGTTGTACCTCGGCATACCATCCATTCTTGCGGTAGGTATCACCTCTTTTTTGTTAATTGAGAGGCCATTTCTTATGCTGAGACCGAAACAGCCTCGACTGCCGTGAAATCAAAACCGGGAAGATCTGGAAAGGGAGACTTCAATGGCAATCACCGACTGGCCTCGTAACGAACGTCCGCGCGAAAAACTTTTGCACCGAGGTCCGCAAGCACTGTCAGACGCGGAGTTGCTGGCGATCTTTCTGCGCACCGGGGTACGTGGCAAAACCGCGGTCGACGTCGCACGAGACCTGCTTGCCGATTTTGGTGGCTTGCGCGCCTTCCTCACGGCATCGCGCGAGGAAGTCTGTCGCAAGCTCGGCGTAGGCGAGGCAAAATATGTGATGCTGCAGGCAGCACTCGAAGTAGGACGTCGACACCTGGCGGAGAAGTTACAGCGCGGAACCGCGCTTGAGTCCGCGGACGACACCCGCCGCTATCTTCAGGCACAGCTTCGCGATCGTCAGCACGAAGTATTCTGTTGTCTATTCCTCGACAACCGCCATCGGGTACTCGCGTTTGAGGAGCTATTCCGAGGCACGTTGAACGGCACCGCCGTCTATCCGCGCGAAATCGTCAAACGCGCCATGCACCACAACGCCGCTGCGGTGATCCTGGTTCACAACCACCCCTCGGGGGTCGCTGAGCCGAGCCGCCAGGACGAGCTGCTGACCGAGCGGCTCAAGCAGGCTCTGGAAATGCTGGAGTTGCGGCTGTTGGACCATTTGGTGGTGGGGGATGGGGAAATCGTGTCTTTTGGGGAAAGAGGGCTGTTATAAGGGTCATCAGGGCTACCCAGACCACCCCATTTCTGATATAAAAGCCGGCCTTCACGGGTCCGTGAAGAGCCGATTATTCAGGGGATTTCCGATGTCCAGAGTGTGTCAGGTTACCGGGAAGCGCGTGCGCGTAGGTAATAACGTCTCGCACGCGAACAACAAGACCAAGCGTCGTTTTCTGCCCAACCTTCAGTACCGCAAGCTGTGGGTGGCGAGCGAAAAGCGCTGGGTGCGTCTGCGCCTTACCAACCATGCGCTGCGTACGATTGATAAGAAAGGCATCGACGTGGTGATCGCAGAAATGCGCGCCCGCGGCGATAAGGTCTGAGGAACTGAGCCATGGCCAAATCCGCCCGCGAAAAGATCAAGCTCGTGTCCAGTGCCGGTACCGGGCACTTCTATACCACCAGCAAGAACAAGCGCACGACGCCGGACAAGCTCGAGATGAAGAAGTACGATCCGGTCGTACGCAAGCACGTGCCGTACAAGGAATCGAAGATCAAGTAAGGCTGCCGTTTTACTGATACCAAAGCCCGCTCCGAAAGAAGCGGGCTTTTTTTATGTCTGTCCGTCAGTCAATAACTTCACGGTGTCGTAGCCAAATTTGAGAATGATTGCGGCCAGCACGGCGAGGAACAGGCGTCGCACGAATACCGCCCCATGCCGCAGTGCCAGATGACTACCGCTGACCGAGCCGGCGACATTGGATGCGGCCATTACCACGGCCGTCTGCCAAAGCACGTTGCCGGTAGGAATAAAGTAGAGCAGGGCCGCAAGGTTGGTCATAACATTGATGACCTTGGCGCTGGCCGAGGCGTTCAAAAAATCGTAGCCGAAGAAGCGCACGAAGATAAAAATCAAAAATGTTCCGGTTCCAGGACCGAAAAAGCCGTCGTAAAAGCCAAGCAGCGCGCCAGTCAGAAATCCGAGCCATTTCTCGGGGGTGCCTTTGAGGCGTGGAACGTGGATCGAGCCAAAATCCTTTTTCTTGAAGGTGTAGATCGCTACCGCGATTAACAGGAACAGCACCAACGGCCGGATGACCTGCGTTGGCAGCATGGTAACGATACGCGCGCCAAGAAACGAAAATACCAGCGCTGCAACGGATGTCGGCAGCAGCATCGGCCAGCGCAGCCGGATGCCACGCGCGTAGCGCAGCGTCGCGGCGCTGGTGCCGAAGATACTGGCGAACTTGTTGGTGCCGAACAGCACGCCGGGCGCGGTTTGGGGATAAAAGGTGAACAGCGCCGGGACCTGAATCAGTCCGCCACCCCCGACCACGGCATCCACGAAACCAGCGAAGAAAGCGAGCGCTGCGAGTAAAACGAGTTCCAAATCTATCCGCCTCTCAATTGACCGCCAGGTAGAATTGCTGTGAGCCTTTTACACGGTATCGTATCCGGTTTCAGCGCCGGAATGCCGTGGTCCAGGCATCGCCTATGTACAAGCCATTAATTTTTTGCGTAATATATCGGCCAATCGAGTCACTGGTGGATTTTGGACGTGTATTCCTTAAGCCAACAAGTCCTGCGAACCGATGCGGCCGGGATGCCGCTCGAATGGATCGATTTTCGGGAAGCGGTGCGGATCTATTATCTGGGGCAGGTTGCCTACAGTTACGGCAGCCTGTTGTACCAGATCCGGGGCGGCTATAACGCCCATACCAAGCGTCGCTCGGTTATCGAGGTTAATTCCATTGTCGCCACCCGCGGCGACAGCCATGCGCTGCTGAAAGCCCGCTCGCATTACGTTCCCCCGCTCAACAACCAGACCCTGTTCGTTCGCGATGCGCACTTGTGCATGTACTGTGGCGACCAATTCCCGCCCCGCGGGCTGTCGCGCGATCACATCATGCCGCTATCGCGCGGTGGGCTGGATTCATGGAATAACGTGGTGACGGCGTGTAAGCGCTGTAATAACCGCAAGGCCGGCCAGACCCCGGAGCAGGCCGGCATGGAACTGATTGCGGTGCCGTTTACCCCAACCCACGCCGAGTACATCTACCTGCAGGGTAAGCGCGTGCTGGCCGATCAGATGGAATTCCTGCTGGCGCACTTCCCGCGTCATAGCCCATTGCACCAGCGTCTGTCGCGGATGGTTTAGCAGAGAAACCGGAGCGCCAAAAACAAAGCCCGCCAATAGGCGGGCTTTGTTGTTTCAGCTGTTGTTAAGTCAGCTAGGCTGACGGAACCAGACGGTAGGTGCGCAGCTTCTGCGAGAATTTTTTGAGCGCGACAATTCCGGTCGCCTCGGCCTCGTGGCTCCATTCCTGGAGCGCATGCACCAGATGTTCCTGGGTGGTGGCCGAACGTTTCCAGATCTCGGCAAGCTTTTCCTTCATCGCATGGACCGTCTTGAGCGACTGGTTGTGCTCAAGCACGTTGCGTAGCGACGTGCGCGACGGCTCATCCAGAAGCGTCTCCTCACGAACCAGCAAGCCGCGCGCGCCCTTGAGTTGCGCCCAGGATTCACGGTTGGTCGGCTTCGCCTTCTTCAGCTCTTCGCGATGAACGCGCAGCATTACCTCGCGGATGAAGTGCGACAGCACCACGAAGCGCCCGTTAATCACGGCTTTGACGGTCTCGATATCGATATGCTGCTTGGCGGTATCGCAAGTCAGTTCCGGCGGAATCTTTTTTACCGTGGCGAGACCGACGATCTCCATCATGCGGATATACATCCAGCCGATGTCGAACTCAAACCACTTCGACGACAACTTCGCCGAACTGCCGAACGTATGGTGGTTGTTGTGCAGTTCTTCACCGCCAATCAGGATGCCCCAAGGTACGATATTGGTCGAGGCGTCGGCGACTTCGTAATTGCGGTAGCCCCAATAGTGCGCGAGTCCGTTGATCACGCCCGCCGCGAACATCGGAATCCATGCCATCTGTACCGCCCAGATCGTGATGCCGATCGGGCCGAAGCAGAGGATGTTGAGACCCAACATGATGAAGATACCGATCTTGTTGTGACCGGTATAAAGGCGGCGTTCGATCCAGTCGTCCGGCGTGCCGTGACCGTACTTCTCCATGGTCTCGGCGACGCGCGACTCTTTGCGATAAAGATCGGTGCCATCCCACAATACTTTCTTGATGCCGTACTGTTGCGGGCTATGCGGATCTTCCGGGGTTTCGACCTTGGCGTGGTGCTTGCGATGGATCGCGGCCCATTCTTTGGTGACCATGCCGGTCGTAAGCCAGAGCCAGAAACGGAAGAAATGCGAAACGATGGGATGCAGATCGAGCGCCCGGTGCGCCTGATGACGATGCAGGTAAATGGTGACCCCCGCGATCGTTATGTGGGTAAATACCAGCGCGACTACGATGTAACCCCACCAGGGCAGGGCAACTAGACCGTCTAGAAACATGGGTTGTTTTCTCTCTCTTGAGGGAAATGTTAGTGCTGCCAAGTATAGCGGGACCGGCCCCCCTGCGAAAAAGTATTTCCAATTTCCTTATCTTTCATAGGCTTGACATTTAATTTTATACTGTGAAATCAGGTTCACAGCCGAATAAGCCCTTCCTAATGCAGCAAGCCGATTTAACGGCGCCTTGGTCAGGAAGGGTAGCGCGGTCAGGAATGTTCGGGGGTAACCAGCCCTTGTTCCGCGCGTACGGCGCCATCGAACAGCACCTGATCGTCACGGATGGCTAAGCGCCCTTCGACGAACCAGCGAATGGCGAGCGGGTAAAGCCGGTGCTCTTCGGCCAGTACTCTTGCGGCAAGCGTAGCAGGCGTGTCATTCGGCAGTATCGGTACAACGGCTTGGGCGATGACAGGACCGGCATCCACGTTGGGCGTCACGAAATGCACCGTGGCGCCATGCTGTTGGGCGCCTGCCTCCAGCGCGCGGCGGTGAGTATCCAGCCCGCGAAATTGCGGCAGCAGCGACGGATGGATGTTGATCAGGCGACCTTCGTAGTGCCGGATAAATTCCGCGGTGAGGATGCGCATGAACCCGGCGAGCACGACCAGCTGTGGGTCGTAACGGTCGATGGCCTGCGCCAGCGCCCGATCAAAATCCTCTCGCGTCGGGTAATTGCGATGCGACACGACCTGAGTCGGGATAGCGGTGGTCCTGGCGTTTTTGAGCGCCTCGGCCTCGGCATCATTACTGATGATCGCACGCACCTCGGCCGGGATCGTGCCGTTGTATACCGCCTCCAGAATCGCCTGCATATTACTGCCGCGTCCGGAGACGAGGATCACGAGCCCCGGCTTCATGGACGGATAACGACGGCTTCGTTCTCCCAATCCTTGCCGGTGTACGGTTCAATGTGACCGACAACTATCGCGTGCTCGCCGTGTTCGTTGAGCAGCGCAATCGCGTGCTCGGCGTCGTTTTTGCCGACGACGACGATCATGCCCAAGCCGCAATTGAAGGTGCGATACATCTCGGCCTCTTCGACCCCGCCTTGTTGCTGTAACCAGTCGAAGATGGCGGGGCGTTTCCACGCATCGGCTTCAATTACCGCGCGCATGTTCTGCGGCAGCACGCGCGGCACGTTACCGGGTAAACCACCACCGGTGATATGCGCGGCGGCATGCACCGGCAGTGCGCGCATCAAGGCCAGCAATGATTTTACGTAAATACGCGTCGGTGTCAGCAGCACCTCACCGAGGGGTCTGCCGTCGAAAGCGTCGTCGAGTCTGGCGTGGCTGATTTCAATAATGCGGCGCACGAGCGAGTAACCGTTCGAATGCGGGCCGCTCGAGGCAATACCGATCAGCGCATCCCCCGCGCTGACGGCGGAACCGTCGATGATTCTGGATTTTTCCACCACGCCCACCGTGAAGCCGGCGAGGTCGTAGTCACCGCCCGCATACATCCCCGGCATCTCCGCGGTTTCGCCACCGACCAGCGCGCAACCGGCTTGGCGGCAACCCTCGCCGATGCCGGCGATGACACGGGTATCGCGTTTGGTATTGAGCTTGCCCGAGGCGAAGTAATCGAGGAAGAACAGCGGTTCGGCACCTTGCACGATGATGTCGTTGACGCACATCGCCACCAGATCAATGCCGATGGTGTCATGGCGATTCAGGTCAATCGCGAGTTTGAGCTTGGTGCCGACGCCATCCGTGCTGGAAACCAGTACCGGTTCCTTATATTGGCCCGGCGGAATCTGGAACATGGCCCCGAAGCCGCCCACGCCGGCGAGTACGCCAGGGCGATTGGTCGCGCGCGCGATGGGTTTGATGGCTTCGACGAGTTCGTCACCGGCGTCGATATCCACACCGGCGTCGCGATAGGTGAGCGGAGGTTTCTTGGACACGTGGTTTGGGCGCTTTTGAGAGTGCATATGGTAGGGCGGCGGGTCCGCGCTGTAAACGCCGCCGCGGAGGGCGAAGGGTTGACTTGGCGGCAACGCCCGCGCTAGCTTGCGGCGGCCCATGTCGATTAATTTCTCCCAGGTTCCCAATCTGCTGACCGTGTCGCGGATCGTGGCCGCGCCGATCCTGATCCTGATGCTCAAGGATCGCGATTATGGCTTGGCACTCGCGGTGTTTCTCCTTGCCGGACTGTCGGATGCGCTCGACGGCTGGATCGCCAAGCGTTTTGGCCACACCAGCCGTTTTGGCGCCATCCTCGATCCGGTGGCAGACAAGATCCTGCTGATGACGAGTTACGTCATGTTGATGATCCTCGACCATCTGCCGTTCTGGCTGGTGCTCACCGTCGTTTTCCGTGACTTGCTTATCGTTGGTGGCTATCTCGTATACACCTCGATGGTCGGGCCGGTGCAGATGCATCCGAGCCGGATCAGCAAGTTCAATACCTTGATGCAGATTGTGCTCATCCTCGCAGTTCTGGTGCAGGAGGCGGCCGGTTGGCATTCGCGGTTGTTGATCGAGGTGCTCATGTATGCCGTATTAATCACGACCGTCGCCAGCGGTGTGCATTATGTCTGGGTGTGGGGCGTGCAGCGGGAATCTAAGTCGGGCAGTCGTGGAGACGGTGCGTGAGCAATGCGCGGTTGGTGGCAGTAATCGTAATTTTTGTGCTCAGCGGGTGGTTGTTGTACCTGTTGGCGCCGGTGTTAACCCCGTTCGCGGCCGCTTTCGTGCTGGCGTACATCGGCAATCCGCTGGTGAGTCGCCTCGATCGCATGCGTGTTCCGCGCGTCCTCGGTGTCATCGTAGTATTTCTGCTTTTTGCCGCGATCTTTCTGGGGCTCGCGTTTTTTGTGGTGCCATTATTGAGCGACAGCATCGCCGGTTTGGTAATACGCATGCCGGCCTATTACGATTGGGCAGTGACCCAATGGCCGCGTCTGGAGGCGCGGTTCGGGATACATCTCAAGCTCGACCTCGAATCGTTGCGCCAGTCGCTCGCGGATCATTGGCAGCAAGTCGGTGATTGGACCGCGACAGTGCTCGGGGTGGCGACCCAGTCTGGTCTGACAGTAATCCGCTGGTTGGTGAACCTCGTCATCATCCCGGTCGTGACCTTTTATCTGTTGCTCGATTGGCACCGCCTTGTCGCGCGCGCAGGCGAATTGGTGCCAGCGCGCTATCGGCCGCAAGCGCGAAAGTTGGCGCGCGAGACCGATGAAGTGCTCGGTAGTTTCTTGCGCGGACAGCTACTGGTGATGGCATCGCTCGCGCTGATCTATACCGTCGGCCTTTGGCTCATCGGACTGGATGTCGCACTTCCGGTTGGCGCGCTTGCCGGTGCCGTGAGCTTCGTGCCATATCTTGGTTTTATTACGGGCCTGGTGGCCGCCAGCGTCGCGGCTTATCTCCAGTTTCATGATGCACTCATGCTGTTGTGGGTATTGTGTGTGTTTATCGCGGGACAGTTATTTGATGCCACGTTCCTGACCCCACGGCTCGTCGGTCGTCGCATTGGGCTGCATCCGGTGGCCGTGATCTTCGCGTTGATGGCAGGGGCACAGTTATTTGGCTTTCTCGGCGTGCTGCTCGCATTACCCACCGCGGCCGCGCTCAAGGTCTGGTTGCGGCACGGACACGAGAGCTGGATCCGCGCGTCGTCGCGTTCACGGCGGCGATGAGCGCACAGCTTGCGCTCAACTTGCGGCTGCGGGAATCCGCGTCGCTTGCCAATTTTCATCCCGCGCGTAATGCCGAGGCGCTGGATTGTTTGCGGCGCGCGCTCGATTCGCTCACCGCGGAAAAGCCGACCGAGCCGGTCGTTTATCTGTGGGGCCCCAGTGGCAGCGGCCGCACGCATCTGCTGCAGGCGGCCTGCCATCGCGCGCAGGCACTCGCGCTTTCCTTTGTGTACGTCCCGTTCAATGAAGTACACAGTTTGTCTCCGTCGCTGCTCGATGGATTTGAATCCGCCGCACTCGTCTGTCTCGACGATCTGCACGCCATCGCCGGTAGCCGCGCATGGGAGGAGGCGGTGTTTGCACTGACAGAGCGCTTGCGCGCGCGCGATGGCTTGCTGGTCGTGGCCGCGGATGCGCCGCCGGTGCAACTCAAGATCACACTTCCCGATCTGATCACGCGACTTAGCTGCGGGCCGGTCTATCCGTTGCAACTGCTCGACGATGAGGAAAAGCTCGCGGCGCTGCAATTGCGCGCGAGCCGTCTCGGACTGGAGTTGCCACTCGATGTCGCGCGCTATGTACTGGCGCGCTATCCGCGGGATATGGGGTCGTTGTTTGCGTGGCTCGATCGTACCGATCGGCAGGCGTTTGTTTCACAGCGGCGGCTGACGATTCCGTTTGTGCGGGAGTTGGAGAAAGAGTGAGGTTGGTCGCGCTCGCGCGCGATCACCCCTTGCCTAATGCCAACGCGCTCCGCGCCAGTCTCGCGCCGAGTGTCTGACAGAGTGCCTTCTCGTCATTCGATAACGGCAGCTTGTTATCCGGTCCCGCAACGTGGCTGGCGCCATACGGTGTGCCGCCGGTTTGGGTGCGATTGAGTGCGGCTTCGGTATAAGGAATTCCGAGGATCACCATGCCGTGGTGCAGCAGCGGCAACATCATCGACAGCAGTGTGGTTTCCTGTCCGCCGTGCAGGCTGGAAGAGGAGGTGAACACCGCGGCCGGTTTGTTCACGAGACTGCCGGAAATCCAGAGAGCGCTGGTGCCGTCGAGAAAGTGTTTCAGCGGTGCGGCCATGTTGCCGAAACGCGTCGGACTTCCGAGCGCAAGGCCGATGCATTCCTTGAGATCATCCAGCGCGACATACGGCGCGCCGTCCGGCGGAACCGCGGGTGCGGCGGTTTGGGTTGACGGCGAAACGTCCGGCACTGTGCGCACACGCGCCTGCGCGCCGGGTACTGTTTCGATACCGCGCGCGATGTGATGCGCCATCTCGGCGACGGCGCCGTAACGACTGTAGTAAAGCACTAGTATCTCTGGCATCGGTCTGGAGACTCTCGAGTAGGTTTCTTGACAGTCCCGAAAAGTGGGTGATAAGTTCCAAGGCAGTCGCTGGCGATAGTTCTAATGATAATCGAGGATTGGTCGATGCCAAATCCCAGCACCACAACGTTCCTGCCCGCGCTTGGCCACTTCTTGCTGGCCGTGCAGCGGCGCTTTTTCAAAGACCGCTGCCCGCGCGTTGCCGGCTCGCTGGCATTTACCACGGTAGTGGCCATTGTTCCCTTGACCATCGTCGGAATCTCGGTGCTTTCAGTATTTCCGGTATTCGACACCTGGATGGTCTCGGTGCAGGCGTTTGTCTACGGTAACTTTGTGCCCACGGCCAGCGAAGTGGTGAGCCGCTATATTCAGCAATTAACTGCCAATGTCGGCAAGCTCACGGTGTTGGGGCTGGTTTTCTTGTTCGTCGTGGCGGTGATGATGATTGCGACGATTGAACTTGCCTTCAACGACATCTGGCATGTTCACCGCCGGCGTAAACTCTCGCGCCGGTTTGTCGCGTATTCGGCCGTGATTATATTCGGGCCGGTGTTGATGGGGTTGTCGCTCTCTATTACGTCTTACTTCGTGTCGCTGCCGTTGTTCAATCGCGAATCCAGCATTCACGGCGTGCGCCAGCTGTTGTTGGCAATCGCACCGATCGTATTTGAATGGACCACGTTTTTCATGTTGTACACCGTGGTGCCGAACTGCCCGGTGCGATTGCGCCACGCATCCCTGGGCGCGTTGCTGGCGACGCTGCTGTTCGAAATTGCCAAGCGCGGATTCAGCCTGTTTGTGATGTCGTTTCCGAACTATCGGACGATCTATGGCGCGGTGGTCGCGCTACCGCTGTTCCTGATCTGGGTCTATCTGTCGTGGATGATTACGTTACTGGGTGCACAGCTCACCGCAACGTTGCCGTATTGGCGGGTGTCGGTACGCGCGGTTACGCGGGCAAAATCTGGAACTGAAAACGCTCGAACGCGGAAGTCACCTCGAGCGTCTGTGTCGTAATCAGTCGATACAGGTGTAACAAGTCTCGCTGTACTTCAGTTATGCATCGGCCACTCACACACTACCTAGTCAAGTGGTATTTTGATAAATCGTTTGGATTCTCGTGTGACAATCCATGCATGCTTAATATCTGCCGCATGTCCCTTACCTTCCCCGTCTTGTACCCATCGACCGACGACATAGGTATAGGCATCCCCATAAGTGGTAGACATGCACGACGGATAGTCGAGCACTTGTTCTCCGGGAGGAGCGAGATCGAAACTGCTTTTTGGCGCGCCAGCGCGGTAAAATACTTCAAGCGAATTAGATTTTTCCTATTCGACCACCCATGCTCTCTCCCCGTTTTTATTGACACCGCGATACCTAAGTTTCTTGATCTCCTCGTGTACCTTGTCAGATTTCCAACTAACCCACGTAAAAGAGATTTCTTCGTCATTGATCCAATGCAAATCTCCCACTGGCCATGCCTCCTCAAATTCAACCGTCAATCCTTCCGTCTGCACTTGATATACAGTAAGTACATTGGAAGTATAACCAGCCCCGATATCCGCATTCCTGACGGCTATTCGTTTCTTGTTCGGGGATGGCACAGCGTCACCAACGATCTCGGTCTCTTCACCAGTTCGCATATTTAACAGTATGTGGGTATAGCCTTCCCAAAAACCTATTTTGATAACTGCATAACCGATATCCGGATAGTACTGCACAAAGTTATAACCTTTTATATCATTGACGCTTTTATTTTGATCACGGACATCAACAAAGATTTTCTCTGTTCCATCTGCCAACCTGACACGGAGCGTCGGCCCGTTACGCGAAAACAGGGCGGGGTACTCTTCGCTTAGCTGTAGTTCAAAAAATAAATCACACGCGCCGTACATAATTATTGCCTTGGGACACCGATGATCAGCAGCAGTCGAGGTCGTCAGACTGGCATGCAAGAGACTTTTCAATGCCTCGTGATTAGATGGATCCAGGGCCACGGCGCGCTCGGCCCATTGGCGTCGAGTCTCGACACTAGTTTCGGGCGTGTCGGTACTTTTCGTAAGTATTGTCTCGATCGTGGGCCGCTCATTTACAAGAAATTCACTGGCCAGCCAGCCCCTTTTACCTTTCCCGGCGCCGCTTTGGACTACCACGAGAACCCATTCCTTATCTGTCTTCTCGATTTCGACTTCGGTGGCAATCGGCAACTTGCCGATGATCTTGGCATCTGGACGCTGTTGTTCTCGGAGATTGACGGACGTGGCGATCACAAAGCGCTTATCGCCAGCGTAAATGGTCGCAGCGAATAGCACGGCAAACAGGATCAGCCACATTTTTCTCATACCAATCTTCCTTAGCCTCTCCCACACAAAAATGTCATATGTGTTGTAAGTGTAAACAACAACACCCTACTCCAAATGCATTACCTCGTCTCCGTTAAAGAAACCCCGATTTTGTAGCGGTTGCGCGATGACGGCGATGGGGGCGCGGGTGTCGTAGGTATCGGTGGTGATGACGGCGTTACGATCGCGTGCTACCGTGCGTTGGAATACCTGCACCGTTGAGAGGTTGACGGTATTACAGGTCGCGAATACGTTCTTTTCGCTAACGGCCGCCAGCGTACAATTCGGAGGTAGATCGAAGCTGTTTGTTGGTGTGCCGGTGCGATCGAACACCTCAACATGATTTATGCCGGCATAAGTATAGAGACGGTCGTTCGTGACTCGGCACGTTGGATTAGTCGAATTCAGGGTGGCGAGCGGGCTGCCGCGGTGGTCGAATAGTTTTATTTTCGAAGGATACGTTTTCTGAAGTTCGAAATCGGCAGATTCCTAATAGTTGCCAAGGATATCCGCCTCGCTGATCCCGCATTTCACTTTTTTTGGGGAAATCGTTTCAAAGTGCGCCGTCTCCGAATTGGCAGCCCAAGCATGAGTAATATCTGCTACATGCCAACCGCTGTGATATCCACGCACGGGCTTTTCACTAACTCGGCGGCCAATGGCCAAAATATAAACTCTTGGATCATCGATCTTGTAACACACAGTGTGATCAAATAATTCATACCCGGCCGGTAAGAGAGGAAGCGAGACAACATCGGTGGCTCGCCAACGCCAGCCCTCGGGCTGGTCGGAGGGGTTGAGGGCAATGAACTCTGCTAACCAAAGCATCTTGGCCGTCGCACAATTTACTTCGTGTATCTCCAAGTCATGCCCGGTCGCTCGGGTTGGACCAGTCCTAGCGCCCTCATCGACACACCCCGCCGGCAACGGTGGATAAACCTTCCCCACATACGATGACTCCGGCGCCTGCGCCCCAACGGGTCCGGTCAATAGAAACGAAAGCACGATTACTACGATTGCCAATAATCTCATCACGACGGGCTCTCCTTATCGCACACACAAGCAGGTCGGTTCACGGTGTGACTGTAACACCCTACTCCAAGTGCATTATCTCTTCGAATCCGTTAAAGAAACTCGGATTTTGTAGCGGTGGCGCAATGACGGCGATCGGGGCGCGGGTGTCGTAGGTATCGGTGGTGATGATGGCGTTACGATCGCGTACTACGGTGCGTTTGAACACCTGCATCGTTGTCAAACCGCTGACGGTATTGCTATTACAGGTCGCGAATACGTTCTTTTCGCTAACGGTCGCCAGCATACAATTCGGAGGCAGATCGAAGCTGTTTTTTAGTGCGCCGGTGCGATCGAATATATCAACATGATATAGATTTATCCCGGCATAGGTATAGAGACGGTCGTTGGTGACTCCGCATTTTAGATTGGTCGAACTCAGAGTGGCGAGCGGGCTGCCACCGTGGTCGAATAGTTTTATTTTCCGTTCTTTGGTCGGATCAATTATGCTGGTCGAACCGGTAACACACAGTAGTTCATCGCTGGCGTCCATATTTCCGCTAAAAAATAAACCGGTGTCGAGGCGATCTCGGACCTCAGTCGTCCCATCAACTGAAAAGAAGCGGAATACGATGTAGTTATTCTGGAACGGACCGGCTGTTACTTTCGACCCTCCGTCTGCCACCACAATGCGGGCGATTCCCCCTGGGCCCCCGTTATTCGGTCTGTCCACCGTTACCGCACCGAATAAGCCAGGTGCAATTAAATTGAACTGATGAATGCCCAACCCGTAGTTTTCTTCAATGATCACGTTTCCATCTTCGCTCACGAAGCCGGTCTGACTGCCACCACCACCGGCGTATACGTGTTGGTTGAACCCCACGGCCCAACTCGGACTGAGCCATGCATAAGGCTTCACAAACTGCGGATTCACAGCCAGCATCGATTCCCATGTGAAGTCTGAGTCGTTCGCGGAGGTGAGGTCGAATCTAAAGATATGGCCATCGCCAAGAATGTTTCGAATGGGGACGTAGAGGTCGTGGTGGACGCAGGGGACGACACTGACTCGGGAGGGCTCGCTGACTTTCTGAAGCTCAATATCTACCGTGGGTGTTGGAACAAACGTCACGTGCAGATGGGGCCCCACTCCCGGCACGCCTTTCGGCAAGCCCGTATCCCCGGACAGCGCAATGATCTGACCTCGAACAACCTTGGCGTTCTCTGGCACCGCTATCGCACTTAGATGGGCATACAGCACTCTGGATCCATCGTTATGTTTCACAACGACATACGTTCCAAAGCCAGTATCTTTGGCGGGGTCGCCCGTAACTGGTTTGTGATTCTTGTAAGGCAGAACTGTCCCATCATCCATCGACCGAACAGGCTGACCAACAGTCGGATTGCCTTGGGCATCGTGAGTCGCGTAGTCAACGCCAGAGTGAAACTTCTGTACTCCACCGAGAACGCGGTAGTTTTGGTCCGAATTAATTTTGAGCTTTCCATCTAGCGGCGGGAAAAGCACCCAATGAACATCGGGACGGCTCTTGCAACTTAAATTGGCTAGTGTCGGAGGGGGAGGATTAGTTCCCCCTGTTGGCGTGGTTCGATTAAGCGCGATCATCGTAATCGCTTCAAAATTTCCATTGACCGTCAGGCCGTTGGAAAACCACCATGGCGCCAAGGTAAGGTTGAGCGCTTGAGCGGCATTGTCATAGGTAGCTGGCGTGCGGTCGAAGGTTCTGTACGATTCACCCTGCGTGGAATCACCGTCCTGCAGCAGTGCGAACGCCGCTGGCAAAAATTCTTGTGACATTTTGTTCAGGAGCAACAGCGGGACATTCAAACGCACGCTCACATTCTGCAACGGCTGCGTTCCTCCCGTTTCGATATGTAATTGGTGGTGAGTATGCGCACCGGTATCGTACAGAGCCATAGACTCATTAAAGAGCGCGTTCGTATCTGGATCTGTGCTCATCTCTAAAATTACGCGTTGAACCGTTGTAAAAGACCCCGCCGGAAACGTCACCGTCCCCTGTCCCTCCAGTGTTACCTGACCACCGGAGGGCGGGATCATGGCGCAGGCCCGATGCGCTGTATTCTGCTCCGGGCATCCGATGACGTAGAAAACATGCCCATCCTTGCGGGGCTGGGTATCGAAGTTGGTGTTTACCGAGACCTTGAGGTTGTTCGGTTTTAGTGGCTGATTGAGGTCTTTGGTGGTGATTCTCAGACCATCGGCCTTCGTTAACTCCGCGGTCGCCCCACTCGGGTTGAGCGTAAAGCGGGACGTGACATCGTTCCCATCCAGGATGGCGCGGAACGTAGAAAGACTGAGGTCTCCCGCAAACGTCAGCGTCACCGACACGGTTTGCCCGAAGACCACCTGGTTGCGGTCGGGGGCGTTGATCTCAATGGACGCCTCACTCGGCGGGGGTGGACCGATGATGGCGGCGCATACTATGGAGCTCGTTATCAGCAACAATACTACCGATACGACGAGCGCAGGAATCCCCTTGAATAAGCGATGCGACATTACTGACCCCCCACGGCGGTTGATGCGTTGTTAGTGTTTGCCCAAATGAGTTGTTGGGTTCCTGCGTCTTCCTGTTGAGCGATGACTACTTTTTTATTTGTTCTCGTCACATTCTGTCGTTGAAGCACAGCACGCGCGGAACAGTTCAAGTCACTTTAGGCTATGCGATAAACCAGTCAAGGCTTTAAAGGGGTTTAGAAATAGTCCAAAGAAAACGTTAAATATTTAAGCGGATTGGCATCATGTAATTAGGCTGGACAGTGCGTTGCATGGAACCGGCAATCCTGGCGGTTTGTTGCGCCCCGAAGGCGGCAGCGCTGACTTGGGTACGCGCGGTTACGCGGGCAAAATCTGGAACTGAAAACGCTCGAACGCGGAAGTCACCTCGAGCGTCTGTGTCGTAATCAGTCGATACAGGTGCAACCCGTCGTCGAGGTAAATCTCCCGTTGCGGCCGGAACACGCCGCGGTGCGTGATCAGCGACGGCGCCTGATTCAGCGCACCGACGCCAGGCAGGCGTAACGCCGGCAGAAAATCGCTTTCCTTGCCTTCGTCGGTGATGAGCTTGATCACTACTGCCTCGGCCGTGGGCGCGAGACGCTGCACGCCGATTTCAATCTCCGACGGGCTCGCGCTGCGTGCCCAGCGGATGGCGGCGAGATTCCACGGATTCATCGCACCGGGCGTTCGTATCGCGAGCAGGTCGCCGACGCGCACGCGCGTGCGGATCAGACCCTGGCGCGCTAACGAAAAACCGCCGGCGCTTTCATCGAGCACGTCCCATTTCGCGAATTCCAGATCCGGTTCTTCGATATGCAATACCTTGCGTTCCTGGCCGATCTGCGTGCGTCCCGGCATCGGGCCGACGAAGGTCGAGCTCACGACAAAACGCGAACCGCCATTCAGCCAGTAGTTGATCGCATTGATGCCGATCGCGGCCTCCATCTTGTCCTGCGTGCGCGGACTGCGGCGGAAGCCCCGTTTTGGATGCATGCCCCAAACGTTGATCAGGCGCCGCAGCAGGTCCGACACGTCCTCACTGAAAAATGTTTCTGCGAGACCATCGGTGTCAGGTCGATCGCCATGCATCAGCGTAGTGATATGCATATGCACCAGGCGTGCGAGTTCGACCGTATTGAGCAGCCGATACTGTTCCGGTGCTTCGAGCAGGGTCTGGTGGGTATAGGCAATGCCGGCGTGATCCGCCGTATGGTCAATCAGGAACTGACAGGTTGGATCGAAAGTCTGGGTGGCTGGCAGAACGACAGCGAGACTGGCCCAACGGTCGAGGTAGTGCTGAACTTTTTCCGTCAACCGCGCCGGCAGGTGATAGGGATCGGCGAGGTCGAGTAACAGTGCTTGTTTGTAGACGTGCGCCACGCTCGTGGCCGGGAGGCTCTTGTTGAGCCGGTCTTCAAGCTGCACCTCGGTTACGCCCAGGTCTTCGGCGTGACGGTAGAGCGCGTGGATTTCCTGCCAGGCCCCGACGGGGTAAGGCGAATAAATTTCGTAGGAAATGGCGATGACTTCCGCGAGATGGCGGATCGCGCGCTGGATCGCCATCGCGGTGTTTGGCGCGAAACTAACGCCGGTCGCCGGGGGCGAGGCGCTATTCAGTACCAGACGCTTGTAGCCAAAGGCCATCTCGAGCTGGAACTGGCGGTTCTGCTCCGCCGCGATTTTCTGGCGTTCGGTCATCGGCAACGGCTGGCCGATGTATTGCTTCTGCAATTCTATCGAGAGATCGTGCACCGGTTTGCGGTACAGCTCAAGCAGATCGAGTCGTACGCGATCTTCGATCTCGATGCGGTTGTTCACGTTGATCATCGAAAACAGCTTGCGGCTGGTTTCGACGACGTTGAGCATCGGCAATTCCGAGATCAGTTTCTGTACGTGCGCGGGTCGGAGCTCGATGTCCGACAGCACGCGCTTGCTCAACAGTGGTACATTTAATATCAGCAACGACCCACCCCCGTGGATACCCTGAATATTTCGCTGCCCATTGTAGCGATCACTGCATCTGCCTACAATTTTCACATTGTATTTTTTTGATCGCCGCCGGCATGACGCGTTTTGTCAGCATGACAATTTTCGGCAATCACCTATTACGCAAGGATGGCTGATGTTTCTCACGCGAATCGGCTGGCTGGTGAGTGCGCTGCTTTGGTATGGCGTCGTGTTGTTGGTGTCGACGCAGATGCCCGACTTTGACAGCAGCCCTTCTTTGTGGCGCGCTATGCATGCTGGCTTGTACGGCGGTCTTGCGCTGATGCTGCTCGCTGCGTTCGCGCGAAGTTTCCCGCGTGCCAATCCGACCAGTTGGCGTTTGGCGACGTTGGCCGTCGCTGCGTTGGCGGCCGGGGCCGAGCGCTGGCTCGTGCCGAATGTCATGAGCCCGTTGTCGGCATTCGATGCCTGGATGGCGGCGTTGCTCGGTATTGCCGTGGGGGTGATGTTGCCGCGCTGGCTGCCGACGTCGATTACTTGCCGATGGCTTGGTATCGAGCGTCGGCAAAAATCGTCCAAGACGTCTTAAAAGACTTCGGGGTGTCGCGGGCCCGTTGCCTGCCGGACCCGCAATCAGTGCGGTGGGGTATAACCATCGATGGCGGCACGCTCCACCAGTCGATCGAACTCCTCGGCGCGCATGAAACCTTTTTCTGCCACCAGTTCCCGCAGCGGTCGACCGCTGCGCACGGCTTCTTTCGCGACTTCCGCGGCAGCGGCATAACCGATAGCGGTATTGAGTAGTGTCGCCAGCCCGATGCTGGCGTGCGCATAATCGCGGCAACGGTTGCGATCGGCCGTGAGGCCTTTTAATCCTTTGTCGGTGACGGCGCGCACGGCGTTGGTGAGCCAGTCCATCGCATCGAAGAGCGCACTCCCGAGCGCGGGCATGGTGATATTCAACTCGAGCTGTCCCGCCTGCGCCATCATCGCCACCGCATGATCCTGACCGAGCACTTGATAACAGACCTGATTCAACATCTCGCACATCACCGGATTTACTTTTCCGGGCATGATGCTCGAGCCGGGTTGTACCGCGGGCAGTTCGATTTCGGCGAAGCCGGTGCGGGGGCCGGAGGCGAGCAGTCGCAGGTCGTTGCTGATGCGTGTGAGCTCCAGCGCGGTGGCGCGGATCGCGTTCGAGAGTTGCTGCAGATCGTGCATCGACTGCATTTGCGCGGCCAGGTTTTCCGCCGGATGTATCGGTTCATGGGCAAGGCGCGCGAGCTCTTCGGCCACGCGCGCGGTGTAACCGGGTGCCGTGTTGAGACCGGTGCCGGCCGCCGAGCCGCCCAGACCGATCTTGCATAACTGCGGCGCGGTAAAGCGCAGCGCGGCCGCACAACGTTGCAGTGTCCAGGCATAGGCAAGGAATTCGCGCCCGAGGGTAGTGGGCACGGCATCCTGCAGGTGCGTGCGCGCACTCTTGACGGTTTTGGCTTCACGCTCGCCCAGCATTTCGAATTCGGCGGCCATCGCATGCAGCGCGTCCAGAAGCCGCGGCAATTTTGCCAACGTCGCCAGTCGGATTGCGGTCGGAATGGTGTCGTTGGTGCTTTGCCCCATATTGACGTGGTCGTTGGGATGCACCGGTTTGTATTCGCCGCGCTTGCCGCCGAGATAATAATTCGCGAGGTTGGCGACGACCTCGTTGGTGTTCATGTTGTGCGAGGTGCCGGCGCCGGCCTGAAAGCGATCGACGACAAACTGATCGTGATGTTTGCCGCCAAGAATTTCGTCGCAGCCACGCACGATCGCATCCGCGAGTTTGGCATCGAGCCAGCCGGCATCGCGATTCGCGACGGCGGCGGCGCGTTTAACGCGCACGTGGGCGACGATAAAATCGGGATCGGCGTGACGACCGGAGATGGGAAAATTGGCGACCGCGCGCGCTGTCTGAATACCGTACCAGGCACCCTCCGGTACCGGGTACGTACCTAAACTGTCCTTTTCCGTGCGGAATTTCTTGTCCACGGCGGGCTCCTGCGACGGTGCTTTGTCTAAGGATATAAGATATGAACATGGATTGCGCGCAGGTACTTCGACCCGGAGGGGTTAGTGAAACGCGGGAGTCGATGGTGGTGGCTGTTTCTGTTGTTGCCGTGGCTGGCGGTGGCCGCGACACCGGATGTCACGCTGCCGGATATTGACGGCAACAGCCATCGCGTCAGCGAATTTATCGGCCACGGTCAATGGACCGTGGTCGCGGTTTGGTCGGTGGATTGTGTCATCTGTCGACGCGAGACGCCGCAGTTGGCATTCTTTCATGACGACCACAAGCACAAGGATGCGCGCGTGCTTGGCATCGCCATCGACGGGTTTGGCGAGCGTGCCCGTATCCGGGCGTTCGTCGATGAACGTGGGCTGAGCTTTCCGAACCTGATTGGCAAGCGTACCGACCTCTTCCGGTTCGGCACGGTGTTCATGGGCACGCCGAGCTATCTGTTTTTTTCGCCGACCGGCGAGCTGGCGCGATCGCATGTCGGGTCGATGACGCTGGCGGAGGTGGAGCGTACGGTTGAACAATTGAACGCGAATGCGAAACGTTAACCCCGTCATATTTTAAACAACAGCCAAGGAGGAAGCATGCGTGTGAATGCCTATCTTACGGTGACCAGCATCCTGTTCGGTTTGATGGCGATCGTCCATACGCTGCGACTCCTGATCGGTTGGCCGGCGATGTTGGGAACGTGGCTGGTCCCGGTCGAATTTTCCATCAGCAGCGCGCTGATCGCCGCCGGCTTGTGCATCTGGGCGATCGTGCTTCTGCGCGGCCGGTTGTGACACGCGAGGATCGCTGATGCCCTGTCGGCGTTATATTGTCCGCGGGTTGGTGCAAGGCGTGTTCTTTCGCGCCTCGGCGCAGCAGATCGCGCAACAGCTGGCGTTGACCGGTTGGGCGCGTAATCTGGCGGATCGCGCGGTCGAGATCGTGGCCTGCGGCGAGGTGGAACAACTGGACGAACTCGAACGCTGGCTCTGGAAAGGCCCGCCGGATGCGCGGGTGCAGCAGGTTTCAGTGAGCGATGTCGCGTCGCAGGAGTTTAGCGGTTTCAGTATCGTGCACTAGATGCGCTTATTGCCGATACCAGCTGGTCTTAAGTACGCGATCTACCTTGAGTGAATAATATTTCTCGCGCGTGCCGTTGTAGCGCTTGAGCGCGAGGAAAAGATTGTTGCGCTCTTTATCGAGATAGAATTTCAGGATCGTGCAACCGAAGCGCAGGTTGGTTTGCGGGCGAAACAGGTTATCGCCGGTGCGACCGATCTCCTTCAGCCAGAACGGCATCACCTGCATCAACCCCTGGGCCCCGGCGGAAGAGATCGCATACGGGTTGAAGTTGCTCTCGACCTCAATTACCGATAACACCAGTTCCGGCGACAGCCCGGCGCGCGTGGCCTCATAGTGGATACTCTTCAACAGCTCCACCCGAAATGGTTTCTCCGGCACGCGCCTCTCGAGTCGCAACGACATGTCGGACAGCCACACCTCGGCATCGTAGCGGTCGGTGAAGCTGTCTGTCTGGGACGCCGCCTGTTTGAGCAGTGTGCGCAACTCCGGATCGATGACATTGGCCGCGTGCGCGGGAACGGTGCACAGCAGCACCAGCGCCGCGAGCGACGATAAAAGCGTTGATACGGGGGTTGTGAAACACCGGCTTGCCATCACATTTAGTATAGCGGTCGCCGGCCCTGCAGTAAGCCCGGCGGCAGCAGTGGGGCGTATAATAATTTTAGGGCTAATTTGAGAGGAAATTTTCAGACCGGTTATGGTTCAGGTCACTTCCAATAAATATCCGGGCGCGGATGCGGCGGACGTCGACCGCTGGATCGATGCGCTGGTAGCGCAGCGGCCGGCGGCCGAGGTCGCGGTCATCCATCGCGCGTGGGACTACGCGCAGCACGCGCATGCCGGCCAGACACGCGTCTCGGGCGAGCCGTACGTCTGGCATGTGGTAGCGGTGGCGCAGATTCTGGCCGAACTCGGTCTCGATCACGAGGCGATCGCGGCTGCGATCCTGCACGATGTCGTCGAAGACACCAAGGTCGATCTGGAAGAGCTCACGCGCAGCTTCGGCCCGCGCATCGCCGCGCTGGTCGATGGCGTCACCAAGATGAAGGTGATCCAGGAATTCCAGGGCGAGGGCCGGGATTCGCGCCGCCAACTGGCGCAGGCCGAGAGCCTGCGCAAGATGCTGCTGGCGATGGCCGAGGATGTACGCGTGGTGTTCATCAAGCTCGCCGACCGCCTGCATAACATGCGCACGCTCGGGGCACTTACGGAAGACAAGCAACGGCGCATCGCGCGCGAGACCATGGATGTATTCGCGCCGCTCGCCAACCGTCTCGGCATCTGGCAATTGAAGTGGGAACTCGAAGACCTCGCGTTCCGTTATCTCGAACCGGTGATCTACAAGCGCGTCGCCGGCCTGCTCGCCGAGCGGCGCGTGGATCGCGAGGCCTATCTCACGCGTTTCGTCGAGTGGTTGTCCGGCGAACTGAAAAATGCCGGCATCGTGGCCGAGGTGAGCGGACGCCCGAAACATATCTACAGCATCTGGCGCAAGATGCAGCGCAAAGGCACGGACTTCGAGCGCATCTACGACGTACGCGCGGTGCGCGTGCTGGTCGATAACGTTCGCGACTGCTATGGCGCACTCGGTGTCGTGCACTCGGCGTGGCAGCACGTGCCGGGCGAGTTCGACGACTATATTGCGACGCCGAAAGAGAACAACTACCAGTCGATTCATACCGCCGTGATTGGCCCCGACGGCAAGACCGTCGAGGTGCAGATCCGCACGCACGACATGCATCGCCAGTCGGAACTCGGCGTGGCGGCGCATTGGCGCTACAAGGAAGGCAAACGCGGCGACAAGAGTTTCGACGACAAGATCGCGTGGCTGCGCAGCCTGCTGGAGTGGAAGGACGAAGTCGCCGAGGCCAGCGACTTCGTCGATCAATTCAAGTCGGAGATATTCGCCGAGCGCGTGTATGTGCTCACACCCAAGGGCAACATCGTCGATCTGCAGGCCGGTGCGACACCGCTCGATTTCGCGTATCACATTCACACCAATGTCGGCCATCGCTGCCGCGGCGCCAAGGTCAACGGCCAGATGGTCCCGTTGACGCACGCGTTGAGAACCGGCGACCGCGTCGAGATCCTGACGGTAAAGGAGGGCAGCCCGTCGCGCGACTGGCTGTCGCCGCACCTTGGGTATCTGCATACCTCGAAGGCGCGATCCAAGGTCAGTCAATGGTTTCGCCAACAGAATTACGACACCAGTGTCACCGAAGGCCGCGCGGTGCTGGAGCGCGAATTCGACCGGCTCGGTATTTCCGACGTCAACTACGACAAACTCGCGGATCGCTTCAAGTTCGACAAGGTCGATGATTTTCTGGCCGCCCTCGGTCGCGGCGAAATCAAATCCGGCCAGATCATGACCGCGGTGCAGGAGCTGGTCGAGCCGGCGCTGCGCGAAGTCAAACCGGCCGTCGCGCTGCGCACGACGACGCCACGCAAGGGCGCGCCCGGCGTGACGATCCAGGGTGTCGGCAACCTGCTCACGCGCATGGCCAAGTGCTGCAACCCGCTGCCGGGCGATCGGATCGTCGGATTCATCACGCGTGGACAGGGAATTACCATCCACCGCCAGGACTGCGCCAACGCGCTACGGCATCAGCATGAAAGCGACGAGCGTTTGATCGAGGTCGGCTGGGGCGATGGCAGCGGCCAGACCTATCCGGTGGACATCGAGGCTACGGCCTATGATCGTGGCGGGTTGCTGCGCGATATCACGGCGCTGTTCGCGAATGAAAAGATCAACGTGCTCGGCGTGCATACCATCACCGACAAGCAACAGGTTGCGCACATGACGTTCACGCTCGAGATCTCGAACGTGGAGAAGCTATCGCGGATTCTGGCGTTGATCGATCAGATCCCGAACGTCACCCGGGTGCGGCGCAAGACGCACTAGCGCGGAGTCTCCGGCGTCAGCCGTTTTTTGAAAGCTGCCATGTCTGGTCTTCCGTGCGCCGGCCGTAGTTATGACGACGGTCGTCCTTGCTCGGTTCCCAGCGTACGGCGTTGCGACGGTCGTTACTTTGACGCCGCGCTACCCGACGCTGTTCCGGCCCCCGATACTGAACGATATTGTTATTGCCAGCCATGCAACCCCCCGGTTTGACGGACCACGCCAGAATAGCAAAATCGATCGGTTGGTGTCTTCTTCAGATTCCCATGTCATCCTGAAAGAGCTCCGCAAAACGAGGATGAAATTGGGGTCTCTCACTCCGACCCCCATTTCCGCCACGTCGCGATTTCTACTATAAGATGTCATACACCGCTGTCGCGGGCTTTTTCAATTCTGGCCGAGTTATGTGACTAGAAAATTTCCATGCACAATACATCTTCGGTAATTGGGCGCCTGCTTGCGCGGATTGACGGTGCATATGTAATTTTCGGACTCGCGCTGCTAATTGGCCTTACCCTCCGTCTTTACGGAATTGGCTGGGATCTCCCTGATTCCAATCATCCAAATCACTCTTACCACCCAGATGAAGCGCTCCATTTTCTGGCGGCGCAGATGCTGGCAAGCGGTCAGATGATCGCCAAGCATTTTATGTACGGCGGTACGCTTTACTACACCCTTCTCAATACGTATGTATTTTTTGCTGGCCATCTTGGTGAGGCGCTCGGAGGATTCAATCGTCTAGCCAACGCGATCCTGGTCGGACGCTACTTTCAGGTCGGGATCGCATTGCTCACCATATTGGTGGTGTACGAGTGCGGGCGCGCGTATTTCGGAAAGACAACGGGCGCTTTGGCAGCGCTAATTTTGGCGATTGCACCGCTTCACATTGTTTTCGCACAACAGGTTCGTCCCGATGAGATGAGCGCGCTGTTTCCTGTGTTGGTGATTTTAATTTGCTCAAAGCTCCTGAGCGGTGCAAAGCGTCATCGGTACAGATACTACGTCTATGGTGGCATAGCCATAGGAGTAGCCACTGCCCTACGTTTCCCCCTCATTGTGCTTTTTTTGGCTCCTGTAACAGCACACCTGCTAGTAAGTATGACTGGCCATACGAAGTCAGAGGTGTTTGGCGCTTTACGGAATCCGCGATTGGCGGTGATGGGCTTGAGTACAGTCTTCGGGTATTTGCTCGCAAGTCCGCATACGCTGTTTTACCCGCAGTGGTTCGTCGAAGGGCTCAAGATACAGTGGCACTACCAGTCAACGCCGTTTGCCGATGCGGTGGATTCCGGGGCTGGCGTCTACCAGTATGGCTGGTTGATGTTACGGCAAGCGCTTGGCTATCCCTTCTATTTTCTCGCCGTGAGCGGTGTCGTGCTGGCAGTCGTAAGACGATCGCGCGCCGATCTCGTGATCCTGGCGGCGGGGGTTCCGTATTTTCTGCTGGTGACGTTTGCCTCCTGGGTTGTGGTGAGATACACACTACCCCTGTTACCGCTGCTTGCCGTTTTGGCCGCAAGCGCCATCGTTCGGTTCGCGGAGATGGTCTCCCGATACAGATTTCTTATCCATTCTCTATTTGGCGTCGCACTGGCCTGTACCCTAATGGCTGATTATGCGTTTCTGAAGGTCGAGGCAGGGAAAAACGTGCGCGACGTAGCGACGGAATGGATCGAACAGAATGCCCGACATGGCTCATCCGTCCTTATTGTCAAGGCTTACCCAGATGACGACTTCAATAATCCCGTCATTCCGAAAAACTACGATCAAGTGACGGCCACTTTTTATAGTGGCGGAGACATCCCAGTCGTCGTCGCGTCGCGTTCACAGTGGCAAGCTCCTCTATACGCCGTCGCTTCGTTGTTCCAGAATTTCAGGTTCGACTTCTTAGTCCTGCACGAAGATCTATACAAGAACATGGAGCGGCTAGGAGAGCGCCATCCGGACAAAAATATGTGGGAATTTTTTCGGTCTCTTCGCAAGAGTCGGTACAAGATGGTGACAGAGTTTAAGCAACCGATGGAGGTTTTCGGCATCGATTTTTCAGGATGGTTTACTGAGAACGACTATTTATTCGCGAATCTCGGGATCCGTATTTATCAATATCAGGACTAGGTCACCGAAGTTGACTGTACCTCTGGGCATAATAACGAAGATTGCAAGCAACCAAAAATGAGAAAATATTTCTACCAGCTTTTGGCAAAATATGTCGGCTTATATGTACTGCCGCAGAACACCTTGGTGGAAATCGACCCAAAAACCGACCTGTTGATTGAAAACTTTACGCGCGGCGTCGCCGCGTACAGCGAATCGCCCACTGAAATACATCATGCCACGAGTTCACACATCCTCGACCTGGCAACACTCAAGAATCCGCCGGATTATTTTTTGCTTAACGGACGGTTGCACTATGAACGGGATATCCAGAGTTTGCTCCGTCAACTCTATCAAGCCTGCGATTCTCATACTCGCGTTATCGTTGTGTACTACAACAGCTTGTGGAAACCGTTAATGAAGCTGGCGTCCCGTTTCGGATGGCGCAGAAAAACACCGGAATTGAATTGGTTGACACATGGAGATATAGATAACTTCCTCGTGTTGGAGAATTTTGAAGTAGTTCGGCGGGATCACAAGCTTCTGATACCCTTACCCATTCCGTTGGTGAGTAATCTGGTTAATCGATATTTGGCAGCGCTACCATTATTTCGGCTTTTTTCGCTGGTAAACATTGTGGTGGCAAGGCCGTTGATCAAACTCCACGTAGACAAACGCCCATCGGTTTCCATTGTGGTACCGGCACGCAATGAGGCAGGAAATATTGAGAGTATCGTAAAACGCACACCGAAAATGGGCCCTGACGATGAACTGATCTTCGTTGAAGGAAATTCATCAGATGGCACATGGGAGGAAATCTGTAACGTCTACGAGCGCTTTCGTTCACAGCGAAACATCGTCATAACGAAACAAGACGGAACCGGAAAAGGTGATGCTGTCCGCAAAGGATTCCAACTTGCTCGCAATGAAATCTTGATGATTCTCGACGCGGACTTGACAGTAGCGCCCGAAGACCTCGTCAAATTCTATGATGCATTTACAACTGGTAAGGGAGAGTTCATCAATGGCAGCCGACTGGTTTATCCCATGGAAAAGCGTGCAATGCGGTTTGCAAATCTCGTCGGCAACAAATTCTTTGCCACAGCCTTCTCGTTCGTCCTCGGCCAACCATTCAAAGATACGCTATGCGGTACCAAAATAATCTCCAAGGTCCACTACCAGAAGCTATCGCAAAACAGATCATACTTCGGAGAATTCGACAGCTTCGGAGATTTCGATCTGATCTTCGGGGCTTCTCGTATGTGCTTGAAGTTTATCGAGGTTCCGATTAACTACAAAGAGAGGGTCTACGGCGAAACCAATATTTCCAGATGGAGACATGGTTTCCTGCTCCTGACGATGCTCATATTTGCAGCCCGCAAAATAAAGTTCGTCTGAACTGCCAATGTCATCATCACCTCAAACCTCTACTTCGGAACGGCTCGAAGAAACGAGGCGCGCCGCCGCGCTTCTTGCCAAAAGGCAATGAGCATTACAAAGGTCGACAAAGATAGAAGACAGGCAATGGCGACCGCTCCTGCACCAAAAACAGCACTGGTTGTGTGTAACAGATTCACCTCCGGCAAATGTGCCCACGTCCGATACTGATCGGCGGGAGTTTCCAGGAACGTATGCGCCAGGACGGGAAATAAAAAAAGAAGCAACGCCATTGCCACTCGCACCCGTGGCCAGGAACGGAGCAGCAACAGGAGAGCGAAAACGGGATAGACCAGCAGTGTGTACGTAAAAGGCGTCACCTCAGGTTTGAACGGCCAGCCGCTGTGGTCATAGCGCAAGACATGGTCTACGTGGTGGAGAAGACCAAAGCCCATCGCAACGAGGGCCACCTTTTCAGCGAAAGTTAGCTTCATTAATACTCCTTCCCGAGTTTCACCGTTGTCTCTGGCACCCAACGTTTTAACCGGCGCGGACCACGACAGCCAAACCTTGCGCCGCCGTCATATTGCGTCCGGTTGAAAATATAGTCAGCGCTTTTTTGTTTGAATACCTTCGCGTAGCCATTTGGCTACGTCGACCGAAATTCTAAATGCACCCTCCGATAAATAAATGGTTATCTCTCGTTCGGGATTTAATAACTGAATTAGTTTCCCGCCCTGCATTTGTATGGTGCTGTCACTCACTTTCTCGAGACGCTTAGGGTTCTCTGAAATGAGAACGGTTGTGCGGGCGGGGTCTTTGATTGAGGGAAACAGGACAAACCCAACATCGGGAGTCTTATCGGGCGTTTGATCCACCTTATTGACTGCAACAAAGAACGAGGTATTCAGGAAAACTGGCCATATTTCGTCGTTGCTTCGACGACCGGCGCGGACCTCCGAGAGCAGGCGCTCAAACACGGTGGGAGATGCAACCACAGGTTCCGGTTGAGAAGAACTACCTAGATTTGGGCTTAAGCTTGCAACAGCTGCCAACAAAAGCCGGACTTTCTTGAACATGAAACCCCCTTGTTGTGGACGCTAACGTTGAAATTCAGCGGCGCGCTTTAGCGCGTCCACTGGAACGATGGGCTAGGCCTCTCGTTTTTCGTGCATGTGCAAGCCAGCTTGGAATTACACAAACGCACAGAGCTGCACCGGCGACTAAAACCCAGCTCCAGTCATTACGACCTTCCATCCATAGCATGATAAGTAGCAGCGCTGCCATGAGCAGAGTTGGCAAGGCTGCTGAAGTTGTCAGAACTTTCCATTTGTTGGGTTCTACCCAGGCCAAAACGAAAGAGGTCCCAGCCGCCAGACAAAGCGGAAGTAGAACTGTGGGAAAAATTTTGGCTACGGGAGTATTGAACAGTATGGCAAACATCCAAAAGGCGACTACTCCTCCAAGCAATATTCCAATTAATGGCAGTAAATATGTCTTCATGACTTGATGGCCTAACGAATAGCTTGAGCGGTGCGCCGTTTTTGCGCCTCGAAGCGCGAGTTAGATGTTTAATGGTTCTCCTCTCAACGCCTGCGTCACATGGGATTCGCTCGGGAAGTCTGCTGATTGAGCTGTTGGGCGAGCCCGATGAGAATTCCTTCAGGACCCCGGATGTAGCAAAGCCGATACATGTCTTCATACTGGACCACCTCGCCAACGAGCTTCGCGCCGCGTTTGCGGAGTCGTGCGAGCGTATCGTCGATATCCTCCACGGCGAACATGACGCGCAGGTAGCCGAGAGCGTTCACTGGGGCGCTGCGGTGATCGGCGACCACAGGTGGTGCGAGGAATCGGGACAATTCGAGCCGGTTATGACCGTCTGGCGTACGCATCATGGCGATTTCGACGCGCATGTCGGGCAATCCAGTGATGCGATCTGCCCAGTCTCCTGCGATTGGGGCGCGCCCCTCGAGCTCGAGACCAAGTTCGGAGAAGAACTCAATGGCGGCATCGATGTCCGCCACCACGATGCCGACGTTGTCCATTCGTTTGACAGTCATGATGTCTTCTTGGCGTCTAACATTATGACATGAGAGCCGTGACCCGGCTTGCCGGGGAACGTCCTCTCGATGGAATGGTTAGGCTTATGGCGACTAGAAATCACAGTACTCCCCCCAAACAGTCGCGACGGTATGGCCTTCTGAGGTAGACACAGAAAGAGTTGCTGTTCCTTCGGGGATGCCTCCGCAGGACTCTGAGTCTTTATGACAGCTGACGGCTTTTTCGAGCGTTGCACTGACTCCGGATCCAGAAAACTTAAATACTCTCACTCCACTTCGGCCCGGCGCTACACAGCGCGCGCCGCAGTTCTGCTCTTCTACTGTGAGGCTGACGAGTCTCCCATCAACGCGCATGGATGCTCCCTCCATTCCCCACTGCAAGACTGTGCGACCCTGACCAGCTGCGGAGCCTCCTGAAAGAAACCTGCACGATTGGGTTGACTTGAGATCGGTGTCGCTCAGCGGATAGAGATTCGGCGCTGCGACCGCGCTTGCCCCTGCGAGAACAAACGCCCCGGTCAACGCAAAGTGTCTTATGACAAGCCTAACGAAGTTTTTGATATTGGTCTTCAATTTTGCTCCGCGTTCTTTAGTGCTACGCCCAACGAATGCTGAGTCGCGCCGGCTCCAGGTAGGCATTTTTACGGTAGCACGCCTCAAAACTGGTTTTTATAAACATACGCGCTTTCGCAGTTCGTCGATGACGTTGGCAAGCGGGAGTTCGTGTAGTTGTTTGTCGCGGCGCGATTTGTATTCGGCGATGCCTTTGGCGAGGCCCTTGTCGCCGATGACTACGCGATGCGGGATGCCGATCAAGTCCATGTCGGCGAAGATGACGCCGGGGCGTTCGTCGCGGTCGTCCATGAGCACGTCGAAGCCGGCGTGCACGAGGTCGGCGTAGAGCTTGTCGACGGTCTCGCGCACGGGCGCGGATTTGTTGTAGCCGATGGGAACGAGGGCGATGTGGAACGGGGCGATCGCATCCGGCCACAGGATGCCGTTGGCATCGTGGTTCTGTTCAACCGCGGCGGCGACGACACGCGAGACGCCGATGCCATAACAACCCATCGGCATCACCACGGCGGCGCCGGTTTCGTTCAGCACCGTCGCCTGCATTGCCTCGCTGTACTTGGTGCCGAGCTGGAAGATGTGGCCGACTTCGACGCCGCGGCGGATTGTGAGCGTGCCGCCGCAGTTGTCGACCGGGCACGGATCGCCGTCGACGGCCTTACGGATATCGGCAATCATCGGTTCGGCCGCATCGCGCGCCCAGTTCGCGTTCAGCAGATGCTTGCCGTTGATGTTGGCACCGCAGACAAAATCGGCCAGACGCGCGGCCGACTCGTCCGCGATGACGGTGATCTTGAGGCCAGCGGGTCCGATCGAGCCGACTTCGCAACCGGCGGCGAGTTCGACTTCGCCCGGTGTCAGGAACACCAAGGGCTTCGCCACTTGCGCGAGCTTCGAGGCCTTGATTTCGTTCAGCTCGTGATCGCCGCGCAATACCAGCGCGACGGCGCCACCGACGCCTTTGACGAGCAGGGTCTTGACGGTTTGCTTCGGCTCGACCTTGAGGAACTTGCTGACTTCGTCAATCGTGCGCTGACCCGGTGTGTCCACGGTTTGCGCGGGTTTGCCCGGCGCCGCGCGTTTGCCCATCGGCGCCAGCGCCTGCGCGAGTTCGACGTTGGCGGCATAGTCGCACTTGTCGCAGATTGCGATGGCATCTTCGCCGGAGTCGGCCAGCACATGGAATTCGTGCGACACGGCGCCACCGATCGAGCCGGTGTCGGCCGCCACCGGCCGGAACTCGAGGCCGACGCGCTGGAAGATGCGCGTATAGGTCGCGTGCATCACCTGATAGGTTTCCTTGAGCGAGGCGTCGTCGATGTGGAAAGAGTACGCGTCTTTCATCAGGAATTCACGCGCGCGCATCACGCCGAAGCGCGGGCGGATTTCGTCGCGGAATTTCATCTGAATCTGGTAGAAGTTCGCCGGCAGCTGGCGATAGCTCTTGATCTCGCGTCGGATCAGATCGGTGACGACTTCTTCATGCGTCGGGCCGAAACAGAAATCGCGTTGGTGGCGATCCTTGATGCGTAGCAGTTCCGGACCGTACTGGTCCCAGCGTCCCGATTCCTGCCACAGTTCCGCCGGCTGTATCGCCGGCATCAGGATTTCCTGTGCCCCGGCGCGGTTCATTTCCTCGCGCACGATGGCCTCGACCTTGCGCAGCGTGCGCAGCCCGAGCGGCAACCAGGTGTAGATGCCGGTAGCGAGCTTGCGGATCATGCCCGCGCGCAGCATCAGCTGGTGCGAAATGGTCTCGGCGTCGGCGGGCGTCTCGCGGACGGTCGGTAACAGGTACTTGGAAACGCGCATGGAAAGCTCTTGTATTGTTATGGAAAGTGAATGACGCGGCAGTATAAGCCAGGAGACACGGGCGCCGAAACCCGGCCACCGCGGTTGCTACTCGCCGGCTTCCCAGAGACGTGCCGCACCGCGTACGCCGGAGGAATCGCCGAGGGCATTGCGCACGATGCGCGTGCGCAGTTCGTCGTTGAAGACGTAGCGCGCGACGGCATTGCGGCCATCGGTATAGAGCTGCTCGATATTGGAGATGCCACCGCCCAACACCACCACGTCCGGATCGAGGATGTTGACGACGGTCGCCAGCGCGCGGCCGAAGCGATCGACGAAGCGGCGCATCGCCGCCGCGGCCGTCGCATCGCCGTTGGCGGCGCGGGTGACGATGGCCTCGGTTCTGAGCGTGGCATCGCCGCCATACTCGACGTAATCACGCGCGAGTCCGGGGCCGGAGAGAAAGGTTTCGACGCAACCGCGGCGTCCGCAATAGCAGCGCGGGCCGTCGGCTTCGAGCACGTTGTGCCCCCATTCGCCGGCGATGTGTTGCGGTCCTTCCAATAGTTGACCGTTCACCACGATGCCGCCGCCGACGCCGGTCCCCATGATCACGCCGAAGACTACCGACGCATCGACACCGGCACCTTCGATCGCTTCCGCGAGCGCGAAGCAGTTGGCGTCGTTGGCGATACGGATCGGCCGCGACAGCAATTGGCTGAGATCGGTGTGCAACGGTTTGCCGTTCAGGCACACGGTGTTTGAGTTCTTGAGGCAGCCGGTGCGCGTGGAGATGGCACCGGGTGTGCCGATACCAACCTGACACGGTTGCCTGGTACTGCGCTCAAGATCGCGGACCAAACTGACCAGACTTTCGAGAATGGCGTCGTAGCCCTGTGCCTGCGGCGTCGCGCGTCGCTCGCGTTCGACTATGCTGCCGGCGGCATCGATGACGATGCCTTCGGTCTTGGTGCCGCCGAGATCAATGCCGATTCTTAACATGAATGCGCGTCAATTCCTTTTGGGCGGCGCCGGATCAAGTACCGCGATGCTGACATACGCCCCGAGCGCCACTGCGAGCGATGTGAGATAGGGGTAGGGCAGGTGCAGGTAGTAGTTACCGGCGAGCCACATGATACAGCCGGTGGCGAGCGCGGCGTACGCGGCGCGGATGCCGCCGAAGTTACTGAACAGACCGATCGTGGCGACGGTAAAGATTCCGGCGCTGCCAAATGCCGAGGCATCTTCGACCAGCGCATAAACGCTTTCGGCCCCGCGCGCGAGCACGTACGCCGCGATACCGGCGATGACGACGCCGACGCGCGCGATAAGTACGCGCCGCTCCGAGCTTAGACTCGGAAGCAGCGGCACCACCAGGTTGTGTTCCGTCAGCGCCGCCGCGGCCAGCAGCGCGCCGGCGACGGTGGACAGTATCGCCGAGACGATGGCGCCGACAAATATAATGTAAGGAATCGTCGTCAGATGCCGTTGCGCGATCTGTGGCAACAGCTGTTCCGGATCGTCGAGTCCGGGTAGCAGGCTCACGCCGATCAGCCCGACAACGACCGGAATCAATCCGAACACGAAGTACAGGCCGGTACCGAAGAACGCCGAGCGACGCGCGACCTCGGGCGCGCGCGAGGCGAGAATCACGGCCACCAGTTCCTGTGCCAGCGTCGAGCCGGCAATCGGCACCGCCCAGCGCTCGAGCACTTCGAGCGCGGGTGTTTCCGGACTGCCGAATAGTTGCAGGCGTTGCGGATCAATCGCAGCGATCGAGGATTCGATGCCGCCGGCAGCGCTGACGATCGCGACCAGCAAGATCACGAGGCCGATCATCAGGATCGTGCCCTGCATCAAATCGGAGATGGCATCGGCCATCAATCCGCCGTAGACGGTATAGACCACTACCACGCCGGCGGCGATGGCGATCGCGAGTTCGACATCGAATTCCGATGCCGACGACAGCACCTGACCGAGGGCGCGCACCTGTGCCGCGGCCCACATCACCGACGTTGGAATCAGCAGCAGTGCCGCCGCGCGCTCCACACCCGGTGAATAACGCTGGCGATAGAGATCGGCGAGTGTCGTCAGTTTTCGCCGCCACAGCGGGCCTGCGTAAAAAAGTCCCATCAGCAAAAGGCAAACGCTATAACCAAATGGGTCGGCGATGCTCTTGAACAAACCACCTTCGTAAACGCGCCCGGCGGCGCCGATGCAGGTCTCGGCGCCAAACCAGGTCGCGAAGATGGCGAAGGTCGCCAGACCGGGACCGAAGCGCCGGCCGGCGAGGAGGTAGTCGGCCTCACCGCGGACGCGGCGCGCGACGGTAAATACGATCAACAGTTGAACGATGACATAGCCGACGATGCCGAGCAGCACCGGGTTCATCCGCGATGCCCGGTACAGCGGTTGGATGGGCTAGCGGCGAAGACCTTGAATCCAGCGATCATAAAATGTATCGGCGAGCCGATTCAGGCGCTCACTGCGCGCAACCAGATTGACCCGCATTTGTTGTTCGCTCTGCACCGTGCTCGAGGGTTCGGCAATCTCCGTCGCACCGGTGCGGGCCCAGCGGCGGACCAGCGCGGGCGTCATTTCAATGTGGCATTGAAACGCGAGATGTTTGCCGAGCACGAACGCCTGGTGGCGGCAGGCGCGACTCTTTAATAGCGGCGTCGCCCCCGGCGGCAGGCTGAAGGTTTCGCCGTGCCAGTGAAATACTTCGAAGCGCGGCGGCAGCCCGTCGATCCACGCACGCGTGGCCGACGAATCCACCGCCTCGACCGGCAACCAGCCGATTTCTTTTACGCGATTGCGCGTGACTTTTCCGCCGAGCGCTTTTGCCATCAGCTGTCCGCCGAGACAATGGCCGAGCACCGGCACATCGGCGGCAACCGCCTGCCGGATAAGGGAAACCACCTTCGGTATCCACGCCAGTCGGTCGTTGACGCTCATCGGTCCACCCATGAATACGAGTCCCGAAACCCCGTCTATGCTTGTAGGAACGGGGTCGCGCTGATCGATGCAAACAAGGCGGTAGGGTAGCCGGTGGCGGGGGAGGTACTCGGCAAGATAGCCGGGACCTTCGTGGGCAGCGTGACGGAAAATCAGGATTGTTTTCGAATTGGCTTGCATGCGGGGATTCTATCTGTGGTAACGAAATTTCGGAACTCGGTTTCAGTGTTGGCACTTGGTTTGTTGTTTGTCGGTCAACCGGCCGGCGCCGTGGACAAGATTTCGCTACACGCGTTGTTCAAGGACAAGGCCATCCTTCTTATCGACGGTGCGCGCCGCGTACTCGCGACTGGTGATACCAGTCCCGAGGGCGTGAAACTTATCGCCACTAACACCCAGGAGGAGAAGGCGGAGATCGAGCTTGACGGCAAGCGTCAAGAATTGCGGCTAGGCGTGATCATTTCGAGCTTTGTTTCTACTGGCAGAGGCAGCACCACGCTCTACCCCGGGCAGGGCGGCCATTTTTTTGCCGAAGGCCTTATCAACGGTGTCGCGGTGCGGTTTCTGGTGGATACCGGCGCGACCACGATCGCAATGAACGCCATTACCGCCAACCGCATCGGTATCGACTATCGCAAGAAAGGCCGTCCCGGGCTTGCCAATACCGCGGGCGGTGTCGTGCGTATCTATAGTGTCAAGCTCGACAGCGTCCAGGTCGGCGATATCAAGCTGTACAACATTGACGCCGGTGTGAGCGAAGATTCGAGCATGCACGATGTGTTGCTTGGCATGTCGTTTCTCGGCCAGCTCGATATGAAGCGCGATAGCGAAAAAATGGAACTGCTGCAGCGCTAGCCGGGTTTAAACCGCAAGGATCATCTTGACGCCGGCGATCAGTAACACCAGCGCCAGCAAGCGTCGTATGGTCGGATTTCCGAATCGCCGACTGCCGAGCTCGGCGCCGATGTAACCGCCCACGACCGCAGCTGCGGCCCATAACGGCAGCGCCGGCGCCAGCGTGATCGATCTTGCGGCGACAACCCCGGCGAGACCCGCGATCGAATTCACCAGAATGAATGCCGCCGAGACGCCGGCCACGGTCTTGGTTTCCGCCCAGCGATTGAGCAGCAGTAACGGACTGAGAAAAATTCCGCCACCGACGCCGGTCAGGCCCGACAGCAGTCCGAGCGCGGCACCGATGCCCGCGAGTACCGGTGGTGACGGTGGGACACAAGGGCCCGGTTTCGATTCGTTAGCGATAGCGAATGCGCGCCACGCCGAATAAACCAGCACCACGCCCACCAACGGTTTGTACAGATTGCCCGGCAGCGTGATCAGACCCCCGATGAAGGCGCATGGCACCGAGGTCATCGCCAGCGGCCATAGCAGTGGCCACGAGAAGGCGCGCACACGGTAGAACTTGATCGTCGCGATCGTTGCCACGAGGATGTTGAGCGCGAGCGCGGCGGGCTTCATCACGGCGGGGGCGACACCGAAAAGCGCCATCGCGGCAATATAGCCCGAGGCGCCGGCGTGACCGACCGATGCGTACAGCATCGCGGCACAGAAAATAAGCGCGGTCAGAAAGTAGTCGTTTAGATCCAAATTCATTCTTGGGGGTGAGCCGCACGCGTGACGGGCGTTGATTTATCGGGGGCGATGTTAGCGCAAGCATGCACCGAAGGAAATACAACCGCGCGTGTCAGACCGGCTGGCTGCGTTTGCCGAAGATGCTGGAAGGGAAATAGATGGAGAGTATGGCGTGCTCGAATTTATCCGCCGGCAGGGATTCGCTGAGGAAGTAGCCCTGAATGAAATCGCAATCGAGATTGGCGAGGAAGTCGTGCTGGGCTTTGGTCTCGACGCCTTCGGCCACGACCTGCAGCCGCAGGCTGTGTGCCAGCGCAATGATGCCGGTGACAATCGAGGCATCGTCCGCGTTGGAGGTCATCTCCGCGGTAAAGGTGCGGTCGATCTTCAAGGCGTCGACCGGAAAGCGTTTCAGATAGGACAGTGACGAGTAACCGGTACCGAAATCGTCGATGGCCAGGCTCACGCCGAGTTCATGCAACTGTGTCAGCGTGTTGTCGGTCTCGCGCGCACGTTCCATCAATACGCTTTCGGTAATCTCGAGTGTCAGATGATGCGGGTCGAGGCCGGTTTCCTTCAGAATGGTCTCGAGTGTTTCAGTGAAGCGGCCCTGTTTGAGTTGGGTGCCGGAGAGGTTGACCGCCATCCGCATATTCGGCATGTCGCCGGCGATCAACCAGCGCCGTGCCTGCTGACAGGCCGTGCGCAGTACCCATTCGCCGATGGGGATAATGAGCCCGGTTTCCTCGGCGATCGGAATGAATTCAGACGGCGCAATGATCCCCAGCGTCGGATGATGCCAGCGCACCAGCGCCTCGGCGCCGGTCAGCAGGCCGCTGCGCATTTCGACGACGGGTTGATAGTGCAGTACCAGCTCACCGCGATCGAGCGCGTGGCGCAATGCATTTTCCATTCGCAGATGCTCGGAAACGGATTCTTCCATGCCGGCTTCGTAGAACTGGAATCCGGCGTTGTTCTTCTTGGCGCGATACATCGCGGTATCGGCGTGCCGCAGTAGCGTGCTGATATCGGTGCCGTCGTTGGGGTAGAGCGAAATGCCGATGCTTGCGGAAACAAAGATATCGTGTCCGCCGATCTCGAACGGTGCCGCGAGTGCGCGCGAAATCTTTTGCGCCGCGCCGGAGGCGGCCGCCGGACTCGGCAATTCATCGATGACGACGGTGAACTCATCACCGCCAAGACGTGCGACGCAGTCGTTGTTGCGCACGCAGTGTTTGATGCGGCGTGCGACCGATTTGAGCAGGCGGTCGCCGGATTCGTGGCCGAGCGTGTCGTTGACGAACTTGAAACGGTCAAGATCGAGAAACAGCACCGCCAGCGCCTGACCGGACGTCTTGGCGCGCGCAATGGATTCATTCAGGTAGTCGTTGAACAGGATGCGGTTGGGCAAGCCGGTGAGGACGTCGTTGTAGGCGAGCTGGCGCACGTGCAGCTCCGCCTGCGTTGCCTCGATCACACGCTTGACGCGCTGATTGACCACGGCCAGGTGGATCGGCTTGGAAATATAGTCGCTGGCACCGGCGGCGAAGGCGCGCTCGATGGACTTGGTGTCTTCCAGTGCCGTGATCATCAGCACCGGGATGTCTTTGCCGGCCTGCGTCTCCTGCAATTTGGCGCAGGCGGTAAAACCATCCATCACCGGCATCAACGCATCCATCAGGATCACGTCGGGCCGTACCCGGTCAACCAGCGCCAGCGCCTGCGCACCATCGGCGGCTTCCTCGATGCGAAAGCCGCTGCGTTGCAAGGCATAGCGCAGCGCCGAGCGCGTGCTGCGATCATCATCCACGACCAACACCAGCGCGCCTTCGCTGGCGAGTTCCGTCGGCCGTTCATGCTCGGTCTTGAGTTCCGCCAGCAGCGCCTGTCTCGCGAGCGCGTACTCGCCACGCAGGTGTTCGAGCAACTCCGGTGCACCGGTCAACAGCTCGGACGCGGCCTTGTCCTCGATCGCCTTGGCGGCATTGGACAGCAAGGTTGCGCCCAGATTGCCGCTCGCGCCTTTGACCGCGTGCGCCGCGCGGCGCAGACCGTCGGCATCGCCGTTGGCGATCGTCACGCGCATCTGTTCGATGTAAGCGGGCATATCTTCCAGAAATGGCTGGATCGTCTGGCCGATGCCATCGCCCAATACCTCGCGCAGCTTGGCGAACACCATCGGATCAAGCGGCCCGCTCGGTTCGGTGGGCGCGTTGGCTTCCTGCGCGAGCGACACATGGTGCGGTATCTCGACGGCGTGTCCCGGCATCCAGCGCCGTATCTTGGCCGCGAGACTGCCCAGCGTCAGCGGTTTGGGGAGATGGTCGTCCATGCCGGCGGCGATACACCGATCGATGTCCGAGCGCTGCGTATTGGCGGTCATCGCGACGATCGGCGTGTGCGTCCCACTTTCGTTTTCCTGTGCCCGCATCGCGGCCGTGACCTGATAGCCGTCGACCTCCGGCATGTTGCAGTCCATCAGGATCATGTCCCAGCGGCGGCGTTTGTACGCACGCAGCGCTTCGTGCCCGTCGGCGGCGACTTCCGGTTGGCAGCCGAGCATGGTCAGCATTGCCTGCGCCACGGCCTGGTTCGTGCGATTGTCTTCTACCACCAGCACGTGCCGCAGCTTGGCCGCGGCGTCGGTGACTGTCGCCGCCGTGGTATCGACAGTCAGCGGTTGCGCATCGCCGAGCAAAGTCGTGACGCACTCGAGTAGCCGATCCAGCCGTAGCGGTTTCGCAAGATAGGCGTCTGCCTGCGCGGCGGCGGGCAGGGTATCGGCGCCGTAGCGGTTCATCACAATCAGGCCCGTGTTTCGCAGTGACGATTCGGCGCGGATCTGTGTCGACAGCTCGCCGCCGGCGACGGTCGCAAACACGACATCCATGATGATCACGCCAAATGGCGTGCCGACCGCGCTCGCCTCGCGCAGCGCCGCCATCGCCTCGTTGGCTGTCTGTGCGCTGCGACAGTTGTAGCCACAGGTATCCAGCGATTGTTCGAGGAAATGGCGCACCACGGCGCTGTCCTCGACAATCAGTATCCGTTGGCCATGACCCGAATGGCGCAGGTTGGTCGGCGCGGTAACCGCGGGTGAGGCCGCCGCGAGCGGCAGCATGAACCAGAAACAACTGCCGGTGCCAGGGATACTTTCGGCGCCGATCTCACCGCCCATGAGCCCGACCAGCTGTTTGCAGATGGCGAGGCCCAGGCCGGAACCGCTATAGCGGCGGGTCGTGGAGGTATCGGCCTGGGTGAACGACTCAAACACGTGTTCGCGCATCTCGTCGTCGATGCCGATGCCGGTGTCGCGCACTTCAAAGCGCAACGACAGGCGTTGGGATGCGTGCTCTTTGGCGTGGATACGGATCGCCACTTCGCCGGCATCCGTGAACTTGATGGCATTGCCCACGAGATTGATCAGCACTTGCCGAATCCGCCGCGCGTCGCCCTTGACCCGCGGCGGCACGTCGCGCGCAATGACGTAGCCGAGCTCCAGTCCTTTCTGATGCGCCTGTTGCGCGAACAGCTCGACGATTTCCTCGATCAGCCGTGCGACATCGAATTCCGCCTGTTCGAGTTCGAGTTTGCCGGCCTCGAGTTTCGAGAAATCGAGAATGTTGTTGATCAGGTCGAGCAGGTACTGCGACGAGTCCCAGGCGATCTCGACGAATTGGCGTTGCCGCGGCGGCAGGTTGGTGGCCATCAGCATGTCGAGTGTGCCGATCACGCCGTTCAACGGCGTGCGGATCTCATGGCTCACGGTCGCGGCGAATTCAGCCTTGAGGCGCGCGAATTTCAGCGCGTCGTCGCGCGCCTTTCGCAGTTCCTGTTCGCGCTCTTCCAGCACCTTCATCATGCTGTTGAACGCGTGCGCCATCTCGACGATGTCGCTGGGCCCGGAAATATCGGCGCGCACACTGGGCTCGCCGCGCTCAGCGCGCGCCATCGCTTCCGAGAGTTTGGTGAGCGGGTGCGTCAGCCGATCCGTCAGCAGATGGACCGTCACCAGGAAGAACAGGAAGAAAATCAGCGCGATCGCGAGATTGGCCGCGAAGACATCGGCCATCAGGCGCTTGAGCGTGGTCTTGCTCTGTACCACGCGCACGTGGCCCAGCAATTCACGCTTTTCATGTCCGGTCTGAAACGGCGATTCATTGACGTCTTTCGAAAATACCGGTGCGATAAATGACCAGGCATCGTCGGTCTCGTGTTCGAGAAAAATATTCTCGATATCGGGGTACGCGATGGGCCGGTATTTCTCGCGCGTGGCGAGGTCCTTGCGTTTACTGATCAGTGGGTGACCGTCCACATGCAGGATTTCCACCAATACGATATCGGGGAAGGCGAGATTGGCGCTGACGGCATCGGCGGCGTTTTCAGCCGAATCGGAAAGCAGCGCCAGCCGACTCTGGCGCGCCAGACTTTCGGCCACGCGCTGACCCTGGTCCATCAATGTCTGGCGAATCTGACGGCTGCCCTGCCAGGAACTGCCGAGCGCCGAGAGGATAGCGATGGCGAGCACGCCAAACATCACGATCAGTACCAGTTGCCGCTTGAAGGGTAACTGGTGAAAAAGACGGCTCAGTCGCGTTATCGACGGCATCGGAGAATCGTTATCTGAAACACGTTACGGTTGCGGAAATACCAGATCGAACTTCTCTTGTTGTTGCGAACTTAAGGCGATGCCCAGATGACTCGCGGTGCGTACGTTCACGGCCATCAGCACATTGCGCAGCGGGGATACGCCGCGCGCGCTCAAGTCACCGGAAGCCAGGCAATCGAGCGCGGAACTTGCCAGGCTACGTCCAAGTTCGATGTTGTTGGGGTAGAGCGCGAACAGCGCACCGCGCCGGACGTGTGCGAGGTTGCTCGAGAACACGACCAGCGAACGGTTCCACGCCTCTTCCAGTACTAATGGCAACACCGACGATTCCTCTACGCTCGTCGGGTCTTGCGGCAGCCAGATCGCATCGCGCCGCGGGTCCGCGCTGGCGAGAATTTTCTGGTAGTGGCGTACCGCAGTCTTGAGGTCCGGGGCTTCGACAGCAATCAATTCCAGATCGAGTGCCGCCGCCGCGTCGCGCGCCAGGCGCACCAGCCAGGCGTTGTGTTGCGGGTCGTAGACCACGTACACGCGCCGCGCACCGGGCATGAAAGTCTTCAGGCGTGTAAACATTATCGCCGGATCCGGCGCCAGGCTGAGGACCGTTACCGCGCGCGCTTCAGCATCGGACGCACTGATCACGCCACCGGCGATCACGCCGATGTCACGGTTGAGTGTCGCGGCGGCTTTGAGTCCGTGGCGCCCAAGTGCGATCACGACCCGGATGTTCTGTTTGCGTAGATCGTTGGCGACGTCTTGCATGTTGACATCGGCTCCGACGGCGATGCTCGTGACCCGGCTCTTGGTTTTGGTCTCGATGCCCTCGATGATCTTGGAAAATACACTGCGGTAGGGTTCGCCAATGTCGGGGTAGATCACGGCGATGGCGCTCGGATCGCTGTTGAGCGCGACCCTGACGGGAGTCGCCGGTTTTGGATTTGCCGTCGTCTGTACCGTATCCAGCGAGATGCGGTAGACGACCACGTCGGAATTCGATTCGATCCCGGCGATGACGCTCGCCAGTTCCGCCGGCGCCAGTTCGTCGCTATGGGAATAAATTACCGCGACCGTATTCGACCATGTCTTTGCTGGCGGCGCGGCGGCCGCGGTGGTTATCGCCCATGACAACGCGCATGCGGCGAGCACCGCCGTCGCCCACGCGAGCTTTCGTGTGCGCGGCAGTAAGACAATCCTTTTCACAACGTTTCGCATCACAATTGATAATGCGCCTGCAGCAGATACCAGCGTCCGGGAAGCGGCAGATCGTTTGGAATCAGGCCCGGGGCAGGGCTCGGTTCGCGCGCATCGGCATTAAACAAGTTGTGGATAGAGAAGGTAATCCCCCAGGCGTCGCGCTTGGCCTGGTGTCGCAACGCGATGTCGACGGTATGGTAGTCGGGAATATTCGCGCGCGTGTCGTTGGCTGCACGCTTGCGATTGGCGACCCAGTTGAGTTGTGTGTTTAAGGCCCATCCGGGCGTGAAGCGCCAGTCCGCGCGTAAGTAAAGATGATCGTGCGGCGCATCGCCCGCATCTTGCTGCGTAAACTCGTCAAAGGAATTCTGATAGGCATAGTTGCCACTCAGCTGCAGCGTTCGAGTGGCATCCCAACTCGCCTCGACCTCGAATCCATGCCCGACCTGCGTGCCGGCGTTTTGTGCCGTGGTGCCGGTGGTGGGATCCGGGTTGGGCAGGTAGCGGATCACATCGTGCATCCGATAAGTAAAGACACTTAGCCCGAGTTCGAAGTCTTTGGCCGGATGCCACGACAAGATCGCCTCCGTGGTTTCAATCGTTTCAGGATTGATGTTGGGATTACCGGTGACGGCCGGGTTGTTGATGTTGTACAACTCGGCAAACGACGGCGCCCGGAATGCTCGACCGTAGAGGATTTTCGCGGTCAGGTCATACGCGATTTCCCATACCAGCGCCAGTCGTGGATTGGTGGTGCTGCCAAAATCCGAGTAGTGATCGTGGCGCACGCCGGCGGTAAGGTACCAGTCCTTGATGAATGCCCATTCGTCCTGGACGTAAAAGTATTGGATGCGCCGCGCATGCGGGAATATATAGGGCGCTGTTTCCGACACATCGGTGACACCCCCGGGGAGTGGTGTTGGCAACGGACCGGCAATTATAAAATTTTTTGATTCCCTGACCTTGTAGAGATTTTCACTGGCCCAACCGGTTCCCAGCCCGACCTTGTGTTTCGCAAAGCCGGTGTAAAAACTGGAAAGACCCAAACGCTGATCGCTTTCCCATCGGTCGGGATTGCCGATCATTCCATTCGGGAACGTGCCGCCGAAGGCGCCGGGGGGAAACAGCGTGAGGGTGTTCACCTCCTTAATATGGAAGTAGCTCAGCTGCAATGTCACGTCCCAATCTTTGGCGAAGTTCGGGTCCTGGTACGTGAGGTCGGTCAAGAAGCGCTCATTCAAGGCGTTGTCATTCGGAGCCAGCGTCTGGGCGACGCCAGCGCCGGAGCCGACGTTATATCTGTCTCTGTAGTCGGTGCGAAACCGCCACTTGCCTTGCGAAAGATCAAGGTGCGCATCCACGGCATCGCGCCCTCGGTTGACCGGTCCTGGCGCGAGCGATGCGTTGGTGGCGAACAGGGCGTCGAGTCCGGTCTGGTTATCGCGCGTGATTATTTCGTGTGGCCCCTTGGTGCCACCGGCGCGCAGGTAAAATTCAGAATCGACGTTGCCCCATTTGCCGCCGTGAAGCATCCACGTATCCCACGTATGAAACGATCCGCCGCGCGCGCCAATCCGGGTTCCCTCCACGTCCGCTGCCGCCTTGGTGATGATGTTGATCACGCCAGAAAAAGCATCGGCCCCATACACGGCGGAACCCGGGCCGCGGATTACTTCAATGCGGGCGATATTCTCCACCGGTAATCCGCCCCAGATATTGCCCTTGTCAGCGCCATAGGCTCCCTTGATCGAAATGCCGTTGATCAATACAAGCACTTCGGTATCGAGGAGTGTCTTGCGGATACCGCGGATGGTGTAAATCGGCGCGTACGCGATCGTCGAACGGGCCACGTGCAGGCCGGGGACGGTCTCCAGGACTTCGTCAAGATCGCTTGCACCCATCGCCTCGATCTCCGCGGCGGTGATCACGGTTGCCGCTGACGGCGCACGCGCGATGGGTTGGCGCGCGCCGGTGGCGACGCTCACGAACGACTTATCGCCGTAGACAAGCGCGATATCTTCCTCTTCGACGCGGGATGCTGCCTGTGCCGCGCTCATCGCGGCGATGGCGAGTGAGACGTACCACGCTGTGCTTGCGGGAAACTTCATGTCGTTTTTAGCTCCGACAAAATCCCTTTGCTCAAGTGAAGGCTCCGATTCTTTAAAGAATAGTCGACGAAGCATCGCATATGCGGAGGATGTCCAACAGCGGGGCATGGCGCCTCCATCGATGCCAAATATTCACGAAACCAAGGATATATTCACCGGCCGGCGCTCGCGGCGGAACGCGCGAATCTGATTTTGTCCGCAGCCTGAAAACTAGGGGAATTCGTCAAATCCAAGTATTTCCGATGCAACCGGGACCGACCCCGGTTACCGGCAGGCGCGCATCGAGGGTCGGTGCATGTCTCGACGGCCGAGGTGTGACCCCGTGCGGCTTTTAATTCACTGATGCGAACGGTAATCTCACTCGTATGCGAGCACTAACGCGAGGCCGGGATTAGATGATCACACAGATTCGTTTGATTCCGCTCGATGTCGCGGCCATCGCGGAAATTCTGGATGACCTCGAACAGTTTGAGGCGCATTCGGGGATATCGGCGGAAACCAATCGTACCGTCCTGATTGAAGTCGCGCGCCAGACCGGCGAGATGTTGCGTGTCGGTGGCGTGCAGCCTCCTTGGTGTGGGTATCTCGCTGTGAATCAAGCCACCCGCATGCTGGTTGGCACCTGCGGATTCAAGGGCGCGCCGACCGAAGAGGGCATCGTCGAAATTGCCTATTTCACATTTCCCGAAGGCGAACGGCGCGGCTATGCCACCGAGATGGCGTATTCGCTGACCGCGATTGCGCGCGGTTCGAGCCAGGTACGCAAGATCGTCGCGCACACGCAACCCGAACGCGGCGCTTCGACACGCGTGCTGGAAAAGATCGGCATGTATCTCGAGGGCGAAGTCACCGATCCAGAAGACGGACGGGTGTGGCGTTGGGAACTGTCGCTGTGAGCGCAGCGCTGCGCTAATCGATGAAGTGCACCCGCTGCGCGTGGGCGGCCGATGCCGATACGCTTTATCAAACTTATCATGACCGCGAGTGGGGTGTGCCGGTCCATGACGATCGCGCATTGTTCGAGTTCTTGACGCTCGAAGGCGCGCAGGCAGGTCTGAGCTGGTCGACGATTCTCAGGAAACGCGCGAACTATCGGCGCGCATTCGATGGCTTCGATCCGCGCAAGGTCGCACGCTATGGTGCCGCAAAAGTGCGACGGCTGCTGAATGACGCCGGCATCGTGCGCAACCGTCTGAAAATTCACTCGACCATTACCAACGCGCGCGCATTTCTTGCGGTGCAGAAGGAATTCGGCAGTTTCGACCGCTACATCTGGCAATTTGTTGGCGGGCGCCCGCGCCAAAACCGGCGACGATCGCCACGGCAAGTCCCGGCGTCGACGCGGGAATCGGACGCGATGAGCAAGGATTTAAAACGGCGCGGTTTCCGTTTCGTCGGCACCACGATTTGTTACGCCTTCATGCAGGCGGTCGGTATGGTGAACGACCATACCCTGGCGTGTTTCCGTCATCGCCAACTCGCCGGGCGGCGTCGCTAGACCCGCGGCCATGACGGGATCACGGCCGCAGGTTGTATGGCACTCAATATTTTGGAATCAGATCGTTCTTCACATCCTTGACACCGGCCACCGAACGCGCGATTTCATCCGCGGCCTCTTTCTCGTTTCCGTCCTTCACAAAACCCGAAAGCTGCACGGTGCCCTGATAGGTATCGACCTGAATCGCCATGCCACCGGTGCGTTTGTCTTCGAGCAGTTTTGCCTTTACCTTGGTAGTGATGGCCGCATCGTCCACGTAGGTGCCGGTTTTCTCACCGGCACCCGCGCAGGCACTGAGCAACGTAACCAGCATGAGAACAACGCCGAAACCTTTCATTTGCTTGGACTTAAACATGGTGATCTCCTGAAGAGGGTTGGTCCGTTTTTCGGTTATGTTAGAGAGCCAACATTCGCCATCGCGCCCGCGCGCGCCGGCTTTATGATCGGTGAGACATGACATCGCAATGCAAGTTCGTTCCGAGGTGGAAAACGCTATTGTTTTTTGTCGCGATCATCGCGATCGTTGCGTGCGCCAAGTCACTTACGCCCGACGCCCAGGTACGCGCGGCGATCGCGCAAGCAGAGACTGCCGCCGAGAAGAAGGACATCGGCGCGCTAAAAGGACTGATCTCGGACAAGTACAGCGACAGTCAGGGACAAGACAAGCGCGCGGTGGAGTCAGTATTGCGCTTTGTCCTTCTGCGCAACGAGTCGGTGTATCTGTTGACGCGCGTGCACGCCATCAGTTTTCCGGAAAAGGATCGCGCGCTGGCTGTCGTGACGGTCGCGATGGCGGGGCAGCCGGTGAAGAGCGCGCAGGAACTGGAACGCGTGCGTGCGAATCTGTATCGATTCGAATTCACCTGGGCCAGGGAAGCTGATCAGTGGCGGGTATGGCGGGCGGAGTGGCGCCCGGCGGAGATCGGCGATTTTCTTTGAGTTTCCGCTGTCGTTCGTGCCCGCGTGCGGTGCGGATTTATGCTGGCGCGGCGGCCTTGTCCTTCTTGATCATGGCGTACGCTGAATGATTGTGGATCGACTCGAAGTTTTCCGATTCCACCACGTACGATTCAATCCGGTTATCCGCATTCAGGCGCGCGGCCACGTCACGCACCATGTCCTCGACAAATTTCGGATTGTCGTAGGCGCGCTCGGTGACATATTTCTCGTCCGGACGCTTGAGTAGCCCATAGAGTTCACAGCTGGCTTCCTTTTCCACCAGGTCGATCAGATCTTCGATCCAGACGAAGTCATTGGTGCGCGCGGTGATGGTCACGTGTGAGCGCTGGTTGTGCGCGCCGCGTTCGGAGATCTCTTTTGAGCACGGGCACAGGCTGGTGACCGGCACTACCACCTTGATGCTGGTGCAGAACAGGCCATCTTCAATTTTGCCGAGCAGGCTCACGTGATAATCCATCAGGCTTTTCACGCCGGAAATGGGCGCGGCCTTGTTTATGAAGTAGGGAAAGCTCATCTCGATATGACCGGTCTTGGCCTCCAGACGCGTGGCCATCTCGGCCAGCATGTCCTTGAACGATTCGACCGAAATTTCCATGTCATGCGCGTTCAGAATTTCCACGAAGCGCGACATGTGCGTGCCTTTGAAGTTGTGCGGCAGCTCGACGTACATGTTGAAATTGGCGATCGTGTGCTGCACACCCTGCGAACGGTCCTTCACCAGCACCGGATGGCGGATGTCCTTGATGCCGACCTTGTCGATCGGCAGATGACGCAGGTCCGGGCTGTTCTGGACGTCGGCAATCGAGGCCGGATCGGCCTTGCCGTGGAGTTTCACGGGTGTTTTGAGATGCTGGCTCATAGTTTTGGCATCATCTAAAAGTTGAGTGCCACAGTCAAGTATAACGCGTGAACTCAGCTCGCTTCTGAGCGGGAACCTTCACTCGAGGTGTGGCGCAGGATGGTGCGCCGAATCCCGGCGGCGTCCAGCCCGCATTCCGCGAGCAGCTGTTTGGGGTCGCCGTGCTCGATGAACTGATCGGGCAGACCCAGATTGACGATCTTGCAGCTGACGCCCGCGGCGGCGAGACATTCGTTGACGCCACTGCCGGCACCGCCGGCGAGCGCATTTTCTTCCACGGTGATCAACAGTTCGTGCGTGCGTACGAGTTCCAGGATCAGTTCCCGATCCAGCGGCTTAACGAAGCGCATATTTACCACGGTGGCATTGAACGCCTCGCCGGCTTCGAGTGCGGCGGGCAGCATGCTGCCAAACGCAAGCAGCACGACGCGCCGTCCGTGCCGACGAATCTCGGCCTTGCCGATCGGCAGTGTCTCGAGCGTGGATTCAACCTCAACGCCGGATCCGCTGCCGCGCGGGTAACGCACTGCCGCCGGGCCGTTGTACATAAAGCCGGTGCTCAATAGTTTGCGGCATTCGTTCTCATCCGCCGGCGCCATCACGATAATGTTTGGCAGCGCGCGCAGATACGACAGATCGAATGCACCGTGATGTGTCGGACCATCGGCGCCGACGATACCGCCGCGATCGATCGCGAGCAGCACCGGGAGGTTCTGCAAGCACACATCATGAATAAGCTGATCGTACGCGCGCTGCAGGAACGTGGAGTAAATCGCCACCACCGGTTTCATGCCATCGCACGCAAGACCGGCGGCGAAGGTGAGCGCATGCTGTTCGGCGATGCCGACATCGAAATAGCGTTCCGGAAAGCGCGCCGAGAACTCAACCAGCCCTGAGCCCTCGCGCATCGCGGGGGTGATGCCGACCAGACGCACGTCGCGTGTGGCCATGTCGCACAGCCACTCGCCAAAAATCTGGGTATAGGTTTTTTTCGAGGGTTTCTTTTCCATCTTGCCCGAGGCAGTGTCGAACGGTGTGACGCCGTGATACGCCAGCGGGTCGCCCTCGGCGGGATCGTAGCCTTTGCCCTTGCGCGTGATGACATGCAGAAAGCGCGGGCCCTTGATCTGTTTCAGATTATTCAGCGTGCGCACCAGATTGCGCACGTCATGGCCGTCGATCGGGCCGTAGTAATGGAAACCGAGTTCCTCGAACAGCGTGCCGGGCATGATCATGCCCTTCATGTGTTCCTCGACGCGCTTGGCAAACTCCCACACCGGCGGCACTGTCGACAGCACCGTCTTCGAGCCCTCGCGCATGCTGGTGTAGACCTTGCCCGAAAGAATGCGCGCCAGGTAACTCGACATCGCGCCGACGTTGGGTGAGATCGACATGTCGTTATCGTTCAGAATCACCAGCAGGTCGGCATCGATATCGCCAGCGTTGTTCAACGCCTCGTAGGCCATCCCGGCGGAGAGCGCGCCATCGCCGATGACGGCGACGACCTGGCGTTCGGTGCCGGTGCGTTTGGCCGCCACGGCCATACCGAGTGCGGCGGAGATGGAGGTGCTTGAATGGCCGGCACCGAAGGCGTCGTACTCGCTTTCTTCGCGCCGCAGAAAACCGGACACGCCGCCTTTCTGGCGCAGCGTCTGCATCTGGTCACGCCGGCCGGTGAGAATTTTGTGCGGATAGGCCTGATGCCCCACGTCCCAGACGACGCGGTCATGCGGGGTATTGAATACATAGTGCAGTGCGACGGTGAGTTCGATCGTGCCCAGACTCGAGGCCAGGTGACCGCCGGTGTGCGAAACCGTTTCGATGGTGAAGCGGCGTAGTTCTTCCGAAAATTCGGGTAACTTCTCAACCGGCAACGCGCGTAAATCCTGCGGGTCGCGGAGTTGGGACAGCAGTGGGTAGTCGGGAATCTTGGTCATCGGCGTCGCGCCAGAACAAAATCGGCAATGGCCGCCAGCGAATGCCCATTATCCCCTAAAGCCGAGAGGCTTTCGAGGGCATCTGCGTGCAGGCGGGCCGCCTCGGCTTTGGATCGGTCGAGCCCGAGTATCGAGGGATAGGTCGGTTTGCCGCGTGCCTGATCGGCGCCGGCCGTTTTTCCAAGCGTTTCGGTATTGCCTTCGACATCGAGGATGTCATCGGCGATCTGGAACGCGAGCCCCAGTATGGCGCCGTATTGTTTAAGCGCATCCGTAAGCGGTGGCTGCATATTTTCCTGCGTCAACGCACCGAGTTCCACCGCGGCAGCAATCAGCGCCCCGGTTTTGCGCTGGTAGCAGTCTTGCAGTTCGGCGGGGGTCAGCACGCTGCCGATGGAAGCGAGATCCATTGCCTGGCCGCCCGCCATGCCGATGGACCCGGATGCACGCGCGAGGATACCGATCATTTCCAGCCGTGTTTCAGTGCTCACCGCCAGCGCTGGATCGTGCGCCAGCAATTCGAACGCCAGCGGTTGCAGTGCATCGCCGGCAAGCACCGCCGTCGCTTCATCGTAGGCACGGTGCACGGTTGGCCGACCGCGCCGTAAATCGTCATCGTCCATGCACGGGAGATCGTCGTGAACCAGCGAATAGGCGTGGATAAGTTCGACCGCGCAAGCCGGTACATCGAGCGCCTCGAGCGAAGCGCCAAGTGCTTCGCCGGCGGCGTACACAAGAGCCGCGCGCAGGCGTTTGCCGCCATCGAGCGTGGCATAACGCATTGCCTGATGCAGATAGGTCGGCTCTGTCGCGACCGCCGGCATACGTCGATTGAGTGCACGTTCCACGCGTGCGGCGTAGTGCGTTAAACAGTCGTCCGCGGACACGATGAATTATTCTTTTGGAAATGAGGCGAGAGGCAGCGCGACTATTCGTCGCGATCGGCTTCGGCGAACGGTTGGCTGATGACCTCGCCGTTTTGCTGCACCAGTTTTTCCACGCGTTGCTCGGCCTCTTTCAGTCCTTGTTGGCAGCTGCGCGCCAGTTCGATTCCGCGCTGAAATGACTTGAGCGCCTCTTCGAGGCTTTGGTCGCCGGCTTCCATTTTTCCAACAATCTTTTCGAGTTCCGCGAGTGCGGTTTCGAAGTCTGCTGCTTGGGGTTTTTTGGGCACGTCGATTCCGGGGTGAAGAAAGGTGGCTCATCGTAGGGGCGGGTATCACTCAGCGTCAACGCGCCAGAACAACAAATGAGATCAGCTCGTCATGACCGGAATGCATTTCCATATTCCGCATATGCATATATATCTAACTAAATATTCCTTCAGGATATAAACATTTCTCCCTACTCTACAGCGAAATTTAACTGTCTTTAGAAGGGAGATAACGATGTTGAAGCGCGTATTGATCGCTGTCCTGCTGCTCGGCCAAGCCGGCTTTTGGGCCAGTGCATTCGGGGATGCGACATTACTCAATGTTTCGTACGACCCCACCCGTGAACTCTATCAGGACTACAACGCCGCGTTCGCCAAATACTGGAAGACCAGGGGCGGTGAGAAAATTACGGTTCGGCAATCCCATGGCGGTTCCGGCAAGCAGGCGCGGGCGGTGATTGATGGTCTCGACGCCGACGTCGTGACGCTGGCGCTGGCCTATGACATCGACGCGATCGCGCAGAAAGGCGGCGTTGCCGCCGATTGGCAGAAACGCCTGGCGCATAACAGCGCTCCGTATACCTCCACGATCGTATTTCTGGTACGCAAGGGTAATCCGAAAGCGATCCGCGATTGGAACGATCTGGTGAAGTCCGGTGTGGATGTGGTCACGCCTAATCCGAAGACTTCCGGCGGCGCACGCTGGAATTATCTCGCGGCATGGGGCTATGTGCTGAAGCAGCCGGGTGGCAATGAGACCAAGGCGCGGCAATTTGTCGCCCAGCTCTACCGCAATGTGAGGGTGCTTGATTCCGGTGCGCGCGGTTCGACCACCACGTTCGTCGAGCGCGGTATCGGCGATGTACTGATCGCGTGGGAAAACGAGGCCTATCTGGCAGTGAAAGATCTGGGGCCGGACAAGTTCGAAATCGTGACACCGTCCGTGTCCATTCTTGCCGAACCACCCGTCACGCTTGTCGACAAAGTGGTCGACAAACGCGGCACGCGCAAACTGGCCGAGGCCTATCTTCAATATCTGTATTCACCGGAAGGGCAGGAGATCGCCGCCAGGCACTACTATCGGCCGCGCGATGCCAAGGTGAGCGCGAAGTATGCGAAGCAGTTCGCCAAAGTGAAGCTGTTTACGGTCAACGACATTGCCGGCGACTGGCAGAAGGCGCAGAAAACGCACTTTGCCGACGGCGGGTTGTTCGATCAGATTTACGGCAAGTAATTCATGGCTGCGAGATCGTTGGTCCTGAAAAAGCACAGCGTGTTGCCGGGTTTCCGGCTGACGCTGGGTTACACGCTGCTGTATCTGGGTCTGCTCGTGTTGATTCCGCTGTCGGCGGTGTTTCTAAAGACGTTCAGTCTCGACTGGCCGTCGTTCTGGAACGCGGTGACCGGGCCGCGGGTCGTGGCGTCGTATCAACTTACGTTCGGCGCATCGCTGCTCGCGGCGCTGATCAATGCCGTGTTCGGTGTATTGGTCGCGTGGGTGCTGGTGCGCTATACGTTCCCGGGCAAAAAAATCATCGACGCATTGGTCGATCTGCCGTTTGCATTGCCGACGGCGGTTGCCGGCATTGCGCTCGCGGCGGTGTATTCGCCCAACGGCTGGCTTGGCCAGTATTTCGCGGCGCTCGGTATCAAAGTCGCGTTCACACCGCTCGGCATTCTGGTGGCGCTGACGTTTATCGGGTTGCCGTTCGTGGTGCGTACGGTGCAACCGGTGCTGGAAGACCTGGAGCGCGAGCAGGAAGAGGCCGCCGCCAGTCTCGGAGCCAATCGGGCACAGGTGTTCTGGCGCATTATCGTGCCGCATGTGACGCCATCGATCCTGACCGGTTTTGCGCTCGCGTTCGCGCGCGCGGTAGGTGAGTACGGGTCGGTGATCTTTATTGCCGGCAATCTGCCGATGGTCTCGGAGATTACACCGCTGCTGATCATCACCAAGCTCGAACAATATGACTACGCTGGCGCGACCGCGATTGCGGCGGTGATGCTGGTATTTTCGTTTGTGTTACTGCTCCTCATCAATTTGCTCCAGTGGTGGGCGCAGCAGCGCCACGCACCGGTGCCGAACTAGCGGAGAAGAAGAATGGCAGCGGCAACAGCATTGGATTACGGCATCGCACCGGGGTCGGCGCGCGAGTCGGCGGTCACCGAGTCACCGCTGGTGCGCTGGGTATTGATCGCGATCGCGCTGCTTTTTCTCGGTCTGTTTCTGTTCGTGCCGCTGGCCGCCGTCTGGTACGAGGCGTTCAAGAAAGGATTCGGTCCTTACTTTACCGCGCTGGTGGATCCGGACACGGTCTCGGCGATTGTGCTGACACTAACGGTGGCCGTGGTAGCCGTGCCGCTGAACCTGATCTTTGGCATCGCCGCGGCGTGGGCGATTGCGCGCTTCGATTTTCGCGGCAAGAGTCTGTTGATCACGCTGATCGATCTGCCGTTCTCGGTGTCGCCGGTGGTGGCGGGTCTGATTTTCGTGCTGATCTTCGGCGCCCAGGGCTGGTTTGGCGCGTGGCTGAATGAGCACGACATCAAGATCATCTTCGCAGTCCCCGGCATTATCCTGGCGACGATATTCATCACCTGTCCGTTCGTGGCGCGCGAGTTGATCCCGCTGATGGAAGCGCAGGGCACGGAAGAGGAGGAGGCCGCGCGCGTGCTCGGCGCCTCGGGCTGGAAAATCTTCAAGAGCGTGACGTTGCCGAACATCAAATGGGGTTTGTTGTATGGCGTGATCTTATGCAACGCGCGCGCGATGGGTGAGTTCGGCGCGGTATCCGTCGTCTCCGGACACATTCGCGGACTGACCAACACCGTGCCGCTGCAGGTCGAGATCCTCTATAACGAGTACAACTTCACCGCGGCGTTTGCGGTCGCCTCGGTATTGGCGCTGCTGGCACTGGTGACGCTGGTGCTGAAGAGTTTCATTGAATGGCGCACGCGCAAGGAAATTGCCGTGACCGCGGAAGGGAAGTAATCACATGAGCATACAAGTACAGGGCTTGACCAAGCATTTCGGTTCGTTCGTGGCGCTGGAGAACGTCTCGATCGATTTCCCTTCGGGCGAACTGGTCGCGTTGCTCGGGCCATCGGGCTGCGGCAAGACCACGCTGCTGCGCGTGATCGCCGGGCTGCAGGTGCCGGATGCGGGCGAGGTGATCCTGCAGGGTGAGGACGCCTCGAGTCAGGACGTGCGCGAACGTGGCGTCGGTTTTGTGTTCCAGCACTACGCGCTGTTCCGGCACATGACGGTGTTTGAAAACGTGGCCTTCGGCTTGCGCGTCAAGCCGCGGCATGAACGTCCGTCGGATGCGGAGATAAGCAAAAAGGCGCACGACCTGCTGAGCCTGGTGCAACTCGACTGGCTCGCGGATCGTTATCCGTCGCAGCTCTCCGGCGGCCAACGTCAGCGTATTGCGCTGGCGCGCGCGCTCGCGGTCGAACCGAAAGTGCTGTTGCTCGACGAACCGTTCGGCGCGCTCGATGCCAAGGTACGCAAGGACCTGCGTCGCTGGCTGCGCGGGTTACACGACACGTTGCATTTGACCAGCATTTTCGTCACGCACGATCAGGAAGAAGCGCTCGAAGTGGCCGACCGTGTGGTGTTGATGAATCACGGCAAGGTGGAACAGATTGGCACGCCGGAACAGGTCTACGATCACCCGGCGACACCGTTCGTGTACGGCTTTCTCGGTTCGGTCAATTTATTCCACGGACGCGTGCACGGCGATGAACTTCACGTCGGCGAGCATCACCTGACGCTGGATGAACACTCGCTCGAGGCCGGCGCCGAAGCGATTGCCTACGCGCGTCCGCACGATCTCGACATCGAGCGCGGTGTACCGAACGGCTCCGGGATACCGGCGAAGATCAAACGCATTCTCGCCATCGGCCCAAACGCGCGTGTGGAGCTGGAAACGCTCGCCGATGCGCGCATCGTCGAAGTCGAAATTCCGCGTGCACGACTGAAAGCGCTCGAGTTGCGCGAAGGCGAACAGGTGATCATCAAGGCCAGGAACGTGCGGTTGTTTCGTCACGATCAGACCAAGGTGTAAGCACAGCGTGCGCCCGTAAGCGTTCAGCGCTTGTTACGTAATCCCGGAAAAGCCGCGAACGAATTTCTGTTAACGATTGTGTATGATCGTTGGATGATTGTGAATTCCCGCCACGCGTCGTGATCGCCCTTCAGGAGGCCTGGAAAGCCGGGCTGTTCGGTCGCGAGCATATCGCGCGCAATATCGTCTCGGGCGTGATCGTCGGTGTTGTCGCGTTGCCGCTGGCTATGGCGTTTGCCATAGCCTCCGGCGCCAAACCGGAACAGGGGCTTTATACCGCCATTGTCGCCGGCCTCGCGGTCTCGCTGTTTGGCGGCAGCCGCCTGCAGATCGCTGGACCGACCGGCGCCTTCATCGTCATCCTCGCCGGCGTTACCGCCAGGCACGGCATTGACGGTCTGCAGATCGCAACACTCATGGCGGGCATCATGCTGGTGTTGCTCGGTGCCGCGCGCCTCGGCAACATCATCAAGTTCATTCCCGACCCGGTGATCGTCGGATTCACCGCCGGCATCGGCATGATCATCTTTGTCGGCCAGTGGGAGGAGTTTTTCGGTCTGCCGGAAGTTGCGGGCGGCCATTTCCATGACAAGTTCTGGTACCTGCTGCTGGCGTTGCCGCAGTGGCATATGGCGACGACGGGCATTGCGCTGCTGAGTGTGGCGTTGTTGTTGCTGACGCCGCGTATCCCACACATGCAGCGCGTACCGGGGCCGCTCGTGGTGGTGATTACGGCGACCTCGATCCAGTCGATATTTCATTTCGACGGCGTGGCCACGATCGGCAGTGCCTTTGGCGGAATCCCGACCGGCCTTCCGTCTCTGAGTTTCCCGGAAATCACGGCGGGTCGCATCGTTGAGCTGATCGGCCCGGCGTTTACCATTGCCATGCTCGGCGCGATCGAATCGCTGCTCTCGGCCGTGGTCGCCGACGGCATGGCTGGCACCAAGCACGACTCCAACCAGGAACTGATCGGGCAGGGCGTGGCCAATATGGCGGCACCGCTGTTTGGCGGCTTCGCGGCCACCGGCGCCATCGCGCGCACCGCGACTAACGTCCGCAACGGCGGCACGAGCCCGCTCGCGGGCATCGTGCATGCGCTGACGCTGGTGCTGATCATCCTGTTTCTGGCGCCGCTGGCGGACAATATTCCGCTCAGCGCCCTGGCGGCTATTCTGTTCGCCGTTGCCTACAACATGAGCGAGGTCAAACACTTCGGCCGCATGATCGTGCGCGCACCGCGGGCGGACGTCGCCATTCTGTTGATCACCTTTGCGCTGACCGTGTTCGTCGATCTTGTGATCGCCGTCAACATCGGTGTCGTCATCGCCATGATGCACTTCATGCGGCGCATGGCGTCATCGGTGGAAGTGCAACAGCTGAGCGAGGGCGATCTGCAGGCGGAGCTGGCGCAGCGCGGCGTGAGCAAGCTGCCGGCCGGTGTGCTGGTGTATGCCATTGAAGGCCCGTTCTTCTTCGGCGCGGTCGAGAACTTTGAGCGCGCGCTGGCGCAGACGCATACCGACCCGAAGGTGCTGATTCTGCGATTGCGCCGGGTGCCGTATATCGACATCACCGGTATGCAGACGCTCGAAGAAGTAGTGCAGGAATTGAAACGCCGCGGTGTGACCGTGGTGTTGTGCGAAGCCAACCGGCGCGTCTACGCCAAGCTGGAGAAGGCTGGCATTCTCGATTCGCTCGGCGTCATCAACTACTACCCGGACTTCGGCGCCGCGTTGACCTATAGCGAAACCACGCTCAAGCCCGAAACCCGCCTCGCCTGAGACAACAGCTCAACGGTGACGGTGGCGGTGGTGGATGTCGGGGTAGTGCGGGTGTGAATGCGTCATCGGCTCGTGCTGGTGCGGATGTATATGCGGTTCCTTTCCGTCCCACGGAAAATCATGTTGATGTTGGTGGTGCTCATCATGCGTATGAGAGTGCGTGTGCAGCATCGCCTCGTGCGTATGCAGGTGCTCATGATGCTCAGTCAGATGCAGCCACACCCCGATCGCCATTAACATCGCGGCGACCCAGAACGAGGCCGTCGTCGGTTCCTGAAAAATCCCGATGGCAATCGCGGCACCCATAAACGGCGCGGTTGAGAAATACGCGCCCGTGCGTGCGGCGCCGAGACCGCGCAGCGCGAGCACGAACAGGAACAGACTGACGCCGTAACCGAGAAAGCCCACGAGCAGTGCCGGGCCCAGTAGTTGCCAGCTCGGCGGCGAGGCACCCAGGATAAATGCGAGTGCGGTGTTGACGATGCCCGCGATCATTCCCTTTGCACCGGCGACGAACAATGCATCCGAGGCCGATACCTTGCGCGTGAGGTTGTTATCGATCGCCCAGCAAAGACACGCACCCGCGATGAGCAGCGGCCCGAACCATTGCGCTGGTGTTCCGGGATCGTGGCGCCAGGACAACAGCAGTCCGCCGCCGACGATGAAGGTCATGCCGACGACGACGCGCGCGCCCGCGTTTTCCCGAAACACGATCCACGCCAGCAGCGCGGTAAGAACCGCTTCGAGATTCAACAGCAACGATGCCGTGCCGGCGGTGGTGATGGATAAGCCAAGCATCAGCAACACTGGCCCGAGGATTCCGCCGAAACCGATCGCGCCGGCGAGCCATGGCCATTCACTCGCTGCAAGCCGTGGCGCCCGCCAGCCACGATCGCGGATCACACGGGTGCCGAGAAGCCCGATACCGCTGCCAAGATAAAGCAACCCCGCGAGTAACAGCGCCGGTAGCTCGCCCACGAGTTGTTTGGCGAACGGCGTGCTGGCGCCGAACAGCACCGCCGCGCCCAGCGCCGCGACGATGGCGCGTATGTGTATCGGTTGCCGCGTGAGGGAGATTCGCACGAGCCTATTCTTGCCGAGGCGGCCAAAAACAAAAAGGCCACCGTGGGGTGGCCTTTATTGTTGGTGGAGGTGGCGGGAATTGAACCCGCGTCCGCAAATCCTACATCTTTGGTTCTACATGCGTAGTCTGTCTATGATTTGACGCACCGCCCCCCGGCAGACAGGGTTGTCGATGCGCTTAGCCTGCTATTGGTTTAGCGCCGTCCCAACAGACACGAGCAAGCGCGATCCTGTGTAGTCGACCTTTCACTCCATGCCCACAGGAAAAACGTAGGGGAAAGGTTAGCGGGGATTAAGCCGCTAAGGCGTAGTTGTCGTCGTTGGCAACTATGTGTTTGCAGCTGGATTTACGAGGAGATCTGCACCTCGGCATGCCCCAAAGGTTTCGTGACCCACGTCGAAGCCATGTCACCCCCGGTTACTATATATATAAGTATACCGTGAGATGGGGGTGAGGTGTTGCCGCGTTAACGCGCGCGCAAAGCACGCTGCATTTCGCGGTCGCCTTCGCGTTTCTTGATGTCTTCGCGCTTGTCGTGGTCCTGTTTGCCGCGCGCGAGTGCGACCTCGAGTTTGGCGCGTCCGTTCTTCCAGTAGAGCTGCAGCGGTATCAGCGTGTAGCCCTTGCGCTCCACGGCGCCGATCAACTTCTTGATCTCTTCGCTGTGCAGCAGCAGCTTGCGCGAACGCGTGGGGTTGGCGGTGATGTGCGTCGAGGTCTGTGGCAGCGGCGAGAAATGCGCGCCGACCAGCAACGCCTCGCCGTTGTCGATGACGACATAACCTTCTTTTAGCTGCGCGCGCCCGGCCCGCAGACTCTTTACTTCCCAGCCTTGCAGCACCAGGCCGGCCTCATATTTTTCTTCGATGAAGTAGTCGTGCCGCGCCTTGCGGTTCTGGGCGATGGCGGGGCTGTGGTCCTTGGCGCGCGGGCGGGTCATGAGCGGTGGCGGCATTCTACCGGTAATGACCGATCTTGTCCGGCAGGTTATGCTTCCGCCATAAGGAGAACTCATGCACCCAGCGGGCGCGAAGCGCATTGTTCAAGTCTCTTGGTCCTCACGTGCGATGTTTGTGCTGGCGAGCACGGGTGCCGCCATTGGGTTCAATAATTTCTGGCAGTTCCCGTCGCTGGTGTTCGAATATGGTGGCGGCGCATTCATCGTCGTGTATTTCCTATGCCTGTTGCTACTCGGTCTACCGTTGCTGATGGCGGAATTCATGATCGGCCGAATCGGGCGCGATGCGCCGGACGGCGCGTTTCTGCGGGTCGCCGGGCATGTGCACGCCAGCCATCGATGGTGGGTGATCGGCGCGATGGCGGTACTAGCCGGCTTTTTGATTTTCGCCTATCTGTCCGTGATTGCCGGCTGGACCATTGCCTTCGGGTTTCGCGCCGCCACCGGCGTGCTGGCCGATCTGACTGCCGACGGCGTGAGCAGTATCTTTACGCAGCTTGTCAGGGATTCCGAGAAGCAGCTGTTTTGGTACACCCTGTATATTTTATCGATCGCGCTGGTGTCGCTGCGGGGACTGCGCGCGGGACTGGAACCGGCGATCCGGGTCGCGGTGCCGCTGATGTTTGGCTTGATGTTGCTGCTGCTGGTCTATGCCGCGACCGGCACCGGTTTTTCACAGGTGCTGGTCGAGACGATGATGCCGGATTTCACCAAGCTGTCGTGGACCGCGATGCTGGCCGCCGCCGGTTATGCGTTCTTCAGTCTCAGCCTCGGTGCCGGTGCGATGTTCATGTATGGCGCCTATCTCGATCGCGACGCGCCGCTCGCGCGTTTGACCTGGTATATCGTCTTGCTCGATATCCTCGCCGGCTTGATGGCGGCGCTGACGGTGTATCCGTTGTTGTATGCCGGCAGTGTGGCACCGGCCGCCGGCCCGACGTTGCTGTTCGAGGCGCTGCCGGTGGCACTGGATCATTTGCCGTACGGGCGGCTCGTCCTCACCGGCTTTTTCCTGACGTTGATCATCGCCGCGTGGCTGTCCGGACTCGCGCTCTTCGAGCCGGCGGTGATGTGGGGCATCGGACGTTTTCATTGCACGCGTGCTAAAGCGGTGTTTACCTGCGGCGTCGTGGCCTGGGTGCTGGCATCAATCGTTACGTTGTCGTTTAACGCCTGGGCGTTTTCGTTCCCGCTGTTCGATGGCACCAAGCAGTTCGGTCTATTCGATGTGATGCAGATCATGGCATCGCGGGTATTGATCCCGATCGTGGGCATCGGCACCGCCTTGTTTGCCGGCTGGGTGTTGAAGCCGGAAATGTCACGCGAGCACCTGCAGCTGCGCTCGCCTTGCGGACTCGATGCGTGGGTGTGGTTGGTGCGCATCGTGATTCCGGTGACGCTGGTGTGCGTGCTGTTTCAGTTGTCCAAGATTTACTCGTGACGGCGATTCACCGGTCGGCGCTGGTACCGTATAGCGCGCAGGAGATGTTCACCCTGGTCGCGGATATCCCGTCGTATCCGAAATTCCTGCCGTGGTGTGGCGGCGCGCGCGTGCTGTCGCAGGAAGCCGATGCCGTGGTCGCGGCTATCGATATCGCCTATCACGGCGTGCACAAGAGCTTCACCACCCGCAATCTGTTGCAGCACAATAAGATGATGGAGATCCGCCTGCTGGATGGACCGTTCTCTCATTTGCAGGGGTTCTGGGGTTTCGCCGCGTTGGGCGAGCGCGCGTCGAAGGTAACGCTGGATCTTGAATTCGAAGTCGCGAACCGCCTGATCGGCACGGTGCTGACGCCGGTGTTCAGCTCACTCGCGAATCAACTGGTCGATAGTTTTCATGCCCGCGCCCGCAGTCTGTATGGCGAGCGTTCGTGACTCTGCAGGTCGATGTGGTTTACGCGATGCCCGCTGAGCAGGTCGTAATGACAGTACAAGTGCCGATCGGGGCGACGGTGAGGGATGCGATCCAGGCGAGTGGAATTCTCGAACGTTTTGCCGAGATCGATCTGGCGCACGCCGCTATTGGTGTCTTCGGCAAGCGTGTGGCGTTGACCGATGTGGTGGCGGCGCAAGACCGTGTGGAGATTTACCGTCCGCTGCGCGCCGATCCAAAGGAAACGCGTCATCGGCGTGCGCACAAGCGCCGTCGAGGTTAACGCGGGCGAAAGTTATTTCGACGTCCCGGCCTCGGCCGGTGATGCATTTACCGGGGCGCTGGTGGCCGCTGGCTTGGTCTCGACATCGCCTTCGATGCTGGCGAGCGTGTCGTTCTTGAAAATCACGGTGACCAGACGGGTTTCAGATTGGGTGTCGTTGCCCTTGCGCAGCGAGTAGTAATAGTCCCAGCGGTCGGGATGAAACGAATCCACTATCAGCGGCGTACCAAGCAGGAAGCGTACCTGGCTGCGCGTCATGCCCGGGCGCAGCTGGCTCATCATTTCCTGCGTGACGATATTTCCCTGCGCGATGTCCATCTGATAGGACGTAATGCAGCCGCCAAGCAGGGCAGCGACAACGAGGGTCGTAAATAGGCGCGACATGGCTTTGGAATCGTGAGTGAGTGATTTAGACTGGCGCTGATCTTATCTCACTACGGTTTCGCGGGTAACCCCCGGTCCGCTACCAACATGCCGCACATGAAAAACACAACCGAAGACACCGCCGACCTCAAGAAGGCCGGCCTCAAGGCCACGCTGCCGCGGCTCAAGATCCTGCGCATCCTCGAGGAATCCTCGGATGAACATCACCTGACGGCGGAAGACGTGTACAAGCACTTGTTGGCGGCCGGCGAGGAAGTCGGTCTGGCCACCGTCTATCGCGTGCTGACCCAGTTCGAAACCGCGGGTTTGGTGATCCGCCATAACTTCGAAGGCGGGCGCTCGGTGTTCGAGATCAACCACGGTACGCACCACGATCACATGGTGTGTGTCGAGTGCGGTCACGTGTTCGAGTTCTACGACAACGCGATCGAAGAACGCCAACGCCGCGTCGCGCAGCAGGCCGGTTTTGTCGTGGACGCGCACTCACTCTATATGTACGGCGTGTGCGATGGTATGAAGAAGAACGGTAAATGCTCGAAGAAGTAGTCGCGGGTCGTCAGACGTGTTGTTTCTTGCGAACCGCCGCGCGCCAGCCAAATAGAATCCCGCAAATCGCCAGTGCCCACACGATGACCGCGCCGGATGGCAGATCCAACACGGCCGATGCCGCGAGACCGAGCGCATAGCCCGATACCCCGACGAGGTACCCGATCACGAGTTGGCGCTGTGGCGGGTGATAGCGGCTCGCCAATGCCGGAATGATCAGGCTGGCGAACACGAGATACACACCGACCAGTTGTACCGATGCCGTGACCACCACCGCGAACATCGCATAGAACCCGATTCGCCCGAGTCGCGCACGCGCACCGAACCAGAGTCCCAGAATGACGGCCGTCAGCAGCGCTACCGGAAGTAACTGTTTGTAGCTCACCCATAGAATCTGGCCGACCAGCAGATCTTTCAGATGTTCGCCGCCATGCGGATTATTCGCCAGCAGCAGAATGCCGGCGCACGCGGCGAGCACAAACAACACACCGATCAATGCTTCTTGAATATCCGGCCAGCGTTTCTCGGTGAACGTGAGGACCAGAGCGCCTGCAAGTGCCGCGCTGACCGCGGCGATCTGCACCGCAAATCCTTCCGGTTCCCAACCGAGCGCATCGGCCGCAATCACGCCGAGGCCGGCGATCTGCGCGACCGCGAGATCGATGAACACGATACCGCGGGCCAGCACCTGCTGGCCCATCGGCACATGCGTCGCAAGCACCAGCAGGCCCGCGCAGAACGCGGGTCCGAGGATGCTCAATTCAAGTCCGTTAAGACTCATCATCTTGACGCTTCTAGCAGACGCTGAATGGTATCGTCAAACAAACCGAACAGATCCTTGGCCTTGTCCGAACCGCCGACCGTTTCCGGCACCACCACCATCGCCATCTTCGTGCGTTCGGCAAGCCATTCGGAGGCGCGCGCATCGCTGTACGGACCTCGCAGGATCATCTTCGCTGGTTGACGCTTCATTTGATCCAGCACGTCGGCAAGATGCGAGCTTGTCGGTTCGACGCCAGGCTTGGGTTGAAGCGTGGCGACTTCGCGCAGACCCAACCAGTTTTCCAGATAGATAAAGGTCTTGTGGTGCGCGACCACGAGCGTGCCCTTGAGCGGCGCGGCGTCCTTTTCCCATTTCTTAATCGCCGCCTCCCAGCGTCTGGAGAAGTCTTGATAGCGCGCGTGGTACTGCGCGGCGCCAGACGGATCGACCTGTGCCAGACGCTGCGCGAGCGCGGTCGCAACGTGTGCGATATTGCGCGGATCGGTCTGGATGTGCGGATTACCGCCCGGATGAATGTCGCCGGCAGCGCGATCGAGGACGGTCGGAATCTCAAGCCGTTGCACATAGTTCGCGGCTTCGAAGTACCCGAGCCGGTCCGGTTGGATGGCGCTGTTCCCGGATTGACGCACTACCACCGGCATCCAGCCGATTTCGAGTTCAGCACCGGTGCAGACCACGAGTTCGGCCCGCCGCGCCCGCGCCAGCAGGCTCGGTTTCGCCTGGATCTGATGCGGGTCCTGCAATGCCTGGGTCGCGACATAGACCGACACCCGATCGCCGCCGAGTTCCTGTACCAGCGCTCCCCATTCGGGTTCGCACGCGAAGACTTCGAGCGCCGCCACGTGCGGGGCGATGGCGAGTGCCGCGATAGTGATTAATGCACTAAGAAAGTTTTTCATGTTCAGGACTCCTCAAAATCAGAATTGGTGGGCGCCGTGGGCGCCGAGGCTCATCTGGTATTGCACGAATACCTGGTTGTCGGTGAGGCCTTGACGTGAGTCGTCGCGCGCGAATTGCACGCGCACGCGGCTGAACTCGCTCGGGCTGTAATCGACCATAACGCTGTGCTTCGACGGATTGAAGCTCGGCTGTGTCAGGTTGGCGCTGTTCGATGTGTAATCGACGCTGCCACGCTCCAGCCTTTCGGTACGAAGACCGACGCGCCAATACGGCATGAACTGATAGATGCCCTGCAGATACCAGCCGGACTGCGTCGCGGTATACGCATCTGTATTGGTCAAGCCGAGCGCGCCATCGGAATCGTACGTTAGATCGCCGCTCTCGTGTCGACGGAAATATTCGCCCTGCAGTTTGAAGTTGGTGTGGGTCGGATTTCCATTCGGTGCGTACTTCCAGACGAAGTCGGCGATCCACAGACGCGTGTCGCCGCTGAAGCTGTTGACGGCGCTGCCCGACGCCTCGGGGTCGGAGAACGCACGACCCTGCGGCGAGGTGCTGAGCATCGACAGCCCCGCGCGCCAACTGTGGCTGATACCGACGTCGCCGCCGACATGCGCGAAAACCGTTCCAGCCCCGGCGCCGTTCTTGTCGCGATTGGTGGCGGGAAAGGCGCGCCCGCGCCCGATCTCGGCGCCGAGTTCCAGAAACAGTTCGATGGGCGCAAGCCATTTGACCTGCACGCCATCGTCGCCGAACTGCGTGCCGAGAAACGCCTGATACGCAAGCGGCGCATCGACGAAATCCCAGACATGCGCATGCTGCGAATTCTGGTAACCGACGCCGGAAAAGAACCGTCCGGCCTTGACGACAAATCCGCTCGGCAGCGCGGTGGTTTGAATGAACGCCTCTTCCGCCGACACGCTATCGTCGGGATGAATCGAGAAGGCCATCCCGCCGTAGAAGTAATGATCGATGTTGGCGTAGACGCCGAGCTCGCTTTCCGCGAGGCTGAATCCGCGCTGGCCCGGTCCGATCTCAGCACCGGCCGCTACCGGAAAACCGGTGATGTGGTAGTTCGCCGGATCTTGAGAAAGATTGGTGTAGAGGCCGGACAGGATCAATGAAATAGCCGGATTGAAACTACCGGCAGACGTCGTCGGGTTCGACGGCGCCGGCGCGGGAGTGGTTTCGATACGATCGAGACGCTTTTCAATATCTTTCAAGCGCTGATCGTTAACGGGTTCGGCGGCCAGCACCGGTCCCGAAAGTGCGGCCGCAATGGCCGCGCAAAATACATGACGCAACATTAGAGTGCTCCTCCAGAAATCAATCGGCCCGGACGCGAACGTCCGGGAAATCAGTAGTGCGAACTAAACGATTGAGATTTCGGAGAAGCGGGGAGGGGCGCGCGAGTGGTAGCTCGCGATACGGTTAAGCGGAACGGTGACAACGGCAAATCGAACCGGGGTCTGGTCGTGGCTGACAACCGGCGCGAAACCCGCGTCGGCGACCGTGGTTTTCGTCAGGTGCTCGGCAAAAATGTGCAGCGCGCACGACGGGTCGTCATGTTGCTGCAGGTCGTGGCGCAGCTGGTGCGCGAGCGCCACTGTCTCGAGTGCGAGAAATGCGAGCGCGAACAGGCACGCAACGAACCTGAATCTCGCGGGCGAAGCTTTTTTGAATCTGGCGGTAACCACGACGGTCAGGCTAGCACTTCTGATGAGGAGTGTTCAACCGTCGAAGACGCGACAGCGATGAAAGGCTACTTCAATTCGCGCAGCACCGCGATTTCATCGCAGGAATTGAACTTGTAGCACTTCACGCACACGCTCCAGACTTTCTCCGGCAGCGTGTCTTTGGGCACGGTGTGGAAGCCGAGCTTGTGGAAGAAGTCGGGGACGTAAGTCAACGCCATGATCCGGCGCAGACCGATGCGGCGCGCTTCCTCAAGCAGGCGTTCGACCAGCACCCGGCCGAAGCCCTTGCCCTTGTAAGCATCGGCGACGACGAGTGAGCGTACTTCACCGAGATCCTCGGTGAAGATTTCGAGCGCCCCGCAGGCGGCGACGCGGCCGTTCATTTCGATCACGAAGAAATCGCGCAGATGGCGGTAGAGCTCGCTCATCGTGCGTGGCAGCAGATTGCCCTGGGCGGCGTAGGTTTCGAGAAACTGATGAATTTCCGGCACGTCGTGAATCGCCGCGGGGCGTACCTGCGGCGTGACGGTGGCTGACGCGGGCGACGTATTAGGAGACACGGGCGAGCATGTCCTCGGCGTGCGCGAGTGTTTTCTGGTTGATCTCCACGCCGCCAATCATACGCGCGATCTCGGCGATGCGCTCGGCGCTACTGAGCGTGTGCGCAGCGATATGCGTCACGCTGCCCTCGGCACGTTTCGACACTTGAATATGGTGTTGTCCCTGCGCCGCGACCTGGGCCAGGTGCGTGATGCAAAGCGCCTGACGTGATTCGCCGAGTGCGCGCAGTTCGCGCCCGACGATCTCGGCCACGCGCCCGCCGACGCCGACGTCGACTTCGTCGAAGATCAGCGTCGGAATATGGCCGTGCGCGCTGGTGATGACCTGGATTGCGAGACTGATGCGCGAGAGTTCGCCGCCGGAGGCGACTTTTGACAGCGGCTTCAACGGCTGGCCGGGGTTGGCGCTGACAAGAAATTCGATGCGCTCGAGTCCGTATGCAGTGTGTTCGCCTTCCGGCAGCGGCGTCAGCGTGATTTCAAAGCGCCCACCGGGCATGCCGAGTTCCTGCATGCGCGCACTCACCGCATCGGAAAGTTTCTGCGCCATCTCCTTGCGCCGGCGCGAAATTTCTTTTGCCAGCTTGAGGTAGGCCTCGCTTTCTTTGGCGATGCCGTCCTTGAGCCGATCCAGATTCAGGTCGTAATCCTCGATATCCGCCAGTTCGGTTTGCAGCCGCGCCAGTACCTGTGGCAGTTCGTCGGGTTTGACCTTATGTTTACGCCCGAGATCGTGCAACGTGGCGATGCGGGTTTCGACCCACTGCAACCGCGCCGGATCGAGTTCGAGCGAATCGAGATACTGATGCAGTTGCGAAGCAGCCTCGTCAATCTGGATCGTGGCCTCGCCCAACAGCGCCGCGATCTCAGTCATTTTTGGGTCGAAACGCGCGAGCGCTTCGAGCCGGGTCTGCGCGCGTGCCAGTAGTGTGGCACATGCCTGTTCATCGTCGTCGTATACCGCCAGCGCCACGGCCTGCGCGCCTTCGACCAGTTCGGCACCGTTCGCGAGGCGCGCATGTTCTTCTTCGAGCTGCGGGACTTCGTCCGCGGCGAGAGCGAGCGCTTCCAGCTCGCGTACCTGGTGACTCAGCAATTCCACGCGCGCGACGCGATCGGAGGATTCGCGCGCCAGGGTCTCGAGGCGTTCGGTGAGCGCGCGCCATTCGCGATAGTGCTGTTCGAGTGCACCCACGGTGTCGGTGAGGCCCGCGTGATCGTCGAGCGTCCGCCGCTGTGCGTCGCGCTTCAGCAGCGACTGATGCTCGTGCTGACCATGGATATCGACCAGCAATTCGCCGAGTGCACGCAGTGTCTGGACCGGCGTCGGCCGGCCGTTGATGTAGGCGCGCGACGGCTTGTCGGTCTCGACCACGCGCCGCAACACACAGCTGCCTTCGTCTTCGAGATCGTTGTCCTTGAGCCAGCGCGCCGCATCGCTTTTTGGTGCCAGCACAAAGCTTGCCGATACCTCGGCCCGCGTCGCGCCGTGGCGGATGACGCCGGCCTCGGCGCGCTCGCCGAGCGCGAGTGCCAGCGCATCGATAAGAATGGATTTACCGGCGCCGGTTTCGCCGGTGAGCACGGTGAGACCGTCCTCGAGATGCAGCTCGAGACTTTTGACGATGGCGAAATCGCGGATGTGTAACGACTGCAACATAAGAGAAGCCCTACTTCTATATTTAGAGTTTACGTCCCCAATGCATTTTGCGGCGCAGCACGTCGAAGTGCGAGCGGCTCGCGGGGTGCACCAGTTCTACCGGCATGTTCGCGCGACGTATGCGCACGCGATCGTTGTCCTGGAGCATGAACGTGCTCTGGCCGTCGAAGGTGATGTGTGAATTCTGTCCGGCGGTGCCGCCGCTCATGACGATTTCGATCATGCTGTCGCCGGAGACCACGATCGGGCGGTGCGACAGCGTGTGCGGACAGATCGGCACGACCGCAATCGCCGGCAGGTTCGGATGCAGGATCGGACCGCCGGCGGAGAGCGCATAGGCGGTGGAACCGGTGGGGCTCGCGATGATGATGCCGTCGCCGCGCGTGGAGGTGACAAACTCGCCATCGAGCCAGGTTTCGAATTCGATCAGCCGCGCCAGTTCGCCTTTGGCGATCGCGACATCGTTGAGCGCGCAGGATTCAAACACGGTTTTGTCATCACGGCGGACTTCCGCCGTCAGCAACATGCGCTTCTCGGTAAGGAAGTCGCCATCGAGGATCTTGCCGATCTCGACGATCATGTTTTCCACCGGGATGTCGGCGAGAAAGCCGAGCCGTCCCAGGTTCACGCCAATAATCGGTACGCCACAAGGCGCGAGACTGCGACCGGCATTGAGCAGCGTGCCATCGCCGCCGATGACAATGGCCACATCGATGGTATGGCACAGCGCTTCGACGGTGCGGTGCGGCGCCAGCGACGATTCCACCAGACTCGCGGTGGATTCTTCGACGAAGACCTCGAGCTTGCGCTCGCGCAGATACGGCACCAGCCGCTCGACGTGACCGCCGACCGAGGGGTCGCGATATTTGCCGAAGATGCCGACGGTGCGCAGGGGTTGTTTCATGGGATTCACCGCTAAAACTAACACGCGCGTCGATACCGGCCAACGTGCATCGCGAATGGCATATTGCTTGGCACTCAGAGGGCTGGAGTGCTAAATTCCGGCGTTAGGAGTCTGTTATGCCATTGAATGCCCGCGCCGAGATCCTGCTGAAGACCCTGGTCGAACGTTACATCGCTGACGGTCAACCGGTCGGCTCGCGCACGCTCGCGCGCGCATCGGGCATGGATTTGAGTCCGGCAACGATCCGCAACGTGATGTCGGATCTGGAACAAATGGGTTTCGTCTCCGCGCCGCACACATCCGCCGGCCGTATTCCGACCGAGGCTGGCTATCGTTTCTTCGTCGACACGCTACTCAAGATCCAGCCGTTGAACGCGGCCGAGGTGCGGCGCCTGCGTGGTGAACTCGATCCACACCAGGACTCGCAGCACCTGATCCAGTCCGCGTCGCAGATGCTGTCCGAGGTGAGCCAGCTGGCGGGTGTGGTGATGGTGCCGCGGCGCGACGAGCAAGTCGCGTTTCGCCAGCTCGACTTCGTCAAGCTATCCGACAAACGCGTGCTCGCGATTCTGGTAACCCAGGATGCGCAGGTGCATAACCGTATCCTTAATACCGAACGCGAATACTCGAATACGGAGCTGGAACAGGCGGCGAATTATTTCAACGCCACCTATGTCGGTGTATCGGTGCGCGATCTCAAACGCGCGCTCGTGACCGACATGCAGCAGGCGAGCGATGACCTGAGCCGCGTGATGCAACTCGCGGTACGCATGGCGCGCGAGACCTTCGATCAGGACGACGGCGACGACGAGCTGGTGGTGCGCGGCGAGGAACGCCTGATGGATATCCCCGATCTCGGCGATATCCGCAAGCTGCGGCGGCTGTTCGAGGCCTTCAACACCAAACGCGACCTGCTGCACCTGCTCGATCGCAGCCTGCGCGCCGGCGGCGTGAAGATTTTTATCGGCGCGGAATCGGGCTACGACGTATTAAAGGATTGCAGCATTGTCACCGCACCGTACAGCGTGGATGGCCAGATCGTCGGCACGCTGGGGGTGATCGGCCCGACGCGCATGGCCTACGAACACGTGATCCCGGTCGTCGATATCACCGCACGCTTACTCTCCAGCGCGCTCAGCACCGGCGAGCGCCAGCCGCTTGAAGACGAGGGTCGCTGACCCCACAAATGAAAAAACTTTTTAGATGGGAGAACCCGGTTTCATGAATCCTGCCGATCCTTCAACACCGCCAGAAAACCCCACGCCGGACATGCCCCCGGAGGAGGCGGGCGGCGCGGACGCCCAGTTCGAGACCGTTATTAAGGAGCTCGACGACGCGCGTAGCGAAGTCGCCGATCTGAAAGACAAGTTCCTGCGCGCCAAGGCCGAGCTGGACAATATCCGCCGCCGCGCCGAGCTCGATGTGGCCGCCGCGCACAAGTACTCGGTTGAGCGCTTCGCGTCCGAAATCGTGAGCGTGCGCGATAGCCTGGAATTGGCGCGCACCGTCGAGCTGAGCGGCGACCCCGACGTGATGCAGAAGATGCACGAAGGGCTGGAGCTCACGCTCAAGCTGATTGATGGCGTGTTTCAGAAGTTCGGTATCACGCTGATCGACCCCCGGGGCGAGAAATTCGACCCCAACCGGCATCAGGCAATCAGCACGCTGGAATCGGCCGAAACCCCGCCGAACCACATAGTTAATGTGGTGCAGAAGGGCTATTTGTTGCATGACCGGGTATTGCGACCGGCAATGGTGGTCGTGGCCCGCCCGAAAGCGGATGAAAAAGGTCGTGCCCCAGCCGAAAACGAGCCCCCAGACGCTTGAAATACCCGGTACCGGCCCCATTTCGGGAATAACTATAAATGGCCTGCGGGCCCGTATTGATTAAGGAATTTGAGAGGAAACAACCATGGCAAAAATTATCGGCATTGATCTGGGCACCACCAACTCCTGCGTCGCGATTCTCGAAGGTGACAAGGTGCGTGTGATTGAAAACAGCGAGGGCGACCGTACCACGCCATCGATCATTGCCTTTTCCGACGACACCGAGGTGCTGGTGGGTCAATCCGCCAAGCGTCAGGCGATTACCAACCCGGCGAACACGCTGTATGCGATCAAGCGTCTGATCGGACGCAAGTTCGACGATGACGTGGTGCAGCGCGACATCAAGATGGTCCCGTACAAGATCGTCAAGGCCAAGAATGGCGACGCCTGGGTCGAAGTGAACGGCAAGCCGATGGCGCCGCAGGAAATCTCCGCGCGCGTGTTGCAGAAGATGAAGAAGACCGCCGAGGACTATCTCGGCGAAGAGGTGACGGAAGCGGTCATCACTGTGCCGGCCTACTTTAACGACTCACAACGTCAGGCGACCAAAGATGCCGGCCGCATCGCCGGTCTCGATGTGAAGCGCATCATCAACGAGCCGACCGCGGCGGCACTCGCCTACGGCATGGACAAGAAGCCGGGCGACTCCAAGATCGCGGTCTACGATCTTGGCGGCGGCACGTTCGATATTTCCATCATCGAGATCGCGGAAGTCGACGGCGAGCATCAGTTCGAAGTGCTCTCGACCAATGGCGACACCTTCCTCGGTGGCGAAGATTTCGACAAGCGCGTGATCGATTACCTCGTGGACGAATTCAAGAAGGATCAGGGTATCGACCTGCACACCGATCCGCTGGCGCTGCAACGCCTGAAGGATTCGGCCGAGAAGGCCAAGATCGAGCTCTCCTCGTCGCAGCAGACGGAAGTCAATCTGCCGTACATCACCGCCGATGCCAAAGGGCCGAAGCACCTTAACCTCAAGCTCACGCGCGCCAAGCTCGAATCGCTGGTCGAGGATCTGGTCCAGAAGACCATCGAGCCGTGCAAGATCGCGCTCAAGGATGCGGGACTCAAGGCCTCGGATATCAACGACGTCATTCTCGTTGGCGGTCAGACGCGCATGCCGAAAGTGCAGGAAGTCGTGAAAGACTTTTTCGGCCAGGAACCGCGCAAGGACGTGAACCCGGATGAGGCGGTCGCAATCGGTGCCGCGATTCAGGGCGCGGTGCTCGGCGGCGATGTCAAAGACATCCTGCTGCTCGACGTCACGCCGCTGTCGCTCGGTATCGAAACCCTCGGTGGCGTGATGACCAAGATCATCACCAAGAACACGACGATTCCGACCAAGGCGAATCAGGTGTTCTCAACCGCCGACGACAACCAGACCGCAGTCACGGTGCACGTGTTGCAGGGCGAGCGCGAGATGGCCGCCGGCAACAAGTCGCTCGGCAAGTTCGATCTCTCCGGCATCCCGGCCGCACCGCGCGGCGTGCCGCAGGTGGACGTGCAATTCGATATCGACGCCAACGGCATCCTGCATGTCAGCGCCAAGGACAAAGGCACCGGCAAAGAGGCGAAGATCACCGTCAAGGCCGGCACCGGGCTTACCGAGCAAGAGATTCAGAACATGGTGAAAGACGCCGAGGCGCACGCCGAGGAAGACCGCAAGGCGCGCGAGCTGGTCGAGGCACGCAACCAGGCGGAGGCCATGATCCATTCGGTGACCAAGACCCTGAAGGAACACGGCGACAAGATCGATGCCGCCGACAAGGAAAAGATCGAAGCCGCGCTCAAGGAACTGGAAGAAGTGGCGCAGGGCGAGGACAAGGACGCGATCCAGCAGAAGACCGAGGTGTTGATGGAAGCTTCGCACAAGCTGGCGGAGCATCTGTACAAGAGCGCCCCGGAAACGGCGGATGCCGCCGCGGGCGGCGCCAGCGCTGGCGCCGAATCGGAGCCGAAGGCCAAGGAAGATGCGGTCGATGCCGAGTTCGAGGAAGTGAAAGACAACAAGAAGAAATAAGCACTCGGCGATCGCACGGACGATTCGGGTGCAGCGTAAGCAGGCGCAGGATAGTTGTTCTGCGCCTGTTTTTGTATCGGTGGTGTGAAACTAAACTGGCACGACTGAAAATTAAAAATGGCCAAGAAGGATTATTACGAAACCCTGGGTGTGGCGCGCAACGCCTCCGAGGCCGAAGTTAAAAAGGCCTATCGTCGGTTGGCGATGAAGCATCACCCGGACCGCAATCCCGACGACAAGACGTCGGAAGCAAAATTCAAGGACGCCAAAGAGGCCTACGAAGTTCTGTCCGAGCCGCAAAAGCGTGCGGCCTACGATCAGTTCGGTCACGCCGGCGTCGATCCGTCGGCGGCCGCGGGCGCCGGGGGGTTTTACGGTGCTGGTGCCGGTGGCGGCAACGCCAACTTCGCCGACATCTTTGGCGACGTGTTCGGCGACATTTTTGGTGGCGCCGGTGGCGGCCGCCCGCGCGGACGTGAGATGTTTCGCGGCGCGGACCTGCGCTACAGCCTCGAACTCTCGCTCGACGATGCGGTTAAGGGCACCGAAGTTCGTATCCGCGTACCGACGCTCGACACCTGTGATACCTGCAAGGGCACCGGCGCCAAGGCCGGCAGCGCGCCCACGCCTTGCCGTACCTGCGTCGGTCACGGGCAGGTACGCATGCAGCAGGGATTCTTTTCGATCCAGCAAACCTGCCCCGCCTGTCGCGGCTCGGGCAAGACCATCACCGATCCTTGTCCCACGTGCCATGGTCAGGGGCGCGTCGAACATGCGAAGACGCTGAATGTAAAAGTCCCCGCCGGTGTCGACGAGGGCGATCAGATTCGGCTAACCGGTGAAGGCGAGGCCGGCGAAAACAAAGGGCCGCACGGCGACCTCTACGTGCAGATCCGCCTCAAGCCGCATCCGATTTTCAAACGCGAACAAGACGATCTCTACTGCGAAATGCCGATCAGCTTCGCCACCGCAACGCTTGGTGGAGAACTGGATGTGCCGACGCTTGATGGACGCGCGAGCATCAAGATCCCCGCTGGCACCCAGAGCGAGAAACTCTTCCGCCTGCGCGGCAAGGGCGTGCGCAACGTGCGTTCCGGCCACGTCGGCGAGTTGTATTGCCGCGTCAGCGTCGAAACGCCGGTGAATCTCACCGCGCGTCAGCAGGAATTGCTCAAGGAATTGGATGCCTCGATCCATGCCAGCGGTAGCCGCCATAGTCCGCGCGAGGCGTCGTGGCTGGATAAGATCAAGGGGATGTTTGGTTAAGATGGGTCGATCGCGCATGCGCGCGATTGTCGAGGTATTAAATTTTAATTGCGGGACGTGCGCGGACAACGGCGCGCCGGTAGCAGCACTAGATACTGGGAAGTATGGAACAGAATATTGACTCAATAAATCTCCGGGACCCGCTCCGTGAAATCACTCGGAAAGAAAGGCGGATGCTTCTTGTAAGCAGCGTAGTCGCGCTCGCTGTCGCTAAAGTCGGTCTGGTACCAGCGAAAGTTAGCGCTTTGGGTTTAGATTTAACACCTAAAGATCAAACAGGATTTTTGATCTTACTTGGTCTAATCACAGTGTACTTCATACTTGCATTCGTCATTTATGGAACTTCAGATTTTCTAGCCTGGCGAATTGAGCTTTCTTCAGTACACTTAGATAAGGTCAATAAAGCACGAAAGATCGCTGAGAAAATTAACGAAGAGCAAAACAAAATACCGATCGTATATGCCACGCAGAAGGAACGGCTGGAGAAATCGGCAGTCGATAAGATTCTAGACGGATTAGGAGAAAAATATTTCTCTCGTATAGAACTCTGGCGAAAATTCATCTTTCCAATTGCTATTGCTCGAGGGTTGTTCGAATTCATTGTACCCATATGCGTGGCTGGCTATGCGCTGTACTCATTAGCGAAGTATGCATGTTCGATTGGATGAGCGGTCGGGAACAACTAAGAGTCCAAGGGCACGGGTTACATGAATTATCTTTTGTTCTATTCGTAGTCGGGTTGAGCGCAGCGAAACCCGATATTGTGGCAGTTGTTAAACCCCCGAAAATTGGGGTCAGAGCAAAGTTTTCGCTAATATTCCCCAGCCGTCACGGGCACCTTTGATCGGCATGCTACTAAAGGGTCAGATCGTCAGGTAGAAAGCGGCGTCAATGTATGACCGTAATGACATCGATACGGTGATCGGCGCGAGAAAAAACTGTGCTCTGACCCCAGTTTTTTATATGCTTTCAACACGACCATTCCCGCGACACGAGAACAATAACTAAATGACCAAGATTGCCATCACCGGCGCTGCTGGACGCATGGGTCGCACCCTGATTGAAGCCTGCACCAAGACCGACGGCCTGCGCCTCGCGGTGGCGCTCGAACAGCCGGGCTCGGCGGCGCTGGGGGCCGATGTCGGCGAGCTTGCGGGCGTCGGCAAGCTCGGCGTGCTGGTGCGCGATAGTCTCGAGGGCGTCGACTTCGATGTGCTGGTGGACTTCACGCGTCCGGAGGCGACGCTGGCGAATCTTGAGCATTGCCGGCGTGCGCGCAAGCGCATCGTGATCGGCACTACCGGTTTCGACGATGCCGGTAAGGCGCGCATTGCCGCGGCGGCGAAGGAAATCCCGATTGTGTTTGCGCCTAACATGAGCGTGGGTGTGAATGTCTGTCTCAAGCTGCTGGAAACCGCGGCGCGCGTGCTTGGCAATGATGTCGATATTGAAATCACCGAAGCGCATCACCGGCACAAGGTCGATGCGCCGTCGGGCACGGCGTTGCGCATGGGTGAAGTCGTGGCCAAGGCATTGGGGCGCGATTTGAAGACCAGCGCGGTGTATAGCCGCGAGGGCGTTACCGGCGAACGGCCGCGCGATAAGATCGGGTTCTCGGTGATTCGCGCCGGCGATATCGTCGGCGATCACACCGTGCTGTTTGCTGGCGGTGGCGAGCGTGTCGAGATTACCCATCGGGCCGAGTCGCGCATGACCTTTGCCAATGGGGCGCTGCGTGCCGCGCGCTGGCTGATGGACAAGAAGACCGGTCTCTACGATATGCAGGATGTACTAGGCTTATCCGGTTAACTAAAGAAGACGAGAAGGGGTGCGCCGTATGAGTCGCTTTCAGGATAACGATGATCCGCGCCGCCGGTTGCTGCTGCAGGCACTGGCCGCGGGTTTATTCACGGTCGGTTTGCCCAGCCGCCGCGTTGACGCCGACGTATTAGGCAAGGTTCCCGGGCCGTTGCCGGCTGGGCGCTCGATTTACGATATCGAAGGCGAGGTCAAGGTAAATGGCGTGTTGGCGACGATCGATACGCGCATCGGTCCGACGGATACCGTCGAGACTGGCAAGAACGGACGCATTGTCTTCGTCGTCGGTAAAGATTCGTTCATGGTCCGTAGCGACAGCAAGCTGGTGCTGAAGGGCGAGCGCGGCTTAATCGAGACGTTGCAACTGCTGACCGGTCGCGTGCTGTCGGTGTTTGGCAAGAGCCGGCATCAGCTGCGCACGCCGTCGGCGATTGTCGGTATTCGCGGTACCGGCATCTATACCGAGGCGGACCCGGACGAGACCTATCTGTGCAACTGTTACGGTGTCGTCGATATTTATGGATCGAACGATCCGGACAGCCACGAGACCATCGAGTCCAGGCATCACGACAAGCCACGTTACATCACGACACGCGCGACCGCTGGCCAGCGTATTCGGCCGGCGGGATTCAAACAGCACACCGATGCCGAGCTGATGGTGCTCGAGGCTCTCGTCGGGCGCACGCCGCCGTTCGTGTTCTCGGGCGATGATTACGGGTCGCCGCGGCGGGAGTACTAACTAAAGTTTTTTAAAAAAAATCCCGGCATGGCCGGGATTTTTTTTGACTGGAAGAATGTCGCACGTTTATTCCGGCGCGCCATCCAGAATCCAGTTCAGGATGGTGTCGTAGAAAACGCGCGCGGCGGTGGCATCGCCGGGCGGAAGGCCGGTGATGTTCAGCACCTGTCCGCCGCAATGGTGATTGCCGGTGGGTTTGAGCAGCAGGAAGCTGCCTTCGACGTTGGTCAGATTCACCCGCGCACGCACGTTGAGATACAGCTGATGTAAATCTTCTGCATCCGCAGTGCCGGTGCCGTCGCCGTCATAGTCGACGCTAGCGGCGTAGTACAACGGAATCTGCGGATAACCGCCAGCCGGTGTGTGGCAACCGTCGCAACCGGGCACGCCTTGCAGGATGTTGGACCGGATGTCGGTGAAGCGCACACCCGATGGCGCGGTGTTCGACACATACACCTTTACCTGCACCGCGGCGCTGTTGGTGGCGCCATTGTTCACGATCAGCTGGAACGTGCATTCCGGTGGGCCGAGTACGGCGGTGATCGTCGGACGCACGAGGCCGGTTTGAGATGTGGCCATCGTGCACGGGCCGGACACAACACTCCAGCTGTAGGTCGCGACGTTGGTGCTTTCCGCGGCGGAGAGCGTCGCGCTGCCGGGGCGCACGACGCGATCCGGCCCGGCCTTGGCCACCGGGCGCGTCGGGCTCAGCACACTGCCGCCCGAGGTCGATCCCGGAACAAACGGCGCCAGGGTCGCGGGCGCGTTCGACTCCCAGAACTGGTTGAACTTCAGCAACGCCAGCGGCATGTTGCCCTTGTCGTAGACGTGATACAGGATGCGATCCGCGTAGCCGGTGAACTTGGCGTAGGTGGTGAAATCCTGATCGCTCTGGTTGGCGTTGCCGCGCAGCGAATGACACACGCGGCAATAAGGCGCGACCACGGTCTGATAAAGATTCTGCGCCCCGGCGACACCGGCGCCGGCATCGGTCCACGCGGTCGGCACAAACGTATCGCTCGCGGTCGCTGACGCCATGCCGGTACCGCCATACCACGCCTTGATCATTGCCGCGTTTGTACCCTGCCATTCGTTACTCGCGACGGCGGTGCGGCAATTGTCCTCGGCACCCACGACGCCGCCGACCAGGGGATAGCTGCACAACACCAGTTGATTCATCGCCTTCAGCGATGCTTCCAGATCGCTGCGGCGGTACGGCGGGTTGCCCCAGAATTCCAGCGTATCGACGTTGATCGGTTGCATGCGCGCGATCGTGTCGCCACGCAGCATGGTAGTGACGGCCGGCTGAAACCGGCTGGTGACACCGCCGCCGCCGAGCACCGCGGTGGCCGTGGCCAGCAACGGCGGCGCGCGACCGCCGTGGCAACTGATGCAGGGCACCGGCATCGCTTTCGCGCCGCGTCCGTCGAGATCGACCACGGTGCGTCGTGTGCCATCGGGATTGAACGTATAGAACTTGAGATAGCGCGCGCCGCCATTGGGTCCGGCGCTGTATTCGATCGCGTTGGTGCCGATATGCCAGCGCCGATCGTCATTGATGACGGCTTCCAGATTGAGGCGCTCGTAGTGTTGACCCGGAATCGCCGAGACCTGGAAGTTCTCGACCCACGCGACGACGTCGCCGGCCGCGGTGGTGTCGCCGCGCACGCACAGGTGACGACCGTAACCGAGGTCGCGCACGTCACGGAACCGGGCCTCGAACTCGGTGGTGCCATTCGGGCTGCACGAACTGCCGTAGCCGTTCTTGGTCTTGAACTTGGCGAGCGTGTCTCGTTCGTTCAGCGGATCGACGGCCTGGTAATAGGCATCGGCGTAGGCGGTCTGATCGATGTGATGCGCTGACAGCGTGATGCCTGGATTGGCGCCGGTGGCACTTGCGAGATCGTAGATCGAGCTCGACGCCGAACCGCTGTTGCGCAACTCGATGGTGGCATTCGCGCCGGCGCTGTTAAGCGAGATCGTCACGCCGCCGGCGATTTTCTGCGCGAAGGTCACGGTGGTGCTGGCGAGACCGGCGAGCGTGCCGCTCGAGGTCTGGCTGCTGCCGTCTGTTTGCGTGACGGTTAACGTATAAGTAAACGCGCTCAGGATATTGTTGGTGATGACGACGCTGTAGTCGCCGACGCCGAGGTGGGCTTGCGGATTCGGAAACACCAGGAAGTCGACGCCGCTGACGACGGTGGAGCCTTCGCTGAAGCCGGTGTCGTTGCCGCGACCGCAGCCGACCATGGCCAGGCCGCCGAGACTGAATAGAAGCAGAAGCCGAACGGATTTCATGTCACCACCCCGATAACGCTCTATATATACGGTCCCGCCGCCATCGTGCCGCGGTCCCGGCCCCGAACATCATTAAAACCGAGCCAGATACGCCAGGCTGAATTGCATCTTCTTATAGGTAATCCCGGCCGTCGCTTGCGAATCGACATAGCGCCCGGAAAAGTCGAGCGAATGCTGATCGGCAAGTTTGAAATTTGTGCCGAGCGTGACCACGTGGGTGGTCGCCTTCAGGCGATAGGCGACTGCGCCGCTGGCGAAGGCGTCATCGGCATTGATGGCATCGGCGTTGTTGACGAATTTCAGGCGCGGGCTGGTGACATAGACCGACGTCGAGACGATGTCGCCGTTGAGATAGTTATAGGTGGCGTACATCGTCATGCGTGAGGTGATTTCGTAGTCGAGATTCAGCAGTAGTGAGATTTCTTTGGTATCGAAGACGGTGCTATCGCTGTCGCGCAGGTTGCCAGCAAGAATCGTGGTGAGGCCGATACGGTCGGTGAAGGGTTTGCGCCACGAAATGCCGAGGCTGTAGAGATTGCTGTCGCGGATATCCGATTGGTACTCGGCGATCGCGGCTTTAAAGAACGCGCCGTAGGTGGGTGCCAGAAACGCGCCCGATTCGCGGTATTGATACGTGACGCTGCCGCCGGCGGTGACGTTGGAGAGCCCGTCGTACTTGCGATAGCTCTCACCGCGCACAAAGCCGCGGTAAACCAGACGATTGTTCGAATTTAGCCACTGCAGATAGTTCAGGCCGGCGGCGACCGTGAAGAACTGATCGTGCAGGATGTCGCTCTCGAATTCGGCGCGCGTGACGTTGTTGTCGGTGGTGTAAGCGACTTCGGCATCGATCGTCATCGCCGCTTGTGCGATGGCGCAGGGCAGCAAGGCCAGCACTCCGCAAAGGAGGGAGAGCCGTAGTGTGTGGTGTATCAAGACCTGAGAAATGTGGTTTACGTGGCGTCGATCGGACATGGTTGTTGTCGAAAGTTGTTTTTTTTGGGCGTAACCAGTGAACTTTCCGTGCATCACTCCCGGTGCCGGTCGAGGCAAGATATCAAACTATAGGCCGAAGGATGGATGTTTTCAGCAGCGGGCATGTGAATATCCGTGACGACGGCGTTTTTGCGTTGATCTCGCGGCCCGCGATGCAGTAAAATTACGCCTCAGCGGTAGTCCACCCATATTTATAGAATCGAAAGCGTGAGTGACCCCGAATATCCAATGGGCCTCTCGCTTTTGGTGTGTCTGCGCCCGAGGTAATCGCTGATGCCGTCTGCATTGCTGGCCCTGGAAGATGGTTCCTTGTTTTACGGGGAATCTATTGGCGTTGCAGGGCAGGCAGTGGGCGAAGTGGTATTCAATACCGCGATGACCGGCTACCAGGAGATCGTCTCCGATCCCTCGTACGCGCGCCAGATCGTCACGCTCACCTATCCCCATATCGGCAACGTCGGCACCAATGTCGAGGACATGGAGTCGCGCGAGGTCTACGCCGCCGGCCTCGTGATCCGCGACCTGCCGCGGCGACACAGCAATTTCCGCGCGCAGGAATCGCTGCCGCAATTCATGCAGCGCCATAAGCTCGTCGGCATTGCCGACATCGATACGCGCCGGCTAACGCGCCTGCTGCGTGAGAAGGGCGCGCAGAACGGTTGCATCCTCGCGGTGGCGAAGGGTAAGCCGGACAAGAAGGCCGCGCTCGAGGCCGCGCGCGCATTCCCCGGTCTCAAGGGCATGGATCTCGCCAAGGTCGTCAGCGTCAAACAGCCGTATGCCTGGGACGAGACCGTGTGGGAGCTCGGCGTCGCGCAGCGCAAGCAGACCGATCCAAAATTCCATGTCGTCGCGTATGACTTTGGCATCAAGCACAACATCCTGCGCATGATTGCCGAGCGTGGCTGTCGCCTGACGGTGGTGCCGGCGCAGACGTCGGCGGAAGACGTATTGAAGTTGCAGCCGGACGGTGTGTTTCTCTCCAACGGTCCCGGCGATCCGGAACCGTGTACCTACGCGATCGATGCGATTCGAAAGATTGTGGATACCGGCGTGCCGGTATTCGGCATCTGTCTCGGCCACCAGCTGCTCGGTCTCGCCTCTGGTGCGCACACCGTCAAAATGAAATTCGGTCACCACGGCGCGAATCATCCGGTGCTGGATCTCGATTCCGGTCGGGTGATGATCACGAGTCAGAACCACGGTTTCGCGGTGGATGAAGCCGGGCTGCCGGCCAATCTGCGCATCACGCATCGCTCGCTGTTCGATGGCTCGGTGCAGGGGTTCGAGCGCACCGACAAGCCGGCGTTTTGTTTCCAGGGCCATCCCGAGGCGAGCCCGGGGCCGCAGGACATCGTGCCGTTGTTCGACCGCTTTATCGACATGATGCAGAAACTTGCGCGCCCGGGCGCGCGCAAGCAAGACGACCAACCGGTCTCCCGTTAATTGTTGCGTTCACTGCCGTCTCGACCGATAAAAAGTAATGTCTAAACGCACCGATATCAAAAGCGTCCTGATCGTGGGCGCCGGTCCGATCATCATCGGCCAGGCCTGCGAATTCGACTATTCCGGCGCGCAGGCGTGCAAGGCGCTCAAGGAAGAGGGCTACCGCGTGATCCTGGTGAACTCGAATCCGGCGACCATCATGACCGATCCGGAGATGGCCGATGCGACCTACATCGAGCCGATCACCTGGCAGACGGTCGCAAAGATCATCGAGAAAGAGCGTCCGGACGCGTTGCTGCCGACGATGGGCGGACAGACCGCGCTCAACACCGCGCTCGATCTCGCGCGCGAAGGCGTGCTGGAGAAATTCGGCGTGGAGTTGATCGGCGCCTCGCGCGAGGCGATCGACAAGGCCGAGGACCGCGAGCTGTTCAAGAAGGCGATGGAAAAGATCGGCCTCACCTGCGCGCGCGGCGCGATTGCCCATAGTATGGAAGAGGCGTTCCAGGTGCAGGCCGCGATCGGGTATCCGGTCATCATCCGGCCGTCGTTCACGATGGGCGGCACCGGCGGCGGTATTGCCTACAACAAAGACGAATTCGTCGAGATCTGCGAGCGCGGCCTGGATGCGTCGCCGACGCGCGAGTTGCTGATCGAGGAATCCATCATCGGCTGGAAAGAGTTCGAGATGGAAGTGGTGCGCGACCGCGCCGACAACTGCATCATCATCTGCTCGATCGAGAATTTCGATCCGATGGGCGTGCACACCGGCGATTCGATCACGGTGGCGCCGGCACAGACGCTGACCGACAAGGAATACCAGCTGATGCGCGACGCCTCGGTCGCGTGCCTGCGCGAAATCGGCGTCGACACCGGCGGCTCGAACGTGCAGTTTGCGATCAACCCGCGCGACGGGCGCATGATTATTATCGAAATGAATCCGCGCGTCTCGCGTAGCTCCGCGCTCGCGTCCAAGGCGACCGGTTTCCCGATTGCAAAAATCGCGGCCAAGCTCGCGGTTGGCTACACGCTGGATGAACTGAAGAACGACATCACCGGCGGTGCGACGCCGGCGTCGTTCGAACCGACGATCGACTATGTCGTCACCAAAATACCGCGTTTTACGTTCGAGAAATTCCCCAAGGCCGATCCGACGCTCACGACGCAGATGAAGTCGGTGGGCGAGGCGATGGCGATCGGGCGCACGTTCCAGGAGTCGATGCAGAAGGCGATCCGCTCGCTTGAGATCGGTGTCTACGGCTTCGAGCCCAAGCTCGATCCGACGCTGGAGCCGGAGGAGGCGCGTCGGCGGCTGCAACAGGCGCTGCGGGTGCCGGGCCCGGATCGGCTGTGGTATATCGCCGATGCGTTCCGCTTCGGCATGAAGCTCGATGAGGTGTATGCGCTGTGCTACATCGATCCGTGGTTCCTGGATCAGATCGTGGAACTGGTCGAGATCGAGAAGAAAATCGCCGCGCGCCCGAAGGTCAAACCCTCGGCGGAGAAACTGCGGTCGTGGAAGCGCAGGGGCTTCTCCGATCGTCGGTTGTCGCAGTTGCTGCAGGTGACCGAGAAGCAGGTGCGCAAGTGGCGCCACGCGGCAGCGATCCGGCCGGTATACAAGCGCGTCGATACCTGCGCCGCGGAATTCTCGACTGGCACCGCCTACATGTATTCGACCTACGAGGAAGAATGCGAGGCCGCGCCGGAAGACAAAAAGAAAATCATCGTGCTCGGCGGCGGGCCGAACCGCATCGGTCAGGGTATCGAATTCGATTACTGCTGCGTGCACGCCGCACTCGCGCTGCGTGAAGATGGTTACCAGACAATCATGATCAACTGCAATCCGGAGACGGTGTCGACCGATTACGATACCTCCGACCGGTTGTATTTCGAGCCGTTGACGCTCGAAGACGTGCTCGAGATCGTCGATCTGGAAAAACCGACCGGCGTGATTGTGCAATACGGCGGTCAGACTCCGCTCAAACTCGCGCAAGGCCTGCACGATGCCGGCGCCCCGATCGTTGGTACCACACCGGAATCCATCGACGTCGCCGAAGACCGCGAGCGCTTCCAGAAGTTGATCCAGAAGCTGAAGCTGCGGCAACCGCCAAGCGCGACCGCGCGCACGACCGAGCAGGCGATCAAGCTCGCGGAGAAGATCGGCTATCCGCTGGTGGTGCGTCCGTCGTATGTGCTCGGCGGGCGCGCGATGGAGATCGTGCACGCGCGCGAAGATCTGGAGCGCTACATGCGCGAAGCCGTGCGTGTCTCGGAAGATTCGCCGGTGTTGCTCGATCGCTTCCTGAACGACGCCATCGAGGTTGACGTCGATGCGATAAGCGACGGCAACGACGTCGTGATCGGCGGCATCATGGAACACATCGAAGAGGCGGGCGTGCATTCGGGCGATTCCGCGTGTTCGCTGCCGCCGTATTCGCTGTCGAAGATACTCCAGGACGAATTGCGCGTGCAGACAGTGAAACTCGCGAAGGCGCTCGAAGTCATCGGTCTGATGAATATCCAGTTCGCGATCAAGGATGGCGACGTCTACGTACTCGAAGTCAATCCGCGCGCCTCGCGCACCGTGCCGTACGTATCCAAGGCTACCGGCCGGCCGTTGGCCAAGATCGCGGCGCGCTGCATGGTCGGCCAGTCGCTGAAGAGTCAGGGCATCACCAGTGAGATCGTGCCGGCGTACTATTCAGTGAAGGAAGCGGTATTCCCTTTTATTAAATTCCCCGGTGTCGATACCATGCTCGGGCCGGAGATGAAATCCACCGGCGAGGTAATGGGCGTCGGCCGCAGCTTCGGCGAGGCCTTCTCCAAGGCGCAGCGTGCCGCCGGTGCCGCGATCCCGGGTAGCGGTCGTATGTTCATCAGTGTGCGCGATGCCGATCAGAAGCGGGTGGTCGAGGTCGCGCGCTACTTCGCGCAGAATGGCTTCGAAATCCTGGCTACGCGCGGCACCGCGGCCGCGATCGATGCCGCCGGCGTGCCGGTGAAGCAGGTGAACAAGGTCTCGGAAGGACGGCCACACATTGTGGATATGATCATGAACGACGAGATTGATATGATCATCAATACCGTTTCCGACAAGCAAAGCCTCGCCGATGCCTATGCGATCCGGCGCGAGGCGTTACAGCACAAGGTTACGCACTACACCACGCTTGCCGCCGCGAGCGCCGCGGCCGAGGCACACAATGCCGTCGCCGAAGAAAGCGTGCTGCGGTTGCAGGACCTGCACAAGGAACTCAAGCCATGAAGAAGACGCCGATGACGGCGATTGGGGCGGAAAAGCTCAAGGTCGAGTTGCACCGACTAAAGACCGTCGAGCGCCCGCGCATCATTCAGGCGATCGCCGAGGCGCGTGCGCACGGCGATCTGTCCGAGAACGCGGAATACCATGCGGCCAAGGAGCAGCAGGGTTTCGTCGAAGGTCGCATCGCCGAACTCGAGTTCAAGGTGTCGAATGCACAGATCATCGACCCCAAGACCGTGAATGCCAACGGCAAGGTCGTCTTCGGCGCCACGCTCAACCTGATGGATGAGTTTTCCGGGCAGGCGGTGACGTATCAGATCGTCGGCGACTTCGAGGCCGACATCGCCAAGGGCATGATCTCGATCAGTTCGCCGATCGCGCGCGCGTTGATCGGCAAGGTTGAAGGTGACGTGGTCGAGGTGCAGGTTCCCGGCGGCGTGCGCAACTACGAAATTCTGGAAGTTCGGTACATCTAGCGTTCTACGCGGGGAACGTAATCCGCGGTTTCTCCGCACGGCGGTAAATCACGCCGACGCGGCCGATACTTTGAACCAACTCGGCATCCAGCGATTCGCCGATCTCGGCCAGGATGTCTGCCCGTTGATCGCGGTGAATCGATGGCAGGCGGATCTTCAGCAGTTCATGGCGCGCGAGCGCCTGGTCGATCTCGGTCAAGACGGCTTCGGTAAGTCCTGCATTTCCGATGGAAACGATGACACGGCGGTGATGCGCCAGTGCCCGCAGATAACTTTTTTGTTTGGTGGTCAGTGGCATTGAAACTATTCTTTCTCAAGTAATGGGCAATGCGGATTATATAGAATACTGATTATGGCCCGCAGCAAAAGCAGCAGCCGCTGGTTGCAACGTCACGTCAGCGACGAGTACGTCAAGCGCGCGCAGAAGGAAGGCTATCGCTCGCGGGCGGCGTACAAGCTCGAGGAAATCGATCGCGTCGATCACCTGTTGCGCCTGGGCATGACGGTTGTCGATCTCGGCGCGGCCCCCGGCGGCTGGTCGCAGTTCTCGCTGCGTCGCGTCGGTACCAGCGGGCGCATAATTGCCGTGGATTTATTGCCGATGGAGCCGATCGCCGGGGTGCTGTTTATCGAGGGCGATTTCACCGATTCCCAGGTGCTAGACTCAGTGAACGGGCTTTTGGCGGGTAGTCCGGTAGACCTTGTAATGTCGGATATGTCCCCCAATATCAGTGGAATCGCGGCCAGCGATCAGGCCAAGACGATTTATCTGGCCGAACTTGCGCTCGAATTCGCGGCCCAAGCATTGAAGCCGGGCGGGAATCTGTTGCTAAAGACGTTTCAGGGCGAAGGCTACGCCGAGCTGCACCGGTCGATGAAGCAGCGGTTTGAAAAGCTGCTGACACGCAAACCCAAGGCCTCGCGCGCCGAAAGTCGCGAGATTTATCTATTAGGTAAAGGTTTTAAGGGTCCGCTGGCGGAAAAGACGTAACCGAGCCGCAATTTGTACTGCCCGGGTGAACATAGGAAAATGGCAAGGTGTATGAAATCGCATATAGCGCGCTCGGCTCGCCTCCCTCTCTCCGCTGTAGCGGGAGAGGGAATGAGGGTGAGGGCCCTCACCCCTTACCCTCTTCCGCCAACGCGGGAGAGGGGAGTTGGTGAGAATCTTTAATTTGATCTGAGGTCGTCGCGTTGAATAATCTCACCAAGAATCTGCTGCTTTGGCTCGTCATCGCCATCGTATTGATGTCGGTATTCAATAATTTTGGCAATCGCCAGACACCGGCGCGGCCGATCGAATACTCGGAATTCATCCAGAAGGTCCGCCAGGACCAGGTGAAGGCTGTGGTCATTGACGGTCGTGAAGGCCGCAATGTCTCCGGCGAGCTGAAGAGTGGCGAGGCATTCGCGACCTATGCCCCGGAAGACCGTGGCATGATCGCGGACCTGATCGACCATAACGTCAAGATCGAAGCCAAGGCCTATCAGGAATCGGTGTGGCTGCCGCTGTTTTACAACCTGTTGCCGATCCTGCTGTTGGCCGGGTTGTGGATTTTCTTCATGCGCCAGATGCAGGGCGGTGTCGGCGGACGCGGTGCGATGAGCTTTGGCAAGAGCAAGGCGCGCATGCTGTCCGAAGAACAGAACAAGACCACTTTCGATGACGTTGCCGGTGTCGAGGAAGCCAAGGAAGAAGTGCGCGAGCTGGTGGACTTCCTGCGCGACCCGGGAAAATTCCAGAAACTCGGCGGACGCGTGCCGCGTGGGGTGTTGCTGACCGGTTCGCCGGGTACCGGCAAGACGCTGATCGCCAAGGCTATCGCGGGCGAAGCCAAGGTTCCGTTCTTCTCCATTTCCGGTTCCGACTTCGTCGAGATGTTTGTCGGCGTCGGCGCCTCGCGCGTGCGCGATATGTTCGAGCAGGCGAAGAAACATGCGCCATGCATTATCTTCATTGACGAAATCGACGCCGTTGGTCGTCAACGCGGCGCCGGTCTCGGCGGCGGTCACGACGAGCGCGAACAGACGCTGAACCAGTTGCTGGTCGAGATGGATGGCTTCGAAGGCACCGAAGGCGTGATCGTGATGGCCGCCACCAACCGTCCGGACGTGCTCGACCCGGCATTGCTGCGCCCGGGTCGTTTCGATCGTCATGTGTATGTGCCGCTGCCGGATATCCGTGGGCGCGAGCAGATACTTAAAGTACATATGCGCAAGGTGCCGGTGTCCGAGAATGTGGATGCCTCCATCATCGCGCGCGGCACGCCCGGTTTCTCCGGCGCCGATCTGGCGAATCTGGTCAACGAGGCGGCGCTGTTCGCCGCGCGCTCGAACAAGCGGCTCGTGGACATGGAAGACTTCGAGCGTGCCAAGGACAAGATCATCATGGGCACCGAGCGGCGTTCGCTGGTGATGCCGGACAAGGAGCGTCGCAACACCGCGTATCACGAATCCGGTCATGCGGTGGTCGCCAAGTCCCTGCCTAACACCGATCCGGTGCACAAGGTGACGATCATCCCGCGCGGGCGCGCGCTCGGCGTGACGATGCAGCTGCCGACGGAAGACCGTTACAGCCACGATCGCGAGAGCCTGTTGGCGACGATCGCGGTGCTGATGGGCGGGCGCATCGCCGAAGAAGTATTCATGAGCCAGATGACGACCGGGGCGGCGAACGATTTCGAACGTGCCACCGAGATCGCGCGCAACATGGTAATGCGCTGGGGCATGACCGATGCGCTCGGTCCGCGCGTCTACGGCGAGAACGCGGGCGAGGTATTTCTCGGACGCGATGTGGTGACGCACAAGAATCTCTCCGATGCCACCGCCGAGATGGTGGACAAGGAAATCCGCCGCATCATCGATGAGCAGTATTCGCGCGCGCGCAAGATCATCGAAGAAAACCGCGACAAGATCGAGAAGATGGCTACCGCCTTGCTCGAATGGGAAACGCTCGATGCGGGCCAGATCGACGACATCATGGCCGGGCGCGACCCGCGTCCGCCCGAAGACCTGTCGTCCGACAAGGGCTCCGGTGGCAGCAACGGCAAACCCAAGGCGGCATCGAAACCGCGCGTGAAGCCGAAGTTCGACGCGCCGGCCGGAGAGCACTGAAAAGCAGTTTTCGGATACTTGCGTCCTTGGTGCTGTACAGGGACGTACGAATGTCGCGGGCGCATGGATGCGCAGGAGCGACCGCCTTTGCGGTGAGGAATCTTTAGCTATTCAAAAATACTCCAAAATGACCGTTCTCGATTGTCGCGGCCACAAGCTCGACCTGGCGCGCGTCGCGGTCATGGGCATCCTGAACGTCACCCCCGATTCCTTTTCGGACGGGGGTATTTTTTTTGACCGTGCGCAAGCGATTGCGCAGGCGCATGCGATGGTGGCGCAAGGTGCCGCGATCATCGATATCGGTGGCGAATCGACGCGCCCCGGCGCGCAACCGGTGTCGCTCCAGGAAGAACTCGATCGCGTGCTGCCGGTGATCGAACAATTGGCCAGGGATATTTCGATTCCGATCTCGATCGATACCTCCAAACCCGAGGTGATGCGCGCGGCCGTGGCCGCCGGCGCCGGTTTCATCAATGATGTCTATGCGCTGCGTGCCGACGGTGCGCTTGCGGCGGCCGCGGCACTCGAGGTGCCGGTGTGTCTGATGCACATGCAGGGCGAGCCGCGCACGATGCAAAGCGATCCTCACTATGCGGACGTGGTGTCGGAGGTACGGGACTTTCTCGCCGCGCGCCTCGCAGCGGCGCACCAGGCCGGTATTCCGGGCGAACGACTGTTGGTCGATCCAGGTTTTGGTTTCGGCAAGACGCTGGACCAGAATCTGGCGCTGTTGCGGGGCCTGGAGACTTTCTGTGGCCTGGGCGTGCCGGTGCTGGCGGGGCTGTCGCGCAAATCGATGATCGGCAAGGCGCTGAAACTGCCGGTGGAGCAGCGATTACACGCGAGTGTGGCGCTGGCAATCGTCGCGGTGCAAAATGGCGCGCGAATCCTGCGGGTGCATGATGTAGCTCCCACGGTGCAGGCGATTCGCATGTGGGAAGCGGTCTACGCAGATAGAAATCCGGAGGGGTAGGTAATGGGCAAGCGACGTTTTTTCGGAACCGACGGCGTGCGTGGCAAGGTGGGCGAAGATCCCATCACGCCCGAGCGCGTATTGAAACTGGGTTGGGCGGTCGGACGCGTGCTTGGCATGAAGGGCACCGACGTCGGCAAGATCCTGATCGGCAAGGACACGCGCATCTCAGGGTACTTACTGGAATCGGCGCTTGAGTCCGGACTATGTGCCGCCGGCGTGGATATCCGCCTGCTCGGCCCGATGCCGACACCCGGGATCGCGTATCTCACGCGTACCGCGCGCGCCCGCGCCGGTATCGTGATCTCGGCCTCGCACAATCCGTACGATGACAACGGCATCAAATTCTTTTCGTCCGAGGGCACCAAGCTTCCGGACGACGTCGAGCTTCAGATCGAACGCATGATGGACGAACCCCTGACGACAGTGGATTCGGCGCATCTCGGCAAGGCCAAGCGCTATGACGATGCGGCCGGGCGTTACGTCGAGTTCTGCAAGAGCACCTTCCCGAGTCGCTTGAGTCTCGAGGGGCTTAAGATCGTGCTGGATTGCGCCAACGGCGCGGCCTACAGCATCGCACCACATGTCTTCAGCGAACTCGGTGCCGATGTCATTGCGGTCGCCAACGAACCCGACGGCCTCAACATCAACCATGAGTGCGGTTCGACCTACCCTATTTTTCTGAAGAAGACCGTGCTTGCCGAGAAGGCCGACCTCGGGATTGCGCTCGATGGCGACGGCGATCGCGTGGTGATGGTCGATAGTAAGGGCGGACTATTGGATGGCGATTACCTGCTGTATATCATCGCGATGGAGCGTCACGCGCAAGGGCGTCTGAATGGTGGCATCGTCGGTACGCAGATGACCAATCTCGGGCTGGAGAAGGCACTCGGCGCGAGCGCAATTCCGTTCGCGCGCGCCGGCGTCGGCGATCGCTACGTGCTGGCGATGCTGAACGAGAAGCGCTGGGAAGTGGGCGGCGAAACCTCCGGCCATATCATTTGCCTCGACCGCAGCACCACGGGCGATGGCATCATCGCGGCACTGCAGGTGCTGGCGGCGATGGTCGGCTCGGGCAAGACACTGGAGCAGCTGAAATCCGGTCTGGAGATTTTCCCGCAGACGATGGTCAACGTGCGCATGAAACAACGTTTCGATGTGAAGGGTTCGGTACAGGTGCAGCAAGCCGTGCGCGCCGTCGAAACCGAGCTCGCCGACCGCGGGCGTGTGGTACTGCGCGCCTCGGGCACTGAACCGGTCGTGCGCGTGATGGTCGAGGGTAGCGATCCCACACAGGTCGAGCGACTGTCGCATGAACTCGCCGACTGTGTGCGCCGTGCCGCCGAAGAAGCCGCGTAGCACCGTATTTCACCGCATAAAATTGCATTCTGACCTCGGCGCCGGTAACATCGGCGCCCGTTTTTAGCGTGACGCAATTAGGAGAGCAAGTGATGGCGCGTCGACCGTTTGTGGCAGGTAACTGGAAGATGAATGGCAGCCGCGCCGTATCGAGCGCGCTGCTTGCCGCGCTGCGCCAGGGTTTAAGCGGAAACGTGAAGCCGGAAGTCGCGGTCTGTCCGCCGTATCTATATATACCGTTGGCGGCCGAAGCCCTCGCGGGTAGTTCGATCGCGTGGGGTGGCCAGAATCTGGATGCGCATGCCGCGGGCGCCTATACCGGCGAAGTGGCGGGTGCGATGCTGAAGGACTTTGGCTGCGCCTATGTGATCGTCGGACACTCGGAGCGGCGCGCGTTGTACGGCGAGAGCGATGCACTGGTGGCGGAAAAGTTTGTCGCCGCGCAGACGGCGGGGTTGATTCCAATCCTGTGCGTCGGCGAAACACTGGCGGAACGTGAAGCCGGGCAGACGGAAACAGTCGTCGCGCGCCAGCTGGATGCGGTATTGGCTAAATCGGGTATCGCCAGTCTGGCGAATGCGGTGCTGGCCTATGAACCGGTGTGGGCGATCGGGACTGGCAAGACCGCCTCGCCGCAACAGGCGCAAGAGGTACACGCGTTCATCCGCGCCAAGCTGGTGACGCTGGATCGAAGCGTGGGAGATGGCTTGCGGCTCCTGTATGGCGGCAGTGTCAAAGGATCGAACGCCAGGGAACTGTTTGACCAACCGGATATCGATGGCGGGCTTATTGGTGGCGCGTCGTTGCAGGCCGAAGAATTTCTGACAATCGTCCGCGCTGCGGATTGACGGAGATAAGGTAATGAAAGAAGCGATTTTGATTGTGGATATCCTCGCCGCCCTCGGCATTATCGGGCTGGTATTGCTGCAGCAGGGCAAGGGCGCCGATATGGGCGCTGCCTTCGGCAGCGGCGCGTCGCAATCGCTTTTCGGTGCGCGCGGGTCGGCAAACTTTCTGACACGCGCTACCGCGGTGTTGGCGACGGTATTTTTCCTGGCGAACATGTCGCTCGCGTGGCTGTCGTCGAAGGAGACGAAGTCTGCGTCTTCCGTCACCTCAACCGTGACCGAAAGCCCGGCGCCCACCGATACCTCCCCGCAGGTGCCGTCGTCGTCAGAAAAGAAGGTCCCCGAGGTCCCAAAGTAAACGAGATCGCGCGCGCCGCGTTCGGCTCGCCTCCCTCTCCCCCTGGGAGAGGGAATGAGGGTGAGGGGATGACGCGTCAGACTTCATCGTGGCCTTATATTCTCTGCTTCATTCCGCGGTACAATAGGTTTTTTGCCGAAGTGGTGAAACTGGTATACACGCTACCTTGAGGTGGTAGTGGCGCAAGCCGTGTGGGTTCGAGTCCCACCTTCGGTACCACATTACGAAAATTGATTTTCAGTTTTTAGCGCACGCTGCTCGCCGGGAACGCGTAGCGGTTGGAAATCAATAAAACACGGGATTTTCATCGACGCGGCTTGACGGGGCCTACCTCGCACCCTAGACTCGCGGCGGTTTTTTTGCGGGTTTCAGCGCATAATTTGCGCTGCGAGGTCGAGATCGGATGCTGCAGAATTACGTTCCCATTCTTATATTCATCGGCGTCGCCGTGGGTGTCGGCGCGGTCATCCTTTTGCTCGGTCGCGTGCTGGCGCCGCACAACCCCGACAGCGAAAAGCTCTCTCCCTACGAGTGCGGCTTCGAGCCCTTCGAAGACGCGCGCATGAAGTTCGACGTGCGCTATTACCTGTTTGCCATCCTGTTCATCATCTTCGATCTCGAAATCGCGTTCCTGTTTCCGTGGGCGGTGTCGCTGGATGACATCGGCATGTTCGGTTTCATCGAGATGATGTTGTTCCTCGGCGTCTTCGTCGTGATCTTCTTCTACGCGTGGAAGAAAGGGGCGCTCGAATGGGAATAGAAGGCGTACTCGAGAAAGGCTTCATTACCACCACCGCCGACAAACTCATCAATGCCGCGCGCACCGGTTCGCTGTGGCCGATGACTTTCGGCTTGGCATGCTGTGCGGTGGAGATGATGCACGCCGCCGCCGCGCGCTACGACCTCGACCGCTTCGGCGCCGGCGTGTTTCGCCCGAGCCCGCGCCAGTCGGACGTGATGATTGTCGCTGGCACGCTGGTCAACAAGATGGCGCCGGCACTGAGAAAGGTCTACGACCAGATGCCGGAGCCACGTTGGGTGATCTCGATGGGATCGTGTGCCAACGGCGGCGGCTACTACCATTATTCCTATTCTGTCGTGCGCGGCTGCGATCGTATCGTGCCGGTGGACATTTACGTGCCCGGTTGTCCGCCGACGGCCGAGGCGCTGGTGTACGGCATCATCCAGCTGCAAAACAAGATCAAGCGTACGCATACCATCGCGCGCTGAGAAATTATTCACCCATCCCATGAACGAATCTCTCGAGGCCCTGGCTGCGCATTGTCGTGAGGCATTCGGCGATGCCATCACCGACACACGTATCGCGCACGGCGAATTGAGCGTTGAGATCAAGCGCGAACAGGTCTTGAATGTCTGTCGGCTGCTGCGCGATCATCCGCGATTGGCGTTCGAGCAGTTGATCGATCTTTGCGGTGTCGATTATCTCGAATACCGCCAGGAAGCGCCGGGAGGCGCACCGCAAGGTGAGGCCAGGCGTCCGCGTTTTGCGGTCGTGTACCACCTGCTTTCAGTGCGGCACAACCAGCGTGTGCGGCTGCGCGTGTTTCTTGATGACGAGATGCCTATTGTCGCATCAGTCGTTGACCTCTGGGCCGCGGCCGGCTGGTTCGAGCGCGAGGCGTTCGATCTGTTCGGCCTGATGTTCGAAGGGCACCCGGACCTGCGGCGCCTGCTCACCGACTACGGCTTCATCGGGCATCCGTTCCGCAAGGATTTCCCGCTCATCGGTCAGGTCGAAATGCGCTACGACGAAGACAAGCAGCGCGTGATCTACCAACCCGTCAGTATCGAAGCGCGCGTGCTGGTGCCGCGCGTCATCCGCGAGGAGGGCTTCGGTGGCCGAAATCCGTAACCTCACAATGAACTTCGGCCCGCAGCATCCGGCGGCGCACGGCGTGCTGCGCCTGGTGCTGGAGATGGATGGCGAAGTGATTCAGCGCGCCGATCCACATATCGGGCTTTTGCATCGCGCGACCGAGAAGCTGGCCGAATCCAAACCGTACAACCAGTCGATCGGTTACATGGATCGTCTGGATTACGTCTCGATGATGTGTAACGAGCACGCCTACGTGATGGCGATCGAGAAGCTGCTCGGCATCGAGCCGCCGCCGCGCGCGCAGTACATCCGCGTGATGTTCGATGAGATCACACGCATTCTGAACCATCTGCTGTGGCTCGGTGCGCATGCGCTCGACATCGGAGCGATGACGGTATTCCTGTACTGCTTCCGCGAGCGCGAAGACCTGTTCGATTGCTACGAAGCGGTCTCGGGCGCACGCATGCACGCGACCTATTACCGTCCGGGCGGCGTCTATCGCGACCTGCCGGATTCGATGCCGAAGTACCAGACCTCGAAGTGGCACAACCAGAAAGACGTCACGCGGATGAACACCAACCGCGAAGGCTCTCTGCTCGATTTCATCTGGGACTTCACCGAGCGTTTTCCGAAATACGTCGACGACTACGAGACGCTGCTGACCGACAACCGCATCTGGAAACAGCGCACCGTCGGCATCGGCGTGGTCACACCGGAACGCGCGTTGCAGCTCGGCTTCACCGGCCCGATGCTGCGCGGCAGCGGCATCGCGTGGGATCTGCGCAAGAAGCAGTCTTACGATGTCTATGACAAGCTCGCCTTCGACATACCGGTGGGCGTGAGCGGCGACTGCTACGACCGTTATCTGGTGCGCATCGAGGAGATGCGCCAGTCGAATCATCTGGTGCGCCAGTGCGTCGAGTGGCTGCGCAAGAATCCGGGCCCGGTGATGATCGACGACAACAAGGTCGCACCACCGCCGCGTGAAACCATGAAGGCGGATATGGAATCGCTGATCCACCACTTCAAACTCTTTACCGAAGGTTACTGCGTGCCGGAAGGCGAGGTGTATGCCGCGGTCGAAGCACCCAAGGGCGAATTCGGCGTGTACATGATTTCCGATGGCGCCAACAAGCCGTACCGCCTGAAGCTGCGCGCACCGGGCTTCCCGCATCTGGCCGCGCTCGATGAGATGGCGCGCGGTCACATGCTCGCGGACGTGGTCGCCATTATCGGTACCCAGGATATCGTGTTCGGGGAGATCGACCGCTGATGTCGTCGCAGACCAAAGCCAGGTTTCAGGAATTGATCGCGGCCGACGTGCGCGCCGAGATCGATCGCGAGATCGCCAAGTATCCGCCCGAGCGCAAGGGTGCGGCGGTGATGGCGGCGCTGCGTCTGGTGCAGGAAAAGCACGGCTGGCTCTCGCCCGAGTTGATCGAAGCGGTGGCGGTCTATCTCGAAATCCCGCCGGTGCGGGCGATGGAGGTCGCGTCGTTCTACACCATGTACGACCTGGCGCCGGTCGGCAAACACAAGGTCTGCGTGTGCACCAACATCTCGTGCATGCTCAGCGGCTCGGACAAAGTAGTCGCGCATCTCGAAAAGAAACTCGGTATCAAGCTCGGCGAGACCACCGCCGACGGCAAGATCACGTTGAAAGAAGTCGAGTGCCTCGGCGCTTGTGTCGGCGCGCCGATGATGCAGGTAGACAAGACCTTCCACGAAAATCTCACGCCGCAGAAGCTGGATGAGATCCTGAAGGAGTTGAAGTAATGCAGGCCGAATCGATGCCAAACCAGTGGCTGTTCAAGAGTCTGGCGCTCGACCAGCCGTGGACGCTCAAGAGTTACGAGGGCGCCGGCGGTTACGAAGTGCTGCGCCGCATTCTGAAAGACAAACCGGATGCCGGCACGCTTATTGAGGAGCTGAAGAAATCGGCGCTGCGCGGTCGCGGCGGTGCGGGTTTCTCGGCGGGGCTTAAGTGGTCGTTCATGCCGCGCGCCGTCGCCGGCCAGAAATACATTGTCTGCAACTCGGACGAGGGCGAACCGGGCACCTGCAAGGATCGCGACATCCTGCGTTTCAATCCGCACGCACTGATCGAGGGCATGGCGATTGCCGGTTACTGTATCGGTGCCACCGTCGGATACAACTACATCCGCGGCGAATTCTGGGAACCGTATGAGCGCTTCGAAGCCGCGCTCAAGGAAGCCTATGCCGCCGGCCTGCTCGGCAACAACATGCTCGGCAGCGGTGTCGATTTCGATCTGTATACCCATCTCGGCGCCGGCGCGTATATCTGCGGCGAGGAGACCGCGCTGCTTGAATCCATCGAAGGCAAGAAGGGCCAGCCGCGCTTCAAGCCGCCGTTCCCGGCGAACTTCGGCCTGTTCGGCCGCCCGACCACCATTAATAACACCGAGACACTGGCGTCGGTGCCGATGATCCTGAAGCAGGGCGCCGACTGGTTCCTTAATATTGGTCGGCCGAACAACGGCGGACCGAAAATCTTCTGCGTCTCGGGCCATGTGAACAAGCCCGGCAATTACGAGGTACCGCTCGGCACGCCGTTCCGCAAACTGCTCGAACTCGCCGGTGGCGTACGCAGCGGGCACCGGCTCAAGGCCGTGATCCCGGGCGGATCGTCGATGCCGGTGTTGCCGGCCGACCTCATGATGGAATGCGACATGGATTATGACTCGCTCGCCAAGGCCGGCTCGGCCCTCGGTTCCGGCGGCGTGATCGTGATGGACGAGACTACCTGCATGGTGCGCGCGCTCGCGCGCATCGCGCATTTTTATTATGAAGAGTCCTGCGGCCAGTGCACGCCGTGCCGCGAAGGCACCGGCTGGATGTCGCGCGTGATCCATCGCATCGAACACGGCACTGGCCGCAGTGAAGATCTGGATATGCTGGTGGATGTCGCGAGCAACATCGAGGGCCGCACCATCTGCGCGCTCGGCGATGCCGCGGCCTGGCCGGTGAAGGCGTTCATAAAGCATTTCTGCGACGAGTTCGCGTACCACATTCAGCACAAGGCGTGCATGCCCGGCACCGAGAAAATGGCATGAGCACAAAACCCGAAACCGCCCCGGCGCCGCCGGCGCCCAATACCGTCACGATTGAGGTCGACGGCCGCAAGCTCACCGCGCGCAAGGGTCAGATGCTGATCCAGGTCACGGATGCGAACGATATTTATATCCCGCGTTTCTGTTATCACGACAAGCTGTCGATCGCGGCCAACTGCCGCATGTGCCTGGTCGAAGTCGAGAAGGCGCCGAAACCGCTGCCGGCCTGCGCCACGCCGGTGATGGAAGGCATGATCGTGCGCACGCAATCGGACAAGGCGCGCGCGGCGCAGAAGGGCACGATGGAGTTCCTGCTGATCAACCATCCGCTCGATTGCCCGATCTGCGATCAGGGCGGCGAGTGCCAGTTGCAGGATCTCTCGGTCGGTTACGGCAAAGACGTCTCGCGCTACGCCGAACCCAAGCGCGTCGTGATCGATAAATACATCGGCCCGCTGATCGCGACCGAAATGACGCGCTGCATCCACTGCACGCGCTGCGTGCGTTTCGGCGAGGAGATCGCCGGCATCATGGAGTTCGGCGGCATCGGTCGCGGTGAGCATATGGAGATTCGTGCATTCCTTGATCGCTCGATCGATTCCGAGCTCTCGGGCAACGTGATCGATCTGTGCCCGGTCGGTGCGCTGACCTCGAAGCCGTTTCGTTACAGCGCGCGTTCGTGGGAACTCGACGATCATCCGTCCGTGAGTCCGCACGATGCGGTCGGCGCGAACCTGACGGTCGAAACCCGCCGCGGTCAGGTCATGCGGGTGTTACCGCGCCGCAACGAAGACGTCAACGAGTGCTGGCTCGCCGACCGCGATCGCTTCAGCTATCAGGCGCTGAACAGCGACGAGCGCCTGACGAGCCCGATGATCCGCCGCGACGGTCAGTGGTTCGAGACCGATTGGCAGACCGCGCTCGAATTCACGATCAATGGCTTGAAGAAAGTAGTGCAGGCGCACGGCGCCGATCAAGTCGGCGCGCTGGCATCATCGACTGCGACTACCGAAGAACTTTATTTGTTGCAGAAGCTCGTGCGCGCAATGGGTAGCGCGAACGTCGATCATCGCCTGCGTCAAAGCGATTTCCGCGACGATGCCGACGCGCCGCTGTATCCGGCTTTCGGTCGCAGCCTGCCGGAGTTCGAAACCCTGGATGCGGCGTTGCTGATCGGCGCTAACCCGCGCAAGGAAGTGCCGTTGCTGAACCTGCGCTTGCGCAAGGCGGCGCTCAAAGGCGCGCGTGTGAGCGTTATCAACGTGCAGGAATACGATTTCAATTATTCGCTGGCGCATACCGTCGTCGTAACGCCGGAAGCGATGATTGGCTCCGTCGCGCGGGTTGCGGTCGCGCTGGCGGGGCTGAAGAAGACCCCGATCGCGGCCGAGATCACCCAGCTTGCCAATGGGTCGGTCAATGCCACGGAGCAGGGCATCGCCGACTCCTTATATAAAGGACAAACCGCGGCGGTCTTGCTCGGTGGTTTTGCGATGAGTCATACCAGTGCCGCGACCTTGCGCGCGCTCGCGCGCCTGCTCGCGGAGCTATCGGGCGCGACGTTCGGTTGCGTTTCCGAAGCCAATGCCGCCGGTGCGTGGTTGGCCGGCGCGGTCCCGCATCGCGGTCTCAACGGACCGGCGGCGGCGAAGGTCGGGCGCCACGCGCTCGATATGCTGCTCAAACCGTTGAAGGCCTATCTATTACTCGGCGTCGAGCCGGAGCTCGATTGTTTGAACGGTGCGCGTGCGCGCGCGGCGATGGACGCGGCGGAATTCGTCGTGATGCTGACGACGTTCAAACCCTCGATCCACACGTCACCGGCAGTCGACTACGCGGATGTGTGGTTGCCGCTGTCGCCGTTTACCGAGACCGCCGGCACCTTCGTGAATGCCGAAGGCCGCGTGCAGGGTTTCGAACCGGTCACGGAACCGCAAGGACTGTCACGTCCGGGCTGGAAGATTCTGCGCGTGCTCGGCAGTGAGCTGGCGCTGGAAGGTTTTGGCTATTTCGATATCGCCGAAGTGCGGCGTGAACTGGGACTGCCCGCGCGCGTAACGTTACCCGCGACGCCGCATACCTCAGTGCTGGCGCCCGTTACCGGCCTCGCGCTTACCAGCGGACAGGTGTCGCGCATTGCCGAATTCCCGATGTATCGCGTGGATGCGCTGCTGCGGCGTGCGCCCGCGCTGCAGCGCACCGCGGACAATCCGGGGCCGGTGGCCGTGCTGCATCCATCGCAGGCGCAACGTCTCGGACTGAATGCCGGCGAAACCGTGCGCGTAGTCATGCACGAAGGCGCGGCGAGCGTGACGCTCAAGCTTGACGAATGCGTACCGGAAGGTTGCGTGTGGGTGCCGGCCGGTTATCCCGAGACCGCGGGTCTCGGCGCGCAGGGACCGGCGTCGGTAGTGAAGGAGGGCGCGTAATGGAGTTCGTGCTCGGCCTCTGGAACGGTCTGCCGATGTGGACGCAGATCATGCTGGTCAACGTCGGCAAGATCATCGTGATCCTGATCCCGTTGATTCTCTCGGTCGCCTACCTGACGTTCGCCGAGCGCAAGGTCATCAGCTATATGCAGGTGCGTATCGGCCCGAACCGCGTCGGCCCGGGCGGCTGGCTGCAACCGATAGCGGATGCGGTGAAGCTGCTGCTGAAAGAAGTCATCATCCCGACAAACTCGGACAAATTTCTCTTTATCCTGGCGCCGATGCTGGTGTTCGCACCGGCCTTGGTTGCATGGGCGGTGATTCCGTTTACCGGCACGCTGTGGCTGACCAATATCGATGCCGGTCTGTTGTTTGTGTTGTCACTCACGTCGATGGGTGTCTATGGCGTCATCATCGCCGGCTGGGCCTCGAACTCGAAATACGCCTTTCTCGGTGCGATGCGCTCGGCGGCGCAGATGGTGGCCTACGAAATCGCGATGGGCTTCGCGCTGGTCGGGGTGTTGATGGCTGCCGGCACGCTGAACCTGCGCGACATCGTGCTGCACCAGCAGGGCGGTTTGCATCAGTGGTACTGGTTGCCGCTGTTCCCGTTGTTCGTTGTCTATTTCATCGCCGGCGTCGCCGAAACCAACCGCTCGCCGTTCGATGTCGCCGAGGGTGAATCGGAAATCGTCGCCGGCTTCCACGTCGAGTACTCGGGCATGGCATTTGCGATCTTCTTCCTCGCCGAATACGCGAACATGATCCTGATCGCGGCGCTGGCGACGACGCTGTTCCTTGGCGGCTGGCTGTCACCGTTGCCGCCGACGTGGGTGCCGCAGGTGCCGGTAATTGGCGGGATTCTCGGCGACGGCATGCATTGGCTGTTGCTCAAGATGTGCTTCGTGCTGTTTTTCTTCCTGTGGTTTCGCGCCACGTTCCCGCGCTATCGCTACGACCAGATCATGCGCCTCGGCTGGAAGGTATTCATTCCGGTCACGCTGGTGTGGATCGCGGTTGAAGGGGTTGCGATGTTTCTGACGCCGTGGGGATACCTGTTCCATTAAGGCGCGACTGATGAAATATAAAAATTATTTTGAGTCGCTTCCCTCACCCCTTACCCTCTTCCGCAGAGCGGGAGAGGGGGTGTTGGTGGAAATCTCTTTTAAGGTCTGCCGATGAAACTGCTGAAACGCTATCTGAATACGTTCTTGCTCTTCGAACTGGTGAAGGGCCTGGTCGTTACCGGCCGCCATCTGTTCGCGCGCAAGATCACGATCCAGTACCCGGAAGAGCGCACGCCGATGAGCCCGCGCTTCCGCGGCCTGCATGCGCTGCGGCGTTACCCGAACGGCGAGGAACGTTGCATCGCCTGCAAGCTGTGCGAAGCGGTGTGTCCGGCACTGGCGATCAAGATCGAATCCGAGCAGCGTGCCGACGGCACGCGCCGCACCACGCTCTACGACATCGACATGACCAAGTGTATCTTCTGCGGCTTCTGCGAAGAGGCCTGTCCGGTGGATTCGATCGTCGAGACCAGCATCATCGATTACCACGGCGAGCAGCGCGGCCAGCTGTATTACACCAAGGAAATGCTGCTCGCGATTGGCGACAAACACGAGCAGCAAATCGCCGCGATGAAAGCGGCTGACGCGAAATACCGATAACGGCAAATTTCTACAACCATGGAAATCAAGCAGTTCATTTTCTACTTCTTCAGCGCCGTGCTGTTGTTCGCCGCGACGATGGTCATCACTGTGCGTAATCCGGTGAAGTCGGCGTTGTTCCTGGTGCTGGCGTTCGTCAACGCCGCCGGGCTGTGGATGATGCTCGAGGCCGAGTTCCTGGCGATCGTGCTGGTGCTGGTCTACGTCGGCGCGGTGATGGTGCTGTTCCTGTTCGTGGTGATGATGCTCGATGTCAATCTCACGCGCCTGCGCGAAGGCTTCGCCGAGTATCTGCCGTACGGCGGTTTGATTGCGGTACTGCTGGTGATCGAGATGGCCGTGGTGATTTCGTCGGGGGATTTCAACCCGGAGAACATGCCCGAACCGGCGCCCCTGGCGGCGGGGGTCAGCAACACGCGCATGCTCGGGCGCCTGTTGTACACGCAATACTTCTATCCGTTCGAAATCGCGGGATTGATCCTGCTGGTCGCAATCGTTGCCGCGATCGTGCTGACACTGCGCAAGCGCAAGGACACCAAGTACATCGACCCGGCGCAGCAGGTGAAGGTGCGGCGTGAGGACCGTGTGCGGCTGGTGAAGATGACGGCGGAGAAGAAAAGCTAAACCATGTTACCGCTTTCACATTATCTGATTCTGAGTGCAATCCTGTTCGCGCTGAGCGTGGTCGGGATCTTTCTTAATCGCAAGAATCTCGTGATCCTGCTGATGGCAATCGAGCTGATGCTGCTCGCCGTGAACATGAACTTCGTCGCATTCTCGCATTACCTCGGCGATGCCGCGGGACAGATATTCGTGTTCTTCATACTCACCGTCGCCGCCGCCGAGTCGGCGATCGGTCTCGCGATCCTGGTGGTCGTATTCCGCAATCGGGCCTCGATCAACGTCGAAGATCTGGATTCACTCAAAGGCTAAGAAATGTTTCACCGCAAAGGCGCAAAGGTCGCAAAGAAAAGATGAAGAAGCGAAAAGCGATGTTTCAAAAGTTTTGTTTCCCTTTGCGCCTTTGCGGTGAATTCTAATTTAGGATTGAAGAAATGTTTGGTTTGAGCATGAAAACGATTTATCTGCTGGTGCCGCTGTCCTGCCTCGCGGGCGCGTTGCTGGCGGGGCTGCTCGGCAAGGTGATCGGCCGGCGCGGCGCGCACACGGCGGCGATTCTCGGCGTGACGATTGCCTGCGGCCTGTCTGCGTTCGTGATATTCCCGGACGTGCTCGCGGGTCATCACTTCAATGGCTCGATCTACACCTGGGGCGTCAGCGGCGGTATCCCGCTTGAGGTCGGTTTCCTGATCGATCCGCTGACGGTGCTGATGATGGTCGTGGTGACGTTCGTGTCGCTGATGGTGCATATCTACACCATCGGCTACATGCACGACGACCCGGGCTATCAGCGCTTCTTCAGCTACATCGCGCTGTTCACGTTCGCGATGCTGATGCTGGTGATGTCGAACAACTTCCTGCAGCTGTTCTTCGGCTGGGAGGCGGTGGGCGTGGTGTCGTATCTGCTGATCGGCTTCTGGTTCACGCGCGACTCGGCGACCTACGCCCAGCTCAAGGCGTTCCTGGTAAACCGTGTCGGCGATTTCGGTTTCCTGCTCGGCATTGCCGCGATCTATTTCTACTTCGGCACCCTCGACTACGCCGCCGTGTTCGCGACCGCGCCGCAATTCGCGGCCAAGACGCTGCACATCTTCCCCGGTGCCGAGTGGAAGGTGATGACGCTGATCTGCATCCTGCTGTTCATCGGCGCGATGGGTAAGTCGGCGCAGGTGCCGCTGCATGTGTGGCTGCCGGACTCGATGGAAGGTCCGACGCCGATCTCGGCGCTGATCCACGCCGCGACCATGGTGACCGCCGGCGTGTTCATGGTCGCGCGCATGTCGCCGCTGTTTGAGTTGTCGGAGACTGCGCTCTCGGTGGTGCTGGTGATCGGCGCACTGACCGCGTTCCTGATGGCGCTGATCGGCATCGTGCAGAACGACATCAAGCGCGTGGTCGCGTATTCGACACTGTCGCAACTCGGCTACATGATGGTCGCACTCGGTGCCTCGGCCTATGCCGCCGGTATTTTTCATCTGATGACGCACGCGTTCTTCAAAGCGCTGCTATTCCTCGGCGCCGGCTCGGTAATCATCGCGATGCATCACGAACAGGACGTGCGCAAAATGGGTGGACTGGGGCGCCACATGCCGTGGACCTGCGCCACCATGTGGATCGGCTCGCTCGCGCTCGCCGGCATCCCGCCGTTTGCCGGCTTTTTCTCCAAGGATATGATCATCGAAGCGGTGCATGGCTCAAAGTTGCCCGGCAGCGGACTCGCGTATGTGGCGGTACTGGTCGGTGTCTTCATCACCGCGTTCTACAGCTTCCGCCTGCTGTTCCTGACGTTCTACGGCAAGCCGCGCATGGACGAACACACCGCCGCACACGTGCACGAATCGCCGTGGGTCGTGACCCTGCCGCTGGTGCTGCTCGCGATTCCGTCGGTGATGGCGGGGTGGATGACGATCGAACCGTTGCTGTTCGGTAATTACTTTGGTGCGGCGATCAAGGTCGCGCCGTCGCACAACGTGCTCGGCGAGATCGGCCAGCATTACCACGGCATCGGTCCGTTCATCGCGCACGGTCTGCAATCGCCGCCGTTCCTGCTAGCGACGGCCGGCATCGGTCTCGCGTGGTTGCTGTATATCCGCTATCCGGAAGTGCCGGAGCAGCTGCGTCAGCGGCTCAAAGTCGTTCACCGCGTGCTGATGAACAAATACTATGCCGACGATTTCAACGAGTTTGTCTTCGCCCGCGGCGCGCGTCGTTTGGGTTCCGCGCTGTGGCGCATCGGCGATGTGCGGATTATCGATGGGCTGGCGGTGAATGGCACCGCACGCATCATCGGCTGGTTCTCATCGGTGATTCGCCACGTGCAGACCGGCTACGTGTATCACTATGCGTTCGCGATGATCCTGGGGCTGTTCCTGTTAATGACCTTCTTCCTGCACACCTAGCCCATGTTCGCTGAACACCTTCTGAGTCTTTGCACCTGGTTGCCGATTGTCGGCGGGCTGATCGTGCTCGCGACCGGCGACGATACACGCGCCAAGCTCGCGCGCCAGCTCGCGCTCGGGTTCTCGGTGCTGACATTGCTTGCGACGATTCCGCTCTACACCGGTTTCAGCGCCGCGAAATACTCGATGCAGTTTGTCGAAGGACCGTATGTCTGGATCAAGGCCTTCGATATCAACTACCACCTCGGCATCGACGGTATCGCGCTGCTGATGATCCTGCTGACCAGCTTCACCACCGTGCTGGTGGTGATCGCCGCGTGGCAGGTGATCGAGAAGAAAGTCGCACAATACATGGCGGCGTTCCTGATCATGGAAGGCCTGATGATCGGCGTGTTCAGCGCGCTCGATGCGATTCTGTTCTACGCATTCTGGGAAGCGATGCTGGTGCCGATGTTCCTGATCATCGGCATCTGGGGCGGACCGAACCGTGTGTATGCCGCGGTCAAGTTCTTCCTCTACACTTTTATCGGTTCGGTGCTGATGCTGGTGGCCTTCATCTATCTGTACTTCCAGGCCGGCACTTTCGACATCCTCGCGTTTCACGATCTCAAAATCGCGCTGCCGGCGCAGGTCCTGATTTTCTTCGCGTTCTTCGCTGCCTTCGCGGTCAAGGTGCCGATGTGGCCGGTGCATACCTGGTTGCCCGATGCGCACGTCGAAGCCCCGACCGGCGGTTCGGTGGTGCTGGCCGCGATCATGCTGAAGATGGGCACCTACGGTTTCCTGCGTTTCTCGTTGCCGATCGTGCCGGATGCCTCGCACAGCCTGGCGTGGTTCATGATCGCGTTGTCGTTGATCGCGATCGTCTACATCGGTCTGGTGGCGCTGGTGCAGGAGGACATGAAGAAACTCATTGCCTATTCCTCGATCGCGCACATGGGTTTCGTTACGCTCGGTCTGTTCGTGTTCAATGCGCAGGGTATCGAGGGCGGCATCGTGCAGATGGTCTCGCACGGTTTTGTCTCCGGCGCGCTGTTCCTTTGCGTCGGTGTGATGTACGACCGCCTGCACTCACGCATGATCAAGGACTACGGCGGTGTGGCGAACAAGATGCCGGTGTTTGCGTCGTTCATGATGTTGTTCGCGATGGCCAACGCCGGTCTGCCCGGCACGTCCGGCTTCGTCGGCGAGTTCCTGGTGATCCTGGGCGCGTTCGAGGCCAACTTCTGGTTCGCGTTTGCCGCGGCGACCACGCTGATCTTCGGCGCCGCATATACCCTATGGATGTACAGGCGTGTGATCTTCGGAGCGGTCGCGAACAAGCACGTCGAGGAATTGACCGACGTCACGCCGCGTGAGATCGCATTCCTGACGCTGCTCGCGGTCGCGGTGCTGGTGATGGGACTGTGGCCGTATCCGTTCCTGGACGTGGTGCACGCCTCGGTCGAACATCTGTTGCAACAGGTCTCGGTGTCTAAGTTATAAAAGACTATTCACCGCAAAGGCGCAAAGAACAGACAGAAACATGAAAGATGATTTTCAAGAATTTTTTACTTTGCGCTCTTTGCGCCTTTGCGGTGAAAATTAGTTTATGAATATTGTCATACCAAACATTCTCCCCGCGCTGCCCGAGATCTTCGTGCTGTCGATGGCGTGCGTGATTCTGGTCGTGGAGCTGTTCCTGAGCGAGCAGCGCCGCGCCATGTCATTCCTGCTGGCGCAGGCGACGCTGATCGGTGCCGCGATCCTGACCGCCTATGGCATGGGCGCCGGTTCGGTGATGACGTTCGAGCGCATGTTCGTCGCCGATTCGCTGGCCGCGGTGCTGAAGCTCGCGATCTATCTCGTGACCTTCTTCGTGTTTGCGTACTCGCGCGCGTACCTGAGCGAGCGCGGGATGTTCCGCGGCGAGTATTTCGTGCTCGGTCTGCTCGGACTGGTCGGCATGATGGTGATGGTGTCGGCGAGCCATTTCCTGTCGCTGTATCTCGGGCTGGAGCTGCTATCGCTGTCACTGTACGCGATGATCGCGTTCCAGCGCGATTCGGTGCCGGCGACCGAGGCGGCAATGAAATACTTTGTGCTCGGCGCGATCGCCTCCGGCATGTTGCTCTACGGCATGTCGATGCTCTACGGCGCCACCGGCACGCTCGAGATTGCGCGCCTGCGCCACGAGCTGATCGATCTCAACCCGAACAGCATGGTGCTGATATTCGGGCTGGTGTTTGTCGTCGTCGGCCTCGCGTTCAAGCTCGGGGCGGTGCCGTTCCACATGTGGGTGCCGGACGTGTATCACGGCGCACCGACGGCGGTCACACTGTACGTGGGCACCGCGCCCAAAATTGCGGGCGCCGCGCTGGTCATCCGGTTGCTGATATCCGGGCTCGAACCGCTGGCCGCGTCGTGGACCGACATGCTGACGATCCTCGCGATTCTCTCCATGGGCGTGGGCAACGTCATCGCGATCGCGCAGGAAAACCTGAAGCGCATGCTCGCTTATTCGTCGATCTCGCATATGGGTTTCTTTCTGCTCGGTATCCTGAGCGCGACACCGAACGGTTACGGCTCGGCGGTGTTTTACGTATTGGTGTATGCCGTGATGAGCCTCGGGGCGTTCGGCATGATCGTGCTGCTGTCGCGCGCCGGTTTCGAAGCCGAGAAGCTCACGGATTTTCGCGGGCTCAATCAGCGTAACCCCTGGTACGCGTTCCTGATGATGTTGCTGATGTTCTCGATGGCCGGCGTGCCACCGACGGCGGGTTTCTATGCAAAATTGCTGGTGATCCAGTCTGTGATCGGCGCCGGCAAACTGTGGCTGGCGGTGGTCGCGGTGCTGTTGGCCGTCATCGGCGCTTACTATTACCTGCGCGTGGTCAAGCTCATGTATTTCGACGACGCCGAAGACAACGATCCGATCACCGCACGCCCGGGCATGCGCTGGATGCTCGCCATGAATGCACTTGCCTTGCTCGCAATTATTCCGTGGGTCGGTATGCTGATCGAACTTTGCCGGCAGGTTATTCGCGAAATGGCCTGATCCGGGGCTGGCCATTTACGCGGACGTGACTAGACTAGATGAGGGTGTCTGGGTACCCGGCCGCCGCGGTGGGGCAGGGGCAATCGCAACGGGGTATCGCGCAGGAGATAAAATATGACCGTTCAAATGAAAGAAAAGCGGAAGTTCAATTTCCTTACGCTGGGCTTACTGCTGGTCGTCATCGTTCTGGGCGCATTGATTTATTTCAACGTGCTGTAATCGCGGCATGCTGAACAGAAAAGGCCCCCGTCGGGGCCTTTTTCTTTTTGGGTGTCGACCATCCCATTCCCGATCGTTGTTCTCGTAATCGTATTCCGATCTCGCTGTGCCGCCAGCAGGCCCAGACGGCTTTTTGGAAATGCCCAAAAAAGCTGATCTTTTGTTGAATTAGCCGGGCATCGCCGGTACACTTCGCGCCCTTATTGCGGGGTGGAGCAGTCTGGCAGCTCGTCGGGCTCATAACCCGAAGGTCGTAGGTTCAAATCCTACCCCCGCTACCAAATTCGAAGGCCGGCCTGTCCGGCCTTTTCTTTTTCCGGCTTCGAAAAACTAAAGTCAGGATCTGCACCGAACGAGTGCGGTCCGATCGTCCTGTATTTCTAGAACAATTCTGGCGGTTATTCTCTCTTACAATCTCGCGTAAGTAAGAGTAGGGTGACGAACGCATGCTGCCGCGTCAAAACGGAATGCGGCAGCGAAGCACAAGGAAGAAGGGCGAATGAATCAAGTGTTGCGTGACTCCGCCGCCTCGGTGCGGACGGTAGATGATTTCAAGAAGTGGACTGCGAGTTGCATCCGGCCGTTGCTTCCCCATGGTTCGCTGCTTTCCGGTCTCGGTCATCTGCACGCCGGCGGCGTCGGCCTCGACTATATCGTCATGGTCGACTATCCCGTCGGGCATATCGAGGCGATTCGCAATCGCGCCGGTGCGATCGATACTCCCGTCCTGCGCCGCTGGCTCACCAAGCAGGCACCGGTATTGTTCGATGGCGATGATCCGTGGGAGGAAACACCGCAAGTCTGGCTCGACAGTTTTCGTCAATTCCAGCTGCGCAATGTTGTTGCCCATGGCGTGCTGGACAAGGAACGCTGTATCGGCACGTATCACAGCTTCTACCAGATTCCCGGCACCCCGGATAAGGGTTATATGGATGCGGTGCAGACGCTGACGCCGATGCTGCACGAAGTTTTTTGTCGCGTGATCGAGAACTACCGCAGCACCGGCCATTCCGATGCCACGCTCGGCGCTCTCACCGAACGTGAGCGCGACCTGCTGCAGTGGATCGGTCTCGGCAAGACCAACACCGAGATCGCCAGGCTGGCAAACCTGAGCGAAAGCACCGTAAAGCATCACGTGACGCGCATCTTCGACAAGCTCGGCATGGCGAACCGCGCGCAACTGGTGCGTTACCTCGCCGAACACGAAATCCGCCAGACACTGGGCCCCGGTACAACGCTTTTGTAGTAAATCGTCGTTTCCCGTCTTACCTCCGTGCGCAGCAAAAATCGGCACTAAAGTGCCATTTACACGTTGATCCCCGATTGCTAATTTCACCGCGCCATCGACGCCGTCTCACGGCGCCGATCGGCAAGGGGAAATTGAAGACTTGATGCAAGGGTGGGGGGAGTTACTGCGCGCGGGCCTTGCATGGGACCGCGCGCAGCGTGATAGGGAAGTTGTCGTGAAAGCAGTCAACCCGTTATCCGGCTTCGGAAGCAACCGGGTAACGGGTCCTTCGCCCCCGCATCGCCAATGTCTTCGCTCGATGAAATTCGAAAGGAGAGTTGCAGATGGAACAACCGCTGTTTGCCGCCGCTGGAGATACCCTGAACGAAGCCCCGGAGGGTTCGGCCATTCTGCGCATCCGCGCCGAACTGATGCTGGAGCTGGGGCGGCTGGTCCGCGTCAGTGGCCTATCGGAGCTCGAAATGGCCAGAATTCTGGGCGTCTCGAAACCGCGCCTGCAGGATTTGTTGCGCGGCGAGATTGAACGCTTCAGTGTCGATGAGCTGGTGAAAATGCTGAGCAGAATCTGATGTTGCTCGATGCCGGCAACCACCCAATTTCATTTATGCCAGTTCGGCTGATTTCCGCACGCGCCAGAACCATACTCAAAAAGCCAGCGCTGCAGGCGCTGGTAATCCTGGAGATATCGTTAATTCTCCTGACCCCGTTATCGTGTTGGTGACGAACGGTTGGACGTTTGCGAGCCAGCTTTGATTCTCACCCTTTGAATCAGCTCGTTAGCGACGCATCTTCATCCCCGCTCAAGTCAGAAGTTCTTTGCTTATTTTTTCTGTTGAGGTAGGGTGAGCGCGCTCTAGACGAAAGGATTTCGCGCAAGTGGAGCGGGAGACCGATCGAGCATGGAATGCCGATCGATAATCGTCGGAACGACACGGGGTAGCTGTAAAGGGGGTTTTTATTTCTCCGCACGCCGCAAATCCACCGCAAGGCCTGGATACTGGCCTTGCCTGCCTGGCATTATTCCTGCACTTATTTGGCCTCGTCGCTGAACATAGGCGGACCTTGTGCTGGCTATTTGGCAGCCCGTCAGCGCGTGATCGCGTTCAGTGTTTCTATTCAACATGCGTTTGCATCCCGGGGGGTTGAGAAAAATGAAGCCACACAACCAAGAGAACATATTCAAAATCGGTAGTGTTGCTTTCTTTTGCAAACTCGGCCTTTTTCGACATTCCGCAGCGCATGCTAGTGCGGTAATGCTAATAGCCTTCAGCAGTTTTGTTTCGTTCCCCGCGCATGCGGACCATCCTCCCTATTTTGAATGGAACTGCACTTTTGGTTGGGAAGGTGCCGGCGGTTACGGAGAAACTTTAATTGGCGAGACGGTATCTAGCGAGGGAGTTTGTGTGGGGACGATCTTGGAAGCAATCAAGAATCTCCCAAACCGTTTTTCACCCCCAATTCCGTTCAAACTTAATTATGTTCGAAAGGTGGGCGTTGAGGGTCCAGGCTGCTTTATTGCTGGAGAAACTATGATATGCGGTACTCAATACTTTTGGGACGCGCTGCCACCCCCGGAGTCGATCGTACGCTTTGCTGCCGGTGGGGCAATTCTCTATCGTCCCGTCTCGGCTCCGGAGCCCGACAAAAGACCTTGTCCCACCGAAAGCTCTCCCGACAAAGATGGTTCTCCCGATCCGGGAAGCTCTTCGGCCCGCGGCAATCCTTGTGATGCTGCTACCGGTAATAAATTCCAGACCGAATCAGACGAGACAAGTGCGACCGGTGGCATCCCGATCCTGCGCACCTACAATAGTCGGCTCGGTGGTGATGTCGGCTTCGGTTTCGGTTGGACCTCCTCGATTCAAGATACCAGACTTGCGGTATACAAAACTAAGACAGGCACCACCACAGCGGAGGTGATTGCAGCCAACGGCCACGGAGAAACATTCACGTGCAACGGTAGTACTTGTCAGGGCGATGCCGATACCCATCTCACGCTCACGCAGGACAGCAGCGGCTATACACTTACGTTCAATCAAGTAGGGTCAGTCAAGCGCTACGACGTTTCGGGTCTACTGCTGTACCAGACCGACCGTTCGGGTAGAACAATCAGTTACGCTTACGATTCGCTTGCGCGCGTGACCGGCATTACGGGACCTTTTGGTCATAGCATCTCTGTTGGTTATGGCGCCGATAACCACGTTTCCAATATTACGGATTCTGCGGGTCAAATCATCACTTATCGCTACGACTCGAACCGCAATTTGATCGGGGTGAGCTACCCCGACGGTTCGGGAAAGATCTATTACTACGAGAACGTCGCTTTCCCGCATCATTTAACCGGCATCGCCTATGTCGATAGCAACGGTGTGACCATGCGTTACGGCACCTACGCCTACGACAATACTGGCAAAGCCATTCTCACCGAGCATACGGGCGGAATGGGACGCTTCGGGTTCAATTACAACTCGGATACACAGACGACCGTCACCGATGCCGCCAACAATGCGGAGGTGATGACCTTCCAGTCAAACCTCGGTGTAAAACAACTCGTCTCGCGAATCAATCAGGCCGATGGCAAATCGCTAAACCAAGTTTTCGATATACAGAATAACCTGGTTTGCAAAAAGGATGACGAAGGCAAGGTCACTACCTATACCTACAACGCCACCAACCAGAAGCTCTCGATGACAGAAGGGCTCTCGGGAAGCTGTGCCTCGTCCCAGACGACGAATGCCACGCGCACAACGACGTATCAGTACGCATCGACCACCCTCGATCTACCGACACGCATTAGCTCACCGAGCGTGGCCCCGGGACAAACCAAATCCACGACCATGCAGTATTCGGATGCCGCCCATCCGAACCTGCCAACCCGGGTTACGCAAAGTGGCTACACACCGAGCGGAAGTGCAGTCTCGCGTGTAATGAACTTGACCTACGACTCAACTACCGGACAGGTAGCCTCCATCACGGGTCCGCGTACCGATGTCTCGCAGGCCACGACCATGACTTACAACACCTGTATGAGCGGCGGCGGCTGTGGTCAGCTTCAGCGCATCACCAATGCGTTGGGCCACGTTACAACCTTTGATAGTTACGATCCCAACGGACGGTTGCTCCAGAAAACCGATCCCAACGGTCTCCAAACCGTTTATGCATACGACGCGCGGGGCAGGGTAGCGTCCATTACGCAAAATCCGCCTGTCGGCGAGGCCCGTTTCACCACCTATACCTACGATGCAGCAGGTAAGGTGCTCTTTGCCGCATTTCCTGACGGCAGACAACTTGCTTATACCTACGACGCAGCCAAGATGCTGCGCCAGGTCACCGACAACCTCGGCAACCAGGTCCGCTACAACTACGACCTCAAAGGCAATCGCACGCAGGAATACACCTACGACCCGAGTGGCACGCTGGTGCGCCAGATCGACTACGCCTTCGATCTTAGAAACTATGTCTCACAGATCAACGCCGCCGGTTCCCTGAGCCAACAGATTCACGATGCCATCGGTAACCTCACAAGCCAAATCGATCCCAAGAACAATCCACCCAGCGCGAACAGTTACGATGCGTTAAACCGGTTGATCCAGAGCATCAACGGTCTGGGAGGGGTGACCACCTACGCCTACGACCCCAACGGCAGACCGACGCAAGTATCGGCCCCCAATGGCGCCACCACGCGCTATGTCTACGACGATCTCGGCAATCTGCTGCAAGAAATCAGCGCGGATAGAGGAACAACCACTTACACCTATGACGCTGCCGGCAATGTCGCAAGCCAGACGGATGCCCGTGGTGTCACTGCCGCGTACACGTATGACGCCTTAAATCGGGTAACGAGTATCCGTTATGGAACCGGCGGCTTAAGCGGCCTTCTAGCCGGCCTCTTCGGCCCCTCGCCCGACGATGTCACGTTCAGCTACGACCAAGGCAGCACGACGCCGACCACGACGGTTTGCAGTTTCGGTATTGGGCGCTTGTGCAAGGTCACCGATGCCTCGGGCATGAGTCAGTATGCCTACGATGCCTTTGGCAATATCGCTGCCGAAGTCCACGCCATCCTCAACATCGCGTACACCACTGCGTACACGTATGACGCCGCCGACCGGTTGCTGAGTATTACGTATCCCGACGGCCAGGTAGTGCGCTACGCGCGCGATGGCTTGGGGCGCATCGAGAGTGTGGTAGCAAATAACGGCATCACCTTGGCATCTACGCCGTTGTTCGCTCCTACTGTATTCGCCGCCCTTATTGGCGGTGGCGGTAGCGCCAATACCATCGTCAGCAACCGAACCTACCGCGCCGATGGCGTACTCACGAACCAAACCTTCGGCAACGGCCTGAACGAAATCCGCCAATACGACCTGCAAGGAAGACTGATCAATCAGTTTGTGGGCAGTGCCGATACGCGAGTTTATGGTTATGACGCCAACGGCAACCTCACCAATGCACAGAGCCTCCCCCAGATAGGCGCCTATACGTACGATGCAATCGATCGGTTGATCCGAGAGAGTTTGACCAACACCACCACCGACACCAACGCCTATACCTACGACCCCAACGGCAACCGGTCAAGCGACCTCAACAACAACGGCAAGACCCGGCCCTATACCTACACGGCCGGTACTAACCGTCTGACCAGGATGGGTGCACAAACCGTGACCCTCGATGCCATGGGCAATACCGTCAGCGATCGCGGTGGCAGCCGCACGTTTACCTACAACAACGCCGGACAGCTGGCGCAGGTCGTCATCGGTGGCGTGATCAAAGGCGACTACGTTTACAACTACCGTGGCCAACGGGTGATCAAGGCCAAGAACAATCAAACCTTCGTCTATCATTACGATATCCATGGCAATCTCATCGCCGAAACCAAACTGGATGGCTCGCTTCTCCGCGACTATATCTGGGCCGACAATGAACCCATCGCCCAGATCCAGTACCACGGAAAGAAGCCCGCCAAGATCACGTATTTGCACACCGATCACCTGGGTGCTCCCAGACTTGGCACCGATGCCACCCAAGCCGTTCAATGGCGTTGGGAGAGCGAAGCCTTTGGGACCGGACGACCGGAGGTGGATCCGGATGCGGATGGGGTCAATACGCAGGTGCGTCTACGACTGCCCGGCCAATACGCAGACGGGGAGTCGGGGCTCTATTATAACTGGCATAGATACTATGACCCGAAGACAGGCAGATACCTACAACCGGACAGACTCAGCATTAGAAATCATGTTCAGCGCGCGTTTGCCAGATACCGCTCTGGAACGCAGGCTGGATTTGCGAATCAGCCGCCTCTCGAACTGAACCCGTTTGTTTATGTGGCGAACAATCCGCTTCGTTGGACCGATCCAACAGGCGAAATAATAAATTGGCCAAAGCCAGCCTTAGATGCGGCTAAAGCGTTTTGTTTAGCAGTTGGCCTCTGTCAAGGACCGAACATCGATCCAGCAGGACCATCGGAAGGCGATCGGCCGCCAGACCCAAATCCACCAGCAGTTCAAACAACCGACCAACCTCTCGACTCGAAAGGAGGAGGCAAAAAAAATGGCGGGAATGACGATCCGCCGAGTAGCGGAAACGACTCGCAATGCCGGTCTGTTCCGAATAATTTGCCAAATAACTGGTGGATTCCGCTTATTCCATTTCTCATACCAGTGTTCGCGCCGTAGTGCAGATTTAGGAGAATTTTTCGATGTCGCTTGAAAAAGGAAAAACGAGCCAGGACCAGAGTCCAGAGGAAAAGGACACCTATTTCTCGCAAGCGCGCCAGTTGGCGGATATGCAGAAAACCGATCCAGTCCGCGCCTTCGGCGAAATACAAACGCTTGCGGAAAAGGGGTCCGTAAACGGTATGCTGATGTTGGGATCGGCCTACCAGATCGGAATGGGCACGCCTGTAAACCTGAAGCAGGCGGAGACGTGGTTCCGCCGTGCTTATGAAAAAGGCTCGGTGCTAGGCACTTGGAATCTCGGAAACTTTTATCTAGGGCAAAAGAAGTATTCAGAAGCTTACAAAGCTTTTGCGGCAGGTGCAGCAATGGGCCACATGCCATCTGCAGACTACATGCATCAGCTAAACGATAAGGAAAATTGGGAGTACTGGGAAAAAGAACCAGACTTGAAGCAACTTTGGATAGTTCAGGAGATGCGAAAGACCGATCCCGCCCGCGCAATCGAAGGGCTGCGGGCACTTGCAGAGAAGGGATCGTCACGAAGCATGCTTCATTTAGGATGGTCCTATCAAAAGGGAATCGGCGTACCAGCAGATATGGCTCAGGCGGAGAAATGGTTCCGTCTTGCTTACGAAAAAGGTCCAGCGAAAATTAAGAAGGAAGCGGCCTATTTCCTTGGCTGGATTTATTTTCTGCGCAACGATTACGCCAAGGCGCATGAATTGTTCTCTGCCGGGGCAGCTATGGATTACCCACCAGCCATTTACCGGTTGGCCCGAATGTATCGAGACGGGTTGGGCGTTGAGAAGCAGCCTGATAAGGCGCGTCAACTGTTTGAGAAGGCATCTGCATTAGGCAATTTATTCGCGAAGCGAGGCCTTGCGTTGCAACTCCTGTCCGGTCATTTTGGTTTTATGAATATCCTCAGAGGACTTGGCCTGCTCCTACGCAGCTCGAAGCAGATTTTTCTTGTAGCAGGGAAAAATCCCTCAAGCGAACAACTACGGCGATGACCGGCGCCAAATACTGTTACCGGAGTTGACCGCCGTGCGCGTTCCTTGTGATTACGGCAATAGAAGTAATAGGGCCAGACAACAGCACTCGGTGGTGGAAATTAGTTCGCGGCGGTAGGGGCGGTATGGTTACCCCCGTGGTTCTCCTGCCGGTCTTCTTTGCGGCGATAGTAATCGGAATATTTTGGATTAAGCGCCGTTTTTTCTCTTCGCGGAAAAAACAGAAGCATCTTCGAGATGATTCGAAGTCCTAAGGGGAACCAAAACATGAGCCGAATTCGCATCTTTCAAGTCCTGGTGGTCGCTGCCGGGGTGTGTTACATCGTGTGGTTCTTCTTGCCCTACGTGGCAAGTGGTCTCGACCAGCGGATAGAAAACTATTCTGGATATGGGGCTATGTTGCCGATACAGCATCCACTTTACTGTTATACGTGGTTTGTTCTGTTTATTGTTGCTTCACTCGGGTTGCTATTTTTTCAGAGTTGGGCAAAGCATCTTTATCTTGCTCTTGCCTTGCTGGTCTGTGTCTTGGCACCCTTTAGTGGTTACATTATTCAGCCGGGATTCGACACCATGTTCGCGAATGCCAACCTGCTCTTGAGCGGGGCTGTGTTGGCGGTCGCATATTTGTCTCCACTAGCAGATAGTTTCAAAACGGCACAAAAAAAGAAGAAACGCGGAAATAAACTCGCGTTCGACAAATAACAAAAAATTATCCGATGCAGAAACAATCTACGACGGTTCAGCATATGAAGGATTGGGCGCCCGGCGCTTACAAATTACGCATGGGTAACTTCTTATTGGAGGGGAATCTTAAGCTTCACGATTGGTAAACGAGGTGTTCGCCGATTCAGGGTCGGTACACCACGCAAGTGCCGTTGCCGGGCCGGAACCGCTTTGATTCAACGCGACCAGCGTCGCGCCGCTTTCTTATAATTCTCAGCCTAATGCCGGAATCCAGTACCGATACCGCTTGTGGTAGGCTTGCGGGCGACCGGAAAGCGCCGCATGCGAATCCCCCTCACTGAACTGCTTACTCCCGACACTGTCCTGATTGCGGCCGGGCAGCGGCTTTGCCGGCATCTGTCGCAGCGTTATGCCCACGAGTGCCGCGCGCGCGGTCTTGAGGTTTGGGAGACGCCGTCGATTCTTACTTTAAATGCGTGGTTCAGCCGCCTGTGGGAAGTGGCGGTGGATGCGCGCGCGGATGACCGGTTGCTGCTCTCGGGTGCGCAGGACTCGGCGTTGTGGGAGCGGGTGATTGCGGGGTCGGATCGCGGCATGCAGTTGCTTTCCGCCACCGCCACCGCGGCGTTGGCGCACGAGGCGTGGACGCTGATGCATGCGTGGGACTTGCCGGCATCGGAATTGCGCAAGGCCGGACATGAGGATGTGCAGGCGTTTACGGCGTGGGCGGGGGAGTTCGACGAATTTTGTCGCACGAATCGTTGGCTCGATAGCGCGTGCTTGCCGGATGTATTGGCGGAACTGATTGCGAGCAAACGCATACCGGTGCCGTCGCGCTTGATCGTCGCCGGGTTCGATGAATTGACGCCGCAGCAGATGCGCTTGCTGGACAGTTTGCGCGCGACGGGTTGTGACGTTGGTTATTTCGGTGACGATCCCCTCACCCCAGCCCTCTCTCGCGTGCGGGAGAGGGGGCCCCATAGTGTGCTGCGGTTTGGTTTCGCGTCGGCGGAAGAAGAGATCATCGCCGCTGCGCAATGGGCGCGAGCGCGGCTCGAGGCCGATCCGGCGGTGCAACTCGGTGTGATGGCACCGGATCTGTCCGCGCAGAATCGCGTGATCCGGCGCGTGTTTGACGACGTGCTGTTGCCGGAATCGGTGTTACCGGGGCGCGAGGAGATGACGCGTCCTTATAACGTCTCGCTGGGCGAGCCGTTGGCGGCGCAGCCGCTGGTTGTCACTGCGCTGGCGATTCTTGAATTCGCGCAGGGCAGTTTGCCGTTGGTGCGCTTGAGCGAACTGTTACGTTCCCCATATCTTTCCGGCGGCGAAGCCGAGATGACGTGCCGCGCGCTGCTCGATCTGGACCTGCGTCGTGGGGGCGAGGTTCGCATTCGGCTCTCGACACTGGCGCGCGCGCTCGAATATGCGCAGGACAAACCGCAGTCCGCGCCGATTCTGGCCGAACGGCTTAAGCGTTTTCGCGAGACCAGTCCGGCTATTCGAAAGGCCCAGCCACCTTCGCGCTGGCTCGCGATTATCGCGCAGTTGCTCGCGAGTTTCGGCTGGCCCGGTGACCGGGTTCGTTCCAGTGTCGAACATCAGGCGATCGAGGCCTGGCGCGAACTATTGAGCGAGTTCGGCGCACTCGATCCGGTGCTGCCGACGCTGCGCTATGCCGAGGTGTTGTCGCGCCTGCGCCGACTCGCGCACGAGAAGCTATTCCAGCGCGAAACGCCGGAAGCCCCGGTGCAGATACTCGGTGTGCTCGAGGCCTCCGGCCTTGAGTTCGATGCGCTGTGGGTGATGGGGCTGCATGACGAAGTGTGGCCGGCGTCGCCGCGGCCGAATCCGTTTTTGCCGGTGGCGCTGCAACGCGCACGCGGGTTGCCGCATGCGTCCGCCGAACGTGAGCTGGATTTTTGCGCACGCCTCACGCAGCGGTTACTGACGAGCGCCCCAGAAGTGGTGTTCAGCTATCCGTTGCGTGAGGAAGATCGCGATCTGCGATCGAGCCCATTGATCGGTGCTGTGCCCGAAGTGAAAAGGGGCGACTCGGTGTCGGCACCGCTTTACCGCGCGGTGATTCACCAGACGTCGCTGCGCGAAACGATCACCGACGAGCGCGCCCCTGCGGTGGAACCTGGCGCGATTGCGATCGGCGGGACGGGTTTGTTTCGTGCGCAGTCGGCATGTCCTTTCCGGGGCTACGCTGAGTTTCGTCTCGGTGCGCGCGAGTTTCCAGAACCGGAGCCGGGGCTGAGTGCCGCCGATCGCGGCACGTTGGTGCATGATTTACTCTCGCGCATCTGGCAGGAACTGGCCTCGCATGCCGGGCTGATCGCGATTGGCACGGAGGCATTGGCGTTGCGCGTGACGACGCTGGCGGGTGAGGAAGTGGAGAAACTCCAACGCCGCCGCCCGGAGACGGTGACCGAGCGCGTCGCGCAACTCGAACGCGAGCGTCTTGCGACGCTGGTGCTCGAATGGCTCGAGCTGGAAAAGCTGCGCGCGCCGTTCACGGTGCGACGGGAGGAGGGCAAGATCCAGCTTTCGGTCGCCGGGTTGATGACACCGGCACGCATGGACCGCGTCGACGAGTTGTCCGATGGCACGCTCGCGGTCATCGATTACAAAACCGGCGACGCGCGCGAGAAAGACTGGTTCGGCGAACGGCCGGTCGAACCGCAGGTTCCTTTGTACGCACTCTACGGCGTGCCACCGGAGAGTGTGTCGGCGCTGTTCTATGGGCGGGTGTGTCCCGGCGAAACAAAATTTCTCGGCGTCGCGCGCGCGGACGGCGTGGTGCCGGGCATCCCGGCGTACAGCGACACAAAAATCGCAACCCAGCACGGTCCGTGGGAAGAACTGTTCAGCAAGTGGGATGCCACCTTGATCGCGCTGGCCGGGGAACATCGTTCCGGTCAGGCGCGCGTGAGTCCGCGCGATCGACTCGCGTGCGAGCGCTGTCACCTGCACGCGTTGTGTCGCGTGCATGAGCGCCGCGCACGCCTGGCGGATGTTGATACCGAAGAGGGGTCGCTTGAATAGTCACAATTCCCTCACCCCAACCCTCTCCCGCTTGCGGGAGAGGGGGTTGACGCGTGCGCGGCGGCGGGCGAGAGGTAGATTCTTGCTGAGCGGCTGTTCATATGGATATTGAATTCACAATCCCAGACGAGGTCGCGCGCCGTCAGGCGCTCGATCCGGCGCGCTCGTTCATCGTGCAGGCGCCGGCCGGTGCGGGTAAGACGGAACTGCTGACGCAACGTTATCTGGTGTTGCTGGCGACGGTGGATCGGCCGGAGGAAATTCTTGCGATCACCTTTACCAAGAAGGCCGCGGCCGAGATGCGCGCCCGGGTGCTCGATGCGCTCACGCGCGCAGGCGATGACGCGCCACCGGAAAAAACCCATCAGCGGCGTACCTGGGAACTGGCGCGGCGCGCCCGCGAGCGCGATCTGGCGCGCGGCTGGCGCGTCGAAGAAAATCCCGGCCGTCTCGGCATTCAGACAATTGACTCGTTTTGTCTCGGCCTGACACGGCAGATGCCGCTGCTCGCGCGTTTCGGCGCGCCGCCGGCGATTGTCGACGATGCCGAGGAGCTTTATCGCGACGCGGCGCGCGCGACGCTGGCGTTATTGGATGAAGCAGGGCCCCGTGCCGTCGCCGTTGAAAAGTTGTTGCGCCATCTCGACAACAATTTCCGTCGTACCGCGGAGATGCTGGCCGATATGCTAAAGCGGCGCGATCAGTGGTTGCGGCGCGTCGGCGATCGCGACCGTTTGCGGCGCGACGCGCTGGAAGCAGCGCTGGCCAATGTCATTAACGATGCGCTCGTCGCGCTGAAGCGCGTGCTGCCGCAGGAGTTGGCGGGCGAGATCGCGTATCAGGCGCGCATCGCGGCGGAGAACTTGCATGCGGCGAAGGCGGAGTCGCCAATCCGCGCGTGTCTCGATCTCAAGTCGGTGCCGGGTTTCGGATCCGAACAGCTGTCGGTTTGGGACGGTATCGCTACTCTGTTGTTAACGGAGGAAGGTAAATGGCGCCGCAGCATCACCAAGAAACACGGCTTCGCGGCCAAATCCGACGGCAGGAATCTGGCTGAAAAGACCGCGAACGACGATGCCAAGAACCGGCTGCTGGCGTTGATTGAAAAGCTTTCCGCCTATCCCGAATTCAACCGGCGGCTGCACGAACTGCGATTGCTGCCGCCCGCGCGCTACGACGACGCCCAGTGGGAAGTATTGCAGGCGCTGGTGGAAGTGCTGCCGCTGGCCGCGGCGCAGCTAAGACTCGTATTCGCCGAGCGCGGTGGCGTGGATTTTACCGAGGTATCACAGGGTGCGCTGTGGGCACTGGGCGAGCCGGACGCGCCGACGGATTTGTTGCTGGCGCTCGACTATCGCCTGCGGCACGTGCTGGTCGATGAGTTTCAGGATACTTCGGTCAGCCAGTTTGAATTGCTGGAGCGTCTGACTGCCGGCTGGATGCCGGGCGATGGCCGCACGCTGTTTCTCGTCGGCGATCCGATGCAATCTATATATAGGTTCCGTGAAGCCGAGGTCGGTTTGTACCTGCGCGCGACGCACGATGGCATCGGCTCGGTTGCGCTGACCAAACTTACGCTGTCGGCGAACTTCCGTTCGCAGGCGGGCATCGTCGAATGGGTCAACAACGCGTTTGAGAAAGTATTTCCTGCCCTCGAAGACATTGCCGCCGGCGCGGTGCGGTATGCGCCGTGCGAGGCAGTGAATCCGGCGCTGGCGGGTGCGGCGGTGATGGTGCATCCATTGCTCGGAAACGATTCCGCCGTGGAGGCCGAGAAAGTGGTGTCGCTGGTGCGCGCGGCGCAGACCGACCCCGCCGCGAATACCGCGATTCTCGTGCGCAACCGCGGGCATCTGGCCGCCATTGTGCCGCAGCTCAAGCGCGCCGGGTTTCAGTTCCAGGCAATCGAGATTGAACGCCTCGCGGAACGTCAGATTGTGCAGGATCTACTGGCGCTGACGCGTGCCTTGCTGCATCCGGCGGATCGCACTGCGTGGCTTGCGGTATTGCGCGCGCCGTGGTGTGGGCTGACGTTGAACGATCTGCACGTACTCGCGGGTGACGATCAAGGCGCCGCGCTGTGGGATCTGATGCAAGACAATGCGCGCGTGCAACAGCTGTCGCCCGACGGGCAGCGGCGTTTAGCTGCAGTGAGTGCGGTGTTGGCGAACGCGATCGCGAATCGCGGTCGTTGCGGATTGCGCCGGCATGTCGAAGGCAGCTGGATCGCTCTTGGCGGTCCCGCGTGTGTCAGCGACGAGACCGATCTCGCCGACGCGGAAGTCTATTTTCAGTTGCTGGACGAGCTCGACGACGGCTCGATCGATCTCGCGCAGGTCGCGGAACAGGCATGCAAGCTGTTCGCCGCCGCCGATGTCGAAGCCGACGACCGCTTGCAGATCATGACGATCCACAAGGCCAAGGGCCTGGAGTTCGATACCGTCATCGTGCCCGGCCTCGGGCGCAAGCCGCGCAACGAAACGGCGCGCCTGCTTGCGTGGACCGAACGCGCTCGCGGTCACAGCGAACCGGACTTGTTGCTCGCGCCGATCCATGCGACCGGATCAGACGGCGATATCATTTCCCGTTACTTGCGCAATCTCGATCAGCTGCGCGCGCGCAATGAAGACATGCGGCTGTTGTATGTCGCCGCGACGCGCGCCAAAAAACGCCTGCACTTGCTTGGGCACACCAATGTCGGTGGCGACCCGCAGCAGCCTGAACTGAAAGAACCGGTGACCGGATCGTTGCTGAAAGCATTGTGGCCCGCGGTCGAGCCGGTATATCTCACAGCGCTTCAAGCCGCGCCGATACCGGCGTTCTCCGGCTTGCCGGCGTTACCGGACTGGAATTCGGTGCAAGATCTCACGCGCCTGGGTCCCGGATGGAAACTGCCACCGCCGCCCGCGGCGCTGGCGATCGACCTGGTTGCGCCAGCGACGACGTCGGCCACCGCGCTTGAATTCGAATGGGTTGGTGAAACCGCGCGACATATTGGTACGGTGGTGCATCGCTGGTTATTGCGCATCGGCAGCGCGGACCGGGCAGACTGGAACGCCGCGCATATCGCGGCGCAGGAACCAGCGTTTCGATTAGCGCTGGCGCATCTCGGCGTCGCCGAGCAGGAACTGGATGTCGCGGTCGGCCGCGTACGCAGCGCACTGACGAACGTGCTCGAAGACAAACGCGCGCATTGGCTGCTCGATAAGCATCCAGACGCGCGCTCTGAGTATGCGCTGACCGGCGTGCTCGACGGACGCGTGGTAAATGTGGTGCTCGATCGCACGTTTGTCGATAATGACGGCGTGCGCTGGATCGTGGACTACAAGACCAGCGTGCATGAAGGCGGCGAGGTGGACGTTTTCCTCGACCGTGAAAGCACACGCTACACGGCCCAGCTCGAACGTTACGCGCGGCTGCTCGCGCGCAAGGAAACGCGCCCGGTCCGGCTCGGGCTGTACTTTCCGCTACTACGCGGCTGGCGCGAATGGGAATTCAGAGGGGATTGATGGTGGCAAGCGAGTTTACCGACAAGCTGGTAATCGCGATCTCCTCGCGGGCGCTGTTCGATCTCGAGGAAAGCCACCGCGTGTTCACCGAAGACGGTGTGGACGCCTATTCGCGCTATCAGATCGAGCACGAGAATGAACGGTTGCGCGAAGGTGTCGCGTTTTCGCTGGTGAAGAAATTGCTGGCGCTGAATAGCATGACGCCGGCGCGCGAGCGCGTGGAGGTGGTGCTGACATCGCGCAACAGCGCCGATACCGGCCTGCGGGTGTTCAACTCGATCCAGCATTTTGGAATCAATATCACGCGCGCAGTATTTTCCGGCGGCGAGAGCCCGTTCCGCTACGTGCAGACGCTGGGCACGAATCTGTTTCTGTCGGCCGATCCGCAAGATGTGCGCGCCGCCCTCGATGCCGGGTTCGCCGCCGCCACCATCGTTCCCGGGGCGGCCACCGCCAACGCCGATGAACAATTGCGGATCGCGTTCGATGGTGACGCGGTATTGTTCTCGGATGTCGCCGAGCGCGTGTATAAACGCGACGGTCTGGATGCGTTCAACCGGATTGAGCAGGGCGCCGCCGAAGAACCGTTGCCGGGCGGACCGTTCAAGGGATTCCTCGCCGCGCTGCATCGCATCCAGGCGGAATTCCCGCCGAAACAATCGCCCATCCGCACCGCGCTGGTGACCGCGCGCAGCGCGCCGGCGCATGAACGCGTGATCCGCACGCTGCGCGCGTGGAATATCCGCATCGACGAGGCGCTGTTTCTCGGCGGCATGGACAAGGGCGAATTTCTGAAGGCATTCCAGGCCGATATCTTCTTCGATGATCAGCGCCGCCACGTGACCTCCGCCGCCCAGCATGTCCTGAGTGGGCATGTGCCGTACGGGGTCGCGAACGAGCCGTAGGGAGCAAAAAAACCAAGAGAATCCCGAAAAAATGGGGGTTTCTGAGGTTGGTTTTAATGCCAAAATATTGGCGTTTACAAGCCAAATGCTTATAATGCGGCGCGGTTGTGGTAATTTGCGGGCCGGAAGTATCGATGTTGGCCCTGCTGTCGACAAGAATTTGCAGTCAAGAAAGTGGGCCACGTGCCCACTTTTGTTTTCTGGGGGACTTAAAAGCCAAGTCCCCGGTGTTTTCTGGGGTACGTATTTATGAGCGATGTCCGGGATCGGCTTCGGGAAATATTGCGGAGTGGCGTTGAGGCGCTGGGCTTCGAATTGGTGGAAGCCGAGCTGGTGGGCGGCGGTCACTCGCCGACGCTGCGGGTATATATAGATAGCCCGCAGGGGATCACGGTGCAGGACTGCGCCGATGTCAGCCGCCAGATATCCGCGATTCTCGATGTCGAGGATCCGATACCGGGGAGCTACGTGCTGGAGGTGTCATCGCCGGGGCTGGATCGACCGCTGGTGACGCCGGAAGATTTTCGCAAACGCCTGGGCGAGACAGTGAAGGTGAAGCTGCGCCGGCCGCTGGAATCTGGTCGACGCAACCTGAGCGGGCAGCTGCTCGAAGCGACGGCGACGGGTGTAGTCGTGGAAGTGGACAACGAGAAATTTGAACTGGCGTTCGATTTGATCGAACGCGCCAGACTGGTACCGAAGTTTTAAGGGGCTGTGAGGGCGTTATGATAGGACATGAAGTGTTGATGGTAGTTGAGGCGGTCTCGCGCGAAAAAGGCGTGGAGAAAGAAACCATCTTCCAGGCCATTGAGGCCGCACTCGCGACCGCGACCCGCAAGCGCCATAAAGGCGATATCGACGCGCGCGTGGCGATCCATCGCCAGACCGGCGACTACGACACCTTCCGTCGCTGGGAAGTCGTGGCCGATGACGTCGAGACGATTGAATTCCCGGATCGCCAGATCAAGCTGTCCGAGGCGCTCGCGAAAAATCCCGAGATTCAGGTCGGCGAGTTCATCGAAGAGCCGCTGGCGGCCGTGGACTTCGGCCGCATCGCCGCCCAGGCGGCGAAGCAGGTCATCATGCAGAAGGTGCGTGAGGCCGAGCGCGAGCTGATCGTCAACCTCTATAAGGATCGCATCGGCGAGATGGTCACCGGCGTCGTCAAGCGCCTCGAGCGCGGTGATGCGGTCGTCGATCTCGGCAATGCCGAGGCGCTGCTGTCCAAGAACACGATGATCCCGCGCGAAGGTCTGCGTCCGGGCGATCGTATCCGCGCGCTGCTGGAAGAAGTGAAGTCGGTACCGCGTGGCCCGCAGCTGTTCCTGTCGCGCATTGCGCCCAAGCTGCTGATCGAACTGTTCAAGCTCGAAGTGCCGGAAGCGGGCGAAGGGCTGATCAAGCTTCACGCCGCCGCGCGCGATCCGGGTTTGCGCGCCAAGATCGCGGTCAGTTCCAGCGATTCGCGAATCGACCCGATCGGTGCTTGCGTCGGCATGCGCGGTTCGCGCGTGCAAAGCGTCTCGAACGAGCTCGCCGGCGAGCGCGTCGACATTATCCAGTGGGCCGAAAACCCGGCCCAGTACGTCATCAGCTCGCTCGCGCCGGCAGAGGTGCTGTCGATTGTGATGGACGAAGAGACGCATTCGATGGATGTCATCGTCGACGAGAAGCAGCTGTCGCAGTCGATCGGGCGCGGCGGGCAGAACGTGCGTCTGGCCTCCGAGCTGACGGGCTGGGAACTGAACATCATGACCGAAGAGGCGGCGCAGGAAAAAGGCGCCTCCGAGGCTGAGAATGCGAAGAAGGTCTTCATGGATGCGCTGGATGTCGACGACAACGTCGCCACGGTGCTGGTGCAGGAAGGCTTCAGCAGTCTCGATGAAATTGCCTACGTGCCGAAGCAGGAACTGCTCGGTATCGAGGAGTTTGATGAAGAGTTGATCGACGAACTTCGCAACCGTGCACGTGACGTATTACTGACACGCGCCATCGCTCAAGAGGAAAAGCTGTCCATGGCTGAGCCGGAAAAAGATCTGTTGGAATTGCAGGGGATGGATGAACACACCGCAAGACTGCTGGCCTCGCGTGGCATCAAGACGCGTGAAGAGCTGGCCGAGCAAGCGGTCGATGACCTGCTGGAAATCGAAGGCATCACCGAAGAGCGCGCGAAAGAACTCATCATGACCGCGCGCGAGATCTGGTTCCAGCAGGAGCAAAAGTAAGCAACCCTGCCGATGGCCGAAATTACGATCAAGAGTTTTTCGCTGCAGATTGGCGTCCCGCCGGAGACGTTGGTGAAGCAGCTTGCGGCCGCCGGTATTGAAGGCAGATCCGTTGACGATGCGTTGACGGAAGAAGAGAAAGAGGCGCTGTTCCGCCATCTGCGGACCACGCACGGCACCACCGAAGAAAAGAAAAAGATCACGCTCAAGCGCAAGTCCACGAGCCAGGTCACGCAAAGCTCGCGCGCTGGCGGCACGCGCACGGTGCAGGTGGAGGTGCGCAAGAAGCGCACTTTCGTCAAACGGACCGACGTGGAGCAGGAAGCCGAGCCGTTGGCAGAGGCGGTGGTAGAAGAAATAACCCCGGTAGCGGAAGTGATCGTTGCTGCGCCAGAGCCGGTAGCGGTCGTGGCGCCGGTGGCGGCACCGGTGCTCAAGGCGCCTGAAAAAGAAGTCAAAAAGCCGCCGGCGCGGGAAGAGAAAAAACCCGGTCACCCCGGCCACAAGGACAAGCGCGACAAATTTGATCGCGAACGTTCCGAGTTGCATCTGGCCGCAGGCAAGAAGCTCAAACACAAACCCAGACACATGGGCAAGCGCCCGGTGGTGACCAGTGTTACCGGTCAGCACGGATTCGAGCGCCCGACGGCGCCGATAGTGCACGACGTCGTGCTGCCCGAGACCGTCACGGTCGCGGAGCTGGCGCAGAGAATGTCGGTCAAGGCGGCCGAAGTCATCAAGGTGCTGATGAAACTCGGCACTATGGTAACGATCAATCAGGTGCTCGATCGCGACACGGCGACGATTGTGGTCGAAGAGATGGGTCACACCGTGAAGGATGCGGCACCGGAAAGCCCCGAAGCGTTGCTGGCATCGGCCGCCGCGGCCTCCGAGATCCCGTCCGAACCGCGTCCGCCGGTCGTCACCGTGATGGGCCACGTCGATCACGGCAAGACGTCGTTACTCGATTACATCCGCAAGGCCAAAGTGGCCGCCGGCGAAGCCGGCGGTATCACGCAGCACATCGGCGCCTATCACGTGGAGACGCCGAAGGGCGTGGTTACCTTCCTCGATACGCCGGGCCACGAGGCGTTTACCGCCATGCGTGCGCGCGGCGCCAAGGCCACCGATATCGTTATTCTGGTGGTCGCGGCCGACGACGGCGTGATGCCACAGACGATCGAGGCCGTGCACCACGCACGCAATGCCAAGGTTCCGCTGGTGGTCGCCGTGAACAAAGTCGATAAGCCCGACGCGGACCCCGCGCGCGTGCGCCAGGAGTTGATCAAGCACGAAGTCGTCTCGGAAGAATTCGGCGGACAGGACGTGTTCGTCAACGTGTCGGCCAAGACCGGTGCGGGTATCGATCAGCTGCTAGAGGCGGTGCTGTTGCAGGCGGAAGTGCTGGAACTTACGGCACCGAAGACCGGACCGGCGACGGGTATCGTCGTCGAGGCGCGTCTGGATAAAGGCCGCGGGCCGGTGGCCACGGTGCTGGTGCAGCGCGGTCTGCTGCAGAAAGGCGATGTGATTCTTGTCGGGCGCGAGTATGGCCGCGTGCGCGCGATGATGGATGAGCGCGGTCATCCAGTGAAAGAGGCCGGTCCGTCGATTCCGGTCGAAGTGCAGGGCCTTTCCGGTGTGCCGAGCGCGGGTGATGAGGCCGCCGTGGTCGAAAGCGAACGCAAGGCGCGCGAGATCGCGCTTTATCGTCAGGGAAAGTTCAAGGATGTGCAGCTCGCCGCGCGGGCCGCAACCAAGCTGACCGACGTTTTCGAACAACTGCAGGTGAGCACCGATTCCAGGACGCTCAATCTTATTATCAAGGCCGACGTACAGGGCTCGATCGAGGCGCTCACCGTGGCGCTTGAGCGTCTCTCCACCGAAGAGGTCAAGGTCAAGGTCGTTCACAGCATGGTCGGCGGTATCACCGAGTCGGACGTGAATCTCGCGGTGGCATCGAACGCGGTGATGATCGGGTTCAACGTGCGTGCCGATGCGACCGCGCGCAAGCTGATCGAGTCGCATGGCGTGGACGTGCATTACTACAACGTCATTTACGACGCCGTGGACGAAGTCCGGGCGGCCATGACTGGCATGCTGAAACCGCAGTTCAAGGAGCAGCTCGTTGGCATGGCGCAGGTGCGCGAAGTCTTTCGTTCGCCGAAGATGGGCGCGGTCGCGGGCTGTCTGGTCACCGAAGGCTCGGTGCGACGCAATCGCCCGATCCGCGTGCTGCGTGACAACGTGGTGATCTATGAAGGTGAGCTCGAATCACTGCGCCGGTTCAAAGACGACGCCTCCGAGGTCAAGTCCGGCCTCGAGTGCGGTATTGCCGTCAAGGATTACGACGATGTCCAGGTCGGCGACCAGATCGAGGTCTACGAAAAGGTCGAAGTCGCGCGGACGTTGTAAGCTGACCGGGCCGTGCGAGCGGTCCGGCATTATCCCTTCTAGCGTGGTATCAAGACTATCTGTGGTTCCGTACTGCTATGCATAAAGTCACCAATCGGCCCCAACGTGTCGCAGAGCTTCTCCGGCGTGAGTTGGCGATGCTGATTCCGCAGACGGTGCGAGACCCGCACGTCTCGGCGATCACGCTCACGCACGCGAAGGTCACGCCGGATCTCAAATCGGCGCGCATCTATTTCACCTTGCTCGGCGATGCCACCAAGGCCAAGGAGACCGAGCGCGCGCTCAATCACGCCGCCGGCTTCCTGCGCCACGAATTGCGCGATGCGGTGATATTGCGCGCGATCCCGCAGCTGCGGTTCCAGTATGACGAATCGGTTGCGCGCGGCGCCCACGTATCGAGCCTGATCGACCGGGCGATTGCGGAAGACCGCTCGAAAGACAAAGACGAAAGCTAATTCTATTCACCGCAAAGGCGGTGAATAGAACTTTTAAGGATTTTCTTGAAACGAAACCGAAATTGCCTCGATGTCCACGGCGTGTTGTTACTCGACAAGCCCGTCGGCTTGACGTCGAACGACGCATTGCAGGCAGCCAAACGACTGCTGAATGCCTGTAAGGCCGGACATACCGGCAGTCTCGATCCGATCGCGACCGGGCTGTTGCCGCTGTGTTTTGGCGATGCGACGCGACTGTCGCAGTTCCTGCTCGATTCCGACAAACGCTATTGGACCGTGTTTCGCCTCGGCGTCAACACCGCCACGTACGATTCCGAAGGCGCGGTGACGCAGACGCGCTCAGTAAACGTGACGCCAGCGGATGTCGGGCGCGTACTGCCGCGCTTCACCGGCGCCATAACCCAGATTCCGCCGATGTATTCGGCGATCAAGCGTGGTGGGCAGCCGTTATATAAACTGGCCCGTGCCGGTCAGGAAGTCGAACGTGAGCCGCGCGATATCGTGATTCATGAGATGAAATTCATTGGGCTCGATGGCGATCGTCTGACGCTCGAGATTCATTGTTCGAAGGGCACCTACATCCGCACGCTGGCTCAGGATATCGGTGAGGCCCTCGCCTGCGGCGCGCACGTGGTCGAATTGCGCCGGCTCGCGGTCGGTGCACTCGACGTTGGGCAGGCGGTGACATTGGCCGAACTCCAGGATGCGGGCTCGCCCGAGGTCCGTGCCGAGCGGCTTTTGCCGCTCGATTCGGTGCTGGGCGGGATGCCGGAAGTGCATCTCACGGCACTGGCGGCGCATTATCTGCGTCAGGGCCAGTCGGTTTCGCTGCAACATGGGCGTAACCCGGGCTGGGTTAGGCTGTACGAGGGTGAGAGCCGTTTTCTCGGTCTCGGGCAGGTATTGGACGATGGCAAGGTAGCCCCCCGCCGGTTGCTGGGAGCCGGGAAGGGCATTTAAAAACAACGCGTTTTCAGGTTGAGACAGGGTGTCCCCGCAGGTAGAATACGCGCCCTTAAGAGACGACCGTAACCAAACACACAGGTTGGCAATGACGTTTACTACTGAAAAGAAATCGAAGGTTGTGCAGGACTACCAGACCCATCAGGGCGACACCGGTTCGCCGGAAGTCCAGGTGGCATTGCTCTCGGCACACATTGATGAACTCGCCGCGCATTTCCAGACCCATCCGAAGGACCATCACTCGCGTATGGGCCTGTTGAAGATGGTAAACAAGCGCCGTCAGCTTCTGGAATATCTCAAGAACAGCGACAGCGAGCGCTACCGGGCGTTGATTGAACGCCTCGGGCTCCGCAAGTAACAGAGGAAATCCTTTTGGCCAAGATTACGAAGACGATCCAGTACGGGAAGCACACGCTTACACTGGAGACAGGAGAGATTGCGCGTCAGGCAGGCGGTGCCTGTATGGCGAGCATGGGCGATACCGTGGTGCTAGCCACGGTAGTCACGAAAAAAGAAGCAAAACCGGGACAGGATTTTTTCCCGCTCACGGTCGACTACCAGGAACGAACCTACGCCGCGGGCCGTATCCCGGGCGGATTCTTCCGCCGCGAAGGTCGCCCGTCCGAGAAAGAAATTCTTACTTCCCGTCTCATCGATCGTCCGGTCCGGCCGCTGTTCCCGGAAGGATTTACCAATGAAGTCCAGATTATCGCCACCGTGATGTCGGTGGATCCGGATATCGATGCGGATATCGTGTCCCTGATCGGCGCCAACGCGGCGCTGGTGTTGTCGGGCGCGCCGTTCAACGGCCCCGTCGGCGCCGCGCGCGTCGGCTATCTCGATGGCCAGTACCTGCTCAATCCGGGCAACAAAGAGCTCGAAACCTCGCAGCTCAACCTCGTCGTCGCCGGCACCGAAAAGGCCGTACTGATGGTGGAGTCGGAAGCGAAGGAACTGTCGGAAGAAGTCATGCTCGGCGCGGTGATGTTCGGCCACGAACAGATGCAGGTCGTCATCCGCGCGATCAACGAGCTTGCGCGTGAAGCCGGTGCCAAGAAGTGGGACTGGAAGGCGCCAGCAGAAGATACCACGCTCAAGGCTGCCGTCCAGGCCGAATTCGGTGCCGCGATCAACGCGGCCTACCAGATTGCCGAGAAGGGCGCGCGTCAGGATCGTGTGGCCGAGATTTACACCCAGGCCGAAGCCAAGTTCGCACCGGAAGATTCGGCAGCGGGTACGGGCGAGAAAGTCTCCAAGATCATCGGTGACATCGAATACCGTACGGTGCGCGATCGCATCCTGTCCGGTCAGCCGCGTATCGACGGTCGTAACACGCGCGTCGTGCGTCCGATCACGATCCGTACCGGCGTGCTGCCGCGTACCCACGGTTCGGCGCTGTTCACCCGTGGCGAAACGCAGGGAATTATCACCGCCACACTTGGCACCGCACGCGATGCGCAGATCATTGATGCGCTCGAGGGCGAGCGCAAAGATCAGTTTATGTTTCACTACAACTTCCCGCCGTATTCGGTTGGTGAGACCGGTCGCGTCGGTAGCCCCAAGCGCCGCGAAATCGGTCACGGGCGTCTCGCGCGCCGCGCGGTCGAGGCGGTGTTGCCGGACATGAAGGTTTATCCGTACGCGATCCGCGTAGTCTCCGAGATCACCGAGTCGAACGGCTCGAGCTCGATGGCGTCGGTGTGTGGCGCGTCGCTGGCGCTGATGGACGCGGGCGTGCCGATGAAGGCCCCCGTAGCCGGTGTGGCCATGGGCCTGATCAAAGAAGACACGCGCTTTGCCGTGCTGACCGACATCCTGGGCGATGAAGATCATCTGGGCGACATGGACTTCAAGGTCGCCGGCACCCAACAGGGCGTGACCGCGCTGCAGATGGACATCAAGATCGAGGGCATCAACCGCGAGATCATGGACGCGGCACTGACGCAGGCAAAAGAAGGGCGCCTGCATATCCTCGAGGCCATGAACAAGTCGATCAGCGCACCGCGTGCGGAGCTTTCCGAGTACGCGCCGCGCATTGTCAGCTTCAAGATCCATCCGGACAAGATTCGCGAAGTCATCGGCAAGGGCGGAGCGGTCATCCGCGCGCTGTGCGAAGAGACCAAGACCGAGATCGACATCGAGGACGACGGCACCATCAAGATCTTCTCGGCCGACGCTGCTGCCGCACAGGAAGCGCGCCGTCGCATCGAGCAGATCACCGCCGATGTCGCCGAAGGCATGATCTACGAAGGCAAAGTCGTGAAGCTGATGGACTTTGGCGCGTTCGTGAACATCATGCCCGGTAAAGACGGTCTGGTGCATATCTCGCAGATCTCACACGAGCGTGTTGAGAACGTTGCCGACAAGCTCAAAGAGGGTGACGCGGTGCGGGTGAAGGTACTCGAGGTGGACAAGCAGGGGCGTATCCGGCTTTCCATCAAGGCGCTGCAGGAGCAGGCAGCGCATTAAGCGCGGATTTTATTGTTAGATAGAAAGGGGCCGCAAGGCCCCTTTTGTTTGGTCGCGCGTCAGCGCGTGTTTGGCGAGTTTTAATAAATTGTTTACTGCGGGTCTCGCCCCGCGGGCGAGGTACTTTTCTTTGCTCGTGCAAAGAAAAGTACCCAAAAGAAAACACGCCCCGGATGGCGCGACTTCTCCCGTTTCTCCCCCGACTTTGGGGCCGCGCTGCCTCGACGCGGCATCCCTGCCGCGCGAGGCAGTCGCACGCATCCTTGCGTGCGACCCCTTCGGGGCGCTCTCCCAAAGCCGGGGGAAAAACGGGCGCGCCATGCGGGGGTTAACCAAAACAGCACTCATCTCAATCTTTAGCCGAAGAGCTGCTGTAGTTTTTGTTCCCGCCGTTAATCCCCCGTAGAGCCAGCCGAGCACCGCAACAAACCCCGGGAGGTGTCGCGAGACCCTGTTTGAGCCGAAGCGGCGCAAGCCGCGAGCGAGTTGGTCTCGCGCC